>Ga0207427_100004_pt1 | contig 939600 bp, 812 predicted proteins | sample AraplaCL_Cvi_mMS_FD_184268 | JGI IMG/M metagenome (GOLD analysis project Ga0207427, IMG submission 184268) | Arabidopsis root microbial communities from the University of North Carolina, USA - plate scrape CL_Cvi_mMS (SPAdes) (version 2) | ecosystem: Host-associated > Plants > Roots >... | reverse complement strand
GACCATAGAGCATTGGAACCACCTGATCCCATCCCGAACTCAGCAGTGAAACGATGCATCGCCGATGGTAGTGTGGGGTTTCCCCATGTGAGAGTAGGTCATCGTCAAGATTAAATTCCGAAACCCCTATCTGCGTATGCAGGTAGGGGTTTTGTTTTAAGTAGAAGTCACCAATTTTACTGGTACGTATACTTCATACGGGCCGGTTACAGAATTTCTTGACGACCATAGAGCATTGGAACCACCTGATCCCATCCCGAACTCAGCAGTGAAACGATGCATCGCCGATGGTAGTGTGGGGTTTCCCCATGTGAGAGTAGGTCATCGTCAAGATTGAATTCCGAAACCCCTGTCTGCGTAAGCAGACAGGGGTTTTGTCATTTCAGAGGCCGCTAAAAGCTTCAAGCTCCACCCGAAGACCCTGCCTACGCGCCTCGCCCTCCTGCGCGGTGATTGATACAGAGCGCCTGTGCTGCATGTGATCAAGCGTCATAAAAAAAACGTAGGTTGAACGCTCTAGCACGCCGTTTGGCGGATTCATGCAAGGAAAGCTGAGCGTTTTGCATAAAAGCCTAAGTTTTCTCGAGTCTGTGCCGAAAGACTGGTGAGACATGCGTGCACCAAAGTAGAGCCGCCTTAGAACGGTCTACGGCGTCACATGGAATGTTGCACCCGGAACGCATCCCCACTCCTTGCATAAGAAGTCCCATGAAATGAATCTCAAGTTCAGCCATAAAATCCTTTTGGCCGCTTCAGGCGTAGTGGTTCTGGCTTTTGCGTTGTTCACTTTGTACAACGACTACCTGCAGCGCAATACCATCCAGCAAAACCTCGACTCCTCCGTCCAGCAAGCCGGCGATCTGACGGCCAGCAGCGTCCAGAACTGGCTGAGTGGGCGAATCCTGGTACTGGAAAACCTCGCCCAGAACGTCGCGCACCAAGGTGCCAATGCAGACTTTGCCGGGCTGGTCGACCAGCCGGCCTTCACCTCGAATTTCCAGTTCACCTACGTCGGTCAGTCCAATGGCGTGTTTACCCAACGTCCTGACGCCAAAATGCCCGATGGTTACGATCCACGTCAGCGCCCTTGGTACAAACAGGCAGTAGCTGCCGACAAAACCATGCTCACGCCGCCCTACATGGCCGCTGTTGGTGGGCTGGTGGTGACGATCGCCATGCCGGTGAAGAAGAACGGTGAACTGCTCGGCGTCGTCGGTGGTGACCTGAGTCTGGAAACCCTGGTGAAGATCATCAACTCGGTGGACTTTGGCGGTATCGGTCATGCGTTCCTGGTCAGTGCTGACGGCCAGGTGATCGTCAGCCCGGACAAAGACCAGGTGATGAAGAACCTCAAGGACATTTACCCAGGCTCGAACGTACGCATCGAGCGGGGGAATCAGGAAGTGCTCCTGAACAAACAGGCGCGCATTCTGTCCTTTACCCCGGTTACCGGCTTGCCGAATGCTGAGTGGTACATCGGTCTGACGATCGATAGGGATAAGGCTTATGCGCCATTGAGCAAATTCCGCACGTCGGCACTGATTGCGATGTTCATCGCGGTGACCGCGATTGCCGTGCTGCTGAGTCTGTTGATTCAAGTGCTGATGCGTCCGCTGACCACCATGGGCCGTGCAATGCAGGACATCGCTCAAGGCGAAGGCGATTTGACTCGCCGTCTGGTGGTGGAAAGCAAAGACGAGTTCGGTGAACTCGGCGGTGCCTTCAACCAGTTCGTGGAGCGGATTCACGCGTCGATTTCCGAAGTGTCGTCGGCCACGCGCCAGGTACATGACCTGTCGCAACGGGTCATGGCATCGTCGAATGCTTCGATCATCGGCTCCGATGAGCAAAGCGCACGGACCAATAGCGTGGCGGCAGCGATCAACCAACTGGGTGCGGCCACTCAGGAGATTGCCCGTAACGCAGCGGACGCTTCGCAACACGCCAGCGGTGCCAGTGAGCAGGCTGACGACGGTCGTCAGGTGGTGGAACAAACCATTCTGGCGATGACCGAGTTGTCGCAAAAAATCAGCCTGTCGTGCACCCAGATTGAAACCCTGAACGCCAGCACCGACAACATCGGGCACATCCTCGATGTGATTAAAGGCATCTCGCAGCAGACCAACTTGCTGGCTCTCAACGCGGCCATCGAAGCGGCGCGGGCGGGTGAAGCCGGACGTGGTTTCGCGGTGGTGGCGGATGAAGTGCGCAACCTGGCTCATCGCACTCAGGAGTCGGCAGAGGAGATTCACAAGATGATCACCTCATTGCAGGTCGGCTCGCGTGAAGCGGTATCGACCATGAATGCCAGCCAGGTATCCAGTGAAGAGAGCGTCGAAGTAGCGAATCAGGCCGGTGCGCGATTGATCAGCGTGACCCAGCGGATCACCGAAATCGATGGCATGAATCAGTCGGTTGCGGCTGCAACGGAAGAGCAGACGGCAGTGGTGGAAACCCTTAACGGTGACATCAATCAGATCAACCTGCTGAACCAGCAGGGCGTGGCCAACCTCAACGAAACGTTGAAGGATTGCGATGCCTTGTCGCTGCAGGCCAACCGCCTGAAGCAACTGGTGGATAGCTTCAAGATCTGACCGCGTTATCGTTCAATCGCGAGCAAGCTCGCTCCCACAGAGGTTTCAGTCGTTCACAAATGTCGTGTTCGCTGAAGATCAACTGTGGGAGCGAGCTTGCTCGCGAAAGCGGTGCGCCAGTCACCGCTGAACCAAAGCCCTACGCAAACAACTTCAGCGCATTACTCATCGAATCATCAGCAAACCCCTGTACGAACTCCTTGAACCCCGGCATCGCTTCTGCGCCGCCCTGGGCGGGTTCGGCGATGATGGTCCAGGTTGCGCGAGACTTGCCGGCGCTCAGGGGCTCGACGCTCATGGCGGCCCACAACTGGCCAACGCCCAAGGTGTTGTAGACGGTAGTCCAGGTCATGCTCAGCGCCTGATCGTCGCGGGAGTTGAGCTGTTCGACGACCAGGTTGCCGTCCTTGAAGAACTTCTTGCGCAGTGACGACACACCTTCGCCAGTCATCTCGATGTGCGACAGTGCGGGGATGAACTTGTCGAAGCCGGCGAAGTTGCCGACCACTTCCCAGACCCGCGAAGCCTCGGCGGGTATTTCTACCGACGACACAACATGGCAGCCGTGCGGGTTTTTGATCAGGGTATCGGGTTGCAGAGTGCTCATGGTCTTGCTCCATTTCTATGGGTGGTGAATCAGATGAAGTTGATTTCTTTCAGGTAGTCGCAGCCGCGACGCAGCAGCGCCGGAGACTTTTGCGGGTAGTGCGTGCCCATTTGCTGCACACCGGCCTGGGCATTGGCGTGGCCGATCATCGAGATGTCGCCGATGTCCTCCTCGAAGCCGTTGAGGTAGAAACCCAGCACGCCAAACAACGCGTTATCGCTGTCGACCCGACCCAGTTGCTGTTGCCAGTCGGCGACGCTGACCATTTGAAACTCACGACCGGCCTCGCGGAACGAAGCGACATAGGCGTCCCAGCTCAGCGGTTCGGGGTTGTGCAGGTTGAACACCGCCTGTTCGGGCTGATAACGGCTGGCGTGAAAGGCGATGAAGCGCGCGAGGAAGTCCACCGGCATCAAGTCGAAGTTCAGTGCGAACTCCGGCACCTGGCCGAGCTGGATCGAACCTTTGAGCATCAGCATCAGACGGTTCTTGTGCGGCTGGCAGACGCCGGTGAGGCTGTTGAAACTGATGTTGCCCGGCCGGTAGAGGTTGACCCGCACCCCACGCTCGCGAGCACGCTCGAGGATCCGTTCGCCGACCCATTTGGACAGGTTGTAGCCGTTCTTGATGTAGATCGGCGGGGTCTGCGCGGCGGGTTGTTCGAGCACTCGGCCGTCGGCGTCGATGGTGCTGGAGGCCGACAGCGTGGAGACGAAATTGAAGATTTTCTTGCTGCGCCCTTCGCAGAGCCGCAAGCACTCGAAAATCGGCTCGACGTTATCCCGGGCCAACGACTCGTAATCGAGTACGTGGTTGACGTTGGCGGCGTTGTGCACCAACGCGCCGAACTCCCGATCCAGTCGCTCATACACCTCTGGCGCCAGGCCCAGTGCCGGTTGCGTGATGTCCGCTGAGTAAACCCGCACCCGAGCCAGGTCCAGATGCTCCAGACGGTTCTCACGCAGCGATTCGGCGAAGCGCTGCGCAGCGCTTTGCCCGGCACCATCACGCACCAGGCACGCGACTTCGCTGGCGCCCCAGGCCAGCAGCGCCTCGACGATATGCACGCCGACGAAGCTGTTGGCGCCGGTAACGATGACCTTGTGCACATCGCCCATTCGGCTGACTGGCAAGGGCTGTACATCGAGCTCACGGAAGGCATCGGCCAGGGCTTTTTCGCTGAGTACTTCTTCGCCGGCAGACCCTCTGACCAGCGTGGCCAGCCGGGCGATGGTCGGGACTTCGATGAAGCGGTTGATCGAGATACTGCGTCCGAACTGCTCGCGTATTTGCAGCAACATGCGCGACAACAGGATCGAGTGCCCGCCCAGATTGAAGAAGTTTTCGTCGGTGGAAATGTCGCCTGCCGGCAACTCCAGCAGATCGGCCCAGAGCTCCAGCAGTTGTGCCTCGTCGGCGGACTCGGGTAACCGACGCTGAAGGTTTTCGAGGACACTGACCGGCATCGCCAGCAGCGCCCGGCGATCGACTTTACCGTTGCTGGCAAAAGGCATGTTCGCCAATTCAGTCCAGGCGGTGGGCTGCATGTAATCCGGCAAGAACTGCTGGGCGTGAGCTTTCAGCGCTTCGCGTGCCGCGCCCGGCTGGTCTTCCTGGGGCTGTGCGAGGAACGCCAGAATCCGTCGATGACTGTCGATCACTACGGCCACCTGGCGGAACAACTGGCTGTCGCGCAGGCAGCGTTCGATCTCCTCCGGCTCGACCCGGTAGCCGCGGATCTTCACCTGATTGTCTCGTCGCCCACAGAGCTCGATGCCGTCGGCGGTCCACTTCGCCATATCGCCGGTGCGATAGGCACGCAGGCTTTGGCCGTCCGGCAAGGGCAATTGCAGGTAGCGCTCGGCGGTCTGCTGCGGGTTATTCAAATAGCCCAGGCACACCCCCGGACCGACGATGTACAGCTCACCGACGGTCTGCTCGACCACGGGCTGAAAGTTCTCGTCGAGGATCAGCACCTGACTGTTAGCAATCGGTGCCCCGAGGCTGCGATTGCTGTCACCGACTTGCAGTTGTCGGGCGGTGATCAGCACCGTGGCTTCGGTCGGGCCATACAGGTTGTAGAGCTTGCCTTGCTGGGTCAGCTGTTTGATCACATGGGGTTCGCAGACATCGCCACCGGTCATTACATGTGCAAGGTCGCGTAACTGATCCAACGGCAGAATGCTCAGCAGCGCTGGCGGCAGAAACGCGTGACTGAGCTGATGATGGCGGATCAATTCGACCAATTGCAGCGGGTCACGACGCTGGTCGTCGTTGGGTACGATCAGCTCGGCACCCTGGATCAGCGCCGGAAAAATATCGATCAACGAGGAGTCGAAACTCAGCGATGAAAACTGCAACACCCGACTCCGCTCCGTCAGCCCGACGTAATCGGCATACCACGCGGTGAAGTGCCCGAGATTGTTCTGGCTGAGCAACACACCTTTGGGATGGCCGGTGGTGCCCGATGTGTAGAGCGCCATGCACGGCGCCTGGTTGCCGGGGCGTTGGCGCATCAGCGGCAAGTCGGGATTCGCCTCGCGGGCGTCGATACCACTGATGTCGAGCCCCGGTATCTCATTGCTCAGCGGGTGCAGGCCATCGTGCAACAACAGCACGGCGCCAGCGTTCTCTAGAATGTACTGCTGACGTTGCAGCGGGTGGCTGGGTTCGAGTGGCAGGTACACCGCGCCACTGCCGAGGATCGCCAGAATGCCGGCAAACAATGCACTGGATTTTGGCAGGCAAATGCCCACGACCACCGGTCCCTCAACCGCTCGGTACTGCTCGATCAGTGGCAGCAGCCGTTGCTGAATTGCCAGGCTTTGGGTGTGCAAGTCCCTATAGCTGAGCACCTCACCGGCAATGTGCAGCGCCGGGCGTTCACGGAAGGTTTTGAAGCTCTGTTCGAGCCGCTCGATCATCGGGATTTGCCCGAGTTGCAGCAGCTGCGGTTGCGCGTTGAGGTTGAGCCGGTGGGCATAGGCCAGACTCTCCAGCGTCAACAAGCTTTCTTCACGCTGATGACGACCGGGCGTGGCCGTTGCAGCTTGCGTGAAGTACTCGGCATCGCGGGAAAAACGGCTGACCTCAAGCGCCACGCGGTCAACCAATTCAGCGATGACTCTCAGGCGCAGCGCCTGGCCATTACCAGAGGCTTCGTCGGCGACGGGGACGCGGGCGATCAGTCGCTGGTCGCCGCTCGATATGTAGCGGCACAGCACGTCGATAGGCGGCAGACCGCTGGCGTCTTCAGCTCCCAGGCCCAGGCGCACGCTCAGCTGTGCACACTCGCCCTGGTCGCGCAGACGTTGCGCCGGGATAACCAGGCTGCCGTCGTCGATCAGCAGCTCGGCGTTACCGACCGTTTGTTCGTTCAGGGCGTGGCTGTCGCTCAATCGCGTCAGCGTATGGCCGTGTTGTTCCAGCTCCAGCGCCAGCTCATTCAAGGCCTGGCTTTGACCGATGAGCAAAATGTCGAGACGTCTCATGATGTTCTCCTCGGCTAGATCAGGTAGTCGCTCAGGGCGTCTTGCACGCACGGTGAATCGAGCAGCGAACTGCTGCGGAAAAACCGCACGATGTTGGCGACCAGCGGGTGATGGCGATTGATCGGGAAGGCCAGGCCTGCCACTTCGCTCTTGAGTGCGGCCTTGGCGGCATCGCTGATGTGCAGGTGTTCGATCAACCGGAAATCAAACGACTTCTGAATGTCGTTAGTCAGGTAGTGAGCGATGAATACCGGCAGAATCTTCGCGATCAGTTGGCGGTCGTCCTCGTTAGCCGAGTGCCAGTAGATGCGCACCAGCCGTGACCAGAACCCCGAGTGACGGCCCTCGTCGAGCAAATGGTCAGCCATCAGGCCCTTGATCGATTGCTTGACCGTGTCGTCCTTGGCAAATGCCGCGACGTCGTTGGTCACGGTGCTTTCCGCAATGGCCACGCAGATCAGCTCCACGGCGCTGCGCAGATGTTCCGGTGCCAGCGCCAACGCTGCAGGAATTGCCCGGCTCAGCTCGATTTCATGCGGCAGTTCGATCGGCGTGATGCCAGTCATGGCCACGGTTTGCTGCATGAAATCCATCGCCACCAGCGCGTGGTAATCCTCATCCACCACCACGGTCATGGCGTCATAGCGACAGGCGAACGGGAAGGGCACGGCGAAGCGATTCTTGGCGATGCTGCGGGCGGTTTTGTCGACGATCTCGGTTTCGAAAATCACCACGTCATTGATGAACTTGTAGAGCGTCTGCACCAGTGCAAAGTCGCGTTGTTCCGGGCATTCGCGGACAAAGGTTTCGCTCAGCACCAGCGGTTGGCGGCTCAAGGGATAGATCAGTTTGTCGTCGTTTTCGACCATGCGTCGTGGACGTGTACGGATGGTCGCGCGGTTTTCCCAGGCGTCGGCGAAGGATTGGTAGTCGGCGGCGTTCATGCACTCACCTCGGCGACCGATTCACGCATGCTCAGGCGCAAGCCGTCCCACAGTGCGATACGGCTTTCCACAGCGGCGATGGCCGCGGCATAGACGTCTTCCTGTCGTTGCGGATCGCCATCGACCAAGCGTGCCAGGAGTGTTTCGGCGGCGGGGCCGTGGTCTTCGGAGTCGACTTCAATATGCCGCTGCAGGTAGTAACGAAAGGTCGGCGCCTGTTCGATGCCTATTCCCCAATCATCGAGAATGCGTTGGAACATCTGCGGGATGACGCTTTCACGGCCATGCAAGAACGCTGCGGCAACGCTGTGCCCCGGCGCATACAGCGCGGTGTGCAAGGTATGCCGGACGAAGTTCGATGCGGCCGGGTCGACGTCCACGCTCTGCAGGGCGACGTCGTAGCTCACGCCTTCCTTTTGCAGGGCGACGAAGCGCTCCACGGCCGCCGTGCTGGCACCGACTTCGCGCATCGCGTCCAGGTACAGCTCGAAATGGCTGTAGTGACCGTGATCGAGCCGGTCATCGGACTCTTCGCCAAGGACGATTTCGTTGATCAGGCGCGCCGCTTGAGGATCTTGGGGCGGCAGCCAGGGCAGCTGCACACAGGTGAGTTCCTGTTGCAGGCGTTTGGTCAGTGACATGAAGTCCCATACCGCAAATACGTGGGTTTCCATAAAGCGTTGAAGTATCGACAGTGAATGAATCTCGGCAAAGATAGGGTGGGCGCTCAGCGCTGCTTTTTTTTGGTCGAGAAGTGCTTTATTGGGTTTCATGAGTGGCCTATAAGTTGTGAGTTAAGTTGTTCGGTTGGCAAAAGTTTGTTAGGCAAGTTCAAACACGGTGCTGCCTGATCTTTTTAATAGGCGAACAAGTACCTCAAACAAACGTTGATGCAGTTCATTGCGTTGGCGGACCTTGCCAGGCAAGGCGTTGCGTACGTCGATGGTGCTTGGCGGTCAACTCTTCGGATGAGTCTTACAGACCCCCGGGTATTGACCGTGCCGACAAGTACGTTGGAACTTGAAGTTGTCGGCGGAGAAAAATTAATACATGAAACAAGTAGTGAGCAAGTGTTTTTTATATTATTTGTCAAGTGTATTTTTTTGGGCATGACAAGTTTCGATAAAACTTTTTGGTTAAGTTTTATTGGGGTGAAGTTGTTCCTTCCGGCTTATACAAGTCAGAATTTAAATGAGTGAATGCCTCACTCGGAGCAACTTTGTATCTGCGGAGTTGATATTTTTTTGATGTGGTGGGCAGGAGGCGGGCACCGCCCCATCTCTTCCCGTCCTTTGGCAAGCCTCCTTTTGTTCGTCCATCACGCGAGGGCTGTGCAGGCAGATTTACACGCCGCTCGTCCTTTTTAGTCGGCAAACCAAGAGTGAGCCCAAAAAGCCAGCACTGCTATCACTGGCGCAGGGATGGGCAGGGGGTTTTCAAGGAGGGAAGAAAGGGTAGGTGTCGCCAGCGCTTCTCGAGAGCCCGTGCCGCATCGCACAGAGGTCAGCGCTTACTCGCTGAGCAGGCCCAGATGGGTGTTGATGATCTGCAGCAGACGATGGCGCTGAGTGGTGGTGAAAAAATGATTACCGGTCATTTCTATCAGTTCGAATTCACGGCGAGTGAACTCGCGCCAATTGACCATGCTTTCAAGGGGGGCCAGCGGATCGTCGCTGCCATAGAAAGCGGTCATCGGGATGTGCAGGCTGCGACTGGAAGGGTCGGCCCAGGACTCGAGCAGTTTCAAATCACTGTGTATCAGTGCTTCAAAGGCGGCGAGTTGATCGCTGGCTGTTGCATCCAGAGGTGCGCCCGGGCTGGAGGGTGCATAACCGTGCCGGATGTTCGGCAGGCTGTGCAGTGGCGCAGAGGCGGGTCGGGTATCCGGGCTGCGGCAACCGGAAATGAACAAGTGACGGGTTTGCCCTGGGCAGTGGGTTTCGCTCAGCTTGGCCAACTCGTAGGCCAGAATTGCGCCCAGGCCATGGCCAAACAGCGCATGGGGTTCGGACAAGTAAGGTTGTAGCGCCGCAAAGGCGTCGACCAGCAACGGTGGCCATTGTTCGTAGCGTGTCCGGTTCTGCGGATTGTCATGGCCGGGAAGCCTGAATGCGAGCAGTTCAATGTGCTCGCTCAGTGCTTGAGTCCAGCTGCGGAACTGTTCGGGATCGGCACCGGCCTCGCCGAAGCAGATCAGCCTGACGTCCGTCGTCGGGCTGGCGCTGATCACGGTGAGCCATGGAGTGTTCCGGGCGTGCACGGCTTTCCTTGTGCGATTCACGTCGACGATTTCTTGCCCTGGGGTTCAAGGCTGTTCAGGTAACGCGTGATGACCTCGACACCCCGGTTGAGGTGGTTCTCAAGCTTTGTCACGGATAGCGCGATGTCTCGGGCTTGCACAGCGCGCAGCAGGTCACGGTGATCTTCCTGGGACAGCTTGCCGAGCCCCATGGCTTCAAGGTTGAAGCGCAGAAAGCGTTCCTCTTCCCACAGGCCGCTTTCCACCAGGCTGAGGAGCCTGCGGTTGGGTGCCTTGCGGTACAGCGTCATGTGGAACAATCGGTTAAGCCTGCCGATCTCGGCGTAATCGGTTTGCGTTTCGAGGTCGTCGATGTAGCGCGCTGCCTCGGCAAAATCTTCGTCGTCGAGCAGCGGAATCGATAGGCGCAGGGCCTCGGATTCCAGCAGGATACGCAGGGCATAGGTTTCGGCGGCGTCACCTTCGACCAATGGCGCGACAACCGCACCCTTGTGTGCGACAACATGGAGCAGCGATTGCGCCTCGAGCTGGCGCAAGGCTTCGCGCACGGGCATGCGGCTGACGCCGAACAGGTCGGCCAGGTCTTGCTGGCGCAACGCGGTGCCGCAAGGCAAGCGGCCGTCGAGAATCGCCGAGCGCAGGGTTTCTTCAATCACCGATCGCGCAAGGTGAGCGGGGATAGGGCCGCTGACCGGGATAGTACTTAAAGGGTTGGGCTTCTGTGTCACGACAACGCACCCTGATTAATATGAAGAATATTGGATCCAATGCACACTAGTGACTGCCCGGCAGGTTGTCAAACCTGCAAAACAAATCCGTTTCCGTCAGTTTTATGCCACTGGCTTGCAACTGAACACAGCATCACAGGCTACGATTTTTTCAACTGCGTCCGCTTTCCCCAAGTCTAGCGCGCTCGCGGTGATTGCACCGTGCCATTGTCTTTTATCGATCAAGGCTTCACCATCCATCGATTTCCAACCGCCCTTTGGACTTACTGCATTGCAGGCACGTTTCGCTTTCCCTCGGCCCCTGCGCTGGTTGTGTTCAGCACTGCTGATTGCCGGCGTCTTGCTGGGCGGTCTGCATGCCGATTGGGATTTTTCGCTGATCAGCCGCCGGGCCGAAACATTGTACGGGCCGCTGGGTGAAGGCAAGCAACGAATCGATGCCTGGCAGCACCTGCTGGCGACACAGAAGCAAACCGCGGAGCTGGAACAGCTCAACGTGGTCAACCTGTTCTTCAACAAACAGATGCGTTACGTGGAAGACATCGACCTGTGGCACGTCGAGGACTACTGGGCGACACCGATCGAAGCCTTGTGGAAGGGGGCTGGCGATTGTGAGGACTACGCGATCGCCAAGTATTTCAGCCTGCGCCATCTCGGGGTTTCCAGTGACAAATTGCGCATCACTTACGTCAAGGCCCTGCGCCAGAATCGCGCGCACATGGTCTTGACCTACTATTCAAGCCCTGACGCTATGCCGCTGGTGCTCGACAGCCTGATGGATGCGATCCAGCCAGCCAGCCAGCGTACCGATTTGCTGCCGGTCTACTCCTTCAACGCCGAAGGGCTTTGGTTGCCGGGCGCCAAGGGCAATAAAAAAGTCGGTGACACCAAGCGTCTGTCCCGTTGGCAGGATGTGTTGAAGAAAATGCAGGCCGAAGGATTTCCGGTCGAGACGACTCACTAGGAGCACGCGCTTAGATGTCTTTGTTCAAACAACTGTTGATCGCTATCTGTCTGTTCCTGGTCGTCGCCTTCAGTGGCAGCTTCATGGTCGGCCTGGAGAGTTCGCGGACCCAGTACGTCAATCAGTTGCGCTCCCACGCGCAGGACGCTGCGACCGCGTTGGCGCTGTCGCTGACGCCGAACATCGACGACCCGGCGATGGTCGAGCTGATGGTCAGCTCGATCTTCGACAGCGGTTATTACGCGAGTATTCGCGTGGTCGACCTCAAAACCGACAAGGCCATCGTCGAGCGCAGTGGCATTCCGGAAATCAGCAGCGTGCCTGGCTGGTTCGTCAAATTGATCGCTCTGGAACCTGCTGGCGGTGATGCGCTGGTCAGCCGTGGCTGGGAGCAGGCGGCCAGGGTCGAGGTGACCAGCCACCCGATGTTCGCCGTGGCCAAGCTCTGGCAGAGCGCGCTGGGCAGTCTGGGCTGGTTGCTGATCTGCGGCGCATTAAGCGCGGTACTCGGCGCACTGTTGCTGCGTCGACAATTGAAACCGCTGGATTACATGGTCAAGCAATCCCACGCCATCGCCCGCCGCGAATTTCTCAGCCTGCCCGAGCTGCCGCGTACCCCGGAACTGCGGCGCGTGGTGCAAGCGATGAACCAGATGGTCGAGAAACTCAAGGCGTTGTTTCAGGAGCAGGCTGAGCGCAGTGAAAAACTGCGGGTCGAGTCCTATCAGGACAACCTGACGGGATTGGCTAACCGGCGTTATTTCGAGATGCAGTTGAACGCCCGGGTGAGCAACCCGGAGCAGGCCAGTTCGGGTTATCTGTTGCTGTTGCGGGTCAAGGACCTGGCCGGTTTGAACCAGCGTCTGGGCGGTCAACGCACTGACCAGTTGCTGCGGGCGGTCGGTGAGCAATTGTCGCGTGAGTGCGCCAGATTCCCGGAAACCCAGAACCTGGTGACGCGTATCCGCGGTGGTGAATTTGCCGTGCTGGCGCCTGGTCTGGTGCGCGAAGAGGCGTTGCAACTGGCGCAGAGCCTGGACAGCGCGCTGGCCAGTCTGCACGCCACCGGGGCGACCGACGTGGCGTCGGTGGCGTCGATCGGTTTGGCGCCGTTCGCCCATGGCGATACGCCGCAGTCGGTGTTGAGCCTGGCGGATCAGGCGTTGTCACAGGCGGAAGCCGAGGGCGAGTCGAACTGGGCGTGCCTGGATCACAGCGCCGCGGCCATTGTCGGCGACGATCACCATGCTTGGCATACCTTGCTCGATCAGGCACTGAATCAGCAGCGATTCGAGTTGTACTTCCAACCGGTCGTGGCCAGTCAGGACACGCAATTAGTGCTGCATTACAAAGTGCTCTCGCGCTTGCTCGATGAGCAGGGCAAGACTATCCCTGCCGGGCGCTTCCTGCCGTGGCTCGAGCGTTTTGGCTGGACCGCGCGGCTGGACCGTCTGATGCTGGAGCGGGTGTTGGTGCAGATGGCTGGCCACGAAGACTCGCTGGCGCTGAACCTGTCCGCCGCCACCCTGGCGGATCCGCAAGCCCTGAACAAAGTCTTCGAAATCCTGCGCGAGCATTCCAGTCTGGGACCACGCTTGACCCTGGAGATCGGCGAAGAGCAGTTACCTGACCAGGCCGTGCTCGAACAGCTGACCCGTCGTCTGCGTGAGCTGGGCTTCTCCCTGAGCCTGCAGCGCTTTGGCGGTCGCTTCAGCATGATCGGCAACCTGGCGCGGCTGGGGCTGGCCTATCTGAAAATCGATGGCAGTTACATCCGCGCCATTGATCAGGAAAGCGATAAGCGTCTGTTCATCGAAGCCATCCAGCGCGCCGCCCACAGCATCGATCTGCCGCTGATTGCCGAGCGAGTGGAGACTGAAGGGGAGTTGCGGGTGATTCGCGAGATGGGTGTGTACGGCGTGCAAGGGCAGTTGTTTGGTGAGCCGAAGCCTTGGTAGTAAGGCTTCAGGGATGAGTTGCCAATGAATAAGTCATCGCGAGCAGTCGAGCGTCGACCGGCTGCTCCCACATTAGATTTTCATTGTTTGCACAGATGTGTGTACTAACGGAATTCCCTGTGGGAGCGAGCCTGCTCGCGATGGCGTCGGTGTGTTCAACGCGACGGCGACGCCTGAAACACAAGCGTTCAGAAACTCAGATCAACCCGCCTTCATCTTCATCAATCAGGTGACTCAAACCACCCAGCGCTTCACGGGCCTGGGTCCGGTCCATCAGTTTGGCTTGCGCGGCCGCTGGCAGGTCGGTGATGCGAATTACCCCTTTGCTGGCCAGCACCTGAATCAGGTCGTCGAGTACCCGGATCATCTCCAGGTCGCTTTGCTTGAGCTGCTTGAGGCTGGTCTCCATCACTTCGTTGGCGTACCAGGCCTGGATTTCATGGTGATCGGAGGGCAGCGTTTCCGTAGCCTCCGCGTAAGCCGCCGCTTCCACGCGCACCAACTGGCCTTGCGCATCGCGTTGCACGTAGAACATCGAAAATCCCTCATGAATGAACCCGCGTCGTGCTGTCAGCAGCATAGGCCAACGCGTACGAGTATGCGGTGCCACGACGAAATCGTCACCCGGTGGTGGCTGACAGCGACGTGACGGCCGCTCGTAATGAGCGGCCGTCAAGGGCCTGATCAGGTGTTGTTGTGGTCGATCTTGATGGTCGGGTCGCTACCGGCGATCAGCGAATTGATGCTCTGACCTGACCAGTTGTTGCCTTCCAGCTTGATCGTCACGTCAGCGTTGGCCACGCCACCGGCTGCGTTGAGCTTGCCTTCGGAGCTGACCTGCAACGTCGACACACCTTCAACTGTGTTGATTTTCAGGAAGTTATCGATGGTGCTGCCGCTTTCGCCCTGCAACAGATCTCGCAGGTCGATCCGGTCGCCTTCGCTGGCCTTGAAGTCCTTGATCACATCGTTACCGGTATCGCCGGCCTTCCAGACGAAGGTATCGGCACCCGATCCGCCAATCAGGATATCGTTGCCCTGACCGCCGATCAGCGTGTCGTTACCCGTACCGCCCAGCAGGATGTCATTGCCCTTGCCGCCGTCGAGGATGTCGTTGCCACCCTGGCCGAAGAGGATGTCGTTACCGGTACCGCCCAATAGCGTGTCATTACCGTCATGAGCGCCGGACACATCGAACGCGGTGTAGTGCTCGGTGATGTACTGGTGCACGTTGCTGGTGGTGACTTTGCTGACATCCACGCCGGTCTGCTGGGCCACGAAGGCCTGCATGGCCTGGTAGCCCTCACCGGCAATGCCGTTGAAGCTCACCAGGTCGCCGAACAGGATGTCATTGCCGTCGCCGCCACTGACCGTATCGGCGCCCGGCATGGTCGCTTCGGTGTGACCGATGATCGAGTTGGCCAGGTTGGCCGGATCGATGTTGCTTTGCGGCTTGCCGTCGGTGTCGAACGGTTTCAGGTCGCTGAGGCTGACATCGCTGTTCAGGCCGATGGCCTCGACCTGCGACAACTTGCCGAGCAACGCGAAGCTGTCGTTGGAGTTGCTCGTGGTGCTGCTATCGGAGCTGTAGCCCGTACCGTCCAGTTTCGACAACTCATAGGTGCCATCGCCTTGAGCGTGGAGCATCCCCAGGTCTTTGCTGACCCAGCGGTTGCCGGTATAGGTCTGCAGCGTCGTCGAACCATCGCTTCCGATGGAGAGGTAATGCGTGTTGTCCAGGTACTTGGAGAACGTGTTCCCCAGCGTGTAGTTGCTGGTCGTGACGACGTCGTCCAGCTTCGCACCGCCGCTGTACAACGTCGGGTTGGTCTGCTCGCCGGACTGGTAGAACGTTGGCTTTCCGTCGGTAATGAAATACGTCAGGTTGGTCGCGTTGCTGTTACTGGTGGCCATGCTGCTCTGGAAGAAGTTGGCCGTGGTCTTGAACACGTCTTCGTAGTTGGTACCGCCGCCGGAAGCCATAGAGTCCAGCACCGACTTGAGCAGGGTCAGGGCATTCGGGTCGTTCAGGTTGACCGCAATCTGCTTGTTGACCTGGGTATCGAAGTCCGCGAGGAAGACGTTCACCGTGCCCGACGTGCTGGCGCCCAGACTGTTCTTGAGCGTGTTGAACACCGACGTCAGCGAGTCCTTGGCGGCGCTGATCGAGGAGGCGCTCATGCTGCCCGAGCTGTCGACCATGAATGCAATGTTGTAGTTGGTGCCTGGCACCACGGTCAGCCCGCCGATGTCGGCGACCATGATGTCGTTGCCGTTAGTACCGACGAAAGTGTCATTCCCTGAAGTGCCGACCAACGCGTTATACACCGCCGGGTAAACCGTGACCGGGATCTGCGCAGTACTTGGCGCGGAGCCGCCGAGGGACTCGGTGGAAGTCGAGGTGACCGTCAGATTGATCGAGCCGTTGAAGTACGGTGGCGGGGTTAGCGTCAGGTTGCCGAGATTCCAGCCAGTGACATTTGCTTCACCGGTGGTCGCCACGGTGAAGGTATGCCCCGCGCCATCGCTCAGCACGGAACCTGCCGGCATACCGCCGATTTTCACGCTCAGGCTTTCGGAACCGTCGGTGTCGGTCAGTGCGGTGGTGATTTTTGACAGATGAACGCTGCCGCCCTCGGCGCCGGTGTTGAGCTTGTAGCCGTCGTAGTAGCCTTCGCCATTGGTGCCGTGCAGATCGGAGACCGTCACACCAGCATTGATCAGGTCGGTGACACCCGTGTAGATCGGCACGCCAGCGCTGCTCAGGTCGACGGCCGGGGCGCCGTTGACCGACAGGTTGACGTCGTAGCTGCCCGGGCCATTTTGGTTGTGGTGGTAGATGTCCAGGGTGTAGTAACCGCTGGTGGTCGGTGTGAACGATCCGGAGATTTGGCCACCCGCGCCCCACGTGGCACCGGCCACGTTATTACCGCCGATGGTCACCAGCAAACTGTCGTCAGCGATACCGCTGAAGCTGTAGGTCTTGCCGGCTTCGAGGTAGATCAGCCCGGAAGTTTTAGATGCTGTGCCGGCTGCAACGTTGCTGTCGGACTGCACGTTGTTCACGGTACCGCTGCTGTTCGGAGTACCGGCAGCATCGATCACGGATTTCAGGGTTTCAGCGGGCGCACCACTACCGCTAGTGCCGAGACCGGCCAGACCGGTCCAGACCTCCTTGATCAGGCCCGTCGAGTTCACGCTGTTGTCGGCGATGCTGAGTGTTGGCGCATCGGCGACGGGAGTGATATCGACTTTCAGCGTGCCGGTGCTGCCCAGCAGTTGGCCGTCGGTTGGCTGGAACTGGATTTGTGCGTAATCCGCCTGTTGGTTGCCCACGCCGGTGCCGCCGTAGCCATTGGTGCCGGATTCGTTGGCATCAGGCATGAAGCGCAACTTGCCTGCATCGATGTCGGCCTTGCTGAAGGTCTGGTTGTTGGCCACGTCCTTCCAGGTCGAACCGTCCAGGTACTGCAACTTGCCATCACCCGGTAGCTGGGTGATTTTCACGCCCAGGCTGGCGGCAGGACTGTCGACATCGCTCACACCGAAGTTCGACCAGCCGAGGATCAGCGGTGTGTCTTCAGTGCCGGTAACAGCGCCACCTGTGGCGACCGGTGCATCGTTGACCGCGACCACATTGACGGTGGTGGTGGCGACATTGGAGTAGTTGCTGCCATCGGTCACGGTCACGGTGATGGTCCGCGGCGTGGTGCTCGGGTCTTCACTGTTGTTGGTGAAGGTGATGTTCTTGATCTGCTGCATGTAGTCGGCCAGCGTCGCATTGCCGGACAGCGTCAGGGTGATCGAACCATCCTTGCTGTTGGCGTTGATGCTGATGCCGTTGACACTGTTGCCCAGGTTCAGCGAGTCGCCCGGCTGACGGTTGGTCAATACGATGGTAGCGCCGGTCAGCATGGTGCTGTCCGGGTCGGTGATCGTGAGGTCGGTGTCGCCAATCGATACGCCCGGGCCGGTGGTGCCTTCGGTGAAGGTGACGTTGTAATTGGCACCGGTCGCGCCGCTGGAGTTGTTGGCGTCCAGGTCGATGACGGGCGGAGCATCGTTGTCGATGATCGACGTGCTGACGCTGCCATTGGTGCTGCTGACCACCAGGTTTTCGAAGTTGCCACCGCTGGCCGAGTCGATCTTGACCACGATGTTTTCAGTAGGCTCGGTGATCTTGTCGTCGATGGTCGCGATATTGAAGCTGGCGCTGCTGGCGCCCGCCGGGATTTTCACCGTGTATACACCGGTAAAGTCCGAGCCGTCGGTGGCGGTGCCGCTGTAGACGATCTTCAACGTCACGTCGGTTTGCGCCGGGTGCGTCAGGGTCACGGTGTAGCTGGCGGTCTGGCCTTCGGTGACCTGACTGCTGCCGCTGATGCTGACCTCGGTTTTATCGAGGGTGTCGGTGACGCTGGTTACCGCTGGGGTATCGCTGGTGACCAGTTTTTCGAAATTGCCGCCGGTGCTGGCGGTGATCTTGGCGTTGACCGAGCCGGCGTCGAGGTAGACATCATCTTTCGGCGCGGCGAAGTTCACCGAACCGCTGGTTTTGCCAGCGTCGATGTTGATGACTGCACCGTTGCTCAGGGTCACGGTCATCGCTGTGCCCGCCGGGTTGGTCAGGGTCGCGGTGTAGGTGATCTGGCCACCTTCGGCGACCGAGCCGGTCGCGCTCAAGGTCAGGTTGGTGGTGTCGACGGTGTCGGTCACGCTGGTGCTGACCGGGGTTTTGTCGGCGACCAGGTTTTCGTAGTTGCCGCCGCTGACGTTGGTAATCGCATTGGTTAGCGGGGTGTGGCCGACCAGCGCGTCGTTCGGCGCGGTGGTGGTCGCGGTGCCGCTGGACTGGCCGACCGGAATGGTGATGGTCTGGCCGTTGGCCAGGGTCACGATCACTGCCGAACCGGTGACCGGCGCGCTGACAGTCGCGGTGTAGGTGACGGTGCCGCCTTCGGCTGCCGAGTCAGTCGCGGTCAGTTTCACCGTCGAGGTGTCGATGGTGTCGGTGACGTTGGTGACTGCAGGTGCGCTGCTGGTGACCAGGTTCTCGAAGTTACCACCGGTGGCGGTTGTGATCGTTGCCTGGACCTTGCCGGCGTCGAGGTAGACGTCGTCTTTTGGTGCGTCGACCACTACGGTGCCGGTGGTTTTGCCGGCGTCGATGTTGATCACGGCACCGTTGCTCAGGGTCACGGTCACTGGCGTGCCAGCGGCATTGGTCAGGGTAGCGGTGTAGGTGATGTGCCCGCCTTCGGCCACGGAACCGGTTGCGCTCAGCGTCAGGTTGGTGGTGTCGACGGTGTCGGTCACGGTGGTGCTGACCGGGGTTTTGTCGGCGACCAGGTTTTCGTAGTTGCCGCCGCTGACGTTGGTAATTGCGTTAGTCAGTGGGGTGTGGCCGACCAGCGCGTCGTTCGGCGCAGTGGTGGTCGCGGTGCCGCTGGACTGGCCGACCGGAATGGTGATGGTCTGGCCGTTGGCCAGGGTCACGATCACTGCCGAACCGGTGACCGGCGCGCTGACAGTCGCGGTGTAGGTGACGGTGCCGCCTTCGGCTGCCGAGTCAGTCGCGGTCAGTTTCACCGTCGAGGTGTCGATGGTGTCGGTGACGTTGGTGACTGCAGGTGCGCTGCTGGTGACCAGGTTCTCGAAGTTACCACCGGTGGCGGTTGTGATCGTTGCCTGGACCTTGCCGGCGTCGAGGTAGACGTCGTCTTTTTGTGCGTCGACCACTACGGTGCCGGTGGTTTTGCCGGCGTCGATGTTGATGACCGCGCCGTTCGACAGGGTCACGCTCATCGCAGTGCCGGCCGGGTTGGTCAGCGTGGCGGTGTAGGTGATCTGGCCGCCTTCGGCCACGGAACCGGTCGCCGTCAGGCTGAGACCGGTATTGTCGATCGAATCGGTGATCGTCGTAACGGCCGGCGTCGTGCTCGGGGTCAGCTGTTCGAAGTTGCCACCGCTGGTGCTTTCGATGGTGGTGCTGACGGTGCTGCCGTTTTTGTAGACGTCGTTGGCCGGGGTATCGACCACCACCGAACCGGTGGTTTTGCCAGCTTCGATGTTGATGACCGCGCCATTGCTGAGCGTGACAGTCATCGGCGTGCCGGCCGGATTGGTCAGCGTGGCGGTATAAGTGATCTGCCCACCTTCGGTGACCGAACCGGTGGCTGCCAGGGACAGACCGGTGTTGTCGATCGAGTCGGTGATGGTGGTGACCGCTGGGGTGGTGCTCGGGGTCAGCTGCTCGAAGTTGCCACCCGTGGTGCTTTCGATAGTGGTGCTGACGGTGCTGCCGTTCTTGTAGACGTCGTTCGCCGGGGTGTCGACCACCACGGAACCGGAAGTCTTGCCGGCTTCGATGTTGATCACGGCGCCGTTCGACAGGGTCACGCTCATCGCAGTGCCGGCCGGGTTGGTCAGCGTCGCGGTGTAAGTGATCTGACCGCCTTCGGTAATCGTGTTGTCGGCAGTCAGCGTCAGCCCGGTGTTGTCGATCGAATCGGTGATCGTCGTAACGGCCGGCGTCGTGCTCGGGGTCAGCTGTTCGAAGTTGCCGCCGCTGGTGCTTTCAATGGTGGTGCTGACGGTGCTGCCGTTTTTGTAGACGTCGTTCGCTGGCGTGTCGACCACCACCGAACCGGTAGTTTTGCCAGCTTCGATGTTGATCACGGCGCCGTTCGACAGGGTCACGCTCATGGCGGTGCCGGCCGGATTGGTCAGGGTCGCGGTGTAAGTGATCTGACCGCCTTCGGTGACCGAACTGGTCGCCGCTAGGGACAGGCCGGTGTTGTCGATCGAGTCGGTGATGGTGGTCACCGCCGGGGTGGTGCTCGGGGTCAGCTGCTCGAAATTGCCACCGCTGGTGCTTTCGATAGTGGTGCTGACGGTGCTGCCGTTTTTGTAGACGTCATTCGCTGGCGTGTCGACCACCACGGAACCAGTGGTTTTACCGGCTTCGATGTTGATCACGGCGCCGTTCGACAGGGTCACGCTCATGGCGGTGCCGGCCGGGTTGGTCAGCGTCGCGGTGTAGGTGATCTGGCCGCCTTCGGTAATCGTGTTGTTGGCGGTCAGCGTCAGGCCGGTGTTGTCGATCGAGTCGGTAATCGTCGTAACGGCCGGGGTGGTGCTCGGGGTCAGCTGCTCGAAGTTGCCGCCCGTGGTGCTTTCAATGGTGGTGCTGACGGTGCTGCCGTTTTTGTAGACGTCATTGGCCGGGGTGTCGACTACCACGGAGCCGCTGGTCTTGCCGGCTTCGATGTTGATCACCGCGCCGTTCGACAGGGTCACGCTCATGGCGGTGCCGGCCGGATTGGTCAGGGTCGCGGTGTAAGTGATCTGGCCACCTTCAACCACGGAACCGGTGGCCGTCAGGGACAGCCCGGTGTTATCGATCGAGTCGGTGATGGTGGTCACCGCCGGGGTGGTGCTCGGGGTCAACTGTTCGAAGTTGCCGCCGCTGGTGCTTTCAATGGTGGTGCTGACGGTGCTGCCGTTCTTGTAGACGTCGTTCGCCGGGGTGTCGACCACCACGCTGCCGGAAGTCTTGCCGGCTTCGATGTTGATTACGGCGCCGTTCGACAGGGTGACGCTCATCGCGGTGCCGGCCGGATTGCTCAGCGTCGCGGTGTAAGTGATCTGACCGCCTTCGGTGACCGAACCGGTGGCTGCCAGGGACAGACCGGTGTTATCGATCGAATCGGTGATGGTGGTCACCGCCGGGGTGGTGCTCGGGGTCAACTGTTCGAAGTTGCCGCCGCTGGTGCTTTCAATGGTGGTGCTGACGGTGCTGCCGTTCTTGTAGACGTCGTTCGCCGGGGTGTCGACCACCACGCTGCCGGAAGTCTTGCCGGCTTCGATGTTGATTACGGCGCCGTTCGACAGGGTGACGCTCATCGCGGTGCCGGCCGGGTTGGTCAGCGTCGCGGTGTAGGTGATCTGGCCGCCTTCGGTAATCGTGTTGTCGGCAGTCAGCGTCAGCCCGGTGTTATCGATCGAGTCAGTGATCGTGGTCACCGCCGGGGTTGTGCTCGGGGTCAACTGTTCGAAGTTGCCGCCGCTGGTGCTTTCAATGGTGGTGCTGACGGTGCTGCCGTTCTTGTAAACGTCGTTGGCTGGGGTGTCGACCACCACGCTGCCGGTGGTTTTGCCGGCTTCGATGTTGATCACCGCGCCGTTCGACAGGGTCACGCTCATGGCGGTGCCGGCCGGATTGGTCAGGGTCGCGGTGTAGGTGATCTGACCGCCTTCGGTGACCGAACCGGTGGCTGCCAGGGACAGGCCGGTGTTGTCGATCGAGTCGGTAATCGTGGTCACCGCCGGCGTCGCGCTTGGGGTCAGCTGCTCGAAGTTGCCGCCGCTGGTGCTTTCGATGGTGGTGCTGACGGTGCTGCCGTTTTTGTAGACGTCGTTGGCCGGGGTGTCGACCACCACCGAACCGCTGGTTTTGCCGGCCTCGATGTTGATCACGGCGCCGTTCGACAGGGTCACGCTCATCGCAGTGCCGGCCGGGTTGGTCAGCGTGGCGGTGTAAGTGATCTGACCGCCTTCGGTGACCGAACCGGTGGCTGCCAGGGACAGCCCGGTGTTATCGATCGAATCGGTAATCGTCGTAACGGCCGGGGTGGTGCTCGGAGTCAGCTGTTCGAAGTTGCCGCCCGTGGTGCTTTCGATGGTGGTGCTGACGGTGCTGCCGTTTTTGTAGACGTCATTCGCTGGCGTGTCGACCACCACGGAACCAGTGGTTTTACCGGCTTCGATGTTGATCACGGCGCCGTTCGACAGGGTCACGCTCATGGCGGTGCCGGCCGGGTTAGTCAGGGTCGCGGTGTAAGTGATCTGGCCACCTTCAACCACGGAACCGGTGGCCGTCAGGGACAACCCGGTGTTATCGATCGAGTCGGTGATGGTGGTCACCGCCGGGGTGGTGCTCGGGGTCAACTGTTCGAAGTTGCCGCCGGTGGTGCTTTCAATGGTGGTGCTGACGGTGCTGCCGTTCTTGTAAACGTCGTTGGCCGGGGTGTCGACCACCACCGAACCGCTGGTTTTGCCGGCCTCGATGTTGATCACGGCGCCGTTCGACAGGGTCACGCTCATCGGCGTGCCGGCCGGGTTGGTCAGCGTGGCGGTGTAAGTGATCTGCCCGCCTTCGGTAATCGTGTTATTGGCGGTGAGCGTCAGGCCGGTGTTGTCGATCGAGTCGGTGATGGTGGTGACCGCCGGGGTGGTGCTCGGGGTCAACTGTTCGAAATTGCCACCGGTGGTGCTTTCAATGGTGGTGCTGACGGTGCTGCCGTTTTTGTAGACGTCATTGGCTGGCGTGTCGACCACCACGGAACCAGTGGTTTTACCGGCTTCGATGTTGATCACGGCGCCGTTCGACAGGGTCACGCTCATCGCAGTGCCGGCCGGGTTGGTCAGCGTGGCGGTGTAGGTGATCTGGCCGCCTTCGGTAATTGTGTTGTCGGCAGTGAGCGTCAGCCCAGTGTTATCGATCGAATCGGTGATCGTGGTGACCGCCGGCGTTGTGCTCGGGGTCAGCTGTTCGAAGTTGCCACCGGTGGTGCTTTCGATGGTGGTGCTGACGGTGCTGCCGTTCTTGTAAACGTCGTTGGCCGGGGTATCGACCACCACGGAGCCGCTGGTTTTGCCGGCTTCGATGTTGATCACCGCGCCGTTCGACAGCGTGACAGTCATCGCGGTGCCGGCCGGGTTGCTCAGCGTCGCGGTGTAGGTGATCTGACCGCCTTCGGTGACCGAACCGGTGGCTGCCAGGGACAGGCCGGTGTTGTCGATCGAGTCGGTAATCGTCGTAACGGCTGGGGTGGTGCTTGGAGTCAGCTGTTCGAAGTTGCCGCCCGTGGTGCTTTCAATGGTGGTGCTGACGGTGCTGCCGTTTTTGTAGACGTCATTCGCCGGGGTATCGACCACCACCGAACCGGTGGTTTTACCGGCTTCGATGTTGATCACGGCGCCATTGCTGAGTGTGACGGTCATCGGCGTGCCGGCCGGATTGCTCAGCGTCGCGGTGTAAGTGATCTGACCGCCTTCGGTGACCGAACCGGTGGCTGCCAGGGACAGACCGGTGTTATCGATCGAATCGGTGATGGTGGTCACCGCCGGGGTGGTGCTCGGGGTCAACTGTTCGAAGTTGCCGCCGCTGGTGCTTTCAATGGTGGTGCTGACGGTGCTGCCGTTCTTGTAGACGTCGTTCGCCGGGGTGTCGACCACCACCGAACCGCTGGTCTTGCCGGCTTCGATGTTGATCACGGCGCCATTGCTGAGTGTGACGGTCATCGGCGTGCCGGCCGGATTGCTCAGCGTCGCGGTGTAAGTGATCTGACCGCCTTCGGTGACCGAACCGGTCGCTGTCAGGCTCAGGCCGGTGTTGTCGATCGAATCGGTGATGGTGGTGACCGCCGGGGTGGTGCTTGGGGTCAGTTGCTCAAAGTTGCCACCGGTGGTGCTTTCGATGGTAGTGCTGACGGTGCTGCCGTTCTTGTAGACGTCATTCGCTGGCGTGTCGACCACTACCGAACCGGTAGTTTTGCCAGCTTCGATGTTGATGACCGCGCCATTGCTGAGCGTGACAGTCATCGGCGTGCCGGCCGGATTGGTCAGCGTGGCGGTATAAGTGATCTGCCCACCTTCGGTGACCGAACCGGTGGCTGCCAGGGACAGACCGGTGTTGTCGATCGAGTCGGTGATGGTGGTGACCGCCGGGGTGGTGCTCGGGGTCAACTGTTCGAAGTTGCCACCAGTGGTGCTTTCAATGGTGGTGCTGACCGTACTGCCGTTCTTGTAGACGTCATTCGCCGGGGTATCGACCACCACCGAACCAGTGGTTTTACCGGCTTCGATGTTGATCACCGCGCCATTCGACAGGGTCACGCTCATCGCGGTGCCGGCCGGGTTGCTCAGGGTCGCGGTGTAGGTGATCTGGCCGCCTTCGGTAATCGTGTTGTCGGCAGTCAGCGTCAGCCCGGTGTTATCGATCGAGTCAGTGATCGTGGTCACCGCCGGGGTGGTGCTCGGGGTCAACTGTTCGAAGTTGCCGCCGCTGGTGCTTTCAATGGTGGTGCTGACGGTGCTGCCGTTCTTGTAAACGTCGTTGGCTGGGGTGTCGACCACCACGCTGCCGGTGGTTTTGCCGGCTTCGATGTTGATCACCGCGCCGTTCGACAGGGTCACGCTCATGGCGGTGCCGGCCGGATTGGTCAGGGTCGCGGTGTAGGTGATCTGACCACCTTCGGTGACCGAACCGGTGGCCGCCAGGGACAGCCCGGTATTGTCGATCGAATCGGTGATGGTGGTCACCGCCGGGGTGGTGCTCGGGGTCAACTGTTCGAAGTTTCCGCCAGTGGTGCTTTCAATGGTGGTGCTGACGGTGCTGCCGTTCTTGTAAACGTCATTCGCTGGCGTGTCGACCACCACCGAACCGCTGGTTTTGCCAGCCTCGATGTTGATGACCGCGCCATTACTGAGCGTGACAGTCATCGGCGTGCCGGCCGGGTTGGTCAGGGTCGCGGTGTAGGTGATCTGGCCACCTTCGGTGACCGAACCGGTGGCTGCCAGGGACAGACCGGTGTTGTCGATCGAATCGGTAATCGTCGTAACGGCTGGGGTGGTGCTTGGAGTCAGCTGTTCGAAGTTGCCGCCCGTGGTGCTTTCAATGGTGGTGCTGACGGTGCTGCCGTTTTTGTAGACGTCATTGGCTGGCGTGTCGACCACCACGGAACCAGTGGTTTTACCGGCTTCGATGTTGATCACGGCGCCGTTCGACAGGGTCACGCTCATCGCAGTGCCGGCCGGGTTGGTCAGCGTGGCGGTGTAGGTGATCTGGCCACCTTCGGTGACCGAACCGGTGGCTGCCAGGGACAGACCGGTGTTGTCGATCGAATCGGTGATGGTGGTGACGGCCGGGGTGGTGCTCGGGGTCAACTGCTCAAAATTGCCGCCGGTGGTGCTTTCAATGGTGGTGCTGACGGTGCTGCCGTTCTTGTAAACGTCGTTCGCCGGGGTGTCGACCACCACGGAACCAGTGGTTTTACCGGCTTCGATGTTGATCACCGCGCCATTACTGAGCGTGACGGTCATCGGTGTGCCGGCCGGGTTAGTCAGGGTCGCGGTGTAAGTGATCTGGCCACCTTCAACCACGGAACCGGTGGCCGTCAGGGACAGCCCGGTGTTATCGATCGAGTCGGTGATGGTGGTCACCGCCGGGGTGGTGCTTGGGGTCAGCTGCTCGAAGTTGCCGCCCGTGGTGCTTTCAATGGTGGTGCTGACCGTACTGCCGTTCTTGTAAACGTCGTTGGCCGGGGTGTCGACCACCACGCTGCCGGTGGTTTTGCCAGCTTCGATGTTGATGACCGCGCCATTACTGAGCGTGACAGTCATCGGCGTGCCGGCCGGGTTGCTCAGCGTGGCGGTGTAGGTGATCTGGCCGCCTTCGGCCACGGAACCGGTCGCCGTCAGGCTGAGACCGGTATTGTCGATCGAATCGGTGATCGTCGTAACAGCGGGGGTGGTACTTGGGGTCAGTTGCTCGAAGTTGCCACCGGTGGTGCTTTCGATGGTGGTGCTGACGGTGCTGCCGTTCTTGTAGACGTCGTTGGCCGGGGTATCGACCACCACGGAGCCGCTGGTTTTGCCGGCTTCGATGTTGATCACCGCGCCATTCGACAGGGTCACGCTCATCGCGGTACCCGCCGGATTGGTCAGCGTGGCGGTGTAGGTGATCTGACCACCTTCGGTGACCGAACCCGTCGCAGCCAGGCTCAACCCGGTGTTATCGATCGAATCGGTAATCGTCGTAACAGCTGGTGTGCTGCTTGGGGTCAGCTGCTCGAAGTTGCCACCCGTGGTGCTTTCGATAGTGGTGCTGACGGTGCTGCCGTTCTTGTAGACGTCATTCGCCGGGGTATCGACCACCACCGAACCGGTGGTTTTGCCAGCCTCGATGTTGATCACCGCGCCATTGCTGAGCGTGACAGTCATCGGCGTGCCGGCCGGATTGGTCAGCGTGGCGGTATAAGTGATCTGCCCACCTTCGGTGACCGAACCGGTGGCCGTCAGGCTCAGCCCGGTGTTATCGATCGAATCGGTAATCGTCGTAACGGCTGGCGTGGTGCCTGGTACCAGGTTTTCAAAGTTGCCACCGGTAGCCCCGGTGATGGTGGTGCTGACCGTACTGCCGTTTTTGTAAACATCGTTCGTCGGGGTGTCGACGTTCACCGTGCCGGTGGTTTTGCCGGCTTCGATGGTGATGGTCGAGCCGTTGGACAGGGTTACGGTGACCGGCGTTTGTGCCGGGTTGGTCAAGGTGGCGGTGTAGGTGATCTGCCCGCCTTCGGTGACAGTCGAGCCTGCCGTCAGGGTGACGGTGGTGGTATCAATCGTGTCAGTGACCTGTGTGACGGCCGGTGTCGGATCGACGGTCAGCACCAGGCCGCCACCACCGGTGGTGCCGGTGACATTGACGGTGATCTGGTGCGGGTCGTTGTAGACACTGTCATTCGGTGCCAGCGGAACATTGACGCTGCCACTGACCTGGCCGGCCGGGATGACGATGACCGAGCCATTGGACAGGGTGATGCTCAGGTCAGTCAGCGGCGCCCGGGTGACGTTTGCGGTGTAAACCAGCACGCCACCGGCTTCGGTGATGGTCGATGTAGCGCTCAGGCTCAGTGTCGAGCCGACCAGCACGTTGGTGCCGTTATTGGTGTTCTGGCCACCCGTAGTGACGTCGGTGGTGGAAGTACTTGCGCCAATGCCTGCGGTCGGAAAACCAATGGTCGGGGCTACGCGGGCAGCTGTTTCGTCCAGAGCCACGAAGCTGTGGCCTCCGCCAGCAGCACCACCTGTGCCTGTTGCAGTCGGGCCTGCGGCGGCGGCTTCTATATCAGTGGTCGGGTCGACGCCCGCGAGGATGGCTTGTTGCAGTTCTGCTACCGAAGGCGCGGCTTGCGCGGTGGCTTGTGCCAAGTCAGTGCTGGAGTCCGGAGCGCTGCCGCTCCACTGGGTATCGCGGCCCAGGTCCAGCGTGCGGCCGTCGGCCAGTTCAAGCGTCACCGCGCCCGTCGGACCGGTATCGAGCTGGTCACCCGTGAACAGTCGGTCACCCTCAATCAGCACACGTCTGATGCCCTCCGGGGACACCGCGAAAACTTGACCAACAATGCTTTTGACGATGGCAACAACACTGCTCATTGAGGACTCTCCAAGTGTTCCGTTCAGTAGGCTTCCATAGACCTGAAGAGGCTGTCTGCCAATTCAGTCTGGACGTACTTTCAAAGTGGGGCGCATTAATTTGACGCCGCCACGTCAATAATTTGGCTGGTTTTTTTCGCGATTAACTTTGTGCCAAACTATTGACCTTCTGGGTGCCATCCTAAACAATCGCCCCGGTAATGTCACATTGATATTTGTGTGACGACCTGCCGGCAGCGTGTGACCCAGTTCTGGTTTTTAACTTTCCGACATACGGTCATTTCGGTTGCCATTTTCCGTCGCAGCACTGCGATCTGCTGTGATTTGAGACAAGAAGTCCAGGGAAATTCTTATATGCGCTCACACCTGTTCAAGGCTCTACCTTTTGTACTTGCCGCCAGTTTTGTACAAGCCCAAACCCTGCCTCAAGCCATGCAACAAGCACTGGATGTCCACCCGGAAGTCCAGGCTGGCGTGAACAGTCGTCTTTCTGCGGACCATCAGCTTAGAGCGGCTCAGGGCGGCTACCTGCCAAAGGTCGATCTGCTCGGCGGTTATGGCCGTGAAGGCACTGACAACCCGACCACTCGTGCTGGCGCCGGCAACAATCATTGGGAAACCTTGAACCGCGGCGAGTCGAGCGTGCGCTTGCAGCAGATGGTTTTTGACGGTTTTGCGACATCCAGCGAAGTCGGGCGTCAACAAGCCACCGTCAACTCCCGCGCCTACTCGTTGCTGGGGACTTCCGAGCGCACCGCGCTGACCGTGGCCCAAGTTTACCTCGACGTGCTGACCCGTCGCGAGTTCGTGCACCTGGCCGAAGAGAACCTGAAAAGCCACGAACGGATTTTTGACCAGATCAAACTGCGCACCTCGCGTGGCGTGGGCAGCGGTGCTGACCTCGATCAGGCCGAAGCGCGTATGGCCCAGGCCCGCAACAACCTGATCACCGAGCAGACCAATCTTGCGGACGCCGAGACCAACTTCCTCAGCGCCGTGGGTCAGATGCCCGATCAACTGGAGCGTCCGGCCCCTTTCCTTGCGCTGCTGCCGGCGAACCTGAATGAAGCCCGCCAGCAAATGCTTGAGAACAGCCCGGTGCTGCGTTCCGCCGAGTCCGATATTGCCGCGGCCGAGAAGCAGTACGATGCTGCCAAGTCGACGTTCTACCCACGTTTCGATGCCGAGCTGGGCCGCACCGCCGACAATAATCTGGATGGCATGGTCGGTCATAACAATGAATGGCAGGCCATGTTGCGCATGCGCTTCAACCTGTATTCCGGCGGCAGCAACAAAGCTGATCTGGAATCCAAGTCCTATCTGTCGAACCAGGCGCTGGATATCCGCAACAACGCCTTGCGCGTGTTGAACGAAGAGTTGGGCCTGGCCTGGAATGCCCTGAACAACGCCAACGCCCAAGTGCCGATCGCCCAGCAATATGTCGATCGCAGCAGTGCCGTGCGCACCGCGTATCAGCAACAGTTCAGCTTGGGTCAACGCACCTTGCTCGACTTGCTCGACAGCGAGAACGAACTGTTTACCGCTTCCCGTCGTCTGGCGGATATCAAAAACATTCAGTTATTTACTCAATATCGAATCAAGGCGACCATGGGCGAATTGCTCAAAAGTCAGGGTGTAGTTGCACCCATGGCCTCCGTCGTGTCGAACGATGTGAAGACCAAGGTCCAACTGCCCGGTATGAATTGAGCAGATCCTTCTAGTTAGTTAGCCAAGAGTGCCAAGCGTGGAATCAGAAGCCAGTCGAGTTCATCTCCGTCATGATCCACGCGCGTTGCACGACGATCCGTTACTGGACGGCCTGCTAGCCCTCTGCACGCTGCACCAGAAACCGGCGAGCGCGGCGATGCTGACCACCGGTCTGCCATTGCCCAAGCAGCGCCTGAGTGTCGAGTTGCTCCCGCGTGCGGCGGCTCGCGCCGGCCTGCAAGGGCGGGTGCTGCAACGTAAGCTGGCGCAAATTCCGGCGATTGCCATGCCAGCACTGTTGCTGCTCAAGGACGGTCGCAGTGCCGTGCTGCTGGGCTGGCTCGGCGATGACCAGGCGCGTCTGCTGCTCAGTGAAAGCGATGGTGGTGAAGTTCACGTCAGTCGCGAACTGCTGGCTGACGATTACACCGGGCAAGCATTCTTCGCCCAGCCTCAACATAAATTCGATGTGAACCACGGCACGCTGATCCCGCGTGCGCGTTCCTGGTTCCGCGACACCCTCAAGCGCTCGCGCTGGCTGTACGCCGACGCCATCGCTGCGAGTTTCCTGATCAACATCATCGCCATGGCCGCGCCGCTGTTCGTGATGAACGTCTATGACCGCGTGGTGCCGAACCAGGCTGAGGCGACCCTGTGGGTGCTGGCCCTCGGCATCACCGGGGCTTACCTGTTCGACCTGATCCTTAAAAGCCTGCGCAGTCTGTGCCTGGACCTGGCCGGAAAAAAAACCGACCTGATCATCTCCGCGACGCTGTTCGAGCGGATCGTTGGCATGGCCATGAAGTACCGCCCGGCACGGGTCGGCAGCTTTGCCCAGAACATCCACGAGTTTCAGAGCCTGCGTGACTTCCTCGCCTCGCTGACCCTGACCAGCCTGATCGACCTGCCGTTCACCTTGCTGATTTTCCTGGTGATCGCCCTGCTGGGCGGGCACCTGGTGTGGATTCCGGTGTTGGCGTTCCCGATTGCCCTGCTGATCGGCTACGCGTTGCAGAAGCCGCTGGTGGCGACCATGGAACGAACCATGGCGCTGGGGGCCGAGCGTCAGTCGAGCCTGATCGAAACCCTCGCCGGGCTTGATGCGGTGAAGGTCAACAACGCTGAAAGCGAGCGTCAGTACCAGTGGGAGCAGACCATCGGCACCCTCAGCCGTCTCGAGCTGCGGGTGAAAATGCTCTCCGGCCTGGCGATGAACATCACCTTGCTGATCCAGCAACTGGCCGGGGTGATCATGATCGTCTTCGGCGTTTACCAGATCATTGCCGGGAACCTCAGCATGGGCGGCCTGATCGCTTGCTACATGCTCAGTGGTCGGGCCCTCAGCCCGCTGGCGTCGTTGTCCGGTCTGCTGACCCGTTATCAGCAGGCACGGGTCACCATGACCTCGGTCGACCAGATGATGGAACTGCCGCAAGAGCGCAACTTCGAAGAGCGCCCGCTGAGCCGCAAAGTCCTGCAGGGTGGCATCGAGTGCCGTCAGTTGAACTTCACCTACCCAGGTCAGCAGAACCCGGCGCTGAAGAACATCAACCTGATCATCAAGCCGGGTGAAAAGATCGGCATCATCGGCCGCAGCGGCTCGGGCAAGAGCTCGCTGGCCAAACTGCTGGTCGGCCTGTATCAGCCGGACGATGGCGCGTTGCTGGTGGATGGTGTGGATATCCGTCAGATCGACGTCAGTGAATTGCGCCACAACATCGGCTATGTGCCGCAGGACATCCAGTTGCTCGCCGGTACGTTGCGCGACAACCTGGTGTCCGGCGCCCGCTATATGGAAGACGAGCTGGTACTGCAATCCGCCGAACTGGCCGGCGTGCACGAATTCGCCCGTCTGCACCCGCAAGGCTATGAATTGCAAGTCGGCGAGCGCGGGCAAAACCTCTCCGGCGGTCAGCGTCAGAACGTGGCCCTGGCCCGTGCCCTGCTGCTCAATCCGCCGATCCTGCTGCTCGACGAACCGACCAGCGCCATGGATAACACCGGCGAAGAACGCTTGAAACAACGCCTGCAAGCCGTTGTAGAGAACAAGACCGTGGTGCTGGTGACGCACCGGGCGTCGTTGTTGTCGCTGGTCGATCGGTTGCTGGTGATCGATCGCGGGCAAATACTGGCTGATGGTCCAAAAGCCTCGGTGATGGAAGCGTTGAAGAAGGGGCAGATCAGTGTTGCTTAAGTCCGGAATGCGCGACTCGATCCGCCGTTACTTCAAAGGCTCCGAATCACTGCAAGGCCAACCCTTGCCCGAGGTGAACAAGGCGCTGATCGAAGATGCCCCGCGAGTGGTCCGCCTGACCATCTGGGCCATCATCGGCTTCTTTCTGTTCCTGCTGCTGTGGGCCAACTTTGCGGTGATCGATGAGGTCACCAAAGGCGATGGCAAGGCGATTCCATCCTCCAAACTTCAGAAAATCCAGAACCTGGAGGGCGGTATCGTCGCTGAACTCTTCGTTCGCGAAGGGCAAATCGTCGAAGCCGGTGCGCCGTTGATTCGTCTGGATGACACACGCTTTCAGTCCAACGTTGGCGAAACCGAAGCCGACCGTTTGTCGATGTTGCTGCGCGTGGAACGCTTGAGCGCGGAAGTCGACGACCGCCCGCTGAGCTTTCCTGACGACGCAATGAAAGCTGTGCCCGGTCAGGCCGCCAGCGAAAAATCACTCTATGAGAGCCGTCGCCAGCAATTGCACGATGAAGTCGGTGGCCTGCAGGAGCAACTAATCCAGAAACAACAGGAGCTGCGTGAATTCACCTCCAAGCAGGCGCAGTACCGCAGCGGTCTGGCGTTGCAACGTCAGGAAATCAACATGTCCGAGCCGCTTGTGGCTCAAGGCGCGGTGTCGCCGGTGGAAGTGCTGCGACTCAAGCGCGCCGAAGTCGAAACCCGTGGCCAACTGGACGCCACCACCCTGGCGATCCCCCGTGCCGAATCGGCGATCAAGGAAGTGCAGCGCAAGATCGACGAGACCCGTGGCAAGTTCCGCAGTGAGGCGCTGACCCAGCTCAACGAAGCCCGCACCGACCTGAACAAGGCCAAGGCGACCGGCAAGGCGCTGGAAGACCGCGTCAGCCGGACGCTGGTGACCTCGCCGGTGCGCGGTATCGTCAAGCAACTGCTGGTCAACACCATCGGTGGCGTGATCCAGCCCGGCAGTGACATGGTCGAAATCGTCCCGCTGGACGACACCCTGCTGGTGGAAGCGAAGATCCGTCCGCAAGACATCGCGTTCTTGCACCCGGGCCAGGAAGCCATCGTCAAGTTCACGGCCTATGACTACACCATCTATGGCGGGCTGAAAGCCAAGCTGGAACAGATCGGCGCCGATACCATCACCGACGAAGACAAGAAAACCACCTACTACATGATCAAGCTGCGCACCGAGCGTAGCCACCTGGGCACCGATGAGAAGCCCTTGCTGATCATTCCGGGCATGGTCGCCTCGGTAGACATCATCACCGGCAAGAAGACCATCCTCAGCTACCTGCTCAAGCCGATCATCAAGGCGCGGGCAGAGGCGTTGCACGAGCGTTAGTATCCGGTGGGGCTGATGGCCCCATCGCGAGCAGGCTCGCTCCCACACTGGATTGTGCCAGGCACATATTTTGTAAGCGCGGCAGATCCCTTGTGGGAGCGAGCCTGCTCGCGATGAGTGCCTCAAAAGCGGCGCATTTCAAAAGCCATATCGTTATTCATTAACGGTATTTAAATACTCGTTCTTATATCTATAAAGTCAACTCCCTGCGTACCCACCGACCAATCGGCGTGCCGCACGAAATGAACCCACACGGGCCCCTCCGTGAGTTTCTGATCGACGCGCACGCCATTGAGCGTGCTCTGCGTGGGAGTGATGTATGCCAGTACTGTCCGCTTCGCCCAGCGCCGCGAGCCTCGCGCCGCAATCGTTCGAGATCCGCCCGTTCAGCGGGGCTGTCGGTGCCGAAATCATCGGCCTGAACCTCGCCTTGCCCATCAATGATCAGGACTTCGCACGGATCCACCGCGCGCACCTGGATCACCACGTCGTGGTGTTCCGCGACCAGCGCATCAGCCCCGAACAACAGATCGCCTTCAGCCGTCGTTTTGGCGTGTTGCAGATCCATGTGCTCAAGCAATTTCTGCTGGCCCATCACCCGGAAATCCTCATCGTTTCCAACATCATCGAAAACGGCCAGGCCATCGGCCTCGGTGACGCCGGCAAGTTCTGGCACTCCGACCTGTCCTATAAAGAACTGCCGAGCCTGGGCTCGATGCTCCATGCCCAGGAGCTGCCGTCCGAAGGCGGCGACACGCTGTTCGCCGACCAGCACAAAGCCTGGGACACCCTGCCCGATGCGTTGCGCAAGGCGGTTGAAGGACGCTCTGCCGCGCACTCCTATACCGCGCGTTACAGCGAGAACAAATTCGAAGGCAACTGGCGCCCGACCCTGACCCCGGAGCAACTCGCTCAGGTCAACGAAGTGGTGCATCCGGTGGTTCGCACCCACCCGGAAAACGGTCGCAAGGCACTGTTCGTCAGCGAAGGCTTCACCACCCGCATCGTTGGTTTGCCGGAAGACGAAAGCCGGCAACTGCTGGCCGAGCTCTACGCCCACAGCGTGTTGCCGGAAAACATCTACCGCCATCAATGGCAGCCCCACGACCTGGTGTTCTGGGATAACCGCTCGCTGATTCACCTGGCCGCCGGTTGCCCGAGCCATCTGCGCCGCAAGCTCTACCGCACCACCATTCAGGGCGACGCGCCTTTCTGATCGGCTGCATTTCGGAGATACCTGCCATGTCCAAACGTATTCCATTCGCGCCGCTGGCCGCCGCCATCGGTCTGGGTTTCAGCCTGCTCGCCGGCAGTCTGGTCGCACCGACTGTGGCGCACGCCGAAGGCGAAATTCGCATCGCCGAGCAGTTCGGCATCGTTTACCTGCTGCTCAACGTGGTCCGCGACCAGCACCTGATCGAGAAGCACGGCAAGGAAGAGGGCATCGACATCAAGGTCGACTGGACCCAGCTCTCCGGTGGTGCGGCGGTCAACGACGCGTTGCTCTCGGGTTCCATCGACATCGCGGGTGCTGGCGTTGGTCCGTTGCTGACCATCTGGGACCGCACCCACGGCAAGCAGAACGTCAAGGCCGTGGCCTCGCTCGGTAACTTCCCGTACTACCTGGTGAGCAACAATCCGAAGGTCAAAACCATCGCCGATTTCACCGAGCAGGACCGTATCGCGGTGCCGGCGGTCGGGGTTTCCGTACAGTCGCGATTCCTCCAGTACGCGGCGGCCAAGCAGTGGGGTGACAAGGAATTCAATCGCCTCGACAAGTACACCATTGCCGTCCCGCACCCGGACGCCACGGCTGCGTTGATCGCTGGCGGCACTGAATTGACCGGGCACTTTTCCAACCCGCCGTTCCAGGATCAGGCGCTGGAAAACCCTAACGTCCACGTCGTGCTCAACACCTATGACCTACTGGGCCCTAACTCGCCGACCGTGCTGTTCGCCACCGAAAAATTTCGCAACGAGAACCCGAAAACCTACAAGGCCTTCGTCGAAGCCCTGACCGAAGCCGCCGAGTTCGCCCAGAAGGACAAGGGCGCGGCGGCGGACACTTACCTGCGGGTGACCAAAGCGAAAATCGACCGCGCCGCGCTGCTGAAAATCATCGACAACCCGCAGTTCGAATTCAGCGTCACGCCGAAAAACACGTATCCGTTGGCCGAATTCCTCTACCGCGTCGGCGCGATCAAGAACAAGCCGGACTCGTGGAAGGACTACTTCTTCCAGGACGCCAAGCCGCTGCAAGGGAGCTGATTGCCATGAACGCTCTCTTGCAAGGCCACACGGCCAGCAACCCGATCGCCAGCACCCAGGCGTTGCTGGCGGTCGATCACGTCAGCCTCGAATACCGCACGCCGCAACGGGTGGTGCGGGCAACGCATCAGGTGAGCTTCGAGGTCGATCCCGCCGATCGTTTTGTGCTGCTTGGCCCGTCCGGCTGCGGCAAGTCGACCTTGCTCAAGGCCGTTGCGGGGTTCATTGCACCCTGTGAAGGGCAGATCCGCCTGCAAGGTCAGGCTGTCAGTGCGCCGGGGCCTGACCGGATTGTGGTGTTTCAGGAGTTCGATCAACTGCCTCCGTGGAAAACCGTCAAACAGAACGTAATGTTCCCGCTGCTGGCCTCGCAAACCCTCAAGCGTCGCGAGGCTGAAGAGCGGGCGTTGCACTACCTCGACAAGGTCGGGCTGGCGGCGTTTGCCGATGCCTATCCACATACCTTGTCCGGTGGCATGAAGGCGCGGGTGGCGATTGCTCGGGCCTTGGCCATGCAGCCGAAAATCCTGCTGATGGATGAACCGTTCGCCGCGCTCGACGCGCTGACCCGACGCAAGATGCAGGAGGAATTATTGCTGCTCTGGGAGGAGGTGCGTTTCACCCTGTTGTTCGTCACCCACTCCATCGAGGAGGCGTTGGTGGTGGGCAACCGGATCCTGTTGCTGTCGCCTCATCCCGGTCGGGTGCGAGCGGAAATCCACAGCCATCAATACGATTTGCACAGCCTTGGCGGCGTGGCGTTTCAGCAGTCGGCACGACGCATTCATCGGCTGTTGTTCGATGAAGGCCAGTCTGCCGAGAGCGATCCAGAACTGGACTTCAACGATATCCGCATCGCTTATTGAGCGGCTGGAGGAGTGCCCGATGAGCCATTCATCACCTGTACGTCAAGAATACGAAGTTGAGTTGCAACCCCTGTCGAGCGTTGCGCTGGAGCGCGAATTGCCCCTTGGCCAGCGCCTCTGGCAGCAGGGCTGGTTGCGTAAAAGCCTGATCCTGATACTGCTGGCGGTGCTCTGGGAAGCCGTCGCCCGCTATCAGAACAATGACCTGTTACTGCCGAGCTTCGTGCAAACCGCTTATGCGCTGTACGACGGACTGCTCAGCGGAGAATTGTTGGGCAAGGTCGGGATTTCGCTGGTGGTGCTGCTCAAGGGGTATCTGATCGGTATCGTCCTGGCATTTGCCTTGACCACGCTGGCCGTGTCGACCCAGTTCGGCCGCGACCTGCTAAGCACCCTGACCTCGATGTTCAACCCATTGCCGGCGATTGCCTTGTTGCCGTTGGCACTGCTGTGGTTCGGGTTGGGGCAGAACAGTCTGATTTTCGTACTGGTGCATTCGGTGCTCTGGGCCTTGGCCCTGAACACTTATGCGGGGTTTCTCGGGGTCTCGGAAACCTTGCGCATGGCCGGCCGCAACTATGGCCTGAAGGGCATCCGGTTTGTGCTGTTCATCCTGATTCCCGCCGCGTTGCCGTCGATCCTCGCCGGGCTGAAAATCGGCTGGGCCTTCGCCTGGCGCACGCTGATCGCCGCCGAGCTGGTGTTCGGCGCCACCAGCGGCAAGGGCGGCCTGGGCTGGTACATCTTCCAGAACCGCAACGAGCTGTACACCGACAAGGTGTTCGCCGGGCTGGCGGTGGTGATCCTTATCGGTTTGCTGGTGGAGAACTTGGTGTTCGACACTTTGGAGCGAGTGACAGTGAAGCGCTGGGGAATGCAGCGTTAGGCTACCGATTCTGTGGTGACATGGCAGACGCCTTCGCGAGCATGCTCAATTGTATGTTTAGACTTGAAGGGAGGAGTCGGTGTATCCGTTGGCTCAGAACGTGAGGGAGTGATGAGACTGAAGCGTGCCGTCACCAGTACTCGGGTTTGATTGCGGGTGCTTTGCGTGTAGGGACTCGAGAGGGAAACTGATGAGACTCTAGCTCCTGCGCGGTGATGACCCGTCGCATCCAGTGTGAGAATTCTTTCAGGGAACCTGGAGCGGCGCGCTTGAACTCAGGTCTGTGAGGTAGAACGATTCCTACGGTCATCTCAGGGAAGTCTTCTCGAATGGCTCTCAAGGCCGGTGTCATGTCGGTATCACCAGAGACCAATATCAGTTGTTCGATGCGATTTGTCTCGCTGATGAGGGCTTGTCTGGCTGCAATGCGGTACATGCTGATTGCGATATGTACGTCTGTTTCTTTCTCTTCGAGCTTCCAGATGTCGACTTTGTCCTGACGCGACGCTCCGGTTTTTTTATCAATGAAGCGTGGGGCCTTGGCGGGCTCGAGCTGATGTCGGCCATAGTGGACACGGACATCACTGGCTTTCAGCGCTCGGACATAGGAGTCTTGGGCTTCCTTTGATACTCGGCCGCGGGTCGCAAGCTCAGGTTTGACAGAAGAGGTGAAATAATCGATGGATGCCAACGTGCTGGCCGGGTTTTCTACGTAAGCGATATGGGCCAGTAGTTTTGACAAGTCCAGCCACTTGTAAGGTGTACCCGCCAGCAGGCCATAGAAAAGGTTGTAACCGTCGACGAAGAACGCTGTGCGCACAATTCCAATCCCTGGAAACGAAAAAACCGGCCGAGGCCGGTTTTTTCACCCCAACTGCCAGCGAACTGAATCACTGCGTACGGGGTTGAGTAGTGGGGCCGATGCTAAGTCGAGTTGACACTGACGTCAACTGCTACCTAACAAAGAGATTTGCAGGGATGGACGACACTCCAGCACCCGCGGTGGTTGTTTTTGCCCTGGCAGGCCATTGACGTCAAGTCACGGCGAGCTTGGTTTTATGAGCCCATATTACGGTTGCGTTCGCGTCAGATAGCCTGCCTACCGATTCTGCAAAAACACCACATACCCGCGAAACCACTCGCTGTCCTTCAAATACCCCGGCGCCTCCCATTCGCCGCCTTGAATCAGCCCGACCTTGAACGGCAGGCCGAGCCTGTTCAGCCTCGGCAGGTAGGCGGCGTAGTTGGGGATGCTGTGGCGGCCCTGGTAGGTTTGCACCACCACTTCGTCGACCACGCCTTTGAGCTGGCCGATCACCTGCGGATCGGCGTGGCTGCTCCAGTCCATCAGGCCGGTGATGCTCAGGCGATACTGGGCGGGCAGGCGTTGGCGCAGGTCTTTGAGGAAGCTGACGTATTCGTCGAGGTAGCGGGTGCGGGCGTCGAAGTCGATCTGGATGCCGACCACCGGATTACCCGCCTGTTGCCAGCGCTGCACCTGCCCCAGCAATTGCTGATAGACCGGTTCCGGCCAACGCAGGGTGTGGGCGCGGTAGGTGACCCAGACTTCGCCCTGGGTCAGGCGCGGGATGGCGATGCCTTGGGCGATGAAGCGCACGCCGCGCTGTGGCGTGCGGCGTGATTCGCTGATCTGCCCTTGCAGGACGTACAGGGTTTTCGCCTGGGCCAGCACCGGTTGCGTGCTGACCCCGCTCCACAGCCAAAAGGCGTCGTACTCGCGGGCGTCGACGGCCGCAAAGGCCGGGGCGCTGACCAGCAGTGCGAGCAGCGCCAGGCCTTGCAGAAAATCTCTCATGGCTTACCAGTAATACTGCAGCGACTTGCCCCATTGAGTATCGGCAAAGCCGCTTTTCAGCTGGCGGAACCAGGCCTTGCGCACAGCCGGCTCGACGTCTTTGCCACCGCAGCTGTTATTGCCCGAAGGCGCATAGCAGTTGATGGCGCGGAACAGAGCGTAGGCGCGGTCTTCCTTCGGCGCTTTGGCATTGTCGATGACCTGGCGATAACCTTCGTGCCGGGAATAGATTTCGCCTTTGAACGCCGACCCTGTCGCGCCGAGTTCGGACTTGCTGGGTTTGGCTTCCAGCGGTGTACTGTCGAGGCCATTGCGCAGGATGAACTCACCCAGGCAGTTCAGGCCTTTGGGGTTCTTGCCGTCCGCCTGAAGGGTCGCGGCAATCTCGGCGATGCTCGGGCAGTGGTAACCCGATTCAGCCTTGTCGCCCTGCCAGCGGAACATCGTCAGCGGTTGGCCGGTGCTGTAGAAATAGCCAATGCTCACACCGAGTTTGTCCGTCGACGGCTCGGCCGGCAGTTGTTTGAAGTCTTCGGCAAACTCGGCGTACTGACTGCGCAGCAACTCTTTGTAGAGCAGCACGAACAGCGCGCTGTTGCGCTCGGTGGTGTCTGCGCCCTGGCTGAATTGCTGACGCAGCAGTGGGGCGTCGGCCACCAGCCGTTGCAGGCGATAACGCACGGCAGGTGTCTTGATCGGTGAGTCGGCGGCGAACACTTTGCCCAGCCGCTGGCTGAGTTCGTAATTGAAGGCCAGCGCCAGTTCGACCTGCTCGCGCTGCAACGGCTGTTTGACCTTGCCCAGCAACTCCAGCCACAGCGTTTCGGCTTCCGGCCATTTGTGCTGCTCATGCAGGGCGATGCCGCGCAGCATCTGTTGGCTGAAGGCCAGGTAGTCGAGCTTGTCCGGGACGCTGCCCGGGAGGACGTTCAGTGCCTGCTCGGGATTTTTCTCGAGGTACACCAACACCGCAGCTTGTAGGTAGTCGTAGAGTGCTGGTTGCTGGGCAAACGAGGCTTTCTGCGCTTGCAGCGTCTTGAGGTTGAAAGGCGTCTGGTAGGTGCCGATGCTCAGCAAGTCTTTGACCGCCAGTAGGAGCGGCGCCTGAATACCGTTGTCCGGCTGGGTCAGCAGTTTGCTGTCGACCTCTTCCACCAGTTCCGGCAGGGTTTTGTTGCGCTGGGCGTCAGTGGCCTGGGTGAGTTGCCAGGCGTAGTCATCGGCGAGTTTCTGATCTTCGCCGGCCAGCCAGTGCACGCGGCGGATCAGGCCTTTGGCCGACGCGCTGTACTCGCCCTGTGGATAAGTTTTCAGATAGGTCTCGAAACCGCTTTCGGACAGTTGCAGGTTCGCGTTATCCACATGCTCGAGCGTCGGCAGGCCCATCTCGTCGAAAGCGTTTTGCTGGGCCGCGTTGAGCGCAACGCGCGCGGCCATGTACAGCGCGGTTTCCTTGAGCCAAGGTTGTTCGCTGTTGTTCAGGCTGGCGAAGGTTTGTGTGGCCTCGGCGAACTGGCCGCCATAGAACTGTGCTGCGCCGCGCAGGTACGTGAGGAAGGCTTTACCCGGTTCCGAGGTGATTGATGCGGGCAGCAGGCTGTTCAGTTGATCGGTTTCCCAACTGCACGCGGCAAGCATCTGGAGGCGACTTTGCGCCAGGCGTTGGCGCTCTTCGGTGGGCAGCTGAGTGGTTTTCAGCAGTTGCGTGAGGAACGCGGCGGCGCTCTCTTCACTGTTGCTGCGGCAGCGGCTGCCTTCGCCTTCGATGAACTGATTGCCGGCAATGGTCGAGGCTTCGTGGCTGATGCCGAGTTGGCGCAGGGGCTCATCGAGCACTGAAACCGGGGCCGATTCAGGGGGTGGTATCGGTGTAGGCGCAGACGGTGAGTCGAGACGTGCAAGCTCGAACGGCACCGGGCCGTAGCCGGCCTCGCGGTCAAAATCACTCAATGGTGCCGGGTTCAGCGCTAGCGCGCCCTGATCGGAGAGCAACAAGCGCAAATTGGCGCGGCTGTCGTTGCCAGGGTTGAGGAAAACCACATTGTTGCAGCGCCCGTCACCGCCGAGCGACAGTTCAGGCGTGCAGGCGTCCTGATCGTAGCTGGCGTGGGCCGGGAGTGAGCAGGTTGTGGCAAGTGCCAGAGCGAGGGGCGACAGAAGACCGATACGCATGAATTGTCCTTAATCCGCAAACGCTGAAATCGAGGCCGCGATCATACCGCGCGCTGATCTCGATTTAGCAACGCCGAGCCGCAATTTCGGGCAGTGATGGCTAATTGCTTGACGCTTGTTGAAGCTGTCGTAGACTCCGACCATCTGTCAGGGAGACACGGCTATGCAGCGTTTTCGTGGTTTGGCGTTAGGTTTGATCGGGCTGGCAGGCGTAGCACAGGCGCAAACGCCCGTGCCAGACGATCCGCTGCTGGAAAGCAGCACTGCAGGCAGTCATGCCACAACCAGCAGCGAAGCCCGCGGTGTGTTGCGCGCTCGCGATCAAGCGGTACTTGCCAGTGAACTGCCCGGCAGAATTGTCGAGTTGCCGTTCAGTGAAGGCGAGTCCTTCAAGAAGGGCGACACCCTGGCGCGTTTCGATTGCTCGGCTTTTCAGGCGCAGCTCAACGCCGCGCAGGCCGCCAGCCGTGGTGCCGGCGAAGAGTTGGCCCACAACAGACAACTCGCTTCGTTGAACTCGGTCGGGCGTTTCGAAGTGGCGCGAGCCGAAGCCAAACTCAGCGAAACCCAGGCGCAATCTCAGGTTTATCAGGTTCAGGTCAAACGCTGCAGCGTCGTCGCGCCGTTTGACGGCCAGGTCGTCGAACGCAAGGTTCAGCGTTATGAAAGCGTCGCCGCCGGTGCGCCGCTGTTGGACATCGTCGACAACCGTAGCCTGGAAATCCACCTGCTGGTGCCCTCGCGCTGGATGGGCAAACTCAAGCCCGGACAGACCTTCAGCTTCATTCCCGATGAAACCGGCCAGCCCATCGACGCCACGGTCAAACGCCTTGGTGCGCGAATCGACGAAGGCAGCCAGACCTTGCTGCTGGTCGCAACGGTGCCCAACGCCAGCGGCTTGCTGGCCGGGATGAGCGGCACGGCGCGCTTCGCGGAGCTCAAATGAACGCGCCCGTCACGGGTGGCGCCGAGCAGGTCTTCGCGCGCTTTCTGGAGCTGGAGCGCCAGACCCGCGCCGCGCGCACTACCGACCAACTGGCCTACAGCCTGGCCAACGACGGTCAATCCTTGTTCGGTTTTCGTCACGCGGCGCTGTTGATCGCCGGCAAGGTGCGGGCGATCACCGGTGTCAGTGCCGTGGAGCCGAATGCGCCGTTTGTAGCGTTCGTCGAGCAAGCGGTGGCGCAGCTGTTCAAGCTCGAGCTGGTGAAACAGGCGCGGGTTATACCGGCCTTTGCGTTAAGCGGCCCGATTCAGGCCGACTGGCAAAGTCTTTCTGCCGCCCAGGTGTTCTGGCTGCCGCTGATTGATCGCCAGGGTCAGGTATTCGGCGGTTTGTGGCTGGCTCGCGATGTGCCATGGAATCCTTCCGAGCAAGTGCTGCTGTCGCAACTGGGCGACACCTACAGTCACGCCTGGCTGGCGCTGCAACCGCGTCAACCGTGGCGCTTGCGCTGGACCCGCAAGCGCCAGGTCGCCTTGGCAGCGGTGCTGATGCTGGGCTTGTTGATTCCGGTACGCCAGTCGGTGCTGGCGCCGGCCGAAGTCGTGCCACTTGGCGGTCGGGTGGTGGCGGCACCGTTGGACGGGGTGATCGCCGAGTTCCTGGTCAAACCCAACCAGAATGTGAAAACCGGTGACCTGTTGCTGCGCTTTGAAGGCACCACGCTCAAAGCCCAGGCCGATGTCGCCGACCGAGCCTTGGGCGTGGCGGAAGCCGAGCTCAAGGCCAACGCCCAGCGCGCCTTTGCCGACGCCGAGTCGAGTTCGAAAATTGATTTGCTGGCCGCACGGGTCGAGCAGAAGCGTGCCGAACGCGATTACGCCCATGAACTGCTCAAGCGAAGCGAAGTGCGTGCCGAGCGCGACGGCATTGCAGTGTTCGCCGACGCCGAACGCTGGACCGGCAAACCGGTGCAGACCGGCGAGCGGCTGATGGAAATCGCCGACCCGAGCCAGGCGGAATTGCGCATCGAACTGGCGGTCGGCGATGCGATTGCACTGGAGTCGGGCGCGCAGGTGGCGCTGTTTCTCGACAGCGATCCGTTGCAACGGCATTTGGCCAGACTTGAACGTTCGGCCTATGAAGCGCAACCGACGGCCGGTGGCCAGTTGGCGTACCGGCTCGACGCCAGTTTCGAGGCCGCGCCGCCGCGTATCGGCTTGCGCGGTACGGCGAAAATCTTCGGCGATCGCGCGCCGCTGGCGCTGTACCTGTTGCGCAAGCCGCTGGCCGGCTTGCGCCAAAGCGTAGGTCTCTAGATGACATTGCCCAGCCTACGCGCCGATTTACAGTTGCAGATGGCCGCCCCGGCGCTGGACGGATCGCCGCGCTGGACCTTGGCCGACCCGCTGCGCGGGCGCTACTTCAAGCTCGGTGCCGCGGCCATGCGCTTGCTGCGTCATTGGTCGTTGGGCGATCCCGAGCAAGTGCTGCGCGCCGCCAATCGCGAACCGGGCTTGCCGCTGGACGTCACGGAGCTTGAGCAGTTGCTGAGCTTTTTGCGCGCCCACGACCTGATTTCCGCCCTCGACCCGCAACAGCGCGACAGTTATGGCCTCAAGGCCGCGGCGCAACGTCAGAGTGTGTGGCAGATCTTGCTGCACCAATACCTGTTCTTCCGGATTCCACTGTGGCGCCCCGACGCTTTCCTCAATCGTGCGTGGCCGTGGCTCGCGCGTTTTGGTCCTGGAGCGCTGCGTTATGGTTTACCGCTGACCCTGGGTCTGGGGGTATTTCTGGTGTCGCGAGACTGGCAGCGCTTTATCGCGACCTTCCCACACTTGTTCAGTCTTGGCGGTGCGCTGGCGTTCGGGGTGGCGTTGTTCTTCGCCAAGCTCTGTCACGAGTTCGGCCACGCCTTCATGGCCAAACGCGCCGGTTGTCGGGTGCAGAGCATGGGCGTGGCGTTCATGGTGCTGCTGCCGATGTTTTACACCGACGTCAGTGACGCCTGGCGGGTCAATGATCGGCGCGCGCGGTTGCTGATCGGCGCGGGCGGGGTGCTCGCCGAGTTGCTGCTGGCGTGTATCGCCTTGCTCGCCTGGTCGCTGTTGCCGGACGGGCCGGCGCGGACGGCGGCGTTCATGCTCGCCAGCGCGACCTGGCTCACTACGCTTGCGGTCAATCTGAACCCGTTCATGCGTTTCGATGGTTATTTTCTGCTCAGCGACTTCTGGGAGGTGGACAACCTTCAGGGCCGGGCATTTGCCTTGTGTCGTTGGCGATTGCGCGAGGCGCTGTTCGGTTACGGCGCGCCGGCCCCGGAGCCTTGGTCGCCGTCGATGCAGCGGCGTTTGTTGTGGTGGGGGTACGGCTCGTGGCTGTGGCGCGCGGTGCTGTTTTTCGGGATTGCGCTGGCGGTGTATCACCTGTTCTTCAAATTGTTGGGGATCTTCCTGATGATGGTCGAGCTGGTGTGGTTCATCTTCCTGCCGATTGTGCGCGAGTGGCGCGAATGGTGGAGCCGCCGCGAACAGGCCCATGCACCGCGGGCGCTGCTCAGTGGTCTGGGGTTGCTGGCGGTGATTGCCGTGCTGGTGTTGCCGTGGCGCAGCGCGGTGGAATTGCCGAGCATGCTCGAGGCTGGCCGGGTCAGTGCCTTGCATGCGCCGGTGGCGGCACGGGTCAAGCAGTTGAATGTCCGCGACGGGCAAATCGTCGCCCAGGGCGATGTGTTGATTGAGCTGGAGTCGCCGGACCTGGATTCACGTCAGGCCATCGCGCGCCGGGAAATCGAGATCCAGCAATTGCAGATGCGCCGTCAGGCCGGACGCAGCGAAACCGCCGCCGATGCCGGCATCGTCGAGCAGCGGCTGGCGGAGGCAGTGGCCGAATATCGCGGTTTGGCGGCGCAACGCGAGCGCTTGCTGCTGCGGGCGCCCCAGGCCGGTCAGGTGCGTGATTTGCTGCCGCAACTGGCCGTTGGCCGCTGGTTGTCGCCCAAGGAGACGCTGGCCCGGGTTGTCGAAGAGGGCGCGCGACTGCGCGGTTATCTGGCCGAAGCCGAGCTGTGGCGGGTTGCACCCGGTGCGACGGGGCGGTTCATCGCCGAGGACCCGATGCACCCGGCGGTGGCGGTCGAGTTGACGGAAGTCGACACCAACGGCGCGGCGGTTGTCGATCAGGAAGCGCTGACCTCCGACCACCACGGGCCGATTGCCGTGCGCCGCGATCAGAGCCAGCGCGCCGAGCCTGTGCAAGCGCAATACGCAGTGCGGCTCAAAGTCCTCGACAGCATTGCCACCCCGGTGCAGCCATTGCGGGGGCTGGTGGTGTTGCAGGGCGGCAGTGAGTCGTTGCTGGGGACGGCCTGGCGCCGGTTGGCGGCGTTGGGCGTGAGGGAGAGTGGTTTTTAGCGCAAGGAGCACACGATGCTGAACAACAATGCCAATGCCGCGGACGGTCTGGTAGTGCGCCCGTCACGGGCGACCGACGGACCGTTTCTGGAAAGCCTCTATCACGCGGCGCGCCCCGATCTGCAATGGATCGACGGCGAACGCGAGCTGGTCGAGGAAGTCATCGCCCAGCAGTTTCGGGTGCAGGAGCAGGGCACCGGGGAGCGCTTCCCCAACGCGATGCACTATGTGGTCGAGAAGCTCGAGACCCCGATTGGCGCCTTGAGCGCCGAGTTTGGCAGCAACGAAATTCGCGTTTTGTACCTGGCGTTCATTCCGGCGGCCCGCGGCAAGGGCTATGGCCGTACGGTGCTGCAAGGCGTGCAAAAAGCCGCCGAACAGGTGCGCTGCCCGGTGAGCACGGTGGTCTGGGCGAGCAACCCCCATGCGCGCCAGCATTATCTGGCGCTGGGGTTTCAGGTCGAGGAGCAAAGTGTCGCGGCTGAGCGCTTGGTCTGGTATCCCGGCCAGCCGCAGATTCTGGTCAGTTGAAGGTGATGTAGAAATACGCCCGGCTTGCATCACGCCCCAGGGCCAGGGTGCGCGATACGAATATACCTTCGATACGGCCCAGCTCAGGCAAGTCGATCGCACAGAGTCCATCGACGAACGAAGTGAGGTCCGGGCTGCTCAAGGTCACGCCAAAAGGCATTCGGCTGCCCTCTGACAAGCGTGCCTTTGGAGCGTCCTCTACCAATTCGATGATCACGGACAGTTCGCTGCCATCCTCCAGGTACAGCCTGGTGGGTGTATCCAATAGCTGTCGAAAATGATCGCTGTTGACCTGTTGTTGCATGGCCTGGCTCCAGAAAAGTAAAGAGCCGGGGCCTTGGGCCCCGGCGGCATGTTCAGTTGCGAGACGGGAAAAGACCGTTGAGGCACATACTGAAATTCAGCACCAGGAACGGGTTCATCGTGTCCATGGGCACGCCACCGCCGATGGGCGCTACGGAGACGGCGACGTTGACGGTGCCGCCAACGGAGGTACTGACGCCTTGCAGCGGCACGGGCGCAGTGCCTTGTGCGGTGGAGTAAATATTGGCCGTGCCCGGGCCGCCGCTGGAGGCGCCGATAAAGGCATTGGTACTTGATGGCGTGCTCGCGGGGGTGGCAGCGACACTGGCCAGGTTGACGGTGGTGGTGGCCGTCAGGTTAGGGGTGCCGACGGCGGTCGCCGTGGGAGTGTGAATGGGCAGGTTGCTCACCGTGGCGGCGGTTTTTTCAGCGCCGGAGGCGGTGCCGATCACCCGTGGAGTGAGGTTCAGGCCCAAGCCCTGACACAGGGGCAGGCGTCCGCGCAGGTCCGGCAGCATGAAGTTTGTCGTGCCGTTGCCGCCGTAATTGGTGCCGAGCAAGGCAAACAGCGCCTGGAACTGGCCGACTTGCATGGTCTGCCCGTTGCACAACGCCCAGCCGCTGGGTGGATAGTTGAAAGCGAAGGTCTGGATGGTTCCGGTAAACACTTCCATGGTTGTTATCCCTGTGTTTTTTGGAGGAGGCCGGCGTGTCCGCCGACCACCGATCAGCGTAGCCGCAAAGACGAATGCCGCTACATTGCGTGCGTGCAGGGAATGGGGCAGCATCCACACCCAATTCGAGGTCCAAGCCTTATAGGGCCTTATCAATCACCCAGGGGGACAGATGGAATACCGAAGAGAAACAGAGCTTGCCGGCAAGCCTGATGCGTGTGCTGCGCGCACTCGGCTGGCGGCCTCGGCGCGTCTGTTTCAATGGCTGACCGATTACGGGATCTGGCCAATTTTGCTGTTGGCGACGTTCGTGCGGTTTTACGACCTGACAGCCGCAGCGATTTGGGGCGATGAAGGATCCAGCCTGCTGATGAGCCAGTACGATCTGGCCGGGATCTGGTTTCACGCGGCCCGTGATGTGCATCCACCGCTCTACTTCATGGTGCTGCACGGCTGGATCGAACTGTTTGGCGACAGCATGCTCTCGATTCGCGGCCTCAGCGCGCTGCCGGGGATCGCCACGGTCGCAATGGGTGTCTGGCTGGTACGGTTGATCGCCAACCCGCGGGTGGCGTTGCTGGCCGGGTTGTTGCTGGCGCTATTCCCCTCGGCGGTGCGTTACAGCCAGGAAGTGCGGATGTATTCGCTGCTGGGCGTGTTGCTGCTCGGCGCGACGATTGCACTGGTGTATTGGGTCAAACAGCCCCAGCGTGCACGGTATCTGGTGATCTATGCAGTGCTGATGGCCGCCGGGTTTTACACCCACTACTTCACGGCCCTGTGCGTGATTGCCCATTGGTTGTACCTGCTGGTGCTGCGGGTGCAGCCAGGCGAGCGGTTGCGGCACATCAACCGCCCGGGCTGGTGGCTGACCAACGCGGCGATCGTGCTGCTGTTTCTGCCGTGGTTCCCGGAGTTGCTGAGCCTGGTTCAGCACATGCCGGAACTCAAGGCCAGCGGCGATGTGGGCTGGGAAGATCCGGTCACCGTCAGCTCCCTGCCGTCCATGGTCTGGACCTTCATGATCCAGAGCGATGATGACTTCCTGCCCAGGTCGGTGTTTTTCGCGCTGCCGGTGCTGTTGCTGGGAGTGATAGTGTCGACGGTGCTGCGTGATCGTAGCGCCTACCGCTGGAGTGCCTTGCTGGCGATTTACGCGGTAGTGCCGCTGGTGCTGGTTTTCCTGGTGTCATTCATTTCGCCGGTGTTTATCGAACGCTACGTGACGGCCTACGCGCTGGGGTTGCCGCTGATCATGGCCCTGAGCATCGATGGCCTGAAAAAAGGGGCTCGGGTGCTGGCCCTGGCATTTCTCATGCTGTTTATCGGCATTGAAGGGGTGGGCCTGAAAAACAACGCGACGGTCGATCCAAATGACCAGCTCAATGTGACGGTGGAGTTCATCAACCAGCATTACGAGCCCGGTGACCAGGTCGTCATTAGCGATCTGCTCTGGTACATGCCGTACGTCTATTACGATCGCACCGACGTTCAGCCACGACTCTTTACTCCGCCCTTGGCCAATGGCACGTCCAGTCGTCCGAATGCCTACGGTTTCGGTACGCTGGTAGAGGAAGCCGCCGACAAGATCTACCTCGATCGGCTCACCGACCTGCCGCCCGGAGCGCACCGAGTGTGGTTGTTCAGTACCGCTGACCAACCCGACGAGTTCGCACCATTGCCCGCCGATTGGCAGAAGATCAGCGAAAAAGTCGCCGGCAATGCGCGGGCACGGTTGTTTGTCATCAACAGCCCTAAAAAATAACGGGTTGGAGCACGCTTATAGCTGAAGACCGTACCCGATCGGCTGGATCGGGTACCTGTTGTCCGGCGCCAGGTTCCGGTGCTTGCGCCCACGCCCGTAGCAGCTGCTGAGCCTGCGAGGCTGCGTTCGAGGACGTAGTCCTCGCAAATCCTGCATACGCGGTTTGCTTGAAGGAACGCATTGCCTGATTGACGACCGCTTCGCCCGAGCGCGGACCGAGCCGAACGCAGCCTCGCAGGCTCGACAGCTGCTACGGACGTGGTGATACCCACGGTCATCGCCGGCACGGCGGCATTTGCAAGGCAGTTACCAGCTTAAACGTTTCACTCTGTCCGCTTTTGTTACAACCATACCTTCTGCAAGGTTATTGCTCCGATTTGATATCAAAAGCCCACTAGTCGGATCCAAAATCGTAGGCTACGCTTTGTTCTACAAATGGACTTCCGACTACGGTGAAGGGATGCAGCGGTTCCACTTTATCTCCGGCTTGCCGCGCTCAGGCTCGACCCTGCTTTCTGCAATTCTTTTGCAGAACCCGCGTTTTCATGCCGGTATGACCAGCCCCGTCGGATCGCTGTTCACCAGTGTCCTGGAGCAATGCAGCGCCGGCAGCGAATTTGGCGCGGTGATCGATACCCCGCTGCGCCGTCGTCTATTGCGCGGTCTGTTCGACTCCTTCTATGCCGATCAGGCAGATACCCCCGTTATCTTCGATACCAATCGCCAATGGTGCTCGCGTCAGCCTGCGCTACGGGAACTGTTTCCCAAGGCCAAAACCATTGCCTGCGTGCGCAATGTCGCCTGGGTGATGGACAGCCTCGAACGTCTGTACCGCGCCAATCCGTTCGAGAACACCAAGCTGTTCAATGACGAAATCGAGCGCAATACCGTTTACAGCCGTTGTGAAACCCTGGCCCAGCGCAATCGTCTGGTGGGCTTTGCCTGGACTGCGCTGAAAGAGGCCTATTACGGCGAAAACGCCGACTCGCTGTTGATCGTCGATTACGACCTGTTGAGCCAGGCCCCTGACCGGGTCATGCGGTTGATCTACGACTTCATCGGTGAACCCTGGTTCGAGCACGATTTCAACAACCTCGCCTATGACGCGCCGGAATTCGACCAGGCGCTCGGGGTATCGGGGCTGCACAAGGTCAAACGCTCGGTCGCACTGGAGCCTCGGCGCACGATCCTGCCGCCGGATCTGTTCGACAAATACGCAGAGTTGTCCTTTTGGCACGATGGTTCAGCCAGCGCTGCCAATGTCATTCGTATGAAAGCCGACGCCGCGATCAGTTGATCGCGGCGTTTTTTATTCGCGCAGTCATAAAAGTTCGAGTCCGGGTGAGCAGCATGTGGTGGAGCAAAGGCAAGTCGCAGATCACGGAGGGCGCGCGCGTCCTGGCATCGCCAATGATCATGTCCCTGGAACCGCGAATGCTGTTCGACGGCGCAGTGGCGGCCACGGTTGCCGATACTGCCGCCCAAGCCGACACCCACGCCACGGCGGACGCTGCCAAGGCTCCGGTTGCCGACCACCCGGTGGCCAGCAAGGACACCCACGGCCAGACGGACAACACGTCAGCGGCTACACCCGCGCCTGCCGCGACACCCACCGCCGTCCCCGGCCAGAGCGTGGTGTTCGTCGACTCGCGCATCAAGGACGCCGATAGCCTGCTCAAAGGCGTGGCACCTGGCACCCAGGTGGTCCAGCTCGACCCGACCAAGGACGGCTTGCAACAGATCGCCGATTATCTGGATACCCACCACGGCGTGAGTACCGTAGAAATCATCGCCCACGGCAACAGTGGTGACTTGTGGCTGGGCGACACTTACCTGTCGGCCGATAACGTGGCGGCTCGCAGCGCGGTGCTGGCCGAGATCGGCAAGGACATGAACGTCGGCGGCGACATTCTGATCTACGCCTGCAACACCGCCGCGGGTGACAAGGGCATCAGCTTTGTCGACTCGCTGGCGCAACTGACCGGGCGCGATATCGCCGCGTCGAACAACCGTACCGGCATGGGCAGTGACTGGGATCTGGAAATCGCCACCGGCACCATCGAGAGCCATAACGTGTTGTCGGCCCAGTCCATGGCCGCGTATCAGTACAGCCTGGCGACCCTGACGGTCACCAACAACGGTGACAGTGGGGTTGGCTCATTGCGTCAGGCGCTGAGCGATGCCGTGGGGGGTGACACGGTGACGTTCAGCACCACCATGACGGTCAATCTGAACGCGCAACTGACCATTACCAAGAACGTCACGCTGGAAGGTGACCTGAACCACGACGGCATTGCCGATGTGACCCTCAACGGTCAGTACAAGACCCGGGTGGTTCAGGTCGCTTCCGGGGTCACTGCGACCTTCGACGGGCTGATCATCAAGCAAGGCCTGGTGGCCGGCAATGGTGCTGCCGCCGGTACGGACGGCACGGCGTCCATGGGCGGCGGTATTTTCAACGCCGGCAACCTGACCCTCAAGAACGTCACCGTGACCAGCAACGCCGCTTCGGGCGGCGGTGGCGGTGGCGGGGTTACCTCACCTTACGTCGGTGGCGCGGTCGGTGGCGGTGGCGGCGGTGGCGGTGCATTGGGCGGGCAAAGCGGCGGTCATGGTGGCACCTCCGGCTTCGGCACGGGTGTGTACGGCGGTACGAGTGGTAGTGCCAACACGGGCGGTAACGGTGGCGGCTACAACCCCAACTACATGGGCGGTCGCGGCGGTAGCAGCAGCGGTGGCGCGGGCGGCGTAGGGGCTGCCAACTACAGCAACGGTGGCGCGGGCGGTACGGCGAACAACGGCACGATTTCCATCGGCGGTGGCGGTGGCGGCTCCGGTTGGGACAAGCCCGGCAGGGCCGGGGCATCGGCTGCCGGTGGTATTTACAACGCCAGTAGCGGCACCCTGACGGTCATTGGCACCTCGGTGATTTCCGGCAACATCGCCGCCGGTGGTGGCGGTGGCGGCGGTGGTGGCCTGGGCGGTTCCGCCGACTCCGGTGGTGCGGCCGGTAAAGGCGTCGGTGCGATCTGGAACAAAGGTACGGTACTGATGACCGCCGCCAACTTCGCGGCGCTGTCCGGTAACGTCGGCGGCAGTGGCTCCGGCGGTCCGGCACTGGGCGGCGGTAGTACTGGTGCCAGCGTGGCAGCCGTGAACAATATCTTCAACGACGGTGGCACCGTGAACACCGCCTATGCACCGGCACCGAGCGCTACCATCGTGGTGGCGAACAGCGCCCTGCACATTGGCCAGACTTCGCTGGTGACCATTACCTTCACTGAGGCGGTGACCGGTTTCACCAACGCCGACCTGACGATTGCCAACGGCACGCTGAGCGCGGTGAGCAGCAGCGATGGCGGGGTGACCTGGACGGCGACGCTCACCCCGACCAACGCCATTACCGACACCACTAACCTGATCACCCTGGATAACACCGGGGTCCAGAGTGTGTCGATGGGCACAGCCGGGGTTGGTACCAGCACGTCCAACAATTACACCATCGACACCGTACGGCCGACGGCGACCATTGCGTTCACCGACACCGCACTGAAAATCGGCGACACCTCACTGGTCACCTTCACGTTCTCTGAAGCGGTGACCGGCTTCACCAACGCCGACCTGACGATTGTCAACGGCACGCTGACGGCGGTCAGCAGCAGTGATGGCGGCACCACCTGGACCGGGACCTTCACCCCGACCGCGAGCATCACCGACACTACTAACGTGATCACGCTCGACAACACAGGGATCGCCGATCTGGCCGGTAATGCGGGCAGCGGCACCACCGATTCGAACAACTATGCCATCGACACCGTGCGCCCGACCGCAACCATCGTGGTGGCTGACACTACCCTCACGGCCGGCGAAACATCGCTGGTAACCATCACCTTCTCCGAAGCAGTGAGCGGCTTCACCAATGCCGACCTGAGCATCGCCAATGGCACCTTGAGCGCGGTGAGCAGCAGCGACGGCGGGATCACCTGGACCGCGACCTTCACCCCGACTGACGGGGTGTCGGATGCCACCAACCTGATCACCCTGACCAACAGCGGTGTCAGTGACCTGGCGGGCAACGCGGGCAGCGGCACCACCGATTCGGGCAATTACGTGATCAACACCGCGCACCCGACTGCGACCATTGTGGTCGCGGACAACGTTTTGGCAATTGGTGAAACATCGCTGGTGACCATCACCTTCAGCGAGGCGGTGACCGGCTTCACCAACGCCGACCTGGCGATTGCCAACGGTACGCTGAGCGCGGTCAGCAGTAGCGATGGCGGCATCACCTGGACGGCGACTTTTACCCCGACCAACGCCATTACCGACGCCACCAACCTGATCACCCTGGACAATTCCGGCGTGCAAAACGCGGTGGGCAACGTAGGCCTGGGCACCACCGATTCCAACAACTACGCCATCGACACCGTGCGGCCGACGGCGACTATCGTGGTCTCGGACAGCGCCCTGAAAATCGGTGATACCTCGCTGGTGACCATCACCTTCAGCGAGGCGGTGACCGGTTTCACCAACGCCGACCTGACGATTGCCAACGGTACGCTGACCGCCGTCAGCAGCAGCGATGGCGGCATCACCTGGACGGCGACGTTCACCCCGAGCGCCAGCATCACCGATACGACCAACCTGATCACCCTGGACAACACCGGGATCACCGATCTGGCGGGAAATGCGGGCACAGGTACGACAGATTCGAATAACTATGCCATCGATACCGTGCGCCCGACCGTGACCATCGTGGTCGCGGACAGCGCGTTGAAAATCGGCGACACCTCGCTGGTGACCATCACCTTTTCCGAGGCGGTGACTGGTTTCACCAACGCCGACCTGACGATTACCAACGGTACACTGACCGCTGTCAGCAGCAGTGATGGCGGGATCACCTGGACCGCGACCTTTACGCCGAGCGCCAGCACCACTGACGCGACCAACCTGATCACCCTGGCCAATACCGGAATCGCCGATCTGTCGGGTAATGCGGGCACAGGTACGACAGATTCGAACAACTATGCCATCGACACCGCGCGCCCGACCGCTACCATCGTGGTGGCCGACAACGCGCTGAAGATTGGCGACACCTCACTGGTGACCATCACCTTCAGCGAGGCGGTGACTGGCTTCACCAATGCCGACCTGACCATTACCAACGGCACGCTGACCGCCGTGAGCAGCAGCGATGGTGGTATCACCTGGACGGCGACCTTTACCCCGAACGCCAGCACCACCGACGCGACCAACCTGATCAGTCTGGACAACACCGGGATCGCCGATCTGGCCGGTAATGCGGGTAGCGGCACCACCGACTCGAACAACTACGCCATCGACACCGTGCGGCCAACGGCGACCATCGTGGTGACGGACACCGCGCTGGGGATCGGCCAGACTTCGTTGGTGACCATCACCTTCAGTGAAGCGGTGACCGGTTTTACCAACGCCGACCTGACGATCGACAACGGTACGCTGAGTGCGGTGAGCAGCAGCGATGGCGGCATCACCTGGACCGCCACCCTGACGCCGGTGAACGGCGTTACCCACAGCGGCAACGTGATCACCCTGGACAACACCGGGATTGCCGACCTGGCCGGCAACGCCGGTACCGCGACCACCGATTCCAATACTTACGCGATCGACAGCCAGCGCCCGACCGCGACCATTGTGCTGGCCGACCCGACGCTGGCCGCCGGTGAAACCTCGCTGGTGACCATCACCTTCTCCGAGGCGGTGACCGGTTTCACCAACGCCGACCTGACGATTCCCAACGGCACGCTGAGCGCAGTCAGCAGCAGTGATGGCGGGATCACCTGGACCGCGACCTTCACCCCGACCGCGGGCATAAAAGACACCACCAACCTGATTACCCTGGCCAACACTGGTGTGGCTGACCTGGCCGGTAACGCCGGTAGCGGCACTACCGATTCCGCCAACTTCACCATCGACACCGTGCGTCCAACGGCGACCATCATCGTTGCTGACAACGCGCTGAAGATTGGCGACACATCACTGGTGACCATCACCTTCTCCGAGGCGGTGACTGGCTTCACCAACGCCGACCTGACGATTACCAACGGCACGCTGACCGCGGTCAGCAGCAGCGATGGCGGGATCACCTGGACGGCGACCTTCACCCCGACCAGCGCCATTACCGACGCCACCAACCTGATCACCCTGGACAACACCGGCGTGCAGAACGGTTCCGGCAACGTCGGCGCGGGCACCACTGATTCCAACAACTACGCCATCGACACCGTGCGGCCAACGGCGACCATCGTGGTGACGGATACCGCGCTGGGGATCGGCCAAACCTCGTTGGTGACCATCACCTTCTCCGAAGCGGTGACCGGTTTTACCAACGCCGACCTGACGATCGACAACGGTACGCTGAGTGCGGTGAGCAGCAGCGATGGCGGCATCACCTGGACCGCCACCCTGACGCCGGTGAACGGCGTTACCCACAGCGGCAACGTGATCACCCTGGACAACACCGGGATTGCCGACCTGGCCGGCAACGCCGGTACCGCGACCACCGATTCCAATACTTACGCGATCGACAGCCAGCGCCCGACCGCGACCATTGTGCTGGCCGACCCGACGCTAGCCGCTGGTGAAACCTCGTTGGTGACCATCACCTTCTCCGAGGCGGTGACCGGTTTCACCAACGCCGACCTGACGATTCCCAACGGCACGCTGAGCGCAGTCAGCAGCAGTGATGGCGGCATCACCTGGACCGCCACCTTTACCCCGACTGCGGGCATAAAAGACACCACCAACGTGATCACCCTGGCTAACACCGGCATCGCCGACCTGGCCGGTAACGCCGGTAGCGGCACCACCGATTCCGCCAACTTCACCATCGACACCGTGCGTCCGACGGCGACCATCATCGTTGCCGACAACGCGCTGAAGATTGGTGAGACCTCGCTGGTGACCATCACCTTCTCCGAGGCGGTCAGCGGTTTCACCAACGCTGACCTGACCATCACCAACGGTACGTTGAGCGCGGTCAGTTCAAGCGATGGCGGTATTACCTGGACAGCGACCTTCACCCCGGCCGCGAATATCACCGACACCACCAACCTGATCACCCTGGACAACACGGGGGTGCAGAACGTCTCTGGCAACGTTGGGGTGGGCACCACCGACTCGAACAACTACGCCATCGACACGCAACGTCCAACGGCAAGCATTGTGGTGGCCAATCCGCTGCTGGGCATTGGCCAGACCTCACAGGTGACCATCACTTTCAGTGAGGCGGTCAGTGGTTTCGATCTGTCCGACCTCAGCGTGGCCAATGGCACGCTGTCCAACTTGCTGAGCAGCGACGGCGGCAAGACCTGGACGGCGACCCTGACGCCGACCGCGAATATCAACGATGCCACCAACCAGATCGTGCTCGACACCGCCAATGTGCAGGACAGCGCCGGTAATGCGGGCAGTACCGTAACCCTGTCCAACAACTACGTACTCGATGTCGACCGGCCCACCGGGACCATCGTCGTCGCCAAACCGTTGCTGGGCATCGGCCAGACCTCGCTGGTGACTATCACCTTCAGTGAAGCGGTCACCGGTTTTGACCTGTCCGATCTGAGCGTGACCAACGGCGCGCTGTCCAACCTGGCCAGCAGTGACGGCGGCAAGACCTGGACCGCGACGTTCACGCCGACGGCGAACGTGACCGACCCCACCAACCTGATTGTGCTCGACAACAGTAATGTCAACGACACTGCAGGCAATGCCGGGACAGGGCTGGCCATCTCCAACAACTACGCCCTGGACAGTGATCGCCCCACCGCGACCATTGTCATCGCCAACCCGAACCTGGGCGTTGGCCAGACCTCGCAGGTGACCTTCACCTTCAGCGAGGCGGTGAAGCACTTCGATTTGTCCGACATCAGCGTGGCCAATGGCACCCTCACGAACCTGAGCAGCAGCAACGGCGGCAAGACCTGGACCGCCACCCTGACGCCGGCGGCCAACATCAACGATGCGACCAATTTCATCGGGCTGGACACCCGCAACGTGACCGACCGCGCCGGGAACGCGGGCGCTAGTGTCGCGATCTCCAACAATTTCACCATCAACACGGTGCCGGCCGTCGTGGTCTCGGTCAGCGACCCGGCACTGCCGCAAAATCCTCCGAACGTGCCGTTGCAGCCGATTGTCTTCACGCCGCCGACCGGTAATCTCGGCTCACCTCTGACCTTTGCACCGTTGTTCGAACAGCGGGTATTGGGCGATGGCATCCGCCCACTGGGGGATATTTTCATCAACCGCGGCGCACTGAGCCCAAGCTTTATCGCTCAGGTATTCACTAGCAGCGACGACGGCGGGAAGGGTTCCGCTCACGGCTTCCTGGGTTTTGGCGGGGGGGATGGCGGGGTGTTTGGCAGCAGCACGCTGTCGAGTCTGTTCAGTCATGAATCAAGCAGTGGCGACAGTTCGTTCAATGCGTTCGGTGACAGATCGATCCAGCACGGCGGCAATGCTGCTCAAGGCCTGCACGGTGTCTATGGCGCACTGACCTTGGGCGAGCAACTTCAACAACTTGAAAACACCGAGAAGCAGCAAATCCAGGCATTGGCTGCAGCGTTGCAACAGGTCGGCATCAGCGAAATGCAGGCCTGATTAAAAACCTAAAATTGTGCGGTACCCAGGGGCGGTCCAAGGATGAAGAAAAGTCAGAAACTATTCGGCGCCAGCTTGCTGGCGCTGGCAATCAGCGGATGTGCGGTAACCAGTGAGCCGATTGAACGCCGTGTCAGCGAGCAGCGCGCCAAAAGCGATTTGGCGAGCATGTACAAGGATCAGGAGCCTCTTAGTGGCCCACTGACGCTGCATCAAGCCATGGCCCGCGCAGTGAAATACAACCTTGAAGGCCGGTTGAAAATCATGGAAGAGGCGTTGGCCAAGCGCCAACTCGACCTCGCCAGCTTCGACATGCTGCCGCGCATGGCCCTGGACGCTGGTTACGTGGGGCGCAACAACACCAGCGGCTCCAGCAGCCAGAGTGTGCGCACCGGCACCCAATCCCTCGAACCCTCGACCTCCCAGGACCGCGATCGCAGGGTCGCCGACCTGACCATGGTCTGGAACGTCCTCGACTTCGGCGTCAGCTACATCAACGCCAAGCAGCAGGGCGATCAACGGCTGATCGTTCAGGAGCGTCGGCGCAAGGTCATCAACACCATCGTTCAGGACGTGCGCTCGGCGTATTGGCGAGCGGTGGCTGCTGAACGCCTGCTCAAGCAGATCGACAGCCTGATGGCGCGGGTCGATGCCGCGCGCGACAACAGCCAGAGCATGAGCGAGCAGCGTATCGGCGACCCGGTGCAGGCCTTGGGGTATCAGCGTTCGCTGATCGAAGCCACGCGCCAGCTCGAAGAACAGCGGCGGGCACTGTCGCTGGCGAAAACCGAACTGGCGACCCTGATCAACCTGCCGATGGGCACTGAGTTGACGTTGGCGACTCCAGAGGATTATCCGGTTCCGGAGCTCAAGGTCAACATGGCGAGCCTTGAGCAAGAGGCCCTGGCCAGCCGTCCGGAACTGCGCGAGCAGGATTATCAGACGCGCATCAGCACCGCCGAAACCCGCAAAGCCATGCTGCGGCTGCTGCCGGGGCTGGAACTCTCGGCTGGCGGGCATTACGACAGCAACTCGTTTCTGGTCAACGACAAGTGGGCCGACTACGGGGTAAAAATCACCTGGAACCTGTTCAACGTGATTTCCGCCCCGGCGGCCATCGACGTGGCCAAGGCCGGTGAAGAAGTGGCCAAGGCACGCCGCCAGGCGATGTCGATCGCGGTGCTGGCGCAGCTCTACGTGGCCAACGCCAACTACCGCGAAGCGCTGCGCCAGTTCGAGACCAACCAGCAGCTGTCGAACATCGACGGGCAGATTCTTGGCCAGTTGCGTAACCGCCATCAGGCCGCGGGCATCGGCGAACTGGAGCTGATCCAGGGCGAACTGAACACCCTGCAAGCCGACTTGCGCCGCGACCTGTCGTACGCGGATTTGCGCAACGCTTACGGGCAGATCTTCGCCAGTGCCGGGCTCGACCCACTGCCGGATCAGGTGCAGTCGACCCAAGTGCAGTCGATCGCCACGGAACTGGCCAGCCGCGAGGATGCGTGGGCCGCCGGCAACATCACGGTGCCGACAGCCCATGTCCAAAGCAAGTAATCTGCTGGCGCCCACGGCCAGCATCAGCCGGGCGCAACGCGAAGACCGCCATGGCCATCGCGCAGCGGCGATCCTGCTGACCGGTTTACCGGCGGCAGGCAAGTCGACCCTGGCCCAGGCACTGCACGCCGCGTTGTTCGAACGCGGCGTGCACAGCCTGGTGCTCGATGGTGATGGACTGCGGGTCGGGCTCAATCGCGACCTCGGGTTTGCCGACAAGGATCGTCAGGAAAACATCCGCCGCGCCAGCGAGGTCGCAGCGTTGCTGGTGGAGAATGGGCAGATCGTTATTTTGGCGATGATTGCGCCGTTGGTTGATCTGCGAGAAGTCTTCGCCCGGCGTTTGGGTGAGGACTACCGCGAAGTCTGGTGCAGTGCTTCGCTCAACGTGTGCGAGCAGCGTGATCCGAAAGGTCATTACGCTCGTGCACGCAGCGGTGAACTGCCGGGCTTTACCGGTATCTCCGCACCTTACGAGCCTCCCGCGTCGGCGGCGTTGGTGCTCGACACCGGCGTGTTGTCGGTGGACGCCTGCCTCGATCGCTTACTGACCTGGCTCGGCGAATGCGCGGTGCTACCGCACCGATGACTCGACCGGCGTTTTCCCGCCTGCCGGTGACGGTGCCTCTGCCGTTGCTGGTGCAGGCATTGGCGCAAATCAAGGACAGCGACTGGCATAGCCATTTCAACAGCCACTATTTCAGTGGCGACTGGAGCGGAGTCGCGCTGATCAGCGCGGCTGATGCGCTGACGGAGCTATCCCCTGGCCATGGAACGCCGGTGTTGCGAGCGCCGTGGCTGCTCGATGGTCGATGGCAGCGTGCATTGCAGGAATTACCGTTGGACATCGTCTCGGCAAGATTGCTGAAGCTGGGGCCCGGCAGTCGGATTCACGAGCACCGCGACTATGATCTTGAGGGGGCAGAGGCCGATCTGCGGCTGCACATTCCGTTGCTCAGTCCACCGAACGTCGACTTTCTGCTCGACGGTTTGCGGATGCCGATGGAGGCCGGCGAATGTTGGTTTCTCGACTTGTCGCGGCCCCACAGCGTCGACAATCGCGACCTCCGCGAGCGGGTGCATCTGGTGATCGATTGCAGGCCCAACCCTTGGTTGGAACAGGCGATTATCGAGGGCGTTTCAACCACGCCGGCGCCTGGTGTCGGTCATGCAGCGCAAGCGCTGGTACAGTTTCGACGGCTGCTGGAAAACGATCCACAGCTCTGCAAGACCTTGCAGGGCGTGACCGACAACGAAGCCTTTATCTCCACCACCCTGACGCTGGCTGCCGAACATGGCCTGGCGTTCTCCCGTGAAGAGCTACGTGCGGCGATGCGCAATGGCCGTCGCCAATGGAACGAACAATGGAGCGCCTGAACCTTGACGGCTGGTTACCGATCCGCGTCTGGGAACAGGGCGGGGAGTGGCGGGTCGATTGGTGCTGGTTTGGTGATCAGCCGTTGCGACAGCCATTTTTTCGCGATGCGGTGGAGGAGGCGCTGCGCCTGCCATTCAACCAGGCCTTCCGCCGTCAAACGCCGCTGGGCGTGCTGAGTGATTGGCAGGCGATCAGCCCAGGACTGGCGCCGAGTGCGTTCATTTTTCACGCCTCGCGCTGTGGCTCAACACTGATCAGCCAGATGCTGGCGCAGCTCGATAATCACATCATCATTTCCGAACCACCACCGCTGGATGCCTTGCTGCGCAGTGCGCTGCCGCCGATTGAGCGCAACGCGGCGATTTGCGGTTTGCTCTCGGCCTATGGCCAGCCGCGCCGAGGTGTGGAACAACGTTTGGTGATCAAGCTGGACGCCTGGAACATCGGTGAGTTGAAGCGGTTGCGCGAGTGCTTTCCTGAAACGCCCTGGCTGTTTGTCTACCGCGATCCGCTGGAAATCGCCGTTTCACACCTACGTCGTCCGGGCCTGCACATGGTGCCGGGGCTGATCGGCACCAGTGCATTGGATGATGGGGTTGCGTTCGAGGGGCGGGAAGACTTCATCGCTCGGCGCTTGGGCAAACTGCTGCAACTGGGCGTTGAACATTGCCACGAGTTTGCCGGGCTGGCGGTTAATTATCGTGAGTTGCCGGGCGCCATGGAGGGGCGTTTGGCCAGTTTTTTTGCGCTGGATGCCGAGCAGCGAACCCAAGTGTTCAGCGCCGTGAGTCAGCACGCCAAACAACCGGCCGAACGTTTTGTGGCCGACAGCGAGGGCAAACAACAAGAAGCCTCGGCGCTGCTCAGAGAACGCGTTGAGCGTTGGGCACACGGGCCTTACGAAGCATTGGAGCAATGGCGAACCGCTTCTTGTGGCGAGGGAGCTTGCTCCCGCTGGGCCGCGGAGCGGCCCTAAACTGGCAACGGTATTTTGTCAGGCGCACCTCGTCGGCTGAATAACGACGGCTTCGCCCGAACGCGGACCGGCCGGCGGGAGCAAGCTCCCTCGCCACAGGTGAAACAACAGCTCAGCTCTTCGACGACAAATCCGCCATGCCCTTGAGCAATTCGATCGGTAGCGGAAAGACAATGGTCGAACTCTTGTCGCCGGCAATCAAACTCAGGGTCTGCATGTAACGCAACTGCATGGCGCCGGGCTGGCGACCGAGCATTTCGGCGGCTTGCATGAGTTTTTCCGAGGCCTGCAACTCACCTTCGGCGTGGATCACTTTCGCCCGCCGTTCACGTTCGGCTTCGGCCTGTTTGGCGATCGCGCGGATCATCGATTCGTTGAGGTCGACGTGCTTGATCTCGACGTTGGCGACCTTGATCCCCCAGGCATCCGTCTGGGCATCCAGCACTTGCTGGACGTCGAAGTTCAAGCGTTCGCGCTCGGCCAGCAACTCGTCCAGTTCATGTTTACCGAGCACCGCCCGCAAGGTGGTTTGCGCCAGTTGGCTGGTGGCCATGAGGAAGTCTTCGACCTGGATGATCGCTTTCTGCGAGTCGAGCACACGGAAGTACAGCACCGCGTTGACCTTCACCGAGACGTTGTCGCGGGTTATCACGTCTTGCGGCGGTACGTCGAGCACCACGGTCCGCAGATCGACCCGAACCATTTGCTGCACCACCGGAATCAACAGGATCAGCCCAGGGCCCTTGACCTGCCAGAAGCGTCCAAGCTGGAAAACCACCCCGCGCTCGTATTCGCGCAGGATGCGAAAGGTCGACCCTGCCAGTGCAATCATCAGCACCAGCAGCGCGGCAAAACCCAGTTGCAGACCCATGATCATTCTCCTTGCGGCGCCGCGTCAGCCGCGGCCACTTCCAGCAGCGTTCCCTTGCGTGCCACCACTCGCACCCGTTGCCCGGAATGCAAGGGTGTCTTGCAGTGCACTTGCCAGCGTTCACCTTGCAAATGCACCCAGCCCTTGTGCGTGTTGTGACCCTGCAACGCGGTCACCTGCGTGACGCTGCCCAGCAGCCCGGCATCGCCACTGACAATGTGGCGCGGTCGGGTTTTCAGCGCGTGGAACAGCAGGGCGATCAACAGCAGGGCGCTGATCAGTCCAAGACCGATGATCAGTGGCGCAGGGACATCGGCATTGCTCACCATCACCGCGCCGATCACGAACATCGTGATGCCGCCCAGCCCGACCACACCGTAATTGGGCAGCACCACCTCCGCCACGAGCAGCGCGATACCCACCATCATCAGCCAGACGCCGAGCGGGTTGGGGACGACCACCACAACCGTGTCTGTCGCGAAAGCCGATCCGCTCAAACCCAACAACAGTGCAACCACATACCACCAGCGAGTGTTCACTTGACCCTCCAGGAGAGTCATCCGTCCGCGAGCCACACGGTGGCCCTGCTTATAGTCTAGTTGAGCCTTTGGCTGGGTGATTCTTGATCAATTTTTGCGAGTTTCCAGTGGGCAGATTTATCACCGGGTACCGACAGCAGGCCTAGACTTTAGAGGAGACGCCAACCTGTTTAATCATCGTCCGCCCGCCCTGCGACGGACACCGAGGTGCATCATGCGTATGGCAAGAACCGTGCAGCGCAGCCTGGAAGAGGCGCACTGCGAATTCGACGTAGTCTCTCACCCGCATTCGGCCAGCAGCCTGGAAACCGCCAGGGTGGCGGGCATTCCTGCTGAGCGCGTGGCGAAATCGGTGATCCTCGACGACCACCACGGCCACTACCTGATGGCCGTGTTGCCGGCCAGCCGGCATCTGGACCTGACCAAAGTGCGTGGCAGCGGTGAATGGCAAGTCACCCGCGAAAGCACCCTGGCCCACCTGTTCAACGACTGTGAACGCGGCGCCGTTCCGGCCCTGGGCGAATCCTATGGCCTGGACATGGTCATCGACCCGATGCTGACCCGCCAGAAAGAGATCTACGTCGAAGCCGGCAACCACAACAACCTCGTGCACTTGAGCATGGACCAGTATCTGAAAATGGTGCCGCATGCCGAGGTGTGCGAATTGAGTCAGTAGCCATTACATTATTGGCGGTGAAGGCACCGCCGCCATCGCGGGCAAGCCACGCTCCCACAGGAAACCGCCGTGTGTGGGAGCGCGGCTTGCCCGCGATGGACTGCGAAGCAGTCCCCCCGACCCTCTAGAATTCAGGAGCCAATTCCCATGGAATCACCTACCCACAGCCTCCCCAACCTGTTCAAACAACTCGGCCTGCCCGACGACGCCGAAAGCATCGACAAATTCATCGCCACCCATTCACCACTCAAACCCGAACTGCACCTGGCCGACGCGTTTTTCTGGACCAAGAGCCAGGCGGACTTCCTGCGTGAAGACATCCTCGACGATTCAGATTGGGCGGAGGTGGTGGATCAACTGGATGTGCTGCTGAGGAAGGGGCGGGGGGTGTAAAAATCTTAGGAAAAACGGCAAATCGTGCAAAAAACTGATGAGCGATGAAAAAATCTGGGCTTTAATCGGATTTCTGAACTTTTTCTGTGGATGCGCACGATGCCCTTGGTTGGATACGCCTACCTACATGATGCCTTAAGACTCAAAGCCATTGCGCCTACGCGTGTGGCGATGGTCAAACCCGTCACCCGCGTATCCATGATCGGAGATTGCCTGGCTGTTCCACAGTCAGTCGCACCTGCAAGCGACTCGATCCTTGAACACATTTTTTTTGCGCTAAAACACGAAGGTATCAATCTCGGCATTCTGGCCCAAGCACTTGAGTCTGTGCCTGCTGAAGAGCTGCTCCAGGAATTAGCCAAGGCCCCGAACGGTGTATTCGTTCGAAAAGCCTGCTATCTCTGGGAAGGTTTAACCCACCGGCGACTCGACTACGAAGCATCAGTAAATAGCCGATTTTCACCGCTGTTTGATCCAGCGCGGTATATCACTGGCCCTACTGTTAGAAACACACGCTGGCGCATTGAGTTTAACGGCCTCGGCTCCCTTCGCTACTGCGCCACTGTTGAGCGGACTTCCGAGCTTGAAGCCCTGCTCAGCCTCGACATCCTCGGCCGGGCCAAAACCTTCATGGCGACGTTGTCAGCAGAGATGATGGACCGCGCCATCAACTGGGCGTATCTCCACGAAACCCGTGATTCCTTTGCCATCGAGAGGGAGGAACCCAGCGATGAAAAATCCCGGCGTTTCGTTCAACTGCTGCGCCAGGCCCATGACGGTCGCGAACTGAGCGAAGAGTATCTGGTGGAATTGCAGAACAGTACGGTCTCCAATCCGTTCGACAAAGCCGCCTTGTTTCGCCATGAGCAAAACCACCTGCATAACGGCCTGCGCGGTGCTGCCGGTGTCAGTTATATCCCGCCTGAGCCGGACCTGTGCCGTGAGTTGATGGGCGAACTGATGAGTTTCGCCAATCAGTCTTCGCAAAAAGTCGATCCGTTGGTGGCCGCTGCTGTGACGGCATTTGGTTTTGTCTTCCTCCATCCGTTCATGGACGGTAATGGTCGACTTTCACGCTTTTTGATTCACCAGACCCTGTGTCATTCCGGCGCTCTGGAAAATGGCCTGCTGCTACCGGTTTCCGTGGCCATGAAACACGAAGAGTCCAGCTATCTAGCCGCCCTCAAGGACTTCTCGCAACCGGCCCGCGACTTCTGGAATGTCACTTGGTTGGACGCTGACCAAATGGCTTTCGAGTTCATTGGCCATCCCTCAATCTATCGCTTCTGGGATGCCACCCGCTGCGTAGAATTCACCCTGCAAATGGCCCGCCGCGCCCTCGAAGTCGAACTGCGCGAAGAAACCGAATTCCTCGACCGCTACGACCGCATCGTCAAAGCCGTGAACCAGCGTTACGACGTACGCGGCAGCGACCTGTCGAAGCTGGTGATGATGTGTCTGGACAACGAGGGCAAGGTTTCAAAGCATCGACGTAAGCAGTTCCAGTACAGCGTGCCGGAAGAGGTGTTTGAGTTTATTGAGGCGGAGGCGGGGCGATTGCTGGTCGATGTGTGAAAGGGCCTGAAAGTCCGAGGAAAACTCCGAAGCTCGCCCGCTTGGTTGCGAACCCCGAAACGCCCCCCTATAGTTCGCCACGTCGCCGCACATCGGCGACAGGATTTGGCGATCCTAATTCTACGTAGAGGCTGTTCCTAAAACTATCTACGAGATATTCCCTATGCACCCATATCGTCCACTGAGCACCAACCCAACCCCCGTCTGCGTTCTGGCCTACAACATCCTCGCACCAACCCATTTTCTCCATGAAACTGCCTGTAGCCGAGTCCGTATCGGCACCGATCTGCTGGAAACCCTCACCTCGATCACCCTTCGCGATCTCAACGACAAAGACTTCTATCGCCTGATCAACGCCGCGTACGTGTCATTGCGCGATGGGCTGGATCTGATGGAAGAGCTGCAACACCGCTTGGCGGCACAGGCTGCGCAAGCGAGTTGATGCGCTAACGATGCTCCGCGTCAGCTTCAGACTGAACGCGGAGCATCCGACGTTGAAATGCGTTCCAGGGCTACTCTCGTAGCAGCTGCCGAGCCCGCGAGGCTGCGTTCGGCTCGGTCCGCGCTCGGGCGAAGCAGTCGTCGAATCAGGCAACGCATTCCTCCAGGCAAATCGAGGGCTCAGGATTTGCGAGGACTTCGTCCTCGAACGCAGCCTCGCGGGCTCGGCAGCTGCTACGGATCAACGCCGTGTATGTGTCATTGTGCGATGGGCTGGAAAGGTGGTCCTGAGGGCAAGCGCCAAACCTGTGGTTGCCCGCAATCCATGTGGGAGCGAGCCTGCTCGCGATGACGACACTCCATTCAACATCAACGTTGACTGACACACCGCTATCGCGAGCAGGTGTCATGTGCGGCACCAATTTGTTTCAAAACTTGACTGAATTTCCCCTCCAATGCGATATTGATAGTTAGCAAACTAACAGTGTGCGGATTGACCTGTGTCTCAGACCCTCGACGCCCTTCAGATGAACATCAGCAGTGCCATGGTGGTGGCCGCGCGGCATTGGCGGAAAATCTGCCAGACCACGCTGGTCAACTACGGCATTTCCGAAGCCTGCGCGGTCCCGTTGTTGATGATCGGGCGGCTGGGCGAGGGTGTGCGGCAGGTGACGGTGGCGCAGGCGGCGGGGATGGAGAGCCCGTCGCTGGTGCGTCTGCTCGATCAGTTGTGCCAGTCCGGGTATGTCTGCCGCACTGAAGATCCCCTTGATCGTCGCGCCAAGTGCCTGAGCCTGACCGAGACCGGCCGTGAGTTGGTGCAAGCGGTGGAAGCCGAGTTGGTGCGCTTGCGCCGTGTGGTGCTTGAAGGCATCGATCCCGCGGATCTTGAAGCCGCGCTGCGGGTGATTCGCGCCTTCGAGACGGCAGAGCAGCAGTTACCGGTGACCCCCTCTTGAACGGATTTTTTAGCGGCATACCGCCGGCCCGCGACTGGTTCTATGGCGTACGCACCTTCGCTGCGTCGATGATCGCGTTGTACATCGCCATGCTCATGCAAATGCCGCGTCCGTATTGGGCGATGGCCACGGTGTATATCGTTTCCAGCCCGTTCGTCGGGCCGACCAGTTCCAAGGCCTTGTACCGTGCCGTCGGCACCTTGACCGGTGCGGCAGCGGCGTTGCTGTTTGTGCCGATGTTCGTCCAGAGCCCGTATGTACTGGTCGTCGTCATCGCGCTGTGGACCGGCACCCTGCTGTTTCTGTCGATGCATTTGCGCACCGCCAATAACTACGCGCTGATGCTCGCCGGCTACACCTTGCCGCTGATCGCCCTGCCGGTGGTGGATAACCCGTTGGCGATATGGGATGTGGCGGAAGCGCGGACCGAGGAGATCTTCCTCGGCATCGTCTGCGCCGCGGTGGTTGGCAGTCTGTTCTGGCCCCGGCGACTGGCGCCGGTGTTCGATGGTGCGGTGAGCAAGTGGTTCAGCGACGCGGTGACCTACAGCCAGCGCTTCCTGACCCGCAACGTGCAGCCCGACGAAGTCAGCACCCTGCGCGCCTCGATGGTCGCCACGTTCAACTCCCTGGAGTTGATGATCGGCCAATTGCCCCACGAAGGTGCGCGGCCACAAACCGTGCGCAACATCAAAGAACTGCGCGGGCGGATGATTCACCTGCTGCCGGTGGTGGATGCGCTGGACGATGCGCTGTATGCCTTGCAGCGACGCACGCCCGAGCTTGTGGACAAGTTCGCGCCGCTGCTGGCCGCGACCATTGAATGGCTCGACCGCACAGACGCTTCGGTCGAGCACTGGCAAGCGCTGCGCGCTCAACTTGAAGCCCTGCAACCGAGTGCCGAGGCGCTGGACGATCGCAAACAATTGCTGTTTTCCAACGCGCTGTATCGCCTGGCTGAATGGATCGATTTGTGGCAAGACCTGCGTAGCCTGCAAGAAGCGATTCGCTGCGACAGCCAGGACAACTGGCGTGCGGTCTACCGTCATTGGCGGCTGGGCCGGCTGACACCGTTTCTCGACCGTGGGCTGATGCTCTATTCGGCGGCATCGACGGTGCTGGCGATCATCGTCGCCTCGGTGCTGTGGATTCTGCTCGGCTGGACCGACGGCGGCAGCGCGGTGATTCTGGCGGCGGTGGCGTGCAGCTTTTTCGCCGCGATGGACGACCCGGCACCGCAGATTTACCGGTTCTTTTTCTGGACCGCGATGTCGGTGCTGTTCGCCAGCCTCTACCTGTTTTTGATCCTGCCGAACCTGCATGACTTTCCGATGCTGGTGCTGGCGTTCGCCGTACCGTTTATCTGCGTCGGCACCCTGACCGTACAGCCGCGCTTCTACCTCGGCATGCTGCTGACCATCGTCAACACCTCGTCGTTTATCAGCATTCAGGGCGCCTACGACGCGGACTTTTTGAGCTTCGCCAACTCCAACCTCGCCGGGCCCATGGGCTTGTTGTTTGCCTTTATCTGGACCCTGGTGGCGCGGCCCTTCGGTTCGGAGCTGGCGGCCAAGCGTCTGACCCGTTTCAGCTGGCGCGACATTGTCGGCATGACCGAGCCGGCGAACCTCGCTGAACACCGGCATTTGGGTGTGCAGATGCTCGATCGGCTGATGCAGCATTTGCCGCGCCTGGCGATGACCGGTCAGGACACCGGCGTGGCGCTGCGCGAAGTCCGTGTGGCATTGAACCTGCTGGACTTGCTGGCGTACGCGCCACGGGTGCAAGGGGTGCCGAACGTCTTGCTGCGGCAGGTGGTGGCCGAGGTCGGCGAGTACTTCAAAGCCTGCCTCAAGGCTGGCGAACGCTTGCCGGCGCCAGCGCCGTTGCTGATGACCCTGGATCGCACCCGGCGCGCACTCAATGGCCAAGGCCTGGAAGGTGACGGCGAAACCCGCCTGCACCTGCTGCACGCCCTCGCCGGTCTGCGTCTGGCGCTGTTGCCGGGCGTGGAGTTCATCGGCAACGAGACCGATGAACCGTTTCCCCAAGGTATCGATGGAGCGCCTTTATGATCGGTGATCTGGACATCAGCGGGGTGTTCCTGCCCACGTTGCTGGTGCTGATGGGTATTACGTATGTGCTGTACCTGGTGGTGCACGGGTTACTGACGCGCCTGCACTTTTATCGTCTGGTCTGGCACCGGGCATTGTTCAACGTTGGTCTTTACGCCTTGCTGCTCGGCGCCGTGGACTCACTCAGTCGATACCTGATGACATGAAAAAACCTATTTTGACCCTTGGCCGTGTGGTGTTGACCCTGTTGGTGGTGACCTTTGCGGTCGTCGTGGTCTGGCGCATGGTGATGTATTACATGTTCGCTCCGTGGACCCGTGACGGGCACATTCGTGCGGATATCGTGCAGATCGCCCCGGACGTTTCCGGGCTGATCCAGCAAGTGGAAGTGCGCGACAACCAACCGGTGAAGCGCGGCCAGGTGCTGTTCAGCATCGACCAGGACCGTTTCAAACTGGCGCTGCGCCAGGCCAAGGCCACGGTCGCCGACCGTCAGGAAACCCTGGCCCAGGCGCAACGTGAAGCCAAACGCAACCGTGGCCTGGGCAATCTGGTGCCGGGCGAGCAACTGGAAGAAAGCCAGTCCCGCGTGGCCCGCGCCGAAGTGGCGTTGTCCGAGGCCCAGGTGTCGGTGGACAGTGCCCAGCTCAACCTCGACCGCTCGGTAATCCGCAGCCCGGTGGACGGTTACGTCAACGACCGCGCGCCGCGTACTCAGGAGTTCGTCACTGCCGGTCGCCCCGTGTTGTCGGTGGTGGACAGCAATTCCTTCCACATTGACGGCTATTTCGAAGAAACCAAACTCGACGGCATTCACGTCGGCCAAGGTGTCGATATCCGCGTGATTGGCGACCGTGCGCGATTGCGAGGGCACGTCGAAAGTATCGTCGCCGGCATTGAAGACCGTGACCGCAGCAGCGGTTCGAACCTGCTGCCCAACGTTAACCCGGCGTTCAGCTGGGTACGGTTGGCACAGCGGATTCCAGTGCGGATTGCCTTCGATGACGTGCCGGCAGATTTCCGCATGATTGCCGGGCGTACTGCGACCGTATCGATCATTGGCGACAAGCCTGAGCAGGAGCCAACGCAATGAAAGCGGCCGCCTGTTTAGCGACGGCCGGTCTCGGCTTGCTGCTGTCGGCCTGTCAGGTGGTCGGCCCGGATTACCATTTGCCTATCGATGCAGCGGTGCACCGCGCGGACTTTCAGGGCGATCTGACTGCGCGCGGTAAAAACGTGGTCTCGGCGCCGGTGCCGGGCGACTGGTGGCGGTTGTACCAGGACCCGCGTCTGGATGAGCTGGTGCGTCAGGCCATGGCCACCAACACCGATTTGCGGGTGGCGGCAGCCAACCTGTCGCGCGCCCGTGCCCGGGTCGAACAAGCCGAGTCGGCGGGCGGCTGGAGCGGTGGCGTGAAGGTGGGTGCCCAGCGCTTGCAGGAGTCTGGCGAGGCGTTTCTGATACCGGAAAAGGTCCCAGTGGCCAATGTCGGTGACATCGGCCTCACCACGTCTTATCAGTTCGATCTGTTTGGCACATTGCAGCGCGGCATCGAAGCGGCGAAGGCCAATGCCGATGCGACGCAAGCTGCGGCGGACACTGCGCGCATCACCTTGGTCGCCGACGTCGTGCGTGCCTATACCCAAGTCTGCGCGGCCAACGAAGAGCGTGAAATCGCCGAGCACTCACTGGACCTGCAAGGCCAGAGCACCGCGCTGATTCAGCGCCTGCGCGATGCCGGACGCGGTGACGAAACCCAGGTCACCCGTTCGCAAACCCAGTTCAAATCCTTGCGCGCCGATATGCCGCGATATGAGGCCGCCCGTCAGGCCGGGCTGTTCCGTTTGTCGATGCTGTTGGCCAAACCGGTGGATCAATTACCCGCCGGGACCAGCAGTTGTCATGAGCTGCCAAAGATTGCGCAATTGTTGCCGGTCGGTGACGGTGCCACCTTGCTCAAACGGCGACCGGATGTGCGTCAGGCCGAACGTCAGCTGGCGGCCGCGACGGCGGACATCGGGGTTGCGACCGGTGCGCTTTACCCGGATATCAGCATTGGGGCGACCGTCGGTACCGTGGGTATTCTCGATCACCTTGGCCAACCGCAAACCAATCGCTGGGGCTTCGGCCCGTTGCTGACCTGGACAGTGCCGTCCAATGGCTCCCGGGCACGGGTGCGTGAGGCTGAAGCGGCGACCCAAGGCGCGCTGGCGCACTTTGACGGGGTGGTGTTGAACGCGATCCGCGAAACCCAGACCGGTCTGGCGCAGTATTCCGCGCTGTTGCAGCGCCGCGATGCCTTGGTCGATGCCGAGCAATCGGCGCAGCTGGCGGCGGACCAGACGCACCGCTTCTTCCAGGCCGGTCGGGCGTCGTTCCTCGCCGATTTGCAGGCAACCCGCACCTACACCGACGTGCGTGCGCAGGTGGCAGCCGCCAATACTCAGGTTGCCATGAGCCAGATCGATTTATTCCTGGCGCTGGGCGGCGGTTGGGAAAGCGGACGAACGCAAGGTTCACAGCCAACGAAACCCTGAGGCCATTGCTATGCTTTTACATGTCGGGTTCGCGCGGGCGGATCCGGCAGTCAAAGCTCGCATTGGTCATGGGGATTCCAATAATGAAAAACCCTTATGCTCCCGGCTTCTGGTGCGCAATTGTCGCGCTGGTGCTGCTCTCGGCTACGTATTTTTATGGCGTGATGCTGACGCACCAGATTGATAAGGCTTTGATCTTTCTCGACAGTGCCAGTGCGCTGATCGGCGTGATGTCGATCGCAGTCGCCGCCTGGGCTTTGCTGCAAACCCGGCGGATCAAGAAAAAACAACTCGAGCAAGGCAAGACCCTAGTGCTGATCTGGGACACCAAGGTGGCGTTGCGCCGGGTTGAAACGGTATTCGACCGGTATTTCTGGGGCAGTTACTGGCAACCGGGACGTACCTTTCAGGAAGTCATGGGCGAACTCACCGGCACCCCGCTGGAAAAAAGCCTCGAAGCGCTCAAAACCCAATGCCTGGCCCTCGACAAACAGGTCACCGGTGAACGCTGGCACTGGCTGAACAATGCCCGCGAACTGTCTGACGTGGCCAACGCCATGGCCCGCGAACGCTATCAACTGGATTTTTGCGACCCGCGCTCGGACTCACCGAATGGCGCGGTGATCAATCGGGATTTCGAAGTGCTGGTCTATACATGGACGGCACGGCTGAAAAGCTTTGATCATCAGCTGGATGAGATTGAAGTGCAGTATTCCTGAACCGATGTTGGCAGGACTGCCGTCATCGCGAGCAGGCTCGCTCCCACATTGGAACTGTGATCAACGCAAATCCCCTGTGGGAGCGAGCTTGCTCGCGATGGCGATCGAGTAATCAACGAAAATCCCGCACCCGCGCTCCATAGACACTCTTTCACCTTTAATCATTGGGCCGCTCCACGGCACAAATGCTAATCTCATCGCACTTTTAGCGGAGTCGAGCCGCAACCCGTCGAGGGTTCAGGGAAGACGACCACACTTTCAACAACGGACATTGATCGGATCATTCATGAATAAATCAGCAGGCGTGCTTCTTGGAATCGTCGTCGCCATCGGCGCAATCAGTGCTGGCGGCGCCTGGTACACCGGTACGAAGCTGGAAGGGGTGCTGCAAACCTCGATCGCCGACGCCAACAAAGAGCTGCAAACGGCGATGGTCGGTTCCAAAGGCACCGCGACCCTGGAACTGGTGTCGCTGGATCGCCAATTGTTCAGCAGCACTGCGCACTATCGCCTCAAGGGCCAGGGCGAAATGTTTGGCGAGAACCCTGAAGGCGTAGAGCTGCTGTTTGTTGACCACATCGAACACGGCCCGTTGCCGTTCTCGCGCCTGGTGTCGCTGAAATGGTTGCCGGTCATGGCCACCAGTCACTACTCGCTGGAAAAGACCCCGACCACCGAGAAGTGGTTCGCCGCCACCAAGGACGCGTCTCCACTCAAGGGTGTGGTCAACATCGGCTATGACCGTGCCACCAGCGGCAACCTTGAACTGCTGCCACTCGACACGGCACTGGACGACAAGTCCACGCTGAAGTTTTCCGGTCTGAACCTCGACGTTTCGGCCAGCGCCCAGGCACAGAAGGTCAAAGCCAACGGCTACATGGACAGCCTCACGCTGACCAGCGTTGCCGAAGATCAGACCCCGGTGAAAGTCGAATTGAATGGCCTGACCCTGGCCAGCAACCTCAGCAAAAGCAGCTATGGCTACTACCTGGGGGAAAACGTCATCGAGCTGACCAGCACCAAGACGACCTTTGGCGACAAACAGTCGGTGATGTCCTTCAAGAACACTGAAATGAAGAGCTCCACCACCGAGTCCGGGACCAACGCAGCCGGTCGTGCCGATTACAAGATTGGCGAAATCGCCCTCAACGACAAGGCCCTCGGCTCGGCGCAAATGGCCTGGAGCATGAAAAACCTCGATATCCCGTCGACGCTGTCGCTGGTGCAGATCTACCAGAACAAACTGCAGCCGTACGAAGCGGCCGCCGCGGCTGCTGCCGCTGCGGGTGAACCGGCGCCCGAGCTGAAGCTGACCGACGCCGAACAGGTACAGGTCAAGGCGGGTCTGGAGACGTTGCTGGCCGCCCAGCCACAAGTCGCGCTGGAGAACTTTTCGTTCACCACCCCGAACGGTGTCAGCCGCACCAGCCTGGTCATTGACCTGACCAAACCCACATCGCTGGACCTGCCACCCGACCAGTTGGGCAAGCAAATGATCGCCCTGCTGGACTTCAATCTGAAACTATCCAAGCCGATGATCACTGACCTTGTGACAGTGCAGGCGCAGATGGACGGTCAGACCGATGCCAAAGCGGTTGCCGAGCAAGCCGCCGCGACCAGCGACATGTTCAGCAGCATGGCCGTCGGCACGCAATTGGCGACGCTGGATGGCAACGACATCGTCTCCAAGCTGCACTACGCCAATAATCAGGTGGACTTCAACGGCCAGAAGATGACCGTCGAACAGTTCGTCGGGTTCGTGATGAGCAAGCTCAGCACTGCTGGCACACCCCAGTAAACGACCCACCGCTGGACTTAAGCGAACGCTCTAGACCAAAGGTTACAAGCTAGCGCCCGGCCCTCCGAACTTGCGGATTGGCTGGGCGTTTTGCTGTCTGGTGCCCGCAAATCAAGGCTGTAGGGCGCACGGGGGTTAAACCGTTGTACTGAATCTGAACAAATGTTGTGTTCCTGATAGTGGTCTAACCTTGCGTGAAATACTGCGTTTGCAAAACCTTGTCGGGTGATTGCCCGACTTCCCGTTTCGAACCAGGCAAGGGGGGTATGAGACTCCGGCTCGCCATGTAAGGATGCTGACGAATGCCACGTATTACTCGTCCTTTTATTGTTCTTGGCTTGCGCCCTCTGATTCGTGTGGCCTTGTGCAGCCAACTGCTTTGGCCGAGTCTGGCGTTCGCGGATACCGCCTACGACCAAATGATTCGCGATGCGCGTGCTGGTAACTACGCACCGGTGTTGACACTGTTGCGCAACGTGCCTGCTAACCAGGTGACCACCGGCCAGGTCAGCGACCATTTGCAGATCGCCAGTTGGGCCGGTCTCGACGCCGAAGTGGTTCAGGTCTATGAAACCCAGGGGCGCAACCGGGTGCTGCCGATTCAGGCGCTGACCGCCACCGCTCGTGCTTACCGCAATCTCAAACGCTGGGACTCTGCCACCGAGCTCTACCGCAAGGCACTGGCGCTCGAACCTGCGAATGCTGACCTGCAACTCGGCCTGGCCATGACCCAGGCTGATTCTGGAAACCCCGTCGAGGCCGTCAACCGTGCCAAGGCTCTCGTCGCGGCCAAACCTGACGATCCGGCCCGGCGCCTGGCGCTGGGCTACGCCTTGACCCGTTCCGGTGCGACCTATGACGCGTTGTTCGAATACGACCAGGCGTTCATCCGCGCCGGGAGCAAACCTGACGTCGCCCGCGAATACGTTTTCGCCCTGCAACGCGCACGGCTGCCAGAGCCGGCTTTGCGTCTGGCCCGTCAACGTCCGGGGTTGATCGATCCGGTGACGCAGCGTCGCCTCGAAGGTGATGTGGCGGCAGAGCGCGTGCGGCTGGCGGAATTTGCCACGCGCAGTGAAAAAGAACGTTACGACATCGCCGATCGTGCCTTGAGCGACTACGACCAGTTGCTGGCGACCTGGACCCCGGATGCACAGGCTCACGACGACGTGGTTCGTTGGCGCATCGACCGCATGGGCGCACTCAAGGCCCGCGCGCGCACGGCTGAGGTCATCGGCGAATACCAGAAACTGCTCGCTGAAAACGTGAAAATTCCAACCTATGCCATGCGTTGGGTGGCGGCTTCCTATCTGGATCAACGTCAACCGGACGTCGCGACAGACTTGTATCGCCAAGTGCTGGTCGCACCGGACGCCGACCCGGCAGACCGGGTAGAAGACACCACGGCGCTGTTCTACGCCTTGATGGAAAGCGACCAACCGCAGGAAGCACGCACCGTCGCCGAAAACCTGGCCAAGACTCAGAGCTCGCGGGTGGAGCTCAAAGGCTTGCCGATCGGCAATCCCAACGATTCATGGATGGACGCGCAACAACTGGCGGCCCAGGCGGGCATCTATAGCGGTAACTTGCCCGCTAGCCAGCAAGGCCTGGATGCCTTGGTCGAACAAGCACCGGGCAACGTCGGTTTGCGTCTGGCGCAGGCGAATGTCTACCTGGCGCGTGCCTGGCCACGCCGTGCAGAAAATCTGCTCAAGGAAACCGAGAGCATGGCGCCGCGAGATATCGGTCTGGAAGTCGCGCAAGGGCATACCGCGCAGGATTTGCAGGAGTGGCGCCAGTTTGATGCGTTGACCGATGACGTCGCTGCGCGATTCCCGGACAACCGTGCGGTGCAGCGTTTGGAGCGTCAGCGTGAGGTGCACGACATGGCCGAACTGCGCGTGTCGACCTATGGCGGCAAGAGTTATGGCGGTGGCAGCAACGGTGCCGGTGCAGTCGCTGGCAGCAAGGACTTCGGCATTGAGACCACGCTCTACAGTCCACCGATCGATGAGGACTGGCGTGTGTTTGCAGGTGCCGGTTATGCCACTGGTGACTTCCAGGAAGGCACCGGTCGTGACCGTGTCGAACGGCTTGGTGTCGAGCGCCGAACCCGCGATATGACACTGGAAGCGCAAGTCTCCAATCACAACTTCGGCTATGGCAACAAACAGGGCGCGCGCCTGTCGATTGCCCGCGACATCAATGATGCCTGGCAGTATGGCGGCAGCCTCGACTACCTCTCGGCCAATACGCCGCTGCGGGCACTGAACAGTGACGTCACCGCCAACGGCGGCAGCGGTTTCCTGCGCTGGCGCGCCAACGAAAGCCGCGAGTGGAAACTGGCGGTCAGCCCGTCGCACTTCAGCGATGGCAACAATCGTCTCGAAGCATTGCTGACCGGACGCGAAGGCGTGTACAGCGCGCCGGGGGTGCAGGTCGACCTCGGTCTGGAGGTCGGCGCCAGCCACAACAGCAAGAATGAGGACGTTCCCTACTTCAACCCCAAGTCGGACTTCAGCGTCCTGCCGACGGTCAGTGTCAATCACGTGCTCTATCACCGCTACGAAACTTCGTGGAGTCAGCAGTTCCAGGTCGGTGCCGGTACATACAGCCAGCGTGATTACTCCACTGGCGGTGTAGGCCTGCTCAGCTACGGCCAGCGTTTCAGCTGGAATGATGTGTTCGAGGTCGGTGCCGCGCTGAGCGCGATCAACCGGCCCTTCGACGGCGATCGAGAAACCGATCTGCGCCTGCTCGTCGACCTTACCTACCGTTTCTAGAAGAGTTTGAAGATGCCTCTGATGACCCGTTGCATCCTTCTGTTGGGCGTTTTGCTGATCAGCGCCTGCGCCCGGCAAGCCCCGACCTTTGCGCCACCGGCACAGCGACCGCTGCCGGCCAATGAAGCGCCATGGCCGAAAAACCATGTGTTGGGAATTGCCTATCACGATGTCGAAGACCGCGACCCTGATCAGGCGCTCGTTGCGGTGCGCACCGAGCGGATGATCGAGCAGCTCGCGTGGCTGCGTGAGAACGGCTACAAACCCGTCACCGTCGATCAGATCATCGCCGCGCGCAAGGGGGGGGCCGAACTGCCAGCCAAAGCCATTCTGTTGAGTTTCGACGATGGTTATTCGAGCTTCTACACCCGTGTGCTACCGGTGCTGCGGGCCTATAACTGGCATGCCTTGCTGGCGCCCGTCGGAACCTGGATCGATACACCACCGGATAAGCTCGTGGACTTCGCAGGTGATATGCGACCGCGTTCGGAGTTTTTGACCTGGACGCAGATCACTGAAATTTCCAGGTCCGGGCTGGTGGAAATCGCCGCTCACACCGACGCCAGCCACAAAGGCATCCTGGCCAATCCGCAAGGCAACCTGCAGCCGGCGGCGGCGACTCGTCGTTATGACGCTGCGACCGGTCGCTATGAGTCGGAAGCGGATTTCCAGGCTCGTCTGCGCAAGGACGTGGTCACCATTACCGAAAAAATCCGCAAGGCTACCGGTTATAACCCGCGTGTATGGGTCTGGCCGTACGGCACGGCCGATGGCACCGCATTGCAGGTGGTCGATTCCCAGGGGTACCAGATGGCCCTGACCCTGGATGACGGGCTCGATGCACTCGACAACCTGATGAGCAGTCCGCGTTTCCTGGTGGCCTCGGACCCGGATGGCGAACACTTTGCCAACAGCATCGTCGCGGTGCAGTCCAGCTCACCGATGCGCGTGGTGCATGTCGACCTGGACAACGTTTATGACCCGGACCCGGCCCAGCAGGAAATCAATCTGGGCAAGCTGATCCAGCGCATGGCCGACATGGGCGCCAACACCGTGTTCCTGCAAGCCTTCGCCGATCCACAGGGCGACGGTCTGGTGCACTCGTTGTACTTCCCGAACCGCCACCTTCCAGTTCGCGCCGACATCTTCGACCGGGTGGCCTGGCAGTTGCGTACTCGCGCCCACGTCAAGGTTTTTGCCTGGATGCCGGTGCTCAGCTTTGCCCTCGATCCAAAACTGCCCCGGGTCACCCGTTGGGACCCGGCCACAGGCCAGACCTCGGTTGACCCGGGACAGTATCGACGGCTGTCGCCGTTCGACCCGACCGTGCGGCGCATCATCGGTGAAATCTACGAGGACGTGGCGCGTCTGACCTCGGTCGACGGCATCCTCTACCACGACGATGCAGTGCTGTCGGACTTCGAGGACGCCAGTCCCGAGGCCTTGCGCACCTATGCGGCCAACGGCTTGCCGGGGTCGATGGCGGCCCTGCGCGATGATCCGGCGGTGATGCGGCGCTGGACTCGGTTCAAGAGTCGCTACCTGATCGACTTCACCAAAGAGCTCACCGCCAAGGTTCGCGCCATTCGTGGGCCACAGGTGCTGACGGCGCGCAACATCTTCGCCGAACCGATGCTCAATCCGCCCAGTGAGGCTTGGTTCGCGCAGAACCTCGACGACTTCCTCGGCACCTACGACTGGACCGCACCGATGGCTATGCCGTTGATGGAAGGTAAACCCCTCAAGCGATCGGGTGAATGGCTCGAAGAGTTGGTGGCCACGGTCAAGGTTCGGCCGGGAGCACTGGAGCGCACGGTGTTCGAATTGCAGGCCCGGGACTGGACGAAGAAAAGCGGCGCCGACATCGATGGCGGGCAACTGACTGACTGGATGGGTCGCCTCAAACGCCAGGGAGCGACCAGTTTCGGTTACTACCCGGACAACTTCCTTGAGAACCAGCCGGACCTGAAAACCGTGCGTCCCGCGCTCTCCGACAAGTGGAATCCATAACATGCTGGATAGACTTCTAGCTCTGCTGGTCCTGGCGATCGTCCTGGGGATTCCCCTGGGGCTGATCTTTCTGGTCACCGGGCAATTCTTGATGGACTTCGTGTTTTTCTATCCGCTGTTCATGTCCGGACTGTGGATCGCCGGTGGCCTGTATTTCTGGCTGCACTGGGAGCGCCACTGGCCGTGGAAGGACGATACGCTGCCACCGCCGCTGGCGGGTGAGCCGCTGATTTCGATCCTCATCCCTTGCTACAACGAGGGCGATAACGCAGCCGATACCATTCATGCCGCGCTGGGCCAGCATTACCCGAACATCGAAGTGATCGCCATCAACGACGGCTCAAAGGACAACACCGCCGCCGTCCTCGATGCTATCGCTGCCGAGGACCCGCGCCTGCGGGTGCTGCACCTGGCGGAAAACCAGGGCAAAGCGGTGGCCTTGCGCATGGGCGCCATTGCCGCGCGCAGTGAGTACCTGGTGTGTATTGACGGCGATGCCTTGCTCGCGCCGAACACGGCGGCCTATCTGGTGGCTCCCATGCTGGACAACGCCCGGCTTGGTGCGGTGACCGGCAACCCACGGATTCGAACCCGTTCAACGCTGGTCGGGCGTGTTCAGGTCGGCGAGTTCTCTTCGATCATCGGTTTGATCAAGCGCACCCAACGGGTCTTCGGGCGGATTTTTACCGTGTCCGGGGTGATTGTGGCGTTCCGTCGTTCGGCGTTGCATCGGGTCGGCTATTGGAGCCCGGACATGATCACCGAAGACATCGACATCAGTTGGAAGCTGCAACTGGATCACTGGAGCATCTTCTACGAGCCGCGCGCACTGTGCTGGATTCTGATGCCGGAAACCCTGTCCGGGTTGTGGAAGCAGCGTTTGCGCTGGGCCCAGGGCGGCGCCGAGGTGCTGTTCAAAAACATCCGCGGCATCTGGCAATACCGCCATCGCTACCTCTGGCCGCTGCTGTTCGAGTACTGCCTGTCCACCGGCTGGGCCTTCACCTTTTTTCTGTCGGTGATTTTCTGGGGCGTGGGCAAGTTCGTCGACATGCCGGCCGCCATTGCCGTGCACCACTTGCTGCCGCCAGCCTTCACCGGGCTGTTGCTGGCGATGGTCTGCTTGCTGCAGTTCGCGGTCAGCATCCTCATCGACCGTCGCTACGAGCACGGGCTGTGGAAAACCATGTTCTGGGTGGTCTGGTACCCGTTGGTGTTCTGGTTCATCAGCCTGCTCACCACTCTGGTCAGCTTCCCCAAAGTGCTGTTTGGCCAACATCAGAAGCGTGCGCGCTGGGTCAGTCCCGACCGTGGCATCAAGCCGCTGAATGACGATGACGATGACGAGGAGTTCAGCAAATGAAAATTATCAGAACCCGTCAACGACCATTTCTGGTCGTCATTGATGCCTTTTTCACGGTATTGGCCTGGTTCGGCTTGCTGTACCTGCTGGTAAGCGGCCTCTGGCCATTGTTTGATACCCACGAAGGGTTTCGTATCGAATCGACGATGCTCGACGCCCTTGGCACGCTGCAAATCTACTTGTGGGTGGCGCTGTTCAACGCGGTGGTCCTGATCTCCTGGGCGCGTTACCAGCACCGCAAGAGCAAAAGCTTCGCCCAGCGTCGTCTACCGGCACCGGTGATCGATGACAAAGGCTTGAGCAAAAGCTTCAACCTGACCGAAGAGCATCTGGCTCAGCTGCGCGATCTGGGAACCATGGTGATCCACAACAACGAAGACGGCGACGTCAGCCACGTTGTCCCACGCTTCTTGCGCATCGATCCCGAGCTCCAGAAGCAGTTGCACCCGCCGGCCTCACTGGTGCATCAGAAGGCGTTGGTGTTGGCGGCAAATGACGATCAGATGCCTGTGACGTGAGCTGCGGTAAGGTTTGACTGAAAGTTTTACAGGGCTATTGCGGTCTGAGCGTTCAGGGCATTGGCGTCGCTCGTCGAAAGCGAGCACTATCGAGCCAATTACTGGTGCGTTGGAGGCCAGCTGTGACACAACGAATAGACCGCATTGCCCAATTGCTCAACTGCCCGATCAAGGGCGAAGACATGCGCCGGGCGATCACTGAAGCGCGCAAGGACTTTCTGCTCGACGACGATGAAGAGGATGACGACGAAGAGGAACCTGCCGAGGTGGACGTCGCGGATGAGCAGTCATCCAGGGCATGACTACCACCAACTGCGGTTGCTCTCCAGTTCGCCCCTGCATTGCCGGAGTTGCCAGCCATAATCTTTCGCCTGTTGCTCGACCTTGCGTGCCACCTGCATCAGCCAGGGTTTCTGTAGATAGGTCTGGCGACTGAACCCGCCACGTCCTTCGTGATAGGCAAGGTACTGGCTGTAGGCATCCCACTTGGAAACACCCAGCTGGCGCTGAGTGCCAGCGACGTACCAGCCGACGAACATGATCGCGTCGTCAAAGTTGTCACGCGAGCCGCCGTTGCCGGTCGCGCTCTTGTACTCGCTCCACACCGGATCCTGCGCCTGGGCATAGCCATACGCCGAGCTGACCCGTCCCCAGGGAATAACCCACAAAAAGTAGTAGCGAGGGGGCAGGGCATCGTGCACAAAGCTGCTTTCCTGCTTGATGATCGCCATCGCCACATGCGGCGGCAGGCCCCAGGTTTTCTCCATTTTCAGCGAGTCTTCGTACCAGGCCGGATATTGGCGGTAGATGCTGCAAAGATTGCTTTGTTCTCTTGGCGGTGTCGTCGAGCAACCCGCCAACAAGCCCAAGGCGACGAGTACGACTAAAAAACGTCCGTGCAAAAATCACTCACTTGGCGGTTGGCCAATCCTTATCGGTTAAATAGGGTGCCCGATACAGCGTCGCGTTTTTACTCCGGCGCGATGTGCAAATCGGTCCCTTGGTGTGGCTGGCAGTTGGTCTGAAGTGCGTTGACCCTTGCGCTCTAAATCGAGCACTAGCAGGTACCTTTTTAAGTACCCTGGAGCCTGCTCATGGAGCAACTACTCGCTAGCCGCTCAGTCAGCATCACGGAACTCAAGCGCAGTCCGAGCACTGTGATAGAGCAGGCGGGGTCCGAGCCCGTCGCAGTGCTCAATCATAACCGCCCAGCGGCCTATCTTTTACCTCAAGCAGCTTATCAACAGCTTCTGGACCGGTTGCACGCTGCTGAAATACGCGAAGCGATAGCCGCCAGCCGCAATGACACGCGTCCAGCGATAGACGTCGATACGGTGTTCGCGGAGCTGGGTACTCTGATTGATCAAGTCGCTGCCGAGCAAAATCGCTCGTGAGGCAGCTGCTGTTCTCCGCGATGGCGCGGGAGGACCAGCAGAATATTGCCCGTTACATCGCCCGGGACAATCCTGCCAGGGCCCGAACGTTTGTCGGAGAGCTGCGCCAGCGTTGCTTGTTGTTGGTCGAGCAGCCTGATCTTGGCGTTGTTCGTGAAGACTGCGCTAAAGGCTTGCGTATACTCAGCCACGGTCGGTATCTGATCTTTTATGGATTGACCGAGAAAGACATCCTGATCGAGCGAGTACTGCATGGCGCATGCGATCTAGGGCGTCTATTTGAGTCTGGAAGCCAAGATCAATAACTTCCTGCGTTTGCATTTCAACGATAGGTGCGGACGTTGGCTCTTGTAGCCTAATATTTACTTCGAGCCCGTATCGCTGGCCTGTAAACCAGGGCTACGGCGCAGGGACGCGTCAGTACCAGAGATTTAGTATCGAATCATCACAGATTTGAGTTCGGTATATTCATCAATGAAGGCTGCGCCAAACTCACGACCAATACCCGAGGATTTGATACCGCCGAAAGGGACTGCTGGGTCGATCATGGTATGCATGTTGACCCAAACCGTGCCCGCATCGATTTCAGGAACCATACGCAGAGCCTTGGACAGGTCGTTTGTCCAGAGACTGGCGCTGAGGCCGTAAGGCGTGTTGTTCATCAGCTCCAGCAGTTCTTCCTCTGTGTCATATGGAAAGAAGGTCGCAATGGGGCCGAATGTTTCTTCGTTGAGCAGTGTGTCGTTGATCGAGTTCGCCAGAATGATCGTAGGCTCCACATAGCAGCCGGGACCATCGATTATCTTGCCTCCGTGAATGATGGTGCTGTTCTCGGCGCGGGCAGTATCGAAGAACTGTCCGAGTTTGTGTTGATGCTGCTTGTTCGTCACCGGACCGAACTGGGTTGATTCATTGAGCGGCGAGCCGATCCTCAATTGCGTCAGGCGCTGGGAGAGGTTCTCCATCATGGGTTCGATCTGCGAGCGGTGAGCAAAAAAACGTTCTGCTGCCGCGCAGACTTGACCTGAATGTAGAAATCCGGCTTCGATAATGCCGTTGACTGCTACCTCCATATCGACGTCGACCAGGAACGCTGCAGAGTTCTTCCCCCCCAGCTCCAGAGTGGTGCGTGTCAACTTTGCCTGCATCGCTGATTTGCCTACGGCGATGCCGGTAGGCACCGATCCCGTAAACGATACCTTGTCTGTGCCAGGGTTCTCGATGAGCGCTTTGCCAACTGAAGCGCCGCCGGTTACCACATTGAGCGCACCCGCTGGTAATCCAGCCTCAATGGCCAGTTCTGCGATCCGCAGTATGGTTAGCGGTGTAAATTCGCTGGGTTTGATAATGATGCTACAACCAGTGGTCAATGCTGACGCCAGCTTCCAGATGGCGATCATGGTTGAAAAGTTCCACGGGACGATGCCCACGACTACGCCGACCGGCTCGCGCTGAGTAAATGCGGTGTAGCGTTCTCCGGCAACGGAGGGTAGGGATGGGACTATTGTTTCGCCTGTAATCTTAGTGGCCCAGCCAGCGTAGTAACGAAGGAAATGTGCAGCCTGATCGACTTCGAACGCGCGAGCGATCTGGATAATTTTGCCTGACTGGCAGGTTTCTATCTGGGCAAGTTCCTCTCGGTTTTTTTCCAGCAAATCGGCCAGTTTCAGCAGCACATTTGCGCGTATGGCGGGATTGGTGCGCGACCAGACTTTGAACCCACGACTGGCTGATTCCACCGCATGGCTAATGTCGGCCTGGCTGGCTTCGCTGACCATTGCGATGGCATCGCCAGTTGCAGGGTTTATAACCTTCAACTTAATGGATGTGCTGCTATTCAAATGAATTCCGTCAATGAATTGGCCGTGATCGCGTTGTAGAAAGGCTTTGACCTGTGGAAGAAGCGCAATATCACTCATTAAAAGGTTACCAGGCAAAATGACCATAGATTTCATAAGAGCACTACAGGAAGAGGCTCACGACCGCTGTTGAGTTTCCCTAGCAGTGTTTGAATTGTGGCGGGCGTTTTTCGTTGAACGCGTTCATGCCTTCTTTCTGATCTTCGATGGCGAAGGTCGAGTGGAATAGTCGGCGCTCAAAGCGCACGCCCTCTGCCAGGCTGGTTTCGAAGGCGCGGTTTACCGCTTCCTTGGCTAGTAATGTCACAGGGGTAGAATAACTGGCGATGAGCGAAGCGCTCCTTAAGGCCTCATCGATGAGCATCGCGGTGGGAACCACGCGACTGACCAGGCCGCAGCGTTCGGCTTCGACGGCATCCATGGTGCGCCCGGTCAACACCATGTCCATGGCCTTTGATTTGCCGACAAACCTTGCCAGTCGTTGGCTGCCACCGGCGCCGGGGATGGTACCGAGGGTGATCTCTGGTTGGCCGAAGCGTGCATTTTCCGCTGCGATAATGAAATCGCACATCATCGCCAGCTCGCAGCCTCCGCCCAGCGCATAGCCGGCCACCGCAGCGATGCTCGGCTTGCGAAAGGTGCTCAGGCGCTCCCAGTCAAGGCTGATGAAGTCAGCCTTGTATACATCCATGTAGCTCCAATCCTTCATTAGCTTGATATCGGCACCGGCGGCGAAGGCCTTTTCATTGCCGGTAATCACCACTACGTGAGTTTCGTCATCTGTTTCCAGATGATCGAGCAGTTGCGCCAATTCGGTATTCAGTCCGGCTGAAAGCGCATTCAGCACCTCGGGGCGGTTGAGGGTGATCATCGCCACATGGCCATGCTTTTCCAGTAAAAGATATTCCAGTTTCATATATCACCTGCGAGATCCAGGGCCTCGGTCGGAAGCCGCAAAAGGCTGCTCAATTCTTGGGCTGGCCTGGCGTGGGGCGAACATCCACCAGCACCGGGCAGCGGGCGACTTCGATGACTCGGGCGCTGACTGAAGGGTCGAAGATACGGTTGATCCGCGAAAGATGGCGGTGGCCGACGATGATCAAGTCGACCTTCAGCCGCTCGGCTTGCGAAACGATCGAAGAGGCCGGCTCTCCGTCAATCACCACTCCTTCTGCGTCAAGCCCGAGTGACCATAAATAGTCCAGCGCCTCTTGCATCGCGTTATTGGCTATATGTTGCTCACTGCTGGCCGCGGGATATTCCTGCTCATCGGCAGGCTTGATGTGTCCGTTTTCCGAGGGCAGGGTGTACGCACTGTCGACGGAAAGCAGGACGTAGAGTCGAGGGGCACCCAGCTTGGAATACTGTGCGGCCAGGTCCAGAACCGATCGGCTCTGGGGCGAACCATCAATAGCAACGAGTAAGGAGCGAAGCATGGCTGTTCCAACCGGGAATTAACGGAAGGCAGGTATTCTTGGAAAATCGTACGTCTAGGTAAATGGTTCGTCGCGCACTTAATAGTTGCATGCAGCGCAGGTCTCGCGCGCATCGGTGTTTGGTCAGGAACTGCTAGGATTGCGCCAGGATTAATTGAGTTTCACATGGAGTGTTTGTTGTGCATCTTCCAGATATGAATCTGCTGGTGGCCCTGGATGCGCTGCTGGACGAGGGCAGCGTGGTCGGTGCCGCCCGGCGCATGAACTTGAGCCCCGCGGCCATGAGCCGGACCTTGACCCGGATACGCAGCGCGGTTGGTGATCCAATCCTGGTGCGCGCAGGGCGTGGCCTGGTGCCGACACCCAAGGCGCTGGCATTACGGAGTCAGGTGCGCAGTGTGGTCGAGCAAGCGGCGCAGGTGTTCCTTTCGGGGGACGAGGTCGATCTGACGACCCTGGAGCGCTGCTACAACTTGCGGGCCAATGACGTATTTGTCGCTGCCTTTGGCGCGCAGCTGCTGGAAACCATGCGCGAAAAGGCCCCACGTACCGTGCTGCGCTTTGTGCCGGAAGGCGAGGGTGAGGATGATGCGTTGCGCGAAGGGCGGATTGATCTTTATATCAGTGCGACGCGCAATCTTGGACCGGAAATCAAAGTCCAGAGCCTGTTCACCACGACCTTTGTCGGTCTGGCCCGGGTGGATCACCCCATCTTTCAGGAAGAAATCACTCCCAAGCGTTTCGCCTCCTATGCGCAGGTCAGCGTGTCGCGACGCGGGCGTGCAACCGGGCCTATCGATACAGCTTTGGCCGGGATGGGCTTGCAGCGGCGAGTCGCGTTGATCACCCCGAGCTTTCACTCGGCGATGTTCGCCTTGCCCGATTCCGACCTGTTGCTGCCACTGCCGGAGCATGTGCTGTGGAGTGTCTCGCGGCTGGGCTTGCCGTTACGTTCGTTCCGTATTCCTATGGCGCTGGAGACGGTGATGATCATGCAGGCCTGGCATCCACGTTTTGATAACGACTCGGCCCATCGCTGGCTGCGTCAGACGTTGAAAGAGAGCTGTGCCAAGTACTCCTCGCCACGGGTTTGAAGCAGCTTGCGCTTCCAGGATCACCGCAAGCCCCTTCGGAGTGAACATGCCCCGGCTTATCGCAACCTGTGCCTGACGCTACGCCAACCGGGTAATCCGATATTTTCGAGGTGAGCGCCAATTCCCGTAAGCAATTGCCGAGTGGCGATTTGCAGGTCGATAGTTACCGTGGATTGATGCGTGCGTTGGGTGCAGCTTAAAGCTTCCCATATGTCAGTTTTCGGCATTGTTGCGTCTTCATAAACTATCCAGGTAAATCCTTTACCTGGAGTCATGACGCAATGTGCCTTGTGTTGTTTTCTGTCTTTCGGGGCACTGGTCGATGGGTGAACCCATGAGTTCGCTCGCAGCCCCTGCTGTTATAGCCCCGGCGCTGGAAGTGGTGAAACCCGCACCGGCCGCTGCGCCAGTGTTTGGCCTGCGTATCGTGATCGGGTTGATCGGGGTGCTGATTGCGGTATTGGTGGCCGGTCTCAACGAGATGGTCACCAAAGTGGCCATGCCTGACATCCGTGGCGCGCTGTATATCGGTGCGGATGAAGGCAGTTGGTTGATAGCCACTTACGCGGCCACCTCAGTCTCGGCCATGGCGTTCGCGCCCTGGTGTTCAGTCACCTTCTCCCTGCGTCGCTTCACGCTGAGCGCGATAGGTGCGTTTACCGTGCTTGGGATTCTCTGCCCGTTCGCTCCGAACCTCGAAAGCCTGATGGTGTTACGAACTTTGCAGGGGCTGGCCGGGGGCAGTCTACCGCCGATGCTGATGACCGTCGCGCTGCGTTTCCTCCCGCCCGGCGTCAAGCTTTACGGGCTGGCAAGTTATGCGCTGACCGCCACCTTCGGCCCGAGCCTGGGGACTCCGTTGGCCGCGTTGTGGACCGAATACGTCGGTTGGCAATGGGCGTTCTGGCAGATCGTCCCACCCTGCCTGCTGGCGATGGTCGCGGTTGCCTATGGCTTGCCGCAGGACCCGATGCGTTTTGAGCGTTTCAAACAGTTTGACTGGCGTGGCCTGTCGCTCGGTTTACCGGCGATTTGTGCGCTGGTGATCGGTCTGTCCCAGGGCAACCGTCTGGACTGGTTCGAGTCCACGTTGATCTGCTGGCTGCTTGGCGGCGGTCTGGTGTTGTTGGTGTTGTTCTTTATTAATGAATGGTCGCACCCGCTGCCGTTCTTCAAATTGCAGATGCTGACTAACCTGAATCTGTCGCACTCGTTGCTAACCCTCGGCGGGGTACTGATCGTGTTGCTGGCGGTGATCATCATCCCGTCCAGCTACTTGGCCCAGGTGCAGGGTTATCGCCCGGTACAAACTGCGCCGGTATTGCTGATGGTGGCCTTGCCGCAGTTGTTGGCGTTACCGCTGGTGGCGGCCTTGTGCAACATCCGTCGGGTCGACTGTCGGTGGGTTCTGGCGATCGGTCTTGGATTGCTGGCGCTGGCCTGTGCTGGCGGCACGCAAATTACTTCAGAGTGGATTCGCGACAACTTCTACATCTTGCAGCTGTTCCAGGTGTTTGGTCAGCCGATGGCGGTGATCCCGCTGCTGATGCTTGCCACCGGCGGCCTGGCGCCGCAAGACGGCCCGTTCGCTTCCGCCTGGTTCAACACGGTCAAAGGTTTTTCGGCGGTCCTTGCTACCGGTGTGCTGGAGGCGCTGACCACGGCGCGGTTGCATTTTCACTCAAACACGCTGGTCGATCGTCTGGGCAACTCGCCTTTGGCAGACAGCGAAGTTGCGGGGCTTGCCCATCGCATCCACGAACAGGCGGTCGTACTGACGTCTTCGGACTTGTACTACTGCATGGCGCTGCTGGCACTGGCTTTGATTCTGTTGATCCCGTTGATGCCTTCCCGGATCTATCCACCTCGTGCGGTGGCATAGCGTTCCATTCAGAGAGAAAGTCATTATGACTACGAGTAAAAATCAGAAAATTGCATTGTACATGGTTGCCTTGGTTGCTCTTGGCGGGGTCATCTACCTGACAGCGCCGCGCCTGTTTGCATCCGGCTCGCTGCAAACCACTAACGATGCGTTTGTCACGGCGGACTACACTTTGGTGGCGCCGAAGGTTTCGGGTTTCATCAGTCAGGTGCTGGTGGAGGACAACCAGACGGTGAAGGCTGGTCAATTGCTGGTGCAAATCGATGATCGCGACTATCAGGCTGCGTTCCAGGCGGCCGAGGCTCAGTCGCTGGTTGCGCAGGCGCAGTTGCAGAACGCGAAAGCGACTCTGGAACGCCAGTCGTCATTGATCGCTCAGGCGCAGGCCATGGTAGCTGCAGATAAGGCTGAACAAGCATTCGCTGAGCACGAACTGACGCGTTACAGCCATCTCGCAGGCCAGGGCGCCGGCACCGTGCAAAATGCTCAGCAGGCCCGCAGCCGGGTGGATCAAGCCAGTGCTCGTCTGGCCAATTCGACAGCTGCCTTGGCCGCTTCGCGCAAGCAGGTGGATATCCTCAAGGCCCAGCTAGACAGTGCCGACGCAGGCTTCAAACAGGCGTTGGCATCCTTGGAGCGGGCCCGCTTTGACCTGTCCTACACTCGCCTTGTGGCTCCGATGGATGGTGTCGTCGGTGAGCGTGCTGCGCGTGTCGGGGCCTATGTCAGTCCAGGCGCGAAGATCATGGCGATTGTTCCTCTGGAGCGCGCCTATGTGGTTGGCAACTTCCAGGAAACCCAGTTGACGCATGTGCAGCCAGGGCAGCCAGTGAAGATCCGTGTCGACACCTTTAGTGGCCAGGGCCTCACCGGTCGGGTCGAGAGTATTGCGCCGGCGACCGGGGTGACCTTTGCTTCGGTCAAACCGGACAACGCGACGGGCAACTTCACCAAAGTCGTGCAGCGGATACCGGTGAAGATTGCGCTGGATGCCGATCAGCCGCTGGCGAGCCGCCTGCGTGTGGGCATGTCGGTGGAAGCCAGTATCGAAACGCAGGACCGGCAGGGCAATGACGCACGTAAAGAGGTCAGCCTTCGATGAGTCGGATTTTCCCTGTTCAGCCATTAATGCTGTTGAGCGTGTTGATGCTCCCGGCTTGCAGCGTCGGCCCGGATTTTCAGAAGCCTCGGGGGCCAGGCAACGTAAAGTGGTCCGTGCTGCAAGGCCAGGCTGCCGGCAGTCGCCCAGAGGCTTCGCCGGTTGAAGAGCGCTGGTGGGACATCTTTCACGATACGCAGTTGTCTGCCCTGGCTCGTCGTGCTGTCACCAGCAGCCTTGATATAAAAATCGCCAGTGCTCGACTGCAGCAGAGTCGAGCGGCGCGCCAGACCATCGCCGCCGATCAATATCCGAGCCTTGATGCTGGTGCCAGCTATGAGCGGGCACGCAACAGCAGCAAGGGCCTGAGCGACCCTTCGGGCAAGGATGGCAAGTCTGCCTTCAATCTCTGGGAGGGCGATTTCACCGCTGCCTGGGAGCTAGACTTATGGGGGCGGGTCAGACGCGAAGTGGAAGCGGCCGACGCATCGGTCGAGGTGGCTGAGAACGACCGGCGCATGGTCCTGCTGTCGATTCTGGCCGAGACCGTTCGCGATTACATTCAGCTGCGCGGCGTGCAGAGCACCCTCGCGGTCACTCGCGAGAACCTTGATGTTTCCCGGCACAGTCTGAAGCTGTCGCAGATGCGTTTGGCTGATGGTATCGCGACCAATCTGGATGTGGCTGAAGCCGCTGCACAGGTCGCTGCGGTTGAAGCTCGCTTGCCGTCGCTCGAACAGCGTCAGGCGCAGCTGATCAATGCTTTGAGCCTGCTGTTGGCCGAGCCACCAAGAGCCTTGCAGGCCGAACTCGAGCAAGCGGCGCAAGTACCGCAAACCCCTCAAAATTTCGCCATTGGCTTGCCGTCGGAGCTGGCCGAGCGTCGTCCGGATATTCGTCGGGCCGAAGCACGTCTGCATGCCGCGACGGCTGGGATCGGAGTGGCCAAGGGTGATTTCTATCCGCGCATTCGTTTGTCCGGAAACGTTGGTTTCCAGTCGATGCAGCTATCGGATTTCGGGTCCTGGGGCTCACGCCAATTTGCTATCGGCCCACAGCTGAGCCTGCCGATTTTCGAGGGTGGACGTCTGCGTGGGATGGTCAGGTTGCGCGAGGCGCAACAGCAGGAAGCGGCGCTCGATTACCAACAGGTGGTACTGCGCGCCTGGCATGAAATTGATGACGTGCTGACCTTGTACAACGCCAGCCAACTGCGACGCGACCGACTGATCGAAGCGGTGCGGCAGAATCGGATTGCGCTGGAAACTGCGCAACGCCAGTACGTCGAAGGGGCGGTGGATTTTCTCAATGTGCTGACGGTTCAGAGCGCCTTGTTGGCGAATCAGGAACAACTGGTGGAAAGCTCGACCACGGTCTCGTTGGCCATGGTTGGGCTATATAAATCACTCGGTGGCGGCTGGCAGTCGATCTATCCGCTGGCAACGGCTGATGCCGGTACCCCTGATTGAAGCGCCAGGCTTTTCGAATCAATTACGGCGGACCTTGAGTCCGCCTTTTGTGTTGTTACATCATCGGAGCAAGTAAGCATGAATATATCGTTGCATGGAAAGCGCGCGATCGTCAGTGGTTCCACGGCCGGTATCGGTCTGGCTATCGCTTTCGGTCTGGCCGAAGCGGGTGCTGAAGTGGTCATCAACGGGCGCAGCGAGGAACGGGTGCGCAAGGCTATTGAGCACATTCTGAGCCGACTGCCGGGTGCTCGGCTGATCGGTCTTGCGGCCGATCTGGGCACCGTGGAAGGCGCGCAGGAACTGTTCTCCAAAGTCTCGAATGTCGACATTCTGGTGAATAACCTGGGGATCTTCGAGCCCAAGGGGTTCTTTGATATTACCGATGCCGACTGGCAGCGTTTTTTCGACATCAACGTGATGAGCGCTGTGCGTCTGTCACGTCACTATGCGCCGGCCATGGCTGAACGTGGCTGGGGTCGGGTGTTGTTCCTGTCCAGTGAGTCGGCGTTGCAGATCCCGACTGAAATGGTCCACTACGGCACCACCAAAACCGCGCTGCTGGCCATCTCTCGTGGCCTGGCGGAAACCCTGGCCGGCACCGGTGTGACGGTCAACGCGGTACTGCCGGGACCCACTCGTTCTGAAGGTGTCGGCGGTTTCTTCGCGCAGATGGCCGAAGAACAAGGCGTGCCGTCTGAGCAGTTGGAAAAGAGCTTCATCGCGCAACATCGTGCAAGCTCGTTGATCAAGCGTTTGGCGACGACTGAAGAAGTGGCGAATCTGGTGGTCTACCTGGCGTCGCTTCAAGCCAGTGCTACCACCGGTGCGGCGATGCGTGTCGATGGTGGCGTGGTTCGCTCCATCGCCTGATGCAGAGGGTGACCGTTGACGGTCACTGCCGGCAAGAAGGCATGGGCGGTGACCGCCGCCGATGCCTTTGGCTCAGACTGCCATCGACAACGTTTCGGTCGCTTTGGGGCTGGGACCGAAATCGAAATCGGCAAACATCTTCGCGAAACGCTTGAGCGACTCGGGGGCATCCATTCGCTCCATCATCACTTCGATAAACACCAGCTCGTTGGCTATCGCCGCCTCTTCGACAGCAGCCTCCAATTGATCTTCGGTGTGCACGATCAGCCGTCGAGAGCGATTGCGCGTATCCAGTACATACGGCAGCTCGGCGTAACGCCAGCGGTTGACGTCGTTGTAGCTGGAGTTCTCACCGAGTATCAGGCGCTCGATGGTATAGCCGTCGTTGTTGATCAGGAAAATAATCGGCTTGAGGTCTCGACGCAGTATCGATGACAGTTCCTGCACGGTCATCTGGATCGAACCATCGCCGATGAACAGCATCTGTCGGCGTTGTGGTTGAGCCACCAGCGAGCCGAGCAGGGCCGGCAGAGTGAAACCGATAGCGCCCCAGATCGGCTGGGAAATGAACGTGACATCTTGCGGTAGGCTCAAGCCATTGAGACCGGCTGAAGAAGTGCCGCTTTCAGCGATGATCAGATCACCCGGTTTTATGAAGTGACTGATGCGTTGCCAGAAACGCAGTTGGCTCAGCTTGGCAACCGGTTGTGGCTCGTACGGCGTGACTGGATGTTGCCCGCGCAACTCGCGTATCGGCCAGGCCTGAAGGCGCTTGGTGGCCTGCTGAAGAACGCCCGCCAACACCTGGCGCACTGATACGGCGGTGTAGTGGACGCGGTTGAGGGATGCGGCGTAGGGGTGCAGCTGAATCAACGAGCCGGCTCTGAATTTTTGCGAAAACAGCCCCGTGCTCGTGTCGGTAAATCGAGCGCCTATGCTGATCACGCAGTCCGAGTTTTCAATCGCTTCGCGTACGCCCGGAGCCGAACCTGCGCCGACGTAGGTTCCGAGAAAAAGAGGATGCGATTCCGGCAGCATGGCCTTGGCCGGGGCCATGGTTGCAAACGGAACATTCAGTGTTTCAGCCAGGCTCTGCACCAGGCCGGTCAGACCAAAGCGCGAGACATCAGCATCCACCAGCAGTGTCGGCGTGCTGGCGTTTGAAAGGCGTTGGACAATCTGTTCAACCACATCCTGTAGTTGGTTCGGATCGCTGCGGGTTTCGCTCAACTGCAATGGATGCTCAGGCACTTCGATTTGCAGCATGGCGAGGTCAGACGGTAGCTGTAGATAAACCGGTCGCCGCTCTCGATAACAGGTCAGCAGCACCCGGTCGATTTCCGCCGCAGCGTTTTCCACAGTGATACGGGCTTGCGCCACGGTGAACTCGCGCAGGGTGATCATCACGTTGTCGTAGTTGCCGTCGACCAGCGTGTGGTGCAACAACGCGCGGTCGAGAATCGCATGCAGGGGCGGCATGCCGGAGATCAGAATCACCGGTACGCGTTCAGCATAGGCGCCGGCGATACCATTCAGAGCACTCAGGTCGCCGACTCCATAGGTGGTCAATACGCTGCCAAAGCCCTGAGTCCGGGCGTAGCCGTCTGCGGCGTAAGCAGCGTTGAGTTCATTGCAATTGCCGATGAACTCGATTTCGCTCGAGCGCTCTATCTGTTCGAGGAACGCCAGGTTGTAATCCCCTGGTACGCCGAACAGATGACGAATGCCGAATTCGCGCAAACGTCGCAATAAAAAATCACCAATAGTCATGTCCATGATTTGTTTTTCCTCAGAGTTCCTTGATGAGTCGAGTCTTCACTGCGCAAAGGCAGTTCAAAGGCGGCTTAGTCAGGCAGGTACCAGAAAAGGGCGGTGCTAAAAGTGCTGCAGCAGCGGAGTGCTTTTCTTGTTGTGGGGTTTCAAAGTTGATCGAAATCCAGCACCACTCGATCAGAAAGGGGAAAGCATTGGCATGAGAGAACGAAGCCTGCTTCGATCTCGTAATCTTCAAGGGCGAAGTTGCTGTCCATCTCCACTTCACCTTCGACCAACCTGGCCTTGCAGGTCGAACAGACTCCGGCCTTACAGGCGTAGGGCAGTTCCGCGCCGTTCTGGTTGCCGGCGTCGAGAATGCTCAAGGTGTTGCGCGGCAGCTCGAAGGCCAGGCTGTTGCCATCGCTGATTACGGTGATCAGGCTGGTTCTGCTGGTGTCTGTTGAGGTGGTCTGGCGATCGGCCTGTTTGCGGCCGGCTGATGGGCTGGCGAACAGTTCGCAGTGCACCCGTGCGGGGTCAAGCTGGTGCTCGATCAACGCTTGACGAACCTCAACGGTCATCGCGTGCGGGCCGCAGATAAACGCGTGATCCAACGCGGAGACGTCGATCCAGCGAGAGAAGAATTGCCGGCATTTTTGCCCGTCCAGGCGACCGTTATAGAGGTCGACATCCTGGCGCTCGCGGCTCATCACGAAGATCAGCTTCAGGCGTTCCAGATAGCGGTCTTTCAGATCCCCCAGCTGCTCGCGAAACAGCGTCCCGGAACTGGAGCGATTGCCATAGAGCAAGGTGAACTGGCTATGCGGCTCCTGCTCGAGCGTGGTCTTGATAATCGACAGCAAGGGCGTGATGCCACTGCCAGCGGCGACGCCCAGATAGCGTCCGTGATGTTGCGCGTTCAGCTCGACAAAAAAATTGCCGCTTGGCGCCATGACATCCAGATAGTCGCCGACGACCAGCGTTTGATTGGCGAACTCGGAGAAGCGTCCGCCGCTGACTTTCTTGATCGCCACCCGCAGCTCGTTTTCATGTGGGGCGCTGCAAATCGAGTAGGAGCGGCGGATCTCTTCGCCATCCAGTTGCGTGCGCAGTACTAGGTACTGGCCCTGCCGAAACTGGAAAGTGTCGCGCAATGCCCCGGGTACATTGAAGAGAATTGAAACTGCATCGCGGGTTTCGCGTCGAATGTCCCGGACCTCCAGTGGGTGAAAGGTGTTCATGGGTTTCTCCTGAGTCAGCTACAGACTCAAATGCACTTGAAGTAGTCGAAGGGCTCTTTGCAGCGCAGGCACCGGTACAAAGCCTTGCAGGCGGTGGAGCCAAACTCGCTGACGGGTTCGGTATCGAGACTCGCGCATTGCGGGCAGGGCACCGGGCCAGATTTTTCCTGCGGCGGGGCTATGCCGTAGTCCAGCAGGCGTTGCCGACCCTGCTCAGTGATCCATTGCGAGCTCCAGGCTGGCGCCAGTCGCTGTTCCAGATAGGGCGTGGCATAGCCTGCGCATTCCAGTGCCTGGCGCACACGTTGCTCGATCACTTCGGTCGCCGGACAGCCGGAATAGGTGGGTGTCAGCACCACCTTCAGTCGTCCGTCCTGGAACAGAATGTCGCGCACGATGCCCAGGTCGACCAGGCTGACCACCGGTACTTCCGGGTCCATCACTTGTTCCATGAGCGACCAGGCCTTTGGTAGGTCCTCGGCCTTCGCCCGATGACCACACCAGTCGGAAGCGATCAGCTCACCAGCGTGCATCTGGGTAAGCTCGTGCTAGAGACTGCATATTTGCCAAAAGCGGGCCGAGGTTTTCCGTGTGCCGTCCCTCTATGCCACTCAAGTAGAAGTAGTGCGCAGGCGGCGGCAGGTTCAGGGTCGCGCGGACGAGGACGCTCTCTACGGTCTCGCGCCAGGCGTTCAACTGCTGCTGTGGGTCGCTGCACAAACCGGCTTGATACTGACGCTGTTCGCGTTCGCTGACCGTGCACAGTTCATGAGTGAAGCGCCATAGCTGATCCAGCGCTTTTTGCATCCGTTGATGGCTGTAGTCGGTGCCGTCGCCCAGGCGCAGCATCCACTCGCTGGAGCGGCGCAGGTGGTAGGTGACTTCCTTCAGGGCTTTGTTGGCGATAGCGGCGACCATCTTGTCGCTCGAGTGCTGCAGCCCCTGCAGCCGATGAAAGTGCCAGGCGTCATACAAGAATTGGCGGACGCAGGTTTGCGCATAGTCTCCGTTGGGCTGTTCGACCAACAGCAAATTGCGATACAGATGTTCACCGCGCAGGAACGCCAAGCGGTCGGCATCGCGCCCGTCATTGAGCCGTTCGGCAGCGTACTCCAGCCAGTTGCGGGCCTGGCCGACCAGGTCGAGGCCGACATTCATCAGCGCCAGTTCTTCCTCGATGGACGGGGCATGCCCGCACAGCTCGCACAGGCGCTGGCCGGTGATCATTGCGCTGTCGCCCATTTGCAGCAGATAGTCGATTAGCTCGTCGGTTTGATTCATGACCTGGCTCACATGTGCCCCACTTCGTCGGGCAGTTGATAAAAACTGGCGTGTCGATAAACCTTGTCCTGAGACGGTTCGAACAGCATCTCCTTGTCCTGGGGGTTGGAGGCGGTGATCTGGTCCGCCGCGACCACCCACAGGCTGATCCCCTCATTGCGCCGTGTGTAGAGCTCACGAGCATTCTCGATGGCCATGCGCGCATCAGTGGCATGCACGCTGCCAACATGTTTGTGGTTGAGGCCGTGCTTGCTGCGCACGAAGACCTCATACAGCGACCATTCAGACATGGGCGGCCTCTCGGTTTTTTTCTTGTTCTTTGCGGGCGTGGGCGGCTGCCGCCTGGCGTACCCAACTACCCTCTTCGAAGGCTTGGCGGCGGGTATCCAGGCGCTCTTGATTGCACGGGCCATTGCCTTCGAGTACGTGGTAGAACTCATCCCACTGGATCTCACCGAAGTCGTAGTGACCGCGTTCGGCGTTCCACTTGAGGTCCGGGTCCGGGGCTGTGCAACCAAGGAATTCCAGTTGCGGGATAGTCTGGTCAATGAAGCGCTGACGCAGCTCGTCGTTACTGTTGCGTTTGATTTTCCAGGTCATCGATTGCGCGCTGTTGGGCGATTGCGCGTCACTGGGTCCGAACATCATCAGTACCGGCCACCAGAAGCGATTGATTGAATCCTGAACCATCGCCTTCTGTGCCTCGTTGCCTTGTTTCATCATCACCAACAGCAGTTCGTAGCCTTGGCGCTGATGGAAACTTTCTTCTTTGCAGATCCGCACCATGGCCCGTGCATAGGGGCCGTAGGAGGTCCGTTGCAGGACTACCTGATTGACGATCGCGGCGCCGTCGACCAGCCAGCCGATGGTGCCGACATCGGCCCAGCTCGGCGTTGGGTAGTTGAAAATGCTCGAGTACTTGGCTTGCCCGGCATGCAAGCGCGCGATCTCCTGGTCTCGGTCGGCGCCGAGTGTTTCTGCGGCGCAATACAGGTACAGGCCATGACCGGCTTCATCCTGGATTTTCGCCATGAGTTGCAGTTTGCGTTTGAACGTTGGCGCGCGGGTGACCCAATTGCCTTCCGGGAGCATGCCGACGATTTCCGAGTGGGCATGTTGGGATATCTGACGGATCAGTGATTTTCGGTAGCCGGCGGGCATCCAGTTGTCGGGCTCTATTTTCACTTCAGCCTGGATTTTTTCCATAAAGGCGGCTTCTTCGTCAGACTCGTGGCTCGAGCCGAAATCCTTTTGCGATGACGATTGCATGAGCAGTTCCTCGTGTGGATCGAAGACGTGTGAGGTGCGTAATCAGTACTCGCCGCGTCGATCGAAGACGTGGCAAGCCTTTCCTTCCGAGCGCTTTAGCGTGTGGTAGGGCTGTAACTTGATCTGCGTGCTGATGCCGACATGGACCTTGATCTGACGGCTGAATTCGCGACACAGCGCATCCCGTTCAGGCTCGCTCAGCGCGGCGTGCTCCGGGCGCAGTTCGACATGCACTTGAAGGCTGTCGAGGTTGCCGCTGCGATAGATGTGCAGCTCATAGATCGGGCTCAGCGGTGCCTGCTTGAGCAGTTGCTCCTCTATTTGCGTCGGGAACACGTTGACCCCGCGGATAATCAGCATGTCGTCGCTGCGACCGGTGATTTTGTCGAGGCGGCGCATGGCTCGACCAGTGCCTGGCAACAGTCGGGTCAGGTCACGGGTGCGATAACGAATCATCGGCAGTGCCTCGCGGCTGAGCGAGGTCAGCACCAGCTCGCCGAACTGCCCGTCGGGCAATACCGCACCGGTGTCGGGGTCAATGATTTCGGGATAGAAATGGTCTTCCCAAAGTGTCGGGCCGTCTTTGGTATCCAGGCATTCCATGGCAACGCCCGGCCCCATCAGCTCGGACAAACCATATATATCCAGTGCTTGAATGCCGAGCCGTTGTTCCAGCTCGCTCCGCATCCGCGCGCTCCACGGCTCTGCACCGAAGATGCCGACCCGCAGTGACAGCTCCTCGGGGGCGATGCCCTGACGCTCGATTTCTTCGGCGATGTTGAGCATGTAAGACGGCGTGACCATGATGATGTCGGGACGGAAATCCTGGATCAGCTGGACTTGTCGCGCGGTCTGCCCGCCAGACATCGGGATAACCGTGCAGCCGAGTTTCTCCGCACCGTAATGTGCGCCCAGGCCTCCTGTGAATAGACCGTAACCGTAGGCAATGTGAATACGGTCGCCGCTGTGCCCGCCCGCCGCGCGAATTGAGCGGGCCACCAGTGAGGCCCAGACATCGATGTCGTTGCGGGTGTAACCGACCACCGTCGGTTTGCCCGTGGTGCCGCTGGAGGCGTGCAGACGAACCACTTGCTCCATGGGTACGGCGAATAGCCCGAAAGGGTAGTGCTCGCGCAGCTCGGCTTTGCTGGTCAACGGGAAGAGTGCCAGATCTTCCAGGTTGTTCAGGTCGTAAGGGTGAACTCCCAGATCATGGAACTGCTGGCGATGCCACGGGACGTGTGTGTAGGCCCGCGACAGGCTCCAGCGCAAACGTTCCAGCTGGTGGTGCCGCAGTTGGTCGATCGACGCGTGTTCCAGTGCGTCATCGTGAGTATTCAGCAGCGGCCTGACCGCAGGGTCCAAACGTGCGATTGCGTCCATTTTCAACGCCCCTTGAAGTGAGTGCTGCGCTTCTCGATAAAAGCATTGAGGCCTTCACTGAAGTCCTCGCTTTGTCCTGCCAGTGTCTGCAGCTCGCGTTCCGTTTCAAGCTGCTGGTCCAGGCTGTGTTGCTGGCTCAAATCCATGCAGCGCTTGAGCAGCCCGAGAGCGTAGGTCGGTTGCGTGGCAAGGTGTCGAGCCAGCAACAGCGCTTCGTCTGCAAGTTCGGTGTCATCTACGCAACGCCAGATCATTCCCCATTGTTGTGCTTGCTCGGCGCTGATGCGCTCGCCCAACATAAACAGCGCTTTGGCTCGAGCGTTGCCTATCAGGCGCGGAAGTACCCAGCTGACGCCTGAATCGGGTATCAGGCCAACCTTGCCGAACGCCTGAATAAAACTTGCGCTGCGGGCGGCGATGACCAGGTCGGCGGCAAGAGCGATACTGGCTCCAGCTCCGGCAGCTACGCCATTGACGGCGCAGATCACCGGAATTGGCAGGTCACGCAAGGCTCTGATCAGCGGGTTGTAGTCATGCTCGAGCAGGTCGCCCAGGTTGGCTGGTGTTCCGTCAGGATTTATCTGCAACGACGCCAGATCCTGTCCTGCGCAAAACGCCCGGCCTTTGCCGGTCAGCAACAGAGCGCGAATACCTGGATCTTGCCGAACCAGAACAAGCGCTTGGCGCAGTTGCTCGTGCATGTGTGTGGTAAAGCTGTTGAATTGGTCCGGACGATTCAGAACCACGACAGCAACACCTTGATCCACAGAGAAAAGAATGTTCTCGCTATTCATCTCAAGCCACTCATCATTGATGCAATCGGTTGTGCCGGCACACGGTGGTTAACCACGCAGTGAGGCTGATACAACGTCGCACGCAGTGTTGTGCATTCGATAAGGCATCACAGCTCAACCTGAAGCAGGCAGCACACTGTTTAGTGTGCGCACGATCAACCGGCTATATAGTTGGCTGTATTGCTGTTTTGTTATTCTGTATGGGAGGCCAGTCGAAGCATTTGATTGAAGATATTCTTTTGATGCATTTCTTCGGTGCCGCCGACGCTGGCAAAGCCCAGGGCATCTTTGGCGAAGGTAGCGATGTCACCTTCGTGATAGCCGATACTGCCATACAGTTTCACCAGGCTTAGTGCCGTATCTATCAAGTCTTGAGCACTGGTAAGTTTAGCGATGGAGCAACTCATCAAGGCCTGGGGATGACCATTAAGAAGTTGGTACAGTGCGGCATAGACCATCCAGCGATTGCGCTCCATACCAATGGTCATATTGATCAGGCGCTTTTGTACATATTGGTGGCTGTCGATTGAACTATTGAAACTTTGTCGCTCGGCGGCGTAGCGCACGGCGTCGGCAACATAAGGTGTTGGAAGGTTGACAGCCGCCAGACCGTAATAAAGTCGGCCCAGAGAAATAATATCGATCAGTTGTTGCAGGCCGCGACCGGCTTTACCCAATACTTGGCAAGCCTGTACCTGAACGTTGTCGAAGTACAACGGGCCGGTAGGTAGATTCTTGTTGCCAAGCTTGTTGTCCGGCTCGCCTCTGCTCAGGCCCTGCATGTCGCCGTCAAGCAGGACCAGCGCGATATTCTGCTTTGGCATATCGGCCAGTTTGGTCACGATAAGCATGAAGTCGGCGATCGGTGCGTGAGCGATATTGTATTTACTGCCGGTCAGGCTGTAGCCGTCGGCAGTAGGGCTGAGCGTGCTGTCAATGCTTCTAACGTCAGTACCGGTGCCTGGTTCGGCGATCCCGGTGGCGCTGATTGCGCCGTTGAGAATCGCCTGAAGGTATCGGTCCTTCTGGCATTCGCTGCCATACAGCATCAACGCCCGAACCATACCGGCCTGAGCGATGACCGAGAGCAGCAGCTCTGGGGTGCGGATCGAAGAGGCCAGCCCTTCAAGCGCCGCAGTGAAGCCCCACCAGTCTTCTCCTGTGCCGCCGTAACTGGTTGGAATGACCAGTTTCCATAGTCCCTCCTCGCAGAGGCGGTTCCAGCCGGCATGGTCGAATCCAGCTGGTGTGCCTTTGTTTGCGCTTGCCAGTTGCCCGCCGATTTCACGGTATTTCTCGAGCAGGCTTTGTTGTTCGGTGGTCCAGGACAGCATCATGTTTGCATTACCTATCAATACACCCTAGACGCTGGCCTGATGGTATCGGCCAGCGATCGTTGTTCAAGTCGTGGTCGGATTTCGATCACTTTTCCTGGAAGGCCAGAACCTGGTGTTTGAATTCGTCGGGGACGGTGATGGTGTGATTGCCCGCGTAGTCGAACATCACATGTTTGGAAAGGCCTTTAGCGACAGTGGTTTTTCCCGCATCGCCAAGGTGCATGATGTGCTCCATCTCAAAGCTCTTATTGCCGAACTCGATAACGCGGCTAGTGACAGTCACGATGTTGCCATAGACGGCTGGCTTAACATATTCGCAGGACGTCCTGACCATGATGTGCGGAAGTTTTTGATCCTTCGGCAGGTTCAGCAGATTGTGCATGTAGCTCAGGTAGGCGTGCTGCAAATAGTCGTAGTAAACAGGGCTGCTTACATGACCCATCGAGTCGGTGTCGCGATATTTAACTTCGATGACGGTATCAAATCCATTGTTGCCCATTGCAGTACCCTCTTGATTTAGTGAGACGTCAGAGCTGTGCTGCCGAGAAGCGTTGATGCGTTCGTCAAAGCATTGAACTTTATGATGCTTTGATGACTCTAGTTCAAGCCGGTCTCAGTGCTTGTCACAACTTGTTACTCATGCTACGGCACGAGTATTTGCGTGGCTACTCGCATTCTGGTGCGGTTGAAAAGACTGAACTAAACTTCCAGCCTGGCGAACGCGGGCATGTCGACAGGTAGCGCAGAGTTGCTGTTCTCGGTCTTATTTGATCTGAGGGGCGCACAAACAGAAGAGTAACTTCAGTTCGTCTGAGCCGGACGTGCTCGCATTTTAAAAGCAAGCGCAGTCGGGTCGATATTGTAGGACAATACGCATTAAAGACCGAGCAGGAAGTAAATGCGCGAGTAGAAGAAAAATGCGAGTAATAAGTCGCTTTAGAGGGTTCTATTAACCAAGGTGTGCCTGTTTGGCATGCGAGTAGTGAGGTTGTCCGGGTTCTTTTAGCATAAACGCTCGTTCTGGCTTGTCCAGTCGAGTGGGTGGGTACCTGATCAAGGCTGACACCTACCTGCAACGGAATGCTCAAGGAGTCCCGCCCAGATGTCTTCATCACAACCCGTGGCCGTCGTAACCGGCGCTGCCAGCGGCATTGGCGCAGCCACTGCACGACACCTGCACCAGTTGGGATTTTTGGTCGCCGGCCTGGACATGAATGCGCAGGGGCTGGAGGTAGCGATCGGTGGGCTGGGTCGCCAGCACCGAGGGTTTGTTGCCGATGTCTGTGACGAGCAGGCGCTGGCTCGGGTGTTCCAGCAGCTCGATGACTGGCAGGGGCGGATAGACGCCCTGGCAACCTGTGCCGGGGTAGTCGATACCTCACCTTTTGATTCGCTCACGGCTGCGCGTTTCCGAACCCTTATGGATATCAACCTGATCGGGACCTTCAGTGTTGTGCAATTGGCTGTGCCGCGGATGAGCCCGGGTGCTCGCATCTGCACTGTGGCCAGTGTCGCCGGGCTGCGCGGTGGTGGCCTGGCGGGGACTCTGGCCTATGCCGCCAGCAAGGGCGCGGTAGTGACAATGACCAAGGGTCTTGCCCGCGAATTGGGCCCTCGAGGTATTAACGTCAATTGTGTCGCCCCTGCCGTGATTCGTACCCCGATGCTCGATGACACCACTCGTCAGGATGGCCAGTTGCAGCGTTTGCATGAGATGACCGCATTGCGTCGTGAAGGCTCGGCAAACGAAGCCGCGGAGGTTATCGCGTGGTTGTTGTCCGGTAAGGCCTCATTTGTCAGTGGTGTGACCATTCCGGTGGATGGCGGCCTGACCATGCTCTAGAAGCACCTCGTATTTTTTCCTCTCTCACCCCAACAGATCATCATCAGGAAGATGTTATGGCTATGTCCCCCGAAAACCCGTTGGCGCTATGCCGTACGTTCTTGTTTGTACCAGGCGCAGAAGAGCTCGCGCTGCATGCGGCACTGCAAACGGGTGCTGATGTTTTGGTACAGGAACTGGAAGATTTTACGCCGCCGGCCAGGCGCGCAGAGGCCCGCGCATTATCGGCGCGAGTCATGGACCATTGGCGCGAGTGTGGGCGTATCACTTCGGTGCGCATCAATCCCTTCGAAACATGCGGTCATGACGATCTGAGTGCGGTTATGGTCGGCCGGCCGGCAATCATCATGATGTCGAAAGTCGAATCCACGGAGCAGATGATCGAGTTGGACCGGCAAATTACCCGGCTGGAGTCGATGCTTTCGATCAAGCAGGGCTCAACGCTGATTGTCCCGAATATTGAAACCGCCCTGGGTGTGGTGCGCGCGATCGATATCGCGCATTCGAGCCCGCGAATCAAGGGCATGCTGGTAGCGACTGAAGATATGGTCGCTGACCTCGGTGCCGGGCGCAGCCGAGAAGGGACCGAGCTGTTCTATCCCCGATCCCGTTTTCTCCTTGAATGCGCTGCTGCCGGAGTCCTGGCGATTGATTCGCCTTATACCTTTGCTGATGACGAGGGCGCCGAAGCGGACATGCGCTTTGCGCGCTCTATCGGTTATCAGGCTAAAGGTGTGGTCAATCCGGATCACGTGGCCGTTGCCAATCGCTATCTGACGCCGACAAGTGCAGATGCCGAGTTGTCAGCACGCCAGATCGCGGCCTTCGAACAGGCTGCCAGTGGCGGTAAGGTGCGGGCAGAAGTGGATGGGCTAATTGTTGAGGTGCCAAGCTATCTACAATCCAGACGGCTGCTCAATCGTTATGAGCAATTGCGAGCGGTGCAGGCGTCACGCCGCGGGGGCGCATGAGTGCGCGATGCGCGCGTTGGTGCGGTTTTTGGCAATCCGTCGCGCGCGGGAAACCAGTAGCGAAGTATTGTTGGCTGTCCCGCACAGATAGCCCATGACTGAGTCGCAGATGGCTTTTTCGATAGCCTTGGGGCAAAAAACAGGGCATTCGATCACATAGGCATGTATCAGTGACTTGATCATCTGGGTTACTAGCCGGGCGGCCAACTGGATATCGTCTTGTACCAGGTGGTCGGCCCAGCGCCCCAACAGGTCCTGCACCAACAGCGGGATTTGCGCTTTATAGGCATCCTCACTCGTTTGATCATTCAAGAACGAGAACTCTAGCTCCAGTAGTCGATGCAGCTCCGGCGCCTTCGTATGCGGAGTCAGGAAAGCTCGAACCAAGTGCTCGATATACCCTTGCAGGCTGGAGATATCTGAGCGGGTCAGAAGGCCTTGGATGGCTTCATGAGTGGCCTTGACCTTGCGATAATGCAGGGCGGCTATCAGTGAGTCTTTGTTGGGGAAATACTGATAGACCGATCCGATGCTGACGCCGGCCATCTGTGCGACCAGGTTGGTATTGGTCCCGGCGTAGCCATGTTTGACCACCACGTTGGCAGTTGTTTCGAGGATGATCTCGACCATCATTTTCGAGCGAGTCTGGGTGGGGGCCTTACGAGGATGTTGGATATGCTTCACGGGTAACTCCAGAATCTGTCTATTTTCCCTGGATCGAAGTTACTGCCATAGGGACCGCTGGGACTGACATCAAGTGCTGCCTCTGGAGGGCTCGCTCCTTTTTTGGGGGGCGACTCCTCTGCGTGGAAGCAATCAAGCTCCGGCAGCGTATACATGCCCCTGGCGCAGTAACTCATTTACCGTGACGATTCTTGATCCTTGGTAGTCGTTAGAAAATGCTTTTGTGTGCAGTTTATAATTAGCGATCAGGACATGTATCGAGCGCGGGAGTAGAGCTATGCTAGCTAGTGTGCTGTTCTCAAAATAACTTTTCTGCTGCCTTGGCTACCCTTGCTCTGTCAGTCAGCGTCGGGGAAGGCAAGTGAAGCGCTCAAGACATTGTCCTCGGTCCAGAGGAACAATCCGAACTGAGCCGCAGAGTACACTTGGCGACCGTCAGTCAGCGCGCCGGCCGCCGCATCCGAGTGATACTACTGGCAGCCCACGGTTATTCGCGGATAGCGGTCACTCGTTTGACCGGTTTCTCACTTCCCTCTATTACCTCTTGGTGCCAGCATTTTAAAACGCTGTGATTGGACTGTTTGTCCCTCAGTCGGGCTGCGGGCGCAAAATGTCCTTGCCGGCTGACGCCGTGTGTAGCGTCCTTGAACATGTCACCAGCGCTGTTTTGCAGTCTCTTGGATGGGGCCGCGCCGGCCTTTTTTGTTCTTCCTGAATCCCAGGAAACACAGAAACAAGAACGCCGATTTGATGGATGATGTTCGTGGGAGCAAACACATCTAACAAGCCGGCGTTCTTATTGGCGATATTTTTGGGAGGGCTTTTTTGATCGTTACGATCAAGCTTGATGGCGAGGTGCGTTCAGCCTCGACGCGAGAGACAAAGATGCCCTGGTCGATTTTGCTTTCAATGATGCCTGCCCAGGCCTGGGCATCGGATTTGGTTTCGAAGGTTTTTCTTTGGGCTGGATAGCCCTTGCGACGGATTTGCGCTTCCCACTGATACTCGCCGCGATTCCTGATTGTTGCCAATTCGACCATTCCCGCCACCGTGAGTGCGGCAGGTTTGTGGCAAAAACGACGTTCAGGACCAGGACAGGTTTTTATCAGGAGCGCTATTCCCTTGTCATACAAGGGAAAGAAGATGGTGCCCAGGCGTCGTTTGAACTGAAGGCTTCGGGGCCTGTTTTATAAGGGGTTTGTCGGCACCGGTTTTGTTAGGCATACACATGGGCATACACGGATACGTTTCCTAGTGAGGTCCGATGCTGCCCGCTTGGACCTCCTTTAAGGTGGTATGTAAGGCTCGCTCCGGATGCTAAATAGGCGCGCTGAATATAGTCACTCTCTTCCTTCAGCCTTCAGGGATATCAGCGCTAGACTGATTTCTTTGAGATTTCGATCAGTTGAAGCTAGAAGGGCGCGAGCAATTTTTCCACCAGTGAAGAAGGGACTTCTAAGCCCGCTTCAACGAATGTTTGAGTTGTAAATTTTGTGAAGGAAGGCTCGATGCCTCTGAGTCTAATAATGGCATCTGGAGCAATGCTAAGTAGCTCGCGAACCAAGGCCGCAGCGTTTGCGTATGGAACGTCGTCAGTGACGTAGTGGAAGCCGAGCTCATCAGCGATATAGATCTCAGAGAAAACGGTCGCAAGCCCCTCTTCAAGAGCGGGCACTGCCGACGACCCGCACGGAGAGAGTAGATGTATGCATTCGTGCGCTAACTGGTAGCAAGCGGTGATCGTATTATCTAGGGCACTGGTGCCGAGTTTGATAACGATGCCTTTGCCTTGCGTTGGAAACCAGATGCGAGGATTACCGATTCCGAACTCTACCCCAAGCACTGTCCACGACTGGTCCCGTTGCCCGTATTTCTCCTCAGCTTTATAGAGCATGTCTCCAAGGCGAGTGGCAAGCGTCCACGAATTTCCGGTATTTGCGGTGACCGTGTTGTAGTAATGGCTGACTTCCAAGGTTTGCTCCCTGTCTAAAGCTCTTGAGGAACGACATGTTTCATGTGCTTCAGGAATGGTGCCGGGGACCCTGAGGTGTTTGCAAGGATACGGGGTCGGAAACCCGCGACATCGTGTTAGCGACAGGCTACGCAGCTTACTGAAATTTCAATCGTTGAAATTGAAAGGATCCTGAAGAAAAAGGAGCATCGTTACCGTGTCGGTAATGATGCCCCATTGTGTTGCTGATAACGCACGCTTGGCGTTGGTCAACCGAGTCAACTCCGTCAACCTGTCAACTAACTTAAAAAATCCAGCCGCTAACACGAACGCGCGGGTTCTTTGCCCCGTGTCTTTCAGGAATGCCCAGGGTCCCCAGCGACATCTCAAGCCATAGTGCAAATGCACTGGTGAACAGCAGTTCACCCGGTTCACCTGTTCACTAAGCTGGGCATTTTTCCGCTAACACGATCACGCGGGTTTCCGACCCCGTACCCACCGAACATCCCCAGGGTCCCAGGCGATGTCGGTGCCCCGTCGATGCATCTCCCCTGGGACGGCACCTCCCAAGCATCCTGGCGTTCGGCAACCCAGCGTTCGAAATCTGCATTAGTCGATACCAAGCCAGTATTGCATTCGCTGGCGGCGCTCTCACCGATGGGGTGCGGGGGGCTCGAAAAGACGTGTTACAGGTGTTGCGGGTGTTGCGAGTGATGTTAACTTATTGAATTTAATGGATTTTATTTTTGTTACACACCGTTCATCTTTCACGTGCGTTGGGTGTTACAAGCCAAATAGGTGTTACAGCAACGTTTACAAATTTGGGTAGACCGTGGGCCGCAATCGGCCAAAAGCAGTCATTCCAACGTCCTCGCTGGACGCACCGATTTTCCTGAACTGGCGTATTTGATGGGTTATGTCCGGCACGACAAAACGTGCCGGACACTTCCACCACAAGTATTTATTTTTTAATAGACACAATCGTGGCTCTGCTACCTTCTAGCCGGAAGGAAAACGATACACGGTCTCCAGTCGTCAGCCCTTTCAGTTGATCTTCCGATACAGAAAAGGCCATGGTCATCGGCGGCCATTGCACGGCGGGAACAGCGCCGTGAGAGATAGTTACCGTATGCTTCGTAGTATCGATAGCCTTGATCGTTCCGTCGGCGGTGGCGACTGGAGCCTGCTTTGTTTCTTGCTTCATCTGCATGCCCTCCATACCGTCCATTTTCATGCCCGGCATGTCCTCCGCTAAAGCAGAAAGTGATAGTGCAAATACGGTGCTTGCAACTGCAATCGGAATCAGTTTCATACGACTTTTCCTTGAGGGCTGATGGGTTCAACTGAGAGGTGCCGGCGACGCATCAGGCGATAGGCTGCCGGAATGACAAACAGGGAAAGCAAGGGGGCCGTGACCATGCCGCCGACCATGGGCGCGGCAATGCGACTCATCACTTCACTGCCGGTTCCGCTGCCCAACAGGATGGGCAAGAGGCCGGCAATGATGACGGCCACGGTCATGGCCTTGGGTCGAACGCGCTGCACGGCGCCTTCACGAATCGCCGCCACCAGCCCGCGTTCAGTGTTGTCACCGAGGTCTTGACGTTCGGCCCAGGCGTTCTTCAGGTAGAGCAGCATGATCACACCAAACTCGGCGGAAACACCGGCCAAGGCGATAAAGCCGACCCCGGTGGCGACCGACAAATTGAATCCCAACAGATAGAGGAACCATGCCCCGCCCGTGAGTGCGAATGGCAGAGTGGCCATGATCAGCAAAGCCTCGTCGAATCGGGCGAAAGTCAGGTAGAGCAGCACGAAGATGATCAACAGCGTGGCAGGCACCACCAGTTTGAGTCGTGCGTTGGCCCGTTCGAGAAACTCGAACTGCCCTGAGTAGCTCAGGCTCATACCGGGCTGCAACTTGACCTGCTCGCTGACGACCCGGCGTAGATCGGCGACTACCGAGGCAATGTCCCGGCCACGCACGTCGATATATACCCAACCAGAGGGCCGTGCATTCTCGCTCTTGAGCATCGGCGGCCCGTCGCTGACCTTGACCTTGGCCACCGTGCCAAGGGTGATCTGGCTCCCTAGCGGGGTGTAGATCGGCAATTGTTCCAAAGCGCCGAGCGAATCACGCCATTCCCGTGGGTAACGTACGTTGATCGGGAAGCGTGCAAGGCCTTCAATGGTTTCCCCGACGTTTTCTCCGCCGATAGCGCCGGCCACAATGGACTGCACATCGGCGATATTCAGTCCGTAGCGAGCAGCGGCCTTGCGGTCGATATCCACATCGATATAGCGGCCACCGGTCAGTCGCTCGGCCAGAGCCGAACTGACGCCGGGTACGCCCTTGGCCACTCGCTCGACGGCCTGAGTCGCGGCATCGATCTCCGTCAGGTTGGTGCCGGCAACTTTCACTCCGATGGGACTCTTGATCCCGGTGGCCAGCATGTCGATACGGTTTCGAATCGGCGGAATCCAGATATTGGTCAGCCCTGGAACCCGCACCACTCGATCCAGTTCTTCCACTAACTTTTCCTGGGTCATGCCTGGACGCCATTGCTCATGCGGTTTGAACTGGATGGTGGTTTCGAACATTTCCAGCGGTGCCGGGTCGGTGGCGGTTTCAGCGCGCCCCGCTTTACCGAAGACGTGTTCGACTTCAGGCACGGTCTTGATCAGACGGTCAGTTTGTTGCAGCAGTTGCGCCGCTTTCTGCGCCGACAACCCCGGCAGAGCTGAAGGCATGTAGAGCAGGTCGCCCTCGTCCAACGGGGGGAGAAACTCGCCACCCAAGCGAGACATTGGCCATAGCGCACTGACAAAAACCAATAGCGCCACCAGCAGCGTGATCTTTGGTCGACGCAAGACTGCGTCCAGAGCGGGCTGATAGATCCGAATCAACCACCGGTTCAACGGGTTCTGATGTTCACTGGGAATTCGTCCTCGAATCCAGTAGCCCATCAGCACCGGCACCAAGGTCACTGACAATCCCGCCGCTGCGGCCATGGCGTAGGTCTTGGTGAAAGCCAAAGGGCCGAACAGCCGTCCTTCCTGAGCTTCCAGCGTGAACACCGGAATGAACGACAGGGTGATGATCAACAAACAGAAGAACAGCGCCGGGCCTACCTCTGCCGCCGCTTCGGTCATTACATGCCAATGACGCTCCCCCTTCAGTTCCTCCCCCGGATTGGCCACGTGCCAAGCCTCAATCTTCTTGTGGGCATTCTCGATCATCACCACGGCGGCATCGACCATGGCGCCGATGGCGATGGCTATCCCGCCCAAGGACATGATGTTGGCGTTGATGCCTTGGTAGCGCATGACGATGAAGGCAATCAACACACCGACGGGTAAGGAGATGATCGCCACCAGGGATGAGCGCAGGTGCCAAAGGAAGATCCCACACACCAACGCAACGACGATGAACTCTTCGATTAGCTTGTGGCTGAGATTTTCCACAGCGCGGTCGATCAGCTTGCTACGGTCGTAGGTGGTGACGATTTCCACTCCGGAGGGCAAACTGCTTTTCAGTTCGTCGAGTTTGGTCTTGACCGCCGCAATGGTCTCGCGAGCGTTCTTGCCACTGCGCAAAATCACCACGCCACCGACGGTCTCGCCTTCGCCGTCGAGTTCAGTAATGCCACGCCGCATTTCCGGTCCCAACTGGATCGTAGCGACATCGCCAAGGGTCACCGGCACACCGCCCGAGCCGAGCTTGAGCGGGATCGCCCGGAAGTCATTGAGCGTCTTCAGATAGCCGGAAGCGCGCACGATGAACTCGGTCTCTGCCATCTCCAGCACAGCGCCACCTGTTTCCTGATTGGCCTTGCCGATAGCTTCGGTCACCTCAGCCTGAGTGATACCGAGGCTGGCCAGTTTGAGTGGGTCAAGCTGCACCTGGTACTGCTTGACCATGCCTCCCACGGTGGCCACTTCCGCAACGTTGGGCAGGGTCTTGAGTTCGAACTTGAGGAACCAGTCCTGAAGTGCGCGTAGCTGCGCCAGGTCGTGTCCGCCACTGCGATCCACCAGTGCGTACTGATAGATCCAGCCCACCCCCGTCGCATCCGGTCCCAACGCCGGCTTGGCGCTGGCCGGCAAGCGACTTTGTATTTGGCTCAGATACTCCAACACCCGCGAGCGAGCCCAGTACAAGTCCGTGCCGTCTTCGAACAGCACGTAAACGAAACTGTCACCGAAGAAGGAATAACCACGCACCGTCTTGGCTCCCGGTACTGAGAGCATGGTGGTGGCCAACGGATAGGTCACTTGGTTCTCGACGATCTGCGGCGCTTGTCCAGGATAAGGGGTGCGGATGATCACCTGAACATCCGAGAGATCTGGCAGCGCATCGATGGGCGTGCTCTGCACCGACCAAATGCCCCAAGCCGTGACAAACAGCGTCGCCAGTAGCACCAGGAATCGGTTGGCCACTGACCAACGAATCAGGGCAGCGATCATGGCTGGCTCCCCGATTTGTCCAGACGCTCAACACGCAAACCATCATCGGTCTGGCTAACCGCAATCCGAACCTTATCGCCCGTTTTGAGGCCCTGCATCAGCACCGGACTAGCGAGTGGGAACGTCATCGTCATACCAGGCATGCCCAGCGTCTTGAAGGGACCATGGGCAAGCGTGACTTCTTTATCGTTTATCTCAACAATCTGCCCATCCGCTTCATGAAAGCTGGAGGTTGCTGCGCTGGGTGATGACTCTACCTCCGAGCTTGCAACGATGCCCTTAAGACTGGCCTCTGAGTCGAGCAGGAACTGGCCAGACGTAACCACCTTCTGGCCTGCTTCCAGACCTTTCACTATCGCCGTCTTGCCGTCGCTTTCCTGCCCGAGTTGCACCGCCACTGGACGGTAGCGGCCGGCGTCTTCGGCGAGCATCACCAGAGCACGTCGGCCCGTGCGAATGACGGCCTCGCTCGGCACCCACAACACACTTTGCTCGGTCGAGCGGTTCAGGCGTACCTGCGCGGTCAAACCCGGCCTGAGGCGTCCATCCGGATTGGGTAGTTCCACCCGAACACGAAGAGTGCGGCTGTCCGGATTGGTCTCAGGCAAAATCGCGCTGACCTTGCCACTGAGCGTTGTCCCTGGGAAGGCTGGCAGACGCGCTTCGACCGCCTGCCCCACAGTGATCGATCCGGCATCCGATTCTGGAACGGCCACGGCGAGCCAGACACTACTCAAGCCATTGACGCGTGCCAGGGTGTCGCCGGTCGCCACGGTCATCCCCGCGCGTACGTTCAACTCTTGCAGCACACCGGCAATAGGGCTGGTGAGCGTCAGGTACGGCTGAACCTTTCCGCCACGTTCTACCTCAGCAATTAGTGCTGCCGGCATCCCGGTGAGCCGCAGTCGCTGGCGGGCCGCAGCCAACAGGTCAGCATCACCGTTGCGCTTCAGGGCAAGGAACTCTGTCTGGGCGGCTGCCCACTCGGGCACTAGGATGTCCGCCAACGCCGCGTTGGCTTTGAGTACATCGCCGGGAGCATGGGCATAGACCCTCTCCACAAAGCCGGTGGTGCGGGCCTGAATTACCGCTACATCGCGCTCGTTGAATCCCAAGACTCCTGTGACGTCGAGGCTGGAATCAAAGATCCCACGGGTGACAGTTGCAAAACGCAGACCGAGATTTTGGGTGAGACTTGGATCGATGCTGACGGTCGCACGGTCCCCTGCGCCGCTGGTGTACTGGGGGACCAGTTGCATGTCCATGAAGGGGGATTTCCCCGGCTTATCGAACTTTTGCTGCGGGTACATGGGGTCGTACCAATACAGAGCCTTGCGTTCATCCGGTAAATTGAGGCTCTGTTCCGGAGCGGTAGCTGGTACTCCGCTCATGCGCTGGTGAGCGAACCAGTAACCACCGGCAACACCCAATGCCAGCGAGATCCCTACCAGCAATGCCCCGTTCCATTTTCTAAGGATCATTGGTTGGACTCCCCATAAGCAAAATACAGACGCGCACTGGTCAGCGCTCGCTGCTCTTCCACGTCGATCTGTTTGAGGCGGGCTTCGATGAGTTCACGTCGAGCGGCAACAACGGCATTTAAATCGCCTTTGCCGGACCGATAACTGGCCATGCTGAGTTCGACCTTTTCCTTGGCCAGAGGTAACAGGCTTTCCTGGTTTCGGCGTACGGCACGATTCAGGCGCTCATAGTCAGCCAGTTCGTTCTCCAGTTGCTGAGTGTGCTCGCGTAACAGGGCTTCGCGCTCGGCCTCAAGCTGGCTGAGTTCAGCCTGTTTGGCTGCGATTTTTGGATTTTGGCGAGAGTCAGGAAACAGCGGTAAATCCCAAGAAAATTGCACGCTGACCATATCGCCAAACTCACGGCCACGGCGCTGGTAATCCAGTTCCCAGCTCCAGTCCGACTGCTTCTCCGACACGGCTTCACGAACCTTGGCTTGCGCCTCGCGGGTCATCGGCGCAAACGCTGCCAACTCGGGATGGTGTTGCAGTTTATGGGGGTAGCTTGAGGTATCGACGGGCCACTCCGGCAAGTTGCCCACAGGCCTGTCGTTGGCGGCGGAACCAATCCAGCGTTTGAGGGCTGCTCGGGCCTGCGCTCTCTGGAGAATCAGATCGTCCTGTTGCTCCGCCAGTTGAGCCGCTTCTTGCTTGGGCGTCACCGCATCGGCGGGTTGAGCGCGGCCACCGGCAATCTGGGCCCGGACTGTATCGGTCAACAGGCGGTTTTCTTTGTAGAGGTCCTGGAACAGTGCATCTTTGCGCTCAACCGAGTAGCTGCTGATCCAGGCCAACGCCGTGGACTGGCGTACCTTCAGACGTTCGACTCGACGCTCCGCAGCGGCGCGATCAACGGCCGCATCGGCGACCTCGACGCGCGCTTTGCGCTTGTCGCTGTTGGGCATCTCCTGCCTGACCCCGACCATTTGCATGGTCATGAAGTCCTGGTCGATGCTCCAGCGATCTGGACCGCCAATGGGGTAGTTCTGCACACCCAGCAGTAGCTTGGGGTCAGGTAGTTCACCAGCTGGAATAGCTGCACTGCTGGCAGCCTGAATTTTGGCGTCTTGTGCGGTCAGCGACGGTGCATTGTTTTCGGCCAGCCGCAACGCTTCCTCGAGTGTCAATGCGGCAGCGAAGCTCGGCAATGCCAGTACGCTTGCCGCCAGAGCGGCCACAAGAGACCAACCTGTGCAATAGCACTTGGAGTTCATGTTTACGATTCCTGTGATCATCCACTGCACGCGTCAAAAGACATGCGCGCAGCTAGTCCATCCCGCTAACGCAGAATGAGGCTCAATGTGGGACAGGAATCAAACGCGAGGCGGTCGCCATACCCCGGACGGGGTCTGTACGGGTAGGGAATCGCTGAAGAAGGAAATCACGACGGGGTTGATTACGGTTACAGGAGGCTTGAAGATCGAGACTTGCAGCATGCCACCTGTCTGGCACTCCTGGCCCGGCTTACAAGGTTTGCCGTGCTCGGAAGGGCTTTTCATATCGTTGCAGCAGTCCATCCCCATGTCGTCCATCATCGCCATGCCCATCGTCTTCATGGGACAAGGTTCTGTCGGTGCCTGAACGCCCGCCATCCCGCTGAGGGGAAGCGCCAGGCTAATCATGAAGATGATGCAAAACCGCAGATAGCGTTTCATGGGCTGGAGTGTAGTCGCTGAAAATGGCTCTTACAATTGAATGCATGTTCACAGCAGCCTGCCGAAGGCCCTGTTTTAGGCGATATCACCGTATCTGAATTAAGCCAGCATTATCACTAACTTATGATTTACGCAGCATTCAGCTTAAAGGCGACTGGCCGGTATTGGCCGGAAGCTGCCTGCCGAATTTGAATGCAACGGAAGCTTTCGCGAGCTTCCGCTTGGCTTTAGCTCCGTTTTTTCAGCTTTTGCTCGATGAGCCCCATTTCTGCCTTGATAGCAGTGATAGTGAGGTTCTGCATCGCCGTGTTTTTTCCGATTTTAGTATCCACGAGTTTGAGTAGGGCGGTCAGGTGGGCTTTTCTCGCCTTGAGCGTTTCAGATAGGGATGAGCTGTTTTGTGTCGTTGCGTTCATGGCTTCGATCCTTGGGGTGAATTAAACAGCCCGCGGAAGCAGGCTGTTTCAGGGAGTCGGCAGTTACATCGAGAGCAGATCGCGCGTGCGATGCTGGCGGCCACGGTTAGCCAGTTCGCTCCACCTCCAACTGCCGAAGTTTTCACCCTGCTCGGGGATGTCGAGCTTCATTAAGGACACCGGGTCGCGGCCTATCAGCCGAGCAGCGGCGTACAGCTTGCCTCCGACATCCAGCAGCGTTTGGGCGGCTTCATTCCATGCTTCCTCCAGGGCGTTGTGGACCAGCTGCATGGCTGTGTCCTCAATTTTTTGGTGTTCTACCTGAGCCTCGCTGATGTGTCGGTCTACGATGGCCAGCTCTTGCTCCAAGGCGGTGATGATCAGGAGCTGGCGGCGATGTTGTTCGCTCGCGGTAGTGAGGTTTTTCGCGGCTTTCTGAGCGTCGGTGCTAGCTGCCTTTTCGCCGTCGACGTCGCCCCACGCCACGGCCTGTGCGTAAGCGGTAGCCGCCTGAGTCTCCGCCTGCCGTGCGCTGGTCATCTCTTCCTGCGATTGTTGGCGAATTTCCTCAAGACGAGTGCTCAGGCTTTGCCGTTTATCGTTAAGCTCCAGCTCATCCGCCATCCAGTTAGCCATGTCGGTAATGTAGCCTTCCATCAAGCTTTCTCGGTTGGCCAGCGTCTCCAGCCGGTTCAGTTGGTGATCCAACTGGAAGATCTGATGGTCGAGCGAGTCGATCTTGATTTTTCGACTGCTGATTTCATGCCTGACGTCGCTCTCTCGGCCGTTGTTAATGACGTCCTCGCTGTGAAGCGCTGACTCAAAAGGTGGTATTTCCTTTTTGAGCGCCTCCATTTCGATGACTTTATTGGCGCGTGCGTCTTTCAGTTGTTCAATTCGGTTCATGAGTTTTGTCCTGATGATTTATTGGGGGGTGGAGTGGCTGGCGAGGCCGATTAAGCCGGCTCTACCTCAGTCAGTAGGCCCGCCGTCAGGCGGCCTGAGCCTCGCTCTCATCCGCTACCGGCACGGTCTTCACCACGTAGCAACGCTGTGTGCCCATCCCGGGTAAGCGGACGGCGCAGGAGGCTTTGCCGTTGGGGCCTGGCTCAAGGACGCCACGGCGGATCAGCTCCTTGTTCACGGCGTTGATGTTCATGCCTTTGAACACCTCGGAGCGCCAAGCCTCCGGCAACACGTAGTAGGTGTTGGTGGTGTGCAACGCGTCACCGAGGCCATGCTCCAGCGTCTTGCGAAAACCCAGCCGGTCAATGGTGCGTGGACCGTGCTCATCGATCTTCGCGGCCGCCGACTCCCAGCGGGTGAAACGGCTTTCACCGAAGCGCTCGATGACCTGACGCAACCGCGCCAAGATCGCGTCCCCTTCCAAGTTGCCAGCCCCGCCGCGCTCATTCATCCAGGCACTGAGGCACACTCGAGCGGCGGTGGTGGCGGCGCCATCGGGCCAGCCGGTAATCCCCATCGCGGTGGCCAGCTCACCAGCGGCGGCAGCCAGACCGAAACGGGCCGCCGCACGATGGGCCTGACCGCTGGCCGAGGCAGGCAGCGCCTTGGCGATGAACCCCTCCAAGGTGTGGCGCAGGATCGCCGACCAAGCATGTCGCTTACCGGGCTCACAGAGGGCCGACAGGAAGGCGGTGAGCGGTGTGCCGTAGTACTTGGCCACCCGCGCCTTGAGTGCATCGGAGAGGGCCGCCGCGTCATCGAAACCGTTCAGTACGTCGAACATGCCCAGGCCTTTGCTGGCGTCTGCTGGCACGGCGAGCATGCGCACTTCCATGCCGGCTTTCAGTTCCTTGTTGGCTTCCGCCATGTGCTGCGCCAAGGTCTTCTCGCCAGTCGAGAGAAACAGCAAACGCCACTCCTGCACCTGGCGGCCGGCTTGGCCGCGATCATTGGCGCGAGCCTTACCGGTGCCGTTGCCGAGCATGTACACCGTTTCGCCAATGATGCGCGGGTCACACATGCCGATTTCATCCAGCACCAGAAGCCCGTCGGAGTGCGCGGCGGCGATGGATTCCAAGGCGTTATCGGTCGAGCGCCAGGAGCGCACCAGACGCGGCCCACCGTAGATCGAGGCGGCCACTTGCAGGTGCGTGGTCTTGCCGCCCGAGCTGTCTCCGTAGAGATGGAAGCCGCCCGACTCATGGCCGAGCATGTGCAACAGCGGACCGGCAAACGCCACGCTGGCCACAAACGCCAAGCGGTGATTGCCGATGCACAAAGCGCCGATCTGTTCTTGCCACTGTTCCAGGGTGCCGGCTTCGCTGATGGGCGGAAGCTGCGCGCCGGCCTCATAGAAGTGCAGGTGTTCGGTGTGCAAGCCGACCTGTTGTTCGGGCAGCAAGAAGGCGCTGTCATGCCAGCCCAAACGGGTGACCAAGCGTGCGCGCTGGGCGCTGTCGAAGCCGCCGAGGTAACTCTGCAGGTCGTTGCGCGCATTGCGGCCGGAGCGACTGCCGGCCAGACGCAAACCCATGTCCACCAGTGGACCCAGCACGTCCTTGCCGAAGTCGCCGGTCATGGTCCGTGCCGGAATATTCCAGCGCTTTTTTGCCCCGTCGGGATCGTCGAACTCGACCAGCAAACCCCAGTTATGCCCCTGCGCATCTCGGGTGCGCGCCAGGATCTCCAGCGGCGAACACACCGGGCGCGCCTCGCCATCGTCACCGGAATAAAACACGCCTTCGGGCGTCAGGCGAAAGCCGCCGGGCAACAGATCGTTTTTGGGTTTCGCGGTACGTTTGGTCGTTGGCTTGGTCTTGGCTTCGGGTGGTTCTGTCGGTGCTTTTTCCGGCTCAACACCGAACAGTTCGCCGCTGCGTTCCAACTCGGCGACGTGCGCCGCCGTCCAGCCTTTGGCTTGGGCATCGGCCGCGTCGTCACCGTCTTCCCATTGGCCACCTTTGGCGAACCCTGCGGCACCGTTCTTCAGCATAGGCTTGCGCTTGAACAGCTCCAGCGCGATGACCTGCACCGAGGCGGCGCCGACCTCGCGCAACTTGTCGGCGACGGTTTCCATGCAGGCTTTGCCACTGACATCGTTGTCCGGCCACAGCAACACGTCGCGACCTTTGAGCGGTGTCAGGTCGGCTTTGTGCCAGGAGTTGGAACCGTTCGGCCAGCAGGTGGCCACGTAACCCGGCAACAGTTCTGCGGCGGCATCGGCAGCTTTCTCGCCTTCGCAGAGAACAACCGGTGCGTCAACGCGTTGGGCCAGTTCATCAAGGCGCAATAATGGGCGCGGATCGGGCAGACCCTGCCAGCGCCATTGCTTGGTTTGGCCATCGGCGCGCTGACACCATGTCAGTGGTGCAAAGACCTTCTTCGGCTTTCCGTCTGCATCGGGGGCGAGGTCGAAGCGGTAGAGCGCCATGACCGGCTGGCCCTGCACATCGCGGTAGATCCACATCTTGGATGGCGCACCGTGTTGCCGATGCTTGGCTGGGCACTTGTTCATGGCCTCGGGCGGGACTGGCTGAATGGCAATCCACTCAGGTGCTTTTGTCTTGGCGGGCGCTGGCTTCGCCTGGGCGGCGCCGGGCGATACGTTGAGCAGGTCTGCCAGTTTGTTGCAGGCCTCTACATCGGTGCCGCCGTCCAGATAGCGCACCAGATCAATTATGTCGCCGCCCTTGTCACCGGTGGCGAAGTCGGCCCACGTACCCTTGCTCAAATTGATCTTGAGAGAACCGGCGCGCTTGTCGCTACGGGTCGGATTCGGAGCTGTGTATTCCTTGCCGCCGTCGACGCGCTTCCCGTTGGGCAGCCAGTGCGACAGGACACAATCAATGTCTTTCAGCGCGGCGGCTTTCACGTCGGCGAAGCTCGGACGTTTTTTGTTGCTGTTCGGGCGTTGACTCATGTGTCTGCCCTCGGCAAAAACAGCGCGTCGTTGATGTCATCGATCAGGGCTTTGGCCATCTCGCCCAAGTACAAAGCTGGCCAACTGAATCGCTCGCCGTTGTCGCTCATGGCGGCGTCGAGGTTGAGCTGGTTGGCGTGATGCTGAAGCTGCGAAACCATCTCCAGTGCGTCTTCGACCGGAACACCGGCATTGACCCGAAACAGCTTCAGGTCGGTGGCGTTGACGCGGGAAAAAGTGGCGTGGCCAAGAGTGGTGGAAGTGTTCATAGCGCACCGCCTTTCTGCGCAGCAGGCGTAGAGGTGTTATCGCCGTGCAAGGCGAGCGTTTTGATCAGGCCGAGGGTGCCGCGCACGTCCCAAAGAACGGCGGCAATGATGTGATTGGCGAGGCGCGAGGATTCGCTTTCGAAGTGATTCTCCAGCAGCGTCAGCACCGAGTCGGCGCGATCAATGGCGCAGGTGATGGCGTCGATAGGCACACCGGCTTCTACGGTCGGATTCACGCAGAGCAGGTCTTCAGGCAGGGCGAAACTCAAAGCATTGTTCATTGGGCACCGCCTGCGGTTTCGAGTGCGCGGGCTTTGGCCATGTGTGCGTTGTAACGTGAGAGACGTGTAGCAAGGCTGGAGTTGGCGTGTAAAGCGGCGAGAGCCATTGCACGGTGTGCAGCGGCGCGGATTTTGGACGGATTGATAGCGGTCATGTAGAGCTCCTTTTGCTGAGGAGCTGCCACCGCTTGCGGCCAAGCAAGGAATGGTGACAGCTGTACGCGGGTTGGCCGACCGGGGCAAAAGGGACCCGGCACACCCGAAGGTGTCCCACGCACAGCCGCCATAACACGATACGACGGGCACAAAAAAAGCGCCTGCGTTCGGATGGAGGGCGCTTGTGCGCCTTTTGCGGTTCGGACGGCCAAGTCCGGTCACTGAATTTGCAGCGACGACCAGAGAGTAACGTTCGTTTTTCGAAAGTGCAACTGCGCTGATGGCTTGCGGTTTTTTCAGGTGCGGCATAAATTGTTCGTGCATGTAGATTGACCTCAACGCCTCCGGATCGCCCCCGGAGGCGTTTTCGTTTCAGGCATGGGTTTCCCAGCGCAGGGAAAGCAGGGGCAGGAAGTCTCCATCGATCATGGAACGAGCATCCTCGTAGGCCGCCGCTTGCTGGCCTTCGTCGACAATCACGGCATTGAATTTTTCGCTGTGGATTGCGAGGACGCACCAGGTCCCATCAGGCCACCTCAACACTCCCACGACGCGATTGAGGCGTTCGTGTTTGGATCGGTAGCGCTCGAGGCGTTGCATGTGGGAAGACGATAGACCGATCTTGCGAAGAACTGAAAATGGCCTGAGCTCGGCCGTGTTAGCTACGGTTCGTCTCATGCTGCTGCCTTGTCGCGGGCGGCAATACGTGCACGCGTCCAATTCAAAACTTCAGACAAAACCCAAGCCACTGGAGCGCCGCGGGCATCGCTGTCGGTAAGTTTTACAGGCTGCGGAAAGCCGCTTTCGGGCTGACTCATGAGCTTGTAAACGGTGGCTCGGCCAATGCCAGTAATGGACATCACCGTGGGGATGCGGACGAGCGTTGCAGTTGGATCGAAACGTCCCAGCTCTAGGTCGCTTTCCTTCACTCCTAAAGTCGGGGGCAGCGCATTTTCTTGGGCTAAGTCGGGCACGGATCGTGATGAAGAGAGCGTGAAGACCTTTTGCGTCTGTCTGACTCTACTCATCAGAGTGGCCCTCGCGCAGCATCGGTAGCAGCGGAACACATCCGACTTTCAAGCCATGCAAGAACATCCTCTGAGCGATAACGCACCCGAGAACCGAGTCTGAGAAAGGGAAGTGGACTGCGCCCTGAACTGCGCCATGCAGCGAGAGTTTTGTTGGAGAGCGCTAGCGCGGCAGCCACTTGGTTTGACGTCATCAAACCAAAAACGGGAGTAGAGACAGCGATATTTTTTAGTGCTGTTTTTTCGGTTGCGCAGCGTGTTGAATCTTGGGCAGTGGTAGTCATTGATGGTCCCCTGTGGTTGTGGAAGGTCACAGGGCCATCTATTTATGCGGTTTATTCGATTAAGGAAACTAGCAAGATTTCGGCGTGCGGATCTTATCCACATAACATCTAGTTGGCCGCACGACGTGTACTAGATGCACCAGATCACTCCGACGAACGGTCGTCGTCATTGGGCGAATCGTTCCACCCCGGCGGATACATCGTCTTCCAATCGGGACCATCAATCCATTGCGCTAAATCGTGAAGATAGACGACCCGCTGCGTCTGGCCACCCCAGTCCCCTTTCACTACGCGCAGCGTTATCTTCCCCTCTCGGATTTTGCGCAGGAACTGCGGCATCCCCCAATGGTTTGCGTAATGCCGTCTCACGGTATCGAGCGGAATGCAGATGCTGCCGTATTTCTTCGTTAAGAATTCCAATGTCGGAAAATCAGTCATTCAGGCTCCCCATGCCCCATTTAGTTGAGTGTAAGCAGCGCACCCTGCGGTGATTTCCCAACATTGTAATTGCCAGCAGCACGCGATTGGCACTTGTCATGTGTTACACCTTTTTGTCCCGTTACACATATCATCAGCACAAAGCTGAAAGTGTGTTACATGAAATAAAACCTTATAAATCAATACGATGATGAGCTTTGTTACACGCGTAACACCTGTCACACCGATATTTGAGGGGTGTCATACTGCCTTTCCAAATTGGCCCTGAACAATGTTGCCTTGCACCAGTTCGTCAAGATGATCTGCGTACCACTGCATCATGACTTTGCGCTGTGGCAAATACACCGCCTTGTTGTAAACGCCAGCTATTCCCTCTTTTACGTGGGAGAGTTGAGCCTCAATGTGGTTCTCATCAAAACCTTGTTCATTAAGGATTGTGCTCGCGATATGGCGAAAGCCATGGCCAGTCTGCCGGCCCGCGTATCCCAGCCTGCGCAGCGCCATCAGAAAGACAGTATTGCTACGGGGGACGGTTCGATCTTTTCTCCCAGGGAAGAGAAGGGGATATGCCCCTGTCAGCGTCCGCAGCTCCGTTAACGCTTCAATGGCCTGGCGAGATAGAGGCACTACATGTTCGCGCCGACGCTTCATTCGCCCGGCTGGAATCGTCCAGAGCTTTTTGTTGAGGTCGATTTCTGACCAGCGTGCTTCTCTAATCTCGCTCGGGCGTGCCGCTAACAGAGCAAGCAAACGAAGCCCAAGACGGACATCCTTTGCGTGAGGGTAAGAGTTGATAGCTCGAAGTAATGCAGGCAGCTCTTCTATTGATACGTGTGCATAATTTTCAGCACTACGTGTCTGAAGAAATTTATTAAGGCCTTCAAGGGGGTTGTGGATCGCTCGGCCTGTCACGCGTGCCAAGTCGTAGATCTCTTTGCAGAAGGCCCGAACTCTGCCCATTTGCTCAATGATCCCTTTCTGCTCCATGCCTCGCAGAAACTCCATCCATTCAAGGGGCAGTATTTCTGTGTAGATGCGTTTGCCGAAAACGGGGAATACGTGAAGCTCCAGGGCACCAAGGACTCGACGGGACGTGCCGGCTTCCCAGCTTGAGCGCCTAGCCTCAAACCATTCGCGCCCTAATGCTTCGAAAGTATTGTTGGCAGCCACCCGGTCAGCAATCTTGCGAGCCTGCTTACTGACTAAAGGATTTTTACCGGTCGATGCGTCATCCCGCAGTTGCGCCGCCTTCTGTCTGGCTAGCGAGCCACTGATTTCGGGGTAACCGCCTAGGCCCAGCCAGGACCATTTCCCGTCTGGTTTTTTGTAGCGCAACTCCCACGACTTCTGTCCATTTGCCTTGACCCGAAAATACAAGCCGTTGCCGTCTTGCTCCCGGTACGTCGCACTCTCTGGCTCCAAGCCTGCAAGAGTAGTGTCGGCCAGTGGGCGGCGTTTGATTTCAGTACGCTTCACTGCGTGTATGCCTCCAGTTCAATGAATCTCAAAGCATACACGTGGGCATACACGGCGTGAAGTTATAGGGGTAGACAGGGAGGGATAGCCAGAAACAAGAAAGCCCGCACAGGGCGGGCTTCTTGGGGTGTTTCGTAGACTGTCTGAGACAGGTCTAGACTGCTATATGGTGCACCAGGCGGGATTCGAACCCACGACCCCTGCCTTCGGAGGGCAGTACTCTATCCAGCTGAGCTACTGGTGCAATGCGGGCGCCATGATACTCATATGCGCTGCGGGCGTCCATGCTGCTGAATAGCCTGATGTTTCTTGCCCGTCGAATGGGTGTTTACTACGTTGATCAGAAAAATAAGGCAAATGCGGCGTTTTCGTTCTTTTTTTCGAACAGGCTATTGTCCTTTACCCCCTTTGATCCTAGGATTCGTTTGAGATTTCAAACGCTCTTGTCTGGGTGCTGAACCGCACGAGCTTCAATAGTGCGCTATTTATGTGCTTCAGCCCGGTGAATGATTTCCCTGACGGCAGCCTTCAAGGCGCCTTTCTACAATCATAATTTGCTCCGCGCGTGCGCGGTGCTGTTAAGGAAAGCCGACATGCAGCTTAAAGACACCCTGTTGTTCCGCCAGCAAGCCTTCATTGATGGCGCCTGGGTCGATGCGGACAATGGTCAGACGATCAACGTCACCAACCCGGCAACGGGCGAAATTCTGGGCACCGTGCCGAAAATGGGCGCTGCCGAAACCCGCCGTGCAATCGAAGCTGCTGACAAAGCGCTGCCGGCCTGGCGTGCACTGACCGCCAAAGAGCGCGCGAACAAGCTGCGTCGCTGGTTCGAACTGATCATCGAGAACCAGGACGACCTGGCTCGCCTGATGACTCTGGAGCAGGGCAAGCCATTGGCTGAAGCCAAGGGCGAAATCGTTTACGCCGCGTCCTTCATCGAATGGTTCGCCGAAGAAGCCAAGCGCATCTACGGCGACGTGATTCCGGGCCACCAGCCAGACAAGCGCCTGATCGTGATCAAGCAGCCAATCGGCGTGACCGCTGCAATCACTCCGTGGAACTTCCCGGCTGCCATGATCACCCGTAAAGCCGGCCCGGCCCTGGCCGCTGGCTGCACCATGGTGCTCAAGCCTGCTTCGCAAACGCCTTACTCGGCCTTCGCCCTGGCTGAGCTGGCCCAACGTGCCGGTATCCCGAAAGGCGTGCTGAGCGTTGTAACCGGCAGCGCCGGCGACATCGGCAGCGAGCTGACCAGCAACCCGATCGTACGCAAGCTGTCCTTCACCGGCTCGACCGAAATCGGTCGTCAGCTGATGGCCGAATGCGCCAAGGACATCAAGAAAGTCTCCCTGGAGCTGGGCGGCAACGCTCCGTTCATCGTGTTCGACGACGCGGACCTGGATAAGGCCGTCGAAGGCGCGATCATTTCCAAATACCGTAACAACGGCCAGACCTGCGTCTGCGCCAACCGTCTGTACATTCAGGATTCGGTGTACGACGCGTTCGCTGAAAAACTCAAAGTGGCCGTGGCCAAACTCAAGATCGGCAACGGTCTGGAAGAAGGCACCACCACTGGCCCGTTGATCGACGGCAAAGCCGTGGCCAAGGTTCAGGAGCACATTGCTGATGCCCTGAGTAAAGGCGCGACCCTGCTGGCCGGTGGCAAGGTCATGGAAGGCAACTTCTTCGAGCCGACCATCCTGACCAACGTGCCGAAAAGCGCTGCTGTGGCGAAGGAAGAAACCTTCGGTCCATTGGCGCCACTGTTCCGCTTCAAAGACGAAGCCGAAGTGATCGCGATGTCGAATGACACCGAGTTCGGCCTGGCCTCGTACTTCTATGCGCGTGACCTGGGCCGTGTGTTCCGTGTGGCTGAAGCCCTGGAATACGGCATGGTCGGCGTCAACACCGGGTTGATCTCCAACGAAGTCGCGCCGTTCGGCGGCATCAAGGCCTCGGGCCTGGGCCGTGAAGGCTCCAAGTACGGCATCGAAGATTACCTGGAAATCAAATACCTCTGCCTGGGCATCTGATCAGGTAAGGAATTAAACGCAAAGGGCACGAGAGCGCTGTCCCTTTGCGGGCTTCAAACGTTATTTCTCGGTGGCCGGGAAAGCTGTGGCAGTCGATCATCGCATGCTGCCGTAGTTGCCTCCCCGCCACGTATTCCTTGGACCACGCCGCCCGATGAGCGGTGAATGAGGACTTTATGAGCAAGACCAACGCATCCCTGATGAAACGCCGCGAAGCCGCTGTACCACGCGGTGTTGGCCAGATTCACCCGATCTTCGCCGACCACGCGAAGAACTCCACCGTGACCGACGTTGAAGGTCGCGAGTTCATCGACTTCGCCGGCGGTATCGCTGTGCTGAACACCGGTCACCTGCACCCGAAAGTCATCGCAGCCGTGACCGAGCAGCTGAACAAGCTGACTCACACCTGCTTCCAGGTGCTGGCTTATGAACCGTACGTAGAACTGTGCGAAAAAATCAACGCCAAGGTTCCAGGTGATTTCGCCAAGAAAACCCTGCTGGTGACCACCGGTTCCGAAGCCGTGGAAAACTCCATCAAGATCGCTCGCGCCGCCACTGGCCGTGCCGGCGTGATTGCCTTCACCGGCGCTTACCACGGTCGCACCATGATGACCCTGGGCCTGACCGGTAAAGTCGTGCCTTACTCGGCCGGCATGGGCCTGATGCCAGGCGGCATCTTCCGTGCGCTGTACCCGAACGAACTGCATGGCGTGAGCATCGACGATTCGATCGCCAGCATCGAGCGCATCTTCAAGAACGACGCCGAGCCGCGTGACATCGCTGCAATCATCATCGAGCCGGTTCAGGGCGAAGGTGGTTTCTACGTTGCACCGAAAGAGTTCATGAAGCGCCTGCGTGCCCTGTGCGACCAGCACGGCATTCTGTTGATCGCGGACGAAGTGCAAACCGGTGCTGGCCGTACTGGCACCTTCTTCGCCATGGAACAGATGGGCGTTGCAGCCGACCTGACCACCTTCGCCAAGTCCATCGCTGGCGGCTTCCCGCTGGCCGGTGTGTGCGGCAAGGCTGAATACATGGACGCCATCGCTCCAGGCGGCCTGGGTGGCACTTATGCCGGTAGCCCGATCGCTTGCGCCGCTGCGCTGGCGGTGATGGAAGTGTTCGAAGAAGAGCACCTGCTGGATCGCTGCAAAGCGGTTGGCGAGCGTCTGGTTACTGGCCTCAAAGCCATCCAGGCCAAGTACCCGGTGATCGGTGAAGTACGTGCCCTGGGCGCGATGATCGCGGTTGAACTGTTCGAAAACGGCGACAGCCACAAGCCTAACGCTGCAGCCGTCGCCAAAGTCGTGGCCAAGGCCCGCGACAAGGGCCTGATCCTGCTGTCGTGCGGCACTTACGGCAACGTGTTGCGTGTACTGGTGCCGCTGACTGCACCGGACGAGCAACTGGATAAAGGTCTGGCGATCATGGAAGAGTGCTTCTCCGAACTCTGATTTCGCAGTGTGACCTGATCGACAAAAAACCCGCTTCGGCGGGTTTTTTTTGTCACTTGAAACACATCGGCGGCTTTTGCGCTGTATCGAATGGCCAGCATTGTCTAAGGTGCAAGCATTGTCTCGGAGCGAACTGATGACCGCTGTTGATTTACCGGCTGTACCACGAGTGCTGATCGCCGAGGCTGACCCTTGGTCTCGAGACCTGCTCAAGCAGGTGCTGCTGCACGTGCGCTGCGATGCGCGACTGGATTTGTGTGCTGATGGCCAGCAGGCACTGGAGCTGCTGAGTGAAAATCCCTATGACCTGGTGATTGCCGATTGGGAGCTTTCCGGTGTCGATGGCCTGGGCTTGCTGCGTAGCGTGCGTCAGCGGCGGCGTAACCCGGTGTTGCCGTTCATTCTGATGAGCAGCCGCAACGACAGTGCCAGTGTGCGCGAGGTATTGCCGCTGGCCCCGACGGCCTATCTGACCAAACCCCTGAACATGGAAGGTCTGACTCAGCGCCTGCAGGACTTGCTCCTGAGCGCCGGCCAGACGGTTTCCTGTGACGTTCCGACACTGGCGCCCGGCATGACCTTGTCGACCTTCCTTGAGCGTCGGCGTGAGTTGGCGGACGGCGCGCCGTTGCTCACCGACGTGCAACTGGCAGTCAAGCGCAGCCTGAACCCCAATGGCCTCGATCTGAAGCTGCTGGAGGAAGAAGTGCGCACTGATCCGCAGATCACTGCGGTGCTGATCGCCGCCGCCAATAGCGCCTCGCAGCACCTTGGCGATACGGTGCAGACCGTGTCCCAGGCCTTGAACCGCCTGGGCACCGGGCAAAGCATGAACCTGATTGTTGGCCTGGCCCTCAAGCGCAGTGCGAAGCTGAGTGATCCGTGCCTGGCCGATTACGCCGAGCGTTACTGGGAGCTGTCACTGCACACCGCCGAATACGGGCGGACCCTGGCGCGCTTGCTCGATCTTGATCAGGAGCGTTGTTATTGTGCCGGCATGCTCCATCGCCTCGGCGATCTGGCGCTGTTACGTTGCTTGCAGGAGTGGATACAGGCGGGAGGCGAACTGGACGAACTGGAAGAGGTCGGCGACGCGCTGGCTGAATTTGGCGCGGCCTATGGTTCGGCGTTGCGTACTCGCTGGCGGCTTCCGTTGGAGTTGCGAGAGCTGATTGCGGCGGTCTATCAGCTCGGTGGCGGGGTGTATTCCCGTGAAGCGCTGGTGATGAACCTGGCGGGGCAACTCGCTCGCCTGACCGAGCATGAAGGCGTTGAAGAACTGGCCAAAAGCCGAACGGCGCGCCTGCTCAAAATCGGCCTGCCGGAATTGATGCGCTTGCGCAAAAAGTAAGCCTGACACAAGCCCTGTGGGAGCGGGCTTGCTTGCGATGAGGTGCTGACATTCACCATTGATGCTGGCAGACAGTCCGCCATCGTCGGATCGCCGCCCGGAGCCGGCTCGCTCCCACAAGGGGACAGCGTTGAGCCTGTCAGCCGGAGATAATGCGGTTCTTGCCCTGGCGTTTGGCTCGATACATCGCGGCGTCGGCGCGGGTGTACAGGCTGTCGACGGTCGCATCTTCAGCCGTGAGGCTGGTCAGACCCTGGCTGACGGTGATGCTGAAGGTCTGCCCGTCATGGCTGAAACTCAAACGCTGGATTTCCCGTTGCAGGCGCTCGGCGACTTGCCTCGCCATCTCAGGCGCGCAGCCGGGGAATACCGCTGCAAACTCTTCACCGCCAATGCGCCCGAACAGGTCACCACGGCGCAATGCCGCGCGCCCGCATTCGGCGAGCTGTTGCAGCACCTGATCGCCTTGCTGATGGCCGTATGTATCGTTGATGAGTTTGAAGTCATCGATATCCAGCAACAGGAACGCCAGCGATGAACCTTGCAGGCGGGCCTGTTCGAACTCGCGGCTGGCGCATTCGAAGAAGTGTCGACGGTTGCTGCTTTGGGTCAGCACATCGGTGCTGGCGAGGCGTTGCAGCTCGGTTTCCAGCTGCTTCTTTTCGGTGATGTCCTCGGCCAAACCGACCACGATCAGCGGTTGCCCGGGTTCGGCCTGACGATTGATGAAGCACTTGTCGCTGAGCCAGCGCACCTGGTCATCGGCGGTGATGATTCGGTATTCGCGGTCTTCAACGGCGCCGTTTTCCAGCACTTGGGCCAGGCTGCGTTCGGCGTAGTCCAGATCGTCCGGGTAAACGCTGTCGCGCCATTGGCGATAGTCAGCCAGCAGCAGGTCGGTGGAGCGACCAAAAATCCGTTCATAGGCCGGGCTGACATACAGCACCTGACGTGTCTCCCAGTTGAAAGCCCAGAGGATGGCGTTGACGCTGACCAGCAACGAGCTGAACAACTGCTCACGCTCGCTCAGGCGCGCGACTTCGCCTTGGGCATGCATCAAGGCCATCAAGGTTTGCGCGGCCTCGGGCCACTGTGGGTAGGGCAGGTCTTCCGGGTTCTTATTGACCATCGGCACAACTCTCAAAGGGCGTGCCGCAAGTTCGATAGCGGCCACAACAAAGCCCGCCTGGATGGCGAAGTGCTCTTTGAGATAGGGGATTTGAAGCTTAGTTCCCGCTTTTTGTGGCGAGGGAGCTTGCTCCCGCTGGGCGGTATAGCGCCCCAATCTGGCGACTGCGTTTTGTCAGTTAAAACGTGTCGCCAGGATTGTGGATGCTCTGCATTCGAGCGCGAGCAAGCTCGCCACAGGGTCAGGCGGGGCGCAGCGAGTAGGTTTTCAACTGGTGGGCGAAGTCGCGCAGCGATTGAATACCGCTGGCTTCGGCTTCGTGGACCCAGTCCTTGATGGCCGCCAGCATGTCGTGGCCATTTGAGCTGGTCTTGATCCAGATCTGCTGCAAGGCCAGGCGTTTCTCGTAAATTACCTTCAGTGCGTGGCTGTGCTCGAGCATGGTCTGGATGCGCACATGGTGCTTGTCATCCAGCAGGCTGGTTTCACGCGAGAGCAGGCGCTTGGCGCGATGGAATTGGTGGCGAACCGAATGGTCGACCTTTTCCAGCTCTTGCTTGACCAGCGGACCGATCACCAGCTTGCGGTACTGGGCCATGATCTGGAAGCGGTTGTTGAGGATCGCCATGGCGGTGTCCATGTCCAGACTGCCTTTGCCTTCGACGCGGTGGGCGATCGGCGCAACCCGCTGAACCTTGGCCAGGCGCAGGAAGCTGAAGACCTGGATCCACGCCCAGCCGAGGTCGAATTCCCATTTCTTCACCGACAGTTTTGCCGAGTTAGGGTAGGTGTGATGGTTGTTATGCAGTTCTTCACCACCGATCAGAATGCCCCAGGGCACCAGATTGGTCGCCGCATCACGGCATTCGAAGTTGCGGTAGCCAATGGCATGGCCCAGGCCATTGACCACGCCAGCGGCCCAGACCGGGATCCACATCATCTGGATGGCCCAGACGGTGATGCCGATAGTGCCGAACAGCAGCAGGTCGATGACGGCCATGATCGCCACGCCCAGCAGCGGATAACGGCTGTAGAGGTTGCGTTCGATCCAGTCTTCAGGGCAGTTCTTGCCGTAAATGCGCAGGGTCTCAGGGTTCTCCGCTTCGGCGCGGTACAGCTCGGCACCTTTGCGCAAGACCGTGGACAGGCCTTTGATCACCGGGCTGTGCGGGTCGTCGACGGTTTCGCATTTGGCGTGATGCTTGCGGTGGATGGCAGTCCACTCGCGGGTGTTCTGCGCCGTGGTCAGCCACAGCCAGAAGCGGAAAAAGTGTTTAAGACCCGCATTGAGCTCAAGGGAGCGGTGTGCTGAATAACGATGCAGATAAACCGTGACGCCCACGATGGTGATGTGGGTCATTAACAGGGTGACTGCCACCAGTTGCCAGGGCGACAAGCCGAGTAAACCTTCGTACCACATAGGCTGTATGGCCCTCGATAAAGAAAAAAACAGCTGGCGCATTATCACTCAGCACACAGATAAAACCAGTCGCGCTTTCAGATATGAGTGGCGGGATGTTTCTTTAATCTATAATTCCAACCTTTTTTGTAAGGCCATGGACGACTGAATGTCTGCTTCTTATCGCGATGCCCTGCGTGCAGCGCTGCTCTACCTGGTGTTTTCTGTCGTTTGGCTGAAATTCACTGGTTATTTATTAACCAATTTATTCGATGAATCCACTGGTCTTCAGCGATGGCAACTGATCAACGGTTATGTCTGGGTGGTACTTAGCGCTGGGTTTATCTTCATCGCCCGGGCTCGTTTGCTGTGTTTTCTCGGAGTCGGCGCCAAATTACGCCAGCGAAACGAAGATCGCGCACGATTGCGCCAGGCGCAGGCGGTGTTCGATTGCACGCGAGAAGGGGTATTGGTCACTGACCGCCAGGGCGTGATCGTCCACGTCAATCGGGCCTTTATGGACATCACCGGTTATCAGGCCGAAGAGGTGTTGGGCCAGCGGCCCAGCCTGTTCAAGTCCGGTCATCATCCGCCGGATTTCTATCAAGCGATGTTCCAGAGCCTGAACCGCACCCGCGAATGGAGCGGCGAGATCTGGAACCGGCGCAAAAGCGGTGAAATTTATCCGCAATGGCAGACCATACGGGTCATTCACGATGACCATAGCCAGCTCAGCCACTATGTGGCGGTGTTTTCCGACATCAGCGCGATCAAGAACTCCGAGCACGAACTCGCGCATCTGGCGCACCATGACCCGTTGACCGACCTGCCCAATCGTCTGCTGTTCAGCGATCGCGTCGAGCAGGCGCTGGCGTCGGCGCAGATCCACAAACGTGGATCTGCGTTGCTGATGATCGATCTGGACCATTTCAAGATGATCAACGACAGCCTCGGGCATAACGTTGGCGATCAATTGCTCAAAGCGGTGGCAGTGCGTCTGCAAGGCCTGTTTGGCCCCGGTTTTACGCTGGCGCGTTTGGGCGGCGACGAGTTTGCCGTGCTGGCCGAGAACTGTCCGCAAGTGGTGCAGGCTGCCGCATTGGCACAGCGGATAATTGAGGGTCTGAAAGAGCCGTTTTTCATCGCTGCTCACCCGTTGTTCATCAACGCCAGTGTCGGTATCAGCTTGTTTCCCAGCGACGCGCTGAGCGCCGAACAATTGCTGCGCAATGCCGATTCGGCGTTGTTCAAGGCCAAGAGTTCGGGGCGCGACGGTTATGCCTTGTACACCGAGGAGTTGACCGCCCACGCCCAACACCGGGTCGAGATGGCCTTCGAATTGCGCCGCGCGCTGGAGCAGCAGGAGTTGCGGGTGTACTACCAGCCGGTGCATGACCTCACGACCCGCCGTTTGATTGGCGTTGAAGCGCTGGTTCGCTGGCAGCATCCACAGCGGGGGCTGGTGCCGCCGGGTGAGTTCATCCCGATTGCCGAACGCACGGGGTTGATCGCTGAGATTGATGCCTGGGTGATGCAACAGGCCTGTCAGCAGATGTGTGCCTGGCAGAACGCCGGAGTGGTGTTGTCGTTTGTTGCGGTGAACGTTTCTACCCGCCTGTTTGCCCGGCGTGAACTGTTTGAGCGGGTTGCCCAGGTGCTGCACGACACGGGATTGGACCCGGCGTGCCTGGAGCTGGAAGTGACCGAAAGCGCAGTGATGGAGGATCCGGAAGTCGCGCTGGAACAAATGCATCGTTTGCGCGAACTGGGCGTGCGGTTGGCCATCGATGACTTTGGTACCGGTTATTCATCGCTGCTGCGGCTCAAGCGTCTGCCGGTGCAGAAACTCAAGATCGACCAGGGCTTTGTCGCTGGCTTGCCGTTGGATGAGGACGATGCGGCGATCGTTCGAGTGATCATCGCCCTTGCGCAAAGCATGGGCATGCAGGTGCACGCCGAAGGCATCGAGCAGGTCGAGCAGGCGGCGTTTTTGCTCGAACAGGGGTGCGATCTGGGCCAGGGCTACTGGTTTGGCCGGCCGATGCCGGCGCACGAGATCGACTGGGCACGGGCCCCGATGATTCGCTGAAGTCTCTTGTGGCGAGGGGGCTTGCCCCCGTTGGACTGCGGAGCAGTCCCAATAACAGTCCGCGTGGGAAGGATCAGCCTTTCAGTTATATAAACATTCTTAAATAGTATTTTTAAGAATATCTGCGCCTATCTACTATTGCCCTCACGCCGTAAGCAGTGCCGCCACTGCCAGGCACATCTCATTGAAGGAGCAGCACCATGAGCGCATCTCTACGTAGCGTTGACGGCCAGGACGAAGCAACCATTTTGCGCGAGATCCTGAGCGCATTGCGCGATCTGCGCTTTGGGGCAGTGGAGATCACCGTGCACAACGCGCAGGTGGTACAGATCGAACGCAAAGAGAAATTCCGTTTGCAGAACCCAGGCAACAAGCCGAGCTGAAGCACTACGCAACGGGCAACCCGATTCCGGAAAACCATAAGACAGCCAACACAAAAGAATTCAGGAGCTGCACCATGTCGTCGATTCGCCGTTACGCTTTGGCCGCTCTGGCCAGCGCTATTTTTGCCGGTTCCGCGGTTGCCAAGGATTACGAGCTGCTCAACGTGTCGTACGACCCGACCCGCGAGCTGTATCAGGACTACAACGCCGAGTTCATCAATTTCTGGAAGAAAGAGCACGCTGGCGACAACGTGAAGATCCAGCAATCCCACGGTGGTTCGGGCAAACAGGGCCGGGCGGTGATTGATGGTCTGCGGGCCGACGTGGTGACCCTGGCCCTGGCCGGTGACATCGACGAAATTGCCAAACTCGGCAAGACCCTGCCGGCCGACTGGCAAAAACGCCTGCCGGACGCCAGCACGCCGTATACCTCGACCATCGTGTTCCTGGTGCGCAAGGGCAACCCCAAAGGCATCAAGGATTGGGGCGACCTGACCAAAAACGGTGTTGAAGTGATCACCCCGAACCCGAAAACCTCCGGCGGTGCGCGCTGGAACTTCCTCGCGGCCTGGGCCTATGGCCTGAAAGCCAACGGCGGTAACGAAGCCAAGGCCAAAGAGTACGTGCAAACGCTGTTCAAGCATGTCCCGGTACTCGACACCGGCGCTCGCGGCTCGACCATTACCTTCGTCAACAATGGTCAGGGTGACGTGTTGCTGGCCTGGGAAAACGAAGCCTTCCTGGCGCTGAAAGAACAGGGCGGCGCTGACAAGTTCGACATCGTCGTGCCTTCGCTGTCGATCCTCGCCGAACCGCCCGTGGCGGTCGTCGACAAGAACGCCGAGAAGAAGGGCAACGAGCAAATCGCCGAAGCCTACCTCAAGCATCTGTACAGCCCGGCTGGTCAGGAAATTGCTGCGAAAAACTTCTACCGACCGCGTGACAAGGAGGTGGCCGCCAAGTACGCCAAACAGTTCCCGACCCTGGAGCTGGTGACCATCGACAAGGATTTCGGTGGCTGGAAATCCGCCCAGCCGAAATTTTTCAATGACGGTGGCGTGTTCGACCAGATCTATCAGGCGCAGTAACCTGACTCACCACTAGCCTGATGCTCAGGCACATATCTGTGGGAGCGAGCCTGCTCGCGAAGAGGGGGATATCAGTCAACATTCATGTCGTCTGATACTCCGCTTTCGCGAGCAGGCTCGCTCCCACATTGATGCGTTCTCAACCAGGGACTTTTATGTCGCGTCGTATCTCCCCCGTCATACCCGGCTTCGGGCTGACGCTGGGCTACACCTTGGTGTACCTCAGTCTGATTGTGCTCATACCTTTGGCGGCGATGTTCGTGCATGCCGCTCAACTCACCTGGGATCAGTTCTGGGCGATCATCTCGGCGCCACGGGTGCTGGCGGCGTTGAAGCTCAGTTTCGGCACCGCGCTGTATGCCGCGATCATCAACGGCATCATCGGCACACTACTGGCCTGGGTGCTGGTGCGTTACACCTTCCCCGGACGCAAGATCATCGACGCTATGATCGACCTGCCGTTTGCATTGCCGACGGCCGTGGCCGGTATTGCACTGACGGCGCTCTACACGCCGACCGGTCTGGTCGGGCAGTTCGCGGCGGACCTGGGGTTCAAGATCGCTTACACACCGCTCGGCATTACGCTGGCGCTGACCTTCGTCACGCTGCCATTCGTGGTGCGTACGGTGCAGCCGGTACTGGCTGACATCCCGCGAGAAATCGAGGAGGCCGCCGCGTGCCTGGGCGCCAAGCCGTTGCAGGTGTTCCGTTACATTCTGGTGCCAGCGTTGCTGCCGGCCTGGCTCACCGGTTTTGCCCTGGCGTTTGCCCGTGGCGTCGGTGAGTACGGCTCGGTGATTTTCATCGCCGGCAACATGCCGATGAAAACCGAAATCCTGCCGCTGCTGATCATGGTCAAGCTCGACCAATACGACTACACCGGCGCTACCTCCATTGGCGTGCTGATGCTGGTGGTTTCCTTCGTCCTGTTGCTGCTGATCAACTTGTTGCAGCGGCGCATCGAAACCCCATAAGGAGGCGCGAAAAATGTCCCAATCGTCTATTGCCGCCGCGTCTTCGGCCAACGCAGCCCGTCGTGGCAGCGCCGTTTCTCGGCGGATTCTGATTGGCCTTGGCTGGCTGATTTTTGCGCTGTTCCTGTTGCTGCCGCTGTTCATCGTGGTGTCCCAGGGCCTGAAGCTTGGTCTTGGTGCGTTCTTCACCGCGATCTTTGAACCGGATGCTCTGTCGGCCCTGAAACTGACCGTCATTGCGGTGCTGATTTCGGTGCCGTTGAACCTGGTGTTCGGCGTCAGCGCGGCCTGGTGCGTGAGCAAATACTCGTTCCGTGGCAAGAGCATGCTGGTGACCCTGATCGACTTGCCGTTCTCGGTATCGCCGGTGATCGCGGGTCTGGTCTATGTGCTGATGTTCGGCGCCCAGGGGATTTTTGGTCCGTGGTTGCAGGACCACGATATCCAGATCGTCTTCGCCTTGCCGGGCATCGTGCTGGCGACGATTTTCGTCACTGTGCCGTTTGTGGCGCGTGAGCTGATCCCGCTGATGCAGGAGCAGGGCACGCAAGAAGAGGAAGCCGCACGGCTGCTGGGTGCCAACGGTTGGCAGATGTTCTGGCACGTGACCGTGCCGAACATCAAGTGGGGCCTGATCTACGGCGTGGTGCTGTGTACCGCGCGGGCGATGGGTGAGTTCGGCGCGGTGTCAGTGGTATCCGGGCACATTCGCGGGGTGACCAACACCCTGCCGCTGCACGTCGAGATCCTCTACAACGAATACAACCACGTCGCCGCGTTTGCCGTTGCGAGCCTGTTGCTGATCCTGGCGCTCTTCATCCTGCTGCTCAAGCAGTGGAGCGAAAACCGTATTAACCGCCTGCGCGCCAGCGCCGCGGAGGAATAAGTCATGTCGATCGAAGTCCGTAACGTCAGCAAGAACTTCAACGCGTTCAAGGCGCTGAACAGCATCAACCTGGATATCCAGAGCGGCGAGCTGGTGGCCTTGCTCGGCCCGTCCGGTTGCGGCAAAACCACCTTGCTGCGGATCATCGCCGGCCTGGAAACCCCGGACGCCGGCAGCATCGTGTTCCATGGTGAAGACGTCTCCGGCCACGACGTGCGTGATCGCAACGTCGGCTTTGTGTTCCAGCACTACGCCTTGTTCCGCCACATGACCGTGTTCGACAACGTCGCGTTTGGCCTGCGCATGAAGCCGAAAAACCAGCGTCCGAGCGAAAGCCAGATCGCGGTCAAAGTCCATGAGCTGCTGAACATGGTGCAACTGGATTGGCTGTCGGATCGCTACCCGGAACAACTCTCTGGTGGTCAGCGTCAGCGCATCGCCTTGGCCCGTGCCTTGGCGGTCGAGCCGAAAGTCTTGCTGCTCGACGAACCCTTTGGCGCGCTGGATGCCAAGGTTCGTAAAGAGCTGCGGCGCTGGTTGGCTCGGTTGCACGAAGACATCAACCTGACCTCGGTATTCGTGACCCACGACCAGGAAGAGGCGATGGAAGTGGCCGATCGTATCGTGGTGATGAACAAGGGTGTGATTGAGCAGATCGGTTCACCGGGTGACGTCTACGAAAACCCGGCCAGCGATTTCGTCTACCACTTCCTCGGTGATTCGAACCGCCTGCATCTGGGCGACGACAATCATGTGCTGTTCCGCCCTCACGAAGTGTCGCTGTCGCGCACCGAACTGGAGGACCATCACGCGGCGCAAGTACGCGATATCCGTCCGCTGGGTGCGACCACTCGCATCACCTTGAAGGTCGAAGGCCAGAGCGAACTGATCGAAGCTGAAGTGGTGAAGGATCACGACAGCCTGACCGGGCTGGCCAAGGGCGAGACGCTGTTCTTCAAGCCCAAGGTCTGGCAGAAAGTCGCCAACCTCTAAAAGCATCGTCGGAACGCCGCCCGGAGCAGGCTCGCTCCCACAATGGACCGGTGCTGACCACAAATCCTGTGGTCAACCGAAAACCCTGTGGGAGCGAGCCTGCTCGCGATGGCGTCCTACGCCGCAGCACGTTTCCGATTGATCCGCACTCCACCAGCCCGCGCCTCGATCTGCTCTTTCAGCTCACGCCGCAACCCCAGCAAAAACGCCAATTCCGCCACCACAAACAACGGCCCGACGATCAACCCTGTCACATCATCGACAAACGCCGGTTTGCGTCCTTCGTAGTGATGGCCGATAAACTGGATCGCCCAGCCGACCACAAACATCGCGATGCCACTGCTCAACCAGAGCAAGGTGCTGTGCCCCGCGAGAATCTGGCCTAGCCAAACGGACAGGCCCAGCAGCACCGTCATCACCACGCCAAGGCGTATTTCCAGGCGCAAATAGAACCACGCCGACGCCAGCGCCAATAGCACCGCAGGAGACAGCCAGAGCCCGGCCACCGGCCATCCTGGCCGTGACAGCAACACCGCGACGGCGACCACGATCAGCGGAATGCCAATGAAGTGGCTGGCGATGTTGCGCGGGTCACGGTGGTACGCGGCGTATTGACTGAGGTGGTCAACGAGGCTTTTCATTGTTATTCCTCCTGTAGGGATCTCGATCATGCCCTGCGGTCCGTCGTTGCTCTGTCAGCCAGACGACAATCATCTTGGAGTTTTCATGGATATGCAGGCCTGGCGGTCACGCCTGATGAAGGGGCAATGGTTCAGCCATTTGCCGTCCTTGTTACAGGATAGTCTGCTGTCCCTGGCCCGCGTGCGGCGGCTGTCGCCGGGACAGCGGCTGTTCAAGCGTGGTGATCCGCCGTGTGGTCTGTACGCGGTGCTCGAAGGTGCGATGCGCGTGGGCGCCGTGAGCGAGCAGGGCAAGGAAGCGTTGTTGAGCCTGATCGAGCCGCCGCACTGGTTCGGTGAAATCAGTCTGTTCGATGGCCAGCCACGTACCCATGACGCCTATGGCGTGGGCCACTGCATTCTGTTGCACATACCGCAGGCAGCGCTGCTCGGTATGCTCGAAGAACAGCCACACTACTGGCGACAGCTGGCCTTGCTGATGAGCCATAAATTGCGCCTGACGTTCATCAATCTCGAACAGCTGACCTTGCTGCCGGCCCCGGCCCGCGTGGCGCACCGCTTGCTGATGATCGCCGACGGCTATGGTGAAATCGAACCGGCACGGCGTACTTTGCAACTGCCACAGGAGCAGTTGGCGTTGTTGCTTTCGTTGTCGCGTCAAACCACCAACCAGATCCTCAAGGACCTGGAGAACCAGGGCATTCTCAACCTGAGTTATGGCGAGATAGAGATCCTCGATGCAGGGCGGTTGCGGGCGATGGCGAGCGTCTGAGTCGGCCGCCTCATCCGAAATAACCGTTAGTGATGGGCTTTGTGCACCAAGGCGCCTAGCCTGTGGTGACGATAATCCGAGGTGTGCCATGCGTTTGCTGTTAGTGGAAGATGAACCCGAGACCGCGAAACATCTGGCCCAAGGCCTGAGCGAAGCCGGTTATGCGGTGGATGTGGCGGACAACGGCATGGCCGGGCGACGCTTCATCGAAGCGGGTGAGTACGATTTGATCATTCTCGATGTGATGCTGCCCGGCCTCAACGGTTGGCAGTTGTTGCAACAGATCCGTCAACTCGGTGCAACGCCGGTGCTGTTCCTGACCACCCACGATGGTATTGAAGACCGGCTGCGCGGGTTGGAGCTGCATGAGGATGACTACCTGCTCAAACCGTTCGCTGTGAGCGAGCTGGTGGCGCGGGTGCGCAAGTTGCTGCGCCGTGATCGGGGGCGGTGAGAGAGCGATGGTTTGTTAGTGCCTGTTCAATGGCTATCGCGGGCAAGCCCGCTCCCACAAAGTTGACGCTATTCCTGTGGGAGCGGGCTTGCCCGCGATAAGGCCAGCAAAACCGGCGCAAATCCCGATGCTTTACCGCAACCCATCCCGAAACTGCCCCGGCGTCATCCCGGTCCAGCGTTTGAAGGCGCGGCTGAAGCTGCTGGTGTCGGCAAACCCGAGCAGATAGCTGATTTCGCTGAGCGAGCACTGCGGGTCTCGCAAGTGCAGCAGCGCCAGATTTTCACGACACTCATTGAGCAACGTATCGAACCGGCAGCCTTCGTCCGCCAGGTGCCGTTGCAAGCTGCGCAAACTCAAGTGCAAGGTCTCGGCGATACGTTCGGCGCTGGGTTCGCCTTCCGGTAGCTGTGCTTCGATGGCATCGAGCACCTTGCGCTCCCAGGTCAGCAGGCGCAGTTGCGTCAGGGCGCGCTTGAGTACGGTTTCGTTGTGTTCGGCGAGTTCCGGGTTGGCGTCATCCAGATGGCTTTCGAAGTCTTCGATGGAAAACTCCAGCCGGTCTTCATCAGCCGCAAAGAAGATCGGCGCGCGGAATACCGCGTGCCATTGTTTCGGGTCGGCCGGTTCCGGGCGACGCAGGTACACCGCCAGCGGCGCGTAGTCCCGGCCCAGACGGTTGCGACAGGTGCGCACGTAGATCGCGGCAAAGGCGTCGATCGCTTCCCGTGCTGGCGCCGGGCTGCCTTCGGGCACCTTGAGGGTGAAGCAATAACGATCTTCGCCACGGGTCAGCTCCAGGTCTAAGGCGTCGCTGATGACCTGGTGATACCGCACGATACGCTCGAACACCTCACGCAGACTGCCGCTGGCCACCAACGCATAACCCAGTGCGTGGAAGGTGGTCGGACTGACGAATCGCGACACCCGCAAACCAATCGCCGGGTCGCCGCTGACCTCGACCGCCAGTTCCCACAGTCGGGTCGTGGCCGATAACGGATAGCGGGCGTTCGGGTCGTCCATCAGCTGCGGGTCGAGCCCGGCTTGCAGGCACAGCGCGTTGCTGTCGAGGCCGAGGGCGTCGAGTTGCTTGCGCAAAGCGCGGGTCCAGCTGGCGAGGGAGGTGGGTTCAATCATGATGATTGGCGCTTCCGGTCAACAGGTTGGCGTTCACAGCTAACGCCCGAAGCGATCGCGCAGGGCAGGATGCGAACATCAATAACTAAAGGATGGAAGCATGTACGGTACTTCTGCAAGTCCTGAACGCCTGAATGCACAACAACGATCTGCACATATTCGTGAAGTGGTGCTCGCCCGCGGTGTCGAACTGCGCAAGCGCTATCCGATTCTCGATTATCAGGACGCCTTGGGCGTGGGCATTCTGGCCTTCGCCCTGGCCGGGATGATCAGTTCGGCGGCGCTCTACATGACCGGACACATGGCCTGGTGGGCGTGTTTGCTGCTGAATGCGTTTTTTGCCTCGCTGACCCATGAGCTGGAACACGACCTGATCCACAGCATGTATTTCCGCAAGCAACGCCTGCCGCACAATCTGATGATGGGGTTGGTCTGGCTGGCGCGGCCAAGCACCATCAACCCCTGGATCCGCCGTCATCTGCACCTCAACCACCACAAGGTTTCCGGCAGCGAAGCCGACATGGAAGAGCGTGCGATCACCAACGGCGAGCCGTGGGGCATCGCGCGTTTGCTGATGGTCGGCGACAACGTGATGTCGGCGTTTATCCGCATGCTGCGGGCCAAGACCTGGGCGCATAAATTCAGCATCATCAAGCGCTCTTTGAAAGTTTACGCGCCACTGGCGCTGGTGCACTGGGGCGCGTGGTACCTGTTTCTCGGTTTTCACGCGGCCAACGGCATCGCGTATTTGCTGGGCAGCTCAGTGGAGTGGTCGGCGACTATGCTGTCGGTGATGCAGGTGATTGATATCGCCGCCGTGGTGATCATCGGCCCGAACGTGTTGCGCACCTTTTGCCTGCACTTCGTCAGTTCGAACATGCACTACTACGGCGACATCGAGCCGGGCAACGTGATCCAGCAGACCCAGGTGCTGAACCCCTGGTGGATGTGGCCGTTGCAGGCGTTCTGCTTCAACTTCGGCAGCAGCCATGGCATCCATCATTTTGTGGTGAAGGAGCCGTTTTATATCCGCCAGCTGACCGTCCCGGTGGCGCACAAGGTGATGCGCGAGATGGGTGTGCGCTTCAATGATTTCGGCACATTTGGACGGGCGAACCGGTTTGTGCGCAAGGAGCAGCAGGCAACCGAAGCGGTGCGGGAAGCCCAGGCGTAGATCGTTCCCAAGCGTGTTCCTCGGCAGCTCTCTGATTCCGGGAGCTGGCAGGAAATGTTGATTTTGTTATTCCTTGTAATTCTATTCAAATCATAAAACATTCCTTTCGGAGATAAGTCATTGAGGCAATGATTCATCCATCGAAGCGATCGCGTGGGGGGTAGGCGCAGTCAGATCGATTCATTGAACCGCAACCTGCCCGTGTTAAACATTTGAGGAGTGCCGAGCTGTCGGTGATTACCGCGGGTTAACAGATTTCCGATTTCCGGGGCCGTCTCCTTGGCAGGGTGCGGCCCCTTTTTTTTCTGAAAGCAAAACACAATCCCGGTGGGAGCGAGCCTGCTCGCGATAGCGGAGTGTCAGCGGGCATCAATGTTGACTGGCGCGGCCCCATCGCGAGCAGGCTCGCTCCCACAGGATGATCAGTTGTTTATTCGATATGAGTCTTAATAAATAGCTTCTTATTCCTTAACGAATATAAATCCCCTCCCTATACTCGATCAGGAACAGACACGCACAGGAGAGCTCCCCCATGCGCAACGAATCAATTCGCTACCTGATTGTGCCGGGCTGGCAAGGATCGCCAGAGGATCATTGGCAAAGCCATTGGCAGAACAGCCTGCCGAACAGCGCGCGGGTGGAGCAGGCCGACTGGCTGACGCCGCGTCGCGAGGATTGGGTCGCGGCGCTGGCCGAAGCGATCGATGCCGACAGCACGCCGGTGATCCTGATCGCCCACAGCCTGGGTTGCATCACTGTTGCCCATTGGGCGGCTACTGCGCCGTTGCAGGCGTTGCGTCAGGTTCGCGGGGCCTTGCTGGTGGCGCCTGCCGACGTCGAGCGCCCGGCCTGCGTGCCTGCGTTGCGTAACTTTGCACCGATTCCGACGCACCTGCTGCCGTTCCCGAGCCAGGTGGTGAGTTCCGACAACGATGCCGCTGTCAGCGCTCCACGGGCGCTTGAGCTGGCGCGTAACTGGGGCGCCGAGGCGGGCATTCTGGCGGGTGCCGGGCACATCAACGTGAAGTCCGGTCACCATCGTTGGGAGCAGGGTTTTGCCTACCTGTATCGCCTGCAAAACCGCATGGAACATCACGCCCTGCGTCGCGCTTGAACCTCTTTTTTATTTAAACGCCCCCCGTCTCCCGGCGGTTTTGGGCGGGAGTCTGCCATGAGTTTGCATGAATCTTTCGGTCAGCCCTTGCTGACCTTTCCCGACGCTGAAAAAAGCCCATTGAGCATTCGCGCCAAGGCGCTGGTGTTTGTCGACCCGCGCTCGCGACAGTTGCGCCAGGAGCTGGAGCAACTGGCGCCGCGCTCGATCTCGGTGTTGATTCGCGGTGAAACCGGCAGCGGCAAAGAGCTGCTGGCACGGCACATCCACCGCGCCAGTGATCGTGGTGGTTTGTTCGTGTCGGTCAACTGCGGCGCCATCAGTCCAACCTATGCCGATGCCGAGTTGTTCGGTTATGCCGGCGGCAGTTTCAGTGGTTCGGCCAGCAGTCGCGCCGGCTGGTTTGGTTCGGCCAATGGCGGGACGTTGTACCTGGATGAAATCGGCGATTTGCCGTTGCCGATTCAGATCAAACTGCTCGCCGCGCTGGAGAATCACGAAGTCACCCGTGTCGGCGCGCAGCAACCGAGCCCGGTGGATGTGCGCCTGGTGGCGGCAACCAGCATCGATCTGGCGCAAGCGGTGGCGGCTGGTAAATTCCATGAGCGGCTCTACCACTACCTCAGCGAAGGTCGACTCGAATTGCCGGCCTTGCGTGAGCGAGTCGGTGACATTCAGTCATTGGCCGAGTATTTCCTCGGTATCTACAGTCAGCGCCTCAATCTGCCGGTGCCGTTTATCAGCGACGCGGCCCAGCAGGTTCTGGAGCGGCACAGCTGGCCGGGTAATACCCGTGAGCTGGAGAACGTCATTCACTTTGCGTTGCTGGTGAGCAGTGGCGAGGAAATTCTTCCGGAGCATTTGAATTTGCCCCAGGTGGTTGCGCCATTGGAGTTGATCGAGCGAGAGGCAACGCAGGTGATAACCTCCGGTTCTGCCGGCGAGCGCGCAGCGCTTAAACGGCTGCTCGAAAACTTGACGCAAACCCTGTAGCAGCTGGCGTAGCCTGCGTTCGGCTGCGAAGCAGGCGTAAAACGGTTGAACCCATTTTTGCTGAAGAGTCGCGGTGTCTGGATGACGGTCGCTGCGCGCCCGAACGCAGGCTACGCCAGCTGCTACAGAGTTCGTGATTGTCACGTGAACAAAATGGAATATGAAAGTGAATAAAAGATATTGTTCGGGAATAAAAAATCTCGGTATCGTCCGCACCACACCAGCGATAGCACGTCACTGGCATTTCATTTTTTAGCCGTTGTCGATAACGACAAATAAGGACACTGCATGAAAAAGGTTCTGTTGTTCACCGCATTGGCGGCTGCCCTGACTGCGGGCCTGGCCCAGGCTGGCGAGAAACTGGTGGTTGCCGCAACGCCGGTGCCGCACGCCGAGATCCTCGAGCTGATCAAACCGACCCTCGCCAAAGAAGGCGTGGATCTGGAGATCAAGGTCTTCACCGACTACGTACAACCGAACGTGCAGGTCGATCAGAAGCGTCTGGACGCCAACTACTTCCAGACCCTGCCGTACCTGAAAAGCTTCAACGAAGGCAAAGGCACTCACCTGGTGACCGTGATCGGCGTCCACGTCGAACCGTTCGGCGGCTACTCGAAAAAGGTTAAAACCCTGGCTGAGCTGAAAGACGGCGCAACCATCGCTATCCCGAACGAAGGCAGCAACAGCGGCCGTGCGCTGATCCTGTTGCAGAAAGCCGGCCTGATCGAATTGAAAGATCCGAAAAATGCCCTGGCTACCCCGAAAGACATCGCCAAGAATCCGCACAACTTCAAGTTCAAGGAACTGGAATCGGCGATGCTGCCGCGTGTGCTGGATCAGGTCGACCTGGACATGATCAACACCAACTACGCGCTGGAAGCGGGTTTGAACCCGGCTAAAGACGCACTGGTGATCGAAGGTGCAGATTCGCCCTACGTGAACTTCCTGGTCGCGCGTCCAGACAACAAGGACAGCGTAGCGATGCAGAAACTGGCCAAGGCCCTGACCAGCCCTGAAGTGAAGGCATTCATCGCCAAGAAGTACAACGGCGCGGTACTGCCGGCGTTCTGATTGAGCGGTAAACCCTTCAAAGTTTCAACGCCGACGGCTGATAGAGCGTCGGCGTTTTTGCGTGGTCGTACTTCCTGTGGCGAGGGAGCTTGCTCCCGCTCGGCGGCGAAGCCGCCGTAATTGCCCTTCATCACAATACGTCTGTTACGACATGCTCGGCCCTATAAGGACCGCTTCGCGCCCCAGCGGGAGCAAGCTCCCTCGCCACAAGACCACAAGACCACAAGACCACAAGACCACAAGATCACAAGATCACAAGATCACAAGTTCAATCAGGCCACTCTGACCTTCAACGCCCGGCGAAATGCCGTCAATAACTTCACGATGTCCTGCGGATCCAGCCGCTGGGGTGTTTTCACGTCTGCCATTTTATCGTCCTTGTGATGGTTCGGCCGGGGGAGTGTGGCCGCACGCTGCTCATCCTTGGAGGGGCAATCGGAAAAAAAGATCCCTCCTACAGCGAAAAGGAAAATAGCTGTCTCCCGCTGCCGCCGCCAATCCATCGATTAGTTTTTTGCGTGATATCAATATGCTTTATCGGTATTTAAAAGTTTCTTTTTATACCTTTAAAGTCGATCTCTGCCGGGTTGTTATCCACAGCCCAATGGACTGCGCCACCGTCGCTTACCCTGCGGCGTTCAGGATCTTCAATGACGTTCGATTACGCTTTCATCCTCAGCACCCTGCCGGCGTTTCTGCGCGCTGTGGGCGTGACGCTGCAGGTCGGTCTGATCGCCATCGGCACTTCGTTGCTGGTCGCCCTGATCAACGCGACGCTCCTGGTGTTCCGCACGCCGTACTTGCAGCGCCTGGTGGCGTTGTACGTGGAGCTGGCGCGCAACACGCCGCTGCTGATTCAACTGTTCTTCGTCTACTTTGCGTTACCAGCGCTTGGGGTGAAGGTTTCCGGTTTTGCCGCGGCGATCATCACCATGACCTTTCTTGGCGGCGCCTACCTCACTGAAGTGTTGCGGGCCGGCGTTGAAGCGGTGCCTGCGGCGCAACTGGAGTCGGGGCGCTCCATCGGCTTGTCTCGCTGGCAATTGCTGCGCTACGTGATCCTGCCGCAAGCGGGGATCCTCAGCCTGCCATCTCTGTTCGCCAACTTCATTTTCCTGCTCAAGGAAACCACCGTGGTCTCGGCGGTGGCGGTGCCGGAGATTCTCTACACCACCAAGAGCTACATCGCGCTGTATTACAAAACCTACGAAATGCTCGCCGTGCTGACGCTGATCTGCGTGTTGCTGTTCTTGCCGTTGTCGTTGCTGCTCAGCCGCCTGGAAAGGAGGCTCCAGCATGGCCAGTTCGGGTCTTGAATTGCTTTGGGTGTCTTTGCCGCAGTTAGGCAAAGGCGCTGCGCAAACCTTGTCGATTTCGTTTTTGAGTATCGCCCTCAGCACGGTGGGCGGAGTGCTCTACGGCGTGCTGTGCAGTCTGAATTCGAAGTGGTTGAACACGTTGCTGCGAGTCTATCTGGAGCTGTTCCGGGCAATCCCGGTGCTGGTCTGGCTGTATTTGCTGTTCTTCGGCCTGCCGATTTTTTTCGGCCTGAGCCTGCCGAGTTTCTGGTGTGCGGTGCTGGTGCTGTCGTTGTGGGGCGCCAGTGAAGTCGGTGAAGTGGTGCGCGGCGCCCTGCATTCCTTGCCCCGTGGCCAGCGTGAAGCGGGGTTGTCGATCGGGCTGTCCGGCCCGCAGCTTTTCGGTTACGTGCTGCTGCCCCAGGCACTAAAACGCATGACGCCACCGACCATCAACGTCTACACCCGGATCATCAAGACCAGCTCGCTGGCGGTGTTGATCGGCGTGGTCGACGTGATCAAGGTCGGCCAGCAGATCATCGAGCGTACCTACGAGTCGGTGTTGATCTACGGCGCGTTGTTCCTGTTTTTCTTCTTTATCTGCTACCCGCTCTCGGCCGCTTCCCGCGTGCTGGAACGGCGCTGGACGCAAGCATGAGCGCATTGATCGAGTTCAAGGGTTTCAACAAGTTCTTCGGTGAGCATCAGGTCCTCAACGGGATCGACTTGAGCGTCGAAACCGGCGAAGTGATCGTCATCCTCGGCCCCAGCGGCTGCGGCAAAAGCACCTTGCTGCGTTGCCTCAACGGTCTGGAAGTCGCCCACAGCGGCGAGCTGCGTTTCGCCGGGCGCGAGTTACTGAACAAGACCACCGATTGGCGCGAAGTGCGTCAGCAGATCGGCATGGTGTTCCAGAGTTATCACCTGTTTCCGCACATGAGCGTGCTCGACAATCTTTTGCTTGGCCCGCTCAAAGTGCAAAAACGCCCACTGCGTGAAGCTCGCGAGCAGGCCTTGGCGCTGCTGGAACGGGTCGGTCTTTTAGACAAACGCGAGGCTTTCCCGCGCCAGCTTTCCGGTGGTCAGCAGCAACGCATCGCCATCATCCGCTCACTGTGTATGAACCCGCAGGTGATGCTGTTCGATGAGGTCACTGCGGCCCTTGATCCCGAGATGGTCAAGGAAGTGCTGGAAGTGATTCAGGGCTTGGCCCGCGACGGCATGACGCTGTTGATCGTGACCCATGAAATGGCCTTCGCCCGTGCGGTGGCCGACCGCATTGTGTTCATGGACGCCGGGCGCATCCTCGAACAAAACCCTCCCGAGATTTTCTTTACGAACCCGCAAACCGCACGAGCGCAGCAGTTCCTGGAGAAGTTCTCCTACGTCGAAGCACTGCCCAAAAAGACACTTGCAAAGGAACTGGAACCCTCATGAAAACTGCCAAGTCTTCACTGCTGCTACTCCCATTGTTCGGCCTCGCGCTGTTGGCCGGGTGCAACAAATCCGAAGATGCCGCCAAGCCTGCGGCCTCTACCGCCAGCGCGGCACCGGCGGCCAGCTACCTGGAGAAAATCAAGGCACGGGACAAGTTGATCGTCGGCGTGTTCACCGACAAACCGCCATTCGGGTTCGTCGATGAAGCCGGGCGCTACGTGGGTTTTGATACTGACATCGGCCGTCAATTTGCCAAGGACCTGCTGGGCGACGAGAACAAGGTCGAGTTCGTCGCGGTCGAGCCGGCGAGTCGGATTCCGTTCCTGCAAAGCGACAAGGTCGACCTGATCCTCGCCAACATGACCGTCACCCCGGAGCGCAAGGAAGCGGTGGAATTCACCAACCCGAACCTCAAGGTCGCGGTGCAGGCGCTGGTGCCGCAGGCAAGTTCGGTCAAAAGCCTCGATGACCTGGCGACCCGCACCACTATCGTGACCACCGGCACCACTGCCGACATCTGGCTGACCAAGAACCACCCCGACTGGAAACTGCTCAAGTTCGAGAAAAATTCCGAGTCCCTGCAAGCCTTGGCCACTGGTCGCGGCGATGCATATGCGCAAGACAACCTGGTGCTGTTCAGCTGGGCCAAACAGAACCCGGGCTACCGTGTGCTGACCGAAACCCTCGGTGCCGAGGCACCGATTGCGCCTGCGGTAAAGAAGGGCAACATCGAACTGCGTGACTGGGTCAACGCCGAGCTGGCGAAGCTGGGTGAAGACAAATACCTGCTCAAGCTTTACGACCAGTACGTGCGTAAAGAACTGAGCGATGACACCCACCCTGAAAGCGTGATTGTCGAAGGCGGGAAGTGGCAGGGGTAAATCCGGACTTTTGCAGTGATCTTACGGTCGCTATCGCGAGCAGGCTCGCTCCCACAGGGGATCGTCGGTGGGCACTTAGTTTTGTCTTCAGTGCAGATCAGTGTGGGAGCGAGCCTGCTCGCGATGGGGTTTGCCAGTCGCCAATCAATCCGGCCAGTTCCACGCAGGTTCGTCCAGCATCCCCTGGCCGACGATCCCCGTCTGGCCGAAATTTTTCTCCAGCACAATGGCGTTGCATTCGGGGGCTTGCTGCAATGCTGCGATCAAGCGGCTGGCGTGGGACACCACCCACACCTGGCACTGCTCCGAAGCGCGGATGATCAGCCGCGCCAATGCCGGCAGCAGGTCCGGGTGCAGGCTGGTTTCCGGTTCGTTGAGCACCATCAGCGTCGGCGGCCTTGGCGTCAGCAGGGCGGCGATCAGCAGCAAGTAGCGCAAGGTCCCGTCCGACAGCTCGGCGGCGGACAGCGGTCGCAATAATCCTTCCTGATAAAACTCGATGGCAAATCGCGCGCCTTGCAGCGGCTGGATGTTCAGCCGGGCGCCGGGGAATGCATCGCTGATCGCCGCGTGCAGCGCCTCGGGATCACCGATTTCCATGATGGTTTGCAACGCTGCCGCCAGGTCGCGGCCATCGTGATGCAATACCGGCGTGCGCGTGCCCAGTTGTGGTTGACGAACCGGCGCCTCGGCGTCGCTGCGAAAGTGATCGTAAAAGCGCCAACGGCGAATGAACTCACGCAACTGCAATACTTCGGGTGAGGCGTGCAGGCTGCCGACCTGATCGAACAGGCTGTCGAAGGTTGGCGTGTGCTGGGCCAGCACCTCCCAATCGCGCTCGACCCGCGAGCGAATCACCGCCCCTGTACGATTCACCAGCAGACTCGCCGGGCGGTACAGCGCCCCCGACCAGATGCATTCACGCTTGATTTCCGGGTCCAGGGAAAATTCTGAGCGCGACGGTTCCGGCAGGCCCAGGGCGATTGCATAACTGAAGTCTTCACTGGCAAAGCCCAGCCGCAAGCGCTTGGGTGACCGGCGCACGCTGGCTTCGACCGCCACCTCACCGTTGCGCATGCGCCGGCTGATGTTTTCTGGCCCGGCCCAGAAGGTCGAATCCAGCCCGCCCTCGCGCGCCAGTGCGTTGACCACGCCGCCCTGAGCGGTTTCGGCCAACAGCCGCAGAGCGCGGTAGAGATTGGATTTGCCGCTGCCATTGGGCCCGGTGATGAGATTCAGGCGCCCGAGCGGGATCACCAATTTATTGATCGAGCGGTAATTGGCCACCGCGAGGGTTTTGAGCATCCGGGAGCTCCTGCTGTGTTGCCCGGCAGTGTGCCTGACTGTCGATAACGCGATGATGTCTGAATGTGTGCAGTTGTTGCCGTGCAGCACTGGCGCCCTGATCTAAGCTCTCAGTCGTACCGTCACGTGTCCACCCGCATCACGCCTGCCCGCATCACGCAAAGGAGCTTGCATGGCTGGTCTCGGATTGAAATGTATCGTTGGCCTGAGCCTGTTTGCCCTGCTGACCGCGTGCGGCGAGAAAAAGCCGGTCGAAAAGGAACGCCCACGGGTGTTTGTGCAAGAGGTTAAACCGACCAATTTCGCCGCTTCGGTGACCCTGACCGGGGATGTTCAGGCGCGGGTTCAGACCGAGTTGTCGTTTCGCGTTGCGGGCAAGATCATCCAGCGCATGGTGGATGTCGGCGATCGGGTTTCTGCCAAACAAGTGTTGGCCAGGCTCGACCCGAAAGACTTGCAGACCAACGTTGATTCGGCCCGGGCCCAGGTGGTCGCCGAGCAGGCACGGGTCAAACAGAGCGCTGCCGCGTTCGTTCGCCAGCAAAAACTCTTGCCCAAGGGTTACACCAGCCAAAGCGAATACGATTCCGCGCAGGCTGCATTGCGCAGCAGCCAGAGTGCCTTGAGCGCCGCACAGGCGCAGTGGGCCAATGCTCGTGAGCAACTGAGTTACACCGCGCTGGTTGCCGACGCGCCCGGTGTGATCACGGCGCGTCAGGCCGAAGTCGGCCAGGTGGTGCAGGCCACGGTGCCGATTTTCAGCCTGGCCCGGGATGGCGAGCGTGACGCAGTGTTCAATGTCTATGAATCGCTGTTGAGCGCGCCGCCGTCGGACCGATCGGTGGTGGTCAGCCTGCTCGATAACCCGATGATCCACACCACTGGCACGGTGCGCGAAATCACCCCGGCGGTGTCGGCGCAAACCGGTACGGTGCAGGTCAAGGTCACCCTCAGCGCATTGCCCGAAGGCATGCTGCTGGGCTCGGTGGTCAGTGCCACGGCCAAGGTGCCGGGCACGTCTGTGATCGAATTGCCCTGGGCCGCGCTGACCAAGAACCTCAGCGACCCGGCAGTGTGGCGGGTGGATGCCAATGGCAAGGCACAGTTGCAGACCGTCAAGGTGGGGCGTTACCTGACCGGCAAAGTGATCATCAGCGAAGGCCTGAACGGCGGCGAGAAAGTCGTCACGGCTGGCGGCCAGTTGTTGCACCCCGACGTGTTGGTCGAGATCGCTACGCCACCCGCCGAAAATTCGACGGGAGCCCAGCCATGAAGCGCGTGTTGCTGCTGTTGTCGGCGGGCGTGCTGTTGGCTGCCTGCTCGAAAAAGGAAGCGCCCCCGGAGCCGGTGCGCCCGGTGCTGTCGATCGAAGTGCAGTCTCTTGACCAGCAAGACCTCGGGCGTTTCGCAGGGAGCATTCAGCCGCGCTTTGAAAGCAACATTGGTTTCCGTGTGCCGGGACGTATCGCCAGCCGCAACGTCGATGTCGGCAGTCAGGTCCAGAAGGGTGCGTTGCTGGCAACCCTCGACCCGACCGATCAGCAGAACCAGCTGCGCGTCGCCCGGGGTGATCTGGCGAAAGTCGAGGCACAGCTGATCAATGCGCGGGCCGGTGCACGCCGTCAGCAGGAACTGTTCAACAAGGGGGTGGGCGCCCAAGCGCAGTTGGACATCGCCCAGACCGACCTGAAAACCACCCAGGCTTCACTGGACCAGGCCAGGGCGGCGGTCAGTCAGGCCCGGGACCAGCTCAATTACACTGAACTGCGTACCGATCATGCTGCCATCGTGACAGCCTGGAACGCCGAGGCCGGACAAGTGGTGACGGCCGGGCAGCAAGTGGTGACGCTGGCACGACCGGACATCAAGGAAGCGGTGATCGATCTGCCCGCGGGCCTCGCGGAGCAACTGCCCACCGACGTCGTGTTTGAAGTGGCTGCGCAACTTGACCCGAGTATCCACACCACGGCCATCATCCGCGAGATCGAGCCACAGGCGCAAAGCGCGACCCGAACCCGCCGTGCCCGTCTGACCCTGACCGAGACGCCACGGGGCTTGCGTCTCGGCACGGCGATCAGCGTGACCTTGAGCTCGGCCATCGAACCGCGAATCGAATTGCCGCTGACGGCCTTGCAGGAAGTCGACGGTAAAACCCGTATCTGGGTGGTCGACAAACAGACCCAGACCGTTTCCCCGCGAGATGTCACCGTCCTCAGCCGCAGTGCTGACAGCGTGATCCTTGGGCACGGGGTGAAAAGCGGTGAGCGCGTGGTCAGTGCCGGCGTGAACAGCCTCAAGCCGGGGCAGAAAGTCAAAGTCGACGAGGACCGCCCGTGATGAAAGGGAGCTTCAACTTATCCGAGTGGGCCATCAAGCATCAGTCGTTCATCTGGTACCTGATGTTCGTCGCGTTGCTGATGGGGGTATTTTCGTACCTCAACCTGGGGCGCGAAGAAGACCCGTCGTTCACCATCAAAACCATGGTCATCCAGACCCGTTGGCCCGGTGCGACCCAGGAGGAAACCCTCAAGCAGGTCACTGATCGCATCGAGAAAAAACTCGAGGAGCTCGACTCGCTCGACTACGTGAAAAGCTACACCCGCCCCGGCGAATCCACGGTGTACGTCAATCTGCGTGACACCACAAATGGCAAGTACATCCCGGAAATCTGGTACCAGGTACGCAAGAAGATCAACGACATTCGCGGCACGTTCCCCCAGGGCATACAGGGCCCGTCGTTCAACGATGAATTCGGTGATGTGTTCGGTTCGATCTATGCCTTTACCGCCGATGGCCTGTCGATGCGCCAGTTGCGCGACTACGTCGAGCAGGCCCGCGTCGAGATCCGTGACGTACCGGGGCTGGGCAAGATCGAGATGGTCGGCCAGCAGAACGAAGTCATCTACCTGAATTTCTCCACCCGCAAACTGGCAGCGCTCGGCATCGATCAGCGTCAGGTCGTACAAAGCCTGCAAACCCAGAACGCGGTGACTCCGGCCGGGGTGATCGAGGCCGGTCCCGAGCGGATTTCTGTGCGCACGTCTGGGCAGTTCGCGTCGGAAAAGGATCTGGAGACGGTCAATCTTCGGCTCAACGACCGCTTCTACCGTTTGGCCGACATAGCTGAAATCAGTCGTGGCTACGTCGACCCGGCGTCACCGATGTTTCGCTTCAACGGCCAGCCGGCCATCGGCCTGGCAATTGCCATGCAGAAGGGCGGCAACATTCAGGTCTTCGGCAACGCGCTGCACAAGCGTATGGACGAGCTCACCGCCGACCTGCCGGTGGGTGTCGGTGTGCACAAGGTGTCGGATCAGGCTGAAGTGGTGGAAGAGGCGGTCGGCGGCTTCACCAGTGCGTTGTTCGAGGCGGTCATCATCGTGCTGGTGGTCAGTTTTATCAGTCTCGGTGTGCGCGCCGGGTTGGTGGTGGCCTGTTCGATTCCGCTGGTGCTGGCGATGGTCTTCGTGTTCATGGAGTACAGCGGCATCACCATGCAGCGGATTTCCCTCGGAGCGCTGATCATCGCCCTCGGGCTGTTGGTGGACGACGCGATGATTACCGTCGAGATGATGGTCACGCGCCTGGAATTGGGTGAAACCAAGGAGCAGGCAGCGACGTTCGCGTATACCTCGACCGCGTTCCCGATGCTCACCGGGACCCTGGTGACCGTCGCAGGCTTTGTGCCGATTGGCCTGAACGCCAGCTCTGCCGGTGAGTACACCTTCACCCTGTTTGCGGTCATCGCCGTGGCCATGATCGTCTCGTGGATTGTCGCGGTGCTGTTCGCCCCGGTGATTGGCCTGCACATCCTCAGCGCCAATGTGAAACCGCATAGCGCAGAGCCCGGGCGTATCGGCAAGGCCTTCGACAGTGGCTTGTTGTGGAGCATGCGCAATCGCTGGTGGGTCATTGGCATCACGGTGCTGTGTTTCCTGCTGGCGGTGTTTTGCATGCGTTTCGTGCAGAACCAGTTCTTCCCGTTGTCGGATCGTCCGGAAATTCTCGTCGACCTGAACCTGCCGCAAAACGCCTCGATGGATGAAACCCGCAAGGCCGTCGACCGTCTTGAAGCGACCCTCAAGGGCGATCCGGACATCGTGCGCTGGAGCACCTACATCGGTCAGGGCGCAATTCGTTTCTACCTGCCGCTCGATCAGCAATTGCAGAACCCCTACTACGCGCAACTGGTGATCGTCAGCAAGGATTTCAAAACCCGCACGCTGCTCAGCGAGCGCTTGCGCGAACGTCTGCGCAAGGACTTCGTCGGCATTGGCAGCTACGTGCAAGCCCTGGAAATGGGGCCGCCGGTGGGCCGGCCGATCCAGTACCGGGTCAGCGGCAAAGACATCGATCAGGTACGCAAGCATGCCATCGACCTGGCCAGCGTGCTGGACAAGAGCCCGCACATTGGCGAGATCATTTTCGACTGGAACGAACCGGGTAAAGTCCTGCGCATCGACATCGCCCAGGACAAGGCGCGGCAACTCGGGCTGTCGTCCGAAGACGTGGCGAACCTGATGAACAGCATCGTCAGCGGCTCGGCGGTGACTCAGGTCGACGATGACATCTACCTGATCAACGTGGTCGGACGCGCCGTAGACGCCGAGCGAGGCACGCCGGAAACCCTGCAAAACCTGCAAATCGTCACACCCGGCGGAACGTCGATCCCGTTGCTGGCCTTCGCCACCGTGCGGTATGAACTGGAGCAGCCGCTGGTCTGGCGCCGCGATCGCAAACCGACCATCACCGTCAAGGCTGCGGTGCGTGACGAGATACAGCCGACTGACCTGGTGAGGCTACTGAAGCCGGATATCGACACGTTCGCCGCGACCTTGCCGGTGGGCTATACCGTCGCCACTGGCGGTACGGTCGAATCCAGTAGCAAGGCCCAAGGGCCGATCGCCAAAGTCGTGCCATTGATGCTGTTTCTGATGGCGACGTTCCTGATGATCCAGTTGCACAGCGTGCAGAAGCTGTTTCTGGTGGCGAGTGTCGCGCCGTTGGGCTTGATCGGCGTGGTGCTGGCGCTGGTTCCGTCGGGGACGCCGATGGGTTTTGTGGCGATTCTCGGGATCCTCGCGCTGATCGGCATCATCATTCGCAACTCGGTCATTCTGGTGACCCAGATCGAAGAATTCGAGCACGGCGGCCTCTCACCCTGGGACGCCGTGGTGCAAGCCACCGAACACCGTCGCCGGCCGATCCTGCTGACTGCCGCAGCCGCGAGCATGGGCATGATTCCGATTGCCCGGGAAGTGTTCTGGGGGCCGATGGCCTACGCCATGATTGGCGGGATCATCGTCGCCACTTTGCTGACGCTGCTGTTCCTGCCGGCGCTGTATGTGGCGTGGTACAAGATCAAGGAGCCGAAGAAGGGTTGAGTGTCATTTGTTCCTACACAGGAGCGTGGGAAGGGTCTGACGTACAGCCTTATCCAATTGTATTACCCTGCGTCCCTTGAATGGAAAAGGGACACCCCATGCAGTCCATCGCTCGCTGTCTGCTGCTGATCTGCCCGCTGTTTCTGTCTTCCTGGGCGGCGGCCAGCACGGTTTTGGATAACCCTCTGTGGCGCGTCGAACTCGATCCCGCCACCTTGGCGATCCGCGTCACGCCGGCCCGAGATCAGGCGGTGCAGGCCTCCAGCGGTATTGCAGCACATCACGTTGGTGACCTGCGTCAGAGTTCCAACCGCGTCGACTGGCAATGGGACGACGGCGCCTGGAGCCTCAGCGCCGAACTCAAGCAGCGTGATCTCTTGCTGTCGATCAAGGCTCGAGCCCCTGGCGAACTGCGTTTTCTCAATCAGCCTGGCAGTGCGATGGGCAAGGGGTTGATCTGGCCTCTGGCCGAAGGGCATTACGTGCCCAGCGGCGATGCCGTCTGGCAAACCTTCCTCATCAATCAGGGTGAGTTCAATACTACCCAGGACCTGAGCTTGCCGCTGTGGGGTGTGGATCACGGCAGTTTTACGTTGAATTGGCTGATGACCAATCCCTATAACAATCGCCTGACCCTCAGCGCCGAGAGCAAGGCCCTGGCGTTGGCCGCCAGCCATGAATTCGTCTCGCTGGATCTTTCTGTGCCGCTGACCTTCAGTCTGTCTCTAGGGGATGCCGATCTGCTGGCTGGCGCCAAGCGCTATCGGCAATGGCTGATCGACAGCGGACGTTATGAAACCCTCACTGACAAACTGTTGAAAACTCCCGAGGCCAAAAAGCTGCTGGGTGCCAGTCATGTTTACGCGTGGGGCAACGACGTGCTGGGTCTCAACGACGTGCGCAACTGGCCCCGATTGCTCAAACAGCTGCGAGGTAACGACGCATTGGCTCGCGAGCTGCGTACGGGGCTGGACCGCGAAGCATCGCAAATACTCGCCAGTACCACACCAGCGCTCAATACCTATCAAAAAACTACTCTGCTGCGCAGTCTCAATGGCGCGCTGAACAAATATGCCCGCAAAAGCTGGCAGGCCACCCGGGAGCCGGACATGCAGCGGCTCGCCAGTCGCTATGGCGAAGTACGCGCAGAGCTGGCGGCCATCTTCTCGGCGGCGTTGACGCCGACGCCTGAACGTTGGGGCAGTACCTTGTCTCTCGCGACCGTTGAGCAGTTGCAGTCGGCCGGGCTATCACGTTTGTGGCTGGGGCTCGGCGAAGGCTGGGAAGGAGGGCTTTGGCATCCCGAAGCCGTGCGCGCTGGCGTGGCGGCCGGGTATTTGATGGCGCCCTATGATTCCTATGAGACGGCGCTGACACCGACTGAAAATCCGGACTGGACCACCGCACACCTGGGCTCCGGGGCCAACGTCAATTGCGCGATTGTCTTGAAGAGCGGGGCCTTCAAAAGCGGTTTTCAGCAATCCGGGCATTACACCGATCCGAAGTGTGTCCGCCCCTTGCTAGACGCACGGGTCAAGGCGGTACAGGCCAAGGCCGGCTTCAACAGCTGGTTTCTCGATGCCTATGCCACCAGCATGTTGTTCGACAGCTACCGCCCAGGTGCAACGATGACCCAGGCGCAAAATGCCGAGGGCAACATCGATGCCTCGCGCTGGATCAATGAGGTATTGAAACTGCCGGCAGGCTCCGAGGACGGTAACGCCGTCACTGCGCAAGGCATCCTGTTTGCCCACGGCATGCAAACCCCGGTGATTGGCTGGGGTGACCCGGACCTGAGCCAGAGCAAACAGTCGCCGTATTACCTGGGCAACTGGTATCCGCCGGAACAACCGAGTGTGTTTTTCAAATCAGTGCCGATCAAGGAACCTTATCGTGCGGTTCACTTCGACCCGACCACCCGGTTGCCGTTGTATCAGGCGGTGTTCCACGGCTCGGTGATCACCACTCATCACTGGCTGTTCGACAGCCTGAAACTGAGTAATGTGCGGGCTGATAATGAGCTGACCCAGCTGCTTTATAACGTACCGCCGCTGTATCACCTGAGTGCGGCAACACTCAAACAACGATTGCCGCTGATCCAGCGTCAGGACGCGTTCTTCCGGCCGCTGCATGAACAGCTGGCGACGCAGCCGATGACGGATTTTCGTTACTTGACGGTTGATCGACTGGTGCAGCAAACCACTTTTGCCGATGGCATGCGGCTGGTGGCGAATTTTGATTCACACGTGCGCGAAGCACTTGGCAGGCCGCTGGCAGGCAAGAGCATGACGGCGTTTGGGGCGGACGGCAGCGTAATGGATTATCAAGTCGACTTGAAACCCTGAGACCCTCTCACCGTTATCCTTTGCGCCAAACGCTGGCCAACCAAGGCTGCTGATCACGTGGCAGCCCGGCCGGCCGGTAGTAATGCTCCAGCTCGACAAACCCCGCCGCTGTCAGCAACTTCTGCCACGCCGCAAGATCGTGATACGCCCCAAAGCGCGGGCCATTCCAGCCTTCGCGGTTATCCCCGCGCGGATTCGAACTGAACAACACACCGCCCGGCTTCAACGCTCCGTGCAACTGCTTCAGCACCCGAGGCAATTCCTGAACAGGAACATGAAACAGCACCGCGTTGGCGAATATCCCGTCAAAGCGTTCGGCGGGTAGATCGAGTTTCAGAAAGTCTTGCTGCCAGACCTCACAGCCACTGTCTTCGCGGGCCATCTGGGCGAACCGTTCCGAACCGTCGAGGCCTATGGCGATGTGGCCCATGCGGGTGAAGGTTTGCAGATCGCGGCCGGGGCCACAGCCGAAATCGAGCAGGGTGAACGGTGCCGTGCCCCGAATATGTCGCAACAGTGCGTCGATATTCTGGCTGACATCGTGGTCGCGTGTGCCTTCACGAAAACTCTCGGCCACCTGATCGTAATGGCCCAGCGTGGTCGCGGTGATCTGTTTGAGGTCGTCGGGGGTGTGTTTCATGGCGGCTGCACAGGCAAAGGGTGAGTTCGCCGAATATACGCCATGACGAGGATGGCTGCTTCGCCGCCAATCGCGAGCAAGCTCGCTCCCACAATTGATACTCGGTGAACACAAAATTGTGGGGATCGACACGGCCCAGTGTGGGAGCGAGCTTGCTCGCGATAGCAGTTTTATTGGCGCCGCATTACTTCAGGCAGACTCAGCGCTTGTTCAACCCCCGCGCCAACCGATCCCCTCCCAACTGAATCACCGCCACCAGAATCACCAGCAACACAATCACCGTGAGCATGATCTGGCTATCAAAGCGCTGATACCCGTAGCGGTACGCAATGTCGCCCAAGCCACCAGCTCCAATCGCACCGGCCATGGCCGAGGAATTGATCATGGTCACCAACGTGATGGTGAAACCACCGACGATTCCCGGCAGCGCCTCAGGCAACAACACGTGCCAGACGATATGCCAGCGTCGGCAACCCATGGCCTGGGCAGCCTCGATCAGGCCGTGGTCGACCTCGCGCAAGCTGACCTCGGCGATGCGCGCAAAAAACGGAGTGGCAGCGATGGTCAGCGGCACCACGGCGGCCCAGACGCCGTAGGTGGTGCCGACGATCAAGCGGGTGAAGGGGATCAGCGCGACCATCAGAATCAGAAACGGGATCGAGCGGAACAGGTTGACGAAGGCCCCCAGCGCACGGTTCAGCGCAGGCGCTTCATAGATGCCGCCCTTGGCGCTGGTGACCAGAATCACCGCCAGCGGAATACCCGCCAACAACGCGATCAACGACGATACGCCGACCATCAGAAACGTGTCGATAACGCCCTGCAACAATCGATCAAACCACATAACCCAGCACCTCCACCTGTTGCGCCCAGTGACGGGCGCGCTGGCGCAACTCTTCGGCGTCCAAGGACGAACCGGTTACTGCCAACAACAATTGACCAAGGGCGTGGCCCTGAATCCGTTCGACGCCACCTTGCAGCAAGCGCACGCGACCGCCGAGCGCACTGAACAGCGCCGCCAGGTCGGGCTCATCAGTGCTGTTGCCGGTGAACTGCAAACGCAGCACGACCGCGGATTCCGACGAGTGCGGTTGCGCCTGCAAGCGGCTTTGCAGTTCTTCCGGCAAGCCGTGTTGCAGAGGCGCCAGCAGGGTTTTACTGACCTCGTGCTGCGGGTTGCCAAACACTTCCCAGACCGGTCCTTGCTCGACGATTCGTCCGTGTTCGAGTACCACCACCCGATCACAGATGTCGCGGATTACCGCCATTTCGTGGGTGATCAGAATGATCGTCAGCCCGAGGCGCTGATTGATCTCGTGCAGCAGGCCGAGGATCGATTGCGTGGTTTCCGGGTCGAGGGCCGAAGTGGCCTCGTCGCAAAGCAGAATCGCCGGGTCGTGCACCAGCGCCCGGGCGATGCCGACGCGCTGTTTTTGCCCGCCCGAGAGTTGCGCCGGATAGGCCTGGTGTTTGCCTTGCAGGCCGACCAGTTCCAGCAGCTCACGGACCTTCTGTTCACGCTCGGCTTTCGGCACGCCGGCGACCTTGAGCGGCAGCTCGACGTTCTGCCACACGGTTTTCGCCGACATCAGGTTGAAGTGCTGAAAGATCATGCCGATCCGCCGCCGCAGCGCCACCAGACGGTCTTCATCGAACTCGCCGATGTCCACCTGATCGATCAGCACCCGACCGGTGCTCGGTTGTTCGAGACGGTTGATGGTGCGGATCAGCGAGGACTTGCCGGCACCGCTGCGGCCGATGATGCCGAACACTTCACCGCGCTGGATTGCCAGGTCGATGCCGTGCAGCGCAGCGACCGGGCCTTGCTGACCATCGTAGGTTTTACCCACACCGATAAAGCGTACATGGGCGCGGTTGAGCTCGGGATGCAGCTCAGTTTGTTCAGCGCTGCGAGACGGCGGGATTTCTAGTTGACGCTGGGCGTTGGCGGCATTCATGGTCAGCCTTCCCAGCCAGCTTGGTAGAGCTTGCCGTGGGCTTTATCCAGGGCGGCGCGAACCACCGGCGAATGCTGGTAGATGTCGACGAACCTGATCAGGCGCGGGTCGGTTTTACTTTTTGGCTGGATCACGAACTGGATCACGTATTCCTTGTGGTCGAGGCCGTCGAACAGCAGCGCCGAGCCGGCATCGAAGGTCTTGGCCAGGCGAATGTAGGCCGGGTAGCCCTGCACCAGATCGGCGTCGTCATACGCACGCACCAGTTGCACGGCTTCAACCTGAAGGATTTTCAGTTTTTTCGGATTGGCGATGATGTCGTCTTCGGTGGCCTTGTAACCCACCCCCGGTTTGAGGCTGATCAACCCGGCCTTGGCCAACAATTGCAAGCCGCGACCGCTGTTGATCGGGTCGTTGGCGATGGCCACGCTGGCGCCCTCGGGAAGCTCGTCGAAGCTTTTGTATTTCTTCGAGTACAGGCCGACATTGTTGATGATCCCCGGTGCAAACGGCACCAGATCAAAACCGGCGGCGGCCTTGGCGTTTTCCAGGAACGGAATGTGCTGGAAGTAGTTCACATCGATGTCACCCGAGGCCAGGCTGACGTTCGGTGCGATCCAGTCGCTGAACTCCACCAGCTCGACCTTCAGGCCTTGTTTTCCGGCTTCTTCGACTGCCGCCTCCAGCGGGATGGCGAAGGCGGCGGTGGTGCCGATTTTCAGCGGTGCGTCGGCGGAGAATGCTACCGAGCTGAAGAGGCCGAGGGCCAGGGCCAGTGCTTTGACTGGGTGTTTTAAGAGCTTCTTGGTCATGATGGTTATTCCAGTCAGTGCATGAAATGTGGGGTGTCTGGTCGGGCCTCATCGCGAGCAGGCTCGCTCCCACAGTGGATCTCCGGTGTTCACACAATCCCTGTGGGAGCGAGCTTGCTCGCGATGCTTTTAGCGTCGGTAGGTGGCCCCGGTGTGTTGCTCGGGTAAATGTGCCTCTGCGTGAAACAGCTTTTCGCGCAAGGTGCCTTCGTCATAAGCGGTCTTGTACGACCCGCGGCGTTGCAGCTCGGGAATCACCAGGTCGATGAAATCGACATAGCTTTCCGGGGTGACGATGCGGGTCAGGTTGAAGCCGTCCAGGCCGGTTTCCGCGATCCAGGATTCCAGCTCATCGGCGACCTGCTCAGGCGAACCGATCACGGTGATGTAGCGGCCGCCCAAGGCGTGTTGCTCCAGCAACTTGCGTCGGGTCCAGTCGTTGTTTTGCAGGTTTTTGGTGGCGGACTGGATAGCGTTGTTTTTCACGTACTGGATGGGTTCATCGAGTTCGTATTCGGAAAAGTCGATCCCGGTGGACGCCGAGAAATGCGCCACCCCGGCTTCGGCACTGGCGTAGCTCAGGTACTCGGCGTGCTTGGCCCAGGCCAGCTCCTCGGTTGCACCGACGATCACGTTCAGCCCCATGAAGACCTTGATGTCCTCTGCGTTGCGCCCGGCAGTGGCGGCGCTGGCGCGGACCTTGTCCACCTGCACCTTGGTCGTGGCCTTGTTCTGGCCGCTGATGAATACGCACTCGGCGTGTTGCCCGGCGAACACCAGGCCACGATCCGAACTGCCGGCCTGAAACAGCACCGGCGTACGCTGCGGTGAGGGCTCGCAGAGGTGATAACCCTCGACCTGATAGAACTCGCCGTGGTGCTCGACCTTGTGCACTTTGCCCGGTTGGGCGTAGACCCGCTGCTCGCGGTCGTTGATCACCGCATCTTTTTCCCAGCTGCCTTCCCAGAGTTTGTACAGCACCTCAAGGTACTCATCGGCCTGGTCGTAACGCCGGTCATGTTCGACCTGTTCGCTCAGGCCCATGGCCTTGGCGGCGCTGTCGAGGTAGCCGGTGACGATGTTCCAGCCGACCCGGCCGCGGCTCAGGTGATCGAGGGTCGACAGGCGCCGGGCGAACAGGTACGGCGGCTCATAGGTCAGGTTGGCGGTCAGGCCGAAGCCGAGGTTCCTGGTTACCGCGGCCATGGCCGACACCAGCAGCAGCGGGTCGTTGACCGGCAACTGGATCGACTCCTTGAGCGGCACGTCGACCGAGTGCTGATAGACGTCGTACACCCCGACGATGTCGGCGATGAACAGACCGTCGAACAAGCCACGCTCCAGCAACTGCGCCAGCTCGGTCCAGTACTCGACGGTCTTGTACTGGGTCGAGTTGTCCCGAGGATGAGTCCACAGGCCGTGGTTGATGTGCCCGATGCAGTTCATGTTGAAGGCATTGAGCAGGATCTTTTTTTTCTTTGCCAGAGGCGAGGGCATCAAATAGTCCCTCGCAGCGGCGGGTTTTCATCGTTGAGGTAGTAGTTGCCAATTGCGTGGTACTTCCAGCGCACCGGGTCGTGCAGGGTGTGCACGCGGGCGTTGCGCCAGTGACGATCCAGCCCGTGCTCGGCCAGGGTGGCCTGGCTGCCGGACAGTTCGAACAGCGTGCTGCCGGCCGCCAGGGAGATCTCGGTGCTGATGGCACGCGCTTCGGCCACGGCAATCGAGGCCGCTGCGATCGTTTCGGCGTTGGTGTCGGCCTGGGCGCGGTCGAGAAATTCTCCTGCGCGTTCCAGCAGTGCTTCCGTCGCGTGCAGGCGAATGCTCAGGTGGCCGAAGCTTTTGATCGTCAGCGGGTCTTCGGTGGCGTTGTCATTGCCGGAGTCGATCCATGGGCGGGTTTTGCTCCGTACGAAATGCAGCGCGTCTTCATACGCGGCGCGAGCGATGCCGGTGTCGATGGCTGCATGGAGAATCTGCGCCAACGGGCCGACCGGGGTTGGACGTTCGAAGGCGCTTTGAAACGGGATCACGTCGTCTGCCGAGACGTAGACGTCTTCGAACACCACCGAACCGCTGCCGGTGGTGCGCTGGCCGAAGCCGCTCCAGTCATCGATGACCGTCAGGCCCTGGCTGTCACGCGGGACGAAGGCCAGTTGCTGGACGCCGTTTTCATCGACCACCGTGGTCGGAATCCGTTGTGCGTAGATCGCCCCGGTGGAGTAGAACTTGCGGCCGTTGATGCGAAAACCGTCGCCATCGGGAGTCAGGCTGGTGACCCGGTGGAGAGCGGTTTTGGTCCCGAGTTCGGCCAGTGCGTTGCCGAAGCGCTGACCGGCGAGGACTTCGGCGTACAGGCGTTTTTTCTGCTCGGGTGTTCCGTTCACGCGCAGCACTTCGAGGGCATAAAAATGGTTCTGCGGGATCTGCCCCAGCGAGCCGTCGGCCTGGGCGATCAGCGCAATGATCTTGGCCAGGGTGACGTTGGAAACGCCGGCGCCGCCGTATTCCCTGGGTACGCTGATGCCCCACAGGCCGGAGCGCGAAAAGACTTCCAGTTCGGGGTAGGGCAGGCGTCGCTCACGGTCGCGCAGGGCGCTGTCGCGTTTGAAGTCTTCGGCCAGATCGCTGGCGACGACAAGGGCTTGCTCATCGCTGGTGATGACCGCGACGGGGTGAGAAAGAGTCATGTGTTTCTCCAGAGATCTGGTCAAAAGTGTTCTGGTCGTTCAGATCCAGGAATGTCGTGCGGGTAAAGTGCCGTTCAGGTGATAAGTGCCCACGGCGTGGTACTTCCAGCGCACCGGATCGTGCAGGGTGTGCACGCGGGCGTTGCGCCAGTGGCGATCGAGGTTGAACTCGGCGAGGGTGGCGCGGCTGCCGGCCAGCTCGAAGAGCTTTTCGCTGGCCAGCAGCGAGATCTCGGTGGTCAGCACCTTGGCCTCGGCGACGGCAATCGAGGCACGGGCTGCGGACTCGGCGGTGACCGGCGCGGCGCTGACTTGATCGAGCACGTTCCCGGCTTTGCGCAGCAGCGCTTCGGCGGCGTGCAGTTCGATTTTCAGTTTGCCGATGTCGGCAATTACGTAGAGGTCATCGCTGGCGCGTTCGACGTTGGCGTCGATCCACGGCCGTGCGCGTTCGCGAACGAAGCTGATGGCGTCATCGATGGCGCCGCGCGCAATACCGGCGTCGATCGCGGCTTGAATCAGCTGTGACACGGCGCCCTGAATGTTCGGGCTGTCGTTGATCCGCCAGTTTTCCACCACCAGATCAGCATCGACCCGCACATTGTTCAGAAGCACGGTGCCGCTGGCCGTGGTGCGCTGGCCGAAGCCCGACCAGTCATCGACGATGCGCAGCCCAGGAGTGCCGCGACGGACGAAGGCGATGACTTGCTTGCCGTCGTCGTTCAGTGCCTTGACCGCGACCCAGTGCGCGAACAGTGCGCCCGTGGAGTAAAACTTTTGACCATTGATGACGTAGCCATCGCCGTCGGCGGTGATGCGGGCCTTGAGCTCCAGGGTGTTTTTGGTGCCGCGTTCCGGGCCCGCGTTGCCGATTCGCCAGCCGTCGAGCACGCTCTGGAACAACTGCTTTTTCTGTCGTTCGTTGGCGGTGTGCTGGAGCAGGTTGAGAATCCCGAAGTGGTTCTGCGGGATTTGCCCGAGTGCCGGGTCGGCCGCGGAAATGATCGCGAAGACTTCGGCGATGGTGACGAATGAAACCGCGGGGCCGCCGAACGCCTTGCCGATGGCAATACTGCCCAGGCCACTGCGGGTGAACTGTTCGATTTCCGCCCAGGGCAACTTGCGCTGTTGATCGCGTCGCGCGGCTTGCAAGCGGGCGACCTGAGCGAGTTCACGGGCTGCTTCGAGGGCTTGTGCGTCGTTGCGCAAAACCTGCGCGGGCAACAACAGCGGGGGAATGTCCAGATCACTCTGAACGTTTGCATCTGCCAGATTAGACATCAGCGCCGCTCCTTGGCTGCATGCAATGCCCTGGCGATTTGCACCGGGGTGATTATGTTCCTGACCATACCTACCTCACATCTCATGGATAAGCCGCATCGTGCGGCGAAATCAAAATCAAGAATGTCCGGTGGTCCGGTTTATATACCCTAAACGTGTATAAAAAATTAATGAACTAACTTTTAGGAATATGCATAGAAGGGGGTCATCAAACCCTGTAGTTGTTCGCATGGGCGGATGTAAACGCAACCCTGTAGCAGCAGGCTGCGCCAGCTGCTACAGGGGTCTCATCGATCGCAGGGTTCAGGGGGCCTTCAGCACTTCCTGGCCGGTACTTTCAGATAAGGATTGGCGCAGCCGACTTTCAAGGTGCGCGCCGGCGCCCAGCGCGAGTTATTGCCTGCTCGATCAAGGATGCAGTAGGTGACTTCCAGCCGGTTATCTTCACCGGCTTCAAGAATCACTGAGGGCGGCACCCAGACGTTGATCGGGTGGCCGACTTCGTCGGATTTGATCCTCGGCAAGTCCATGCGTACATCGCCCCAGCGCAGGGTGATCTCATCATCGGCCGCCATGTTCAGATAAGGTTCGATGATCAGTGGCACGCCGCGTTTGATCTGGTTCGGATTGACCCCGTGACGGCGAATCATCGCGGGAATACCCAATGGTTCCAGGCGCTGGTTTTCATCTGCGCACAGGGTGTGTGGCTGACCACCCGGGCAGTCGAGTTTGACCTGGACCCGTTTCGTCGCGGACAGCGCCGGGCCTTGCCCGACTTGCATGAGCCGGTAGTGGATACGCGAGCTGCCATTGCGGATAAAACTCTCGGGAACCCGCAGGTTGAGCGGCTGACCGACATCTGCGCGGTTGAGCACCCTCGAGGCCACATAGCAGTTGTCCCAGAACAGCTCGATCAGATCACCTTCGTCCATGCCGGCATAAGGCGCTATTTCGATCAGCAGGTAAGCAGCGGAAGTGATGTTGATGGCAGAGCCGGGCGACTGCGTCAGGCCGGGAGCCGCCAGTTCAACTTTGTTCGACATACAAGTCATGTGTGTTCTCCTTGAAACATCGCAGCGAAGTCCATTTCGGAAGTGTCGAAGGCGTTAGGGTAGTAGGTGATTAACTATATTCAAGTACTGTGAAATGCCTGTTAATGCCTAGATAAGGGAGTGGTCGACGGGGTGTCAATAGACGCAAGTTGAGAACGTGGGAATGCCAGGCTATTCAGATATTTCCTACCTATAGTTAGCGATCGATGGACATGCTGTTCGGCTTTTTCCTGGGTGCGCTCGATTTGTGAGCCAGTGTTTCCGGTGTTTTTCGGCACTGGATCAATCTGAGTGTGGTGGAGGTTACGTGGCGGGAGGATGTTGCAGGAGGTATCTATATACCGCTTTAGACTGGGGTGATTAATTAATTATGGAAGTCGGCGGAAGGCGGGGGCAGCAGGTAAAGTTGTGCGATAAATGTCACTTCCATCCGTGGAAGTTGACAGTGGTTAATACGTTTCTGAAGGTGATAATCAACTTCAGGAATTGAGGAACTTATTGAGGAATTGCCGGGTTCGTTCTTCTTTCGGATTGGCAAACAATGCCTTTGCTTCACCTTGTTCGACGATGACGCCCTTGTCGAAAAACACCACCCGGTTCGCCACATCACGAGCAAAACTCATTTCGTGGGTCACGATGACCATGGTGCGTTTTTCTTCGGCCAGGCTGCGAATGGCCGCCAGCACTTCGCCGACCAGTTCCGGATCGAGCGCCGAGGTTGGCTCGTCGAAGAGGATCACTTCCGGCTCCATGGCCAACGCCCGGGCGATTGCCACGCGCTGTTGCTGCCCACCGGACAGCCTGCGCGGATAGGCGTCTTCCTTGCCTGCCAGGCCGACCTTGGCCAGCAGTTTTCGACCCAGCGCCAACGCTTGATCCCTTGGCATTTTCTTCACCACCAAAGGGCCTTCGATGACGTTTTCCAAGGCCGTGCGATGGGGGAACAGATTGAAGTTCTGAAACACGAAACCGACGTGCTGGCGCAAGCGGCGCACCAGGCTCTGCTGCTGGTTCAGCGGGCGGCTGCCATCGATCTCGATGTCGCCGACCTTGATCCGGCCGCTGGTGGGTTCTTCAAGAAAGTTCAGGCAACGCAGGAAGGTGGTCTTGCCCGAGCCGCTAGGGCCGATGATCGCGACCACCTCGCCTTCTTCAACCTTCAGATCGATGCCGTTGAGCACCACTTGACCCTTGAACTGCTTTGTCAGTTTTTCCACGACAATCATGGGGTCAGGACTCCTGGTCGTGCCGATTGACCCGCTCTTCCAACTGGTTTTGCAGGTGCGAGAGCACCGTTGCAAGCACCCAGTAAATCAGTGCGGCGGCAAGATACATGGTGAAAATTTCGAAGGTGCGGGCGGTGATCAACTGTGCCTGACGGAACAGTTCCGGCACCTGAATGGTCGCCGCCAGCGCAGTGTCCTTGACCAGCGAAATGAAGCTGTTGCCCAGTGGCGGCAACGCCGTTCGCGCAGCTTGCGGCAGGATGGCCCGGCGCAGGGTTTGCGCGCGGGTCATGCCGATACTGGCCGCGGCTTCCCATTGGCCGCGCTCAATGGAGCTGATTGCGGCACGGAGGATTTCGCAGGCGTAGGCGGCCATGTTCAGCGAGAAGCCGATCAAGGCCGCCGGCAGCGGATCGAGTTCGATACCCAATTGCGGCAAGCCGTAATAGATCACGAACAGTTGCACCAGCAACGGCGTGCCGCGAAAGAACGACACGTAGATGCGGGCGATCCAGCTCACCAGCTTGAAGCGCGACAAGCGCATCAAGGCCAGGCTAAACCCCAGCAACAGACCAAAGAACATCCCGCCCAGGCTGAGGATGACCGTGAAATACGCGCCCTTGAGCAAAAAGGGCGCGGAGTCCAGCGCGAGTTGGAAAGCTTCTTCCATTATTGGGTGACGTCAGCGCTGAAGTATTTTTCCGAAAGCTTTTTCAGCGTACCGTCGGCACGCAGCTTGTCGATGGCCTTGTTCACCGCAGCCAGCAGCTCAGGCTCGCCTTTGCGTAGGGCAATACCGGCTTCCTGACGGGAGAACGGTTCACCGGCGGCGGTGGTGTCCTTGGCCTTCCTGGCGTATTCCAGCGCGGCGAGGCGGTCGATCAGAATGACGTCGGTGCGGCCAACGCGCAGGTCCTGGAACTTGGTCGGATCATCTTCGTAGGTGCGGACTTCAGCACCCGGCACATTGGTTTTTACCCACTGCTCATAGTTGGTGCCCAGGCCTACACCGACTTTCTTACCGGTCAGGTCGGCGGCGGTCTTGATGTTCAGCTCCGCAACCTTCTTTGTCAGCACCAGCGCCTGAATCCCGGAAACGGTGTAAGGCTCGGAGAAGTCATACTTCTTCTTGCGCTCTTCGGAGATCGTCACCTGGTTGATCACTGCGTCCAGACGCTTGGATTCCAGCGCCGCGAGGATGCCGTCCCATTTGGTCGGTTGCAGTTTGACCTTCACGCCCAGCTCTTTGGCCAGGGCTTCGGAGAACTCCACTTCGAAGCCGGCCAGTTTGCCGTTGGCATCGACGAAACTGAACGGTGGATAAGTGCCTTCCAGGCCGACATTGATCACGCCGGCATCCTTGATTTTTTGCAGCTGCTCACCAGCCACCGCTTGCCCCAACAGGCCAGCACCGAGTACCAGGCCCAGCGAGCCCACCAGCAGATTTCGACGAAATGCGGAAAAATTCATGACAAGCCCCTGTGTTTTTTTAGGAAGACATTTTTTTGGAGAAGCAGGCAAAACCGGGAATTGAACGGCTGCAACATCGTGCCCTAAAAGCAGCGTATGCGTCTCGCGGCAATTGCGCCTGCGGCGGGACTATATGACGAGGCTTTTAGATGTGAAAATAATATAAATTCAGTTTGTTATTCTTTGTTGGAATATAAAGGCTTCGTGTAATTCCTTTGGTGAGGGAGCTTGCTCCCTCACCACAGAAGATCTTTTTCCGGCAGGCTCAAAACGCCGAGTTATAGGCAAACAACGCCGGCGCGCCGCCCGTGTGCAGGAAGATGATCGGGCCGTCATTGAAGCGCTGCCGGCCGATACCGTCGAGCAAACCGGCCATGGCCTTGCCAGTGTAGACCGGGTCGAGCAACAGCCCTTCCTGGCTGGCCAGCAACTTGATGGCCGCCAGGGTGCCGGCGTTCGGCTCGCCGTAACGCGGAGCGAAATACTCGTCCCACAATTGCACCTTGAAACTCGCCGGCAGGTTCACACCCAGCAGTTCGGCAGTGCGCTCGGCCAGGCCCTGGACTTTCGGCCGCTGGTCTTCGTCGCTGCGCGAAACGGTGACGCCGATCACCGGCAAGTCCGGCAGTACTTCGCTCAGCGCCAACGCCAGACCGCTGTGAGTGCCGGCGCTGCCCGAAGCCAACACCACGGCGGCGAACTCCAGGCCGCTGTCCTCGATTTGCCCGGCCAGCTCCAGTCCGGCTCGTACATAGCCCAGCGCGCCCAAGGCGTTGGAGCCGCCAATCGGCACCAGATAAGGTTTTTTGCCGTTACTGCGCAGACGCTCGGCCAGTGCCTGCAACTGTTGGTCGGCGTTATCGAGGTTCTCTACCAACTCGACCTTGGCATCGAACAAGTCCAGCAGCAGGCGATTGCCGTTGCCCAGGTAGTTAGCGTCATCAGTGCCGATCGGATTTTCCAGCAAGGCGATGCAGCCCAGGCCCAGCTTGGCGGCAAGCGCTGCTGTCTGGCGCACATGGTTGGACTGGATGGCGCCAGCGGTGATCAGCGTATCGGCACCTTGCGCCAGCGCATCGGCGGCGAGGTATTCGAGTTTGCGCAGCTTGTTGCCGCCCATGGCCAGCGGTGTCAGGTCGTCACGTTTGACGTAGACATCACGCCCTAGCCAGGCCGACAAGCGTTCGAGTTTTTCCAGGGCGGTAGCATTGGCAAGAAGGTCCAGACGATTAAAACGAGCCAGCTGTTGTTTGATCATGGGGCCGCACGGGTTATGGGAGATGACTGGACTATAGGCAGGCCGATTTGCTCGGGCAACCGACAATGTCCCTTATGCCAAAAAGTGCTGAGAACAGCACAATTCGTTCTTAATTCCGTTTTGAGCGCATACCGTAAAGTGAACGCCGTTCAGGCGGCCTTACTGTCCGGCCGCCGCAGGTGAGGAGTTTTACCGTGAGCCAGCGTTCCAGCCATTGGCAATTACAGACCATCGTCAGCCAACTGCGCACCGCCCGCGACCAGTGGCGTGCGCAGAACGGTCGTATCAGCGGCGAGCAGGGCGGGCGTGAGCTGCCATCGCGCGCGGCGATGGCGGAGATTCTCGAAGCACTGTGTGGTGCGTTGTTCCCGATGCGCCTGGGCCCGGTGGATCTGCGCGAGGAGAGTGAAGACTTCTACGTTGGGCATACGCTGGATGTGGCGCTGAATGCGCTGCTGGCTCAGGCGCGGCTGGAGCTGCGCTATGTCGCACGGCAAAGCGCCCAGGTCGATACCGAAGTCGAGGCGCGGGCGATCAGCCTGATCCAGGATTTCGCCCTGGCCTTGCCGGGGCTGCGCAGCCTGTTGGATTCCGATGTGCTGGCGGCGTATCACGGCGACCCGGCAGCACGCAGTGTCGATGAAGTGCTGCTGTGCTATCCGGGGATTCTGGCGGTGATTCACCATCGTCTGGCCCACCATTTGTACCGCGCTGGACTGCCATTGCTGGCGCGGATCAGTGCGGAAATCGCGCACTCGGCGACCGGCATCGACATTCACCCGGGCGCGCAGATCGGCCGCAGTTTCTTCATCGACCACGGCACAGGCGTGGTGATCGGCGAAACCGCGATCATCGGCGAGCGGGTACGCATCTACCAGGCCGTGACCCTCGGCGCCAAACGCTTCCCGGCCGACGAAGACGGTCAGTTGCAGAAGGGCCATCCGCGCCATCCGATCGTTGAAGACGATGTGGTGATCTATGCCGGCGCGACCATCCTCGGACGGATCACCATCGGCAAGGGCTCGACCATCGGCGGCAACGTCTGGCTGACCCGCAGCGTACCGGCCGGTTGCAACCTGACCCAGGCCAATCTGCAGCATGATGACGGGACGCAGAAGTAAGCCCTGAGGCTTTCACCGCCAGGTCTTCCGCTATCGCGAGCAGGCTCGCTCCCACATTGAATCTGTGTCAGCCCACAAAGTTGTGAACGACACGAACCCTGTGGGAGCGAGCCTGCTCGCGTTTGGATTTCAAGCCGAACCGAGATAATGGCATTCAGCCAATTTCCCACTGAACGAATCCTCCAAACCCCGCGTCATACCCCTCCCTAAGCTAGCGTACGAAACATACCGCCGAGCCTTGCGATTAGTCCTCACAGCCTATCCATGTTTAACTTGAACGTTCATTCAAGTTAAACCGGTGGTTCGCTGCCCGCTCACAACAGGAGGCTAGCCTTTGCTGAGTCTGATTTTTACAGCCACGTTTTACCCCCTCGAGGTGCACGTTTCATGAGTGCATCGTTCACCCCTCCAAGCGGTCAGATCCGCATGAATCCGCCGGTGTTCTACTTCGCGGCGACCTTCATTTTACTGTTCGGCCTGGTGGTCATCGCCTTCCCGCAAGAGTCCGGCGCCTGGTTGCTGGCGGCGCAAAACTGGGCGGCCAACACGGTCGGCTGGTACTACATGCTGGCAATGACCCTGTATCTGGTCTTCGTGGTGGTCACCGCCTTGTCTGGCTACGGCAAGATCAAGCTCGGTGCCGACCACGACGAGCCCGAATTCAGTTACCTGTCCTGGGCCGGCATGCTGTTTGCCGCCGGGATCAGCATCACGCTGTTTTTCTTCTGCGTCTCCGAACCCCTGACGCACATGCTGCAGCCGCCGCAGGGCGAGGCCGGCACGGCGGATGCAGCACGCCAGGCGATGCAGGTGCTGTTTCTGCATTGGGGCCTGCACGGTTGGGGCGTGTTCGCGTTTGTCGGCATGGCGTTGGCCTATTTCGCCTATCGGCATAACCTGCCGCTGGCCCTGCGCTCGGCGCTTTATCCGCTGATCGGCAAACGCATCAATGGCCCGATCGGTTATGCGGTGGATGGCTTCGGCATCATTGCCACGGTGTTCGGTCTGGGCGCCGACATGGGCTTCGGCGTGTTGCACCTCAACTCGGGCCTCGACTACTTGTTCGGTATCGCCCACACCCAGTGGATTCAGGTCGGCCTGATCACGCTGATGATGGGTGCGGCGATCATCGTTGCCGTCGCCGGCGTCGATAAAGGCGTGCGGGTGATGTCCGACATCAACATGCTGCTGGCCTGCGCGCTGTTGCTGTTCGTGTTGTTCGCTGGCCCTACCCAGCACCTGCTCAACACCTTGATCCAGAACCTTGGCGACTACCTCGGCGCCTTGCCGATGAAGAGTTTCGACCTTTACGCCTACGACAAACCCAGCGACTGGCTGGGCGGCTGGACGGTGTTCTACTGGGCCTGGTGGATCGCGTGGTCGCCGTTCGTGGGCCTGTTCATCGCACGTATTTCCCGTGGCCGGACCATCCGTGAATTCGTCTTCGGCGTGCTGTTGATTCCGCTCGGTTTCACCCTGGCGTGGATGTCGATCTTCGGTAACAGCGCCATCGACCAGGTGCTCAACCACGGCATGAGTGCCCTTGGCTTGTCGGCCATCGAGAACCCGTCGATGACCCTCTACTTGCTGCTGGAAACCTATCCGTGGAGCAAAACGGTGATCGCCGTCACGGTGTTCATCAGCTTCGTGTTCTTCGTCACCTCGGCCGACTCCGGCACCGTGGTGCTCTCGACGCTGTCGGCCAAGGGCGGTAACGCCGATGAAGACGGGCCGAAATGGCTGCGGGTGTTCTGGGGCGCGATGACCGCGCTGGTCACCAGTGCATTGTTGTTTGCCGGCAGCATCGATTCGTTGAAGTCAGCGGTGGTGCTGACTTCGTTGCCGTTCTCGCTGATTCTGTTGCTGATGATGTGGGGGCTGCACAAGGCGTTCTACCTCGAATCGCAGAAGCAGATCGCCCAGTTGCATTCGCTGGCGCCGGTTTCGGCGTCGTCACGGCGCGGTAAGGGTGGCTGGCGTCAGCGTCTGAGTCAGGCTGTGCACTTCCCGTCGCGTGACGAGGTGTACCGTTTCCTCGACACGACGGTGCGTCCGGCGATTGAAGAAGTGACGGCGGTGTTCGCTGAAAAGGGCTTGAACGTGGTCACTCAACCGGACCCGGCCAGTGACAACGTCAGCCTGGAAATCGGCCACGGCGATCAGCCTCCGTTCATCTACCAGGCGCAAATGCGCGGTTACTTCACGCCGTCCTTCGCCCGTGGCGGGATGGGCTCCAAAGAGCTCAACAACCGTCGTTACTACCGGGCTGAAGTGCACCTGAGCGAAGGCAGTCAGGATTACGATCTGGTGGGTTACACCAAGGAACAAATCATCAACGACATCCTCGATCAGTACGAGCGGCACATGCAGTTCCTGCATCTGGTGCGCTGATCGAGGCCGGTGGTGCTCAGGCGATGTTCAAGGTCATGAACAACACCAGAGCGGCCACCGGTACGCTGAACACCATGAAGCCCACCATCAATTCGGAGGTCAGCGGTTGCCCGGCGGAGATCATGCCGATGGCGCCGTTGATCACCGTCAGCGCCAGCCACAGGACCACGAAGCTGTAGGTCAGGGTCTGGCGGCTGAAGCCGAGCTTCTCACCGATGAACAGCATCAGCGCCAGCAAGACCAGGCCGAAGGTGATGATGATCGTGGTGTGCATGAAGTGTGCTCCTGAGTCGGTATTTGTCATACCGAGCATAGGCGCCGTTTAGCACAATGGCGCTTAAACCAGTCCGCCGTCGTACACCCCCAGTGTCGGTGAGCTTCCTGCACAACCGACACATGTCGCTACCAATTCGGGTGTTTGTGGATTGAGTGGCGCAGGTGTTGGCACGGGTGGGTTAGCCAGTCGTCTGGTTAGAAAAATACGTGTTTGCGATGGGCTAATATTTAATCGAATGTGTATGGTGTGTATTGGAGTGTCCGTTTGCCGGGTAAAGTCGCAGCAAATGCTGACGACAAAGGGCGAAGGTGATGCGGAGTCGGGAAATGATCAGGATGATCGAAGACGACGGTTGGTATTTGGTAGCAGTCAAAGGCAGCCACTATCAATACAAACATTCGTGCAAACCGGGGAGGGTCACGATCAAGCACCCTGACGCGGATCTTCCAAAGGGAACAATCAACAGCATTTTGAAACAGGCGGGCTTGAAATGAGCCTGGAGAATATCGATCAACGCCCCGATGGGGGCGGATTGGAAGGGCCTATCCCCATGAAATTCCCAGTCGTACTGCACAAGGATGCCGACTCAGATTACGGCGTGATCATCCCCGACGTTGCGGGTTGTTTCTCAGCAGGTGGAACGGTGGCGCAGGCGCTCGAAAACGTTAAAGAAGCGCTGGCGTTACATTACGAAGGACTGGTCGCTGATGGCGATCCGTTGCCGCAGGTGCGCGAGATCGATGAGCACTTCGAAAACCCGGATTACGCGGGAGGGGTTTGGGCTGTGGTCGAGTTTGATGTGACGCCTTATTTCGGCAAGTCCGTGCGTTTCAATGCAACGTTGCCAGAGCAGTTGCTGGAGCGCATTGATCAGACGGTTAGACGCGATCAACGGTACAACTCAAGATCCGGGTTTCTGGCAGCAGCGGCCCTACGCGAACTGTCGGCGTAACGACCAAATCAAGAACTGTATGAAACGTTTCAGCATTTAGTCGAACTCCCCCGTTTTGAATGCGTTGCCTGAGCGTATGCTGGGCAACGCTGACGACCTCGTCGCTCACAACAAGAGAGGGTTCGATGACTTACACCGCTGCTGCTGATCGTTACGACTCCATTCCTTACCGCCGCGTTGGTCGCAGCGGGCTGGTGCTGCCGGCACTGTCGCTGGGCTTGTGGCACAACTTCGGCGACAGTACGCCGATCGATACCCAGCGATCCTTGCTGCGTACTGCCTTCGACCTGGGCATCAACCACTTCGACCTGGCCAACAATTACGGTCCACCGTACGGCAGTGCCGAGATCAATTTCGGTCGTTTGCTGCGTGAAGATTTCAAGCAGTACCGCGACGAGTTGATCATCTCCAGCAAGGCCGGTTGGGACATGTGGCCGGGTCCTTACGGTCAGGGTGGCGGCTCGCGTAAATACGTGCTGGCCAGCCTCGACCAGAGCCTGCAACGCCTGGGCGTCGACTACGTGGACATCTTCTATTCCCACCGCTTCGATCCGGACACTCCGCTGGAAGAAACCGCTGGCGCATTGGCGACTGCCGTGCAGCAGGGCAAGGCGCTGTACATCGGTATCTCGTCGTATTCCGGGGCGAAAACCCGCGAAATGGCCGCACTGCTGAAAGAGTGGAAAGTCCCGCTGTTGATCCACCAGCCGGCTTACAACTTGCTCAACCGCTGGGTGGAAAAAGACCTGCTGGACGCCACCGATGAACTCGGCGCGGGCGTGATTGCGTTCACGCCATTGGCTCAGGGGTTGTTGACCGACAAGTACCTCAACGGCGTACCGAAAGATGCACGGGTCAATCGTCCGGGCGGTGACTCGTTGCAAGCCTCGCACCTGTCCGATGCCAACATTGCCCTGGTGCGCGTGCTCAACGAAATCGCCAAACGCCGTGGTCAAAGCCTGGCGCAAATGGCCCTGGCCTGGACACTGCGCGACCCGCGAGTGACCTCGGCGTTGATCGGCGCCAGCCGCCCGGAGCAGATTATCGAGAACGTCGGCGCGTTGAAGAACTTGAGCTTCAGCGTTGAGGAACTGGCAGAGATTGACCGGTTTGCCCAGGAGGGCGGGATCAATTTGTGGGAGAAGCCGTCGACGGCGGAGTAAGTGTCCGGCGCTGGATCTTCTGGCGCCTGTCAGATTGCTTTCGCGAGCAGGCTCGCTCCCACATTGGATTGGGGTTGACCACAAATCTGTGGCCAACCGAAAACCCTGTGGGAGCGAGCCTGCTCGCGATGGGGCCATAAAAAGCAGTAAAGCAGCCAGTGGCTCAGCGGAAAAACGGCACATCCCCCAACACCGTCGCCCGGTGCATCACCCGCCGTGCCGGTCGGTAATCGTCCACCGCAAAATGCTGGGTCACGCGGTTATCCCAGAACGCCACGTCGTTCTCCTGCCAACGCCAGCGAATGGTAAATTCCGGCCGCGTAGCATGGGCGAACAGCAGCTTCAGAATCGCCTCGCTTTCGGTTTCCGACAGCTCATTGATCTTCGTCGTGAAGCCTTCATTGACGAACAACGACTTGCGCCCGCTGACCGGGTGCGTGCGGATCACCGGATGTGACAGTGGAGGGTTTTTCTTGCGCGCTTCTTCCCACTGAGCCAGTGCTTCAGGCGTAGTCCCAAAGCGTTCCAGCGGGAAGGATTTGACGAAATCGTGAGTCGCGGTCAGGCCTTGCAGCAGGTTTTGCAGAGGCGTCGACAGGGCTTCGTACGCCGCGATACCGCTGGCCCACAGCGTGTCGCCCCCAAACTCCGGCAACAGCTTGGCGCTGAGCACCGCGCCAAGGGCCGGGGTCGGCAGGAAGGTCACGTCGGTGTGCCACACGGCGTTGTCACGCACATCGGTATGAGCGGTGTCGAGGATCAACACTTCTGGCTGTTCCGGTACATTCGGGTAGATCGGGTGAATATGCAGGTCGCCGAAATTCGCCGCGAAGCGTGCCTGCTGCTGCGGGTTGATCGGCTGCTCGCGGAAGAACAGCACTTGGTGCTTGAGCAGTGCCTGCTCGATCGCGTCGCGCTGTTCGAGGTTCAGCGGCTGGGAGATATCGACGCCGCTGATCTGCGCGCCGAGGGCGGTGCTGAGTGGGGTGATGGTCAGGCTGCTCATGGCTTTCTCTTCAATCCGGGGTGCCGATTGTGGGAGCGAGCCTGCTCGCGATGACGGAATTACATTCAACATCAATGTTGACTGACCCACCGCTATCGCGAGCAGGTCGGATCGCCGCACCGTCGCTCCCACATGAATAATTAGTGCGCCTGGCCATGCCACGGCACCAGTTTGCGTTGCAGCGCCCGCAGGCCCATTTCCATGGCGAAGGCGATCAGCGCGATCACCAGAATCCCCAGCACCACCACATCGGTGACCAGAAATTGCGCGGCCGACTGCACCATGAAGCCCAGGCCGCTGGTGGCGGCGATCAGTTCGGCAGCCACCAGCGTCGACCAACCCACGCCAAGACCAATGCGCACGCCGGTCAGAATGTCCGGCAACGCGCTCGGCAAAATCACATGGCGAATCAGCTGGGCCCGGGTTGCACCCATCGACTGCGCGGCGCGCAATTTGGCGGGGTCGACGGTGCGTACGCCAGTCGCGGTGGCGATGGCGATCGGGGCGAAGATCGCCAGATAGATCAGCAACACCTTGGACAGCTCACCGATGCCACACCAGATCACGATCAGCGGCAGGTAGGCCAACGGTGGAATAGGCCGGTAGAACTCGATCAGCGGGTCGAGAACGCCGCGTGCGATGCGGTTGTGACCAATGGCGATACCGACCGGCACGGCGGTCAGGACTGCAAAGCCCAGGCCCAGACCAATCCGGCTGAGGCTTGCGCCCAAATGCTGCCAGAGGGTCGAGTCCATATAACCCGTGGTCGCCAGCAACCAGCCTTTTTGCAGGACGGCCGCCGGCGGTGGAAGGAACAAGGGCTCGATCAGGCCACTGGCGGTAACAGCCCACCAAACCGCGAGCAAAGCGATCAGCGTCAGTACGCTGATCCAGCGTGTGCCAAGGCTGCGACGCAGCGGAATCAGCGTCGATGGGCTGGCGGGGTTGGCCGTCGTGACCGGGATTTCATAACTGCTCATGCGCGCTCCTGCCGCTGGGCGGCGCTGCGTTGGGAGAACACACGGGCGAGTACGTGTTCGCGGGTTTCGATAAAGCGCGGGTCGGATTTGATCGCCCGAGCCGATTCGCCAGCGGCGTAACGCTGACCGAAATCCAGCTGCAAGCGCTCGACGATTTGCCCGGGGTTTGGCGCCAACAGAATCAGATCCGTGGCCAGGAACACTGCTTCTTCAATGTCGTGGGTAATCAGGAACACCGGTTTGGCGGTGCGTCGCCAGACTTGCAGCAACAGTTCCTGCATCTGTTCGCGGGTGAACGCGTCGAGGGCGCCGAAGGGTTCGTCCATCAACAACACGCGCGGGTCGGCAGCGAGGGCGCGGGCCAGGCCGACACGCTGCTTCTGGCCGCCCGAGAGCTGCCAGATGCGGCGATCGTCAAAGCCTGCGAGGTCGACCAGCGCGAGCATTTCCCGGGTGCGGGTTTCGCGTTTATCACGCGGCACACCGGCCAGTTCCAGACCGAAACCGACGTTGGCCAACACGTCCTGCCAAGGCAGCAGCGCGTCGTCCTGGAACACCACGCCACGCTCGGCGCTCGGACCTTTGACCGGCACACCATCGAGGGTGATGCGTCCGGCGCTGGGTTCGACGAAGCCGGCGATCAGGTTCAACAGCGAGGTCTTGCCGCTGCCGGACGGGCCGAGGGCGACCAGCAATTGCCGGGGCCCAAGGCTTAAGGAAATATCCGCCAGCACCGGTTCCGGGCTACCGGGGTACTGTGCGCTGATGCGCTCCAGCTGAAGCAAGGCCATCGCGGTCAACTCCCGATCAGTTAGTGATGTACTTGGCGCTGACGTAAGGGGCGTAGTCCGGCAGCACGGCCTCGACCTTGCCTTGCTCCTTGAGGAACGCCGCGGTGTCGGTGATGGCCTTGGTGGTCGGCGCGCCGAGGGTGATCACCTGATCAGCCGCCAGCGGGTAGACGTTGCCTTGCAGCAGCAACGGGATGTCGCTGGCCTTGGCGCCGGAGAGTTTTACCAGTTTGTCGACGTTGCCCTTATCCGCCAGCCAGGCTTGCGGGTCCTTGCGGTAGTGGGCATAGGCGTCGAGGGTGACTTTGGCGAAGGCACTGACGATTTCCGGGTGCTTCTCGGCGAAATCCTTGCGCACGATCCACGCATCGAAGGTCGGCGCGCCGAACTTGGCCAGTTCGCCGGAAGTGATCAGCACCTTGCCGTTTTCCTTGGCAACGCCCAGTGCCGGGTCCCACACGTAGGTTGCGTCGATGTCACCGCGTTTCCATGCGGCAATGATTGCCGGCGGCGCGAGGTTGAGGATCTGCACTTTCGACGGGTCGATGTTCCAGTGTTTGAGCGCGGCCAGCAGGCTGTAGTGACCGGTGGAAACGAATGGCACGGCGATTTTCTTGCCGATCAGGTCCTGCGGGGTCTTGATCCCGGAACCATCGCGGGCCACCAGTGCTTCGGCGGCGCCGATCTGGGTGGCGATGAGGAAGGTTTCGACCGGAACCTTACGGGTGATCGCAGCGGTCAGCGGGCTGGAACCGAGGTAGCCGATCTGCACATCACCCGAGGCGATGGCGGCGATGATGTCGGCTCCGTTGTCGAACTTGCGCCAGTCGATTTTGGCGTGGGTGGCGGTTTCGTAACTGCCATCAGCCTGGGCGACTTTGGCTGGGTCGACGGTGGTCTGGTAGGCGACGGTGACGTCTGCCGCCTGAGCGAAAAAGCTCGCTGCAACCAGGGACGCGGCCGCCAGGAGGCGAAGGGGGAAGTGCAGTTTCATCATGAAAGTCCTCATCAGGCGGCCGGGGTTTCGGCGAGTGATGAGACTAAATGATCTAAGAATTCTAAAATAAATAACTTTTTCGAATGAGCTTATGAGCGGAAAAACCTGACAGCGACCTGTGTACAGCATTGTGGCGAGGGAGCTTGCTCCCGCTCGTCTGCGAAGCAGACGCAAAATCAGCGACGGGTTTTATCAGGTAAAACACTATCGCTGGAATTGGGAGTCCTTCGGACTCCAGCGGGAGCAAGCTCCCTCGCCACAGAGGTGTATATCTAGTTACTGATCGCCAGAATGCTCGCCTGATACGACCCGACAAACACGTCGAAATCGCCGACTTCGTTCTGCTCAAGCTCAGTTTGCTGGGCCAGCGACGAGCGCGCCAGTTCTTCAAAGCGCGCCTGCTCTTCAACAGTCAGCGGCTCGCTGCGGAAGAACTCGGCGTGCGCCTGACTCTGGCGCAGGGAGAACTGGGCGAAGCTTTCCTTGTGCTCGGTCATCGCTGCCAGCACCTGCGCGGAAGGGGTCAGGGACGGGTCGCGGATTTTTGCTCGTTGCGCGTCGAGGGCTTTGCTGTGGGCGTCGCCACCGTGGCTCTGGTCGAGCAGTGCCGCCAGTGGGGCGATTTTTTCCAGCAGCTCGCTGGCCCACTCTTTCATGTCCACCGACTGGCCATCACGTTGCAATTGCAGGCCCGGACGGCGACCTTCCTTGACCACGCTGAGGAAGTTCGAGGTGGCGTTGCCGCAGGTGGTGGTGGTCAGCAACGGGCTGTCGTTCAGCGCGCAATACAGCAGGAACGCGTCGAGGAAACGTGCCTCTGGCAGGTCGATGCCCATTGGCATGAACGGGTTGATGTCCAGCAAACGCACTTCAACGTACTGAATGCCACGGGCCATCAGCGCCTGGATCGGCCGCTCGCCGGTGTAGGTCACGCGTTTCGGGCGGATGTTGGAGTAGTACTCGTTTTCGATCTGCAGGATGTTGGTATTGAGCTGAACCCACTCACCGTCCTGGTGCGTGCCGATTTCGACGTACGGCGGGTACGGCGTGGCAACCGCTTTGCGCAGGCTGTCGGTGTAGCTGTTCAGGTCGTTGTAGCACGGCGTCAGCCCGGCTTGCGCATTGCTCTGGTAACCCAGATCGCTCATGCGCAGGCTGGTGGCATACGGTAGGTACAGGGTTTCGGCGTCGAATTGCTCCAATTGATGGGAGCGACCGCGCAGGAAACCGGCGTCCAGCGCTGGCGAAGAGCCGAACAGGTACATCAGCAGCCAGCTGTAGCGGCGGAAATTACGGATCAGCGCGATGTAGGCCGACGACTGATAGTCGCGGTCGGTGCCGACAAAGCCTTCAGCCTCCTTGAGCAGCGGCCAGAGCTTTTCCGGCAGGGAAAAGTTGTAGTGAATCCCGGCGATGCACTGCATGGTCTTGCCGTAGCGCAGGGCCAGGCCCTTGCGGTAGACGTACTTGAGCTGACCGATGTTGGAGGTGCCGTAGTAGGCGATCGGGATATCTTCCTCGGCCGGCAACGGGCACGGCATCGACGGACTCCACAGGTACTCGTTGCCGAGCTTGCTGTAGGCAAAGCGGTGAATCTTGTCGAGGCTCGCCAGCGTGTCCGCCGGGTCCGGCAGGGCAGGCGTGATGAACTCCAGCAGCGACTCGGAATAGTCGGTGGTGATCTGTTCGTTGGTCAGCGCGGAACCCAGGCTTTCAGGGTGCGGCGTTTGCGCCAGGCGACCTTCGCCCGTCACGCGCAGGCATTCACGTTCGATGCCGTGAAGACACTGTTCGAGCAGGGAGAGGTTAGCGCGCTCGCCGAGCAGAGCCAGGCGGCGGTTGAGAAGTTCGCTCAAGTTGGATTCCTTCACGCGTCAGTCGCCCCAATATGGGGGTGGGCAGGACGGTCTACAAGGGTGAAGTTAAAACTGGCGTTTTCGCCTGGTTTTTGAGCCGCACAGGCCTAATGCCGGTCATTCAGAAACTGCGCAACCCCTGTGGGAGCGAGCTTGCTCGCGATGAGGGAGTATCAGTCAACAATAAGTCTCTGACATACCGTCATCGCGAGCAAGCTCGCTCCCACAGGATTCGCAGCGCCGAAATTAACTCAAATTGATGACGCGCATCTACAGGACAGCGAACGTGCCTTGTGCTTTTGCGACCAGTTTGTCGCCTTGCATCACATCAGCTTCGACCACCAGCGTGCGCCGGCCCGGGTGAATCACCCGCGCCGTGCACATCACCTCGCCTTCAGCCACGGCGCGGATGTAGTTGATCTTGCACTCGATGGTCGCGCTCTGCTGGTCAAAACCATGGGAACTGGAACAGGCCAGCCCCATGGCAATGTCCACCAGACTGAACAACGCCCCGCCGTGCAGCTTGCCGCCGCGATTGCGCAGCTGCGGCTCAAGGGCCAGGGCGACTTGCGCCACCCCGGTCTCAAGGCTGTGCAAACGGCAACCCAGCAGCTTGAAAAAAGCGCTTTCGGTCAACCCCGCAGGGACTTCCATCAGCGTTTCTTCAACTGCTTGGCGTTGGCGAACAGCGACGCCATGGCATTGTTGCTTGGAGCGGCTGCTGTGGTTTCCTTACGCGGTGGGGTGTTCGAAGGCTGACGCGGCGCCGAACCTGGACGCGCGCCACGAGCGCCGTCGATCTTCTCGCCCGGGGTGTCGCTCATGCGCATCGACAGGCCAACGCGTTTGCGCGGGATGTCGACTTCCATGACCTTGACCTTGACCACATCACCGGCTTTCACCGCTTCACGCGGATCCTTGATGAATTTCTCCGAAAGCGCAGAGATATGCACCAAACCGTCCTGATGCACGCCGATATCGACGAAAGCACCGAAGTTGGTCACGTTGGTCACCACGCCTTCGAGGATCATCCCCAGTTGCAAGTCCTTGAGGTCTTCGACGCCTTCCTGGAACTCGGCAGTCTTGAACTCTGGACGCGGGTCGCGGCCCGGTTTTTCCAGTTCTTGCAGGATGTCGGTGACCGTTGGCAGACCGAAGGTTTCGTCGGTGTACTTCTTCGGATCGAGACGCTTGAGGAAAGCGGCGTCGCCGATCAGCGAGCGGATGTCGCGGTCGGTTTCAGCGGCGATGCGTTGCACCAGCGGATAGGCTTCCGGGTGAACCGCGGACGAGTCCAGCGGGTTGTCGCCGTTCATCACGCGCAGGAAGCCGGCGGCCTGTTCGAAGGTCTTTTCGCCGAGACGGGCGACTTTCTTCAAGGCAGCGCGGGTTTTGAATGCACCGTTTTCATCGCGGTGGGTCACGATGTTCTGCGCCAGGGTCGCGTTGAGGCCGGAGATACGGGCCAGCAGCGCAACGGAGGCGGTGTTCACGTCGACGCCAACGGCGTTCACGCAGTCCTCGACCACCGCGTCCAGGCCGCGCGCCAGTTTCAGCTGCGACACGTCGTGCTGGTACTGGCCGACACCGATGGATTTCGGATCGATTTTCACCAGCTCGGCCAGCGGGTCTTGCAAGCGACGGGCAATCGACACCGCGCCACGGATCGACACGTCGAGGTCCGGGAATTCCTTGGAGGCCAGCTCCGAGGCCGAGTACACCGAAGCGCCGGCTTCGGAGACCATGACCTTGGTCATTTTCATCGCCGGGTATTTTTTGATCAGGTCCGCGGCGAGCTTGTCGGTTTCACGGCTGGCAGTGCCGTTGCCGATGGCGATCAGGTCCACCGAGTGCTTGGCGCACAGGGCCGCGAGCACAGCGATGGTCTGGTCCCACTTGTTGTGCGGCACGTGCGGGTAAACCGTGGCGTGATCCAGCAGCTTGCCGGTGGCGTCGACCACCGCCACCTTGCAACCGGTGCGCAGGCCCGGGTCCAGGCCCAGCGTGGCGCGTGGGCCGGCAGGCGCGGCCAGCAGCAAGTCGTGCAGGTTGTGTGCGAAAACGTTGATCGCCTCGGTCTCGGCACCGTCACGCAGCTCACCGAGCAGGTCGGTTTCCAGGTGGGTGTAGAGCTTGACCTTCCAGGTCCAGCGCACCACTTCACCGAGCCATTTGTCGGCTGGGCGGTTCTGGTTGGCGATGCCGAATTGCTGACCGATCATGCCTTCGCACGGGTGCATAGTGCCCGGCAGCTCGTCACCGACTTTCAGCGCGGAGCTGAGGATGCCTTCGTTGCGGCCACGGAAAATCGCCAGGGCGCGGTGCGATGGCATGCTTTTCAGCGGCTCGTCATGTTCGAAGTAGTCGCGGAACTTGGCGCCTTCTTCTTCCTTGCCGGCGATCACGCGGGCACTGAGGGTGGCTTCCTGCTTCAGGTAGCTGCGCAACTTGTCGAGCAGGTTGGCGTCTTCGGCGAAGCGTTCCATGAGGATGTATTTGGCGCCTTCGAGGGCCGCCTTCACGTCTGCCACGCCTTTTTCGGCGTTGACGAAGCGTGCGGCTTCGGTGTCTGGCGTCAGGTTCGGGTCGTTGAACAGGCCGTCGGCCAGTTCGCCAAGGCCGGCTTCCAGGGCGATCTGGCCCTTGGTGCGGCGTTTTTGCTTGTACGGCAGGTACAAGTCTTCGAGGCGGGTCTTGGTGTCGGCGAGTTTGATATCGCGCTCGAGTTGCGGGGTCAGCTTGCCTTGCTCTTCGATGCTGGCAAGGATGCTGATGCGCCGTTCGTCGAGTTCTCGCAGGTAGCGCAGACGCTCTTCCAGATGACGCAATTGCGTGTCATCGAGGCTGCCGGTCACTTCTTTCCGGTAGCGGGCGATGAAGGGCACCGTGGAGCCTTCATCGAGTAGCGCGACGGCCGCTTCGACCTGTTGTGGGCGTACACCGAGTTCCTCGGCGATGCGGCTGTTGATGCTGTCCATAAAACCACCTGACAAATTGTGAAAGCAGGCTCGCGGGCGCAGGGAATAAGGCCCGGCGAGTCTGGTTGAGCGGCCTGGCCAGCGCCGCTACCTGGATCAAAAGGCATCCCATTGACCCGTGGAATCGAACAATTACTGCCGGGCGATGAAAAATAAAAAGCCGCCACCGGCAGTAACGATCAGACGTTGCCCGACACAAAAGGCCGCGCATTATAACCGCCGTTCTGCCCGATGGGGGCATCGCGGGCTGTAGGCATAAAGGCCATGTCGCTGGCGACATAGGAAAAATCTGCTAACAATGCACACGGTGCGTATAACGGCAGCTACGCCATAATGCGCACCGAGATCAAAGGAGCATCCAATGAGCAGCACTGCACAAACTGCTGAAGGCGAAAAAATTCTTATCGTTGACGACGATCCGGGGCTCAGCAGCCTGCTGGAACGTTTTTTCGTCAGCAAGGGCTATCGTGCCCGCGCCGTACCGAACACCGAACAGATGGATCGTTTGCTGGCGCGTGAAGTGTTCAACCTGGTCGTCCTCGACCTGATGTTGCCCGGCGAAGACGGCCTGACCGCCTGCCGCCGTCTGCGTGGCGCAAACAATCAGATTCCGATCATCATGCTCACCGCCAAGGGCGATGAGCTGAGCCGTATCAAAGGCCTGGAACTGGGCGCCGACGATTACCTGGCCAAGCCGTTCAACCCGGACGAGCTGATGGCGCGTGTCAAAGCGGTCCTGCGTCGCCAGTCGGCTCCCGTACCGGGCGCACCGGGCAGCGAAGACGAAAGCGTGACCTTCGGTGATTACGAATTGTCGTTGGCGACTCGCGAACTCAAGCGCGGCGACGAAGTACACATGCTCACCACCGGTGAATTCGCGGTGCTCAAGGCGTTGGTGATGAATGCGCGTCAACCGCTGACCCGCGACAAGCTGATGAACCTGGCCCGTGGCCGCGAATGGGATGCCCTGGAGCGTTCCATCGACGTCCAGATCTCCCGCCTGCGCCGGATGATCGAGCCTGATCCATCGAAACCACGCTACATTCAAACGGTCTGGGGCGTGGGTTACGTGTTCGTTCCGGACGGCACCGCGACCAAGTGATCGGTGATTTGTAGGAGCGGGTCAGCCGGGTAACGTGTCACCCGGTTGATTCGCGATCCGCAATTCTGCGAGCTTGGCTCGCTCCTGCAAAGTATGTAGCGGTTGTCTATGAAAACCCCCGTGTGGTTCCCCCAAAGTTTCTTCTCTCGCACCCTCTGGCTGGTGCTGATCGTCGTGCTGTTTTCCAAGGCGCTGACCCTGGTTTATCTGTTGATGAACGAGGACGTGCTGGTGGACCGCCAATACAGTCACGGTGTCGCGCTGACCTTGCGTGCCTACTGGGCTGCAGATGAAGAAAACCGGGCGAAGATTGCCGATGCCGCGACACTGATTCGTGTGGTGGGCGCCGGTGTTCCCGAGGGTGAACAACATTGGCCCTACAGTGAAATCTATCAACGCCAGATGCAGGCCGAACTGGGTGCAGACACCGAAGTGCGATTGCGCATGCATGCACCGCCGGCGCTTTGGGTTCGGGCACCCAGCCTGGGTGACGGCTGGTTGAAAGTACCGCTGTACCCGCATCCGTTGCGTGGCCAGAAAATCTGGAACGTACTCGGCTGGTTTCTCGCCATCGGCTTGTTATCCACCGCGTCGGCGTGGATTTTCGTCAGCCAGCTCAACCAGCCGCTCAAACGGCTGGTCGATGCCGCCCGGCAACTGGGGCAGGGGCGCAGCGTGCGCCTGCCGATCAGCGACACGCCGAGTGAAATGACCGAGGTCTATCGAGCGTTCAACCAGATGGCGGAAGACGTTGAACAGGCCGGCCGCGAACGTGAATTGATGCTCGCTGGCGTTTCACACGACCTGCGCACGCCGTTGACCCGCTTGCGCCTGTCGCTGGAGCTGATGGGCAACCACAGCGACCTGAGCGACGACATGGTGCGTGACATCGAGGACATGGACGCGATTCTCGACCAGTTCCTGGCATTCATTCGCGATGGTCGGGACGAGTCGGTCGAAGAGGTCGACCTGAGTGATCTGGTGCGCGAAGTGGCCGCGCCTTACAACCAGAACGAGGAACGGGTGCGCTTGCGCCTGGAGCCGATTCAGCCATTCCCGTTGCGCCGGGTGTCGATGAAACGCCTCTTGAACAACCTGATCGGCAACGCCTTGCATCATGCAGGCAGCGGCGTTGAGGTGGCGGCGTATGTTTCGGGCGACGTCAGCGCGCCTTACGTGGTGCTGAGCGTCATGGACCGTGGCGCCGGGATCGATCCGTCAGAGCTGGAAGCGATCTTCAACCCCTTCACCCGTGGCGACCGCGCGCGGGGTGGCAAGGGCACAGGGTTGGGGTTGGCCATCGTCAAGCGGATTGCTTCGATGCATGGCGGCAATGTCGAACTGCGCAACCGCTCCGGTGGTGGCCTGGAAGCGCGGGTGCGGTTGCCGCTTGGGCTGATGTTGCCGAGGGATGCTGTCTAACGGCTGGTTGCGATCCTTGTGGCGAGGGAGCTTGCTCCCGCTCGGTTGCGCAGCAACCGCAAAACCAGCAATTGTGTTTAATCTGATCCAGCACAACCGCTGCATTTGGGAGTCCTTCGGCCTCCAGCGGGAGCAAGCTCCCTCGCCACGATGGGACGGGCTGAGCGTTAACCTTTTCCTTTGGTCCGCGTCATATTCGGCCCGCCGTTCTTCTCGATGTGCTGAATGATGATCCCTGCCACGTCCTTGCTGGTGGTGGTTTCGATCCCTTCCAGCCCTGGCGACGAGTTCACCTCCATCACCAGCGGCCCGTGGTTGGAGCGCAGGATATCCACACCTGCCACACTCAACCCCATGACCTTGGCCGCACGCAGCGCGGTCATGCGCTCCTCCGGGGTGATCTTGATCAGGCTGGCGCTGCCGCCACGGTGCAAGTTGGAGCGGAACTCGCCCGGCTTGGCCTGACGCTTCATCGCGGCGATCACCTTGTCGCCGACCACGAAGCAGCGAATGTCCGCACCGCCGGCTTCCTTGATGTATTCCTGAACCATGATGTTCTGCTTGAGGCCCATGAACGCCTCGATCACCGACTCCGCCGCCGTCGCCGTTTCACACATCACTACACCGATGCCCTGAGTGCCTTCCAGCACCTTGATCACCAGCGGTGCGCCGTTGACCATTTCGATCAGGTCGGGAATGTCGTCCGGCGAGTGAGCAAAACCGGTGACCGGCAAACCGATACCGCGACGAGAAAGCAATTGCAGCGAGCGCAGTTTGTCCCGCGAGCGGGCGATGGCCACCGACTCGTTGAGCGGGAACACGCCCATCATTTCAAATTGGCGCAACACCGCGCAGCCATAAAAAGTCACCGAGGCGCCGATCCGCGGGATTACAGCGTCAAAGCCTTCCAGCGGCTTGCCTCGGTAGTGGATCTGCGGCTTATGACTGGCAATGTTCATATAGGCGCGCAGGGTATCGATCACCACCATCTCATGGCCGCGTTCGGTGCCGGCTTCAACCAAACGACGAGTGGAATACAGACGCGGGTTCCGCGACAGCACAGCGATCTTCATGCAACACCTGTGGAAGAGGTAGTGGACACCGGGAACACCGGCTTGTCTTGAACGTATTTAATGCCTGGATTGACCACCAACTGGCCGTCGATCAGGGCTTTGGAACCGAGTAACAGGCGATAACGCATGGACTTGCGGCAGGCGAGGGTGAATTCCACTCGCCAAACCCGATCGCCGAGCGCCAGGGTGGTACTGATCACGTAACGCACCTGTGCTTGGCCGTTGGAGCTCTTAATGGTTTTCATCGTCACCAGCGGCGCTTCGCAGCGGCGGTGACGCAACTGCACCACCGTGCCCAGGTGCGCGTTGAAACGCACCCACGTTTGTCCGTCGCGCTCGAACGGCTCGATTTCGGTGGCATGCAGGCTGGAGGTGCTGGCGCCGGTGTCGATCTTCGCCCGCAAGCCCGCGACTCCCAAATCAGGGAGCGCCACCCATTCGCGCAGACCCACAACGGTCAAATGGTCAAATGTCTTCAAATGTGCTCAACCGGTGAGGGACCGTTCGCACCGCAAAGCGGCCGAATTTGCGGTATTCACGCAGAATAAAGGTTAAAAGGCGACAGATATCTACGGCCCGGATTCTCGGCTGCCGAGCGAGGCTCGAAAGCGTCGCGCATTGTATGCTGAACCGGTGAAATTCATGGCACGACAGAAACGGTAGTACAGTTCAGAAATATTTCAGAATGAGGAAAACCCATGGCACAAAAAAACGAAGAGGACGACAAAGTCCGTCTCGATAAGTGGTTGTGGGCGGCGCGCTTCTACAAAACCCGTGCACTGGCCAAGGCCGCCATTGAGAGTGGCAAGGTGCATTGCCGGGGGGAGCGCTGCAAGCCGGGCAAAGAGCCGAGGATTGGTGACGAGTTTCAGATCCGCGCCGGTTTCGATGAGCGTACCGTGGTGGTCCAGGCACTCTCGATCGTCCGTCGTGGCGCCCCTGAGGCCCAGACGTTGTACGTTGAGACCGAAGCCAGCATCGCCAAACGCGAAAACGCCGCAGCCCAGCGCAAGGCCGGTGCGTTGGGCGTCAGCACCGACGGCAAGCCGAGCAAGAAACAGCGTCGGGACCTGTTCAAGTTTCATGGCAGCAGCAACGAATAAGGTTTGGCCGCTAACGGGACTAAACTACCCAGTGTCACTACGCCGCGGTTCGACCTTGCTTGGAACAAACCCGGATTGTTCATAAAATGCCTGCCATGGCCAACATTAATGCACCGGAACGGTGCGCAAGGCGCGACTCTCAGCCCTTGTCATCCTTTAGTCTTCACTTCAGATACCCAGACCTATGACTGATCTACCGGATACCGACTACACCCAACGCTTCATCTTCGATGACAGCGACACTCGCGGCGAACTGGTGGCATTGGAGCGTAGCTATGCCGAAGTCCTTGCCAAACACACCTATCCGGAACCGGTCGCGCAACTGCTTGGTGAACTGATGGCGGCTGCGGCGCTGCTGGTTGGCACCTTGAAGTTCGATGGCTTGCTGATCCTGCAGGCGCGTTCCGAAGGCCCGGTGTCGCTGTTGATGATCGAGTGCTCCAGCGAGCGTGAAATCCGTGGTCTGGCCCGTTACGACGCAGACCTGATCGCCGCTGACGCGACCCTGGCCGACATGATGCCCGACGGCGTGCTGGCGCTCACCGTCGACCCGATCCAGGGCCAGCGTTACCAGGGCATCGTCGACCTCGACGGCGCGACCCTGGCCGACTGTTTCACCAACTATTTCGTCATGTCGCAGCAAGTCGGCACCCGTTTCTGGCTGCACGCCGATGGCCGTCGCGCCCGTGGTCTGCTGCTGCAACAACTGCCGGCCGACCGCCTGAAAGACGAAGAAGAACGCGCCGCCAGCTGGCAGCACATCACCGCGCTGGGCAGCACCCTGACCGCTGATGAATTGCTGAGCCTGGACAACGAAACTATCTTGCATCGTCTCTACCACGAAGAGCAGGTGCGTCTGTTTGATGTGCAGAAACTACGCTTCCATTGCAGTTGCTCGCGTGAGCGTTCGGCTAATGCGCTGTCCAGCCTGGGCCAGGAAGATGCTCAGGCACTGGTCGTCGAGCACGGTGGCCACATCGAAATCGACTGCCAGTTCTGCAACCAGCGCTACCTGTTCGATGCGGCCGATATCACCCAATTGTTCGCCGGAGCGGGTGTCGATACGCCGTCAGATACCCGTCACTAAAACGCTTCAGCGCAGGTAAATTCACTGGTAAACGCCGGAATAACGCCGTCCTGACGGGAGGGCCCTACTATTTTTGGGCTTTTCTGGCATAATCCGGCCCACTTTTTTCGCGGTAGTAGTGCACAACTTTCTACTACAAAACGTTTGGAGCACTCGGCCACTGGCCGACGGGGAACCTCATGACGCAAGCCAATAACGCCGTGTACACCGATCTGAGTGTTGATGATCTGGTTAAAGAAGCCCTGAAGCGCGGTGAAGGCGAGCTTGCCGACACTGGCGCACTGGTGGTTCGCACCGGTCACCGTACTGGTCGTTCGCCAGTCGACCGTTTCATCGTTGAAGAGCCAACCACTCAGGCCGCCATCGCCTGGGGCCCGATCAACCGCAAGTTCCCGGCCGACAAGTTCGATGCCCTGTGGGACCGCGTTGAGGCGTTCAACAACGCGCAAGAGCATTTCGTTTCCCACGTGCACGTAGGTTCGGCTGAAGAGCACTACCTGGCCGTGAAAATGACCACCCAGACTGCCTGGCAGAACCTGTTCGGTCGTTGCCTGTTCATCAATCCGGCCAAGTACAACCCGGCCGGTCGTGAAGAGTGGCAAGTTCTCAACGTCGCCAACTTCGAGTGCGTGCCAGAGCGTGACGGCACCAACTCCGACGGCTGCGTGATCATCAACTTCGCGCAGAAGAAAGTGCTGCTCGCCGGCATGCGTTACGCCGGTGAAATGAAGAAAGCCATGTTCTCGGTGCAGAACTTCCTGCTGCCGGCCGCCGACGTGCTGCCAATGCACTGCGCCGCCAACATCGGCGAAGAGGGCGACGTGACCCTGTTCTTCGGTCTGTCCGGCACCGGCAAGACCACCCTGTCCGCCGACGAAAGCCGTTACCTGATCGGTGACGACGAACACGGCTGGGGCGAGGGCGTGGTGTTCAACATCGAAGGCGGTTGCTATGCCAAGTGCATCGACCTGTCCGAGAAGAACGAGCCAGTCATCTGGAAAGCCATCAAGCACGGCGCGGTCCTGGAAAACGTCGTGATCGACGACGCCAAGCACGCCGACTACACCGATGTCAGCCTGACCCAGAACAGCCGCGCCGCCTACCCGCTGGAGCACGTTGCCAAGCGTTCCGAGAAGAACCTGGGTGGCGAGCCAAACGCAGTAATCTTCCTGACCTGCGACCTGACCGGCGTGCTGCCGCCAGTGTCGATCCTCAATGAAGAACAAGCGGCCTACCACTTCCTGTCCGGCTACACCGCACTGGTGGGCTCGACCGAAATGGGTTCGGGCAGCGGCATCAAGTCGACCTTCTCCACCTGCTTCGGCGCACCGTTCTTCCCGCGTCCGGCTGGCGAATACGCAGAGCTGCTGATCAAGCGCATCCGCGGCTTCGGCTCCAAGGTCTACCTGGTCAACACCGGCTGGACCGGCGGCGGCTACGGCGTCGGCAAACGCTTCAACATCCCGACCACCCGCGCGGTGATCGCAGCGATCCAGAGCGGCGCGCTGATCGGTGCAGCCACCGAACACCTCGACACCATCAACCTCGACGTGCCATTGGCTGTGCCAGGCGTTGAGACCGGCCTGTTGAACCCACGCAACACCTGGGCTGACAAGGCTGCTTACGATGAAGCTGCCAAGGCGCTGGCCGGTCTGTTCATCGAGAACTTCAAGAAGTTCGAAGTGAGCGACGCGATCAAGGCTGCTGGGCCGAAGTTGTAAGTATCGGTAGTGGTTTGAGGTAAGAGAAAGCCGCCCTTTGGGGCGGCTTTTTTGTGAGCGCAATTCAGGCCAGCGGAGGTAGAACTACCAATACTCCAGCTGAAAAGGTACTAAACGGCCAGAATAATGGCACTTATGTGTTCGGCTTGCCTTCCAGTTCCTGCGTTTCCCAGCGTTGCGCCTTGATGGCCTGGTAGAGCATGCCAATGGTCAGCGGGACTTTGTCGCCACGACCCTTGGCCCGTCGTTTGAGAAACACGTCAAAGCCTTCGGGCTGGAAGTATCGATAGGCGTCGTAGTCGACGAAGTCGATGGCGAATTGCTCTTCCAGTGCTTCCATCAGGTGCCGGGCGTCTGAGCCATCGCAGCCGAGGTCGAAATTGATCGAGGTGCTGAGGCTGATGGTTTTGCGTTCAGGCAGGCCGAGTTCTTCGTGCAGCAGCTGCATGAGTAACTGCATGGCGTTGTCGTCGGGGAAGTTGGGGGCGAGGTTCATTGCGGGGCGTCCGGTTGGGCTTAGGCGGATCTTATTGGCCGTCGGGCTTGGGGGGAAGGGCGGAAGCGGAGATTGGAGGTTCGTATTGTCGGTACTTTGCGAGCACTTCTTCTCGTGTAGGAAGTGGTTTGTCGAGGTCTGTCTGTGACGTGTCGAATCCGGCGAGGCGTAGGCTGGCCAAGTAGTTTGAGCGGCGGACTTTTTCGTAATGCGCTTGTTTTTGTTTGAAGGTTAATTGGCTCATGACGGCAGTCTCGGGGCTGCTGTTTCTTTCATTTATGTCTGAAAACACGCGGTGCGTTCATCGCTGGCAAGCCAGGCTCCTACAGGAACGTGGCGTGCCAGCGCGTGTGGTGCGTCAGGTAGGCGCTTTCCAGTTCAGCATGCGTTGCTGGGCAACCTGAAGTAGGTCGCCTCCGATGTAGGGCATCTCGTTTTTTGCCATAGACGCTTGGCTTTCTCATCTTCAATGCCGGGCCAAAGGCTGTCGATGTTGGCTTGTACTCGCCTCCTGACTCCGACGCTTAGGGTAATGGTGTCGACCTATGCGTCATGGCGGTGCTGGAGCATCCATCGCAACGGCATTCCCGTAGGTATTTCCTGAAACCTCTTGACTCTTAAAGTTTACGCATGCGACAGCTGTCCACGTTTTATGGAATGTGGACAGTTGGAAAAACGGTTTCGTGGAGAGTCAAGATCTTTGATGGTTCCCGCGCTCTGGGACCCTGCGATGAGATATGGCGACGTTGTACCGTTCAACCGGCTAACGCGCTCAACACATGGACAGGGTCATTGTGTATGGCTTTCAGCAGGGCTTTGGCTGGTCCTGTCGGTTCTCGACGGCCCTGCTCCCAATTGCGCAGAGTGCCGAGTTGGACGTCGATCAACGCTGCGAATTTGGCCTGAGTCAGACCGGTAGCCTTACGAATTTCTTTGACTTGCAACGCGTCAACATGGAATTCGCGGGAAGGCAGGCGTTCACCCCGTACGATCTCGTCCATCTGTTGCACGCTTTCCATCAGCTCATCAAAAAATTTGCTCATGGTTATCTCCAGTGTTCGATGACGGCTTTCAACGCTTTGCGTTCATCGGCGGTTAGGTCTTGTTGCTCATTTTTAGGGTAGATCATTAACAAAGCGATCTGCGATGCCGAGACGAAATGGTAGTAAATCACTCGGGCTCCTCCTCGTTTGCCGTGCCCCTTGGCCGCGACCCGCATTTTTCGAATCCCGGCTGTCCCTTCGATGACGTCGCCAGCCGAGGGGTTTAACACCAGCACCTTCTGCAAGGCGATATAGGCATCATCATCTAATAGTTCTTTGGCTCGACGAGTGAAGATTGGGGTCTCAATGAAAATCATTGTTAATGTACGCCATTGGCTTACTTTCGGGCAATGCTGATCAGCATGAATGGACTTTCATCTGTTCAGTTGTAACTGGTGTTTGATCGTTCTCACGCAGAACGTGAGAACGATCTGTTCACTCGGACTTCAGGACGGCGCTTTCCAGTTCAGCATGCGTTGCTGGGCAACCTGGAGTAGGTCGCAGCCATCTTGATTCAGCAGGTACAGGGCGTGGGTGATATGGGGGATGTCTTTGACGTCGCCGTGTTTGAAGCATTGGCAGTGTAAGGTTTCGAGCAGGTCGCTGGAGGCGCGGATGCGTTGCAGGGCGGTTTCGAGGATGTCTTGCGGGTCGGCCTCTGTGTCGATGATCAGAACCGGCGTGTCGGTGAAGTTGGTTTTTAATGGACGGTAGCGGTCTGCAAACGGATTTAATGTGGTCATTGAGGAGCGCCTCTATTTAAGGGAAATGTGTGCCTCTCGTCCGGGTGACCAAGCCCGGTCGCTGATTTTGCAGCGACGCTAACGACTATAGGTGTGATGTGCCGGCTGGCGATAGCCGACAAGGAGCATGAGGTTGTAGGACGGGGACGAAGATTGGTTAGGCTGCTGCGTACAGATTTTATGTCTGATTCAGTGCGGCGATTATTCAGGCAGACCGCGTTATCGTTCATTGCGGGCAAGCCTTGCTCCTACAGGTGTACGTATTATTCGCGGGGGCATTCAGTCGTGCTTTTTGGCATCCGCTGCCGTGCGACTTCAAGCAACTCACTCCCATCCTGAGTCAGCAGATAAAGCGCATTGACGATATTCGGAATGTCTTTCACATCTGCTTGCTTGAAGCACAGGCAATACAGGGTTTCGAGCAGGTCGCTGGAGGCGCGGATGCGTTGTCGGGCGGCGTCCAGGATGGCGTGGGGATTGGCCTCGGTGTCGATGACCAGGACCGGGGTTTCGCTGTAGCTGGTTTTGAGTGGGCGATAGCGGTTGTTAGACGGATCGAGTGGGTTCATTGAACGTGTCCTGTAGGAAGTCACGACGTCGCTCCTGCAGGCCGACACACGGGGTTTAGCCGCGCCGCAAACTATAGAACCCGATCCCGAAGTCTCGCAAGACAGCCCGAATGGACAGGTTTTGTAGGGGGTTTACTTGCTCTTAAGGCTGGGGACTACGCACCGCCCGAGGTTTTTTTCAGCGAATCCCCTAGAGCTCAATTTTCCTACGCGATTGTCAGGCGAAACGCAGCAAATTTCGGTATGGTGCGCGCCAGAATCCGTAGGACGTTTCTAGACGTCTGTTTAAACACTTAAAGGGAATTAGGTATGCGATTGCATCGTATGGCTTCGATTTTGTCGCTGTGGGCCGCTTTTGGCTCGGCGCAGGCTGAACAACTGCCGATCGAGGTGTTGAGTGCGGTGGTCAAGGATCAGAAGATCGCCGACGCTGAAGTGCTGTTGCAACGCAACGGCGCACAGAACGTGGTGGGGCGTACCAATGCTCAGGGCCAGGTCAGCCTGACCGCCGATTTTGCCGATGACGCCAGCAACCTGCTGATCATCAAGAAGCCGGGTTATTCCAACCTGGTGGTCAAGTGCCCGTGCAAGGGCATGACCTATGCCATCAGCCCGGTGATGACCAACCTCGATGGCCTGCGTGTGGTGCTGACCTGGGGCGCGACCCCGTCGGACCTCGACTCGCACATGATCTTCCCCGGCAACAACATCTACTTCGGCAGCCAGCATGGCGACGATGCCAACCTGGATGTGGACGACACCACCAGCTATGGCCCGGAAACCATCACCCTGGAGAAAAAGCACTACGGCGAGAGCTACGTTTACGCCGTGCATGACTTCAGTAACAGCGGCAATCCGAACTCGCGTGCACTCTCCAACAGCCAGGCCAAAGTGTTCGTGTACATGGGCCAGTCGCTGGTGCGCACTTACTACGTGCCGCAAAACCGCAGCGGCAACCTGTGGACCGTATTCCGCATGACCGGCAGCGGCGACTTCCAGGACATCAATAACTTCACGGGCTCGCAGGTCGATGCCAAGAACGTGTTGAACGAAGTCTCGCCGTTGCTCGATGACAGCGTGGCCGTCACTGCCGTGGCGGTCAGTACTTCGGCGCTGTCGGATGCGAAAAACCTGAACCAGAAAGGCGAAGCGGCCTACCACGCCGGCGACCTGCCGCAGGCAATCGACTTCTATCGTCAGGCCATCGAGCTGAACAACGGTTTCGGTCAGGCCTACAGCAACCTGGGTCTGGCGTATCAGAAGGCCGGCAACACTGCCGAGTCGATCTGGGCCAACCGCAAGGCTATCGCTCTGGCCAGCGGCAATTCGGCTGCCACTGTTCGCGCCAGTTCCTACTACAACATCGCCCGTATCTATGAAGCGGCGAATCAGTTCCCTGACGCATTGCGTCATTACCAGTTGGCCAAGCAGCAAAAAGCCAACCCGGTGTATGACAAGGCGATCGAGCGCGTGCAAAACCGCTGATCGGTTTGCGTTGAGTTGACCCCATAACGCGCCGCTATCGGCGCGTTATGCATTTAAGGAGCTGGGTATGCGGTTGCGGGCTTTTACTTTTTTACTGCTCGGTTGCCTGTGGGCAAACACTGCACACGCGGTGGGTGCGGCGGTATTCGCAACCATTGATCGCGGTGGTTGGCCGGGCTCGCTGGCCACTGAGGCGGGTTTCGATACAGCCTCGCGCGCCGAGATGCTGATGTTCGGCAAGGCGTTGCTGGCCAGCGAAGCACTGGACGAAAACGCCCTCAAGCAGCGTTTGGGTGTGAAGCAAGTCGAGTTCAAATCCGTGGAGCAGGTGCGCCAGCGTTTCTGGGACCGGCTGTTGAGCAACTACCGCAGTGCCAGCCAGAACTGCGAAGCCGAGCTGTTTTGTCCACAGGTGCGTGGCCTCGACGATTTGCGTCAGCAGGCGGCTAGCTTCACCGGCGAGGTCGGTCCGGCCTATGCCGCATGGGCTTCGGTCAGCCGGGTATTTCACGAGCAGTATTTGAACGAGCAACTGCGCCTGGCCGCGCTGTTCCCGACGATCAGCAGCGAGATCGAGCGCTTCGACAGCGCCGAACTGACGGGTGATGAGTTGCCTGACCGGCAGTTTCTGCTGACGTTCGACGATGGCCCGAGTGGCATCGACAAGCAAACCGATACCGTGGCCAATGTGTTGCGGGCCAACGATTTGCACGGCGTATTCTTTGTGCTTGGCGAGCCCTTTCAGGCGCGTTTGCGTAAATCTTCACCAGACAAAATGCGCGAGTTGTACCGAGGCCAGTGCGTTGCCCTGCATGGCTGGGAGCATAAATCCCATAGCGCCTGGAGCGAGTGGCAGTCGTCGATCAACCGTTCGGTGACGTTGGTGCGCGGTACGGTTCCGGATGACTATCAGTCGTTGTTTCGCCCACCGTATGGCCAGCGTCGCAGCGACAGCGCCGGGTTCTTCAAGGCTCAGGGCATGAAAGTGATGCTTTGGGGCATCGACTCCCAGGACTGGAGCAAACAGATCAACGCAGACGCCGCGACCCAACGTGTGCAGACCCTGATGCTGCTATGGCGCCGCGGGATCATCCTGTTCCATGACATCCACGACAAGGCACCGAAAGCCGTTCCCACGTTGATTGCGGCGAACCAGCGCAACGGTGTGAAGTGGGTCGACTGTCGGGCCCAGATGTAGGCCCGACTCATTCGTTTACGATCGTTCCACGCCCGGCGCAGGAACGATCAGTGCGCCTGTGACATTCCCTCCCTGTATCATTCCGTATCTCTTTTGCGCCCGACCTTTTCTCGACTCGCTGCTTTGGCCGGCTAGGCTTTCGGCATGGCAGCAGTCAACGGAGTGACAGCTTATGCACAACACCCTCGAACAGGTCTTTGGTTATCCACAGTTTCGGCCCGGCCAGGAGGCGGCGGTCAGTGCGGTATTGGCCGGGCGCTCGGCGGCGGCGATTTTCCCGACCGGCTCCGGCAAATCCTTGTGCTATCAGTTGCCGGCCGTGTTGCTGCCGCACCTGACGCTGGTGGTGTCGCCATTGCTGGCGCTGATGCAGGACCAGCTGGCGTTCTTGCAGCGCCACGGCATTGCCGCTGCAAGTATCGATTCGGCGCAGAGCCGCGATGACGCCAACGAGGTGATGGCGCGGGCGCGTTCCGGCGAATTGAAGATCCTGATGATTTCCGTGGAGCGCTTGAAGAACGAGCGCTTTCGCAACTTTTTGCAGCAAGTGCCGATTTCGTTGCTGGTGGTGGACGAGGCGCACTGTATCTCCGAGTGGGGCCACAACTTCCGTCCGGATTACCTGAAGCTGCCGGACTACCAGCGCCAGTTCAACATCCCGCAAACCTTGCTGCTGACGGCCACTGCAACGCCCAAGGTGATCGCCGACATGCAGGCGAAATTCGCCATCGCGGCGAACGATGTGGTGACCACCGGTTTCTATCGGCCCAACCTGAATTTGCTGGTTGAGCCGGTACGTGGCCAGGACAAGCGTCGGCGTCTGGTGGAGTGGATGGGCCAGCGTGCCGGGCAGCCGACCATCGTCTACGTGACCTTGCAGAAAACCGCTGAACAGATTGCCCAGCACCTGAGCCAAAACGGTCTTCAGGCCGAGGCCTATCACGCCGGTTTGCCCCATGAACAGCGGGAAGCGATCCAGCGTCGGTTCATGGGCGGGCAGTCCAATTGCATCGTCGCCACCATCGCGTTCGGCATGGGCATCGACAAGAGCGACATCCGCAATGTGGTGCATTTCGACCTGCCGAAATCCATCGAAAACTACAGTCAGGAAATCGGCCGCGCCGGCCGCGACGGGCAGCCTTCCGACTGCCTGGTGCTGGCCAACCGCGACAGCCTCAACGTGTTGGAAAACTTCGTGTACGGCGACACGCCGGAGCTGGACGGCATCCGCTGTGTACTCGACGAACTGCAAGCCGCTGCGCCGGATGGGCAATGGGAGTTTTTGCTGGGGCCGCTGGCCGACCAGAGCAATATCCGCCAACTGCCGCTCAAGACCTTGCTGGTGCAGCTTGAACTCAAAGGTTTGATCGCCCCGCGTTACGCCTATTTTGCCGAATACCGTTTCAAGTTCCTGCTGGAGCCTGAAGCCTTGTTGGCACGTTTCGAAGGAGAGCGACGGGACTTTGTCGCGGCGATCATCCAGACCTCCAGCCGTGCGCGAACCTGGGCCACGGTGAATTTCGAGGCGCTGTACCAGCAGCATCAGGCCGAGCGCAACCGGGTAGTCAAGGCGCTGGATTACTTCCAGGAGAAGGGCTGGGTCGAGCTGGAAAGCAAGCAGATGACCGAGGTCTACAGCCTGCTGATGACGGACTTCGATGCCCAGGCGTTGAGTGCCGAGTTGCATGGCTATTTCACGCAACATGAACGTACCGAAATCGCGCGTATCCACGCGATGCTCGATCTGTTCGCCACCGAGCACTGCCTCGGCTATCGATTGGCGCAGTACTTCGGCGACGACAATGCGCCGCAGCAGTGCGGGCATTGTTCGGTATGTCATGGGCAGGTTGCCCGTCTGCCGGAGCCGCCTGAGCTGCCGGCGCTTGTGGATAAAAACTTCGAGTCGCTGTGTGGCGACTTTATCCACAGGCATGAAGCGTACAACGGCCATGTGCCGGGTGCGGAACGGTTGACCCGGTTTTTGTGCGGTATCAGCGTGCCGCTGTTTACCAAGCTCAAGGCGCGGGCAATTCCAGGGTTTGCAGCGCTGGAGGATTATCCGTATGCCGAGGTGCGCGAGTGGGCCGGGGCGAATCTGACGGACTGAACTGTCGCCCATGTGGGAGCGGGTCTGCTCATGAAGAGCGATAACGCGGTTTTCGCCTTAGACTGGCAGTTCAATTCCAGGAACCGACACTGATGTCCAATCCGATGCCCCAGCGCTCCGACTACTGCCACTTCCAGCCGATCATCACCCGCTGGCACGACAACGATGTCTATGGCCATGTGAATAACGTGACCTATTACAGCTTCTTCGACACGGCGGTGAATACCTACCTGATCGAAGTCGGTGGTCTGGATATTCATGACGGTGAAGTGGTGGGGTTTGTGGTGAGCTCGGCGTGCGATTACTTCGCCTCGATCGCTTTTCCCGAGCGTATTGAAATTGGATTGCGGGTGGGCAAGTTGGGCAGCAGTTCGGTGCAATACGAACTGGCGGTGTTCAAGGCCGGGGAAGCGGACGCCTGCGCGGCAGGACGCTTTGTGCATGTGTTTGTGGATCGCACCTCGAATCAGCCGGTGGCGATTCCTGCCCGGTTACGCGGGGCATTGGAGCAGTTGCTGGTGTGAAACGAAAAATCGCAGCCCGAAGGCTGCGATTTTTTGGAGTCCGTTGCGTGACACTACTCGAGTATCAGTCGCGATAGTACCGGTGGTGATGCTTGCGATGGCCGTAGGCATGGCCGCGACCGCGGTGGTCATCGTCATAATCGCGGTAGTAACGGCGGCCATCACGACCTCCACGGTCTTCGTCATAGCTGCTGTTGCCCATATGGTTACCCAGCGCACCGCCCACGCCACCGCCAGCGGCTGCGCCGATCAGGCTGCCTGTGGTGCCGCCCATGCTGCGGCCGACCACGTTACCGCCGGCTGCGCCGAGCGCACCACCGATGGCGGCTTCGCCACGGCTGTGTCTGTTGGCACCGACCGCACTACCACCGGCGCCGCCCAGGGCTGCACCAATGGTCGAACCGGTGCTGCCACCCAGCGATTGACCAACCACTGAGCCAAGTACCCCGCCCAATGCGCCGCCAACACCTGCCTCGGCGGTGCCACCGGCAGATGCGGCGCCACTGATCAGGCCAAGGGACAACAAGAGAATCGAGGAGAACTTCATGAGAGGAGCCTCAAAGGGATGACGGCGCGATCCTGAGGCTGTGTCGCGATGGTTACAATAGAAATCCGACGAGTAACACGACTTGTGCACAATTCGCTAAGTTATTGTTTTATAGACGGAACTTAATGGATTTTTGCGGGTCTTTAGCTACTTGCGACAGGCCGCTTTGATACAAAAGCGGCCTTTTTTGTGGGCGTTTGGAAAGTGCCGGAACAGGTGTTGGCCGTGCAGACGCCATCGCGAGCAGGCTCGCTCCCACAATGAACCTTCGTCGAACACAACATCTGCGCTCACTGAGTTTCAACGGTGGGAGCGAGCCTGCTCGCGATGGCGGTGTGTCAGGCAGACTTTGCCATGATCAGCCCGGTCTCGCTTGCCGCTTCCAAACGGATTGCCACGAACTTCGAGGTCGGTGTGTGGCTGCCATCACCGATGCTTTCCAGCGGCACCAACGGGTTCACTTCCGGGTAGTAGGCGGCGGCTTGTCCGGCGGGAATATCGAACGCCAGCAAGGTGAAGCCTTTGACGCGCCGCTCACGGCCGTCATCCCAGATCGACACGATATCGGCTTTTTGCCCCGGTTTGAAACCCAGGCGAATGATGTCGGCTTCGTTGACGAACAGCACGCTACGCTGACCCTTGACCCCGCGATAACGGTCGTCGAGACCGTAAATGGTGGTGTTGTACTGATCATGAGAGCGCATCGACTGCATGATCAGGTCCGGCAACTGCCCGGTGGCGCGGGTGCGCTCGTGTACCAGATCGGCTGGCAGGATGTTCGGCCGGAAATTGGCGCGACCCGACGAAGTGTTCCAGCGCCGGACACGTGCGCTGTTGCCCAGGTAGAAACCGCCCGGGTTCTCGAGCTTCTGGTTGAAGTCCTTGAAGCCCGGAATAGTGTCGGCAATCAGTTCGCGGATACGGCGGTAATCGGCCACCAGCCAACTCCAGTCGACAGGCGTGGCGCCCAAGGTCGCGGCAGCGATGCCGGCGATGATCGACGGCTCCGAACGCATCTGCTTCGACAGCGGCTGCAGTTGGCCGTTGGAGGCGTGAACCATGCTGAACGAATCTTCGACCGTCACCGCTTGCGCCCCTTCGGTTTGCAAGTCGATGTCGGTGCGGCCCAGGCACGGCAGGATCAACGCTTCTTTACCGTGCGCCAGATGGCTGCGGTTGAGCTTGGTGCTGATTTGCACGGTGAGGTCGCAATTGCTCAGGGCCTGGAAGGTCCGTGGGCTGTCCGGCGTGGCTTGGGCAAAGTTGCCGCCCAGGCCGATGAAGACTTTCGAACGACCGTCGAGCATCGCGTGGATGGCCTCGACCACGTTGTGACCGTTCTCACGCGGCACCTTGAACCGGAAGCGGCGCTCCAGTGCATCGAGGAAGAACGCCGGCGGGCGTTCGTTGATGCCCATGGTCCGGTCGCCTTGCACATTACTGTGCCCGCGCACCGGGCACAGGCCCGCGCCCGGCCGACCGATGTTGCCGCGCAGCAGCATCAGGTTGGCGATTTCCTGGATGGTTGCCACCGAGTGCCGGTGCTGGGTAATGCCCATGGCCCAGCACATGATCACATTCTTGCCTTTGGCGTACATGCGCGCCGCTTGCTCGATCTCTTCCAGGGTCAGCCCGGACTGCTCGACAATCTGCTCCCACGAGGTGTCGTCGATCTCGCCCAGGTAGTCGAGCACGCTGGCGGTGTGTTCGTTGAGGAAGTCGTGGTCGAACACCGAGGGCGCGTCGGTCTGTTGCGCCTCGCGTTCCCATTGCAGCAGGAACTTGGCCATGCCGCGCAGCAATGCCATATCACCACCCAACGCTGGACGGAAGTACGCCGTGTTGGTCGGCTTGTCACCGTTGGTGAGCATTTCGATCGGGTGCTGTGGGTGCTGGAAACGCTCCAGGCCGCGCTCTTTGAGCGGGTTGATGCACACCACCTGAGCGCCGCGCTTCACTGCTTCGCGCAGAGGTTCGAGCATCCGTGGATGGTTGGTGCCGGGGTTCTGGCCCCAGACGAAAATCGCGTCCGCGTGTTCGAAGTCGTCGAAGGTCACCGTGCCTTTGCCGACACCGACACTTTGCGCCATGGCCACACCGCTGGCCTCGTGGCACATGTTCGAGCAGTCAGGGAAGTTGTTGGTGCCGAACGCGCGGACGAACAGCTGATAGAGATACGCCGCTTCGTTGCTGGCGCGGCCCGAAGTGTAGAACTCGGCCTGATTCGGACTCGACAGGTTCTGCAAGTGTCTACCGATCAGTGCGAAGGCGGCTTCCCAACTGATGGGGGTGTAACGGTCGGTTTCGGCGTCGTAGCTCATCGGCTCGGTCAGACGGCCTTGATACTCGAGCCAGTAGTCGCTCTGCTCCAGCAACGAGCTGACGCTGTGCTTGGCGAAGAATGCGGCATCGACCCGGCGCTTGGTGGCTTCCCAATTGACCGCTTTGGCGCCGTTCTCGCAGAACATCACCATGCCTTTTTCCGGAGAATCGCCCCAGGCGCAACCGGGGCAGTCGAAGCCGCCGTTCTGGTTGGTCTTGAGCATTATGCGGAGGTTTTTCAGCGCGTTATCGCTGGTCAACCAGGCCTGGGCGACGCTGATCAGCGCGCCCCAGCCACCGGCTGGGCCTTTGTAGGGTTTGTAGCGAGGGACGGGTTTCTGGTCGGCTTGACGATGTTGACTCACACTTGGTTCTCCGTCGCAGGGCTATAGACCCGCGGCGCACTTTTTTGCGGCAGGTGGATAAGATTGAGGTTGTGCCGGCGTGCCCATTGCACGGCCAGGCCGGTGGGCGACGACAGGCTGACCAGGGTCTGGATGCCGGCGCGCAACACTTTCTGGATCAGTTCGAGGCTGCAACGGCTGGTGACTATCGCCAGCCCACCCGCCATCGGGATGTCCTGGCGGATCAGCGCGCCAATCAGCTTGTCGAGCGCGTTGTGCCGGCCAATGTCTTCACGGCCCAGCAGCAATTCGCCCTGGTTGTTCATGAACACAGCGGCGTGAACTGCGCCGCTGTATTGGCCCAATGGCTGGAATGCACCGATGCGCTGACGCAGGCCTTCAAGCCATTGTGCGGGGGGCAAAGGTGCGCCGGGCAATACGTCGAGTTGCGGCAAGGCTTGCTCCACCGCTTCGACGCCACAGAGTCCACAACCGCTGGTACCGGCCAGTTGCCGACGTTGCTGCTTGAGGTTCCAGAACGCGCGGCTGGAAATGCTGACCTGCGCGTACTGTGCCGAACCGGACCCGCTGAGTTGCAGGTCATAGAGGTCAGACACGTCACTGATGATCCCGCTGCCCAGGCTGAAGCCAACGATGAAGTCTTCCAGATCGGTCGGGGTGACCAGCATTACCGCCTGGCTGATGCCGTTGTAGGCGATCGCCAACGCCACTTCCTCAGCGAGCGCGGTGCTGGCTGATTCGCTGTGGTCGAGGTTGCAATACTGATAGTTCTGACTGGCGGCGGGCGTGGGCATTTCGAGGGCGGGCGCCCCGCAGACCGGAGGCTTGGCTTTCATGGGGGCAATACCGGCGGGTTATCCAGCCTTAAGCCTAGGCGCGTCAATGTGTCACGTCTAATCGCTATTACTGATCTACCGATAGATAGCGTCGATCAAGCGTTTGTCAGTGATTTCTGATAGTGCGCGAAACACGCTTCAGCCAGTGCCGAGCGCGGTGCACCGCGGCGCATGATCAGCCCCAGTCGGCCAAGGGTTTGCGCATTTTCAATCGGTTGCAGGCGCAAATGTTCGGTCAGTGTTTCGAGCCCGCCTTCCAGTGGCATCACTGCGCAACACAGGCCACCGTGCACAGCTTGCAACAATTGATGGACTGCGTCGGTCTGTAACAACGGCTGCGGGCTGAGGCCTCGGCTGTGGAAGTTGTGGTCGATGGATTGGCGAAAGTGCATGCCACTGGTGAGCATGCCCAAGGGCAGCTCGATCAGTGCCTCCCAGCTCAAGGGCTTTTCACCGAAGCTGAAAAAGCGCTGGTCGTAGAGCAGGCCCATGCGGGTCTCGCTGAAGGCCAGTGAGTCGAAACGCTCGCTATCAAGGCGATCAAGATAAGACACGCCGAGGTCCAGGCGATTGTTCCCCAAGTGTTCGAGGATCTGCTCGGAGCTCAAGGCCGAGAGTTCGAAGCGCAGGTTCGGGTGTTCGGCGTGCAGTTGTTGCATCAGTGGCAGCGGATCAAAACTCGACAGCGGCACTACGCCCAGGCGCAAGGTGCCGACCAGGTTGCCGCGACAGGCTGCGGCCTCGGCCTGCAAGCCGTCGCAGGCGGCCAGCACGGTGCGCGCCCAGGCCAGCACCCGCTCGCCCGGTGCGGTGAAACCTTCGAAGCGCTGGCCACGATTGACCAACGGCAAATCGAGTTCTTCTTCAAGGCTGCGCAAGCGCATCGACAGGGTGGGCTGAGTGATGTGGCAGCGCGCAGCGGCCTGGCCGAAGTGCCGGGTTTCGTCGAGGGCGATGAGGAATTTCAGCTGTTTGATGTCCATCGTCGCTCCATGGCGCAGGCAAAGGGCGCGATTCTAGCGCTTGTGCCTGGTCGGTTGGGAACTGCGTTGGAATTGCTGGGTAACCCTCAAGACCGCATAACGGCTTTCGCGAGCAAGCCCGCATTTGATCTGTAGCGAACACATAACTTGTGTACGAAGAAGATCCAGTGTGGGAGCGAGCTTGCTCGCGAAGCAGGCGACTCGATCTCAGAGCCCTGCTATGAGCTCTCGATAATCCTCAACCGCTGCAAATTCCGCGGTGTCTTTCGGCTCTTTTCGGCTGTCCGGCTGGCTCACGGCCAGCAGATGCGCCACGCCAAAATCCCGTGCACTGCGCAGGATCGGCAACGTATCGTCGATAAACAGGCTGCGATGTGGGTCGAAGTCGATGTCTGCACGCAAGGCATCCCAGAATTGCGGGTTTTCCTTGGCGAAACCGTAATCGTGGGAGCTGATCAACCGCTCGAAGTAGGGCGCCAGTTCGACTTTTTCCAGCTTCAGCGACAACGAGTCACGGTGGGCGTTGGTGATCAGGATCACGCGCTTTCCGGCCTGCTTGATCGCTGCCAGAAAGGTATCGGCGTCCGGTCGCAATGCGATCAGATGGGCGGTCTCGAGTTTCAACTCGCGCACCGGCAGCTTCAGCTCAGCGCTCCAGAAGTCCAGGCAATACCACTGCAGCTGACCGGCGTTGCGCTCGAACAACGGCTGCAATTCCAGCTCGGCCATGGCCCGACTGACACCATGCAGTTCGGCATAACGCTTGGGCAGGTGTTCCATCCAGAAATGGTTGTCGTAGTGCAGGTCCAGCAGCGTGCCGTCCATATCCAGCAGAACGGTATCAATGTCGCGCCAGGGCAGTGATGGCATTGAAAACTTCTCCAGCGGTAAAAAGATATCCGACATAAACAATCAAGAAAGCCGCGTTATAGTACCGCGTTCACGCCAAGGAGCCGCCATGCGCCAGAAACCCGAAGTATTAGCCCGCGAGATCGTCGCCACCACCCGCTTGTTCTGCGTTGAAGAGGTGCAGCTGCGCTTTTCCAATGGTGTCGAGCGCACCTATGAGCGATTGGTCGGCAAGGGCGCGGGGTATGGCGCAGTAATGATCGTGGCGATGCTCGATTCCGACCACGCGGTGCTGGTTGAAGAATACTGCGGCGGAACCGATGCCTATGAACTGTCGCTGCCCAAGGGCTTGATCGAACCTGGCGAGGATGTGTTGGCAGCGGCCGAGCGTGAGCTCAAGGAAGAGGCCGGTTTTGGCGCCCGGCAACTGGAGCATCTGACCGAGCTGTCGCTGTCGCCCGGTTACATGAGCCAGAAGATTCAGGTGGTGTTGGCGACTGATTTGTACGAAGAAAGCCTTGAAGGTGATGAGCCGGAGCCGATGCGCGTGGACCGGGTCAATCTGCGAGAGCTCGCGGCGCTGGCGCAGAACCCGCAATTCACCGAAGGCCGCGCCTTGGCGGCGTTGTACCTGGCCCGTGATCTATTGACCCAGCGTGGAGTGTTTCAACCGTGAGTGATTTCCCCCAGGTTCATCCTTTGCTGGCCCCCGTGGTCGAGTTGGCGTTGAAGGCCGGCGAGGTCATCCTGCCGTTCTGGCGCACAGGCACGGACGTGACCACCAAGGCTGACGATTCTCCGGTCACCGCCGCCGATCTCGCCGCTCATCATCTGATTCTGGCAGGGCTGACAGCGCTTGATCCGAGCATCCCGGTGCTCTCGGAAGAAGACGCCGACATTGCGCAATCGGTGCGCGCCGGTTGGCAGCGCTGGTGGCTGGTCGACCCGCTGGATGGCACCAAGGAGTTCATTTCCGGCAGTGAAGAATTCACTGTCAACATCGCGCTGATCGAACAGGGGCGCGTGGTGTTTGGCGTAGTGTCGATGCCGACCAACGGCCGCTGCTACTTCGGTGGCGCCGGTCTCGGGGCTTGGCGTGCCGACAAGGATGCCGCGCCACTGCCGATTCAGGTCCGTGACGTACCGCCTGCTGGCGAAGCGTTCACCGTGGTTGCCAGCCGTCGACATTCAAGCCCTGAGCAAGAGCGCTTGCTTGCGGGCTTGAGTGCCAGCCTGGGCGAACTGCAACTGGCCAATATCGGCAGTTCGCTGAAGTTTTGCCTGCTGGCGGAGGGCGCGGCGGATTGTTATCCACGGCTGGCACCGACCTCTCAGTGGGACACGGCTGCCGCTCAGGGTGTACTGGAGGGTGCGGGTGGCGAGGTGCTGGAATTGAGCGGTGAGCCGTTCAGTTATCCGGCGCGAGCGTCGTTGCTGAACAGTTTCTTCCTGGCACTGCCGGCCAAAGCCGCGTGGCGCGAGAAGCTGCTGGAACTGGCTCGCTCCTGAGCACACCGCAGCCTTGTGGCGAGGGAGCTTGCTCCCGCTGGGTCGCGAAGCGACCCTAATATCAGCCACCGAGAGTATTCAGATGGAGCGCGATTACCGGATTACGACCGCTTTGCAGCCGAGCGGGAGCAAGCTCCCTCGCCACAGGGGTTATCGGTGCAACACATACTGCCCGGTAAACGTCACCGCATCCTCATCGCTGTCTACGTTGACGACCCGCGTATGTAAGGTCAACCGCGCCCGGCCATAACGCTGGTACATCGCCAAAAACTTCCTCCACACCGCTGCACTTGGCGCCGTGCAAATGGCAATGGCATCGCCAGTGACCGGCAGCGGATAGCTGATCTGACCTTCCTGAATCACGATGTGCCCACCCTCGACGCCTTCTTCGCGCAGGCGCAAATGCAGCCAGCCCCAACCCGCCAATACGGCACCGCAGTACAAGCTGCCACCGAACATGGTGCTCTTGTGATTGAAGTTAGCCGCCAGCGGCAGTTGCAAGCGCAATTGTTGTGACTGCCAGTCGAGCACCTTGAGATCCATGGCACGCGTGAGGGGAATGTCGCGATGGAGGACGGATTCCAGGTGACGACTGTCGCGGTTCATGCACGGGCCTCGCAGTGTGGGACGCTTGGGTGAAGGTTAGTTGGCGTGGCTCAATCAAGCTCGTCGGCATTGCTGTTGGCGCCAGCACCATCGGCGAAGTTCAAGCCGTGTTTGCGCAGTTTGTCATGTAGGGTTTTGCGTGGAATACCCAACGCTTCGGCGACACTACGCAGTGAGCTGTGAGTGCGCGCCAGTTCGGCGGCGATCAGGTTCTTTTCAAAGCTTTCCACCTGCTCGCTCAGATTGCCGCCGAGCACTGCGCTGTGCGGCGCAGCACTGCCATCCGGAACGCTGTTGTCCAGCGCCAGTTCCAGGCCTAGGGCGAAACGTTCGGCGGCGTTTTGCAATTCACGGACGTTGCCGGGCCAGGTATGACGCAATAGCAGGGCTCGTTGTCCGGGTTGCAGTTCGTGGGGTGGCAAGCCATGGCGCTCGCTGGCTTCGTTGGCGAAATGCTGGAACAGCATCAGCGCGTCTTCGCCGCGTTCGCGCAGTGGCGGTATCCGCAGTGGTGCGACGTTCAGGCGGTAGTACAAGTCCGCACGAAAACGCCCTTGATCCGCCGATTGGCGCAGGTCTTCCTTGGTTGCGGCGATGATCCGGATGTCCAGCGGGATCAGCTGATTGCCACCCAAACGCTCGACCACCCGCTCTTGTAGCAAACGCAGCAGTTTCACCTGCACGTCCAGGCTCATGCTTTCGATTTCATCGAGGAACAGCGTACCGCCGTTGGCGAATTCGAATTTGCCGATCCGGCGTTTTTGCGCGCCAGTAAAGGCGCCGGGTTCGTGGCCGAACAGTTCGCTTTCGACCACCGATTCGGCCAGTGCCCCGGCATTGATTGCCACAAACGGGCCATTGCGGCGATTCGACAGGTCGTGCAGGGCACGGGCCACTACCTCCTTGCCGGCACCAGTTTCACCGAGGATCAGCACGTCGGCCTTGGTCGGTGCCAATGCGCCGATCTGTTCGCGCAGGCGCAGCATCGGCGCCGATTGCCCGACCAGTCGGGTGCTCAGTTCATTGCGATCGCTCAAGGCCAGCCGCAGGCTGCGGTTGTCCAGCACCAGTTGGCGCAGGGCCAGGGCGCGGCGCACGCTGTCGAGCAATGCGTCACTGGCGAACGGTTTTTCGAGAAAGTCATAAGCGCCGGCACGCATCGCCTGCACCGCGAGCGGTACATCGCCGTGGCCGGTGATCAGCAACACCGGCAGTTCCGGGTCCTGGGCGTGCAATTCATTCAACAGTTCGAGACCGTCCATGCCCGGCATGCGAATGTCACTGACCACCACGCCCGGCCAGTCGCGCTCAAGGCGCGAGGCCAGGCCCTTGGCTTCGGCCAATGGGAGGATTTTCAGACCGGCGAGGTCCAGCGTCTGGCTCAGTGCCTGGCGCAGATGCGGATCGTCGTCGATCAGCACCACCTGGATACGGTTGTCTATCAGGTTGCTCATTCACTGCGGTCCTCGGACGGTTGCAGACTTACACCGGGTGCGCCCGCGCGCAGCCGCAGGGTGATCAGGGCGCCGCCTTCCTTATGGTTGGCGAACGACAGTTCACCGCCGAAGGCACGCATCAACGTGTCGCAAATGGCCAACCCCAGTCCAAGGCCCTGAGTGCGGGTCTTGGTGGTGTAGAACGGTTCACCGGCGCGACCGAGGGCCTCCATGCAGAACCCCGGGCCATTATCGCGAATGTACAGGTTGACGCCGTCGGCGGTGGATTCGGCACTCAACCAGAGTTTACGGGGCGGACCTTTTTCGGTCAGGGCGTCGAGGGCGTTGGCCAGTAGATTACCAAGCACCTGGCGCAGACGGGTTTCGCCGGCCTCGACCCACAGCGTGGCCGCCGGCAGGTCACGAATCAGTTCGACTTCCATGCTTCGCCTGCGCTTGGCCAGCAACGCCAGTGCATCGTCCAGCGCCGGTTGCAGCGCAACGCTTTCCGGGGCATGACGGTCGCGGCGGGCGAAGGCGCGCAGGTGGGCGATGATCGAGGCCATGCGCCCGGTCAGTTCGCTGATCAGTTTCAGGTTGCCGCGGGCGTCGTCGGTGCGCTGATGGTCGAGCAGCACTTCGGCGTTTTCCGCGTAGCTGCGAATGGCTGCCAGCGGTTGATTGAGCTCATGGCTGATACTTGCCGACATGGTGCCCAGCGCCGAAAGTTTGCCGGCCTGGACCAGATCGTCCTGGGCGCGCACCAGCTCCTGTTGCGCCTGTTCGCGCTCCAGCACTTCCTGTTTGAGACGGCGGTTGAGCCCTTCGAGGTCGCTGGTTCTTTCGGCGACGCGCGCTTCCAGTTCGCGACGGGTCTTGGCCTCGAACGCGATGCGCTGCAAGTAGTGGCGACGGCGTTGCATCATCAGCCCCAGCAGCAACATCAATACCAGCAGCGTCGCCCCACCGATGGCCACCACCGTGCGCACCGGGCGGTCGATCAGGGTTCTGGGTGCGAGGATACTGACGCTCCAGCCGGTCTCTTTGATCTGCTGGGTCTGGATCAGCCAAGCGTCCGGGTTAAGGTTCAGCGGTTGCGGATCACGGGTCGGGTAGGGCTGGACGGCAGAGATCGCCTGGCGTTCTTCATCAGTCAGCGGTCGGGTCGCCTTGAAGCGCCATTCCGGGCGTGAAGTGATGATGACCACCCCGTTGTGATCGGTCAGCAGCAGTTGCTCCGGGGTTTTGCCCCAGAGGCTTTCGGTGTGGTCGAGGTCGACCTTGACCACCAGCACACCGATGATCTGCTCGCCATCGCGCACGGCGCCTGCAAAGAAATAACCGCGTTTGGCCGACGTCGTACCCAGGCCGAAAAAGCGTCCGAGGCGGCCTTGCATGGCTTCGCTGAAATACGGCCGGAAGGCAAAGTTACGCCCGACAAAACTGTCGTGCTTGTCCCAGTTGGAGGCTGCCAGGGTCTTGCCGTGAGTGTCCATCAGGTACATGACTTCGGCGCCAGTCTGGGCGCGGATGTCCTTGAGCAGGCGATTGGCGTTGTCGGTGGCCAGCGGCTGCTGTGGTGCGGCAAGAACGGCACGCAGGGCCGGCAGATCACCGAGGATCTGCGGCAAGACTTCATAGCGGTGCAGCGTCCCCAGCAGGTTGGCGACGTAGAGGTCCAGCGTCTGGCGATTTTGCCCGACCAGCTCGCTGCGGTAATAACGCTCGGCCAGGTGCTGCAGTGGCCACAACAACGGCGCCAGGCACACGGCGAGCAGCGCCAGGCTGCGCCAGCGGGGTCTGCGGGGGAGTGTTGGGGTCATAAGCATCGGGCGCCTGAAGGTACAGGCGCATTATGCCTAGGCTTGTTCGGCAAGACACTCGCGCAACGCGAGGCATCAGCCGCTGATTGGCTCAGGCGAAAACGTCGGCATCCTTGAGCAGTTTGCCTGCCTGATCCTTGGCCGACAGCTGCGGCGCTTCGCTGAGTTGCCAGTCGATACCCAATGCCGGGTCATCCCAGCGAATGCAGCGCTCGGCCGATGGGGTGTAGTAGTCGGTGGTTTTGTAGAGGAACTCGGCGAAGTCACTCAGCACTACAAAGCCGTGGGCGAAACCTTCCGGTACCCAGAGTTGACGGTTGTTTTCAGCCGACAGGCGTACGGCGACCGACTGTCCAAAGTGAGGCGAACTGCGACGGATGTCCACTGCCACGTCGAGCACTTCACCGGCGATGACACGCACCAGTTTTCCCTGGGTATTTTCCAGTTGGTAATGCAAGCCACGCAACACACCTTTTTGCGAGCGGGAATGGTTGTCCTGCACGAACGTTGTATTCAGACCAGTTGCGGCCTCAAAAGCCTTGGCGTTGAAGCTTTCGTAAAAGAAGCCGCGCTCGTCACCAAATACCTTCGGTTCGATGATCAGAACACCGGGCAGGTCGGTGGTGACTACATTCATGGGGTTTCTCCAGCAATCGTGAATTTGTGGTGATGGACGACATTCTTACTCAAAGCAGCGGTCGGCGCGAGAGATGCCGCGTTCAGGCGATCAGGTCTTTGAAGTCGCTGTTGCCCAGACGTTCACCTTGATAACTACCGTCCTGGACTCGTTGGCACCAATCTAGGTTATCGAGGTACCACTGCACGGTTTTACGCAGGCCACTGGCGAAAGTTTCTTCGGGCACCCAGCCCAGCTCGCGTTCGATTTTGCTGGCATCGATGGCGTAGCGCTGGTCATGGCCGGGACGGTCGGTGACGAACGTGATCAGGTCGGCGAAGTGCGCGACGCCTTCAGGTTTTTGCGGCGCCAACTCTTCCAGCAGGTTGCAGATGCTGCGGACCACGTCGATGTTTTTCTGTTCGTTGTGGCCGCCGATGTTGTAGGTCTCACCGACTACACCGTTGGTCACCACGGTGAGCAGCGCGCGGGCATGATCCTCGACGAACAGCCAGTCACGCACTTGCAGGCCATTGCCGTACACCGGCAGAGGCTTCCCGGCGAGGGCGTTGAGGATCACCAGTGGGATGAGTTTCTCGGGGAAGTGGAACGGCCCGTAATTGTTCGAGCAGTTGGTCAGCAGCACCGGCAAACCGTAGGTACGCTGCCAGGCACGGACCAGATGGTCGGACGCAGCCTTGCTGGCAGAGTACGGCGAGCTCGGCGCATAGGGTGTGGTTTCGGTGAACAGGTCGTCGACGCCATGCAGGTCGCCATACACCTCGTCGGTCGAAATGTGGTGAAAGCGAAAGGCGCTTTTCTCAGGCTCGGCCAGGCCGTTCCAGTAGGCACGGGCGGCTTCCAGCAGGCGGTAGGTACCGACAATGTTGGTCTGGATGAAGTCCGATGGGCCGTCGATGGAGCGGTCGACATGGGACTCGGCCGCCAGGTGCATGATCGCCTGCGGCTGGAACCGCACCAGTATCGCGCTGACAGTGGCCTGATCAACGATATCGGCCTGCACGAACTCATAACGGGTGTTGGTGGCAATGCTGCTCAACGACTCGAGGTTGCCAGCGTAGGTCAGCTTGTCCAGATTGAGCACTTCATGTTCAGTGTGGCGGATCAGGTGGCGAACCAGCGCCGAGCCGATGAAGCCGGCACCGCCGGTGATGAGAATGCGCATGTGGAGTAGCCTTTTCCGTCGAACAGTTAAGCGTATGGATCATAGCTTGTCGGCAGGAGGGGGCGCGCACAAGAGTGGGGTGATCGGATTTTTGTTTTTATGAGGTTTTGTTGAGCGGCGGGGGGGGGGGGGGGGGGGGGGGGGGGGGTTTGCGGGAACGTGCCATGCTCCCACTACGAAATACTAATATCTGGATTCAAACTTCTATCTGTTTTTACCAGCGCTCGCGGTAAGAAAAACCGACTTGGTAGAGGTAGGCGTTCAAATCTATTCGATGCCCGAAATAGGGCTGGAGAATAGGTACCCAAGCTGGAACAACGTCAAATAACCCATGATTGATTGTCCCATCCAAAGGTAAGCCGATAGCCTCGATCACAGAGCCATCTTCTTCCAGGTCGGCTGAGTACTCCTTACCTTCCTCGAATTCGGTCAGCTTGTTGAACCAATGAATTCTGACTTTTAGTCCCATTGTTCTATCTCTCAGAAATTTCTTGATGTTTCGGCGTTTATCCGCTGGTTTCAGCTGCTCGCCTGTTATGTGACAAAACGCGCCCAAGTGACTGCCATCGCTGGCTTGGTATTTTTCAAGCTCTCCATGGCAGTAGTCCCATTCGTAGATTTTTCTCCCTTTACTATCGATCCATCGATCTCGAACACCGCCACCTCCTTGTCGAGGTGTCTTGCCTCGAATTTGCCTAAGCCCCGGAATGCCGGTTATCTCCTCTGTTGTGGGTGCCTCGATGTAATCGTGATCGGGATTGAGAGCCCTCCTCGTAGGCGCATTCACCATCACATAAAGCGGCCGCACCCCCGAGTCCGCCGGGAATACCAGGATGAAATCCTGATACTCCGGTGGATAAATCGGGTTCACCAGAATGCTGTTGCTCGCCTCGGTGGGCGGATAGACCCAAAGGGTGGGGGCTTGCGGGGCGGCCTCCAGTGCCGGGATGCCGAGGGTGTCGGCGGGGTCGATGGCTGGGGTCCAGATCAGTTCCAGACCTTCGCCGAATACGGCGACCTGTCGGGCTTCGCGTGTCTGGAACTGAATGACCGGAATCCGTTGCCATTCGGCGTTGTTGCCGGTGTAGAAGCCGTAACCCTTGAGGGTGCCGTCAGCTTGTTGTTCGATGCGCAGGCGCACCCGGGAATTGGCTTGTTCAAGCGAGCGCAGTTGCTCTTCGCTATAGAGGGCGCTGTCGCCCAGTTCGGAGGGCCAGAGCAGGGCGACCAGACCGGTTAGCAAGCCGGCAGCAACAGTGCCGCCGACTGCGGTGACACTGCTGACCGATGACCCGGCCAGAGCGAGGCCACCAAGGCCGATTGGCAATGCACCGCCACTGATTTTCTTCAGCGGAACGGCGCCAGAGCTGTCGGTCTCTCGCCCACCCAGCAGGGCAAAATTTCCGTAATCCTTCAACGAATCCAACGGCACGAAACCGGACGGATTGGCGTAATTGATAATGCCGTCTGGTAACTTGCAGGATTTTGCGAAAACGCAGCCCAGCGGTTTGTTGGGGGCGGGGGCAGCGGGTCGATTCACCGGCAAATCGGCAATCGGCGGATACAGGTTGGGTGATGGCGGCGGCTGCAAAATACGGCGGCGCAGCTGTTCTTTGTACGTCAGCGGGTATGAGCGTTCTGGCATGTGCGGCGGGCTTCCCTGTCCATGGGAGGCAGCCTAGGGAGGTGAGAACGCGCCGAACATTCCTCGGGTTCGACACGCCTCGTGGGAAAGTTCACCGCTGTGTGGCGTGGCGTGAAAGCCCCCGCCGTTATCCATCACTGACCGGTATAAGGGGGTTGCGTATCGCGGTCAGCAGTGGCGATATAGACGCCTTATAAAAATTCCAGGGGTCGTTGTATGTTGCTCGCCACGTTGATTCATCGTGCCAGTCTGCCCAGTCCGCAAGTCACCGTGCAGCAAGCGCTGGAGCTGTTGGGTGAGCACTACGGCCTGAGCGGGACGTTGCAGTCGCTGGGCAGCCAGCAGGATCTCAACTACCGGCTCGACAGCGACCAGGGCCGTTTCGTCTTGAAAATCTGCCGGGGTGACTACGCGGCGCTGGAGCTGCACGCCCAGCACGCGGCCCTCAAGCACCTGGGCGCGCAGCCGGGTTTGCATGTGCCACGGGTGATTCCGGCGAAAAACGGCGAGGACCTGCTGACCCTGGAACTCGCCGGGCAAGCACTGCATGTGCGTTTGCTCGATTACATCGAGGGTCAATCGCTGACCCACCTCAAGCACCTTGGCCATGATCTGGTTGCCGGCCTCGGCCAACTCTGTGGCGAAATGGACCTGGCGCTGGCCGGGTTCGAGCATCCGGGGCTTGAGCGAACCTTGCAGTGGGACGCCCGACACGCCAATGCGTTGATCAATCACCTGCTTCCGGTGATCCGCGATGAGCGGCAGCGAGCATTGATCGCCGAGGCCGCGCAACAGGCCGAGCGGCGTTTGCAGCCACTGGCGGCGAAGTTGCCGGTGCAGGCGATTCATATGGACATCACGGATGACAACGTGGTCTGGAAACGGGACCGGCAACGTCGCTGGCAGTTGCAGGGCGTCATCGATTTTGGCGATCTGATCCGTACCTGGCGCATTACCGATCTGTCGGTGACCTGCGCCGCACTGCTGCACCATGCCGACGGCGATCCGCTGTGCATTTTGCCGGCGGTGCAGGCTTACCATGCGGTCAATCCACTGACGCATGAAGAGTTGCAGGCGCTGTGGCCGCTGATCGTCGCGCGGGCGGCGGTGCTGGTGCTCAGCGGTGAGCAACAGGTCAGCATCGATCCGCAGAATCAGTACAGCCGCGATAATCTGAACCACGAGTGGGAGATCTTCTGCGTTGCGACCTCGGTGCCGTTTGAACTGATGGAAGCGGCGATTCTGACGGCGGTCGGCCAGTCGTTGCCGGCGATTGCCAGCCAAGGGTTTGCGCCATTGCTGCCAAGCCTGGTGGGCCGCGAGTTTGCCTTGATCGACCTCGGTGTCTTGAGCCCGCATTTCGAAGCGGGCAATTGGGAGCAGGACGGCATCGATCAACGTCTACTGGTCGAAGCGGCGGCAGCCCATGGTTTGGCGGCCAGTCGTTACGGGCAATACCGTTTATCGCAGACGCGTCCGGACAGCGCCGTCGAGCCGGACACGTGCCCGCTGCACGTTGACTTGCAGGTGCCGCTGGGCACAACGGTTGAAGCGCCCTTTGCCGGTGTCGTGCACCTGAGCGCTGACGGCCGCGTGCAACTGGACAGCGCACAATTGAGCGTGCGCCTGTGGGGTGTAAAACCCTCACTGCATACCGGTGCGGCCGTGGTCAAAGGGCAGGTGCTGGGCGAGGTCGGCGGCGCGTTGCGGGTTCAGCTCAGCCGTGGCGCAGAACTGAATCCACCGCTGTTTTGCTCACCCTCCCGCGCACTTGCCTGGCAGGCGTTGTGTCCATCGCCCGCGGCGTTGTTGGGACTGGCTTGTGACGCTGAGGTCGAACTCGATCCGCACACTTTGCTGGCGCGTCGCGACGCAAGTTTTGCCCGTTCGCAAAAACACTATTACGTCGATCCACCGCGCATCGAGCGGGGCTGGCGCAATCACCTGATCGACATGCAGGGCCGCTCCTATCTGGACATGCTCAACAACGTTGCGGTGCTCGGTCACGGTCACCCGCGCATGGCGGCCGAAGCCAGCCGTCAGTGGTCGTTGCTCAATACCAACTCGCGTTTCCACTATGCGGCTATCGCCGAGTTCTCCGAGCGCTTGCTGGCACTGGCACCGGACTCGATGGATCGGGTGTTTCTGGTCAACAGCGGCACCGAGGCCAATGACCTGGCGATTCGCCTGGCGTGGGCCTACAGCGGCGGTCGCGACATGCTCAGCGTGCTTGAGGCGTATCACGGCTGGTCGGTGGCCGCCGATGCGGTGTCGACTTCAATTGCAGATAACCCCAAGGCCCTCAGCAGCCGTCCGGACTGGGTGCACCCGGTGACGGCGCCGAACACCTATCGTGGCGAGTTCCGTGGCCTCGACAGCGCACCGGATTACGTGCGCAGCGTCGAACACAACCTGGCGAAGATTGCCGAGCAGAAGCGACAACTGGCCGGTTTTATCTGCGAGCCGGTGTACGGCAACGCCGGTGGGATCTCGCTGCCACCGGGTTACCTGAAACAGGTGTATGCGCTGATTCGCGCGCAGGGTGGCGTGTGCATCGCCGACGAAGTGCAGGTCGGTTACGGCCGCATGGGCAAGTTCTTCTGGGGCTTTGAAGAGCAGGGCGTAGTGCCGGACATCATCACCATGGCCAAGGGCATGGGTAACGGCCAGCCATTGGGTGCGGTCATCACCCGACGAGAAATCGCCGAGGCGCTGGAAGCCGAAGGTTATTTCTTCTCGTCGGCGGGCGGCAGTCCGGTCAGTTGCCGCATCGGCATTGCAGTGCTGGATGTGATGAAGGAAGAGAAACTGTGGGAAAACGCCCGGATCGTTGGCGGGTATTTCAAGGAGCGGCTTGAGGCGTTGATCGAGCGCCATCCTTTGGTGGGCGCGGTGCATGGCTCTGGCTTCTATCTGGGCGTGGAGCTGATTCGCAACCGCGAAACCCTGGAACCGGCCACGGAAGAAACCACGGCGTTGTGCGACCGCCTGCGCGAGTTGGGCATTTTCATGCAGCCGACCGGCGATTACCTGAACATCCTCAAGATCAAACCACCGATGGTGACCACGCGACACAGCGTGGATTTCTTTGTCGATACCTTGTCGAAGGTGCTCGACGAAGGCCTCTAAACACACTCCCCTTGTGGGAGCGAGCCTGCTCGCGATGGCGGTCTGACAGCCAACATTGATAGTGGATGTACCGGCCTTATCGCGAGCAGGCTCGCTCCCACAGGGATTGCATTAAGTTCGATTGTTATCGGGTTTTTTCAAGATATTTTTGACGAAATGAATTTGTTCTGCTTTTAAAGCCGATTTTTATCGGTTATAAAGTCGCCTAACGTCACGGCGTGGATCACCGCGCCTGGCCGTTCCCATTTCTGTCATCGGTCGATGCCACAATCGACCCTCTGCACCCGCCCGGGAGATGATTCATGAGCCGTATCGTTACCGTCGCCGCTACCCAGATGGCTTGTTCCTGGGACCTTGAAGCCAACATCGAGACCGCTGAGAAGCTGGTCCGTGAGGCCGCAGCCAAAGGTGCACAGATCATCCTGATCCAGGAATTGTTCGAGACCCCGTACTTCTGCCAGAAGCCGAACCCGGACTACTTGCAGCTGGCCACTTCAGTTGAAGACAACGTGGCCATCAAGCACTTCCAGAAAGTCGCCAAAGAACTGCAAGTCGTGCTGCCGATCAGCTTCTTCGAACTGGCAGGTCGCGCACGTTTCAACAGCATCGCGATCATTGATGCTGATGGCAGCAACCTCGGGATTTATCGTAAAAGCCACATCCCGGACGGCCCTGGCTACCATGAAAAGTACTACTTCAACCCAGGTGACACCGGCTTCAAAGTCTGGAACACCCGTTATGCGAAAATCGGCGTGGGCATCTGCTGGGATCAGTGGTTCCCGGAGTGCGCTCGCAGCATGGCGTTGCAAGGCGCGGAAATCCTGTTCTACCCAACCGCCATCGGCAGCGAACCGCACGACAAGACCATCTCGTCCCGCGACCACTGGCAGCGTGTCCAGCAAGGCCATGCCGGTGCCAACCTGATGCCGCTGATCGCCAGCAACCGTATCGGCAATGAAGAGCAGGACGGCTACGACATCACCTTCTACGGCTCCTCGTTCATCGCCAACCAGTTCGGCGAGAAAGTCCAGGAGCTCAACGAAACCGAAGAAGGCGTATTGGTTCAGAGCTTCGACCTCGACGAGCTGGAGCACATCCGCAGCGCCTGGGGTTCGTTCCGTGACCGTCGTCCAAACCTGTACGGCGCAATCAAAACCCTCGACGGTTCCCTGGAGTCCTGATCACTATGACTACTTTGCACAGCACACCCCGCGCTGACGGTTTTTACATGCCTGCCGAATGGGCGCCCCAAACCCAGACCTGGATGGTCTGGCCGGAGCGTCCGGACAACTGGCGTCTGGGTGGCAAGCCGGCGCAAGCCGCTCATGTTGCGGTGGCCAAGGCCATCGCGCGTTTTGAACCGGTGACCGTTGCTGTCTCGGCGGCCCAGTACGAAAACGCCCGGGCGCGTCTGGATGTGCCGAATATCCGCCTCGTCGAGATGTCCAGCGACGACGCTTGGGTCCGTGATACCGGGCCGACCTTCGTCATCAACAACAGCGGCGAAGTCCGTGGTGTCGACTGGGACTTCAACGCCTGGGGTGGCTTTGATGGCGGTCTGTATTCGCCGTGGAATCGTGACTCGCAAGTGGCCGGCAAGATCCTCGAGATCGAGCGCAGCCCGCGTTACCGTACCGAGGGTTTTGTGCTCGAAGGCGGTTCGATTCATGTCGACGGCGAAGGCACGCTGATCACCACTGAAGAGTGCCTGTTGAATCGCAATCGCAATCCGCACCTGAACCGCGCCGACATCGAAGCGGTGCTGAGTGCACAACTGGCTGTGGATAAAATCATCTGGCTGCCGGACGGTTTGTTCAACGACGAAACCGACGGTCATGTGGATAACTTCTGCTGCTATGTGCGTCCCGGTGAAGTGCTATTGGCCTGGACCGACGATCCGCAGGATCCGAACTACCCGCGTTGCCAGGCCGCAATGAAAGTGCTGCAAAGCACCAAGGACGCCAAGGGCCGCCCATTTAAGGTGCACAAAATGCCGATTCCGGGGCCGCTTTACGCGACCGAGGAAGAGTGCGCCGGTGTCGACCCGGTGGACGGTACCCAGGAACGTAACCCGTCGGTGCGCCTGGCCGGTTCCTACGTGAACTTCCTGATCGTCAACGGCGGCATCATTGCGCCGAGCTTTGACGATCCGCTGGACGCGCAAGCCAAGGAAATCCTCCAGAACCTGTTCCCGCAGCACGAAGTGGTGATGGTGCCGGGGCGTGAACTGTTACTGGGGGGCGGTAACATCCATTGCCTTACCCAACAACAGCCGGCACCGCACAAAGGTTGAGTGAAGTTGTAACAACTAGTGGCGCTGAATTGATCCGTGTTTTATCCGGTTCATGTGAGTGACCCCTTATCTAACCCGCAGCTCCTATGGACTGCGGGTTTTTTTATATCCACATGCCGGCCTGTCAGGCACTTTGGCATAGCTCTTGTATCTGTCCGAGAGCAATTCTCGGGAATGTAGAACCGCGTTGTTCTGTCATAAACCTTGGATAAGTTAGCCGCTCACGAACCAGGAGAGAGCGCCGGAAATGAATATGGTCAGCGAGCGGACATCGCATCCCTTGGCAATGAATGGCGAATCGCTTCAGGTGCTGGCGCAATGGTTGAAATCCAACGGAACGCGACAGGTCAGAGAACCTGACCCGCGCAGGATGATGATCGAGCGTTATCCCGCTGGTTTATTCAGTGAGGCAGAACTTGAAGCCTTGTGGGATGTGATTGAAGGATAGAAAGCAAAGGATTGGTAAAGCGCTGCCCGGATGGCAGCGCTTTTTTTTGCCCTTGGAAAAGTGGGTTCAGGTTTGGTCCAGCCTGCCTTGGCCCAAACAGGTCATTTGACCGATCTGCGAAACAGACTAAAAGCCATTACGGCGTTTTTCCCTCTCCGTCATAGGAATAGTCTGCCGGCATCGAATTCCTACGACTTTGCTGGAGCTTTCCATGTCTACCGCAACCCTTCATTACATCTACGATCCACTGTGCGGCTGGTGCTACGGCGCCAAACCATTGGTGCAAGCGGCGCAGGCTGTTTTGCCGGTGATCGCCCATGGCGGCGGCATGATGACCGGCGCCAACCGGCAGACGGTTTCACCTCAACTGCGTGATTACGTGATGCCTCACGACCGACGTATCGCCGAGTACACCGGGCAGCCATTTGGTGAGGCGTATTTCGAAGGCCTGTTGCGCGATCACACTGCCGTGTTTGATTCCGCGCCACCGATTGCTGCCGTGCTGGCCGCTGAGCAACTCGCCGGACGTGGGCTGGAACTGCTGGGGCGTTTGCAGGGCGCGCACTACGTGGAAGGTCGGCGGATTGCCGATTAAGCGGTGTTGCTGGAACTCGCCGCATCGATTGGCCTGGAAGCTGAGTCCTTCAAGCGCGAGTTCAGGGACGCACTGGCGAACGAAACCCAAGACCACATCAAGAAAAGCCGCGCGCTGTTGGCGCAGGTTGGTGGCCAGGGCTTCCCGACATTGGTGCTGGAACAGGACGGTCAATTCACCGTGGTCGACATCAGTCCATGGCTCGGTAAGCCTGAAGCATTTGCGGCCTGGTTGAGCCAATCGGTCGTCGCCCAACCGAACGAATCCACTTCCCCGGTTCAAGCCTGTGGCCTGGACGGTTGTGCTCACTGATCTCATCGACTACGCGGAGCGACCCATGGATAACCTGAGCCTGATCAAAAGCACCTACGAAGGTGCCAACTCCCAGGAGAATGTACGCAACACTGCTGCAGCGTTGGCCGCCGATGCGCAATGGACTGAAGCGGCTGGGTTTCCCTACGCGGGGACCTACGTCGGTTTTGACGCCATCGTCGAGAATGTCTTCAAACGTCTGGGCACTGAATGGGAAAATTTTCAGTTCAAGGTCGAGAGCTATGTCGCGCAGGGCGACAAGGTATTTGCCTATGGAAACTACAGCGGAATCTACAAGGCCACGGGCCGTCCGATGAACGCCCGAGTCGCGCATTTGTGGACTCTGGCGAACGGCAAAGTCACCCATTTCGAGCAGTTTGTGGACAGCCACACGGTGCAATTGGCGATCGCTGACCAGTAAGTTCTTAGACGATTTTCGCCTAATTACAGAAGATTCACGAAATTGACACATGGTTAAGGGCGCGGCTAGGATTCGCCCCAACGCCTGTGGCCAACCGCCACGACTCCAAAAAATAATAAAGGCCTGCCTCGCTTTTGCGTGGGCGGGCCTTTTGTTTTGGAGTGAAAAAAGAGCGCAATAGCAGCCATTTCAGCCAGCGGTCACAGCGCGTATCAACCCGTAATAAGGAAAATAACATGTTGAACAAGCGGATCGGTCTGATCGCTCTGGGGATTTTTAGCGCCACTCAAGCCATGGCTAACGACCAGGCGGAGTCCAAGGGTTTTGTTGAAGACAGCAGCCTGAAAGTGCTGTTGCGCAACGCCTACATCAATCGCGATTACAAGAACGGTAACCCAGACAAGGCCGAGTGGGGCCAGGCTGCCATCGGCACCTTCTCGTCGGGCTTCACCCAAGGCACCGTTGGCGTCGGCGTCGATGCTTTCGGTCTGTACGCCCTGCGCCTCGATGGCGGCAAGGGTCGTAGTGGCGCCGGCGGTATCGACTTCTTCAAGAAAGGCGACAGCGGCGAAGCTGCCGATGACTTGGCCAAGGCTGGCGCGGCGGTAAAATTCCGTCTGTCCAACACCGTGCTGACCTACGGCGACCAGATGCCGGAGCTGCCGGTGCTGAACTACGACAACGCCCGTCTGTTGCCTGAAAGCTACACCGGCACTTTGATCACCTCCAAGGAGATCAAAGGCCTGGAGCTGAACGCTGGCCGTTTCACCGCCGAATCGCGCAAGAGCGCCGAAGGTCGTGACAGCGGTGGCCTGAAGTCGATCAACGTCTTGGGCGGTCGCTACCAGTTCACTGAACAATTCAAAGGTGCGTTCTACGCGTCCAATGTAGAAGACGTTCTGAAGAAACAGTACGTGAACCTGAACTACGTGTTCCCGCTGGCCACCGATCAGTCCCTGACCCTGGACTTCAACGGCTACCAGACCAAGCTGGACAAGTCGTACGCCCTCGAACATGACACCGAAGGCCAGGACAACAAAATCTGGAGCCTGGCAGCGACCTTCGTCACCGGCCCGCACTCGTTCACCCTCGCGCACCAGCGCAGCACCGGTGACAGCAACCTCGGCTACCCGTACGGCGGCTATCAGAAAGAACAGGGTCGTGTCGGCGACGGTGGCAACACCATCTACCTCGCCAACTCCTACTGGTCCGACTTCAACGCGGAAGACGAACGCAGCTGGCAGCTGGGCTACGGCCTCGACTTCGGCGCTTTCGGCGTTCCAGGCCTGACCTACAACGTGGCGTACGTGCGTGGCGACAACATCACCACCGCCACCAGCACTGGCGGTACTGAGCGCGAAATCTTCAACCAGTTCAAGTACGTGGTCCAAAGCGGCCCGGCCAAAGACCTGAGCGTGAAAGTGCGCAGCTCGGTCCTGCGTGTGTCGCAGAAATCCAGCGACTACAACGTCAGCGGCAACGAAGTCCGTGTGTTCGTGGATTACCCGATCAACATCTTCTGATGATCGGATGCGTGGTTGAGGCCTGATACAAGGCCGAAATGAGAAAGCCCCGACTGGTTCGGGGCTTTTTTTCGCCCCATGAAAATGAATAACGATATTTGAAACGCCCAAATGCTCGAGAGCGTTTCACCCGATTTGCTGTGGATACGGCGCGAAGTCCATTGGAAATTTGGCGAGTCTCCTACAGCGACGGGTCTTATCGTCTCGCATTCATTGGCGCATACGACACAAAGTACCAGATGTTGGTGGTGATCCATGTTGAGCATGGACACGTTCTTTGGAACTTCATGAACTGCGATAAAAGGGCATTGAACAAGCATCGACATGGGGAGCTGGTTTATCAGCGATACCTATTCCCCAAACAAAAAAAAGCAGCCTGATTAGGCTGCTTTTCTTGATGAGGTTGCTTGATATTGTGCTCCCTCAAGCAGGGGAGGAGAGGTCTCACCCGAGCGCTGATTTTCAGGCCATCAACGGGGTTCCTAACGCCGACTATCGCCACCTGAAGGCAGTCGGTTTCGCGCTCTCGGGTCGATTTTCTGCCACAGATGACGCATGTGTCAACCTGAAGGCGAGCCATGCGTCGGTGGTCATCAGAACCAGGAAACGGTATCCGATGTTTAACGATGAGATCCTTACAATGGAGTCTTGATGACAACCACTGGCGTGCGTACGCCCATCCGCTACGTCTGGAGCGCCAGCAGCCGCGAGATCTCGTTCGTGTTTGAAGTCAGCGAGGTCTGAGACGCACGCACGAAAAGCCCCGAATGATTCGGCAATGCTGTTCACTTAAGCTGATGTTTCAGGCACAACCGCAGTTGTGGCGAGGGAGCTTGCTCCCGCTGGGGCGCGAAGCGGCCCTGAATTGGGCCTGCTACGCAGTCCAGCGGGAGCAAGCTCCCTCGCCACAGATGCTTCTCAGGCCTCCAGACTTCCTTAAGTGAACAGCATTGCGCACAAGACGGGCTTTGTTGATGTTTGAGGGTGTAGAGGGTTCGCACAACACGCGCGAACCAAAACTCATTGAACCTCAGGCACCGATTGCCGTGCCCGCAACACCACGATCCCCGGGGTCTTCGCAATGTAGTCCTTGAAGGGAGAGTCTACGACTTCCCGGTTCTTTTTCTTCGAAGAGGCATTACGCAGCACGGGCCCTTCGTCCTTGTTGATAAAGAACCCGGTATGGGTAACGTCCAGGCCGGCGAGTTGGGTGTAGATGCCAACGTAATCGCCAGTCTGCAAACGGCTGATCACATGATCGTTAACAAACGCGCTGGGGATATAGGTAATCGTGCGCTCGGTCATGGGTACGCCCGGCAAGTAGGCGCTGCCATCGGCTTTTCGATTGAGGCGCTTAACCACGGTTACCGCATGAGGGCTGATTTGCGCGGTGACGTCGTCGGCCAGCTTTTGCTCGGCCTGCGACCAGTCGGTGAAGAAGTGCCGGCGATGCAGGTAATCGAGATTGCCATTCACATAACGCGTCTGAATGAGGTTTTTGAAGAAGTCCGCTTGATTGTTGGACTTTCTCAGCGCTTCGACGTAATCCAGATAGGTGAAACAGTCCAGGCCCCTGAAGTCGACGACCAATGCTTCCGGCGTGGTAGCAGAGCCCTGCAACCTGTTCGCGGAATAGGGCCGTCCCAAAAACTCCCGTGAAATCAGATTGTTCATCTGCCCTATGTCATCGGGGTTGATTGCTGAGCGCTCTTTGAGCAGGGCATCCAGTTTGCTGGCGGTATAACCATCCATCTCCAGTGGCGTGTGCCCATTCGCGGACACGACGTTCTCCACCGCTTTTGTATTGCCGACGGGCAGCCCGGTCCCGCACGCGGTCAGCATGGATGCCAAAAGAAATACAGCTGACCTGCGCATTCGAGTTTCCATCGTTTTCGGCTGTTACGTCTTAAATGGTAATGTTTATTGATAGGTCTGTGGGGATTTTGAGACTACCGGGGGAAGTTCAAAGCATTTTTTTCGGGAAGTACCGACTGGGTGCTTCGCCCAGTACACGACGGAAAACACTGGTGAAGGCACTCGGGCTGCTATAGCCCAGATCAGTTGCCACCCGCGTAATTGCCTCTCCGTTACCCAAACGCACCACGGCCGCCAACAGACATGCCTGCTGACGCCATTCGACAAAACTGATACCGGTTTGTTGGCGAAACAGCCGGGTAAATGTGCGGCGGCTCATCCCGACCTGCCGAGTCATATCATCAATTCCGGTTTCCAGCGACGGTTGTTCCAGCAGCTTTCGACAGATGTGCGCCAGCCTTGGTTCGCTCGGCAGCGGTGCATTGAGCGATAAGGGCGACATGCCGGCTATTTCGTGAAGCAGCAAGGTCATCAAATGGCCATCCAGATGCTCCTTGGCATACAGTGCCGGAACGTCCATGGCCCGGATCAGCAGTTGTTTGAGCAATGCCGAGACGCCGAATACCTGGCAGTGCGCAGGCAGACCGAGTCGAGCGGCGGCGCGGTTACGGATGTAGGTATTAAGCATGGTCACCGGTCCGCTCATGCTCATCTCATGGGGGACGCCCGCCGGTACCCAGATAGCTCTTTGTGGGGGGACGACCCAGTTGCCCTGGCGAGTGAATACCGTGATGACGCCACAGGCGGCGTAGGCAAACTGGCCACGTCGGTGCGTATGCAGAGCAAAGTGTTGGCCATCCAGATAGTTATTGGCCGTGACCACTGCATCGCGGGGAGTGTTTTCGTAGGGATCTATTTCAGTTTCGCGCATGGCCCGAATTTAATGATCTATGACCTGATAGTGCAAGCGAGCCATTGCCCCTGTTGCGCATAGTGGCGTCGTGGTTGGGGCATACAGCTGCCGGCCCGGCATACTGGAAATAGAACTTAATGCAGAAAAAACACCTGATCCTGGCCGTGTTGGTGACGGCTGTCTGGGGCCTGAACTTTCCCATCACCAAACTGGGTCTGGCGGCTATTGATCCACTGCTGCTGACGGCTCTTCGCTTTACGCTGGCGGCGTTGCCGTGGGTGTTTTTTATCCGGCGGCCGTCGATCTCCATGGGTTGGTTGGCCGCCTATGGATTGATTTTCGGGGTCGCGATGTGGGCGTTGATCAACCTGGGCATCGAACTGGGTGTGCCACCAGGGACCGCAGCCCTGTTGATTCAGTTCAGTGCATTTTTTACCTTGGGTTGGGGTGTGTTGCTGTTTCGCGAGCAATTGAGCCTTGGACAGACGCTTGGGGTGGGGCTTGCAGCGCTGGGTTTGATCAGCATTATTTTCAGCAGCCCGGGCCAGGCAACGACAGTGGGTTATGGCTTGTTGCTGGTGAGTGCATTTAGCTGGAGTGTCGGCAACATCATCATCAAACAATCAAAGGTCCGGGAAATGTTTGCCTTTGTGGTGTGGGCCAGCCTGTTCCCGCCGATCCCCTTGCTGGCGCTCACCTGGCTGGCGCACGGTTCCGCTCCGTTTACCTCCCTGGTCGCACACCTTGAATGGGTGTCAGTGTTCTCGCTGTTGTTTCAAGTCTACGCGGCGACACACTTCTGTTATTGGGGCTGGAATCTACTGCTGCGAGAGTACCCGGTTTCGAGGGTGGCACCGCTGTCTTTACTGATACCGGTATTTGGCGTCGCCGGTTCGATGCTGATGCTCGGGCATCGGGTTGATTTCAACGAAGGGATTTCGATTGCGTTGATTCTATCGGCGCTCGCAGTGGGGTTGATGAAGGGGCGCGAGCGGGGGCGGATTGCGCAGGCTGGTGAATAGGGGCGGGGGGGGCTGGTGATGTTTGAACAAACGCCATGAAAGACAGAACACCGTTTCCGGGCTCCCATTTCGGTAGGTCAGGTGTCTCGACACAATCGCACCTGACGACAACGTGCCGCTACGAATCCGAGTTGGCCAAGCTCCAGCACCTACCCCAGTTCATGGCCCAGTAGATCAATCAGATGATCCATGGTGACGCGTACAGCGGGGGAGCGCCGTACGTCAGCATGAACAGACATCCAGATATCCCGCGCTGTCGGTTCGTCATCAAGCTCAATCTTGACCAGCGCCGTATCTCGATCAGCGAGAAAACAGGGAAGTATCGCCACGCCGATGCCTGCTCGTGCGGCAGCTAGTTGCGTTGCGACATCGCTACTTTGAAGCACGAAGGGGCGCCCATCTGCAAAGCGTTGTATCCAGCGCTGTTGGGGAATTTGATGAAGCGCCTCCTCAAAGCCAATGAATGTCCAGGTCGGTGAGGGCCTCAACGCGTACGCTGGGCTGGCATAGAGGCCGAGCTTCATTGAGCCTACCTTGCGAACAATGCGACCGGCTGTTTCAGGTCGTACGAACCCGATGGCGACGTCAGACTCCCCCTTTTCAAGTGAAGCAACACCTGAGGCCGCGCTGAGAATGACCTTGAGGGCCGGATAGTGCGAGCGCAAGCGGGTAAGACTCGGTGCTATCAATACACTCGCCAGAATGGGGAGGGCGCTCAGTCTCACGGTCCCTGACAAAGGAGCCGTACCACGTGCATGACGGCCTATCGCATCGGTGATGGCTTCCATCGGCATGGCAATCGCGGCCAGCGCCAAGCCGTCCTCCGTGAGTCGCGATGAGCGTGGCAGACGCTCCACCAGTTTCATCCCGAGAGATGTCTCAAGGGCCGTAATACGTCGGCCCACTGTTGCGTGATCGACGCGTAACTCTTTCCCCGCGGCAGTGAATGAGCCGAGGCGAGCAACGACAACAAAATGGTGCAGATCTTGCCAATTCATCATGAGTGCAATTTCGCACACTTGAGTTGCGCCAGCACGCGTTTTCCGGTTTTTCCCGTAACCCTATAGTCCCTGCATGCATCATCAGGCTTACCGCCCGGTGAGCAAAGACGGGAAGACAATCATGATTTTGTTCTACGCGGCCGGGGCCAGTTCCCTAGCTCCTCACATTCTCCTGCGCGAAGCAGGCGCCTCCTTTTTGCTTGAGAAAGTTGATCTGATGAGTAAGCAGTGGTCCGGCGGAGATTACGACCTGATCAATCCGAAGTCGTACGTGCCGACCCTGAAAACAGACGATGGGGCGATCCTGACCGAGTGTGCCGTCATTCTGCAGTACATCTCGGATCAGCACTCGGAGCGCAATCTTCTCCCGGCGCAGGGGCGCTTTGAGCGCTATCGCGCACTGGAATGGCTTGGCTTCATTTCGACTGAGGTACACAAGAACTTCATCACGCCCGAGCGGCATGGCGGGGTCAGCGCAAACTTTCTGGCGAAGACGATCGAAGGGCAGAGCGCGACGCGGCGCCTGGTTTCGCCACGGCTAGCGTATGTCGATCATGAGCTGCGCGAGAGGGACTACCTGATGGGGGACGGGTTTTGCGCCCCTGACGCCTATCTGTTCACAATGCTAACGTGGGCCAAGCGATTAGAAATCGATCTATCGGCATGGGACAATTTGCAGGCCTATTTCCAGAGGGTCAGTGCAAGGTCGGCAGTGGGCGAGGCATTGAAGGTTGAAGGGCCTCCACATTCTTTGCGTCCTTTACATAACGTTTCCCCCTAACCGCTCCCGGCGAGGGCGCTTACGCGCAACGCGCCATGCCTGGCGCACGTATAAAAAAGCCCGCATTTGCGGGCTTTGTTGCACTATCAGTGCTTACCAAAGCGGTACGACATAACTCACGTAGAGCCGGTTTTCATCCTGCTTGGTCTGGCCCGTCAGGCTCGGGTTGGCCTGGGCGTTTTTCCAGGTCACGCCCAGTCCCTTCAACTTGCCATCAGGCACCTGGTAGCTCAGCGCCAAGTCGCGCTCCCATTCGCTGTCGCCGCCTTTAGTTACTTTGATCTTGTCGCCGTGCGCGTAGGTGGCCAGAAAGCCAAGGCCTTTGATGCCCAACTGACCGAAGTCGTATTTGTACTGAGCCAGCCAGGTTTCTTCGCCAGCATGCTGGAATTTGTTCAGTTGCAGGTTGGTCAGTGCCGGTGTATCAGCGCCGGCGCCAGGACCTTGTCGGGCATCGCCACTGTTAAGCCCGGAGTCCAGGTAAGGGAAGTCGCTGTCACCGGTGTTTTTCTGGGCCCCCAAGCCAATGGTGTGGCCCGCCAGACTGTAGCTTTCCATCAGGCTGATCGTGGACTGGTTAATACGCCCCTTGGTCAAGCCGTCACCGTAAGAACCCGCGGTGGCAAAGTCGCTGTCGCCATTCGCGTTGCCGCCTACGCCCAGGCTGCGGTAGGCGCGGAAATCACTGAGGAGGCTACCGACCGGCAGCGCGCTGGTGTGCTTGGCGCCGATGAAGGCTTGTTGGTAGTAGTCCTGAAGATTGGAGTACCACAGGCTTAAGGTGGTGTCGGCCAGGCCTGTATAGTCAGCACCGCCATAGAGGAAACGGTCGCTGAGTTTCGCACCGCCGCCAGTGGTCATGTCACTGTCGTTGCTTTCATTGCGAATTTTCGTCCGGACGATGTCGCCAGCCGTGAAGGTGAAGTCGGACAGGTCTTTCGACACCAGTTGCACGCCGGTGTTGGTCTGGTGGTACAGACGCCCATCGGTGTTGGCCAGCATCGGGTTATTTTGGCTGAGCATACCAACACGCAACTCATCCTTGAGGAAGCGCATCTTGAAGGTCGGGCTCAATACGCTGAAGTCATTGGCGGATTTCCCATCATCCAGCGGGAACATGCTGCCGGGATAACGACTCTGGTGATCCTTGTTATTCAGGTCGCCACCGGAGTCGAGCTTGAGGCCGTAAAAGGCCTCAAGATCCAGCCCGAAACCCACAGCACCGTCGGTATAGCCGGAGCGGAAATTGAACTGGAAACCCTGTCCCCAGTCGCGGTAGCTCTTGGCCTTGGCGGTGCTGCCCACCACGTCACGGCCTTGTTGATTGAGGTAGCGGTTGAGCAGGGTCAAGTCGGCATGGCTGTCGTCGATGAAGTCCGCATGGGCAGGCAACATCGCGCCCCCCAGCAAAGCGCCAACGAGGGATACGGCTGGTTTCTTGATCATCATGGATCTCGTTCACAGGGTAATTCACCCTGCCGACGGACTTGTTCATCCAAGGCAATCCTTTACCCATGCATCGGCAGTTTTGCAGCGCTGATGCCAAGCATTTGAATCGCCGCAATATTTTGAAACGCATTAGGAGCTTCGAATATGACAATTCGGTTACGCGATCTTTAGATGTTCGTTGCATTGACCTGCATGTAAAAAAGGCGCTGAAGAAGAAAACAAAGTGTGTCCCCGATGGAGTTCAGTTAGGACGTAGCCAGGAAACAGGTTTGGACAGCGCCGCGAATGACGCTGGTGGAGTTGCAGGAATCGATCATTTCTTTTGCTGACCAGGTCTGGTATCGCGAAGAGCGTGGCGTAACCAATTTCAAATGCAGTGATTTATGAGTTGAGGCGTAGCCGTAATTGCTCGCATTCGAGTTGCGGAGGATATCAAGGGGGGAGGTGGGGCTGGCTAGCAAGCTGAAAGTCGTTTTCAAGCTGGGCCTGATCCGGGTTGAGTATCGCGAGGTTGATCCGCAGGCACGGAATGGAAAACAACGTCATGCCGCGTTTCTGGCAGAGTTGCTTGCGCAACAAGCTAGAAACCCCAGATGCAACAAAGCCCGCACTAGGCGGGCTTTGTTGATGCTTTGTTTGGTGGGCCGGGGTCCTGTCGGGGCGCGTGCGGATTCAGTTCGAGACCGGCGAATCCCTCGGCATCGGTTGCCGCGAAACAACCTATTTCAATAGCTCAATTGGTCATATCTATCTGGCGGAAGGCGAGGAGGGGGCAGTTGCTGAAGTGATGGTAGTGATGCCGGAGTCATGAGGTTGTCGGAGTCAGTTAAAACCAACTTTTTAAACACCCTGAGTCTTCACGTTGTTAGAGTTTATCTGTAAAAAAAACAAGGCCTGTAATGGAGTGTGTGCACTTTTTTAAGTGCTGTTCAGCTCGCGTTCAGAAAGCGCACGCATCTGGATAGTTTGAATAAATAGGCTGTACTGCTTTTAACAACTCTTTACTTTTGCAATCTGGATGGCCCAAAAACAACATGGTAGCCTGCGCATTTTCAGGGGGCGGTAGGGTCACATGAAACGGTTAAAGGAAGTGGCTGTAAATAAGCCATGCTCATTTATTTTCATAATGGCATTTATTATATTGGCTATTATGCAATATAAGCCTGCCGTGCTCAATTACACCACGCGCTTTGTCGACTTTGCCCAGTATATGTTGCAGCATGGGATTACGCTGTTTCCAATCGCTGATGATCTGCAGCCATACCCTGATTATACGGTGCTCAACACGCTCCTCGTGTATCTGGTTTCCTTGCCGTTTGGCCGTGTATCCATCCTTTCGATGGGTTTCCCTTTTTGTGTTGCCGCCGCCTTGATGCTGGTGTTTATTTACAAGCTGGGTGCGCTGCATGAAAAAAAATGGGGTGCCTATGGTGTTGTGTTTGCTCTGTTCACTTGGTCATTCTTGGACGGCGTAAACTCCTTGGCGCTGGATGTATACCCTGCACTTTTTACCGTGATGTGCTTCTACCTGGCCTATTCGGGAGAGGTGCATAAACAACGTTTTCGGTTGCTACTGGTACTCGCGGGACTTGCGCTGGGCTTTGCATTTCGTGGCCCTATTGGCCTGATCGGCCCTGCCAGTGTAGTTGCCTCCTATTATCTGTTAAGCCGGCAGTGGCGCATGCTGATGGTGTTCTCCTTGTTCGCGGGCCTCGTCCTGGCCACAGGTATTGCAGTGCTGGCATGGGCTGCCTACGTACAAGGTGGTGACGCCTTTCTACAAGAGGTCTTGATCATGCAGGGGTTGGGGCGGTTTGGCAGTGATCACGCGCCCCGTTATTACTTCTATTTCTCTGCAGGCTTGCTGACCTATGGCGTAACCGCTTTTATTGCTTTGAGCGTCATCATCAAGACGGGTAAGTACTTTTTTGAGCGTTCAGCTCATCCGGCCACGAACATGCTCTTGTATCTCACGGGCTGGCTCCTTGTGGTAGTCGTGCTGTTCACGATTCCAAGTTCTAAAAAGGCGCGTTATGTACTTTCAATTACCCCCGCCATTTCCTTGTTGGCTGCCTACATTTTTGTAGATCGCAGCCAACTATTTGCAAGCGCCAGAGATAAGCTGTTGGGCTTTTGCTTGAGCTTGCCAGTTATTGGGCTGGGGCTGTTACTGCTTGTATTTGCATATGGTTTTTATGCTGTGACTCCTCTTCGGCCAAACTATTTCGGTGCGTTCCTGGGGTTGATTTCCCTTGTTGCAGTTCGGCCCTGGATGGAGTCGAATTTCTGCGCGCATCCACATCGTGAGTTTGTGATTTTTTCTTTTGGTGTTATCGCTTTCCTTATATTGGATATGTTTTTCTTTAACTCTATTACTTACAATTTGGAGTTGGCCAATGAGCCGACACCAAAGTTTCTGCCTTATTGGTTTTGGTGAGGTGTGCGGTCAGATGGGTTGAGTTACAACAGCTTCAACTTTCGTTTGGCAACCAACAAGGCACTGATGCTAAGGGCGGCCGCGAGTATTAGATAAAAGCTGTGGAAAAGGGGGCAAATTTATTTTTGACGCGTGTCCCCGATGGCGTTCGGCTAGGACGTAGCCAAGGAAATAGGCTTGGACAGCACCGCGAGTGATGCCAGTGAAGTTGCAGGCAACGATCATTTTTTTGCTGACTGGGTCTAGCATCGCGAAGAGCACGGCGTTGCTGGTTTCAAATGCGGTGGCTTGCGAGTCGAGGCGTAGCCGTACCTGTACCTGCTCGCATTCGGGGCGCGGAGGATATCAAGGTGGAGGCTGGCAAGCTGAAAGTCGTTTTCAAGCATGGCCTGATCCGGGTTGAGTATCGCGAGGTTGAGCTGCTGGCACGGATTGGAAAACAACGTAATGCCGCGTTCCGGGCCGGCTTTCAACAAAGAGTGCTTGCGCAACAAGCTAGAAGCCCCAAACCCCAAACCCCAGATGCAACAAAGCCCGCACTAGGCGGGCTTTGTTGATGCTTCGTTTGGTGGGCCGGGGTAATTTGAATTCGCTCAGTAAGTTATTGATTTATAAAATTAATGGCGGCTATTTTTTTTAGTTGGAATACCAATTGGAATACCACGCAAATGTCATTCAACTTGACCATTCCGTTTGCGTCAGAGTGGATCAACACGCGTTATAACTATGATTGGGTGAGCTGCCCATACCGTGCCGGTGGCGACAGGCAGAAATCGGCCGATTCAAGTAAAGGGGCGTTACGATGAGCGTCCTACGGACGTGGGAACGAAATAGATACCGCAAAGAAGTCTCTACCGAGTTATGGCCCAACCCACTCGGCCCGTTCTGGGGGGTTGTGCAAATCAGTTTCGATACCCCATGATGATGGTAGCAAAGAGACAGCTTTAAAATTTCTCACGGTTTTGTACTGAGACTTCTGGCCGGAGGGCCGCATGGACGCGAACACTACTTCTCCATTGGGCAATTACCACGACCCCCTTCAAGTGCCTGAACAGTTCGTAGTCCTTCCTCCTGAAGTGAGCAACGACTGGACCATGAGCATAAGCACCTATCAAAAAATCGCTAAGACGACGGACAAACTCCCGGATACGGGCTTGGAGCTTACGATCCTAGGCTTGTTCGGCGAGGTAGGTAGTCTGCTGAGCGCACTTAAAAAACGACAGCGTGATCGGGCGGCGTTCAAAAGGTACAACGCCATCATTCTCGAGGAGCTTGGCGATGTGCTTTGGTACTTTTCAAACCTCGCATCCCGTGCTCAACTCGATTTATCCACGCTATCTCAACGGGTCTTCCGAGAAATCGAAGACTGGGACATCGTTGAGCCTTCGGAGCCAAACCTTGTATTTGGTGATATGCAGAGCCGGGTTGAGAAGCCTGTCTCGGAGGAGGATTTTAGCGCCCAAGTTCTAACGCTCGCGGGATGCGTAGGCGACCTGCTAAACGATTTCAAGAACGACACGTTCACCAGAAATCGGGACAAGCTTTCGGCGCATCTGGTGGACATTTTCCGAGCACTGGTTGCTGCTGCAGATTCTGCCGGGGTGGATATGGATGCGGCCGCCCTTGGGAACCTCAAAAAAACGTTCAGCCGCTGGCCTGGGGAGATTACCTATCCCCCAAGAATTGATGCGGAGATGCCAAAAAATGAAAGGCTGCCTTCGCATTTAGAGTTTTTCATCGCCGAAGAGAACATTGGCGGTAAGCAGTACGTCATTCAAAAGTGCAACAAGATCATCATTGGCGATCGCCTTACCGACAACAAAATGGAGCGTGATGACTATCGTTTTCACGATGTTTTCCATATCGCATTCGCCGTGCATCTAGGCTGGTCGCCTGTCTTAAGAGCTCTTCTTCACCTCAAGCGCAAAAGTGTTCCTGACGTAGACGAAAACCAAGACGGCGCTAGGGCCATCCTCATAGAAGAAGGCGTGGCCACGTTCATTTTTGGCCGCGGTCTTGAGTGCGATCTGTTTGAGGATGTCGATCACATCGACTACGACCTGTTGAAATCGATTCAAGAGTTCGTAAGGGGTTACGAAGTCGAACGATGCACCTTGTGGCAATGGGAGAAAGCGATCTTGGAAGGGTTTGATATTTTCCGGAAGCTCTCTAGCTCCCGGAAAGGGTACATCACCGCCGACTTCGACAATCACACGATCAGCTTTCGCGAGGGTGACGACGAATAGTGAAAGTCGTCAGGTGGGCTGATTGAGCGGCATTACGGCATGCCGGTCCCAAGTCGTCGGCTGAGAACCAAACTCTGGCCCTGACCACCGATCATTGTTGATCAGAAATAAAAACAACCGATACCGGGCAGTAGAAGGGGGGGGCCAATCATGAGCAGTCAAAAAGCCTGCGTCGTATTCACTACAGGAATGGACGCGGAAGCGCAGTCAGTCTCTCAGCAGCTTGCCGAGGAAGGTTTTGACGTTTGCATAGCAGAGGCTGAGCAGGAAGTCGTGGAAGCAGCGCAGGCGGCAGGGGCTATATCCGAAGAAATCAAAAGTTGCATCGACAATGCCGTCATCTGCATTTTTCTGATCCCGGAAGAAGGCTCTGACTGCCTGACAGCTGCAGCGGGCCACGCAGGGGCGTCAGGTAAAAAAATTGTTGCTGTCGCCGAAAATGTTGAATCCCTACCGCAAATATTCGATGACATCGCCAGTTCTGTACTAACCATCGACAGCCCGCAATTGAAAGATGTGATCCAGGGCAAGCAGGTCTGGGAGCAGGCTGATGGGTCCCCTAGCCCTAAACGAGATATTAACCGGGTCAAGTGTCAATGAGCCCAGTCCCAAAGGTCTTCTCGTACAAGCTGGTGAGGGATTATGGCTTCGCTCCAAATCCATTTCATGGCATCTGCACGCTGGGAACATGCAAACCTCAAATCAGGAAGGCTGCTCGAGTAGGCGATATTGTGGTTGGTTGTGGCAGCGTAGGACTGAACCTGCCGGAAAAACTCATTTTTGTAATGAGAGTCTCTCAGAAGCTTTCGTTTCAGGAATACTGGGAGGACGAGAGGTTCAGAATAAAACGGCCTGATTTGTACTCAAGCAAGAGCATGGCGTATGGGGACAACATTTATCACGTCGTGAACGATTCATGGGTCCAGGAAGACTCCCATCACAGCTTTGACGGCGGACTCATCAACCAAGCTAACTTGGTAAGGGATTTGGGCTCCGACAATGTGCTTATCGGAGAAGAGTTCGTTTATTGGGGAGCCAATGCGGTGGAGATACCCGCTTACCTGCGCAACTTCCAGGGCGAGGATTTGTACCCTCCAGCACGGAACTACCGAAGCACGTTCTCGGAAGCGTTTAGGATTGAGGTGGACATTTGGTTTAAATCGCTTCCTACCCAAGGCTTTCGAAGCCGCCCAGCGTCATGGCGATAACGCTCAGGGGGGAACGCTAAATCGAGCTCGAGCCCGCCGCCCTTCGCTGACACTCATATGCGTAGCGGCTGAAAACAGAGGTTTACTTCACCGTAACTGTAACGTCGAATCAGCACGCGCAAGCTCTAGCGCTGCTTGCACACCGTCGTCGGTGCTGGTGTGGTCGTGAGATGATGTCTCATCTCGTGATGAGGACGGAGCTCGCTCGATGATCATTGAGGAAGGTTTTGCAACCTGGCTTTTTAACTACGTTAAGGCTCACATCATCTATCTCCGAATCAGATAAGGCACTCGTGGTTACGGCATCCTCAAGCTGATCAAGAGCATGGCGGAATGCTATGAGATTGAGAAATTCGAGCTCTGGCTGTGGGAAAAAGCCATACTGACAGGCTTTTAGATCTCCCGAAACTTATAAACACACTGCGGCGGCATTGTGATCGTCGGCGTGATTCCGCACATCATGCGTTTTGAACCTCCTGTAAAGAACGAGCAGCAATGACCCCTACAGCCTTCGTGAATGCCCTGTCTAAATTGAAGCTGGACAACGTATTCAACCCATACGCTGACAAATGTCCGGTCCACGACCGCTCTGATGCCGTATCGGCGCGTCGTTGCAATCTTCGTGGCTATTTGAACGCCGCCTTAGAGATTGGCGTGGACACGATTTGGATGGGGCGCGACCTCGGCTACCGTGGCGGGAGACGGACAGGACTTGCACTTACGGATGAATACCATCTCTCCGAGATGACACAGAGATATCCGGGCTCAAATTTTAAGCAAGCGACCGTTGGTCCGGCGCTCGCAGAACGTACGGCCTCTGAAATCTGGTCAGTATTGCGAGCGGTTGATCTCCCGCCCCTGTTGTGGAACGTCTTCCCTTTTCATCCCCATGAGCCAGGAAATCCGTTCACCAACCGCAAGTTCACGGCCCGTGAACTCCAGCAGGTTGACGTACTGAATGAAATGCTGATCAAGTGGCTGAAAGTTCGCCGCGTGGTTGCGATTGGGCAGGATGCATTCAATTACGCCAGCCGGTTCGGTGTTGAGGTGGTTGCGATTCGTCATCCCAGCTACGGCGGCATCAAGGACTTTCGCAATGGAATGAGCGCACTCTACGATATACCGGTCGAGGTGCTCAATCCCAAGCGTCAGGCTTCACTTTTCTGAAGCTGGTCAGCATGCATCTTGAGTATTTTTTAGTAGAACGAGTGCTATCAGGATATTCACACCCGGGGAGAATGAGAGGCAGTACACGTCAGCATCCTGCTATCAAAGTCTGACTCGACTCTCACAAATCTGTGGGTTAAAACTGTGGCCGGAACTGGCGCTGCTTGTATGAATGTGGACGAAATTTTTGTAAGTAAAGACATTTAAGTTGGCCCTAGCGCACTTTTATTAAAGTGCATTAGGGAGGGGCGAACTAACGATCTACTGTAGTTTTAGCTCGATTTGATTGAGAAGGAAGCGAATATCCTCCGGCATTTGAGAGGGTTTGAATTTACGAATAACGTTGTGCAAGTGGTCTTTCGTTATTTTTAACCCGTCGATCCATAGTGCCATAAGAACCTCTAGAGCGGCTTCACCTTGATCGTTTTCGTACGGATACGATTGGGGGGAGAGGGCAAGTTAATTATATAAGCTGTATATAAAAATTAAATGCGTGCCCCTTCCCACGGTTATCGGATAACTAGATAGCTCAGAATCAGTTGCGCGTTCGGTTTTTCCACTCCATTGGAATTAGAGCATTGGCCTCTCGGAACTCTGGTAATACATGTACGTTTTTCATGCCATTGAAAACATCGATCGGCACGTGTTCGAGAACAATCATCTGAAACTCTGTATCGTGCTTCAGTTTCATACGAGTTATAAAGTTGTCGAGCATCACGAAGGCTTGACTTACTCTAGCGGCGTCTGAGCTTTTTAAATGGATCTCATCCTTAAACTTCTCCTCACCGTAGTACGGGCGGCTAGGTTGGTCCATAAATAGAAAGTTTGGTACAAAACGAGATTTATTTGCAGCAGAAGCCTCATGCAAAGCGAGGAATAAGATCAGATGCATGAACATATGGTTGGAGCTGCTTCCGACGTTCTCGACGAGTGATGACTGTGGTTTTCTAAGTTGTAGGATGTTATGTTTAAAACTGAATGCTGGATGCCAAGTAACGTAATTGTCCATGACGAAATCGGCTTCGGCCAGCAGGGATTGAGCGATATCGTCAATTTGACGGTTGACGTTTTGTCGGACCTCTGCTACATCGTGAACGTGAATCTCATTAGCGGATTCTTGTAGATCAGCAATTTGGCCGGTATAGCTGTCTCGATCATCACTCGAAACTTCATGGTACGATTCTAGCTTGGCCTCTATTTTTCCGAGAAATCGAGCGTGATCAATCGCGGTCTCAAATGACTTTGGTTTCTTTGGTAAGGAGTCTATATATTTTTGCTGCTCTCTCTTTTCAAACTCAAGGTCCCGCAACATACTCGCAACCTGTGTATCTACAGGCTGTTTAGTAGCAGTTGCCAATTTTAATGCACGCAAGTCAGCATTAAGGCCAACTATCAAGTCGTCAAAAATTTCAGATTTGATTAGTTGGTCTGTCTGGTCTAATAACGTTTCTAACGGCTTTAAGCTATCGAGCGTGACCTTGAGTGTGGCTTTATATTGTTTGTGTTCATCGGTGAACTCCCGTAGCTTTCGCATTTTTCGGTTGAGTTCAAACATTTTCGCCTTGGCGTCCGCATAGCGCTTAGCGTCTTGGCCAGTTGCCTCTGGAGAAGGGCAACTATCTACAATCCCTTTCAAGAAAGCTATGTCGACGACTTTTGGGATTTTCTCGATTAAGCCGTACTCTGCTGCAGTAGCTGCAATCTTTCTCGCTTCCCCTTCAAACAAGCTCTTTCCACTTGACAGTTTTTCTTTCTTTTTTTCGAGGTTATCAATTTGTCGCTGAATATCTTTTTTGCGTTCGCGGGCAGCGATATTTTCGAGAGTATCAATACCTAGGCTGAGATCCAGAACTTGGGGAAGGGCTACTCGGTAGCGGTCTTTTTGCTGATTGTCAAAGTAGACTTCGCTATTGGTTATTGTGTTCTCCGACATGGTATTCATCAGCATGAAGTACCGGAATGACATCTGAGTACCTTGCTTGAGGCCGCGCCCGCCCCAAAGCACAACGCTACTATCTAACCCAAACTCCGCTTGAAGAATGGCCTTAATATCGTCGCTCTTTGCATTAGCCTCGGGGACTTCAGGCATCAGGCCAATGCCTGAAAAATAAAGTTGGTCAGATACGTTCTGAGCAGTTGGGCTTTTTCTGGCAATTGTGAATGTCTTATCGTTAATGTAGAGCTGAAGGCCATACCATGCGACGTTATCATTAATTACATCGTGCGGTAGTTTATGTTCGCTAGAAAGAAGGCAATAATCGATAATGTGCAACAGAGAGGTCTTGCCGCGACTACTACCTCCAGTTAGGACGTTAATTTTTCCACGTTCGAATTCGACGTCGCGAACTTTTCCATGGTTAGACCATAGGCGGATCTTATCAATTCCAAATTTCACAATTGCACCCGCAGATTCAAATATAATTCCTCTTCAGAGGATTTGAGAAGGTGAGATATTTCTCGTGAAGCGGCTGTAATGAGTTCGACCCGCTTTCCAAACTCGGGTCCCACTTCAAATGCCTTAGTCTGAAAAATAATATCTTTGTAAGTTATAAAATCTAGGCTGTGCAAAAGCTGTAATCCATTAATCGTGTGGATTAGGCTTGCATGGTAACGCTGGCTGAAATTATGGACGAAATCCGGCCTTATAGCCGTTAGCGAGGAAATTTCTCGTGAGCGAGTATTGCCATTCGCTAAATATTTTATGGTAGGAGCATGCATTACGAGGGGCATTACAAGAAGTGCTTTAGCAAGGGTAAGGGAATGACAGTGATTGAGTGTCATGCCAATAGCAACTGCCGCAATGCCTGAGTTATTGTATCCGCTCCAAGTCAGGGTGCGTTTTTCACTCATGCTCACAATTTCTCCCAGTCTTGATGCCAACCAATTCGGCCTATATCTGAGAGTTCATATAGCTCGCCATTAGAGTATTCGGTGCTAAGTTCATCTCCGCCCAGCTTGTATTTTTCTAGACGCATTGTATTGATAATGGACTGCCCCCTTTCTTTGATCTGCTCCGGTTTGCAGCCACGATATGCTAGGCGGTGATTGTTTTTCCATCTTAAATGTACTTCGCTATGCAACGCTTGAATTTCATCATGAACTACCTCTCCGTTCTGCTCCCATTGCTCTAAGCTACGGGCTAGCCTTATTTTGTGAGTGGTATATTCCGTGATGATCTCCTCCTCGTAATCGTAAATATCATCAATCGCAGAGAGTTGCTGAATGAACAGTTGGTTGAGTAGATTGTCTGGAAGCGCGGGTTCAAAACGAAGGCTGGAGAGCTTGTTATCTCGGCCATCCTGAAAAATGCTCCAGAACTTGGTAAAAAAATCATCAAATTTTACAGTAAAAGCTTTGCCATCCAATATTGATAAATAATTACTGTCTCGTATATTTGAATTAAGTCGTTCGTAGACCTCATCAATCCTGTTGGGTTTGATAAATTTTTCAGCGATTGAATTTTTGATCTTTTGAATGATCTCTGTTTCGGAAAGCTCAAAATGAATTTTCTTGAAAAATTCCCGCTTTATCGATGTATTGAGGCCTGCGACAGCATTTATGTATCCATTTATAATAGCATCTGAGGTTGACGCCTCTAGCTCGGATATTCTAGAGGTGATGTTTTCTAGGTTTTCCGGGCTGTGATTTTCGACGTAAGCGGCTAATAATTTTACGAATTTGTTAGAGCTGCTCACACTTTTGTTAGTTACGAGATGAAACTCCGTCTTAGCGACAAAAATTAGCTGAGCAGCTTCGGTTGAGCGACCATCGTTTGCATCAGAGATGACTCTGGCCCAATTATGAAGAGTTTTCCAAAGATCGGCGTCGAGTTCTGTGAGCGCAATAGGTTTTCCGTCAGCTTGCTTTTGGATCGTATGCTTCAATTGGAATAAGAGCTGCAAGTCATTATCAATGTCGGTGTGAACGTCGTCCTTGATCTCTAGACCTACAGATTGACCTTTTTTTAGGTTTAATATCTTGTAGAGGAAATAATAGTACTGGTAGTCGAAACCGGCGCTGGCACCTGGCGCGGCGGTCTTCTCCATAAATGTTTTCGGTGTGCCCATTTAAAGGTCTCAGTGTGATCATTTTGCCGTTCGGATATGATTGGCAATTACTGAGAATGCCATCCATGACCTTTCAAGGGAGTATGAAGCCATGGCCGGCCTGGGTATGCAACTATTTTGATATCACTCAGGCTCGCAAGATTACATTTCGTCGTTGCGGCTAGCTATTTTCTTTCGTAGAAAAAACAACTGTATATACGAACAGTCTCATCTTATCTGTATATATATACAGTTCAAAGTGCTGAAAACAGTCCTGAAAAACTTGATTGCTTTCGAGGATAGAGAAGGCCAGTAACCGGTTGGAAATGCTTAGTGTAGGAAGCTGCGGGGCAGAGGCCTTTCCTTTTATTACGGTTCGTTTTTTTCGCCGTTTACGGCCATCTACTTGACGTCTTTCATAGAAACGGGAGGAAAAGGGGACAGATTTATTTTTGGTGCGTGTCCCCGATGGAGTTCAGCTAAGACGTAGCCAAGGAAATAGGCTTGGACAGCGCCGCGAATGACGCCGATGAAGTTGCGGGAATCGATCATTTCTTTTGCTGACTGGGTCTAGCATCGCGAAGAGCGTGGCGTTGCCAATTTCAAATGCAGTGGTTTATGAGTCGAGGCGTAGTCGTACTTGCTCGATTTCGGGTCGCGGAGGATATCAAGGGGGAGGTGGGGCTGGCTGGTAAGCTGAAAGTCGTTTTCAAGCTGGGCCTGATCCGGGTTGAGTATCGCGAAATTGAGCCGCTGGCACGGAATGGAAAACTACGTCATGCCGCGTTCCGGGTCGGTTTTCAACAAAGAGGGGAGGCAACAGGCTAGAAACCCCAAACCCCAAACCCCAAACCCCAAACCCCAAACCCCAAACCCCAGACGCAACAAAGCCCGCACTAGGCGGGCTTTGTTGATGCTTCGTTTGGTGGAGCCGGGGGGATTTGAACCCCCGTCCGCCAGTACTCCGCTGTCGGTACTACATGCGTAGCCGTGTCTATTAAGTTAACCCTCAGCGACCCGACGGGCAGGGTGCTTTGGGCGAGTTGTGTAAGTTTTAGCCGCTTCGTCCACAACGTACTGCACGGCGATTCTGTTCTATATGACAATCACTTTGGGTTTACAGACATCCCCTGATGATTGCTGGACCCGAAGGTACCAGGAGGGAAGGGCTAAGGCTGCTTACGCAGCGAGAGCGTATTCCCCGTAGGTTTCGTCATTGGCAACTATAGGAAGTTGCAACAGTGGATTTACGAGTTCTGTTACCAACTCGGCATGCACCTAAAGTTTCGCAACCGGCGTCGAATCCTAAACGGCCCCGAACCTGCTGTGTGTAACCAGCAGGTGAACACAGTGTACGCCAATGCGTGGTGCGAGTCGACTTTCTGTCCACGCTTGCGTATCAGAGGCGGATTACTGGCTGTTCTTGTGGCTTTGAACGGACTGCAGCGCTTGCTGCGTCAGGGATACGCATTCCCTGTCGTTTTTCGCGGCATAGGCGGATTTGGCTTGCTGGAGTTTGCTCGTGGCGTCGCTTTGTGTGGCGGCATCGAGCTTGGTCGCATTGGCCAGTTCGCTGGTGAGTGTTTGAAGATTCCTTGCGCACATATCGCTCTCGTTCGAGGCGAAGGCGTGGGTGGTTGTCAGTGTTGCGCAGATAAGCAGTCCGGCCAGGGCGGATCGCTTCATGGGGTTTCTCCTTGAACAGCGTCGGGAACCAAGGGGCTTGGGCTTAACAGATAGACTGTGGCGGCGCACAAGGGTTCTTGTGGTGTGGGAAAAATAGCGTTGTATTTCGTCGGCAGGAGAGTACAGCAAAGGGGCAGAGTGCCCCTTGCTGGATTGCGTCGATTTCAGAGCGTTTTGGCTTGGGTCACCCGGTCCACCAGATAAACCAGCCCGTGGTAGTCGATCCCGCCATGCTGGCTCAGGCCGATTTCACAGGTGCGGCTGGTGGAGATGCCTTCGCTGCAATGCTGCACGGCGTCTTTCAATGTGCGCAGTGAGTGAGCGTTCAGTTCAGGCGTGGTGAAGCCCTTGTCGCCGGCAAATCCGCAGCAGTGAATGCCTTCCGGAATCACCACGTTCTTACTGCAACGTCGCGCCAGATCGATCAACGCCTGGCTCTCGCCGAGGTGCTGAGTGCTGCAGGTGACATGCACTGCAATCGGCGCTTCCTGGAGCGTGAAGTCCAGCCGGTCGATCAAATGCGTGCGAATGAAACGCACCGGGTCGTACAGGTCCAGGCGCACATCGCCAAGGTCCTGCACCAGGCGCAGGGTGCAGGGGCTGGTGTCGCAATAGATCGGGTCGAGCCCGCCGCGGCTGGCGTGCAGCAACGCACCGATCAGTTCCTGGCGTTTGTGCTCGGCTTGCTCGGCATAGCCTTTGGAGGCGAATGGCTGACCGCAGCAGAGGTTGTCCTGATTGTCCGGCGAAACTACCTGGTAGCCGGCTTTTTCCAGCAGGCCACGGGTCTTGTCGTACAGTGACATTTGCTCCTTGTCTCCCGCTGCCGGGCCCATGACCCGCGACACGCACGCCGCCAGATAGACCACGCGCGGGCGCTCGTCGGTCACCGTCGGGCTGAAGCGAATCGCTCGTTCAGGTTGCGGCATGGCGTTGGTCCACTGCGGGATTTGCCCTTTGGACAGCGTGGTCAGCGCAGCAGAAATCTTCGTCAGCCGTGGCGCACCCAGCAACATCCGCGCACCGTTGGCCACGTGCAGCGTGAAGCGTGCACCTTGCAGCGCGGTGGCGAAATTTCCTTCCAGCCAGTTGGCAGTTTTCGTCCGGGTTGCCGTGCGGCTACGGAGTTTTTTCACCAGTTCGCCGGTGTTGATTCCGACCGGGCAGCGTTGTGCGCACAGTCCGGTGGCGGCGCAGGTGTCGAGGCCTTGATATTGATAAGCCTCTTCCAGCGCCGAGGTGTCGACGCCTGCGCGTTTTTTTGCCTGAATGTCACGCCAGATCACGATGCGCTGGCGTGGGCTCAAGGTCAGGCCTTTGGATGGGCAGACCGGTTCGCAGAAGCCGCACTCGATGCACTTATCCACAATCTCGTCGGCGGCCGGCAGCGGTTTCAGGTGCTTGAGGTGGATCTGCGGATCTTCGCTGAGCACCACGTCCGGGTTAAGAATCCCGTTCGGGTCGAGCAGGCGCTTGAGCTGCCACATCAACTGATAGGCATCGCTGCCCCATTCCAGTTCGACGAAGGGCGCCATGTTGCGTCCGGTGCCGTGTTCGGCTTTCAGCGAGCCGCCAAACTCGACGGCGACCAATTGCGCCACGTCGTCCATGAACGCCTGGTAGCGTGCGACTTCTTCCGCGCTGTTGAAGCCTTGGGTGAAGACGAAGTGCAGATTGCCTTCCAGCGCATGGCCGAAAAGGATTGCTTCGTCGTAGTGATGTTTGTCGAACAGCTCGATCAAACGGTTCACACCAGCCGCCAGTTGCTCCACCGGGAAGGTCACGTCTTCGATGATCACCGTGGTGCCGGTTTTGCGCACCGCACCGACGGCAGGGAAGGTGTCTTTGCGGATAGCCCACAGCTTGGCGTTTTCTGTCGAGTCTTGCGTGAAGTCGACCTGTTTTTCCACCGGGAACGCGGCCAGTGAATTCATGATCTGCGCCAGCTGTTCGTGCAACAACGCAGTTGATGCAGCGCGGGATTCGATCAGCAAGGCGCAGGCGTTGGCCGACAGTTGCTGGACGAAGGCCGGCATTCCGGGTTTGTCCTGCACCGAGCGCAGGCTGCGGCGGTCGAGTAGTTCCACGGCCGAGACCGGTTGGCTTTTCAGCACGGTCACGGCATTGCAGCAGGTTTCGACATCCGGGAAGACGATCAGCGCCGAGGCTTTGTTCGGATGGTCGAGCACCGTGTCGTAGGTCACCGCGCTGATAAACCCCAGCGTGCCTTCGGAGCCCACCAGCAAGTGGCTCAAGATATCCACAGGCTCGTCGAAATCCACCAAGGCATTGAGCGACAGGCCGGTAGTATTTTTCAGACGGTATTTGTGGCGAATCCTTGCGGCCAATTCGCTATTGGCGCGGGTCTCGCGGCCGAGTGTCGCCAGGCGTTCCAGCAACTCGGAATGACTGTTGCGAAAAGCTGCGACACTGGCGGCGTCCTCGGTGTCGAGGCGGCTGCCATCGGCCAGTACCAAGCGAATGCCGGCCAGCGTGTGGTAGGTATTTTGCGCAGTGCCGCAGCACATGCCGCTGGCGTTGTTGGCGACGATGCCGCCGATTTTGCAGGCATTGATTGACGCCGGATCGGGGCCGATCTTGCGGCCAAACGGTGCGAGCCAGGCGTTCGCCTGTGCGCCGATCACACCCGGTTGCAGACGGATTTGTGTGCCTTGACTGCGAATCTCGCGCCCGTTCCAGTTATCGCCAAGGACGATCAACACCGAGTCGCTGATGGCCTGGCCAGAGAGGCTGGTGCCGGCGGCGCGGAAGGTCACCGGGACCCGGTCACGCTGGGCCAGTTTCAGCAGGCCAACCACCTCGTCTTCAGACTCGACGCGGATCACCAGTTTCGGGATCAGCCGATAGAAGCTCGCGTCGGTGCCGAAGGCCAGGGTCGACAGCGGATCGTCGAAACGCCGGTCTTCTGGAATCAGTTGCTGCGCATCACGCAGGAAAGCCGCCGGTAGACTCATTGGTCCTCCAGGATCAGCACCACCAGGTCTTTCGGGCCGTGGGCGCCGTAAGCCAGGACTTGCTCGATGTCGGCGGTTTTCGACGGGCCGGATACCAGCAAGGCGTTGGTCGGCATGCCTTGGGCCCACTCGTACTCTTGTTGCACCTGATAAAAGTTGTCGCGAATTTCACTGGCCTTGAGCAGGGCGAAATGTACCGGCGGCACCAGGCTCATCAGCCGTGGTTCTTCGCGGGTGGGCCAGATGATCAGGCTGCCGGTGGCGGCGATCGCGCCGAGGGTGGTGGTCAGGCTGGCCGGGGTGTCATTGAACAGCTCGGCTTTCCATTCTTCGACCGGACGGTCGTAGGCCTTGAGTGTGGGCAAGTCGGGATTGTTCGCCCAATGCTGCGTGACACGTTTACCGTGCGGCGTGGTCGGTGCGATCAGCAGGCTCGGTAACTGACGGTCGCGCAGTAATTGTGCGAGCAACTCTGGCCAGCTTTGCTCGCTGGTCAGGTGGATTTCGGTGTGCACCGCTTCCATCAGTTTGCGCAGTTGCGGGATGCGTTGTTCCGGGGTGTAAGTGTAAGGCACGGTCACCAGTGCTTCGTCGAAGTTGTCAGGCACTGGCGTGGTGCCGGTCAGACTATTGCGCAGTTTGGCGAGGATGTTTTGCTTGGCGCTCATCAACGGTCTCCCTGTTTGGCCAGATGCTCGCGGGCCATGTCATGCAGTGAGCGAGCGGCAGGTTTCGGTGCGCTGTGGTTTTGTGTCCACGGGCCAATGTTGTTTGGCGTGAGGGCGCGCAGGCGAGTGGCGAAGAAACCGAACAGCCGATACAGCGTCGGCGAGCTGTTGAGCTTGGCCCAGGCGTTCCAGATGAAGCGCTCTTTGCGCGAGTACTTGCTGCCTTGGCCGCGCATCACTTGATGAGGGCTGTCAGGGGCTTTGACGTTTTCTTCGCGTAGGCGGCGCAGCAGTGCCGGGATCGGAATTTTTACCGGGCAGACTTCGCCGCAGGCGCCGCACAGCGACGAGGCGCTCGGGTGGTCCGGGACTTTCGCCAGGCCAACCATGTGCGGGGTGATGATCTTGCCGATCGGGCCCGGGTAAACCTCGCCATAGGCATGGCCACCGATGCGCGTGTAAACCGGGCAATGGTTCATGCAGGCGCCGCAGCGGATGCAGTTCAGGGTCTGGCGCAGTTCGCTGTCGGCAAAGGCCTGGCTGCGACCGTTGTCGAGCAAAACCAGGTGCACTTCTTGCGGGCCGTCGAGTTCATGTGCCTTGCGCGGGCCGGAGATCATGTTGACGTAAGTGGTGATTGGCTGGCCGAGGGCCGAGCGTGTCAGCAATGAGAGCAGCGGTACAACGTCGCGCAGGTTTTCGACGACTTTCTCGATCCCGGTAACGGCGATGTGTACCGGCGGCACAGTGGTCGACATGCGGCCGTTGCCTTCGTTTTCCACCAGCAGCAGGGTGCCGGTTTCGGCTACGGCGAAGTTGACGCCGGAGACGCCGATGTCCGCTTCGAAGAATTTCTGCCGCAAGACCTTGCGACCGATCTGAATAAGTTGGTCAACGTCCTTGGTGTATTCCACGCCAAGTTTGTCGTGGAACAAGGACGCGACCTGACCGGCATTCTTGTGGATCGCCGGCATAATAATGTGTGAAGGCTTCTCGTGGTCGAGCTGGACGATGAACTCGCCCATGTCCGACTCAAGGCATTCAACGCCTTGTTCAGCGAGGACATGGTTCATCTCCATCTCTTCGCTGACCATCGATTTGCCCTTGATCACTTGCCGCGCCTCGTGAGCACGGATGATCGACAAGACGATGCCATTGGCCTCGTCCACCGTTTCCGCCCAGTGCACTGTCACACCGTTGCGGGTCAGGATCTGTTCCAGTTGCTCGAGCAGGTCGGGCAACTTGGATAACGCGCGGGCACGAATAGCATTGCCCAGTGCGCGTAAGTGTTCTCGCTCGAAGGCATCGCTGAAGGACGCTGCCCGCTTTGCCATTAGTGAATCCATTGCACTGCGAAAGTTGTTTCGCAGTTGCTTGTCACCCAACGCCTCGTGAGCCCGGGTGCGAAAATCTTCTTCAACCGCCACCGTTGGAATCAGCGTGGAAGTGCTCATTTTGCACCTCCGGTACGCTGCCAGAGGAAGCTCGCCAGATGCTGGCCGCGTAACGCTTCGTTCTGCTTTTCCAGCGAGCCGTTGATGTTCATCAAGCAGCCGCAGTCGGCACTCAGCACCGTGTGTGCGCCGGACTCCTTCAGGGCTTTGGTCTTGTCAGCGACCATCGCACCGGAAATGTCTGGCATTCGGACGCTGAATGTCCCACCAAAGCCACAGCATTCACTTTCGTGATCGTGGTCGACCCGCTTCACGTTGCTCAGTTGCGACAACAACTCGCGACCATGCAAGTGGGTGTTCATCTCCCGCCGTGCCGAGCATGAGGTGTGCAGTGCCACTTTGACCGGTTCACCGCTGTCCTTGAGCTGCACCTTGCAGACGAACAGCAGAAACTCGGCCAGCTCATAGGTCCGCGCCGCCAGGGCCTGAACCTGTTTCAAGGTGTCCGGCTCGTCCTTGAACAAGTCGGCGTAATGTTCGCGCAGCATGCCCGCGCAGGAGCCTGAAGGCACCACCACCGGATAATCCCCGGCAAACAGCGCCAGTTGCGAGCGCGCCACGGTCCGGGCCTGTTCGGTGTAACCCGAGGTGTAGGCCGGTTGTCCGCAGCAGCTTTGCCCTTGCGGGTACTCCACGCGAATGCCTTCGCGTTCCAGCAGGTGAATCGCGTCCATCCCGGCTTCGGGATAAAACAGGTCGACCACACACGTGCCGAACAGGTAGACCCGCGGCGGTTTCTTGCTGGGGTACTGGCGCGGTTCAGGCAGTGGCGGGGCGACACGGGTCGCGTTCGGCACAGCGTTGTAAAAAAGCTCGCTCATCAGGCGTGTCTCCGGGTGGGCCCGGTTATCCGTCCGCTGAGGCTGCTGACTATAAAGCGGGAAGCTTTCAGCAGCCTTGCAGACCGGGTGGTGAGTCGCTGACGCCGGAGTCAAAGTCCGGCGTCGGTTCTTTCGGTTTTTAATTTATGTAGCTGCTCGTAGTCTTAGTGCACCAGCATGCCGGTAAACCAGTAGGCCTGGGCCAGTGTGATCAGGCCGACGATAGTGGCAAAGAATAGGCTGTGCTTGAGGGTGAAGCGGAACAGGTCGGATTCCTTGCCCACCAGGCCAGTCGCGGCGCAGGCCACGGCGATCGATTGTGGCGAGATCATCTTGCCGGTCACGCCACCACTGGTGTTCGCTGCCACCAACAGCACGTCGTTGACGCCGATCTGGTGTGCGGTGGTCGCTTGCAGCGAGCTGAACAGCGCGTTGGACGAGGTGTCCGAACCAGTCAGGAACACGCCCAGCCAACCGAGGAATGGCGAGAAGAACGGGAAGGCCGCGCCGGTAGCTGCCAGTACCAGCGCCATGGTCGATGACATGCCCGAATAGTTGGTGACGAAGGCAAAGGCCAGCACCATGCCGATCGACAGAATAGGCCAGCGCAGTTCAAAGAAGGTCTCTTTCAATGTGGTCAGACCAATTTTGAAGTTGATCTTCAGGATCAGCATCGAGATCAGCGCAGAGAAGAAAATCGCCGTGCCGGTCGCCGAAATCGGATCAAGTTTGAACACTGCTGGAATCGCAGTCGGGGTGGCTACGATCGGGGCGGTCTTGATCACCAGTTGGTCCAGGTGCGGGATGGCGAAGTTGAACACCCAGCTGTACATCGAGCCGCCGGCGGCGAACATTGCCTTGAAGGGCTTGAGGGTCCAAATAGTCACCAGCGCGGTGAGGATCAGGAACGGCGACCAGGCCTTGAAGATCTCGCCGAAGCTGTACGGCGAAGGCTGGGTCGTACGCGGTTGACCGAAGCCTCCGGCGCTTCTCACCGTTGCGGCACCGACGCTGGCGGTCGCTTCGGCGAACGAGCGCTTGGGTTGCCAGACCTTGAGGAACAGGGTCAGGGAAACCAGGCTGACCAGTGCCGAGGTGATATCCGGCAGTTCGGGACCAATGAAGTTCGAGGTGAAGAACTGGGTCACGGCAAAGCTCAAGCCCGCCACCAACGCTGCCGGCCAGGTCTCTTTGACGCCGCGCAAGCCGTCCATCATGAACACCAGCCAGAACGGCACGAACACCGACAGCAGTGGCAACTGGCGACCGGCCATGGCGCCGATCTTGAACGCGTCGATGCCGGTTACTTGGCCGGCGACGATGATCGGAATTCCCAGTGCACCGAAGGCTACTGGTGCGGTGTTGGCAATCAGGCACAGGCCGGCGGCGTACAGCGGGTTGAAACCCAGTCCTACCAGCAGCGCGGCGGTAATCGCGACCGGTGCGCCGAATCCGGCGGCACCTTCCAGGAACGCGCCGAAGCAAAAGCCGATCAGCAGCACTTGCAGGCGTTGGTCGTCGGTAATCGACAGCACCGAGCTGCGGATCACTTCGAACTGGCCGCTCTTGACCGTCAGTTTGTAGAGGAACACTGCGGCCACGATGATCCAGGCAATCGGCCACAGCCCGTAGGCAAACCCGTAGCCCGCCGCGGCGAAGGCCATGTCGACAGGCATCTGGAAGGCAAAGATCGCCACCAGAATCGACAACGCCAGGGTGATGCTCCCGGCGACGTGTCCTTTGAGGCGAAACACGGCCAAAGCGAGGAAGAAAAATACGATGGGGATAACGGCCGCGAGTGCGGACAAGCCGAGGCTGCCGAGCGGGCTGTAGAGCTGTTGCCAGGTTTGCATATGGGGTGGCCCCTAATTGTTGTTGGTCAGGCACTGGTCAGCGTTCTTGGATAATTGGTAATACCAATTTACAATCGCTGTTGGCTAGGGTAAAAGCCTTCGGTGTGGTGTGTCAATTTGCCGCCCTGAAACTTTCGTCGAATGAGCGGTGCAGAGATCATCTGATCTGTTCGATCAAACGCTGCCTGGTAGGTGCTGGCGCGACGCCAATAGGCCAGAATAGAGACCCCGGCGAGCCGTCGGGATCGTGGAGAATGAGTTATGGGGTTTGATCAGATTCGTCAGCGCCGTTTGTCTGACGATATTGTCGAGCGGCTCGAGGGGATGATCCTTGAGGGCACGCTGAAGTCCGGTGAGCGATTGCCGGCGGAGCGTGCCCTGGCCGAGCAGTTCGGTGTGTCGCGTCCTTCATTGCGTGAGGCGATCCAGAAACTGACGGCCAAAGGGCTGCTGGTCAGTCGCCAGGGTGGCGGCAACTATGTGGTTGAATCGCTCGGTTCAACCTTCAGCGATCCGTTGCTGCACCTGCTCGAAAGCAATCCGGAAGCCCAGCGTGATCTGCTGGAATTTCGCCATACGCTGGAAGCGTCATGCGCCTATTACGCCGCCTTGCGCGCGACGGATGTTGACCGTGAGCGACTGACTGCGGCATTCGAAGAGTTGCAGGATTGCTACGCACGCCATGATCAGGTGAGTCGTGCGGAAGAGGGCGCGGCGGATGCGAACTTTCACCTGGCCATTGCCGAAGCCAGCCACAACGCGGTGCTGTTACACACCATTCGCGGGCTGTTCGATCTGCTCAAGCGCAACGTGGTGACCAACATTGGTGGCATGTACAAGCAGCGCACCGAAACCCGCGACATGCTGATCAGCCAGCACCGGGAGTTGTATCAGGCGATTATCGAAGGGCATGCAGAGCAGGCGCGAGAAGTTTCCAGTCGACACATTTTGTATGTGCAGGAAGTGCTCGAAGAGGTGCGTCAGGAAATGCAGCGCATGGCTCGGGCGGAGCGGCGCAAGGGGATGTAGGTTGGGGTTTGTCAGTTAAATCTTTATCGCTTGTGCGATTGTCTTCGCGAGCAAGCTCGCTCCCACAGGTTCCAGGTCTGCCACATAAATGTCGGCATCTATAGATCGTGTGGGAGCGAGCTTGCTCGCGAAGGCGGTTTCAAGCAGCGGGAAAATTAATCTTCCTTGCCCTTGTTCCGCACCGCTCGTTGCAACTCGCGACCGGCATCGCGTTCGCGCTCGGTATCACGCTTGTCGTATTCCTTCTTGCCCTTGCCCAGAGCGATCTCGCACTTGATCAAGTGCTTGCTCCAGTACAACGACAGGCAGACGCAGGCGTAACCCTTCTGTTGCACGGCGGCAAACAGCTTCTCCAGCTCGCGCTGGTTGAGCAGCAGCTTGCGCGTGCGCGTCGGGTCGGCGATGACGTGGGTGCTGGCGGTGGTCAGCGGAGTGATATGACTGCCGAGCAGCCACGCTTCGCCATCCTTGAGCAGCACATAACTGTCGACCAGTTGTGCCTTGCCTGCACGCAGACTCTTTACTTCCCAGCCGGCCAGGACCATGCCAGCCTCGAACCGGTGTTCGATGAAGTAATCGTGTCGCGCCTTTTTATTTTGCGCGATGGTCCCTTCGGGATGTTTCTTCTGTTTAGCCATAGGGGCGGCATTATAGGGAGTTGCGCGCGAGTCGGCTACGGTGAACCTGCGTGCTTGAGCGCATTGAGTGAATCCCGGACAATGCGCCCTCTTTTTTGATCGGTTGGGCGTGTTCAGGATGTCGTCAGACAAGGTTTCAGTCCACGGGAGTTGGGCTAGCCGTTGGGTTTTCATACTCGCTGCGACCGGTTCAGCCGTGGGGCTGGGTAGTATCTGGAAGTTCCCCTACATGGTCGGCGTCTATGGCGGCGGCGCGTTTGTGTTGGTGTTTCTGGCGTGTATTGCGTTGATTGGCGTGCCGGTGATGCTGGCCGAAACCCTGATCGGTCGTCGTGCCCGGCAAAGTCCGGCAAATGCCTTGAAGGTTCTGGCGCTTGAAGTCGGGCATTCGGCGAAATGGTCCTGGGGCGCGTTTGCCGGGATGATCACGGCACTGCTGATCCTGTCTTTCTATAGTGTGGTGGGCGGTTGGTCGCTGGATTACATCATTGATATGGGGCGCGGTGACTTCCAGGGCGTGACGGCCGATCAGGTCGGCGCCTATTTTGGTGGGGTGATCGCCGACCCTTGGCGTCTGACGCTGTGGCACACCCTCTTCATGTTGCTGTCGGCGTTCGTTATCGCCAAAGGCGTCGTCGCGGGGCTTGAGCGCAGCCTGCGGATCATGATGCCGTTGCTGTTTGTGATGCTGGTGATTCTGTTGGGCTACAGCCTGACCACCGGGCATTTCATGGAAGGCGTGCATTTCATGTTCGACTTCAACCCGGACAAGTTGCTGGACGGCTTGCTGCCGGCCATGGGGCATGCGTTTTTTTCCCTGAGCGTCGGTGTGGGGTCGATCATGATCTACGGCGCTTATATGCCTAAGCATTCGTCGATCTCAGGGACCATCGTCGGCGTTGCGTTACTGGATACCTTTGTTTCGCTGCTGGCCGGCCTGGCGCTGTTTCCGATTGTGTTTGCGGCAGGTTTGAACCCAAGCGAAGGGCCGGGGTTGATGTTCGTCAGCCTGCCATTTGCCTTTGGTAACGTCGCATTCGGCCAGTTGATGGGTGTTGTGTTTTTCGTGCTGGTGGCAATTGCGGCCTGGAGCTCGGCGATTTCCTTGCTGGAGCCGATGGTGGCCTACCTGGTTGAACGGACCAACATCCGTCGTGGCTGGGTAACGTTCTGGCTGGCATTCAGTTGCTGGTTTGTTGGTTTGGGAACGGTGTTTTCCTTCAATATCTGGAAACAGGCCAAGTTTTTCGTCAATGATGGCGGTGCGTTTTACCTCTACCAATGGGGGGCGCAAAATGGTCTGGACTTCTTTGGTGTGATCGATTTCTTCACCTCGCGGATCATGTTGCCGCTCGGTGGTTTGTGCTTTGTGGTGTTTGCAGGTTGGGTGATGGGCCGTGAAGCGGTGCGCGACGAACTGTCGATGCGCAGCCCGGCATTGTTTGCCCTGACATTGTTCTTGATGCGCTATGTGGCGCCAATCGGCATTCTTGTAGTGTTTGCCGCCCAGCTGTGGAAGTGACGCTGACATGACGACACATATTCAACGTTCGGCTCTGTTGCCGTATCCGGCGCAAGCGCTGTATGACCTGGTCAATGACGTGGCGCGCTATCCGGAATTTTTACCTTGGTGTTCCGAGGCGCAAGTGCTGGAAAGCTCTGCTGTGCACATGCGTGCAAGCGTAGGTGTGGCCAAGGGCGGGTTAAGCCAGCATTTCGTGACGCGCAATACACTGGTAGTCGGGTCTTCGATCGAGATGCATCTCGAAGAGGGTCCGTTCAATCAGTTGCATGGTGTCTGGGTGTTCAAGCCGTTGGGCGAGAAAGCCTGCAAGATCAGCCTGGACTTGTCGTTCGATTATGCCGGGCCGATTGTTCGGGCGACCCTGGGGCCGTTGTTCAATCAGGCGGCCAACACGCTGGTGGATGCGTTCTGTCAGCGCGCCAAGCAGTTGCATGGTTAAGCCGGTGATAGACGTCGAGGTGGTGTATGCCGCCGTCGACCGCCAGGTATTGCTCAAGGTGGCGGTGCCCGTGGGCACTACTCTGCGAGCGGCATTGGCTGAATCGGGCATTGCCGAGCAATTTCCTGAGTTGGATCTGGCAACCTGTCCGGTAGGGATTTTCGGTAAGGTGATTGCCGATCCCGAGAACCGTCAGGTTCAGGCGGGTGACCGTATCGAGATTTATCGGGCGTTGCTGGCGGATCCAAAAGAGGTTCGTCGGTTACGTGCGGCCAAGGCTGCGGCGCAGGCCAAGGCCCGGGATCAGTAGATTTCCCAAATGACAGGCAACAAAAAGCCCGGCATGCCGGGCTTTTTGTTGTGTCGCAATTTATTGCGGCGATGTGTCCAACGGTGCTGGCGTCGGGACCGGAACGGTTTCGACCTTGTCGACGTCCTTCTGGATCTGATCCAGCAGCGAGCCCGGTTTTACCGGCTTCTCTGGTTTCGGCTTCTCGGCGTTTTCAGCTGGGGCGGCGACGGTGGTGCCGCTATTCTTGCCGAGAATCGCTTCGTCACGGCTCACGCCAGGCATGAAATCGCCCGACAGGCTGACAAGCTGGTCGTTAGGGTTGAAGATAACGCTGATGCGTTCCTGTTGGCGTTCACCGCCGCCTGGCTGCAGGCTATACAAGTAATCCCAGCGATCGGCATGGAACGTGTCGGTCAGCAGAGGGTTGCCCATGATAAACCGTACTTGCCGACGGGTCATTCCCGGGCGTAACTGGTCTATCATGTCCTGCGTGACGACATTGCCCTGCTGGATGTCGATTTTGTAAACCCCGGGGAATGAACAACCGGCGAGTGCGAGCAGTCCCACAAAGGTGAAACTGGTTAGCAAGAGCTTGGTGTTTTGCATCGGTGGGCGACTTCCACTATCTTGGCTGGGACAACGTAAACGCCGATCATACCCGCATTAAGAGTAGCTGCGAAGCAGCATCGCGAGAAAGCTGACCATGGTTGAAAATAGCGAACTACGCAAAGCCGGCCTCAAAGTGACCCTGCCACGGGTCAAAATTCTGCAAATGCTCGATTCCGCTGAGCAACGTCACATGAGTGCCGAAGATGTTTACAAGGCGCTGATGGAAGCTGGCGAGGATGTCGGTCTGGCCACGGTCTACCGTGTACTGACTCAATTCGAAGCGGCGGGTCTGGTGGTACGTCACAATTTCGACGGCGGTCACGCGGTCTTCGAACTGGCTGATGGCGGTCACCACGACCATATGGTTAACGTCGAGAATGGTGAAGTGATCGAGTTCTTCGAGGAAGAAATCGAAAAACTTCAGAAGGCGATCGTCGAGAAGCACGGCTTCGAGTTGGTGGATCACAACCTGGTGCTGTACGTACGCAAGAAAAAGTAAGCATGTCGCGCGGATTTCTGGTCCGCGATACGAACGAAGGCGACCCAAGGGTCGCCTTCGTGCTGTCTGGTGACTTTAAATTTTTGCCGTCACGACCATTTTCTTTGCATGGGCCAGGGACTCCTTGGTCAGGTCGATCCCTCCCAGCATTCGCGCCACTTCTTCAATTCGTTCATTTTTGCTCAACTTGGACACCGCGGTGTGCGTGGCATCGTCACCGCGCACCTTGTGGACAAATAGATGCTGATGGCCCTGGGAAGCTACTTGCGGCAAGTGAGTGACGGTCAGCACCTGTCCGCGCTCTCCGAGGCGGCGCAAGAGTTGGCCGACAATTTCCGCTGTCGGGCCACCAATGCCGACGTCCACTTCGTCAAACACCAGTGTTGGCACTCGCGAGGTTTGTGCGGTGATCACCTGGATGGCCAGGCTGATTCGTGACAGCTCACCACCCGATGCGACTTTGGCCAAGGCCTTGAGCGGTTGCCCCGGGTTGGCGCTGACAAGCAGTTCCACCTGTTCGAGGCCGTTGGGCAGCAGTTCGGTGCTGGTGTTGGGGCGTAGCTCAATGGTGAAGCGGCCGCCGGGCATGCCCAGGCGTTGAATTTCCTGTTCGACGGCATTGGCCAGGCTGGTCGAAGCCTGATGACGCAGATCGCTCAGCTCCCGGGCTTTTTCCTGGTAGTGCCGGGCGAATGCACCAAGCTCTTCGCTCAGTCGTTCGATGGACTCGTCGTTGGCATTCAGTGTTTCGATTTCGTCCAGCAGCCTTTGCTGAAGCTCGGCGACTTCGGTGGGCTGAATCCGGTGTTTGCGCGCCAGGGTGTAGATCGAATCCAGGCGTTCTTCGAGTTGCTGGAGGCGTGCCGGATCGGCATCGAAATGGTCGAGGAAGCGGTTCAGTTCGCCAACGGCTTCTTCCACCTGAATCTGCGCGCTGGTCAGCAAGTTGGTCGCTTCACCCAGGGCGCCGACCGAATTGTTCACGCTCGACAGGCGATTGAGGCTGGCTGTCAGGGCGTTCAGTACATTGCCGGAATCGCTTTCGCTGCACTGCTCGACCACTTGTCGGCAAATGCCGAGCAGGGTTTCGGCGTTGGTCAGGTTTTTGTGTTCCTGCTCCAGTTGCTCCAGCTCACTCTCGCCAAGACCGAGGTTTTCCAGTTCTTCGAGTTGGTAGCTGAGCAATTGGTGGCGAGCACGCTGCTCGTCACCGGAGTTGGAGAGACGTTCCAGCTCCTGGCGGGTCTGGCGCCAGCGCTGGGCGGCCAGTTGTACCTGGCGGGCGAGGTCCGTGGCGCCGGCGTATTCGTCGAGCAGCCGGCGGTGCGTGTCGGTTTTCAGTAGCGATTGGTGTTCATGCTGGCTGTGGATATCGATCAGCAGTTCGCCGAGGGCTTTAAGGTCGCCAAGCGGGCAGGGGCTGCCATTGATGTAGCCGCGCGAGCGGCCTTCGGCGGTAATCACCCTGCGCAGGATGCATGGGCCGTCGGTATCGAGGTCGCGCTCGGCCAGCCAGGCACTGGCTTCCGGGATATCGGCGAGATCGAACGTGGCCAGGATGTCGGCCTTCTCGGCGCCTGGGCGAACCACGCCGCTGTCGGCGCGATCGCCAAGGGTCAAGCCCAGGGCGTCGAGCATGATCGACTTGCCGGCGCCGGTTTCCCCTGTGATCACGCTCATCCCGCGATCGAGTTCCAGATCGAGATGTTCAACGATGGCGTAGTTATGTACGGACAGGTGCACCAGCATAAAGGCCGCTCCCAGGTTTTAGGTCTGGTTATTTATACAGTGTTTTGTTTCTGGCTGACAATGCTCGTGTTTAGCTCGATTTGCTTGGCAAATGGCTTTTTTTAAAACCGCTTGAATATTAAATCAGTCGTTTTGTAAGGGTAATCGCGTTCAGCGCTCCGACAGCCCTTGAACCTGGAATTTGCGACCCCATATACCGGGGCAGAAGCGCGAGTCGAGTTCGCGCACGATTTTGAAAGGAGAAATCTATGGCTGACGAACAGACGCTGGATACGCAAAATCTAGACGCCAATCAGGCTCCCGAAGCATCGGGTGAAGACCTGGTGGCTCGTGTACAAGTGCTCGAAGAGCAACTGGCTGGCGCACAGGATCAGTCTTTGCGTGTTGCTGCCGATCTGCAGAACGTCCGCCGTCGCGCCGAGCAGGATGTAGAAAAAGCTCACAAATTCGCGCTGGAAAAGTTCGCCAACGACCTGCTGCCGATCATCGACAGCCTGGAGCGTGGTCTTGAGCTGTCCAACCCGGACGACGAAAGCATTCGTCCTATGCGTGAAGGCATCCAGCTGACCCTGAAAATGTTCCAGGACACCCTGAAGCGTTATCAGCTGGAAGCGATCGACCCTGAAGGTGAGCCGTTCAACGCTGCACATCATCAGGCGATGGCCATGCAGGAAAGTGCCGACGTCGAACCCAACAGCGTGCTGAAGGTGTTCCAGAAGGGTTACATGCTCAACGGTCGCCTGCTGCGCCCGGCCATGGTCGTGGTCAGCAAGGCTCCGGCGCCGGTTTCGCCTTCGATTGACGAGCAGGCTTGAAATTCGCCGTAAGGCCCCCATTTAGAAGTCAAGCGTTTAAGTGCTACCGCAGTTAGCCACCACTGCTGCGGCAACCAAATCCAAAGTTTCGGGAGAGTGAACATGGGCAAAATTATCGGTATCGACCTGGGGACTACCAACTCCTGCGTCTCCGTGCTGGAAAACGGCGTAGCCAAAGTTATTGAAAACGCTGAAGGCGCGCGCACGACGCCGTCGATCATCGCTTACGCCAATGATGGCGAGATCCTGGTGGGTCAGTCGGCCAAGCGTCAGGCTGTGACCAATCCGCACAACACCCTGTATGCGGTGAAGCGTCTGATCGGTCGTAAGTTCGACGAAGAAGTCGTACAGAAAGACATCAAGATGGTCCCTTACAAAATCGCCAAGGCTGACAATGGCGACGCCTGGGTTGAAGTGAACGGCCAGAAAATGTCGCCGCCACAGATCTCGGCTGAAATTCTGAAGAAAATGAAAAAGACTGCCGAAGACTACCTCGGCGAGGCAGTGACTGAAGCGGTCATCACCGTTCCGGCCTACTTCAACGACAGCCAGCGTCAGGCGACCAAAGACGCCGGTCGTATTGCTGGCCTGGACGTAAAACGCATCATCAACGAACCAACCGCAGCCGCTCTGGCCTACGGTATGGACAAGGCCAAGGGCGATCACACCGTGATCGTTTATGACCTGGGTGGCGGTACTTTCGACGTTTCCGTTATCGAAATCGCCGAAGTCGATGGCGAGCACCAGTTCGAAGTGTTGGCCACCAACGGTGACACCTTCCTGGGTGGTGAAGACTTCGACATTCGTCTGATCGACTACCTCGTTGACGAATTCAAGAAAGAAAGCGGCATGAACCTCAAAGGTGACCCGCTGGCCATGCAGCGCCTGAAAGAAGCCGCTGAAAAAGCCAAGATCGAACTGTCTTCGAGCCTGCAGACCGACGTTAACCTGCCGTACATCACTGCAGATGCGACCGGTCCTAAGCACTTGAACGTGAAAATCTCCCGCGCCAAGCTGGAAGCGCTGGTTGAAGACCTGGTTCAACGCACCATCGAGCCTTGCCGCATTGCCCTGAAAGATTCGGGTATCGACGTTGGCGCGATCAATGACGTGATCCTGGTCGGCGGTCAGACCCGTATGCCTCTGGTTCAGAAGGCTGTTACCGATTTCTTCGGTAAAGAAGCCCGTAAAGACGTGAACCCGGACGAAGCGGTTGCCATGGGTGCTGCTATCCAGGGCGCAGTATTGGCCGGTGACGTGAAAGACGTTCTGCTGCTCGACGTCAGCCCGCTGACTCTGGGTATCGAAACCATGGGCGGCGTGATGACTGCGCTGATCGAGAAAAACACCACGATTCCTACCAAGAAATCGCAAGTGTTCTCGACTGCCGATGACAACCAGGGCGCAGTGACCATTCACGTGCTGCAAGGCGAGCGTAAGCAAGCTGCCCAGAACAAGTCCCTGGGCAAGTTCGACCTGGCCGAGATCCCGCCAGCTCCACGTGGCGTGCCACAAATTGAAGTGACCTTCGACATCGACGCCAACGGCATCCTGCACGTAGGCGCCAAAGACAAGGCCACCGGCAAGACTCAGTCGATCGTGATCAAGGCCAACTCCGGTCTGTCCGAGGAAGAAATTCAGCAGATGATTCGCGATGCTGAAACCAACGCCGACGAAGATCGCAAGTTCGAAGAGCTGGCCACTGCCCGTAACCAGGGCGACGCGCTGGTTCACTCGACACGCAAAATGGTCGCAGACGCTGGCGAAAAAGTGACTGCTGAAGAGAAGACTGCAATCGAAGCGGCCGTGGTTGCCCTGGAAGCCGCCATCAAAGGCGACGACAAGGCTGCCATCGAAGCCAAGGTTGAAGAGCTGTCGAAAGTCTCCGCTCCAGTGGCCCAGAAAATGTACGCCGAGCAGGCCCAGCCAGCTGAGGGTGCGGCGCCGCACGCTGAAAAAGCCGAGAAGGCTGACGACGTCGTCGACGCTGAGTTCGAAGAAGTCAAAGAACACAAGTAAGTTGTTGGTCGGCCGGTTGACTGCCTTTGTGCGGTGACTGGTAGGATGTCGCCGCGCGGGAGCTTGCTCCCGCGTTGGCGTGTCTGGAGTAGACGAATTTTTACAGCATGCGACAGCGTTCGGATGCTGGCGGTGCGGACGGGGATGCTCCTGCTTTCCGATCCACAGGTATCGCATCGAATCAAAGACCAGGATCGTTGAATTGACGTGAGTTGGGTCCGGGCCTGTATTGGGGCTCAACGAGTTTGGCGAAGCTCAGGAGGGGTTTGCCGAACGTCCTTAAGAGTGCAAAGACTTATGGCAAAGCGTGACTATTACGAAGTATTGGGTGTTGAGCGTGGCACGAGCGAAACGGACCTGAAAAAGGCCTACCGTCGCTTGGCGATGAAGCACCACCCGGACCGTAATCCTGACGACAAAGCGTCGGAAGAGAAATTCAAGGAGGCCAACGAGGCCTACGAAGTACTGTCCGATTCCAGCAAGCGTGCGGCGTACGATCAGTACGGTCATGCCGGTGTCGACTCAAGCATGGGTGGCGGCGGTGCTGGTTTTGGTGGTCAGAACTTCTCCGATATCTTCGGTGATGTGTTCAGTGACTTCTTCGGTGGTGGTCGCGGCGGTTCCCGTGGCGGTGCTCAGCGCGGTAGCGATCTGCGTTACACCCTGGAGCTGAACCTGGAAGAAGCGGTGCGCGGCACGACCGTGAATATCCGTGTTCCGACACTGGTCAACTGTAAGCCGTGCGACGGTTCGGGCGCCAAGAAAGGTTCTGCGCCGGTCACGTGCCCGACTTGTGGTGGTATCGGTCAGGTGCGCATGCAGCAAGGCTTCTTCTCGGTGCAGCAAACCTGCCCGCGTTGCCATGGTCAGGGCAAGATCATTTCCGATCCGTGCAATTCCTGCAAAGGCGAAGGCCGCGTCGAAGAGTACAAGACCCTGTCGGTGAAAGTGCCGGCTGGCGTTGATACCGGCGACCGTATTCGTCTGTCTGGCGAAGGCGAGGCGGGTACTCAAGGCGGGCCGACTGGCGACCTGTACGTGGTGATCAACGTGCGCGAGCACGCGATCTTCCAGCGTGACGGCAAGCATCTGTTCTGCGAAGTGCCTATCAGCTTCGTTGATGCGGCGCTGGGTGGCGAGCTGGAGATTCCGACTCTCGATGGTCGGGTCAAGCTGAAAATTCCTGAGGGCACGCAAACCGGCAAGCAGTTCCGAGTGCGTGGCAAGGGTGTTGCACCGGTTCGTGGTGGTGGCGCGGGCGACCTGATGTGCAGTGTGGTGGTCGAGACTCCGGTCAATCTGGGGCGTCGTCAGCGTGAGTTGCTGGAAGAGTTCCGCAGTTCCCTGGCAGACGACAACAGCCATTCACCGAAAACCACCGGTTGGTTCGAAGGCGTGAAGCGCTTCTTCGGCGATCTGTAAGGAGTCGGGCATGCGACGTATAGCTGTGATGGGCGCTGCCGGGCGCATGGGCAAGAACCTGATCGAAGCGGTGCAGCAGCGCGCACCACTCGCCGGGCTGACGGCGGCCATCGTGCGCCCCGGCAGCACGCTGATCGGGGTGGATGCCGGTGAACTGGCCGCGCTGGGGCGTATCGGTGTGCCGCTGTCCGGTAACCTGGAAGCGGTGGTGGCTGAGTTCGACGTGTTGATCGACTTCACACTCCCTGAGGTCATGCTGAAAAACCTGGCGTTCTGCCGTAAGGTGGGCAGGGCCATGGTCATCGGCACTACGGGGTTGGACGCCGCGCAAAAGCAGTTGCTGGCCGAGGCGGGCAAGGACATACCAATTGTCTTCGCAGCCAATTTCAGTGTGGGCGTGAACCTGTCGTTGAAGTTGCTCGATATGGCGGCTCGCGTGCTGGGCGATGATGCTGATATCGAAATCATCGAAGCTCATCATCGGCACAAGATCGATGCGCCTTCAGGTACGGCTTTGCGCATGGGCGAAGTGATCGCCAGTGCGCTGGATCGTGATCTGAAGAAAGTTGCGGTCTATGGGCGTGAAGGCCACACCGGTGTGCGCGAGCGCGAAACCATTGGCTTCGCCACGGTTCGCGGCGGTGATGTGGTCGGCGATCATACGGTGCTGTTCGCCTGTGAGGGCGAGCGACTGGAGATCACCCACAAAGCGTCCAGTCGCATGACCTTTGCCAAGGGTGCGGTGCGTGCCGCATTGTGGCTGGATGGTCGTGAGCCGGGTCTTTACGACATGCAAGACGTGCTCGACCTGCGTTAAGATGCCCCCGAAATCGGGTTCAAACACAGCGTTTGAACCCGATTTATCCCGCCAAGCGACGTCCTGTCGCATTCCTCTGCCTTTTAGGCTCATTGGCGGTAGACCCAAAAAGCCTTTTTCTGTAAGCTACAGCTTTAGTGTGTCCACTAAAAGCGCGCAGAATAATTCAGTGAAAAAGCGGGGTGACGTGTCCATACGTCACTCCGCTTTTTTACAACCTGCGATCGCCCTTTCAGGCTTTATTTACGGGAGGTCTTCTTGACTAAGCCAGCCATACTCGCCCTTGCTGATGGCAGCATTTTTCGCGGCGAAGCCATTGGAGCCGACGGTCAAACCGTTGGTGAGGTGGTGTTTAACACCGCCATGACCGGCTATCAGGAAATCCTTACCGATCCTTCCTACGCCCAACAGATCGTTACCCTGACTTACCCGCACATCGGCAACACCGGCACCACGCCGGAAGACGCCGAGTCCAACCGCGTCTGGTCGGCGGGTCTGGTGATTCGTGACCTGCCACTGGTTGCGAGCAACTGGCGTAACACGATGTCCCTGTCCGACTACCTGAAAGCCAACAATGTCGTGGCAATCGCCGGTATCGACACCCGCCGCCTGACACGTATCCTGCGTGAAAAAGGCGCGCAGAACGGCTGCATCATGGCTGGCGACAACATTTCCGACGAAGCTGCAATTGCAGCGGCGCGCGGCTTCCCGGGCCTGAAGGGCATGGATCTGGCGAAAGTCGTCAGCACCAAAGAGCAGTACGAATGGCGCTCGACTGTCTGGGATCTGAAAACCGACAGCCACGCGACCCTCGACGCTTCCGATCTGCCGTACCACGTGGTTGCCTACGACTACGGCGTCAAGGTCAACATCCTGCGCATGCTGGTCGAGCGCGGTTGCCGCGTGACCGTGGTGCCAGCTCAAACGCCGGCTGCTGACGTTCTGGCTCTGAAGCCAGACGGTGTGTTCCTGTCCAACGGCCCGGGTGACCCTGAGCCATGCGACTACGCGATCCAGGCCATTAAAGATGTGCTGGAAACCGATATCCCGGTGTTCGGCATCTGCCTCGGCCACCAACTGCTGGCTCTGGCCTCTGGCGCCAAGACCCTGAAAATGGGCCACGGCCACCACGGTGCCAACCACCCGGTCCAGGATCTGGACAGCGGCGTGGTGATGATCACCAGTCAGAACCACGGTTTTGCGGTAGACGAAGCGACTCTGCCAGGCAATGTTCGGGCGATCCACAAATCGCTGTTCGACGGCACCCTGCAAGGCATCGAGCGTACCGACAAGAGCGCGTTCAGCTTCCAGGGTCACCCTGAAGCCAGCCCTGGTCCGAACGATGTGGCGCCGCTGTTCGATCGCTTCATCAACGAGATGGCCAAGCGACGTTAATCGCCGGGCTTGAGCATGTAGCGAGAAGTCCCTGAGGGTGGCCCCGGTATCCCGGTGGTCCCTGACGGGCTTCAGAGATTGATCAAGACGGCTTCTCCTCGGGGATTGCCGTCGGACCTGCGGATTTGAGTGACTACCCATGCCAAAACGTACAGACATTAAAAGCATCCTGATTCTCGGCGCTGGCCCGATCGTGATCGGCCAGGCTTGCGAATTCGACTACTCCGGCGCCCAGGCTTGCAAAGCCCTGCGCGAAGAGGGTTACCGCGTCATCCTGGTGAACTCCAACCCGGCCACCATCATGACCGACCCGGCCATGGCCGATGCCACCTACATCGAACCGATCAAGTGGCAGACCGTTGCCAAGATCATCGAGAAAGAGCGTCCGGACGCGCTGCTGCCAACCATGGGTGGCCAGACCGCTCTGAACTGCGCCCTGGACCTGGAGCGCGAAGGCGTTCTGGAGAAGTTCGGCGTAGAGATGATCGGCGCCAACGCTGACACCATCGACAAGGCTGAAGACCGCTCGCGTTTCGACAAGGCGATGAAATCCATCGGCCTGGCTTGCCCGCGTTCCGGCATCGCCCACAGCATGGAAGAGGCCAACGCGGTTCTCGAGAAGCTCGGCTTCCCGTGCATCATCCGTCCGTCCTTCACCATGGGCGGCACCGGTGGCGGTATCGCTTACAACCGTGAAGAGTTTGAAGAAATCTGCGCCCGCGGTCTGGACTTGTCGCCGACCAAAGAGCTGCTGATCGACGAATCGCTGATCGGCTGGAAAGAGTACGAAATGGAGGTTGTCCGCGATAAAAAGGACAACTGCATCATCGTCTGCTCGATCGAAAACTTTGACCCGATGGGCGTGCACACCGGTGACTCGATCACCGTGGCTCCGGCACAGACCCTGACCGACAAGGAATATCAGATCCTGCGTAACGCCTCCCTGGCGGTACTGCGCGAGATCGGCGTGGAAACCGGCGGCTCCAACGTCCAGTTCGGCATCTGCCCGAACACTGGCCGCATGGTGGTCATCGAGATGAACCCGCGGGTGTCCCGTTCCTCGGCGCTGGCTTCGAAAGCCACCGGTTTCCCGATTGCCAAGGTCGCGGCCAAGCTGGCTGTGGGTTACACCCTGGATGAGCTGTCGAACGACATCACTGGCGGTAAAACCCCAGCGTCTTTCGAGCCGTCCATCGACTACGTCGTGACCAAGCTGCCACGCTTCGCCTTCGAGAAATTCCCGAAAGCCGACGCCCGCCTGACCACTCAAATGAAGTCGGTTGGTGAAGTCATGGCTATCGGCCGGACCTTCCAGGAATCCCTGCAGAAAGCCCTGCGCGGTCTGGAAGTCGGTGTGTGCGGTCTGGACGAGAAGCTCGACCTGAGCAACCCGGAAAGCATGAGCGTGCTCAAGCGCGAACTGACCGTGCCGGGCGCCGAGCGTATCTGGTACGTGGCTGACGCAATGCGCGCCGGCATGAGTGTTGAAGACATCTTCGGCATGACCATGATCGATCCTTGGTTCCTGGTACAGATGGAAGATCTGATCAAGGACGAAGAGAAGGTCAAGACCCTGGGTCTGACCAGCATCGACCGCGACCTGATGTTCCGCCTCAAGCGCAAGGGCTTCTCCGACATGCGCCTGGCCAAGTTGCTGGGTGTGACCGAGAAGAGCCTGCGTGCCCATCGCCACAAGCTTGAAGTGTTCCCGGTCTACAAGCGCGTCGACACTTGCGCCGCCGAGTTCGCCACCGACACCGCTTACCTCTACTCGACCTACGAGGAAGAGTGCGAAGCCGCACCATCGGGTCGCGACAAGATCATGATCCTGGGCGGCGGTCCTAACCGTATCGGCCAAGGCATCGAGTTCGACTACTGCTGCGTACACGCGGCACTGGCCCTGCGCGATGATGGGTACGAGACCATCATGGTCAACTGCAACCCGGAAACCGTATCCACCGACTACGACACCTCCGATCGCCTGTATTTCGAGCCAGTGACCCTGGAAGACGTGCTGGAAATTGTCCGCGTCGAGAAGCCAAAAGGTGTGATCGTCCAGTACGGCGGCCAGACTCCGCTAAAACTGGCTCGCGCCCTGGAAGCTGCTGGCGTGCCGATCATCGGCACCAGCCCTGACGCAATCGACCGCGCCGAAGACCGTGAGCGCTTCCAGCAGATGGTCCAGCGCCTGAACCTGCGTCAGCCGCCAAACGCCACCGTGCGCAGCGAAGACGAAGCCATTCGTGCTGCCGCGAAGATCGGTTACCCGCTGGTGGTGCGTCCGTCCTACGTACTGGGCGGTCGTGCGATGGAAATCGTTTACGAAGAAGAAGAGCTCAAGCGCTACCTGCGTGAAGCGGTTCAAGTCTCCAACGACAGCCCGGTGCTGCTGGACCACTTCCTCAACTGCGCCATCGAAATGGACGTGGATGCGGTTTGCGACGGCACCGACGTGGTGATCGGCGCGATCATGCAGCACATCGAACAGGCAGGTGTTCACTCTGGTGACTCCGCGTGCTCGCTGCCGCCGTACTCGCTGCCTTTGCATATCCAGGACGAGATGCGTGAGCAGGTCAAGAAAATGGCCCTGGAACTGGGCGTTGTCGGCCTGATGAACGTTCAGTTGGCGTTGCAAGGCGAAGACATCTACGTCATCGAAGTCAATCCGCGCGCATCCCGTACCGTACCGTTCGTGTCCAAGTGCATTGGTGTTTCCCTGGCAATGATCGCGGCTCGCGTGATGGCCGGTAAAACCCTGAAAGAGCTGGGTTTCACCAAGGAAATCATTCCGAACTTCTACAGCGTGAAAGAGGCGGTGTTCCCATTCGCCAAATTCCCTGGCGTTGACCCGATCCTTGGCCCGGAGATGAAGTCCACCGGTGAAGTGATGGGCGTGGGCGACACCTTCGGCGAAGCCTTTGCCAAAGCCCAGATGGGCGCCAGCGAAGTGCTGCCGACCGGCGGTACTGCGTTCATCAGTGTGCGTGACGATGACAAGCCACTGGTTGCAGGCGTGGCCCGTGATCTGATCAACTTGGGCTTCGAAGTGGTCGCCACTGCCGGTACTGCCAAGCTGATCGAAGCTGCAGGCCTGAAAGTGCGCCGTGTGAACAAGGTGACCGAAGGTCGTCCGCACGTGGTCGACATGATCAAGAATGACGAAGTCACGCTGATCATCAACACCACCGAAGGTCGTCAGTCGATCGCTGATTCGTACTCCATTCGTCGTAATGCCTTGCAGCACAAGATCTACTGCACCACCACCATTGCTGCTGGCGAAGCTATCTGTGAAGCGCTGAAGTTCGGTCCCGAGAAGACTGTGCGCCGCTTGCAGGATCTACACGCAGGATTGAAGGCATGAGCATAACCAAGTACCCAATGACCGTTCAGGGCGCGAAGGCCCTGGAAGAAGAACACGCTCACCTGACCAAGGTCGTCCGTCCGAAGCTTAGCCAGGACATCGGTACGGCCCGCGAGTTGGGTGACTTGAAGGAAAACGCCGAATACCACGCTGCTCGCGAGCAGCAAGGTATGGTCGAGGCACGGATCCGTGACATCGAAGGCCGCATGCAGAATGCGGTGATCATTGATGTCACGAGCATTCCTCACACAGGCAAAGTGATTTTCGGTACCACCGTTGAAATCGCCAACGTCGAAACGGATGAAAGTGTCACTTACCACATCGTGGGCGAGGATGAGGCTGACTTCAAACTCGGCAAGATCTCCGTCAGTTCGCCACTCGCTCGCGCCTTGATTGCCAAGGAAGAGGGTGATGTGGTGGCGGTCAAAACGCCTGGCGGCGTTATCGAGTACGAGATTGTCGAAGTCCGCCATATCTGAAGGCAAGCGCCTGCTTCGTGCGGGCGCCATGCTTTGGCAGCTGACTCAGATGTTATGGGTTGGCGGCCTGTGGTTGTTGCACATCGGTCTGCTGCCGGTGCTAGGCCGTATTGGCCTGGCGCCGCTGTTGGTCGAAGAAATTTCAAGCATGCTGAGTGCGCTGCTGGTCGGGTTTTCAGCGGTGTGCATGGTTTTTCAGGTTTTGGTGCTGGTTCAGGCCAAGGGCCTTGTCAGTCTATGGCGCGATATTCGTGGGCAGCTGCTGTTGATAGCGCTATATGCGAGTGCGATGTACTTCGTCGTGCTAATCGACTGGCCGCAGGCACAACACTGGTTGTTGTTCAGTTATCTTGTGCTGGGTTTTTCCGGGTTGGTGCTGGTTTTGCAGCCGGTGCCGGGATGGGGTGGCAGGGTGCGCGAAGCACACCCTTGACCCGTATCATCACTTGAAGCGATGGACGTTCGACAACTGCTTGTTGACGCTGAAGTTCTTGCGGTAAATCAGCGCCATCTTGCCGATGACTTGCACCAGATCCGCTTTGCCGGCCTTGCACAGTTCTGCAATGGCTGCCAGGCGCGATTCGCGATCGAGGATGCTGAGCTTGATCTTGATCAGCTCGTGATCGCCCAATGCGCGTTCCAGTTCGGCTAAAACACCTTCAGTCAAGCCGTTGTCAGCCACAGTCAAAACTGGTTTCAGATGGTGGCCAATGGACTTGTATTGTTTCTTCTGCTCTTGAGTGAGCGGCATAATCTGACCCTTTTGTCTGGATTCTGTAAAATGGCGGCCATTTTACCCGAGGGCTCGTGGATCCGCCCAATTAATCACGACCCTTATCATCGAGGTGCCCAATGGCGCGTTCCAAGACAAGCCTTGGTTGGCTGAAAAGACATGTCAATGATCCCTATGTGAAGCAGGCGCAGAAGGATGGCTACCGCTCGCGTGCGAGTTACAAGCTTCTGGAGGTCCAGGAGAAATACAAGCTGATCCGTCCGGGCATGAGCGTCGTCGATCTGGGGGCGGCGCCCGGTGGCTGGTCGCAGGTCACTAGCCGGCTGATCGGTGGTCAGGGGCGTCTGATCGCCTCGGACATCCTGGAAATGGACAGTATTCCGGACGTGACTTTCATACAGGGGGACTTCACCCAGGACGAAGTGCTCGCTCGCATCCTTGAAGCCGTGGGTAATTCGCAGGTGGACCTTGTGATTTCCGATATGGCCCCCAATATGAGTGGTACGCCTGAGGTGGACATGCCAAAAGCCATGTTTCTTTGCGAGCTGGCGCTTGATCTGGCGGAGCGGATACTCAAGCCGGGTGGTAATTTCCTGATCAAGATATTTCAGGGCGAAGGGTTCGATACTTACCTGAAGGACGCTCGTCAGAAATTCGACAAGATCCAGATGATGAAGCCGGACTCCTCTCGTGGCAGCTCCCGCGAGCAATACATGCTGGCTTGGGGATATCGCGGCCGTAGCGAGTAAAACGAGGTTTTTTTGGCGGGGTGATAGGTTTTTCGTATTTCGCCCCGCGTGCATAAGCGAATATTGTGTAGAAAGTGTTTCACAAAGGGTTACAGACGGCGCCTGCCAGAGCCGTAGGTAATGTAGTAAGTTAGGCCGGTGAATATCATGCGAAGCGCGCGCCAGTAGCGGAGCTTGCTTCAGAGGGTAGTTAATTGAACGATATGGCAAAGAATCTGATCCTGTGGTTGATCATCGCGGCTGTCCTCGTGACGGTGATGAACAACTTCTCCAGTCCTAACGAGCCACAGACCCTCAACTATTCCGACTTCATCCAGCAGGTCAAGGATGGCAAGGTCGAGCGCGTAGCTGTGGACGGCTATGTCATTACTGGCAAGCGCAATGATGGCGACAGCTTCAAGACCATTCGTCCGGCCATTCAGGACAACGGTCTGATCGGCGACCTGGTGGATAACCACGTAGTCGTCGAAGGCAAGCAGCCTGAACAGCAAAGCATCTGGACTCAGCTCCTGGTCGCCAGCTTCCCGATCCTGGTGATCATCGCCGTCTTCATGTTCTTCATGCGGCAGATGCAGGGCGGTGCCGGCGGCAAGGGCGGACCGATGAGCTTCGGCAAGAGCAAGGCGCGCCTGCTCTCCGAAGATCAGGTGAAAACCACCTTGGCTGACGTTGCCGGTTGCGACGAAGCCAAGGAAGAAGTGGGCGAGCTGGTCGAGTTCCTGCGTGATCCGGGCAAGTTCCAGCGCCTGGGTGGTCGTATTCCTCGCGGTGTGCTGATGGTGGGGCCGCCGGGTACCGGTAAAACCCTGTTGGCCAAAGCCATTGCCGGTGAAGCCAAGGTGCCGTTTTTCACCATCTCCGGTTCGGACTTCGTCGAAATGTTCGTTGGTGTGGGTGCCAGCCGTGTTCGTGACATGTTCGAACAGGCGAAAAAACACGCTCCGTGCATTATCTTCATCGATGAAATCGACGCTGTCGGTCGCCATCGTGGTGCGGGCATGGGTGGTGGTCACGACGAGCGTGAACAGACTCTCAACCAGTTGCTGGTAGAGATGGATGGTTTCGAAATGAATGACGGCATCATCGTCATTGCCGCAACCAACCGTCCTGACGTGCTTGACCCTGCGCTGCTGCGTCCGGGTCGTTTCGACCGTCAGGTTGTCGTGGGGCTGCCGGATATTCGTGGTCGTGAGCAAATCCTGAAAGTCCACATGCGCAAAGTGCCGATGGGTGATGACGTTGCTCCGGCGGTTATCGCACGTGGTACGCCTGGTTTCTCCGGTGCCGACCTGGCCAACCTGGTGAACGAGGCTTCGCTGTTCGCTGCCCGTACCGGTAAGCGCATTGTCGAGATGAAAGAGTTCGAACTGGCGAAAGACAAGATCATGATGGGCGCTGAGCGCAAGTCCATGGTCATGTCCGAAAAAGAAAAGCAGAACACCGCTTATCACGAAGCGGGTCACGCGATCGTTGGTCGTGTGGTTCCCGAGCATGATCCGGTCTACAAGGTCTCGATCATCCCGCGCGGCCGTGCGTTGGGTGTGACGATGTTCCTGCCGGAAGAGGATCGCTACAGTCTCTCCAAACGTGCGTTGATCAGCCAGATCTGCTCGCTGTACGGGGGCCGTATTGCTGAAGAGATGACCTTGGGCTTCGACGGCGTGACCACGGGTGCGTCGAACGACATCATGCGTGCCAGCCAGATTGCACGAAACATGGTCACCAAGTGGGGCCTGTCGGAAAAGCTCGGTCCATTGATGTATGCCGAAGAAGAGGGCGAAGTGTTCCTCGGTCGCGGCGGCAGTGGCCAGCACGCCAGTTTCTCGGGCGAGACTGCCAAGCTGATCGACTCTGAAGTGCGCAGCATCATTGACCAGTGCTACGGCACGGCCAAGCAGATCCTGACGGATAACCGCGACAAGCTTGATGCCATGGCCGATGCGCTGATGAAGTACGAAACCATCGATGCTGATCAGATCGACGACATCATGGCTGGTCGTACCCCGCGTGAGCCTCGTGACTGGTCGGGTGGCGCGGGTACTCCTCCTGTCGTACAGGAAGAGCGTCCGGAAACTCCCATCGGTGGCCCGGCTGCTGACGTCTAAGGTTTGAAATGACTCTAATGCAGTCCTCAACCCGGTTGCCTTGCGGCAACCGGGTTCTTGATTTGGCCCATGTGCATGTCATGGGCATCCTCAACGTCACTCCTGATTCTTTCTCCGACGGTGGTCGCTTCAGTCAGCTCGATGCTGCTCTGCGACACGCTGAGGCGATGGTGGCTGCTGGCGCGACCCTCATTGATGTAGGTGGGGAATCGACCCGGCCTGGCGCACGGGCGGTCTCACCGCTTGAGGAGTTGGAGCGCGTGGCGCCGATCGTCGAGCGTATTCATCGCGAACTGGATGTGATTATCTCGGTCGATACCTCGACGCCAGCGGTCATGCGTGAAACTGCCCGCCTGGGAGCAGGTCTGATCAATGACGTGCGTTCGCTGCGTCGAGACGGCGCGCTGGATGCGGCGGCAGCCACCGGATTGCCGGTGTGCCTGATGCATATGCTCGGTGAGCCGGGAGATATGCAGGACAACCCGCATTATCATGACGTGACGAGCGAAGTCGGTGAGTTTCTTGCCGAGCGTATGGCGTCATGTGCTGCGGTTGGCATTCCGGCCGAACGGATCATTCTTGATCCGGGTTTCGGGTTCGCGAAAAATTTGCAGCACAATTTGAGTCTGTTCAAGCATATGGAAGCCCTGCATGCCTTGGGGCGGCCCCTGTTGGTCGGGGTTTCGCGAAAGAGCATGATCGGGCAGGCATTGAATCGTCCGGTAGGAGAGCGGCTGCATGGCGGCCTGGCTCTCGCGGCGTTGGCTGTCGTCAAGGGAGCGCGCATCTTGCGCGTGCATGACGTGGCCGAAACAGTCGATGTGGTGCGGATGATCACAGCAGTTGAATCAGCCGAATAAGAATGATGGAGCACTTATGACTAAGAAATATTTTGGCACCGACGGCATTCGTGGTCGGGTCGGCGAGTATCCGATTACCCCTGACTTCATGCTCAAGCTCGGTTGGGCCGCGGGCATGGCCTTCCGCAGCAAGGGCGCTTGCAAGGTTCTGGTCGGCAAGGACACTCGAATCTCTGGTTATATGTTCGAGTCGGCACTTGAAGCCGGGCTTACCTCTGCCGGGGCTGATGTCATGCTGCTGGGGCCGATGCCTACTCCGGCTATCGCCTATTTGACGCGTACTTTCAATGCTGAGGCCGGTATTGTAATCAGTGCTTCGCACAATCCTCATGATGATAACGGCATCAAGTTCTTCTCTGGCCAAGGCACGAAATTGCCGGATGATGTTGAGCTGATGATCGAAGAATTGCTCGATATGCCGATGACCGTGGTTGAGTCGAGCAAGATCGGCAAGGTCTCGCGAATCAACGATGCGTCGGGTCGTTACATCGAGTTCTGCAAAAGCAGTGTGCCAACCGGCACCAATTTCTCTGGTTTGAAAATTGTGATCGATTGCGCACACGGTGCTACTTATAAGGTAGCACCGAGTGTTTTCCGTGAACTGGGTGCGCAGGTGACGGTGCTTTCTGCGCAACCTGACGGCCTGAACATCAATCACAATTGCGGTTCGACCCATATGGGGCAATTGCAGGCAGCTGTAGTGGCTGAGCAAGCAGATCTGGGCATTGCCTTCGATGGTGATGGCGACCGGGTGTTGATGGTTGATCACACGGGCGCGATCGTCGACGGTGACGAGTTGTTGTTCATCATCGCGCGCGACCTGCATGAGCGCGGCAAATTGCAGGGCGGTGTTGTTGGAACCTTGATGAGTAACCTGGGGCTGGAGCTTGCCCTGGCGGATCTGGGGATTCCTTTTGTACGGGCCAACGTCGGTGACCGCTATGTAATCGCTGAACTGCTTGAGCGCAACTGGCTGGTGGGTGGTGAGAACTCCGGCCACGTCGTGTGCTTCAGTCATACCACCACGGGTGACGCGATTATCGCTGCGTTGCAGGTGCTGTTGGCGCTGAAGCGTCGTTCCGAAGGGCTTGCTCAATCGCGGCAGGCGCTACGCAAGTGTCCTCAGGTATTGATCAATGTGCGTTTCGGCGGCGGCGAAAATCCGGTCGAGCATGCGACTGTCAAAGAAGTCAGCGAGCGCGTCACCAAGGCTATGGCCGGGCGTGGTCGCGTGTTGTTGCGCAAGTCTGGCACAGAGCCGCTGGTGCGGGTCATGGTCGAAGGCGAGGACGAAACACTGGTTCGCGGTTACGCCGAGGAGCTCGCAAAACTGGTTGCTGAAGTTTCTGCCTGATTTCGGCTTGCCAGTAATGATGTGGTTGGGTAACATCTGCGCCCACTTTGACCGACGAGGTACAGCATGCGTCGCCCTATGGTAGCTGGTAACTGGAAGATGCACGGTACCCGCGCCAGCGTCGCTGAGCTGATCAACAGCCTTCGTCATCTGGCCTTGCCGAGTGATGTTGATGTCGCGGTATTCCCGCCTTGCTTGTATATCAATCAAGTGATTGATGGCTTGGAAGGTACGTCGATTTCGGTCGGCGCACAGGATTCTGCGGTGGAAGCCATGCAAGGTGCGTTGACTGGTGAGATTGCGCCGAGTCAGTTGGTGGATTCAGGTTGTTCCCTGGTGCTCATTGGGCACTCCGAACGTCGCCAGATCATCGGCGAGCGTGACGAGACGCTGATTCGCAAGTTTGCAGCGGCACAGGCATGTGGCTTGATTCCGGTGTTGTGCATAGGGGAGACCCTTGAGCAGCGTGAAGCCGGAAAAACGCTTGAGGTTGTCGGGCATCAGCTGGGCAGCATCATCGATGAGCTGGGTGTTGGTGTATTTGCAAAAGCAGTAATCGCTTACGAGCCGGTCTGGGCCATTGGCACCGGGCTGACTGCTTCGCCGCAACAAGCGCAGGATGTGCATGCAGCCATTCGCGCACAGTTGGCGGCAGAGAATTCTGAGGTCGCACAAGGTGTGCGGCTTCTATACGGCGGCAGCGTGAAGGCGGCCAATGCGGTCGAACTGTTCGGCATGCCGGATATCGATGGGGGGCTCATTGGTGGAGCTTCCCTGAATGCAGATGAGTTCGGTGCGATTTGTCGCGCCGCGGGAAACTGAAAAAATGCTGGAAACAGTCGTAGTCGTTTTTCATCTGCTGGGTGCGCTGGGCGTAGTTGCTCTCGTATTGCTGCAGCAGGGTAAAGGTGCGGATGCTGGCGCGTCTTTCGGAGCAGGTGCTTCAAATACTGTGTTCGGAAGCCAAGGTTCCTCTACCTTTCTTAGTAAGTTTACTGCTATACTTGCCGCAGGTTTCTTCATAACCAGCTTAGGGTTAGGTTACTTTGCTAAAGAGAAAGCTCACCAGCTGACTCAAGTAGGTTTGCCAAATCCAGCAGTGTTGGAAGTTCCAAAGCAAAAACCGGCTTCTGATGATGTCCCGGTGCTTCAAGAGCAAAAGTCGGCAACCAATGCGACTGACGTACCTCCAGCTCAAGAGCAAAAGTAAGAAGGGTTTCAAACGTAGTATTGCCGAGGTGGTGGAATTGGTAGACACGCAACCTTGAGGTGGTTGTGCCCATAGGGTGTAGGGGTTCGAGTCCCCTTCTCGGTACCAATTATCAGGAGAGCCCGCTGTTGCGGGCTTTCTTGTAGGTGGAAGGTTACATTGACCCTGTTAGGGATCGGTCGTATACTTCCGCCCCAGCTTTGTCGCGGGGTGGAGCAGTCTGGTAGCTCGTCGGGCTCATAACCCGAAGGTCGTCGGTTCAAATCCGGCCCCCGCAACCAGTTTCAGGAGCCCCTTTTAAGGGGCTTTTTGTTAGCTGGACACTTTATAACGCCGCTGTTCAACGGCGTTTCAGGGATGGGCGTTTCGCCCATTTTTTTATTTTGCATAGCATGCATTTACATGCACGAGGGGGTTCAGGTGTCGAGCAAGCTAGAACAGTTGCAGGCCTTGTTGGCCCCGGTGGTCGTGGCCCTTGGCTATGAATGCTGGGGTATTGAGTTTTCGGCTCAAGGTCGCCACTCACTGTTGCGCGTTTATATCGATAAAGAAGGCGGTGTGCTGGTGGACGATTGTGCCATCGTCAGCCGTCAGATCAGCGGTGTGCTGGATGTTGAAGATCCGATCTCCGTTGAATACACCCTTGAAGTTTCCTCGCCTGGCATGGAACGCCCGCTGTTCACGCTTGAACAGTTTGCAAAGTTTGCCGGTGACCAAGTGAAGATCAAGCTGCGCTCGCCTTTTGAAGGTCGACGCAACTTTCAGGGCCTTCTGCGCGGTGTAGAAGAGCAGGACGTCGTGGTGCAAGTGGATGACCATGAGTTCCTGTTGCCGATCGATATGATCGACAAGGCCAACATTATTCCCAGTTTTGACTGAGACGCGGATCCCGCGGATCCAATGGCTTGCGAAAGGCGAGGCGTACGATGAGCAAAGAAGTACTGCTGGTTGTTGAGTCGGTATCCAATGAAAAGGGCGTACCGGCAAACGTGATTTTTGAAGCGCTGGAACTGGCTCTGGCCACTGCTACCAAAAAGCGTTTTGAAGACGAAGTTGATCTGCGTGTGGAAATCAATCGCCACACCGGTGCTTATGAAACTTTCCGTCGCTGGACGGTAGTCGAAGAAGCAGACCTGGATGATCCGGCTGTTGAAACCTGGCCGAGCAAGGTCCAGGAAACGCATCCTGGTGCGAAGGTCGGTGATGTTGTCGAAGAGAAAATCGAGTCCATCGAGTTCGGCCGTATCGCTGCGCAGACTGCCAAGCAAGTTATCGTGCAGAAAGTTCGCGAAGCCGAGCGTGCTCAAGTCGTTGATGCCTACCGCGAGCGTCTGGGAGAAATCATCTCCGGCACCGTGAAGAAAGTAACCCGCGACAACGTGATCGTTGATCTGGGTAATAACGCTGAAGCGCTGCTGGCTCGTGAGGATATTATTTCTCGCGAAACTTTCCGGGTGGGTGTGCGCCTGCGTGCACTGCTCAAGGAAATCCGCACCGAGAACCGCGGCCCGCAGCTGATTCTGTCGCGTACAGCGCCAGAAATGCTGATCGAGTTGTTCCGCATCGAAGTGCCGGAAATTGCTGAAGGCCTGATCGAAGTAATGGCTGCGTCCCGTGACCCGGGTTCGCGTGCCAAGATCGCGGTCCGCTCCAAAGACAAACGCATCGACCCGCAAGGTGCTTGCATTGGTATGCGCGGTTCGCGCGTCCAGGCAGTGTCGGGCGAGTTGGGCGGTGAGCGTGTGGATATCGTCCTGTGGGACGACAACCCGGCGCAGTTCGTGATCAACGCCATGTCCCCGGCTGAGGTTGCGGCAATTATCGTTGACGAAGATGCCCATGCAATGGACATCGCCGTTGGCGCAGACAATCTGGCTCAGGCCATCGGTCGCGGTGGTCAGAACGTGCGTCTGGCTAGCCAGTTGACTGGCTGGACCCTGAACGTGATGACCGAATCGGACATCCAGGCTAAACAGCAAGCAGAAACCGGCGACATCCTGCGCAACTTCATCGACGAGCTGGAAGTCGACGAAGATCTGGCACAGGTGCTGGTTGATGAAGGCTTTACCAGCCTGGAAGAGATTGCCTACGTACCGTTGGAAGAAATGCTCAACATCGATGGCTTTGACGAAGACACCGTCAACGAGCTTCGCGCTCGGGCCAAGGATCGTTTGTTGACTAAAGCCATCGCTACTGAGGAAAAGCTGGCAGACGCCCATCCGGCCGAAGACCTGCTCTCGCTTGAGGGTATGGACAAGGATTTGGCGATGGAACTGGCGGTGCGCGGCGTAATTACCCGCGAAGACCTGGCCGAGCAGTCTATTGACGACCTGCTCGACATCGACGGCATTGACGATGATCGTGCCGGCAAGTTGATCATGGCCGCCCGAGCCCATTGGTTCGAGTAATAGGCGCGGCCTGAGGAGAGAAGTGCATGACGCAAGTCACGGTGAAACAACTGGCCGATGAGGTCAAAACACCGGTAGAGCGCCTGCTGCAGCAGATGCGTGAGGCAGGTCTGCCGCACACCGCCGCCGAGGAACATGTGACCGACAGTGAGAAGCAATCTTTGCTGACTCACTTGAAAAGCAGCCACAAGGCGAAAGTGGAAGAACCGCGCAAAATCACGTTGCAGCGTAAAACCACCAGCACCCTGCGTGTTGCTGGCAGCAAAAGCATCAGCGTTGAAGTACGCAAGAAGAAAGTCTTCGTACAGCGCAGCCCGGAAGAAATCGAAGCCGAGCGCAAACGCGAACTGGAAGAACGTCGCGCAGTAGAAAATGCTGCACGTCAGAAGGCTGAAGAAGAAGCCAAGCGTCGCGCCGAAGAAGAAGCGCGTCGCCAGCCTGCTGCTGTGCAACCTGCTGCTGAAGCTGTTGCAGCACCTGCTGCAGTTGCCGAGCCAGTGCGTGAAGCACCGGTTGTAGCAGCTGCGCCAGTGGCTGACACTCGCAAACGCGACGAACAGCGTCGCCCGGACAAACCACGTGCCGACGATAACAATCGTCGTGGCGCGGGTGATGGTGAGCGCAAAAACGCTCCACATCGCGCTTCGGTCAAGGAAAAGGCGCCTGCTCCACGCGTTGCTCCACGTACTACCGACGAAGAAAGCGATGGCTTCCGTCGTGGTGGTCGCGGCAAGGCCAAGCTGAAGAAACGCAACGCCCACGGTTTCCAGAGCCCAACCGGCCCTGTCGTGCGCGAAGTGAAGATCGGCGAGACCATCACTGTTGGCGATCTCGCTCAGCAGATGTCGGTCAAGGCAGCTGAAATCATCAAGTTCATGTTCAAACTGGGTACTCCAGCGACCATCAACCAGGTACTTGACCAGGAAACTGCTCAACTGGTTGCTGAAGAGCTGGGCCACAAAGTGACCCTGGTCAGCGACACCGCCCTGGAAGATTCCCTGGCCGAGTCCCTGAAGTTTGAAGGTGAGGCTTTCTCCCGTGCGCCAGTCGTGACCGTAATGGGCCACGTTGACCATGGTAAGACCTCGCTGCTCGACTATATCCGTCGTGCCAAGGTAGCAGCTGGCGAAGCCGGCGGTATCACCCAGCACATCGGTGCGTACCACGTTGAAACCGAACGCGGCATGGTCACCTTCCTCGACACCCCGGGTCACGCCGCGTTTACCGCCATGCGTGCTCGTGGTGCCAAGGCGACCGACATCGTGATCCTGGTGGTTGCAGCGGATGACGGCGTAATGCCGCAGACCATTGAAGCCGTACAGCACGCCAAGGCTGCTGGTGTTCCACTGGTTGTTGCAGTGAACAAAATCGACAAGCCGGGCGCCGATCTCGATCGCATCCGTAGCGAACTGTCGGTTCACGGCGTGACCTCGGAAGAGTGGGGCGGCGACACTCCGTTCGTATCGGTTTCGGCGAAAGTCGGTACCGGTGTGGACGAGCTGCTCGAAGCTGTCCTGCTGCAAGCTGAAGTTCTCGAACTGAAAGCGACTCCTTCGGCTCCTGGCCGTGGTGTCGTGGTTGAATCGCGTCTCGACAAAGGTCGTGGCCCGGTTGCAACCGTTCTTGTTCAGGACGGCACCCTGCGCCAAGGCGACATGGTACTGGTCGGTTCGAACTATGGCCGCGTTCGCGCCATGCTCGACGAGAACGGCAAGCCAATCAAGGAAGCCGGTCCTTCCATCCCTGTCGAGATTCTCGGCCTGGACGGTACCCCGGACGCTGGCGACGAGATGAGCGTGGTTGCCGACGAGAAGAAAGCCCGTGAAGTGGCTCTGTTCCGTCAAGGCAAGTTCCGTGAAGTCAAACTGGCTCGTGCTCACGCAGGCAAGCTGGAAAACATCTTCGAGAACATGGGCCAGGAAGAGAAGAAGACGCTTAACATCGTCCTCAAATCCGACGTCCGTGGTTCGCTGGAAGCGTTGAACGGCGCCTTGAACGGCCTGGGTAACGACGAAGTGCAGGTGCGTGTAGTCGGTGGCGGTGTCGGTGGTATCACCGAGAGCGACGCCAACCTGGCACTGGCCTCCAACGCTGTACTGTTCGGCTTCAACGTGCGTGCCGATGCCGGCGCTCGCAAGATCGTCGAGCAGGAAGGTCTGGATATGCGTTACTACAACGTGATCTACGACATCATCGAAGACGTCAAGAAAGCCCTGACCGGTATGCTTGGCAGCGACGTTCGGGAGAATATCCTGGGTGTTGCTGAAGTCCGCGATGTGTTCCGTTCGCCGAAGTTTGGCGCGATCGCCGGTTGCATGGTTATCGAAGGTGTTGTGCACCGTAACCGTCCAATCCGTGTACTGCGTGAAGACATCGTTATCTTCGAAGGCGAGCTGGAATCCCTGCGCCGCTTCAAGGATGACGCTTCCGAAGTACGTGCCGGCATGGAATGCGGTATCGGCGTGAAGAGCTACAACGACGTCAAAGTCGGTGACAAGATCGAAGTCTTCGAGAAGGTTCAGGTTGCTCGCAGCCTCTAACTCGCGCACTTCAAGAGCCGTGATGGGCAGCCGCATGCAAATGCACGGCGCATCACCCGGACTCTAAACGCAACGCCCGGTCTGGCTTCTGTCAGGCCGGGCGTTTGCCGCTTTCAGACCACACGGGTTTCACCGTGAGGCAGTAACAGGTAACAAGACATGGCAAAAGAATACAGCCGTACCCAACGTATCGGCGATCAGATGCAGCGTGAGCTGGCACAGCTGATCCGTCGTGAAGTCAAAGACCCGCGCGTTGGCCTGGTCACCATTACCGCTGTTGAAGTCAGTCGTGACGTCGGTCACGCCAAGATCTTCATCACCGTGATGGGGCAGGACAGCGCAGACGATATCGCTCAAAGCATCAAGGTGCTGAACTCGGCTGCCGGTTTCCTGCGCATGCAGTTGGCTCGCGAGATGAAGTTGCGCAGCGTTCCTCAGCTGCACTTCCACTACGACGAAAGCGTCGTGCGTGGCGCTCATCTGTCGGCATTGATCGAACGCGCCGTGGCTGAAGACAATCAGCACCCAGTTGCGGCAGAACCCGTAGACACCAAGGAGTAATCGGTGGCTCAGGTCAAACGTATCCGTCGTAACGTCAGCGGCATCATCCTGCTCGACAAGCCGCTGGGGTTCACCTCCAACGCGGCGTTGCAGAAGGTTCGCTGGCTGCTCAATGCCGAAAAGGCCGGGCACACCGGCAGTCTTGATCCGTTGGCCACCGGCGTGTTGCCGCTGTGCTTCGGTGAGGCGACCAAGTTCTCGCAATACCTGCTCGACTCCGACAAGGGCTATGAAACCCTGGCGCAATTGGGCAAGACCACCACCACGGCAGACGCTGAAGGTGAAGTTTTGCAGGAGCGCCCGGTGACCGTTGGTCGCGCCGATATCGAAGCGGTTTTGCCGAAATTTCGTGGGCAAATCAGTCAGATACCGCCGATGTACTCAGCCCTCAAGCGTGACGGCCAGCCGTTGTACAAGTTGGCTCGTGCAGGTGAAGTGGTGGAGCGCGAACCGCGTTCTGTTACTATTGCGCGCTTGGAATTGCTGGCCTTTGAAGGTGATACTGCGCGCTTCGCCGTAGATTGCAGCAAAGGCACCTATATCCGCACCCTCGTGGAGGATATTGGTGAAGCACTCGGTTGTGGCGCTTACGTTGCGCAGTTGCGACGTACCCAGGCCGGTCCGTTCAGCCTGGCCCAGACGGTCACGCTGGAAGAGTTGGAAGCAGTACATGCCGAAGGCGGCAACGAAGCGGTTGATCGCTTCCTGATGCCATCGGACAGCGGCCTGCTGGATTGGCCACTGTTGCAGTTCTCGGAGCACAGCTCGTTCTACTGGCTCAACGGCCAGCCGGTACGTGCCCCGGATGCACCGAAGTTTGGCATGGTACGCGTACAGGATCACAATGGTCGCTTCATCGGTATCGGTGAAGTGAGCGAAGACGGGCGCATCGCGCCACGTCGACTGATTCGGTCAGAATGACCGGACGAGGGTGGCTGTTAACAGGCACGGTCACTACTCATTTTTAGATACAGGGATTTGTCCCTGGCCTGTTGAAACTGTTTCTTTGAAACAGTTTCCTGATAAAAGGATTGCCTCATGGCTCTCGACGTTCAAGAAAAAGCTCAAATCGTAGCTGACTACCAGCAAGCTGTTGGTGACACTGGTTCGCCAGAAGTGCAAGTTGCACTGCTGACCGCCAACATCAACAAACTGCAAGGTCACTTCAAGGCCAACGGTAAAGATCACCACTCCCGTCGTGGTCTGATCCGCATGGTTAACCAGCGTCGTAAGCTGCTGGACTACCTGAAAGGCAAGGACGTGAGCCGTTACAGCGCTCTGATCGCTCGCCTGGGTCTGCGTCGCTAATAAGCGATTGCGCTAGAGGTTGGTTGTCTGTCGTGCGTCAGCGGGTTTCCCGCAGGCGCATGGCAGGCTCCCAGCCTCAAGTTTTATCTGGACACACGTTTTACCCCTGGACAAGGGTTGGGCCGATTCCCGACATTGCCCAAGAATTTCGCAAGAAAACCAGTTCCCCCAAGAGCCACAAAGAAGGTAGGACACCGTGAACCCGGTAATCAAAAAATTCCAGTTCGGTCAGTCGACCGTTACCCTCGAGACTGGCCGTATCGCCCGTCAGGCCTCCGGCGCAGTATTGGTCACCGTTGACGACGACGTCAGCGTATTGGTGACCGTAGTCGGTGCCAAACAAGCCGATCCAGGCAAGGGCTTCTTCCCTCTGTCTGTTCACTACCAGGAAAAAACCTACGCTGCCGGTAAGATCCCTGGCGGTTTCTTCAAGCGCGAAGGCCGTCCTTCCGAGAAAGAAACCCTGACTTCCCGACTGATCGACCGTCCGATCCGTCCGCTGTTCCCGGAAGGCTTCATGAACGAAGTGCAGGTTGTCTGCACCGTCGTTTCTACCAGCAAGAAGACCGATCCGGACATCGCTGCGATGATCGGTACCTCGGCTGCGCTGGCGATCTCCGGCATTCCTTTCGATGGCCCGATCGGCGCTGCCCGCGTTGCGTTCCACGAAAGCACCGGCTACCTGCTGAACCCGACTTACGAACAACTGAAAGCTTCGAGCCTGGACATGGTCGTTGCCGGTACTTCGGAAGCGGTATTGATGGTTGAATCGGAAGCCAAAGAGCTGACCGAAGACCAGATGCTGGGCGCAGTACTGTTTGCTCACGACGAGTTCCAGGTTGTGATCAACGCTGTTAAAGAACTGGCTGCCGAAGCTGCCAAGCCAACCTGGACCTGGGCTCCTCAGCCTGAAGCCACCGCATTGCTGGGCGCTATCCGTGCCGAGTTCGGCGACGCGATCTCCCAGGCTTACACCATCACCGTCAAGGCCGATCGTTACGCTCGCCTGGGCGAACTGAAAGACCAGGTTGTTGCCAAGCTGTCCGGTGAAGAAGGCCAGCCTTCGTCCAGCGAAGTCAAAGCTGCTTTCGGTGAGATCGAATACCGCACCGTTCGCGAAAACATCGTTAACGGCAAGCCACGTATCGACGGTCGTGACACCCGCACCGTACGTCCGCTGAACATCGAAGTCGGCGTTCTGCCGAAGACCCACGGTTCGGCATTGTTCACCCGTGGCGAAACCCAGGCTCTGGTCGTCGCGACTCTGGGCACCGCCCGTGACGCACAACTGCTGGACACCCTGGAAGGCGAGAAAAAAGACCCGTTCATGCTGCACTACAACTTCCCTCCGTTCTCGGTGGGCGAGTGTGGTCGCATGGGTGGCGCTGGTCGTCGCGAAATCGGTCACGGCCGTCTGGCCCGTCGTTCGGTTCAGGCCATGCTGCCTGCTGCTGACGTGTTCCCGTACACCATCCGTGTGGTATCGGAAATCACCGAGTCCAACGGTTCCAGCTCGATGGCGTCGGTCTGCGGTGCTTCCCTGGCCCTGATGGACGCTGGTGTGCCGATGAAGGCGCCAGTTGCCGGTATCGCCATGGGTCTGGTTAAAGAAGGCGAGAAGTTCGCCGTCCTGACCGACATCCTGGGTGACGAAGACCACTTGGGCGACATGGACTTCAAAGTAGCCGGTACCTCCAAAGGTGTTACCGCGCTGCAGATGGACATCAAGATCAAAGGCATCACCGAAGAAATCATGGAAATCGCTCTGGGCCAAGCCCTGGAAGCGCGCCTGAACATCCTCGGCCAGATGAACCAGATCATTGCCCAGTCGCGTACCGAGCTGTCGGAAAATGCTCCGACCATGATCGCGATGAAAATCGACACCGACAAAATCCGTGATGTCATCGGTAAAGGCGGCGCGACCATTCGTGCGATCTGTGAAGAGACCAAGGCTTCGATCGACATCGAAGACGACGGTTCGATCAAGATCTTCGGCGAAACCAAAGAAGCTGCAGAAGCTGCGCGTCAGCGCGTTCTGGGTATCACCGCTGAAGCTGAAATCGGCAAGATCTACGTCGGTAAGGTTGAGCGCATCGTCGACTTCGGCGCATTCGTCAACATCCTGCCAGGCAAGGACGGTCTGGTTCACATCTCCATGCTGAGCGACGCTCGCGTTGAGAAAGTGACCGACATCCTGAAAGAAGGCCAGGAAGTGGAAGTACTGGTACTGGACGTGGACAACCGCGGCCGTATCAAGCTGTCCATCAAAGACGTAGCAGCAGCCAAGGCTTCGGGCGTTTAATTACCCCGCAGCTTAAGCGCTGAACAAGCAAACGCCCCGACTGGTTCGGGGCGTTTTGCTATGTGCTGGAAATTGAGCGGTTTACCGAGTTGCCCGACCCCAAACTCAGTGCTAGCTTTAGCCCACCGCCCGTGTAGCTCAGCCGGTAGAGCAGCGCACTCGTAACGCGAAGGTCGCAGGTTCGATTCCTGTCTCGGGCACCACTTCCCCTTATTTCACCTTGCGGCTCAATTCCTCGACGGTACGTTTGAGCTGATCCATCGCACGGTCCTGATCGCTGATGGTCCGTTTCAGGTTCGATATCTCGCTGCTGTTCGAGCTGGAGCTGGAGCCACTGTTGCGCTTGAGATCTTCCACCTGCCGACCGAGCTTATCCAGATCACGTTCCTGCTCTTTGACCTTGCTCTTGAGGTCGTCAATTTCCTTGCTGCTGGAACTTGAGCTGGAACCGCTGCTGCGCTTGAGTTCTTCGATCTGGCGCGTCTGGTTGTTGATGGTTTCCTGCATCTTTTTCAGTTCGTCGATGCGCAAATCGCTTTTGACCAGAACGTCCTTGCCGTATTCATAGTGGATGGCGGAGAGTTTGTCATCGTAAGACGGACCGCTGTTGCTCAGCTCAATGCTGGCCATTGCGGTGCCCGGCAGAGCCAGGGCACCGAGCAGGGCAGTCATTGCGGTGGCGGGCAGAGCAGAGGAAAGCTTCGAAAAACTGTGCATCACTGAGGTTCCTTGTGAAGTACCGATATGGCACATCGCTATGACTTTGGATTTGAATTTATGTTCCCAAGGCTCCCGACGCACCCTGCGTGAAACTTTTTGTGGAATAGATGTAAAGAGCCGTGTAATTCGCAGGCCAAACGTCCTATATTCGGTGCCTGCATGAGCATCGCCCAGCAGTTTTCAGATGATCCCGAATGGTTCTGAAGGCCAGATAAACCGGGCTTCAAACGGTTTTCTGCGTCAGAGAGATCCTTGATGATCCAGATCCATCTTCCATTCCCAGATCAGAGAGAACGAAATGACCGTGAACGAAATGACTCAAGAACAACGACACGAAGAGGCCCTCAAGAAGTACATGCTTGATGCGCCAGAATTGATGGAAGAGATCAAGAACCTGAGCGCCGACGATCAGAAAGATCAGATTCAGTGGGCGTTCGAGGACGAGGCAGAAGCACAGGGCTTGCAGCCTTGGGAGCTGACGCTCAAGTACACCTCAACGCCTGAAGAATACGAAGCGACGCGTCTTGCGTTGCACAAGGAAGCAGCCGAAGTGCTGGGTGTCGAGTGGGAAGAATACTGCGAGATGAACAATCTGGTGGTTTGAAAGCAACGCCAGCCTCATGAGGCTGGCGTTTCTTTTTGTCAGAGACTCAAGCGCATCGACAGGTCTATAGCCTTCACATCCTTGGTCATCGCGCCAATCGAGATGTAATCCACGCCCGTCTCGGCGATTGGCCGCAAGGTGCTTTCGTTGACGCCACCGCTGGCCTCGAGTTTCGCCTTGCCGGCATTCAGGCGCACGGCTTCGCGCATGTCGTCCAGGCTCAGTTCATCGAGCATGATGATATCGGCACCCGCCGCCAGGGCCTCCTTGAGCTCCTCCAGGCTTTCCACTTCAACCTCCACCGGTTTGCCCGGTGCGATCTTGTGCGCGGCGGCGATGGCTTGAGGGATGCCACCGCAGGCAGCGATATGGTTTTCCTTGATCAGAAAAGCGTCGTACAGACCGATGCGGTGGTTGTGGCAGCTGCCGCAGGTCACGGCATACTTTTGCGCCAATCGCAGCCCAGGCAGGGTTTTGCGGGTATCCAGCAGCTTCACCTGAGTATCGGCAACGAAGTCGGCCAGGTATTGCGCACGAGTGGCGACACCGGAAAGCAGTTGCAGGAAGTTCAGCGCACTACGCTCACCGGTCAGCAGCGAACGGGCGGGACCTTCGAGGTGAAACAGCGCCTGATTGGGGCTCACGCGTTCACCGTCGCGCACTTGCCAGTGCACTGCGACCCGTGGGTCCAACTGCCGAAACACTGCGTCGACCCAGGCGGTGCCGCTGATGACGGCAGCATCACGGGTAATGATCGTGGCTTTGGCCAGGCGTTCGGCCGGGATCAGTTGTGCGGTGATGTCGCCGCTGCCGATGTCTTCAAGCAACGCACGGCGCACGTTGGCTTCGATTTCGGCGGTCAAATCGGCGAGGCGTAGATTCGGCATAACGGGCTCCACTAACAAAGTGGCCCGATTATAGGGCCATGCGGCAAGCTAACCCAAGGCGCCCTCTACTTTCAGCGGGTTCTTAAACCTGCATTTGGTCGACTCGCCAGCGTTACTTCTCAGTGATGAGCGCCCTCGCACCGGGCTGGCCCTGGAGTTTCGCCGTAGCGCGGTACGTAGGTTCGACGACACCTTGTTGTTCGATCGGGCGCTGGAGTCAGTGATTGGCGACCTGCGTCGACTCAATTACGGCAAGTGATCGCAACCTGAGGGGCGATCACGGCATACTGGAGCCCGTCAGAGCCGTCATTGAAGGAGCCTGTATGCAGTTGGACCCCGCGAGCGGTTGGTTTGAAGGCGTGCGCCATTGCCCGTCCCCCAACTTCAACGCGCGCCCCACGGGCGAAATCTCCTTGCTGGTGATCCACAACATCAGCCTGCCACCAGCGCAGTTCGCGACGGGCAAGGTGCAGGAATTTTTTCAGAACCGCCTGGATGTCACCGAGCACCCCTACTTTGAAGGGATTGCCGACTTGCGTGTGTCTGCACATTTTCTGATCGAGCGTGACGGCGCGATCACACAGTTTGTCTCTTGTCTTGATCGGGCGTGGCACGCAGGCGTGTCCCGATTCGAGGGGCGCGAAGGCTGTAACGATTTCTCCCTTGGCATTGAGCTTGAAGGCACTGATGACCTGCCGTTCACCGATGCTCAATATCACGCGCTGATTGCCCTGACTCGCCAATTGCAGTCTACGTTTACAGCCATCACCCAATCACGTATTCAGGGGCATTGCGATATCGCACCCGGGCGCAAAACGGATCCGGGACCGGCGTTCGACTGGGCACGCTTTCGCGGGGCCCTGGAAAAAGGGGAAGCACAATGAGTTTTCTGGTGTTACTGCTGGCGGTCTGGATCGAGAAGTTCTCGGCCTTGCGTCATCAAGTTCAGCGCGACAGTGGATGGCTGCGGGAGCTGGCCAAATATGAAGCCAGCCCAAAGCTTGCGAATCGGCCCTGGCTGGTACTGGCATTGCTGGTGCTGTTCCCTGTGGCGTTACTCGGCTTTTTGTTGCTGGTACTGGAGCCGGTGGCCTATGGCTTGCTGGCCTTGCCGGTGCATTTGCTGGTGGTGATTTACAGCCTGGGCCGTGGAGATTTACTCGGCGGCCTGGGACCGTTTCGTGATGCCTGGCGCCGGGAAGATTTGCAAGCGGCGGCGCTTGTCGCCAAACGTGACCTGGATATTTGCGCCGACAGCGGCGATCAGTTGCTGCAACGGGTTCAAGCCCATTTGCTGTGGCAGGCTTACCAGAGTTTTTTTGCGGTGATTTTCTGGTACTTCCTGCTCGGTCCGGTGGCGGCCCTGAGTTATCGCTTGCTGGCCCTGGCGGCCGAACATGGCAAGAACCCGGCAGTGGCCGAGCGCGCCGCACAATTGCGCCATGCCTTTGACTGGCTGCCGGTGCGCTTGCTGGCAGCGAGTTTTGCTTTGGTCGGCAACTTCGTCGCGGTCAGCCGGGTGATGCTCCATGAATTGTTGAACTGGAATATCAGCGCCGCGCAGTTGATCGAGAACGTCGGCGTGGTAGCGGGTGAGATTCCGGCGCCAGTAGCGGGGCCGGAAGGGGTTCACAACCTGGATCAGATCTGGGAACTGCTGCTGCGAGCGGCGGTGGTCTGGTATGCCGGGTTTGCCATTTGGACTGTGCTGCCCTGAAATACGAATGGCCCCCTGTGGCGAGGGAGCTTGCTCCCGCTGGGTTGCGAATCGACCCCGAAATTTTTGGTGCGTTTAGCCGATTGAATACGTTCAGCCGTGTTCGCGACCGCTGCGCTTGAGCGGGAGCAAGCTCCCTCGCCACAAAGGGATCGCGGATCTCTCGGCTGTTAACCTTAAGTTACAAAACCTCCTTTCGATTTGAGCTATACAGAAGCAGCGCGCCATAGTGGCTATCTGCTGCATCTGCGTGCCTGCCCAAAAAAATAAGAAATGAAAGGGGGACGTCCGTGAAGAGTTTGCTCTATCCCGCCGTTGCGCTGATGAATCGCCTGAGCTTCGGCATGAAGTTCAGCCTGATCAGCGTGCTGTTTTTCTTCCCCATGCTAGTGACCAATTTCTATCTGGTTCGGGATTCGTATCGCGAGTTCCAGGGCACCCAGGTCGAGTTGCAAAGCCTCGATCTGTTGGGCGGTGGGCTGACGCTGCGGCGGGATCTGGAAACCCTGAACAACCTGGTACAGATCAACGCTACCCTCGGCCAGTCTGGCAAGGCGGGCGATACCGAATCGAAAATCAGCGCCCTTGAGCAGAGCGTGCTAACACGCCTGCAAAGCCTGACCGCGACGACCATCGATCCTGAGCAGGTCAGCGTTTTTGATGGCAAGCGCGATGAAATGATTGCAGCGTTCAAGGCTCAACAAGCGGAGACGTCTGTGCAAAGCAAAAGTGCGCTGATCGGCAAACTGCTCGGCAACGCACAGATTTTCAGCCAGATCATCGCCAGCCAGGCCGGCCTGAGTCGTGACAACCAGAGTGATCTACGCCAATTGAGTGAGCTGATCACCAACGTTACCCCGCGTGTGACGCAAACCCTCGGCGAGGGCCGGGCGATGGGGGCCTACTCGCTGGGGCAGGGGTTTCTCAACTCTGCTTCGAGCACCCGGTTCGATGAACTGCTGGCGCAGATCGACAAGCTTCAGGCCGAATACGCCTTGAAGTTGCAGGACGCACTGGCGGCCGGCAAAGCGGCGCGTGAGGTGCTGGAACCCTCGGCCAATGCCAGCAAAGCCACGCTCAAGCAGGCCAGCGAGCTGTTTGAAGAGCAAGTGGTGGTGGCCGATACCCTCGATAAACCCTGGCAGGGTTTTTACGATCAAGTCACCGGGCTGATGGACAAGACCTATCAATTGAATGACGCGACGCTTAAGTTTCTTGGCGTTCAATTGCAGCAACGCCTGGAACAGAACCGCACGCACATGGTGCTGCAGGCGGCGGCACTGTCGGTGGTATTCGTGCTGATTTTTTATCTCTACGGTGGCTTCTATGCCTCCACCCGCACCACCCTCAAGCGTCTCGGCGGAGTGATGGACAAGGTGGCGGCCGGTGACATGACCATCACGTTTACCGCTCACAGCCGTGATGAGTTGGGTGAATTGGGCAACGTCTTCAATGGCACCGTGGCGAAGATCCATGACCTGATCGAGTTGGTCGGCAAGACCGTCAACGAAGTGGAGCGTCAGGCGAGTCAGGTGGAAACGGTATCGGCCCGGAGCAATCAGGCGGTGGCCGGTCAGCGTACGCAGATCGAACAAGTCGCCACGGCGATGAACCAGATGTCGGCCACCGCTCAGGAAGTGGCGCGCAGTGCGGCGGCTGCCGTTAGCAGTGCCCACAGCGTCAACGATGAAACCATTAGCGGTCGCAGCTTGGTCGAGTCGCAACAAGGCAGCATTGCGCAACTGGCCAGCGAGATCGACTCGTCAGTGCGGGTGATCAATCAACTGGCCAGCGACAGCCAGTCCATCAGTCGCGTGCTGGAAGTGATCAAGAGCATCGCCGAGCAGACCAACCTGTTGGCACTCAACGCGGCCATTGAGGCTGCCCGTGCAGGTGAGCAGGGACGAGGCTTTGCGGTGGTGGCCGATGAGGTCCGCACCCTGGCCAAACGGACCCAGCAATCGACCGAAGAAATCGAGCAGATGATTACCAGGCTGCACGGTGGCGTTGGCGCCGCCGTGAAGGCCATGGGCGTCAGTCACCAGATGGCCAGCGGCACGGTTGGTCAGTCGGAGAAGGTCCAGCAAGCCCTGGAAAACATCCTGGGGGCGGTGGGTATGATCGTCGATCAGAACCAGCAAATTGCCGCGGCAGTCGAACAGCAAACCGCGGTGGCCCATGATATCGACCAGAACATTGTCGAGATCAACCGGGCCGGCGAGCGCACCGCCGAAGGTGCGCACCAGACCGAGCATGCCAGCCGTGCCCTGTCGGCCCAAGTGGTGCAGTTGAAGCACTTGATCAGCGCGTTTCGGGTTTGAAGCCTCACCACGAATAAATGTGGGAGCAGCCGGGCGGCGTTCCGTCTGCTCGCGAAGGCGTTGCCACATCCAACATCGATGTGACTGACTAACCGCTTTCGCGAGCAGGCTCGCTCCCACAGGTGTTTTGTGCTGTCAGTTATTACCAGTTGAACAGCTCGCAGGCGTTGGCGGTGCTGGCAGCGGCCAGTTGCTCGGGGCTGATGGCCATGATCTGCGCCAGTGCCGCGCAAATCGCCGGCAGGTGAGCAGGGCTGTTGCGTTGTCCGGGGTACATGGCGGGCGCCATGTCCGGTGAATCGGTTTCCAGCACGACCGATTCCAGCGGCAAACCGGCGATTACTTTGTGCATGCGCAAGGCTTGTGGCCAGGTTGCCGCGCCGCCCAATCCCAGTTTGAAACCGAGCTTGAGGTATTCGCGGGCCTCTTCCTGGCTGCCGGCAAAGGCGTGGATGATGCCGGCGCGTTTGAGCCTGAAGCGTTTCAAGGTCGCAATCACCGCCGCATGGCTGCGCCGCACATGCAGCAGCGCCGGCAACTGGAAGTCTGCCGCCAGTTGCAGCTGTGCTTCAAACAGCGCTTGCTGACGTTCGCGGTCCAGGTTCTCAAGAAAGTAATCCAGGCCAATTTCGCCCACGGCGCACAGTTGCCGATGGCCGGCCAGACGCGTCAGCCAGTCCGCCAACTCGGTCAGGTCAGCGGGACGATGCTCATCGACATAGACCGGATGCAGGCCAAACGCGGCATGCAGGTCAGGATCGCTTTGCACCAGGTCCCAGACCCGCTGCCAATTGCGCTGATAAACCCCCAGCACCACCATCCGCTTCACACCCAAGGCGCGGCATTGAGCCAGCAGCGCCTGACGGTCCGGGTCGAAGTCCGGGAAGTCCAGATGAGTGTGGCTGTCGATCAGCTCCACGTTTCAGTCCTGGCGAATACGCTGTTTGAAGGTCCGCGCGATGGCTTGCACACCGGGTTGGTAATGGGCTTCTTCAATCGCCGCGACCGCCAGTTGCAGCGCTTTGTCGGCGATCAGTTGATGCTGCTGGGCCATGGCGTTGACCGGCAGCGGCAGGAAATCCAGCAGCTGTGTGTCGCCAAACGTGCCGAGGCGCAACGGGCGGGTTTTCAACGGGAAGTCATGCAAGGCATCGAACACGCCTTGAAGCAGCACGTAGGACGTCGTCACCAGCGCATCGGGCAAGTGGCCAAGGCGTTGCAGTAATTCTTCCATCAGCTGTCGGCCGCAGTCGCGGCTGAATGCCTCGCCGTGTTCGATCAGGACGTCACCCTTGAAGTCGACCAGCGCCTGCTTGAAGCCGGCCGCACGCTCCTGGCTGATGCTCAGCTCGGGCCGCGCACCGATCAGCGCAATCTGCTTGGGCTCTGGCTGCAACAGGCTGCGGGTGAGGTTCAGGCTGGCTTCGCGATCATCGCTGATCACCGAGCAAAAATGCTCAGGCTCCATGACCCGGTCAATGGCAATGATCGGCAAGCCCTTGGCCTGCAACTGGCGATAGCTGTCATCACCGGCCGGCAGGCAGCTGGCGACAATCAATGCATCGCAACGCCGTGCGCGAAACAGCTTGAGCAACTGGCGCTCGCTGTCCGGTGCATCGTCGGAGCTGGCAATCAGCAACTGATAGCCACGCGCCCGGGCACCCTGTTCGAGGAGCTTGGCGATCCGCGCGTAACTGGGGTTTTCCAGGTCCGGCAGAATGAAACCCAGGGTGCGGGTGTGCCGACTGCGCAACCCGGCCGCTTGAGGATTAGGCGTAAAGCCATGTTGCTCGACCACCGCGCGCACGCGCTCGACGGTGGCGTTGCTGATGCGCTGCTGTTCGGCCTTGCCATTGATGACATAGCTGGCGGTGGTGACAGACACACCGGCCAACTGGGCAATATCACTGAGTTTCAACCCGGGATTTCCTTGTTTTTTCGAGCTTGCCCCGACATTTTGTCCAATCCTACCCGATTACGGCAGGCGACTAATGTCGCAACGCATCCGACAAGTTGGACTTCAAGGTTGGGAGATTATCGAGTAACGTGCAGACTCATCTAGATTAAACGTTTCAGCAAGCGTATTTTCTGCGCTATTGGCTCTTTTTGCCGGTTCTGCCGCGAAACCGACAAAGGATGCTCTGAAAAAGAGTGCTCTGAATAAAGCCTAAACTGATTCAATCAAAACAATACCTGGCGCGACCCCGCGCCAAAAAGGAGAAAGCATGCTCGAGCTCACCATAGAGCAGATATCCATGGGCCAGTCGGCTGTGGATAAAGCCGCCGCATTGCATTTGCTGGCCGACACGCTGGTTAACGATGGCCTGGTGGCCGAGGGTTACCTCAGCGGCTTGCAGGCGCGTGAAGCCCAGGGTTCGACCTTTCTCGGCCAAGGTATTGCGATCCCCCACGGAACCCCCGATACCCGCGATCTGGTGCACACCACCGGCGTGCGTTTGCTGCAGTTCCCCGAAGGGGTGGATTGGGGCGACGGCCACATCGTCTACCTGGCGATTGGTATCGCGGCCAAATCCGACGAGCATTTGCGCCTGCTGCAATTGCTGACCCGCGCCCTCGGTGAAACTGATCTGGGCCAGGCCTTGCGCCGCGCCAGCAGCGCCGAAGCCTTGCTGAAACTGCTGCAAGGTGCACCGCAAGAACTGGCGCTGGATGCACAAATGATCGGCCTGGGTGTCTCCGCCGACGATTTCGAAGAGCTGGTCTGGCGTGGCGCGCGGTTGTTGCGTCAGGCCGACTGTGTGAGCAATGGTTTTTCGGCGGTATTGCAGCAGGTCGAAGCGCTGCCGCTGGGTGATGGCCTGTGGTGGCTGCACAGCGAACAAACGGTCAAGCGCCCCGGCCTGGCCTTCGTCACCCCGGACAAACCGATTCGTTACCTCGGCCAGCCATTGAGCGGACTGTTCTGTCTGGCCAGCCTCGGCGAGGCGCATCAAGCTCTGCTCGAACGTCTCTGTGCCTTGCTGATTGAAGGGCGTGGCCACGAACTCGGTCGCGCCACCAGCCGTCGTGCGGTGCTGGAAGTGCTGGGCGGCGAATTGCCGGCCGATTGGCCGAGTGCCCGCATTACCCTGGCGAATGCCCACGGCTTGCACGCGCGGCCGGCGAAGATCCTTGCGCAATTGGCGAAAAGTTTTGAAGGCGAGATCCGCATCCGCATCGTCGACGGCCAGGACAGCGCCGTGTCGGTGAAGAGCTTGAGCAAACTGCTCAGCCTCGGCGCCCGCCGCGGCCAGGTGTTGGAGTTGATTGCCGAGCCGAGCATCGCCGCCGATGCGTTGCCGGCGCTGCTGAGGGCTATTGAAGAAGGTCTGGGCGAAGACATCGAACCGTTGCCGACGGTGAGTGCACAGAGCGAGGTCATCGACGAAATCATTGACGTCGTGGTTGCTCCAGCTTCCGGCAGCGTGATTCAGGCCGTTGCTGCTGCGCCGGGGATTGCCATCGGTCCTGCGCATATTCAGGTGTTGCAAGCAATCGACTACCCATTGCGTGGCGAGTCCACGGCGATCGAACGCGAGCGTCTGAAGACTTCACTGGCCGATGTTCGCCGCGATATCGAAGGGCTGATCCAGCGCAGCAAGGCCAAGGCCATTCGCGAGATTTTCATCACCCACCAGGAAATGCTCGACGACCCGGAACTGACCGACGAAGTCGACACTCGCCTCAAGCAAGGCGAAAGCGCTGAAGCGGCGTGGATGGCGGTGATCGATGCGGCAGCCAGACAACAGGAGTCCTTGCAGGACGCCTTGCTTGCCGAGCGTGCAGCGGACTTGCGCGATATCGGTCGACGGGTGCTGGCGCAACTGTGCGGCATCGAGACCCCGAGCGAGCCGGATCAGCCATACATCCTGGTGATGGATGAAGTCGGTCCATCGGACGTTGCACGCCTTGATCCGACGCGGGTGGCCGGCATTCTTACCGCGCGCGGTGGTGCCACGGCCCACAGCGCGATCGTCGCTCGGGCCTTGGGCATTCCGGCGCTGGTCGGTGCTGGCGCGGCGGTGTTGCGGCTGGCGTCGGGTACGCCATTGCTGCTCGATGGCCAGCGCGGTCGGCTGCATGTCGACGCCGATGCGGCGACGTTGCAACGTGCCGCCGAAGAACGTGACAACCGTGAACAACGCCTGCAAGCGGCTGCGGCCCAGCGTCACCAACCGGCGCTGACCACTGACGGCCACGCGGTCGAAGTGTTTGCCAACATCGGCGAAAGTGCAGGTGTGGTCAGCGCGGTGGAGCAGGGTGCTGAAGGGATTGGCCTGCTGCGCACCGAACTGATTTTTATGGCCCACCAGCAAGCGCCGGACGAAGCCACTCAAGAAGTCGAATACCGTCGGGTGCTCGACGGTCTGGCCGGGCGGCCGCTGGTGGTGCGGACCCTGGACGTTGGCGGTGACAAACCGTTGCCGTATTGGCCGATTGCCAAGGAGGAAAACCCGTTCCTCGGCGTACGTGGCATTCGCCTGACCTTGCAACGTCCGCAGATCATGGAAGCCCAGTTGCGTGCCTTGCTGCGCGCCGCCGACAACCGCCCGTTGCGGATCATGTTCCCGATGGTTGGCAGTGTTGATGAATGGCGTCAGGCGCGGGACATGACCGAGCGCCTGCGTCTGGAAATCCCGGTGGCCGACCTGCAACTGGGGATCATGATCGAAGTACCGTCGGCGGCCTTGCTGGCGCCGGTTTTGGCCAAGGAAGTCGACTTCTTCAGCGTTGGCACCAATGACCTGACTCAATACACCCTGGCCATCGATCGCGGTCATCCGACCCTGTCGGCCCAGGCCGATGGCTTGCACCCGGCGGTGTTGCAACTGATCGACATCACGGTGCGTGCCGCCCATGCCCACGGCAAATGGGTCGGCGTGTGTGGCGAACTGGCGGCAGACCCGCTGGCGGTACCGGTGTTGGTCGGCCTGGGGGTGGATGAGTTGAGCGTCTCGGCGCGCAGCATCGGCGAGGTCAAGGCACGGGTTCGTGAGCTGAGTCTTGCGCAGGTAAAACATCTGGCCCAACAGGCTCTGGCCGTGGGCAGCGCGAATGAAGTGCGCGCATTAGTGGAGGCTCTGTAATGGCCAAAATCCTAACCCTGACCCTCAACCCGGCGCTGGACCTCACCGTTCAGTTGCCGCATCTGGAACCTGGTCAGGTCAATCGCAGCGACGCCATGCACACCCACGCCGCCGGCAAGGGCATCAACGTGGCGCAGGTGCTTGCAGACCTCGGGCATCAGCTGACGGTCAGCGGTTTTCTCGGTGAGGACAATCTGCAGGCGTTCGAAGCGCTGTTCGCCAAACGCGGGTTTGTCGACGCCTTCATCCGCGTTCCCGGCGAGACTCGCAGCAACATCAAACTGGCGGAAGCGGACGGACGTATCACTGACATCAACGGTCCGGGGCCGGTGGTCAGTGCCGCCGCGCAGCAGGCGTTGCTCGATCGTCTGGATCAGATCACCTTGGGTCATGACGCGGTGGTGGTCGCCGGCAGTTTGCCGCGTGGCGTCAGCGCACAGTGGCTGCACGGGTTGTTGTTGCGCCTCAAGTCGCGGGGTTTGAAAGTCGCCCTCGACACCAGTGGCGAAGCCCTGCGTGCAGGGCTGTCGGCGGGCCCGTGGCTGATCAAGCCGAACACCGAAGAGTTGTCCGAGGCGCTGGACTGTGAGGTGGTTTCGGTGGCTGCACAGGCTGAAGCGGCGAGCCGTTTGCACGCTCATGGCATCGAACACGTGGTGATTTCCCATGGTGCCGAGGGCGTCAACTGGTTCAGTGTCGGCTCGGCGATGCACGCCACGCCACCCAGGGTCAGTGTTGTCAGTACGGTGGGCGCCGGCGATTCATTGCTCGCGGGCATGCTCCACGGTTTGCTCAGTGCCGATACGCCTGAACAGACCTTGCGCACCGCTACGGCGATTGCCGCCATGGCTGTCACGCAGATCGGTTTCGGTATCGGTGACGCCGCGCAACTGGCGCAGCTCGAACAGGGGGTGCGCGTGCGCCTCCTGACAGAACAATAAGAGGGTTGGTCATGAAGTTAGCCATTGTTACTGCCTGCCCGAATGGCATGGTTACCAGTGTGCTGTGCGCGCGTTTGCTCGATGCCGCCGCGCAGCGTCAGGGCTGGAGCACCAGTGTAGAAGTGCATGACGCTGCACACCCGGAGCGCCAGTTGTCCGCAGCGACGCTCGATGATGCCGAATGGGTGTTGCTGGTCAGCACCGGGACTGTGGATATGTCGCGGTTTGTCGGCAAGCGGGTGTTCCAGAGCACGCCGTCCCAAGCCCTGCAAGACGTCGATGCGGTGCTGCGCCGTGGTGCTGAAGAAGCCCAGATCTACGTCGCCCCGCAAGCCGTCGTCGAACCCGTAGCCGTCAGTAATACCGCGCCGCGTCTGGTGGCGGTCACTGCGTGCCCGACCGGTGTCGCCCATACCTTTATGGCGGCCGAAGCCTTGCAGCAGGCGGCCAAGCGTCTGGGTTATGACTTGCAGGTGGAAACCCAGGGCTCGGTCGGCGCCCGCAATCCGTTGAGCGCGCAAGCTATTGCTGATGCTGACGTGGTGCTGTTGGCGGCGGACATCGAAGTCGCCACCGAGCGTTTCGCCGGCAAGAAAATCTACCGCTGCGGCACCGGCATCGCCCTGAAACAGGCCGAGGCCACACTCAACAAAGCATTGGCCGAAGGCAAGCAAGAAACCGCGTCGAGCGGCGTCCAAGGCCCGGCCAAGAAAGAGAAAACCGGGATCTACAAACACCTGCTGACGGGTGTCTCGTTCATGTTGCCGATGGTCGTGGCCGGGGGCTTGATGATTGCCTTGTCGTTTGTCTTCGGCATCACTGCGTTCAAGGAACCGGGCACGTTGGCGGCGGCATTGATGCAGATCGGTGGCGATACCGCGTTCAAGTTGATGGTGCCGCTGCTGGCGGGTTACATCGCCTACTCGATTGCTGACCGTCCTGGCCTGGCGCCGGGGATGATCGGTGGCCTGTTGGCGAGTACCCTGGGCGCCGGGTTTATCGGCGGGATCATTGCCGGCTTCATCGCCGGCTACGCGGCGCAGGCGATCAACCGTTATGCGCGTCTGCCGCAAAGTCTGGAAGCGCTGAAACCGATTCTGATCATCCCGTTGCTGGCGAGTCTGTTCACCGGCCTGGTGATGATCTATGTGGTTGGTAAACCGGTCGCCGGACTGCTGGAAAGCCTGACGCATTTCCTCGACAGCATGGGTACTACCAACGCGATCCTGCTGGGTGTATTGCTCGGCGGCATGATGTGCGTTGACCTCGGCGGGCCGATCAACAAGGCCGCTTATGCGTTCTCGGTGGGGCTGCTGGCGTCGCAAAGTTATGCACCGATGGCCGCGACCATGGCCGCTGGCATGGTGCCGCCGATTGGCCTGGGCATCGCCACATTCATCGCCCGGCGCAAGTTTGCCCAGACCGAGCGCGAAGCCGGTAAAGCGGCGTTGGTGCTGGGGTTGTGCTTTATCTCCGAAGGGGCAATTCCGTTCGCCGCCAAGGACCCGCTGCGGGTGATTCCGGCGAGCATCGCCGGTGGTGCGCTGGCCGGTGCGCTGTCGATGTATTTCGGCTGCAAATTGATGGCGCCGCACGGTGGGCTGTTCGTGATGCTGATCCCGAATGCGATCAACCATGCGCTGCTGTACTTGCTGGCGATTGTTGCCGGTAGCCTGTTGACGGCGGTGGTTTACGCAGCGGTCAAACGCCCGGAAGCCGCCGAGCTGGCATTGGAGCCGGCCAACGCCTGATGCCGGTCTGGGCGCCTCACACGATCCGTAGCAGCAGGCTGCGCCAGCTGCTACGGGGGGCGTGGCGTTTGAGGACTCGGTGGTGAGTGTCACAGCGCATTCATGTAGCCATGTTTAAGTTTTCCTTTTAGGGAGAACTCCATGAGCGAATTCGACTTGGGACGCCGTCGAGTGATGCAGGCTGTCGGCGCCGGTTTGTTGTTACCTGGCCTGGCTCCGGCAGTGATCGCCTCGGTCAAGGATCGTCCACAGCTCACCGATGGTGTGCAGTCCGGTGATCTGCTGGGCGACCGGGCGATGATCTGGAGCCGCAGCGACCGCCCGGCGCGGATGGTCGTGGAATGGGACACTCGCAGCCTGTTCAGCAATCCTCGGCGTTTCGTCTCACCGTTGGCCGATGCCCGCACCGACTTCACGGCCCGGGTCGAGCTGACCGGGCTGCCCGCCGATCAGGCGATCTTCTATCGCGTGTACTTCGAAGACGCCCAAAGCGGTGTGGCCAGCGAACCGTGGTTCGGTCACCTGCGTAGCGTGCCGCAGACCCGTCGCGACATCCGTTTTGTCTGGAGCGGCGACACCGTCGGCCAGGGCTTCGGGATCAACCCGGATATCGGCGGCATGCGCATCTATGAAGCGATGCGCTTGCGCCTGCCGGACTTCTTTATCCACAGCGGTGACACCATCTACGCCGACGGCCCGGTACCGGCGCAACTGACCACCGAAAACGGTCGGGTGTGGCGCAACATCACCAGCGAAGCCAAGAGCAAAGTCGCGGAAACCCTTGACGAATATCGTGGCAACTACCGCTACAACCTGATGGACGAAAACATCCGTCGCTTCAATGCCGAGGTGCCGCAGATCTGGCAGTGGGACGACCACGAAGTGGTGAACAACTGGTCGCCGGGCAAGCAGCTCGACGAGCGCTACCAAAGCAAGGATATCCACAGCCTGGTGGGCCGTGCGCGGCAAGCCTGGCTCGAATACGCGCCGATGCGCTTGCAGGCCGCCGACAACGGCGGACGGATCTATCGCAAGCTTGGTTACGGGCCGCTGCTGGATGTGTTCGTGCTGGACATGCGCAGCTATCGCGGGGCCAATGACGACAACCTTGGCGGCGAAAAAGCCTTCCTCGGACGCGAGCAACTGGAGTGGCTCAAGCGTGAATTGAAAAACTCCGGCGCGCAGTGGAAAGTCATCGCCGCCGACATGCCGATAGGCCTTGGCGTGCCCGATGGCGAAGTCAGCCCCGGCGTGCCGCGCTGGGAAGCCGTGGCCAACGGTGACCCGGGCCCGGCCCAGGGCCGCGAGCTGGAGATCGCTGAGTTGTTGGGTTTCTTGCGGGCGCAGCAGGTGCGCAATTACGTTTGGCTGACGGCCGATGTGCATTACTGCGCCGCTCACCATTACCACCCGGATCGCGCAGCGTTTCAGGACTTCGAACCGTTCTGGGAGTTCGTCGCAGGTCCCTTGAATGCCGGCAGCTTCGGGCCCAATCCGCTGGATAAAACCTTCGGCCCTGAAGTGGTGTTCGAGAAAGCCCCGCCGGCGCAGAACACCTCACCGTTTGCCGGGTTTCAGTTTTTTGGCGAGGTGAATATCGACGGCCAGACCGGCGAAATGAGTGTGATCCTGCGGGATCTGGATGGGGTGGCGGTGTTTGAGCAGCGGTTGCAGCCGGTTTGAATGTGTGAATCTTCAAAAACCACCCCTCACCCCAGCCCTCTCCCCGAGGGGGAGAGGGGGAAAGGGAGCTAATCTTCTTTGTTTTCAAATCTGAGTTCGACTCGGTATTTCAGGTCGATGGACAGCGCAAGACACCTCGGTCAGTCCCCTCGCCCCTTGGGAGAGGGCTAGGGTGAGGGGACGATTTCAGATCAGGATCACGGCATACGATCCGCCGCCACCCCGAGAATCTGCTCCAGAACATCACTCATCTGCTCAATGACCTCCAGGTTGCTGAACCGCACAACCTCAATCCCTTGCTGCTGAAGGTAAAGCGTTCGGCGCCGATCATGGATTCTGGCAGCCGTTTCATAATGCTGACCGCCATCAAGTTCAATGGCCAGTTTCAGCTCGACACAATAGAAATCCAGAATGTACGGAGGGCAGGGAAATTGGCGTCGAAATTTCAGGTTGGCGAGCTGCCGGCTGCGGAGCTTTTGCCAGAGCAGGTGTTCGCAGTCGGTCTGGTTGACGCGAAGTGTTCGGGCGAATTGGCGTTGGTCGAGGGTAGGGCGGTTGGGCATGCTTCACGTCCGTGTGAAGGGAATGGAGGTTCAACTGTAGTCGGGTTTTGTACTGCGGCTTTAGAACCACCCCTCACCCCAACCCTCTCCCCAGGGGGGAGAGGGGGAAAGGGAGCTAATCTTCTTCGTTTTCAAACCTGAGTTCGACTCGGTATTTCAGGTCGATGGACAGCGCAAGACATCTCGGTCAGTCCCCTCGCCCCCTGGGGAGAGGGTTAGGGTGAGGGGGCTTCAGTAGACGTCGCGGCGATAGCGCCCCTGCTCGATCAACCGCTCGACTTCATCAACACCGAGCACGTCGTTGAGTACCTGATCCACCCCTGTCGCCATCCCTTGCAGGCTGCCGCAGATGTAGATCGATGCACCGTCCGCCAGCCATTTCTTTAGCTCGACGGCACGTTGGCGCAGGCGATCCTGAACGTAGATCTTCTCGGCCTGATCCCGCGAAAATGCCAGGTCCAGCCGCTCCAGATCGCCTTCGATCAACCATCCTTCGAGTTCATCGCGACAGAGGAAATCATGTTCGCGATTGCGTTCGCCGAACAGCAGCCAGTTGCGTGTCTGGCCATCGGCAATTCGTGCCTTGAGCAAGCTGCGCAGGCCAGCCAGTCCGGTGCCGTTGCCCAGCAGAATCATCGGCACGGGTGTGGCCGGGAGATGGAAACCGCTGTTGCGCCGTACTCGCAGGCTGATGGCAGAACCCAATGGCGCGTATTCGGTCAGCCAGCCGGAGCCGATGCCCAGACGTCCATCCGCATGACATTCCTGACGCACCAGCAGTTCGAGCACGCCGTCTGCGGCAATCGAGGCGATCGAGTATTCGCGCATGGCCAATGGCACCAGCGCATCGACCAGCGCCTGAGCGTGCAGGCCGACCAGATGCACGCGGTTCTCCGGCAACTGACGGCTGGCCAGGGCTTGTTCAAGGGTTTTGTGCAAACCATCGAGTTGCACTCGCGTATTACCGGCGATGCCCAGCCCTTCAAGGAACTGTTCAATCGCTCCCCGGCAGTTGCGCGGCAGCACTTCAACCAGGTCGCCGGCCAGCCAACTGCTGTTGTCGGGCGCCGTCAGGCCCAGCAGGTAAACGTCGGCGCCGCTGCTGTCAGGGTTGAGCAGTTCGCGTTTGCTCAAGGTCCAGTTGTTGTAGCTCGGGGCTTTCCAGGTATCGACCGGTGGCTGTCCGGTCAGTTGACCGAGTTGCTGCTGCCAATGACGCAGGGCATAAGGGTCGCCGCTGTCGACTTCCACCGGGGCAAACAACGTGGTGCCGCCGTGTTCCGAAAGCCAGCTGTGCAGGCGTTTGGCGAAGCCGCAGAAGTGTTGATACTGCCGATCACCGAGGCCAAGCACGGCGTAGTTCAGTCTTGAAAGACTCAGCGCCCGACCGAGCAGCTTGCGCTCGAAACCACGCGCGCTGTCCGGCGCTTCGCCATCGCCAAAGGTGCTGACCACGAACAGCGCATGGCTTGAATCGCGCAGATCCTGCTCGCTGACAGCCGCCAGCGATTGCACTTTTACCGGCAACCCGGCGGCCTGCAATTGGCTGGCGGTCTGCCACGCCAACTGTTCGGCAAAACCGCTCTGGCTGGCAAAACCGATCAGCCATGCCGGTGCATCGCTGGCGGTTTGCTCCAGATCTTTACGGGCGTTTTTGATCTGGCGTTTTTTGCGCCGACGGTCCAGGTACAACAACCAGCCGGTAATGAAGAACAGCGGCATGGTCAACGAAGCCAGGGTCAGCACAATTCGCCCGACCAGACCGAAGTAACTGCCGACGTGCAGCGCGTAAATGCTGGTCAACAGCTGCGCCTTGAAGCTCTTGTCGCCGTAGCGATCATGACGGCTGATAACACCGGTGGCCGGGTCGAGAGTGATCTGGTTCAGCGCCCGGTCATGGGGTGAGTTTTTCAACAGATAGAACACAGTCGCCGGTTGTCCGGCCACCGGTGGCATGCGTACGTTATAGGCGCTCAGGCCCGGCCCCGCGGCGCTGTAGATGCTGCTCCAGATCGCGTTGTAATCGGCGGTCGGCAGGGGGCCGGCCGGTGGCGGTGCACCACGCCCCTGTCTGACGCGTTCGTTTTGCGGTGCGTCCGATAGCAGTTTGCTCAGGCCCTTGTTGTACCACTCATAGGACCAGGACAGCCCGGTCAGCGCGGCCAACAAATACACCAGCAAGCACCAGGTGCCCGCGACCGAGTGCAGGTCCCAGTTGAAGCTGCGACCTTTTTTCGCCCAGTCGAGGGTCAGCCAGGCACGCCAGCTCGCCACCTGACGTGGCCAGCGCAAGTAGAGCCCGGACAGGCAGAAGAAAATCAGAATCAGTGTGCAGGCACCGGTAATTTGCCGGCCGGTGTCGCCCATCGCCAGGAAACGGTGCAGTTGCAGCATCAGGCCAAAAAAGTCCTGGCCAACGGCATCGCCCATGTAGTCGCCGGTGTACGGGTCGACGTAGCGCATCTGGCCACGGCGCTCGCCCGGCGGCGGGGTGAAGAACACACGCGCAGCAAAGCCGCTCTCGGTTTCGACCCAAAGCATCGCGACTTTCTTGCCCTCGGCAGCCTCGACCTTGGCCACCAGATCTGCCGGCGGCAGAACGCCGGCCACCAGCTTCTCGACCTGCAGGACCTGTGGGTTGAGTGCCCGCAGGATCTCATCCTGAAACGACACTGCGGCACCGGTAATGCCCATCAAGGCCAGCACCAGACCCGCGCTGATGCCGAAGAACCAGTGCAGCTGGAACAGGGTTTTCTTCAACACGTCGACCGCCTTGTTCATTTAAAAACTGTGTGTTCAGTAAGTGTTCCACGGCGCGCATTATGCCGTGAGTTGTCGAGAAACATTCTTTTTTACACGCAAAAGCCCCGCGCATCGTGATGGGCGGGGCTTGGCGACTTGGTTCTTTATCAGAAGTGGAAGTTGGTGCTCAGCAATGCCGTACGGCCCGGCGCCTGATTGGCGAAGTGGGTGGCGAAGGCTTTGTCGTAGTAGGTCACGTCAGTCAGGTTTTGCAGGTTCAGTTGCAGGTCGACGTTTTTGGTCAACTTGTAGCTGGCCATCGCGTCGTAACGAACGTAGGAGTTGACCATGGTGGTGTTGGCCACGCTGCCGAACACGTCATCGACGTAGAACGCGCCGCCACCCAAGGTCAGCTTCGGCGTGACGTTGTAGGTCGACCACAGGCTGGCGCTGTTTTTCGGGGTGTTAGGCAATTGATTGCCATCGGTGGCGTGGTTCAGCGGGCCGCCATTGACTTGCTCGCTGTCCATGTAGGCGTAGCCGGCGAAGACTTGCCATTTGTCGGTAATCTTGCCGTTGGCCGACAGCTCGATCCCTTGAACGCGGGTTTTGCCGGCGTTTGCGTAGGAAGTGGTATCAACCTGAACACGAGCGTTCTCTTTCTCGGTACGGAACAGGGCTGCGGTCAACGACAGACGATCGTTGAGCAGGTCCCACTTGGTGCCGACTTCGTAGTTCTTGGTGGTTTCCGGCTCCATGTCGCTGCTCAGCAGATTGCCGTTGCGATCCTTGGTGCCCGACAGCGGGTTGCCGTCCATGCCTTCGCCCAGGGTATTACCCGGTGGTGTGGCGGAGGTCGCGTAAGAGGCGTAGATGCTGCCGTTTTCAGCCGGTTTGTAAACGACACCCAACTGACCGGTGACGAACTCGCTGGTGTCAGCGCCTTTGGCCGTGGTGGCACCCGCCGCGGTGAAGGTCTTGTACTTAGTGTCGAAGTGGTCGTAGCGCAGGCCCATGTTCACCAGCCATTGCGGCGACAGTTCCAGCGTGTCGAACACGTACAGGGCACGAGTGTTGGCGGTGGTGTCGGTGCCCGCGTAGTTGCGCGAAATCGCACCGTTCCACGGATCGTTCGGGTTCGGGTTGGCCAGCGAGGTGCAGTTGTAGCCGCTGGACGCGCCGATCATCGATGGCGTGCAGTTGCTGCTTGGTTTGTCCGCTGGACCCGAGCCTGGAGTGGTATCGGTGTTCACGTTGTACGAGGATTTTTCGCCTTCTTCACGGGTGAACTCGACACCGGTGGAGAAGCTGTTCTTGAAGCCGGCGATGTAGAAGTTGCCAAACAGATCGGTCTGGTTGGTGGTGGTCGCTACGTTGCTGACACGAGTGTTGGCACGACGCCAGACGCTGCCGTTGTTCACGTTGCCCTTGCTGTCGTCCGGCTGGGTCAGGATGTAATCCTGCATGCTGGTGCCATGGCGCAGGGTGTTCTTGATGGTCAGCGCATCGCTCAGGTCGTGCTCGATGGCGAAGGTCGCAGTGTCAGTACGGGTCTTGCGAAAGTCGCGGTCGGTCAATCCATAAAAATTGCTGCTGTCACCGCCAGCGTAAGGTTTGTCCGGGTTGCTCTTGGTGCGATCAGCGGTCTTGCCCGAAGCCGGTACGGTGTACGGAATACCTGAGTCCGGCAGGTCGTTGCTTTGCAGATGGTAGTAGTCGAGGTTGACTCGGGTGTCGGTGCCCAGGCCGAAGGCCAGCGACGGCGCGATGCCCCAACGGTCGTAGTCGACCTTGTCACGACCAGCGACGTTGCTTTCGTGGCTCAACAGGTTCAGGCGACCAGCGGCGGTATCGCTGAACTGGTAGTTGCTGTCCAGGGTGTAGCGCTGGGTCTGGTCCGAACCCCAGGTGAAACCGCCATTGAACGAGTCGCCCAGGTGGGCCTTTTTGCTCACCAGGTTGATGCTGCCACCCGCTGCGCCACGACCACCAATCGCGGAGTTCGGGCCTTTGCTGACTTCAATCGACTCAACGGCGAAGATTTCACGGCTCTGGGAGCCGGTGTCACGTACGCCGTCGAGGTAGGTGTCGCCCTGAGCGTCGAAACCACGGATGAACGGGCGGTCGCCCTGCGGGTTGCCGCCTTCACCGGCACCGAACGTGATGCCCGGAACGGTGCGCAGCGCATCCTGCATGTTGAGGGCGCCAGTGTCCTTGAGGACCTGCTGTGGAATCACGGTCACCGAACGCGGGGTATCAATCAGCGGCGCGGTGTACTTGGGCGAAGAGGCTTTTTCGACCTGGTAGGAGGTGGAGTCCTGGGCTTCACCGGTGACACTGGTGGCCTCCAGGGCAATTGCATTGCGCGGCGCTTTTTCGTCGGTCTTTTCTGCCGCGTAAGCCATGTGCGCTGCGGAGCTGGCAGTGATCGCCACGCCAATTGCAGAGGCGAGTAAACGCGGTGAGCTGACCGGTGATTGTGCTAGTTGGCGTGACATTGTGAATTCCCCTCCCCAGGGTTTGAGGCGGCGGAATATAGGGTAAATACGTATTTGTATCAATTGAGATATATTGCTATTTGCGCTGAATTTACATTCTTTACAGTTTTTCCTTACGGGTTTTGCGGACTCATCTTTCAGAGCGATTTTACATTGCCAATAAGAATCAATACCATTGGCATCCCTTTGCCCTCAGGTAACACCCCATGCTGCTGCATATTCCCGGCTTGTTCTCCCGCGAAGAGGTGCAGCGCATTCGCGAGGCCCTGGAGCAGGCTGATTGGGCGGACGGCAAGATCACCGCAGGCTTTCAGTCGGCCAAGGCCAAGCACAACCTGCAACTGCCGGAAGGTCACCCGCTGGCGCAGGAAATTGGTGCAGCGATGCTTGAACGGTTGTGGAAACATCCGCGATTCATGTCAGCGGCGTTACCGCACAAAGTCTTTCCGCCACTGCTCAACTGCTACACGGCGGGGGGGAGCTTCGACTTTCATATCGACAACGCCGTGCGTCAGCCCAAGGGCAGCATCGAGCGCGTTCGCACCGACCTGTCGTCGACGTTGTTTTTCAGCGACCCGGACGAATACGACGGTGGCGAGCTGGAAATCCAGGACACCTTTGGCACCCAGCGAGTGAAATTACCGGCCGGGGACCTGGTGCTCTATCCGGGCACCAGCCTGCACAAGGTCAACGCCGTTACTCGCGGCACACGCTATGCCTCATTCTTCTGGACCCAAAGCCTGGTTCGCGAAGACAGCCAGCGCGCCTTGCTGTTCGAGATGGACGAGGCGATCCAGCAACTGACCCGCGACATGCCGGATCACCCGTCACTGATTCGCCTGACCGGCACCTATCACAACCTGCTGCGCCGCTGGGTCGAGGTGTAACCGTGAGCTACCGACTGCGCCGCGAGGAAGTCCTCGACGGCGATCAGCTCAGCGCGATGCTCGCCGAAAGCCCGGCCCGTGCCGCCCAGGCAATCCTGATCGCTGCAAAGGCCGGGATCCTCGACGGCCAGGCCTTGCTCGGCCAGATCCTGCTCGAAGGGCAGGGTATCGCCAAGGACCAGGCGCTGGCTTTGCGCTGGTTCGAGATTGCCGCCAACGGCGGGCATCTGATGGCGCGCAACATGCTCGGTCGCTGTCATGAACATGGCTGGGGCTGTAATGCCGACGCTACGATCGCTGCGGGGCATTATCGCTGCGCCGCCGATGCCGGACTGGACTGGGCGATGTACAACTACGCCAACCTGCTGGCCACCGGGCGTGGTGTGGTCGAGGATCAGTCGCAAGCTCTGGCGTTGTATCGCCGCGCCGCAGAACTGGGCCATGCCAAGTCGATGAACCTGCTGGGGCGCTATCTGGAAGAAGGGCGATCTTGCACGGCCGACCCATCGGCGGCGTTTGACTGGTATCGATGCTCGGCGGAGAACGGAGATTTCCGTGGCCAATTCAGTTATGCCAGTGTTCTGGTCGAGCGCTCGCAAATTAAAGAAGCACTGGTCTGGTTCCGTCAGGCAATGCTCGGAGGGCATCTTGCCTTTCTAAGTGCCAGTGCCCGGACATTGTCGAAAGTTCCACATGCCGAGGTGCGATCGATGGCCAGGGAGTATGGCTTACGAGCGGAACTATTAAGTCGGTCATTTAGCAACCAAATGATTGGCTAGCAAAAACGAGTGTGCAGCTGTTTATGAATGGTTGGTGAGAGTGCTTGGTCTGTGATTGTTTGATTCGTATTTTTTATATACATGTCTCCTGTGGCACGCACTTTAATGTGAAGTTGTTTTGTGTTTTAGTTGTGTTCGAAGTTTGAGTGGGGTTCCCATTTGAATGGGAGGGTCACTTGTGTGATCGTCAAGTTTGATAGTGGCTAATTAAAGGAATAATTATGTCCAGTCCTAATTTGTGGGGCGATGCCCTGAAGAATGCAACGCCCGAGCAAGTCATGCATTTTGCGGCCGAAGCGCCGAAGTTGTTAACCAACGCATCGACTTCGGACTCTGATGCCGTGGTTCGCGATGCCGGACTTCTGCTCACCAAAAAGCAAATCATTGATTTGCGCAAGTATGAAGCTGCCGGCCTGGCACTGCCCTACACCTTGAAAGACGTCGAAGATTATCTGCGTTATGGCGCAGGTCAGGACGGTGGCTCCGGGCTGCGTCCCGCTGACTTTCTGACCACGTTTCAGAACACCCGTAACCACGCCAGGCGTTGGTCGCCGCTGCGCGAGCGTATCATGATGACTGGCCGTGGCCTCAAGGATTTCGCCAGCAGCATGCTGACCTACGGGGCCTCGATGAAGGAGGTATACCGTGACGTCAGGGCTTCCGGTCCATTGGAAAAATACAATATTAAAACCCTTGCGCAACTTAAAGCGCTTGAGCAGGAGTTAGGGGATAAGTTTCCAGGTGTGGAGCTCGAGACCGATACTGTCAGTACGCTTGATTATTACCTGAGTCGAATTTTTGAAAAGATTGATAGCAGTCTCAAGGTGGTAGAAGGTATAAAAAAAGACCTGGACTTGTTTGGTTATGATCTTCGGGAACATATCTTGCCAGGCATCAAGTTAAGAGTAGGGTTGATTGACAACAGTTCCCTGGCGGCGGATATCAAACAGCTGAAGGCAGTCATTGATGAGCGTGCCAAAGAAATCGATATCAAAAATACCGAATACAAGGCTGCCGTTCAGGAGGCCTTGAAGGCTGTGGCAGGGATGAACATTGTCGGTTTGGCAATGGCTATCTATATGGGCGTCGAGGCCGAGAACATACGCGCTGCGCGTGCACAGCTATACGCCGAGCAGGAGCGGGATATTCAGATTCTGGCCAGCAAGAACCAGACGCTGGGTTCCCTGGCCCGTGTGAAACATGATTTGCAGAGTCTGATGATCGTGGCGATCGATGCTGATGTTGCCACGCAAAACCTGATGCACGTCTGGAGTGTCTTGCACCTGTGCGTCAAGAATTCGCTCGGTACCGTAAATAAAATCAATGACGCATTGAGCCTGAGGATCTTCATGACTGAATTCGAAGAGGTGGTTAACCCGTGGAAGCAGATTGAGTCTGATTCGGACAGACTCATTCAGGTGTTCAAAGAGGCGGATGAAGAATATGAGCGTAATTACTCGATGCAACCACGTGCGGTGGATGGTGTCAGCCTCTTCAGTCCGGCCTATCCGCCATTGAATCTGGCAGCGCTGAGATCGAATCATGTACAGCTGCGTGATGCCCGCACACAAGCGCAAGTCTGGTTGGTCAAACTCGGCTACTTGCCTGACTTGTTCGACCGCTTCAATCGGCTGGTGACCAACGTCGGTCAAGGGGCGAGTCAACTGCAGAGTTCGGCCCTGGAGAGCACGTTCGATCTTGAAAACACTTTGCGCCGTCTCACCCGCAACGAAAAGGAACGGCAGGAAGAAACCGACCCCCAGGTTATCGAAGAGATTAATGATGAACGCAAGCACCTGTTGAATAGCGCAACTCGTTCGATCACTGAACGGGCTACACAGGTTCGCCGATGCCTGAGCAACATTCACGATCCGTTCGATCGACGCCTGACACAAGCTTACATCCTTGATTTCGAGCGTGATGAACAACTGGCAAAAGCCGAAATTGCAGCACTGCAATCGAAGTTGGTGGCGTTCAGAGTGGAGCGCAACGTCATCATTGACGCGGTCAACACCCTGGAAAAAAACGGCATTGAAGAGCTGGGCAAGGACATTGAACTGACTCTTGGCAAGATCACTGAATTGGGCCTGACACCGCCGGAAGTCAAATTGGTCATGATGGCAATCGACCAGCTGAAGAAAACCATCATCGACGCCGGTAAGGCTATTCGCTTTCTGGACATGCTTCGCGAGAGCGACAAGCTACAGAAAAAGATCGAGGCCCTGGTCAACGAGATTGATCGCGAGAACTCCATCATTCAGTCGTCGACCGGCAAGGTTATTTACCTTCAGGCCATTCACTTGATGGAAGACTTGCGACACGCATACGCCAGTGAATACAGCGCCGCCGTTTCAGCCTTTGAGACGTTTCTAGCGGCTATCGCTGCACCGCAATTTGCCAATGATGATGAACTCAGTGCCGCGTTCAAAGAGCAAGTACCGCTGTTTATCCGCTTCCTCGTGCCAGTGTCGCAGCCACAGCGCTAGGGCCCATTTCACTCCCCCTCTGTCGTAGTCCCCCGTTATTTATTGACCCGGTGCGATTCCGACCTGCCGGTGGGTCATTGACCGGCTGGCAGCGGAGGGTTTGTCAGGCTGAGGAAAAGCTGATGCTTGATTATTTATTGGCAGAAAAGAATTTTGCCACCTTGAAACAATACGTTGGTTTTTTGAATGAGTTACCGAAGGCGCTGGAGGCAATCAACCAATTCTCCGACTCCATAGCCCGATCCGGGTACACCCTGTTACCTCGACCCAATGCTCAGGTATTGATTCAGGTCGCGCGCGCGAACGCACAATGCTGGCGATCGATCGGCATCACCGTACCTTTGTTGGGCAGCATATCCGCTCAGGTATTGAGGGACATGGGCAGTTTTATTCGCGAATTTCAGGCGATCGTCTCCGTCACTCAGAATCGACGATTGGCGATTTCCGTGATTGATCCACAACAGTTCACTGTTGTGAAATCCGTCGGTTGGGGGAGCGCTTCTCGTGCGGATGTGATTGATGTCATGCGCGAACTCGATGCTCGGTTGGAACGTTGCCAGCATGCTGTGTCGGATTTCAAATCACAGGTGACGAGTCTCGCTGAATCGATTCACAGCATTTTTGTTCGCTTCATTGAATCGATGACACTGCCACTGAGTACCGAGGGTCAAATGTCCAAGATCGAGGCCTACTACACCTTGGGTCGAATCGGTTTGCCGGGCATGGGCTACGATCCGGGTCAACCGTACTCGGAGGCACAACGACTGGAGATGGCCAGAGCGCATGTCGCGCGGCTGTTCGATCTTCAGCGGCGAGCCGGTGTGGCGGCGAACAATCTTGGCGACTTCTGCTACCGGTGGGTGTACATGCTGGATGAGGCGAAACAAACGCTTCGAACCCACCATGGCCATCAGACGATGGCGCGTGCCAAGGCTTCGCTGCCGCTGGTCATGGGCTCGCTCAATGAAGTCGAATCCATGTCCGAACAATTGGTCAAAATGGCAAAGGCGTTCTAATAAAAAAGCCCATGACAGGTCATGGGCTTTTTGCTGACAGCGATCTGCGTTTAAACGTAGAACGATTTCAACGGCGGGAAGCCATTGAACTCAACAGCGCTGTAGCTGGTGGTGTACGCGCCGGTGGACAGCCAGTACAGGCGGTCACCGATGGCCAGGTTCAGTGGCAGGCCATACTTGTAGTTCTCGTACATGATGTCGGCGCTGTCGCAGGTCGGGCCGGCGATGACCACTTCTTCCATCTCGCCTTTCTTCTCGGTCCAGATCGGGAACTTGATGGCTTCGTCCATGGTTTCGATCAGGCCGGAGAACTTGCCCACATCCGTGTACACCCAACGCTCGACGGCGGTGCGCGATTTTCGTGCGACCAACACCACTTCGCTGACCAGGATGCCGGCGTTGGCGATCAGCGAACGGCCTGGCTCGAGAATGATTTCCGGCAGGTCGTCACCGAAGTCTTCCTTGAGGAAACGGATGATTTCTTCGGCGTAGGTTTCCAGGCTGTTGGTGCGGGTGATGTAGTTGGCCGGGAAGCCGCCGCCCATGTTGATCAGCTTGAGGTGGATGCCGTCTTCTTCCTTCAGGCGTTCGAAGATCACTTTGACCTTGGCGATCGCCGCGTCCCAGACACTGATGTCGCGCTGCTGCGAGCCGACGTGGAAGGAGATGCCGTAAGGCACCAGGCCCAGGTCGCGAGCGAGGATCAGCAGGTCCATGGCCATGTCGGTCTGGCAACCGAATTTGCGCGACAAAGGCCAGTCAGCAGTGGTCGAGCCTTCGGTCAGGATGCGCACATAGACTTTCGAGCCCGGTGCCGCCTTGGCGATGTTGCGCAGGTCGGCTTCGGAGTCGGTGGCATACAGACGCACGCCCTTCTCGAAGAAGTAGCGAATGTCCTTGGATTTCTTGATGGTGTTGCCGTAGCTGATGCGGTCCGGGGTTACGCCGCGGCCCAGCACTTTGTCCAGCTCGTAGATCGAGGCGATGTCGAAGCTCGAACCTTTCTCTTTCAGCAGGTCGATGATTTCGACGGCCGGGTTGGCCTTGACCGCGTAGTAAACCTTGGCAAATTCGAAACCGGCACGCAGGTCGTCATAGGCCTGGGCGATCATCGCGGTGTCGATCACCACGAACGGGGTTTCTTGTTTGTCGGCGAAGGCCTTCATTTTCTGAAAGGTTTCGCGCGCGAAATAGTCTTCGACCTGAATCGACATACTTGGGAGCTCCTACTGGCAAACAGCGTAAATAAATGGGTGCAAATGAACGTCCTCCGTATCCCCACTTTGGTTCGCCTACTTCCCAAGGCATGTCGCCGAAAGCAAAAAGGCCATGGGAAATGCAGATTCCCTTGGCCTTGCTGTCTCGTCGTCAGTACTTGAGCCGGATGGATCGTTTCCAGCATGGACGTTCGGCGCGAACTTTAGGGCGTGAGGGCCTTGAGATCAACAAAAAATGTCGCGTTTTTGCACGCATCCGTCGTGCGGTCCTGGTTAGTCACTTGTGTAACGGACCCTGATGACAGGTTGATGTTCCCGTTGGAAGGATATTTGGGGGTGTTTCAGCGAGCGTTGTGGTGCCCCCAATCGCAAGCAGGCTCGCTCCCACAGGGGATGTGTGTTGATGCACATATTGCATGCACACCACCGATCCAGTGTGGGAGCGAGCCTGCTCGCGATGACATCAGATCAGGCCAACGCAGTCTCGGCAGGCGAAACAATGCTGGTCTTGCCACCCCGCGAGCGCCCGGAGCTCAGATACTCTGCAATCGACTCCTGCGTCACTTCACCGAGGAACACCCGCTCGGCGTCCATCACCGGCAGCCACGAGCGGTTGAACTCATACATGCGCGACAACAGGATTCGCAGGTGCTCGTCGTAGGCTGCCGTGGCGTTGAATTCGCGCAGGTATTGCACGCAATTGCCGGTCTGACGGTGCAGATCGCGACGCCGCACATAGCCCAGGGCCTTGTTGTCGGCGCAGGTGACCACCACGTAGCGGCGGTCAAGTTCGTCCATCAACTCCAGCGCTTCGGCCACCGGGGTTTCCGGGCTGACCGATGGCGCGTTGTCCGCCGCGTCTTCGGCCTTGACCAGCAGCAGGCGCTTGAGCGTGCTGTCCTGGCCGACGAAGTTGCTGACAAAGTCATCCGCCGGGTGCGCGAGCAAGGTGTCCGGGTGATCGACCTGGATCAGCTTGCCGCCACGGAAGATCGCGATCTTGTCGCCGAGTTTGATCGCTTCGTCGATGTCGTGGCTGACCATGATGACGGTCTTGCCCAGCGCCCGCTGCATCTCGAAAAACTCGTTCTGGATCATCTCGCGGTTGATCGGGTCGACCGCGCCGAACGGTTCATCCATCAACAATAGCGGGGCGTCGGCGGCGAGGGCGCGGATTACGCCGATCCGCTGTTGTTGACCACCGGACAACTCACGCGGATAGCGGCTCAGATACTGCTTGGGTTCGAGCTTGATCATGCTCATCAACTCGCGGGCGCGGTCGTGGCATTGCTGTTTGTCCCAGCCGAGCAGGCGCGGCACGATGGTGATGTTTTCCTCGATGGTCATGTTCGGGAACAGGCCGATCTGCTGGATCACATAACCGATATTGCGGCGCAGCGTCACCGCGTCGAGGTCGGTGGTGTCTTCGCCGTTGATCAGGATTTTGCCCGAGGTCGGTTTGATCAACCGGTTGATCATTTTCAACGTGGTGCTTTTGCCGCAACCCGAGGGCCCGAGGAACACGCAAATCTCGCCTTCATTGACGGTCAGGTTCACCGAGTCCACGGCTTTGATGTCTTTGCCGTTGCTGTGAAAGGTTTTGCTGAGGTTTTGAAGTTCGATCATTTCAGGAGTCCTTTTGGAGTCAGCGAACGTTGCAGCCATTGCAGAAGCAGGTCGGCGAAGATCGCCAGAAGACTGACCAGCACCGCACCGACGATCAGCATCGACATGTCGCTGCGGCTGATGGCAGCGAGGATCAGTACGCCCAGACCACCGGCGCCGATGGTGGCGGCGATGGTCATCACACCAATGTTCATGACCACGGCGGTGCGCACGCCGGCGAGGATCACCGGCACCGCAATCGGCAGCTCGACCATGCGCAGACGTTGGCCAAAGGTCATGCCGATCCCCCGGGCTGCTTCGCGAATGCCGGGTTCGACGCCGGTCAGCGCCAGGTAGGTGTTACGCATGATTGGCAGCAGGGAATACAGAAATACCGCGGTGATGGCCGGCATCGGTCCCAGGCCCTGGCCGAATGTCGAGTAGAACGGCAAAAGCAGACCAAACAGTGCAATCGACGGGATGGTCAGCAGTACCGTGGCACTGGCTTGCAAGGGACCGGCCAGCGTCGGGAAGCGCGTCATCAGAATGCCCAGCGGCACGCCGACCACAATTGCCAGGGTCACGGCGATGCCGACCAGAGTGACGTGTTGCCAGGTCAGGTGCAGGACGAGTGGCCAGTCCAGGTGGGAAAAGGCGTTGAGAAATTCCATGGCTTTTCCTCAGTTGATGGGGTGCTGGCGCAAGAAATCTGCGGCCACGGCGGAAGGGCTTTCGTGGTCGACATCGACCCGCGCATTGAGCTGGCGCATGGTTTCGTCGTCGAATAATTGCGCCAGTGGTTTGAGTTGTTCCGCCAGTTGCGGGTGGGCATCGAGGTACACCTGACGCACGACCGGCGCGGCGGTGTAGTCGGGGAAGTAATGCTTGTCATCTTCCAGCAGTTTCAATTTGAAAGCGTTCAAGCGTCCGTCAGTGGTGTAGACCAGGCCGGCAAATACCTGGCCATTGCGCAGCGCGGTGTAGACCAGCCCGGCATCCATCTGGCGGATATTGTTGCGGGTCAGGTTCATGCCATAGAGCTTGACCATGCCTTTGAGGCCGTCGGAACGGTTGGCGAACTCGGTGTCCAGCGCTACCAGGTGGTTGGCCTTTGCCTCAGCGTCGAGCACGTTGTTCAAGTCGCTGATGCGGTTGATCTGCGGGTACTCATCGGCCACGTTCTTCGGCAGCGCCAAGGCGTAGGTGTTGCTGAATTTCGACGGAGTGAGCCAGACCAGACCCTTTTTCGCGTCGAGCTCCTTAACCCGCGCGTAGGACTGTTCGCTGTCGAGTTTCTCGGTGACATGGTTGTAAGCCACCAGCGACACGCCGGTGTATTCCCACATCAGGTCGAGCTGGCCGTTTTCATGGGCGCTGCGGGCCAGGCTGCTGCCCAGACCGCCAGTCACCTGAACCTCGTAACCCTTCGTCCGCAGGTATTGCGAGGTGATTTCCGCGAGCAGGGTTTGTTCGGTGAACACCCGGGCGCCGATGCGGATCAGCGGTTTGTCGGCGGCGTGGGCAAATCCTGCGCACAGCAGGACGCAGCCTAGTAATAAGCTAAATGTCTTCATGATTATTCCTTCGCTCAGCCGGATTCAGGACTGGGGTAAACCGCGTTCCAGCCAGAGTCGGCTGGCCAGTGTCACCAGACCGTCGAGCAGTAAGGCCAGCAGGGCAGTGCAGGCTGCGCCGAGGATCAGTTGCGGCTGGTTGTTCAAGGCGATGCCAGGGAAAATCAGGCTGCCCAGGCTGTTGGCGCCGATCAGGAACGCCAGCGGTGCGGTGCCGACGTTGATCGCCAATGCCACGCGCACGCCGCCGATGATGATCGGCACGGCGTTCGGCAATTCAACCCGCCAGAGCACCTGGCGCGGGGTCATGCCGATGCCGACGGCCGCTTCCTTGAGTGAGCCCTGAACGTTTTTCAGGCCTTCGTAGGTGTTGCGCACGATCGGCAACAGGGACGCGAGGAACAACGCGAAGATCGCAGGGCCGCTGCCGATCCCGAGAATCCCCAGGGCGATGGCCAGTACGGCGAGAGGCGGGACAGTGTTGCCGATGTTGAAGAGCTGCATGAAGCGTTCGGCGCGTCCGAGCATGGTCGGGCGGCTGAGGAAGATACCGGCGGGGATGCCCACAACGAGGGCGGCCAGCATGGAGGCGAGGACGAGAATCAGATGAGCTTGCAGGTAAAACAACAAATCGTCGCGGTACAGGTTGATCGTGTTGATGCCGATCCAGTGGATCAGCAGGGCCAGAAGGGCGACGACAACCGCTCCTCCTATTAGCCCTTTGCCATAGCGGATAGCCACAGGCGGACTCCTTTATTTCAGTCGGCGGACAGTGCTTCGTGTGGCAACGCCATACTTGGCTGCCGAAGACACTGCTCGCGAAAAGCAGCTCGTCAATGCCGGCAAAGCGGCATGAGATCGAGCCATAAGCGCAACCTCGTCAGGCTGACTTGCTGATATTTCAGCCCCTGACGACAGGTCGTAACAGGGGAGTGGACGGCTCCACTCTTTAAAAGGTTCCACAATTAGCAGCATTTAGCCACCCCATTCGCCTCACATCCTGTAGCAGCGGCCGAACGCAGCCTCGCAAGCTCGGCAGCTGCTACAGGGTGAACGGTGGTCCGTGGCCCCATGTTTACGCTATACTCGCCGCCCTTTTTTGAATCACCTGCCAGGCGATTTCCCATGACCAAACAGGCCGCCGAAGTCGCGAAACGCCGCACTTTCGCCATTATTTCCCACCCCGATGCGGGTAAGACCACCATCACCGAGAAGCTCTTGCTGATGGGCAAGGCGATTGCGGTTGCCGGCACGGTGAAGTCTCGCAAATCCGACCGCCATGCCACCTCCGACTGGATGGAAATGGAAAAGCAGCGTGGTATTTCCATTACCACGTCGGTCATGCAGTTCCCGTATCGCGATCACATGATCAACCTGCTCGATACCCCGGGCCACGAAGACTTCTCCGAAGATACCTACCGCACCCTGACGGCGGTCGACTCGGCATTGATGGTCCTCGACGGCGGTAAGGGTGTAGAGCCACGGACCATCGCCCTGATGGACGTCTGCCGTCTGCGTGACACGCCGATCGTCAGCTTCATCAACAAACTCGACCGTGACATTCGTGACCCGATCGAGCTGCTCGACGAAATTGAAGCCGTCCTGAAGATCAAGGCTGCTCCGATCACCTGGCCGATCGGTTGCTACCGCGATTTCAAAGGCGTCTATCACCTCGCTGACGACTACATCATCGTCTACACCGCAGGCCACGGCCACGAGCGGACCGATGTGAAAATCATCGAGAAGCTCGACTCCGATGAAGCCCGCGCCCACTTGGGTGACGAGTACGAGCGCTTCATCGAACAGCTGGAACTGGTGCAAGGCGCCTGCCACGAATTCAATCAACAGGAATTCCTGGACGGCCAACTGACCCCGGTGTTCTTCGGTACGGCGCTGGGCAACTTCGGGGTCGATCACGTGCTCGACGCCGTGGTCGACTGGGCACCGAAGCCGCTGGCCCGTGTCGCCAACGAGCGCACCGTGGAACCGGTGGAAGAGAAGTTCAGCGGCTTCGTGTTCAAGATCCAGGCGAACATGGACCCTAAACACCGCGACCGCATTGCCTTCATGCGTATCTGCTCCGGCAAGTACGAAAAAGGCATGAAGATGCGCCATGTGCGCACCGGCAAGGACGTCCGTATCGGCGACGCGCTGACCTTCTTCTCCTCCGAGCGTGAGCAGCTGGAAGAAGCATTCGCTGGCGACATCATCGGTCTGCACAACCACGGCACCATCCAGATCGGCGACACCTTCACCGAAGGCGAAACCCTGGGCTTCACCGGTATCCCGCACTTCGCCCCGGAACTGTTCCGTCGCGTACGCCTGAAGGATCCGCTCAAGTCCAAGCAACTTCGCCAGGGCTTGCAGCAGCTGGCCGAAGAGGGCGCGACCCAGGTGTTCTTCCCGGAACGCAGCAACGACATCATCCTCGGCGCCGTCGGTGTGCTGCAGTTCGATGTGGTCGCCAGCCGCCTGAAAGAGGAATACAAGGTCGAATGCGCCTACGAGCCGATCACCGTGTGGTCCGCCCGCTGGATCGATTGCAGCGATAAGAAGAAACTCGAAGAGTTCAGCGTCAAGGCTGTGGAAAACCTCGCCCTCGACGGCGGTGGCCACCTGACCTACCTGGCCCCGACCCGGGTCAACCTGGCACTGATGGAAGAGCGCTGGCCTGATGTGAAATTCCGTGCGACGCGTGAGCATCATTAATTTGTAGGAGCACGGCTTGCCGGCGATGGCGATTTCGAATTTGCCATCGCGAGCAAGCTTAGCTCCTACAGGCTGATTGGTTGTATCCCAAGCCCCGTTGCGTAAGCTGCGGGGCTTTTTATTTGGCAAGTCGCCACCAGTGCCCAGTGGCAATTAAATAGCGATTCGACCTAGCCATTATTCCAAACCTGTCTTTTGGCAAAAGGCAATTGGCGACCATCGTTAGTGTCCTATCTGGTCAATCCCGTCTATCCAGACTAGATTTCAGACAGTGCTACGCTCGTTGGACATACGATCCGTAGCGACTCGTGATTCACCTACGAAAGGATGGAATCAGCTATGAGCATTTTTCAACGCATGGTTTTACTGATCAAAGTGCTGGTGCTGCTGTCGGTGGGCACTTCGGCAGCGTGGGCGAGCAGCGGCGCGGTGCAGGACCAGGGTTTTTGGGCAGCAAACAGTGTGCAGGGCAGTGGCTTGATGGTTGCCACTGGTGATCAAAGTCAAAGTGATACTAAAGGCGATGAGGACCCATCCTCCGACGATTCCGAAGACGATACCCAAGGCTAAGGCTTAAGGTTTCAGACAAAAGAAAACCTCCACCTGTCGGACTGATGCGCAGTCCGACAGGTGGAGGTTGGTCGACGCGTTTCAAAAAGCGCCCCGAGAGGGCGCTTTTTCATGCCCGGCCTAGACGACGAATTGCTCGGCGTAATGGCAGGCCACCTGGCGGCTATCGAGCTGGCGCAGGGCCGGCTCTTCTTTGCTGCAGCGTTCGGTGGCGTACGGGCAGCGCTTGTGGAACGCGCAGCCGGACGGCGGGTTCAGCGGGTTCGGCAGTTCGCCGACGATCTTGATTTTCGGCTTGTCCGGATCCGGGTGGATCGTCGGCGTGGCCGATAGCAGGGCTTGGGTGTACGGGTGCAGAGGACGGGTGTAGATGTCTTCTTTCGGGCCCATTTCCACCGGTCGGCCGAGGTACATCACCAGCACCTGATCGGCGACGTGACGCACTACCGCCAGGTTGTGGGAGATGAACACGTAGGCGGTGTTGAACTCTTGCTGCAGGTCCATGAACAGGTTCAGCACCTGAGCCTGAATCGACACGTCCAGCGCCGAGGTCGGTTCGTCCGCGACCAGCACCTTGGGTTGCAGCATCATGGCGCGCGCCAGGGCGATGCGCTGGCGCTGACCGCCCGAGAACATATGCGGATAACGCTGGTAGTGCTCAGGGCGCAAGCCGACCTGCTTCATCATCGCCTGGACTTTTTCACGGCGTTCGGCCGCGGAAAGTGTGGTGTTGATCAATAGTGGCTCTGCAAGCTGATCGCCGATTTTCTGCCGTGGGTTCAACGAGGCGTAAGGGCTCTGGAAGACCATCTGCACGTCTTTGCGCAGCTGTTTGCGTTCGGCCTTGTTGGCGCCGGTAACTTCTTGCCCGGCAATTTTCAACGAGCCCGAAGACGGCTCCTCGATCAGCGTCAGGGCACGGGCCAGGGTCGACTTGCCGCAGCCGGATTCACCTACGACAGCGAGGGTCTTGCCGGCTTCGAGTTCGAACGACACGCCATTGAGTGCGCGTACCAGTGCGGTGCCTTTGAACAGGCCGCGGGAGACTTCGTAGTGACGGGTCAGGTCACGGGCGGTGAGAACGACGGCCATTACGCCACCTCCTGATTCAAAGGATAGAAGCAGCGGGCGAGGCTGTTGCTTTTCGGGTCCAGGCCTGGACGTTGTTGACGGCAGTTGTCCTGCACGTACGGGCAGCGCGGCGAGAGCAGGCAGCCTTGCGGACGGTCATAGCGACCGGGAACGATGCCCGGCAGGGTGGACAGGCGCGAGGAACCCAGGCTGTGCTCGGGAATGGCCTTGAGCAGTGCTTCGCTGTAGGGGTGTGCAGGGATGTCGAACAACTGCGGCACCTGACCGACTTCTACCGCTTGACCGGCATACATCACACACACGCGCTGGGCGGTTTCGGCTACCACGGCGAGGTCGTGAGTGATCAGCACCAGGCCCATGTTCTGCTCTTTTTGCAGCGCCAGCAGCAGGTCCATGATCTGCGCCTGGATCGTCACGTCCAGTGCGGTGGTCGGTTCGTCGGCGATCAGCAGTTTCGGCTCGCCGGCAATTGCCATGGCAATCGCCACACGTTGGCTCATACCACCGGACAGTTGGTGCGGGTAGGCGTCCATACGGCTCGCGGCGCCCGGGATTTCGACCTTTTCCAGCAGCTCGATGGCGCGCTTGCGGGCGTCCTTGCCGGACATTTTCAGGTGCAGGCGCAGCACTTCTTCGATCTGGAAGCCGACGGTATAGCTTGGGTTCAGCGCGGTCATCGGGTCCTGGAAGACCATGGCCAGGTCTTTGCCGACGATTTGCCGACGCTGACGATTGCTGAGCTTGAGCATGTTCTTGCCATCGAAATTCAGGGCGTCAGCGGTGACGATCCCCGGATGTTCGATCAGGCCCATCAGCGCCATCATGGTCACGGACTTGCCGGACCCCGACTCGCCAACGATGGCCAGGACTTCGCCCTTGTCCACGGAAATGTCGAGACCATCGACCACCGGAACGGCGTTCTTGTCGCCGAAGCGAACGTTGAGATTCTTGATTTCCAACAGTGACATTTGAATCTCCTCAGGCGGCGTTCTTGAGTTTCGGGTCCAGCGCATCGCGCAGGCCGTCGCCCATCAGGTTGATTGCCAGCACGCTGAGCAAAATGGTCAAGCCAGGCAGGCTGACGACCCACCAGGCGCGTTCGATGTAGTCGCGAGCCGAAGCCAGCATGGTGCCCCACTCAGGGGTTGGCGGTTGTACGCCAAGACCGAGGAAGCCCAGTGCAGCGGCATCGAGAATCGCCGAGGAGAAGCTCAGGGTTGCCTGAACGATCAGCGGCGCCATGCAGTTGGGCAGCACGGTGATGAACATCAGTCGCGGCAGACCGGCACCGGCCAGGCGCGCGGCGGTCACGTAGTCGCGGTTCAGTTCGCCCATGACCGCAGCGCGGGTCAGACGAACGTAGGCCGGCAGGGACACCACGGCGATGGCGATCACGGTGTTGATCAGGCCAGGGCCGAGGATGGCGACGATCGCCACAGCCAGCAGCAAGGACGGCAGGGCCAGCATGATGTCCATCAGACGCATGATGGTCGGGCCCAGCAGGCGCGGGAAGAACCCGGCGAACAGACCCAGCAGGATCCCCGGAATCAGCGACATGACCACCGACGACAAACCGATCATCAAGGACAGGCGCGAACCGTGGATCAGGCGCGACAGCAGGTCGCGCCCCAGTTCATCGGTGCCGAGCAGGAATTGCATCTGCCCGTTTGCCAGCCAGGCTGGCGGCGTCAGCAGGAAGTCGCGGAACTGCTCGCTCGGGTTATGCGGAGCCACCCATGGGGCGAAAATCGCGCAAAAAATAACCAGCAGCATGAACAACAGGCCGGCGACGGCGCCCTTGTTCTTGGAGAACGCTTGCCAGAACTCTTTGTACGGCGACGGATAAAGCAGGCTTTGGTCGACTGCTACGGCGGTAGTTGGAGTACTCATACGTAGGGTCTCAGCGCTGGTGGCGGATGCGTGGGTTTGCGAAGCCATAAAGAATATCCACTACAAAGTTGACCAGAATCACCAGGCAGGCGATTAACAGAATTCCGTTTTGCACCACGGGGTAGTCCCGGGCGCCAATGGCTTCGATCAGCCATTTGCCGATACCGGGCCACGAGAAGATGGTTTCGGTCAGGACCGCACCGGCCAGCAATGTGCCGACTTGCAGGCCGACCACGGTCAGGACCGGGATCAAGGCGTTGCGCAGGCCGTGAACGAACACCACGCGCGACGGCGACAGGCCTTTGGCCCGGGCGGTGCGGATGTAGTCTTCACGCAGGACTTCGAGCATCGAGGAACGGGTCATCCGGGCGATCACTGCCAGCGGGATGGTGCCGAGCACGATGGCCGGAAGAATCAGGTGGTGCAGGGCGTCGAAGAACGCGCCGGTGTCATTGGCCAGCAGGGTGTCGATGAGCATGAAGCCGGTTCTTGGCTCGATGTCATACAGCAGGTCGATCCGCCCGGACACCGGGGTCACGCCCAGGGAGACCGAGAAGAACATGATGAGAATCAGGCCCCACCAGAAAATCGGCATCGAATACCCGGCAAGGGAGATGCCCATGACCCCATGGTCGAACAGGGACCCTCGCTTCAGTGCCGCGATCACCCCGGCCAACAGGCCAAGAACGCCGGCGAACAGCAGGGCTGCCATGGACAGTTCCAGGGTGGCGGGGAACAGCGAGGTGAATTCAGTCCATACGCTTTCACGGGTCCGCAGGGATTCACCCAGGTCGCCGTGGGCCAGTTTGCCGATGTAGTCCAGGTATTGGGCATACAGCGGTTTGTTCAGACCAAGGCGTTCCATTGCCTGAGCATGCATTTCGGGATCGACCCGACGTTCGCCCATCATGACTTCCACGGGGTCGCCGGGAATCATGCGAATCAACGCGAAAGTCAGCAAGGTGATGCCGAAGAACGTGGGGATCAATAATCCCAATCGGCGGGCAATAAAACTAAACATCTTCTGGTGTACCTCATCAGCCGGTTAGGCGTTCCCGGCAGCGTTGGGGTCAACGTTGCCGGGCGTTTTCTTATCTACTTCACTTCGGTAGTAGCGAAGTTGTTAGTGGTCAGGGGGCTAATGTGATAACCCTCGACGTTATTGCGCATGGCCGTAAACATTCGGGTGTGCGCCATGCTGATCCATGGCTGGTCCTGATTGAAAATAGCCTGCGCCTGTTCATAGAGCGCTGCCCGTTCGGTCGGGTTTACTTTAGCCCGGGCTTCATCGATCAGCGTCTGGAACTTCTCATTACACCAGCGGGCGTAGTTTTCGCCGTTCTTCGCGGCTTCACAACTGAGCATAGGCGTCAGGAAGTTATCCGGGTCGCCGTTATCACCCGCCCATCCGGCGGACACCATATCGTGCTCACCGTTTTTTGCGCGCTTGAGCATTTCGCCCCATTCCATGACGCGAATGTCGAGCTTGATCCCGACCTTGGCCAGGTCGGCCTGCATCATCTGCGCACCGAGCATCGGGTTCGGGTTGGTCAGGCCACCGCCGTTACGGGTGAACAGGGTCAGCACGGTGCCTTCCGGTACGCCGGCTTCCTTGAGCAAGGCGCGCGCCTTGTCCAGGTCACGTTTCGGGTTTTCCAGGGTCTTGTTGTATCCCAGCAGGGTCGGTGGGTACGGGTTCACCGCCACCGAGGCATTACCTTTGCCGAACAGTGCGTTGACCGCGGCTTCTTTATCGAAGGCGATGTCGATGGCTTTGCGGACCCGCACGTCGTTCATGTACTTGTGGGTGGTGTTCATGGCGATGTACGAAACGGTCATCGCGTCCAGTTCATCGACGCTCAGGTTGGTGTCTTTCTTGATGCTCGGGATGTCATCGGGCTTGGGATACAGCGCTATCTGGCACTCGTTGGCCTTGAGCTTTTGCAGGCGCACGTTGTTGTCGGTGGCGATGGCCAGGATCAGCGCGTCAGCCGGTGGCTTGCCGCGGAAGTACTCCGGGTTGGCCTTGAAGCGAACCTGGGCATCCTTGGCGTAACGCTGGAAGATGAACGGGCCGGTACCGACCGGTTTGTTGTTCAGGTCGCCGGTCTTGCCGGCCTTGAGCAACTGATCGGCGTACTCGGCGGAGTAGATCGAGGAGAAGGCCATGGCGATGTCCGCCAGGAACGGCGCTTCACCGCGGGTCAGGGTGAATTTGACCGTATTGTCGTCGACCTTCTCGACACTTTTGAGCAGCTCTTTGAAGCCCATGCTTTCAAAGTACGGGAAGCCCACGCTCGACTTGGTGTGCCACGGGTGGTTCGGGTCCAGCTGACGCTGGAAACTCCAGACCACGTCGTCGGCATTCATGTCGCGGGTCGGCTTGAAGTATTCGGTGGTGTGAAACTTGACGCCTTTGCGCAGGTGGAACGTGTAGGTCAGACCGTCCTCGCTGATGTCCCAGGAGTCGGCCAGTGCCGGAATCACTTCAGTGGTGCCGGGCTTGAAGTCCGCCAGACGGTTGAAGATGGTCTCGGCCACCGCATCGGCTGTGACTGCAGTCGTGTACTGAACCATATCGAAGCCTTCCGGGCTGGCTTCGGTACAGACCACCAAGGGTTTGGCCGAGGCGCCGATAGCGATACTCAGCAACGTGGCGGCGATGGCCGCTCGTAAAGGAAGCATTTTCATCAAGAGCCCTCTGCAATCGGTTAAAGGACAAAAACCGAACGGCCGATTCTTCACTGAATCAGCCGTTCGGCAGGTGCATTACAAAATGTTGAACGGGATGGTGGTCACGAGACGGAACTCGTTGAGGCTGCCGTCAGCCTGGTTTTCGGAGGCGCGGTGCGCGGTGTAGGTCGCGCGAATGGTGGTGGCTTTCAGCGGGCCACTTTGTACGGCGTAGGAAGTACCGATGCCGTATTCATAGTGGTGCTCGCCATCCATGTTTTTCACGTCATAGGCGGTGCCGGTGTAGTGCGTACCGTCGATGCCCCAGCCGCGAGCCTGGTAGATATTGAACTTCAGGCCTGGCACGCCGTATTCAGCCATGTTCAGGCCATAGGCGATCTGGAAGGACTTCTCGTTCGGGCCGTTGAAGTCCGAGAGCAGGGAGTTGGCCAGGTAGATGCCGTTGGTTTCGTGCAGGTAGTCGAAGTATTCGTCACCGGCAATTTGCTGCCAGGAGAACGTCAGGCTGTGGGCTTGGTGGGTCAGGCCGAACGACACGGAGTAGGCATCGTTGTTGATGTTGCCCATTTCCTTTTTGCCGGTGTCGAGGGTTTTGTAGTAGTTCAGGCCGGTGGTCAGGCCCAGCACCGAGCTATCGCCCAGTTCGTGGGTAGCGCCGAAGTAGTACTGGTTCCAGAAGTCTTCGACGTTCGCGACGTACAGGCTGGTCTTCAGGCTTTTGAACGGCTGATAGTTCAGGCCGGCGGTGTTCACGCGATCGGTTTCGGCTTTGTTATTGGTGTACTCGGAGCGGAATTTCGACAGGCTCTCTTCAGTCCGCGGGGACACGCGGTCGAAGGAACCCGCATCGAACGACAGATTGTTCAGCTCTTCGCTGTGCAGGCTCACGCCCTCAAAGCTTGAAGGCAATGCACGGTTGCCGATGGTGTCGACAATCGGGGTGCTGAAGTTCTGGCGGCCGGCGGTCAGGGTCGTGTTCGATACGCGGAACTTGACGTTGGCCAAGCCCAGTTTGCTCCACTGGCCTTGGGCATCGCCGCCTTCTTTGGTCAGGGTACGGTTGTTGCCTGCGCCTGGGCGAGAGCCTGGTGCACCGCCGTTGTTGGATGCCAGATCCTTGTGATCACGATCCAGTGCAATGGCGTTGTAGGCAGCTACTTCAGTGCTGACACCGATGGTGCCCTGAGTGAAGCCGGAGTTGTACTTGACGATAGTGCCCTGAACCCAGTTGATACGGCGGTCGGTTGGCGTCGCCACACCGTCCTTGAGGTAGGTGAACTTGCCGCCACGTTTCAATTGTTCGTTGGCATACCAGTTACGGGTACTGCCGTCGATTTTCTGACCTTCGACAAAGCCGGTTGCCGCGGCTTGTGCGCTGCTGGTGTTGACCGTAACCGGGGTGAACTCCTGGCTTTGGGTTTCAGCATAGGCCGTGGCCGTGATGCTGCTGATGGCCAAGGCCAATATCGCGGTGCTGCTCAGTCTCATGGGTGAAGCTCCTTTCTTTCTTTTTTTAATGCCGGTCTTTTTTGGTGATCCGGCTATTTGGTTTTTAACTCATTCACGTATTGCAAACGTTTGCATCTGGCGTGTTCGCCGAATTCAGGCAACACCTTTGCGTGAGGGCGAAAATCGCCCTCAGGTTTTTGGCTAATCAGTTATTGGTCGATGCTGACACCCGAGAAGACGTTACGGCCGAAGGGGCTGACCTTGAATCCTTCGACTTTGGCGCTCAACGGCTGGTTGACCGTCGAGTGGGCGACAGGCGTGATCGGCACTTGCTGCTTGAGCAATTGCTGAGCCTGTTTGTAGAGCACCGTGCGTTGCTCACGGTCGGTGACAATCTTGGCTTGCTTGATCAGCTTGTCGTATTGCGGGTCACACCACATGGAGTAGTTGTTGCCGCCAATTGCGTCGCAACTGTAGAGGGTGCCCAGCCAGTTGTCCGGGTCCCCGTTGTCGCCGGTCCAGCCGATCAGGCTGATGTCGTGTTCGCCATTCTTGGTGCGCTTGATGTACTCGCCCCATTCGTAGCTGACGATCTTCACTTTCAGGCCGATTTTCGCCCAGTCCGACTGCAGCATTTCTGCCATCAGCTTGGCGTTCGGGTTGTAGGGACGCTGTACCGGCATGGCCCAAAGAGTGATCTCGGTGCCTTCCTTGACCCCGGCAGCCTTGAGCAATTCCTTGGCTTTTTCCGGATTGTAGGCGGCGTCCTTGATAGTTTCGTCGTAGGACCACTGGGTCGGAGGCATGGCGTTGACCGCCAGTTGACCGGCGCCCTGGTACACCGCCTTGAGAATCCCCTGCTTGTTCACCGCCATGTCCAGCGCCTGGCGTACTTCGAGCTGGTCGAAGGGTTTATGCCGCACGTTGTAGGCGATGTAGCCAAGGTTGAAACCGGGCTTCTCGATCAGTTGCAGCTTGGGGTCGTTTTTCAGCGCGTCGACATCGGCCGGGCGTGGGTGCAGGGTGATCTGGCACTCGTTTTTCTTGAGCTTCTGCACCCGCACCGACGCATCGGTGTTGATGGCGAATATCAGCTGGTCGAGCTTGACCCGGCTCGGGTCCCAGTACTGCTTGTTGCCGGTATAACGGATGTTGGAGTCTTTCTGATAGCTCTTGAACACGAACGGTCCGGTGCCGACCGGCTTCTGGTTGATGTCGCTCGGCTTGCCGGATGCGAGCAACTGGTCGGCGTATTCGGCGGAGAGAATCGCGGCAAAACTCATGGCGATGTTCTGAATGAACGCGGCGTCTACCGAGTTCAGGGTCATGACCACGGTCAACGGCCCGGTCTTCTCGACCTTGGCGATGTTCTTGTTCAGGCTCATCCCGTTGAAGTACGGAAACTCGGTCGGGTAAGCCTTGCGGAATGGGTGCTCGGTATCGAGCATGCGATTGAAGGTGAACAGCACATCGTCGGCGTTGAAGTCGCGGCTCGGTGTGAAGTACTGGGTGGTGTGAAATTTCACCCCTTCGCGCAGGTGGAACGTGTACTTGAGACCATCCTCGGAAATATCCCAACGTGTGGCCAGGCCCGGTACGACATTGGTGGAGCCTTTTTCGAACTCGGCCAGCCGGTTGTACAACGGTTCGGCGGCATCATTGTCGGTCGCAGTGGTGTACTGCGCGGTGTCGAAGCCCGCCGGGCTGCCCTCGGAGCAAAACACCAGGCTGTTATTGGCGGCCTGGCTGATTGACGTGGCGGCCAACAGACCGGTGCCCAGTAATGCGGATAAAACCAAGGTATGGCGCATAACGCTCCCTCTCTTTTTAGGTGTTAAACAGTGAGTCGTCGTCCCGTCCTGAGACGTGCAGACATCACTGATCCAAAGCCATGGGGTCAGCAGTTGCCAGCCGCAGCGAAAAAACGGCCGTACTCCGACGGTATGAGTCGAAGGTCAGGCGGTAAATGCGTAAGGCCTGAAAAACAGGTAGGAAAAGGCGACACGTCCTAAGCCCGCTGCAGTGGTCCGCAGTGGTTTGGGAAGTAGGCGAATTCCAGCTGTCTTGGCAGATAAGGCAACGGCGACGTCAGGGACGTCACCGTTGCAAAACCTTATTTGCTGACGCTGACTCCGTAGAAGGAGTTCAAGCCAAACGGGCTGATCTTGAAGTCCTGCACGTTGTCGCGCATGGGTTGGAACACCGTCGAGTGAGCGATAGGTGTCATTGGAACGGCGTCTTTGAGGACGTGTTGCGCCTGTTTGTACAGTTCGGTGCGCTTGGCCTGATCGGTGGTGCGCTTGGCTTCTTTCACGATGCCGTCAAACTTCTTGTCACACCATTTGGAGAAGTTGTTGCCCTGCAGCGAATCGCAGCCGAACAGCACGTTCAGCCAGTTGTCCGGGTCACCGTTGTCGCCGCTCCAGCCAATCAGCATCGCGCCGTTTTCGCCGCCTTTGGAGCGCTTGATGTACTCGCCCCACTCATAGGTCACGATCTTGGCCTTGATACCGATCTTGGCCCAGTCGGACTGCAGCATTTCAGCCATCAGCTTGGCGTTCGGGTTGTAAGGACGCTGCACCGGCATCGCCCACAGGTTGATCTCGGTGCCTTCCTTGATGCCGGCTTCCTTGAGCAGCTGTTTGGCTTTCTCAGGGTTGTATGGCGCGTCCTTGATGGTGGTGTCGTAGGACCACTGGGTTGGCGGCATGGCGTTGACCGCCAGTTGACCCGCACCCTGGTAAACCGAGTCGATGATCTGCTGCTTGTTGACGGCCATGTCCAGTGCCTGGCGCACTTTCAGTTGAGCCATCGGGTTTGGCTGATCGCTGCCCTTGATCTTGTCCATCACGTTGTAGGCGATGTAACCCAGGTTGAAACCAGCCTGGTCAGGCACCTTCAGGGTCTTGTCTTCTTTCAGCGCTTTCAGGTCGGCCGGGCGTGGGAACAGGGTGATCTGGCACTCGTTCTTTTTCAGCTTCTGAATACGCACCGACGGGTCGGTGGTGATGGCGAAGATCAGGTTGTCGATCTTGACGTCGTCAGGCTTCCAGTAGTCCTTGTTCCCGGTGTAGCGGATGTTGGAGTCTTTCTGGTAGCTCTTGAACACGAACGGACCCGTGCCGACCGGCTTCTGGTTGATGTCGGCGGCTTTGCCTTCCTTGAGCAGCTGGGCAGCGTACTCGGCGGACTGGATCGAAGCGAAGCTCATGGCCATGTTCTGGATGAACGCGGCATCAACTTCCTTGAGGGTGAACTTGACGGTGTGATCGTCGACTTTATCGATCTTGGTGATGTTGGTGTCCATCCCCATGTCGGTGAAGTACGGGAATTCGGTCGGGTACGCCTTACGGAACGGGTCATCCTTGTTAATCATGCGATTGAAGGTGAACAGCACGTCGTCGGCGTTGAACTCACGAGTTGGCTTGAAATACGGCGTGGTGTGGAACTTGACGCCTTCACGCAGGTGGAAGGTGTAAGTCAGGCCATCCGGGGAAATGTCCCAGCTGGTGGCCAGGCCAGGAACAACGGCGGTGCCGCCACGTTCGAACTGGCTCAAACGGTTGAACATGGTTTCTGCAGAGGCGTCGAAGTCGGTTCCGGTGGTGTACTGACCAGGATCAAAACCGGCCGGGCTCCCTTCGGAGCAGAACACCAGGTTAGTCGCCGCTTGGGCGAAAGGTGCGCTAGCTAACAAGCTTGCGCCGACTAAAAACGGAATGACCGCGTGTTTAAGCATGGTGGCCTCATGATTTGTTGTCATTTTTGGAATTAGAGGACGACCTCGTGAGTCGACCTGCGGATACTTATGCAGGGCCCATACCCAATGCAAGATGCCGGGTGGCTACAAGCCTTAAACAGTGGAACGAACGTACCTTAATGTCGCATATGTATAAAAGTTGACGCATTTGAACGTTTGCGGTCGTATTTCTCGGTGCAAACGACGCACCATAGCGGTGCGGCCAGGGCGCCTGGCGCACCCGGCCGGAGCGCGGTGTTACTTATTTATACCCACCCCGTAGAACGGTGTGAGGCCGAACGGGCTGATCTTGAAGTCGGAAACTTCTTTGCGCAGAGGCTGAAAAACCGTCGAGTTGGCAATCGGTGTGATAGGCACTTGTTGCTTAAGGATTTTTTGTGCCTGTTGATAGAGCTTGACCCGCTCGTCACGGTCGGTAGAGAGCTTGGCCTGCTGAACCAGCTTGTCGTACGCCGGGTCGCACCACTTGGCGTAGTTGCTACCTTTCACTGCGGCGCAGCTGTAGAGCACGCCGAGCCAGTTATCCGGGTCACCGTTGTCGCCAGTCCAGCCGTAGATCATCGCGTCGTGCTCGCCGTTCTTGGCGCGCTTGATGTACTCGCCCCATTCATAGCTGACGATATTGGCCGTGATACCGACCTTGGCCCAGTCCTGCTGGATCATCTGCGCCGACATCCGCGCGTTCGGGTTGGACGCACGCTGCACAGTCATTGCCCATAAGTTGATAGTGGTACCGGGTGCAACCCCTGCTTCTTTTAGTAGCGCCTTTGCCTTGGTCGGGTCGTAGGGCGCGTCCTTGATGTTCGGGTCATACGACCATTGCGCTGGCGGCAGGGCGTTCTGCGCCAGTTGCCCGGCGCTTTGATAGACAGCCTTGATGATCGCCGGCTTGTCGATGGCCATGTCCAGCGCCTGGCGAACCTTGAGCTGGTCCAGTGGCGGGTGGGATACGTTGTAGGCCAGGAAGCCAAGGTTGAAACCGGCTTGCTTGAGCACCCGCAGGTTCGGGTCCTGTTCCATCACCTCGATGTCGGCCGGTCGCGGATAACCGCTGACCTGGCACTCGCCGGTCTTGAGCTTTTGCAGGCGCACGGCGGCGTCCGGGGTAATCGAGAAAATCAAGTTGTCGAGTTTTACGTCCTCGGGTTTCCAGTAGGCGCGGTTGGCGCTGTAGCGGATCTGCGAGTCCTTCTGATAACGCTTGAACACAAAGGGCCCAGTGCCGACCGGCTTCTGGTTGAGGTCAGCGGCTTTGCCTTCTTTGAGCAGCTTGTCGGCGTACTCGGCGGACTGGATCGAGGCGAAGCTCATCGCCAGGTTCTGCACAAACGCGGCGTCGATGTTGTTCAGGCTGAAGCGCACCGTGTGCTCGTCAACCTTCTCGACACTTTTGATCGTGGTGTTCAGGTCCATGTCGGTGAAGTACGGCGACTCGGTGGGGTAGGCCTTGCGAAACGGGTTTTCAGGGTCGAGCAAGCGCTGGAAGGTGAACAGCACATCGTCCGCATTGAAATCGCGGCTCGGCGTGAAGTAGTCGGTGGTATGAAACTTCACCCCGTCACGCAGGTGGAAGGTGTAGGTCAGGCCGTCTTTGGCGACCTCCCAACTCGTCGCCAAGCCTGGCTCGACTTCGGTGCCACCGCGTTTGAATTGGGTGAGACGGTTGAAGACTGTTTCGGCCGAGGCATCGAAGTCCGTGCCGCTGGTGTACTGGCTCGGGTCGAACCCGGCAGGACTGGCTTCGGAGCAGTAGACCAGGGTAGTCGCGGCGTGGGCGAATGGGGCGATGGTGGCGAGGGTGAGGGCAAGCAGAAGCGGTTTGACGGTGGTTCTATCCATGGAGTCCCCGAGGGTTTGGCGGCGGCTTTTTCTGGAGAGTAGCGTTGTTGCCGGGGCGCGCGGAAATATCCGTTTGTTAGGGTGACCCCTCTGTTTGGGCATACACAGGCCACTGTCAAACGGACCCGCCACCCATCCGTTACCGACATTTACGGTAACAACACGGTTCGCTCCTACGAAAAGCGCTGTCAGACCAGGGCATGAGGGCGAATGTTCCGACGAGTTGTGGCGGTTGCGCTGGGTTTGGGGCTGCGCCTGACCTTTTGCTATCGCTGAAAACTCAGCGAACGGGAGTGAGATCCCGGCAAAGAGTATGAATCGAGTGCCAGTACCACCATAATTGCCGCCAGCTTATCCGCTGTTCGCAATGCTTTATGGCGACTGTGTGCGGGCAGACTTCGGTCTGGCCGGTTCTACTCCCGGTAATCTCACACCGCACACAGCTGCCACCCCTTCGCCGAGTGAGATCGGCAAGCGATGGCTCCCTAAATGAGTGGAGTATTCAAATGGACAAGCTAATCCCCGATCCCCCGCACACGACGACGTTTCGTCGTACGAATCCCTCGACTCCCAAAACTCCACGATGCTGCCCACCGGGCACTGGATCACTATCTGAAACCGACGCTCGCCAAACTGCGCTTCAGCGATTTGCGCTCCGACCGGTTATTCAGTGTCGCCCCTGATGTGGGCACTGAAAGCCTGTTGGCCAACGCCTCGGAAGACCTGGCGTCGGTGAAAGTCATGGCCGCCGACCTGGCGTTTGAGATCGAAGGTTCACGGCGCCATGTGGCGCTGGCGATTTGTCGGCTGGTGGATGGGGTGCAGTTGCTGGTGGACAGGGCGCTGGATGATTTTGATGTGCCGGAGCCGGCGGAGTATCAGGTCAAGTAGGGCGCGGTGGGTCAGTCAGCGAAAGGCTGGCTGACCCACCTCAATTTCAAGGCATCAACACTTCAATCGAGCCATCGGCGGTCATGTTGATCTGGTTGGTGCCGGCTTCGACATCCAGAGTGGCTGGTGCGGGCCCCATACGGCTATTAGACTTTTATAGGCATTCGCTCAATACCCCTAGAACAAGTACACCGCCGAAAGAAAAAGTCGCCATTCGAAACGGAATAATGACCCAGCGTCGTAGATGCGGGGGAAAGCGCCTGATGTCTTCAAGTGCCTGCGGGTTGTTTATTAGCAACACAGAAGCGCGCCCGCGAAGTATTGCAGTGATTTGGCTGAGTCTGTACCTGCGGCCGTATAAGCCATTGCCCATATCCCGGCGGTTGCTTTGAACGAGATAACAGTGCGTGAGGTGAGACTCAATTTCGTCGAGTTTGAAAAGGCTCACGTACGCCATGACGGCCAAGTTGATAAAAATCAGCGTGAACAAGACAACAGCAACAGCCGCGTAAAGCAACTTCGTTTCATTCATGGCGTTGTAGCTTCGTAAATGATTTCACCGGCGGACTCCAGGGCTTTCGAGCCTAGATTTCCTCCAACAGATGCTGTCGCGCCACTTAAAACCAAGACGCATATTACGCCTCCAATTCCACGAGTTTTCAGCGCCAAACCCGCACAATACTCCATTGTGACAGGTGCGGCATAAGCACCCGCGATGGCTGAGCCTCCAACGTTGCCGGCCAACTTTCCTCCTTCTATGAGTTTCACCTTCCGGCACTCTTCGTCGGTTCCGGTGCGACAGACTTCATTGATTCGCATAGTTGAGGCCCCTGTCGCTAAGCCGATGCCGACATATCCTCCTGCCTGCATGAACCTCGCGGCCCGTGCTACTCCTTCAATGTTCGTGGCATAACCCGGCAACTGCGCCGGCGCTCCTGCCTTATTCCAATGGTGAATCGTTCTACGAGACGACAGCCCCAACGCACGTTTGAGCTTGGGATGACCTGGAATTCCGATGCCCTTGCGCACCAAAGGTCCCAGACTGGCATCCAGCTTTGCCATCAGGCGTTTGCGTTGGGCAAAGAACTCCGGTGAGTGCAGATGTCCGTGTTGACGGTAGTGCTGTTGATGCAGCTCCTCGAAGTGTTTCAGTGTGATTTTCAGCGTTTCCAGATGTTGCCCGATCATGAAAGAAGCCACCCCCAGCGACCCCGCCGACACCTCAAGAAACGGCTCAATCACCTCATGATGCTCAACCATGAATGCCGCTTCTTCATCGCTCAGGTCCTTGAGCGCTTCGTTGACCTTATTTGCAGCGATCATCAATTGCGCCTCCTCCCGACGACACATGTAATGCCTGGAATCGCTGAAGATCACCATTTGCCCAGGCTTCACCTGTTCGCCGAGATGGCGGTTGAGCGAGCGGAACACTTTGCGCAAGGCATCGCTGGGCGGGTTTTCGTACAGCGAGCGTTCCAGTGTTTCGAGACTCATAGGCCGCTGGATGATGTGAAACCCGGACTCGGCCGGCTGCGGCAGGGTGAATGCGTGGTCCTCGACCAGGTGTTGCGCCGGTGGCGGTTCGGGTTTGGGCTTGAAGGCGTTCCACGAGGCGCCGCCGTTATCGGGGGCGACGCGTGGCGTCACCATCACCCAGTCGCCGCTGCTGACGGCGTCGATGAGTTTTTTCTGATGGGCGGCCTGCATGTAGTTGGAGCGATCGGCGCCGACAGCGCTCAGCAGGTTGTCGAAACCTTGCAGGTTGTCCGGATAGCTCAGCGCCCGGCTTAGGTCGTAGGAAGCCTGGCTGCTGTCGAGCACTTGACCGCGCTGGCCGGCGAGTTGGCTTTTGGGGATGAGTTTGGTCACGCCCGTGTCCCGTTCTGTGGAAACGGGCGACTGTGGCGAGTGGACTCAGGAAACGATGCCGGGCGATTCGGTGAAGAGTGTAGGGATGATCCGATTCGTTGGCATGCCGACATTAACGTTTACAACACCAGCGACTCCTACAAAAAGCGCTGTCAGCCGAAGGCATGAGGACGAATGTTCCGACGAGTTGTGGCGGTTGCGCTGGGTTTGGGGCTGCGCCTAACCTTTGGCTGTCGCTGCAAAATCAGCGATCAGGTGTGGAAACCTGGAATCTCAGTAGGCGTATAGCCTCACCACCGCAATCGTTGCCGATGTATTCTCTCGTCGGCAAGAAAAGCGTCATGGCGGCTGTGCGTGGGCAGACTTTGGTCTGACCGGGGTCCTACTGTCCCGTTTTCCACCCCACGTATAGCCGCCACCTATTTGCCGTGTGGAAATGGCAAAAGATGGCTCCCATTTGCGAGTAAGGAGCATCTGCATGGACAAGTTAATCCCCGATCCCCCCGCACCCGACGACGTTTCGCCGTACGAATCCCTCGACTCCCAAAAACTCCACGATGCTGCCCACCGGGCACTGGATGACTACCTGAAACCGACGCTCGCCAAACTGCGCTTCAGCAATTTGCGTTCTGACCGGTTATTCAGCGTCGCCCCTGATGTGGGCACTGAAAGCCTGTTGGCCAACGCCTCGGAAGACCTGGCGTCGGTGAAAGTCATGGCCGCCGACCTGGCGTTCGAGATCGAAGGTTCGCGGCGCCATGTGGCACTGGCGATTTGTCGGCTGGTGGATGGCGTGCAGTTGCTGGTGGACAGGGCACTGGATGATTTTGATGTGCCGGAGCCGGCGGAGTATCAGGTCAAGTAGGGCGCGGTGGGTCAGTCAGCGGAGGGCTGGCTGACCCACCCCAACTTCAAGGCATCAACACTTCAATCGAGCCATCGGCGGTCATGCTGACCTGGCTGGTGCCGGCTTCGACATCCGGGGTCACCGGTGCCGAGTCCATGCCCGCGGCTTTCATCATCATTGGCGCGCGCAGGTAAGGCTGTGGATAACCGTTGCTGTTGAGGTTCAGGTTGACGATTTTGTAACCCTTGCCGCCCAGTGCATCAGTGGCCAGTTGGGCGCGGGCCTTGAAGGCGGTGACGGCTTCTTTGAGCAGCGCATCTTCGCTGGCCTTGCGGGTCGGGGTGGCGATGGCGAAATCCATGCCGCCCATCTTCAGATCAGTTAGCAGTTCGCCGGTGAGTTTGGACAGCGCCGCGAAGTTCGAGCTTTCCAGGCGCAGTTCGGCGCGCTCGCGCCAGCCGGTGATTTTCTGGCCCTTGGTGTCGTAGATCGGGTAGCTGTGACGGCTGCCCTGGCGCAGGGTGATGTCCTTGACCTGTTTGGCCTGGGCCAGCGCCTTGTTCATGGTGGTGCTGACGTCGGCGGCGAGTTTCGCCGGGTCGGTGTTTTGTTCTTCGGTGTAGAGGGTCACGATCATCAGGTCGCGGGCCACTTCCTGACTGACTTCGGCGCGCAGGGAAATCTGGTTGTAGTGAAGTTCGTCGACGGCCAATGCCGGCAGGCTGACGACGGTGCCGACACTGAGGGCGAGAAGGGCGGCGCTGCGGCGCAATGTGTTCATGAAAGCTCCTTGGGCGGTGCGCAGGGGTAAGGGTCCGAGCCTGCGTGAAACCATCAGACTGTAGCTTTTATTGCCGGGTTCACCCGATTACAACTTCTATACAGATCGAGCTCGCACCACTACCTGTAGCAGCTGGCGAAGCCTGCGTTTGGCCGCGAAGCGGTCGTAAAATCAGCTACCGCGTTTTTTCAGATTGAATGCGTTCTCTGGATTGCGACCGCTTCGCGCTCGAACGCAGGCTTCGCCAGCTGCTACAGGGATTGCGGTGTGATGTGAACTGTCTTTGCCGTGTGGCGCTTTGCCGCACTTTTGCCTGTCGGGGCCCTCGCTTGGTTATACTCGACGCGATCCGCCTGGAGCGCTCATCAGGAGAGCTCATGCTCGCCCCCGTACAACTGCTTTCCGCGACTCGCCAGAACCTCTGGCGACTGACGTTCATCCGCACCCTGGTGCTGGCCGCTCAGGCCGGTTCGGTAGGGCTCGCCTACTGGTTCAACCTGCTGCCGCTGCCGTGGTTTCAACTGGCGGCGACCCTCGGTTGCTCGATGTTGCTGTGTGCCTTTACCGCGATCCGCTTGCGCACTTCATGGCCGGTGACCGAGCTCGAATACGCCGTGCAACTGGCCTGCGACCTGTTTATCCACAGCGCGCTGCTGTATTTCTCCGGCGGTTCGACCAACCCGTTCGTTTCCTATTACCTGGTGCCGCTGACCATCGCCGCCGTCACGCTGCCGTGGCGCTATTCGGTGATTCTCTCGGGCATCGCGCTGGCGATGTACACCTTGTTGCTGGCGCAGTTTTACCCGCTGGAAACATTCCCGATGTACCGGGAAAAGATGCAGATCTACGGCATGTGGCTGAGTTTTGCCCTGGCGGCTGCGGTGATTACCTTCTTCGCGGCGCGGATGGCCGAAGAGCTGCGCCGCCAGGAAGAACTGCGGGCGATTCGCCGGGAAGAAGGTCTGCGCGATCAACAGTTGCTGGCCGTGGCGACCCAGGCCGCTGGCGCCGCTCACGAATTGGGTACGCCGTTGGCGACCATGAGCGTGCTGCTCAAGGAAATGCAGCAGGATCATAATGACCCGCTGCTGCAAGATGACTTGAGGGTGCTGCAGGATCAGGTGAAGCTGTGCAAGGAGACCTTGCAGCAGCTGGTTCGTGCCGCTGAAGCCAATCGTCGGCTGGCGGTGGAGATGCAGGGCGTCAGCGTCTGGCTCGATGAAGCGCTTAACCGCTGGCACTTGATGCGTCCCGAAGCGACCTACCGCTTGCGGCGCCTGGGGCTTGGCGATGAACCGCGTCTGGCGCCGCCGCCAGACCTGACCCAGGCCTTGCTGAATTTGCTGAACAACGCCGCCGATGCCTGCCCCGAAGGGCTGGAAGTGACGCTGAACTGGGATTCTGTCGAGCTGACCATCAGCATTCGCGACCACGGCCCCGGTGTGCCGCTGGCGATTGCCGAACAGATCGGCAAGCCGTTTTTTACCACCAAGGGCAAAGGTTTCGGCCTGGGCCTGTTTTTGAGCAAGGCCAGCGTGACACGCGCTGGCGGCTCAGTGAAACTCTACAGTCATGAGGAAGGCGGTACGCTCACCGAGCTGCGCCTGCCCCGTGTCGCCCGAGGAGACGAACATGAGTGACGAGATCCAAGTCGAAGGCGAAGACCTGCCGCATTTGTTGCTGGTAGACGACGACGCAACGTTTACCCGCGTGATGGCCCGTGCCATGAACCGTCGCGGTTTTCGCGTCAGCACTGCAGGCTCTGCCGAAGAGGGCCTGATCATCGCCCAGCAGGATCTGCCGGACTATGCCGCGCTGGACCTGAAAATGGACGGTGATTCGGGCCTGGTGTTGCTGCCAAAACTGCTCGAGCTCGACCCGGAAATGCGCGTGGTGATTCTCACCGGTTACTCGAGCATTGCCACCGCCGTCGAGGCGATCAAGCGCGGTGCCTGCAACTACCTGTGCAAACCGGCCGATGCCGATGACGTGCTGGCCGCCTTGCTCTCAGAGCATGCAGACCTTGATACCCTGGTGCCGGAAAACCCGATGTCGGTGGACCGCCTGCAATGGGAGCACATCCAGCGCGTGCTGACCGAGCATGAAGGCAACATCTCCGCCACTGCCCGCGCCCTGGGCATGCACCGGCGCACCCTGCAGCGCAAACTGCAGAAGCGTCCCGTTCGTCGCTGAACCGGCGCTGAACGGTTATCGCCAGACCTCGCGACAACCCGAGCCGATCATCTATGATCGGCTCGTGCCTGTTCTTTTCTTTATCGAGTCTGAACCATGAATCAGAACGCTGAATATTCCGCGGTCAACGACAGTGTGCGCGGGCAGTTTTTTCGCCGTGTCTGGCAGATGATCACGCCGTACTGGCGCAGTGAAGAGAAAGGTACGGCCTGGGCACTGCTGATCGCGGTGATCGTGCTGTCGCTGATCAGCGTGGGGATCTCGGTGTGGTTCAACACCTGGTACAAGGACTTCTACAACGCCCTGCAAAAGAAGGACGAAGCGGCGTTCTGGCATCTGATCCTGTATTTCAGCGCGATTGCCGCGGTGGCGATTGTCGGTGCGGTGTACCGGCTCTACCTGACCCAGATGCTGACTATTCGCTGGCGGGCCTGGCTCACCGAGAAGCACTTCGCCCGTTGGCTCGGCGACAAGAATTACTATCAGCTGGAGCAGGGCGGTTACACCGATAACCCGGACCAGCGGATTTCCGAAGACCTTAACAACTTCACGTCCAACACCCTGGCTTTGGGGCTGGGCCTGATCCGCAATATCGTCAACCTGGTGTCGTTCTCGATCATCCTGTGGGGGGTGTCGGGCAGTATCGAGGTGTTTGGCTTTACCATTCCTGGCTACATGTTCTGGTGCGTGCTGGTCTATGCGACAGTCGGTAGCTGGCTGACGCATTTGATCGGTCGCCGCTTGATCGGTCTGAATAACCAACAACAACGCTTCGAAGCCGACCTGCGTTTTTCCATGGTCCGGGTGCGTGAAAACGCCGAGAGTATTGCCCTGTACAACGGCGAACCGAACGAACATCAGCGCTTGAGCACACGGTTTGGCAGGGTCTGGCACAACTTCTGGGACATCATGAAAGTGTCCAAGCGCCTGACCTTCTTTACCTCCGGTTACGGCCAGATCGCGATTATCTTCCCGTTCATGGTCGCTGCGCCGCGCTACTTTGCCGGCAAGATCGAACTCGGTGAACTGATGCAAATCAGCTCGGCCTTCGGCAACGTGCAGGAGAGTTTCAGCTGGTTCATCAGTGCGTACCAGGACCTCGCCTCGTGGCGCGCCACCTGCGACCGTTTGCTGAGTTTCCGTCAGGCCATGAGCGAAAACGAAGAGCGCCAGCCGGCCATTGACGTGCAGAATCAGGGCTCGGAACTGAAAATCCACAACCTGGGGCTGGACCTGGCCGACGGTCGTCACTTGCTGACCAATGCCGACATGACGGTAGAGGCGGGCGAGCGCGTCATGCTCAGCGGTCGTTCCGGCAGTGGCAAATCCACCTTGCTGCGGGCGATGGGGCATCTTTGGCCTGCGGGTCACGGCAACATCCGACTGCCGGCTGCGCGCTATCTGTTCCTCCCGCAAAAGCCGTATCTGCCGATTGGCAGCCTGCGTGACGCCCTGAGTTATCCACAGGCCGGCGACACCTACACGCACGAGCACTACGCGCGCGTGTTGGAAACTTGCCGTTTGCCGCATCTGGTTTCCCGTCTCGACGAAGCCAATCACTGGCAGCGAATGCTCTCACCGGGTGAGCAGCAACGTCTGGCGTTTGCCCGAGCGCTGCTCTACGCACCGCAATGGCTGTACATGGACGAAGCGACTTCGGCGATGGACGAAGAGGATGAAGCGTCGCTGTATCAGGCACTGATAGATCATTTGCCAGGCCTGAGCATCGTCAGCGTCGGCCATCGCAGCAGTCTGAAACGTTTCCATCCACGGCATGTGCGCATCGACAGCGGCCATCTGCTGGAGCAGACCGTCACCGCGTAAACCCCAAAACCCCCTGTGGGAGCGAGCCTGCTCGCGATAGCGGTCTGACATCCAGCATCAAGGTGTCTGACACTCCGCTATCGCGAGCAAGCTCGCTCCCACAAAGGGTATGGTGTTCTCAGGCAGTGATCGTACAACTGCGCTGCGCTATGATGCGTTCACCACCGTTTGCCTGAGACTGATGTTCACCATGGAAAACCCGATCGACGCCCCCCGTCTTCCGCGCAAGCGCCGCAGCCTCGCGCAGGAACTGGTTACGGTGCTGTCCGAGCAGATTCGCGACGGCCTGCTCAAGCGTGGCGACAAGTTGCCCACCGAGTCGGCGATCATGGAAGCCCATGGCGTCAGCCGCACCGTGGTGCGTGAAGCGATATCGCGTTTGCAGGCGGCGGGGCAGGTTGAGACCCGTCATGGTATCGGCACGTTTGTGCTCGACACGCCGAGCCCAAGCGGCTTTCGCATCGATCCGGCGACCGTGGTGACCTTGCGCGATGTGCTGGCGATCCTGGAGTTGCGCATCAGCCTGGAAGTGGAATCCGCAGGCCTTGCCGCACAACGCCGCAGCCCCGAACAGTTGGCCTTGATGCGCGCGGCTCTGGATGCCCTGAACGAAAGCGCAGCCCACGCTGGCGATGCGGTGGCATCGGACTTCCAGTTCCATTTGCAGATTGCCCTGGCCACCGGCAACCGCTACTTCACCGACATCATGACCCACCTGGGCACCAGCATCATTCCGCGTACCCGGCTCAATTCTGCGCGGCTGGCCCACGATGACCAGCAGCACTACATGAATCGCCTGGCGCGTGAGCACGAAGAAATCTACGACGCCATCGCCCGCCAGGATTCGGACGCAGCCCGCGCGGCCATGCGCCTGCACCTGACCAACAGCCGCGAACGACTGCGCCATGCCCATGAAGAGGCAGAGGCGCAGCGTTGAAGGTTCACGCTTCGATGTACAGCTTCACACACTCCGAATAAGGCTCGAGGCTGGATTCATCGGCGAATTTGTAGCGCAATTCGACGGCTGTATTCGAGTACGCCTCCAGTACCGCTTTCGGGATGTACAGTTCGATTCCTGTGAGTTTGATCATGTCATCGACGGCGTCATTCCAGGCGCCGGTTGGTGCTTGAAGACCTTCCCAGTCGGGCGATTCCGGATCGGCTCCGAGGATTGGGTAAACGTCCCAGTTTGCTTCGAAATGGTCCGAGTCGGGAACAAGCATTTTCAGCGTGTCACTCAGGCTCGACAATTTCACAGTTGTTTTTTCAGGGGGCAGACTGGACAGCTGCGGAAGAATGGGCGGGGCAAGCATCATGATGGGGGCGCTCTCCGTGCGTGGCAGGCCATGATTCATTCACGGCGGGATCTGCACAGTACGAGTGTTTAGCCGGGGGCGCTGAAAATGATCATGACCAGGCGTTTCTGAGATGGCGCGACGACACACTCATGCCTGCGTATGCGCTTACACCTGACCAAAGGATGAACCGTAAGCCTGATCATCTGCCCTACCAATATATGGGGTACGACCGAATCAACGCATGGGCGGGGCCTTCCAGTTCTCGAAGATTGAGGGTTCCCTCGACGACTTCCTGGAGTTCCGGTTCATGCAAAACCTTCTGTTGTGCAGTCATGATCAAAATCCCTTTAGCGATATTTCAAACCGTTTGATGAACGCCGCTTTGAACCCTGCGCTAAAGGAGCCGGTTTGCTAACTCCGGAGCTATTTAAGTCACGGCCGACTAAGCCCGCCTACTGTCAGAAATTACAGGTTCGACGAGCGGTAGGTATTCAAAGGTCTGGTTGCAAGAATGGTGTTGGCTGGCAGATTGCCTTCGCGAGCAAGCCCGCTCCCACACTGGATTGAAGTCGTACGCAAGCTCTGTGTACGACAAAGATCAAATGTGGGAGCGGGCTTGCCCGCGAAGGGGCCGCCAGCCATCTCGCTATAACTTCAGCCAGTCTTGAGGATCGAACGATCCACCCTCACCGCCAGTTTCCCGGCTGCGGACTTGGCATCAAACGCCACATGGCCCTTGTCATCCACAGTCGCCCGCGCAACCGGCACGCCATTGGCCAGCAGTTCCAGCGGTGCGCCGTTGAGGGATTGGCCCGAGGCCAGTTCGAGTGTCAGGTTGATAGTCATCGGTGATTTCCTTATCAGGCGTTGCGGTCAATGAAGGTGCTGGTGTGCGCGTCGATCGAGCCGATCAGTTCCGGCGAGCCGCCGCGAAACTGGCGGAAAATGTTGCGTGAGGCGCCGTTGCCCGGCACGTTCAGCGTTGGCTGAAAGCGTTCGCTCAACTCCGCGTAATTCGACCACGGGCCGATGTAGGACTCATTCAAGCCATTGGTGTAGCTGAAGGCGTAACGCACGGCATTGCCGGGCAACCAGTTGGGTTCGCCAGGCGTTTGGCTCTGCCAGCCGTCAGCCTGGATCGTCGGGGCTGTGGCTGGGGAGTCCAGGTAGCCGGCCGGTTTGTTCGGCGTGTAGTCCTTGAGCAGCAAGTAAGTGCTCCAGCCCCACCAGTTGTCGATCCGGCTGCTGTCGTTGAGGTTGTTGACGTCGCTGCGCCGCAGCACCTTGTTGCCGTCCAGAACAAACAACCCGGAGAAGTTGCCCGCCGGTTTTTTCACAGTGTTGAGGTCGGGCAGGTACTTCAGCGCAACGTAGCTGGACGGCGCGGGCAGTGAACCGCTGAGGAACGTATCGAAGACTTCGTCGGCCGAGCGCTGGACCGCGAGTTTGACCTGTTTGCGGTTGGCGCTGTCGACCGAGTCGAAGTAGCGTTTGTCGCCGTAGGCATGCCACTGATCACCGTTGGCGTTGTTCACGTTGAGGCCGTATTTGCTGTCTTCGTCGTGCATGAAACGGGTGATCAGCGAACCCAGGTCACTCGGCGTCACCACCGCCGCCAGTTGTTTGCGCGGGATTCGCAGATGGCCGGCAGAGAACAGGTCGGTCAGGTAATGGTCGGCAAATGCGTTCATTGCGTAGGCCAGTTCCAATTGCTTTTCATCGCCGCTGTTGTGCGCGAGAACAGCCTGTTGCAGCGCGGCGGTGTGCCCGGCGATGTATGCCAGCAGCGCCCATTCGCCGAAGTGGTCGGCATTGTTCGCTGCCAGTTTCAGATAGCGCCCCAAGGGGAACAGTGCCGAGACGAAACTGCCACCGCCGGTGATCTTGTTCCACTCTTCAGACAACGTATCACCGAGTGCGTCGTAGACCTCGTGGGGTTGTTTGCCGTCCCTGATCGCCTGATTGGCGGCAGCGATTTCCTTCTGCATCACGCTGAGAATCAACCCGGCTTCTGCTCGTGACGCCGGCAGTACGGCCAGTGAGTTGAACGCGGCAGTAAAACGCTGGATGCGATCAACCGGGGTCGCGCCATCGCAGATTGGCTGGTCGGGAATGCCGTAGAAATCACCGCCTAGCGAAACGATTTGGCCGTAGCTCAGTGCCAGGCCATTGGGCAGGTGCAATGGCACTTGCCAGGCCGCAACGGCCGGTGCGTCCTTGACGAAGCGCAGCAGGGTGGCATCGCCGATGGCGGTGTGTTCGCCGCCTTCGAAACGCGGTGCAGGCTCGGTGTTCAGCGATTTTCCAGCCAGACCGGGTGTGTGATGTTTGGGGCTGTGTTGACTGTGAGTCAGCAGTATCAGGTGATCGCCGTCACCGGAAATGGCAATGCCATGTTCGCTGAACAGCTGATCCAGATCGGCAATGATCCGGTCGTCATGAGTGAGGTTTTCCTGCGATTGGGTATGTAGACCTGACATTTCTAGCTCCTTGATATGTCGTAGGTTGCGTCTCGAATTACTGTATGTATATACAGTTGTTGTCGAGCATAGCTGCAAACTTTCCTACGTCAAGGAAGTGATTTTTCCTACCCGGATTTTCCATCTGGCGATGAAATGCAGTTGACGGTCGTATTTTAAGTTGTACGATGACCTACAACTTCGGCGAGAGCTGATCAGGTTTTCTCATCACAACGTGCGTCCAGGGTGTTCGAATAATGAATCCACAAGAACTGAAGTCCATCCTCTCCTCCGGTTTGCTGTCTTTCCCGGTTACCGATTTCAATGCTCAGGGCGATTTCCATCGCGCGGGCTATATCAAACGTCTCGAATGGCTGGCCCCATACGGCGCTTCGGCCTTGTTCGCCGCAGGCGGCACCGGTGAGTTCTTCTCCCTGGCGGCCAGCGAATATTCCGAAGTGATCAAGACGGCCGTAGACACCTGCGCCAGCAGTGTGCCGATTCTGGCCGGTGTCGGTGGTTCTACCCGTCAGGCCATCGAATACGCTCAGGAAGCCGAGCGCCTGGGCGCCAAAGGCTTGCTGCTGCTGCCGCACTACTTGACTGAAGCCAGTCAGGACGGCGTTGCCGCCCACGTTGAAGCCGTGTGCAAATCGGTGAAGATCGGTGTGGTGGTTTACAACCGCAATGTCTGCCGCCTGACCGCGCCGCTGCTGGAACGCCTGGCTGAACGCTGCCCGAACCTGATCGGCTACAAGGATGGGCTGGGCGATATCGAGTTGATGGTGTCGATCCGTCGCCGCCTCGGTGATCGCTTCAGCTACCTGGGTGGTCTGCCGACTGCCGAAGTCTATGCCGCGGCTTATAAGGCGCTGGGCGTTCCGGTCTATTCCTCGGCGGTGTTCAACTTCCTGCCGAAAATGGCGATGGATTTCTACCACGCCATCGCTCGCGACGATCACGCTACCGTCGGCAAACTGATCGATGATTTCTTCCTGCCTTACCTGGACATCCGTAACCGCAAGGCCGGTTACGCGGTAAGCATCGTCAAGGCGGGCGCGAAAATCGCTGGCTACGATGCAGGTCCCGTACGGACCCCGCTGACTGACCTGACGCCGGAAGAGTTCGAAATGCTCGCGGCGTTGATGGACAAGCAAGGCGCGCAATAACCCGCTGAATCAACCAGGGCCGCTGAGCAATCGGCGGCTTTTTGTGTAAGAACTTCTGTTAAGGGGAAAGCGCTGTGGCAGACGTAAAACGATTCGACAACTTCATTGGCGGCCAATGGGTCGCGGGTACCGAGTATTCGACCAATATCAACCCGTCCGAGTTGACCGATGTCATTGGCGAATATGCCAAGGCTGACCTGGCTCAGGTGAACGCGGCTATCGACGCCGCTCGTGCTGCTTTCCCGGCCTGGTCGACTTCAGGCATTCAGGCACGCAGCGATGCGCTGGATAAAGTCGGCAGCGAAATCCTCGCGCGTCGCGAAGAACTCGGCACCTTGCTGGCGCGGGAGGAGGGCAAGACCCTGCCTGAAGCCATCGGCGAGGTGTCTCGTGCCGGCAACATCTTCAAGTTCTTCGCGGGTGAATGCCTGCGTCTGTCCGGCGATTACCTGCCGTCAGTGCGTCCTGGCGTCAACGTCGAAGTCACCCGCGAAGCCCTTGGCGTGGTGGGTTTGATCACGCCGTGGAACTTCCCGATTGCGATCCCGGCGTGGAAAATCGCCCCGGCCTTGGCCTACGGCAACTGCGTGGTGCTCAAGCCGGCAGAGCTGGTGCCCGGTTGCGCCTGGGCCCTGGCCGAAATCATTTCCCGTGCCGGTTTCCCGGCCGGGGTGTTCAACCTGGTGATGGGCAGCGGTCGAGTGATCGGCGACGCCATGGTCAACAGCCCGAAAGTCGACGGCATCAGCTTCACCGGCTCGGTGGGTGTAGGCCGGCAGATCGCGGTCAACTGTGTGTCGCGTCAGGCCAAGGTGCAGTTGGAAATGGGCGGCAAGAACCCGCAGATCATTCTCGACGACGCCGACCTCAAGCAGGCTGTCGAACTGTCGGTGCAGAGTGCGTTTTACTCCACTGGCCAGCGTTGCACGGCCTCGAGCCGCTTGATCGTCACCGCCGGGATTCACGACAAATTTGTCGAGGCCATGGCTGAGCGGATGAGGTCGATCAAGGTCGGGCATGCCTTGAAGAGCGGCACCGATATCGGCCCGGTGGTTTCCCAGGCACAACTGGAACAGGACCTGAAGTACATCGACATCGGCCAGTCCGAAGGTGCGCGACTGGTCAGTGGCGGTGGCCTGGTGACTTGCGACACCGAAGGCTATTACCTGGCGCCAACGCTGTTTGCCGACAGTGAGGCGGCGATGCGTATCAGCCGCGAAGAGATCTTCGGCCCGGTGGCGAACATCGTTCGGGTGGCCGATTACGACGCGGCGCTGGCGATGGCCAACGACACCGAGTTCGGTTTGTCGGCGGGTATCGCGACCACGTCGTTGAAGTATGCCAACCACTTCAAGCGCCACTCCCAGGCCGGGATGGTGATGGTCAATCTGCCGACTGCCGGTGTGGATTACCACGTGCCCTTTGGTGGCCGGAAAGGTTCATCCTATGGATCGCGGGAGCAAGGTCGCTACGCGCAGGAGTTCTACACCGTGGTGAAGACTGCCTATATCGGTTCGTAACACGCAACACCGCCTTCTGTGGGAGCAAGCTCGCTCCCACAGAAAGCAAAAAACAAAACGATTACCCGCAAAAAAAATAATTAGTGGGAGTACATCTACATGCAAGCGACCAAGCCGACCCACGTCCGCTATTTAATCCTGCTCATGCTGTTTCTGGTGACCACGATCAACTACGCCGACCGTGCCACCATCGCCATTGCCGGCTCCAGCCTGCAAAAAGACCTGGGCATCGACGCCGTCACCCTCGGCTACATATTCTCTGCATTCGGTTGGGCCTACGTCGCCGGTCAGATCCCCGGCGGCTGGCTGCTCGACCGTTTCGGTTCGAAAAAAGTCTATGCCCTGAGCATCTTCACCTGGTCGCTGTTCACCGTGCTGCAAGGCTATGTCGGTGAGTTCGGTGTCTCCACCGCCATCGTCGCGCTGTTCATGTTGCGCTTTCTGGTGGGCCTGGCCGAAGCGCCATCCTTCCCCGGTAATGCACGCATCGTTGCGGCCTGGTTTCCAACCGCCGAACGCGGGACCGCCTCGGCGATCTTCAACTCGGCGCAATACTTCGCCACGGTGATCTTCGCGCCGCTGATGGGCTGGATCGTCTACAGCTTTGGCTGGCAGCACGTGTTTATGGTGATGGGCGGGATCGGCATCGTGTTCTCGCTGATCTGGTTGAAAATTATCCACAGCCCGCGCCAGCACCCGATGATCAATGACGCCGAGTTCAAACACATCGCCGACAACGGCGGCCTGGTCGACATGGATCAGGACCGGGGCAAGCGCAGCGACGGACCGAAGTGGGATTACGTGCGCCAACTGCTGAGCAACCGCATGATGCTTGGCGTGTATCTGGGCCAGTACTGCATCAATGGCATCACCTATTTCTTCCTGACCTGGTTCCCGGTGTACCTGGTGCAGGAACGCGGCATGACCATTCTCAAGGCTGGTTTCATTGCCTCGCTGCCGGCGATCTGTGGGTTTATCGGTGGGGTGCTGGGCGGGCTCATTTCCGACTACCTGCTGCGCAAGGGCCACTCGCTGACCTTCGCCCGCAAGGCGCCAATCATCGGTGGGCTGTTGCTGTCGACCAGTATCGTGGCCTGCAACTATGTGGACATCGAATGGATCGTCGTGGGCTTCATGGCCCTGGCCTTCTTCGGTAAAGGTGTGGGCGCATTGGGTTGGGCGGTGGTTTCCGATACCTCGCCAAAACAGATCGCAGGCTTGAGTGGCGGGCTGTTCAACATGTTCGGCAATATCGCGTCGATCACTACACCGATCGTGATTGGCTACATCATCAGTACCACCGGGTCGTTCAAATGGGCGCTGGTGTTTGTCGGCTGTAACGCGCTGGTCGCGGTGTTCAGCTACCTGGTCATCGTTGGGCCGATCAAGCGCGTGGTACTCAAAGATCCACCCGCCAATGGCTCCGAACTGACTAACAAATTGTCTCAAGCGCATTCCTGAGGAGCGGCGTCATGCAGTTGATTGAACATTCCGACTCGCCGCGCTACATCCGGCTGCACGAGCGCGACAACGTGGTGATCGTGGTCAATGACCAGGGCGTACCGGCCGGCACTGAATTCCCGGACGGCTTGGTGACCGTGGAGTTCGTGCCACAGAGCCACAAGGTGACGCTGGAGGATATCCCCGAGGGCGGCCAGGTGATCCGTTACGGCCAGACCATCGGTTACGCCTTGCAGCCGATCCCGCGTGGCAGTTGGGTCAAGGAAGATCAACTGCGCATGCCCACCGCGCCGCCGCTGGACAGCCTGCCGCTGTCCACCGAGGTGCCGGCCGCACAAGCGCCGCTGGAAGGTTTCACCTTCGAGGGTTATCGCAATGCCGACGGCACCGTCGGTACGCGCAACATTCTCGGGATCACCACCACCGTGCAATGCGTCACTGGGGTGCTCGACCATGCGGTCAAGCGCATCAAGGATGAGTTGCTGCCCAAGTACCCGCACGTCGATGACGTGATCGCATTGACCCATAGTTACGGCTGTGGCGTGGCGATTACCGCCACCGACGCCTACATCCCGATCCGCACCGTGCGCAATCTGGCGCGCAACCCGAACCTGGGCGGCGAAGCGTTGGTGATCAGTCTGGGCTGCGAGAAATTGCAGGCCGGGCAGGTGATGCACGAGAACGACAGCTCGGTCGACCTCAGCGAGCCATGGTTGTATCGCTTGCAGGATTCCAGTCATGGTTTCAGCGAGATGATCGAGCAGATCATGGCGTTGGCTGAAATCCGCCTGAAGAAACTCGATCAGCGCCGCCGCGTAACCGTGCCGGCGTCCGAGTTGATCCTCGGCATGCAGTGCGGTGGCAGTGATGCGTTTTCCGGGATCACCGCCAACCCGGCGCTGGGTTATGCCTCGGATTTGTTGCTAAGGGCCGGGGCGACGGTGATGTTTTCCGAAGTCACTGAAGTGCGCGATGCGATCTACCTGCTGACTTCGCGGGCAGAAACCAAGGAAGTCGCCCAGGAACTGGTGCGCGAAATGGATTGGTACGACCGCTACCTGGCCAAGGGCGAAGCGGACCGCAGTGCCAACACCACGCCGGGTAACAAGAAGGGCGGGTTGTCGAACATTGTCGAGAAATCCCTGGGCTCGATCGTCAAGTCCGGCAACAGCGCGATCAATGGCGTGCTCGGCCCGGGCGAACGCTTCAAGCGCAAAGGGCTGATTTTTTGTGCGACACCGGCCAGTGATTTTGTCTGCGGGACCTTGCAACTGGCGGCCGGGATGAACCTGCACGTGTTCACCACCGGGCGCGGCACGCCTTATGGCCTGGCGATGGCGCCGGTGGTCAAGGTCTCGACCCGAACCGAACTGGCCCAGCGTTGGCCGGATCTGATCGACATTGATGCGGGGCGGATTGCAACCGGACGTGCATCCATCGAAGAGTTGGGCTGGGAGTTGTTCCACTTCTATCTGGACGTGGCCAGCGGCAGGAAGCAGACGTGGGCGGAGCGGCATAAGCTGCACAACGACATTACCTTGTTCAACCCGGCGCCTATCACGTAGGACCGCGTTATCGTTCATCGCGAGCAGGCTCGCTCCCACAAGGATGGCGCTGAACCTGTGGGAGCGAGCCTGCTCGCGAAAGCGGTCTACCAGACGCCAGCGGCCTAGGTGGCTTATCATTAGCCCCCTAACGACGCCCCTCAAGGTTCACCCGGCATGCTGGCAATCTTTTTCGAAACGCTGACCATCACCGCGCCAGTCTTTGCCATGCTGTTTTTGGGCGTTCTGCTCAAGCGCATCAACTGGATCAACGACGACTTTATCCACACGGCTTCGGCGCTGGTGTTCAACGTCACCATGCCGGCGCTGCTGTTTCTCGGGATTGTGCACGCCGACCTGCACGCGGCCTTGAAACCGGCGCTGCTGATCTACTTCGCCCTGGCGACCCTGGCGTGTTTCGCCATTGCCTGGGGCTGGGCGATCTGGCGTTGCCCGCGCGAGGATCGCGGGATCTACACCCAAGGCGCGTTTCGCGGCAATAACGGGGTCATCGGCCTGGCGCTGGCGGCGAGCATGTACGGCGCCTACGGGATTTCCCTCGGGGCGATTCTCGCCGCGCTGGTGATCCTGTTTTACAACACGCTGTCGACCATCGTGCTGGCGGTGTACAGCCCGGTGATCAAGTCCGATCCCTGGAGCATCTGTAAAAGCGTGCTCAGCAATCCGTTGATCATCAGTGTGATATCTGCCGCGCCGTTCGCCTATTTCAAGATCGGCCTGCCCGGCTGGCTGGAGACGTCCGGCAACTACCTGGCGCAGATGACCTTGCCGCTGGCGTTGATCTGCATTGGCGGCACGCTGTCTCTGACGGCGTTGCGCAAGAGCGGTGACCTGGCGTTGAGTTCAAGTCTGGTGAAAATGGTCGGCTTGCCGATCCTGGCCACGCTCGGGGCCTGGCTCTGGGGGTTTCGCGGAGCGGAGCTGGGGATTTTGTTCCTGTACTTCGGCAGCCCGACCGCGGCGGCCAGTTTTGTCATGGCCCGGGCGGCCAATGGCAACCATGAACTGGCGGCGGCGATCATCGTTATCACCACGTTGATGGCGGCGGTCACCACCAACCTCGGGATCTTTGTGTTGCAGTGGGGCGGGTGGATCTAATGCCTAGGTTTTTGGTGTTCTTAAGGGCCAATCGCGAGCAGGCTCGCTCCCACAAGGATGGCGCAGAACCTGTGGGAGCGAGCCTGCTCGCGATAGCAATTTTGCAAGCACCCGAAATGCCGGCGTCTTACTCTGGCTTCTGGTAACTGTCGATCACTTCCTGCGCCGCCCGAAACGCTTCCATCGCTGCTGGCACACCAGCGTAGACCGCGCAATGCAGCAGCGTTTCGCGGATCTCGTCGACCGTGCAGCCGTTGTTCAGCGCGCCACGCACGTGGCCTTTGAGTTCTTGCGGGCACTTGAGCGAGGTCAGGGCCGCGAGGGTGATCAGGCTGCGGGTCTTCAATTCCAGACCACCGCGGTTCCATACCGCGCCCCAGGCGTGTTCGTTGACGAACTCCTGAAACGGTCGGGTCAGTTCGGTGGCATTGCCCATGGAGCGGTCGACGAAGGCGTCGCCCATGACCTGGCGGCGCACCTCGATGCCGGTCGGTTTGCTGGAGTCGGGTTTGTCGGTCATGGTGATTCCCTCTTGTGGTGTTGGCGGCGCCAGGCGCGCAGTGAGGTAAACAGCAAAAACACCACCAGCGTGGGCAGGACGAAAAACAGCATCAGGTGTTCAAGCTTGCCGGCCAGTGGCATGCCGGTGGTAAACGACACGACATGCAGCCCATACGCCAGGTACAAGGCCAGAAACAGCAGGCCTTCGGCGCGGGTGATTCGATAACCGGAATAGAACATCGGCAAACACAGCACGCTGACCGCCAGCAGCACCGGCAAGTCGAAATCCAGTGCATTGGGCGATACCGACAGCGGCGTCGGCGCGACCAGGGCGGTGACGCCCAGAACGCCCAGCAGGTTGAACAGGTTGCTGCCGATCACGTTGCCCACGGCGATGTCGCGCTGACCACGCAAGGCCGCGATCAGCGAAGTGGCGAGTTCCGGCAGCGACGTGCTGATGGCAATGATGGTCAAACCGATGATGCGTTCTGACAGGCCGAGTTCGGTCGCCACCTCGACCGCTGCACTGAGCAGTAGATGCCCGGCCAACACCAGCAACGCCAGCCCCGTGAGCATCAGCAACACGCTGCTCAACCACGGCGCACCGGATGCGTTGGCGCTGTCCGCCGGGGTGGTCTGCGGGCGCACCGAGTGCCGCGACTGGCGCAGCAACAACCCGAGGTAAAGCACCAGCGCGGCTAACAGAATTGTGCCGTCGAGCGGCGTCAGTCGTTCATTCCAGGCGAGGGCGAACACCAGCAGGCTGGCGCCGATCATCACCGGGATATCCAGGCGCACCAATTGCCGGGAGACCCGCAACGGGATGATCAGGGCCGAGAGTCCGAGGGTGACCAGGATGTTGAAGATGTTGCTGCCAATCACGCTACCGACAGCGATGTCGGTGTTTTGCATCAGGGTCGCTTGCAGGCTGACCGCCATTTGCGGCGCGCTGCTGCCGAGGGCGACGACGCTCAGGCCGATAATCAACGGACGCACCTTCAAGCGTGCGGCCAGGCGCACGGCGGCGCGGACCAGTAACTCGGCGCCGGCGATCAGCAGTACCAGGCCACCGAACAGTTGCAGCACGCTGAGCAGTGGTAAATCGGCAAGTCCGAAAATAACCTGGGCTCCGTCTGTCAGTTGTCGAGGGATTGCACGCGAACCCGCGCGGTGCCACTGCCCATCATGCCCAACCGCTGGGCCGCTTCACGAGACAGATCGATCAGGCGTCCACGGGTGTGTGGCCCGCGATCGTTGATACGCACGACACAGGATTTATCGTTATTGAGGTTGGTGACCTTCACCCGGGTGCCAAAGGGTAACTGGCGATGGGCAGCGGTCAGGGAATTGGCGTTGAAACGCTCGCCACTGGCGGTGCGTTTCCCCTGGTGTTTGGTGCCGTAGTACGAGGCCACGCCGGTCTTGTCGTAGCCGCGTGGATCGATGACATCCGTACTGGCGCAACCGGCCAGCAGAGAGAGCAGGGCGCACGCGCCAAGTAGACGTTTCATTAACGGTACCCCTGTAACAAATGTGGGAGCGAGCCTGCTCGCGATGGCGGAATGTCAGTCACATCGATGGTGGATGTGCCGCCGTCATCGCGAGCAGGCTTGCTCCCACAGGAGGGTGAGCCAGGCTTTAAATCTGGCTCCATTCCGGTCAGCCTTCGAGCTTGCTTTTCAGCAGTTCGTTGACCTGTTGCGGGTTGGCTTTGCCTTTGGAGGCTTTCATCGCCTGGCCCACGAAGAAGCCGAACATCTTGCCGCGTTTGGCTTCGTCAGCCGCGCGGTACTGTTCAACCTGTTCGGCGTTGGCTGCGAGCATTTCATCGAGTACGGCCGAGATTGCGCCGCTGTCGGTGACCTGCTTCAAGCCGCGCTTGTCGATGATCTCGTCTGCGCTGCCTTCGCCGTTGGCCATGGCTTCGAACACGGTCTTGGCGATTTTGCCGGAGATGGTGTTGTCCTTGATGCGCAACAGCATGCCGCCCAACTGCTCGGCCGAGACCGGTGCTTCGTCGATTTCCAGGCCTTGCTTGTTCAACAGGCTGCCCAGCTCGACCATGACCCAGTTGGCCGCCAGTTTGGCGTCACCGGCGATGCTCACGACTTTTTCGAAGTAGTCGGCTTGCTCGCGGCTCGAGGCCAATACGCTGGCATCGTAGACCGACAGGCCGAACTGCTCCTGGAAGCGCTCGCGTTTTTGCGGTGGCAGTTCCGGCAGGGTGGCGCGGATGTCATTGAGGAACGAGTCCTCGATGACCACTGGCAACAGGTCCGGATCGGGGAAGTAACGGTAGTCGTTGGCTTCCTCTTTGCTGCGCATGGCGCGGGTTTCGTCTTTGTTCGGGTCGTACAGGCGCGTCTGCTGGATCACTTTGCCGCCGTCTTCGATCAGTTCGATCTGGCGACGTACTTCGGTGTTGATCGCCTTCTCGATGAAACGGAACGAGTTGACGTTCTTGATCTCGCAGCGCGTGCCGAACTCGACCTGGCCTTTTGGACGGACCGACACGTTGCAGTCGCAACGCAGCGAACCTTCGGCCATGTTGCCGTCGCAGATGCCCAGGTAACGCACCAGCGCGTGGATCGCCTTGACGTAGGCCACGGCTTCCTTGGCGCTGCGCATGTCCGGCTCGGAAACGATCTCCAGCAGCGGCGTGCCGGCACGGTTCAGGTCGATGCCGGTGGCGCCGTTGAATTCTTCGTGCAGGCTTTTACCGGCGTCTTCTTCCAGGTGCGCGCGGGTGATACCGACGCGTTTGACCGTGCCGTCTTCCAGCGGGATGTCCAGGTGGCCCTTGCCGACGATCGGCAATTCCATCTGGCTGATCTGGTAGCCCTTCGGCAGGTCCGGATAGAAGTAGTTCTTGCGGGCGAACACGTTGTGCTGGCCGATTTCGGCGTCAATCGCCAGGCCGAACATCACCGCCATGCGCACCGCTTCCTGGTTCAGCACTGGCAGTACGCCGGGCATGCCCAGGTCTACCAGGCTGGCCTGGGTATTGGGCTCAGCGCCAAACGTGGTGGCGCTGCCGGAGAAAATCTTCGATTGGGTGGCGAGCTGGGTATGAATCTCCAGCCCGATCACGACTTCCCATTGCATGTGTTTCTCCTCAGAAGCCTGTCGGGGTGCGGGTGTGCCAGTCAGTGTTGAGCTGATACTGGTGGGCGACGTTCAACAGACGGCCTTCCTGGAAATACGGGGCGAGCAGTTGCACGCCGACCGGCAGACCATCGACGAAACCGGCTGGCATCGACAGGCCCGGCAGGCCCGCGAGGTTGGCGGTGATGGTGTAGACGTCTTCCAGGTACGCAGCGACCGGGTCGCTGTTCTTGGCGCCGAGTTTCCAGGCCGGGTTCGGCGTGGTTGGGCCGAGGATGATGTCGACTTCATTAAAGGCTGCCATGAAATCGTTTTTCACCAGGCGGCGGATTTTTTGCGCCTTCAGGTAGTAGGCATCGTAGTAGCCGGCCGACAGCGCGTAGGCCCCGACCATGATCCGGCGCTGCACTTCCGGGCCGAAACCTTCGCCGCGCGAACGCTTGTAGAGGTCGGTCAGGTCTTTCGGGTTTTCGCAGCGATAGCCGAAACGCACGCCGTCGAAACGCGACAGGTTGGAGGAGGCTTCGGCCGGTGCGATCACGTAGTACGCAGGAATCGCGTGCTGCATGTTCGGCAGGCTGATTTCCTTGACCACCGCGCCGAGCTTTTCCAGCTCCTTGATGCTGTTATGAACCAGTTCAGCGATTCGCGGGTCGAGACCTGCTCCGAAATACTCCTTCGGTACGCCGATGCGCAGGCCTTGCAACGAGCCATTGAGGCCGGCGCTGTAATCCGGCACGGGTTCGTCGATGCTGGTGGAGTCTTTCGGGTCGAAACCGGCCATGCCTTGCAGCAGGATCGCGCAGTCTTCAGCGGTGCGCGCCAATGGGCCACCCTGATCGAGGCTGGACGCATAAGCGATCATGCCCCAGCGCGAAACACGACCGTACGTCGGTTTCAGGCCGGTGAGGTTGGTGAAGGCGGCCGGCTGTCGGATAGATCCGCCGGTGTCGGTGGCCGTCGCTGCTGGCAACAGACGAGCGGCAACGGCCGCTGCCGAACCGCCGGACGAACCACCGGGTACATGCTCCAGGTTCCACGGGTTTTTCACCGCGCCGTAGTAGCTCGACTCGTTGGCCGAACCCATGGCGAATTCGTCCATGTTGGTCTTGCCCAGAGTCACGGCCCCGGCAGCGGCCAGCTTGGCGACCACGGTGGCGTCATACGGCGCCTTGAAGTTGTCGAGCATCTTCGAGCCGCAGCTGGTGCGGATGCCCTGGGTGCAGAACAGGTCTTTATGAGCGATCGGCGCGCCAAGCAGGGCGCCGCTCTCACCGTTGGCCCGGCGCACGTCAGCAGCTTTCGCCTGCTGGAGCGCCAGGTCTTCGGTGAGGCTGATGAAACTGTTGAGCTGAGGGTCGAGCTGGGCGATACGCGCCAGCAGCGCTTTGGTCAGCTCTTCGGAAGAAAACTTTTTGTCGGCGAGTCCGCGGGCGATCTCGGCCAGAGTCAATTGATGCATTGCAGGCTCTTTCCCTTTAGTCGATGACTTTCGGAACCAGATACAGGCCGTTTTCGACCGCTGGTGCGATGGACTGATAGGCCTCGCGGTGATTGGACTCGGTCACGACGTCTGCACGCAGGCGCTGACTGGCTTCCAGTGGGTGGGCCAGAGGCTCGATACCGTCGGTATTGACAGCCTGCATTTCGTCGACCAGCCCGAGAATGCTGTTCAGGGCCGAAGTAATATGTGGAAGATCGGCATCATTAAGGCCAAGGCTGGCCAGATGAGCGATTTTTTCCACGTCGGAGCGTTCAAGCGCCATGGGATTCTCCAGTGGAAAACAGAACGGACGCTGTCCGTGTGTTAGATTGTCGGAACACTACCGCATTTCTACGGTCATAAGGCCGCGATTGAGGGGGTTGGTGCACAGAAAAGCGGCCAATTTAACATATTGGCGCCTTGCCCAAAATCCCTGTCGTTGTTAGAGTTTGCCGCACTTTTTTACCCACGCGTTGCCTAGGGTCCCTTTCCCATGTTCAAGAAACTGCGTGGCATGTTTTCCAGCGATCTTTCCATTGACCTGGGCACTGCCAACACCCTTATTTACGTGCGCGAGCGCGGTATCGTCCTGAATGAACCATCGGTTGTGGCCATTCGGACCCACGGTAATCAGAAAAGTGTCGTTGCTGTCGGCACCGAGGCCAAGCGCATGCTCGGCCGTACACCGGGCAACATTGCTGCCATTCGTCCGATGAAGGACGGCGTTATTGCCGACTTCAGCGTCTGCGAAAAGATGCTGCAGTATTTTATCAACAAAGTTCACGAAAACAGCTTTTTGCAGCCGAGCCCTCGTGTGCTGATCTGCGTTCCATGCAAATCCACTCAGGTCGAGCGTCGTGCCATCCGTGAATCGGCCCTGGGTGCCGGTGCCCGTGAAGTGTTCCTGATCGAAGAGCCGATGGCTGCTGCGATCGGTGCCGGCCTGCCGGTTGAAGAAGCGCGCGGTTCGATGGTCGTCGATATCGGTGGTGGTACCACTGAAATCGCGCTGATCTCCCTGAACGGTGTGGTTTACGCCGAATCCGTACGGGTTGGCGGCGACCGCTTCGACGAAGCGATCATCACCTACGTGCGTCGCAACTACGGCAGCCTGATCGGCGAGTCCACCGCCGAGCGCATCAAACAGGAAATCGGCACGGCCTACCCGGGCGGTGAAGTTCGCGAAGTCGACGTTCGCGGCCGTAACCTGGCTGAAGGCGTTCCACGCGCATTCACCCTGAACTCCAATGAAGTGCTGGAGGCTCTGCAAGAGTCCCTGGCAACCATCGTTCAGGCCGTGAAAAGCGCGCTGGAGCAATCCCCGCCTGAATTGGCGTCGGATATCGCCGAGCGTGGCCTGGTACTGACCGGTGGTGGCGCCTTGCTGCGTGACCTCGACAAGTTGCTGGCCCAGGAAACCGGTCTGCCGGTGATCGTTGCCGAAGACCCGCTGACCTGCGTTGCTCGTGGCGGTGGCCGTGCATTGGAAATGATGGATAAACACACCATGGACTTGCTCTCCAGCGAATAATTTCGCTGGAGGCTTCTATGCTGTTCCGCGCGCAGGCAGCACTTTGCAGTGCTGCCTGTTGGCGTTTATCTTCTGTCAGTCTGCATCCAGGCCGGTTTGATGGCGTATGAATAAAGAGAACATTTGCCTGGGAGGAGCGGCTTATTAAACCGCTTTTCGCCAAAGGCCCCTCAATGGGCGTGCGCTTTCTGGTGCTGGCCGTGCTATCGGTCGCGCTGATGGTGGTCGATGCCCGCTTTGAAGTGCTCAAGCCCGCGCGCAGCCAGATGTCGCTGGTCTTGATGGACGCCTATTGGATCACCGACCTGCCGGAGCGGTTGTGGCAGGGTGTGAGCAGTCAATTTGGCAGCCGCACCGAACTGGTCGCCGAAAACGAAAAACTCAAGACTGAAAACCTGCTGCTGCAGGGGCGCATGCAAAAGCTTGCGGCCCTGACCGAGCAGAACGTTCGGCTGCGCGAGTTGCTCAACTCGTCGGCCCTGGTCAACGAGAAGGTCGAAGTGGCCGAGTTGATCGGCGTCGATCCCAACCCCTTCACGCATCGCATCATCATCAACAAGGGTGAGCGCGACGGCGTGGTGCTTGGCCAACCGGTGCTCGATGCCCGTGGGCTGATGGGGCAGGTGGTCGAGCTGATGCCCTACACCTCGCGGGTGTTGCTGCTGACCGACACTACCCACAGTATTCCCGTGCAAGTGAATCGTAACGGTTTGCGGGCGATTGCCAGCGGCACTGGCAACCCGGAGCGCCTGGAATTGCGTCACGTGGCGGACACGGCTGACATTAAGGAAGGCGACTTGCTGGTGAGTTCCGGTCTCGGCCAGCGCTTCCCGGCCGGTTACCCGGTCGCGACCGTCAAGGAAGTGATCCACGATTCCGGCCAGCCGTTCGCCATCGTCCGTGCGGTACCGACCGCAGCGCTCAACCGCAGTCGATACATGTTGCTGGTGTTCAGCGATAGCCGCACCCCGGAAGAGCGCGCCAACGAAGCTGCCCAGGCCCAGGACGCAGATCAGCATCCTGGCGGTGCGGCATTTGTGCCAGCCACCGTGCCCAAACCTGCCGCTGCAGTTGCCCCGGCGCCCGCCGCCACGGCAGCTGCTCCAGCAACCGCAACACCCGCGGCGGCCAAGCCTGCGAGCAAACCTTCGACCCCGGCCAAGCCTGCTGCGCATTCCGCAGCGGTCAAACCGGCAGCGGTCGCCAAGCCGGCGGCCAAACCGCCTGCCGCGGCGCCTGAAGCGACCACTCAGGGTAGAGAATAATGGCCAGTACCCGCTCTCGTAATGGCTGGATGATCTGGCTGACATTTGTCATCGGCTTGTTGCTTAGTATCGTACCGTTCCCGCATGTCGAAATTTTACGTCCGATGTTCCTCGCGCTACCGTTGGCGTATTGGGCATTGGAAGTGCCGCAGAAAGTCGGGATGCTCACGGCCTGGTGTCTGGGCATGGCGCAAGACGTGCTGTTCGGCACCTTGCTGGGACACAACGCGCTGATTCTGACCCTGATCACCTTTTTGATCATGACGCTGCGACCGCGTTTGCGGATGTTTCCGATGTGGCAGCAAAGCCTGGTGATCCTGGTGATCCTGGGGCTCGCGCAACTGCTGCAACTGTGGCTCAGCGCCTTGACCGGTAACCGTCAGACGCTGGCGGTGCTTTTGCCTGCACTGATCAGCGCCTTGCTCTGGCCCTGGGTCAGCTTCGGATTGCGTGGGTTGAGCCGCCGCTACAAAATCCATTAATTCGGTCAGGCATTTGCCGCTCGACAGGGAGATGTCTTGATGAATCCGCTATACCTCGCCTCAGGCTCGCCGCGTCGGCGTGAACTGCTCACGCAGATCGGCGTGCCGTTCACCGCCATCAGCGCGGACATCGATGAAACCCCTCTGACTGACGAGTCCCCTGCGGCCTATGTCGAGCGCCTGGCGCGCAGCAAGGCCGAGGCCGGTCATGCGTTGCTGGCGCTCAACCAGCCGGGTGCGCCCGTTTGTGTGTTGGGTGCCGATACGGCCGTGGTGCTCGATGGGCAGATACTTGGCAAACCGCTCGACGAGGCCGAAGGGCTGAGCATGTTGATGAACCTGTCGGGGCGTGAACATGAAGTGCTGACCGCCATCGCCGTGCTTGATGGCCAGTATTGCGAATCACGCGTGGTGCGCAGCCTGGTGCGTTTTCGCTTCATCAGTCATAAAGAAGCAGCGGCCTACTGGGCCAGCGGCGAGCCACAGGACAAGGCTGGCGGCTATGGCATTCAGGGTCTTGGCGCGGTGTTTGTCGCGGCACTCAACGGCAGTTATTCCGCCGTGGTTGGCCTGCCGCTGTGCGAAACCGCGGAACTGCTCGGCCATTTCGGCATACCCTGTTGGCAAAACCTTGTCGCGCGCCAAGCGCCGTACTGATTTGATACGGCCATAATCGTGAATATGCCTGAACGAGACCTTGCCATGAGTGAAGAGATTCTGATCAACATCACGCCGATGGAATCGCGTGTGGCGGTGGTCGAAAACGGTGTCCTGCAAGAGGTTCATGTCGAGCGCACCCAGCGTCGCGGAATTGTCGGCAACATTTATAAAGGCAAGGTCGTTCGCGTTCTGCCAGGCATGCAGGCGGCGTTCGTCGATATCGGTCTGGACCGGGCAGCCTTTATCCACGCCTCGGAAATCTCCCTGCGTGAAGGCCCAGCGGTGGAAAGCATCAGCGCACTGGTGCATGAAGGCCAGAGCCTGGTGGTGCAGGTGACCAAGGATCCGATCGGCTCCAAAGGCGCGCGCCTGACGACCCAACTGTCGATTCCCTCGCGCTATCTGGTGTACATGCCGCGCACGGCTCACGTCGGTATTTCGCTGAAAATCGAGGATGAAACCGAGCGTGAACGCCTCAAGCAAGTAGTCACCGATTGTGTCGCGAAGGAAGGCATCAAGGAGGCCGGCGGTTTTATTCTGCGCACCGCGGCTGAAGGCGCCGGTGCCGATGAGATCCTGATGGACATTCGCTACCTGCGCCGTCTCTGGGATCAGATTGGCACGCAGATCAAGACTGTCAGTGCACCGAATGTCATCTACGAAGACCTCGGCCTCGCCCTGCGGACCTTGCGCGATCTGGTCAGCCCGAAGATCGAGAAAATCCGTATCGACTCGCGGGAAACCTTCCAGAAAACCACCCAGTTCGTTGCCGAGCTGATGCCGGAAATCGCCGACCGTCTGGAGCACTATCCGGGCGAACGGCCGATTTTCGATCTGTATGGCGTCGAGGATGAAATTCAAAAGGCCCTGGAGCGCAAAGTGCCGCTCAAGTCCGGCGGCTATCTGGTGGTCGATCCGGCAGAAGCCATGAGCACCATCGATGTAAACACGGGTGCTTTTGTCGGGCACCGCAATCTTGAAGAAACCATTTTCAAAACCAACCTGGAAGCGGCCACCGCGATTGCCCGGCAACTGCGCCTGCGCAATCTGGGCGGGATCATCATCATCGATTTCATCGACATGGAAGATGAGGAACATCAGCGCCAGGTGCTGCGTACGCTTGAGAAACAGCTGGAGCGCGATCACGCCAAGACCAACATCATCGGCATCACCGAGTTGGGCCTGGTGCAGATGACGCGCAAGCGCACGCGCGAAAGTCTCGAGCAGGTGCTCTGCGAACCGTGCAGCAGTTGCCAGGGCCGTGGCAAGCTCAAGACCCCGGAAACCGTGTGTTACGAAATCTTCCGGGAGATCCTGCGTGAAGCTCGTGCCTATCAGGCTGAAGGCTATCGTGTACTGGCTAACCAGAAGGTGGTTGACCGTTTGCTTGACGAAGAGTCGGGTAATGTCGCGGAACTTGAAGGTTTTATCGGGCGAACCATTCGTTTTCAGGTTGAAACCATGTACTCCCAGGAACAATACGACGTGGTGCTGCTCTGATCCGCTGTGTTATTAACGGCCGGCTTCAGCTTGCTGCACTTTTTCGCCATGGGAGCCCACTGACATGGATCGTCTGATCCGCATTTTGACCACATTGACCCGCTGGGGGCTGGGGCTTTGTGCGTTATTGCTGGTGCTGGCGGCGCTGTACAGCAGCCTCGGCCGCGAGCTGATTCCGCTGGTGGCCGAGTATCGCGCGGATGTTGAAGCCAAGGCTCGTGAAGCGCTGGGCATGCCCTTGCACATCGGCAGCCTGGAAGGCCGCTGGAGTGGCATGGCGCCGATTTTGCTGGCGCATGATGTGGTGGTCGGTGAGGGTGCCAATGCCTTGCACCTGGATCAGGTACGGGTAGTGCCGAATGTCTGGGCCAGCTTGCTGGCGCGTGCGGTGCGGATCGAACACCTGGAACTCAACGGCCTGAAGATCAGCCTCAAGCAAGGCCCGCAGGGGCAATGGACGCTCGAAGGCTTGCCGGTGCGGGAGAATCAGCCGCTGGACCCCGAGCAGTTGCTCAACCGCATGCAGATGGTGGAGCAGCTGTCGGTACTCGACAGCCAGGTCACCTTGCTACCGGTCGACCACGTGCCGCTGACCCTGACCTATGTCGGCCTGAATCTTAAAACCGCTATCAGCCAGCAGCGCCTCGACGTCCGGTTGACCTTGCCTGACGGCCAGCCGCTGGCCATGAGCCTGAGCAGCCGGACTCAAGCCAGTCGGTGGAAAGAGGCTGAAATCGATGCCTACCTGAGCTTGCCACAAAGTGATTGGTCGAAATGGTTGCCCGAGAGCCTGACCGGGAAATGGAATTTTTCCGAGATCAAGGCCGGTGGCGAGCTCTGGGTTAACTGGAGCAAGGGGGCTCTGCAGCGTGCCGCGATTCGTCTGAATGCACCGAAACTCAACGGTGCCTACGCCGAGCGCAAGCCGATCCAGATCAACAATCTGGCGCTCAATGGGTATTTCCAGCGCAATACCGAAGGTTTCCAGGTGGCGTTCGACTCCCTGGCCATGACCCTGGAGGACATTCGCTGGGAAACCCGCCTGCAACTTCAGCAGACCGCGACCACTGACACGACCTCCGAGCTCTGGCACCTGCAAGCCGACCGCTTCGACCTCACGCCGATCACACCCTTGCTCAATGCCCTGGGGCCACTGCCCAAAGACTTTGCCACAGTGGTCGAACGGCTGAAGGTCACCGGTGCGTTGCGCAATGTGTTGATCGACGTCCGGCCCGAGGCGACCGATGACAGCAGATTCAGCTTTGCCGCCAATCTGGAGCGTGTCGGGTTTGATGCTTATCACGGTGCTCCGGCGGCGCGTAACGTTTCCGGGAGCATCAGCGGTGACCTCGGCAAGGGGGAGCTGCGCATGGACAGCAAGGATTTTTCCCTGCACCTGGACCCGATCTTTGCCAAGCCATGGCAGTACATCCAGGCGAATGCCCGGCTGACCTGGAAACTCGATCAACAAGGTTTCACCCTGATTGCGCCGTACCTGAAGGTGCTGGGCGAAGAAGGCAAGATTGCCGGCGACTTCCTGATTCGCCTGCATTTCGATCACACCCAGGAAGACTACATGGACCTGCGGGTCGGTCTGCTGGAAGGTGATGGACGCTACACCGCCAAGTACCTGCCCAAGGTCTTGAGCCCTGCGCTCGACGAATGGCTGCGTACGGCAATTCTCAAAGGTGCGGTGGATGAAGGTTTCTTCCAGTATCAGGGTTCGCTGAACCACGATGCGGTCGCCGCGGCGCGCAGCATCAGCCTGTTCTTCAAAGTGCATGACGCCGAACTGGCCTTCCAGCCGGGTTGGCCGCATGTCGGCAAGGTCAGCGGCGATGTGTTCATCGAGGACAGTGGGGTGCGCATTCTGGCCAGCAAGGGCCAGTTGCTCGACACTCAGGTTCACGATATTTACGTCAACATCCCCCATGCGCCTGCCGGACAGAACCCGCACCTGTTCCTCGATGGCACTTTCGACGGTGGTTTGGGCGATGGCCTGAAGATTCTTCAGGATGCACCGATCGGTACCGGTTCGACCTTCGCCGGTTGGCAGGGCGAGGGTGATCTGCAAGGTAGCCTGAAACTGGATATCCCCTTGGCCAAGGGCGAAGAGCCGAAGATTGTGGTCGACTTCAAAACCGCCAAGTCGCGTCTGAAGCTGAGCGATCCCGTGCTTGAGCTGACGCAGCTCAAAGGTGATTTCCGCTTTGACAGTGCCAAGGGGCTCAGCGGCCAGAACATTACGGCACAGGCCTTTGAACGACCGATCAGTGCACAGATCTATGCCGATGGCAGTTCCGGCAACTTCAATACCCGGGTCACCGCCAGCGGCCAGGTGGCGGTGAAAAAACTCACCGATTGGCTGAACGTCACTCAGCCGTTGCCGGTTTCCGGGACGATCCCTTATCAGTTGCAGCTCAACCTCGACGGCCCCGACAGCCAGTTGAGGGTCAGTTCAAGCCTCAAGGGCGTAGCCGTCGACTTGCCGGCACCGTTCGGCATGCCCGCCGCGCAAGGTCGCGACACGGTGTTTCGCATGACCCTGCAAGGGCCGGAGCGGCGCTACTGGCTCGACTATGGTGATCTGGCGGACTTCACTTACGCGGCGCCCAGCGGCAATTTTGCCGATGGCCGTGGCGAGTTGTTCCTGGGTACCGGCAGTGCGCAGTTGCCGGGCGATAAAGGCTTGCGCATACGGGGCGTGCTGTCGGAGCTGGATGTCGAACCGTGGAAAGCCCTGATTGATCGGTACGCCGGGCAGGATCCGGGCGGCAATGCCAAGCAATTGCTCAGTGGCGCAGACTTCAAGGTCGACAAGCTAACGGGGTTTGGTACCACGCTGGATCAGGCCCGCCTGCAACTGGATCGCAAGCCGACGGCCTGGGCGTTGCAACTCGATAGCCAGCAGGCCAAAGGCACTGTAGGGATTCCCGACGCCAAGTCCGCACCGGTTGCGATCAACCTGCAATACGTGCGGTTGCCGGCGCCTGATCCGAAGGTGCAGGCCGACGAGAATGCACCGGACCCGCTGGCGTCGGTCGACCCAACGAAAATTCCTGCACTGGATATCAAGATTGACGAGCTGTATCAGGGCACTGACCTGGTCGGCGCCTGGTCGCTGAAGGTCCGCCCGATCGTCAAGGGTATTGCCTTCAACAGCATGAATCTGGGCCTCAAGGGCATGCAGTTGCAGGGCGCGGGTGGCTGGGAAGGCGTGGCGGGTGCCAGCAGCAGTTGGTACAAGGGACGTATTGAGGGCAAGAACCTCGGTGACGTGCTCAAAGGCTGGGGGTTCGCACCGACAGTGACCAGCGAAGAGTTTCATATGGACATCGACGGCCGTTGGCCTGGCTCGCCGGCCTGGGTCGGACCAAAGCGCTACTCTGGTAGCCTGGATGCGACGCTACGCAAAGGTCAGTTCGTCGAAGTCGAAGGTGGTGCGCAGGCGTTGCGGGTGTTTGGCCTGCTCAACTTCAACTCGATCGGCCGTCGCTTGCGCCTGGACTTCTCCGACCTGTTCGGTAAAGGCCTGAGTTACGACCGGGTCAAGGGCCTGCTGGTGGCCAGCGATGGGGTGTATGTCACTCGTGAGCCGATCATCATGACCGGCCCGTCGAGCAACCTGGAACTCAACGGTACGCTGGACCTGGTGGGTGACAGGGTCGATGCGAATCTGTTGGTGACCTTGCCATTGACCAACAACCTGCCAATTGCCGCACTGATCGTCGGTGCGCCAGCGGTAGGCGGTGCGCTGTTTCTGATCGACAAACTGATCGGTGATCGGGTGGCGCGCTTTGCCAGCGTCAAATACACCATCAAAGGCCCGTGGAAAGAGCCGAAAATCACTTACGACAAACCTTTTTGACACTCTTTTTCAGAACGCACTCTCCAAGCCTATGGAGTAGCATGGTCATAGGCTTTTTTGTGTCGTTGCGTACGCTCCCTGTAGCAGCAGGCTACGCCAGCTGCTACGGGTATTTGCAGGCAGATGCAAAGCGATTAGAGATCAAATAAGGAAAGGGCCATGTCTCTTGCGGTGATTCAAATGGTCAGCCAGAGCGATGTGCCGGCCAACCTGATCCAGGCTCGGCACCTGCTCGAGCAAGCGGCGGCGGGCGGTGCGCGACTGGCGGTGTTGCCGGAAAACTTTGCGGCCATGGGCCGTCGCGACATCGCCGACATCGGTCGCGCCGAAGCCTTGGGCGAAGGCCCGATCCTGCCCTGGTTGAAACAGGCCGCTCGCGACCTCAAGTTATGGATAGTGGCCGGCACCTTGCCGTTGCCGCCGGTGGATCAACCGCTGGCGAAGTCCAATGCCTGCTCGTTACTGATCGATGAACACGGCGATACGGTGGCTCGCTATGACAAGCTGCATTTGTTCGATGTCGACGTGGCGGACAATCGCGGGCGCTACCGTGAATCCGATGACTATGCTCATGGCAGTAAGGTAGTGGTTGCCGATACGCCGGTCGGTCGGGTTGGCCTGACGGTTTGCTACGACTTGCGCTTTCCAGAGCTGTACAGCGAATTGCGCGCCGCCGGGGCAGAACTGATTACTGCACCGTCAGCGTTTACGGCGGTAACGGGCGCGGCCCATTGGGAAGTGTTGATTCGCGCGCGGGCCATCGAAACCCAGTGTTACGTGCTGGCGGCCGCCCAGGGTGGCACTCATCCGGGGCCGCGTGAAACCTTTGGCCATGCAGCGATTGTTGACCCGTGGGGACGTGTGCTGGCGGAACAGGATCAAGGCGAGGCCGTGCTGCTGGCCGAACGCGATAGCAGCGAACAGGCGTCCATCCGGGCGCGGATGCCGGTGTCCAGTCACCGGCGCTTTTTCTCGCAGGGCGCGCAGCGACCTGCCTCAGAACGTGGAATTAAGGCGTAAAACCTATGAGCGAGTTGTTGTCCTCAGTCAGTGAACATCTGCTTGCGCCGGGCGGCGTGACGATCGAGAACCTGCAAAGCGTGTTGGGTGACCTGGCTGGCCCGGGCATCGATGCGGCCGACCTGTATTTCCAGGGACAGATCTCCGAGTCCTGGGCGCTCGAAGACGGTATCGTCAAGGAAGGCAGCTTCAACCTCGATCAAGGGGTCGGCGTGCGTGCGCAATCGGGTGAAAAAACCGGTTTTGCTTATAGCAATGCGATCACCCTCGAAGCCCTGGGCCTGGCGGCCCGTGCTGCGCGCTCTATCTCCCGTGCCGGGCAAAACGGTACGGTACAAGCGTTCAGTACCCAGGACGTTGCCCGTTTGTACGGGCCCGATAACCCGCTGGAAGTAATGACCCGCGCCGAGAAAGTCGAGCTGCTCAAGCGTATCGACGTGGCCACTCGCGCACTCGATCCGCGTATCCAGCAAGTCACCGTGAGTATGGCCGGGGTCTGGGAGCGGATTCTGGTGGCCTCCACCGACGGTGGTCTGGCGGCGGATATACGACCGCTGGTGCGCTTCAATGTCAGTGTAATCGTCGAGCAGAACGGTCGTCGCGAACGCGGTGGTCATGGCGGCGGCGGGCGTACCGATTACCGCTATTTCCTCGCTGAAGACCGTGCCATGAGTTATGCCCGTGAGGCATTGCGCCAGGCGCTGGTGAACCTCGAAGCCATTCCGGCGCCGGCCGGTACCTTGCCGGTGGTTCTGGGGTCGGGCTGGTCCGGCGTGTTGCTGCACGAAGCGGTTGGTCATGGTCTGGAAGGCGATTTCAACCGCAAAGGCAGTTCGGCCTACAGCGGCCGCATGGGTGAAATGGTTGCCTCCAAACTCTGCACCATCGTCGATGACGGCACACTGGCCGGTCGCCGTGGATCGCTGAGTATCGATGACGAAGGCACCCCGACCGAGTGCACCACGCTGATCGAAAACGGCGTGCTCAAGGGCTACATGCAGGACAAACTCAATGCTCGCCTGATGGGCTTGGCGCGCACGGGTAACGGTCGTCGCGAATCTTATGCGCACCTGCCAATGCCGCGTATGACCAACACGTACATGCTGGGTGGCGAAAGCGATCCGGCAGAAATCATCGCTTCGGTGAAGAAGGGCATCTACTGCGCCAACCTGGGCGGTGGTCAGGTCGACATCACCAGCGGCAAGTTCGTGTTCTCCACCAGCGAGGCGTACCTGATCGAGGACGGCAAGATTACCGCACCGGTCAAAGGTGCAACGTTGATCGGGAACGGTCCGGAAGCCATGAGCCGGGTGTCGATGGTCGGTAACGATCTGGCGCTGGACAGCGGGGTAGGGACGTGCGGCAAGGATGGTCAGTCGGTGCCGGTGGGTGTCGGCCAGCCAACCTTGAAAATCGACGCGATTACCGTGGGTGGCACGGGCGCGTAAGGGATGGAGCCTGGGGTGCGCGGCATGGCCGAACACCCCGGTCGAAGACTAACGCAAACCGCGTTGAGTCTCGTCCAGCTCACGGATGTACTTGAAGATTTTTCGGCTGGAAGCAGGAGGCTTGCTTTGGGCGAGCTCATGCTGGGCCTGACGGATCATGGAGCGCAGTTGCTGGCGATCCGCGTCCGGGTAGTCGACGACGAACTTTTCCAGTACGGCATCGTCGCCAGCGATCAAGCGATCGCGCCAGCGTTCCAGACCGTGGAAACGTTCGTTGTACTGGCGAGTGGAGGCATCGAGTTGGTCAAGCAGCACCAAAATGGCGCTGGTGTCCTGATCGCGCATCAGCTTGCCGATGAACTGCAGGTGCCGTTTACGCGCGATATTCGCGGTGTGCTTGGGCGCATCGGCCAGAGCCCGGCGCAAAGCGTCGGTCAACGGCAGTTTTGCCAGCAAGTCAGGCTTGAGTGTTGTAAGGCGCTCGCCAAGGTCAACCAGAGCATGCAGCTCGCGTTTGACCTGGGATTTGCTTTTTTCTCCCCCGTCGAGGGAGTCGTCGTAAGAATCAACCATGGTGGCAGTCCGCAAAGAAACGCCGCCATGATAACCAGTCGGTGGCCGCTTGTCCGGCCCGGTCGCTCGATGACCTTAACCGAAAGCAGAATTTGAGTGGAGAACAGCATGAGTGCAGTTGAAAGCGTCGGCCCACAAGCGTTGCCGGCACTGCAAGAGCAAGTCGAGCAGATCATCGCCGAAGCCAGGCGCCAGGGTGCCAGCGCTTGTGAAGTGGCTGTGTCTCTGGAGCAAGGCCTGTCGACCACGGTGCGTCAGAGGGAGGTTGAAACCGTTGAGTTCAACCGTGACCAGGGTTTTGGCATCACCTTGTATGTGGGCCAGCGCAAAGGCTCGGCCAGCACCTCGGCCAGTGGCCCGGAGGCCATTCGCGAAACCGTCGCCGCCGCGCTGGCCATCGCCAAGCACACCTCCGAAGATGAACACTCGGGCCTGGCCGACGCCGCGCTGATGGCCAAGGACTTGCCGGACTTCGACCTGTTCCATGAGTGGGACATCAGCCCTGAGCAAGCGATCGAGCGGGCGCTGGCCTGTGAAGCGGCGGCATTCGCCACCGACAGCCGGATCAAGAACGCCGATGGCACCACCTTGAGCACTCACCAGGGCTGCCGCGTCTACGGCAACAGCCATGGCTTTATCGGGGGGTATGCGTCGACGCGCCACAGCCTGAGCTGCGTGATGATCGCCGAAGCCGACGGCCAGATGCAGCGCGACTATTGGTATGACGTCAATCGCCAGGGCAACTTGCTGGCCGACCCGGTGAGCATTGGCCAGCGTGCGGCGCAACGTGCAGCCAGCCGCTTGGGCGCGCGTCCGGTACCGACCTGCGAAGTGCCGGTGCTGTTTTCCGCAGAGCTGGCGGGCGGTTTGTTCGGCAGTTTCCTCGGCGCAATTTCGGGCGGCAACCTGTACCGCAAGTCGTCGTTCCTCGAAGGTGCACTGGGCCAGAAACTGTTCCCTGAATGGCTGACTATCGATGAGCGCCCGCATCTGATGCGCGCCTTGGGCAGTTCGGCATTCGATGGCGATGGTCTGGCGACGTACGCCAAACCGTTCGTCGAGAAGGGTGAGTTGGTGTCTTATGTGCTGGGTACGTATTCAGGACGCAAACTCGGCATGCCAAGCACCGCCAACGCCGGTGGCGTGCACAATCTGTTCGTTACCCACGGCGAGGAAGACCAGGCGGCGCTGTTGCGACGCATGGGACGTGGCTTGCTGGTGACCGAATTGATGGGGCAGGGTTTGAACATGGTCACCGGTGACTACTCCCGCGGCGCGGCGGGGTTCTGGGTCGAGAACGGTGAAATCCAGTTCGCGGTCCAGGAAGTGACAATCGCCGGCAACATGCGCGATATGTTCAAGCAGATCATTGCGGTGGGTAATGACCTGGAACTGCGCAGCAACATTCGCACAGGCTCGGTGTTGATCGAACGAATGACCGTAGCGGGCAGCTAAGCGCTGCCGCGATACAAAAAAAGCGCGCCACCCATTGGGTGGCGCGCTTTTTTATTGCCCGACGCAAACCCTGTGGTGAGGGGGCTTGCTCCCGCTCGATCGAAAAGCGGTCGTAATCCGGCAATCGCGTTCCATCTGAATACTCGCAGTGGCTGATTTTAGGGTCGCTTCGCGACCCAGCGGGAGCAAGCTCCCTCGCCACACAAGCCCGCTCGAGCTTACTCGCCTTCGTCGAAGTAGTTGTTGATCAGCGCCACCAATGCGTCCATCGCTTCCTGCTCCTGTTCACCTTCAGTGCTCAAGTGGATCTTGGTGCCTTTGCCAGCTGCGAGCATCATCATGGCCATGATGCTTTTGCCGTCGACCATGGATTGCGGGGTGCGTCCGGCCCTGATCTGGCACGGGAACTGACCTGCGACGCCAACGAATTTGGCTGAAGCACGGGCATGCAGACCCAGTTTGTTGATGATTTCAATTTCCAGAGCAGGCATCGCGGTGTGAATCCTTTAGCTAAGGTCGCGGTGGCGAACCTGGACGTTCTTCAGGGATTGTTGCAGGACCTGGCCCAGACGTTCGGTCAGGTAGACGGAGCGGTGATGCCCGCCGGTGCAGCCAATGGCGATGGTGACGTAAGCGCGGTTGCTGGCAGCAAAGCGCGGCAGCCATTTGAGCAGGTAAGTGGAGATGTCCTGGAACATCTCTTCGACATCCGGCTGAGCCGCCAGATATTCGGCAACCGGCTGGTCCAGCCCTGATTGCGCGCGCAGTTCCGGCTTCCAGTACGGGTTCGGCAAGCAACGTACGTCGAACACCAGATCGGCATCCACCGGCATGCCCCGCTTGAAGCCGAAGGATTCCACCAGGAACGCAGTGCCCGGCTCTGGCTGGTTCAAGAGGCGCAGCTTGATGGTATCGCGCAGCTGATACAGGTTCAGATTGGTGGTATTGACCTTGAGGTCTGCCAGGTCGGCAATCGGCCCCAGCAGATTGGTCTCGTCTTCGATGGCTTCGGCCAGCGAGCGGTTGGCGTTGCTCAGCGGGTGGCGACGACGGGTTTCCGAGAAACGCTTGAGCAGGGTTTCTTCGTCGGCATCCAGATACAGCACATCGCATTGAATGTGCCGGCTGCGCACTTCTTCCAGGAGTTCCGGGAAACGTGACAGGTGGCTCGGCAGGTTGCGCGCATCGATAGAAACCGCAACCAGCGGTTGCGCCAGTTCGGTGTGAATCAGTGCGCGCTCGGCCAGTTCCGGTAACAGGCCGGCCGGGAGGTTGTCAATGCAGTAGTAACCGTTGTCCTCCAGTACATCGAGGGCGGTACTTTTACCGGAGCCAGAACGGCCGCTGACGATGATCAAGCGCATGATTAGTGACCGTTCTGCTCGTCGAGGACAACCTGGTACAAGGCTTCATTACTTTTTGCGCTGCGCAGGCGATCGCGGACTTCTTTACGATCGAGCATGCTGGCGATCTGGCGGAGCAGTTCCAGGTGCGCATCGGTGGCGGCTTGCGGGACCAGCAGAACGAATAGCAGGTCGACCGGAGCACCGTCGATGGCGTCGAAATCTATAGGAGCGTCCAGGTGCATCAAGGCACTGATGGGCGACTCGCAACCTTTGAGGCGGCAGTGGGGGATGGCGATGCCGTTGCCAAAACCGGTGGAACCGAGTTTTTCACGGGCGACCAGACTCTCAAAGACATCCTGCATGGCCAGACCCGGCACTTCGCGGGCGATCAGGTTGGCAATTTGTTCGAGGGCTTTCTTTTTACTGCCGCCCGGCACGTTCACCAAGGAACGGCCGGGGGTCAGGATGTTTTCAAGTCGGATCATGGGTTGGGAGTGTTAACGACCGGTCGCGCCCTGGAGGAGGCTCTGGGTCTTTTCCTTATGCTTTTTGAGTTGTTTATCCAGCTTGTCGGTCAGGGCGTCGATCGCGGCATACATGTCGTTATGCTCAGCGTTGGCGACCACTTCTCCACCGGGGATATGCAGCGTGGCTTCGATTTTCTGCAGCAGCTTCTCGACGGTCAACGTGACCTGCACATTGGTGATCTTGTCGAAATGCCTTTCTAATCGGTCGAGTTTTTCGCCGATGTAGATGCGCAGGGGTTCGGTCACTTCCAGTTGGTGTCCACTGATGTTGACTTGCATACAGCTTCTCCTTCGTTGCCAGTGCATAAGGCGGCAGGCTGGCTTGCCTGCCACTAGAGCGTGTCCGAAAAGTTTTCGAACACACCCTGGAACGCTATGGCGTAGCCCGTCACATCAACCGCTTGCGTTCGCTCGAAGGCGCGATCCCCAGGGACTCGCGGTACTTGGCGACGGTGCGGCGGGCCACCTGAATGCCTTGTGCCTCCAGTAAACCAGCGATCTTGCTGTCACTCAACGGCTTTTTCTGATTTTCCGCGGCAACCAGTTTTTTGATGATCGCGCGGATCGCTGTGGACGAGCATTCACCGCCCTCAGAGGTGCTGACATGGCTGGAGAAAAAATATTTCAGTTCATAAATACCGCGTGGGGTATGCATGAATTTTTGCGTAGTCACTCGTGAAATCGTCGACTCGTGCATGCCAACTGCTTCAGCAATGTCATGCAGGACCAACGGCTTCATGGCCTCGTCGCCGTACTCAAGGAAGCCGCGCTGGTGCTCGACGATCTGGGTAGCGACTTTCATCAGGGTTTCGTTGCGGCTTTGCAGGCTCTTGATGAACCAGCGCGCTTCCTGCAACTGATTGCGCATGAAGGTGTTGTCGGCGCTGGTGTCGGCGCGGCGGACAAAGCCGGCGTACTGCGGGTTGACGCGCAGACGCGGAACCGACTCCTGGTTCAGCTCCACCAGCCAGCGCTCGTTGTCTTTGCGCACGATGACGTCGGGAACCACGTACTCGGCTTCGCTGGACTCGATTTGCGAGCCCGGACGCGGATTCAGGCTTTGCACCAGTTCGATGACCTGGCGCAGCTCATCTTCCTTGAGCTTCATGCGGCGCATCAGTTGGCTGTAGTCGCGGCTGCCCAGCAGGTCGATGTAATCGATGACGAGGCGCTTGGCCTCGGCCAGCCAAGGGGTCTTGGCAGGCAATTGACGCAGTTGCAGCGACAGGCATTCGCTGAGGTTGCGTGCGCCGATACCGGCCGGCTCGAATTGCTGGATGCGATGCAGGACGGCTTCGATCTCGTCTAGCTCGATGTCCAGTTCCGGATCGAAAGCCTCGAGGATTTCTTCGAGGGTTTCGTCCAGATAGCCCTGATTGTTGATGCAGTCGATCAGGGTTACCGCGATCAGTCGATCGGTGTCGGACATTGGCGCCAGGTTCAATTGCCAGAGCAGATGGCTCTGCAGGCTTTCGCCGGCGGAAGTGCGAGTGGTGAAATCCCATTCGTCGTCATCATTGCTCGGCAGGCTGCTGGCGCTGGTCTGGTAGACGTCTTCCCAGGCGGTGTCGACCGGCAGCTCGTTAGGGATGCGCTCGTTCCAGTCGCCTTCCTCGAGGTTATCGACCGTAGGCGCGGTTTCCTGGTAGGAGGGTTCCTGGATGTCTGCGTTGGGTTTCTGCTCGATGTTGTCCGCCATCGGGTCGGCGTTATCGAAGTCGTCGCCTTCTTCCTGGCGTTCGAGCATTGGATTGGACTCCAGTGCCTCCTGGATTTCCTGTTGCAGGTCCAGGGTCGACAATTGGAGCAGGCGGATGGCCTGTTGCAGCTGCGGTGTCATCGTCAGCTGCTGGCCCATTCTCAAGACTAGCGATGGTTTCATGGCAGGGGCTTAACACCTTATTCGCCGGCGCACATGCGCCATCCACTACAGGGCGCCGGAGCGCCAAACATAAGCAAATTATATGCCTGAAACTGAAGTGTTTGCCTAGAGCGCTGTAACAATAAATACGTATGGTTTTATTGGGGCAAGCGCTCCGGCGACTGACCGGACACCTCAGTGCTTACAGGCGGAACTCATGGCCCAGATACACTTCCTTGACCAGGTCGTTGGCCAGGATGGTTTCGGCGTCGCCTTCGGCAATCAGTTGGCCGTCGTTGACGATGTAGGCGGTTTCGCAGATGTCCAGGGTTTCACGAACGTTGTGGTCCGTGATCAGCACGCCGATACCCTTGGCCTTGAGGTGATGAATGATCTGCTTGATGTCGCCTACCGAAATCGGGTCCACGCCGGCGAAAGGTTCGTCGAGCAGGATGAATTTCGGCGCCGTGGCCAGGGCGCGAGCGATTTCCACGCGGCGACGTTCGCCACCGGAAAGGCTCATGCCGAGGTTGTCGCGGATGTGGTTGATGTGGAATTCCTGCAGCAGGCTTTCCAGCTCTTTGCGACGACCGGCCTTGTCGAGTTCCTTGCGGGTCTCGAGGATGGCCATGATGTTGTCGGCGACCGAAAGTTTGCGGAAGATCGACGCTTCTTGTGGCAGATAGCCGATACCCGCTTGTGCACGACCGTGCATTGGCTGGTGGCTGACGTCCAGATCGTCGATCAGTACGCGTCCCTGGTCGGCCTGGACCAGGCCCACGATCATGTAGAAGCAGGTTGTCTTGCCGGCACCGTTAGGGCCAAGCAGGCCGACGATCTGGCCGCTGTCGATCGACAGGCTGACGTCACGCACGACCTGGCGGTTCTTGTAGCTTTTGGCCAGATGCTGGGCTTTCAGAGTTGCCATTACTGGGCCTTCTGCTCGTCGGTGGTTTTCTTTTTCGGCTGGATCACCATATCGACCCGTGGGCGCGGCGCAGTTACCGAGGCACCGGTAGCGCGGCCTGCGTTAGCAACCTGCTTGACGGTGTCGTAGACGATTTTCTCGCCTTCGGTGGTGTTGCCTTCGTTGATCACCTTGGCGCGGTCGATCAGTACGATGCGGTTTTGCGCGGCATGGTACTGGATAGTCACCCCGTAGCCCTGGACGGGTTTCGTATCGGTCGGCTTTTGCAGCTGCTCGAAATACGCCAGGTTGCCCACCGAGGTCACGACATCGATGTCGCCGGCCTTGGTGCGGGTGATGGTCACGGTGTTGCCTTTGATGATCATCGAGCCCTGGGTAATGACCACGTCACCTTTGTAGGTGGCCACGCCATTCTTGTCGTCCAGCTGAGCGTCGTCAGCCTGAATGCGAATGGGTTGCTGGCTATCGTTCGGCAGAGCCCAGGCGCTCACGCTTCCCAGTGCTGCGCCCAGACTGAGCAAAATAGGGAGAGTTTTAACGAGCCTCATACTGTCCTCTTACGTTCGATAGCAGGTGTATCCTGCTGTCTTTCAAATACGCTTTCATTCCGTTACCCGTCGATACACCACCAGCGCCGTCGATTCTAACGGCTTGCTGGGTCTGCGCATATTGCTCTTGCGGGAATACCGTCATACGACTACTGGTAATCAGCATCGGGCGGTTCTGCTCGTCCGTGCGCGCGATACGTACCGAGTCGATCAATTCAACTTCAGTGCCGCCTGAATTGACCTCGCCACGCTCGCTCTGGACGTGCCAGGGGTACGCGGTGCCCCGATACATGTTCAGGTCGGGCTTGGTCAGCAGGGTGATGTCGGTCGCTTTGACATGCTCGACCTTGTCGGACGTCAAGTCATACTGCAATTTGCCATCGGGCAGGTACTGCACGCTGTGGGCGTTGATGGCGTAGTAGTCGATCTGGCTCTCGTCGACGTGCGCTACCGGCTTGTCGAGAAAGCGCTCCGGGCTGATATTCCAGTAGCCAACGGCCGCGAGCAACGCGGCAATGACCCCGAAAAACACTATGTTGCGAATCTTCTTGCTCAGCATAAGTGGCTCACAGGTACGCGGCATTAGCCGCTTCAAGGTTGCCCTGGGCGCGCAGGATCAGCTCGCAGAACTCGCGAGCGGCACCTTCGCCGCCACGGGCCTGAGTGATGCCGTGAGCGTTTTCGCGGACGAAGCTGGCGGCGTTGGCCACTGCCATGCCCAGGCCAACACGGCGAATCACCGGCAGGTCCGGCAGGTCGTCACCCAGGTAGGCAACCTGTTCGTAGCTTAGGCCCAGTTGCGCCAGAAGCTCGTCGAGCACCACCAGTTTGTCCTCGCGGCCCTGATACAGATGAGGAATGCCAAGGTTTTTGGCGCGCCGCTCGACCACCGGGGTCTTGCGTCCGCTGATGATGGCGGTCGTCACGCCGGAGGCCATCAGCATCTTGATGCCCTGGCCGTCGAGAGTGTTGAAGGTCTTGAATTCGCTGCCGTCTTCGAGAAAGTACAGGCGGCCGTCGGTCAGCACGCCATCGACGTCGAAAACCGCAAGCTTGATGTTTTTGCCGCGTTGCAGCAGGTCCGCGCTCATTACATTACTCCCGCACGCAGCAAATCGTGCATGTTCAGGGCGCCCACCGGACGGTCCTCGTTGTCGACCACCACCAGTGCGTTGATTTTGTGGTCTTCCATGATTTTCAGGGCTTCGGCAGCGAGCATTTCGGCGCGGGCAGTCTTGCCGTGAGGGGTCATGACGTCGTCGATGGTGGCTTGATGGATGTCGATGGTCCGGTCCAGTGTGCGGCGCAGGTCGCCGTCCGTGAAAATGCCGGCGAGTTTGCCGTCGGCTTCCAGTACCACGGTCATGCCCAGGCCCTTGCGGGTCATTTCCATCAATGCGTCTTTGAGCGGCGTACCACGCACGACTTGCGGCAACTCCTGGCCCGCGTGCATGACATTTTCGACTTTCAGCAACAAACGGCGACCCAGAGCGCCGCCCGGGTGTGAAAACGCGAAATCTTCGGCAGTGAAGCCGCGGGCTTCCAGCAAGGCAACGGCCAGTGCATCACCCATTACCAGCGCCGCCGTGGTGGAGGAGGTCGGTGCCAGGTTCAGCGGGCAGGCTTCGTGCTCGACATGAACATTGAGGTTCACTTCGGCAGCCTTGGCCAGTGGCGAATCAGGATTGCCGGTCAGGCTGATCAGCTTGATGCCCAGACGCTTGATCAGCGGCAGCAGCGTGATGATTTCGTTGGTGGAGCCGGAGTTCGACAGCGCGAGGATGATGTCATCGCGAGTGATCATGCCCATGTCGCCGTGACTGGCTTCGGCCGGGTGTACGAAAAAAGCCGTGGTGCCGGTGCTGGCGAGGGTGGCGGCAATCTTGTTGCCGATGTGCCCGGATTTGCCCATGCCGACCACGACCACGCGGCCTTTGCTGGCCAGAATCATCTCGCAAGCGCGTACGAAATCTGCGTCGATGTGGGGCAGCAAGCCTTCTACGGCTTCAAGCTCGAGGCGGATGGTGCGTTGTGCTGATTGAATCAGGTCGCTGGATTGGCTCATGTCAGAAATCGTATAGCCTGAGAAAAGGCGGCGATTATAGCGGTAATGAGCAAATCCCTCACGTTAGTTCGTCGTGCTTTATTCAGGCGACTCCCGCAAACGCTGAAACTTGGGTCTTTTTGCCTGTCTTGATGCTGAACACTGCGGGCTTCGGCCTTGGGCGCTTTGTATTAGCAGTGATATAGTTCGTCGCCAGTTCGGCCTGCCCAGGATGTTGTGTGCTCTCGGCAGGGAGCCCAGCGTCCGAGTGAGAGGCTTGCATCGCAAGGAGTTTAGATGAGTGCCGATAACGCCTACGCGGTCGAGCTGAAGGGAGTGTCCTTCAAGCGCGGCGCGCGCAGCATTTTCAATAATGTCGATATTCGCATTCCGCGCGGCAAGGTTACCGGCATCATGGGACCTTCCGGTTGCGGAAAAACCACACTGCTGCGCCTGATGGGCGCGCAGTTGCGCCCTTCAGGTGGCGAAGTGTGGGTCAACGGGCAAAATTTGCCCACGCTGTCTCGTAGCGACCTGTTCGATGCGCGCAAGCATATGGGCGTGCTGTTTCAGAGCGGCGCGCTGTTCACGGACCTCGATGTTTTCGAAAACATCGCCTTTCCGTTGCGCGTTCATACCCAGCTTCCGGATGAAATGATCCGTGACATCGTCTTGCTCAAATTGCAGGCGGTAGGGTTGCGCGGTGCCATTGACCTGATGCCCGATGAGTTGTCCGGCGGCATGAAGCGCCGTGTCGCGTTGGCACGGGCGATTGCCCTCGATCCGCAAATCCTGATGTACGACGAGCCTTTTGTGGGGCAGGACCCAATCGCCATGGGCGTTCTGGTGCGCCTGATTCGCCTGCTTAACGACGCCTTGGGTATCACCAGTATCGTGGTCTCCCATGATCTGGCCGAAACCGCGAGTATTGCCGACTACCTGTACGTCGTAGGTGATGGGCAGGTGTTGGGGCAGGGGACTCCCGATGAACTGATGAACTCCGATAATCCGCGGATTCACCAATTCATGAAGGGTGATCCAGACGGGCCGGTACCGTTCCACTTTCCAGCGACGGATTACCGCGCAGATCTTCTGGGGAAGCGCTGATGCGCAAGATTTCACTAATAGAGAGAGTTCGTCGATTCGGCCAGGCCGGCATCGACAGCGTCGCGGTGCTCGGCCGTTCATCACTGTTCCTGTTTCACGCCCTGCTGGGGCGTGGTGGCGTCAGCGGCGGATTTGGGCTGCTGGTCAAGCAGTTGCACTCGGTCGGCGTGATGTCCCTGGTGATCATCGTGGTCTCCGGGATATTCATCGGCATGGTGCTGGCGCTGCAAGGCTTCAATATTTTGTCCAGCTACGGTTCGGAGCAAGCGGTCGGGCAGATGGTTGCGCTGACACTGTTGCGTGAACTCGGGCCGGTGGTGACCGCGTTGTTGTTCGCCGGGCGTGCCGGTTCCGCGTTGACCGCCGAGATCGGCAACATGAAGTCCACCGAGCAGTTGTCCAGTCTGGAAATGATTGGCGTCGACCCGCTCAAGTACATCATTGCCCCTCGTCTGTGGGCCGGCTTCATCTCCCTTCCAGTGCTGGCGATGATTTTCAGCGTGGTCGGTATCTGGGGCGGTTCCTGGGTGGCTGTCGACTGGTTGGGTGTGTATGAAGGTTCCTACTGGTCGAACATGCAAAACAGCGTGACGTTCGACGGCGACGTGTTCAATGGCATCATTAAAAGCATTGTATTTGCCTTCGTCGTGACCTGGATCGCCGTATTCCAAGGCTATGACTGTGAACCCACTTCCGAAGGGATCAGTCGTGCCACCACTAAAACCGTGGTGTATGCCTCATTGGCCATCCTCGGCCTGGACTTTATTTTGACTGCCTTGATGTTTGGAGATTTCTGATGCAAAACCGCACCCTGGAAATCGGTGTCGGCCTTTTCTTGCTGGCTGGCATCCTGGCTTTAGTGTTGCTTGCCCTGCGGGTCAGTGGACTGTCCCCTGTTTCGAGCACCGACAGCTATAAACTGTATGCGTATTTCGACAATATCGCCGGTTTGACGGTCAGATCAAAAGTGACCATGGCCGGTGTGACCATCGGCAAGGTCACGGCAATCGATCTGGATCGCGACAGCTTCACCGGACGAGTGACCATGCAGCTGGAAAAGCGCGTAGATAATCTGCCGACTGACTCCACTGCATCTATCCTCACCGCTGGCCTGTTGGGTGAGAAATACATCGGTATCAGCGTGGGCGGGGAACAGGCCCTGCTCAAGGATGGCGGGACCATCCATGACACGCAGTCGTCGCTGGTGCTCGAAGACCTGATCGGTAAATTCCTGCTCAATACCGTTAGCAAAGACGCCAAATAAGGAGTTTTTTCATGATCTCAACCTTGCGACGTGGCCTGTTGGTATTACTGGCGGTCTTGCCGTTCATGGGTAACGCCATGGCTGCGCAATCCGCGCACGATATCGTGCAGGACACCACCAATCGGTTGCTCGCCGATCTGTCGGCCAATAAAGAGAAGTACAAGCAGGATCCGAAAGGCTTTTACGATGCCTTGAACACCATTGTCGGGCCCGTGGTGGATGCCGAGGGCATCTCCAAGAGCATCATGACGGTCAAGTACTCGCGCAATGCCACGCCAGCGCAAATGAAAACCTTTGAAGATAACTTCAAGCGCGGGCTCTTCCAGTTCTATGGCAATGCCTTGCTTGAGTACAACAATCAGGGCATTACCGTTGATGCGGCCAAGGATGAGTCGGGAGACCGTACCAGCGTTGGCATGACGGTCAAAGGCAGCAATGGCGCGATCTACCCTGTGTCCTACACACTCGAAAAGATCAATGGCGAGTGGAAGCTGCGTAACGTGATCATCAACGGCATCAACATCGGCAAGCTGTTCCGTGATCAGTTCAGCGACGCGATGCAGCGCAATGGCAATAACCTGGACGCGACCATCAACGGTTGGGCCGGTGAAGTCGCCAAGGCCAAGGAAAAGACCGAAGCAGAAACGACTCAGAAGAAGCCCGCCCAATGAGTGAGTCGGCTGTCAGCATGGGCGAGGCCGGTGAGCTGATGCTCAGCGGCGTACTCGATTACCGTACCGGGCCGGCCCTGCGCAAGCAGGGTCAGGCCTTGATCAAGTCGAGCACGGCGTCAGCCCTGGTAGTTGATTGCTCGGGTGTGCAAAAGTCCAGCAGCGTCGGTTTGTCGTTGTTGCTGTGTTTCATGCGCGACGCGCAAGCGGCGGGCAAGGCGCTGAGCATTCGTGCATTGCCTGACGACATGCGTGAGATCGCTCAGGTCAGCGAATTGACCGAGCTGTTGGCACACCCCTAACTATCATCTATAAAGAAGCCCCCCGTCAGAGTCCTGCTATGCGGGGTTCGCAGGCGCGGGGCTTTTTTGTATGATGTCCGACCCGCGCGCACAGGGCGCCGATTGAGGTTGAGCATGCAGGCCAACGAAGTGAAGAGCTTTCTTGAAGGAAAGCTGTCCGAGACTCTTTTATCAGTACAGGTAGAAGTTGAGGGCGAAGGCTGCAACTTTCAGCTGAACGTGATTAGCGATGAACTGGCGGCATTGAGCCCGGTCAAGCGTCAGCAGCAGATCTATGCCCATTTGAACCCATGGATCACCGATGGCAGCATCCATGCGGTCACTATGAAATTTTTCAGCAGCGCGGCCTGGGCCGAGCGCACCTGAGCCCAAGGGCGTCGAGATTCTTATGGATAAACTGATTATTACCGGCGGTGTTCGTCTTGATGGCGAAATCCGCATTTCCGGGGCAAAGAACTCTGCCCTGCCGATTCTGGCGGCAACGCTGCTGTGCGATGGCCCGGTGACGGTCGCCAACCTGCCGCACCTGCACGACATCACCACCATGATCGAGCTGTTCGGTCGCATGGGCATTGAGCCGGTGATCGACGAGAAACTCAGCGTCGAAATCGACCCGCGGACCATCAAGACCCTGATCGCTCCGTACGAACTGGTTAAAACCATGCGTGCGTCGATTCTGGTTCTGGGCCCGATGGTCGCGCGTTTCGGTGAAGCTGAAGTCGCACTGCCTGGCGGTTGCGCCATCGGTTCGCGTCCGGTCGACCTGCACATCCGTGGCCTTGAAGCCATGGGTGCAGTCATTGACGTGGAAGGCGGCTACATCAAGGCCAAGGCGCCAGAAGGCGGCCTGCGCGGTGCAAACTTCTTCTTCGATACCGTCAGCGTGACCGGTACCGAGAACATCATGATGGCGGCCGCCCTGGCCAAGGGCCGCAGCGTTCTGGCTAACGCCGCTCGCGAGCCTGAAGTCGTCGACCTGGCGAACTTCCTGAACGCCATGGGCGCGAAGGTTTCCGGTGCCGGCACCGACACCATCACCATTGATGGCGTGGAGCGTCTGCACACCACGACTTACAAAGTGATGCCGGACCGTATCGAAACCGGTACCTACCTGGTGGCTGCTGCCGTGACTGGCGGCCGCGTGAAGGTCAAGGACACCGACCCGACCATCCTTGAAGCCGTTCTGGAAAAACTCAAGGAAGCCGGCGCTGAAATCACTACCGGCGAAGACTGGATCGAGCTGAACATGCACGGCAAGCGGCCGAAAGCCGTCAACGTGCGTACCGCTCCGTACCCGGCGTTCCCGACCGACATGCAAGCGCAGTTCATCTCCCTCAACGCGATTGCCGAAGGCACGGGCGCAGTGATCGAGACGATCTTCGAAAACCGCTTCATGCACGTCTACGAGCTGCACCGCATGGGCGCTCACATCCAGGTCGAAGGCAACACTGCGATCGTCACCGGCATCGAAAAGCTCAAGGGCGCGCCAGTCATGGCCACCGACCTGCGGGCTTCGGCCAGCTTGGTGATTTCGGCGCTGATCGCCGAAGGCGACACGCTGATCGATCGCATCTACCACATCGACCGTGGTTACGAGTGCATCGAAGAGAAACTGCAGATGCTCGGCGCGAAAATCCGCCGCGTACCGGGCTAGTTTCTGCTTCATGGGCGCAGGGACGTGCCCGTTGATTTGTTAAGATCGAGCCCGTTACGGCTCGATGTGTGTCCGGCGCCATTTGCGACCGGGCATGAGTACCTTGATAAGGACTGACGTTTCCCATGTTGACCATCGCACTGTCCAAGGGCCGCATCCTTGACGACACCCTGCCGCTTCTGGCTGAAGCGGGCATCGTGCCGACCGAGAATCCGGACAAGAGCCGCAAGCTGATCATCCCCACGACCCAGGCCGACGTGCGCTTGCTGATCGTGCGCGCCACCGATGTGCCGACCTACGTCGAGCATGGTGCCGCTGACCTGGGCGTCGCCGGTAAAGATGTGCTGATGGAATACGGTGGCCAGGGCCTGTACGAGCCACTGGACCTGCAAATTGCCCAGTGCAAGCTGATGACCGCGGGTAAAGTCGGCGCAATCGAGCCCAAGGGCCGTCTGCGCATCGCGACCAAGTTCGTCAACGTTGCCAAGCGTTATTACGCCGAGCAGGGTCGTCAGGTCGACATCATCAAGCTATATGGCTCGATGGAACTGGCACCGCTGATCGGTCTGGCGGACAAGATCATCGACGTGGTCGATACCGGTAACACGCTGCGGGCCAACGGCCTGGAGCCACAGGATTTCATTGCTGCCATCAGTTCCCGGCTGATCGTCAACAAAGCTTCGATGAAAATGCAGCACGCCCGTATCCAGGCGTTGATCGACACCCTGCGCAAGGCAGTGGAGTCTCGACACCGCGGCTGATTCACCTGCGCGACGCTCCGTCGCGCCCGTCTATCCGCCTCATAGCCAGAATTCTCAGGTGCCCAAGCGGATGGAGTGCTAGCTTCGGGTACCTGAGTTTTTCGCCAATCCTATGAGGCTCCCGCTATGACCGCACCGACTGCAATTCGCCGACTCAACGCTGCTGACCCGGATTTCGCGCATCATCTGGATCATCTGCTGAGCTGGGAAAGTGTGTCTGACGACTCGGTCAATCAGCGGGTGCTGGACATCATCAAGGCTGTGCGTGAGCGCGGCGACGCGGCGCTGGTTGAGTTCACCCAGAAATTCGACGGCCTGCAAGTGGCGTCGATGGCCGACCTGATCCTGCCGCGCGAGCGCCTGGAACTGGCACTGACCCGGATCACCGTGCCTCAACGCGAAGCGCTGGAAAAAGCCGCGGCGCGGGTGCGCAGCTACCACGAAAAACAGAAGCAGGACTCCTGGAGCTACACCGAAGCCGACGGCACGGTGCTGGGCCAGAAAGTCACGCCGCTGGATCGCGCCGGCCTGTACGTGCCGGGCGGCAAGGCGTCTTATCCGTCTTCGGTGTTGATGAATGCGATTCCGGCCAAAGTGGCCGGTGTGACCGAAGTGGTCATGGTCGTACCGACGCCACGCGGTGAAGTCAATGAACTGGTGTTGGCGGCGGCGTGCATCGCGGGCGTCGACCGGGTGTTCACCATCGGTGGCGCGCAAGCGGTTGCCGCGCTGGCCTATGGCACCGAAAGCGTGCCGAAGGTCGACAAGGTCGTCGGCCCGGGCAACATCTATGTCGCCACCGCCAAGCGCCATGTGTTCGGCCAGGTCGGTATCGACATGATTGCCGGCCCATCGGAAATCCTCGTGGTGTGCGACGGCCAGACCGATCCGGACTGGATTGCCATGGACCTGTTCTCCCAGGCCGAGCACGACGAAGACGCACAGGCGATTCTGGTCAGCCCCGATGCCGGGTTCCTCGACCAGGTGGCGGCAAGCATCGCCAAACTGCTGCCGACCATGGAACGCGCCGAAATCATCAACACCTCGATCAATGGCCGTGGTGCGCTGATTCAGGTTCGCGACATGCAGCAGGCCATCGATGTGGCCAACCGCATTGCGCCGGAACACCTGGAACTGTCGGTCGCTGATCCGCAAGCCTGGTTGCCGCAGATCCGCCACGCCGGTGCGATCTTCATGGGCCGCCACACGTCCGAGGCCTTGGGCGATTACTGTGCCGGTCCCAACCACGTGCTGCCGACTTCCGGCACCGCGCGTTTCTCCTCGCCGCTGGGTGTGTATGACTTCCAGAAACGTTCGTCGATCATCTTCTGCTCCGAGCAGGGTGCCTCCGAACTGGGCAAGACCGCGTCCGTGCTGGCCCGTGGCGAGTCGCTGACCGCTCACGCCCGCAGCGCCGAATACCGCATCGTTGACGAGCTCTTTATTGAAGGGCAGGGGGAGTAAACATGAGCAAATTCTGGAGCCCGTTCGTCAAGAACCTGGTGCCTTACGTACCGGGTGAGCAGCCGAAACTGGCGAAGCTGGTCAAGCTCAACACCAACGAAAACCCTTATGGCCCATCGCCCAAAGCACTGGCGGCGATGCAAACCGAACTGAATGACAACCTGCGTCTGTACCCGGACCCCAACAGCGACCTGCTCAAGCAGGCAGTGGCTGAGTATTACGGTGTGCAGGGCAATCAGGTGTTCCTCGGCAATGGTTCGGATGAAGTCCTGGCGCACATCTTTCACGGTTTGCTGCAACACGATAAACCGCTGCTGTTCCCGGACATCAGCTACAGCTTTTATCCGGTGTATTGCGGCTTGTACGGCATTCCATTCGACGCGGTACCGCTGGACGAGCAGTTCCAGATTCGCGTCTCGGACTACGCCAAGCCGAACGGCGGGATCATTTTTCCCAACCCGAATGCGCCGACCGGTTGCCTATTGGCGCTGGACGCCGTGGAGCAAATCCTCAAGGCCAGCCCTGATTCGGTGGTGGTGGTCGACGAAGCCTATGTCGATTTCGGCGGTGAAACCGCAATCAGCCTGGTCGACCGTTACCCGAACCTGCTGGTGACTCAGACCCTCTCCAAGTCGCGTTCGCTGGCCGGTTTGCGCGTGGGCCTGGCGGTGGGGCATCCGGACCTGATCGAGGCGCTGGAGCGGATCAAGAACAGCTTCAACTCCTATCCCCTGGATCGCCTGGCGATTGTCGGTGCGGCAGCGGCATTTGCCGATCGCGAGCACTTCGACAAGACCTGTCAGTTGGTGATCGAGAGTCGTGAGTGGGTGATCAAGCAAATGCAGGAGAAAGGCTTTGAGGTGTTGCCGTCGGCGGCGAACTTCATCTTCGCCCGTCACCCGCAGCATGACGCGGCAGGCCTGGCAGCGAAGTTGCGCGAGCAAGGCGTGATCGTCCGGCACTTCAAGCAGGAACGGATTGCCCAGTTCCTGCGTATCACCATCGGTACGCCAGAGCAGAACCAGGCGTTGATCGACGGCCTCGGCGATCTCTAAAACCCTCCCCGATCCTGTGGGAGCGAGCCTGCTCGCGATAGCGGTCCGGCATTCAACATAAATGCTGAATGTTATGGCCTCTTCGCGAGCAGGCTCGCTCCCACAGGTTTTGTGTGGTGGCGGGTTACTCGTGATGCGGTTCTCCGAGGAACGTCAACGAACTGAACACCCCCCGCGTCGCCACATCCGGGTTGTCCTTCAACGGGATTTCCACCTGCGCGGCAATCACATTCAACCCCTCATTGCGCACCAGCACCTGTGCCCGGCCTTCAGCATCGGTTTCCGTGCTCAAGGTGTTCGGCGCATTGCGATAGTCGCCAATCAACTTGATCCCCGCCGCCGGTTTGCCATCGAGCAACACCCGCACCGGCAATGATTTGCCCGGGCCAACAGTCAACGGATCAACTTCCGGCACAATCAGCAATTTGATTTGATCAAGCTTTGGCAACTTCGCTCCCGGCTGATAAATCGCCAGGCTGTACTTGAACGTCTGGGTCGACTCGATGGCGCCCGGTACTTTGCTGCGTCCCTGATTGATCCACTTTTTGTCGGCGGTCTGCGACCACATGCCATTGTCCAGCGCCACGGCCAGCACCGCTGGTGACTTGAGCGGTTGCAGGCGCGCGTGATCGGTCAGGCGTTCTACGGTGACCGGGATCATCTTGCCGCCGATGTCATAGGCCCAGGCGCCGCTGATTTTTTGCGCCTTGAAGGCATTGTCTTCGGCACCGTGGCCGTAGATGACTTCGATGTTGCCGCGACGTTGTTCGGTCCACAGGCCATGGGCCGAGACCTGGCCGGTAAACATCAGGCCGAGCAGCAGGCTGAGCGCTACGGGTTTGAGGTGTTGCATGGTGACTTCCTTTTACAGGTTGAGTGTCAGGCTGACGGTGAAATTGCGCGGCTCGCCGGGATCACCGCGACCATAGAGGCTGGCCGCGGGGCCCTTGAGCACGCTGGCAGGGATCATGCTGATGGATTGCGGGATATCGCGGATGGCGCTCTCGGTTTTGGTCGCGCTGGAAGATCGCGTGGCGCGATAGCCGTTCACCGGGCCGGTGGCAGACGCGTAATTGGAGGTGACGCTGATGGTGTCCGGTTCAAGCGGTTGTGGGGCTTCGGCGAACACCGGATCCCCGAGCAGGCCCAAGGCCAGGCCTGCCAGAGGAGCAAATTTACGAGACGGCATGAGGGCGTTCCAATAGCGATATTGAAACAATATAACATGCCTGATGAGAATGTATGCTCTTAGAGGTTTCGAGACAATTGGCGCTGTCGAAGGCCTCGAAAAGATCGTCCGAACGCGGCCCGAACCTTCGGCAGCTCCTACGAATTACTCTTCTTCTTTGACCGGGGCGGGTGGCGGACGCAAGCCGATTTCCGCAGTCAGCTTGAGCTCCTTGCCGTTGCGCATGACCTGAACAGTCACTTTGTCAGTCGGTTTGATCCGCGCCACCTGGTTCATCGAGCGGCGGCCATCGCCGGCCGGTTCGCCATCAATGCTGAGGATCACATCGCCCAGTTGCAGGCCGGCTTTTTGTGCCGGGCCGTCGCGGAAAATCCCCGCAACGACAATCCCCGGACGCCCGGACAGACCGTACGATTCCGCCAGCTCCTGACTCAAGGGCTGCACTTCAATCCCCAACCAGCCGCGAATCACCTGGCCGTGTTCGATGATCGACTTCATGACTTCCATCGCCAGCTTGATCGGGATCGCGAAACCAATGCCTTGTGAGCCGCCGGACTTGGAGAAAATCGCGGTGTTGATCCCGGTGAGGTTGCCGTTGGCGTCTACCAGCGCACCGCCGGAGTTGCCCGGGTTGATCGCGGCGTCGGTCTGGATGAAGTCTTCATAGTTGTTCAGGCCCAACTGATTACGCCCGGTGGCGCTGATGATGCCCATGGTCACGGTCTGGCCGACGCCAAACGGGTTGCCGATGGCCAGCGCGACATCGCCGACGCGGATGTTTTCCGAGCGGCCGACGGTGATCGACGGCAGGTTCTTCAGATCGATTTTCAGTACCGCGAGGTCGGTTTCCGGGTCGCTGCCGATCACGCGAGCCAGGGTTTCACGACCATCCTTGAGCGCGACGACAATCTGGTCGGCGCCTGAGGTTACGTGGTTATTGGTCAGCAAATAGCCTTCCGGGCTCATGATCACCCCGGAACCGAGGCTCGACTCCATGCGCTTCTGCTTGGGCGCGTTGTCGCCGAAGAACCGCCGGAATTGCGGGTCTTCAAACAACGGATGGCTGGTTTTGTTGACCACTTTGGTGGTGTAGAGGTTGACCACTGCCGGTGCGGCAATGACCACGGCGTCGGCGTAAGACACCGGTCCCTGTTGGGTCTGAGTGGTTTGTGGGGCTTGTTGCAGGTTCACATCCAGGGTTGGCAAGCCGACCCATTGCGGGTAACGCTGGATGATCAACAACGCGATAAGCACGCCGGCCAGCAGCGGCCAGCCAAAAAAACGCAGACCCTTGAGCATTGAACAAATCCTGGGAGGTTACGGAGGGCCGCCTGTGGCCCATAATGTCGCGCATTATACGAGGCCGCGCGCGCCTCTGAACGGGATATTTAGGAGTCTTTTATGGCCGTCGCCCTGAGCACCCTGGTGGAAGAAGCGGATCGTTACCTTGCCAGTTCGCGGATTGCCGATTATTGCCCCAACGGCTTGCAAGTCGAAGGCCGGCCGCAGGTCATGCGTATCGTCAGCGGCGTCACGGCCAGCCAGGCGTTGCTCGATGCCGCGGTCGAAGCCAAGGCCGATCTGGTGCTGGTTCATCACGGCTACTTCTGGAAAGGTGAAAACCCCTGCATCACCGGTATGAAGCAGCGTAGGCTCAAAACCCTGCTCAAGCACGACATCAGCCTCCTGGCCTATCACTTGCCGCTGGATGTGCACCCGGAAGTGGGCAACAACGTGCAACTGGCTCGCCAACTGGACATTACTGTCGAAGGTCCGCTGGACCCGGAAAACCTCAAAGTGGTCGGGTTGGTCGGTTCGCTTGCCGAACCCATGACCGCGCGCGACTTTGCCCGTCAGGTGCAAGAGGTCATGGGCCGCGAGCCGTTGCTGATCGAGGGCAGCAAAATGGTCCGGCGCGTCGGCTGGTGCACGGGCGGTGGCCAGGGGTATATCGATCAGGCGGTGCAGGCGGGTGTCGATCTTTACCTGAGCGGCGAAGCGTCCGAGCAAACCTTCCACAGCGCCCGGGAGAACGACATCAGCTTCATCGCCGCCGGCCATCACGCCACTGAACGCTTTGGCGTGCAAGCGCTGGGGGATTATCTGGCGCGACGGTTTGCCCTGGAACACATCTTCATCGATTGCCCGAATCCGATTTGACGCAGGCATTCAATGTGAGAGCGAGCTTGCTCGCGATTACGGACTGACATTCATCAGGGATGTCGACTGAAACACCGCTTTCGCGAGCAAGCTCGCTCCCACAGGACCTCGTACACCGCCCGAACAGGCAGGTATATTCATATGCTCTTTCGATCTAGTCGGTGTCCTGATTAGAAGAGGTCGCTGTGCTAGCATTCGCCGCTCGAACACGGCCCGCTGGCCGTTCATAAGAAAGCTTTCGTGAGTAGCCATGGTCGACAAACTGACGCATCTGAAACAGCTGGAGGCGGAAAGCATCCACATCATCCGCGAGGTGGCCGCCGAGTTCGACAACCCGGTGATGCTGTACTCCATCGGTAAAGACTCCGCCGTGATGCTGCATCTGGCACGCAAGGCGTTCTTCCCGGGCAAGCTGCCGTTTCCGGTGATGCACGTCGACACCCAATGGAAATTTCAGGAGATGTACAGCTTCCGCGACAAGATGGTCGCAGAGCTGGGCCTCGACCTGATTACCTACGTCAACCCGGAAGGCGTGGCTCAAGGGATCAACCCCTTCACCCACGGCAGTGCCAAGCACACCGACATCATGAAGACCGAAGGCCTGAAACAGGCTTTGGACAAGTACGGCTTCGACGCAGCCTTCGGTGGCGCGCGCCGCGATGAAGAGAAATCCCGCGCCAAGGAACGCGTGTACTCGTTCCGCGACAGCAAGCACCGCTGGGATCCGAAAAACCAGCGCCCGGAGCTGTGGAACGTCTACAACGGCAAGGTCAACAAAGGCGAATCGATCCGCGTATTCCCGCTGTCGAACTGGACCGAGCTGGACATCTGGCAGTACATCTACCTTGAAGGCATCCCGATCGTCCCGCTGTACTTCGCCGCCGAGCGCGAGGTCATCGAGAAAAACGGCACGCTGATCATGATCGACGACGAGCGCATCCTCGAGCACCTGAGCGACGAAGACAAAGCCCGCATCGTCAAAAAGAAAGTGCGTTTCCGTACCCTTGGCTGCTACCCGTTGACGGGCGCGGTGGAGTCCGAGGCTGAAAGCCTCACGGACATCATTCAGGAAATGCTCCTGACGCGAACTTCCGAGCGCCAGGGCCGAGTCATCGATCACGATGGCGCCGGCTCGATGGAAGACAAAAAACGTCAAGGTTATTTCTAAGGGGCTGTCATGTCGCATCAATCTGATTTGATCAGCGAGGACATCCTCGCCTACCTGGGCCAGCACGAACGTAAAGAGCTGCTGCGCTTTCTGACTTGCGGTAACGTCGACGACGGCAAGAGCACCCTGATCGGGCGCCTGCTGCACGACTCCAAGATGATCTACGAAGACCATCTGGAAGCCATTACCCGCGACTCGAAAAAAGTCGGCACCACCGGTGACGACATCGACCTGGCGTTGCTGGTCGACGGCCTGCAGGCCGAGCGCGAACAAGGCATCACCATCGATGTCGCGTACCGCTATTTCTCCACCGCCAAGCGCAAATTCATCATTGCCGACACCCCTGGCCATGAGCAGTACACCCGCAACATGGCCACCGGTGCATCCACCTGTGACCTGGCGATCATCCTGGTCGACGCCCGTTACGGCGTGCAAACCCAGACCCGTCGCCACAGCTTTATCGCCTCGTTGCTGGGCATCAAGCACATCGTCGTCGCCATCAACAAGATGGACCTCAAGGACTTCGATCAGGGCGTGTTCGAGTCGATCAAGGCCGATTACCTGAAGTTCGCTGAAGGCTTGAAGATGAAGCCTACCAGCATGCACTTCGTGCCGATGTCGGCGCTGAAGGGCGATAACGTGGTGAACAAATCCGAGCGCTCGCCGTGGTACACCGGCCAGTCGCTGATGGAGATCCTTGAAACCGTGGAAGTCGCGGGCGACCGTAACTTCACCGATCTGCGTTTCCCGGTGCAATACGTCAACCGGCCGAACCTGAACTTCCGCGGTTTCGCCGGCACCCTGGCCAGCGGCATCGTCAAGAAGGGCGACGAAGTCGTGGTGCTGCCGTCGGGCAAGAGCAGCCGCGTGAAATCCATCGTCACCTTCGAAGGTGAACTGGAACACGCAGGCCCGGGTCAGGCCGTAACGCTGACCATGGAAGACGAAATCGACATCTCCCGTGGCGACTTGCTGGTACATGCCGACAACGTGCCGCCGGTCACCGACAGCTTCGAAGCGATGCTGGTGTGGATGGCTGAGGAGCCGATGCTGCCGGGCAAGAAATACGACATCAAGCGCGCCACCAGTTACGTGCCGGGCTCGATTGCCAGCATCGTCAACAAGGTCGACGTGAACACTCTGGAAGAAGGCCCGGCCAGTGCCTTGCAGCTGAACGAGATCGGTAAGGTCAAGATCAGCCTCGACGCGCCGATTGCCCTCGACGGTTATGAAAGCAACCGCACCACCGGTTCGTTCATCATCATCGACCGCTTGACCAACGGCACCGTCGGCGCCGGCATGATCGTCGCCCAGCCTTCGGCGCATGGCAGCTCCACACACCATGGAAAATTGGCCCATGTAGCCACCGAGGAGCGTGCCCAGCGCTTCGGCCAGCAACCGGCTACCGTGCTGTTCAGCGGTCTCTCGGGCGCGGGCAAAAGCACACTGGCCTATGCGGTTGAACGCAAGCTGTTCGACATGGGCCGTGCGGTGTTTGTGCTCGATGGGCAGAACCTGCGTCACGACCTGAACAAAGGTCTGCCGCAGGATCGCGCCGGGCGTACCGAGAACTGGCGTCGTGCGGCTCACGTCGCACGCCAGTTCAACGAAGCCGGTTTGCTGACCCTGGCGGCGTTTGTCGCACCGGACGCCGAAGGCCGTGCACAGGCCAAGGCGCTGATCGGTGACGACCGCTTGCTGACCGTTTACGTGCAGGCGTCGCCGATGGTCTGCGCTGCACGTGATCCGCAAGGTTTGTACGCTGCAGGTGGCGATAACATCCCGGGTGATTCCTTCCCGTACGACGTGCCGCTGGACGCGGACCTTGTGGTCGACACCCAGTCGTTGTCGCTGGAAGAAAGCGTCAAGCAAGTGCTGGACCTGCTGCGTAAACGCGGCGCGATCTAAGCGTTAGCGGCCAATAAAAAGCCCGCAGATGAGCAATCATCTGCGGGCTTTTTTGTGTCTGGTTGGGCCCCATCGCGAGCAGGCTCGCTCCCACATGGAGTTTCTATTGAATACAAATTTTGTGTTCACAACAAATTAACTGTGGGAGCGAGCCTGCTCGCGATAGGGCCGGTACAGACACCTGATTACTTCCCGGGATACTCGCGATGCATCTGTGCAAGCAGCGCATCCTTGTCTTCCCACAACTGGTTGATCCAGCCCTGGAACTCCAGGCGGTACACGCCGTCCTGATCGTAGTTCTTGCCGATGAACTGCGGCGGGATCTTCAGTTCCTGAAAGTGCACCACCACCTCTTTCACGTTGCCACACAGCAGGTCCCAATAACCGGGGCGCCCGGCCGGGTAGTGAATGGTCACGTTGACGATGGCTTCCAGTTGCTCACCCATGGCATCCAGCACAAACGCGATACCGCCAGCCTTGGGCTTGAGCAGGTAGCGCAAGGGCGATTGCTGCTGCGCGTGCTTGCCTTCGGTAAAGCGCGTGCCTTCGACGAAGTTGAAAATCCCCACCGGGTTATTGCGGAACTTGTCGCAGGTCTTGCGGGTGGTTTCCAGGTCTTTGCCTTTCTTCTCCGGGTGCTTTTCCAGATAGGCCTTGGAGTAACGCTTCATGAACGGGAAGCCCAGCGCCCACCAGGCCAGGCCGATCACCGGCACCCAGATCAGCTCTTGCTTGAGGAAGAACTTCAGCGGGCGAATCCGGCGGTTGAGCACGTACTGCAACACCATGATGTCGACCCAGCTCTGGTGGTTGCTGGTGATCAGGTACGAGTGCTGATAGTCCAGGCCTTCGAGCCCACTGAGCGTCCAGTGCGTGTGCCCGAGCAAATCCATCCAGGCCTTGTTGTTGCTGATCCAGGCTTCATGGATGTGGCTCATCAGCCAGTCGGTGAAGCGCTGTGCGGTCGGGAAGGGCAGCAGCAATTTGAAGATTGCCACGACAAACAGCGGTGTGCAGCAGACGATCGTGTTCAGCGCCAACAACAGCGAGGCGATCACGCCTCGCAAGGGTGCAGGTAGAGAATCCAGCATTTAAACATCCATAGGTCGGTTGGCGGCTTGAATCGCAGTCAGGGCAATGGTGTAGACGATGTCGTCGACCTGAGCGCCGCGCGGCAAATCATTTACCGGTTTGCGCAGGCCTTGCAGCATCGGTCCGAGGCTGACGCAGTCGGCGCTGCGTTGCACGGCTTTGTGAGTGGTGTTGCCGGTGTTCAGGTCGGGGAAAATGAACACGGTTGCCCGACCGGCTACCTGACTGTTCGGCGCCAGTTGCCGGGCCACGACTTCGTTGGCCGCGGCGTCGTACTGCAACGGTCCGTCGATCAGCAGCGCGTTTTGCGCTTCGTGGGCGAGCAGAGTGGCCTCGCGGACTTTCTCGACTTCTTCGCCGCTGGCCGACTCACCGCTGGAGTAGCTGAGCATCGCCACCCGTGGCGTGATCCCGAAGGCCGCGGCGGAGTCGGCGCTTTGCAGGGCGATCTCGGCCAGCTCGCTGGCGCTCGGGTGCGGGTTCATGATGCAGTCGCCGTAGACCAGCACTTCTTCCGGGAACAGCATGAAAAACACCGACGACACCAGCGTGCAGCCGGGTGCGGTCTTGATCAGTTGCAAGGCCGGGCGAATGGTATTGGCGGTGGAGTGGATGACCCCGGACACCAGCCCGTCGACTTCATCCAGGGCGAGCATCATGGTGCCGATCACCACGGTGTCTTCCAGCTGTTGCTCGGCCATTGGCGCATTGAGGCTTTTGGTCTTGCGCAGCGCGACCATCGGCTCGACATAACGCTGACGGATCAGGTCCGGGTCGAGAATCTCCAGGCCCTCAGGCAACTCGATACCCTGGGCACGCGCGACCGCTTGTACGTCTTCGGGTTTGGCCAGCAACACGCAACGGGCAATGCCGCGGGCCTGGCAGATCGCTGCCGCCTGCACGGTCAACGGTTCGCTACCTTCGGGCAGGACGATACGTTTGTTGGCCGCCTGGGCGCGCTGGATCAGTTGATAACGGAACACTGCCGGCGACAGGCGCATTTCACGCGGCGTGCCGCAGCGCTGGTGCAGCCAGTTGGCGTCGAGGTGGCTGGCGACGAAATCGGTGATGATTTCCGCACGCTCGCGGTCGTCGATCGGGATTTCCTTGTTCAAACCGTTCAACTGGTTGGCGGTTTCGTAGGAGCCGGTGCTCACCGACAACACCGGCAGACCGGCCTGCAAGGCACCTCGGCAGAGGTCCATGATCCGTGGGTCGGGCAGGGTGCCGCTGGTCAGCAGCAGACCGGCCAGCGGCACGCCATTGATCGCGGCGAGGCTGACGGCGAGGATGATGTCGTCGCGATCGCCGGGGGTTACCACCAGCACGCCGGGCTTGAGCAGTTCGACCGTGTTGCGCATGGTGCGGGCGCAAATGATGATCTTGCTCATGCGCCGGGTTTCATAGTCGCCGGCGTTGAGCACCTGAGCGCCCATCAAGTCCGCAACGTCACGGGTGCGCGGCGCGTTCAGTTCCGGCTGGAACGGAATGCAGCCAAGCAGCCGGAAGTCGCCGCTGCGCAGCAAGGGCGAGTGTTCCTTCAGGCGGGCGGCGAAAGCCTCCATGCTTTCATCGGTTTTGACCTTGTTGAGGATCACGCCGAGCACTTTCGGGTCCTTCGGACCGCCGAACAATTGCGCTTGCAACTCGACCCGGCCAGACAATTCGGTGAGCACTTCGTTTTCCGGTGCCGAAACCAGAATCACCTCGGCATCCAGGCTTTTCGCCAGGTGCAGGTTGACCCGCGCGGCGTAGCTGGCGCTGCGGGTCGGGACCATGCCTTCGACGACCAGCACGTCTTTGCCGATGGCGGCTTGCTGGTACAGGGTGATGATTTCTTCCAGCAGCTCATCCAGCTGACCGTCGCCGAGCATCCGCTCGACGTGAGCCAGGCCCAGTGGCTGCGGCGGCTTCAGGCCATGGGTGCGGGCCACCAGTTCGGTGGAACGTTCAGGACCGGTGTCGCCAGGGTGCGGCTGGGCAATCGGTTTGAAGAAGCCGACTTTCAGCCCGGCTCGCTCAAGGGTACGCACCAGCCCGAGGCTGATGGAGGTCAGACCCACACCAAAATCGGTGGGCGCGATAAAAAAAGTTTGCATGCGGATTCTCTGGAGGTGCATGGCAATGGCGACGGCCTATATCTGGCTGTCTGCCGAAATCAGACGTTAAGGTTATCGCTAACCGAGCCTTGAGCGCACCAACCGCAATCAAAGGGTTGGCCTATTTTTTCAATACGCTTGGCGGGGTCCAGAACCCAGGTTCGTGATTGCCAGGGTGGCTGGTGGCGCAGATGCTGGGTATGGCCGCAGGAAAGCTCGACAACCCAGTGTCCATCCTCGTCCTGATGGAAGCCCTGGATCGTCGACCCTGTCGAAGCGACCCGTCTGTCCGGGTTCTGTTCGCTTTCGGACGATTGCTTCGCTAAACTTGGTCTTTCTATATTCTTATGCAAAAGGTCTCGCCCCATGCTGATCGCCGCCAATAAGGCTGTCTCCATCGACTATACCCTGACCAACGACGCTGGTGAGGTCATCGACAGCTCTGCCGGCGGCGCACCGCTGGTTTACCTGCAAGGCGCAGGTAACATCATCCCGGGCCTGGAAAAAGCCCTGGAAGGTAAAGCAGTCGGTGACGAACTCAACGTCGCTGTAGAACCTGAAGATGCCTACGGTGAATACGCTGCCGAACTGGTCAGCACCCTGAGCCGCAGCATGTTCGAAGGCGTCGACGAACTGGAAGTGGGTATGCAGTTCCACGCTTCCGCGCCAGACGGCCAGATGCAAATCGTCACCATCCGTGATCTGGACGGTGACGACGTGACCGTTGACGGCAACCACCCGTTGGCCGGTCAGCGTTTGAACTTCAAGGTCAAGATCATCGACATCCGTGATGCCAGCCAGGAAGAAATCGCTCATGGTCACGTCCATGGCGAAGGTGGCCATCACCACTGATTTTCTGCGCTAAGCTTCGAGAACTGGAGAGGCGCCCGAGGGGCGCCTTTTTAGTCCGCGGCTGTCCTTGACGACATCGCCAAGTGGCTGTTTCGAGAAGAACACGGGAAAATTGGAGTTCGTCATGAGTGCTTTTCACGACCTTACATTGAAGACTTTGGATGGCCAGGAGTTACCTCTGGCGCCCTTCAAAGGGCACGTCGTGCTGGTGGTCAACGTCGCCTCCAAGTGTGGTTTGACCCCACAGTACGCTGCTCTGGAAAACCTCTACCAGCAATACAAGGGCAAAGGTTTCAGTGTGCTGGGTTTGCCGTGCAACCAGTTTGCCGGGCAAGAGCCAGGCACTGAAAACGAGATCAAAGAGTTCTGCAGCCTCAACTACGGCGTGACCTTCCCGCTGTCCAGCAAGCTGGAAGTCAACGGTCACGACCGTCATCAGCTGTACCGGCTGTTGGCGGGCGAGGGCGCGGAATTCCCGGGTGACATCACCTGGAATTTCGAGAAATTCCTTCTCGGTAAAGATGGTCGCGTGCTGGCGCGTTTCTCGCCACGTACTGCACCGGATGATCCGACGATTGTTCAGGCGATCGAAAAAGCCCTGGTCTGAACCTGTCTCCCGTAGGAGCACGGCTTGCCGGCGATAGCGATCTCAAGAATGCCATCGCCGGCAAGCCGTGCTCCTACAGACCCCCCCCTGTCTTTTGAACCTTAATCACCTAAATCAATAGTGCTATTCAAGGCTGGCAAGTCTCCATATTATCGCCGTCATAAAATCATTTTCACGTGGAGCCTCTCATGCCCGTCAAAGCCTTGTTCAAACCGTTCAACCTCGGTGCCCTGGAGCTGCCGACCCGCGTGGTCATGGCGCCGATGACCCGGTCGTTTTCCCCGGGTGGCGTGCCGAATTCGAAGGTCATCGAGTACTACCGCCGCCGCGCTGCCGCAGGTGTGGGGCTGATCATCACCGAGGGCACCACGGTTGGCCACAAGGCTTCCAACGGTTACCCGAACGTCCCGCACTTTTACGGCGAAGCGGCGTTGGCCGGCTGGAAAAAAGTCGTGGAGGCGGTGCACGCTGAAGGCGGCAAGATCGTTCCGCAGTTGTGGCACGTCGGCAGCGTACGGCGCATCGGCACCGAGCCGGACGCCAGCGTGCCAGGCTACGGGCCATCGGAAAAACTCAAGGATGGTCAGGTCGTGGTTCACGGCATGACCAAACAGAATATCCAGGACGTGATCGCAGCCTTCGCCCAGGCCGCCAAAGACGCGCAGAGCATCGGCATGGACGGCGTCGAGATCCACGGCGCCCACGGTTATCTGGTCGACCAGTTCTTCTGGGAAGGCAGCAACCAGCGCACCGACGAATACGGTGGCAGCCTGGCCAATCGTTCGCGCTTTGCCATTGAGCTGATCCAGGCCGTGCGTGCGGCGGTCGGTCCGGGCTACCCGATCATCTTCCGTTACTCGCAGTGGAAGCAGCAGGACTACACCGCACGTCTGGTGCAAACCCCGGAGGCGTTGGGCGAATTTCTCCAGCCACTGTCCGATGCCGGCGTGGATATCTTCCATTGCTCGACGCGGCGTTTCTGGGAGCCGGAGTTCGACGGTTCCGAGCTGAACCTCGCAGGCTGGACCCGCAAATTGACGGGCAAGCCGACCATCACCGTGGGCAGCGTGGGGCTGGACGGTGAGTTCCTGCAGTTCATGGTCAACACCGACAAAGTCGCGCAACCGGCCAGTCTTGAGAACCTGCTGGAACGTTTGAACAACGAAGAGTTCGACCTGGTGGCAGTGGGACGCGCCTTGCTGGTCGACCCGGACTGGGCACAGAAAGTCCGCGAAGGTCGCGAGCAGGACATCCTGCCGTTCAGTCGTGAGGCGTTGATGACGCTGGTTTAAACGGCGCTCGGGCGGACGCCATCGCGAGCAGGCTCGCTCCCACAGGAGTATGTATTCCAATGTGGGAGCGAGCTTGCTCGCGATGGCTGACTCAATGCCACAGAGAAATCAGGGCAATATCGCAGCACTCACCGGCCCATGCTCTGCGACGCAAGCCCCGCGCAATTGCCCTTCAAATTGCTCGACGATTGCCCCCCAGCCCTGCCGACTGGCGTGCTGACGCGCGTTGAGCCGTATGCAGCGCAAGGTTTCTGCTTCTTCCAGCAACCAACGGGCGGCGTCGCAAAACGCCTCTTCGTCCCCCGGCATCGCCAGCACGCCGTTGTAGCCATGGCGAATGTGTTGAGCCGCAGCGGCCTGATCGTAGGCCACCACGCCCAATCCGGAGGCCAGGGCTTCGAGCACCACATTGCCGAAGGTTTCGGTCAGGCTCGGAAACAGAAACAGATCCCCGGACGCGTAGTGACAAGCCAGGGCTTCGCCACGCTGCGAGCCACAGAAGATCGCGTCGGGCAGTTCTTTTTCCAGCAGCGCACGCTGCGGGCCATCACCGACCACAATCAGTTTTATTCGTCGTTGTGGATAAGTTGACTGCAAGGCCTGGTAGCAACGTTTGAGCAGGCCAAGGTTTTTTTCCTGAGCGAGCCGGCCGACGTGAATCAGCGCGATGTCGTCGTTCTCCAGCCCCCAGCTTTCACGCAGCGAACCCAGGCGTTTGGCCGGGTGGAACAGTTGGCTGTCGACGCCACGAGACAGCAGCGCCAGACGCTCGAACTGCCGACGTTCCAGCTCCATTCGCTGGCTGGTGCTGGGCACCAGAGTCAACTTGGTGCGGTTATGGAACCAACGCAGGTAATGTGTCAGTAACCGGGTCAACAGTCCTAGACCGTACTGGTTGGAATACTGCTGGAAGTTGGTATGAAAACCGCTCACCACCGAAATGCCCAGCCTTCGTGCCGCGCGCAAGGCTGACAACCCCAGCGGTCCTTCGGTGGCGATGTAGAGCACGTCCGGGCGATGACGCTGCCAGCGTCTGAGCAACTTGTGCATCGACGACTGGCCCCATTGCAGCCCCGGATAACCCGGCAGCGGCCAGCCGCGGCAGAGCAGCAGCTCATCGTCGCTGAGACGGGCTTGATCGCTGCCCTGACGCGGTCGCACCAGTTCTACCTGATGCCCACGCGCGCGCAGGCCTTCGAACAAGCGGCCCAGAGTATTGGCCACTCCGTTGATTTCCGGAGGGAAGGTTTCGGTGATCAGGGTGATATGCAGAGCTGTCGTCATGGCCTCAGTGTCGACTGAGGCCATGTCGCCATTGTGTCAGGGCGATGATGGATTTGTGACGCTGTCAGGCAGGTTTGACCACCAGGTTTTCAGCTCCACGCTCGCGCACCCAAAACAACGTCGCACCGGCCACCGCCGCCGGCATCATCAGGATGTTGACCACCGGGATCAGCAGTGCCAGGTAGACGATCCCGCCAAAGCTCATGCTCTGCCAGCGTTTCTGGCGCAGCCAGGCGAGCATTTCGTTCCAGCCGAGTTTGTGGTTGTCCGCCGGGTAGTCGATGTACTGGATTGCCATCATCCACACGCCGAACGCCAGCCACAGCGGTGCAGCGACCAGGTTGACCACCGGGATGAATGAAAGGATCAGCAACGCGAGGGCCCTGGGCAGGAAGTAGCCGAGTTTGCGCATTTCCCGGGCGAACGTGCGCGGGATCATCGCAATCAGTTCGCCCCAACTGAAGGTCGGGAAGTCGTCGGTGCCCCGCACCACCACCTCGACTTTCTCCGCGAGAAAACCGTTGAAAGGTGCAGCAATCACGTTGGCGATCATGGTGAAGGTGAAAAACACCATCAGCGCCACCAGAATCACGAACAGTGGCCAAAGCACGTAGCTGAGAAAACTCAGCCAGCTCGGCAGTGATGGCATCAGGGTGTCGACCCACAGGCTGAACTGATGGCCGGCCAGGTAGATCAATCCGACGAACAGCACCAGGTTGATGGCCAGCGGCAACAACACGAACAAACGCAGGCCGGGACTCAAGACCAGCTTCAGGCCTTCGCGCAGGTATTGCGGGCCGGACAGAACGGGGGCGGGCATAGTGGGCTCCGAGCAATGGGAAAACGCGCCGACCTTACCGGCTTTGCCACACAGGCGAAAGCGCGGTAATGACATCGACATTAACTGTAACAAAGGCGCCTTTAAATCAGACTCCTGGGGATAGAGACCGCCTATGAGCTGGATTGTTATTCCGTATTTCCTTAATCTTCGCCTCCTCGATACGCTGCACCCATTATTTTTCAGGGCTGTCCAACTACGGCGCTTCCCCAAGTGCTTGCACAGTCCTTTTTTAATTCCAGCCGGTCATCCGGCGTTCCGCGCCAGGTAATACCGGCCGGTCGATAGGAGTGAGTCATGTCTGATGTACGTCATTCGCGAGTGATTATTCTCGGTTCCGGCCCTGCCGGTTACAGCGCTGCGGTCTATGCTGCCCGCGCTAACCTCAAGCCGTTGCTGATCACCGGCATGCAGGCTGGCGGTCAATTGACCACCACCACCGAAGTCGACAACTGGCCGGGCGACGTGCACGGCCTGACCGGCCCGGCACTGATGGAGCGGATGAAAGAACACGCCGAGCGCTTCGAGACCGAAATCGTTTTCGACCACATCAACGCCGTCGACTTCGCCGCCAAGCCGTACACCCTGACGGGCGACAGCGCCACTTACACCTGCGACGCACTGATCATCGCGACCGGTGCCAGCGCTCGTTACCTGGGCCTGCCGTCGGAAGAAACCTTCATGGGCAAAGGCGTGTCGGCCTGCGCAACCTGCGATGGTTTCTTCTACCGCAACCGTGAAGTGGCCGTGGTCGGTGGCGGCAACACCGCTGTCGAAGAGGCGCTGTACCTGGCCAACATCGCCAGCAAAGTAACCCTGATTCACCGTCGCGAAACCTTCCGCGCCGAGAAAATCCTGATCGACAAGCTGCACGCACGGGTTGCCGAAGGCAAGATCGTCCTGAAGCTGAACTCGACGCTGGACGAAGTGCTGGGCGACAACATGGGCGTGACCGGCGCTCGTTTGAAGAACAACGACGGCAGCTTCGACGAGCTGAAAGTCGACGGCGTGTTCATCGCCATCGGCCACACCCCGAACACGTCGCTGTTCGAAGGCCAACTGACCTTGAAAGACGGTTATCTGGTGGTGCAGGGCGGTCGTGAAGGCAATGCGACGGCGACCAGCCTCGAAGGCATCTTCGCTGCCGGCGACGTGGCTGACCACGTTTACCGTCAGGCTATCACCTCGGCTGGCGCTGGTTGCATGGCCGCACTGGACGCAGAGCGTTACCTGGACGACCTGCAGAACGCCAAGTTCTGAAATCGTTGAAATGAAAAAACCGGCCTCGGCCGGTTTTTTTGCACCCGCGATTTAACAGGCAATTCTGTTCATTGTGGGAGCGAGCCTGCTCGCGATGGCGGCTTTACATGCAGCATTTGTGTTGGCTGACAAACCGCTATCGCGAGCAGGCTCGCTCCCACCTGGATTGCATTTCAAACAGGAGTTAGCGGCGGGTCAGTGGTTGTTGCGAGAACTTAACGCCGGCCAACCCATGCGCAATCAACGCGCGGATGTTGCCGTGGTCGCTGCCATCCGGCGTAGCAACCACCGAGCGGTAATGCTCACCAAACGCCAGCAGCGCTTCTTCATCGCTCAAGCCTTCCAGCAGCGCCAGCCCGAGGGTTTTGCACGAGCCTTCGTTCTGCCCGGCGGCGTTTTCCACGCCACCATTGTTGAAGGCTTGTGGCTGGTAATCATAGCCAGCGGCGATGAACGCCAGGGTATCGGCGAAGGCGTGTTCGCCGCTTTTGAGGCTGGCGCGCAGGGTGTTCAGGTCAGTCATGGGTTTTTCCTTTGGCGAACGCCGCTTGCTGGTCGGCGCTGGCTTCTTGCTGGTATTGGGCTTTCCACTCGGCGTACGGCATGCCGTAGACCACTTCGCGGGCGTCATCGAGGCTGACCTCGATCTGGCGTTCGTCGGCGGCGGCCTTATACCACTTGGACAGGCAGTTGCGGCAGAAACCCGCGAGGTTCATCAGGTCGATGTTCTGTACATCCTTGCGACTGTCCAGGTGCGCGACCAGTCGGCGGAACGCAGCAGCTTCAAGTTCCAGGCGTTGTTGTTCGGTCATGATGGGCTCGGTGCTATCAAATCGTGGCGCGGATGATAAAAGCCTGGCGGTTTATGCGCCAGACACGGTCAGCGACTCGCGGCGAGGGTAATCGATACCGACTCGGCGAAACGCAGGGCGTGGGGTTTGTCGACTTCGACTTCGGCGTAAAGCACGCTTTGGTTGGCCATGATCAGATCGAGTATCTCCTGGGTCAGGCGTTCGAGCAGGGCGAACCGGTTGCCCTCCACATGGGCGATGATCGCCTTGGTGATGGTGCGGTAATTGAGCGCATGATCGATATCGTTGTCGCGCACGGCGTCTTGCGCGGCATAGAGGATGGTCAGGTTGATCAGCACATCCTGCTTGTTGAGGATTTCGTCCTCGTTGATTCCGATGAAGGTCCGCAGACACAGGTCCTTGACCCGAATGCGGGCCATTCCTGGTTGAAGTTGTGGCATTGCTACTTGCTCCGTCCAATCAATTGCAGGAACTCCTGACGGGTGTTGCTCGACTCGCGGAAGGCGCCGAGCATCACCGAGGTGTTCATGGTCGAATTCTGTTTCTCGACGCCGCGCATCATCATGCACATGTGCTGGGCCTCGATCACCACCGCAACACCGGCGGCCTGGGTGACGCGCTGCACCGCCTCGGCGATTTCCCGGGTGAGGTTTTCCTGGATCTGCAAACGCCGGGCGAACATGTCGACGATGCGCGCGATCTTCGACAGGCCCAACACCTTGCCGGTAGGAATATAAGCCACATGGGCCTTGCCGATGAAGGGCAGCAGGTGATGTTCGCAGAGCGAGTAGAGCTCGATGTCGTCGACGATCACCATTTCATCGTTGTCAGAGGCGAACAGTGCGCCATTGACGATCTCGTCGACGCTCTGCTCGTAACCATGACACAGGTACTGCATGGCCTTGGCCGCACGCATCGGGGTGTCTTGCAAACCCTCGCGGTCGGGGTCTTCGCCCAGGCCGATCAGGATTTCACGGTAGCTCTGGGACAGGGATAACGTCATGGAACATCCTCGCGGGGGCGGCCTACTTGAGGTGCCGTCCGCCGTTGACGGTCAGGGTCGTGCCGGTGACATAAGGGTTGTCCAGCAAGTAGCGCAGGCTCTGGTAGACAACCTCGCTGCCGGGTTCGATACCCAGTGCGGATTTGGCCAGGGCTTTGGCGCGGTACGCCGCGTCGTCATCGGGATTGAACAGTAGCAGGGCTGGGGCGATACCGTTGACCTTGATTTTCGGGGCGTATTTCGCCGCGAAGGAAAGGGTCAGGCTGTCGAGCCCGGCTTTAGTGGCGCAATAGGCGATGTGCTTGCTGCTGCCCCTGCGCGTGACATCGTCGCTGATATGCACGATGTCGGCGGGGCTGGAGCGCAGCAGCAAGTCGGCACAGTGCAGGTTGATCAGGTAGGGCGCAAGCATGTGCACGCTGAACATCTGGGTGAATGCGGCCACTTCGGTGTCAGGCGTTTCGGCCAGCCAGGCGGAAGCATTATGCACAATTGCCCGCAAGCTCCGGGTATGGGCTTTCAATTGCGTGATGAACGCCAGGATCCCGGCTTCGCTGGAGAAGTCGGCAAACAGTGCAATCGCGCCAAGGTCGCGCAGAGTTTGCACGCCCGGGCGTTCGCTGCGGTAGCTGATGATCACGCGGTGACCTTCTTCCAGCAGCCGCTGCGCGCAGTGCAGGCCGACACGTTGGCTGGCGCCGGTAATGAGGATCGGGGCTGAGGAAGAGGTCATGGATGGCTCGCATCGCGGGTATGGCAAAACTATACCAGCGACAGCTTGCGCAATGCCTTGAAAAGATCGCAGGTTCCGGCTGCTCCCACAACCACACGACCAAATCTCACCGCGAGCCTGCGATCTTTCAGCGATTCTGGGTGGACGGTGCAGCGGGCAATGGCCGCCCCGGTGTGTTGTTCAACCAGCCGGCCAGCAGGTGGGTCGACAGCGGAATGAAGAAGTAGACCATCAACGGCGTCAGGGCCAGGGTGCTGATGAATACACGAGCCAGCAGGCCCATGTCGCTCAGCAGCGGGCCGAGTCCGAAGTTGAACAGCAGCGAAACCGGGAAGAACGCCAACCAGATCGCTATGGCCTGTTTCCAGCGAGGCGGACGTTGCCCGGCGGCACCGAACCAACCGTCGATGCCACTGACCCGATGCTCGGAAGGGTGGGCGAACAAATCGCTGCCGCGTCCCAGCCACGCCGTGCGCGAGGCGGAATGCTCCCACGCATGCAGGGTCTGCTCGTCGGCGAAGCGGAAAATAATCTGGAATTCGTCATCACCGGGCGGCGGTGCGAGCACGCCAGAGCCGAGATAGCCGGGAAAATCGGTGGCCAGTTGTTCGCCTTCGCGCAGCCAGGCGATCAGGTCCTGATAACGTCCGCTGGCAACGCGACGCGCAACCATCAGGGTGACGGGTGAGGTAGACATTGTGCATCTCCGTAGGGCAAGCACGCGGTTCCGGGTAGGAGGCGTACAAAACGCAGCACCGGGGTAAAGGGCTGCGTTTAAAAACAAGCAAGGATTATTCCTGATTTCACCCGATACACCAGAGACGCTGGTCGAAAAGGCCTCCTCTTGAATGTCGGGACTGATGAGTGCTAAATTGGATCCAATTTGACACGGACGTCCAAGAACTCATGATCACTACTGCTGATCCCCCCCAGACCGTGCAATCTTCTCGCCTGGAGAAGCAAGAGCAACTGTTCCCAATCCGTGAAGTGGCGCGCCTGACGGGCGTCAATCCGGTGACCTTGCGCGCCTGGGAGCGGCGCTATGGTTTGATCCAGCCAACACGCACCGAAAGTGGGCATCGGCTGTATTCCATGACCGATATTGAACGGGTTCAGAGCATTCTTGGCTGGATCGGACGGGGCGTGGCAGTCAGCAAGGTGGGCAGGATTCTGGCGAAGACCAGCGAAGTCCCGGCGTTGTCGAGCGTCATCCAGGATGAACTGGTTCAGGCCGACTATGCCCAGTGGCAAGCGCAGATCAGCGCGGCAATCTGCAATTTTGACGATGCGGAGTTGGGGCGGATTTACGGTCAGGTATTTTCCACTTACTCATTGAAAGTGACGTTCCAGGACATTTTCATGCCGCTGTGGATGCAATTGCTTCAGCATCATGAATTGTTTGGACAAACCAGTGAGTGGGCGATGCTGGATATGTTTCTTCGTGCCAGAGTTCTCCAGCGACTGGCATTGTTGCAAGGTGGGCAGCCGTCGCAGGTGATCGTTTCTGCCATTGATTCGCACTGCCATAAGCTTGAGTTGCTATTGACGGCTTTGTACATGAGCAGTACGCAGGTAGGTATCAGGGTACTGGCACTGGGGCAACCATTTGATGAACTGACCCTGGTCTGTGACAGGATCAAACCGCAGGCGCTGGTATTGTTTTCCAATCAAGTGCCTACGTTTGACTTCACTCGCCGTCTGAATCGACTGGCTATGGGCCTGGATTGTCGCCTGATGCTGGCCGGAGATTCGGCGGATCTGGCGCAAGAGAGCCTGAGCGGATCGTCGATTGGCTGTATTGGAAGTAAAGGGGGGGTGATGCAGCAGCGGTTGCAGCAATTTCTCGCGGGAACGCTCGATACCTGACGCTCAGATGTGCAGTGCGGGATGTGTCAGGCGATGCTGCTGAAGAATGAACTGACGCAGGCGTTCGGTTTCATCCCTGTCACTTTGGTTGAGCCGATAGGCGTAATAGCCCTGTTCGGTTTCTCGCTCGAAGGTCCCGCGCAATGCAATGCGTTCGTAGCCTGAAGGGCTGAACCACAACGCGAAACTTTTCGGCGGCTTGGTCCGGTTGCGTACCTCCAGCAAGACTCCCTTGAACGACACTTCGTGCACCCACAGCGTGCCGGGTTGGCCTTTGGCGTTCTCCAGGGCTACGGGTTCTTCAAGCGCCAGGCGCCAGGGGCGAACCATTGGCCCGTCCTCGTAGATGCTGGGTACGCCCAGGCGCAAATGCAGCGCATGAAACTCATCTTCCACCAGGTGTAGCGGAAAGGTCATTTGCTGATTTTCGAAATGTGCCTGAATGGTGACTTGCTCATTGGCCGCCAGACGTGTCAATAAATCACGGATTTGCGAGCCCCCATTAACCAGCAGGCTCGACGTCGCATCGCGAACGTTAAGCTGCGGGTTGTGCTGCATGGTCTGGATGAAATCCAGTTCATCCTGAGTCAGAAGGGTATCGCGGTGCATGGTTAGCTCGAAAGAAGTAATCACAAAGTCATTGGTGATTGTAGTTAATGACCATTAATTCGACAGCTTGTTTTAACCGTTTGTCGCTTTGAGTACGCGCAACTCCTCTAGTGCTGCGGCGAGTTGAGCTTCCAGTTGTTCCACTCGTTGTTGCGTCTTGACCTGGACAGTGACGTCCTTTTGCACACCGATGAAGTAAGTTTGCTTGTCGTTTTCGTTGTACACCGTTGAAAGCGACAGCTCATTCCAGAAGTGCGTGCCGTCCTTGCGGTAGTTGTGCAGGATTTCCCGGCAAGAATTCCCATTCTGCAACGTCTCGCGGATGGTTTTCAATGACGATTGATCGCGATCACCTGACTGGAGAAAACGACAGTCCTGATACAGGATTTCTTCAGCGCTATAACCGGTAAGCTTTTCGAAGGCTGGGTTTACGTAAATGAGGATGTTGTCCTCACCTTCCTTTTCCGCGATCACGATGCCGTCGTTTGAAGCGTCGATTGCCATTTGCATCAGTTGGGCATTGATCATCATAGAATCCTTTCTGTGTTGAACGAGGTGCTGCATTTTATGCCATGGTTTGAGGCTGTCCACTGGCCATCAGCGCTAACGGTGAGACAATCATGGAATCTCTGCATCAACTGTTAATATCCCCGCCTTTTACTCTGCATCAGGATCAGATTAATGAAAGTCGCCATTCTTTCCGGCTCGGTGTACGGCACGGCTGAAGAAGTCGCCCGGCATGCGGCCAACCTTTTCAAGGCTGCAGGTTTTGAAACCTGGCACAACCCGCGTGCCACCCTGGCCGATGTCCAGGCGTTCGCTCCCGAAGCCTTTCTGGCCGTCACCTCGACCACGGGTATGGGTGAGTTGCCGGACAACCTGCAACCGCTGTATTCGATGATTCGCGATCAACTGCCCGCTGCCTGGCGCGGCTTGCCAGGGGCGGTGATCGGCCTGGGGGATGCCAGTTACGGCGACACGTTCTGTGGCGGCGGCGAACAAATGCGCGAGCTGTTCGGTGAATTGGGCGTGCGCGAAGTGCTGCCCATGCTGCGCCTGGACGCCAGCGAAAGCGTGACCCCGGAAACTGACGCCGAACCCTGGTTGGCAGAATTGATCAGCGCGCTGCGCGGCTGACCGGATACATGCACCTGTTTGCGACACCGCTATTGATCCGGGTGTTGTGACATCGCTCACGTCTTTTAACGGCCGCAGGCTTGCTGACTCGTTGGGTCAGTAAGCTGGCTGCGAATGCAACTACACGAACCCCGACAGCTGACTAGACTGCGTTTACCCCTACGAAATAAATAATAAGAACCAGAGGTCCTCGCCGTGAGCGTAACCCCCGTTCAATCGACATCCGAGGTAAAAGACCAGGTTAGCGCCGCCGAGTGGCAAACCCGTGTCGATCTGGCGGCCTGCTATCGGCTGGTGGCGTTGCAGGGGTGGGACGATCTGATCTTCACCCACATTTCCGCCAAGGTGCCGGGGACTGAAGATTTTTTGATCAATCCGTTCGGCATGATGTTTCACGAAATGACCGCATCGAGCCTGGTCAAAGTCGATCTGGCCGGCAACAAGCTGATGCACAGCCCCTACGAGATCAATCCCGCCGGATACACCATCCACAGCGCCGTGCATGAAGTGCGTCACGACGTGGTGTGCGTGCTGCATACCCACACGGCGGCCGGTGTGGCGGTTTCCGCGCAGAAGCAGGGCGTATTGCCCATCAGCCAGCAATCACTGTTTGTGCTGTCGAGCCTTGCGTATCACGCCTATGAAGGTGTCGCGCTCAACCACGAGGAAAAGGCGCGCCTGCAAGCCGACCTCGGTGAAAACAATTTTCTGATGTTGCACAACCACGGGCTACTGACCTGTGGCAGCAGCATTGCCGACACCTTTTTGATGATGTTCACCTTCCAGCGTGCCTGCGAGATCCAGGTGCTGGCGCAGAACGGCGGAGCGGAACTGATTGCCATCGAACCGCAGATTCTCGCAGGTGCCAAGGCGATGATTGCCGGCGTGACCAAAAGTGCTCAAGGGATGGGCGGCGCGCTGGCCTGGCCGGCGTTGCTGCGCAAACTCGATCAACAAGCCCCGGGTTACAGACTCTGATGGCGCTCGCCGAGATCCCTCTGTGCGTCTGGCGCAAGCGCGCTCAGAGCTTTGTGTTCCGTGGCCAGACCATTCGCTATTGGGTAGCCGGGCAGGGTGAGCCCTTGTTGCTGATTCACGGATTCCCCACTGCCAGTTGGGACTGGCATTACCTTTGGCAACCCTTGACCCAGCGGTATCGAGTGATCGCCTGCGACATGCTGGGGTTTGGCGACTCGGCCAAGCCGCTGGACCATGAGTATTGCCTGTTGGAGCAGGCCGACTTGCAGCAGGCACTGCTGGACTATCTGGGTGTCCGACAGCCTGTGCACCTGCTGGCACATGATTACGGTGACAGCGTGGCTCAGGAGTTGTTGGCCCGACATGCTGAGGCGCGTGTCGAGATTGGCAGTTGTGTGTTCCTCAATGGTGGCCTGTTTCCCGAAACCCATCGGCCGGTGTTGATGCAAAAGCTGTTGCTCAGCCCGTTGGGCTGGATGATCGGACGAGCGTTCAGTCGGGATGGGCTGGTCAAGAGTTTCCGACAGGTCTTTGGCCCCCGGACCCGTCCGAGTGAAAGTGAACTGGACGATTTCTGGAGCCTGATCGACAACAACCGCGGCACGCGGATCATGCACAAACTGATCAACTATATCCCGCAACGCCGTGTGCAGCGGGACAGGTGGGTCAAGGCCATGCAAGCGGGCACCGTTGCGATGCGGGTGATCGATGGCGAAGACGACCCGGTGTCGGGAGCCCACATGGTCGAACGCTACCGCCAGTTGATCCCCAATCCGGACACGGTATTGCTGCACGGAATTGGTCATTACCCGCAAATCGAGGCGCCGATCCAGGTGCTCAAGCACTACCTGGCGTTTCGTGACCAACTGGATCCCCCCGCGTTGAAAACCGCCTGTTCCTGACCCCGCGTATTGACCTTGTTGTCCCCCATTACACGGGAGCTGCCTGGCTCCAGTGCCGCCAATCCCAGCATCCGGCAATCAGTGCAGACCGACTGGGTAGAGGGCTCTCATCAGAGTCTTTTGCGCATGAGAATATTTATCATTAATATTGGCGCACCGTTGACCCTGCGTAGGGCATGGACCACGTTGAGTCGACCTTTGATGATCAATACCCCACCCGAATCCCAGAACATCGACGGCTCCGACAGCCCGGACAGTCGCGCGTATTTTCTGCAGGTCTTCTTGTCCCAGCGACCGCAAATGGAAGCGTTGGTCAGTCGGCGCGTGGGGTGTCGGGCGACTGCCGCCGATCTGGTGCAGGACCTGTTTTTACGTTTCTGGCGCCGACCGCTGGTGCACGTCGAAGAACTCAGCACTTACCTGCTGCGCTGCGCCGGCAACATTGCCATCGATCATCTGCGCAGCGAAGGTGCGCGGGTAAGGCTCAACGAAGGCTGGTTGCCCGAACAGCAGCACAATCTCAGCGTCGAGCCACAAGCAGCGCTGGAAGCCGGCAATGACCTGCGCCATGTCGAGGCGGCATTACGCGGTTTGCCCGAACGTACCCGGCAGATTTTTTTGCTCAACCGCATTCACGGGCGCACGTACGCCGAAATCGCCAAAGCCATGGGGCTTTCCCAAAGCGCCGTGGAAAAACATATGATGCGCGCCCTCGAAGCCTGCAAGGCCAGTCTTAGGGCCCCCACATCACGCACGCCAGGGACAGCACCGTGAATCACACCGCCAGTGTCACTCCGACGCCGGCTCAGGAGCAGGCCGCGCTGGCCTGGCTGAGCCTGTTGCACGACCAGCCGAGCAGCGGCGATCACGCCACGTTCAGCCGTTGGTTGCAGGCCGATCCGGCGCATGCCGAAGCCTACGCCCAGGTACAAGTGGTCTGGGAATTGAGCGAAGTACCGGCTCGCACCCTGGCCGAGGAAGACGCGTTTGCCTTGCAGGGTTACCTCAATGCGCTGAACCGCTCCAGGCGTTCCGGCGTGCGGCGCTGGTCTGGCGGATTGGCCATGGCCGTCTGCTTGCTGCTGATGGTTTCGATAGGTGCCGGCTGGCAACCATCGCGTTGGTTCGATGATTTAGCGGCGGACTATGTCTCGGCGCCGGGTGAAGTGCGCAACGTGACCCTGGCCGACCAATCCCGAGTCACCCTGGATGCCGACAGCGCCATTGCCGTGGATTTCAGCCACGGTGAACGGCACGTTCGGCTGCGTCGCGGAGCAGCCTTTTTCAGCGTGACCCATACCGGCGAACCCTTTGTGGTCGACGCAGAACAGGGCGAGGCGCGGGTGCTCGGGACGCAGTTCGAAGTGCGATTGCAACCGGCAGGCGCGCAGGTGACGGTGCTTTCTGGACGCGTCGCTGTCACGCCGACCAAGGGCGCCGGGCAGCAGGTGCTGACGGCCGGCCAGCAAGTGGCCTACGGCGCCGGCAGCGCAGCAAAACTCCACGCCGTCGACAGTGAAGCGCAACTGGCGTGGCGTCAGGGCTGGCTCAATTACTACACGTCACCCTTGGCCGATGTGGTGAAAGACCTCGGCCGGTATTACCCGGGAAGGATCGTGGTGCTCAACGACGACCTGGCCGCACGACGGATCAGCGGCAGCTTTCCAAGCAAAGACCCGCAAGCAGTGCTCGATTCCCTGCAAGGAGTGTTGGGGTTCGAGCAGCACCATCTATTGGGACGGATGATCATTTTGCGCTGAGGGACGAGCGCATGACCGACCACCTGAAAATCCTCCTGCTGCGTGCAGGGATGGGGACTACGCTGAAACAAGTTGAAGTGCCGCAAGCGATGCAACCGGCCTGAGCACCACACTTCTACAGATTTCGACTAGCGAACAAGGATGAACTCATGTCACGTCTTTCCCTGCCAAGGCTGCTCAGTGCAGTCGCCCTGGCTGTCGCCGTGCTGGGCGGTTGCGCCCATGTTCAGCCGCCAGCCCAACCGGTTGCCGTCAACATCGTGGCAATCAACGACCTGCACGGTTACTTGCAGGCCAACCCGTATTCGGTTCGCGACAACACGGCCGCCGACGGTGTGCGCATGCTCAAGGCCGGGGGCGTCGCGACCCTCGGCGGGATGCTGACGCAACTGCGCAAGGACGATCCGCAGCTATTGTTCATCGGTGCCGGTGACCTGGTGGGTGGCAGTCCACCGCTGTCGGCGATGTGGGCCGACGAACCGACGCTCGAAGCGCTGCGGTACATGGACATGAAACTCAGCGCCATCGGCAATCATGAGCTGGACAACGGCAAGGCGGAGTTCCTGCGCCAGCTCAATGGCGGCTGCGAATCGAATCGTCCGACCAAGGCCTGCCAGTTTCGCGCCCACTATCCCGGCAGCGGTTTTCCGTACCTGGCGGCAAACCTGATCGACACCGATACCGGCAAAACCCTGTTGCCGCCGTACCGTATCGAAGAGGTTAAAGGCCAGAAGATCGCCTTTGTCGGCGCGGTACTGCGCGATGTTGCCTCCGTGGTCAGTGCCAAGGGCCTGCAGGGTTTGCGTACCGAGGATGAGGCCGAGTCGATCAATCGGCTGATCCCCGAACTCAACCGCCAGGGCGTCAACGCGATTGTCGCGGTGGTGCACCAGGGCGGCTCAACCCCCGAACCCTACGACAAACAGGACTGCAGCCAACTGAGAGGCGATATCGTTGATGTGGCCAAGCGACTCGATCCGGCGGTCGATGTGCTGATCTCCGGGCATTCCCATCAAGGCTATCTGTGCAAGGTCGGTCCTCTGCTGGTGACTCAGGGCAGTTCGTACGGGCATCTGATGACCCGCCTGACGCTCGACGTGACTCCCGGTCAACATCGGGTCACGGGCATTCACGCGACTAACCTGTTGGCCGATCCGGCGCAGTATCCAGCCGATCCACAGATGCTCGCCTTGCAGCGGGAAGTTGAAGCACGCAGCAATAACGTGCTGCTCAAACCTGTCGGTGCCATCGCGGCTTCACCGATCACTCGACGTGCCAATGCGGCGGGGGAGGCGCCTTTGGGGGACTTGATCGCCGATGCTCAACTGGCGGCTGGCGCGGCGCATGGCGCACAGATCGCCTTTATGAACAGAGGTGGCATTCGTGGCGACCTGGCCCTGGAGCCAGGTCTCAAACGCCTGAATTATGGGCAGGTGGCGACGGTGCAGCCGTTTAACAACACCCTGGTCGCCTTCGACCTGAACGGTCGGCAACTCGAACAATTGCTCAATCAGCAATGGAAGGCCGGAGGCAGTTTTGATGCGCTGCAGGTTTCCAGGGGCTTCAGCTATCGCTGGGATTCCACGCGCCCGCTGGACAGTCGGGTGATTCCCGGCAGTGTTCGTCTTAACGGTAAGCCGGTGCAGCCCGAGCACAATTATCGCGTGGTGCTGAACAGCTTCCTGGCCGACGGTGGCGATCGCTTCAGTCTTTTCAAACAGGGAGTGAATCGTAGTGATCTGGAAGTAACGGACCTGGATAGCCTGATCGATTACCTGCACCGCATGGATCAACAAGGCAAACCCGTTGGTTCTGCGAAGAGTGCAGGGCGCATCGTGAAGGTGAAATAGCGCGGCATGCCTGGTTGCGTAAGGGGCTTTGAAACTATTTTCAATTTTAATGTGAGGTAAACCCGAGTGACATCCGTGTAGTGGTGAAAGTGCGATTCATTCGCATCCGCAGCATTTCTACACACAGGTCACGAGCAATGAAGTCCAGGGCAAAATCGGCGGCAGGCGGTTCGGTTAAACAGTGGTTTGGCGCTTCTGCGCTGGCCGTTTCGGTGTTGGCCTTGTTGCCGTTGAGCGTGGCGTGCGCCGCGCAGTCCAGTGAGCAACACCGCGCGCTGTTCAGCTTCAACATTGCCAGCAAACCCTTGCCCCTGGCGTTGAGCGACTTCAGCCGGGTCACCGGCATCAGTGTGGTTTACACCGATGAAGCGCCCTACGGCCTCACCGCGCCTGCGATCAGTGGCGAGATGAGCGCCGAGCAAGCCATGCAGCGCTTGCTGAGCAAATCCGGTTTCACCTTCCGCCAGACCGACGCCCACACGCTGGCCCTTGAACCAAAACCTACTGAGGGCGCGCTGAATCTTGGCGCGACCACCATTACCTCGGCGGTCGAGCAACCGATGAGCTATCAGCCGCCGTCCACCACCTCAGTGGCACGTTCATCGGCCTCGCTTCAGGAAATCCCTCAGACCATCAACGTGATCCCGGCTCAGGTGTTGCGTGACCAGCTGCCGCGCAACCTGGACGATGCGTTGGCCAATGTCAGCGGCATCACCCAGGGCAACACGCTGGGCAGCACCCAGGACTCGGTGATGACTCGCGGTTTCGGTGACAACCGCAACGGCTCGATCATGCGCGACGGCATGCCGCTGGTGCAGGGCCGTGGCCTGAACGCCTCGGTGGATCGGGTTGAAGTCCTGAAGGGGCCGGCCTCGTTGCTCTACGGCATCCAGGACCCGGGCGGCGTGGTGAACATGGTCAGCAAGAAGCCCGAATTGCAGCCATACAACGCCTTGACCGTGCGTGGCTCGAGCTATGGCAACGGCAAGAACGGCAGCGGTGGCAGCCTCGACAGCACCGGGCCACTGGGCGACTCCGGTCTGGCCTACCGAATGGTGCTGGACCATGAAGACGAAGACTACTGGCGCAATTTCGGCACCCATCGCGAGACGTTGATCGCGCCGTCCCTGGCCTGGTTCGGCGAGAGCACCAAGTTGTTGTTCGCCTACGAGCACCGCGAGTTCCTCGCGCCGTTCGACCGTGGCACGGCCATTGACCCGCGCACCAATCATCCGTTGGACATCCCCCGTGGTCGCCGCCTCGACGAACCGTTCAACAACATGGAAGGCCGTTCGGACCTGTACCATTTCGAAGCCGACCACGAGCTCAATGACAACTGGAAAGCCCACTTCGGCTATAGCTGGAACCGCGAAACCTACGACGCCAGCCAGGTTCGCATCACCGCCATCGACCCGAAAAAAGGCACGCTGACCCGCAGCATGGACGGCACCCAAGGCGCCCTGACCACCGACCGTTTCACCACCGCCAGCCTCGAGGGCAAGGTCGATGTGGCTGGCATGCAACACGATCTGGTGTTCGGCGTGGATGACGAATACCGCAAGATCTACCGCGCCGACCTGATCCGGCAGAAGAGCCAGTTCCCGTCCTTCAGCTATCTGGACCCGGTCTACGGTCGTGAAGTGGCCGGCACCACGGTCAGCGCTGCGGACAGCAACCAGACCGATCTGCTGCGCAGCGACTCGGTGTTCCTGCAGGACTCGATCCACCTGAATGACCAGTGGATTCTGGTGGCCGGCGGACGCTTCCAGGAATACGACCAGTACGCCGGCAAGGGCCGCCCGTTCAAGGCCAACACCGACAGCAACGGTCAGAAATGGGTGCCGCGCGCCGGCCTGGTGTATCGCTACACCGATGAGCTGTCGTTCTACGGCAGCTACACCGAATCCTTCAAACCGAACTCGACCATCGCGCCATTGAGCGGCAGCTCGATCGTGCTCGATGGCGGCATTGCACCGGAAGAAGCCAAGTCCTGGGAACTGGGGGCCAAGCTCGACATGCCGGGCCGCGTGACCGGCAACATCGCGCTGTTCGACATCAAGAAACGCAACGTGCTGGTGTCCAACTCCGAGAACCCGCTGGTCACCACCTACAGTACTGCCGGCGAAGTGCGTTCCCGTGGCCTGGAGATCGACCTGACGGGCCAGTTGAGCGACCGCTGGAGCATGATCGGCAGCTACGCCTACACCGACGCCGAGGTCACCGAAGACCCGGACTACAAAGGCAAGCGACTGCAAAACGTGGCGAAAAACACCGGCTCGCTGTCGGCGGTCTATGACTTCGGCACCATCGTCGGTGGCGACCAGTTGCGGGTCGGCGCGGGCGCCCGGTATGTCGGCGAGCGGGCCGGTAACGCAGTGAACGACTTCGATCTGCCGAGCTACACCGTGGCCGACGCCTTCGCCACCTACGACACCAAGCTCGACGGGCAGAAGGTCAAGTTCCAGCTCAACGTGAAAAACCTCTTCGACCGCACTTACTACACCTCGGCCGTCAACCGGTTCTTTGTGTCGATGGGCGATTCGCGCCAGATCTCGCTGTCCAGCACGTTGGAGTTCTGATGAAAACCTTGAAGATTGCCATGTTGGCCCTGGCATTCAGCGGCGCGGCGTTTGCCGCGCCGGCACCGGATGCCCGGGTTTACCATCGCGAGCAGCAGGTGAGCTTGCCCGGTTCGGGAGACAGCTGGGGCTTTGTCGCCCTCGACCCGACGCGGCCTTATCTGTTTCTGGCTCGCCGTGAAAATGGCCTGAGCGTGTTCGATGTCGAGCAGCAACGTCTGCTGAAAACCATCGACGGCTCAGCGGGCGCCAACGGCGTGGTATTCGTGCCGACGTTGAACCGGGTGTTTGTGCTCAACACCGACGGCAGCCTGGGCGTGGTCGAGTTGTCCACACTCAAACTGCTCAAGCGTATCCCGGTGGCCCAGAGCAACCTCAACAGCGCGGTATATGAACCGCGCACGGGTCAGGTGATCATCGTCAGCGGTCGGCGTGCCGATCGTTCGACCTTGTTCGTGTTCGATCCGAAGCAAGAGCGCATCAGCGCCGCGCATGAACTGGACGTGAAGAAAATCGACCCGTTGCTGGTCAAGGGCGACGGCAGTTTCTTCCTGCCGATGCGCGATGAGGGCAAGATCGCTCGTTTCTCGGCAAGCACTTTTGAAGTCCTCGACACCTGGCAGTTCGAAGGCTGCGCGCGGCCCAGCGCCCTGGCTCAGGATGCCGAACGCGGGCGTCTGTTCATTGCCTGCCGGGGCGAAAAACCGCAACTGGTCGTCGCCGATCTTCAGAGCGGCGCGTTGAAGGCCCGTCTGCCGATCACCCGTGACGTCAACGCGCTGGCCTATGACGCGGACAACCGGCAGTTGCTGATCCCCAGCGGAGTCGATGCCAACCTGAGCATCGTCAAGCAACTCGATGCCGATCATTACCAGGCGCAGGCCAGTGTCAGCACCTTGCCGATGGCCTACAACATGGCCTTCGATCCGCTGAGCAAAAAGGTTTACCTGCCAGCGATGGACTTCACCCAGCCTGTGCCGAGCAAGGCTGAGCCCAAGCCGGATCCGCTGTTTCACGCCAACACTTTCTCGGTCACTACCCTGGCTCCGTAACCGCCGTTAACGCAAAAACGCCTGGCGATATTCGCCGGGCGTGCCCTTCATGGCTTGGCGAAAGCGATTGGTGAAATGGCTGGCGCTGGCAAAGCCGCAGGCCAGCGCGATCTCTCCAAGCGGCTGTGAGCTGTTGCGCAACAAATGTCGGGCGTGAGCCAGGCGGCGGGCCAACAGGTATTGATGCGGCGGCAGTCCGAAGCTTTCGCGAAACATCCGGGCGAAGTGGTACTCCGACAAGGCGCACAAGCCGGCCAACTGACCAAGGCTGATCGGCTCGGCCAATTGCTGGTCGATGTACTCGATCAGCTGTCGACGCTGATGCGCCGCCAGCCCACCCTTTAGGCGCAAACCCTGGCGCAGGCCAACCTGGCTGAGCAGGGTGTGGCTGAGCATTTCATGTGCGAGGCTGCTGGTCAGCAGGCGTTCGCCGGGCTCGTCCCAGTTCAATTCAATCAACTGACGGAAACGCCGAGCCTGCACCGGGTCTTCGAGAAAGGTGCTTTCCTGCAATTGCAGTTCACGCGGTTCACGGTCGAGCAAGGTGACGCAGCCGAGGGCAAATTGCTCGGGGCTGAAGTACAGGTGAGCCAGGCGGATTCCACCGTTGATCACCCAGGCCGACTGGTGCTCGGCGGGCAGGATGCAGAGTTTGTCCGGGCCGCCCTTGGTGCCGGGCTGTTCGCGGCGAAAGGTCCCGGTGCCACCGGCGATGTAGCAGGAGAGGGTGTGATGCCCCGGTGCTTCATAGTCCTGGGCATCGTGATGGTTGCTCCACAGGGCTGCAGCCATGCCGTCACCGAGCTCGGCGCTGTGCTCAAGGCGAGCATTCGGCGAGCGGTTGAGGGCTTGAAAGACTTGCAGGGTTTCCAGTGCGGGCATGATCGGCTCTCTCCAACGCCTTGCATCCTACTCCGTCGCCTCGACGCTGCCAGCCCGTCGCCTGACAAAAGCGCAAGTTTATGCAAGCGCACGGCCTGCCTCGAGAACAGACTGAAGACCATCTTCAGGAGTTGCCGACATGAACCTCTCGCTATACCTGCTAACGGTGCTGATCTGGGGCACCACCTGGATCGCCTTGAAACTGCAACTGGGGGTGGTGGCGATTCCGGTGTCGATCGTTTATCGCTTCGGCCTGGCATCGCTGGTGCTGTTCGTGATGTTACTGCTCAGCCGACGCCTGCAAGTGATGAACCGGCGTGGGCACTTGATCTGCCTGGCCCAGGGGTTGTGCCTGTTCTGCATCAATTTCATGTGCTTCCTCACCGCCAGCCAGTGGATCCCCAGCGGCCTGGTCGCCGTGGTGTTCTCCACCGCCACGCTGTGGAATGCGCTGAATGCGCGGGTGTTCTTCGGTCAGAAAGTAGCCCGCAATGTGCTGATGGGCGGCGCGCTGGGGTTGATCGGGCTGGGCTTGTTGTTCTGGCCGGAACTGGTCGGCCACACCGCCAGCCCGCAAACCTTGCTTGGCCTGGGTCTGGCGTTGCTGGGCACGCTGTGCTTCTCGGCCGGCAACATGCTCTCGAGCCTGCAGCAAAAAGCCGGCCTCAAGCCGTTGACCACCAACGCCTGGGGCATGGCCTATGGCGCCGCGATGCTGTCGATGTATTGCCTGGTCAAAGGTATTCCCTTCGACATTGAATGGAACACGCGTTACATCGGCTCGTTGTTGTACCTGGTGATTCCGGGTTCGGTGATTGGCTTCACCGCGTACCTGACCCTGGTTGGACGCATGGGTCCTGAACGTGCGGCGTATTGCACCGTGCTGTTCCCGGTGGTGGCATTGAACGTGTCGGCCTTCGCCGAAGGCTACCAATGGACCACACCGGCATTGGCCGGACTGGTGCTGGTCATGTTGGGTAACGTGTTGGTGTTTCGCAAACCCAAGGCGCGGGTGGCGGTGGGAAGTGGCAAATTGGCGTGATCGAATAAGTTGCACTGTGCATTGTCGGGTTCAACAGGGCGGTGTTTGTTAATGGTCAGTTTTCAGTGACAGATAAATAAGCGCCGTCATCATGTAGCCGATAATGCTCCGGGTCCAGGCCATGGCATTCCATTCTGTGGAACTGTCCATGTCGAACCATTCATTGGCGATCACCTGTATGCAGAAGTAATACAGGAAAATGCCGATCATCAAGCCGACAATTCCGTATTTCTTTGCCTCGTGGAATTCCTTGCGTGGCGCATTGAGTTTTGTATAAAGCTGATAGGCCCCCAATAAACAACAGGCGGTGTAGGTTGTCTCCAGGGTGATCATCATCCAGTAGATTCTATGGTGCAGCATGGGGGAGGTGATGGCGCGATAGCGTAGGGCGTCGTTGGGCCGGGTCGTGTCCATACTGAGAATATGGCCAACAAATTCGTAGTTGGAGGCGTAGTCAGTCACATTGCTGAATACAACCAGCAGGCCAAATCCTCCCGCCATTAAAACCAGGGCCAACTTACTGCGCCTGATCAGGCAGGCAGTGGTGAAATTTATCATGGTGCGTACTCTCCATATCCGGGTCCTGCACTGTGCAGGCAATTGGAGCAGGAGTTTATAACGCGAAAAAAATGGCGGGCTGAGGACTGGATTGCAAGTTGTGTCCTGGCGTATGTTGAGTGCTTGGGTGGTAACGGTTATCTCAGGTTTGTCTACTGTCAGATGTGACAGTAGACGCCTGAGTGCGTTCTGTTTAGCGTGGTCCGAGTTAATATCTCAGGTGGAATTCCCATGAATGAATATCAACTTGAAATCATCGCTAATATTCGTAAATCTTTAAATGATCTAGGTTATTCGAACGCGGCTTCGCCGCCGGCGCCAGTTATCACGTTGCTGGATGCTAATGGCGAATTGAGTCATGCATGTGTTTCGAAGGATGGGCTCTGGGCGGATCTTGTTTATGACGAATTCAAGTCCGGCGACGCAGTCCTTTTTTATCTGGGGAGTGCCACCCCCGGAATTGTCGATTATGAAGCCGAATATACGTTGGAAGACGAGAAAAAAATCGAGGCGCTGGTGCCTGAAGACATGATCAATCGATTGATTGGCGAAACGGCATTTGCACTGTACTTCGTGAATGAAACGACACCGTCTAATTTCAAGTACTTTGATGTCATTGAATGATGTAATGCGTTGTTGTAACAGGGGACAGGGCGCGTTCAGCTGGAACGTGCCCTGTTTCAATCAACCCTTCCACACCTGCGGATTCACCAGATCCCGCGGCCGTTCGCCCAACAAGGCGCTGCGCAGGTTGGCCAAGGCGCGGTGGGCCATGGCTTCGCGGGTTTCGTGGGTGGCCGAACCGATGTGCGGCAAGGTCACGGCGTTCTTCAGCTGGAACAGCGGCGACTCGGCCAGGGGTTCCTTCTCGTAGACATCCAGCCCCGCCCCGCGAATCCGGTTGTTCTGCAAGGCCTCGATCAGCGCCGGTTCATCGACCACCGGGCCACGGGAAATATTCACCAGAATCGCGCTGGGCTTCATCAGCGCCAGTTCGCGGTGGCTGATCAGGTGCCGGGTCTTGTCGCTGAGCGGCACCACCAGGCAGACGAAATCGGCTTCGGCCAGCAACTGATCAAGGCTGCGGAACTGTGCGCCGAGTTCTTGTTCAAGCTGGGGCTTGCGGCTGTTGCCGCTGTACAGGATCGGCATGTTGAAGCCCAGGCGACCGCGTCGGGCGATGGCCGCGCCGATGTTGCCCATGCCGACGATGCCCAGGGTCTTGCCATGCACATCGCAACCAAACAGCGGCGCCCCGACCGTGGCCTGCCATTGCCCGGCCTTGGTCCAGGCGTCCAGCTCGGCGACACGTCGGGCGCTGCTCATCAGCAAGGCGAAGGCCAGGTCGGCGGTGCTTTCGGTCAGCACGTCCGGGGTGTTGGTGAGCATGATCCCGCGTTCGTTGAAGTAGGCCAGGTCGTAGTTGTCGTAGCCGACCGAGACGCTGGATACCACTTCGAGTTTGCTGGCGTTCTCCAATTGGGCCCGACCAAGCTTGCGACCGACGCCGATCAAGCCGTGTGCGTGGGGCAGGGCTTCGTTGAACTGGGCATTGATGTCACCCAGCTTGGGGTTGGGCACGATCACCTCGAAGTCGTGTCGCAAGGACTCGACCATTTCGGGCGAGACACGGCTGAAGGCAAGTACGGTCTTTTTCATCGCAGGAAGGCTCGTCAGGCGGAGGAGAATGCCAAGCACGCTAACATTCTCTGACGGGTTTTTGCGAGAGCCACAGGCTGTGGGCGAACACAACCCTGTGGCGAGGGAGCTTGCTCCCGCTCGGCTGCGCAGCAGTCGTCAGCCTTTCAATCTCGACTTACCTGAATTAGCTCATTGACGCGATTGCGAGCGCTGCGCACTCGAGCGGGAGCAAGCTCCCTCGCCACACTGGATCGGGTCAATCCTTAGGATCAATTGGCCAGCCGTGCCCCACCCAGACTCCCGCTCAACTCATACGCCGCCAATTCCGCCTGATGCGCCGCCAGAATCTCCGGCAGCGAGCCGCGCAGGTACTCGACCCAGGTCTTGATCTTCGCATCCAGGTACTGACGCGACGGGTAGATGGCGTACAGGTTCAGCTCCTGCGAGCGGTAGTTGGGCATGACCCGCACCAGGCTACCGTTGCGCAGACCTTCGATGGCGGCATAGACCGGCAGCACACCAATGCCCATGCCGCTGATGATCGCGGTTTTCATGGCGTCGGCGGAGTTCACCAGAAACGGTGAGCTGTTGATGGTGACCATTTCCTGGCCTTCCGGGCCGTCGAACAGCCACTTCTCCAGCGGAATCACCGGGCTGACGAGACGCAGGCAGGCGTGATTCAGCAGGTCGCTGGGCTTCTGCGCGCAGCCGTTGGCTTTTACATAAGCAGGCGACGCGCAAACGATGCTGTAGGTGATGCCCAGCCGTTGCGAGACAAAGCCCGAGTCCGGCAGTTCGCTGGCCAGCACGATCGATACGTCGTAGCCCTCGTCGAGCAAGTCCGGTACGCGGTTGGCCATGGTCAGGTCGAAGGTCACGTCCGGGTGGGATTTGCGATAGCGGGCGATGGCATCGATCACGAAGTGCTGACCGATCCCGGTCATGGTGTGCACCTTGAGTTGCCCGGCCGGGCGCGCATGGGCGTCGCTGGCCTCGGCTTCGGCTTCCTCGACATAGGCAAGGATCTGCTCGCAGCGCAGCAAATAACGCTTGCCGGCCTCGGTCAGGGCGATGCGGCGAGTGGTGCGGTTGAGCAAACGGGTTTGCAGGTGGGCTTCCAGGTTGGAGACCGCGCGCGAGACGTTGGCTGTCGTGGTATCGAGCTGCACGGCAGCGGCAGTGAAGCTGCCGGCTTCGGCGACACAGCTGAAGGCGCGCATGTTTTGCAAAGTGTCCATGGGGTGCTCTCGGGTGCGATGACAAATTGTGACACGAAGTTACGGAATGCTGTGACCCCGACCAAGGGATTATCTCGTTAACGGTAACAAAGATTCACAGGAATCCCGGCTTATCGCCGCACAGGCCCACCCCTAGAATTGCGCCGTTACTGGTGTGTGGGAGCGAGCCCGCTCGCGATGGCATCGGTGTGGTGTACCTGATGCACCAAGGTGTTTGCATCGCGAGCAGGCTCGCTCCCACAACTAAGTCAGTGTCCACAGGACCTCGTACCTCCCCCTAATTCCAGGAATTTTCAGCAGTGCCGCGTCGCATCAGCAGAGAGTTGAAGACTCTCAGTGTTTGGGCTTTATCGTTAGCAATCAGCGGCTGCATCGGAACCGGAGGTATTGCCCCACAGGGCAAGGCATTCGATGCCAATACATTAGCCACCGACGAGGCCATTCAAAGCGCCGCCAAGGATGCTCACTGGCCCACCGCGCAGTGGTGGCAGGCCTATGGCGACCCGCAACTCAATCACTGGATCGACCTCGCCGTGCAAGGCAGCCCGAGCATGGCCATGGCCGCTGCCCGTGTGCGTCAGGCCAGGTCTATGGCCGGTGTTGCCGAGTCGGCCGAGTCGTTGCAGGTCAATGGCCAGTCCACGCTCAAACGCCATAACTGGCCGACCGACCAGTTCTACGGTCCGGGCGAACTGGCCAACACCACCACTTGGGACAACAACGCGGCCCTTGGCTTCAGCTACGCCCTCGACCTTTGGGGCCGCGAAAGCAATGCCACCGAACGCGCCGTCGACATGGCCCACATGAGCGCCGCCGAGGCGCGCATGGCTCAGCTCGAATTGCAGAACAACGTGGTCCGCGCCTACATCCAGCTGTCGCTGCATTACGCGCAGCGGGACATCGTGGCCGCGACCCTCAAGCAGCAACAGCAGATTCTCGACCTCGCGCAAAAGCGTCTGGACGGCGGCATCGGCACCCATTTCGAAGTCAGCCAGGCCCAAACCCCGTTGCCGGAAACCCATCGGCAACTGGATGCCCTGGACGAAGAAATCGCCCTGAGCCGCAATCAACTCGCTGCACTGGCGGGCAAAGGTCCAGGGGAGGGCGCACAGTTGCAGCGCCCGACGCTGTCCCTTGGCACCGCCCTGAAACTGCCCTCGGCATTGCCCGCGCAATTGCTCGGCCAACGCCCGGACGTGGTCGCCAGTCGCTGGCAAGTCGCGGCCCAGGCGCGCGGGATCGACGTGGCGCACGCCGGCTTCTACCCCAACGTCGATCTGGTCGGCAGCCTTGGCTACATGGCCACTGGTGGTGGGGCGCTGGAATTCCTGACCGGCAAGAAGCTCAACTACAACGTCGGGCCGGCGATCTCCCTGCCGATCTTCGACGGTGGGCGCTTGCGCTCGGAACTGGGCGAAGCCTCGGCCGGCTATGACATCGCCGTGGCCAAGTACAACCAGACCCTGGTCGATGCGCTCAAAAGCATCTCCGATCAATTGATCCGCCGCGAGTCCATGGACAAGCAGCAAGCCTTCGCTGCCGAGTCGGTGGCCACTGCACAGAAAACCTACGACATCGCGATGATCGCCTACCAGCGCGGGCTCACCGATTACCTGAATGTGCTGAATGCCCAGAGCCTGCTGTTCAAACAGCAGCAAGTGCAACAACAGGTTCAGGCTGCACGTTTGAGTGCTCATGCCGAACTGGTCACTGCCCTCGGCGGCGGGCTCGGCGCCGGTAACGACGTGCCGCCAGACAGTAAAGTCCAGGCGCCGAAAACCCCGGCTCTTCTCAAGAGCATCGTGAATTGAACACAAACCCTGTGGGAGCGAGCTTGCTCGCGATAGCGGTGTGTCAGGCGACAAAAATGCTGACTGACAGTCCCTCATCGCGAGCAGGCTCGCTCCCACAGGTCCCGCATTGACCAATGAGCAGGACTTCATGACTCCCTTGCCTGCACCTTTGCGCTGGCTGTATTCCCTTGAGTGGCGCCGGGGTTTTTTCGACTGGGCACGCAGTGATGGCGTGACCTGGGTCTACATCTTCAAGGTGCTGATCGCCGCGTTCCTGACCCTCTGGCTGGCCATGCGCCTGGAATTGCCGCAACCGCGCACGGCGATGATCACCGTGTTCATCGTCATGCAGCCGCAGAGCGGCCAGGTGTTCGCCAAGAGTTTCTATCGCTTCCTCGGCACATTGGCCGGCTCGGCGGTGATGGTTGCGCTGATTGCCTTGTTTGCGCAGAACACCGAACTGTTCCTCGGCTCGCTGGCGATCTGGGTCGGTATCTGCACGGCCGGCGCAGCGCGTTATCGCAACTTCCGCGCCTATGGTTTTGTGCTCGCCGGTTACACCGCGGCGATGGTCGGCTTGCCGGCGCTGGCGCACCCGGACGGCGCGTTCATGGCGGCAGTCTGGCGGGTGCTGGAAATCTCCCTGGGGATTCTCTGCTCGACCCTGGTCAGCGCCGCGATTCTCCCGCAAACCGCCAGCGCCGCGATGCGCAACGCCTTGTATCAGCGCTTTGGAGTGTTTGCGCTGTTCGTCACCGATGGCTTGCGCGGGCGCAGCCAACGCGAGGCATTCGAAGCCGGCAACGTGCGCTTTATCGCCGAAGCCGTGGGCCTGGAAGGCTTGCGCAGTGTCACCGTGTTCGAAGACCCGCACATGCGTCGGCGCAATGGTCGGCTCAGTCGCTTGAACAGCGAATTCATGGGCATCACCACCCGGTTCAACGCCTTGCACCAATTGCTCGAACGCTTGCGTAGCAGCGGCACCGAACAGGTGGTGGCGGCGATCAAACCGGGGTTGCAGGACCTCGCCGAAGTGCTCGATGGCTTCTCGGGTCGCGCGCTGACGCATGCCGACGCGGCGCGTCTGGCAGCGCAATTGGCGGCCTACAAAGAAGGCATGCCGGCACGGGTCCGCAGCTTGCGGGCGAGCTTTCAGCAGAACGAACCGAGCGACGCCGAGCAACTGGATTTCCACACCGCCTACGAGTTGCTCTACCGCTTCGTCGAGGAAATGCACAGTTATGCGCAGACCCACGCCTCGCTGGCCGAGCACCGCCACGAACGCGAGCAATGGGATGAGCCCTACACCCCGAAAACCAACTGGCTGGCCTCGGCTGCGGCGGGCATACGGGCGTCGTTCATTCTGATTGTACTGGGCAGTTACTGGGTCGCCACCGCGTGGCCGAGCGGCGCCACCATGACGATGATCGCCGCCGCCACCGTCGGTCTCTCGGCGGCCACGCCAAACCCCAAGCGCATGGCGTTCCAGATGGCCTGCGGGACGTTGCTCGGGGCGCTGATCGGCTTCGTCGAGATGTTTTTCATCTTCCCGTGGATCGACGGTTTCCCGCTGTTGTGCGTGATGCTGGCGCCGGTGATCGTGCTCGGTTCGTTTCTCACCTCACGGCCGCAGTACGCCGGTGTCGGCCTGGGGTTGCTGATCTTTTTCAGCACCGGTTCAGTACCGGACAACCTGACGGTCTACAACCCTTACACCTTCATCAACGACTACATCGCCATGGTCATGGGCATGCTGGTGTGCGCGGCGGCGGGGGCGATCATCCTGCCGCCCAACAGTCGCTGGTTGTGGCGGCGTCTGGAGCAGGACTTGCGCGGGCAAGTGGTGTTCGCCATCAGCGGCAAACTCAAAGGGCTGGCGTCGGGTTTTGAAAGCAGCACCCGCGATCTGGTGCACCAGGCTTATGGCCTGGCCACCGGACAGCCGCAGGTGCAACGTGATCTGCTGCGCTGGATGTTCGTGGTGCTGGAAGTCGGCCACGCGATCATCGAGTTGCGCAAGGAACAGGCGATCCTCCCGGTGCACCCGGCCTATGCCGAAACCCAACCGTGGCGTCAGGCGATCCGGGTCATGGGCCGCTCGCTGGTGCGGCTGTTTCTGCAACCGAACCAGAGCAATCTGGAGCGCAGCCTGGTGGCGGTCGACCACGCCATCAGCCGCGTCCAGGCCACCGACGAACCCTTCGCCCCGCACTTCGACACATCGGCCCTGCGCCGGGTGAAGAGCTACCTGCATTTCATCCGCACCTCGTTGCTCGATCCGCAATCGCCGCTGGCAGCGCTCGCGGCCGCTAAAGGACCTGACCATGCCTCGTGAAATCGCCTTCCACGGCGTGTACATGCCGACCATGACCCTGATGTTTTTCATCGCTGCGGCAGTGGCCTGGGCGCTCGACCGGTTTCTGTCCGGGTTTGATCTGTACCGCTTCTTCTGGCACCCGGCGCTGCTGCGCCTGAGCCTCTTCACCTGTTTGTTCGGCGCCCTTGCGCTGACTGTTTATCCTTGAGACCGATTCGATGAAAAAACTCTTCAGTCTGCTCGCGACCTTGTTGGTACTGGCCCTCGCGCTGTGGATCGGCCGGACCCTCTGGGTGCATTACATGGACACCCCGTGGACCCGCGATGGCCGGGTGCGCGCCGACATCATCAACGTTGCCGCCGACGTCACCGGCGAAGTGGTCGATGTGCCGGTACGTGACAACCAGTTGGTAAAAAAGGGCGACCTGCTGATGCAGATCGACCCCGAGCACTACCAGATCGCGGTGAAACAGGCGCAATCGCTGGTGGCTTCGCGCAAAGCCACCTGGGAGATGCGCAAGGTCAATGCACACCGCCGCGCCGACCTCGACAACCTGGTGATCTCCAAGGAAAACCGCGACGACGCCAGCAACATCGCCGACTCGGCGCTGGCCGATTACCAACAGGCGCAGGCGCAGCTGGAAGCGGCAGAGTTGAACCTCAAACGCACCAAAGTGCTGGCGGCAGTGGACGGTTATGTCACCAACCTCAACGTCCATCGCGGCGACTACGCGCGCATCGGCGAAGCGAAAATGGCCGTGGTCGACATGAACTCGTTCTGGGTCTACGGCTTCTTCGAAGAAACCAAGCTGCCGCATGTGAAGGTCGGCGATAAGGCCGACATGCAATTGATGAGCGGCGAAGTACTCAAGGGCCATGTCGAAAGTGTTTCGCGCGGCATCTACGACCGCGACAACCCGGAAAGCCGCGAGCTGATCGCCGACGTGAACCCGACCTTCAACTGGGTACGCTTGGCCCAACGGGTGCCGGTGCGGATTCACATTGATGAGGTGCCAGACGGGGTGCTGCTGGCGGCGGGGATTACGTGCACGGTGGTGGTGAAGCAGGACGGCGTGGAGTAACCCTGTGGCGAGGGAGCTTGCCCTAATGCCTGTCAGTTAACAGAAATCTATCGCCGGGTGATCGATTGTGGCGAGGGAGCTTGCTCCCGCTGGGTCGCGAAGCGGCCCCAAAAGGTCGCAACTCCATTCTGTCAGTTACAACGCGTACCCAGGTTTACGACGGCTTCGCCGCCGAGCGGGAGCAAGCTCCCTCGCCACAAAAGTTTGTTGATCGCTCCCTCGCGCAGCAAAGGAATGCATCGTGCTACCACGCAGACGGTTTGACGGTTTGACGTGGGAGCGATCCTGCCTTGTTCAACCCTGGCAATACGTCTCATGCAAATGCCGCCACAGCAACGCACCTGACGGCAGCTTTTCAATCACCGCCGTCGCCCGCCGATCGTTCAGCACGCCGCTCGCATCGGACTGCACTTCTCGGTAGCTGACGGTGGCGCCGCCGGCGTGTTGGTCAATCCCGCGCCATTCGCTCAGGCCGATTTTCAAGCCCGGGCGGGCGCCGCCGAGTTTATCGAACAGCTCGCTCAAACCCGGATAATCCAGCGCATTGCCGCCGGGCACGATCATTGAAAACTGCGGCGAGAAACGCGCCAGCAACTGCGTCAGTAGGCCTTTGTCGGCGGTGCCGGAAAACCATTGCTCGATGTCGACGAGGGTCTGGGTCACTTCGTTGAAGTATTCGCTGTAGTCCGTCATGCGGTGTTCTCCTTGGGTGAGTGAGGGCTAATGTGCGTCAGTAATTTTGCGGTGTCGAGGCGCAGAACGGCTGACAGGGGGAAAAATGTGAGCGCTGCTGCGCACAGAAAACACAGGGTGAAAGCCTGTGGCGAAGAGGGGCCAAGCGCGCCCAGCAATGAGCTCAGGAGCGCCGCGCCAAGGCAGAAGCTCAGTTGCCGATTGATGTTCCACAGGGCGCTGGCGTGGCCCATGCGTGAAGTGTGAATGTCGAGAAAAGCCAGGGTCTGCGCCGTGCTGCTGCACAGGCTGCCGCCCAGCCCCATCAGGCTGTAGGCGAGAATCGGCAGCAAGCCGTGCGGCTGCTCGATCAGTGTCAGCAACAGGATGCCAACGCTTTGCAGCAGCATGCCGCCGATCAGTATCGGTTTGGGGCCGAATCGCTGGAAGGCGCGTTTGCCCAGCGTGATCGCGAGCGCTGAGGCCATCGCCCAAGGCAGCATCAACGCGCCGGTCTGCACCGCGCTGAAACCGAGGTTGCGCAGGTACAGCACGGCGATCAGGCTGGTGCCGATGAAGATGCCGGGGATAAACAGGTACACCAGCATCGCCACGCGCAACCACTGACCTTTGATCAGTCGCAGATCGAGGATCGGCGCTGGTTTTCGCCAGCCATCGCGCACGTACAGCCACCCGCCGATGGCGCTGAGCGCCAGTCCCAAAACACCCAGGTTGCGGTTATCGGCTTCGCTCAACAGGCTCAGCGCAACCAGCAACAGGCTCAAGGTCCCGGCACCGAGCAACAGTCCTCGACTATCCATTGGCGGCCGCTCAGGCGTTGTGCTGTCGGCGTTCAACCAGAGAGCTGCGAGTAACAACGCCAGCAGCGCCAGCGGCATATTGGCGTAGAAAATCCAGCGCCAGGACAGCGCCTGCACTATCAGCCCACCCGCAGCAGGCGACAGTGCCGGCACCAGCAAAGCGATCAGCATCACCCAGGTTGTCAGGTGACTGCGCTCTGCTGCCGGAAACTGCCGATAAGCCAAGGCCTGACCCACCGGGATCAACAGCCCGCCACCCAAACCTTGAACCAGCCGCCAATCGATCAGCGCCTCGATCGAACCGGCCCGCGCCACCCACCATGAGGCACAACTGAACAGCAGCAATGAGCTAAGGATCAGCCGCCGCTCACCGACTGCAGCGGCGAGCCAGACACTCAACGGAATGATCAGCGTCAGCCCGAGCATGTAGGCGTTGCTGATCCACGCCAGTTGGGTCACCGAAGCGTGCAGTTCCAGTGCAATGTCCGGGTAGGCGATGTTGGCGACGAACATGTTCAGCAGGTCGAGGGCAAAACCGAGCAAATACACGAGGGTGACTTTCGAGCGATAGGCCATGGCAGCCTCCGGGTAGACAGAGGCGCAGGGTAGGGCGTTTGGCGTGCTGGAGAAACGGTGGTTTGGCTGCTAGTTTGTCAAAATTATTTTGACAAAAGGTGGGCTCAATATGGTGAGTCTGGATCGTTTCGACACCTTCAAAGCTGTGGTCGAAGCCGGGTCACTGACCGCTGCGGCTGATCTGCTGGGGCAGAGCCGTGCGGTGGTGAGCTTCAACCTCAAACGGCTGGAGTCGGAACTGGGCGTGACCCTGTTGACCCGCAACACCCGGCAACTGGCGCTGACCGATGCCGGCGAGCGTTTTTATCAGCGCTGTCTGCGGACTTTGGAAGAGGCTCAACTGGCGATTGAGGAGGCGCGTTCGGCGCACAGCCAACTCGAGGGCACGCTGCGTATCACCACCACGGTGGAATATGCAGTGGCGAGGGTGGTGCCGGCGCTGGATGTGTTCAGGGCGTTGCACCCGCAACTGAACATTCACTTATCCACCTCCTCGACCCACGCTGATCTGATTTCCGAGCGCTTTGACCTGGCGATCAGGTTGGGACGAATGCTCGACTCCAACTTGCGTGCGGTGCAGTTGTCGACGTTCGAGATTTTCGCGGTGGCGACGCCATCGCTGATCGCCCGACACGCAGCGGTCACGACATTGGCGGCGCTGGAGGCGCTACCGAAACTGGGGCATGCGCGTGTGACTGAACTGACGCTGACCGATGCCGAGGGGGCCGAACATCTCTATCAGCCTGGCCCCGGCAAAACCGCGATTGTCGCTGACAACTCGGCTACGTTGCGGGCCTTCGCGCTGTCAGGGCACGGTGTCGCGATTCTGCCGCAATGGTTGGTTCAGGAAGATCTTGATGGCGGACGGTTACAACGTTTGCTGCCCGACCATCAGTTCGCCCGGCAAGGGGTATACGCGTTGTATCCGGATACCCGGCATTTGCCACTGAAGGTGCGGGCGTTTATTGATTTCATGAAGGGCCGGAGCTGAGATTTTCGCTGACTGTTCGACCGCCATCGCGAGCAGGCTCGCTCCCACATGGGAATGCATTTCAAATGTGGGAGCGAGCCTACTCGCGATGGTGTCGACACGGTCTTAAAGCTGTCCGCGCAACCCAAACCGCTTCATCAACCCGCTTTCCAGCAAGCCCTTGGGCACCAATCCCGCCAGCAGCGGCAACGCCCGGCTGCCATTGCCCAGACGCAGCAAGCGCGGCGGTTTGGGCTGCTGCACGGCTTTGAGCAGGTCAGTTGCGAACTGCGAGGCCGGGGTCGGGTTGTCCTGGGAGGCCTTGGCCCGGGCGCGAATTCCCTCGCGCAGCGGCCACCAGGGCGATTGTTCGCTGATCAACAGCTCGGCTTCAACGCCTGCGTTTTTGGCAAAACTGGAGGCAATGGCACCGGGCTGGACTTCCATTACCCGGATGCCGAACGGGGCCAGTTCCATGCGCAGGGCGTCGCTCAAGGCATGCACGGCGGCTTTCGAGGCGCAATAGGCGCCGGCGAACGGCGTGACCAAAACGCCGGAGACGCTGCCGATATTAATCACTAATCCCTTGGCGCGACGTAGCACGGGAAACAGCGCACGGGTCACACCGACCACGGCGAACACGTTGGTTTCGAATTGACGTTGCATCGCCGCGACACCGCCGTCGAGCAACGGCCCCATGGCACCGTAACCGGCGTTGTTGATCAGGATGTCGAGGCCGCCGTATTGCTGGTTGATTCGCTCACTCAATTGCTCGAGTGCCGGTTCATCGTTGACGTCCAGTTGCACCGCAGTGAACCCGGCTGCGGCGAGTATCGCCACATCCTCAGCCTTGCGCGCGGTGGCCAGGACCTCGACCCCGGCGTTTTTGAAGGCGTCAGCCAGGGCGCGGCCAATGCCGCTGGAACAACCGGTGATTAACGCGACGGGCATGGCGCGGTCCTTGTGCAAGTAGAAGGGGGGAGATGGATCAGTCAGAGAAACTACCTTGCAAATGCTCGGCGCGAAACTCCAGGGTTTGCGGGCGATAGCCAGGACGCAGCGGCGGCATCGGCAAGCAGTCTTCCCAATTGGCGCCGGCCTGCAATTCGCCGGGGCCACGGTAGCGCGGCGCGGCGTATTGATTGTCCGCCAGATTGACCGTATCGCCCGGTGCATAGGCGGCGATCCGCCAGCGCAACTCGGTCAGCGGCACGTCGTTGCCGTTGTTCAGCTTCAGTTCCAGCGGACGATCCGCCGGGCAGTGTTCCGGTGCGTAGGTGATGCGCAACTCCAGTCGCGCCAGTTGCTTGATCTCGCGGTTGTCCAGCCACATCACCCAGGTGGCCACCAATGCCAACCCGATGGCCGCCGCCAGAGAGACCGGCAAGGCCTTGGCCGGGTAGCGCAGCAACAGGATCAGCCAGGTAATGACGAGCAGGACGCCAATGAACATGAAGCGAAACCTCGGGAAGGGAGAGAGCCATCCTACCTAAGCGTAGATGTGAATGACCATGGCCGGTTTATTGAACCCTTCAAATGCTCGTGCGAGGGAGGGTGTTCACACTCGTCGACGAAACCGTCGAGCACCCGAAGTAAGGATTGAATGTCGGTTTTGGGAGGGCGTTAGTGGGTGTATTAGTTGTGGGTTTTGTTGTAAGTGGATGTGAGTTATTAGGCGGTTTTAAATTATTTATATTTGGGGTGTGTTAGTTTTTTTTAAGGGGTTTAATGCGGTGATGAATGAAAAGGGCTCCGTGATGTGATGTTAATTAAAAATAGTATTTTATTTTCTAAAAGGATTTAGAAGTGATGGATTATGTGGATATACGAATTGAACAGTTTCCGGTATGCGTCAAAAAGGACGTGCCTGTCACAATAAACTATAGCCTTGTCTCGAACGGCACCCCGCCGCCTGTAGGCGCAAGGATTGTATTTGGCTTTTATGGCAATGCGACCTTCCTGCATGCCTCTACTCCCCCTGACGGGGCAACGCTTACAGTATCAAGTAGTGCGAGGTATACCTATGCGATAATTACTATTGTTGCCCCGCAGAGTGTGGGGTGGAATACCCAACGAACCCTGACGGTTTTACCCACTGTCACGTTGGACTCTTCAAGGCTTTCTCAATTGTGTTCGATCGAAAGCTATCAGCCTCATTCAGGCTATTGTTCCGTCTTTGCAACGAGCGATACGACAGCTGAAGCCATTGACGCCGGTTTTGAGTTCAAGACGAAATGGCTCGATATTGAAAGCCAACGCTGGGTTTACAGTTACGGCATTGTGCTGAAAGCAACCCGTCATGCCGTTTCAAATTGGAAACTGTCGTTTGCCGATTTGCCACTGGGCACGAAAATTCACAGTGAACTTTGGGCTGAGGTGACACACGACGGTAGCGAAGGCGTCGTCGAACTGGTCACTCCCGGTGATGACAAGTACGTATTGGAGCCGGGAAAAGACTTGCCAATCTCCATCCAGCTACGCTATCCCGCCGCTGTGGGCCAGAAGCCTGAATTGGAGGAATTGCGCTATCTGGTTGCTTATTCGCGATAAGTAAAAAGGGGGCTGTGGCGCAAGTCAGGATCGGTCGTAGCGTGTTCGATACGGTTGGGCACGCCATGCCAACCTAGGGGGATTTGAAGCGCCCGTAAAAAAGCCCCCACCCAACCCACTGCGGATGGGGAGCGCAGTTGGCTGGACAGGGGCTTCTTGTATTACCGGTCAATCACTGCGCAATGGTCTTCACCGACACGCCACGTTCAATCGGCGTAGACCGACCGTAGATATCTTCAAAGCGCTCGATATCGTCTTCGCCCAGATAGCTGCCCGATTGCACTTCGATGATTTCCAGCGGGATCTTGCCCGGGTTGCGCAGGCGATGAACTGAAGCGATCGGGATGTAGGTCGACTGGTTTTCACAGAGCAGGAACACGTTTTCGTCGCAGGTCACTTCGGCGGTGCCGCTGACCACGATCCAGTGTTCGGCGCGGTGGTGGTGCATCTGCAATGACAGGCACGCGCCCGGTTTGACCGAGATGTGCTTGACCTGGAAGCGACCGCCCATGTCCACCGAGTCGTAGGAGCCCCACGGACGGTAGACCTCGCAGTGGTTCTGGGTTTCGCTGCGGCCCTGTTCGTTGAGGGTGTTGACCATCTGCTTGACGCCTTGGACCTTGTCCTTGTGGGCGATCATCATGGCGTCCTTGGTTTCGACCACCACGATGTTCTCAAGGCCGATCACCGACACCAGTTTGCCGTTGCCGTGGATCATGCAGTTGCGGCTGTCCTGGATCACCACGTCGCCTTTGGTGACGTTGCCGTTGGCGTCTTTTTCATGCACGTCCCACAGCGACGACCAGCATCCGACATCGCTCCAGCCAGCGGACAGCGGCACTACGCAGGCGCGTCGGGTTTTTTCCATGACCGCGTAGTCGATGGAATTGTCCGGGCAGCAGGCGAAGGTGGCTTCGTCGAAGGTGATGGTATCGGCATCCTGTTCGCTGCGTTCCAGGGTCAGCAGGCAGGTGTCGTAGATGTCCGGGTCGTGCTTTTTCAGCTCTTCGAGGAAGCGGCTGGCGCGGAACAGGAACATGCCGCTGTTCCAGAAATAACCGCCGGCCTCGACGAACTCGGTGGCGCGTTTCACGTCGGGTTTTTCAACGAAGTGCGAGACCCGGCTGACGCCTTCGGGCAGCAAGGCATCGTTGGTGGACTTGATGTAGCCGTAACCGGTTTCCGGTTTGGTTGCCGGTACGCCGAACAGCACCATTTCACCGCGCTCGGCGGCGATGGTGGCCAAGGCCAGGGCGCGTTGCAGGGCTTTCTGGTCTTCCAGCACGTGGTCGGCCGGCAGCACCAGCATCAGTTCGTCACGACCTTCATTGACCAGCATCATCGCGGTCATGGCCACCGCCGGCGCGGTGTTACGGCCGAAGGGTTCCATGAGGATGCGCTGGGCTTCCAGTTTGCGGTTGCTCAGTTGTTCGTTGACGATGAAACGGTGGTCCTTGTTGCAGACCACGATCGGGCTGTCCATGCCTTCGAACACCAGGCGTTCGAGGGTTTGCTGAAACAGTGTTTGTTCCCCCGTCAGGGCGAGGAATTGCTTGGGGAACTGCTTGCGCGAAAGCGGCCAAAGACGTGAGCCGCTACCACCTGACAAGATCACTGGAATCATGGTGTTACTCCTTCAAAATCGTAATGGGTTAGAGCGACGAAGTTTTGTCGTTTCACTCTTGTTTTTATTCCGTGTCCGAATTGACGCCTCGGTCCACTGTGGGAGCGAGCCTGCTCGCGATGACTGAATGCCAGTCGACATCGATGTTGGATATCAGACCGCAATCGCGAGCAGGCTCGCTCCCACAGGGAATGGGTCAAACTGGAAAATTCATTAGCGTGTCGAGACCGGGCGTTTTACCCAGACTGGCGACAGGCTGCTGCCGTTGCCGGTGACGTAGAGCACTGCCGCTTCACCGCGCTCCAGGGCGACCGGTTTCACGTCGCTGACTTTCTTGTCGCCTTCGAACAGCGCCAGGCTGACTTTCACCGGATTGATTTCACGCTCGCCGCGGCTCTTGGCCGCGACGGCCTGGACCACTTCGGTCTTGCCGTCGGCAGTCTTCAGGGTCAGCGCCTTGTCACTGAGGTTCTGCACGCGGACCAGGGATTTCTGCTTGTTCTTGAACGGTGGCTCTTCGATCAGTAGCGGCTGGCCGCTGGCATTGTTGACCAGGGTGTAATAGTGGTCGGCGGCAAGTTTCAGCGGCACGCTCTGGCTACCGACCTTGGCGCTGTAGTCGCCACCGGGCATGAAGCTGAAGTCACTGCTGCCCAGTGGCGCGACATCGCTGATAGCGGTGCTGCCGACACTGGCGCTGACTTCGGCATTACTGGCGTTGTAGATCCGCACAAAGGTCGAACCTTTCGGCGCGACTGGGCCGTAGAGTGCCGCGTCGCCACCGGCGAAGGCCTGGGACAGCAGACCCACACCTGCTACGAGGACAAAGGTCTTGGCGAGACGACGAGGAGTTGTAGTGAAAGTCATAGGAGTTACCTCTTTCAGTTTTGCGCCCGGTCGGGCGTCTCGGATTTGCGGTTAATTGCTAGGTTTTGCTGGCGAGCACCGGCTTGCTTGAGCTCTGCGACCCACTGCGGGTCGGCGTCGCCGATTTCGTTGTTCACAGGCAGATAACGTTCAGGAAACTCCCAGATCAGCACCTGTGGCGGGCTGTTCTTGAAGGCGTCGCTGTTCAGGTAGCTGAGCATCGGCAGGATCGGGCCATGGCCGTCTTCGGCGTAATTGACCACGTCGCTGTGCAGCGCTTGCTTGAGCGCGCCGACGAAGTTCCAGTTCGGGTTGGCGCTGTAGCTGGTGCCGATCAGCGCCACCGGCACTTCGTTGTTGGCGAACAGCGCGTCGTCACCGGCTGGCTGGTTCTCAACCACGTGGGTGTTGCGCTTTTGCAGGGGCTCTGGCGCCGGCATCAGGTTTTCGAACAGCGGGTCCAGCGGCAGGAACAGTCTCAGGTCGCCCTTGTGGATGACTTGCTCTGCCGGCTCGGTGACAAAGCGCTGCGGCTGGCCACTGAGCGGAGTTTTGTCGGCGATGGTTTTGGCCAGTTGTTCGGCGGCGATTTGCGCGCCCTCTGGCGTCCAGTGCGTGTCGGTGCGCAGGAACACTTGCTGGCCGTTCTGCTTGGCTTTCTGCAGCGGGCCGAGCAGGTCGGGGGCGAGGATTTTGTCGGCGGCGACACGGGCGTGAAAATCCTTGTAAAGGTCGGCATGGATGCGCGCCGGTTTCACTTCGCCCAGGTGTTCCGGGTACAGGCGAGTCTTGGCCGGGACAATCGCCATCACCAGTTGCACGCCTTTGGCCTTCAGGGTTTGGCGCACGCCTTCGACCAGCGCGTAGTTGCCTTGCAGGTTCAGCTCTTCATTGACCACCGGGTTGAATTCTTCATCGCTGTACAACCATTGATCGCGACCGAGCACTACGCCCGGACGACCTTCGTTGAACAGTTTGAAATCAAGTAGCGCCCAGAGGTTGGTACCCAGGCGTTTGATCGGGAAATGGTCGTCGTAGTGAGTCTCCACGGCTTTGCTCCAGCGGCCGTTGAGCACGGTTGCATCGGCGTTGGTGCTGAAACCAAAGAAGCTGCGCACTGACCACAGGCCCAGGACCATTAGAGTCACGAGGAACAGGGCGATGTAGAACAGGCGTAATGAGCGGGTCATGGTCAGATCCCTCAGAACTGGAAGTAAAGGAATGGCGAGAAGCTTTGCGCCGAGAGTTTCAGGATCGACGCGATGAACAGCAGCAACACCAGCGCACGCATGGCATAACGCGGCCAGTCCGCGACCCAACTGGCCGCCAACACCTGGGCATCGCCGCTGACAGGGTTGTTCGCCGTTACATCGATCCGCGCCGCAGGCCGGTTGCGGTAAAAGTCCTGCAGGCCGAAGAACGCCAGCGTGACGTACGCCACTGCCAGGGTCGCGACTTGCAGGCCGGTGAGGCTGGCGCGGTTGAGTTCCGACAGCGACCACTCGCTGAAGCTGAACATCGCGCCATACATGCGGCCGGCAACGTGCAGGTTTTCCGCACGGAAAATCACCCAGCCCATCACCACCAGCAGAAAGGTCAGCGCCCAGCGGATCGGGTTGAAACTGCGTGGCGAGGTGTTCAGGCCGATGGCTTTTTCAATCGCCAGCCACATGCCGTGCCACGCACCCCAGACGATGTAGGTGATATTCGCGCCGTGCCACAGGCCACCGAGCAGCATGGTCAGGAACAGGTTGCGGTAGGTGATCAGCGTGCCTTTGCGGTTACCGCCCAAGGTGATGTAGAGGTAGTCGCGCAGCCAGGTCGACAGGCTGATATGCCAGCGGCGCCAGAACTCGGTGATCGACTGGCTGATGTACGGCTGCTTGAAGTTTTCCATGAAGCGAAAACCCATCATCAGGCCCAGGCCGATGGCCATGTCGCTGTAGCCGGAGAAGTCGAAATACAGCTGCGCGGTGTAGGCGAGAGCACCGAGCCAGGCATCGCCCGTGGTCGGGTTTTGCAGGGCGAAGCAATGGTCGGCGACCACCGCCAGGGTGTCGGCGATAAAGACCTTCTTGATGAAACCCTGCATGAACCGCGTGCAGCCCTCGGAGAATTTGTCGAGGGTGTGGGTACGGTTGTTGAACTGATCGGCCAGGTCGCGAAAGCGCAACACGGGGCCGGCGATCAGGTGCGGGAAGATCGCCACGAACGCCGCGAAGTCGATCAGGTTGCGGGTCGCCGGGGTGTCGCCACGGTAGACGTCGATGATGTAGCTGATGGACTCGAAGATGTAGAACGAGATACCGATCGGCAATAGCACGTGGGTCAGGATGAACGGAGACAGGCCCATGGAGGTCATGATCGCGTTGAGGCTGTCGACCCCGAAGTTGGCGTATTTGAAGTAGCCGAGGATGCACAGGTCCACCGCCACGCCGAACAACAGCCAGCGTTGCGCCGGTTGGGTCCGCACGCCGGCGGCACCGACTTTCAGGCCGATCCAGTAGTTCCACAACGTGACGCCGGCGAACAGTGCCAGGAAGTCCACGCGCCACCAGGCATAAAACACATAGCTGGCGATCAGCAGTAGCAGGTTGCGATAGCGTTGCCCGCTCAAGTAGTACAAGCCGAGAAAGATCGGCAAGAACAAAAACAGGAACACATTGGATGAAAACACCATCCTGATCTCTCCTTGTGTAACCAACAGTCAAGGGCCAACGGCCCCCCCAAACCCCCCGTGAAACTCTGGGGGCATATCACTCGACTCACGTCTTGCACTGACCCTGTGGGAGCGAGCCTGCTCGCGATTGCGGTTCAACATTCAGCGTCGATGTCGACTGACACTCAGTCATCGCGAGCAGGCTCGCTCCCACAGGGGATTTGTGTTCGGCTTATGAACCTTTATTGCCCTTCTCATGCGAAGGGTCGTAGACCTTGGTCAAATCCCCACCCAGTCGAAAGCTCTTGAACGGCTGCATCGCATGCTTGCGTTCCAGCACGTCCGCCGGGCAGGTGTAGAGCGTGCAGAAGGGTTCGAGCCAGGCGAATTTCGAGTCGACTTTCAGGTCGGTCATGTCCTGTTCCTTACCGTTTTTCTGCTCGAACGTTTGCGGGTCTTTCACCCCGGCGAGCACCCGGTCAGCGAGGCGTTTCAGTGCGCCATTGTTTTCCTGGCGCAAGTCGACACCGTTGACCTGAGCGAAACTGGCGATCATCGCCAGCGGTGGCAGGGCGTAGTTGTGATAGGCCAGCGCCCGTTGTTGGCGCTTGAGTTCGTTGGGCAAGAAACCCTGGGCGTCGACCTGATTGGCGCCGACCTTGTATTCCTTCACGGCCCAGTCGAACAGGTCGCGGCGGTTGGTCGCGACCGACGTCGCCATCACCGACCAGGCAGCCCAGTACGAATGGTTGTTGGTTTGCTCGAGTGGCAGGTTGTCCCAGTCGCTGACCACCTGATCGGCCATCTTGCTGAACCAGGCCTCGATCACTTGTGCTTCCTGCTGATGCATCGCCAGCGGATGGGAATCGGAGAACTTCAGGCGAATGTAGGCCGAGGCCATGCTGCCCAGCGCCCATTTGCGCATTGATTTGCCGGTGTGGTTGAAGTCCCTGGACATCAACGCATCGGCCTTGGCCCAGGCGGTGAGCCAGTTGAGCGTGCATTCCAGCTGTTCCGGACGACCGTCGCGCATGAACTGCATCACCCGTTTGCTGGTGCCGCGCTCGAGTGTGGTGATGTCGGACGTGGTGTCGCGAAAGGCTTTTTCCGACGCGACGTTCAGGGTCGACCGGGATTTGTCGGAGCCTTCATATTTGCTGCGAAATTGCAGGGCGCCGGTGTACGGCGTCGGCATCGCATCGCAGCCTTCGCTGTCGTCGCCGTTCTTGAATTTCTCCACAGGCGCAAAATAACCCTGCGGCGGGCGCAGCGGCGCAGCGGCTTGAGTTGCCCCAGCAAACATCGCCAGGCTCAAGAGCGAAGGAGCAAGCAGGGTTTTCAGTTTCGAGTTTCGCATGACTGACCTCATTGCCCGACCTGAGCGGTACGTTGCTCAGCGCCCGGGAACACGTTGCGTTTGCAGATTTTCGCTTCGACTTTTTGTGGCGCAGCACCCGCTTCCGGGCCCTGGATTTCGACCGCCAGCAGGTTCTGCGTGGCCCAGTCTTCATCGGTGCGCAATTCAAAGGCGAAACGCCCGTCGGTATCTGCGGTGTGGGGTTTGTCGATCTTGATGTCTTCGTGGCGACCGTTCATGTACCAGAGGGTGGCTTGCAGGGTTTTCACCGATGGATCGGCGAAACGGATGTCGACCTGATGGTCGCTGTTGCGCAGGTCCATGTTCTTGCTGTTGACCATCAACTCGTTTTTGCCCGGCTTCAGCGTGGTGCTGCCGGACAGCTGCGTAGCTTTGCCTTCGCAGCCGTTATCGAGCAGCGCCATCATCTGGCGGTAGATGGTTTGCTGGTCGAGGCGATAGAGCGGCGAGAATTCCCAGATGAGGATTTTCGGCGGCTTCTTCTGGAAGTCTTCACTGCCCAGGTATTGCAGCATCGAACCTTCCAGACCACCGCCGGGGAACGCGACGTTGAGAATGTCGGCACCGATGGCTTCTTCGAGGAACCCGGCGAAGTTGTAGTTCTTGCCACTGTGGCTGGTGCCGACCAGGGTAATTTCCGGGTTGCCGGAATCGCCGAACAGGTCGCCGTCTGCTGCTTCGCCTTTGGGCTCGGTGGTGAACTGGTCCATGTACTGGATCGCGTAACTGGTACCGCAGAGCTGCCCGGCCATGTTGTGCAGGGTGCCGGTCTTGCCCATGCGCCCGGACCGCTTGGTCTCGAATTCGCGCTTGGGAATGCCGGCGAAGGCCGGGAGCTGCTTGACCTTTTCGGCGACGATTTTCGCCGTGCGCTGGGCACCGTAAGGCGTCCAGTGCTGGTCGCCACGGAAGTAGAAATCGTGGGCGGGCAGGGTGTCCGGCAGCGATTCGTTGGTCAGCGGCGACAGGTCCGGCACCACGTAACCCATTTCGGCGAAACGCCCGAGCATGCCCTGGTAGTTTTTCAGCGCCTTGTCGTAGTCGAACGCGGCTTTCTCTTGCGGGTTGAGCTTGTTGCGATTCACCAGACCACGGGTCGGCTGATACACCACCACCAGTTCAACACCTTTGCTCTTGAAGGCGTCGTGCAGTTGCTTGAGCCGGCGATAGCCTTCGGGTGTGGTATTGAATTCGGTGCGCAGGTCTTCCTGGGTGCGGAACAACCAGTCGCCTTGGGCTTGCACCAGGGTGGTGAAGTTTTGCTGATAACGCGTGGTGTAGTTCTTCGCGTCGTGCGCTTCCGGGCACAGGTTGCAGCACGGTTCGGCGCTGAAAGTCGGCGCCTTGGCGTCGTCTGCACTCGCCGTAAAGCTTGCGGCAGACATCGCGGCAGTCAGGCCGGCGAGGCTGAACAGTTTGATTAAATGGGGTTTCATGAAAGTCATCCTCAGTCGCGCATTTCGGTCTGGCGTTCGACGGGGTCGATCAGCACGGCTTTCTGTTGGCGCACCAGCAGGTCGAGGATTTCGTCCTGGCGCTCGCCAAGGATTCCCGAGAAGCTGATACCACTGGATTTGGTCGGGGCGAGCATCGACACCCGGTACAGCTCGACGCTCAATGGCGAGTCGATGGACAGCGGTCCGCTGCCATTGGCCGCCAGTTCGCCACCGACGACGATCAGCGAGACCTCGGCATCGAACGGGTCGAGCTTGATGTCGCGGTCGGTGTCGGTGAGGTCCTTGATGTGCCCGTAGACCCCGGTCAGGCCGTTGTTCATGGCGACGTTTTCGTAAAGGCGAATGTTCACGCTGTTACGAATCCGGATGCCGTGGCGCTGGTTGCTGATCACCTTGTTGCCCCACAACAGGTTGTCGGCACTCTCGTAGAGGGTGATGCCGTCGGTGTGGTTGCGGTAGATCTCGTTGTAGGCGATCAGGTTGTTGACGCTGTTACGGTCGATCACCAGCCCCGAGAGGTGGTTGTCGTAACTGCGGTTGTTGAAGATGAAGCTGTCGTTCACTTCGCGGGAAATGATGATGCCGTGCTTCTTCTTCGTTCCATGCACCGTGTTGTCGGCGATGATCAAGCCGTGGGAACGGTCGTGGGGGTCGATGCCGTAGACGATGTTGTCGCGGTAGGTGTTGCCCTTGACCACGAAGTCGCGGGTTTCATAACAGTAGAAGCCATACCACATGTCCGAGAACTCGGAGCCGATGATCCAGCCGGTCGGTTCCGAGCGCTTGAGCACCTTGGCCATGTTCGGCGTGTACTGGGAAATACTCACGCCGTAAGACTTGCTGTTGGAGTAACCGAAACTGGCCAGCTTGCTGTTGACGATGTAGGTCTGGGTGCCGCCCCAGGACAGCAGGAACGGGCGGAAGTCCTTGGGCGAACGGAAGCTCGCCGGGCCGTTGTCCTTTTCGCGCCAGCCAGTGATTTTGCTGTCACGCACAAACAACTGACCGTCGTTGATCATGAACGAGCCGGCCTCTTCGGACAGGCGCAACTCCTGGGTCTGTTGGTCGATCTCGAGGATGCCTTTTTGCCCGACCACGATCGGCAGCCTGGCGAGGAACACGCCGGGCGAGGTCTCGCTGAAGTATTGCTTGGGCAGCTTCTGAGTCAGGTCCTTGAGGTTGATGTAACCATCGTCGATGAAGATCGCCTGGGGAATGCCGTGTTGACGCACCACCCACTCAGCCATCTTGTTATCGCCACCGATGAAGTCCTTCAAGGCGTCTTCCTGCATCATCCGGCGCACGCTGACCTTGCCGGCCTTGCTGCGCACGATCTTCGCCGCGACGGCTTGCGCGGTGTAGCCGGACAGGTCGGGCAGTTTTGGTGCCGCCAGTTCCAGTGATGCGGTCGGCGCGCTGCTGACGGTGTAGGTCTTGGCCTGTTGCAGTCCTTTGGCCACAGTCGCTTGCGGCCCTTTTTGCACCGGTGCTGGCGGCTCGACGTTGGCAAACACCGCTGAGCTCGCCAGCAGCATCGCGCCGACCAACAGGCTGAGCGAGCCTTTGAGCGCTGGGTGGTTCATCTGGGGCACTCCCTTGGCGGCTCGCATCAGAAGCGCCAGATCACGTCGATGAACGCGCGGTGCATGTACGAGTCGACCTGTTTGCCGTAGGCATCGCCCGGCTTGAACACACCGCCACGAAAGCGCACCAGCGCCGAGGGCTCATCGATCGACTGACTCAAACCGGCCGGCAGCAGGCCTTGCTTGAAGTACTTGGTGACCACCAGATCCACTTCCTGGCCGAGGTCGGTCTTGCCATCCACCAGCGGCAACGACGTGCTGGACAGCAGCGCGCCGGTGATGTCGTCAGAGCTGTTATTAACCGAGTTGTTTTCCACGGCGTTGATGCCGTTGTTGCCGACCGGCTTGTTGCCGTCGACGCGCCAGAACTTGTGGTAGACCAGGCTGGCGTCGTAATCGTCCTGCAGCATCCAGGAGCCGAACAGCGTGGCGCTTTGCATGTTGTTCATGTCGCTACGAAAGGCCTCGCCAAAACGGTGAACCCGCGAGCGCGTACCGGTGTAGTTCGAGCGGTTGCTTTGCAAACCGTTTTGCTCGTAGTCCGCGCTGGCACGGGCGTAAGCCGCGCCGACTTGCCATTGCGGATCGAGGCGCAGACGCACGCCCAGGTCCGTCGCCCAGCCGCTGACATCGCCGCTTTTTGAGGCGTCGATCGGGCGGCTGCCATCGGCGTTCAACGGGTTGACGGTGTCACGGTTGCCGCTCATGCCGGTGAGGCTGGCCCAGTAGTTGACCGTGTTGGTGTTGCGCCAGTTGTAGGCGTCGCTGTTGGCTTCCACGCCGAGCCAGCTCAGGTCGCCGTTCTGTTTCTTGGCGAGCGAGTCGGGGGCTTCGCCGGGTGTCGGGAAGTCGAGCTTGCCGTCATCATGGGTGTGATGGGCACGCAGGCCAACCCACTGACCGGGCGTCCATTGGGTTGCGATATCGCCGAACACGTGCAGGCGATCCTTGTCCTTGGGCGCCAGTTCGGTGAGGTCGGTGCGGTACTCGCTGAAGCGTTCGGCGACACCGACGTTGGCCCGCAACAGGGTGGTGTCGAAGGTCCAGTTCAGCGCTTCGATGTTGGTGTCGCGCCATTGGCCATCGTCGTTGCGCAGGCGTTGGCGACCGAGTTTCAGTTGCTCGCCGGGGTAGGGCGTCAGGCCGCTGTAGCCGACCCAGAACTCACGCATCGCCAAGTAGTTTTTCTTGCTCTGACGGCCGTTGTTGCCGCTGCTCTGGGCGCCTTGCGTGTCGGACTGCAAGGTGTCGGTCTCGATGATATCGGTCGCGGTCACGGCCTGGCCCATCGCGTAGGCACTCCAGTTGCCGCTTTCACCGTAGACCCATGGACGCAGGTCCAGGCCCACACCATTGACGTCGCCGCCGGGCTTGGTGCCAAGGTCGCTGTCGTCTTCGGACTGGCCAGTGACTTTCACTTCCAGGCCGTAGTTCCTGGTGTCAGTCATCGCGGCCAATGTCGGGCAGGACCACACCAGGGCGAAGGTCAGGCCGATTCCGGCTTGAACGAATGGATTGAGCTTCATAGGGATTCCTCGCCGTTTTTTTCTTGCAGGGCCTCGACTTGCAACGTGCTGTGGCTCAAGGCGCCACGTGTGGCCTGTTCCTGTTTCAACAGGCGTTGGGCCTCGGCCAGCTGCGCAGGCGGCAATTGGGCTTCGAGTGTTTGCGCCAGCTCAGTGGCTTGCGGGGTGTTTTGTGTCTTGGCCAATTGGCTGAAGACATAGGCGTTGAGCGGGTTGGGCTTGGTGCCCTTGCCTTGGGAAAACAACTGGGCGATGGCGAAGTCGGCGCTGTTCTGGCCGTTGCGCGCAGCGGTCAGCAAGTGGTCCAGGGCTTTTTGCGAATAGACCTTGCCCAGGTAGCCACGGCGGTAGATCTGGCCAAGGTAGTAATCGGCAGCGACTTCCTTGCCCACGGCTTTCTGGAAGTGTTGCTCGGCGACCTTGGCGTCGGCCGGCAGCCATTTACCTTCGTAGTAGAGCTTGCCCAGCAACAGTTCGGCGCGCGGTTGATCGGCGGCGCGACCGTTTTCGAGGTATTCCATCATCTTGGCGACGTCACCCAGTTCGGGGAAGTCGTAGAGCAACTGCGCCAGGCTAACCCAGGACGCCGGGTAGCCGGGGGCGATCTGTTCGAGCATGGCTTGCGCGGTTTTTTCGTCCGGTTTGCCAAGGCTGGCATCGCCGAGCACGCGGGCCACGCTGTCCATGCGTTGGGCTGATACCTTGCCAAGGCTGTAGCTTGCTTGCAGTTGCTTGAGCAGTTGCGCCTGTTGTTCCGGTTGGGCACGTTTCTGATAGACCGTGGCCAGCTCGACGTAGCAGATGTCGGTGGTGTTCAGCGACGCTTTGCAGATGCGCTCGACGTCATCCAGGTGCTGGTCGTAAGTACTTTGCGTGCGATACAGCAGCACTTGCGCCAGACCGGCTTCCGGATAGCGGGCGGCGCGCCATTGGTTGATCTGCTGCTGGGCGTTGATGTTCGGGAAACTGTGGGGATATTGCAGGTACAGCATGGCCAACGGGATCAGCGTGTTGCCCTCGCCATTGGCAAAGGCTTTCTTCAGCAGGCCTTCGGCCTCGTGTTGCTCGGCTTCGGTCGATCCCGGTTTGGCCACCAGCAGACGACCCAGGCGCGCTTGCGCCCGCGGCGAGGTATCGGCGGCAGCACGGTAGGTGGCTTCGGCGGCTTTGATCTGCGCCGGGTCGCGGCTTTCCACTTGAATATCGGCCAGCCCGACCTGTGCTTCGCTGTAACCCAGGTCGGCCAGTTGTTTGTAGTTCTGCTGCGCGAGCGCGGTGTCGCCGCGCTTCAGGGCTTCATTGGCCAGACGCTGGTCGGGCAGGCCGGCGCAACCGGCCAGGCTCACCGCAAGGGCGACTGCACAGAGCGCAAAACCCCTGTGGGAGCGAGCTTGCTCGCGATGCAGGCGACTCGGTGCATTTGATAGACCGCGCCGATCCCATCGCGAGCAGGCTCGCTCCCACAGGGATTGCGGTGTGTTGAGGAGAGGTGGAGTGGTCACAGGCATGTCCTCCGCTTAAAGACCCGCGGCCATGGCTTTGTCGATCAGCCAGTTCAAGGACGGGCCGCGGTTGCTGCTGACTTCTGCCGGGCGACCGGCGAAGGTGCTGTCCAGCGGCGCGTCAGGTTTGATCTGCACGCGGATGTCGGACGACAGGTCTTCGCTTTTCAGGCTGGTGCTGCTGACGATGGTGCCGGTGCGCGTGGTGTCTTCGCCGGCGATCTGGAAGCTCACTTTCGTACCCGGGCGCACGTCAGCAAACTGGCGATAGGAGAAGCGTGCTTCGACACTGGCCTGGCTGCCCTGCGGCACCAGTTTGAAGATCACGTCGCCTTTGCTGGCGTACTGACCGTCGGCGACCATTTGTTGGGCCACGGTGCAATCGCAGGGCGAGGTGAGGGTGCCGGTCATCTGCTTGCCGAACAGCTCTTCAACCTTGGCCGGCTGCAACTGGTTTTCGTCCAGATGGCCCTTGAGCACGTCGAGCATGCTGGTACTGAACGTCGCCAGTGGCGCGCCCTTGGCGGCAACGCCATCGGTTTTGATCAGGCTTTGTACGGTGCCGTCGCGAGGCATGGTGACGTTCATGCCGGACACGCTGACCAGACCGGCCTGGGCGTGGCTGACGAAGTACATGCCGTACACCGATTTGAGAACGAAGCCGAACGCTGCGAGGCCGACGACGAAAATCCCCAGGCTGAAGGTCACTGCCCGCAAGCGCCCGAAAGCACTCATACCGTGGCCACCGTCCTTGACCTTGCGCGCCTTGGTGAAGTTGTCGCGTTGCAGGGTCGCCAGCACATCGCCCATGGTCACGAGGTCACCGGACAGGTGCGACGTGATCAGGTGGCGCAGGGTCGAGATGTCTTGCGGTTCGAGGTTCTGGAACTGGCAACCGGTGCGGCCGGTCTGGCGGTCGAACGAGCGAATCTGTATCTCGACGTCCATGGCCAGGCCGAGGTTGTCGATCAAGAATTGCAGCCGACCCTTGTGCACGTCGCCGACCTTGAGTGGTATCTGCCCGGCATTGAAGCTCAGGCCACCGGCGGACAGGTCGATGAGGCGTGCGTCCACAGGCGTACGGTCGGGTCCGAAGAAGCGCAACTTGGCCGGGATTTTCACCCGGGCGTGTTGGCGTTGGGCTTCGGATTCATGCACTACGTTGATGTTCGCGGCGGTATTCATAGGGGGTATTTCCTCGTTAATTCAGGCAAGGCAGGTCAGACCATCAACAGCAGCACGGCGACGAAAATGCTGCCGGCGGAGAAGGTCATGGTCCGAGACGACCAGGTGTTGAACCAACGTTGAAAGCTGGCCAGATCACGGGTCAATTTGGTGTCCTGACGGGTCCAGGACTGTTGGTCGAGGCGGAAGAACACGTAGATCTTCACCAGCGCGCCAACGATCTGGTTGTAATAAAGAATCGCCGGGTAGGCCGGGCCGATCTTGTGTCCCGAGCAGGAAAGCAACAGGGTCAGGATCAGGCGGGTGATGCCGATCCACAGCAGGTACACGAGGATGAACGCAGTGCCGTATTTGAAACTGGCGATCAGCGCCACGGTCAGGCCCAGCAGCGAGGTCCACATCGACACGCGTTGGTCGAACAGCACCACCGAGGTGAACAGGCCCAGGCGTTTCATCCCCAGGCCCAGTGCCCGGGAGTTCTGCCGCAGGTTGTTGCCGTACCAGCGGAACATCAGTTTGCGGCTGGCCTTGATGAAGCTCTTTTCCGGCGGGTGTTCAACGGTGTTGATCGCCGCGTCCGGCACGTAGAAGGTGTCGTAACCCAGGCGCATCAGGCTGAACCAGCTGGACTTGTCGTCGCCGGTGAGAAACTTGAAACGGCCCAGGCGCCAGTGTTGCAGCGAGTCGCTTTCGACGTCGGCGATGAAGTCCGGGTCGGTGACTACGGTGGCGCGAAACACCGACATGCGCCCGGTCATGGTCAGCACGCGCTTGGACAGAGCCATCGAGCACATGTTGATGTGACGCTGGGCGAAGCGCAGCTTGTGCCATTCGCTCATGATGTAGCCGCCGCGCACTTCGCAAAATTCGTTGGTGGTCAGGCCGCCGACATTGCCGAACAGCTGGAACCACGGCACGGTTTTGCGCACTACGCCTTCGGCGAGCACGGTGTCGCCATCGATCACCGCCACGACCGCGCGGTCGTCTGGCAGGTGGCGCGAGATGGCGCGGAAACCGAAGGCCAGGCCATCGCGTTTGCCGGTGCCGGGGATGCGCACGAAGTCGAGCTTGACCCGGTCCGGCGGGTTCATTTTGGCCCAGAGGCTTTTCACCAGCAGTTCATCGGACATTTCCACGATCGAGCAGACCACGGTGGTCGGGAGCTCGCACTCGATCGCTTCGCGAATCACCGAGCTGTAGACCTGCGCGGTGGTCAGCGCGTCGATACGAAAACTGGTGACCATCAAAAAGACATGGGACGGGTCTGCCGCCTTGCCGAGCTTGCGCACTTTGCGCCGCAGGTGCGGGTAGACCACGTAGAGAAACAGCATGCCGCGCAGAAAGTGCGTGGCCCCCATCGAATAGCGCCAGATACCGACGACGCCAATCAGGAAAATGAAGTCCTTGGACTGCGAGTCGAAGGTGGTCACAGGCAGCGCCATGGCGATGCCCATCAATAAACTGAGGTAAAACAGCCAACCGGCAGCCTGAAGTAGGCGGTGCTTTAGCCTGTGCATAATCTGCATCCATTGTGTTTCGGCGATGAGCAGTCCGTGGGCGCTGGCGCAGCCTGCGCCCACGGGGAACGGCGGTTACCAGCAGATACCTTCGGTGCGGCCACTCACGCTGGTGGCTTTGGACATGAACCCGACCAGGTCGACCACTTGCTTGCCGTGTGGCGCGGTCTCGGCCAGGGCGCGGAACTTCTCGTCACGGTTACCGAGGATGATCACGTCGGAGTTGTTGATCACCGAGTCGAAGTCCGCGTTGAGCAAGGACGAGACGTGAGGGATCTTCGACTCGATGTAATCCTTGTTCGCACCGTGGACGCGGGCGTATTCGACGTTGCTGTCGTAGATGCTCAGGTCGTAACCCTTGCCGATCAGCATTTCCGCCAGCTCCACCAGCGGGCTTTCGCGCAGGTCATCGGTGCCGGCCTTGAAGCTCAGGCCGAGCAGGGCGACTTTGCGTTTGTCGTGACTGGAAACGATGTCGAAGGCGTTCTGCACCTGGGATTCGTTACTGCGCATCAGCGAATTGAGCAGTGGCGCTTCGATGTCCAGGGAGCTTGCGCGGTAGGTCAGGGCGCGCACGTCCTTCGGCAGGCACGAGCCGCCAAACGCGAAGCCCGGGCGCATGTAGTACTGGGACAGGTTGAGGGTCTTGTCCTGGCAGACCACTTCCATCACTTCGCGACCATCGACACCGACCGCTTTGGCGATGTTGCCGATCTCGTTGGCGAAGGTCACTTTGGTGGCGTGCCAGACGTTGCAGGTGTACTTGATCATCTCGGCGACTTCGATGTCCTTGCGGATGATCGGCGCGTCGAGTTCTTCGTACAGCGATTGCAGAACGTCACCGCTGGCCTTGTCGAACTCGCCGATGACTGTCATCGGTGGCAGGTCGTAGTCCTTGATCGCGGTGCTTTCACGCAGGAACTCGGGGTTCACGGCAACGCCGAAGTCGACGCCGGCCTTTTTGCCCGAGCAGTCTTCGAGGATCGGGATCACTACGTTCTTCACGGTGCCGGGCAACACGGTGCTGCGGACCACGATGGTGTGGCGGGTGGTTTTGTCACGCAGGACAAAGCCGATCTCGCGGCACACCGATTCGATGTAGTTGAGTTCCAGGTCGCCGTTCTTCTTGCTCGGCGTACCGACGCAGATCATCGACAGGTCGGTGTCACGGATGGCTTCTGCGAAGTTGGTGGTGCCGCGCAGACGACCGGTCTGAATGCCCTGGGTCAGCAGCTCGCCCAGGCCCGGTTCAACGATCGGAGATTTACCGGCATTGATCAGGTCGATCTTGTCTTTGGAAATGTCTACGCCAACCACGTCGTGGCCTCGTGCAGACAGGCAACCGGCACAGACTGCGCCGACGTAACCCAAACCAAATATGCTGATGCGCATCGCAATTACCTCTGTATTGATCACGCCATTAAAGGCGCGAAGTTAATAGTGTTCAGCGGTCGAAGTGCACTCGGAAGTGTGGATGGCAGGCGCCACAATACCGTGTGCAGGCATACTCAATTCCGAGTGTCTAAATAAGTGCACTCAAGGTGTGCGAAACTTGGCCTGATAGTGAAGGCGTGCCCTGAACTGCAGCCGGCATTTCTTTTGAATACCGTGGTGCAAAAGGCTGGTGGTACTTGGAAGTTGGCGTAAAGCCAGCAATATCAAGCACTCAGGTGCTCAGGTGAGCACGTTTACAGGGGGGCAGCCTTGGCCTTGTAGGGGATAGTAATGGTGCGTTATCTCCTGCTTCTCCAAATAAGTAACCTGAAAGCCAAGTTGAATATGACAACTTGGCGATAGGGCCTGCACGCTGTGTAAGTTATCTCGTACACGCTCGGAGATAATCGTTACCGGTGGTATGAGCGGTGTATTTTCAGATAGTTCATGGCGGCTTATCCCGATTTTTGAAATTTCCTGAAATATTGCAAAAGATGGCACTGCTCTCATATTGATAGCACTTGCCGTTTCGGCCTTTATTAATGGGGAGTTAATTAACGTGAATAGTTTTTTGCCACTACGCTTGAAAAAAATGCGTGCCACTACTGAAAAAATTCACGCTTGTCGAGTGAAAGAAATTTCATAAATTGAAAAGATGTGTTTTTGGCGCCAGAAAAATGACGAATTGGGCGGGGAGATGTAGGGGGAAACCACGTTTCGGCGCACGCACATTGATCAATGCCGTGCGCCATCGTGATGCGTTATTCGGGGGCGTGGTCGCGCAGGAAAACCAGGTTGTCGGGTTTCGACTGTTCGGCGCTGTAGCGGTAACCCTGCACGTCAAATTGCTTGAGCGCAGCCGGGTCGTTGATGCGTTCCTGGATCACGAAACGGCTCATCATCCCGCGGGCTTTCTTCGCGTAGAAGCTGATGATCTTGTACTGGCCGTTCTTCAGGTCCTTGAACTCGGTGTTGATGATCCGGGCGTTCAAGGCACTGCGTTTGACCGCCGAGAAGTACTCGTTGGAGGCCAGGTTGAGCAGCACGTCATCGCCTTGCTCGGCCAGGGCTTCGTTCAGCCATTCGCTGATTTGCGTGCCCCAGAAGGCGTACAGATCCTTGCCGCGGGCATTGGCCAGTTTGGTGCCCATCTCCAGCCGATACGGTTGCATCAGGTCCAGCGGGCGCAGCAGGCCGTAGAGGCCTGAGAGCATGCGCAAGTGTTGCTGGGCGTAGTCGAAATCGGCTTCGCTGAAGGTCTGGGCATTCATGCCGGTGTACACGTCACCCTTGAACGCCAACAGCGCCTGCTTGGCGTTGGCTGGCGTGAACGCCGGGGTCCAGCTGCCGAAACGTGCAGCGTTGAGGCCGCCGATCTTGTCGGAAACGTGCATCAACTCGCTGATCTGTGCCGGGCTCAGCTCGCGCAATTGCAGGATCAGCTCCTGGGAATGATCCAGGTATTGCGGTTGAGTGAAACGCTGGGTGGCCGGCGGTGTTTCGTAATCGAGGGTCTTGGCGGGGGAAATCACCATCAGCATGAAGTCGTCTCCTTTAATCGTGCGGGGATTCTAGGGGGTTGTCCCGGTTGACTCCAGCTATGGAAGTGATAGCTGATCGGTGGTGTCGAGTCCTTTGTGGCGAGGGAGCTTGCTCCCGCTCGATCGCGAAGCGGTCGCAAAGCCAGCGACCACGATTTGCCTGACATGATGAAGTTGCAAGCCTCAGGGCCGCTTCGCAGCCCAGCGGGAGCAAGCTCCCTCGCCACATTGGGTACGCAGGCGCAGCGGGGAAGGTCGCGAGATCAGCTATAGTGCCGCGCGGGTTTTGTTATGGAGACATCCCTTTGCGTATCGCTTTACTGTTTTGTGCCTGGTTGTTCAGCGTGAGTGCCTATGCCGCGCCCAATGACTTCGCCACGCTGGACCGCAGCACCTGGCCGGAGCAACTGGGTAGCCCGACCCTGTTCGATGTCGCTTCACGCGCGGAAATCCTCACCTTTGCCCGGGCCTTGCTCGCCAGTGAAGCGCTGGATGAGGCGGCTTTAAAGCAGCGCCTGGGGTTGCGCATGATCAACCTCGAGTCGATCAACACACTGCGCGCGCGCATGTGGAAGCGTTTGCTTGCCAACTATAACTTTGCCCAGCAGAGCTGTGATCAGGATGCGTCCTTCTGTTTTCTGGTCGAAGACATGGACACCCTGCGCGAGCAGGCCGCCAAGTTCGAACTCGGCGAAGACTCCTATTACACCCGATGGGCCACGCCGAGCCGGCGTTTTCACGAGCGCTATCTGGACGAACAATTGCGCAAGGCCGCGCTGTTTCCGCAGACCAGCAGCGAAGTCGAACTGTTCGGCGACCACGAGCGTAACGGCGATGAGCTCAATGACCGCTTGTTTGTGCTGAGTTTCGACAGCGCCGCCAACCTCGCGCCGGACAACACCGCGTGGCTGGCCGAATACCTGCGCAAGGCGAACCTGAGCGGGACTTTCTTTGTGTTGGGCAGCGATATCCAGAACCGTCTGGCACAACATTCGGTGGCCGAGCTGCAAGCGCTGTACTCAAAGCAATGCATCGGCGTGCAGGGCTGGGAATTCCGCTCCCACAGCCATTGGCAGGATTGGCAGTATTCAGTGACTCGCAGCGTCGAACTGGTGAAGAGCAAACTGCCGGAGAACTTCGTGCCTTTGTTCCGCCCACCCAATGGCCAGCGTCGTGCCGATGCACAGGGTTTCTTCAAGGCTCAGGGGTTGCAGGTTGCGCTGTGGGACATCGATCCTGCGGACGGCAGTCGCCAGCTCACGGCTGAGCAGAGCGCGCAGCGGGTGCTGACATTGATGCTGTTGTGGCGCCACGGGGTGATCAATTTCAACGCCAAACAGGACGTGGTGAAAACGGCGCTGCCCTGGCTGTTGACGCACACTGCGCAAAGCGGGATCGGCTGGGAAGATTGTCAGGATGCTTTTCGCTGAAACGCGCCCTTCCCCAAAAAAAAGCCGGGAACACTGGGGCAGGGGGAATTTTGGGAGGGATTTCGATACAGACGGACTTCCGACTTTAACGGTGCCGGCGCGGCGCGCCAAGGGCTTTTCGTCACTCTGAAAAATAAACTTCAAAAAAGCGTCAAAGTGCTTTTTTCTGTCATGGGTTTTGGAGTATTACGAAGACAGACCGCCGAAACCTGCAACACAGGTGGCGTCTTCCAAGACCCCGTGTGTGCAGTTCACTTGAGTCGTGCAGTTCATTTCAGTACGGCAGGTGAATTCGGTGGCCACTTCGAGGCGCAGCACCGTCATGGTATTGCGTCGACTGGCTCCCACAAAGGTGACCGAGTATGGATGATCACGGACGTAGCCCCTCCAACCTGCCAATCCTTTATGTACTCGATACCAACGTATTGATCCACGATCCAAACGCGCTCCTGAACTTCGAAGAACACCACGTTGCCATCCCGATGACCGTCCTTGAAGAGCTGGACAAGCTCAAGAGCGGCCATCACAGCGTTGCGGCCGAATGTCGCCAGGCCATTCGCCTGATCGACAACACGCTGGGCGATGCCTCTCCCGAAGACGTTGAACAGGGTGTGCCGATCCAGCGTGGAAAAAGCGGGCCCAAGGGTTTGCTGTCGATTCTGATGAGCAAACGTACCGAGCCGAACATTGTTCTGCCCGAACACCTGAACGACAACATCATCATCAACCAGTTGATCGACCTGCACGCGCGTGACAAGGAATTGCGTGTGGTGCTGGTGACCAAAGACATCAACATGCGCCTCAAGGCCCGGGCCTGCGGGATTGCGGCCGAGGACTACAGCACCGACCAGTTGGTTGACGACGTGTCGTTGCTGCCCAACGGGTATCACAACATGACGGGCTCGTTCTGGGACCGTGTGAGCAAGGTCGAAACCCGTCAGGACCATGGCCGCACCTGGCACCAGGTGCAACTGATCGACAACCTGCCGGCCGTGCATATCAACGAGTTCATCATCGACGAACAGGGTTTTGTTGGCTGGATCAAGGAAATCCAGGTCGACAAGCTGCTGATCCTCGACCTGCATCAGGAGCCCCTGTTGCACCAGGAAGCCTGGGGCCTGAAACCACGCGACATCTATCAGAGCCTGGCGTTGTACGCCTTGCTCGACCCGGACATCCACCTGGTCAACCTGTCGGGTGCTGCGGGTTCGGGTAAAACCATCCTGGCGCTGGCTGCGGCAATCGAGCAGACCATGGTCAGCAAGCGCTACCGGCGCATCATCGCCACTCGTAGCGTGCAGGGCCTGGACCAGGAGATCGGTTTCCTGCCGGGCACCGAAGCAGAAAAAATGGAGCCTTGGCTGGGCGCCATCACCGACAACCTCGAAGCCTTGCACATGGATGACGAAAGCACCCATGGCAGCGTCGACTACATCCTCAGCAAAGTGCCGTTGCAGTTCAAATCCCTCAACTACATCCGGGGCCGCAGCTTCCAGCAAAGCCTGATCCTGATTGACGAATGCCAGAACCTCACGCCGCACCAGATGAAAACCATCATCACCCGTGCCGGCGCCGGTTCCAAAGTGGTGTGCCTGGGCAACCTGGCGCAGATCGACACCCCTTACCTGTCCGCGACCAGCTCCGGGCTGACTTACCTGACTGAACGCTTCAAGGACTTCCCCAACGGGGTGCACATCACCCTGCAAGGGGTGCCACGTTCGATTCTGGCCGAATACGCCGAATCGCATTTGTAACCTTCACCCAAACCGGGCGGCCCCAAAGCCGCCCGGTTTTTTGTGCCCGAAACAAAAAACCTTGTGGGAGCGAGCTTGCTCGCGATGGCGGCTTAACATTCGATATTTACGTCGATTGACACACCGCCTTCGCGAGCAAGCGAACGTCGCCCGGCCCTTCCCACATTGGTTTGTGGTGGCCTTGCAATCAAACTCGCGAAAATTTGACCCGCGGGTTTACAATCGGTGCTCCTGATCAGGAGTAAGGCTGTGCTGACTCATCTCGATTCCCAAGGTCGCGCCAATATGGTCGACGTCACCGAAAAAGCCGTGACGTTCCGTGAAGCCACGGCCGAAGCGCTTGTGCGTATGCTCCCTGAAACCCTGCAGATGATTGTCAGCGGTGGTCACCCCAAAGGTGATGTATTCGCTGTGGCGCGCATCGCCGGCATTCAGGCGGCGAAGAAAACCTCTGATTTGATCCCGCTGTGCCATCCGTTGATGCTCACCAGCGTCAAGGTCGAGCTGAGTGCCGAAGGCCTCGATGCGGTGCGCATCGTCGCCCGCTGCAAGCTGTCCGGGCAGACCGGGGTTGAAATGGAAGCACTGACCGCGGCCAGTGTCGCCGCATTGACGATCTACGACATGTGCAAGGCCGTGGACCGTGGCATGGTCATCGAAACCGTGCGCCTGCTGGAGAAGCTCGGCGGCAAGAGCGGGCATTATCAGGTGGCCGATCAATGAAGCTGACAGTGAAGTTTTTTGCCCGTTACCGCGAGGCGCTGGGTGTTGATTCGTTGAGCGTCGAAGGTGATTTCGCTTCGGTCGACGATGTGCGCTTGCTGTTGGTGCAACGCGAGGGCGCCGAGGTGCTGAGCGAGCAGAACCTGATGTGCGCGCGTAATGAAGACTTGTGCCAGCTCGACGAACCGCTCGTTGATGGTGATGAAGTGGCGTTTTTCCCCACCGTTACCGGAGGCTGAGCCATGGCGATTCGCGTGCAGTCCACGGCGTTCGACCCCGGCGCTGAAGTCAATGCGATGCACGCGGCGAATGTCGGTGTCGGTGCGGTGGTGAGTTTTGTCGGTTATGTCCGCGACTTCAACGACGGGCTCGATGTGGCCGGGATGTTTCTTGAACACTACCCGGGCATGACCGAAAAGGCCCTCGGCAAGATTGCCGTCGAGGCCGAGCAACGCTGGCCGCTGCTCAAACTGGAAGTGCTGCACCGCATCGGCGCATTGGAACCGGGCGAACCGATCGTCTTCGTCGGCGCGGCGAGTGCTCACCGCCAGGCAGCATTCGACGCCTGCGCCTTTGTCATGGACTACCTGAAAACCCGTGCTCCGTTCTGGAAGAAGGAAAACACCAGTGACGGCCCACGCTGGGTGGAAGGGCGCGACAGTGATCATGCGGCGGCTGATCGCTGGAAGTAGTCAGTAGCCTGCTGTTTCTTTGTTGGCTGTCAGTCCGCTATCGCGAGCAAGCTCGCTCCCACAGTTGATCTCGATCAGATACAGATGTTGTGGACGACGAAGATTCACTGTGGGAGCGGGCTTGCCCGCGATAGGGCCATCAACAACACCGAATTTCCTCCAGATTCACCTCGCCGACCAGAGGCTGAAAGAACTGTGCGCGCCCGATTGACGGAAAATACATAAAAGTCCAGTATGGAATTATAAGTACAAAAAAAGATGTTTCCCGTTTCCCGTTTCCCGTTTCACTTTCTTCTGTCTTGCCAAACCAACAACAACCCGCGAGAAAATGAACATGAAGAAGCTCCCCCTGATCGGTGGCCTGGCCCTGAGCCTGTTGGCGTGCAGCAGTCTGTTTGCCGCCGAGAAAACCCTGCGCATCGGTATCGAAGCGGCGTATCCGCCGTTTGCCTCCAAGACCTCGGATGGAAAAATCACCGGTTTCGACTACGACATCGGCAACGCGTTGTGCGCGCAGATGAAGGTCAAGTGCGAGTGGGTCGAGGGTGAGTTCGACGGTTTGATTCCTTCGCTCAAGGTGAAGAAAATCGACGCCGCGCTGTCGTCCATGACCATTAACGAAGACCGTAAAAAGTCGGTGGATTTCACCCACAAGTACTACTTCACCTCATCGCGGCTGGTGATGAAGGACGGTGCGGTGGTTGATGACCAGTACGCAAGCCTCAAGGGCAAGACCATTGGTGTGCAGCGGGCAACCACCACCGACCGTTACGCCACGGAAGTCTTCGAGCCCAAGGGCATCAAGGTGGCCCGTTACGGCAACAATGAAGAGATCTACATGGACCTGGCCGCCGGGCGTCTGGACGGCGTTTTCGCCGATACCATTCCGCTGAGCGACTTCCTGTCGATGCCGCGCGGCAAGGGCTACGCGTTTGTCGGACCGGAGCTCAAGGACCCGAAATACGTGGGCGAGGGCGCCGGGATTGCAGTGCGCAAGGGCAACACCGAATTGGTTAGCCAGCTGAACAATGCCATCGACGGCATTCGCGCCAACGGCGAATACCAGAAGATCGAAGCCAAGTACTTCAAGTCGGATATCTACGGCGACTGATCAGTTTTCACAGGCCCTTCCCACATTTGATCTCCACAAGACACAGATTTTGTGATCGATACAGAACCAGTGTGGGAGCGAGCCTGCTCGCGATGAGGCCCTACCAGCCAACACATCTCTCAGGTCAGGTTTCAGCCTTTCAATTCTTTCAAATGCTTGTACACCGTCGCCCGCCCCATGTTCAGCACGTTGGCCACATAGTTGGAGGCGCTTTTGCCTTTGAAGGCCCCTTCGGCGTGCAACGCCAACACCAGCTCGCGCTTGTGCTCGCGAGTCAGCATATTCAGACCCAATTGCCGCTCTCGCAGCCAGTTATGCAGGAAGGTGTTGATGCGCTCCTGCCAGTCGTCGCGAAACAGCGCGTCAGGTTGCGGGATCAATTTGCTCGGAGAGAGAAACAGATCCAGCGCCGCCTTGGCGTTTTCAAACAGCGAGATATTCAGGTTGATGCACAGCACGGCAATTGGACGCCCTTCGCTGTCGCGCAGCACGCTGCTGAGGCTGCGGATCTTTTGCCCATCCCAATTGAGCTTTTCGTACGGACCGATATTCCGCTCGCTGATTTCTTCGCTGAGCATGTCTTCCAGTGCGGCATCGTCACCGACTTCACGTTTGGACAGGTTGTTGGCGATGTAGTCGATTTTCTGCGTGCGCAGGTCGTGCAGCACCACCTCGGCGTGGGGGAAAAACAGCGTGGCAATGGCGTCGGCGATCGCCCGGTAGTTATCCAGTGCAGGATCTTGAAGAGGTGGGGTCATGGGTGTTGCTCCAGGCAATCAGCGCCCTGTAGAAAAAGGGCGCTGGGAGTTTGCCGTAATCGGGGTCAGACGTCACCCCGCAGGCAGGTTCAGCCAAGGCGGGAAGGGGAGAGCATCGCAGCGCTGAGGCCAAAGCGGCTGAGTTGCTCCGGCAAGGCTTCGCCACGTACCAGCGCGGCACTGGCCTGGCCCATGGCGGGCGAGGTCTGAATGCCGTAACCACCCTGCGCGGCCACCCAGAACAGACCCGGCACGTGCGGATCGAAGCCACTGATCAGATCACCGTCGCCGACAAAACTGCGCAAGCCTGCCCAGGTACGGGTTGGTCGGCGGATGGTCAGGGTGGTGGCTTCTTCGATCTGGTAAATGCCCATGGCGATGTCCAGCTCTTCGGGCTGCACGTCATGCGGCTCGACCGGGTCGGCGTTGGCCGGCGAACCGAGGAACATTCCGGCATCGGGCTTCATGTAGAACGATTCGTCGAGGCTGACCAGCATCGGCCAGTCGTGGGTATCCACGCCTTCGGGGCCGGCGAAGATGAAAGCGGCGCGACGCTTGGGGACCAGGCCCAGAGGCTTGGCACCAGCCATTTCACCGAGTTGGTCAGCCCAGGCGCCGGCTGCATTGATGATGATCGGTGCGCTGAAGGTCTGTTGGGCGGTTTTCACTTGCCAGAGATTGTCGGCATCGCGCGTCAGGCTCAGGACTTCGCTGTCGGTATGCACTTCGCCCTGGTTGCGTCGGATGCCGCGCAGGTAGCCTTGATGCAGGGCATCGGTGTCGATGTCCGTGGCGGTAGGGTCGTAGATCGCTCCGTGAACCTTCTCGCGACGCAGGATCGGCATGCGCGCGCAGGCTTCGTCGGCGCTGAGCCGTTGCATCTGCGGCACGGTCGCCTTGGCGCTCAGGTACTGATTGTTCAGCTCGTCCGGATCGCCAGTGAAATCAACCGTCATCTCTCCGCGCGGGGTCAGCAGCGGGTGTTCGCAGAAACCGGCAGGCGGCGCATCGAAGAAGTCCCGGCTGGCCTGGGTCAGTGCACGCACTTGAGGCGTACCGTAAGCGGCGGTGTACAAAGCGGCCGAGCGCCCGGTGGAGTGATAGGCCGGGTGGGATTCGCGTTCGAGCACGATGACTCGACCGTGTTGCGATAGCCAAAAACCGCTGGAGGCACCGGCGATACCACCGCCGATGATGATGAAGTCTGCCTGGGTCATGAACGTCTCCTGATGGGCGTAAATGCCGAAGTTGTAGAAGTCCCCTGTGGGAGCGAGCCTGCTCGCGATGCTGGCGCCGCAATCCGTCAGGCAAACAGCGGTGACGCAATCGCGAGCAGGTTCGCTCCCACAAGGGAAAGCGTTTCGTTTCAGTTCTGCTGTTGCAACTGATAAAGGGCATTGGCCAGGGCGATGTCTTCCAGGCCCAGACCGATGGAACGGAAGAACACATGGCGATCATAAGCCGGACGTGGCGTCTGTTCGCTCAACAGTTCGGCCAGGTCGCCGGCAATCGAGTTTTTGTCCCAGCCGTGTTGCTCGCTGGCGATCAGCATTTCGCCGGCAGAACCTGGAGTGGTCAGGCGATAGTCGCAATAGACCTGCATCTCGCTGAGCGTTGCAGGCGGCACCTCGTGGGCACGCACTGCGTTGGTGCTGATGGAGGTGATCAGTGTCGGTTTGCTCAAGGTCCGTGGATCGATAACGGGGCCGGCAGACGAGGTGCAGAGCATGATCACATCGGCGTCCTGGATCGCGGCTTCGCGGCTATCGAACACCTTCAGGCGCGAGTCGATGGCCGTCAGTTGTGCGAGCAATTGCGGATCCCGGCTCGCCAGGTTCGGCGAATAGAGGCTGATGCTTTGCCATTCCCGCACGTTCCTCGCGTAATGCAGGTGAGCCTGGGCGACCGGGCCGCTGCCGATGATTGCCAGGCGCGTGGCGTGCGGCAGGGCAAGGGCATCAATGGCGACGGCAGTGGTCGCGGCGGTGCGCGCGGTGGTCAGTTCACCGGCATCGCAGAGCAACAGCGGCTGGCCGGTTTGCATCGACATCAGCAGCGTCCAGGCGGTCACCAGCGGACCGTCCTGGCGCACGATGTAGGGCGAGGTTTTCACGCCGTATACACCGTCTTCGGCCAACACCCCGAGGTAGTTGATGAAGTCACCGGCGCCTTGCGGAAACTCCACCCATTGCTGGACCGGTTGCACGGCCTGACCCGCGGCCAGATCGCGGAACAGCTTGCGCAGGATCTTCGGCACGTCGACCTGCTCAAGCAGTTCGCGGGCCTGGGGTTTGGCGATCACATAAGGTGTGCTGGGCATGCGGATGCTCCATGGATTCGCAAGTAAACTAATTTGTCCATTGTGGACTTATTGTTCTGTTTGGCAATATCCAGGCGTAAAAAAAGCGCAGTCCGTTTCCGGCTGCGCTTTGTCGTTGCTACGCGGGCTTAAGGGCGTTTGCGTTCAACCGCTCGTAGCAGATGAGTCGGCGGGGTTTCGCAACTGATCTTGCGACCCAGCAATGCCTCGATGGACGGTAGCTGGTAGGAGTCATCTTCACCGGCGAAGCTGATGGACACGCCATCGGCACCCGCGCGACCGGTACGACCAATGCGGTGGACATAGTCGTCCGGCACTTCCGGCAGGGTGAAGTTGATCACGTGGCTGATGCCGTCGATGTGAATCCCGCGACCGGCGACATCGGTGGCCACCAGCACGCGGATCTTGCCTTCGCGGAATCCTTCCAGGGTCTTGATGCGCTTGTGCTGCGGAACGTCACCCGACAACTGGGCTGCGTTGACGCCATCACGCACCAGGCGTTCTTCGATGCGCCGCACTTCGTCCTTGCGGTTGGCGAAGACCATCACCCGCTCCCAGCCGTTGTCGGTGACCAGGTTGTAGAGCAGCTTGTATTTATCGGCGCCGGCAACGGCGTAGATGTGCTGTTCGACGTTTTCGCTGGCAACGTTCTCGGATTCGATTTCAACGATGGACGGGTCGGTGGTCCACTGTTTGGCCAGGTTCATCACGTCTTCAGTGAAGGTGGCGGAGAACAGCAGGGTCTGACGTTCGCTTTTCGGTGGGGTCTGGCGAATGATCTGACGCACTTGTGGGATGAAACCCATGTCGAGCATCCGGTCGGCTTCGTCGAGCACCATCACTTCGACCATGTCCAGGTGCACGTCGCCGCGCTGGTTGAAGTCCAGCAGGCGGCCCGGGGTCGCAACGAGGATGTCGCAGTGGCGGGCTTCGAGGTGCTTGAGTTGCTTGTCGAAGTCCATGCCGCCAACGAAGGTCATGACGTTGAGGCCGGTGTACTTGGTCAGGTTGGCCGCGTCCTTGGCGATCTGCACCACCAGTTCACGGGTCGGTGCAATGATCAGTGCCCGTGGCTCGCCCATGTAGCGTTCTTTTGGTGGCGGGGTTTGCAGCAGCTGGGTGATGATCGAGATCAGGAACGCGGCGGTTTTGCCGGTGCCGGTCTGGGCGCGACCGATGGCGTCTTTGCCGGCCAGGGTGAAACCCAATACCTGCGCCTGGATCGGCGTGCAGTACGGGAAACCCAGGTCCTGGATGGCGTGCATCAGTTCCGGGGCCAGTTTGAAATCGTGGAAGCGGGTTTTGCCTTCCTGGGGTTCGACGACGAAGTCTTCGAGTTTCCAGGCTTTGAGCGGCGGTTTCGGCGCGCGTTCGCGGCGCGGTTGCGCAGGTTTTGCCGTCTCGCTACGCGGTTTGTCCGCAACAGGCTCGCTGGCCGCGGTGTTCACAGGCTCTTGTTTCGGTGCCGCGACAGCTGCGGTCCGGCCAGGCTGATGACCGTCGGTGCGGTTGCTGGAGGTGTGGGAAGGTGCGCTGGAGCTGGGCGCGAGCTGCTCAGCCTCGCTTTTACCGAACATTTTCTTGAGTGCTTTGAGCACGGTCATCTCATCAATTGGTTAAGGAATGTACGCCGGCCAGTGTAATGCAAGAAACCGGCGCGGCGTAGTGTGTTGCTCATACAGCTACAGGAAGTTTCTGTATTAGCGCAAGCGGTCCGCGAGCCAGACGCCAATATCGCGAATTTCTTCGGGTAACACTTCGTGACCCATTGGGTATTCCTGCCATGTCGCGGTGACACCGCGGGTCTTCAAATGCTCATACGCGCTGCGTCCCATGGAGTTCTGCACGACATCGTCGTATTGGCCATGCAGGCACAGCACCGGGATCCGCTGTTGGCTGGCTGAAAGCTCCAGTTCATCGCTGAATGTCGGCGCATAGGTAGAGAGGGCAAGTACGCCACCCAACGGTCCCTGCCATTTCAGGAAAGCGCTGTGCAGCACGACGGCGCCGCCCTGGGAAAACCCTGCAAGAAATATCCGCGAAGCGTCTATTCCGCTGGCTCGCTGCTCTTCGATCAGCGTTATGACGGTTTGGGCCGACACCTCCAGCTCTTCATGACTGATGCTCCGGGCGGGGCTCATGGCCTTGATGTCGTACCAGCTTGGCATTTCGTAACCACCATTGATGGTCACTGCGCGAGTCGGCGCCTGGGGCAGGACGAAGCGGGTGGTCAACAGGCTTTCCTGCAGGGCTTCGGCCACCGGCAGGAAGTCATAGCGGTCGGCGCCCAGGCCGTGCAGCCATATAACGCAGGCATCGACAGGCTTGCTGGGCTGAAGAATCAAGGGCTCGGTCATGGTTGCTCCATTGTGGTGCGCGTACTCCCGTGCGGTGCGAGAAGATGGGGCGCGACTGGTTTATTGGTTAATAAAATGTCGTGAATCTATAAGTTTTTCTATTGACCCATGGCTGAAACGCTTAAGCCGCAACTGTGGTACGGGCCTTGCTATGGGGAAGACGAGTGATTGCTCTCAGCCACGGCGGTAACACTATCAGTCACTGTCGGCTGTGGGATAGCAAGAATCCGGTGATGGATGTTCGCCAGTGGCCGTTACGGGCTTCGCGAACGTAAAAGGGGCTACAGCCCGTTCGGCCGATTGGTGAGAAGTGAGTTTTCCATTATGTGGATTTTCTCCTACTAGACTCATAGCTAAGGTCTTACGCCGCTTGACCCAAAGAAATGCCAACACGGGTCAACAGCGCCTCATAAGGGTGCGGCAGGACTCAAGCTCCGACACAACAAGAGCAAAACTGGAGGTTTGAATGAAGATGTTGAAATCCACCCTGGCAGTCGTGACTGCGGCCGCAGTACTCGGTGTCAGTGGGTTCGCTCAGGCGGGTGCAACCCTGGATGCGGTACAGAAGAAAGGCTTTGTGCAATGTGGCGTGAGCGACGGTTTGCCAGGTTTTTCGGTTCCGGACTCCACCGGCAAGATCGTCGGTATCGATGCTGATTACTGCCGCGCCGTTGCCGCTGCCGTATTCGGCGACGCGACCAAGGTAAAATTCAGCCAGTTGAATGCCAAGGAGCGTTTCACCGCGCTTCAATCCGGCGAAATCGACATGCTGTCGCGTAACTCCACCATGACCAGTTCCCGTGATGCGGGCATGGGCCTGAAGTTTCCTGGCTTCATTACTTATTACGACGGCGTAGGCTTCCTGGCCAACAGCAAGCTGGGCGTGAAAAGTGCCAAGGAACTGGATGGTGCGACCATCTGTATTCAAGCCGGTACCACCACCGAGCTGAACGTGTCCGACTACTTCCGTGCCAACGGCCTGAAGTACACCCCGATTACTTTCGACACCTCCGATGAAAGCGCCAAGTCGCTGGAATCCGGTCGTTGCGACGTGCTGACCTCCGACAAGTCCCAGTTGTATGCACAACGCAGCAAACTGGCTTCGCCTAAAGATTATGTGGTACTGCCAGAAACCATTTCCAAAGAGCCTCTGGGGCCAGTCGTGCGTAACGGCGACGATGAGTGGCTGGCGATCGTTCGTTGGGTTGGCTACGCCATGCTCAACGCCGAAGAGGCTGGTATCACGTCGAAAAACGTCGAAGCTGAAGCCAAGTCGACCAAGAACCCGGACGTCGCCCGTCTGCTGGGCTCTGACGGTGAGTACGGCAAGGATCTGAAGCTGCCGAAAGACTGGGTGGTGAAAATCGTCAAGCAGGTCGGTAACTACGGCGAAGTCTTCGAGAAAAACCTCGGCAAGAGCACTCCGCTGGAAATCGACCGTGGCCTGAACGCGCTGTGGACCAACGGCGGCATTCAATACGCACCACCAGTGCGCTGATGGTTCTATCACCCGGTGGGCCAACCACCGGGTGATGTTCTGTTCCATTATTTCTGGGGCACTTCATGCAAAATTCAATCGGCGCACCAAAGCAGAGGCTCAGCCTCAGCGATCCGCGAGTGCGTGCGTGGCTGTTTCAGATCATCACGGTTATCGCGGTGATCTCGATGGGTTGGTACCTGTTCAACAACACTCAAACCAACTTGCAACACCGGGGCATTACCTCCGGTTTTAGCTTTTTGGAGCGCAGCGCCGGGTTCGGCATCGCGCAACACCTGATCGACTACACCGAATCGGACAGCTATGCCCGGGTGTTTGTCATCGGTTTGCTCAACACCTTGCTGGTGACCTTTATCGGCGTGATCCTGGCGACGATTCTGGGGTTCATCGTTGGCGTGGCACGGCTGTCGAAGAACTGGATCATCAACAAGCTGGCAACAGTTTACGTTGAGACTTTCCGTAACATTCCGCCGCTGCTGCAAATCCTGTTCTGGTACTTCGCGGTGTTCCTGACCATGCCGGGGCCACGCAATAGCCATAACTTCGCCGACACCTTCTTTGTCAGCAGCCGTGGCCTGAACATGCCGGCCGCGCAGATGGCCAGCGGGTTCTGGGCGTTTGTGATCAGCATCGTGGTGGCAATCGTCGCTATCGTGCTGATGTGCCGTTGGGCCAACAAGCGTTTCGAAGCGACCGGCGAGCCGTTCCACAAGTTCTGGGTCGGCCTGGCGCTGTTTCTGGTGATTCCAGCCTTGTGCGCGCTGATCTTCGGTGTGCCACTGCATTGGGAAATGCCGAAGCTGCAAGGCTTCAACTTTGTCGGTGGCTGGGTGCTGATTCCGGAACTGCTGGCCCTGACCCTGGCCCTGACGGTGTACACCGCGGCGTTCATCGCCGAGATCGTGCGTTCCGGGATCAACTCGGTCAGCCACGGTCAGACTGAAGCGGCGCGTTCGCTGGGGCTGCGCAACGGCCCAACCCTGCGCAAGGTCATCATCCCGCAAGCGTTGCGGGTGATCATTCCGCCGCTGACCAGCCAATACCTGAACCTGGCGAAGAACTCTTCGCTGGCCGCCGGTATCGGTTATCCGGAAATGGTTTCGTTGTTTGCCGGCACGGTGCTGAACCAGACCGGGCAAGCGATCGAAGTCATTGCCATCACCATGAGCGTGTACCTGGCGATCAGTATCAGCATTTCCCTGCTGATGAACTGGTACAACAAGCGCATTGCGCTGATCGAGCGGTGAGGAAACGCGCATGACGACTCATATTTTCAAACCTGACATGCCACCGCCGGGTACCAGAATCGGTATCTTGGCGTGGATGCGCGAGCACATGTTCTCCAGTTGGATCAACACGCTGCTCACGCTGTTCGCGTTCTACCTGATTTATCTGGTGGTACCGCCGATCCTGCACTGGGCGATTCTGGATGCCAACTGGGTGGGCACTACGCGCGCCGACTGCACCAAGGAAGGCGCTTGCTGGGTATTCATTCAGCAACGCTTCGGCCAGTTCATGTACGGGTATTACCCGCCCGAACTGCGCTGGCGTGTCGACCTGACCGTGTGGCTGGCGATCATTGGTGTGGCACCGTTGTTCATCTCGCGCTTTCCGCGTAAAGCGGTGTACGGGCTGAGCTTTCTGGTGCTCTATCCGATCGTTGCCTACATCCTGCTGCACGGTGACATTCTTGGCCTGACCAACGTTGCGACCAGTCAATGGGGCGGCCTGATGCTGACCCTGGTGATCGCCACGGTCGGTATTGTCGGTGCGTTGCCGCTGGGGATCATGCTGGCGCTGGGGCGTCGCTCGAACATGCCGGCGATTCGTGTGGTCTGCGTGACCTTCATCGAGTTCTGGCGCGGCGTGCCGTTGATCACGGTGCTGTTCATGTCCTCGGTGATGCTGCCGTTGTTCCTGCCAGAGGGCATGAACTTCGACAAGCTGCTGCGGGCCTTGATCGGGGTGATCCTGTTCCAGTCGGCCTACGTGGCCGAAGTGGTGCGCGGTGGTCTGCAAGCGATTCCCAAAGGTCAGTACGAAGCCGCAGCAGCGATGGGCCTCGGTTACTGGCGCAGCATGGGCCTGGTGATTCTGCCGCAAGCCCTGAAGCTGGTGATTCCGGGTATCGTCAACACCTTCATTGCGCTGTTCAAGGACACGAGCCTGGTGATCATCATCGGCCTGTTCGACTTGCTCAACAGCGTCAAACAAGCCGCCGCCGACCCGAAATGGCTGGGCATGGCCACTGAAGGCTATGTGTTCGCGGCCCTGGTGTTCTGGATTTTCTGTTTTGGTATGTCCCGCTATTCCATGCATTTGGAACGCAAGCTGGACACAGGCCACAAGCGTTAGGAGCGTAGTTTATGAGTGAAGCGATCAAACAGCCTGTGAGCCCTGAAGGCATTATTCAGATGCAGGGCGTGAACAAGTGGTACGGCCAGTTCCACGTATTGAAAGACATCAACCTGAACGTCAAGCAGGGCGAGCGTATCGTTCTGTGCGGGCCGTCGGGTTCCGGCAAGTCGACCACCATTCGTTGCCTTAACCGACTGGAAGAGCACCAGCAGGGCCGCATCGTTGTTGATGGTGTGGAGCTGACCAACGACCTGAAACAGATCGAGGCGATTCGTCGCGAAGTCGGCATGGTGTTCCAGCACTTCAACCTGTTCCCGCACCTGACCATCCTGCAGAACTGCACGCTGGCACCGATGTGGGTGCGCAAGATGCCCAAGCGCAAGGCGGAAGAAATTGCCATGCATTACCTGGAGCGCGTACGCATTCCAGAGCAGGCGCACAAGTTTCCGGGGCAATTGTCCGGTGGTCAGCAACAGCGTGTGGCGATTGCCCGCGCGCTGTGCATGAAGCCGAAAATCATGCTGTTCGACGAACCGACTTCGGCACTCGACCCAGAGATGGTGAAAGAGGTTCTGGATACCATGATCGGCCTGGCCGAAGACGGCATGACCATGCTCTGCGTGACCCACGAAATGGGCTTCGCGCGGACTGTGGCCAACCGCGTGATCTTCATGGACAAGGGCGAAATCGTCGAACAGGCTGCGCCGAACGACTTCTTCGACAACCCGCAGAATGATCGCACCAAGCTGTTCCTGAGCCAGATCCTGCATTGATGCCGGGCTGACTCGCAAAAATAAACCCGGCCTCGTGCCGGGTTTGTTTTTTTGATCAGGAAACCGTGAGGGTTTCGAGCTCCTTGTGCACGGTATGCTTGAAGCTCCTCAAGTCTGCTTCTTCACCCAGTGACTTCGCATCGGCGAGCAAATACGGATAGCGATCAAGCAGGCGCATCAGCAGTATCAATGGCTTTGGCGGGAGTATTTCTCCACGCTCATAACGGGAAAACGCGTTGTGTCCACCGCCGGACAACAATTGCACGGCTTCTTTTTGCGATAGATGCAGTTTGCGGCGGATACGCTTCATCTCGGTGCCTATCATCTGCCTTGCTGCCATGACCAGTTCGTCACCCGCAGCCGAATGACGCTCTGAACAACCGGGATCGAACTCGACTTCGCCGCATATCTGACATTCCCAGCCAGATAGATCATCTACGCGGCGCTCCATTCCTTTGACGCTCATGGTTTCGCCGCGACCTTCGAAGTGTCGCATTCCTTCCCGGGCTCCGCAGCTGAAACACTGCTGGGTTTTCATTGGGATTTCTCCTTGAAGGAGATTACTGGTGGGCCACCGCCGGGGCGATATGTCACTTTGATGTAAATCTCCAGACCGTATGAGTTGATGTGATAGACGTCTTGCCAGACGCGATGATCGTCATAGGTGGTCATCGACTTGAACAACATCTGTCGTTGGAGCTCGAAGATGACCTCTTGCATTTCCACAACGCTTAAGCCGAGTATCCAGCCGCCGCTTTTTGCAGTGCTAGTGAATGCCTTGCCCCCAAGCCGTCTGACATCCGCCTTAATCACCGCTAAGTCGTAATGGGGTGTGCTCTTTTCCATAAGAAACCACGAACCCTGTCTCTGAAATTACCCTTACAGGGTAATTTTGACTAATCGAAAATCCCGCTCCTTTTCCAGCTTTGTAACCCTAGCCCGTTGCCCTCTCGGACGAAGCTGACTAACATGTCAGAAAATTCATCCTATGATTGGATGAAAAGGCGAATTCAATGACAGACACATCCCCACTGGTGAAGCGCTCTCTGGTCGATCAGGCCCTTGAACAGTTGCGCCTGCGCATCAACAACGGCACCTGGTCAGTCGGCCAACGCCTGCCCACTGAACCTGAACTGGCGACCGAGCTGGGTATCAGCCGCAACACCGTGCGTGAAGCCATGCGGGTGTTGGCGTTTTCCGGCTTGATCGAGATCCGGCAGGGCGACGGCAGTTACCTGCGGGCGGTCGTCGACCCGCTCGACACGATGAAAGCCTTGTCCCGCTGCTCCCACGAACAGGCACGGGAAACCCGGCACATCCTCGAGGTTGAGGCCATCGGTCTGGCGGCGTTGCGTCGTACCGATGAAGACCTCATCGCACTGCGTGAAGCCTTGGGTGTCAGCGGCAGTCACTATCACGGCGATCTTGATAGCTACATTGCCTGCGATCTGGTGTTCCATCGTCGTTTGGTGGACGCCGCGCATAACCCGACGCTCAGCGAGTTGTACCGCTATTTCTCCAGCATCATCGGCGCGCAACTGCGCCAGACCCTCAACATCACTCCCAGACGTCAAGAGGTGTTCGACCTGCATATCGAACTGCTCGATGCCGTCGAGCAGCGCGATCCGGAACGGGCCAAAGCCATTTCCCGGCAGTTGATCAATGAACCTTGAAACCGAGAACCTCATGTCCAGCCAGCAGGCGAATACCCATAGCACGACCCCACTCAAACGCACGGCTGAGCTCGAAGAGCTGTTGATCGATGCCGAGGCCGATGACGAACAGGTCCAGCAAAGCCATCCGGTTTTACGTCGACCGTGGTTGTTGCTGCTGGGGCTGATTCTGGTAGCGCTGAACCTGCGCCCAGCGCTGTCGAGCATGGCGCCGCTGCTTAGCGAGGTGTCGAAAAGCCTCGGGCTGTCGGCGGCTCAGGCGGGTTTGCTGACCACCTTGCCGGTGCTTTGCCTTGGGCTGTTCGCGCCGCTGGCGCCGCTGCTGGCGCGGCGGTTTGGTGCCGAGAGAGTGGTGTTGGGGATTTTGCTGGCGCTGGCTGGCGGGATCATTCTGCGCAGTTCGTTCGGTGAGATCGGCCTGTTTGCCGGCAGCGTTCTGGCCGGCGCGAGCATTGGCGTGATTGGCGTGTTGCTGCCGGGCATCGTCAAACGTGATTTTGCCAAACACGCGGGCACCATGACCGGCGTTTACACCATGGCCCTGTGCCTGGGCGCGGCCATGGCGGCGGGTGCGACGGTGCCCTTGAGCCAGCATTTCGACGAAAGCTGGGCGCTCGGCCTGGGCTTCTGGGTGATTCCGGCGCTGGTCGCGGCGCTGTTCTGGTTGCCGCAAGTCGGTCAGAAACACGGCGCGCACAATGTGGCGTATCGGGTGCGCGGTCTGCTGCGTGATCCACTGGCCTGGCAAGTGACCCTGTACATGGGCCTGCAATCCTCGCTGGCCTACATCGTCTTCGGCTGGTTGCCGTCGATCCTGATCGGTCGTGGCCTGACCCCGACCCAGGCCGGGCTGGTGCTGTCCGGTTCGGTGATCATCCAGTTGGCCAGTTCGCTGGCTGCGCCATGGCTGGCGACGCGCGGCAAAGATCAGCGGCTGGCGATCGTCGTCGTCATGCTCCTGACCCTCGGCGGTCTGTTCGGCTGCCTCTATGCACCGATCGAAGGGCTGTGGGGCTGGGCGATTCTGCTCGGGCTGGGGCAGGGCGGTACGTTCAGCCTGGCGCTGACCCTGATCGTACTGCGTTCGCGCGATGCCCATGTGGCGGCCAACCTGTCGAGCATGGCCCAGGGGTTCGGCTATACGTTGGCCTCAATGGGTCCGTTTGCGGTCGGTTTGGTACATGACTGGACCGGCGGCTGGACCGCGCTGGGCTGGATCTTCGGGGTCATTGGCCTCGGCGCGATCATCGCCGGTCTCGGTGCCGGGCGTTCGCTGTACGTACAGGTCGAAAGCGAACGCGTTTGAAGCCTGCGCAGTGCCGATATTCCTGATGCGAATGTCGGTAGTTTTCCCGGCATTGGCAGATTATCGTGCAGGCATCTTTCGAAGCCATTTTTACCCATGCAGGGAGCCTGCCCATGATAGATGCCAATCGCGCCTTGATCACCGAGTTCTATCAAGCTTTTCAGCGGCTGGATGCCGAGGCCATGAGCGCCTGTTACACCGACGACGTGGTGTTCAGTGATCCGGCGTTCGGCGAACTGCGTGGACGCGATGCCGGCGACATGTGGCGCATGCTCACGACTCGCGCCAAAGACTTTTCCCTGACCTTCGATAACGTCCGCGCCGATGAGCGTACGGGCGGTGCGCATTGGGTGGCGACCTACCTGTTCAGCCAGACCGGCAACACGGTGGTCAACGACATTCAGGCGCGATTTGTTTTCCGTGACGGCAAGATCTGCGAGCACCACGACCATTTCGATCTGTGGCGCTGGTCGCGTCAGGCATTGGGTTTCAAGGGTCTGTTGCTGGGCTGGACACCCTTGGTGGGCAACGCTGTGCGCGCGCAGGCCTTGAAAGGCTTGAAGGCGTTCCAGGCCAGTCGCTGATAAGATCGCGGCTTGTTTCCCACAAGCCTTGATCGTCACGTGAACACCTTGAGCGAAGTCTCCGTCAGCGAACCTGCAACCCCAGCCACGCAGAGCAAACCCTGGTTTGTCTATCTGGTTCGTGCGGCCAATGGTTCGCTGTACTGCGGGATCAGCGACGATCCCGTTCGGCGTTTTGCCACTCATCAAAGCGGCAAAGGTGCGCGTTTCTTCCTCTCCAGCCCAGCTGTCGCATTGGTGTACACCGAAGCCTGCCGCGATAAGAGCGAAGCGCTGCGTCAGGAGCGCCTGATCAAAAAACTCAAGAAAAGCGCCAAGGAATGCCTGGTGGCGAGTGCTGCCGCGGGCTTATCAATCTGACTGATAAGTGCCCATCAGGCAGATGGGTAGGCCGCTATTCGATTGCGCGCTAAGCTGCTGACTCCTAACAACAGCAGCGGGTTCGAGCATGTCAGAGTTGATTCTTCACCATTACCCGACTTCCCCTTTCGCGGAAAAAACCCGGCTGCTGCTCGGTTTCAAAGGCTTGTCCTGGCGCTCCGTGGAGATCCCTCGAATGATGCCAAAACCTGATCTGACCGCACTGACCGGTGGCTATCGCAAGACCCCGGTGTTGCAGATTGGCGCTGATATCTACTGCGACACCGCACTGATCGCCCGGCGTCTGGAGCAGGAAAAAGCTTCGCCTGCGCTATTCCCGGAAGGTCAGGAGATGGTCAGTGCGACCTTCGCTGCCTGGGCCGACTCGGTGGTGTTTCAGCACGCAGTGAGCCTGGTGTTCCAGCCGGAATCGGTGGCGGTACGTTTTGCCAAGTTGTCTCCAGAGGCGATCAAGGCTTTTGTTGCTGACCGTACCGGGCTGTTCAGCGGTGGCAGCACTACGCGGTTGTCAGCCGAGCAGGCCAGGCACCAATGGCCGACGATCATGGCGCGGCTTGAGCAGCAGTTGGAGCGTGAGGATGGCGACTATTTGTTCGGCGAGCCTTCGATTGCCGACTTCGCCATGGCTCACCCGTTGTGGTTCCTCAAGGGCACACCGGTGACTGCGTCGTTGGTCGATGTTTATCCGGCGGTGTCGGCGTGGCTGGCTCGGGTCATGGGCTTCGGGCATGGGGCGTTCAGCGAGATGACCCCTGAAGAGGCGCTGGAGGTTTCGCGTCATTCAACACCGGCGGCCCTGCCGGATGAACAATTCGATGAGCCAAACGGCTTCAAGGCCGGCCAGCAAGTAGTCATTGCGGCGACTGACTATGGCGTTGATCCGGTCGTAGGTGAGTTGTTGTTTGCAGGGCGCGAAGAACTGATCCTGCGCCGCGAAGATGAGCGCGGCGGGGTGGTGCATGTGCACTTCCCGCGGTTTGGCTTTCGCATCGAGGCTCGCTGACAGTTGTTGATCCGGTCGCGGGCATTTGTGGCGTGGGAGCTTGCTCCCGTCGGCCGGTCCGCGTTCGGGTGAAGCAGTCGTAGAAACGGTATTCGCGTTTTGCCTGACAGAACCGGTTTACCTGTTTGCGAGCGCTGCGCACTCGAGCGGGAGCAAGCTCCCTCGCCACAGTCTATTTCAGGGCGGTGAGGATCGCTTCAGGCTCATAACCGCGAATCAATGTGCCGTTCACGTCCAGCATCGGAATCCCGCGTCCGCCCAGCGCTTCATAAGCCTTGCGCGCTTCGGCATCTTTCTCGATGTCGAACTCGCGGTAAGGAATGCCTTTCTGGTCGAGAAAGCGCCGGGTCAGTTTGCAGTAACCGCACCAGTCGGTGGCGTAGAGCACGACCCTGGCATTGGCCTGGGTCTGCTCGGACACCACTTGCGAGGGGTTGAACACCCGCTCGATCTTGCCCCAGTTCTGGTAGGCCACAACCACCAGCAGGATCAGCAGGAATTTCTTCAGTACGCTGTTCAGCATCAGTTGCGGCGCTTCAGCTGATCGGTCAGCTGGGTCGGCAGGCCCTTGATGATCAGCGTGCCGGCTTCTTCATCGTATTCGATCTTCGAGCCCAGCAGGTGTGCTTCGAAACTGATGGACAGGCCTTCGGCGCGACCGGTGAAGCGGCGGAACTGGTTCAGGGTGCGTTTGTCTGCCGGGATCTCTGGCGACAGGCCGTAATCCTTGTTGCGGATGTGATCGTAGAAAGCTTTCGGGCGTTCTTCGTCGATCAGTTCCGACAACTCTTCGAGGCCCATTGGCTCGCCGAGCTTGGCCTGGCTGCTGGCGTAGTCGACCAGGGTCTTGGTTTTTTCGCGGGCGGACTCTTCCGGCAGGTTTTCGCTTTCGACGAAGTCGCTGAAGGCCTTGAGCAGGGTACGGGTTTCGCCCGGACCGTCGACGCCTTCCTGGCAGCCGATGAAGTCACGGAAATACTCCGAAACCTTCTTGCCGTTCTTGCCCTTGATGAATGAAATGTACTGCTTGGACTGCTTGTTGTTTTGCCACTCGGACACGTTGATCCGCGCTGCCAGGTGCAACTGGCCAAGATCCAGGTGGCGGGACGGTGTCACGTCGAGCTGGTCGGTCACTGCCACGCCTTCGCTGTGGTGCAGCAGGGCGATGGCCAGGTAGTCGGTCATGCCTTGCTGATAGTGCGCAAACAGCACGTGGCCGCCGGTCGACAGGTTGGACTCTTCCATCAGCTTTTGCAGGTGTTCCACGGCAACACGACTGAACGCCGTGAAGTCCTTGCCGCCGTCGAGGTATTCCTTCAGCCAGCCGCTGAACGGATGCGCGCCAGACTCGGCATGGAACAAACCCCAGGCCTTGCCTTGTTTGGCGTTATAGCTTTCGTTGAGGTCGGCGAGCATGTTCTCGATGGCCGTGGACTCAGCAAGTTCGGAGTCGCGGGCGTGGAGAACTGCAGGAGTGCCGTCGGGTTTTTTGTCGATCAGGTGGACGATGCAATGACGGATCGGCATGGGCTTCTCGGCTGATTGAAGAGAGGAGGGCGTGCTCCCCCAAAAAAGTGCCCAGTGTACCGCACCTGCTGGTTTTGGCGGTGCTTGAAGGGGATTCGAGGCGTGTCTGACCGGGCTTATGCGCTTTTTTCCGGATTTAGAGCAATAAAGCTGACCAAATGGGTAGGTAGAGGCGGATATTTCCCCGTCTCTGTGCTAGTTTTGCCCGGTCTTACGCGAAGTCACTGCGTTAAGCGTGCATTCAGCATTTGTCAGGTCGAACCAAACCCTGATTTCGGCATCTATAACCCCGACCCGTCGGTGTTGTAGCCGAGGGTGCCAGATCCAGAAGATCGGGCTCGATGGCTGACACTGCACTCTGCAATCCATATGAATTTGATAGGGAAGGAACACCACATGGCTCTTACTAAAGACCAACTGATCGCCGATATTGCTGAAGCTATCGACGCGCCAAAAACCACCGCGCGTAACGCTCTGGACCAACTGGGCCAAATCGTTGCTGATCAACTGGAAAACGGCGGCGAAATCACTCTGCCAGGTATCGGCAAGCTGAAAGTGACCGAGCGTCCTGCCCGTACCGGCCGCAACCCTTCGACTGGCGCTGCCATCGAAATCGCTGCCAAGAAAGTTATCAAGCTGGTCGTGGCTAAAGGCCTGACTGACGCTGTTAACAAGTAAGACCGCAGTAAAAAAACCGTGCGCCGGGACAACCCGGGCACGGTTTTTTTGTACCTGCGATTCAGCGATTGACCCTCATACATCACTAAACCAATGTGGGAGCGAGCTTGCTCGCGATGGCGGCGGCACATTCAACATTAATGTGACTGACACACCGCTATCGCGAGCAGGCTCGCTCCCACATTTGATTTTTCGCAGCTCAGGACAAACCTTTACTCAGCTCTTGCGAACCCAGCGCTCGCGCCAGACCTGCTGCTCGGATTTGGTCTGGAAGGTCCAGGCGACAAAACGGCTTTGCTTCTGCCCCTGAGACATTTCCACGACCTGGCTCTCCAGTACGCCGGCCTTTTTCAGGGCGGTCTGGATGGCTGGCAGGTTTGAGGCTTTCGAGACGAGGGTGCTGAACCACAGCACTTTGTGTTGGAAGTGCGCACTCTCGGCGATCAGTTGCGTCACAAACCGTGCTTCGCCGCCTTCACACCACAGTTCGGCCGATTGGCCACCAAAGTTCAGCACCGGTAGCTTGCGCTTCGGGTCGGCGCGGCCCAGTGCGCGCCATTTACGCTCGCTGCCCTTGGTAGCTTCGTCCATCGAGGCGTGGAACGGCGGGTTGCACATGGTCAGATCAAAGCGTTCGCCGGGTTCGAGCAGGCCCAGCAAAATCTGCTTGGGATTGCTTTGCTGGCGCAACTGAATGGCTTTGTTCAGCCCGTTGGACTGCACGATGGCTTTGGCGGCGGCGAGGGCCGTCGAGTCGATTTCCGAGCCGAGGAAGTGCCAGCGGTAGTCGCTGTAGCCGATCAACGGATAGACGCAGTTGGCGCCCATGCCGATATCGAGCACCTTGACCGGTGCGCCCCGAGGGATCTCGCCATCGTTGACGCTGGCCAGCAGGTCCGCGAGGAAGTGCACATAGTCGGCACGCCCCGGCACCGGTGGGCACAGGTAATCGGCCGGAATGTCCCAATGGGCAATGCCGTAGAACGACTTGAGCAGCGCCCGGTTGAACACCCGCACCGCATCCGGGCTGGCGAAGTCGATGCTCTCTTTGCCGTAGGGATTGATGATCACGAACTTCGCCAGTTCCGGCGTGGTCTTGATCAGCGCCGGGAAGTCGTAACGGCCCTGGTGGCGGTTGCGCGGGTGCAGGCTGGCCTTCTCACGCGGCTCGACGGCTTTGGCCGGGGTCGCGGGCTTTGGCTTTTGGCGCGGGGCTTTGGGTTTGCTAGGGGCGGTCATGGGAAGTCGATTCAGGGTTTTGGCTCAAAGTGGCGGGTATTGTCCCACATCAGCTCAGGATTGATGACAAAAGTGCAGATAACACCGATCAAGTGTGGGAGCGAGCTTGCTCGCGATGAAGTCATCACATTCAATATTGATATTGGATGATAGATTGCTATCGCGAGCAAGCTCGCTCCCACAGGGATTGTTGGTGTTTTGGGGGAGTGCGGCAGGCATAAAAAAGGGAGACCACCTGGGTCTCCCTTTTTCAGTGCGATTTGCCGTTACAAACTGGCAATCCGCGCATGCTGCTCGGCCAGCTTGCCCAGAGCCTGTTCGGCTTCGGCCAGTTTGGCGCGTTCTTTCTCGATGACGTCGCTAGGGGCCTTGTCAACGAAGCCGGCGTTGGACAGCTTGCCGCCAACCCGCTGCACTTCGCCTTGCAGGCGCTGGATTTCCTTGTCCAGGCGCGCCAGCTCGGCGTTTTTGTCGATCAGGCCGGCCATCGGCACCAGCACTTCCATCTCGCCCACCAGTGCGGTAGCAGACAGTGGTGCTTCTTCGCCTGCAGCCAATACGGTGATCGACTCGAGCTTGGCCAGCTTCTTCAGCAGGGCTTCGTTCTCGGTGAGTCGACGCTGGTCTTCGGCATTGACGTTCTTCAGGAACAACGGCAATGGCTTGCCCGGGCCGATGTTCATTTCGCCACGAATGTTGCGCGTGCCGAGCATCAGGCCCTTGAGCCATTCGATATCGTCTTCGGCGGCCTGATCGATGCGTGCCTCAACGGCCACTGGCCAAGGTTGCAGCATGATCGTCTTGCCTTGAATACCGGCCAGCGGCGCAATGCGCTGCCAGATTTCTTCGGTGATGAACGGCATGAACGGGTGGGCCAGGCGCAAGGCGACTTCCAGTACGCGAACCAGCGTGCGACGGGTGCCGCGTTGACGCTCTACGGCTGCGTTTTCGTCCCACAGCACAGGCTTGGAGAGTTCCAGGTACCAGTCGCAATACTGGTTCCAGATGAACTCGTACAAGGCTTGTGCCGCCAGGTCGAAACGGAACTGGTCGAGTTGACGGGTCACTTCGGCTTCGGTGCGTTGCAGCTGCGAAATGATCCAGCGATCTGCCAGCGACAGCTCGTAGGCTTCGCCGTTCTGGCCGCAGTCTTCGCCCTTGTCCAGCACGTAGCGCGCGGCGTTCCAGATCTTGTTGCAGAAGTTGCGATAGCCTTCGACGCGGCCCATGTCGAACTTGATGTCGCGGCCGGTCGAGGCCAGCGAGCAGAACGTGAAGCGCAGGGCGTCGGTGCCGTAGCTGGCGATGCCGTCGGCGAACTCGTCGCGGGTCTGCTTCTCGATCTTTTTCGCCAGTTTCGGCTGCATCAGGCCCGAGGTGCGTTTCTGCACCAGCGCTTCAAGCTCGATACCGTCGATGATGTCCAGCGGGTCCAGGACGTTGCCCTTGGACTTGGACATCTTCTGGCCCTGGCCATCACGCACCAGACCATGCACATACACAGTCTTGAATGGAACCTGCGGCGTGCCGTCTTCGTTTTTCACCAAGTGCATGGTGAGCATGATCATCCGGGCAACCCAGAAGAAAATGATGTCGAAGCCGGTCACCAGCACGTCGGTGGAGTGGAACTTCTTCAGGAATTCAGTCTGCTGCGGCCAGCCGAGCGTGGAGAAGGTCCACAGGCCCGAGCTGAACCAGGTGTCGAGCACGTCGTTGTCCTGTTGCAGCGCAACGTCGGAGCCTAAGTTGTGCTTGGCACGTACTTCGGCTTCGTCGCGGCCCACGTAGACCTTGCCCGACTCGTCGTACCAGGCCGGAATCCGGTGGCCCCACCACAGCTGACGGCTGATGCACCAGTCCTGGATGTCGCGCATCCACGAGAAGTACATGTTTTCGTACTGCTTGGGCACGAACTGGATGCGACCGTCTTCAACGGCAGCAATCGCAGGCTCGGCCAGCGGTTTGGTGGACACGTACCACTGGTCGGTCAGCCACGGCTCGATGATGGTGCCCGAGCGGTCGCCTTTCGGTACTTTCAGGGCGTGATCGTCGACGCTGACCAGCAGGTCGGCAGCTTCGAACGCGGCGACGATCTGCTTGCGTGCTTCGAAACGGTCAAGGCCGGCGTATTCGGCCGGGATCCTGGCGTCGATTTCGGTATTCAGCGTACCGTCCAGATTGAACACCTGGGCCGCTGGCAGAACGTGGGCGTTCTTGTCGAAGATGTTCAGCAGCGGCAGGTTGTGGCGCTTGCCGACTTCGTAGTCGTTGAAATCGTGGGCCGGGGTGATTTTCACGCAGCCGGTGCCGAATTCAGGGTCGCAGTAATCGTCCGCGATGATCGGGATGCGGCGGCCAACCAGTGGCAGCTCGACAAATTTGCCGATCAGGTCTTTGTAGCGTTCATCGTTCGGGTTAACCGCCACGGCGGCGTCGCCGAGCATGGTTTCCGGGCGAGTGGTCGCGACGATCAGGTAATCGTTGCCTTCAGCGGTCTTGGCGCCGTCGGCCAATGGGTACTTGAGGTTCCACAGGAAACCTTTTTCGTCGTGGTTTTCCACTTCGAGGTCGGAAATCGCCGTGTGCAGCTTGGTGTCCCAGTTGACCAGACGCTTGCCGCGGTAGATCAGGCCGTCTTCGTGCAGGCGCACGAAGGCTTCCTTGACCGCTTCCGAGAGGCCGTCGTCCATGGTGAAGCGCTCGCGGCTCCAGTCGACGGACGAGCCGAGGCGGCGGATTTGACGGCTGATGTTGCCGCCGGACTCATCCTTCCACTCCCAGACTTTCTCGAGGAATTTTTCACGGCCCAGATCGTGGCGATTCTGGCCCTTGGCTTCGAGCTGACGCTCCACCAGCATTTGCGTGGCGATACCGGCGTGGTCGGTGCCCGGCTGCCACAGGGTGTTGCGACCCTGCATGCGGCGGAAACGGATCAGGGCGTCCATGATCGCGTTGTTGAAGCCGTGACCCATGTGCAGGCTGCCGGTGACGTTCGGCGGCGGGATCATGATGGTGTAGGACTCGCCCGCGCCTTGCGGGGCGAAGTAATTCTCTGACTCCCAGGTGTTGTACCAGGAAGTTTCAATGGCGTGCGGCTGGTAGGTCTTATCCATGCGCGGCGGGACCCTATTGGCATTTATTCAGGAAAAGCCGGGAAGTATAGCGGGGCATGGGGCGAAGGGCGAGCAGGGGCGGACCGGGCGCAGATCAAATGTGGGAGCGAGCCTGCTCGCGATGCAGGCGCTGCGGTCTTTCAGGTAACCGAGGTGATGCTATCGCGAGCAGACGAACGTCGCCCGGCTCTTCCCACAGGGGATTGGGGTTACTCGTACTGACTCAACAACCGCTCCATCCGTGCATCCAGCCGGCGTTTGATTTCGGTTTCGATGTGCGGGGCGAAGTCGTCGATCACGTCTTGCATGATCAATTGCGCGGCGGCACGCAGTTCGTCGTTCAGGTGCAGCATGACATCGGCGCCTTGCTGGACGGATGATGCCGGAGCCGGAGCCGGAGCCGGAGTCGGAGTCGGAGTCGCGACAGGTGCAGGTGCAGGTGTCGGAGCAGGCGGTTCGATGATTTCAGCCTGCGGTTTGCCGCCGACCTTATCGAATAACATCGGAATCTGGCCTTCACCACTGACTTGCTCGACGGTGTCGGTCAGCAGGGGAGGTTGCAGGTTGTCGTCGCCGAGCAACTGGCGGATCGACTCGAGGTCGTCCAGCAGGTGCGCGGACTTTTGCAGCTGGTTTGACGTGTCCATCGTATGCTCAGAGTCGCTGTAAACGGTGATCTTGCAGAGGATAGCCCTGTTCGCGGTAGAAACGGAAACTCTCCCGCGCGGCCTGACGAATAGTCGGGTCTTCAACCACCACTTCGGCCACACGGGCAAAGCGTTGGGCAAAAGACGGGACCTTGAGGTCAAGATTGACCAGCAAGTCCTGGTGTTGTCCTGGATCGTCTCCCAGGCCGAGTACTACCAAACCGTCGGGTTCGTTTTCGGCGGGGCCGTGAGGCACGAAACTTTCGCCTTTGAACGCCCACAGGCGTGCATCGAGATCGTCACGTTGGGCGGCATCGCTGCAATGCAGGTAGATACGGTGGCCCATGCGCCAGGCTTTTTCGGTGAGCTTGCAGGCAAAATCCAGCCGCGCTGAAGGATCGGCGCTGGGCAGGATATAGAAGTCGACTTTGGTCATTGCGGTTCCTGATGCCTGCGCGGCGTCATCCGTGGATGACGCCGTTCAGGATCTTCAGTTTCAGGCTTTGGCGCGGTCCAACAGGTATTGGGTCAGCAATGGAACCGGACGGCCAGTGGCGCCCTTGTCCTTGCCGCCGCTGGTCCATGCCGTGCCGGCGATGTCCAGGTGCGCCCACTTCATGTTCTTGGTGAAGCGCGACAGGAAGCAGGCCGCGGTGATGGTGCCGGCTTTCGGGCCGCCAATGTTGGCGATGTCGGCGAACGGGCTGTCCAACTGTTCCTGGTACTCATCGAACAGCGGCAGTTGCCAGGCTCGGTCGTCAGCCTGTTGGCCTGCGCTCAGCAGTTGGCCGATCAGTTCGTCGTTGTTGCCCAGCAGGCCCGAAGTATGGGCGCCGAGGGCGACGACGCAGGCGCCGGTCAGGGTCGCGATGTCGATCACTGCCTGTGGCTTGAAGCGTTCGGCGTAGGTCAGGGCATCGCACAGCACCAGGCGGCCTTCGGCGTCGGTGTTGAGGATTTCCACGGTCTGGCCGCTCATGGTGGTGACGATATCGCCCGGACGGGTCGCGCCGCCGCTTGGCATGTTCTCGGCACAGGCCAGGATGCATACCAGGTTGATCGGCAGTTTCAATTCGAGCACCGCGTGCAGGGTGCCGAAGACACTGGCCGAGCCGCCCATGTCGTATTTCATTTCATCCATGCCGGCGCCCGGCTTGAGGCTGATGCCGCCAGTGTCGAAGGTGATGCCCTTGCCGACCAGCACGTAAGGCTTCTCGGATTTCTTGCCGCCGTTGTATTGCATGACGATCAGGCGCGGCGGTTGATCGCTGCCCTGGCCCACGGCATAGAACGCGCCCATGCCCAGTTCCTTGATCTTCTTCTCATCGAGGATTTCGACCTTCAGGCCCTTGTTGGCCTTGCCCAGGCTCTTGGCCTGTTCGGCGAGGAAGCTTGGGTGGCAGATGTTCGGCGGCAGGTTGCCCAGGTCGCGGGTGAAGGCCATGCCGTTGGCGATTGCAGTGGCGTGAGTCACGGCGCGCTCGACTTCAGCCTGCGCGGCCTTGATCGTCAGCAGGGTGATTTTCTTCAGGGCGCGCGGATCGGATTTCTTGCTCTTGAACTGCTCGAAGGTGTATTCGCCGTCGACCAGGGTCTCGGCCAGCAGGCGGGTCTTGCCGTAGCTGTCACGCCCTTTGACCACGACTTCGTCCAGCGCCAGTGCGGCATCGCTGCCACCCAGGCCTTTGAGGGTGTTCAGTATGCCGGCGATGATTTTGCGGAACGGACGGTCGCCCAGTTCGGCTTCTTTACCCACGCCAACCAGCAACACGCGTTCGGCCTTGAGGTTCGGCAGGCTGTGCAGCAACAGGCTCTGACCTACTTTGCCGGCCAGGTCGCCGCGCTTGAGGACTGCGCTGATCGCGCCGCCGCAGAGCTCGTCGAGCTGTTTGGCGACAGGGCCGAGTTTGCGGTCTTCGCCGACGGCGACCACCAGAGTGGCGGTTTTCAACGTTTCTGGGCTAACGCTTTTTACAACCAGTTCCATGTCCGGGTCCCTGAATAAATGGTCAAAGAGCAACGTGTTACGCAGTGCGCGCACACGTTTGCCTATTTATAGAAAGACGCTGGTGCAGGCCAGCGACAAAGGCCGCAGTTTGAACCTCGCTCCGTGCGCCTGACAACCCTCGCGCAGGTGATCTTTGCGCCATTGCGCGGCTGCTTGAGCATGCGCAGTGACAGGCGCGTTCAATCACAGGATAATGCGCCATCTTTTTCGGCGGCTCAGCCCTGCGGGCCGCCCGATATGTTTGCTTGTTTGGCCGCCTTAGCCTGACAGCCCTGGAGTGTCTGGTTTGATTGTCTTCCGTTATCTGTCCCGCGAAGTCCTGTTGACCTTGAGCGCCGTCAGCGCTGTGCTGCTGGTCATCATCATGAGTGGGCGCTTCATCAAGTTCCTGGCCCAGGCCGCCTCGGGCGCCCTGGACCCAGGCTCACTGTTCCTGATCATGGGCTTTCGTCTGCCGGGTTTCCTGCAACTGATTCTGCCTTTGGGGCTGTTTCTCGGGATCCTGCTGGCCTACGGTCGCCTGTACCTTGAAAGCGAAATGACCGTGCTCTCCGCGACCGGCATGAGCCAGGAGCGTCTGCTGGGCATGACCCTGTTTCCGGCTGCGCTGGTCGCCGTGATCGTCGCCTGGCTGAGCCTGAGCCTGGCACCGCAAGGCGCCAATCAGTTTCAGTTGCTGCTGAACAAGCAGGACGCCATGACCGAGTTCGACACGCTGGTGCCGGGCCGTTTTCAGGCGTTGCGCGATGGTTCGCGGGTGACGTACACCGAGCAGCTGTCCGATGACCGGATCAATCTGGGCGGTGTCTTCATCTCGGAAAAGCGTCTTTCCGCCGATCAGAAGGATCGTGGTATTTCCGTACTGGTGGCCGAAAAGGGCCGTCAGGAAATCAAGGAAGACGGTAACCGCTACCTGATTCTCGACAATGGCTACCGCTACGACGGTCAGCCAGGGCTGGCTGACTACCGGGCCATCAAGTACGACACCTATGGCGTGCTGCTGCCTAAACCGGATGTCAGCGACGAGGTGACCGATCGCGATGCGATGCCGACCCGTACCCTGCTGGACAATCCGGATATTAGTGCACGCGCCGAGCTTGAGTGGCGTGTGTCGCTGCCGTTGCTGGTGTTTATCGTGACATTGATGGCGGTGCCGCTGTCGCGGGTCAATCCGCGTCAGGGACGTTTCCTCAAGTTGCTGCCGGCGATTCTTCTATATATGGCTTATCTGACGATCCTGATCGCCGCACGCGGTGCTCTGGAAAAAGGCAAGATCCCCCCGGCACTGGGCCTGTGGTGGGTTCACGCAATATTCCTGGCCATTGGCCTGGGACTGCTCTACTGGGAGCCGTTGCGCTTGAAGATGGCGAGTCGCCGCAGTGCGCTGGAGGTGGCCCGTGGTTAAGCTCGATCGCTATATTGGTGGCAGTGTTTTCATGGCGATCCTGGCGGTACTGGGGATCATTCTGGGTCTGGCGACCTTGTTTGCATTCATCGACGAGATGAGTGATGTCACCGATACCTACACCCTCACCGATGTATTGAGCTACGTGGCGCTGACAGCGCCGCGTCGGGTCTATGACATGCTGCCGATGGCGGCACTGATCGGCTGCCTGATCGGCCTGGGCAGCCTGGCCAGCAGCAGTGAATTGACCATCATGCGCGCCGCTGGCGTGTCCATCGGCCGGATCGTCTGGGCGGTGATGAAGCCGATGCTGGTGTTGATGCTGGCAGGTGTGCTGGTCGGCGAGTACGTTGCGCCCGCTGCGGAAAACGTGGCCCAGGCCAATCGCTCCCTGGCTCAGGGCATTGGTGATGCGCAGAGCGCCAAGCACGGTATGTGGCACCGTCAGGGTGATGAGTTCATTCACATCAACTCGGTGCAGCCGGATGGCATTCTGTACGGTGTGACTCGCTATCGTTTTGACCGCGAGCGTCACATGCTGACCTCGAGCTTCTCCAAGCGTGCGCAGTTCGAAACAGATCATTGGCAGCTCAATGACGTCACCACCACGGTGTTCCATGACGGCAGTACCGAAGTGGTCACGGTCCCCCAAGAACGCTGGGACGTACCGTTGAGCCCGCAATTGCTGAACACCGTGATCATGACGCCGGAGTCGTTGTCGATCAGCGGATTGTGGGGTTATATCCACTATCTGGCGGATCAGGGCCTGAACAATGGCCGTTACTGGCTGGCGTTTTGGGTCAAGGTGTTGCAGCCACTGGTCACTGTTGCCCTGGTGCTGATGGCGATTTCCTTTATTTTCGGCCCGCTGCGCTCGGTGACCCTGGGGCAGCGCGTATTCACCGGAGTACTGGTCGGCTTTACCTTCCGTATCGCTCAGGATTTGCTCGGGCCTTCAAGCCTGGTCTTCGGCTTCTCACCGTTGTTCGCGGTGCTGGTTCCGGCCAGTATCTGCGCGGTAGCCGGTGTCTGGATGCTGCGCCGAGCCGGTTGATCGCAGGTAATTCCTGCTCCGGCTGACACTCAAACGCCCCGTTCGCAAGAGCGGGGCGTTTTTGTATCCAATACCGTTGACCTGCGAACGTGACGCTTGCGTCGTGTATCAGGTACAATTCCCGGCTATTTTTCGGCGGGCTATGCCTGCAGCCTTTTTGAGTGTTGATCCGTGAGTGATTTGAGTCATATCCGCAATTTCTCCATCATCGCCCACATTGACCATGGCAAGTCGACTCTGGCCGATCGCTTCATCCAGATGTGCGGCGGCCTGGCCGAGCGCGAAATGGAAGCCCAGGTACTGGACTCCATGGACCTTGAGCGTGAACGCGGGATCACCATCAAGGCTCACAGCGTTACCCTGTATTACACCGCCCGTGATGGTATCAAGTACCAACTGAACTTCATTGACACCCCCGGCCACGTTGACTTCACCTACGAAGTCAGCCGGTCGCTGGCGGCCTGTGAAGGTGCCTTGCTGGTGGTCGATGCCGGTCAGGGTGTCGAGGCGCAATCGGTTGCCAACTGCTACACGGCGATCGAGCAGGGCCTGGAAGTGATGCCGGTCCTGAACAAGATCGACCTGCCACAGGCTGATCCGGACCGCGTAAAAGAAGAAATCGAAAAAATCATCGGCATCGATGCCACCGATGCGGTCGAGTGCAGTGCCAAGACCGGCCTGGGCGTCGATGAAGTGCTCGAGCGCCTGGTACACACCATTCCCGCGCCGACCGGCAACATCGAAGATCCGCTGCAAGCGTTGATCATCGACTCCTGGTTCGACAACTACCTGGGCGTTGTTTCCCTGGTTCGCGTGCGCCACGGCCGCGTGAAAAAGGGCGACAAGATCCTGGTGAAGTCCACCGGCAAGATCCACCTGGTCGACAGCGTCGGTGTGTTCAATCCGAAGCACACCGCTACCGTTGATCTGAAAGCCGGTGAAGTAGGCTTCATCATCGCCGGCATCAAGGACATTCACGGCGCGCCGGTAGGTGACACCCTGACCTTGAGCTCGACGCCGGACGTCGACGTGCTGCCAGGTTTCAAACGCATTCAGCCGCAGGTGTATGCCGGTCTGTTCCCGGTCAGCTCCGACGACTTCGAAGACTTCCGCGAAGCGCTGCAAAAGCTCACCCTGAACGACTCGTCGCTGCAGTACACCCCGGAAAGCTCCGACGCCCTGGGCTTCGGCTTCCGTTGCGGGTTCCTCGGCATGCTGCACATGGAGATCATCCAGGAGCGCCTGGAGCGCGAGTACGACCTGGACCTGATCACCACCGCGCCGACCGTTATTTTTGAGCTGTTGCTGAAAACCGGTGAAACGATTTACGTCGACAACCCGTCCAAGCTACCGGACCTGTCGTCCATTGAAGACATGCGCGAGCCAATCGTTCGGGCAAATATTCTTGTGCCGCAGGAGCACCTGGGTAACGTCATTACCCTGTGTATCGAGAAGCGTGGCATTCAACACGATATGCTGTTCCTCGGTAGCCAGGTCCAGGTGACCTACGATTTGCCGATGAATGAAGTGGTCCTGGACTTCTTCGATCGTCTGAAATCCACCAGTCGCGGCTATGCTTCGCTGGATTACCATTTCGATCGTTATCAATCAGCTAATCTGGTGAAGCTGGATGTATTGATCAACAGTGAAAAAGTCGACGCCCTGGCGTTGATCGTGCACCGTGACAACGCGCACTACAAAGGTCGTGCGTTGACCGAGAAGATGAAAGAACTGATTCCGCGGCAGATGTTCGATGTGGCAATCCAGGCCGCCATTGGCGGGCAGATTGTGGCGCGGACAACCGTCAAGGCACTCAGAAAGAACGTATTGGCCAAATGCTACGGTGGTGACGTTAGCCGTAAGCGCAAGCTGTTGGAAAAGCAGAAGGCCGGTAAAAAACGCATGAAGCAGGTCGGCAACGTGGAAATTCCACAAGAAGCCTTCCTCGCTGTGCTCAGGTTGGATAGTTAGGTCCTATGTCACTAAATTTCCCGCTGTTGCTGGTCATCGCCGTCCTCGTGTGCGGCCTGTTGGGGTTGCTCGATCTGATTTTCCTGGCGCCACGTCGACGTGCCGCCATTACCTCCTATCAGGGCAGCGTCGGCGAGCCGGATATGATGGTGGTCGAGAAACTGAACAAAGAACCGATGCTGGTCGAATACGGCAAATCGTTCTTTCCGGTGCTGTTCATCGTGCTGGTCTTGCGTTCGTTCCTGGTAGAGCCGTTCCAGATTCCGTCTGGTTCGATGAAGCCGACCCTGGACGTTGGCGACTTCATTCTGGTGAACAAGTTTTCCTACGGGATCCGCTTGCCGGTGCTCGATACGAAAGTCATCCAGGTCGGTGATCCGCAGCGCGGCGATGTGATGGTGTTCCGCTACCCAAGCGACCCGAACGTCAACTACATCAAGCGTGTAGTAGGCCTTCCGGGCGATCAGATTCGTTACACCGCCGACAAGCGCCTGTTCGTCAACGGTGAGTCGATCGCCGAGCAACTGGTCGGCTCCGAGCCGGGTACGTTGGGCAGTGCCGAGCTCTACAAGGAAAAACTCGGCGCCGCCGAGCACCTGATCCGCAAGGAAATGAGCCGCTACCGCGCAACTCCGGACCATCAATGGACCGTGCCTGCCGGGCACTACTTCATGATGGGCGACAACCGCGACAACTCCAACGACAGTCGCTACTGGGATGATCCAACTATTCCCAAGGATCTGCTGGGCATGGTTCCCGACAAGAATATCGTCGGCAAGGCCTTCGCAGTCTGGATGAGCTGGCCGGAACCCAAACTCAGTCACCTGCCGAATTTCTCGCGGGTTGGCCTGATCAAGTAATCACCCACGGCGCTGTTGAACACAGCGCCGAATGCATTTCTGGAGCCAGCAGAAGGTTGCCGCAGATGCATGAAGCCAACGATATTCAGGATGTAATTTTTGAACACAGCGTTAATTGTCCAAGAGCCTTGCAGCGTTGCTGTGATGGACGTCGACCACGAACTCAGCGTGGGTAAACCGTGAGCGTCTCTTTAAGCCGTCTCGAGCGCCAGCTCGGTTATACCTTCAAGGACCAGGAACTGATGGTCCTGGCCCTGACGCATCGCAGCTTTGCCGGGCGCAACAACGAACGCCTGGAATTCCTCGGTGATGCCATTCTCAACTTCGTCGCCGGTGAAGCGCTGTTCGACCGCTTTCCGCTGGCTCGCGAAGGCCAGCTGTCGCGTTTGCGCGCACGTCTGGTCAAGGGTGAGACGCTGGCGGTGTTAGCGCGTGGCTTCGACCTGGGTGAATACCTGCGCCTGGGGTCCGGTGAGTTGAAGAGTGGCGGTTTCCGCCGTGAATCGATCCTCGCTGATGCCCTCGAAGCGCTGATCGGTGCGATCTACCTGGATGCCGGCATGGAGATGGCGCGTGAACGCGTGCTGGCCTGGCTGACGTCCGAGTTCGACAGCCTGACGCTGGTCGACACCAACAAAGATCCAAAGACCCGCCTGCAAGAGTTCTTGCAGTCGCGTGCCTGTGAACTGCCGCGTTACGAAGTGGTGGATATCCAGGGTGAGCCGCATTGCCGGACGTTCTTCGTCGAATGCGAAATCACCTTACTGAACGAAAAAAGCCGAGGTCAGGGTGTGAGTCGTCGTATTGCCGAACAGGTAGCGGCCGCTGCAGCACTGATTGCCCTGGGCGTGGAGAATGGCCATGACTGATTCAACTGCAACTCGCTGTGGCTATGTCGCCATCGTCGGCCGCCCGAACGTGGGCAAATCCACGCTGCTGAACCACATTCTGGGTCAGAAGCTGGCAATCACCTCGCGCAAACCGCAAACCACCCGTCACAACATGCTCGGGATCAAGACCGAAGGTGACGTGCAGGCGATCTACGTCGACACCCCCGGCATGCACAAAGGTGGCGAGAAAGCCCTCAACCGCTACATGAACAAGACCGCTTCTGCGGCGTTGAAAGACGTCGACGTGGTGATCTTCGTGGTTGATCGCACCAAGTGGACCGAAGAAGACCAGATGGTGCTCGAGCGCGTTCAGTACGTGACCGGTCCGTTGATCGTGGCGCTGAACAAGACCGATCGCATCGAAGACAAAGCCGAGTTGATGCCGCACCTGAGCTGGTTGCAGGAACAGCTGCCGAACGCGCAGATCATTCCGATTTCGGCGCAGCACGGGCACAACCTCGATGCGCTGGAGCGGGTGATCGCCGGTCACCTGCCGGAAAACGATCACTTCTTCCCGGAAGACCAGATCACCGACCGCAGCAGCCGCTTCCTCGCCGCTGAACTGGTACGCGAGAAAATCATGCGCCAGATGGGCGCCGAGCTGCCGTACCAGATCACCGTGGAAATCGAAGAATTCAAGCAGCAGGGGAAAACCCTGCACATCCATGCATTGATCCTCGTCGAACGTGACGGTCAGAAGAAAATCATCATTGGCGACAAGGGCGAGCGGATCAAACGCATCGGCACCGAAGCGCGCAAGGACATGGAGCTGCTGTTCGACTCCAAGATCATGCTCAACCTTTGGGTCAAAGTGAAAGGCGGCTGGTCCGACGACGAACGCGCCCTGCGTTCGCTGGGTTACGGCGACCTGTAATCGCTTAATCTGGATACACAAAGATCCAACTGTGGGAGCGAGTTTGCTCGCGATGAGGGCCTGATATTCAACATTGATGTTGACTGACTGGCCCTCATCGCGAGCAGGCTCGCTCCCACAGTGGTTTAGGGTAGTTTGTAAAACTGCGCTCTTTCATTGAGAACCCTGACTTCCATGTCTCAAGCTCCCCTCGGCCAACCCGCCTACGTGCTCCATAGCCGTGCCTACCGCGAAAGCAGCGCGCTGGTGGATTTCCTCACGCCGCAAGGTCGGCTGCGGGCGGTGTTGCGCAGTGCGCGGGGCAAGGCTGGAACGCTGGCGCGGCCATTCGTGCCGCTGGAAGTCGAGTTTCGGGGGCGGGGAGAATTGAAGAACGTCGGGCGCATGGAAAGCGCCGGCGTCTCGACCTGGCTCAATGGTGAAGCGCTGTTCAGCGGTCTCTACCTCAACGAACTGCTGATCCGCCTGCTGCCGTCCGAAGATCCTCACCCTGCGGTATTCGATCATTACGCCGCGACCTTGCTGGCCCTTGCCGAAGGGCGTCCGCTGGAGCCGTTGTTGCGTTCGTTCGAATGGCGGCTGCTCGATGACCTGGGCTACGGCTTTGCACTGACCGCGGATATCCACGGTGAACCTATCGCGCCTGACGGCCTGTATCGCTTGCAGGTCGATGCAGGTCTGGAGCGGGTTTACCTGTTGCAGCCCGGTCTGTTCAATGGCACCGAACTGCTGGCCATGGCCGACGCCGACTGGAGCGCGCCGGGTGCCTTGTCCGCCGCCAAGCGCTTGATGCGCCAGGCGTTGGCCGTTCATCTGGGCGGTCGCCCGCTGGTGAGTCGCGAGTTGTTTCGAAAGCCGTAAGCCTGACGTGTATGCTGTGCACCGAACTTTCTCTTCTTCTGGAGCGCTTCCGTGACCACCAGCAATCGCATTCTTCTTGGCGTGAACATCGACCACGTTGCCACCCTGCGTCAGGCCCGGGGTACGCGTTACCCTGATCCTGTGAAAGCAGCGCTGGACGCGGAAGAGGCGGGCGCTGACGGCATCACTGTGCACTTGCGTGAAGACCGTCGGCACATTCAAGAGCGCGACGTGCTGTTGCTCAAGGACGTGCTGCAAACCCGCATGAACTTCGAGATGGGCGTCACCGAGGAAATGATGGCGTTCGCCGAGCGCATTCGTCCGGCGCACATTTGCCTGGTCCCGGAAACCCGTCAGGAACTGACCACCGAAGGCGGTCTGGATGTGGCGGGGCAGGAAGCGCGGATCAAGGCGGCGGTGGATCGCCTGGCGAAAATCGGCTGCGAAGTGTCACTGTTCATCGACGCCGACGAGCGCCAGATCGAAGCCTCGAAACGCGTTGGCGCACCGGCCATCGAATTGCACACCGGCCGTTATGCGGACGCCGAGACGCCGACTGCGGTGGCTGAAGAACTGAAACGTGTGGCGGATGGCGTGGCGTTTGGCCTGACGCAAGGCCTGATCGTCAATGCCGGTCACGGTCTGCACTACCACAACGTCGAAGCGGTTGCGGCGATCAAAGGCATCAATGAACTGAACATCGGCCACGCGCTGGTGGCTCATGCACTGTTCGTCGGGTTCAAGTCGGCTGTTTCGGAGATGAAAGCGCTGATCCTGGTCGCTGCAAAAGCCTAAGCGCCAAACCCAAAACCCATGTGGGAGCGAGCCTGCTCGCGATGGCGTCTTACCATTCAACGAAGATGTTGGCTGAAGGACTGCTATCGCGAGCAGGCTCGCTCCCACATTTGATTGGGGGTTGTCCTGATTAAAGCGGTGGGTTTTCTTCCGGCGGCTTGGTTTTGTCGATGCCCGGCACATGCAGGTTGCCTTGGGCGACCTGATCGCCTTCAAGCTGCGGCTGCGTGACCCACGTCAGGATGTCGTAGTAGCGCCGGATGTTCGCCACAAAATGCACCGGCTCACCGCCTCGGGCGTAGCCATAGCGGGTTTTGCTGTACCACTGTTTCTGCGACAGGCGCGGCAGGATCTTTTTCACATCCAGCCACTTGTCCGGATTCAGCCCTTCCTTGGCCGCCAGTTTGCGCGCGTCATCCAGGTGACCGCTGCCGACGTTGTAGGCCGCCAGCGCAAACCATGTGCGATCCGGCTCCTGGATCGAGTCGTCGAGTTGATCCTTCATGTAAGCCAGGTACTTCGCGCCGCCCATGATGCTTTGCTTGGCGTCCAGGCGATTGGACACGCCCATGGCCTGCGCGGTGTTCTGGGTCAGCATCATCAGGCCGCGAACGCCGGTTTTCGAGGTGACCGCCGGTTGCCACAGCGATTCCTGATAACCAATTGCCGCGAGCAGCCGCCAGTCGACTTTCTCTTCCTTGGCCGAGGCCTTGAAGTGCTTCTCGTACTTGGGCAGCCGTTGCTGCAAGTGCTGGGCGAAGGTGTAGGCGCCCATGTAGCCAAGTACATCGACGTGCCCGTAATAGCGGTCTTTCAGCCGTTGCAGGGTGCCATTCTTCTCGGCCTTGTCGAGGAAGTCGTTGATTTCGTTGAGCAGGCTGTTGTCATCACCGGCGGCCACCGCCCAGCTCTGGTTGCTGGCGTCACCCAGGTCGAAGGCGACCCGCGCGTTAGTGAAGTACACCTGGTTCATCGCGACTTCGTTGGAGTCGACCAGTGTCAGGTCGATCTGACCTTCATCAACCATGCGCAGCAGGTCAACGACCTCAACCGCGTCGGATTCTTCGTATTCAATGCCGGGGTATTTCTTTTTCAGTGCGGCCAGTTGGTCGGCGTGGGTGCTGCCCTTGAGCACGATGATCTTCTTGCCGACCAGATCGGCTGCCGAGGTCGGCCGGGACTGACCGTTGCGGTAGATGATCTGTGGGGTGACTTCCAGATACGAGTGGGAAAACCGCACTTGCTGTTTGCGTTTGTCGCTGCCGACCAGACCGGCGGCAGCCAGCACCGGGCCGCCAGGTTTGCCTAACTGACCGTACAGGTCGTCGAGGTTGTCTGCGGTTTCGATCTTGAGTGTCACCCCCAGATCGTCGGCGAAGCGCTTCACCAGCTCGTATTCGAAGCCGGTTTCACCGTTGCGATCCTGGAAGTAGGTGGCGGGGCTGTTGCGGGTAACCACACGCAGCACGCCATCCTCCTTTACGCGCTCCAGTGTGTTGGGTTTATCAACACAGCCACTGAGCATCAGGAAGAGTCCGGTTGCGATGAGCCATTTGGCGAATCGCGGACGCAAAGCCGTTGGGGAAAACATCTGCGCAGTATACGCAAAGGACCACGGCCGCCATATCTCGACAGCAAAGGGCTTGTCTGCTAGAGCGTGCACAACCCGGCGCAAGCCCGCAAGAACAGGCATTCGGGCCTGACTGTAACAACAAAAATAACCCCCGGCGCGCACCTTGATGGGCATGGGTTACAGGCTTTGAGCCCCGTGCCGACGTTCGGACAATACCGGGTGTAGCGTTTCGGGTGCTGTCGCGGGCGGTTTAGGCTAGAATGCACGGCCTCAAAGCACACCCCCTTCCGAGGCTGTCCCGAAGATGTTGATCCTGCGCGGCGCTCCTGCCCTTTCTGCCTTTCGCCACAGCAAACTCCTTGAGCAACTGAGCCAGAAGGTTCCGGCTGTCAGTGGCTTGTATGCTGAATTCGCTCACTTCGCCGAAGTCACCGGCGTCCTGACCGGCGACGAACAGCAGGTGCTAGCGCGCCTTCTGAAGTACGGTCCTAGTGTTCCGGTACAAGAGCCGACCGGCCGTCTGTTCCTGGTGTTGCCGCGTTTCGGCACCATCTCGCCCTGGTCGAGCAAGGCCAGTGATATCGCCCGCAACTGTGGCCTGGCGAAAATCCAGCGCCTGGAGCGCGGTATCGCTTTCTACGTGACCGGCGAATTCACCGACGCACAAGCACAACTGATCGCCGACGGTCTGCACGACCGCATGACCCAGATCGTGCTGGAAAACCTCGAACAGGCTGCCGGTCTGTTCAGTCACGCCGAACCGAAGCCGCTGACGGCGATCGACGTTCTGGGTGGCGGTCGCGCCGCGCTGGAAAAAGCCAACGTCGAACTGGGCCTGGCCCTGGCCGAAGACGAGATCGACTACCTGGTCAACGCCTTCATTGGCTTGAAGCGCAACCCGCACGACATCGAACTGATGATGTTCGCCCAGGCGAACTCCGAGCACTGCCGTCACAAGATCTTCAACGCCAGTTGGGACATCGACGGCGAGAGCCAGGAAAAAAGCCTGTTCGGCATGATCAAGAACACCTACGTGATGCACAGCGAAGGCGTTCTGTCGGCTTACAAGGACAACGCTTCGGTGATCGTCGGCTCTGTCGCCGGCCGTTTCTTCCCGGACCCTGAGACCCGCCAGTACGGCGCGGTGCAGGAACCGGTGCACATCCTGATGAAAGTCGAGACGCACAACCACCCGACCGCGATTGCCCCGTTCCCGGGCGCATCCACCGGTTCCGGTGGCGAGATCCGCGACGAAGGCGCGACCGGTCGCGGCGCCAAGCCAAAGGCTGGCCTGACCGGTTTCACCGTATCCAACCTGCAAATCCCTGGCTTCGAACAGCCGTGGGAAGTGCCGTACGGCAAGCCTGAGCGCATCGTTACCGCGCTGGACATCATGATCGAAGGCCCATTGGGCGGCGCTGCATTCAACAACGAATTCGGCCGTCCGGCGCTGACCGGTTATTTCCGTACCTTCGAACAATCCATCACCACCCCGCGTGGCGATGAAGTGCGCGGTTACCACAAGCCAATCATGTTGGCCGGCGGCATGGGCAACATCCGTGAGGAACACGTCAAGAAAGGCGAAATCCTCGTGGGCTCCAAGCTGATCGTGCTGGGCGGCCCGGCGATGCTGATCGGTCTGGGTGGCGGCGCGGCTTCCTCCATGGCCACCGGCACCAGCTCGGCCGACCTGGACTTTGCTTCCGTACAACGCGAAAACCCGGAAATGGAACGCCGTTGCCAGGAAGTCATCGACCGTTGCTGGCAACTGGGCGACAAGAACCCGATCAGCTTCATCCACGACGTGGGTGCAGGCGGTCTGTCCAACGCCTTCCCGGAACTGGTGAACGATGGCGACCGTGGTGGCCGTTTCGAACTGCGCAACATTCCAAATGACGAGCCGGGCATGGCCCCGCACGAAATCTGGAGTAACGAATCCCAGGAACGCTACGTCCTGGCGGTCGGCCCGGCCGACTTCGAGCGCTTCAAGGCAATCTGCGAACGTGAGCGTTGCCCGTTCGCCGTTGTCGGCGAAGCGACTGCCGAGCCACAACTGACGGTCACCGACAGCCACTTCGGCAACAGCCCAGTCGACATGCCACTTGAAGTGCTGCTGGGCAAAGCCCCGCGCATGCACCGTTCGGCTGTTCGTGAAACCGAACTGGGCGACGATTTCGATCCGTCGACCCTGGCCATTGCCGATTGCGTCGAACGCGTTCTGCATCACCCGGCCGTGGCCAGCAAAAGCTTCCTGATCACCATCGGCGACCGCACCATCACCGGCCTCGTGGCCCGTGATCAGATGGTCGGCCCGTGGCAGGTTCCCGTGGCTGACGTTGCCGTCACCGCCACCAGCTTCGACGTCTACACCGGTGAAGCCATGGCCATGGGCGAGCGTACTCCGCTGGCCCTGCTGGACGCTCCGGCGTCGGGCCGCATGGCCATCGGTGAAACCCTGACCAACATCGCGGCCTCGCGCATCGGCAAGATCTCCGACATCAAGCTGTCGGCGAACTGGATGTCGGCTGCCGGCCACCCGGGCGAAGACGCGCGTCTGTACGACACCGTGAAAGCGGTCGGCATGGAACTGTGCCCGGAACTGGGCATCACCATTCCGGTGGGCAAGGACTCGATGTCCATGGCCACGCGCTGGAATGACGAAGGCGTCGACAAGACCGTAACTTCGCCAATGTCCCTGATCGTGACCGGTTTCGCGCCAGTGACTGACATCCGCCAGACCCTGACCCCGCAACTGCGCATGGACAAGGGCACCACCGACCTGATCCTGATCGACCTGGGCCGCGGCCAGAACCGCATGGGTGCTTCGATCCTCGCGCAGGTTCACGGCAAGCTCGGCAAGCAGGCACCGGACGTCGATGACGCCGAAGACCTGAAAGCCTTCTTCGCGGTGATCCAGGGCCTCAACGCCGACGGTCACCTGCTGGCTTACCACGACCGTTCCGACGGTGGTTTGCTGACCAGCGTGGTGGAAATGGCCTTTGCCGGTCACTGCGGCCTGAGCCTGAACCTCGACGGCCTGGCAGAAACTTCTGCCGACATCGCCGCGATCCTGTTCAACGAAGAACTGGGTGCGGTCATCCAGGTTCGTCAGGACGCGACGCCGGACATCCTTGCGCAGTTCAGCGCCGCAGGTCTGGGCGACTGCGTGTCGGTGATCGGCCAGCCGATGAACAACGGCGAGATCAGCATCACCTTCAACGGCGACACCGTGTTCGAAGGCCAGCGTCGTCTGCTGCAACGTCAGTGGGCTGAAACCAGCTATCAAATCCAGCGTCTGCGTGACAACGCCGACTGCGCCGAACAAGAGTTCGACGTGCTGCTGGAAGAAGACAACCCGGGCCTGAGCGTCAAGCTGAGCTACGACGTGAACCAGGACGTTGCCGCGCCTTACATCAAGAAAGGCATTCGCCCACAGGTTGCCGTACTGCGTGAGCAGGGCGTCAACGGTCAGGTGGAAATGGCCGCAGCGTTCGACCGCGCCGGTTTCAACGCGATCGACGTGCACATGAGCGACATCCTCGCGGGCCGTGTCGACCTGAACGAGTTCAAAGGTCTGGTGGCGTGCGGTGGCTTCTCCTACGGTGACGTACTGGGTGCCGGTGAAGGCTGGGCGAAATCGGCGCTGTTCAACAGCCGTGCTCGCGATGCGTTCCAGGGCTTCTTCGAACGTACCGACAGCTTCACCCTCGGCGTGTGCAACGGTTGCCAGATGATGTCCAACCTGCACGAGCTGATCCCGGGCAGCGAGTTCTGGCCGCACTTCGTGCGCAACCGTTCCGAGCAGTTCGAAGCGCGCGTGGCGATGGTTCAGGTTCAGGAATCGAACTCGATCTTCCTGCAGGGCATGGCCGGTTCGCGTATGCCGATCGCCATCGCTCACGGTGAAGGTCATGCCGAGTTCGCCAGCGAAGAAGCGTTGCTGCAAGCCGATCTGTCGGGTTGCGTGGCGATGCGTTTCGTCGACAACCACGGCAAGGTTACCGAGCGCTACCCGGCCAACCCGAACGGCTCGCCGCGCGGGATCACCGGTTTGACCAGCCGTGACGGTCGCGTGACCATCATGATGCCGCACCCGGAGCGGGTGTTCCGCGCCGTGCAGAACTCGTGGCGCTCGGAAGAGTGGAACGAAGACGCGCCGTGGATGCGTATGTTCCGTAACGCTCGTGTGTGGGTGAACTAAGCGCTGTGTACAAGCTCAGTTTTTTTGTTCCTCAGAGCCATGTGGAAGTGGTCAAGAGTGCGGTGTTCGCTGCCGGTGGTGGGCGGATCGGTGCTTATGATCACTGTTCGTGGCAGGTGCTTGGGTTGGGTCAGTTTCGGCCTTTGGACGGTAGTCAACCGTTTATTGGTCAGGCGGGGTTGGTCGAGCAGGTTGAGGAATGGAAGGTTGAGCTGGTGGTCAGCGATGAGTTGATGGGTGCTGTGGTGGCGGCTCTGAAGCAGAGCCATCCCTATGAGACGCCGGCTTACGAGGTTTGGCGGTTGGAGGATTTCTGATCGTCCCGCCGTTGAAATGAGAAACCCGCTGAAGTGTTTTCAGCGGGTTTTTTATTGCCCGGGATTCCATGAATGCACTCGTTCCACTGTGGGAGCGAGCCTGCTCGCGAAGGCGGCCTGACAGCCGCCCCATCTCCCGCAGATGTACACCAATCCACTGTGGGAGCGAGCCTGCTCGCGATGACGGCCTGACAGCCGACCCATCTCCCGCAGATGTACCCCAATCAAACCTGTGGGAGCTGGCTTGCCTGCGAAGGCGGCCTGACAGCCGGCCTATCTCTCGCGGATGTACCCCAATCAAACCTGTGGAAGCTGGCCTGCCTGCGAAGGCGGCCTGACAGCCGGCCCATCTCCCGCAGATGTACCCCAATCAAAAGTGTGGGAGCTGGCTTGCCTGCGAAGGCGGCCTGACAGCCGACCCATCTCCCGCAGATGTACCCCAATCAAACCTGTGGGAGCTGGCTTGCCTACAAAGGCGGCCTGACAGCCGGCCAATCTCTCGCGGATGTACACCAATCAAAACTGTGGGAGCGAGCCTGCTCGCGATGGCGGCCTGACAGCCGACCAATCTCCCGCAGGTGTACATATCCATTTCTGCGGTAACGGCCACTTACGGTTTCGCTCTTACAGCGACTCACTTTTGCAGACGCCCAAAAGTAAGCAAAAGGCTTCGCCCCAAGCGTACGGCACCTCGCCTAGGCTCGGCGTCCCCTCGTTCCGGTGTCCATCAGGGGGCATCGCCTACGGTCTGCTTCGCGACGACCTCCTCTCGATGTGTCCGGCTGCGCCGTACGGCGCTGCGCGCCCACCCCCTGATGAACACCTCCACTCGGCCTCCCGAAGGGGCGGGTGGATCAAGATCAAAAGCCACAGCACGGCGGCCTGACAGCCGGCCTGAGTGGTTGGGGCGCGTAGTACTTGAGGTCGTTCCCACGCTCCGCGTGGGAATGCATCCTGTGACGCTCTGCGTCACGATTCGTAAGCTGATGCAGAGCATGGGAACGATCACTTGTGTAATGCCCGTAGGAGTTGAGTCGAACTCGCCGACAGCATCACGGGAAACACAGAAATCTCCGACAAGTCTTTAGGGTTGCCCCTCGGAAGCACGGCCTCTAGCCTTTGAACGTCGCTGCCTATTCAGCGATCGGGACTGCAAGCCCGCAAAATTCGTTAGGCGCTTACAGGCGCCGCATCTACAACGGATGTCGGTCGCTCCAATATTTCTCAGGAGCTCCACAATGATCAAAGACAACTCCAACCCTCCCGAACACGACGACGTCTCCCCCTACGAATCCCTCGATTCAAAAAAGCTCCACGACGCCGCCCACCGCGCGCTCGATCATTACCTGAAACCCACCCTCGCCAAACTGCGCTTCAGCGATCTGCGCTCCGATCGCTTGTTCAGCGTTTCACCCGACGTGGGCCTCGAAAGCCTGTTGGCCAATGCCTCGGAAGATCTGGCCTCGGTCAAGGTCATGGCCGCCGACCTGGCATTCGAGATCGAGGGTTCGCGACGTAGCGTGGCGTTGGCGATTTGCCGGATGGTCGATGGTGCTTTGTTGTTGGTGGACAAGGCGCTGGATGATTACAACCCATCGGAGTCGGACCAGTTTTACGTGAAGGAGTAGGTCCGTAGTACGCCAGGAAATGAAAAAAACCGCTGAACCGGAAACAGTCAGCGGTTTTTTGTATTCGGGAAAAGTCAGGCTCTGCCGTTGGTCTGAAACGCGTGCCTACCTGTCAACTATGACAGTAGTCACACATGGAGGGCTCAGGTTTGATAACCGTTCAATCCAAGTCATCCGCAAGGAGCATCACCATGACTTCAGCAGTGAAAGTGGTACCAGCCATCACCGACATTACAGATTCAAACGGGGTTGCAATCCCCCACAACGGCGCCACGAAAGACACCAAAGTATTAGTGAGAGGTCTGTCTGGGCCCGGCAATAAAGTAGAAGTGTATGACAACATGAGTCTGCTTCTCACAATCTCTGCGGACAACACTGGCCACTGGGCTGGCCAACTGACCAAATTGCAAGTGGGGGTGCATGCCATCAAGGCTAAAAGCGATAAGCAAGAGTCTGCTATCTGGTCTTTTTCTGTGATTGCGCCTAAGTAAGACAAAATGAAAAAAACCGCTGAACCGAAACCGGTCAGCGGTTTTGAATTGCATCGAAAGGCTCGCAGCCTGCGACAGCTCCTGCATTAACCACACTCCCCCGAATGTGGGAGTTGCCGCAGGCTGCGATCTTTTAAAGTGCTAAACCTTCGCACTCACCTCACTACGATTCACCAACCTCTCCAGCGCCTCACTCAAACTCAACGCCTTGTCACCAATCAACAGGTGCCACACGCCACCGTCCAACGCGCTGACACCCTGGCAACCCAAGTCCCTGAGCTGACATTCCGACAGCGCTTTCCCATCCGCCAGTTGCAGGCGAATCCGGGTCATGGCCACGCAATCGAGTTGCAGCACGTTGTCGCTGCCACCCAAGGCGTTCAGCCATTTCTGTGCTTCTGGTGTCTCTACAGGTCCTGCTTTTGGAGTTTCTTCGACCACCACGGCAGCCGCTACCACCGCGGCACCCGTCGTTGGCATGGCCTGGCGAATCTCGTCGGCGATGCTGTCGGCCAGCGGCCCGACCACTACCTGCAAGCTGCCGCCCTTGCCGGGGCGCACCACGGCCATGGCGCCGAGGGCTTTTAATTCGTTGTCGGAGGCTTTGTTGCGGTCGACCATTTCCAGGCGCAAGCGCGTGGTGCAGGCGCCGACGGTGATCAGGTTGTCAGCGCCGCCCAACGCTTGAATGTACGCCCCGGCGCGTTGATTTTCGCTCAGCACCACCTTTTCACCGACGACGACACCTTCACGCCCCGGGGTTTTCAGGTTGAAGCGTCGGATGCAGAAGTCGAACACCACGTAGTAGATCACCGCGTACGCCAGGCCTACCGGGAACACCAGCCAGCCGTTGGTGGACTTGCCCCAGCCCAGTGCCATGTCGATGGCGCCGCCAGAGAAGGTGAAGCCCAAGTGGATGTTCAGCGCATTGGTGATAGCCATCGCCATGCCGGTCAGCAGCGCGTGCAGCAAATACAGCAGCGGTGCGAGGAACATGAAGGCGAATTCGATCGGCTCGGTGACGCCGGTCAGGAACGAGGTCAGGGCCATCGACAGGAAGATCCCGCCCATGACTTTGCGGCGTTCCGGCAGGGCGTTGCGGTACATCGCCAGGCAGGCGGCAGGCAGGCCGAAGATCATCATCGGGAACATCCCGGTCATGAACTGGCCGCCCTTCGGGTCGCCGGCAAAATAGCGTGCCAGGTCGCCGGTGACGATGGCGCCGGTGGTCGGGTCGGTGAAGCTGCCGAAGATGAACCACGCCATGTTGTTGAGGATGTGGTGCAGGCCGGTGACGATCAGCAAGCGGTTGAACACGCCGAAGACGAAGGCACCGATGCTGCCGCTTTCCAGCAACAATGCTCCGAAGCTGTTGATGCCGTGCTGGATCGGTGGCCAGATCAAACCGAAGATCACGCCCAGGCCAACGGCGCTGAACCCGGTGGCAATCGGCACGAAGCGCCGGCCGCCGAAGAACGCCAGGTATTCCGGCAGCTTGATGTCCTTGAAGCGGTTGTACAGCGCGCCGGCCATCAAGCCGCTGATGATCCCGGCGAGCATGCCCATGTTGATGCTCGCATCCAGCACCTTGAGCGTCGAGACCATCACCAGGTAACCAATCGCCCCGGCCAGCCCGGCGGTGCCGTTGTTGTCCCGGGCGAACCCGACTGCGATGCCGATGGCGAAGATCAGCGCCAGGTTGGCGAAAATCACTTGCCCAGCGTCGTGGATGATCGCGATGTTCAAAAGGTCGGTGTCACCCAGACGCAGCAACAGGCCGGCAATCGGCAGGATCGCGATGGGCAGCATCAGCGCCCGTCCAAGGCGCTGCAAGCCTTCGATGAAGAGTTGGTACATGGCGTATCTCCCTGTGTTCTTGTTGTTTTCAGCTCAGAGGCCAATGTTGATGACAGGCGTGACGCACCGCTGTGGCGCTGCTCAGGTTGAGCAGGGTGGCGCTGAAGCGCTGGCAGTCGGCGGCGTCCAGTTGGCGGACGCGTTCCTTGATTTCACCGACTTGCGGCGGGCTGACGGACAGCTCGCGGATACCCAGGCCAATCAGCACCGGGGTCGCCAGCGGATCGGAGGCCAGAGCGCCGCAAACGCCGACCCAACGCTGATGCTTGGCGGCACCGATGCAGGTCTGGGCGATCAGCCGCAGCAGCGCCGGGTGCAGGGCATCGACCCGTGCAGCGAGACCGGCATGGTCGCGGTCCATGGCCAGGGTGTATTGGGACAGGTCGTTGGTGCCGATGGACAGGAAGTCCGCGTGTTCCGCCAATTGCTCGGCGAGCAGCGCCGCAGCCGGGACTTCGATCATCACCCCCAGCTCAGGACGCTGCGTGAGCGCAAGCTCGGCGCACAAGGCATCGAGGCGTTGGCGGATGTACAGTAATTCGTCGACCTCGCTGACCATCGGCAGCAAAATCCGGCAGCGCTGCAACGGGCTGACTTGCAGCAGCGCGCGCAATTGTTGGTCGAGCAGTTCCGGGCGTACCTGGGCCATGCGGATGCCGCGCAGGCCGAGCACCGGGTTGGCTTCGGCCGGCAGCGGCAGGTAGTCGAGTTGTTTGTCGCCACCGACGTCGATGGTGCGGATGATCACTGACTTGTCGCCCATGGCATCCAGCACCGCTTGATAGGCCTGGCGCTGTTCCTGTTCATCCGGCGCGGTCTGGCGATCGACGAACAGAAACTCGGTGCGTAGCAGGCCAACGCCATCGGCGCCGCCTTTCAACGCATCAGCCGCCTCATTGCTGGAGGCCACGTTGGCCGCGACTTCGATCCGCAGGCCATCACGGGTGTGTGCCGGGTTGTGGGCTTGCGCTTGTTGGCGTTCGCGGCGTTGTAGATGTTCACGCTGGGCCTGGGCGACTTGCTCCAGGCGTTGGCTGTCGGGCGTCAGCTCCAGGCGTCCGCCGTCGGCATCCAGCACCACCGACTGGCCTTGCGGTTGCTGGAGCAGTGAGGCGCTGAGGGCAACCAGGCACGGCAGGCCTTTGCCACGGGCAAGAATTGCCACATGGGAGGTCGCGCCACCTTCGGCCATGCACAGCCCGGCGACGCCTTGCTGGCTCAGTTGCAGCAAATCGGAAGGGGTCAGTTCATGCGCGGCGACGATAGCGCCGGCCGGCACGTCGTAGTGCCAGTCCTGACCGAGCAAGGCGCGCAGCACCCGTTGCTTGAGGTCGCGCAGGTCGTTGGCGCGTTCGGCCAGCAGTGGGTTGCCGAGCTGTTGCAACACCTCGCATTGCACCTCGATCGACTGGCTCCAGGCGTGGGTGGCGGCGCTGCCCTGATCGATCGACTGGATGGCCGCTTCCAGCAGCGCCGGATCTTCGAGCAGCGCCAGGTGGGCGGCGAAAATCTGTTCCTCTTCGGTGTGTTTGTGCTTTTTGGCGTGGGACAGGGTTTCGCGGATTTCGCTGCGAACCAGCTCCAGCGCACGGTCGAGGGCTTGCAGTTGTTCTTCGGCGTTATGCTTGCCGGTGTCTTCCGGCAGGTGGATGGCGGCCAGTTGGAATAGCGGGCCGCCGACCAGGCCCGGCGCAGCACAGACACCATTGAGTACGCCGGCTTCGGTGGGGCGGGTGCGTTGGGCAATTGGTGTCGGTGCGGCCGCGTGGCTGTCGTCGTTGACCGCGGTGGACAAGGCGTTCAACAACGCTTGCAGCGCCGCCTTGGCGTCCGCGCCCTTGCAACTGACTTGAACCTCGTCCTGCTCGCCAATCCCCAGGCCCATCAGCCCGATCAGGCTGTCGCACGACGCCGATTTACCGGCGAAATGCAGCTGCGATTTGCTGTTGAACAGGTGCGCGGTCTGGCGGATCAGCGCTGCTGGCCGTGCATGCAGGCCGCCGCGATGGATGATGCGAATGTGCCCGTGAACCTCGGCACCTGAGCTGTCCGCCTCGGCCTGTGCGCTGTGGGTGGTTCTTGGCACGATGTGCAGCAACGGCTCGCCGACCTTGACCGATTTGAGGGTGATCGGCAGCACCTGAAAGTCTTCGCTGTTGGTCAGGATCAACAGACTGATCAGGCTTGTGCAGCCTTGCGCGACCTGGTCCAGATCAAAGCGCAGCAGTGCCTGGCCATTGCTGACGCGGGTGCCTTCCTTGACCAGCATCGAGAACCCTTCGCCCTGCAACTCGACAGTGTCCAGCCCCAAATGCAGCAGCAGCTCGGCGCCGTTGTCGGCGCGCAGGGTCACGGCATGGCCGGTGCGGGCGACATGCACCACCACCCCGGCACACGGTGCGTGCAGGGTGTTGTTCAGCGGGTCGATGGCGATCCCGTCGCCCATGGCGCCGCTGGCGAACACCGGGTCCGGAACCTTGGCGAGTGTGAGCACCGGGCCGCTGAGCGGGGCGCTGAGGGTCAGGTCTTTATTGTTGTTATGCATGGCGCGGTACTCGATTCGGGCGTGTTAGTGGGTGCGGGTCACTTTGCTCAAGTGACGCGGCTGGTCCGGGTCCATGCCACGGGCGACCGCGAGGCCGGCCGCCATGACGTAAAAGCTCTGGATGGCGAGAATCGGGTCCAGCGCCGGGTGCTCGGCGCGGCTTAGCGTCAGGTCGCGTTCGCTGACGTCATCCGGGGCGGCCAGCAACACGCGGGCACCGCGTTGACGCATCTCGGCGGCGAGGCTCAGCAAGCCAGCCTGTTCGGCGCCGCGCGGGGCGAACACCAGCAGGGGGTAGTTGTCGTCGATCAGTGCCATTGGCCCGTGTTTGACTTCGGCGCTGCTGAAGGCTTCGGCCTGGATCGCCGAGGTTTCCTTGAGTTTCAGTGCTGCTTCCTGGGCGATGGCAAACCCTGCGCCACGACCAATCACCATCAAGCGTTGGCAGTCACGCAGTACGTCGACCGCCAGGCTCCAGTCCTGCGTGGCGGCGTCGCGCAATCCTTCTGGCAACGCGAGGCCGGCTTGCAGCAATTCGGCATCCTGTTTCCAGTGGGCGATCAGCCGCGCGCTGGCGCTGAGGGTGGCGATGAAACTCTTGGTCGCGGCGACGCTGCTTTCGGTACCGGCGCACAGCGGCAGGCTGAATTCACAGGCGGCCTCCAGTGGCGAGTTCTCGGCATTGACCATCGAAATGCTCAGGGCGCCCCGTTTGCGCAGCAGACGCAGGCTGTTGATCAGATCCGGACTTTGCCCGGACTGCGAGAACGCGAATACCGCCTGACCGCTGACCTTCAGCGGCGCTTGCTGCATGGTCACCACCGACATCGGCAGCGATGCCACCGGAATACCCACGTGCTGCATGGTCAGGTAGGCGAAGTAGCTGGCGGCGTGATCGGAACTGCCGCGTGCAACCGTCATCGCCACTTGCGGCGGCTGACGGTTCAAGCGCCCGGCGATCTCGATCATCTGCGGATCCAGTTGCTGCAACTGAGCGTCGACCGCCTTGTACGAGGACAGCGCCTCTTCAAGCATTTTTGAAGTCAATGTCTTCTCCTTCGACCATTACGGCGGTCAGTGTGAGTGAGCGATCCAGACGCACGCAGTCAGCCCAGGCGCCGGGTTGCAGGCGGCCGCGCTCCTGGATGCCAAGATAATCGGCGGGGAATTGCGACAGCCGTTGCGAGGCCTCGGCCAGTGGCAGGCCGATCTTCACCAGGTTGCGCAGCGCCTGATCCATGGTCAGGGTGCTGCCGGCCAGCGTGCCGTCGGGCAGGCGCACGCCGCCCAGGCATTTGGTCACGGTGTGGCTGCCAAGCTTGTATTCGCCGTCCGGCATGCCGGCGGCGGCGGTGGAATCGGTGACGCAATACAGGCACGGGATCGAGCGCAGGGCTACGCGGATGGCGCCGGGATGCACGTGCAGCAGGTCGGGAATCAGCTCGGCGTATTTGGCGTGGGCCAGTGCCGCGCCGACGATTCCCGGTTCGCGGTGATGCAGCGGGCTCATGGCGTTATAAAGGTGGGTGAAACTGCTGGCGCCGGCCTCAAGTGCTGCAACGCCTTCTTCGTAGCTGCCCAGGGTATGGCCGATCTGCATGCGAATGCCGCGATCGCTGAGGGCGCGAATCAGTTTGTCGTGACCGGCAATTTCCGGGGCAATGGTGATCACCCGGATCGGTGCCAGTGCCAGGTAGGCTTCGACTTCGGCCATCAGCGCGGTGTGGGCGAAGTTCGGTTGCGCACCGAGTTTGCCGGGGTTGATGTACGGCCCTTCCAAATGCACGCCGAGTACCCGGGCGCAGCCTTTCGGGCGTTGTTCGCAGAATTCGCCAACCTCGGCCAGCACCCGGGAAATTTCTTCTGGTGGCGCGGTCATGGTGGTGGCCAGCAGCGAGGTGGTGCCGAAACGCACGTGGGTTTTGGTGATGGTGTCGAAGGCCGGCGTGCCTTCCATGATGTCCTTGCCGCCACCGCCGTGGACGTGCAGGTCGATGAAACCCGGCAGCAGGTAAGGCAGGTCGTTGTCCGCCGGGTCGCACAGCTGACCTTCGATGCGCACGATCTTGCCGTGTTCATGGATCAACCGGCCGCGGATCCAGCCTTGGGCGGTGAGGATGTTGTCTTCGGACATCAGTGGTTCTCCGGCTTCAATGACACAGGGCTTAGCGACGCAGCTCTGCGACAAAGTCGTAGTAGTCGTTGCGGCAATAGGTGTCGGTGACTTCGATCGGGGTGTTGTCTTCGAGGTAACCGACCCGGGTCATCAGCAGCATGGCGGTGCCGGGGGCGATGCCGACCAGCGCGGCGAATTCGTCCGAGGCGTTGATCGCCTGAATGTGTTGCAGGGCGCGCACCACCGGTTTGCCGATGCCGTCGAGGTATTCGTAAAGCGAATCCCCAACCGCTTGCGGCTGGGCAATGATCGAGGCGGGCAGGGTGCTCATCTCGATGGCCATCACGGTGTCGTCGGCTTTACGCAGGCGCTTGAGGCGCGCGACCTTGTCGTAGGGCGAGAGCGCGAGGCGGATCAGTTCTTCGTGGGTCGGCTGGGTGATTTCCCGCTCCAGCCATTGCGAACTCGGCACGAAACCTTTGAGGCGGAGCATTTCGCTGAAGCCGGACAGCCGGGACAACGGTTGTTCGAGACGCGGGGTGATGAAGGTGCCGGAGCCTTGGCTGCGACGGATCAGGCCTTGTTCGAACAGCACTTCCAGTGCCTTGCGGGCGGTCACGCGGGAGATGTTCAGCATTTCGCTGAGATTGCGTTCCGACGGCAATGCCTGCTCGGCTTTCCACTGGCCGGCATGGATTGCTGCTTCCAGGTTGCGCGCCAGTTGCAGGTACAACGGCGTTGGCTGGGTGTCGTCAGGGCGCAGGGCCAGGATGTGGTTCATGGGTGCAGGTCCGATGGGGAGAGTGGAGTGTTGTTGCCCCGGTTATGGCGCAAAGCTAATACCACTTAAATACCATGTCAACGCCAGTGGTTTGCTCGGGGCGAGCCAAAGCGTACTGTGCTGGAGGGCGCGGCAGTATTGGGTTTTAAGTGGTATTAGGGGAGGGGAATGCAGCAGCGGAAATCGCAGTCTGCGTCAGTGCCCGTGGTGTGAAGTGGTATTCACGCGAGGGGGCTGGTCACGGCGACACTTTTTTTAATTTATTTTCAATTTTTCAGGCACCGCCGCCCTTGTGGCGAGGGAGCTTGCTCCCGCTCGAGCGCGAAGCGGTCGCAATTTCGCTAACGCGTTCTAACTGACAGATCTCAGTCGCAGGTTTTACGACTGCTTCGCAGCCGAGCGGGAGCAAGCTCCCTCGCCACAGGTATTGGGGTGTTTGAGGGCTATGGGCGGATTTCGATCATCGTGCCGTCTTTGACCAGGCCCCAGACTTCGCGCATGTCGACGTTGCGCATGCCGATGCAGCCGTCGGTCCAGTCCAGGGTGTGGAACAGCTCTTCAGGGTTTTCTTCAGTGTCCGGGGTGCCATGGATCATGATCATGCCACCGGGCTGCACACCTTCGCGGCGCGAGCGGACGGAATCGCTGATGTTCGGGTAGGAAATGTGCATGGCCAGGTTGAAGCGGTCGCTGACCTTGCGCCAGTCCAGCCAATACAAACCTTCTGGCGTGCGCCGATCACCCTCCATCAGTTTCGGGCCCTTGGGGTTTTTGCCCAGCGAGATGCGATAGGTCCGCAGTGGCTTGCCGTCATTGATCAGCTGCAACTGATGGGCAGATTTGAGTACCAACACTTTTTCGATGACTTTGCCGTCCAGGGTTTCCGTGGTGGCAGCTTGGGAAACCATGACAAACGACAGACAGAACAACGCAAGCAACCAGCGCATTAAAACGATATCCCTGAGAGTACGGTGTACTTTTATAGTTTAAGTGATCGCAGGCTGAGCAAGCGGAGGAATTGATTCGGAGCGCACAGGAAAATGTTCTACCCGGCGGTCAGCGAAGAAGCATTCTAGGGTACGGCCGACTGTGCGGAAAGCCAGCTCCGACCACGGGATGTCGGCTTCATCGAAAAGCCTCACTTCCAGGCTTTCTTCGCCCGCGGCAAAGTCCAGGTCCGTCAGTTCAGCGCGAAAGAATACGTGCACCTGGCTGATGTGTGGCACATCGATCAGCGTATAGATGTTCAGGTTGCGCACCCGTGCACACGCTTCTTCGGCGGTTTCGCGAATGGCCGCCTGTTCGATGGTTTCACCGTTTTCCATGAAGCCGGCCGGCAAGGTCCAGTAACCGCGGCGCGGCTCGATGGCGCGCCGGCACAACAGCACCTGAGTGCCCCAGGTTGGCAGGCAGCCAGCGACAATATTCGGGTTTTGGTAATGGATGGTCTGGCACCGGTCGCAGACGTACCGCAGGCGCGAGTCGCCTTCGGGAATGCGTTGGGTGACCGGGTTACCGCACTGGCTGCAGAATTTCATGCTGGGCTTCCGAAAATGCTGCGCCTATCTTGGCGCGCGGTGGTGTCTGTCGGCAAGTTGTCGTTTAGCGACATGCCATGGTTCAGGGGGTTGGGCGGTCGATGTGTTTGGTGCATGATGCAAGGTAGCTAACAAATCGAGAGCACTCATGCTGGATGAGCTACTGCATCGGGTAAGCAACCACACGCCGCGCACGCTGGAAACCGACCTGCGTTTTCCGGAGGCCGCGGTCCTGGTGCCTATCACCCGCAGTGATGAACCGGAGCTGGTTCTGACCCTGCGTGCCAGCGGGCTCTCGACCCACGGCGGCGAAGTGGCCTTCCCCGGCGGGCGACGCGATCCGGAAGACCCGGACCTGATTTTCACCGCGTTGCGTGAAGCCGAAGAAGAAATCGGCCTGCCACCCGGCCTGGTGGAAGTCATCGGCCCGTTGAGCCCGTTGATTTCCCTGCACGGGATCAAGGTCACGCCTTACGTCGGGGTGATTCCGGACTTCGTCGAGTACCGGGCCAACGATGCCGAAATTGCCGCGGTGTTCAGCGTACCGCTGGAATTCTTCCGCAAGGACCCGCGTGAACACACGCACCGTATCGATTACCAGGGCCGCAGCTGGTATGTGCCGAGCTACCGTTTCGGCGAATACAAGATCTGGGGCCTGACCGCGATCATGATCGTCGAGCTGATCAACCTGCTCTATGACGCGCAGATCAGCCTGCATCAACCACCGAAAAGCTTTATCAATATTTGATGCCATCGCGCGTATGGCGTGAACCCTGCTTTGCAAGTGAGCCTGCCTGGCCTTGAGGACAATAAGATGAAATACCGCCTGGGCGACGCCCGCGTCGAAACCCACCCGCAGAGCTGGGTCGCACCGAATGCCGTGCTGGTGGGCAAGGTCAAGCTGGAAGAGGGCGCCAACGTCTGGTTCAACGCGGTGTTGCGCGGTGACAACGAGCTGATCCTGATCGGCAAGAACAGTAATGTGCAGGACGGTACGGTGATGCACACCGACATGGGCTATCCGTTGACCATCGGCACCGGCGTGACCATCGGCCACAACGCCATGCTGCACGGCTGCACGGTGGGCGATTACAGCCTGATCGGTATCAACGCGGTGATCCTCAACGGCGCGAAAATCGGCAAGAACTGCATTATCGGCGCCAATTCGCTGATCGGTGAAGGCAAGGAAATCCCTGACGGTTCGCTGGTCATGGGCTCGCCGGGCAAAGTAGTGCGTGAACTGACCGAGCCGCAGAAGAAAATGCTCGAAGCCAGCGCCGCCCACTATGTGCATAACTCGCAGCGCTATGCTCGCGATCTGGTCGAGCAGGAACAATGAACGACAACGAAAGACCTGTTCGCTCACCGTGCGTGAACATTTGCGCACTGGATGAGGACGATATCTGCACTGGCTGCCAACGCACGGTGGAGGAGATCACCCGCTGGAGCCGCATGGACAACGACGAACGCCGCAAGGTGCTGGGGTTGTGTCATGAGCGGGCCAAATCCAGTGGGTTGCTTTGGATGATTGGGGCAAAACCGGGCAATTGAGCTGTACTTTGAAAGTGCTGCGCACTTTATCGCGAGCAGGCTCGCTCCCACACTTGATCGATGTTGCCGCATTGTTGTGATCGACGCTGAGTTAATGTGGGAGCGAGCCTGCTCGCGAAGAGGCCGTCACGGGCAATACCTCACTTGGCCCAACCCCATCCCCTAACGTACCCTGTGCACAAAATTGACAGGTATCCACGCGCGCCATGTTCTTCCTGATCGCCTACATCAGCAGTGTCGTGCTGATCAACTACGCCTTTTCCACTGCCCCGCACCTGGACATCATCTGGTCGGCCTGGGGTGGTCTGATATTTGTGCTGCGCGACATGGTGCAAACCCGTTTCGGTCACGGCGCGCTCGTCGCGATGCTGGCGGCGCTGGCGTTGTCCTACCTCACCTCCGATCCCTCCATCGCCCTGGCCAGCGCCATTGCCTTCGCCGTTTCGGAGTGCATTGACTGGCTGGTGTTCAGCATTACCAAGCGTCCGTTGCACGACCGTCTGTGGATAAGTTCGGCGCTGAGCATTCCGCTGGATACCTTCATCTTCTTCGGCATGATCGATGCCCTGACGCCGGGTGTGATCCTCACCGCCCTGGGCTCGAAATTCGCCGGCGTGACCATCGTCTGGCTGGCCATGGCCTGGCGTTTGCGCAAGAACGCGCTGGCAAGCTGAGCCAAACCCTCAGGTTCATGTAAAATGCCGCGCTTTCTCCCTAAGGGATGCGCGCCTGGCGCCGCATCCCTCGATGATCCGCTCCTTTGAGGACCTGAGATGACCCGTATCGGAACTCCATTGTCGCCAACCGCGACCCGCGTATTGATGTGTGGCTGTGGTGAGTTGGGCAAGGAAGTGGTGATCGAGCTGCAACGCCTGGGCGTTGAAGTGATTGCCGTGGATCGTTACGCCAACGCGCCGGCGATGCAGGTGGCGCATCGCAGCCACGTGATCAACATGCTCGACGGCGCGGCCCTGCGTGCCGTGATCGAAGCCGAGAAGCCGCACTTCATCGTGCCGGAAATCGAAGCCATCGCCACCGCCACGCTGGTTGAACTGGAAGCCGAAGGCTTCACCGTGATCCCGACCGCTCGCGCCGCGCAGTTGACCATGAACCGTGAAGGCATCCGTCGTCTGGCCGCTGAAGAGCTGGACCTGCCGACCTCGCCGTACCACTTCGCCGATACCTTCGAAGACTACCGCAAGGCGGTCGAGGACCTGGGCTTCCCGTGCGTGGTCAAGCCGGTCATGAGCTCCTCGGGCAAAGGCCAGAGCCTGCTGCGCAGCGTCGATGACGTGCAGAAAGCCTGGGATTACGCGCAGGAAGGCGGTCGTGCCGGTAAAGGTCGGGTGATCATCGAAGGTTTCATCGACTTCGACTACGAAATCACTTTGCTCACCGTTCGCCACATCGGCGGCACCACATTCTGTGCGCCGGTCGGCCATCGTCAGGAGAAGGGTGACTATCAGGAATCCTGGCAGCCGCAAGCGATGAGCCCGATTGCGCTGGCGGAATCCGAGCGCGTGGCCAAAGCCGTGACCGAAGCCCTGGGTGGCCGCGGCCTGTTTGGCGTTGAATTGTTCATCAAGGGTGATCAGGTGTGGTTCAGCGAAGTCTCGCCGCGCCCGCACGACACCGGTCTGGTGACCCTGATTTCTCAGGACCTGTCGCAGTTCGCCTTGCATGCACGGGCGATTCTCGGCCTGCCGATCCCGTTGATCCGTCAGTTCGGCCCGTCGGCGTCGGCAGTGATTCTGGTGGAAGGGCAGTCGACCCAGACCGCTTTCGCCAACCTGGGTGCCGCCCTGGCCGAGCCGGATACGGCGCTGCGTCTGTTCGGCAAGCCGGAAGTCAACGGCCAGCGCCGCATGGGCGTTGCCCTGGCTCGTGACGAGTCGATCGAAGCCGCCCGCGCCAAAGCGACCCGCGCTTCCCAAGCTGTCGTTGTAGAGCTGTAACCGCGTCGCGGCATTCGCGAGCAGGCTCGCTCCCACAGGATTTTCGGTTGGACACGGATAGTGTGTACACCCGAAATCTAATGTGGGAGCGAGCCTGCTCGCGATGCTCTTGCTTCAGGCAACCTGATTCAGGTCGTTATGCCGCGTCTCTTTCAGGCACAGCACCGCGATCAAGCTGATCACCGCTGCCGCTGACACATACCCGCCGACCCAACTCAATCCGCCCATCGCCACCAGCTTCTGTGCGAAGAACGGTGCTGCCGAAGCGCCAACAATGCCGCCCAGGTTGTAGGCCGCCGACGCGCCGGTATAACGCACGCGAGTGGGGAACAGCTCTGGCAGCAGCGCGCCCATCGGGGCGAACGTCACGCCCATCAGAAACAGCTCGATGCACAGGAACAGCGCCACGCCCCAGGTCGTACCGTGGGTCAGCAGCGGTTCCATGGTGAAACCCGAGAGAATCGCCAGTAAGCCGCCAATGATCAGCACCGGTTTGCGCCCGAAACGGTCACTGGCCCACGCTGACAGCGGTGTGGCTGCGGCCATGAACAGCACGGCGAAGCACAGCAGGCCGAGGAAGGTTTCGCGGCTGTAACCCAGGGTCGAAACACCGTAACTCAGGGAAAACACCGTCGAGATGTAAAACAGCGCGTAGCAGACCACCATCGCCACTGCACCCAACAGCATCGGTGCCCAGTATTGGCTGAACAGCTCGACCAGCGGGATCTTCACCCGCTCCTGGCGTGCTATCGCGTTGGCGAAGACCGGCGTTTCATGCAGTTTCAGGCGCACATACAGGCCGACCATCACCAGCACGGCGCTGAGCAGGAACGGAATCCGCCAGCCCCAGGAGCGAAACTGCTCGTCGTTCAGGGTCATCGCCAGGGTCAGAAACAGCCCGTTAGCCGCGAGAAAACCGATAGAAGGGCCGAGTTGCGGGAACATGCCGAACCAGGCGCGTTTGCCCTTTGGTGCATTTTCAGTGGCGAGCAACGCTGCACCGCCCCATTCACCGCCCAGCCCAAGGCCCTGGCCGAAGCGCAACACACAAAGCAGGATCGGTGCCCAGGCGCCAATGCTCTCGTAACCCGGCAGCACACCGATCAGCGTGGTGCAGACGCCCATCAGCAGCAAGGACGCGACCAGGGTGGATTTGCGCCCGATACGATCGCCGAAGTGGCCGAACAGCGCCGAGCCCAAGGGGCGAGCCAGGAACGCGATACCGAAGGTCAGGAAGGCCGAGAGCATCTGGGCGGTGCCAGAGGTCTGCGGAAAGAACACCGGGCCGATCACCAGCGCGGCGGCGGTGGCATAGACGTAGAAGTCGTAGAACTCGATGGCGGTGCCAATAAAACTGGCCGTTGCGACTCGCGTGGTGGAGTTCGTCGGTTGGGCAGGCACAGCGTCGCTGTAAGTGGTGCTGGTAGTCATGCGGTAATCCCTGACAGTCATGTGCTCCTGTGGAGCGAATTATTATGGTCGAACACCCAGGGATGTGGGTTTTACAGCGGTTTCGCTGCCGAACGCAGGCTTGTGGCCTCGCCAGCGGCTACGTGCCAGATCAATACCCGGCTGACGCGGTTGTCTTCGGTTTCAAGGATTTCCAGGCGATACCGCCCGATTTTCAGGCACACCGCGCTGTCTGGAATGGTTTCCAGTGCTTCGGTGACCAGCCCGTTGAGGGTTTTCGGGCCGTCGCTCGGCAGGTGCCAGCCGAGGCTCTTGTTCAGTTCGCGAATCGAGGCTGCACCCTCGATCACCAACCGGCCGTCGGCCTGCGGATGAATGTGCGGGTTGTCGAGGCTGTGCTGGCTTTCGAATTCGCCGACGATTTCTTCGAGAATGTCTTCCAGGGTGACGATGCCTTCTACTTCACCGTATTCGTCGACCACCATGCCCAGGCGGCGCTGCTGCTTGTGAAAGTTCAGCAATTGCAGTTGCAGCGGGGTGCTTTCCGGGACGAAGTAAGGTTCGTGGCACGCCGCCAGCAAGGCTTCTTTGGTCAGGCTGGCGTCGGGCAGCAAATGGCGGATCTGTCGGGTATTGAGTACTGCTTCGACCTGGTTGATATCACTGTGAAACACCGGCAGGCGCGTGCGTTTGTTGGCGCGCAGCTGTTCGATGATTTCCTCGATCGAGTCGTCCAGGTTGATCCCGTCGACTTCGCTGCGCGGCACCAGGATGTCGTTGACGGTGATGTTATCCAGCGCATGAATGCCCGACAGCGCGTGTGGACGGCAGGCCGGGTGTTCGTGGTCGGTGCCGTTGTTCTGCGGTGCCGGTGGCTCGTCTTCGCTTTGCTGAACGACCTTGATCTTGCGTGCGAATGGCTTGAGCAGCAATTGGCTGATGCCGCTGAGCAGCCAGGCAGCCGGGTAGATGATTTTCAGCGGCACGCCGAGCAGGGTGTTGCCCAGCGCCAGAATGGCGTCCGGATAACGGCTGGCGAGGGTGCGTGGCAGGTAATCGGCAAACACCAGCAGCGCAGCCGCGGCGCTCAGGCAGGCCAGCCATGGGCCTTTTTCAGCCCAGCCGAAAATCGCCAGCAGCGTGCTGATGACCACCACCAGCGCGCGGCACAGGGTATTGCAGAGGATCAGGCTGTTGAGCGGGAAGTTGAGTTTCGCCACCGGTTTGTCGCCGGAGCGCGAGGCGGTGCGCTGAGTCAACAGGTGCTGCTGTGCGGCTTCGATGGCGGTGAACAGCCCTGACCATAAGATCAGCAGGGCCAGCACGGCGAGCAGCGGCCCTATGGGCAGGTTATCCATGACGAATACCCGTCAGATGTGCAGGATGAATTCGCGGACCAGCTTGCTGCCGAAATAGGCCAGCATCAGCAGGCAGAAACCGGCGAGGGTCCAGCGAATGGCCTTGTGGCCGCGCCAGCCAAGACGATTGCGGCCCCACAGCAACACGCTGAACACGATCCAGGCCAGGCATGCCAGCAGGGTTTTGTGCACCAGATGCTGGGCGAACAGGTTTTCGACGAACAGCCAGCCAGAGATCAGCGACAGCGACAGCAGGGTCCAGCCGGCCCAGAGAAAGCCGAACAGCAGGCTTTCCATGGTTTGCAGCGGCGGAAAGTTCTTGATCAGGCCGGACGGGTGCTTGTGCTTGAGCTGGTGGTCCTGGACCAACAGCAACAAAGCCTGGAACACCGCGATGGTGAACATGCCATAGGCGAGGATCGACAGCAGGATATGCGCAAGAATCCCCGGTTCTTCGTCGATCACCTGCACGGTGCCCGAGGGTGCGAACTGCGCCAGCAGCACCGTGGTCATCCCTAGCGGGAACAGCAACACCAGCAGGTTTTCCACCGGGATCCGTGAACAGGCCAGCAGCGTCAGCGCGATGACGGCTGCAGCGATCAGGCTGGCGGCACTGAAAAAGTCCAGGCCCAGGCCAGTCGGCGTCATCAGGTGGGTGAGGAGGCTCGCGCTGTGGGCCAGCACGGCGAGGATGCCGAGCGAGACCAGCAGGCGTTTGTTCGCCTTGGCGCCTTGGGCCAGACGAGTGCCTTGATAGAGAGTCGCAGCGGCGTACAAGCAGGCGGCGGCGAGGGTGCTGAGCAAACTGGGTGACAAAGGGAGCATAAATCCTGTTAGGCAAGCCCGAAAGAGGCTGAGTTTGGCATACAACCGACATGACACGAAAGACCACTCAACCAGACGGCGGGTGTGCGCCAGACGCAGTCTTCGCTATAATCCGCGACCTGCCCACGCCGCAGGCTCGCCGAGCACATGTTTTTCACGGTCTGGGCCGCCATTACCTCGGTCTCCATAGGGCCTGAAAGGATCGCGCATGTTTGAAAACTTAACCGACCGTCTCTCGCAGACGCTGCGCCATGTCACCGGCAAGGCCAAGCTGACCGAGGACAATATCAAAGACACCCTGCGCGAAGTGCGCATGGCGTTGCTCGAAGCCGACGTCGCCTTGCCTGTGGTCAAAGACTTCGTCAACTCGGTCAAGGAGCGCGCTGTCGGCACCGAGGTGTCGCGCAGCCTGACGCCGGGCCAGGCCTTCGTGAAGATCGTCCAGGCCGAACTCGAAAGCCTGATGGGCGCGGCCAACGAAGACTTGAACCTGAGCGCCGTGCCGCCAGCCGTCATTTTGATGGCCGGTCTGCAAGGTGCCGGTAAAACCACCACCGCTGGCAAACTGGCGCGCTTCCTTAAAGAGCGCAAGAAGAAGTCGGTCATGGTGGTGTCGGCGGACGTTTACCGCCCGGCCGCGATCAAGCAGCTGGAAACCCTGGCCAACGACATCGGCGTGACGTTCTTCCCGTCCGACCTGAGCCAGAAGCCGGTCGACATCGCTGAAGCGGCTATTAAAGAAGCACGACTGAAATTCATCGACGTGGTCATCGTCGACACCGCCGGTCGCCTGCACATCGACGAAGAGATGATGGGCGAGATCAAGGCCCTGCACGCCGCGATCAAACCGGTCGAAACGCTGTTCGTGGTCGACGCCATGACCGGCCAGGACGCCGCCATCACGGCCAAGGCCTTTGGCGACGCGCTGCCGCTGACCGGCGTGATCCTGACCAAGGTCGACGGTGACGCCCGTGGCGGTGCCGCGCTGTCGGTACGTGCGATCACTGGCAAGCCGATCAAGTTCATCGGTATGGGCGAGAAGACCGAAGCCCTCGAACCGTTCCACCCGGAGCGGATCGCCTCGCGCATCCTCGGCATGGGCGACGTGCTCAGCCTGATCGAACAGGCTGAAGCAACCCTCGACAAAGACAAGGCCGACAAGCTGGCCAAGAAGCTGAAGAAGGGCAAAGGCTTCGACCTCGAAGACTTCCGGGATCAGCTGCAACAGATGAAGAACATGGGCGGCCTCGGCGGGCTCATGGACAAACTGCCGAACATCGGCGGGGTCAATCTGGCGCAAATGGGTAATGCCCAGGGTGCGGCAGAGAAACAATTCAAGCAGATGGAAGCCATCATCAACTCCATGACCCCGGCCGAGCGCCGCGACCCTGAGCTGATCAGCGGTTCGCGCAAGCGTCGGATCGCCATGGGTTCCGGCACCCAGGTGCAGGACATCGGGCGCTTGATCAAGCAGCACAAGCAGATGCAGAAGATGATGAAGAAGTTCTCCGCCAAAGGCGGAATGGCCAAAATGATGCGCGGCATGGGCGGTATGTTGCCCGGCGGCGGCATGCCGAAGATGTAAAAGATTCGCGTCGGCATTCATGTCGGCGCGGCCCCACACGGACGTGGGACCCACAGCAAGCCCGCATTGGCGGGAGCTGACTCGCCGTTGTTCGCAACGGCTCTATAGCAAATCTGGATGGCACACTGACAGGTGCCGGAAAAAGACATTTGCAAAAGTCCGGATATTCCTTAGAATATGCGGCCTTTCGGGCACCTATGCCCGCTGTGCATTTAGATTTGCAGCACCGACTACAGGAACTATGTTCACATGCTAACAATCCGTCTTGCCCTTGGCGGCTCCAAAAAGCGCCCGTTCTACCACTTGACCGTGACCGACAGCCGCAACCCACGCGACGGTTCGCACAAAGAACAAGTTGGTTTCTTCAACCCGATCGCTCGTGGTCAAGAAGTCCGCCTGTCCGTGAACCAAGAGCGCGTAGCCTACTGGCTGAGCGTTGGTGCACAACCTTCTGAGCGCGTTGCTCAGTTGCTGAAGGACGCTTCTAAGGCTGCGGCCTGAGCGATATGAACGCGACGCCAGCAATCGCTGATGATTTGATCGTTATCGGCAAGATTTATTCTATTCATGGCGTTCGCGGCGAAGTGAAGGTCTTTTCCTTTACTGATCCGATTGGAAACCTGTTGGACTACAAAACCTGGACGCTCAAGCGCGAAGGCGATGTACGGCAGGTAGAGCTGGTCAGCGGCCGCGTACAAGGCGGCAAGTTTCTGGTCACAAAGCTCAAAGGTCTCGATGACCGCGAAGAAGCTCGTCTTCTGGCCGGTTTTGAAATCTGCGTGCCGCGTAACCTGTTTCCTGATCTGACCGACGGCGAGTACTACTGGTACCAGCTGGAAGGTTTGAAGGTCATCGACCACCTCGGGCAATTGCTCGGGAAGATCGATCACCTGCTGGAGACTGGCTCGAACGATGTCATGGTGGTCAAGCCTTGCGCTGGCAGCCTGGATGATCGCGAACGCCTGTTGCCCTATACGGAGCAATGCGTGTTGGCCGTCGACCTCGCAGCGGGCGAGATGAAGGTGGATTGGGACGCGGACTTCTAAGCGTGGCTAACTTGCGCGTCGAAGTGATCAGTTTGTTTCCCGAGATGTTTTCCGCCATCAGCGACTACGGCATCACCAGTCGTGCGGTGAAACAGGGGCTCTTGCAGCTGACCTGTTGGAATCCGCGAGACTACACAACGGATCGACATCACACTGTGGATGATCGCCCATTTGGCGGTGGTCCGGGCATGGTGATGAAGATCAAGCCCCTGGAAGATGCTCTGGTTCAGGCCAAGGCAGCAGCCGGGGAGGCGGCGAAGGTAATTTACCTGTCGCCCCAAGGCCGTCAACTGACTCAGTCGGCGGTACGCGAGTTGGCGAATGAGGAAGCATTAATCCTGATTGCCGGCCGCTATGAAGGCATTGACGAGCGTTTTATTGACGCTCATGTCGATGAAGAGTGGTCGATTGGCGACTATGTACTGTCTGGCGGCGAGCTGCCGGCGATGGTCCTGATCGATGCGGTTACACGACTGCTGCCTGGAGCTTTAGGGCATGCGGACTCCGCCGAGGAAGATTCCTTTACGGATGGTCTGCTGGATTGCCCGCACTACACCCGACCTGAGGTGTATGCGGATCAGCGTGTTCCCGACGTGTTGCTGAGTGGCAATCACGCGCATATCCGGCGTTGGCGTTTACAGCAGTCCCTTGGTAGGACCTTTGAACGACGCGCCGATCTTCTGGAAAGCCGCTCGCTTTCTGGAGAAGAGAAGAAGCTGCTCGAGGAATACATCCGCGAGCGGGACGATAGTTAACAACGTATCGATGGTAGATCCGACGATTTACCTTAGGAGCACAGCATGACTAACAAAATCATCCTTGCACTCGAAGCAGAGCAGATGACCAAAGAGATCCCTACCTTTGCCCCGGGCGACACCATTGTCGTTCAGGTGAAAGTGAAGGAAGGCGACCGTTCGCGTCTGCAAGCGTTCGAAGGCGTAGTAATCGCCAAGCGTAACCGTGGTGTGAACAGTGCTTTCACTGTTCGTAAAATCTCCAACGGTGTTGGCGTAGAACGTACTTTCCAGACCTACAGCCCGCAAATCGACAGCATGGCTGTCAAGCGTCGCGGTGACGTACGTAAAGCCAAGCTGTACTACCTGCGTGACCTGTCGGGTAAAGCAGCTCGCATCAAGGAAAAACTGGTTTAAGTCCAGCTTCCGATGCAGAAAAAAGCAGCCTACGGGCTGCTTTTTTGTTGCCCGTGATTTATTCATCTTCCTGAAAGTGCAATGGTTTCGCGAGCGGCCATGCTATGAAAGACTGTTCGCCACCTTCCCGTTGTTGCCTGTCTTGCTTGAGCTTTTATGCCTGCCATCGACCATCCATTGATAGACCAGTTTCTCGACGCCCTATGGTTGGAGAAAGGCTTGTCCGATAACACCCGTGACGCCTATCGCAGCGACCTGGCCCTGTTCAACGGCTGGTTGCAGGAGAAGGGCCTGGAACTGCTCAATGCCGGGCGCGAGCTGATCCTCGATCATCTGGCCTGGCGCCTCGAGCAAAACTACAAGCCCCGATCTACTGCGCGGTTTCTTTCGGGTGTGCGTGGGTTCTATCGCTATTTGCTGCGTGAAAAGCTGATTGCTGTCGACCCGACACTGCGTGTCGATATGCCGCAACTTGGTCGGCCGTTGCCCAAGTCGTTGTCGGAAGCGGACGTGGAAGCCTTGCTCGCCGCACCGGACCTGAGCGAAGCGATCGGCCAACGCGATCGCGCCATGCTGGAAGTGCTGTATGCCTGCGGCCTGCGGGTTACCGAGCTGATCAGTCTGACGCTGGAGCAGATCAATCTGCGCCAGGGCGTACTTCGCGTCATGGGCAAGGGCAGCAAGGAGCGACTGGTGCCGATGGGCGAGGAGGCGATTGTCTGGGTCGAGCGCTACCTGCGTGACGGGCGTAGCGAATTGCTGGGGGGGCGGCCCAGCGATGTGCTGTTTCCGAGTCTGCGTGGCGAGCAGATGACCCGCCAGACATTCTGGCATCGCATCAAGCACCAGGCCAAAGTCGCCGGGATCGGCAAGTCCCTGTCGCCGCACACCTTGCGCCACGCCTTCGCCACTCATCTGCTCAACCATGGCGCCGATTTGCGAGTGGTGCAGATGTTGCTCGGCCATAGCGACCTCTCGACCACCCAGATCTACACCCACGTCGCTCGCGCCCGTTTGCAGGACCTGCACGCCAAACACCACCCACGCGGTTGAACATATCTCTGTAGCAGCTGGCGCAGCCTGCGTTCGACTGCGCAGCAGTCGTCAATTCTGTATCCGGGGTTTGACTGAAACACCGCGGCGTCTGATTTCACGACTGCTTCGCAGCCGAACGCCGCCTTCGGCAGCTGCTACAAGAGCGGTTCTGCGCGGATTGGCAAATGTGTGACTTGCGTCAGGCGCATTCGGCCCCACGGGCCTTATGTGATAGGCTTTGCTGGTTTGCACGATGGGCGGTTATGACCCGATGTTTCAGTATCGGCGTTTCAGTCGACCCATTTGCCCGCCTTCAGGAGTCCCCATGCGTCTGACCCAGATTTTCGCCGCCGCAGCCATTGCGTTGGTCAGCACCTTTGCCATCGCCGATGATGCGGCTGATAAAGCCATCCGTAAAAGCCTGGAAACCCTCCAGCTCGACACCCCGATCGAGTCCATCAGTGCCAGTCCGTTGGCCGGTCTCTACGAAGTCAAACTCAAGGGTAGCCGCGTGCTGTACGCGAGCGCCGACGGCCAGTACATCGTTCAGGGCTACGTGTTCCAGCTCAAGGACGGCAAACCGGTCAACCTGACCGAGAAGGCCGAGCGTCTGGGTATCTCCAAGCTGATCAACGGTATTCCGGTTGCTGAAACCGTGGTTTACCCGGCAATTGGCGAAACCAAGACCCACATCACCGTATTCACCGACACCACCTGCCCGTACTGCCACAAATTGCACGCCGAAGTGCCTGCATTGAACAAAATGGGCATCGAAGTGCGTTATGTTGCTTTCCCGCGCCAGGGCCTCGGCTCGCCGGGTGATGAGCAACTGCAAGCCGTGTGGTGCTCTGCTGACAAAAAAGCGGCGATGGACAAAATGGTCGATGGCAAGGAAATCAAGGCGGCCAAATGCGCCAACCCGGTTTCCAAGCAGTTCGCCCTGGGCCAGTCGATCGGCGTGAACGGTACACCGGCTATCGTTTTGGCTGACGGCCAAGTGATTCCGGGCTACCAGCCAGCACCACAAGTCGCCAAACTGGCACTGAGTGCGAAATAATCCTGCGTCGTCACGGTAAGCCTTTGACGATCATGGAGCGGCGACAGCAGTCGGCGTTCCATTAATAGAGAGCCGCACGCTGTGCGGCTGTTTTCCACGGCCGGCCTTGAGTCGGCCGTTTTATGGGGAGTTCACAGTGAAACCGGTCAAAGTAGGCATCTGTGGGTTAGGGACCGTCGGTGGCGGTACCTTCAACGTACTTCAGCGCAACGCCGAGGAAATTGCTCGTCGTGCCGGGCGTGGAATCGAAGTGGCACAAATTGCCATGCGCACGCCAAAGCCTCAGTTCCAGACGACCGGTATTGCGATTACCAACGATGTCTTCGAAGTGGCCACGAACCCTGAGATCGACATCGTTATAGAGCTGATGGGCGGCTACACCGTTGCCCGCGAGCTGGTACTCAAAGCCATCGAGAATGGCAAGCATGTGGTCACCGCGAACAAGGCACTGATTGCCGTTCACGGTAATGAAATTTTCGCCAAGGCCCGCGAGAAAGGCGTGATCGTCGCGTTCGAAGCCGCGGTAGCCGGTGGCATTCCGGTGATCAAGGCGATCCGCGAAGGCCTGTCGGCCAACCGCATCAACTGGGTCGCCGGGATCATCAACGGCACCGGCAACTTCATCCTCACCGAAATGCGTGAGAAAGGCCGGACCTTCGAAGACGTACTCGCCGAGGCACAAGCCCTGGGTTACGCCGAAGCCGATCCGACGTTCGACGTCGAAGGCATCGATGCGGCGCACAAGCTGACGATCCTGGCGTCCATCGCGTTCGGCATCCCGCTGCAATTCGACAAGGCCTACACCGAAGGCATCACCAAGCTGACCACCGCTGACGTGAATTACGCCGAAGCGCTGGGCTATCGCATCAAGCACCTGGGCGTGGCGCGTAGCACCGCTGCCGGCATCGAACTGCGTGTGCACCCGACGTTGATCCCGGCCGATCGCCTGATCGCCAACGTCAACGGCGTGATGAACGCGGTGATGGTCAACGGCGACGCCGCTGGTTCGACCCTGTTCTACGGGGCGGGCGCCGGTATGGAACCGACCGCTTCGTCGGTGATCGCCGACCTGGTGGATGTGGTTCGCGCCATGACCAGCGACCCGGAAAACCGCGTACCGCACCTGGCTTTCCAGCCGGATTCGCTGTCGGCCCACCCGATCCTGCCGATCGAAGCCTGCGAAAGCGCCTACTACCTGCGCATCCAGGCCAAGGATCATCCGGGCGTACTGGCTCAGGTCGCGAGCATTCTGTCGCAGCGTGGCATCAACATCGAATCGATCATGCAAAAGGAAGCCGAAGAACACGACGGCCTGGTGCCAATGATCCTGCTGACCCACCGTGTGCAGGAACAGCGCATGAACGATGCGATCGCCGCCCTCGAGGCCCTGGCAGACGTGGTCGGTCCGGTGGTGCGGATCCGCGTCGAGCACCTGAACTAAGTCGTTATTGTTCACCGGGCTCGTGCGCGAGCCCGGGTTTGCGAACTCTGAATTGTGGAGCCAGTCATGCGTTATATCAGTACCCGCGGCCAGGCACCGGCCCTGAATTTCGAAGACGTGCTGCTGGCCGGTCTGGCCAGTGACGGCGGCCTGTACGTGCCGGAAAACCTGCCACGTTTCACCCAGGAAGAAATCGCTTCCTGGGCCGGCCTGCCATATCACGAGCTGGCTTTCCGGGTGATGCGCCCGTTTGTCACCGGCAGCATCCCGGATGCCGACTTCAAGAAAATCCTCGAAGAAACGTACGGCGTGTTCTCTCACAGCGCCGTGGCACCGTTGCGTCAGCTGAACAGCAACGAATGGGTGCTGGAGCTGTTTCATGGCCCGACCCTGGCGTTCAAGGACTTCGCCCTGCAATTGCTCGGTCGTCTGCTCGACTACGTGCTGGAAAAGCGCGGTGAGCGTGTGGTCATCGTTGGCGCTACCTCGGGCGATACCGGTTCGGCCGCCATCGAAGGCTGCAAGCACTGCGAAAACGTCGACATCTTCATCCTGCACCCGCACAACCGCGTGTCCGAAGTGCAGCGTCGGCAGATGACCACCATCTTTGGTGAAAACATCCACAACATTGCCATCGAAGGCAACTTCGATGACTGCCAGGAAATGGTCAAGGCGAGCTTCGCCGACCAGAGCTTCCTCAAAGGCACGCGTCTGGTGGCAGTGAACTCGATCAACTGGGCGCGGATCATGGCCCAGATCGTCTACTACTTCCACGCAGCCCTGCAGTTGGGCGGTCCGGCGCGCTCGGTGTCGTTCTCGGTGCCAACCGGTAACTTCGGTGACATCTTTGCGGGCTACCTGGCACGTAACATGGGTTTGCCGATCAACCAGTTGATCGTCGCCACCAACCGCAACGACATCCTGCACCGCTTCATGAGCGGCAATCAGTACGTCAAGGAAACCCTGCACGCCACACTGTCGCCATCGATGGACATCATGGTCTCGTCGAACTTCGAGCGCCTGCTGTTCGACCTGCACGGTCGCAATGGTGCCGCGATTGCCGGCCTGATGGATACCTTCAAGCAAGGTGGCGGTTTCAGCGTCGAGCAAGAGCGCTGGACCGAAGCGCGCAAACTGTTCGACTCGCTGGCCGTGGATGACGCGCAAACCTGCGAGACCATCGCTGAAGTCTTCGCACAAACCGGTGAGCTGCTCGATCCGCATACCGCCATCGGCGTCAAGGCTGCCCGTGAGTGCCGTCGTAGCCTGGATATTCCGATGGTGATTCTGGGAACGGCCCATCCGGTCAAATTCCCTGAAGCCGTCGAAAAAGCCGGCGTAGGAAAAGCGCTTGAACTGCCTGCCCATCTTTCTGATTTGTTTGAGCGAGATGAGCGCTGCACGGTTCTGCCAAATGACCTGAAAGCCGTGCAGGCCTTTGTCAGTCAGCATGGCAACCGCGGCAAGCCACTCTGACAGGATTTATCTGTCACATTTTGAAGCCCGTCTCCTGACGGGCTTTCTCATTTCTGCATGGCACACTTGTCGTCGTTTCGCCCCTCAAGGATGGGTGAGTGGACGTGAAGGAAGTGGGCATGTGGTTTTTTAATGGATTAAAACCGGCCTTGTGCTGGATGTTTTTATTGAGTGCCATGGGGCCTGGGCATTGTGTATTGGCGGCTCAACTCGGCGCTTTGGACGTAAGGTCTGCCGACAGTCATGACAGTTTCAAGCTTGAGGCTCACGAGCTCGAATGGATTGCCGAGCACCGGCGAGTGATCGTCGCCTCGGTGCAGTTCCCGTTGTACTTGTTCAAGGATGAGCACGGTCAATGGAGCGGTCTGAACAACGACATTCTCCAGCGTCTTTCGCGGATGACCGGGCTGGAGTTTGTTCATGAAGAGTCATTCTCGACCGAACACCTGCTCGGATTGCTGGAAAGTGGCAGGGCAGACATGAACACGACACTGGCGGTGAACGATGAACGCAAAGGCTTTCTGGATTTCAGCCATGCCTTTGGCGGGGCTGGCTGGGTGTTCGTCGGGCGGGCCGGAGACGCTTCGGTCGATTCGCTGGAGGATCTTTCAGGCAAGGTTCTGGCGCTGCCGGCCAGGCATGCGCTGGAGGCCGGCATCCGCCGTGACTATCCGCAGATCGAGCTGCGCTCGGTCAAAACCTACGCCGAGGCACGCGCCCTGGTGGAAAGCGGCGAAGCCGACGTCACCATTGAAAATGAAACGGGCGCCCACCTGTACCCTGCAGGCCGGCTGGCGATCGGCCCCAGTATCGAAGGTATGTGGGAGGCCGACCATCTCGCACTGCGCAAAGGGCAGCCACAGTTGTTGAGCATTCTCAACAAGGCGCTCGAGGCTTTTCCTCCGGCGGAGTTGCGGGCGATTCGTTCGAAGTGGCTCAGCGGCGTGGTGCCCGGTCAGCCACCCTCGCTGTGGCAGCGGTTCTACCAGTGGGGTTGCTGGGGAGTATTTTTCGCGAGTCTGTTCGGGCTGATTTCACTGCTGTGGAATCAGCGGCTGAGCATGCAGATCAAGCAGCGACTGAAAGCCGAGCGAGGGCTTGGTGACCAATTGGCGTTCCAGCATGCCTTGATGGATGCCATGCCCGATCCGGTGTTTGTACGGGATCTGGAGGGGCGGTTGATCATGTGCAACAAGAGCTATGAAGAACACTTGTCGACCCGCTTCGACCAGATGCAGGGAAAACGCCTGACAGAAATCGACGTTTTACCTGCTTCGACGGCCGAGCTTCTGCACGCGGAAATCATGGAGCAACTCGGCAGTCGGAAAACCCGATTTACCGAGCGCCAACTGAGGTTCAAAAGTGGTGTGAGGGATGTTTATCAGTGGACGGTGCCGTTTTATAGCGCCGAGGGTTTGCTGCGAGGTGTGGTGGGCGGCTGGACCGATACCCATGGCCGGCGGCGTTATGAGCCTGATTGACGCGGTTGAAACCCACTGTTTTTTTCTTGTCATCTTTCCCATGCATGCTCTGACGACTCAGGGTAAAGCGACATACCGTCAGTCGAGTTCAGAACTTTCTTCTCGGGCCAGTGGTCATTTACCACGCCCTTGGCACTTTGTTTTCGGACTATTGAGTGGTGATCGAGATGGAAAGTATCAGCCTATTGCTGGGTGAGGCATTGAGCCCGTATCAGGTAACACTGACCCCGTCAGGTGCCCATGGCGAATGCCTGGTGACATTGAAGAGTACCGCTGGCGCTATCGTGGTCGAGCGTGAGTTCAATCAGGCGCAGTTCACGGACAAACGGCTGCTGACAGACGTTGTCGACGGTTTGCACCGCGACTTGCTGATCGCCGAGGGACGGCTTGAGCCCAGCGTGATTGCGGCTCTGCGCAATGTTGCGCAAGACAAACGTCTGGCTGGCAGAAGCTGATTTGTTTTTTGCGGGAACCTTCGCGCAATCAGGTTAGTCAGACCCTGTATCAACAAGAGCAGGCATTGTGCTCCGGTGTTTGTCGCTTGTTGTACGGGTCCTTGTAGGCCACGTTTAACCCCGAGTCGTTTCCCCACTTCTCGGGGTTTCTTTTGCCTGGCGTTTGGTCAGCGTGTCTCATTCTGGAAAAACCTCTTGGCATCTTCCAGGTACTCGCTGCGCATTTTCGGGTCGAGCCATTGGGCATAAAACTCGACCAGCCTGGTCTGCCCCGAGCCGCGCAATATTTTGTTGATGTGAGCGATGGCCTGACGGCCCTGCTCGGTATCCGAGCACGCAATATGAGTCGACTGGTACTTGTCCGTGCCGCGAATCGGGAAAAACTCCAGCTCATCGGGCGAGATGCCTTGCTGTTGCGCCTGATAACGAATTTCCGACCAGTACCCCAGCAGGGCGGTCAAACGACCCAGGCGCTGCATTTGCAGCAGACTGCCAAGGGCATCGTTACCGTAATGGGCTGCCAGACTGTTGCTCGGTGCCTGTTGCAGCAGGCGGTCAACGACCTGGCCGTAACTGCGTTCGGCGACCACTCCCAGTTTCTTGTCCTGATGAGCCAGCAAGCGCTCCAGATCGACGCTGTTACCGGTGATGAAGGGTGCAAGTGCTTTGCGGTCAGCATGGCGTATCACAATGCCGTTGCCAGGGACTCGATAAGCCTCGATGGAGTAGACGATCCGTTTTGCCCGTTCCGCGCTCCACAGCAGCGAAGGGTCGCAGGTGAAGCTGGGTTCCAGGAGCATTTGCATGCCGCGTGCGCGGTTGACCTGAAATGTCGTGTGTTGGTACTCGGGCATGCTGGCGATCAATAGCGGTAAATACCGGTCGATCACGCCCTGGTTTTTTTGCGGCCCGTCGACAATCGTCAGCGGCGGCAGATCGCGCAGCAACCAGATCAACGTGTCCTTGGCTTGAGCGGTCGAAGGGATTGCCAGCAGGCATGCTAGCGTTGTGCCGAAACCCAGCACTCGAAGGTACTGCGCCGCGCCTCTGCGAATGGCTGATAACCCTTGCAGTTTAGATAGCCCCATCTGCACGCAGTTGCGCGATCTGTTCCACGTCATAGCCAAGCTCGCTCAACACCTGCACGTTATGTTCACCCAGTTCCGCTCCAACCCATTCGCAAGCGCCCGGTGTTTCCGAGAGTTTCGGCACGATGCCCGGCATCTTGAAGTCTTTTCCATCGGGCAGCTTGGCTTGCAGGAACATTTCCCGCGCAAGAAATTGCGGATCGCTGAACATGTCTTCGGCGCTGAAGATCCGGCTGGCTGGCACTTCGGCCTGGTTCAACTGATCGATCACCGCATCCAGCGGCAACGAACTGACCCAGCGATCAATGACCCCATACAGCTCATCGCGACGGCTATCGCGGCCGTCGTTGCTGGCAAGCGCTGGATCGTTGGCCAGGTCGTCGCGGCCAATGGTCTGCATGAAGCGCTTGAAGATCGCATCGCCATTGGCACCGATCTGCACGTGCTTGCCGTCGGCGCTGGTGTGGATGGAGGAGGGCGTGATGCCGGGCATGATGTTGCCGGTGCGCTCGCGGATAAACCCGAACACATCGAATTCCGGGACCATGCTCTCCATCATGGCGAAGATCGCTTCGTACAAGGCCACGTCCACCACTTGCCCCTGACCACCGTTGACCTCGCGGTGACGCAAGGCCATCAGCGCGCCGATCACGCCCCAGAGCGCGGCAATCGAGTCACCGATGGAAATTCCGGTGCGCACCGGCGGTCGATCCTCGAAGCCGGTGATGTAACGCAAACCACCCATGGACTCGCCTACCGCGCCGAAGCCCGGTTGATCCTTCATCGGCCCGGTTTGGCCAAAGCCGGACAGACGGACCATCACCAGTTTCGGGTTCAGCGCATGCAGCACTTCCCAGCCCAGGCCGAGTTTTTCCAGCACGCCGGGGCGGAAGTTTTCGATCAGGATGTCGGCTTCGCCGAGCAATTGCTTGAGGATTGCCAGGCCGTCGGGGTGCTTGAGGTTCAGCGTCAGGGACTTCTTGTTGCGCGCCTGGACGAACCACCACAGCGAAGTGCCCTCGTAGAGTTTGCGCCACTTGCGCAACGGATCACCGCCGTCCGGAGATTCGATCTTGATCACTTCGGCGCCGAACTCGGCACAAATACGCGAGGCGAAAGGCCCGGCGATCAAAGTACCAAGTTCGATGATTTTCAGGCCGGCAAGGGGTTTGGCAGTGAGCGGCATGGGTAATCCTGTAGGACAAAGACTGAATCAATACAGCGTTTTAGCATAGCCCGAGCCGCATCGCCCACGCTTGATGGCGGTCATGATTCGTTGATTGACCCGGCATCGGTTAGACTTGCCGCCTTTCCTCGTATCAAGAAGCCCGTTCATGGCCCAGCCGTCCACGACTTACAAGTTTGAACTGAACCTTACCGACCTCGACCGCAGCGTGTACGAGAGCGTCAAGCAGACCATCGCCCGCCACCCTTCGGAAACCGAAGAGCGCATGACCGTGCGGCTGTTGGCCTACGCCCTCTGGTACAACGAGCAGCTGTCCTTTGGCCGTGGTCTGTCAGAAGTGGATGAGCCAGCCCTGTGGGAAAAGAGCCTGGATGACCGCGTGCTGCACTGGATCGAAGTCGGCCAGCCAGACGCCGATCGCCTGACCTGGTGCTCGCGTCGTACCGAACGCACCAGCCTGTTGGCCTATGGCAGCTTGCGCGTCTGGGAAGGCAAAGTGGTGCCTGCGGTAAAAAACCTGAAAAACGTCAACATTGCCGCGGTGCCTCAGGAAGTCCTGGAAACCCTGGCCAAGGACATGCCCCGCGTTATCAAATGGGACGTGATGATCAGCGAAGGGACGATCTTCGTCACCGACGACCGTGGTCAACACGAAGTCCAGCTGCAATGGTTGGCCGGCGAGCGCGGCTGATTTTTCGCCGCAGGATCGCATCACCCGGTTTTATCCTACGTATTCAAGAGAAGCACCTGTCACCCCATGCGCATTGAACCTCGCCTATTGCCCGACACCCTGCCATTCCTCGGTGATATTCCACCCCTGCTGACCCGTTTATACGCGGCGCGGGGCGTGCAGTCGGAGGCGGAACTGGACAAGAGCCTGGCGCGCTTGATCCCTTATCAACAGCTCAAGGGCATTGAGGCGGCGGTGGACTTGCTGGTGGTGGCGCTGGAGCAGCGTCAGCGGATTCTGATCGTTGGCGACTTCGATGCCGATGGTGCTACCGCGAGCACCGTTGGCCTGTTGGGACTGCGTCTGCTCGGCGCGGCTCACGTCGATTATCTGGTGCCCAACCGCTTTGAATACGGCTACGGCCTGACCCCGGAAATCGTCGCGGTGGCGTTGCAGCGCGAGCCACAACTGCTGATCACCGTGGACAACGGCATATCCAGCGTCGAGGGCGTGGCGGCGGCGAAAAAGGCCGGGCTCAAGGTGCTGGTCACCGATCACCACTTGCCCGGTGACGAGCTGCCGTTGGCCGATGCCATCGTCAATCCGAACCAGCCCGGTTGTGAGTTCCCGAGCAAGGCACTGGCCGGGGTCGGGGTGATTTTCTATGTGCTGATGGCGTTGCGTGCACGCTTGCGTAGCCTGGGCTGGTACGAGAGCAGGCCGCAGCCGAACATCGGTGAGTTGCTGGATCTGGTGGCGCTGGGCAGCGTCGCCGACGTGGTGCCACTGGATGCCAACAACCGGATCCTGGTGCATCAGGGCCTGGAGCGGATTCGCGCCGGCCGGGCTCGGCCGGGCATCAAGGCGATTCTCGAAGTGGCCAAGCGTGATCACTCGCGCATCACCTCGACCGACTTGGGGTTCATCCTTGGTCCGCGCCTGAACGCGGCGGGGCGTCTGGACGACATGAGCCTGGGCATCGAATGCCTGCTCACCGAAGACGTGGCGCTGGCCCGTGAGATGGCCGCGCAACTCGACGGCATGAATCAGGATCGCAAATCCATCGAGCAGGGCATGCAGCGCGAAGCGTTGGCCCAGCTCAAGGACTTGCCGCTGGAGTCGATGCCGTTTGGCTTGTGTCTGTTCGATCCCGAGTGGCACCAGGGTGTCATCGGGATCCTTGCTTCGCGTATGAAAGAGCGCTATTTCCGTCCGACCATCGCCTTTGCCGATGCAGGTGACGGCATGCTCAAGGGCTCGGGGCGTTCCGTGCAGGGCTTTCACATTCGTGACGCCTTGAGTGTGGTGGCGGCGCAACATCCGACACTGATCACCAAGTACGGTGGTCACGCCATGGCGGCGGGCCTGACGTTACCGGAAGCGAATTTTCCATTGTTCGCCGAGGCCTTCGACGCTGAAGTTCGCCGGCAAATGCGTGAAGAGGACCTGACCGGGCGATTGCTGTCGGACGGTACCCTGGCGGTCGAAGAGTTTCACCTGGAACTGGCCCGCGCCCTGCGCCATGCCGGTCCCTGGGGCCAACACTTCCCGGAGCCGCTGTTTCACGGAGTGTTCCAGTTGGTCGAGCAGCGCGTGGTCGGTGAACGCCACCTCAAGGTGGTGCTGAAAAGCGAATGCGGTTCGGTGAAACTCGACGGTATTGCGTTTGGCATCGACCGCGACGTCTGGCCGAACCCGACCATTCGCTGGGTCGAGCTGGCCTACAAGCTCGACGTCAACGAGTTCCGCGGCCAGGAAACCGTCCAGCTGATGATTGCCCACATCGAACCGCGCTGAGCCCGGTTCCAGCAGAAATTTCAATGGGGCCTTTGTGGCGAGGGAGCGTGCTCCCGCCGGCCGGTCCGCGCTCGGGCGCAGCAGTCGTAAAACCATTCACCGACATGCGTCAGGCAAAACGCATTTGGGGCCGCTCCGCGCCCCAGCGGGAGCAAGCTCCCTCGCCACAGGTTTGATGTTGTACTCAGACTATGCGCTTTCATTTCTTGAACCCTCCCTGATCCGCCGATGTCGTCTAGGCTCTAATCACTGCTTGATTGGCCTTGTGACGTTTTGTCCATTTTTTTTACCCGCGGGGGCGGGTGCCGCATCCTTTCCTGTCACTCGTCGACTATTCAAACAGAACCCTGGAGCCTGCCCACTGATTTGAGAGGTGCCCCATGAGTCTGCTGCTTGAACCGTATACCCTTCGTCAATTGACCCTGCTCAACCGCATCGCGGTGTCGCCGATGTGCCAATACTCCAGCGTCGATGGACTGGCCAATGACTGGCACCTGGTCCACCTCGGTAGCCGTGCCGTGGGCGGGGCCGGACTGGTTTTTACCGAAGCCACGGCAGTCACCGCAGAGGGGCGGATCACCGCTCAGGACCTGGGCCTGTGGAACGACGAACAGATCGAACCACTGCAACGCATCACCCGCTTTATCACCGCCCAAGGCGCCGTTGCCGGTATTCAACTGGCCCATGCCGGACGCAAGGCCAGCACTCACCGGCCGTGGCTGGGCAAACATGGCAGTGTCAAACCGGCGGATGGCGGCTGGACGCCGGTCGGCCCCTCGCCGATCGCCTTCGACCCTCAGCACACGCCCCCCACACCACTGACCGAGGCGCAGATCGCCGAGGTGATTCAGGCGTTCGTCGAGTCGGCCAAGCGTGCACTGACCGCAGGCTTCAAAGTGGTTGAAGTGCACGCGGCTCATGGCTATCTGCTGCATCAGTTTCTGTCGCCGTTGAGCAATCAGCGCCGTGATCAGTACGGCGGGTCTTTCGAAAACCGCATTCGGCTGGTCCTGGAAGTGACCGAGGCGGTACGCGCGGTCTGGCCTGAAGAGTTGCCCTTGTTCGTTCGCGTATCGGCCACCGATTGGGTCGAAGATGGCTGGAACCCGGATGAAACCGTGGAGTTGGCGCGGCGCTTGAAAGCGTTGGGGGTCGATCTGATCGACGTGTCGTCCGGCGGCACTGCGGCGAACGCGGAGATCCCGACCGGGCCGGGTTATCAGACACGGTTTGCCGAGCGCGTGCGCAAGGAGTCAGGGATTGCCACCGGCACTGTCGGATTGATCACTGAACCGGCACAGGCAGAACATATTTTGCGCACCTGCCAGGCCGACATCATCCTGCTGGCTCGTGAGCTATTACGTGACCCGTACTGGCCGTTGCACGCCGACGATGACCTGGGCGGACGCAAGGCCATCTGGCCGGCGCAGTACCAACGGGCAACGAGCCGCGATCAGCCGATCCATGAGTCGGATTTACGTGACTGATCCGTACGGTGCAAGCCAATAAAAAAACGCCGCTTTCCCATTGAGGGACAAGCGGCGTTTTTTCTTCAGTGAACAGCACCGCGTGGGCGGTGGGCCTTGTGCGTCGCACGAGAGCACGCAAAGGCTCTCGCGACGACAAAGGGTCGGGTTTACTGATCCAGTTTGGTGCTCGAAGTGACCGCCTTACTCAAGCCCTTTGTGTTGTGATCGCCTGGCGTGGTGGCTGAGATCGCAGTGGCCTTGGTCAGGCCGTGCGTGGTTTTGGCATGTGCAATCCCGGACGTAGCCACGCCGTGGCCTTTATGGGCATTACGAGCGAGGCCAGTGTGATGGCCTTTGATGCCGTGGTCCCTGACTGCGCGCCCGTCATGATCGGTTTCCTGACCTTCCTTAAGACCGCTTAGGCCATGGTCCCTGACCGCTCGGCCGTCATGATCGGCTTCTTTACCTTCAGCACGGCCATTGTCGCCAGCTTCAGCAGAATGACCTTCTGCGCGGCCGCCATTGCCGATGCCACCACCGTGACCTGCGCCGTTACCAGCACCGCCAGCACCACCGCCACCACCAGCACCGCTACCGCCACCGTGGCTTCCCCCGTCTTTTGCATAAGCAAAGCTCGTGGGGAGTAAAGGCGCAGCAGCCAGCATCATTACGCATGACATCACAGCGAGAAGGTTCGATTTTTTTAAAAGCATGATTGCTTCCATCGATCAGGGTAGGTTTGTGTGAAATAGGACGCCTATCCCTGTCTATAGTTCTGAGGCTCCCGACAGAAGGCACTACGACAAGGGGATTACGGATATGACGACTCGTTCAGTTGTAGCTTTTTTGACAAGCATCACACTTTTGTGTGGCTCAACGGCTCTGTACGCAGATCCTGGCAATGGGAACGGCAACCCGCACGGTAACGGGCACAAAGGCAACAAATCCCAGAACTATCAGCAGGGGGGTGGATACGGAGGCCCGCAAGTCGACGTAGGCGGTGTTCGAATCATCGTCGGCAACAGTCGTGATTATTGGTCGCCTGGTCCAGCGCTACCGCCTGGCATTCAAAAGAAGATTGCCCAAGGAAAACCTCTGCCACCAGGAATCGCCAAAAAGCTGGACGGCAGGATGCTGGAAAGGCTGCCTCGCTATGAGGGCTATGAATGGCAGCAAGTCGGTACAGACCTGATCCTGGTGACCCTCGCAACCGGACTTATTTATCAGGTCTTGCATAACGTGGTGGACTGATTTTCCGGCTGCAAGCCCCGGATCCAGGGCGCTCCCACATTGGATTTGGGTGCACACAAAATCAGTGTTCACTCCGCTCAAATGTGGGAGCGAGCCGGCTCCGGGCGGCGATCCGACGATGGGGCCGGCTCGGAATCCACTTACCTCAAGAGGCCGCCCAATCCGGGTACTTGCGCTTGTCCGGCGCAGGCGGGAAATACTGATACAGCCAGGTCTCGCTCAACGTCCGGTCATGAGTGCGGATGAACAACCGCAGTTCTACCGGCGCCACGCTGTCATCGGTTGGGACCCAGTCGAAGGTGATTCGATAGCCTTTGATGTCATCCAGCGCCAGCACATTGAAATCCTTGACCTGGCCGCTCGACGCCGTGACCACCGGTTCGATGCCGGTGCCTTCAGGCAAGCGATCCAGTCCGCCGCCGGTAAAATCGACCGCAAAACGCCGCGCCCAGACTTTCGGATAGTGCTCGCCGGGGGCCCAGCCTTCGACGAAACCGCCCATGCCCGAACGCGTGGCATTGACCCGCGCCAGCGGCGTGCCAACGGGTGGCAGGGCGCTCCAGTAGAGCTTGTAGCCGTAGTTCAGCGAGTCGCCTGCAGCCACCGGTTTTTTCGGGGTCCAGAAGGCCACGATGTTATCCAGGGTTTCGCCGGTGGTCGGGATTTCCAACAAATCGACAGAGCCTTCGCCCCAGGCGGTAGTCGGCTCGACCCACAGGCTCGGGCGCTTGCTGTACCAATCGACGGTGTCCTGATAACTGTCGAACTCATGGTCGGTCTGCACCAGTCCAAAGCCTTTCGGGTCCGTGTCGGCAAAGGCGTTGAACTGCAGGGTCGCCGGGTTATTCAGCGGGCGGCAGATCCACTCGCCATTGCCACGCCACATGGCCAGCCGATCCGAGTCGTGGATCTGCGGGTGAAGGGTGTCGCACATGCGCCGCTCATGAGTGCCGCAACTGAACATGCTGGTCATCGGCGCGATGCCGAGTTGCTCGATGGCCGTGCGCGCGTTGACGTGCGCGTCGATGGCCATCACCACCTGATTGGCCTGGCAATCGATGTCAAAGCGGTAGGCGCCGGTGGCACTTGGCGAGTCGAGCAGGGCATAGACCACGAAGCGGGTGCTGTCCTTGTCCGGGGTTTCAAACCAGAACTTGGTGAAGTCCGGAAACTCTTCGCGTTTCTTCGCATAGGTGTCGATCGCCAGGCCGCGGGCCGACAAACCGTACTGGCCAGTGTTATCCACAGCCCGAAAGTAGCTGGCGCCGAGGAACGACACCACGTCATGTTTATCCAGTTCCGGGGCCTTGAACAGCTTGAACCCGGCAAAGCCCAGGTCGCCCTTGAGCTGCGCGGTATCGACGCCGCTGTTCTGGTAATTGAACAGGGACGGGTGGAAATGCACTTCCCGCGCCTGACGGGTCTTGGGGTCGACGCTGTACATGCGCACCGGTTGTTTGAAACCCATGCCAACATGGAAGAACTGCACGTCGAGTTGCCCGTTCAAGTCATTCCACAGCGAATGTCTGGCGTCGTACTGAATCGCGTTGAACTGCTGCGGCGTCATGTTCGCCAGCGTCGGCGGCAACACCTGCTTGGTGTCGGCATAACCACTGCTGGCCAGTTGCTTGGCTTGGGCCTGCAACGCCTCGAAGTCGAAGGTCTGGGCCTCGCCATCAGCCGTCCCGGCCCAGGCCCGCGCGGCCAACAATCCAGTGGCCGAAAGGCCGGTGTAGGCAGCGATGGCCATGGAGGCTTTGAGCAAATTCCTGCGGTGCATAGGACAACCTGTGGTGGACGATCCCGCGGCGTTCCTGGCTGCGATTCGGATCAAAATGTGAGGTTCGGACAAGCCTTCGGCCAAACGCGTCGGATTCTAAACAGATGCCCAATAAGATAAAGCGTTCGAAATAACTCGAAAATGGTGAGTGTGCGCTTGATGGAAAATTCCCACAGGCCGTGCCAGGGCTGCGTGTTACTCGCAACGCCAGGCGTGCAACTGCATGAGCGGGTCTCCCGAGGAGATTCAGCTGTCATTCAAGCCGACATAGTGTTTCAAATAAGTGTTTTCATTTATTTGACTAATTACTCTAAAAACAGCTCGCAAACGTTTTTTTGTTCCTATTCTTAGGCTCATGACCGGTCTTTGCCCTTGAGACCGGTGAACGTTCAGCCGGACTCACGCAAGTGCCATACATGGTTGAAACAGGAACAGGGCGATGAGGTATCTGAAGTTTCAGTTCACGTGCAGAGGGACATCGTCCATGGAAAAAGCGCAAGGCGTCATCGGGTTTTTAGGGGTTTTCTCAGGCTTGAGCCTCTCGCGAAGGTCGCGCCGGCTCAGCTCGGAGGAGGTGAAACTCGTCGAGCAGTATCGAGCGTTATCGGAGAACGACCGCATTGCAATGCGCTATCTGGCGGATGCGATGCACCGTGTTTCGCGGTTTTGATACTTTGGTGTCTCCATCAGGTGGGCCGATGCCCACCACTGGAGTCATTGCTGAAGGTGTCAGTCAGAGGCAGGTCGCACCCGGTTGCGGCACTTCTCCACGTTCGGCCAGGCGCGCCAGCACACCGAGGCTTTCAGCATCTTGCCTGGTTGCGGCTTCCTGATAACACGCCAGACCCCGAGGCATGTCGGGTTTGCCCCAGGTGTCGCCGGTGTAGTGGAAACCCAGGACTGCGTAGAGTTGCGCCGAGTCGAGTTTCCTGACGCCCCGAATCAGCGTTTCTTTAGCCTTTGGTAGATCCTGGCAAGGACCGCTGTACGATGGGTCGCCACGATCACAATAGAACGACGCGAGCATCATGGTTGCCAGCTCATCGTTGTCTGCGTGTCTCAGCAGCAGCTTTTCGATCAGCGCTGGCTCCATCTCCGGTGACATTTCGGAGTAGTTCAAGGCAATGGCCCGCGTCGCCCCTGCGACGGAACCTTGTTCGGCGGCATGCAAGTCGATTTGCTGGGCCAGGACGAAGAAGTACTGGGTCAGTGGAAACTCCTCCCTCGAGCCGTAGCCTTCATAGATCGAGGCTTTGCGTACTTCGCGCTCCAGCGGTGTTTCGTTGGCAGGCACGTGCTCATTGAGCAAGCCTTCGACCGACCACTGTTCAATTTGCACCAGGTTCCAGCAGGTGTTTTTCTCAAATACGAAGGCCTGCAAGACATTGCCCAGTTCGTCGTGGACCGCCAACGTGACCTCATCGACCCAGAAGGTTTTCAAGCCGGCCTTGGCCTGCGCTTGGGGATCGAGCAGTGCCAGGGCATCGGGTTTCAAATCGAATAACTTGCGGCGGATCACGACCGGGTAGGACTTTTCGTCGTAAGCAGGGAGTTGTTCCGTCACTGGCGTGGCAGTGTAGGTTTTTTGCAGCTCGGGGCTGACGGAAAAGGCTTTGACGAAGGTCGGCAAATCCTCGGACGGGCAGGTTGGTTCAACGGCGTTGTTTGCATTCACCCACGTGCACCATAAGCATAGAAGGGTGAGTGACAGGTATTTGAGAAAGGCGTGACTGTTCATTGAGGATCCATCGCTCTTAAACGGGAAGTTACTGACTGTCTTGATCGCAATAGATCATCGAACCCAACGGGCTGTTGAGTGTTTTGATCGAGGTAGACATCTTGGATGTTACAGCTGGTCATGCCCCAGAATTGCTCTTCCAGGGTCATGGCGATACAGGTGTTGGCAGTGAGTGCCAGCAGGGCAAACGAGCCGAAAATGGAAAAAACGGTACGACGGGGCATTCACGCGTCCTTGCGAGGAGAGTCAAAGAGGATGTTGATCCAATCAAGCGCTTGTCAGTACGCAATAATGTTCGTGGATGATGTTTAAGTCACTCTCAAATTGCTCGGTCAGTGCGGCTCTCTTCAGCCTTGGCATGGGCTTGGTTGGGGAGAGATAGGGGAGATAGGGGAGGGAGAAGACCCGTTACTGGCTGCATCCTTGCAGCCAGTTCCGAAGGGTCGATGTTACGCATTGTTCAATGCGGCTCCCGATCAAGTCGCAGTGAGTCAGGCGCGGATATCTCGATCATATCCACAACGAGTTTGTTATCGAGTTCAAACCCGGTGCCTGAAGGCCCTGTGTAGCGTCGATACTATTTCAGCGTTACATCAATCATCGGAGGAATGTAGCCATAGTCATATTCGGCCACCACGAAAGTCTGCTGCCCTTTCACCTTGATGCCCACTGTCGGCGCTTCAGTGCCGCCGACCCGGTACTGCATTCCGGTGTCGCTTTCCTTTGTGGGTACGGTGTCGATGAACGAAGTCACCAGGCCGTTAGGCATCACGTAATGTGAATAGGTTTGAAATGGCTGGGAAGAGGGGTTGCCCAGCACCAGGCCGGAACCGTTCAGTGGCACGTAAGGGCCGAAGAGCGAATCCGCCACGAAACCGTACACCCCGTCCGGACCGGTCACACCGTCGGCATAAGTGAATTTATGGCTGATGGTGAACAAATAGTATTTACCGTCCTGAAACAGGAAGTGTGGACGTTCGGTCTGGTCATTGACGCCTACTGCAGTCAGCAGTGGCGGCAACATTTCCCAGTCGTCGCCATCTTCGTCATTTGCTACGGCGATACCGACACAGGCGGTTTGGAAGCGCGAGTTACCGACATCTTCATAGCCCGGCGGTACGTCGCCGATTTCAGCTTCGCCGACCTTGTGCGAACCACGCTCACCGGCCACGTTGCCCTCAAACAGCATGTACAACTTGCCGTCTTTCGGATCGCGGAACGGCCATGGATCACGGAAGCCCCAGTACGGATTCTGCGCTTCGGTCTGATAGATCTCGCCGTCAGCCTCGAACAGCGATGTAACCTTTTTGAATCCCACCATCTCGACGCCATGCTCGGTAGTGACCACGCGGCCACGCACCTTGACGATCGTGGCGCCCGGCGTGACGGCGGTGTAATACAAATCCACATCGCCCTGGTCGTTCAACAGAATCGGGGAGCCAGCCCATTCACGGGCGGTTGGAGACACACCTTCGGCCATTACGCGACCACCAAACTGCCAGTCTTTACCGGTGCGGGAAAACCAGTAGTACATCTTTGCCCGACCATGACGATCGTTCCAGTCTCGGATGATGTCGTAATTACCGTTCTCGTCGATGTACTCCGGATCATTCGGGTGGCGATCTGCCGTCAAGGTGAAAATGACCGACCAGCCGTTGACAGAAGCCACGTTACCGTCGATATCGCGCAGCGGCATGGTGTCCCAGATGAACACCTCGTTGCTCAATACCGGGAAATCCGCACTGACCAGAGGCTGGGTAGTGGTCGGATCATCCGCGTGAACTTTCAGCGCGTCGGCACGGGTCCACAAGCTGGGCTGGTGGGGAAGCTGACCAAGTTTTTCAGTGTTGCTTTTCATAGGGAGTACCTCATCCATGAATTTATTTAAATGAATCTTCGTTAATGACTGTATATCCATACAGTGACTTCACTGTAAGTCAGTGCATTTTCAAGATCAAGAAAAAATTCCAATTTTTTGGATTTGTAGGTTTTTTGTTGCTAGCTGATACGTTTCATCAGGTGTTTTTTTGCACAAAAAAGGCCTACCTCTCGGTAAGCCTCTGGTCGTCCGCTGTGCGGCTTGATGTGGTTTTGAAGTGAAAAGATCTTTTTGGACCGTTACGCAGCCCAACGGTGGGCACGCTCCGCTCGGCACAAACCAGTGCGCAATTTCTGATCTGTTTATTCTTTCCCCAAAGCCTCGGTCGGAGGCTACGTTGCCTTGCGTCGCTGCCTACACCTGCGCCAGAATCCGCCGGCTTGTGCGTCTTGGGCCTGGCTCCTATTGTTTCCGTGTCGCTGCCCATTCAGCGACCGGGTTTCGCAGCCCGGGTAATCTCTAGACGCACAACGTCCCCGTTCGTGAGCAGGTGTCCTCTATGCCTGTCAGTTCATGTTATGGCGGTTGTGCGTGGGAGACCTTCGGGTCTGCCGGTTCTAGAGTCCCGGTCTGCGAACCCGCGTACAGCTGCCACCTCCCTTTGCTTCGCAGCGAATCGTGGCAGCTCCATGACTCTAGGAGCATCAGCATGTTCAAAGCCACGCCCAATCCACCCGAAACCGATCCGGTTTCTCCCTACGCCTCCCTCGATTCAAAAGAACTCCACGCCGCCGCGCACCGTGCGCTCGACCATTACCTGGTATTGCCCGAGACCAAGCAGTTGTTGGCCGACCGACGCCCCGGCTGCATTTTCGTCATTGCCCCCGACGTCGACAGCGAAACCCTGCTGGCCCACGCCTGCGAAACCCTCGCCTCGGTGAATGCCATGGCCAGCGATCTGGCGTTTGAGCTTGAAGGCCCCAAACGCAATACCGCGCTGGCGATTCAGCAGATGATTTCCCTGGCCGAGTTGGCGGTGAATCGGGCGCTGGATAACTTCGATCAGCCAGAGACTTAGCAGCACCACGGTGTGGCGAGGGAGCTTGCTCCCGCTGGGCTGCGTAGCAGCCCCAAAACCGGCGAATGAGATCCATCTGAAGAATTGTCATTGCCAATATTGGGAGCGCTACGCGCTCCAGCGGGAGCAAGCTCCCTCGCCACACGTGTTTCGTTGCTACTTGAGATGCACCGCTTATAAAACGCAGCGAGCCCTCGGCTATACTCCCCCCCATTTGAACGGCCCCGAGGACTGACTGTGAAGAACTGGACGTTGCGCCAACGCATTTTGGCGAGCTTTGCGGTAATTATCGCCATCATGCTGCTGATGGTCATGGTCTCGTTCTCGAGTCTGCTGAAGATTGAGTCCAGCGAGGAAACGGTTCAGACGGATGCCGTTCCGGGGCTGTATTACAGCTCGATGATTCGCGGCGCCTGGGTCGACACTTACGTCTTGACCCAACGGATCGTTGGCCTCTCGGAACATCGCGACATGAGTGCCGCTGACCTGGAGCTGTACAAGGGCGCCGAGGCGCACCTGAAAGACGAGATGGTCAACTATCGGAAGACGATCTTCACCACTGAGGATCGGGTCGATTTCGAAGCGTTCGAGACTCGTTATCAAACGTACAACCAAGCGTTGGCTAAAGTCGTCGGTCTGTATCAGCAAAAACAATACGAACAGGCTCGTCTGGCGCTGGAGCAGGAATTGACGCCCGCGTGGGTCGATGGCCGCAAGCAGTTGAATGTTGTGATTGATAGCAATCGTGATCAATCCAATGCCTCCACCGATGCCATCCGCCAAGCAGTCACCGCGGCAAAAGTCAGCATGGGCGTGTCTTTGCTGGTGGCGATCATCGCTGCCGGCCTCTGCGGCCTGCTGTTGATGCGCGCGATCATGGCGCCGATGAACCGCATCGTGCAGATCCTCGACATCATGCGCACCGGCGATCTCAGCAGCCGCTTGAACCTTGATCGCAAAGACGAATTCGGCGCGGTGGAAACCGGCTTCAACGACATGATGACCGAGCTGACCTCGCTGGTGTCCCAGGCGCAGCGTTCCTCGGTACAGGTCACCACCTCGGTGACCGAGATCGCCGCCACCTCCAAACAGCAGCAGGCGACCGCCACTGAAACGGCGGCCACCACCACCGAAATTGGCGCCACCTCGCGTGAAATCGCCGCCACCTCGCGGGATCTGGTGCGGACCATGACCGAAGTCTCCACCGCCGCCGATCAGGCCTCGGTGCTGGCCGGTTCCGGTCAGCAGGGGCTGGCGCGGATGGAAGAGACCATGCACTCGGTGATGGGCGCGGCTGATCTGGTCAATGCCAAACTGGCGATCCTCAACGAGAAGGCCGGCAACATCAATCAGGTGGTGGTGACCATCGTCAAGGTCGCGGACCAGACCAACCTGCTGTCGCTGAACGCCGCCATCGAGGCCGAGAAGGCCGGTGAATACGGTCGCGGTTTTGCCGTGGTCGCCACCGAAGTTCGACGTCTGGCAGACCAGACCGCCGTCGCCACCTACGACATCGAGCAGATGGTTCGCGAGATCCAGTCGGCGGTGTCGGCCGGCGTCATGGGCATGGACAAATTCTCTGAAGAAGTACGCCGTGGCATGTCCGAAGTGCAGCAGGTCGGTGAGCAGCTGTCGCAGATCATCCACCAGGTTCAGGCGCTGGCGCCGCGGGTGTTGATGGTCAACGAAGGCATGCAGGCCCAGGCCACGGGCGCCGAACAGATCAACCATGCGCTGGTGCAGTTGGGCGATGCCAGCAGCCAGACGGTCGAGTCCTTGCGTCAGGCCAGTTCCGCCATCGACGAGCTGAGCCAGGTGGCCGTTGGGCTGCGCAGCGGCGTCTCGCGATTCAAAGTCTGATGAGCGAACTCGTGGCGAAACGCGGCGCAGGCATGGCGCCCAGGCAGTCATTGTTTCTGGTGTTTCGTATCGGTGACGAGCGTTATGCATTGCAAGCCATTGAAGTGGCCGAAGTACTGCCGCGCCTGCCGCTCAAACCGATTGCCGGGACGCCTTCATGGGTCGCGGGGGTGTTTGCCTATCGCGGCGCGGTAGTGCCGGTGATCGATGTCGGCGAACTGGCGTTCGGTCAGCCGGCCCAGGCGCGCACCAGCACCCGATTGGTGCTGGTGCATTATCAGCCGGATGACGCCACGCCCGGGCAATTGCTCGGGCTGATTCTCGAGCAGGCCACCGACACCCTGCGTTGCAACCCGGCGGACTTCCAGCCCTATGGCCTGGATAACCGTCAGGCGCCGTATTTGGGGCCGGTGCGTGAAGACGCGCAAGGCCTGCTGCAATGGGTGCGTGTCGCAGACTTGCTGGATGCCCAGGTACGAGCGCTGCTGTTCCCGTCGCCGCCGCTGGACCTGGCGATGCTTGAGGAGCGCCCATGAGCAGTGATCAGCGCTTTTTCGACTTCCTCAAAGAACGTATCGGTCTGGACGTGAACTCCGTCGGCCCAGCGATCATCGAGCGGGCCGTGCGCCAGCGCATGACTGCGCAGCAGGTGAAAACGGCTGATGAGTACTGGTTGCGGCTGCAAGTCTCGGCAGACGAACAACAGGCGTTGATCGAAGGCGTGATCGTCCCGGAAACCTGGTTTTTCCGTTACCCGGAATCCTTTGCCACGCTGGCCAGGCTGGCGCTCAAGCGCCTGGCGGAGATCAAGGGTATGCGCGCGCTGCGGATTCTCAGCCTGCCGTGCTCGACTGGCGAAGAACCGTATTCGATTGCCATGGCGTTATTCGATGGCGGGCTTGCGCCGCACCAGTTCAAGGTCGACGGGGTGGACGTCAGCCCGCTGTCGGTCGAACGGGCCAAGCATGCGCTGTACGGCAAGAACTCCTTTCGTGGGCAGCAAACCGATTTCCGCGAGCGCTACTTCAACGCCGAAGACGACGGTTATCGCGTCAGCGATCGGGTGCGCGAACAGGTGCGTTTGCAGGTGGGCAACCTGCTGGATCCGACCTTGCTGGCCAGTGAGCCAGCCTATGACTTTGTATTTTGTCGCAACCTGCTGATCTATTTCGATCAGCCTACCCAGAAGCAGGTTCTGGAAGTGCTCAAGCGCCTGACTCACGTGGACGGCGTGCTGTTTATCGGCCCGGCCGAAGGCAGTTTGCTCGGCCGCCTGGGGATGCGTTCGATCGGTATCCCACAATCCTTCGCTTTCAGCCGTCACAGCGAGCCTGAACCCGCACCGCCCCCCGTGTTTATTGCACCGCCGCTGCCGGTGAGTTTGCCGCTGCGTAACGTTCCAGCACCGCCGGTGCGCAACCGACCTTTTTCCGCCGTTGTACCTGTGCAACGGGCGAACCTGGAGAAAGCACCGAATACCGATGCCGCCGCGCTGCTGGCAAGCATTGCAAGCCTGGCCAACGAAGGTAAAAGCCTCGAAGCGCGGGCCGCCTGCGAGGAGTACCTGCGCCACCATGAGCCGGTGGCGCAGGTGTTTTACTGGCTGGGGTTGCTCAGCGATGTCGCCGGCAACGTGCTGGAGGCCCAGGGTTTTTATCGCAAGGCGTTGTATTTGCAACCGCAGCATCCCGAAGCACTGATGCACCTGTCGGTGTTACTGGCGTCCCAGGGGGATGCGTCCGGCGCCCGTCGATTGCAGGAACGCGCCGCTCGTAATGAGCGCACCGCTGACAGTGAGCGTAAACGATGACCGGTTCTGTTTCGCTGAACGTAACCCATGAAGATGCCCAGGCTATCGACGACTGCTGGAACCGCATCGGTATCCACGGCGACAAGTCCTGTCCGCTGCTGATCGAACACATTCACTGTCGCAATTGCGCGGTGTATTCCGCTGCGGCGACGCGTTTGCTGGATCGCTATGCCTTGCAGCAGGACGACTGCGCGCAAGCATCCATTGCCGTTGAAACGGATGTGGTCACGCGCTCGCTGTTGATGTTTCGCCTCGGCGAAGAGTGGCTCGCCCTGGCCACCCGCAGCCTGGTGGAGGTGGCGCCGATGCAGGCGATTCATTCGCTGCCGCATCAGCGTTCGCGAGCGCTGCTGGGGGTGGCGAATGTGCGTGGCGCGCTGGTGGCGTGCCTGTCGCTGGTGGAATTGCTCGGGCTGGACGCGACCACCAGTGTCGCCTCTGGCGTGCGGGTCATGCCGCGCATGTTGATCATTGCTGCACACGGCGGCCCGGTGGTGGTGCCGGTGGATGAGGTGGACGGGATTCACGCCATTGATGAGCGGATTCTCGACGCCGCGTCCCGGTCAGGCGAGCAGGCCAGCGCCAAATACACCCGTGGCGTCCTGCAATTCAGAGGTCGCAGCCTGCGCTGGCTGGATGAAGAGCAGGTGTTGTCCGCCGTGACCCGGAGCCTGACATGACCCCCGATCAAATGCGCGACGCGTCATTGCTGGAACTCTTCAGTCTTGAAGCCGAGGCCCAGACCCAGGTGCTCAGCGCCGGGTTGCTGGCGCTGGAACGTGACCCGACCCAGGCCGATCAGCTGGAAGCCTGCATGCGCGCCGCGCATTCGCTCAAGGGCGCAGCGCGGATTGTCGGTGTGGATGCCGGGGTCAGCGTTTCCCATGTGATGGAAGATTGCCTGGTCAGCGCGCAGGAAGGTCGACTTTTTCTGTGCCCCGAACACATTGATGCGCTGCTCCAGGGCACGGACTTGCTGATGCGCATCGCCACGCCAGGCAGTGCCAACGTGGCGCCAGGCGACATCGAAGCCTACGTGGCGCTGATGGGGCGTTTGCTCGATCCCCTGGCGCTTGCAGCACCAGCCGTAGCGCAGCCCTTATTGCCGCCCGAGCCAGCGGCACCGCAAGTCGAGCCACCGGACCTGGTGTCAGAACTCGAGTCGTCGCTGGCGGCCTCGGTCGAGGCGTCGCGTAAAGCCAAGCGCGTGACTGAGGGCGGCGAGCGGGTGTTGCGGGTGACTGCCGAGCGCTTGAACAGCCTGCTCGATCTGTCGAGCAAATCGCTGGTGGAAACCCTGCGTCTCAAGCCTTACCTGGCGACGATGCAGCGTCTCAAACGTACGCAGAGCAACAGTTTGCGAGCCCTGGAAAACCTCAACGTTCACCTCAAGGGGCAAGACCTGAGCCTTGAGGCGCTGGAGGCGCTTGGTGATGCGCGGCGGTTGTTGGCCGAATCGCAACAATTGCTGGCTGAGAAAACCGCTGAGCTTGATGAATTTGCCTGGCAGGCGAGTCAGCGTGCTCAGGTGCTGTATGACACGGCGCTGGCCTGTCGCATGCGGCCGTTTGCCGATGTGCTGACCGGGCAGGCGCGGATGGTTCGCGATCTGGGACGTAGTCTGGGCAAACAAGTGCGGTTGGAAATCGAGGGTGAAAAGACCCACGTCGACCGCGACGTGCTGGAGAAACTCGAAGCGCCGCTGACCCATTTGTTGCGCAATGCCGTGGACCACGGCATCGAAACGCCCGAGCAACGCCAGTTGGCCGGCAAGCCTGCCGAAGGGCTGATTCGCCTGCGCGCGTCCAACCAGGCCGGGCTGCTGTTGCTGGAGTTGAGCGACGATGGTCATGGCGTGGACCTGGAACAAGTGCGCGCCAGTATCGTCGAACGTCAATTGTCGCCGGCCGAGACCGCGGCGCAGTTGAGCGAAGAAGAGCTACTGACGTTCCTCTTCCTGCCGGGCTTCAGCCTGCGCGACAAAGTTACCGAGGTGTCCGGGCGTGGCGTCGGCCTGGATGCGGTTCAGCACATGGTCCGCCAGTTACGCGGCGCCGTGGTGCTGGAGCAGAAGGCCGGTGAGGGCAGTCGTTTCCAGCTCGAGGTGCCGTTGACGTTGTCGGTGGTGCGCAGTCTGGTGGTGGAAGTGGGCGAGGAGGCGTATGCCTTTCCACTGGCGCACATCGAGCGCATGTGCGATTTGGCGTCGGACGAAATCGTCCAGATTGAAGGTCGTCAGCACTTCTGGCACGAAGGTCGACACGTTGGTCTCGTCGCGGCCAGCCAGTTGCTCAACCGCCCGGCGAGTCAGAACAACCCGGCGACACTCAAGGTCGTGGTCATCCGTGACCGCGACACGGTGTACGGCGTGGCTGTCGAGCGCTTTATCGGCGAGCGCACGTTGGTGGTACTGCCGCTGGATGAGCGGCTGGGCAAGGTTCAGGACATTTCTGCCGGCGCCTTGCTCGATGACGGGTCGGTGGTGTTGATCGTCGACGTCGAAGACCTGCTCCGCTCGGTGGACAAACTGCTCAATACCGGTCGCCTGGAGCGGATTGCCCGGCATAGCCAACAGGCCGCCATCGTTGCACGCAAACGTATTCTGGTGGTCGATGACTCACTGACGGTGCGTGAATTGCAACGCAAGCTGCTGCTCAATCGGGGTTATGACGTGGCCGTAGCGGTTGACGGCATGGACGGCTGGAACGCGCTGCGTGCCGAGGATTTCGACCTGCTGATTACCGACATTGATATGCCGCGCATGGACGGGATCGAGCTGGTTTCGCTGTTGCGACGTGATAACCGGCTGCAATCGTTGCCGGTGATGGTGGTGTCCTACAAGGATCGTGAAGAAGACCGTCGTCGTGGACTGGACGCTGGAGCCGACTACTATCTAGCCAAGGCCAGCTTTCATGACGATGCGCTGCTCGATGCAGTGGTTGAGCTCATAGGAGGAGCGCGGACATGAAGATCGCTATCGTCAACGATATGCCCATGGCCGTGGAGGCCCTGCGTCGAGCCTTGGCATTCGAGCCGGCGCACGAGGTGGTCTGGGTCGCCCGCAATGGCGCCGAGGCGGTGCAACGTTGCGCCGAGTTCACCCCCGACCTGATCCTGATGGACTTGATCATGCCGGTCATGGATGGCGTCGAAGCCACGCGCCGGATCATGGCCGAGACCCCATGCGCTATCGTCATCGTCACGGTGGACCGGCAGCAGAATGTCCATCGGGTGTTCGAGGCCATGGGCCACGGCGCGCTGGATGTGGTCGATACCCCGGCCCTCGGCGCGGGCGATCCGAAAGAGGCTGCGGCGCCACTGCTGCGCAAGATCATGAACATCGGCTGGCTGATCGGCGAGCGCGGTAACCGTGTGCAATCGGCGCCGGCCCTTCCTCGTGTTCTCGGGCAACGCCAGAGCCTGGTGGCGATCGGTTCTTCTGCCGGTGGGCCGGCGGCGCTGGAAGTCTTGCTCAAGGCCCTGCCACGCGATTTTGCGCCGGCCATCGTGCTGGTCCAGCACGTTGACCAGGTGTTCGCGGCCGGTATGGCTGAATGGCTCGGCAGCGCCAGCGGTCTGGACGTGCGCCTGGCTCAGGAAGGCGAGCCGCCGCAAAGCGGGACGGTGTTGCTGGCGGGCACCAATCACCACATTCGTTTGTTGAAGAACGGTACGCTGGCCTACACCGCCGAGCCGGTCAACGAGATCTATCGACCCTCGATCGACGTTTTTTTTGAAAGCGTGGCCACTTACTGGAACGGAGATGCAGTCGGTGTGCTGCTGACCGGCATGGGGCGCGATGGCGCCCAGGGACTTAAATCGATGCGCCAGCAAGGCTACTTGACCATTGCTCAGGACCAGCGCAGCAGTGCGGTATATGGCATGCCGAAAGCAGCCGCCGCCCTCGACGCCGCTGTAGAAATTCACCCGTTGGACAAGATAGCGCCACGATTGCTGGAGATCTTTGCAAAATGACTCATCATTGCAGCTGTACTTGCCTTATTCAGGTGCCCGCACATGGATGATTTACAGCTCGACGCCTTTAAAACCGATGAAAATGCCGCGATGGTGCTGCTGGTCGACGACCAGGCGATGATCGGCGAAGCCGTGCGCCGCGGGCTGGCGAACGAGGAGAACATCGACTTCCATTTCTGCGCCGATCCGCACCAGGCCATCGCCCAGGCGATTCGCATCAAGCCGACGGTGATCCTGCAGGACCTGGTCATGCCCGGTCTGGACGGCCTGTCGCTGGTGCGCGAATACCGTAATCACCCGGCGACCAAGGACATTCCGATCATTGTGCTGTCGACCAAGGAAGACCCGCTGATCAAGAGCGCGGCGTTTGCTGCGGGGGCCAACGATTACCTGGTCAAGCTGCCGGACAACATCGAACTGGTCGCGCGCATTCGTTATCACTCGCGCTCCTACATGACCCTGATCCAGCGCGACGCGGCCTACCGGGCGCTGCGGGTCAGTCAACAGCAGTTGCTCGACACCAACCTGGTGCTGCAACGACTGATGAACTCCGACGGCCTGACCGGCCTGTCGAATCGCCGCCATTTCGATGAATACCTCGAGCTGGAATGGCGCCGGGCCATGCGTGACCAGGCGCAACTGTCGCTGTTGATGATCGATGTCGACCATTTCAAGTTGTACAACGACAACTTCGGCCATCTGGAGGGCGACGAAGCCCTGCGCAAAGTCGCCACGGCGATCCGCGATGCCAGCAGCCGGCCATCCGATCTGCCGGCGCGTTATGGCGGTGAAGAGTTCGTCCTGGTATTGCCCAATACCTCACCGGGCGGGGCGCGGCTGGTCGCGGAAAAGCTCCGGCAGACCGTGGCCGGAATGAACATCCCGCATGTTGTTCCGGCCGAAGGTGCGAGCCTGACCATCAGCATCGGCCTCTCGACCATCACCCCGCAGCCGGGCAGTGATTACCGTCAATTGATCTCGGCGGCGGACAAAGGGTTGTACCTGGCGAAGAACAATGGACGCAATCAGGTCGGCATCGAATGAACCAACACGTTCATTCGCCCTAAAGCCGCCAGGCGGGCTGCCGTGACAGCGTGATTACGTTATACTCGCCGGCTTTCAAAAGTTCGCCAACGAGTGCTGCCCGCCATGGAAATCAACCCGATCCTTAACAGTATCAAGGACCTGTCCGAGCGCTCCGAAACTATTCGGGGGTATCTTTGACTACGATCAAAAGCATGAGCGTCTGACCGAAGTCAATCGCGAGCTTGAAGATCCGAATGTCTGGAACAACCCGTCGTACGCTCAGGAGCTGGGCCGCGAGCGGTCCCTGCTGGCGCAGATCGTCGAAACCCTCGACCAGATGCACAGCGGCCTTGCCGACGCCAAAGACCTGCTGTTGATGTCCGCAGAGGAAGAAGACCAGGCCGCCGTCGATGACGTCGCTGCCGAAGTCGAGCGTCTGCGCGAGGCCCTGGAAAAACTCGAATTCCGTCGCATGTTCAGCGGTGAGATGGACGCCAACAACGCCTACCTGGACATCCAGGCCGGCTCCGGCGGTACCGAAGCCCAGGACTGGGCCAACATCCTGCTGCGCATGTACCTGCGCTGGGCGGACAAACGCGGTTTCGACGCGACCATCATGGAACTCTCCGCCGGTGAAGTCGCCGGGATCAAGGGCGCAACCGTGCACATCAAGGGTGAATACGCCTTTGGCTGGCTGCGGACCGAGATCGGCGTGCACCGTCTGGTGCGCAAGAGCCCGTACGACTCCGGTAACCGTCGCCACACCTCGTTCTCGGCCGTGTTCGTGTCGCCGGAAATCGATGACAACATCGAAATCGACATCAACCCGTCGGACCTGCGCATCGACACCTACCGCTCCTCGGGTGCCGGTGGTCAGCACGTAAACACCACCGACTCGGCCGTACGTATCACCCACGTACCGACCAACACCGTGGTCAGCTGCCAGAACGAACGTTCCCAGCACGCCAACAAAGACACCGCGATGAAAATGTTGCGGGCGCGCTTGTACGAGCAGGAAGTGCAGAAACGCAATGCTGCCTCTCAAGCCCTGGAAGACACCAAGTCGGACATCGGCTGGGGTCACCAGATTCGCTCGTATGTGCTCGACCAGTCGCGAATCAAGGATTTGCGTACTAACGTCGAACGCAGCGACTGCGACAAGGTGCTCGACGGCGACATCGACGAATACCTGGTGGCGAGCCTGAAGCAAGGCTTGTAAACCGCCAGTCAAGACCTTAAGTCCCCTGCCATCGGTGGGGGCAACGAACCTGTGATGGAAAATTTAAAGACATGAGCGACCTAGAACTCGATTCGCAAGCCCTGCAACAGGAAGAAAACTCCCTGATCGCCCTGCGCAAGGAAAAGCTTGCTGCCGAGCGCGCCAAGGGCCAGGCCTTCCCCAACGACTTCCGCCGCGACGCCTACTGCGAAGATTTGCAGAAACAGTACGCGGACAAGACCAAGGAAGAGCTGGCAGAGGCTGCGATCCCGGTCAAGGTTGCCGGTCGTCTCATGCTCAACCGTGGCTCGTTCATGGTGATCCAGGACATGTCCGGGCGCATTCAGGTTTACGTCAACCGTAAAACCCTGTCCGAAGAAACCCTGGCCGCCGTGAAAACCTGGGACCTGGGCGACATCATCGCCGCCGAAGGCACCCTGGCCCGTTCCGGCAAGGGCGACCTGTACGTTGAAATGACCAACGTACGTCTGCTGACCAAATCCCTGCGCCCGTTGCCGGACAAGCACCACGGCCTGTCCGACACCGAACAGCGCTATCGCCAGCGTTACGTTGACCTGATCGTCAACGAAGACGTGCGCCAGACCTTCCGCGTGCGTTCGCAAGTGATTGCGCACATTCGCAGCTTCCTGATGAAGCGTGACTTCCTGGAAGTCGAAACGCCGATGCTGCAAACCATTCCGGGCGGTGCGGCGGCCAAGCCGTTCGAGACTCACCACAATGCGCTGGATATGCAGATGTTCTTGCGTATCGCGCCGGAGCTGTACCTCAAGCGTCTGGTGGTAGGTGGTTTCGAGAAAGTGTTCGAGATCAACCGCAACTTCCGTAACGAAGGTGTTTCGACTCGTCACAACCCAGAATTCACCATGTTGGAGTTCTACCAGGCCCACGCCGACTACGAAGACAACATGGACCTGACCGAAGAACTGTTCCGCGAACTGGCGCAGCTGGTTCTGGGCAGCACCGACGTGCCTTACGGCGACAAGGTGTTCCACTTCGGCGAACCGTTCGTGCGTCTCTCGGTGTTCGACTCGATCCTCAAGTACAACCCTGAGCTGACCGCTGACGACCTGACTGACATCGACAAGGCCCGTGCCATCGCCAAGAAGGCCGGCGCCAAAGTGCTGGGCTTCGAAGGTCTGGGCAAGCTGCAGGTAATGATTTTCGAAGAGCTGGTCGAGCACAAGCTGGAGCAGCCGCACTTCATCACCCAGTACCCGTTCGAAGTGTCGCCGCTGGCCCGCCGCAACGACGAGAACCCGAACGTCACCGACCGTTTCGAGCTGTTCATCGGTGGCCGCGAAATCGCCAACGCCTACTCCGAGTTGAACGACGCGGAAGACCAGGCCGAGCGCTTCATGGCCCAGGTGGCCGACAAGGACGCCGGCGACGATGAAGCCATGCACTACGATGCTGACTTCGTACGCGCGCTGGAGTACGGCATGCCGCCGACCGCCGGTGAAGGGATCGGTATCGACCGACTGGTGATGTTGCTGACCAACTCACCGTCGATCCGCGATGTGATCCTGTTCCCGCACATGCGGCCACAAGCGTAAATGTTTCAATTAAAAAGCCGCCTATAACAGGCGGCTTTTTATTGCCTGTCTGGTACAAACGTATCAATTGGTTACTTTTGACGTTAGAGAGGAATATCTGTCGTGAATCGTGCATTGGCTCAAGAAGGAGCAGCTGGCATCGCCACTGCGGTTGCTGAAAGCGTTCAGTATCAGGGACGCAAAGCCAGCCGACAGGGAAGCGAGCAGCGTCGACAGGAAATTCTCGATGCAGCGATGCGCATCGTCGTACGCGACGGTGTTCGTGCGGTACGTCACCGTGCCGTGGCCGCCGAAGCCGGTGTGCCACTGTCGGCGACCACTTACTATTTCAAGGATATCGATGACCTGCTCACCGATACCTTCGCTCAATATGTCGAACGCAGCGCCGCCTACATGGCCAGGTTGTGGGCCAATAACGAAGGCTTGTTGCGCGAGATGGTCGTCAGCGGCGACGGCAGCCCCGAGTGCCGATCACAGTTGGCTGACGATATTGCACGGTTGATGGCGGACTATGTTCACCGGCAATTGATCAACCGCCGCGAGCACTTGATGGCCGAGCAGGCCTTCCGCCAGGAAGCGTTGCTCAACCCGCGCCTGGCGCTGCTGGTGCGCTCGCATCAGCAAATCCTCCTGCAGGGCACCTGCCAGCTTTTTCAGGTATTGGGTTCGCGAGAGCCGCAGCAGGATGCCAAAGTGTTGACGGCGATTATCGGCCGGATGGAATATCAGGGGCTGCTCAACGACGCAGAGCCCGAGGCGGAACAAGAGATGCTCGGCATTCTGACCCGATACATACACCTGGTGCTGGCATCGGTGTAACCCGGTAGGAAGTCAACATTGATCCTGTGGGAGCGAGCCTGCTCGCGAAAGCGATCTGATATTCAGCATATCTGTTGGACGATACTCCGTCTTCGTCGGAACGCCGCCCGGAGCCGGCTCGCTCCCACAGTGTTGCGTTGTAACTGAATGGTACTTACAGCAGGAGTTTCGGGTGGACGAATACCAGCAGACGATACGCACCTTGTCCGATCGCATAGTGCTGGCGCAGACGCCGATTCGGGTACTCGATGCGGTCAAGTGGGATGACAACATCCGCAAGGGTTTCCTCAAGGCCAAAGGCAAGGAAATGCCGGCGGTGGACCGCGACTACTACCTCAACCGGCCACTGTCCTTTGACTCCAGCAAAGTGAAGCTGGAGTTCCAGAACATCGAGCGCGACATCACCCGTCAGCTCGGTCAGTTCAACCCGGTCGGGCAGATCATGCGCCGCATGTGCAAGGAATACCGCATGGTGGTGCGGATGCTCGAAGCGCGTGGCACCGAAGATTTCGGGCTGATCTCCCAGGAGCTTTACGGCGCTGCGTCCGATGCGTTCCACGCCGGCGACCCGACCCTGGCCGACCTTGGCCTGATGATGTCCGACTACCTGAACAACATCGATGGCCGCGGCGACCTCAAGGACGAGCCGAAGATCCTCACCGCCAAAGAGGCTGTGCACTTGCTGCAAACCCGTTTGAACAAGGTCTTTGGCGAAGCCGAGGAAACCATTCGGGTGTTCGAATCCGACGGTATTGTCGCGGATGCGGCGGCCGGTGCCGACTACATCAAGATCCGCGCTGACGCGATGTTCAACGAACGTGACGTGCGCGCCCTGGAAGTCCATGAAGGGCTGGTGCATGTCGGCACCACGCTTAACGGTCTGAATCAGCCGATCTGCACCTTCCTCTCCAAAGGTCCACCGTCGTCGACCGTGACCCAGGAGGGGCTGGCGATCCTGATGGAAATCATCACTTTTGCGTCCTACCCGAGTCGCTTGCGCAAACTGACCAACCGTACCCGGGCGATTCACATGGCCGAGGAGGGCGCGGACTTCTTGCAGATCTTCGAGTTCTTCCGCGCTCAAGGCTTCGAGATGGCTGAAAGCTATAGCAATGCCAGCCGGGTTTTCCGTGGTTCGATACCTGATGGCCTGCCATTCACCAAAGACTTGTCCTACCTCAAGGGCTTTATCATGGTTTACAACTACATTCAGTTGGCCGTGCGTAAAGGCAAGCTTGAGCAGATCCCTTTGCTGTTTTGCGGCAAGACCACCCTGGAAGACATGCGCACCCTGCGTCAGTTGGTGGATGAGGGGCTGGTGGAACCACCCAAGTACTTGCCGGACCAGTTCCGTGACATGAACGCCTTGTCGGCCTGGATGTGTTTCTCCAACTTCCTCAACCACCTGAGCCTGGATCGGATCGAAGCGGATTACTCGAACATTTTGTAATGTCGTCGAGACATTCTCTAAAAAAACAGCCCCTGAATCGTGAGATTCAGGGGCTTTTGTTTAGCCGGATTACCGATCAGGCCGCTTCGATCTTGCTGCGGTTCTGCTTGAGCTTGTTCAGGTACAGCTGGACGTTCTCTTGCTCTGCCTGGGTGGTGAACAAACCCAATTTGCTGCGACGCCAGAGTATGTCCTGAGCACTGGTGGCCCATTCTTCGCTGCACAGGTAATCGACTTCGCGGGTGTAGAGACCGCCACCGAGGTGTTCGCCCATGTCCTTCAGGCTCTGTACACCTTCAAGCAGGCGCCAGGTGCGGCTGCCATAGGTGGTGGCCCAGCGTCGGGCAATTTCCGTCGGCAGCCAGTCGAACTTGTCGCGAATCAACGCGCTCAAGGCCTGTGGCGTGGTCATGTCTTCGCCGCCTGGCAGGGTCGCTTGCGCGGTCCAGCTCGGCTTCATGTCCTTGAAGTACGGTGCCAGCTGCGCCATGGCCGACTCGGCCAGTTTGCGGTAGGTGGTCAGCTTGCCACCGAATACCGACAGCAGCGGAGCTTCTTCTGCGCTGCCAGACAGCGCCAGGGTGTAATCGCGGGTCACGGCCGAAGGATTGTCGGATTCGTCGTTGCACAGCGGACGAACGCCGGAATAGGTGTGCAGGATGTCGCTGCGGCTGATTTGTTTCTTGAAGTGCGCGTTGACCACTTTCAGCAGGTAATCGGTCTCGCCTTCGGTGATGGCGACTTTCGCTGGATCGCCGGTGTACTCGCGGTCCGTGGTACCAATCAGGGTGAATTGATTGAGGTATGGAATGGTGAACACGATGCGCTGGTCTTCGTTCTGCAGGATATGCGCGTGTTCGCCTTCGTACAGCTTCGGCACGATCAGGTGGCTGCCCTGAATCAGACGGATGCCGTAAGGCGATTCCATCTTCAGGTCATCACGAATGAACTTGGCGACCCATGGGCCGGCGGCATTCACCAGCGCCTTGGCGCGGATCGAGAACAGGCGGCCATCGGCACGTTCCAGGTTCAGTTCCCACAGCCCTTTGCTGCGACGGGCGCTGACACAGCGGGTCTGGGTATGAACGTGGGCGCCTTTTTCGCGGGCGGCCATGGCATTGAGCACCACCAGGCGGGCATCGTCGACCCAGCAATCGGAGTATTCGAAGCCTTTGGTGATTTCGCTTTTCAGTGCGCTGTCGGCACCGAACTTCAGGCTTTTGGAGCCAGCGAGTTTTTCCCGTTTGCCGAGATGGTCATAAAGGAACAGGCCTGCGCGGATCATCCACGCCGGGCGCAGGTGCGGACGGTGCGGCAACACGAAGCGCATTGGCTTGACGATATGCGGGGCCTTGGCCAACAGCACTTCACGCTCGGCCAAGGCTTCACGCACGAGGCGGAATTCGTAGTGTTCGAGGTAGCGCAGGCCGCCGTGGATCAGCTTGCTGCTGGCGGACGAAGTATGGCTGGCCAGATCGTCCTTTTCGCAAAGGAACACCGAAAGACCGCGACCGGCGGCATCCGCTGCAATCCCCACACCGTTAATCCCGCCACCAATGACGGCGATATCGTAGACCTCGGCAAGAGGGGGCATGGGCAAGGTTGAAGTGGGCATCGGCTGGCCTCGGGGTACTTTCTATATTTGAATTCGAACATTAATGTTCATTTGCGAAAATAGTAGCGCATAAATCCAGGCACAACCAGCTGGCTTCGATTGAAAATTCTGATCGAAGAGAGGGGAAAGGAAAATTTTCGAACATTACGGTCTTCGGCTGGGCGCGGAACGTATGGTGAATGGGCGGCCGTATTCGCGAGCAAGCTCGCTCCCACAGGGATCGCGCGGACCCTGTGGGAGCGAGCTTGCTCGCGAAGGCGTCGGTACTGACGACGAATATGTCGGGGGGTTAAACCACTTCTAGCCGAATCTTGTGCTGGCTCAGCAGTTGCGCCAGCGCCGGAACTGGCGCGTGGTCGGTCACCAGGCAGTCGATCAGGCTGATCGGCCCCAGGCGGACCATGGCGTTGCGGCCGAACTTGCTTGAGTCTGCTGCCAGCAGGACTTGCCGGGCGTTGGCGATGATCGCCTGGGAAACCCGCACTTCCTGGTAGTCAAAGTCGAGCAGGCTGCCGTCTTCATCGATACCGCTGATGCCGACCAGCGCAAAGTCGACCTTGAACTGGTTGATGAAGTCGACGCAGGCCTGACCGACTACGCCGCCATCACGGCGCACGTTGCCACCGGCCAGCAGGACTTCGAAGTCGTCCTTGGCGCTGAGGATCGAGGCGACGTGCAGGTTGTTGGTGATCACCTTGAGATGGCTGTGATTGAGCAGCGCCCGGGCGATGGATTCGGTGGTGGTGCCGATATTGATGAACAGCGAGGCGTGATCGGGGATTTGTGCGGCGATGGCTTCGGCGATGCGCTGTTTCTCATCGCGCATCTGATCGGCCCGCATGGCGTAGGCGGTGTTTTCGACACTTGAATCGTAAGCGGCGCCGCCGTGATAGCGACGCAACAAATTCACTTCCGCCAATTGATTGATATCGCGGCGGATGGTTTGTGGTGTAACAACAAATAGCTGAGCCATTTCCTCGATGCTGACGTAGCCGCGTTCGCGGACCAGTTCGAGAATTTGCTGCTGACGGGGAGGCAGATTCATAGGGCTTCCTTTGGGCTGCCGTGCAAAATTTGCCCATGATGCCGTACGAATCACCTCCCTACCAGTTACATACCGATACGAATCCGCTACTTGGCTTATTCAGCGCCTTCGTGCGGCTCCCAGTCGCGGGTGCGGCTGACGGCTTTTTTCCAGCCGGCGTAGAGTTTTTCCTTCGCGGTTTCGTCCAGTTGCGGGTCGAACTCGCGCTCGATCACTGCCTTGCCGCGCAGTTCGTCCAGGCTGCCCCAGAAGCCGCAGGCCAGGCCGGCCAGGTAGGCGGCACCGAGTGCAGTGGTTTCACGCATTTGCGGGCGCTCGACCTTGGTGCCGAGGATGTCCGCCTGGAATTGCATCAGGAAGTTGTTCGCGACCGCACCGCCGTCTACGCGCAGAGCCTTGAGTCGTTCGCCGGAGTCGTGCTGCATGGCGTCGAGTACGTCGCGGGTCTGGTAGGCAATCGACTCCAGTGCGGCGCGAATGATGTGATCCACGCGTACGCCGCGAGTCAGGCCGAACAACGCGCCACGGGCATACGGGTCCCAGTACGGAGCGCCGAGGCCGGTGAAGGCCGGTACCAGGTACACGCCATTGCTATCCTTGACCTTGTTAGCGAAGTATTCGGTGTCGTGAGCGTCGTTGATGATCTTCAGCTCGTCGCGCAGCCACTGAACGGTGGAACCGCCGTTGAATACCGCGCCTTCCAGTGCATAGGCGACTTCGCCGCGTGGGCCGCAGGCGATGGTGGTGAGCATGCCGTGCCGGGACTTCACCGCTTTGTCGCCGGTGTTCATCAGCAGGAAGCAGCCGGTGCCGTAGGTGTTTTTCGCCTGGCCCGGTTCAACGCACATCTGGCCGAACAGCGCGGCCTGCTGGTCACCGGCAATACCGCCGATGGCGATGCCGCTTTTGGTGTGGCCATAGATTTCTGACGACGACTTGACCTCCGGGAGCATCTCGCGCGGGATGTCCAGCACCTCGAGCATCTTCGCGTCCCACTCCAGGGTGTGGATGTTGAAGAGCATGGTGCGCGAGGCGTTGGTGTAGTCGGTGACGTGGGTCTTGCCGCCGGTAAATTTCCAGATCAGCCAGCTGTCAACGGTGCCGAACAGCAGCTCGCCTTTGCGTGCGCGTTCGCGGCTGCCTTCGACGTTGTCGAGGATCCACTTGAGTTTGGTGCCGGAGAAGTACGGGTCGGTAACCAGGCCAGTGGTTTCGCTGATGTACTGCTCAAAACCGTCGCGCTTGAGTTGCTGGCAGATTTCGGTGCTGCGGCGGCACTGCCAGACGATTGCGTTGTAGATCGGCCGGCCAGTGGTCTTGTCCCAGACCACAGTGGTTTCACGCTGGTTGGTGATGCCGATGGCCGCTACCTGATCGTGATGCAGGCCGGCTTGCGCTAGGGCTTCGACCATCACGGCGCTTTGGGTCGCGAAGATTTCCATCGGGTCATGTTCGACCCAGCCGGCCTGCGGGTAATGCTGGGCGAATTCACGTTGTGCAGTGCAGACCACGTTGGCGTCACGGTCGAAAATGATCGCCCGGGAGCTGGTCGTGCCCTGATCGAGGGCAATGATGTAGTTCTTATTCTGAGTGTCGGTCATGTCGATTGCCTTGGACGAAATAAGGGAGTGGGTCGGGGCGCGTGCTCAATGGTGGGCAGGATCACGCGCTACCGCTTTCAGGAAATTCGTGCTTTGCCGTCAATGGCCTGTACTGCATCCTTTGTCGCAATTACGGGGCTTGGCAGGTGACGGGCAATCAGCCCGCGATACGCTGCCGCGCCGAGACAAGCACCAACGATCGGTGCAAAAACCGGAATCAGGAAGTACGGAATATCACGGCCGCCAGTGAAGGAAATTTCACCCCAGCCAGCGAAGAAAGTCATCAGTTTAGGACCGAAGTCGCGTGCCGGGTTCATCGCAAAACCGGTCAGCGGGCCCATCGAGCTGCCAATGACGGCGATCAGCAGACCGATCAACAGCGGCGCCAGCGGGCCTTTAGGCAGGCCATTGTTGTCGTCGGTCAGGGACATGATCACGCCCATCAGGATGGCGGTGATGATCACCTCCACCAGAAACGCCTGGGCTGTCGACAGGGCAGGGTTCGGAAACGTGGAGAACACCGAGGCCAGTTCGAGGCTGGCTTGTGTGCCACGAACCATCTGGTGAGTTTGTTCGAAATCGAAGAACAGGTTGCTGTAAAGCGTGTAAACCAACAACGCTGCGCAGAAGGCGCCAGCGACCTGGGAGAAGATGTAGAGCGGCAGCTTACGCTTCTCGAAATCGGCGAAAATGCACAGCGCGATGCTGACGGCCGGGTTCAGGTGAGCGCCGGAAACGCCCGCGGTCAGGTAGATCGCCATGCTGACGCCGATCCCCCAGATGATGCTGATTTCCCATAGCCCAAAGCTGGCACCCGCGACTTTGAGCGCGGCAACGCAGCCTGTACCAAAAAAGATCAATAAGGCAGTACCCAGGAACTCGGCCATGCATTGGCTCGAGAGCGATGGTTGTTGCGATGCAGTTGTCATTGAAAACCTCTTTTTTGTTGTTGTTGGGCGCTCTTCTCGAAATGGTCAGGGCGCGATTTTCACCGAGGCAGGATCCCCATCCTGGTCTCGGCCTACTGCCGGGCACTACGCAGAAACGTTTATTCATTATTCAGATTCGAAAAAATATAGACAAGAAATGCTGATGTCAAAGGTCGAAAGTGAACCATTAGTCATATTTAAACTATTAATCAGGTGAATGATCATTTGGATGGCCCCGGGAAGCGGCTGGACTTTGTGCCGCATTTGGCTGTTCCTGAGGGGGCAGGGGCCGGTAATAGAGCCTTTTGCTCGGTGATGGCCTAGAATCCAGCGCAGTATTTTTCTGCTATCGCCAGGCTTGGAGCTGCCATGACCCCCGCATTGGATCTGTTGAAAAAAGTTCGTGCCGAACATCGCGTGCACAGTTATGAACATGATCCGAAGGCTGCGTCCTACGGTCTGGAGGCAGCGGAAAAGCTCGGGCTGGATCCGGCGCAAGTGTTCAAAACGCTGTTGGCCGCGAGTGAGAAGGGAGAGTTGCTGGTGGCCGTCGTACCGGTCGTCGGAAGTCTGGACTTGAAAGCGCTGGCGCATGCAGCCGGGGTGAAGAAAGTCGAAATGGCTGATCCCGCCGCCGCGCAACGGGCCACCGGTTACTTGCTGGGGGGCATCAGTCCGTTGGGGCAGAAGAAGCGTTTGCGCACGTTCATCGATAACAGTGCGCAGCCTTTCGCGAGCATTTACGTCAGCGCTGGCCGGCGTGGCCTTGAGGTCGAGTTGGCAGCGACGGTGCTGGCCGAGCACACCCAGGCCACATTCGCCGATATCGGCCGGGCCTGACGGCCGCGCTGTATGGTGAAAATCGGCAGGTTCTGTCTCTGGTTGCCGGGTAACAGCTGATGCATGCTCGCCTTCGCCTAAGAAGGAGAACCCTCATGCAGCTAGCGTTTCATCAGGTCGACGCGTTCAGCGACCAACCGTTCAGTGGCAATCCGGCGATGGTCTATCGGCTCGACGCCTGGCTTGCTGATGAGCTGATGCAAAAAATCGCCGCCGAGCACAACCTTGCTGAAACTGCGTTTGTGGTGCGTGAAGCGCAAGGCTGGCGGATCCGCTGGTTCACGCCGACCACCGAAGTGCCGTTGTGCGGCCATGCAACGCTGGCCAGCGCTTATGTGTTGTTCGAGGTCTATAAAGAACCGGTCGAGCGCCTGGACTTCATCAGCAAGTCCGGCCCCTTGAGTGTGAGTCGGGAAGGTGAGCGGCTTTGGCTGGACTTTCCGGCGATTGAACTGCGCGAAGTCGGCGTAACCCTCGATGTAGAGCGGGCGTTGGGCGTGCAGGCAGTTGATGTGCGGGGTTCCAACGAATTGTTTGTGGTGCTGGAGTCGGAGCAGGCGGTGCTCGATTGCCAGCCGGACATGGCCGCGCTGGCGAAGCTGCCTTGGCCTGGCGCGATCGTGACTGCGCCGGGTTCGCGGCATGATTTCGTCTCGCGGTACTTCGCACCGGCCATCGGTATCAACGAAGACCCGGTCACTGGCTCGACTCATTGCAGCCTGATTCCGTACTGGTCGCAGCGTTTGGATAAATCGAGCCTGACGGCGTATCAGTGTTCGGCGCGGGGCGGGGCATTGTTTTGCCGCCTGGAAGGGGCTCGGGTGAAGATTGGGGGTAACGCGACGCTGGTGGCCAGCGGAACCTTGATGCTCGGCTGACGAAGGCCTACTGTGGGAGCGAGCCTGCTCGCGATGGCGGAGTATCAGTCGACATCATCGTTAACTGACGCGCAGCCATCGCGAGCAGGCTCGCTCCCACATTGGTCCGCTGTGTTCAACTGGCAGCGCTGTGCCGACCAACTCCGGACTCTGCCGCTGGAATATGCGCCGCTGTGCTGCCGGTCGCCTGGAACAGCACCAGGTGCTCGGCGGCCACGCGAATGCCGACATCGGCGCCGACCAGGTGATCGGCATGGCTCGGGAAGATCGATTCCAGTTGGCTGCCGGTCGGCAACTGCAGGCGATACAACGTCGATGCACCCAGAAAGGTCTTGCCAACGATCCGTGCCTTCAGTGGGCTGTCGGGCGCGTAAACGATATCGTCCGGGCGCAGCAACACATCCACCGCGCCACCGGCAGGCCAGGTGTACGCACGATTACCGCGCAGTACACCGAGTTCGGTCTGTACCGATTCCGGGGTCTGCAGCTGACCGCGAATGAAATAGCCCTGACCGATAAAGCTCGCCACAAACGGTGTTTGCGGTTCGTGGTAGAGGTTGTAAGGCGTGTCCCACTGCTCCAGTCGACCTTCCTTGAACACGCCAACCTGATCGCTGACGGCAAAGGCTTCTTCCTGGTCGTGAGTCACCAGAATCGCACTGGTACCACGGGCCTTGAGGATCTCCCGGACTTCATGGCTGAGCTTGCGGCGTAGTTCGCCATCGAGGTTGGAGAACGGTTCGTCGAGCAACAGCAGTTGCGGCTCCGGTGCCAGCGCCCGGGCCAGTGCAACACGTTGTTGCTGGCCGCCAGAAAGTTCGTGGGGGAAGCGCTTGCCGAGGTGCTTCAGGTTGACCAACTCAAGCATCTCTTCGGTGACGCGATCCTTCTGTGGATGCTTGCGAATGCCGAAGGCGATGTTCTCGGCCACGCTCAGGTGCGGAAACAGCGCGTAGTCCTGGAACACCATGCCGATCCGGCGTTTCTCCGGCGCGAGGGTGAAACCGGCGCTGGAGATGGTTTCACCGGCCAGCTGGATTTCCCCTTCGTGAACCGGTTCAAAGCCTGCAATCGCCCGCAGCGTGGTGGTCTTGCCGCAGCCGGAAGAGCCGAGCAGGCAACCGATATCACCGGCATTGAGGTGCAGGTTGAGGTTCTGGACGACTCGCTGGTCCTGATAGCCGCAGGCCAGATTACGCACGTTCAGCAGTAATGGATGACTCATGCGTGGTGATATGAAGGCGGAACGAGAAACTCGAGCAGAGCCTTTTGCGCATGCAGGCGGTTCTCGGCCTGATCCCAGGCAACCGAACGCGGGTCGTCGAGCAGGTCGAGGCTGATTTCTTCACCGCGGTGGGCGGGCAGGCAGTGCATGAACAGCACATCCGCGGCGGCCAGATCGAGCAAGGCACGATTAACCTGGAACGGTGCGAACAGCTTGAGGCGCTTGGCGGTTTCTTCTTCTTGGCCCATGGAGGTCCAGACGTCGGTGCTGACCAGATGAGCGCCGCGTACCGCTTCCCGAGGATCGCGGACGATGGTCACCCGATCGCCGGCCTTGGCCACGAACTCAGGGTTTGGTTCATAGCCTTCAGGGCAGGCAACGCGCAACTGGAAGTCGAACTGGATCGCCGCTTCTATATAGCTGTTGCACATGTTGTTGCCGTCGCCGATCCAGGCCACGGTTTTGCCCTGGATCGAGCCGCGATGCTCGAGGAAAGTCTGCATGTCGGCCAGCAACTGACACGGGTGCAAGTCATCGGACAGGCCGTTGATCACGGGCACGCGCGAGTTGGCGGCGAATTCGGTCAGGGTGCTGTGGGCAAAGGTACGGATCATCACCGCATCGAGCATGCGCGACATGACGATGGCGCAGTCGCCGATCGGTTCGCCGCGGCCCAGTTGGGTGTCACGGGGCGACAGGAAGATCGCCTGGCCGCCAAGCTGGATCATGCCGGCCTCAAACGACAGCCGGGTGCGCGTCGAGGATTTCTCGAAGATCATCCCGAGTACGCGATTTTTCAACGGCTCGAACAGTACGCCGCGGTTACGCAGGTCTTTGAGCTCAATGCCTCGACGGATCACGCTGACCAGCTCTTCGGGCGTGCAATCCATCAGGGAGAGAAAGTGCCTTGCGCTCATCATTGACTACCTTTTTGCAACAGACCGCAGATACTCAAAGCCTTGTTTAACTGAAAAACGGGCGAGACCTGCGGCGAAAGCCGCACGGGGCGACGAAATAGGGGAAGACGCGATATTGACATTAAATGTCGCGTCTTACCAATAGGCTACGGTTTTTAGGGGATTTCAGAGGGGCTGCGGGATGACCACAGTCGCGCTTTTGAAGCCTGTTTCCTGACAGCAGCGACCTCTTTGTACACTGCCCTCGCGCGCCTTGGCAATCAAGCGGGGCGGGCAAAGCACAGTCTCGGTCGGTTTCTGACCTGTCGGCCGGGGTGGTTACAGGCAGGATCGGGCCTGCCTTCGCTTGAAACATTTGCTAATGCAAAGTGCTGGGTTATAAATAACTCACGAGTGATACAGGAAGCCTTTGGAATGGAATCGAAAGAACAGCAATTGCTGGAACTGCTGGGTCTCACGGCACGTACCCTGACTCACCTGACCGCTTCCATGACCTCAATGTCCTTTGAGTTGATGCGCAGCGAGGATGAGGTGACCAAGGCCGCAGGTCGACGGATGATCGACCGCATGGCCACCGTCAGCGCCGGGCTCGACGAGCATTGGCGGCTGATCGGCGAGCTCACGGGCGTGTACATTGCCCAGGAGCAGATCGAAACCATCCAGGAAATCCAGCTTCAAGCGCCCTCCAGACTTCCCCAAGGCTAATATCGGCGGGCCTGATGGGCCTCGATTCACAAGACGAACGTCGCTGGCGCAGTGCTCGGTCACAGCCCATAGTTTTGTTCCCGCAACCGGATGCCGGTTGCCTCGAATAAAACAGAGAATGGCCATGACCAAGACTCTTCATCACCGTGCCTGCCACCTGTGTGAAGCCATTTGCGGCTTGACCATCGAAACCACCGCAACCGACGACGCTGGCGTGCAAATCACCTCGATCAAGGGTGATCCGCAGGACAGCTTCAGTCGCGGTCATATCTGCCCCAAGGCGGTGGCGCTGCAAGATATCCAGAACGACCCCGACCGCTTGCGACAGCCGATGCTGCGGGTCGGCAGCGAGTGGCAGGCGATTGCCTGGGACGAGGCTTTCGCTCTGGTGGCCGAGCGCCTGTCGGCGATTCAGGAGCGCCATGGCCAGAACGCCGTCGCGGTTTATCAGGGTAATCCCAGCGTGCACAACTATGGGTTGATGACCCACAGCAATTACTTCCTCGGCTTGCTGAAAACCCGCAATCGTTTCTCTGCAACTTCAGTCGATCAATTGCCTCAGCATCTCACCAGCCATTTGATGTACGGCCATGGTTTGCTGCTGCCGATTCCAGACATCGATCACACCGACTTCATGTTGATCCTGGGCGGCAATCCGCTGGCCTCCAACGGCAGCATCATGACCGTGCCGGATGTCGAAAAGCGCTTGAAGGCGATTCAGGCCCGGGGCGGCAAAGTGGTGGTGGTCGATCCGCGTCGCAGCGAAACGGCAGCGATTGCCGATCAGCATGTGTTCGTCCGTCCGGGCGGTGATGCGGCTTTGTTATTCGGGTTGCTCAATACCGTGTTCGCTGAAGGCTTGAGCCGTGACAGTCATTTGCCGGTAGACGGGCTGGAGGAGGTTCGTCAGGCCATCGCATCTTTTAGCGCCGAGGCCATGAGCCCGCTGTGCGCCGTGCCGGCCGAGCAGATTCGTCAGTTGGCGCGAGACTTCGCCAAGGCGAAGACCGCCGTGTGTTATGGCCGTATGGGTGTTTCGACCCAGGCGTTCGGCACCTTGTGTCATTGGCTGGTGCAACTGATCAATCTGGTCACCGGCAACCTGGATCGGGTCGGCGGCGCGCTGTGCACCGAGCCTGCGGTCGATCTGGTGGCGTCCACCTCGGGCGGGCATTTCAATCGCTGGCAAAGCCGCGTGTCTGGCCGTCCGGAATACGCCGGTGAGTTGCCAGTCTCGGCGCTGGCCGAAGAGATGCTCACCGAAGGCGAAGGGCAGGTGCGGGCGTTGATCACCGTAGCCGGTAACCCGGTGTTGTCGACGCCTAATGGCCGGCAACTGGAGCAGGCGCTGGATGGGTTGGAATTCATGCTCAGCATTGACCTGTATATCAACGAGACCACGCGTTATGCCGACCTGATTCTGCCGTCGACCTCGGCGCTGGAAAACGACCACTACGACACCACGTTCAATATGTTCGCGGTGCGCAACGTCAGCCGTTTCAACCGGGCAATCCTGCCCAAGCCCGAAGGCGCGCTGCACGATTGGGAGATTTTCGTTGGCCTGGCCCAAGCCTTTGCGGCGAAGACTGGCAAAGAGCTGAAGCCGACAATGCCTCCGGCGAAGATGATCGACCTCGGTTTGCGAGCCGGGCGCTATGGTGATGCGTCGCCGCATAAACTGTCGGTGGCGAATTTGTTCGATCACCCTCATGGGATCGATCTTGGTGCTCTTCAGTCAAACCTGGCACCGCGTCTGAAAACCGCCAACCAGCGCGTGCAGGCGGCGCCGCCGGAGATCCTGGCCGACCTTGCGCGGTTTGCCGCATTGCAGGCGCCGGCTGCCGATGAGCTGTTGATGATCGGCCGCCGCCATGTGCGCAGCAATAACTCATGGATGCATAACTACCACCGTCTGGTGAAAGGCAAACCGCGTCATCAGTTGCTGATGCATCCGGACGATCTTTCCAGTCGCGGGCTCAGCGATGGGCAGCGGGTGCGGGTCAGCTCGCGGGTCGGGGTAATTGAAGTCGAAGTGCTGAGCAGCGTCGAGATGATGAAAGGCGTGGTCAGCCTGCCACACGGTTGGGGGCATGCCCGGCCGGGCGTGCAGATGACCATTGCCATGGGCCAGCCAGGCTCCAGCGCCAATGACCTGACCGATGAGCGCCAGCTCGATGAGTTGTCCGGAAATGCAGCACTTAATGGTGTACCGGTGACCGTCGCGGCAGCGTAAGTGTCTGTCGGGGAGACCGAGCATGGCGCTCGGCTTTCCGTTACAATGCGTCACCGTGCCGACAACTGAGTCGGAAAGTTCAGCCGAGGTGCTCCATGGATATCATCGAAACTATTAAAGAGCAGATTGCTAACAACACCATTCTGCTTTACATGAAAGGCTCGCCGAATGCCCCACAGTGTGGCTTTTCCGCGAAAGCCGCTCAGGCCGTCATGGGCTGTGGTGAAAAGTTCGCTTACGTGGACATCCTGCAGAACCCGGAAATCCGTGCCAACCTGCCAAAGTACGCCAACTGGCCAACCTTCCCGCAATTGTGGGTCGCTGGTGAGCTGGTCGGTGGTAGCGATATCATGACTGAAATGGCCGCTGACGGTTCGTTGCAGGCCCTGATCAAAGACGCTGCGGCCAAAGCTGCTGCTGGCAAGACCGAAGCCTGATTTATACGCAGCAGCGGCCGTCCGGCCGCTCCTGCTGGTAATAAAAAGCCCCGCCTCTCGTAAGAGGGCGGGGCTTTTTATTGAGTCGAGATCGGTGCCGTAGAACTTACTCGTCGCCCATCTGCGATTGCAGATAGTTCTCAAGACCGACTTTATCGATCAGGCTCAGTTGAGTTTCCAGCCAGTCGATATGCTCTTCTTCGGATTCGAGAATGTCTTCAAGCAGTTCACGGCTGCCGAAGTCCCCGACTGTTTCGCAATGAGCGATAGCCACTTTGAGGTCGGCATGGCCGGTACGCTCGATGCTCAGGTCGCACTCAAGCATTTCCTTGGTGTGCTCGCCGATGTGCAGCTTGCCCAGGTCCTGGACGTTTGGCAGGCCTTCGAGGAACAGGATGCGCTTGATCAGCTTGTCCGCGTGTTTCATCTCGTCGATGGATTCGTGGTACTCGTGCTTGCCGAGCTTGTTCAGGCCCCAGTCTTCATACATGCGCGCATGCAGGAAATACTGATTGATTGCGACCAGCTCATTGCCAAGAATCTTGTTGAGGTGCTGGATAACCGTGATGTCGCCTTTCATGTGGGGTCCTGCCCTTTAATTGCCCTATAGGCGGCGAAGTTTGGGCCGGGTAGTTGTTAGTGTCAAACCTAAGTTATTGAATACTATATAAAAATTAATCGGAATAAGAATGTTTGTGTTCCGCATCCTAACGCTAAGCGATTGAATTACAGGCATAAAAAAACCGGACGCTAAGTCCGGTTCTTTAAAATGTTCTATTTACGCTGCCGAAAATTCTACAGGGTAGGGGATCGCCGCCTGGCTCAATTGCAATTCGGCCAGGGTTTCGCGTACCACTTGCTTGGCAAGGCAGGCGCATTTTCCACATTGGCCGGCAACGCCGGTGGCCTGGCGTACCTCGCGGTAGCTGCAGCAACCTTCATAGATCGCATCGCGGATTTTTCCGTCGGTGACACCAGTGCAAAGGCAGACATACATAAATTGAGAACCGTCGTGGGTTATGGCTCGGTTGCGACGGATCTTAATGTTAACGAGAATGATTGTCAAAGTGGTTTCGGCCGGCTTTACGCCAGAGCAGCGATTGCCTGACGAACGGCATAATGTGGCCCGGGATGGTGTCAATAAGCCTGCGCCGAGGTTTTTGATGTCGTTGTAAAAAGCGCTAAGGACAGGCGAAAAACGCGGTGTATGATGTGCGGTCTTTGCGAAGGGCACTCGAGTCATGAACCTGTCGTTTATTCGCGACAGACTGGTTCGATGCCGTTCTTCACGCCACCACACCAGGAGATATCCAATGAGCGTACTCGTAGGCAAACAAGCCCCTGACTTCACCGTACCGGCCGTACTCGGCAATGGCGAGATCGTTGACAGCTTCACCCTGTCCTCGGCCATCAAAGGCAAATACGGCCTGGTGTTCTTCTACCCACTGGACTTCACCTTCGTCTGCCCGTCCGAGCTGATCGCTCTGGACCACCGCATGGCTGACTTCAAGGCACGCAACGTTGAAGTGATCGCTGTTTCGATCGACTCGCACTTCACCCACAACGCCTGGCGCAACACCCCGATCAATGCCGGCGGCATCGGTCAGGTTCAGTACATCATGGCTGCTGACATGAAGCACGACATCGCCAAGGCCTACGACGTTGAGTCCGAAGGCGGCGTGGCTTTCCGTGGCGCATTCCTGATCGACGACAAGGGCGTTGTTCGCTCGCAAATCGTCAACGACCTGCCACTGGGCCGCAACATGGAAGAGCTGATTCGTCTGGTCGACGCCCTGCAATTCCACGAAGAGCACGGCGAAGTTTGCCCGGCCAACTGGAAAAAAGGCGACAAGGGCATGACTGCTTCGCCAGAAGGCGTTGCGGCTTACCTGACCGAGAACGCTGGCAAGCTGTAAGCCACGCGTCAGGCATAAAAAAACCGGCCGCTGAGGCCGGTTTTTTTATGGGCGGGATAAATCCTGCGACTGAATCAGTCGTTGAAATCTTCCCAGCCGCCCATTTGTTTCCAGCGATTGACGATGCCGCAGAACAGCTCGGCAGTCTTCTCGGTGTCGTAGCGAGCCGAGTGGGCCTCGCGACCGTCGAAGTCGATATCGGCAGCCTGGCACGCTTTGGCCAGGACCGTTTGACCATAAGCCAGACCGGCCAGTGTCGCGGTGTCGAAGCTGGAGAACGGGTGAAACGGATTGCGCTTCATGTCCAGGCGCGTAACGGCGGCATTGAGGAAGCCCAGGTCAAAGCTGCTGTTATGGCCGACCAGGATCGCCCGTTTGCAGCCGTTGGCTTTCAGCGCCTTGCGTATGCCACGGAAGATATCGGTCAGTGCCGCTTCTTCACTCACGGCCATGCGCAGTGGGTGATCGAGCTTGATCCCGGTGAACTCCAGCGCCGCGGCCTCGATGTTGGCGCCTTCGAACGGTTCTACACGGAAGAAATAGGTGTGATCGGGGTACACAAAACCTTTTTCGTCCATGCTGATGGTCGTGGCGGCAATTTCCAGCAAGGCGTCAGTGGCACAGTTGAAACCACCGGTTTCAACGTCGACGACAACGGGCAAATATCCACGGAACCTGGCTGCCATCGGGTGACGTGAACCACCTCCGCCTGAACTTTCCTGTTCGTCGTCGAAATGGTCTTCACTCACGCGTGTTCCTCCAGCAGGCGCCAGCGCAGTTTTTCACCGGCGCGCAGCGGGATGACAGTCAGCTCGCCGAACGGCAGGCTGGTTGGGGCGGTCCATTCTTCGCGGACCAGGGTGATGCGGTCGGTGTTCGCCGGCAGACCGTAGAAGCGCGGGCCGTTGAGGCTGGCGAAGGCTTCGAGCTTGTCCAGCGCATTACGCTGTTCAAAGGCTTCGGCGTACATCTCGATCGCGGCATAAGCGGTGTAGCAACCGGCACAGCCACACGCGGCTTCTTTGGCGTGTTGGGCGTGCGGGGCCGAGTCTGTACCCAGGAAGAACTTCTCGCTGCCGCTGGTAGCGGCGTCAAGCAGGGCGACCTGATGGGTATTGCGCTTGAGAATCGGCAGGCAATAGAAGTGTGGACGAATCCCGCCCACCAGCATGTGGTTGCGGTTATACAGCAGGTGGTGAGCGGTGATGGTTGCGCCAACGTTGGCCGAAGCCTCGTTGACGAACTGCACGGCATCGCGGGTGGTGATGTGTTCGAACACCACTTTGAGCGTTGGGAAGCGCTCCACGACCCGACGCATGTGCTCGTCGATGAAGATTTTTTCGCGGTCGAAGACATCGACGTCGCCGCGGGTGATTTCACCGTGAATCAGCAAGGGCATCCCGACCTCGGCCATGGCCTCGATCGCAGGGAAGATCTTGTCGATGCTGGTAACACCGGAATCCGAGTTGGTGGTCGCGCCAGCCGGATACAGCTTGGCAGCGTGAACGAAACCGCTGGCCTTGGCCTCGCGAATTTCATCGGGTGTAGTCCGGTCAGTCAGGTAAAGCACCATCAGCGGTTCGAAACGGCTGCCGGCCGGGCGCGCAGCGAGAATGCGCTGGCGATAGGCGTCGGCTTCAGCGGCGTTACGCACCGGTGGCACCAGGTTAGGCATGATGATGGCGCGACCAAAGGTGCGCGCGACATCCGCGACAGTATTGGGCAACACAGCACCATCGCGAAGATGAATATGCCAGTCGTCGGGACGCAGCAGGGTCAGGCGGTCGGACATTGGGGATTCCAGGCGGGTCAAACTCAAGGGAATGCTACCGGAAAAGACTCATCCAGGCACTCGCTATCAAGTTTTGCAGCAAGCAACCGATATGACAAAGGTATGCCGTAATCATGTGTATCGGTCTTTTTGTTGTAGAAGCCAGTGGAGCCTCCCGTGCGCCAGCGTTATTTAGCCTTGCTCAGCGTGTTTGCCAGCCTTCCTGCGATGGCGCTCACTTTCCAGACGCGTCTGGAGAGCATCGAGTGGACGGTCGAAGGCGACAAGTTCGAATGTCGCCTGAGCCAACCGATTACCGATTTCGGTTCGGGCGAGTTCGTGCGGCGCGCAGGCGAGCAGGCCACCTTTCGTCTGAAGGCCTACAACCCGATGATCGCCGGCGGTTCGGCGACGTTGCTCGCAGCCGCTGCGCCTTGGCAGCCGGGGCGTGGCGATATCAATCTGGGGTCAGTCAAGGTTGGCAGCGGTGATGTGCTGTTCAACAGCTCGCAACTCCAGGCCGGACGCCTTATCGGCGGTTTGATGGACGGTCGCAGCCCGCTGATTCGTCATTATTCGCGCGATGGCGGAGTGTCGGAAGTCCGTTTGTTGCCGGTCAGTTTCAGCAAGGCCTACGCCGATTATCAGGCGTGTGTCGCCAAGTTGCTGCCGATGAATTACGAGCAGGTGAAGCAGGCTGAGGTTGGTTTTCCGGGCGGTGGTATCGATCTGGACGCGCAGGCCAAGGCCAAGCTGCAGGTCATGCTGAACTTCATGAAGGCCGACCCGACGGTCAATCACATCGAACTCGACGGTCATTCCGATAACAGTGGCAATCGCCTGACCAACCGTGATCTGTCCCGGCGCAGAGCGCTGGCGGTAATGGACTTCTTCAAGGCCAATGGCATTCAGGAGTCGCAAATCACGATGCGCTTTCACGGCGAGCGTTATCCGTTGGCCCCCAACACCAACACCGCCAATCGGGCCAGGAATCGCCGGGTCAACGTTCACCTTGAGCGCGTTGCACCCACCGATAAACCGGCGCCGCAAGTCAGCTCGGCAAGCAGTGCCGCAACGACCTCCTGAACCGGCTGAAATAGTCGCCCGCTCGACATAATCTGTCGCTTCGTCATCATAAGCTGTCGCGCCTCTGTAATTTATCCTCTCGCAGCGGTAGACTTCTCGGCTTTCCGTAGAACCCCGTGGAGTGATGGCATGGCGGACGTAAACAAGGTCGTTCTGGCGTATTCCGGCGGCCTGGACACTTCGGTGATCCTCAAGTGGCTGCAGGATACTTATAACTGTGAAGTGGTGACCTTTACCGCTGACCTGGGTCAGGGTGAAGAGGTCGAGCCGGCCCGCGCCAAGGCACAAGCCATGGGCGTAAAAGAAATCTACATCGACGATCTGCGCGAAGAATTCGTGCGTGATTTCGTTTTCCCGATGTTCCGCGCCAACACCGTTTATGAAGGCGAGTACCTGCTGGGTACTTCCATCGCTCGTCCGTTGATCGCCAAACGCCTGATCGAAATCGCCAACGAAACCGGTGCAGATGCCATTTCCCACGGCGCGACCGGCAAGGGCAATGACCAGGTTCGTTTCGAGCTGGGCGCTTATGCACTCAAACCAGGCGTGAAAGTAATTGCCCCTTGGCGTGAGTGGGACCTGCTGTCCCGCGAGAAACTGATGGATTATGCGGCGAAGCACGCGATCCCGATCGAACGTCACGGCAAGAAAAAATCCCCGTACTCGATGGACGCCAACCTGCTGCACATCTCCTATGAAGGCGGCGTGCTGGAAGACACCTGGACCGAGCACGAAGAAGACATGTGGCGCTGGACCGTCTCCCCGGAGAACGCTCCCGACAAGCCGCAGTACCTGGAACTGACCTACCGCAACGGCGACATCGTTGCACTGGACGGCGTCGAAATGACTCCGGCTACCGTGCTGGCGACCCTGAACCGTATCGGTGGCGAACACGGTATCGGCCGTCTGGACATCGTCGAGAACCGTTACGTCGGCATGAAGTCCCGTGGCTGCTACGAAACCCCTGGCGGCACCATCATGCTGCGTGCTCACCGGGCGATCGAGTCGATCACTCTGGACCGCGAAGTGGCTCACCTCAAAGACGAGCTGATGCCTAAATATGCCAGCCTGATCTACACCGGTTACTGGTGGAGCCCTGAGCGTCTGATGCTGCAACAGATGATCGATGCTTCCCAGGCGCATGTGAACGGCGTGGTTCGCCTGAAGCTGTACAAAGGCAACGTGATCGTTACCGGTCGCAAGTCTGACGAGTCGTTGTTCGACGCTAACATTGCTACCTTCGAAGAAGATGGCGGCGCTTACAACCAGGCTGATGCAGCCGGCTTCATCAAGCTGAACGCTCTGCGTATGCGCATCGCCGCAAACAAAGGCCGCAAGCTGTTCTGATGCGGTTGGCTTGATCAACGATTGTGGCCCCGTTTGTAACGGGGCCACAATGTGATCGAAGAATTCGTGTGTGGCTGTTTATCTCCTGAATCCGTGTCGCCAGGACTTGGTTTTTTAACTTCCTGAATTGTCTGTACCCCCCCTTTCTGTTCTGTCTCTGTCGGGGACTATTTACCGGGCCACTGTACTGGCTCGGTGTCAGTGCCGGCTGACGACGGTCACCGCCAAGGTGCTCAAGTTATAACTCATGTAAAAAGACTCTTTGGAATCCAACGCTTTTGCATCTGATTTTTTGAGTGTTCTTTCGTTAATCAAATGTTCCGACTCGCCGCTCGTTAGAAAGACGATCACTTCACGGTGGTGGTGTTTCCTTGAGTAGAGCAAGCTCATCAAACTGTCGATATCTTTCTTTTTGCGAATCCATCGTGCATCAATGATCCGTATGCCGCGTATTGACGCAGGTAAAGACACCGGGTGTTGGGTCGAAAGGTTCGCGATGAAGGTTATATGGGCGGGTGGAGCGGGCGCACTCTGAAGCAGATAGTCGGGTTTACGTCCTTTGATTGAGTAGGGTTGATTGTCCTCTTCAACAGGGTCGTTGATAGGGGCGGTTCTGTTTTTTTCTGGTCGAGTAGCATCGTCGATGACTTTTACAAACTGCTTGCTCTTTTGAAAATCAGAAGGTGCATACAGCGATTTGTAGTTAAAGTTGAGTGTGATAAAAAATAAAAAGATCAGGTAAAAAGGGAAACTGATCAGAAACCAGATGTAAGTCTGGCGCTCCTCGTTGTCAAGAAAAGGCAGCGATACGGCTGCCGACGTTTCGGAGAGCGTCGCGAATATTGCAATTATGGTCATCGGGTTGGATATTTTTTTTGAGTTTTTGTCATTTTGATTACTCGTTGAATAGTGATCTATAGTGAATTCCTTGTGGGTGAAAATATTAAATGGTAGTGGTTGTCGGGTATTGATTTATTGTTTTTTGTAAAGGTTTTGTAGGCTGGTCTGCTTTGCAGTTTTATCACTATTTTCAACGGATCAATAGCCTTGTTTTAGTGAGATTAATGTAGGCGGGTGAAAATGGGGTGTTTTGATAATAGGCTCATGTTTCATGAACGGCGGGGGTGGCGTGTGTATTGTTAGCTGTTTTTTTTTGATGTCCGCAGAAAAAATACAGATGACCGGAGGAGGGTAAAGCCTCGAATAAACTTTAAGCGACATTGTTTTCTATGAAATCCTGTAGGGAAAATCCTGGTTGTTTGTAGGGATTGTCTCTCGGTGTAGGTGGTTGGGGTGGGCAGCATCCCAAGGTCGAAACGACTACGCTATTGTGCGGGCTCTAAAAATTCGAACAGCGAAATTGGACTTGCCCATGAATAAAGTGCTGATCGTGGATGATCACCCCGTCATTCGTCTTGCTGTACGTATGTTAATGGAGCGTCATGGCTACGAAGTCATTGCCGAAACGGACAATGGTGTCGATGCCCTGCAACTTGCCCGTGAACAGATGCCGGATATCGTGATACTGGATATCGGTATTCCGAAACTGGATGGCCTGGAAGTTATTGCACGCTTGACCTCGACGACCATGCCTTTGAAAGTGTTGGTCTTGACATCGCAGGCCCCCGGTCACTTTTCAATGCGTTGCATGCAGGCAGGGGCTGCCGGGTATGTCTGCAAACAGCAGGACCTCACCGAGTTGCTCAGTGCAATCAAGGCTGTATTGTCAGGATATAGCTACTTTCCGAATCAGGCGTTGCACTCGGTTCGCTCAAGTTTGGGGAACGCGAGTGAAGCAGACATGGTGGATCGGCTGTCAGGAAGGGAGATGATGGTTTTACAACAGTTGGCCCGAGGCAAGACCAACAAGGAAATTGCCGATGGTATGTTCCTCAGCAATAAAACCGTCAGTACTTACAAAACGCGTCTGCTATTAAAGCTCAATGCTCGTTCGCTGGTAGACCTGATCGAGCTTGCGCAGCGTAATGGTCTGGTTTGAGTTTTCGGGGGGCGCAGTGTTTTGCGCATGGAGACGCTTGAAAGTAAGCGGCATCTGGTTGGATTTTGAGTCGCCGGTTGGCTTGCCCTGATGTCCCCGCCGCGCCGGACTCATTGAATCAGAGAGCATTGCCCAGCGCTTGAGGGAGTGCTGAAAAGCCTCCGTTTCGGGAGGCTTTCAGGTGTTAAAGGTCAAAGTCGTAATCGGCCAGTTGCTTTTGCAAGCGGCGCTCCTCCAGGAGATTATCGATGGTGCGACGTTTGCTCAGGTTGGTCTTCGCTACCTCTACCACAGGCTCGGCATCATCGGCCTCAACGGAGATGAAGTCGTCTTCTGTGTCCAGTTGTTCTTTGCCAGTGCTCATAAGGTTAACTCCAGGCTAAGACTGCCATTGGCGCTTCTTATATCGACATTCTCCCGGCGGGTAAAAAAGATTTTTTCAATCGGTAAATCAATAAAGTTAATAGAACCTCAATCGTCGGAGGTCTTTTGCTTGTATTCGCACAGGTCTTCGATACGGCAGCTGCCACAGCGGGGCTTGCGAGCCAGGCAAACGTAGCGCCCGTGGAGGATCAGCCAGTGATGGGAGTCGAGCAGATACTCCTTGGGCACAAACTTCATCAGTTTCTTTTCCACCTCGACGACATTCTTGCCTGGCGCTAACCCTGTGCGGTTGCTGACCCGGAAAATGTGCGTGTCAACGGCCATGGTCAGCTGTCGAAAAGCCGTGTTGAGCACCACGTTCGCGGTCTTTCTACCGACCCCGGGCAGCGCTTCCAGCTCCTCGCGGGTTTGCGGTACTTCACCGCCATGAAGCTCTACCAGCATTCGGCAGGTTTCTATGACGTTTTTTGCCTTGCTGTTGTACAGGCCGATAGTCTTGATGTACTCGGACAATCCTTCTACACCCAGCGCATAAATCGCGGCCGGGGTATTGGCTACCGGAAACAGCTTGGCGGTGGCCTTGTTGACGCCTACGTCGGTGGACTGCGCGGAAAGGATCACGGCGATCAGCAGTTCGAAGGGCGAGGAGTAGGCCAGTTCGGTTTTCGGTTCCGGATTGTCTTCGTGAAGCCGGCGGAAAATTTCCAGGCGTTTTGCGGCATTCATGAGTAGAGCAGTTCCTTGAAGGCGGTCAGTGTGAGGTTGAGGCACCAGGCCAGGCTTGTTTGGCGGCGATGAGCAGTCCCAGCAGGATAAACCCGCCGGGGGCGAGGACGGCCAGTCGTATGCCGCCGTCAGCGGTAAACAGCCAGCCTTGCCCGCTGTAATCAATAATTCCGGTCAACCAGGACACGTGGCTGGCGAATGACCCATTGCCAAGAGCTTCTCGCAACACGCCCAGAACAACCATCAGCCCGAAAAACAGGCTGGACAGGCGAATCCGGTCGCTCATGCTTGCCTGGGTAAATAAACCGTTGTGCTCCAGCGCAATGCACTGCAGGGCAATCAGTCCTGCATACATTCCCAGTTGCCGGTGCAGTTCAAAGGCCCAGGCCTGCAATGCCAATGTGGCCAGGCTGGTCAATGTGGCGGCGAGCGCAATGCTGATGATCAACTGCATGGACGGGACGATCCGCGGTCGCAATACGCTCATCTTCAGGCCGTAAACGCCAATGACCAGCAACGACAGCAGCGACAGGCTCAAGGCGTTCACCAGGGAGTCGCTGGCGCCGATCAACGGGGTCAAAATCAGCGAGTTCTGCAGCCTCGAGGACTGGTTCATTGTCCGCTCCCGATCAGTTGTGGCTGATGCTCGTCGAAATAGCGTAACGCATCATGGATCGCGCTGATCACCGCTCTGGAAGTGACGGTTGCGCCGATCAACTGGTCGAATTGCCCCTGATCTTTTTTCAGCGCCCAGCCACTGTCACCAGGGTCGTTGCGCGACTTGCCGAAAAAGCCCTGAAGCCAGGGGTTGGGCTGGTCGGCGATTCTCCCGCCCAGCCCGGGTGTTTCCGATTGCTTGAGGGTTTTGACCCCCTGCAACTTGCCATTGATGTCGATCACGATCAGCAGTTCGATCGCATTTTCGTAACCCGTCACCTGGCTGCGTAATATCACTGCACTGGGTTTTCCGCCTGCTGTGGCCAGATAACCGCCCAGCAAGGTGCTGTTGCTCAGCGCGATATCCTTGAGTTCGAGTGACTGGTCCAATGGCTGATTGTCGTAGCTGCCGGCTGGCAGCATGTCGAACAGCTTGCGGCTTTCAATCAAGCGCTGTTCAGCCGAGATCCGCGGTGCGGCGGCATGTTGCAGGAAAAATGTCGCGCCTGCGCCCAATCCGGCCACGACCACCAGCATCAGCACACTGAAATTCCGCTTCATGGCGTACGAGGCTCTGGTTGTGCAGCAGCGAGGCGTTCCAGGGCCGGTACGCAGAGATTCATCAGCAGCACCGCAAAGGCCACCCCGTCGGGATAGCCGCCCCAGGTTCGAATCAGGTAGGTCAGCAGGCCGACGCCCGCGCCGAACATCAAGCGGGCTTTGGGACTCTTCGCTCCCGACACCGGTTCGGTCACGATAAAGAATGCCCCGAGCATGCTCGCACCCGTCAGCAAGTGAAAGAGCGGCGAGCCGTGAGAGTCCGAACCTGAGCCGTTCCAGCACAGCAGGCTGATGACGAACAGACTGCCGAGCATGCCGACCGGCGCATGCCAGCTGAACACCCGCTGCTGTAACAGGAACGCGCCGCCCGCGAGAAAAGCCAGATTCACCCATTCGATACCTTTACCACCCGCGTGGCCAAACGCCGGGTTGCCGACGAAGAGTTCGTCCATGGTCAGGCTTTTGTTGATTCGCAGGCTATCCAGTGCCGTGGCCGTCACCCAGGCGTCGGGCTGCTCGGCGCCGCTGAAATTGAAACCGAAAACCTGTTGCAGGCCGGCGAGCAGATTCATCCCGTGGGACGTTGGCCAGTGGGTCATCTGTCGCGGGAAACACACCAGTACCAGCGCAAAACCGAGCATGGCCGGATTGAACGGGTTTTTGCCGACGCCGCCATACAGGTGCTTGCCGAACAACATCGCGAATGCCGCAGCGCTGACCGTCAGCCACCACGGACAGTAAGGTGGTAATGCCAGTGCCAGCAAGGTGGCGCTGACCAATGCGCTGCCGTCGCTTAACGCAGGCTTGAGCGGGTACTTGCGCAAGCGCAACACCAGCGCCTCAACGGCTAACGCGCTGCCGCAGGCCAGCAGCAGATTGATCAGAACGCCCCAGCCAGATAACCAGAACAACACCAGCATGCCCGGCACGGTGGCCAGTAACACCCGTTTCATCGCCTGTTGCAGGCGATCATCGACCGGTTCAAGGGGCGACATAGGCGTTTACCTGGCGCTCGGCTTCGCAGAGCCTTTCGCGGGCCTTGGCCAGCAGCTCCGACGGCGTATCAGGACACCGCTCGAGCTTGCTGACATCGGCGCGGGCATAAGCCAGTTCGGTTTTCAGTTGCCGCAGTTGAGCGTCGATGGGACGTTTTTCGACGCGTAGCAGATCGGGTGCCGGTTTTTCGCTGGCGCCTTCGGCAGCGTGCAGCGCCTGCTCCGCTTGAGCGAGGGCTGCGCCGAGTGCTTCCAGTTGCTCGGCCGGTGCTTCGCTGGCCTGGGCTTTTTTCAGCTCGGCGCGACGCATCGCCAGCTGGATTTTCGCGCGTTTGAGTTCGGCATCGTTGGCCGGCGCCGTCGATTGCACGGGTACTGGCGGCACCGTGCTTTCGAGCTGCGCCAGGGCTTGCTCGGCGGCTTCGAATTGCTGCTGCAAAATGATCAGCTGCGACTGTTGTTCAAAGGTCGGTGGATGCCCGAATGCCTTCAATGATTTGTTCAACTGCGCGCGGCTCATCGCCACATCGATCTTGGCTTTTTTCAGCGCGGCATCGGCGGCAGCGGCTTTTTGGGCCTGAACCCGGGCAATGGCGTCCTGCAGCGGAGTATTGCTGGCGTCGCTGTGCTGTGCGGCTTTTTGCGCGCGGGCCAGTCGTTCAGCGTGCTTTTGCTCTTCCTCACGACGCAGGCGCGCATTGCGCTGTTCGAAGCGCTGCCTTGCGTGATCGCGTTTGGCGTTGCGTGCTTGCAACTCTTCGGGCGTGAACGCCAGACCACCGACAATCGGCAGCACTTTGTTCGAGGGCAATGGATGCATTTCGATGCAATCCACCGGGCAGGGCGCTACGCACAGATCGCAGCCGGTGCATTCGTCGATCAGCACCGTGTGCATCAGTTTTGCCGCACCGACAATCGCGTCTATCGGGCAGGCCTGAATGCACTTGGTGCAGCCGATGCATTCGGCCTCACGGATAAATGCAATTTGCGCCGGTGCCGAGCCACGGCTGGTGTCCAGTTCCAACACCGGGATTTTCAGCAGTTCGGCCAGTGCCGAAATGGTTTCGTTGCCGCCCGGCGGGCACTTGTTGATTGCCTCGCCATTGGCAATGCCTTCAGCGTAGGGCTTGCATCCGGGATGGCCGCATTTGCCGCATTGGGTCTGCGGCAGGAGTGCGTCGATACGTTGAATCAGACTCATGTTTTGATCAGTCCGCTGAAGCCGAGAAAGGCCACTGCGATCAGTCCGGCGCTGATCAGGTCGATCGGCAGGCCACGAAAGGGCAGGGGCACATCGTTATTGAGCGTGCGCTGACGCAGGTCGCTGAACAGACTCAGCACCAGCCAGAAACCCAGCCCGGCGCCAAGACACAGCGCTGCGTGATAGCCAAAGCCTTTGTCGCTCTGCATGCCGAACAGGCTCAGCCCCAGCACGCCAGCGTTGCCCAGCAACAACGGCCACAAGCCGTTGAACGGTAACTGCGGCAGGGCACGCGTCAGCAGATTCAGCACCGGGGTAATCAGCAGCACGTTCAAGGGCAAAAACACAAACAGGTACAAGGACGTCAACCCAAGCGGTATCAGCAGCCAGTGATAGGCCGCGTAACCCGGAAGGCCGCTGAGCAACATCAGGCAGGTGGTTGCAATGCCCAGGGCATGAACCTGACGACGCTCGATGGCAGGCTCACGCGTCGATTGCATCAGCGGATCGACCCCCAGCGGCCAGTGCACGATGAAGTTATTGATCAGGGCGGTGCTGATGAGCGTGAGCAGAATGTCGGTCATGGGCGTGCCGGGTTGAGCGAACGGGCCTGTGCGTAAAGATTAGGCATTATCCGGCAAGCAGATATGAAAATCCCACCGCCGCGAGTCAACGCGACGGTGGGATCGGTTCAGCCAGGCACCTTACTTGATGCGCTGACCCGGCTTGGCGCCGCTGTCCGGGCTCAACAGGTAGATTTCTTCGCCACCTGGGCCTGCCGCCATGACCATGCCTTCGGAGATCCCGAAGCGCATTTTGCGTGGCTTGAGGTTGGCGATCATCATCGTCAGGCGACCTTCAAGCTTGGCCGGGTCCGGATAAGCGCTCTTGATGCCGGAGAACACGTTGCGTTGCTCGTCACCGATATCCAGGGTCAGGCGCAGCAGCTTGTCCGCGCCTTCCACGGCTTCGGCCTTGAGGATCAGGGCCACCCGCAGGTCGACCGCGGCAAAGGTATCGAACTCGATCTCTGGCGACAGCGGATCCTTGGCCAGTTCGCCATTGCCTTGTGGGGCGGCTTCGCCGGTGTCGGTCTGGCTGGCGGCCAGGTCTTCTTTCGAAGCGTCGGTCATGGCTTGTACCTTGATCGGGTCGATGCGCGTCATCAGCGGTTTGAACTCGTTCAGTTGATGGTTGCTGAGCAGGGTTGCGTGATCGTTCCAGGTCAGTGGTGCGACGTTGAGGAACGCCTCGGCATCGGCGGCCAGCAACGGCAACACAGGCTTGAGGAAAATCACCAGTTGGCGGAACAGGTTGACGCCCAGGGCGCAGATCGCCTGGACTTCGTCTTGCTTGCCTTCCTGTTTGTTCAGCGACCATGGCGCCTTGTCGGCGATCCAGGCGTTGGCACGGTCGGCCAGGCCCATGATTTCACGCATGGCACGGGCGAAGTCGCGAGCCTCGTAAGCCTCGGCGATGCTTGGCGCAGCGGCCAGGAACGCTTCGGTCAGTTCTGGCGCGGCATTACCGGCCACCAGCACACCGGCGTTGCCTTTGTGGATGAAGCCTGCGCAGCGGCTGGCGATGTTGACGACTTTGCCCACCAGGTCGGAGTTGACCTTCTGCACGAAGTCTTCGAGGTTCAGGTCCAGGTCGTCGACGCCACGGCCGAGTTTGGAGGCGTAGTAGTAGCGCAGGTATTCCGGCGACAGGTGGTCCAGGTAGGTCCGGGCCTTGATGAAGGTGCCGCGGGACTTGGACATTTTCTGGCCATTGACGGTCAGGTAGCCGTGTACGTTGATACCGGTCGGCTTGCGGTAGCCCGCACCTTCAAGCATGGCTGGCCAGAACAGCGCGTGGAAATTGACGATGTCCTTGCCGATGAAGTGGTACAGCTCGGCGGTGGAGTCCTTGGCCCAGTACGCGTCGAAATCCAGTTCAGGACGACGTGCGCAGAGGTTCTTGAAGCTCGCCATGTAGCCGATTGGCGCGTCCAGCCAGACATAGAAGTATTTGCCTGGCTCGTCGGGGATTTCGAAACCGAAGTACGGCGCATCGCGGGAGATGTCCCACTGTTGCAGGCCGACATCCAGCCATTCGGCGATCTTGTTCGCAACCGCGTCTTGCAGGGTGCCGCTGCGGGTCCATTCCTGCAGCATCTGCTGGAAGTCCGGCAGCTTGAAGAAGAAGTGCTGGGAATCCTTGAGTACCGGCGTGGCGCCCGAGATCGCCGACTTCGGATCCTTCAGGTCAGTCGGCGCGTAGGTGGCACCGCATTTTTCGCAGTTGTCGCCGTACTGGTCTTCAGTGCCGCACTTTGGGCAGGTGCCCTTGATGAAGCGGTCGGCCAGGAACATTTTCTTTTCCGGGTCGAAATACTGGGTGATCGAACGCGTGGCAATGTGCCCGGCGTCACGCAGCTTCAGGTAGATCTGGCTCGACAGCTCACGGTTTTCTTCGGAGTGAGTGGAGTGGAAATTGTCGAAGTCCACCAGGAACTCGGCAAAGTCGGCGCTGTGTTCAGCCTGGACGTTGGCGATCAGTTGTTCCGGGGTGATGCCTTCTTTTTCTGCGCGCAGCATGATGGCCGAACCGTGGGCGTCGTCCGCGCAGACATACGTGCATTGATTGCCGCGATGCTTCTGGAAGCGCACCCACATATCGGTCTGGATGTACTCAAGCATATGGCCAAGGTGGATTGAGCCATTGGCATAGGGCAGGGCGCTGGTGACGAGGATCTTGCGTGGCTCGGACATGGGGCTCGGCTACTTGATGAAACGGAGGTCGGCCACTATAAAGCGCCGGCACATATTTTTCACCCTTCAGGCCTGTTTCCGGATACATCGGCTGCGAAAACCTGTGGCGAGGGAGCTTGCTCCCGCTGGGTGGCGAAGCCGCCCCAAATCAGGCGACACCGAGCTGGCAGTATCACCGCGTCGATAAAGTTACGGCTGCTGCGCACCCGAGCGGGAGCAAGCTCCCTCGCCACAAATGAGTGTCCGGCGTAGGATACCCGTCTGATTTTCCAGCCTTGTTATCGGAGTTGCCCATGAGCGCCGTCAATCGCGCAGCGGTGGAAGCCGTCCTTCGTCAGTACACCGACCCTTACTTGAACCAGGATCCGGTCAGCGCCGGTTGCCTGCGCAGCATCGACATCCAGGGCGACCGCGTCAGCGTTCAGCTGGAACTGGGCTACGCCGCCGGCCTGTTCAAGAGTGGCTGGGCGCAGATGCTGCAAATGGCTATCGAGGGCCTGGAGGGTGTGACCTCGGCCAAAGTCGACATCAGCACCGTGATTGCCGCGCACAAGGCACAGGCGCAGATCCCGGGCCTGGCCAACGTCAAGAACGTGGTCGCCGTGGCGTCCGGCAAGGGTGGTGTGGGCAAATCCACCACCGCCGCCAACCTTGCGTTGGCGCTGGCCCGCGAAGGCGCCAAGGTCGGGATCCTCGATGCCGATATCTATGGTCCGAGCCAGGGCATCATGTTCGGCATCCCGGAAGGCACCCGACCGAAGATCAAGGACCAGAAGTGGTTCGTGCCGATCGAGTCGCATGGCGTTGAAGTCATGTCCATGGCGTTTTTGACCGACGACAACACGCCGATGGTCTGGCGTGGCCCGATGGTTTCCGGCGCCTTGCTGCAACTGGTGACGCAGACGGCCTGGAGCGATCTGGATTATCTGGTGATCGACATGCCGCCGGGCACCGGTGACATTCAGTTGACCCTGGCGCAAAAAGTCCCGGTGGCCGGTGCGGTGATCGTCACCACGCCGCAGGATCTGGCATTGCTGGACGCCCGCAAAGGCGTGGAGATGTTCCGCAAGGTCAACATTCCAGTGCTCGGCGTGGTGGAAAACATGGCCGTGCACATCTGCTCCAACTGCGGTCATGCCGAGCACCTGTTCGGTGAAGGCGGCGGCGAGAAGCTGGCCAGCCAATATGGTGTCGAACTGCTGGCATCACTGCCGCTGTCGATGTTGATTCGCGAGCAGGCTGACGGCGGCAAGCCAACGGTGATCGCCGAACCGGACAGCCAGATCGCCATGGTCTACCAGGAACTGGCCCGTCACGTCGGTGCGCGGATTGTCTTGCAGGAAGCCGCCACGCCAGCGATGCCGAACATCACCGTCAGCGACGATTAATCCGCTGAAGAAATGCGATCCATTGTGGGAGCGAGCTTGCTCGCGATAGCGGTGTAACAGTCACCTTCAATGGTGAATGTTATGGCCTCATCGTGAGCAAGCTCACTCCCACAGTTGTTTTGTGTACGGCTTAGATGCGCAAACCGCCATCCATCTCCAGGATCCGGCCGGTGTAATAGTCGTTCTCGAAGATGTACACCGCCGAATGGGCGATCTCTTCGGGCTTGCCCATGCGCTTGAGCGGAATCCCGGAGGTCATTTTCTCCAGCGCTTCAGGTTTCATGCTCAGGGTCATTTCGGTTTCGATGAAGCCCGGCGCAATACCGGCCACACGAATGCCGTAGCGCGCCAGTTCCTTGGCCCAGGTCACGGTGGCCGCAGCAACCCCGGCCTTGGCGGCGGAGTAGTTGGTCTGGCCGACGTTGCCGGCGCGGGAGATCGAGGAGATGTTGACGATCGCGCCGCTGGTCTTCAGCTCGATCATTTTCGCCGCCACTTCACGGGTGCACAGGAATACGCCGGTCAGGTTGACGTCGATCACGGCCTGCCACTGGGCCAGGCTCATTTTGGTCATTTCGCCGTCCTTGACCTTGATCAGCAGGCCATCGCGCAGAATCCCGGCGTTGTTGATCAGGCCGTGGATCGCGCCGAAGTCTTCGGCAACCTGGGCGACCATGTGCGTCACCTGTTCTTCATTGGCGACATTGCACAGATAAGCGCGAGCCTCGACACCGGCGGCTTTGCAGGCGGCAACGGCCTGATCGAGTTTTTCCTGATTGAGGTCGACCAGTGCCAGTTTCGCGCCCTTGGCGGCGAAATACTCGGCCATCGAACGGCCTAAACCCTGGCAACCGCCGGTGATAATGATTACTTTGTCAGTGAGTTTCATTCGCATGCCCCCAATGGCAGGTCAGAGTGGTTTCCTTCAGAGAGCCTCTCGATCTGCACCTGATGTGGCCTGGCTGCACATGAGAACTGCCCGATGGCATTGCTGGAACTTTGTCCCAGGTACCTGTCCGTTTTTTTGACGGATTCTATATAAGGAGTCATAAATTGAGCGTTGAAGCTGCCAAGCATGCCCGAGAATTGTTGCTCAAGGAATACCGCGGAGTGCTCTCGACACACTCCAAGGCGATGCCCGGTTTCCCGTTCGGCTCGGTGGTTCCTTATTGCCTGGACGAGCAGGGCCGGCCGCTGATCCTGATCAGCCGGATCGCCCAGCACACCCACAATCTGCAAAAAGACCCCAAATGCTCATTGCTGGTGGGTGAGCGCGAGGCTGAAGACGTACAGGCCGTTGGTCGCCTGACCTACCTGGCCGAAGCGGAAAAAATTGAAGACCAGGCCGCCATCGATGCCGCTGCCGAGCGTTATTACCGCTATTTCCCGGACTCGCAGAATTATCACAAGGCGCATGATTTCGACTTCTGGGTACTCAAACCGATACGGCATCGCTACATCGGCGGTTTCGGTGCGATTCACTGGGTCGACCAACTGACCCTGGCCAACCCGTTCGCCGGCAAGGCCGAAGCGAGCATGATCGAACACATGAACGCCGATCACGCCAAGGCCATCGCCCATTACGTCGAGCTGGCCGGCTTGCCGAAAACCGCACCTGCTCAGTTGGCCGGTATCGACGCCGAAGGCATGCACCTGCGCATTGGCCAGGGGCTGTACTGGCTGCCGTTCCCGGAGGTGTGTAATACGCCGACACAAGTGCGCGAAGCCTTGGTTTTGCTGGCTCACGCCGAGCAATGGCCGAAAAATGCGACAGCCGACGCTTGAAATCACGAAACGGCGACGTCATCTACGTTCTACTTGCAAGGCATTCTTGCGTTGAGGAACCATTTGATGCGCCCTTTTTTGTTGCTCTTTCTGCTGTTCCCGGTGTTGGAGCTGTTCGTATTCGTCAAGGTCAGCGCGGCCATCGGGTTTTTCCCGGCGCTGCTGCTGATCATTCTCGGCTCGATGTTCGGCGTGTTTGTGCTGCGCATCGCCGGACTGGCTACCGCATTGCGCGCTCGTGAGAGCCTGAACCGCGGCGAGTTGCCAGCGCAGACCATGCTTGAAGGCCTGATGCTGGCCTTGGGCGGCGGTCTGTTGATCGTGCCAGGTTTCATCAGCAGCGTGATCGGTCTGATCATGATCTTGCCGATCACCCGCCGGCTGCTGGCCAACGCGATGCGCAAGCGCGCCGAAGAGCAGGCAATTCGTCAGCGTGCCTTTGCCGATGATCTGCAACCACGTGGCGGCCCGGCTCCGCGTCAACCGTTGGGCCGTGAGCCGAACGTGATCGAAGGCGAGTTCGAGCACCGCGACTCCAAATAACGGGTCCATCCACACGGCACCTTCGGGTGCCGTGTTCGTTTCTGTGGTCTGTGCCGTAAAAAAAATCACTGCCCAGCCCTTGTAATAAGCTTATGCGCCCTTATGTAACGGTCACCGCAAGGTTTCTGGTGAAGATCACCAGACAGACTTCCGCGGTTCGCTTGACGAGCCGCAACCGGCAACGCCGGAATTTAACCCGCCGGGATTACACCGGCCGCTGAAAACCACAATTAGGAGAGATCGACAATGAAGCTTCGTCCTCTGCATGACCGCGTCGTCATCCGTCGCAGCGAAGAAGAAAAGAAAACCGCTGGCGGTATCGTTCTGCCAGGTTCGGCTGCCGAAAAAGCCAACAGCGGTGAAGTCCTTGCTGTAGGTACCGGCCGCGTGCTGGACAACGGTGAAGTGCGTGCGCTGGCCGTGAAAGTGGGTGACAAGGTTGTGTTCGGCCCGTACTCCGGCAGCAACACTGTGAAAGTCGACGGTGAAGACCTGCTGGTAATGGCTGAGAACGAGATTCTCGCTGTTATCGAAGGCTGATTTGCGCTCAATTTCCCGCTACTACAAAAGTATTTAAGGAATATCGATCATGGCTGCTAAAGAAGTTAAATTCGGCGATTCCGCCCGTAAGAAAATGCTCGCCGGTGTCAACGTCCTGGCTGACGCAGTAAAAGCGACCCTGGGCCCTAAAGGCCGTAACGTGATCATCGAGAAGAGCTTCGGCGCTCCGACCATCACCAAGGACGGCGTTTCCGTAGCCAAAGAAATCGAGCTGAAAGACCGTTTCGAAAACATGGGCGCGCAGCTGGTCAAAGACGTTGCCTCCCGTGCCAACGATGACGCAGGCGACGGCACCACCACCGCGACCGTTCTGGCTCAATCGATCGTCAACGAAGGCCTGAAAGCCGTCGCTGCCGGCATGAACCCGATGGACCTGAAGCGCGGTATCGACAAAGCGACCATCGCTATCGTCAAAGAGCTCAAAGCCCTGTCCAAGCCATGCGCTGACACCAAGGCAATCGCTCAGGTCGGCACCATCTCGGCCAACTCCGACAGCTCCATCGGCGACATCATTGCCGAAGCCATGGAAAAAGTCGGTAAAGAAGGCGTGATCACCGTTGAAGAAGGCTCGGGCCTGGAAAACGAACTGTCGGTTGTAGAAGGCATGCAGTTCGACCGTGGCTACCTGTCCCCGTACTTCGTCAACAAGCCAGAGACCATGACTGCCGAACTGGACGGTCCGCTGATCCTGCTGGTCGACAAAAAGATCTCGAACATCCGCGAAATGCTGCCAGTACTGGAAGCCGTTGCCAAAGCCGGCCGTCCTCTGCTGATCGTTGCCGAAGACGTTGAAGGCGAAGCCCTGGCGACTCTGGTTGTGAACAACATGCGCGGCATCGTTAAAGTGGCTGCCGTCAAAGCCCCAGGCTTCGGCGACCGTCGCAAGGCCATGCTGCAGGACATCGCTGTTCTGACTGGCGGTACCGTTATCTCCGAAGAGATCGGCCTGAGCCTGGAAAGCACTACCCTGGAACACCTGGGTAATGCCAAGCGCGTGATCCTGTCCAAAGAAAACACCACCATCATCGACGGTGCTGGCGTTGAGGCTGACATCCAGGCTCGCGTTGTCCAGATCCGTCAACAAGTGGCTGACACTTCGTCCGACTACGACCGTGAAAAACTGCAAGAGCGTCTGGCCAAGCTGTCCGGCGGCGTTGCAGTGATCAAGGTTGGCGCTGGCTCCGAAGTTGAAATGAAAGAGAAGAAAGCCCGCGTTGAAGACGCCCTGCACGCTACCCGTGCAGCCGTTGAAGAAGGCGTGGTACCTGGCGGTGGCGTGGCACTGGTTCGCGCTCTGCAAGCGATCTCCGAGCTGAAAGGCGACAACGATGACCAGAACGTGGGCATCCAGTTGCTGCGTCGCGCTGTTGAAGCGCCACTGCGCCAGATCGTTGCCAACTCCGGCGACGAGCCAAGCGTTGTAGTCGACAAGGTCAAGCAGGGCAAGGGTAACTACGGTTACAACGCTGCTACCGGCGAATACGGCGACATGATCGAAATGGGTATCCTGGACCCGGCTAAAGTGACTCGTTCGGCTCTGCAAGCGGCTTCGTCGATTGCCAGCCTGATGATCACCACCGAAGCCATGATCGCCGAGATCAAGGAAGACGCACCAGCTGGCGGCGGCATGCCAGACATGGGCGGTATGGGCGGCATGGGCGGCATGATGTAAGCCAGCCTTACCCCGTACGAAAAAACCCCGCAGGCGTAAAGCCCGCGGGGTTTTTTTATGGCTGTAACATATCGGCAGAGGTCTGCAAGACCTTCCCTGACAGGGTTTGGATCAACAGATCTATCCCTGAGCCACTCTTGGCCTTAAGCTGCGCGGTCCAAGACGGCCGTAACTGTGTACGGAGCAAGTGCCCATGCGAATTCTATTGGTTGAAGACAACCGCGACATCCTCGCCAATCTGGCTGATTACCTGGGGCTTAAAGGCTATACCGTGGATTGCGCGCAGGACGGTTTGTCAGGTCTGCACCTGGCGGCCACCGAGCATTACGACCTGATCGTGCTCGACATCATGCTGCCCGGCATTGATGGCTACACCCTGTGCAAACGCCTGCGTGAAGATGCCCGGCGCGATACCCCGGTGATCATGCTGACCGCCCGTGACCAACTGGATGACCGGCTGCAGGGCTTCAAGTCCGGTGCCGATGATTACCTGGTCAAACCGTTTGCCCTGTCTGAACTGGCGGCGCGCATCGAGGCGGTCATGCGTCGTACCCAGGGTGGCGGTCGCCGTGCCCTGCAGGTTGGCGATCTGAGCTACGACCTCGACACGCTGGAAGTGACCCGCGAAGGTCGCCTGCTGAAACTCAACCCGGTAGGCCTCAAGCTGCTGGCGGTGTTGATGCAGAAAAGCCCGCACGTCTTGCGTCGCGAAATACTCGAAGAAGCCCTCTGGGGTGACGACTGTCCGGACAGCGACAGCCTGCGCAGTCACGTCCATCAGTTGCGTCAGGTGATCGACAAGCCGTTCGCCAAACCCTTGCTGCAAACCGTGCACGGCGTCGGCTATCGCCTGGCCGAGGGGCGTGATGGAGTTTAAGCAGAGCCTTGCTCAGCGGATCATTATTGCCTTCGCCTTGATGAGTGCGTTGGTGGCGGGGGCATTCGCCATTGGCATCGTGGCGACCGTGCATCTGGTCGAAGAAAAACTGATTTCTGCAGGACTGGGTGGCGATTTACAACGTTTGCTGTTGATGGACAGCATGGCCGACTGGAGTCACCGTCCCGAACCCGATCAGTTGTTCTACTTCAGTGGCGGCCCTGGCGACTTTGACTTGCCCAGGGACCTGCGGCATCTGAATGCGGGCTTTCATGAAGTATTTCGCGAGCAGCTGTCATACCACGCGCTCGTCGAGATCGTTGACGGCCGACGCTACGTCCTGATGCAGGATCAAAGCGATTTCGAAGAGCGCGAGCGAGTACTGTTTGCCGTGGTACTGGTGGGGTTTGTATTAAGTCTGGCATTGGCGGTGTTCCTTGGCTGGGTGCTCGCGCGCAAGGTCATGGCACCGGTAGTCCGGCTGGCGCGCCAGGTGCGTCACCGCGATCAACTGCTCGGCCTGGCACCGCCGCTGGCGCCGGACTATGCCGCCGATGAAGTCGGTGAGCTGGCTGTCGCCTTCGACGCCACGCTGGGCCGATTGCGCCAGGCGCTGAGCCGCGAACGGCTGTTCACCAGCGACGTCAGTCACGAACTGCGCACCCCGTTGATGGTATTGGCCAGCTCCTGCGAACTGTTGCTGGAGAACCCGGACCTCGATCAGCGCAGTCGCAACCAGGTCGAGCGGATCGCTCGTGCCTGTGAAGAGATGCGCGAACTGGTCCAGACCTTCCTGATGCTCGCCCGGGCCCAGCGCGAAGATGCCAGCATGTCGCCGCAACAGACCCTGGGGCAGGTGGCCGAGGACTTGCTCGGCCTGTGGCGCGAGCCGATCGAAGACAAGGGTCTCACGCTGTTTTATGAACCCGGCAACCCGACGGATATGCGCTATAACGCGACATTCCTGCACGCGGTCATGGGCAACCTGTTGCGTAATGCCTTGCACTACACCGACAGCGGGTTTATTCGCCTGACCATTCTGCCCCACGGTTTTCTGGTCGAAGACAGCGGTGTCGGTATTCCCGAAGAGAAGCGCGAAGCGATGTTCGAGCCGTTTGTGCGCGGTGGCGAGAAGCGTGGGGAAGGGCTTGGGCTGGGCCTGTCGCTGGTGCAGAGGATTTGTGAAAACCAGGGCTGGAGCGTCAGTCTCAGCACCATGGAACCTAACGGCTGCCGCTTTTATGTCGAACTGGGCAAACCGGACGCCTGATGCCTCGGTCGCTACCGTAGAAGCAGAGTTCAAGCAGGCGGATTTTCGGGTTCAGGACCCGCCAGCAAGCGGCTTCGCATGACATGAAACAGCTGCGCCGCCACTCGTCGTGGGGCTCGGCGGATTGGGAGAAGCTCAACTATTTTTATAACAAGGTATTTGGCAGCTCCATCAAAGGTTTGTAGCGATGAAACTAGAAATTGCTAGGGGTCTATTTTTGGCAGGAGCCTTGGCAGTTGTTTCATTGGCGGTGGTCGGCCTGGAGCAACCACGTACACAAGTTCTCAGTGCAAAGAATAGCGGTGTGCATTGCCCGTTGCCACGGACTGCGAAATCATCCACGGTGAACCACTCCGATAATGATGAGTTGTTTTTGTTCATGCTCGGCATGACTCAGGGAATGAAACACCAGAGTTGAACCCCCTCAGCCCATATCAAAGGCCTCGCATACGCGAGGCTTTTTGTTTTTGAACCCAAATCTTCAATTTGCCGAAAACCAGTGTGGGAGCGAGCCTGCTCGCGATGACGGCTTAACATTCAACAATGTTGCCGGCTGTCAGTGAGCTATCGCGAGCAAGCTCGCTCCCACATACGGAACTCTCAGGTCCTGTCGGGCTTGGCCAGCAACGTGTAGATGCAGGGCAGCACGAACAGGGTGAACAGTGTCCCGATCGACATGCCCGTGGCGATCACCATCCCGATATCGTAGCGGCTGACGGCCCCCGCGCCGGTGGCGATGATCAACGGCACCATGCCGAAGACCATGGCAGCGGTGGTCATCAATACCGGACGCAAGCGAATGGCTGCCGCTTGCTCCACGGCTTCGCGGGGCGTCAGACCCTTGTCCTTGCGCAACTGGTTGGCAAACTGGACGATCAGGATCCCGTGTTTGCTGATCAGTCCGATCAAAGTCACCAATCCCACCTGGGTATAGATATTCATGCTTGACCAGCCCAGGAACAACGGGATCAGTGCGCCGCAAATCGACAGCGGCACGGTCACCAGAATCACCAATGGATCGCGGAAACTTTCGAACTGTGCCGCCAGCACCAGGAAAATGATCGCCAGTGCCAGGGCAAAGGTCACCCACAAGGCGCTGCCTTCCTGAACGAACTGCCGCGAGGCGCCGCCGTAATCGAAGGCATAACCCGGTGGTGCTTCCTCTTTGGCGATCTGGCGCACGGTATCGATTGCCTCACCCATGCTGACCATCGAAACGCCGGAAAGAATCGCTGAGTTGAGTTGCTGGAACTGATTCAGCTGTCGCGGTCGTGCGCGGTCACTGATGTTGATCAAGGTCGACAGCGGCAACAGTTCACCCTTGGTGTTTTTAACGTAGTAGCTGCTCAGCCACTCGGGATTGTCCCGGTAAGGCCGTTCGACCTGGGCGATGACCTTGTAACTGCGCCCCTCGATGGTGAAGCGGTTGATCTCGGCTTCTGCCAGCAACGTCGACAGTGTCACACCCAGATCCTCCATCGAGACGCCCATTTGAGCGGCCTTGGCGCGGTCGATATCCACCACCACTTCGGGCTTGTCGAAGGCCAGGTCGATGTCGAGGAACGCGAACTTGCCGGACTCCAGGGCACGCTTCTTCACCCGATTGACCAGCTCCAGCAATGGCTCGTAGTCATTGGCGGTGTTGATCACGAACTGGAACGGCAAACCTTCACCCGTGCCCGGAAGAGAGGGCAGGTTGAAGCCGAAGATTTGCAGGCCGGCGATGCTCGAAAGCTTTTGCTGCACCTCTGGCAGAATTTGCATCTGGGTTCGTTTGCGCTCATTCCAGGGTTTGAGCAGGAAACCGCCAATACCTGACTGCACGCCGTTGAATCCGTTGATCTGGAAGGACGAGTAGTACTCGGGAAACGCCTTGAATATCGCGAGGAATTCGTCGGTGTAGGTATTCAGGTAATCCAGGTTGGCCGTTTGCGGGGCGTTGGCCATCATGAAAATGACGCCCTGGTCTTCATCCGGTGCCAGTTCCGATTTGGTGAACTTGAGCAGCACCGGAATCAGACACAGCACGATCACGGCGAACACCAGCACCACCGGCCGGGTATTGAGCGTGCCGTGCAGGACACTTTGATAACGACGCTTGAGCCCTTCGAATATCAGATCGAGGCGATGGGCCAGGCCCGACGGGTTTTCATCGTGACGCAAGAGCAGCGCACACATCATCGGCGACAGCGTCAGCGCAACAATCCCGGAGATCACCACAGCGCCGGCCAGGGTCAGCGCGAACTCCTTGAACAGAGCACCGGTCAGGCCCGTCAGAAAACCGATGGGCGCATAGACCGCCGCCAGGGTGATGGTCATCGAGACCACCGGCATGGCGATTTCCCGGGCGCCTTCGAGGGCTGCGCTCAGCGGCGTTTTGCCTTCTTCTATGTGGCGGTGGATGTTTTCGACCACGACGATGGCGTCGTCCACCACCAGGCCGATGGCCAGCACCATCGCCAGCAACGTCAGCAGGTTGATCGAGTAGCCCATCAGCTGCATGAAGAACATCACGCCGATCATCGACAGCGGAATGGTCACTACCGGGATCAATACCGAACGCAGCGCGCCAAGGAACAGGAACACCACGACAATCACGATCAGCACGGCTTCGAAGAGGGTTTTCACCACTTCGTTGATCGAGGCCTGAATGAACAACGTGGCGTCGTAGGCGATTTCAGCCTTGAGCGTCGGGGGCAGCTGGGATTCCAGCTCCGGCATGAGCTTGCGCACTTCCTTGATCACGTCCAGCGGGTTGGCAGCTGGTGTGGCCTTGATCCCGATGTACACCGACGGCGTACCGCCAAAGGAGCTGACGGAGTTGTAGTTCTCTGCGCCCATTTCCACGCGCGCCACGTCGCTGAGCAGTACCCGGCTGTCGCCGTCGATTTTCAGCGGAATGGCGGCGAAGGCTTCGGCGCTCTTCAATTCGGTGTTGGCATTGATGCTGGTGACGACGTACTCACCTTTGACTTCACCGGCAGCGGACAGAAAGTTGTACTGGCGCACTGCGTTACCGACATCACTGGCGCTCAAGCCGAAACCGGCGAGTTTTACCGGGTCGAGCCAAAGACGCATGGCAAACACCTGATTGCCGAGAATGGCCGCTTCAGCCATGCCGGGAAGGGTGGCGAGCTTGGGCTGGATCACCCGCGACAGGTAGTCGGTGATCTGCGGGTTGCTCAATTCCTTGCTGTAAAAACTCATGTACATCAGCGCCGAGGCACCTGCGGCCTCCTTGCTCAGCACCGGGTCTTCAGCATCTTTGGGCAGCTTGTTCTTGACCTCGTTGGCTTTGGCCAGCAGCTCGGTGAACAGTCGGTCGCTGTTGGAGCCGATACGTGCATAGATTGAAATCACCGAGAAGTTCTGGCGGCTGACCGAGGTCATGTAATCGATGCCTTCGGCACTGGCCAGGCTTTGCTGCAAGGGTTGGGTGATGTAGCCCTGAATGGTTTCGGCGTTGGCGCCGGGGTAGGCCGTGGTCACCGTGATCAGCGCGTTCTCCATTTGCGGATATTGGCGCAGCGGCAGTTTGCTCCAGGCCTGGAAGCCCAGCAGCACAATCAGCAGGCTGACCACGGTGGCGAGCACCGGGCGGCGAATGAACGGATCGGTAAAAGCCATGGGAATTCCTTGATCAGTTCGTGCGCGGTTGGCTGGTCTGCACGGCTGGCAGGTTCTTGTCGGGGCTGACGACAATATGCGTGCCGTTGTCGAGTTTGATCTGGCCGGCACTCACCACTTGCTCGCCGTTCTGCAAGCCTTTGTTGATCGTCACCAGGCCTTCGCGACGCTCGCCGGTTTCGATGAAGCGCCGTTCGGCGATCAGGATCGGCTGGCCCTGGTCGTCTTTCTCGACGTTGCCGTTCGCGTCCTTCTTCTGGGCGACCACGTAGAGCGAGTTGCCATAGAGGGTGTAGGTGATCGCGCCTTCCGGTACGACGATTCTGGGTTGCGGGTCCGGCAGTATGACCTGCAGGCTGGCGAACATGCCCGGCAGCAATGTGCCGTCCGGGTTGGCCAGGGTGGCACGTACCTGCACGTTGCGGGTGCTGCTTTCGACCTTGGGGTTGATCGCGCTGATGGCACCGGGGAAGTTCTGTGTCGGGTAGGCCGGGACCGTGATTTGAACCGCCTGGCCGAGGGCGATTTTCGGCACCGATTGTTCCGGCACGAAGAAGTCGACGTAAAGGCTGCTCAAGTCCTGCAGGGTGGCGATGACCGTGCCGCTGGGCAGGAAGTCGCCGACATCCACCTGACGAATGCCGATGGTGCCGCTGAAGGGCGCGACGATGTGTTTCTTCGCCAGCGCAGCCTTGAGCTGATTGACGGTGGCCTTGTTCTTGGCAAGCACTGCGGTGAGCCGGTCGAACTCGCCCTTGGAGATCGCCTGACTGCCGACCAGTTGACTGCCACGGCCGTAATCCAGTTGCGCCAGGCCAAGGTCGGCCTGGGCGGTTTCCAGAAAGGCACTTTCAACGGCGCTGTCGAGCTGCACGAGCGGTTGGCCGGCCTTGACCTTCTGCCCGGATTCGAACTGCACGTCCTTGACCGTACCGGCGATCTCCAGGCTCAGGTTGACCCCTTGCAGCGCCTTGAGGGTACCGACCGTGGGCAAGCGCGACTGCCACGGCCGTTCGGTGGCCGTGGCCACGGCAACGCTCACCGGTGGTCTTGGCACAGCGAAGGTCTGGATCATCTTGTAGATGGAGAAGGCCTTGTAGCCTCCCAGCATCAAGACGATCAACAGCACAACACCCAACATGATCAGCATGCGGCGACGCAGCATATTCCACTTCCTTGGAAAAAATCAGGCGAGACAGACCGAACATTACTCCGTGTATGCAGGTGATTCCAGACAGCATTCTCTCGGCGGTCACACCTGACCCGTAGCAGCTGCCGAAGGCTGCGTTCGAGTGCGAAGCAGTCGTAAAATCATGCGCTGCGGTGTGTCAGGCTCAACCGTGGCGGCAGGATTTACGACCGCTTCGCGCTCGAACGCAGGCTGCGCCAGCTGCTACAGGGGGTATCAGGCCAGATTGAGCGTGGGAACGATCAATTTGGCAGCGCGGGTTTCAAACCAGATGCAGGTGGTTATCCCAAAGCCCTGCGGGGAGTTCGAGGGGTTTTGCCATCAGCGGTGTCTGCCGGCAATCATAGAAACGGCAACGCCCTTGCCCCGAGGTCACGACAAAGCCATCGGCCACTGCACCGACACCGGCACAGTCGGGCAGTGGTGCATCGAGGCGCACTTCGCCGCTGTCCAGGTCCCAGATGAAAAAGCGGTTGCCGCGCGGCGCGGTGAGCGCCACCAGCCGTAAGTCACTGTGCACCGCGACGCTCGCGGTGTAGTGCCCCATGGCCTGCAACTGCTGCTCGGCCACCGGGAACGCGACGAAGGGCTGGCCGGGACGCTTGATCGCCAGCAGCTCGGATGATTCGTGCGCGGCGCCCATGAACTGCTGGCCGGTGACGATGGTGCCGTCGCTGGCGATCCCCATGTGACGCACGCTGTTCATCTGCTGGGCCAGGATTTCCTTGCTCAGCAGGCTGCCGTCGCGTTGCATCAGCACCAGGCTGGGTTCCATGGCGTCGAGGTTCATCTCGACCCGGCTTTCGGCTTCGGTACGAATCCCGCCATTGGCCACCACCAGGGTTTCACCGTCGGGCATCCATGACACCTGATGCGGGCCGATGCCGTGGGTGGAAATCTCACCGCTGTAAACCAACCGCTGACCCTCGAAACGGTACACCCCGAGCAGGCCGCGACCCGGGTCGCTGGTGTCGTTTTCGGTGGCGTACAGCCAGTCGCCGCTTTTATGAATAACCGCGTGACCGTAGAAGTGCCGGTTCGGTTGCGACACCACGGTTTGCAGCAGCGTACCGTCACGCAGATCGACCAGATAACTCTCGGTGCCCGGTCGCCGCGCGACGAACAGGGCTATCGGCAGAGCAGGGTGGTTGATGATGTCGTGACAGCGCTGGCCGACTTCGGTGGCGAACACTCGAGTGCCGTTCAGTCGATAGCCGACGGCGTAATGTTTGCCGTCGCTGTCGTCGCGCGCCGAAAGCAGCAAAGGACCGTGGTCCTTTTGCTTGAACAGCTTCCAGCCGCCCAGCGTCACGGCGCCCAGCAACAAACCGCCTAAAGTCAGAGCCTGACGTCGCAGCATGGCGCTACCCCTCATCAGTCACCGTCGTTGGCGTTGAAGCCCAGTTGGATGCCCAGCGCCTTGGCCAGTTCACCTTCGTGCAGGCGATGGACAACGTTGAGGCTGTCGTAAAGGTCGTTGAGTTGCTGGCGACCGGCATCGTCCGTGAGCATTTCGGTCAGCGAGCGCTGGCTGCTTTCGAACAGTTTCAACGACGCGGCGTAGGCGGCATCGATCTTGTCCGCCAGCGGCTTTTGCTCGGCCGGCAGCAGGCCGCGCAGGCCCTTGTTGTCGACACCGACCCAGACCGTCCGGGCGGCAGCCAGACTCGATTGCATGCTTTGCAGCGACGACTGACTGCGCCATGCGTCGGCCTGGAACGGCTGTGGAATGCCCTTGGTCTGACGACCCATCGGCGTGCCGAGTTTTTTCTTCAGGGTATCCAGTGCCGTCACTTGAGCGCGTAGCAAATCGGCGATGGCTTCGTGGGAATCGGCGTAACGCTGGTTCGGGAATTTGCTCATCTGGGCCAGCATGCCGTCGGTGCTGTTCCAGCTGGCGAGGATCTCTTCGGCCAGCAGCTTCTGACGTTCGCCGATGGCAGTCAGCAGTGGGCAGTAACGGGCTTTTTGCGCGGCGTCGGCCACGTTGGTTTTTTCGTCGAACAGAATGTATTCATAGGCCGAGAGGCCCTGTACGACGACGCTGGATTTGGCCAGCGCAGCGGCGTCGATCTGCGGTTGCGCGGTGACCAGTTGCTCGACCTGACGGCCGACCAGGTTTTTCTTGTCCGGCCAGAACTGCACCTGCCAGGAGCGATTGCCTTCGGCCAGTGGGCCGACCAGCAACGGTTGCAATTGTGCCCAGGCTTTTTGTGCATGGAGGAAATCGGCGCGAGCCGTTGCAAGGTCCAACTTGCCTTCGCAGTAGGCCAGCGCACTGGCGGCCAATTGGCGGTCGGCTTCAACCCAGCGACTGTAGGTCGGCAGGATCACTTGCTTGGCGATGGCTGCCGAGGTGACGGCTTGAGGGTCCTGGGGCGAGCAGGCACCCAGGACGAGTGCGGCAAGGCTGGTGAACAACAGCTTGGGGCGGAACATGTCGGGCTCCCTTTTTATGGGCGAAAACGTAGGGGAAAGGCGTCAAAGAGAATTCAAAAAGGCCAGCAACGCAGCGCGCTGCTCGGCATTGAACGCTAAAACCTGCTGCTGCGCCGCGCGCGCTTCACCGCCGTGCCAGAGCACGGCTTCAAGCAGGTTGCGGGCGCGGCCGTCATGCAGAAACTGCGTGTGGCCACTGACCGCTTGTGTCAGGCCAATGCCCCACAACGGCGGGGTGCGCCAGTCGCGGCCTGAGGCCTGGAATTCGCTGCGGTTATCGGCCAGCCCTTCGCCCATGTCATGCAACAGCAGATCGCTGTAGGGGCGAATCAGTTGATTGGCCAGTTCCGGTTCTGCGGCATTCGCGGCAGTGGTGAATGTCGGCGTGTGGCACGATTGGCAACCGGCCTGATAGAACAGGTTTTTACCGGCCAGGACTTGCGAGCCGTTGACGTCACGGCGGGCCGGGACGGCGAGGTTACGGCTATAGAACAGCACCAGGCGCAAGATGTTGTCGCTGACTTCCGGCTCGCCATCCGGGCCGTTGCCGTTGGGCGCCTGCAGGCAGTCGGTCTGGGCCGGGGTGCAGTCATCGAACGGTCTCAGACGGGTCGTAAGACCCATATCACCGGAAAATGCGTGAACGTTTTGCTGATTGAGATTCGGTTGCCCGGCTTTCCAGCCAAAACGCCCCAAAACGGTCTTTTGCTGCGCGTCATCCCACACCCGGTTCGGACGTCCGGCGATGCCGTTTTTGGCTTTAGCCTGGGCGTCGGCGTTGGCCAGGATATCGGCGTCAGAGATGGCTTCGAGCAGCCCGAGGCCAATCATTGGCGGGGCGACTCGAGCGGAGAAAAGCGTGTCGGGATGCATCGGGCCGTAGCCCAGTTGGGTGATCAGCAGCCTGGGTTTGCGCAGTTCGATTTCAGTGCCGTCGGTAAAGCGCACCGGGAGCGGATCATAGTCGACTCGAACCTTGCCTTCGGGGGCGACGCCGGGCACGGCCATGTCCTGGAGTTGCCCGCCGTAGACCGGCTCAGGCACCACGCCTATGTGCTCGATGACCTTGGCATAGGCCGGCTCGTTGGGGATCGACAGACGCACCAGCATCGACACGGCATTATTGGAATCGGCCGTCGGCGGATGACCGCGACCGTCCTTGATATGGCAGTTCTGGCAGGCGTTGGTATTGAACAGCGGGCCGAGGCCGTCGCGGGCGGTGGTGGTCGAAGGGGCGATCACCCAAGGGCTGCGGAAAAAACTGTTGCCGACGCTGAAGTCCAGCCGACGGGTCGGCGAGAGGTTGGCTGAAGGCAGGGAGAACGCATTCTGGTCGCTCTTTCTGACAGTCGCCGCGCCACCGGAGCGGGCTTCACCGGGTTCGGCCTTGGTAAAACGCGGGGCGTCATCGCAGGCACTCAGGCCCAGGGCCAGAAGCAGTGCAGACAAGCGAAGAGGCAGCGAGGGCATCGGCAATCCTGAAAGACGAGCCAAACAAGGGCGCAAAGTCTAACAGGGCAGCGGAGTTTGAATAAGAGGAATTATCGTTCGCTCTCACAGGATGATCGCGATTCCCTGGGGGAGCGAGCCTGCTCGCGATGGGGTCATCATTGCCAATATTTATTTTGAACTTGCTACCGATATCGCGAGCAGGCTCGCTCCCACAGGGTATTGCATTCAGGCAGGTACAAAAAAGGCGACCCGAAGGTCGCCTTATTGGTCGCTCAGCGTAGATCAGAAATCGTGATCGGCGTTGTCCGGGTTCAGGTCGCTGATGCCCAGTTTGCTGGCAGCCTGTTCGATCGAGGTGGTCTGCTTGACCAGTGCCGCAATGGCGTCACGCACAATCTTGTTACCTGCGGTGTTGCCGGCAGCGATCAACTGGTCGTAGTGCTCGCCCTTGTTGGCGTGATCAACCATGACCTGGATTTTGGCCTCGGTGGCAGCCAGGTCAGCCTTGAGCGCAGCATCGGCAGCCGGGTCGGCTTTGGCCACCAGCGACGACAGGCTGGCGCCGGTCATTTTGGTGCCGTCGGTGCGGGTGTATTCGCCCAGGTACACGTTACGAATGCCTTTGGCATCGTAGAAGTGCGAGTTGTGGGTGTTGTCACTGAAGCAGTCCTGTTCGTCTTCCGGGGAGTTGGCTTCCAGGGAAACCTTCATGCGCTCGCCCGCCAGTTCGCCCAGCGAGAGGCTGCCCATGCCGAAGAGCATTTTGCGCAAACCGCTTTCTGCCGGTTCTGCTTCCAGCTCGGCGCGGTAGTTGTCAGGCACGTTTGGCTTCCAGTTGCCGACCATTTCTTCCAGGTCGCTGACCAGCAACTGGGTCACGGCTTTCAGGTAAGCGCGACGACGATCATTGTGGCCACCGGTAGCCCCGGCGCCTTCCAGATAGTCCGACGCCGGACGATTACCAGCACCAGGGCCGGTGCCGTTCAGGTCCTGGCCCCAGAGCAGGAATTCGATGGCGTGGTAACCCGTCGCGACGTTCGCTTCGGAACCGCCCAGTTCGTTCAGGCTGGCGAGTTTTTCCGGTGTGATGTCGGTCACGTCGATCTTGTCTTCGCCCACCTGGATGATCGGGTTGGCGATGATGTTGGCGTTGGCGCCCGGGTTACCCAGGGCGTGCTCGTAGCTCTTGTCGACGTAGTCGATCAGGCCTTCGTCGAGCGGCCAGGCGTTAACCTGACCTTCCCAATCGTCAATGATGGTATTGCCGAAGCGGAACACTTCACTCTGCAGGTAAGGCACGCGTGCAGCGACCCAGGCTGCACGAGCAGCTTTCAGGGTTTCGGCATTCGGCTTGGCGAGGAAAGCGTCGATGGCCGTTTGCAGGGTTTTCGCAGTGGATTCGGCATCGCTGAAGACCGCAAAAACCATGTCGGCGTAGTGCGCGACAACGGCTTTGCCAGCGGCTTCATCGACTTTTCCGGTAGCGGCAGGCGCAGCAGGTGCCGCAGTGCTGGTGGCCGGCGTAGGCGCTTGAGGAGCAGCAGCCTTGTCTTTACCTTCGCCGCAACCGGCGAGGGAAATAGCGATGGCCAACAAACTGGCGGTAGCCAGAGGCATACGAATCATGGCGAACATCCTGCTTCGGTAAATAATGGACAGGCGCGGGGGGTGCGCAAAACTGCGACATAATGCAAATCTTTCGCATTATGTGTAAAGGGCCGTGATTGGAAATATGTCTTGTTTACGAGGGCAGTAGCGCCTGCACATGACCTGCACATCACCTGTAGCAGCTGGCGCAGCCGGCGTTCGGCTGCGAAGCAGTCGTAAATCCTGACGCCGCGATTAGTCTGACACAACGCATTGCCTGATTTCACGACTGCTGCGCAGCCGAACGCCGGCTGCGCCAGCTGCTACAAGGTCCGACGTGAGATCAAGCTGCGTACTTATAAGATCAACGCATTACTGCGTTGGGCCTGTTTCAGATAAGCGGCCAGCTCCCGCGCAGGCAGCGGTTTGCTGTAGAGATAACCCTGACCCTCGTGACAGCCTTCGGAGATGATGTACGTCTCCTGTTCGACCGTTTCCACACCCTCGGCGATGACCTGCATGCCAAGGCTTTTGCCAAGCTGGATGATCGCGCGAACGATGGTCGCATCGTCGTCGTCATCGAGCAGGTCCTGAACGAAGCTCTTGTCGATCTTGATCTTGTCCAGCGGCAGGCTTTTCAGATAGCTCAGCGATGAGTAGCCGGTCCCGAAGTCGTCGATAGCGATCAAGGCGCCTGAACGGCGCAGGCTGAGCAGGTGTTGCGCGGCGGTGCTGATGTCTTCCATCAGGCCGGTCTCGGTGACTTCCAGCTCGAGGCTGCGCGGCGGCAGGCGATACATTTGCATCAGGTTGTTGATGACCCGCGGCAACTCGGCGTGGTGCAGTTGCACGGTGGACAGGTTGACCGCCATGCGCAGGTCGCTGAACCCCTGGTCGTGCCAATCACGCAGTTGCCGGCAGGCCTGGTCCAGCACCCATTCGCCGATGGCGATGATCGTGCCGTTCTGCTCGGCCAGCGGAATGAACAGATCCGGCGGCACCAGCCCGTGTTCCGGGTGTTGCCAGCGAATCAGTGCCTCGACACCGACCACCCGCTGATCGCGGTAGCTGATCTGCGGTTGGTAAACCAGATAGAACTGATTGCGGGTGAGGGCATCGCGCAGGTCTTTTTCCAGTTCGCGGCGCCGGCGCATTTCACTGTCGACGCTGGCGATATAGAACTGATAGCGGTTGCGCGAACGGGTCTTGGCCAGGGTCATGGTTTGTTCGGCTTTCTGCAACAGTTTCTCGGTGCTGTCGCCATCTTCCGGGAACAGGGTGATGCCGATGGTTGCGCGCAGGCGGATTTCCTGATGATCGAGGGCAAACGCCGCTTCCAGGTCATCGAGGATGCTTTGTGCCAGCTCGGCGGCTTCGTAGGGTTGCTCGATATCGGCCTGAACCAGCGCGAACTGATCGCCCCCCAGGCGGGCGAGCGCGCCGAGACGACCACTGTGGGCACGCAGACGGTCGGCCAGGGCCAGCAGCAATTGGTCGCCAGTCTGGTAGCTGAACTGCTCGTTGATACCTTTGAAATCATCCAGGCCCACACACAGCACGGCGACCCGGCGTTGCAGGCGACCGGCGTCTACCAGAATCTTGTCCAGTTGCTGCTGCAATTGCTGACGGTTCGGCAGGCCGGTGAGGAAATCGTATTGCGCCATGCGCAACAGGCTGTTTTCGGCTTCGTGGCGCAGGTGGGTATTGCGTTCGATGGACTCGAGCAACTGGTTGGCGGTGTTGATCCAGATCCCCAGTTCGTTCTTTTCGTGACCCTTGAGCTGCGGAATCTTGTGTTCGCTGGGACGGTCGGGATTGACGTTGCTCAGGTGTTCGATGATCCGTGACAGCGGTTTGGTCAGCAGCCAGTGATAGACCAGGTACAGCACCAGGCCCATGGCCATGGCCCGCAATACGCCGGAAATGAAGATGATCACCGAGCTGACAATAAAGCCCTGGCCGTAGGTGGCGGTGTCGAGGGTGATGCTGAGGTCGCCGTAATACTCGCTATAGGGGCCGCGCCCCACCAGTTGCGTGGTGAACGTGCGTTCCTGGCCCAGAATAAGGTCGGTCAGCCATCGGCTGTGGGAATGCTGCAAGTCACGGGTTTTTTCCGCAAGCATGGCTTCATTGGGATGGCCGATGGAGGCCATGCGCACGGCGTCGTCCTGGAACAGGCCTTCGATAACCTGCATACCCATTTCCCGATCGAGGCTGTACACCGCCTGGGTCGAGGGATCGCGGAACATGTCGAGGATGCGCTGGGCATCATTGGCCACGGCCTGGCGTGTTTTATAAGCATCGAAAACAATCTGCGCGCAGCTCAACACCACGCCGACGATCAATGCCGACAGGAGCACGACCCGGAGCAACTTCACCGACAAGCTGTTTTTGAGTTCCAGCTTCAAAGGGTTATTCCTTGTTCCGTGCGGGTAACGTCAAGTTGCCATGAGTATTGGCAATCCGATGATGGCAGTCAAAGGGACAATCAAGCCATGCGAATTTTATCTGCCGGCTTGGCCACATTGCCGGGGGTGTTGGCAATGGGAGCCCATTAGTAGTGTTTCGGTAGACAGCTCCCGCAACTTGAGGGGCCGGGGCGAATATTTATGTCTGGTTGATGGTAGACGGCTGTGGCGTTGGGGCAAGGGGACGTTTGTTTTCGGTGGTGTTGCAGGTGGATTTCACATTGCCCGGGCATAAAAAAACCCGGCAATGCCGGGTTTTTTTGACTGCAAGCAGACTTAAGCGGTGAAGGTTTTGCCTTCGAACTGCTCAGCCACGAACTTCCAGTTAACCAGGTTCCAGAACGCTTCAACGTACTTCGGACGCAGGTTGCGGTAGTCGATGTAGTAAGCGTGTTCCCAGACGTCGCAGGTCAGCAGCGGGGTGTCGCCGCTGGTCAGCGGGTTGCCGGCGCCGATGGTGCTGGCCAGGGCCAGGGAACCGTCAGCTTTTTTCACCAGCCAGCCCCAACCGGAACCGAAGGTGCCGATCGAAGTCTTGGTGAATTCTTCTTTGAATTTGTCGAACGAACCGAAAGCCGCGTTGATTGCGTCAGCCAGTGCGCCGGTTGGTTGACCGCCAGCGTTTGGCGCCATGCAGTTCCAGTAGAAAGTGTGGTTCCAGACCTGAGCGGCGTTGTTGAAGATGCCACCCGAAGAAGTCTTGACGATTTGTTCCAGGGTCTTGCCTTCGAACTCGGTGCCTGGCACCAGGTTGTTCAGGTTCACGACGTAGGTGTTGTGGTGCTTGTCGTGGTGATATTCCAGTGTTTCCTTGGAAATGTGCGGCTGCAGTGCATCGTGTGCGTAAGGCAGTGGCGGCAATTCGAAAGCCATGGTGATTCTCCTAATCAGGTCAGTTGCGGTGAGCGCAAGGCCGATCACGGGCGGCCAGACAAGCGCCGGGAGTTTGTACTCTTTGCGGCGCAGGTGTCGGATCATAGCACCGGGGGTGCGGCTTAACCACGCAACAACTGTGTGGGATAGAGGTTCCAGAGCCTTTGGGAATAATCAGGCGGCGCTGATCAGTTGAAAGGCCACGGCAAACATCATCACCGCCACCAGCAGGTCGAGAATCCGCCAGGTGCTCGGGCGTGCCAGCCACGGCGCCAGCCACGCGGCACCCAGCGCCAGGGTGAAAAACCACAGCAGTGATGCACTGGCCGCGCCCACTACATAAGCGCTCGGCACTGTTTGTTGGGCCCCAAGAGAGCCGATCAGCAACACCGTGTCCAGATACACGTGAGGGTTGAGCAGGGTCACCGCCAGTGCACTGAGCAATACCGCGCGCAATGAACGCACGGTCTGGTTTTCACCCTGTTGCAGGCTTTGCCTGGAACAGGCGCGACGCAGGGCCAGGCTGCCGTACCACAGCAGGAAGGCCGCGCCGCCCCAACGGGCGATCGCCAGCAACAGTGGATTTTGCGCGAGGATCGTCGCCAGCCCGAACACCCCGGCGGCCACCAGCAACGCATCGCAGGTCACGCAGAGCGCCGCCACCGGCAGGTGGTGTTCGCGGCGCAGGCTTTGCGCCAGCACGAACGCATTTTGCGTACCGATTGCCATGATCAGTCCCGCAGCGACCAACAGGCCGTTCACATAGCTTTGCCACATAAGGTTTACTCCGCGTTGGCCGCGAGCTGCCGCAGTACCGACATCGCGCGCTTGGCGTCGGCCTGGCCGACAAACAGATGGTCGTGGTAATAGCCGGCAATCACGTTGCAGCTGATTCCGGCCTGGCCGAGGGCTGTGGCGAAGGCTGCGGTCAGGCCAACGGCTTCGAGGGCCGAATGCACATTGAGGGTGATCCACGCCGCCAGGTAGTCGAAACTCAACCCGGCCTTCTCGGCTTGCGAGCGCTCAAGGATCACTGTCAGGCCTTCCTGTTCGCGAAAGCTGCCGATGATTTCGCAGTCTTTGGGCAGATGGCCGTCGCGAATCGTGCAGAACACGTATTCGCCGTCGTTGAGCTGCGGGCTCATGCTGCGCAGCAGGGTGTTCAGTGAGGTTTCGCCAGCCATGTCGCTGATCCTTGTTCAAGAGTTCTTGCTGGTCATTCTCCTGCTCCAGGTTGTATAAGAAAAACCAATATTGCTGATCGCTCATTAGGAAAACTGATGTTCGACTATAAATTGCTGTCCGCCCTTGCTGCGGTGGTTGAGCAAGCCGGGTTCGAACGCGCGGCCCAGGTGTTGGGGTTGTCGCAATCGGCGATCTCCCAGCGCATCAAGTTGCTCGAAGCGCGGATCGGCCAGCCGGTGCTGGTACGGGCTGCACCGCCGGCGCCGACCGAGATTGGCCGGCGTTTGCTCAACCATGTGCAGCAGGTGCGTTTGCTGGAGCGCGACCTGCAAAGCCTGGTGCCGGCGCTGGACGAAGAAGGCTTGCCGGAACGCCTGCGCATCGCCCTCAACGCCGACAGCCTGGCCACCTGGTGGGCCGAGGCGGTGAGTGACTTTTGTGCCGAGCAACATCTATTGCTCGACCTGGTGGTGGAAGACCAGACCGTTGGCCTCAAACGCATGCGCGCCGGTGAAGTGGCGGCGTGCGTGTGTGCCAGTGAGCGCCCGGTGGCGGGCGCTCGCAGCGTGTTGCTGGGCGCCATGCGTTACCGCGCCCTGGCCAGCCCGGCGTTTATTGCCCGGCATTTTCCCCAAGGGGTCAGGGCCGATCAGTTGGCCCGCACACCGGCGCTGGTGTTTGGCCCGGATGACTTTTTGCAGCACCGTTACCTGGCGTCATTGGGCGTGGAGGGTGGTTTCGAACATCATTTGTGCCCGTCATCCGAAGGTTTTATCCGTCTGATCGAAGCCGGCCTGGGTTGGGGACTGGTGCCGGAGTTGCAGGTGCGCGAACAACTTGAACGCGGTGTGCTGGTGGAGTTGTTGCCAGATAAACCGATTGATGTGCCGTTGTACTGGCATCATTGGCGCAATGGTGGCCAGTTGCTGGGGTTACTCACCGCGCATCTGGTACGTTTATCCAGGCAGTGGCTGGTGCCGTTGGACTGACGGGCAGCGTCAAGAGCACACGAAATCTGTAATGCGACACGCATGAAAAACGAAACACATCGGAGCAAGTCATGAAAATTCTGGTCACCGGCGCAAGCGGCTTCATTGGCGGGCGCTTTGCGCGATTCGCCCTGGAGCAGGGCCTGGACGTGCGGGTCAACGGTCGCCGGGCCGAAGGCGTCGAACATCTGGTACGGCGGGGTGCAGAGTTCGTCCAGGGCGATTTGAGTGACCCGGAACTGGTTCGCGAGCTGTGCGCAGACGTCGAGGCCGTGGTGCATTGCGCGGGTGCGGTGGGGCTTTGGGGGCGCTATCAGGACTTCCATCAGGGTAACGTGCTGGTCACCGAAAACGTCGTCGAAGCCTGCCTGAAACAAAACGTCCGGCGGCTGGTGCACTTGTCGTCACCCTCGATCTACTTCGATGGTCGCGACCACCTGGGGCTGACCGAAGAGCAAGTGCCCAAGCGCTTCAAGCATCCTTATGCGGCGACCAAATACCTGGCCGAGCAAAAAGTCTTCGGCGCCCAGGAGTTTGGTCTTGAAGTACTGGCCCTGCGTCCGCGCTTTGTCACCGGCGCCGGTGACATGAGCATCTTCCCGCGTCTGCTGAACATGCAGCGCAAAGGGCGTTTGGCAATCATCGGCAACGGCCTCAACAAGGTCGATTTCACCAGCGTGCAGAACCTCAACGAAGCCATGCTCAGCTGTTTGCTGGCGACGGGATCGGCGCTTGGCAAGGCCTACAACATCAGCAACGGTGCACCGGTGCCGCTGTGGGATGTGGTCAATTATGTAATGCGCCAGATGGACGTCTCGCAGGTGACTCGGCATCGCTCCTACGGTTTGGCCTACAGCATTGCGGCGCTCAACGAGGGCTTTTGCGCACTGTGGCCGGGGCGTCCGGAACCGACCCTGTCACGCTTGGGCATGCAAGTGATGAACAAAAACTTCACCCTCGATATCAGCCGCGCCAGGCATTATCTGGACTACGATCCCAAGGTCAGTCTGTGGACGGCGCTCGATGAGTTTTGTAGCTGGTGGAAGGCTCAGGACCCGGGCGCAAAATAAACACTGAACCGAGCCAGCGGATCAAGGTCGATCAAGGCGGCGAGTTCAGGGTTTATACTCGTCGCATTTAGCCATCACTGTGGTTCAGAAAGGTTGCCTCATGTCCATGCGTAACGATGCCAACGACGACTTCGATGATGTACCGAGCCTGCGTGCCGACCCTCTCGATGACGACGATTTTCCAGCCACCGCTGCCCGTGAACACTCCGGCGTACATGCGCGAAACGCGACCCGGGGCAAATCAAAAGTCCCGAGCACCGGCCCGTTGTGGGCCTTGGTCGGAGCGTTGCTGTTCGCCTTTGCCGGCCTTGCCTGGTGGAGCTTTCAACAGATCTCGCTGATGGAGCAGCAACTGGTCGCGACCCAGGAAAGCTTTGCCCGCATCAGCGAGGAAGCCGCCGGGCGCTTGCAGGATATTTCCGGAAAAGTGGTCGCCAGCCAGTCGAACGTCACCAGCGACAGCGAAGCGCTGAAACTGAAAATCAAGCAACTTGAAACCAGGCTGGTGGAGCAGAACCAACAGCAGCAAGGCGTAGTCGGCCAGGCGTCGGACCTGGACAAGCGGCTGGCACAGATCGCTGCGCAAAGCGTTGAGCAACATGCCGTCAACGCTCAACTGCAAACCGACCTGAAAGCCCTGAGCGCTGACGTGGCGACCCTGAAAAATACCCCGAGCGACACCAGCAAGTTCGATGCCCAGCTGAAAAGCCTCGGTGCCGAAATCGCCGCGTTGAAGAAACAAGGCAACCCGAGCGCGGCGATCGAACGCCTGGAGCAAGAATTGGTGGTGATCAAAAGCCAGCAGGACAGCCGCCCGGCTGCCGCTCAAGGCAGCAATGCGAATGTCGCCGAGTTCGATGCCTTCCGTGGCCAGGTCACGCGCAACATCACCACCTTGCAGAGCCAGATCCAGAACCTGCAGCAGCAGCTCAACGCTCGCCCTTGATGCGATCCGAAATCCTTGTGGGAGCGTGGCTTGCCCGCGATGACTGACTGTCAGACGATTAGATGTCGCCTGACCCACCGTCATCGCGGGCAAGCCACGCTCCCATAGGTTTTGCGCTGGTCAGCGAACCTTGTCTTCCCGCCCGCGCAACATCTTGTTCGGCATCGCAATCGCCGCCGTCAGACCCAGCAACGACACCGCTGCGCTGACCATCAGCAAATGCCGGAAGGTCAGCAGCAGTTCGGCGCGCAAGGCGTTTTGAGTGTCGCCCGGTGCGGCGTTCAGGCCATCGAGCAAGACGTTCCCGGAGCTGCCCTCGGCAATCAGCGACGAGCCGGTCAAATGGGCAAAACTCGAATCCTGCAACAGCGCCAGCAACAAGGCCGACATCAAGGCCACGCCGACCGCGCCACCGAGTGAGCGAAACAGGTTAGTGGTGCTGGTGGCGACGCCAATGTCGCGTTGCTCCACCGAGTTTTGCGTACCAACCAAGGAGGTCGGGAACTGCATGCCGGCGGCGATGCCGCTGAGCATCATGAAGAAGCTGCTGATGAGCATCGCCTGCGGCGGGCTGAACGCCATGCCGAGAATCGCGATCGGGGTGAGCAGGGCGCCTGTCAGGATCATCGGTTTGTAGCGACCGGTCACCGAGGTCCGGCGACCGGCGAAGTAGGCGCCCATCGGCAACCCCATCGCCAGCGGCAACAGGTGCAGCGCCGCACTGTCGGCCCCGGCCCCGGTGACACTCTGGAAGCGCAACGGCATCAGCACGATCAACGAAATCGCCTGGAAACTGGTGAAGAAAATCGTGCACCAGCAAAGGAGCGCATTGCGGTTGGCGAACAGGTGCATCGGCAGCAACGGCTCGCGCGCCCGCCGCTCATGCCAGACGAACAGCGTCAGGGTCAGCACCGCACACGCCAGCAACCCGAGCACTTCGCTGCTGCGCCACGAATGCCCCTGGCCGATCTGAGTGATGCCCAGCAGCAACGCGGTCAGGCCGATGATCATCAGCAGCGTGCCCAAGTAATCGATGACCGGCTTGCGCTGCGGCACCGGCAAACCCACCAGCGTGCGGTTGGCCACCAGCCAGGCGCCGAGGCCCAGCGGCAGGTTGATCAGAAACACCCAGCGCCACGACAGGTATTCGGTCATGTAGCCGCCGAGTACCGGCCCGGCCACACTGGCCACTGCGTACATGCTGCTGAAGTAACCCTGATAGCGCCCGCGCTCGCGGGGCGGCACGATATCGCCGATGATCGCCTGGCTGACCGAAATCATCCCGCCGGCGCCGATGCCCTGAATGATCCTGGCGAGGACCAGTTGCTCCATGCTCTGGGCCATGCCGCAAAACACCGAGGCCAGCGTGAACAATCCCATGCCGAACAGCATCAGCCGCCGACGGCCGTAAAGGTCGCCGAGCTTGCCGTAGATCGGCACCGCCACGGTCATCGCCACCATGTAGCCGGAGATGACCCAGGCCAACAAGCTGAAATCCTTGAACTGGGCAGAAATGGCCGGCATCGAGACGGCGACGATGGTTTGATCCAGCGCCCCGAGAAAGATCGCCAGCATCAAGGAGACCAACACGCTGCGGATGGCCGGTTTGGTGGAGTCAGGCTGGTTCAGATTGGTCACGGGGCAAACCTGCGGGCGGTGATTAACCCGCAAGAAGCAAGGCGAGCGGGGATGCTCGCCAGTGTAAGTCGATAGCCTGCTATTCGATAGCCTCATACGGAAGCCCGACGTAATTTTCTGCAATGGTTTTTCGACCGGCTTCGGAGTCGACGAAGTACTCGAGTTCCGACTCGCTGATGCGCTGGCTGAAGGCATCGCTGCCTTCGAACGTGTGCAGCATCGAGGTCATCCACCAGGAAAACCGTTCGGCCTTCCAGACCCGGCGCAGGCAGATTTCCGAGTACTTTTCCAGCAGCTCGGTGCGGCCGTCGCGGTAGACCTTGAGCAGAATGTTGAACAAGGTGCTGACATCGCTGGCGGCCAGGTTCAGGCCTTTGGCGCCGGTGGGCGGGACGATATGGGCCGCGTCGCCGACCAGGAACATCCGTCCGTACTGCATGGGCTCGACCACAAAACTGCGCAGCGGCGCGATGCTTTTTTCGATCGAAGGTCCGGTGACCAGCGTGTCGGCAAGCGCCTGCGGCAGGCGCGATTTCAGCTCCTCCCAAAAGCGCTGATCGGACCAGGCTTCGACCTTCTCGTCAGCGGGCACCTGCACGTAATAGCGGGTACGCGTGGTCGAACGCATGCTGCACAACGCGAAGCCGCGAGCATGTCGGGCGTACACCAGTTCATCGTGGACCGGCGGGGTGTCGGCGAGAATGCCGAGCCAGCCGAACGGGTAGACCCGTTCGAATATTTTCAGCGTGTCGGCGGGAATCGATTGCCGTGCGACACCGTGGAAACCGTCGCAACCGGCGATGTAGTCGCAGTCCAGGCGCCAGGTTTCACCGTCCTTTTCAAAGGTCAGGAACGGTTCGTCGGATTTCATCCCGTGGGGCACCACGTTGCTGGCTTCGTAGAGGGTCGATGCCCCCGCCGACTCACGGGCGGCCATCAGGTCGCGGGTGACTTCGGTCTGGCCGTAGATCATCACGGTTTTGCCGCCGGTCAGCGCGTGCAGATCAATGTGCACCTGGCGTCCACCGAGGGCCAGCTGGAAGCCGCCATGCACCAGACCTTCAGCGTCCATGCGCTGGCTGACGCCGGCCTGGCGCAACAGATCGACCATGCCCTGTTCCAGGACCCCGGCGCGGATTCGCCCCAGTACGTAGTCGGGTGTCTGGCGTTCGACAATGACCGTGGCGATGCCGGCGTTGTGCAACAACTGGCCGAGCAGCAGGCCAGAGGGGCCGGCGCCGATAATGGCGACTTGGGTTTTGAGGATTTTCATTGTTGTTAGGCCTCGCAAGCTTCACGCGGACAAAGTCGGTGAATGGTTTTTATGAATCGAGTACTTGCATTTTTCGCTTGTGAGTCGGTCAATTGAAGGTGAAAACTGCGCTGAAACCTGTACATTTCGCCAATCGGGGCGATTACCGCCCGTTACGCTGAGGCCTGGACTGAAGTGATGAACAAGCCTGCCCTTCCTTCGATTCCTGTATTCAAACTCTATGGCGAGAGCCTGGATTGGCCGACCCCTGACTTGTTGCATTGCGAAACCATTTCCAAACGCAGCCGTGAACATCAATGGGAAATCAAACCCCATCGGCATGCCGATTTATGTCAATTGCTGTTCGTGTACAAAGGCCAGGCGGAGCTTGAGATCGAGGGCCAGCGTACGCAGTTGAGCGAAGCCGCGATCCAGATCCTGCCACCGCTGTCGGTGCACGGCTTTCGTTTTTCCGAAGACGTAGAAGGCTTTGTGGTGACGCTGGCGGCACCGCTGTTGGCGCATCTTCAAGCGCAACTGGGCAGTTCGGTGAATGCCCTGGCAGTGGCCGAAAGTTACTCGGCAGGAAGCGACGCGGACTACCTCAACAGCGTGTTTACAGCCTTGCAGAATGAATACGTCGGGCACCAGCCCGCACGCGAAATGCTCATGCATGCGCTGGTCAGCGTGATCATGGTGTGGGTCAGCCGCCAGGTGATCCAGCGTCGCGCCGCCAGTCAGCGACCACAGCGTGCACGCGAATACCTCAACGGGTTTATTCAACTGGTGGAAGAGAATTATCGCCAGCACGTGAAGGTCGAGGATCTGGCACACCGGCTGGGGATTTCCGTGTCCCACCTCAACGGCACCTGCCGTGAGCTGGCGGGGCAACCGGCATTGCAGATCATGCACGAGCGCCAGTTGCTGGAGGCCAAGCGACTGCTGACCTACACCAGCATGACCATTTACGAGATGTCGGACGTGTTGGGTTTCTCCGACCCGACCAATTTCACCCGGCTGTTTCGACGCCGCGTGGGGATCTCGCCGAAGGCGTTTCGGGATCGCTTGAAAGCTGATCAGGACAGCGAGGGGTAGGGGCCTAATGCCTGTCAGTCAAGGCACAAACCTGTGGGAGCGCTTAACCGACTGGCATTGGGCTAGGGGCCTGGTTACTTGAGGTTCAGGGTCGCAGTGTGTGGAATGCACCGTTCAAAGTTGCAGCTGGCGTACTCACGTGGCAACTGCCGGGCCTGTTCAACGCGGTAGGCGGCGGTGCCATACAACGCCAGCGCGGCGGTGCAGGTGATGAAGATCGCGAGATACCTTCTGGTCTTGACGTTCATGGCGCTGACCTCTGAACCGGTACCCCTTATTTTTTAAGGGGTACTGATATCAGCATAGGTCAGCGGTGGTGAGTTGCCATAAGCCCCCTCGCCACAAGGTAGGTGTTCTGCCTTTAAAGCCCCGCATCCCACGCAGGTGTTTCAGGAAATCTCGACACCAGAAAATCCAGCATGCTGCGCAGTGCTGCGGGCATGTGTTTGCGTGAGGCGTACACCGCGTACATGTTCATCTGTCGTGGTTCGGCGTGTGGCAGCAGGCGCACCAGTTCGCCGCTGTGGATATGCACGCCGGCCTGGTAGCTGGGCAGCATCGCCACGCCGGCACCGGCCATGGCTGCGCGCAACAGCGTGCTGGCTTCGTTGGCGCTGATGTTGCCCTGCACCGGCACCGAAACCTGCTCGCCGTCCTGTTCGAAATGCCAGAGGCTTTTGCCGAAGTAGGAGTGGGTCAGGCAATTGTGCTGGCTCAAATCCTCGACCCGTTGCGGCGTCGGGTGCTCGCGCAGGTAGGCGGGGGAGGCGCAGATCACCGAACGGCAGACGGTCAGCTTTCGGGCAATCAGGTTCGGGTCCAGGTCGTTGCTGGTGCGGATCGCGAGGTCTATGCGCTCGTCCACCAGGTTCACCGTGCGGTCGAGCATTTGCAGGTCGATGCTGACGCCGGGAAAGCGTTTGACGTATGCCGCCATGGCGTCCGCCAGTTGTGCCTGGCCGAACGAGGTGCTGACGCTGATCCGCAGCAAGCCGCGTGGCGCATCGTCCGGCTCGCTGACGGCGGCCTGCATGTCGCTCGACAGATCGAGCATCTGTCGGCACCGCGGCAGGATCTCGGTGCCGGCGGCGGTCAGGCTGAGTTTGCGCGTGGTGCGGTGCATCAAGCGCGCCCCGACCCAGTCCTCCAGTTCGGCCAGATAGCGCGACACCACCGGGCGCGACAGGTCCAGATGATCGGCCGCGGCTGACTGGCTGCCGAGGTCGACGACGGTGACGAACACCCGCATTGCTTGGAGACGATCCATGATTTGCCCGCTTTCAGAAACAAACTATGTTCAAGCATCGCATTTTTTGTAGCGAGTCAGGCAACTAAGCTCTGTCCCATCGCCAAACACGGCTTATGCACAACGGAGCAGCACCATGATCGGCTTCACTTCTTTCAAGCGTCTTTTACTCGCCACCGCCACCCTGGGTTTTGCCGCTCATGCGGCAGCCGCCACGCCGGCACTGACCCTGGACGTCTACAACCCGGGCGCCGCTGCGATTTTTCCGGTGACCTCGGTACTGGTCAGCGGCGAGAAAGAAGCGATTCTGGTGGACGCGCAATTCGGCAAGTCCCAGGCCGAGCAGGTGGTGGAAAAAATCCGCGCCAGCGGCAAGCAACTGACCACCATCTACATCAGCCACGGTGACCCGGATTACTACTTCGGCCTGGACACCCTCACCGCCGCGTTCCCGAAAGCCAAAGTGCTCGCCTCACAGCCGACGGTTGATCACATCAAGGCCACCGTTGAAGGCAAAGTAGCGTTCTGGGGACCGAAACTGGGTGCCGATGCACCGGCAAAAACCATCGTGCCGGGTGTGCTCAAGGGCCATAGCCTGACCCTGGAAGGCAAGCAGCTCGACATCATCGGCCTGGACGGCAAGCAACCGGACCGGACCTTTGTCTGGATCCCGTCGATCAAAGCCGCGGTAGGTGGGGTGGTCGTCGCGGAAAACATCCATGTGTGGATGGCCGATACTCAAAGTGCGCAATCCCATGCCGATTGGTTGACTACCCTGAAGACCATCGACAGCCTGAAACCGAACACCATCGTTCCAGGTCATTACCTGGGTGACAGCGCGCGTTCGCTGGCCGCTGTGCACTTCACCGCCGACTACATCAAGGCGTTCGACGCTGAAACTGCCAAGGCCAAGGATTCGGCCGAGCTGATCACTGCGATGAAAAAGCGTTACCCGAACCTCGGCGAAGAAAGCTCGCTTGAGCTGAGCGCCAAAGTCGCCAAAGGCGAGATGAAGTGGTAAGTCACTGAAGTAACAACTGTGGCAAGGGGCTTTTGTGGCGAGGGGGCTTGCCCCCTCGCCACAAAAGCCCTTTGCCACAAGTCAAACCTAATCAACTGGAGCACTGTTCATGAGCAAGATCGCAATCATTGGCGCCACCGGTCGTGCCGGTAGCCAACTGCTGGAAGAAGCCCTGCGTCGCGGTCACAGCGTCACCGCCATCGCCCGCGACACCTCGAAAATCAGCCCACGTGCCGGAGTCGTCAGCAAGAATGTTGACGTTGCCGACGGCGCAGCGCTGCAAGCGGCGGTTGCAGGTGCTGACGTGGTGATCAGTGCGGCACACTTTTCGACGATCCCGGCCAGCGCGATTATCGAGCCGGTCAAAAAGGCCGGCGTGAAGCGTCTGCTGGTGGTCGGTGGTGCCGGTTCGCTGTTGGTGCCGGATGGCAGCAAAGTCATCGAATCCCCGAACTTCCCTGAAGAGTACAAGGCCGAGGCCACTGCCGGTGGCGTCTACCTCGACACCTTGCGTCAGGAAAAGGATCTGGACTGGACCTTCCTTTCACCGTCGGCGCTGTTCGTCGAAGGCGAGCGTACCGGCACCTTCCGCGTGGGCAAGGACCATCTGCTGGTGAGCGCCGAAGGCAAGAGCTGGATCACCTTTGCCGACTACGCGATTGCGATGCTCGATGAAGTCGAGAAGCCAGCGCATAGCCGCCAGCGGTTTACCGTGGGCTACTAACTCCACAACTGTGGCGAGGGAGCTTGCTCCCGCTCGGCCGCGAAGCGGTCGTAATCCGGCAATCGCGTTCCATCTGAATGTTCGCGGCGGCTGATTCTAGGGTCGCTTCGCAACCCAGCGGGAGCAAGCTCCCTCGCCACAGTGAGTGATTGTCCCGATCCGGATGTTCAGCGCGCCTGCGCTTGCACCACCAGCCATTCCATCAGTTCACGCAACTGCGGCGACGGTCCGGGTTTCTGCGGGAACACCAGGTAATACCCCAGCCCCGTTTTCACCTTCAAATCAAAGGGCATGACCAGCCGTCCGGCACTCAGGTCATCTCCGATCAACGACCAATCCCCAATCGCCACCCCCGTTCCTTGAGACGCCACGGACATCGCCAGGTCCAGGGTTTCGAAATGCTGACCCTTGCCGAGTGTGTTGAGGTTGACGTCCGCCGCTTTCAGCCAGGCCTTCCAGTCCCGCTGATCGCGCGTTGGGTGCAGCAGCAAATGTTGACTCAGGTCTGACGGGCTGTGCAGCGGCACCGGGCCGTCGAGCAGTGGCTGAGAGCAGACCGGCGTCAGTTGCTCGTCAAACAGGTGCAGCGACGCCAGTGAACTGTCCGGCGGTGCGCCATACATGACCGCAGCGTCAAACTGCTCGCGATGAAAATCCACGCCATGTTGCACCGTGGTGGTCAGTTCCACCGGCACGTCCGGACGTTCCTTTTGCCATTGCAGCAAACGCGGCAGCAGCCAGCGCATGACACAGGTCGGGGCCTTGAGCTGCAAGGTTTCGCGGTGTGCGCCCACCTGTTCCACCGCCTCATCGATCAAGCCGAACACTTGCTGGATTCGCGGCAACCACTCAAGCCCTTCGGCCGTCAGGCTCAAACCGCGTGCCTGACGGTGGAACAGCGTGTAGCCCAAATGTTCTTCCAGCCCGGCGATCTGCCGGCTCACCGCGCCCTGAGTGATGTGCAGCTGCTCGGCCGCCCGGGTGAAATTGCAGCACTGGGCCGTGATCAGGAACGTGTGCAACGCGGGAAGGGGGGGAAGTCGTTTCATGGGACGCCAAGGCATGAGGTGAGGACATGGCGAGTATGACTTTTTATCGATTGTTGCGGCTACCCGCTGACCGTTCCAATACCGCCATGACTGAGCACCGCGGCGCGCCATCCAATGCCGCGCGGGGCCAGCGTCTCAACGAACAAGAAGGGTAAAGATATGGCGACGTGCGGCGAAGTATTGGTCAAGTTACTCGAAGGTTACGGGGTCGAGCAGGTGTTCGGCATTCCCGGCGTGCATACCGTTGAGCTGTATCGCGGGCTGGCCCGTTCGAGCATCAACCACGTTACTCCGCGTCACGAGCAGGGTGCCGGCTTCATGGCTGACGGTTATGCACGCACCAGCGGCAAACCGGGTGTGTGCTTCATCATCACCGGCCCCGGCATGACCAACATCACCACGGCGATGGGCCAGGCCTACGCCGATTCGATCCCGATGCTGGTGATCTCCAGCGTGCAATCGCGCAGCCAGTTGGGCGGTGGACGCGGCAAGCTGCACGAGCTGCCGAACCAGGGCGCACTGGTGGCCGGCGTTGCGGCGTTCTCCCATACGCTGATGTCTGCTGCCGAGCTGCCGGGCGTGCTGGCCCGTGCCTTCGCCTTGTTCCAGGCCGGTCGTCCGCGCCCGGTGCACATCGAGATTCCGCTCGACGTGCTGGTCGAAGACGCCGATGCCTTGCTCGCCAGCCAACCGGTGAACATCACTCGCGCCGGTGCAGCGCCGTCCGCCGTCGCGCAAATGAGCGAACTGCTGGCCAACGCCAAACGCCCATTGATCCTCGCCGGTGGCGGTTCGATCGATGCAGCGGCCGAGCTGACCCGGCTCGCCGAATTACTCGATGCACCGGTGGCGCTGACCATCAATGCCAAAGGCATGCTGCCGTCGGCTCACCCGTTGCTCATTGGTTCGACCCAAACGTTGGTAGCCACCCGTGCCTTGGTGGCTGACGCCGACGTGGTCCTGGCCATCGGTACTGAACTGGCCGAGACCGACTACGACGTGACCTTTGCCGGTGGCTTTGAAATTCCGGGCACCTTGCTGCGGGTCGACATCGACCCGGACCAGACCGTGCGCAACTATCCGCCGAAAGTAGCGCTGGTCTCCGACGCACAAAGCGCAGCCCAGGCCTTGCTCGACGGCGTGGCCAAACATTCGCTGGCCGAACGCAGCAGCGACTGGGGCCAGGCTCGCGCCGCCAGTTTGCGTGCCGAACTTGAAACCCTCTGGGACGCGCCAACCCGTGCGCAGACGCTGTTCCTGCACACCGTGCAGGATGAGTTGCCGGAAGCGGTATTCGTCGGCGACTCGACCCAACCGGTGTACACCGGCAACCTCACGTTCAACCCGGAGCGCCCGCGTCGCTGGTTCAACTCGTCGACCGGTTACGGCACCCTCGGCTATGCCTTGCCGGCGGCCATTGGCGCGTGGCTCGGCGGTGGTCAGGAACGCAACAGTCGTCCACCGGTGGTGTGCCTGATTGGCGACGGCGGCCTGCAATTCACCTTGCCGGAACTGGCCAGCGCGGTGGAAGCACGCACCCCGGTCATCGTCCTGCTGTGGAATAACCAGGGCTACGAAGAGATCAAGAAATACATGGTCAACCGCGACATCGAACCGGTTGGCGTCGACATCTACACCCCGGATTTCATCGCCGTGGCCAAAGGCCTGGGCTGTGCGGCCCACACCGTCAGCGGCGTTGAAGAACTGCGCGCGGCATTGCGTGCAGCGACAGATCGCCAGGGCCCGACCCTGATCGAAATCGATCAGACCCAGTGGATGAAGGCGGTGTCGGCATGAGCTTTCCAATCATCCAGGACGGTTTGTACATCGACGGCCAATGGTCGGCTGGCGACGAGCACTTGCGGGTCATCAATCCGGCGACCGAAGCGCTGTTGACCACCGTCAAGGGAGGCGATCAGCGTGCGGTTGATCAAGCGGTCACAGCGGCCAGCGCGGCGTTTGTGCAGTGGTCGAAAACCACCGGTGCCGAACGCGGCGCGGTGCTGCGCAAGATCGCTAATGGAGTGCAGGCCCGCCGCGAGCGCTTGATGTATTTGCAGTCGAGCAACAACGGCAAGCCACAGTTCGAAGCGGGCATCGATGTCGATGATGTGATCGCCACGTTCGAGTATTACGCGGGTCTCGCTGAAGCGCTGGACACCGCCCAGGACCGCGTTGTGGAACTGCCGAGCGAAGACTTCGCCGCCCGCGTGCGCCGTGAAGCGTGCGGTGTGGTCGGATTGATCGTGCCGTGGAACTTCCCGATGGTCACCACTGCCTGGAAGCTCGCGCCAGCCTTGGCGGCGGGCTGCTGCGTGGTGCTCAAGCCTTCGGAAGTCACGCCGCTGCCTGAGCTGGAGCTGGCGGCGATCATCGCCGAGAGCGGCTTGCCCAACGGTGTGTTCAACCTGGTCTGCGGTACGGGGCTGGCGGTCGGTGCGCCGCTGTCGGCCGATCCGCGGGTGGCAAAAATTTCCTTCACCGGCAGCAACGCGGTCGGCGTTCAGGTCATGCAGCGTGCGGCGGAAACCGTCAAGGGCGTGAGCCTGGAGCTGGGTGGTAAATCCTCGCTGCTGGTGCTGGCGGATGCCGATCTCGACCTGGCCGTGGAGCTGGCCAGTGGCGGTGGTTTCTTCAATGCCGGGCAGATGTGTTCGGCCACCAGCCGGGTGTTGGTCGCCGATGAACTGGCGGACGAATTCCTGCTGCGCCTGACGGCGCGGGCCAATTCGATTCGCGTGGCTGACCCGTTTGACCCCGAGGTTGAAATGGGCGCGCTGGTCAATCAGGCGCAATACCAGCGCGTGCTGGGCCACATTGATCGCGGCTTGAGCGCGGGTGCGCGGTTGGTCTGTGGCGGTGACCGGCCTGCCGATCTGCCGCATGGCTATTTTTTGCGGCCGACCATTTTCACTGAAGTGCCCCTCGACAGTGCGTTGTGGTGTGAAGAGATTTTTGGCCCGGTGCTCTGTGTCCGTAGTTTTGCCTCGGAGCAGGAGGCTATCGAGCTGGCCAACGACAGCCAGTTCGGTCTGGTGGCCAGCGTGGTCAGCCGTGACCCGCTGACCGCCGAACGGGTCGCCAACGCCTTGCAGGCGGGGCTGGTGTGGATCAACGCGCCGCAGGTGATCTTCCCGCAGACCGCCTGGGGCGGCTACAAGCAGAGCAGCATCGGCCGCGAGTTGGGGCCGTGGGGCTTGCAGGCGTTTCAAGAAATAAAGCACGTGATTCGCGCCGTCTGATGGCACGAAAACAGCCCACGCATGCCTCGTAACGAGGCATGCGCCAGGGACATGGCACCAATGATTTTTTTTCGATTGTTGCGCGTTTTGCGTGACCTCAGGATGAACCCGCAGACCTCGCTACAGCCCTTGTAACACGGGGCTGGCAGCGGATCGAAGAGCGCGGGCGCAAGGGATGCTCCTAACTCATACCTACAACAATAAAGGGAGTCCTTCATGGGCGATCATGATCTGAACAGAAGACAATTCATCAAGACCGTCGGTGTTGCATCGGTTGCGGCGGCTGCCATGAGCATGCCGTTCATCCGCGCCAACGCCAGTGACACACGTTTTCAGGGCAAGACCCTGCGGCTGTTGACCTGGTCCGATGACACCGGGCTTGCGGCGCTGCGCAACATCGCCGCGACCTTTGAAGCCAAGACCGGCGCCAAGGTCATCGCGGACCGTACCGGCAGTACTTCGGAAATGGTCGCCAAACTGAAGGCTGGTGGTGATCGCCCGCAATACGACGTCATCACCCTGGCTGGCGTTGGCGCTGAAGGCCTGGCCGCTGCCGGGTTGCTGGAAAAGCCGGACCTGAACCGCATTCCGAACCTGATCGACGTACCGGAGAAATACCGCACCGGGGCCAACGGTCACGGCATCGGTTACCTGCTCTGGTGCAACAGCCTCGTCTACAGCAGCCGTACTCAGAAAGAAGCCCCGGACAGCTACGCGGCCCTGTGGGACGCGGACCTGGCACCGAACATCTTCCTGCCGCCGCCGAACTGGACCGAGGCCATGGACCTGATCATCATCGCCGCCAAACTGGCCGGTGGTGACGAACACAACATCGAACCCGGCTTCAAGAAACTCGCCGAGCTCAAGAGCCGCGTGGTGACACTGGGCGAGAACCCGAACCAGATTGCCGAACTGTTCCGCACCGGCTCCCTGGACATGGGTGGGCTGTACGCTCCAGCGTTCTTCCCGAAACAGATTCGCGACCCGGCCTACGGTCTGAGCGCAACCTTTGGCATGAAGGAAGGTTTCTACACCGACCTGATGCAGTCGGTCATGCCGAAGAACCGTCCGGGCGATACCGACCTGGCCTATGCCTTCATCAACCACTCACTCGACCCGCTGGTGCAGGGCAAGATGGCCGAAGACATCTACAACGGTCCGGTCAACGCCAAGGCAATCATCTCTGCCGAAGCGCGCAAGAGCCCGTACATCCTGACGCCGGAGCAGATTGCCGAGAAGGCGATCATGCACGACAACGCCTTCCTGGCGACCGTGCATGACCAATGGATTCGTCGCTACACGGAAATCTTCTCTTCCTGACGTCTGCCGAACACAGGCCCTTCAATCACCGAAGATCCCCTGTGGGAGCGAGCCTGCTCGCGATGACGGCCTGCCTGTCGACATTGATGTAACTGACAGATCGCTATCGCGAGCAGGCTCGCTCCCACAAGGGGTCAATAGGTCTTGGAAGTCCTGTGTTCACTCAGCTGCTTTCCATTGACGAGACCATTGCTATGGAACACCAACCTCTGACCCAAACGGTCAGCCCCGTTGCCGTACGCCCGAGCTTCGGCGTTTCGCCGACGACGCGCGCCTGGTTATTTCTTTCGCCATCGATGCTGTTTCTCGGTGTGCTGATTGCTGCCAGCCTGCTGGTGTTGCGCATGAGCGTGGGCACCAAAGGCGCGGAGTGGAGCGGTTTCAGCCTGGCCAGTTATGCCCAGTTGCTGGAGCCCTATTACCTCAAATCCCTGCTGCTGACCTTGCGTCTGGCATTGATCAGCGCAGTGATTGCCGTACTGCTGGCGATCCCGGTGGCGTACACCATGTCGCGCCTGACCTCGCCGTTGCTGCGTCGAGTGTTTCTGGCCGCCGTGCTGTTGCCGTTGCTGGTCAACCTGTTGCTGCAAAGCTACGGCTGGCTGGTGATCCTGGGGCCTGGCGGGATGCTCAACCAGGCGCTGATGGGCCTCGGTTTGATCAAGCGTCCGATCATGCTGCTCTACAACCAGAACGGCGTATTGATGGGCCTGGTACAAACCGCTTTCCCGTTGGCCGTGCTGCCGATTGCCAGCGCCATGCGCGGCGTTGCCCGCACTTACGAGGAAGCCGCGGCGACCTTGGGCGCGAGCCGCCTGAAGGTGTTTTTCCAGGTGGTGCTGCCGATGAGCATGCCGGGAATCATCACCGGCGCGACCCTGGTATTCGCCTATAACGCCAGCAGCTTCGTGGTGCCCTTGCTGCTCGGCGGTCGGCGCGTGCCGATGCTTGCGGTGATGGTGCATGACCAGATCGCCCCGCTGATGAACTGGCCAGCCGCTTCCGCGGCGGGTGTGGTGCTGATCGTCACCACGCTGGCCATCATGACCTTGTCCGAATACATCACTGGCCGTCGTCGGCGCATGCTGGAGGCTTCGCAATGAGCACATTGAGCAAGAAGCGCCTGTCGCTGTTACCGGGCGATACCGGTAAATTTGCCGGGATCCTTTCAGGCGTCATCCTGTTTCTGGCGGTGTTGCCGATCCTGACCATGATTGTCATGTCGTTCAGTGGTTCTTCGAACCTCGACTTCCCGCCCAGCAGTTACAGCCTGCAATGGTACAAGGCCGCCTGGCACACCTTCGTGTCCCCGGACGCCAGCGATGTGCTGAGCCTGGGCAAAGCCATGAGCACCAGCCTGATGGTCTCGTTCATGGCCATGATCTTCGCCACCCTCGTTGCGGTGCCGGCAGCTTATGCACTGACCCGCCTGGAGTTTCGTGGCAAAGCCATGGCACTGCAATTGATGTCGCTGCCGTTGGTGTTCCCGATGGTGGTACTGGGCCTGGCGTTGTTGCTGGTGTTCGACAGCCTGCCGTTCCAGATGACGGTGTCGCGACTGGTGATTGCCCACGTGATCCTGGCCTTGCCGTTCGTGGTGAAAAACTGCACGGCGGCGATGCTGTCCATCGGCAGCGAAGTCGAAGAAGCCGCACAGATGCTCGGCGCTTCGCCGACACGGGCGATTGTCGATGTGGTCGTGCCGTTGATGAAGTCGGGGATCCTCGCCGGGATGCTGCTGGCGTTCATCGTCTCGTTCAACGAGTTCACCGTGACTTACTTTCTCTACACCATCGATGTCATGACCGTGCCTATCTGGATGTTCAGCCGCACCGTGTCGTCGCTGGACCCAACCGTATTCTCGTTTGCCGTGCTGATCGTGCTGATCGACTTCGTCCTGATCTGGGCGTTGGAGAAGCTGGTTGGTGAAGGTGGCGTCTCGTTCTGATTTCTGGAGGTAATTAATATGACTGGTCTGATTCTGGAAAACGTCGAGAAACGTTACGGCACGGCGTGTGCGGTCAAGGACGTCAACCTGCATCTGCCTGAGGGCAAGCTGGTGTGTTTTCTCGGCCCTTCGGGCTGTGGCAAAACCACCTTGCTGCGGATGATCGCCGGCCTGGAAACCCTTTCCGGCGGCGAGATTCGTCTGGACGATGAAGACATCGGCAACACACCGGCACACCTGCGCAACTTCGGCATGGTGTTTCAGTCGCTGGCGCTGTTCCCGCACATGACGGTCGGCGAGAACATCGCCTATCCGCTGAAACTGCGTGGCGTGAGCAAGGTCGATCAGCAGGCGCGGGTGGTGGAGTTGCTGGAACTGATTCAGCTGCAAGAAATGATTGATCGCCCGGTTGCGAAGCTCTCGGGTGGACAACGTCAGCGCGTGGCGATTGCCCGGGCGATTGCCTCGCACCCGAAAATCCTCCTGCTCGACGAACCGCTGTCGGCCCTCGATGCCAAGCTGCGCGAATCGATGCAAGTGGAGATCCGCCAGCTTCAGCAACGCCTGAACATCACCACCATCATGGTCACCCACGACCAGCGCGAAGCCATGACCATGGCCGATATCGTGGTGGTGTTGGGGCAGAATCGGGTGCAGCAGGTCGGCACGCCGATCGAGATCTACCGGCATCCGGCCAACGAGTTCGTCGCCGACTTTATCGGCTCGGGGAACATTTTCCCGGCCACCGCATTGGGTGACGGCAAAGTCGGTTTGCCCGGTGGCGATGCGCTTCAGGTGCCGATTTGCAGCAGCATCGTGGTGGGCGAAAAGGTCAAGATGCTGGTGCGTCCAGAAGACCTGCAGCTGTCGCACCCACAGGCAACCGCCGGTAATCGCTTGCTGGGCAGGGTGACGTTCGTGCGCGATATCGGCGCGACCATCGAGACCACGGTCGAGTGTTCCGGGGTGTCGCTGACGGCGTTGAGCACGCCGTGCCAGGGCATCGGCCTGAGCATCGGCAACCCGGTGTCGGTGACCATTCCATCCGAAGCCTGCCGCGTACTCGGCGCCTGACCTTAGAGCTGGGTTGCCATTACCGGCCTCATCGCGAGCAAGCTCGCTCCCACAGGTGATCTGTTGTGTTCACACATTCTGTATTCACAGAAGATCCAATGTGGGAGCGAGCTTGCTCGCGATGAGGCAGGCACAACAAACACAAATCTCAGCTAAACACTCATCCGCAACCGCGCCAGATCCCGCAACGGCGGCGCGCCAAACAGCCGGCTGTACTCGCGGCTGAACTGCGAGGGGCTTTCGTAGCCCACGCGGTAGCCCGCCGCCGAGGCGTCGATGCCCTCGGCGAGCATCAAGCGCCGCGCCTCTTGCAGACGCAGTTGCTTCTGATACTGCAGTGGACTCATTGCCGTCATCGCCTTGAAGCGATGGTGCAGGGTCGACACGCTCAGGTTCACTTCCTTCGCTAATTCATCAATGCGCAACGGCTGCTCGTAGTTGCCGTTGAGCCATTTGATCGCCTGACCGATGCGATGGCTCTGGCTGTTGGCGACGGCGATCTCATACAGCCGGTGCCCCTGCTGGCTGCGCAACAAGCGATAGAGAATCTCCCGACGAATCAGCGGCGCGAGCATGGCGATGTCTTTCGGGGTGTCGAGCAAGCGCGCCAGGCGCAGCACGGCATCGAGCATCGGCTGATCCAGTTGTTCGACATACAGGCCACGTCCGGCAGGACGGGTGGGCACGCCAATGGGCCCGGCGTCGGCGATCAATGCGGTGATTTCCGCCGGGTCGATATCCAGGCGCAAGGCCAGGATCGGTTCTTGCGGCGAGACATCGACCACCCGTCCACTGAGCGGCATCGAGACCGAGACCACCAGATAGTTGAGCGGGTCGTAGTTGAAGACTTCGTCGGCCAGCCGGACTTCCTTGCGCCCTTGGGCCATGATGCACAGGGCCGGTTGCGCGAGCACTGGGGCGAAGTCGTGGGACTGGCTGTGACGCGACAAAAACAACGAGCCGATGGTGGTCGCGTAGCTGCCGTCTTCGCTGGTATTGCGACGGATGATTGCCGCGAGCTCCACACGCTGTTTTTCCATGTTGGCGTCCAGCGGGGCGTGGTTGGAATCCAGAGACGGCATGCAAAACATCCTCGGCAAGGAGATGGGATGAGCACAGCTTAAATTTGTGCAAGTCCAGGTGGTAGGCGAATCCTGCGCAAAACTTGCCTGATCCTGCTGTGTGGTCGGATTCAGCATAGAGAACGTGAACATAACGCGGGAAAACTTGCTTGAAACCCCTTTGTCACATTCCAGGATCAGCGCTTGCCATGGCACGGCGATAACGCTGTTTGCGTGCAGGATTGTGCAACAAGCCGGCAGGAATCGACTAACGGGTCTATCGCCCGTCGCTTAATCTCTGTCCCTGTCGCAGCTTCTCTCAGGCTGCCGATCGTCTACATCAGGGAGAGTCGAACATGTCCACGCAGATCCCCGTCAGCCATATGGCTTTTGTCCGTGCCCGCGCAGGCCGCTCGATGGAGTTGGGCGCGCGTTTGAGCAGCCTGATCGAACCGTCGCGTCAGGCCAGCGGTTGCCTGCACTTTGCCTTGCAGCATTCGTTGTGCGATCCCGAACTGTGGCTGGTGTCCGGTTTTTGGGTCGACCAGCAGGCCATGACCGCCTACTTCGGCACCCCGGCCATGCAGATATTTGCCGAGTTGGTGCAGGAGTTGGTGGTCAACAGCCTGGATTTTCACACCTTCAGCGAAGTCTCGGCGGCTCAGGCCCACGGCGAATATCCGCAGTTGAACAGCGCCTCACTACAGCAGTTGGCCAGCTGACGGTTTAGAATGGCCGACTTTCCATTGGCCAGGATCCGTGACATGGCACGTAAAGAGTTTGCGCAGTTCGAAGCTGTTTCCGCCGTAGTACCGGGTGAAGGAGGCTACAGCGCCGCCATCGCCGTCAAAGCCCTGGGTGGCTCAGGCGCCCCGCGTTTTCACAAAATCCTCGATGAACAGAAATTCAAGACCGCCTTCGAAGCCGATCAGGCTGCCGAGCAGAAGCTTGAGCAGTTGACCGACGTCGCTGAAGACGGCGAACTGGTCTGGTAACCCTTTGGCTTATGCCTTGGTCGCCCCCGGGCGAAACATCTTGAACAAGGCCTCAGGCCCCAGCTGGAAATAATCCGCCGGCCCGCCGCCGCGCAGAATCGGTTCTGCCGCGGCGGTGTCGTACACCCCATCCTTGAGCAGCCACTTGGCGATATGCACGGCGACCACTTCGCCGAGGATCAGCCAGCTCGGTACCACTTCTTTATCAGCACGCTGCAACTGAATGATCTGCGTGACCTTGCACTCGAAGGACACCGGGCTTTCGGCGACGCGCGGCACCTGAATGATTTTCGAGGCTGCCGGCGTCAGCCCGGCCAGTTCGAATTCGTTGATGTCGGCCGGGACCATCGCGCAGCTCTGGTTCATCTGCTCGGCCAGCGGACGGGTGGCCAGGTTCCAGGCAAATTCGCCGGTCTGCTCGATGTTGTTCAGGCTGTCTTTACGGCCAACGCTCGAGAACCCGATGATCGGCGGAATGTAGTTGAACGCGTTGAAAAAACTGTACGGCGCCAGGTTCAGCCGGCCTTCGGCGTCCTGTGAGGAAATCCAGCCGATAGGCCGCGGGCCGACGATGGCGTTGAACGGGTCGTGGGGCAGGCCATGGCCCAGGGCAGGTTCGTAGTAGTGAATGTCGTCGGGCATTGCGCGGGTTCCTGTATGCAAGGCTTGGAGGGATGAAGGCCATAGTGCAAGGGCTGATGGCTTATTTCCAGCTGTTATGGGGCATCAAAACAATGAGCGTTCCTGTGGGAGCGAGCCTGCTCGCGATGACGGCTTAAAATTCAACATTGCAGTTGACTGATCGACCGCTATCGCGAGCAGGCTCGCTCCCACAGGGACTGTGTGGCTTCAGACATTTCTTGTTCCCCTAAAACAACTAAGCCCGGCCGAAGCCGGGCTGTGAAGTCTGCCCAAGGTGTTAGCCGATAGCGGCGGCAGTACCGGTGCGATCAAAACCATCGGCGGCGATAGCGTCGGCGGTGCCGGTGTGATCAAAGCCGTCAGATGCAACCTTGGCCGAGCCGGTGCGATCGAAGCCGTCAGCAGCGACTTTGGCGGAACCAGTGCGATCGAAGCCATCAGCGGCGAACGACGCGGAGCCAGTGTGATCGTAACCGTCAGCCGCCACAGTGGCAGAGCGTTCTGCAGTGAAAGCGCCGGAACCGGTGCGGTCGTAACCGTCGGCGGCGAAGGTGTTAGCGGCCAGTACGGAGAGGGTCAGAGCGAAGATCAGTTTGGTTTTCATGATGTGTACTCCAGGTGTGTTTGCGTGTTGTGCGTTGGGTATGGAGCTCATACTACGCAAGTAAATTTGATTAAAAAGCGCAAATAAATGCTAAAAACAATCGATTAAGTAGATATTAAGGCCGTGGCAGAGTATTTCCAGACACTGCTTCGAGGCCTGCATTGTGTATACGCACGAGACGTCGATATGGATTCAAGCGGCGACAGAACCAGAGTGTCGGCAGGGCATTAACGGATCGTTATCGGTTCGTCGCGGGTTTGGCGGGGGGGATTGGTGGTGTGCAGTACAAGTACGCGAGTCGTGGGGCTGCCGAGGTGTCTTGATCGGCTCGGGACCGAGGCGCGGCCATCGCGAGCAAGCTCGCTCCCACATTGGATCGATGTTAGACACAAAGTCTGTGCCTGACTCGGTCATTGTGGGAGCGAGCTTGCTCGCGATGGGGCCATGGCAGTCACCGTTGCAGTGACTGCCAAATGCGGTCAGTCAGTCTCGATCCGCGAGTGCTTGCGGGTGTCCTTCATGGTCACGTACACCAGCAACGACACCGCGATGCAGGCGGTGACATACCAGTAGTAACCGGTTTCCATGCCGATGCTCTTGAACCACAGGGCGATGTATTCAGCGGTACCGCCGAAGATCGACACGGTCAGCGCATACGGCAGGCCGACGCCCAGCGCGCGGATTTCGGTGGGGAACAGTTCGGCTTTGACCACCGCGTTGATCGAGGTGTAGCCGCTGACGATGATCAGCGCCGCCATGATCAGGAAGAACGCGCCCCACCAGGTCTGGATGGTGTGCAGGGTGGTGAGGATCGGCACGGTGAACAGGGTGCCGAGAATGCCGAAGGCAATCAGGATCGGCCGCCGCCCGACTTTATCCGAGAGGCCGCCGATGATCGGTTGCAGGCACATGAACAGGAACAGCGTGGCCGCCGAAATGGTGGTGGAGTCGGAGATGCTCATGCCGACCGTGTTCACCAGGTATTTCTGCATGTAGGTGGTGTAGGTGTAGAAGGCCAGGGTGCCGCCCATGGTCAGGCCGACCACGGTCATCAGTTCCTTGGGATGACGCAGCAGGGTGCGCATCGCGCTTTCTTTGGACTTTTCTTTCTTGGTGAACGACTCGGTTTCCTCCATCCCGCGACGCAGGTACAACGCGACAATGGCACACAGTGCGCCGATGCCAAACGGAATACGCCAGCCCCAATCGTACAGTTGTTCGGTGGTCAGGGTTTGCTGCAGCACGATCAGCACGCCGAGGGCGATGAGCTGGCCGGAGATCAGCGTGACGTACTGGAAGCTCGAGAAGAAGCCGCGACGTTCCTTGGCCGCCATCTCGCTCAAATAGGTGGCCGAGGTGCCGTACTCGCCACCGACCGACAGGCCCTGCAGCAAGCGGGCGAACACCAATAGGATCGGTGCGCCGACGCCGATGGTTTCATAACCCGGGCTCAACGCGATGATCAGCGAGCCAAAGCACATCAGGTACACCGACGCCATCAGCGCCGCTTTACGTCCGGCGCGGTCGGCATACAGGCCCATCAGCCAGCCGCCGATCGGGCGCATCAGAAAGCCCACGGCGAAAATCGCAGCGGTGTTCAGCAGTTGGGCGGTGGTGTCGCCTTTGGGGAAAAAGGCTTTGGCGAAGTACAGCGAGAAGGCGGCGTAGACATACCAGTCGTACCACTCGACCATGTTGCCGACAGAGCCGCTGAAGATCGACTTGATGCGGCTGGCCGTGGTCTTTTCTTTGGCAGGCACAGCGGCCGACCCAAGAGGCAGGGTTTGTGAGTTATCCATGACGGATCCTTCATTTAATTGTTTTTGTGGAGCGCGCGTAAACGCAGCCTGGGAGGGCTATAGCAGGAGCTGTGCCAAGGGGGAGAGGGCTGGTTTAGAGGGGGTTACGGGAATGAGTGAGCGGAAATCCGCTTATTCAGATTGGGTGGTAGGCGAAAAGCCGCTTATCCAGTTCATTGATTTGCGTTGTCTGTACCTGCCTCATCGCGAGCAGGCTCGCTCCCACAGTGGATCGGCGTATTACACAAAATTTATGTACACCCTGGATCAAGTGTGGGAGCGAGCCTGCTCGCGATGAGGCAGGTACAGACACTACAAAAACTCAGCTTTCTCGCAGGAACATCTCTCGACTCAGCCCATGGCGCTGCATCTTTTCATTGAAGGTCCGGCGCGGCAGTTGCAGTTCTTCCAGCACGGCTTTGATATCGCCCTTGTGCCGGGTCAGCGCGGCGCGCAGGCAGTGTGCTTCGAAGGCTTCCTGCTGGGCGGCGAGGGACTGGCCGGGTTCGATGCCGACCGGTTCCGGCTCGCCCAGGCCCAGCACCTGGCGCTCGGCGACGTTCGCCAGTTCGCGCACATTGCCCGGCCAGTCGTGGCTCAGCAACCGACTCAACTGCGGGCCGCTCAGAGGCGGAAAGCTGCGTCCCAGCCGCTGCGCAGCGGCGTGAGCGAAGTGTTCGAACAACAACGGAATGTCCTCACGCCGTTCGCGCAACGGCGGCAGGCGTAACTCGGCAACGTTCAGCCGATACGCCAGGTCTTCGCGAAAACGCCCGGCGCGGGCTTCATCGAGCAGGTCGGGTTTGGTCGCGGCGATGATCCGCAGGTCCACGTGAATGCTCTGGTTGGAACCCAATCGTTCAAGCTTTTGCTCCTGCAACACGCGCAGCAATTTGACCTGCTGAGCCAGCGGCATGCTTTCGATTTCATCGAGGAACAAGGTGCCGCCATCGGCGTATTCAAGCTTGCCGATGCGTTTGCCCTGAGCGCCGGTGAAGGCGCCGCTTTCATGACCGAACAACTCGGCTTCGAACAACTGATCGGGGATCGCCGCACAGTTCAGTGCCACGAACGGCTTGTCAGCGCGCGGTCCAAAATCATGCAGGCAGCGGGCGACCAGCTCTTTGCCGCTGCCGGTTTCGCCGCGGATCAGCACGTTCACCGGCAGCGCCGCAAGGTCCAGCACTTGCCGACGCAGGGTCTGCAAACCACGGGAGACGCCGAGCAGGCTGGCGTCGAGTTTGCTGCGGTTGTCGGCCTGTTCATGCAGGGCGCGGTTCTCCAGCACCAGTCGACGTTTGTCCAGCGCCCGACGCAGGCTGTTGAGCAAGGTTTCCGGGCTGAAGGGTTTTTCGAGGAAGTCGTAGGCGCCATCGCGCATGGCTTCAACCGCCATCGGCACATCGCCGTGGCCGGTCAGCAGGATCACCGGCAAATCGGCGTCCCGCTGTTGCAGCCGGGCCAGCAGTTCCAGGCCGGTCATGCCGGGCATCCGCACATCGCTGAGGATCACTCCGGGGAAATTCGCCGGCAGCTGCGCCAGACATTCATCGGCACGGCTGAACAGTTTGACCTCGAATCCCGAGAGGCTCAGCCACTGTTCGACGGCATCACGAATACTGCTCTCATCGTCGACCACGATCACCGAGTTCAACATTGAATGTGCGCCTCCAGATCGATGGGCAAGGTGAGGGTGAAGACCGCGCCGTCGCCGTGATTGTCGGCGCTCAGGCGACCGCCGAGTTCATGCACGATGGCGAACGATACCGCCAGCCCGAGGCCCAGGCCATCACCCACCGGTTTGGTGGTGAAGAACGGATCGAAGACCTTCGGCAGATCCTGTGCCGCAATACCGCCACCGCTGTCGGCGACGGTCAGGCGCCACAGTTGTTCATCGGCTTCAAGGCGGATTTCGAGACGCTTGACGGGTTTGTCACGCATCGCATCGAGGGCGTTGCGCAGCAGATTGATCAGCACCTGTTCCAGGCGAATCGCATCGCCGCGAACCCAGGCCGGGCGACTCAGGTGCAACACACTGTCGATCTGTTCATCGCGCAGCCGAGCGTCAAGCAACTGCAAGGATTGATCGACCACCGCTGCCAGGTCCAGCCGCTCGCGCAAACCGCTGGGGCTTTTACGGGCGAATGTCTTGAGGTGACTGGTGAGGGCGGCCATGCGCGTCAGCATCTCATCCACCGGCTTCAGCGCTTTATACGCGTCGTCGACCCGGCCGTGATCGAGCAACAGGCGCAAGGTCGCCAGCTGCATGCGCTGGGCAGTGAGTGGCTGGTTGATTTCATGGGCCAGGGCCGCCGACATTTGCCCCAGCGCCGCGAGTTTGGCCGATTGCACCAGACCGTCCTGAGCGGTGCGCAGCTCGCGGGTGCGCTCTTCGACCAAGCGTTCAAGCTCTTCGCGGCTGCGCTGACGCAACCTGGCCAGACGCCAACGCTGGCTGAGGAACAGCAGCAAAAACACCAGCGTCAGCCACACTCCGGCAGCGGCCAGCCCGGCGTTTCGCACATCTTCGAAGGCTACCTGCGGGCGCCGCAACAGGTGCAAGGTCCAGCCTTCGGTGCTCAAGGGCAGCGATTCCCAGAGGTAATCCGCTGTGCCGTCGGGGCCGTCGACGCGGGCCAGGTAACTGTTTTCGTCAAAGCGCCGAATCGGTTGATGGTCGAGCGGGGTCAGCGGCTGCTTGTCGTATTGGCGCGTGCTTTTAAGCTCGGCGCGATCAGTGTCCGATAGCGCGCCCAGCAACCGATAGCGCCATCCCGGCTGATTGGCGATAAACACAATGCCCCGCGCATCGCTGACCAGCAGGGTGTCGCTGCCTTGACGCCATTCGCGCTCCAGTTCCGGAAACTCGAGTTTCACCACCATGGCGCCGAGAAACTCGCCGTTGTCCGCCGTCACCGCGCTGGACAGAAAATAGCCGGGAATCCCGCTGGTCACGCCCACCGCGTAAAAGCGCCCGGCGCCCTGGCTGCGGGTTTGGCTGAAGTAGGGCCGAAAGCCGTAGTTGTGGCCGACATAACTGCTGGGCAAGCGCCAGTTACTGGCGGCCACCGCCAGGCCGGTGTGATCCAGCAGTTCCAGGGTGGACGACTGGGCCGCGCCGTTGATCTTTTCCAGTTTGCGGTTCAGCACGTCTTGCTGCTGCGGGCTGACCGGGCCATCGAGCGCCGAACGCAGTTCTGGGTCCAATGCAAGCACGGCGGGCAGGGCGCGGTAACGTTCGATCAGCGTGTGCAGGGAATTGGCGTACAGCGCCAGCTGCTGATTGGCGCGGGCGGCATCGTCCACCTCGGCCTGGCGTTCGGCGTGGCGCATGGCCAGGCCGGCTGCCAATGCAGCGCCGGCAATGATCAGCAGGGTGTACAGCGTCAAACGTAAAGCACGAGAGGTCACAGGCATGGTGTCAGAAACATGCAGAAAGACGGGCCGGCACCATAGCATGTCGATGATGTGGGTTCCCATGCGCAAACCATCGGGCCGGCTCGTCTCTTGTGGCGATCAGAATCAGGCCGCCCGGTGTTTATTGTGCACTGTGTGTTGATGCAGTAACTCTCTTGCCTTTTGTACGGCGACTCGGGTTTCGCTGATCTGTGACTGAATCTCTGATTTGCTGATAATGCTGGAGTTTCCTGTCTCGATGCTGGGAGTGAGCGCGTCTTTTGCGGTGCTGATGATGGCGCTCAAACCGTCCAGCTCGAACGCTTCGACGCCTAGACGCTGGAACGCTTCATCGATCGTCTGGGCGTCTTTTGCAAAATTGTGGTCCAGTTCAATTAATTCGTTATTGAGTTTTTCAATTTTTCGGGGGGACAGCCCGCTCATCAATTCGGTTGCATCGGCGGCTGATATCAGTGACGAAATAAACGCGTTTGGGAGTTCCATCACCAGTCCGAGCAAGGCCGATCCTGCCAGTCTGATAGACGCCTTGAGACCTTTGAGGGTGCGTAGATCGTATGTTTGAAGAGCATTCTGGGCTTTCTTGTGCAGCGCATAAGGCTTCGTGGTGCCGTCATACAGAATTTTTGCATGACTGATTTGTGTTACTTGCGGGACGAGGGGCGCAAAGAATTTTCCGCTGGTGTCCGTTTTTTCCATGGTTGTTTCAGCGCCATATGAGGCTGCAAATCCGGCAAACAGTGCCGCCGGTCCCAGGAGGGGGGCGGCGGCCAGTGTTGCTGCGCTACCGGCAGCGGTTTTTACACCGGCTTTAATGAAGTTGGCGGCGGTGTTTTTCCCGAGGCTTTTCACGATGTCTTTTTTGTAGAAACTGTTGCTCAACTGATCATTCAGAACTCCCAGGTTTTTTTGTGCAATGAAGGTGATACCGGAGTAATCGGCCAACTGTTGCTTGATCTCGCTTTCTTCCTTGTTGCCGCCGGTGTCATCGAAATAGCGAAGTGGATTATTGCTCACCATCGCATACCGATTCAGCCCGTCCACATCCCCCATTGGATCGGCGCTGATCCAGCGATGCAACCAGGGCGCGTAACACCTGGCGCCATAGTCATAAAGCCCACTGGCATCCATCGCCTTGCCTGAATAGCGAAGGGTCTTTTGATCGGCCTCCACGTGCGAGAGCGCCGCGTACCAGCAGGTGCCGCCGTAGGGGTAATAGAACTCCAGGCTGATCATTGCGCCGCCGCGATCCAGCTCCAGAGCGGTGGAACCCAGATGATCACCGAGGTGGTAACGCAGTTGATCGGGCTCGATGCCGGCGGGTTTTCCTCTGACCCAATGCAGGCAACGCACACTGCCCACGCCGGTCGAGAGGGTGATGACATGCAATTGTTGGCCGTCGTCGCGGGTGCGGATTTCCAGCCCCGGCAGATAGCGTACGTTGTGGAAGTGGTTAGCGGACGGGGTATGCCATACATGGTGTTTGCAGACCCGCACGCCTTGGCTATAGAGACAGGTTTCTTCATCGTCGGGCAGGCCGTTGCTGTGTTTGAGCAAGGTCACTTTGGCCAGTTGGTCACGGGCATTCCAGTTCAGCGGCTGGCCACGTTGCAGCAGCAACTGGTTGCCGTTGGGGTCGAAGAGCTCATCGAAAATCGGCTCTGGATCACCTTCCTCCCAACGCACGCCGCGGTTGCTGTGTTCATCGATGCGCATCTGGCGAGTGAAGGTGTTGCCGTCGCGGCGGTGACACACCGTCGTCAGGTTGTTGGCCCGATCGTATCGGTAATGCTCGGTGTAGTTGAAGCGGCGACCGGGGTCGATGGGCGTGATCAAGTCTGGCAAGCCCGGCTGGAGATTGGGTTTTTCAGCCTCGAAACCGCTCGCCCGTGTCAGCCGGCACAGCGAGTCATAGGCAAACTCGCGATGACCGTCGATGCGCTGATTGGCGAAGAACACCGTGGTCAGTGTGTGGTCCTCGATGCGCAGCACATTGCCCATGCGGTCATGGACATACTCAAGGTTCTGGCACAGCGCTTCACCGGGTTTTCCGGCTTTGAGCATCTGCAGTCGACCGTCGACAGGGTCGTAGCCCCAGGTGCTGATCACGCCGTTGCCAGCGTGCTGTTCGATGATCTGGCCGGCAGCGTTGTACTGCGCGTCGTTGAGAATGTCTTGACGCGGGCTGGCGGTGTCGAGTTGCAGCATGACCTGCTTGAGTTGCCCGGCAATGTCATAGCGCGTGTGCTGCTGATGGGCGCCGGCATCGGTCTGGGTCAGCACCGCGCCGAGGGCGCTGTAGTGTCGGCGGCTGGTGTAACGATTGGCGTCGGAAAAGGTACGGGTTTCACTCAGTGGCTGGCCGAGCAGGTTGAAGCCACTGAAACTCAACACGCCTGCACGATCGACCTGCTCGATCATCTGGCCACGTTGATTGTGCCCGGGGTCGGCAGAGTCGTCGGCGTAGGTAAAGGTTTCGACCTTCGGTTGCGCGTTTTCCTCGACGGCGACCACGCGCAGTTGGTTATCGTGAGTGGTTCGCCAGTGATGACCGCGTTGATCCCAATGTTGAAGCATTTCACCGGCCAGTCCGGCCAGGCTCAGGCGCAGACCGGCGTCGACGCTGTCGACCCTGAGCGCATCGCCCGACAGTCGATAGACTGTGGCCTGGTTAGGTTTGGGGGCCTTGCCGAACAGTCGCGGGTCCCATTGCTCGACCAGCCGTCCGAGCGTGTCATGGCGTTGCCGGGTGATCAGTGTTTCCAGCGCTCCACCAGCGACCTTGCGCAGATAACCGACCCGACGGATCGATAAGCCGCGAGAGTCGTTGGCTTTCAGTTCAGGTGTGCGCCAGTGGACATTTGTGCTCATCGGGTCTGCTCAGGTGTTTTTCTTCAGCATCCTGGCCCTGTCAATTGTCATTGACGGGCTAGGGTCTCATACCGCTGTTTCAAGCGCTCTTCGGGTCCTTGGTTTGGGAATAGGGCGTTGCTCTGATGCAGCTCCCGGCGCCTCGCGCGATACGAACTTGCCGGCTTCATCAATCATCAGGACAACGTTTTTACCCATGTTGCTGGCGGAGTTACCGAGCTCGGTGGCCTGACCCTTGAGTTCTGCCAGGACGTTAGCGGCTTCGGTCAACGCGTTTTGGGCGCTGTCGATTTTTGAGCGCAGGGCGTCATGAATATCGATGCCTCGGCGCATTTGCTCCAGCACTTCAAGTTGATCCAGCGGCGACAATTGCTCCATTAATGAGGTCACGGCTTTTTCGCGGAAATCATCCAGCTTGTTTTGAAGTGCTTCCGGGAGCTTGCCGTTGGCCAGGTCATTGGCGCCATTGGAGAGATCGCGGGTGACATTCCTGATCTGTTCGGTCTGCAACGTTTCGGCGACGCGTATGCCTTGCTTGAAAAAACGGTAACGCACATAGGACGCGAGAAGGCCTCCGATCAAACCGCCCGCCACGCCTCCAATCGCGTTCCCTATGACCGGTGCGAACGTCCCGGCCGCACCTCCTAACGTCGCGCCTACGGTCGCTCCCAAGCCAAAGGCCGACAGACCATTTTTTGAAAAGAGGTACTTGCGAAAGGTCGTGCTGCTTCTGATCTCGGGAGTGACGTGAGCTTCGTCATCAGGGCCATCAAAGTTCTTTGCCGCGTCATCGACTTTACTGCCTACGTCGGCTGCCGTTTTGAACAGGCTGGTGGCTCGTTCCCAGAACCCCGATCTTGCGCCGCCATCGTTGTCGATATAACTCATCGGGTTGTTACCCACCATCGCATACCGGTTCAGCCCATCCACCGCGCCCTTGGGATCGGCACTGACCCAGCGTTGCAGCCAGAGTGCGCAATAGCGCAGCCCGAAGTAACAAAGCCCGCTCACATCCATCTCCTTGCCTGAGTAACGGATGGTTTTGTAACTGGCCTCCACGGTCGAGCGCGCCGCCCACCAGCAGGTTCTGCCGAAGGGGGAGTACAACTCGTGGCTGATCACCGCGCCGTTGCGGTCCAGTTCGAGGGTACTGGAGCCCAGGTGATCATCGAGGCTGTAGCGCAGTTGATCTTGTTCAATCCCGGTGGGTTGGCCCTTGACCCAGTGCAGGCAGCGCACGCTGCCGGGAAGGGTAATGACGTGGAGTTCTTCGCTGTCGTCGAGGGTGCGATTTTCCAGCCCCGGCAAGTAGCGGACATCGCAGCGGTGGCGGACGGCCCCGGCGTGTGTGATCAGCTGTTTGTGTACACGCACGCCATGGCTGTAAGCGTAGGTTTCCTTATCGTCCCCTGTGTCGCGCTTGATCAGGGTGGCGCTGCCCAGCTGGTCGCGATGATTCCAGGCCAGTGGCTGACCTTTTTGCAGCATCAGCTGATTGCCATGATCATCGAAGCCTTCCTCAAACACCGGCTCGGGGTCGTCTTCCTTCCAGGCGAGGCCACGATTGCTATTGGGGGCGATGCGCAGGTGATGGGTGTAACAGTTGCCTTCACGCTGGTGACAGAGCGTCGTCAGGTTGCCACCCAGATCGTAATAGTAGCGCTCGGTGTAATTGAGGAGGCGGCTCGGATCGATAGGCACGATCAACTCGGGCAGCCCCGGGCGGATCGTGGCGCCGGCCACTTCAAAACCGCTGGCACGGATCAGCCGGGACAGCGAGTCATAGGCAAAGTCACGGTGGCCATCGACTCGCTGGTTGGCAAAGAATACCGGTTTGAAACGGTGATCCTCGATACGCAGGATGTTGCCCATGCGGTCGTAGTAATAACCGAGGTTTTGAAGCAGTGGTTGCCCTGGGATTCCGGCCCTTTGATTCGTCAGGCGACCGTCGGCAGGGTCATAGGTCCAGGTGCTGACAACGCCGTTGCCAGCGGTTTTCGTTTCAATTTGAGCGAACGCGTTGTAGGTCAAACCCTGCAATACCGGTTGCAGCAAGTCCTCATCGTTTAGCTGAAGAAAGCTCTGCTTGAGCTGCCCCGCGAGGTCGAAGCGAGTGTGCTGTCGATGGCCGGCGGCGTCGGTCCGGGTCAGTTCCGCGCCATTGGCGCTGTAGTGCCACGAGGTGCTGCAGGCCTTGCCGTCGAGGAACGTTCGGGTTTCGCTCAACGGCGCGCCCAGCAGGCTGAAACCTGCGAAGTCCAGCCTGCCCGCCGGATCCTCCAGAGCCGTTTTCCGACCACGCAGGTTGTGGCCCGGATCGGCCGAATGGTCGGCGTAATTGAGGCGTTCGACGATGGTCTGCGGCTGCCCGGGCGGCTGTTCGTGCAGGACGATCATGCGCAACTGCGGATCGTAATCGGTTTGCCAGTGACAACCGCGCCCATCCCAGCGTCGCAGCGCTTGCCCGGCGACCCCGAGCAGGTTCAAACGCAGACCGGCGTCGACGCTGTCGACCCGCAGTGCATTGCCGGATAACCCATGGACCGTGAAAAGGTTGGGCTTTGGGGCGATACCGAACAGTCGCGGGTCCCATTGCGCGATCAAGCGTCCGATGGGGTCATGGAACTGTCGGCTAACGAGGGTTTCCACGGGACCGTCGATGACCTTGCGCAGGTATTCGACGTGCCGAACGGTCAAACCACGGTTGTCGTTGACCTTCAGGGTCGGTGTATTGCGATGCACCTGAAGGTTCATGGCGTGTTCCGGCCCCGAGGTTTGATGGGCTGCGAGTCATCGGTGTCGTTGAAATCTTCACTGGTTTGAAACCAGGGGTGGTAGGTCTCGCGAGACTCATAGCCTTTGGCATTGATGATTTTGACCGGTCGGCCCAACGGATCATAAAACTGCTGGTCGTGATGACCGAACCGGCGAAACGATGCATCGTTGATGTAGCGCCAGGCGTTGGCAAAGTAGGGGCGATAGACTCGCACGACCAAGCCCTTGTTGTTGTATTCCACCCGTTCGCTGACGCGCCAGCGCGGGTCGGCGTGACGCTCCTGCGGTTTGCCGGTCTCGGGGTCGAGTTCCAGCTCGCCTTGTGACGTGACCGCATAAGCCATGCCCGGCTCAACCAGCTGCTTGGTTTGCAAGGTCCGGCCTAAGCCATCGATACAGAACAGTTGCATCTGGATCTGCTGGCCCGTTTCGGCGTCTGGATAGTCATCGGCGGTCAGCACCAGGCTGTGCACGGGTTCACGCGTAACATGGCGAATCAGCTCCAGCAGCGTCTGCTCATCCGCTGTTCTGGCCTTGAGCCTGGCAAGACGCAGGCGAGCGGAGGCGCGAATATGCAGGGACGGCAGAATGTAGCCTTGTGCGATCCACCGGGCTAACCGATCAGCAGGCTGGCGCGCCGTATCGGGCAACGTGCCCATCCAGCTGAGCAAGTCCTTGCGCAATACACTGGCCGCTCGTTGCAGGGCGGCGACTGGAGCTCCGATGGCGGCGCCAGGGCTTCGATCTTCAGGGAGAAGGTGTTTATCGAGGGGATCGAAACCGACGTGCGCGCCGTTTTCAGTGCCAAAGAAACCCGTTGCCAGCGGTTGCCCGGAGGGTTCATAGAGCGCTTCCTGAATATTCTCGTTGGCATCGATGACGCGTTTTGGCTGGAGTGCGCGGTAGTCGAATTCGGCGCGTGTGATGCAGCCGTCCGGCAACTCGACTGCCGTGGTCAGCAAGTGATAGGGGTCGTAGCTGATCGTGGTAACGCCGTGACTGGCGGTTGCGTTGAATTGCAGTACTTTGTTGAAGCCGTCGAGGTCGTCATAACGGGAAAAACCGTGCAGGCCCGACCAGAGGTTTTCCTGCTGGTCTTGTTCCTTGTCTTCGTCGAGAAACAACGGCATGGGTTTGAAGCCGATGTTCAGCAGTTCCTCCCGGATGTCGAAGGGTGCCGGCAAGGTGTCATAAGCGTCCAGAGCCGTCTTGTCATATTCCGCCCGTTCCAGGGGCCCCGCCAATGCCTGGAGCTGGGCGCTGCCGTCTGGCAACAGGCTGCCGTCGGCAGACAGATAGCTTTGCCGCGATAACTGACTCAACTGCCGCAACGCGTTCCACTCCTTCCACGTGCGGGATTGGTTCAGGCATTCATACGACACTTCTTCGGGCGTGAGCCCGGTAGGCAGCGAGCCTTTGGGCAGCTCCAACACATTGAGGCGTTGGCGCCACGGCAGCCGCAGTCGCCAGCCTTGCGGCGCGTCCAGGTGAATGAACCCGGCAAGCGACTCGCTCAGGTAATAACGTTGTTGAGCTTCATCGTGGGCATCCAGCCACCATTGAGCCTCATCGGGATCTGCAAAGGGGGGGGCGTCCTTTTCGGTTTTGCGCCGTGCATAGTTGACGGTCAATGCGTGAACAGGCGTGCCGAAGCGGTCCCACTGCAGGGTGATTGCATGACGACACAGCGGATCGTCGGCGTGGCGTTCGTACTGGTAGCTGATGTTCTCGACCCGCAACGGCAGGACGATCGCATGGGGATGGTGCGGGGCCATGGGCCTGAGTTCGCGCACCAGATAACGTGACTGCTCCACCGAGTAGGGCATGGCCGCGACGCGGTCTTTGTGTAGCCCGAAGACCTCCACGCGCAGCACCGAGCCACTCAGTGCCCGGGCAATTTCATGCAGAGTGGCTTCGTCAGTGGGTTCGATGAGTTCATCGACGCCGTCGTTCTCGTGGAAGCGACTGATCAGCGTGTCACCCAACCGATGGGCCTGGTCGTCACCCTTGAAGTAGTCCTCGCGAGGCAAGTTCACCATGCGTCCGGTATGGAACCAGGTGCGGGTCAATGTGGGCGCGGTAAAACCGGTATCGCCTTCCTCCGGGCTGGTTTCACTGTCGGTTTGGTGCAGTAATCCGAAGCCGCGAAACTCGCGGTCATGGCTGTCGTAATAGCCATGGAAGTAGCGGAAGAACTGGTTCAGGCAGTTGCCGGTAATCTCATCGAGCTGACTCTGGTGGCTGACCACCCGTACCGGGAACGGCAGGTAGGAGGGCGGCGGTTTATCGGCATCCGGCGATTGTCGTTTTTCATCCAGCCGTTCTTGTGCCGAACTGCGGTAGCGCACGGTGCCACTGCAGCCCATATTGTTATTGGTCGCTATCAGCGCGTAAGGCCGCACGCTGACAAAGTCATAACGCCAGTGCCGTGGCGATGGGTACGGCACGGTGAAGATCAAACTGGCGCAGCCGAGCCCTTGCAGGTCGGCGAAGTTGACCTGGCTCAGGGTGTCGTAGCGCACACCCTCGGGCCAGGCCACGCTGATCGGTGTTTGCCTGAGCCGATTGCCGCCGAGATTGAGGTAGATATCGAAGTGATCCGAATGCAGGTAAATCACCGACGTGGCACCGCAGCCATCGATGTCGACGATTCGCACCCGTGCCGCGTCGAATGTCCCGTACTCGAAGGGCAAGGTGTCCATGACGAACCCTTTGCCGAAACGTCCGTGACCCAGGTTCGGCCAGCATTTGATTTCGTCGTGGCGAATCCGGCACAGGTCCGGCAGGTCGTTGCCCAGCATATGGCCGAGAAATACCAGTTCGCTGCGTGAGTTGCTGAACAATGGCAGGCTGTCGTTCGGCTCATGGGGCACGTCCTCCACGGGACCAAAGCCGTCTTTACGAAGGCTGGGGTAAAGACGCACGCTTTTTGGGCCGATCAGCGCCAGTGAACTGAGGCCGCTGCCCGTCAGGTCGCCGAACTGTGCCACAGCGTTGAAAAACTCCAGGGGAAAGGAGGTGAAAGGGCTGAACGGCGACCAGCTGCGATCAGGGTTGAGGGCATAAAAACCACTGAAAGCCGATCGGGCAACGACCCAGTCGAAAAAGCCATCCCCGGTCAGGTCGTTGAGCGACTGCTTCACCGGTTTGCTGCCATCGGTGACCGGGATGCTCGGCAATTCCCGCCACGGGCCGTAGGTTATTTCATCGGGGTGGTTCGGCCCTCGCATCGGTTCGCGGTAGTACCAGCTCCGATCGTATTGGCAGAGGAAACCGGGTACACCCTCGCCATACAGGTCGATGCATTGATGGTGTTGTCCGTCCTGGATGCCAGGCATGTGTTCAAAAGGGAAGAACGGAGTTGACTGGGTGTTGATGTCAGGCGCTGAGTACTCGAATTCCATGGGCGGCATGTTTTCCACCGCACCACTGGCGTCGTAGGCTTGATAGTGCGCGGCGCGCAGCTGGCTGTAGAACGCCGGCTCCGGGTGATATTCCAGGAGCAGGCGCTTGACCAGTGCGGGGTTTGGCCCCAGCTCGTCGGGGAAGTGGTGAAACATCAAAACCTGCCGGCACAGGCGGCGGGTGCTTAATTCGAAGCTATAGCGATAGGAAAAGAACGAGTCGGGGCGAATCAGCCACTCGCCGATGTCATCGTCCGGTTGTGGAAAAGGTTCGCCAAAGACGGGTTTCTTGTCCCACTCCACCGTACGTTCGCCATAGTCGAACAGCAGATGAAAGTGCCAATCCAGTTCGGCCGGGTTGTCCACGGTCCAGGCATGCAGATGCGCGCTGGCGCTGAAGTTGCCGTAACACACCCGTCGCAGATAACGCTGGGCCCGGTAGTCGTGGGGTTGATCGTCGGGCGGGTCTTCGGGTTTGTACTCGAAGACGATGTGTTCACCATGGGCGTTCATGCTTTCGAGCAGCAGCCAGGCGCCAACCCGTAACCCGTCGTTTGGATCGGCGCGCCGCGAAGCCTCGGTCTTGCCGTAAATATGCAGGCTGCCGTCGGCCCCGTGCACTAGCCAGAAAGGCGGCTGGTTAAGCCTGGTGCTCGATTGCCAGAGTTCGATCCGATCGAAGGCGCCTTCGACCCGAGGCCAGTAACGAACCACCGTGTGTTTGCCAACGGGCTCACCGTTATAGTGATCCTCTGGTCGGAACTGGATGTGACCATCCTTATCGCGCTCGGGCATCCATTCATCACCGCTCGGCCCCACGATGACATCGTCTGCGAGGTAGCGCGGCACGCCTTTGCTGGTCTGGCGAGTAATGGCGTTGATGCTCAAGCGCCAACCGAAGCCGAACGGGCCATTGCCTGCCTGGCTGTCGTAGCTCAGCACCAGTGCCGGATCAAAGCCGCGTCCCGGCGAGATCGGTAACGGTAACTCGAAGGAAGCCTTGCCGCTGGTGCCAATGGCACCCCAGCTTTTGCCAATCGTGGTAATCGCAGCGCTCTTGGTAATCGAAGGCGGGGTGAGGCTTTGGGCGGCTTGATCTTCCATGGTCGATTCTGTTCCAGCCTGACGAGCGGATGACTCACGCTACCAAGTAGGGCACACGACGTAACCTGTCAGACCTGACAGGTGAGAGGGGTTTTTCTAGAACGAATGCGCTTAACTGCAGGATTTTTTATCGCCATCCGTTTGTAGCGCCTTGCGCAAACGACAGGCGAAAAAAAGCCGCACTGTTTTTGCAAACACTGCGGCTTTCTTGACCCGTGGTTAAAGACTTACTGCACTTCTACCGCCAGGCTTTCACTGATTTTCTTCTGCCAGATGGCAGGTCCGGTGATGTGCACCGACTCGCCCTTGCTGTCGACCGCAACGGTCACCGGCATGTCTTTGACGTCGAACTCGTAGATCGCTTCCATGCCCAGTTCGGCGAACGCCACCACGCGGGATTTCTTGATCGCTTGCGCCACCAGGTAAGCCGCGCCGCCCACTGCCATCAGGTAAACCGCCTTGTGGTCCTTGATCGCTTCGATCGCGGTCGGGCCGCGTTCGGATTTGCCGATCATGCCCAACAGGCCGGTTTGCTCGAGGATCTGGCGAGTGAACTTGTCCATCCGCGTCGCGGTGGTCGGGCCAGCTGGGCCCACCACTTCTTCGCGCACCGGATCGACCGGGCCGACGTAGTAGATGAAGCGACCCTTGAGGTCCACCGGCAGGGTTTCACCCTTGTTCAGCATCTCGACCATGCGCTTGTGCGCGGCGTCGCGACCGGTGAGCATCTTGCCGTTCAGCAGGACGGTTTCGCCCGGTTTCCAGCTCTGCACTTCTTCCGGCGTCAGGGTGTCGAGGTTGACGCGGCGAGCCGATGGGCCGGCTTCCCAGACGATTTCCGGGTAAGCGTCCAGCGGTGGCGCTTCCAGCGACGCCGGGCCAGTGCCGTCGAGCACGAAGTGCGCGTGACGGGTGGCGGCGCAGTTGGGGATCATGCACACCGGCAGGGAGGCGGCGTGGGTCGGGTAATCCATGATCTTCACGTCGAGCACGGTGGTCAGGCCTCCCAGGCCCTGGGCGCCGATGCCCAGTTGGTTGACCTTCTCGAACAGCTCCAGGCGCATCTCTTCGATACGGTTCTGCGGGCCGCGCGCTTTCAGCTCGTGGATGTCGATGGACTCCATCAACACTTCCTTGGCCATCACTGCGGCTTTCTCGGCGGTGCCGCCGATGCCGATGCCGAGCATGCCCGGTGGGCACCAGCCAGCGCCCATTTCCGGAACGGTTTTGAGCACCCAGTCAACGATCGAGTCGGACGGGTTGAGCATGGCCATTTTCGACTTGTTCTCGGAGCCGCCGCCCTTGGCTGCCACGTCGACTTCCACGGTGTTACCCGGGACGATCGAATAGTGGATCACCGCCGGGGTGTTGTCCTTGGTGTTTTTCCGTGCACCGGCCGGGTCGGCCAGGATGGAAGCACGCAGGACGTTTTCCGGCAGGTTGTAGGCGCGACGCACGCCTTCGTTGATCATGTCGTCCAGGCTCATGGTCGCGCCATCCCAGCGCACGTCCATGCCTACGCGCACGAACACGGTGACGATACCGGTGTCCTGGCAAATCGGACGGTGGCCGGTAGCGCACATGCGCGAGTTGATCAGGATCTGCGCCATCGAATCGCGGGCTGCCGGCGATTCTTCACGCAGGTAGGCCTCGTGCATCGCCTGGATGAAATCCACGGGGTGGTAGTAGGAAATGAACTGCAGGGCGTCAGCAACGCTCTGAATCAGGTCGTCTTGCTTGATCACGGTCATGAGTCGCGCTCCTCTAAAAGACGGGAACATTCAATAAGGTGCTTGCAGTTGGGGTGCATCGGTCGGCTGCAAACACCTTTACAAGGCACGCCGGGGTTGCTGGCGCGACGCTAAAAAGGCGCGGCAGTATAACGCGGCGCTGAGGCGGATACACGCGCCGGGAGTCGAACGTTGGTCGTAGGTTGCAGGCGGCGGTCAGATGGGGGAGGGGCGCCCTTTAATAAAAAGCACAGCTCAGTGCTGTCTTGATCGTATTGGTTGTTGAACTAAAAAAGCCTTTTCTTATAGCGCAAAGCTATTGAGCACCTGTCATATATGACAGTAGTTGATGTGCTTGTGGATGTGTAGTTTCTTCGATGGAGACTCATTACGGGTCACGGTATCCAATGCGAATAAGGGGCGTGTCATGTTACTTGATCAAATTAGAGATAAAGACAATGTCTTGAGCGTCGGACGTATGAGTTGCATGTTGACTTTTCCTGGTCGGCAAGCATTCGAAACATCGTATGTAGGTCGAGTGAAAGGCGAGAACTTTCAGACGTTGGCGGGTATTGCGAACTATGAAGGTGGCACTCAGGATGGAATATATATCTTTCTTCCTCGGGACTTCACCAGTGGGGTTCACAACATATATCCTTTACAGGCATTTCTCACGCGTGTTGAAAACGGTGGGGTGCCGGAAACTTACTTTGCACTATTTGGTGAGGTCAACGTCGAGCGTTCCGCTGAGGAAGACCGGTTAGTCGGAACGTTCTTTTTTTACACCTCAACTAACGCTGTGATCGACGGAAAATTTGATATCAAAGGGATAGACCCTGCTCGTACATACGAAAAGTCGAGCGGTTAACCCCGAACGCCGCCTTCGCCCCAGTCATCCCTGCATTACGGGTAGCTGCGTAAGGGGGTGGTTAATTTGACAGGTGATGGTGGATCAAGGAAAGGGTTCGACGGACGCTGATCGACAGGTTTTCAGCGTCGAGAAGGGACGGGAGTGGCCTGGTCTGGAATTGAGTAGTCATTTGTGATTCAGATCACTAAAGTGATATTCGGCCTGTAGAGCAGGATATTGCGTCGCTTCCTTTCCCATGGTGAGCCAACGATTGACCCATAACGCTATCCAGAGTCTTTTGCTCAAGCGCTTTATTCTGGCGACGGGCACCTATGCGCTGGCGTTATTGCTGCTGTGGCTGGCGATTCTCAGCGGTCACTATCAAGGGCCGGTGCGCGGTGCGGTGATCGGCACGCTGCTGGTGATACTCAGCCAGTCGGTGCTGTTCGCGGTGTTTTCCTCCGGGCGCAATCTGCGCTTTGCCGACCCGAGCCTGACCGAAGTTCAAGTGCTGCTGGGGCTGGGTTGGCAGACCTGGCTGGTCGCTCATCTGGACTCGGCTCGCGGCGCCTTCCTGGTGTTTTACCTGTTGATTCTGTTATTCGGCCTGTTCCATCTGCCGCGCCGGGCGTTCATCCGATGTGCGACCTTGGTCTTTTTCAGCTTTGCGGGCCTTAACCTCTGGGAAGGCTATCACCTTGAACTGGTCGACCCGGTGCTGGCGGCGCTGCAAGTCTGCGTGTTGTTTATCGTGCTGGTCTGGCTGACGCTGTATGCCAGCTACGTTCAGACCTCGCGCCAACGCATGCGCAAGCGGCGGTTTGCCTTGCAAGCGCACCAAGACACCTTGCGCGGGATGATGCGCCAACTCGAAGACCTGGCGGCCACCGACGAACTCACCGGGTTGTTCAACCGCCGGCATTTTCTACGCCTGGCCTCGCGTGAACTGCGCAGCATGGAAGAGGGTACGGTGCATGGTCTGGCACTGATTGACCTCGACCATTTCAAACGTATCAATGACAGGTATGGCCATGCGGCTGGCGATCAGGTGTTGCAAGCGTTCGCCGGTGTTGCCACGGCCTGCCTGCGTGAAGACGATGTACTGGCGCGTTATGGTGGTGAGGAGTTTGTGTTGTTGCTACCCGATTGTGATCCCGAGCGCCTGACCTCCTGCTGCGAGCGGTTGCGCATTGCCTTTACCGAGGTCGAACTGGTCGGCCTGCCGGTGCTGGACCTGAGCCTGTCTGCCGGCATGACCTTGCTTGAGTCGGGCGACGATCTGGATGGCGCCTTGCAGCGTGCCGATCTGGCGCTGTATCGCGCCAAGCGTGACGGTCGCAATCGGTGCGCTGCCGCTTGGGAAAACGCCGATGCCTGAACTAAGGGTGGGCGAACTTCAGTGGTCGGTGGCAGCGGGCAGCAACCTGCTCGACGCGCTGAACCAGAAGGGCATGCACGTGCCTTACAGCTGCCGCGCCGGCAGTTGCCATGCGTGCCTGGTGCATTGCCTCAAAGGCGAGGTGAGCGACCGCCGTCCCGATGCGCTGAGCGCCGAGCAACGTGAGCGAGGTTGGCGTCTGGCCTGTCAGTGCGAGGTCGTCGATGACTTGCAGGTGGCGGTGTTCGATCCGCTGCGCGACGGCTTGCCGGCCACCGTTGAGGCTGCCGATTGGTTAAGCCCTAGCGTGTTGCGCCTGCGCTTGCAGCCCGAACGTCCGTTGCGTTATCAGGCCGGGCAGCATCTGGTGCTGTGGGCCGGTAACGTGGCGCGGCCGTATTCGCTGGCCAGCCTGCCGCAGGAAGATCGCTTTCTGGAGTTTCACCTTGACTGCCGCTTGCCGGGCGCATTCAGCGATGCGGCACGCTTGCTGAAAATCGGCGACCCGATCCGCCTGGGCGAGTTGCGCGGCGGTGCGCTGCATTACGACCCCGACTGGCAAACCCAACCGTTGTGGCTGCTGGCGGCCGGCACCGGATTGGCGCCATTGTTCGGTGTGTTGCGCGAGGCGTTGCGCCAGGATCATCAAGGTCCCATCCGGGTGATTCACCTGGCCCGTGATGCCAGTGAGCATTACCTGGCCAAACCCTTGGCGGCGCTGGCGGCGCAGCGTCCCAACCTTAGCGTCGAGCTGTTGATGGCGGCTGAGCTGACCGTGGCTTTGGCGCAATTGCGCCTTGTTTCCCGGCAAACCCTGGCCTTACTCTGCGGGCACCCCGACAGCGTCGACGCCTTTGCCCGGCGCCTGTACCTGGCAGGGCTGCCGCGCAATCAACTGCTGGCCGATGTCTTCGTGCCGCGGGGTTGAACGCGAAATCACTTTCACGAGACTCACCATGACGAACGCCATCCTGCTGGAATGTGAGCGCGGGCTGCTGACCTTGCGCCTCAACCGCCCGGACAAGAAAAACGCCCTGACCCGCGCCATGTACAGCCAGTTGGCGGACGCCTTGCTACAGGCCGACGCCGACCCCGAGATCAACGCCATACTGATCACCGGCACCCGTGAATGCTTTACCGCGGGTAACGACATTGCCGATTTCGTCGAAGAACCGCCGAGCGACCTCGCCAGCCCGGTGTTCCAGTTCATGCGCAACCTGCTGGAATGCCGCAAACCGGTGATCGCGGGCGTGGCTGGCGCTGCGGTGGGTATCGGCACCACCTTGCTGCTGCATTGCGACCTGGTGTACATCAGCGCGGATGCGAAGTTGCGCATGCCGTTCGTCAACCTCGGGCTGTGCCCGGAGTTTGGTTCCAGCCTGATCCTGCCGCGCTTGCTCGGGCAGGCCAAAGCCGCCGAACTGTTGCTGCTGGGCGAAGGGTTCAACGGTGAACAGGCCGCCGCCTGGGGTATCGCGACCCAAGCGTTGCCCACGGGTGAGGCTGCACTGGCCAAGGCGCGCGAGATGGCATTGCGCTTCGAAACACTGGCGCCCGAAGCGGTGCGCATCAGCAAACAGCTGATGAAAGCCCCGGACCGCGAGCAACTGCGCACAGTGATCGAGGAGGAGGGCAAGCTGTTTGTCCAGCGGCTGCGCTCGCCGGAAGCGATTGCGGCGTTGTCGGGGTTTATCAACAGATCCTGAATCGTTGTTGACTGGGCCGACGCTATCGCGAGCAGGCTCGCTCCCACAGAGTTAAAGGTTGAATACAACATCTGTGAACACCACAGATCAACTGTGGGAGCGAGCCTGCTCGCGATAGCGGTAGCGCAGGCACCGCAACTGCCAGATTGGAAACCAAAAAGCCCCGCCATTCACATGACGGGGCTTTTGCGTTTCAACGGTCGGCGACTCAGACCCTCTTGGCGCCAACGTGCAGGATCTTCATGCCGTTGGTGCCGGCGAGGCTGCGGGGTTCAGGAAGCGGGCAAGTAGCGCAGCAGGGCTGAGACCGTTTGCCCAATCGCCCACGATCAGCACATTCCCGTCAGCTTGTAAGGTCATGCGGTGTGCGACGGTGTATTGGTTCTCGAATTGGGTGGCGTTCCAGCCTTTCCCTTCGTGGCCAAAGCCCTCATCCAGCATGCCGTTTAGGTGATAGCGAACTACCAAAAATGAAGGGCTACCGTTTTCCTGTGCCAATCTCCCGGACGCGATGATTCTCCCATCAAACAGTCCAACATCCCAAAAACCGACATGTTTTTCGAGGGATTGAAACAGTACCTTACCGCCATTGAATGTTGGTACAAGTTCACCTTGGTCGTTGACGCAAGCCAGCACGCCCTGTGACGAAGACGACGCCGAACCGGCTGCAAGAACAGCGCCTTCGGAATACTGGACAAGCTTTCTGAGCGCGAGACTGGGGTTCTCGAACAGTTTGAAACCTTTGTCGGCGAAGGCTTGGTCGAAAGAACCATCCTCATTCACACGAGCCACCATGCCATGACCTGCCAGTGTTCCGCACACCGTGATTTTTCCGTTATGCACCAAAATGTCCTCGATGGTGCTATTGCCCCAGTGTTGATTGGTAACGGCGACATAACCGGTGTTGTTGAAGGTGGTGTCAAACGAGCCGTCACTGTTGAGGCGGATCAGTAGCGCGACCCGGGCAATCCAGATTGGCATGTACATTTGCATGACCACATAGATTTTCCCATCTGCCACCGTGCAAGGCCCCGAGGCGTCCATGCTGGTGGTCGCCAGCGGTGTAAAATCCAGTCCAAGGTCTTTGGCAAGGTTTTCAGGCTGTTTGACCGTCAGCTGACCGTCCACGCCAAACCCCTCATCCAAACGCCCGTCGAGATGAAGGCGAGCGAGCACAACATCACCTGTTTTTGTATCGATACCGGACAGCAGGATTCTGGGTTCACCGCCGATGGTGGGGAAAAGGATCTGGCGCAGATGGGTGTCTTGCTTGGGGCCAAAAGGCACGACTACAAATCCATCCTTGCCGAACGCCCTATTTAAAGTGCCATTTTTGTGCAGACAGGCGACACCTAGCTTATGGAGGATGTCAAAGCCGTCGACGTTGGCGTCGACGGCGCCGCCAATGAGGATATTGCCCTCATATACAGCAATACATTCGCCTGAAGTATCTCGTGCACCGTGAAAACGCAGAATGACTTTACCGTCTTTGTTTTCACCAAATTCCGGGTCTAGACCATCGGCGGCTCGAGCGGTCAACTCTGTGTACTGGCTCATCGTTCTAATCCTTTAATCGGAGAGGGGTATCCGTAGAAAACTGCCGATGACGAGCCGCAACAGCCAAGCGCGAGTACGCCTTGATGACAGCGATAGCAGCAGTGGACGGAAACGATTAAAGGGGCTGAACGCAAGGGCGTCTACTGTCAAACCTGACAGGTGGGGTGTTGGATCGTCAGCGGTTGTGCACTGTGATCGAGGAGGAGGGCAGCCTGTATGTCCAGCGGCTGTGTTCGGCGGAAGCGATTGCGGTGTTGTCGGGGTTTATCAACAGATCCTGAATCTTTGTTGGCTGGGCTGACGCTATCGCGAGCAGGCTCGCTCCCACAGGGGATTTGTAGTGGACACAAATTGTGTGAACACCTCAAATCAACTGTGGGAGCGAGCTTGCTCGCGATGGCGGCAGACCGGGCGACGCATGTCCAGGGTCAGAAACCAAAAAGCCCCGCCATTCACATGGCAGGGCTTTTGCGTTTCAACGGTCGGTGACTCAGACCATCTTGTCGCCAACGTGCAGGATCTTCATGCCGTTGGTGCCACCGATGGTGTGGTAGCTGTCGCCCTTGGTCAGGATGACCCAGTCGCCTTTCTCGACCACGCCGAGTTTGAGCAACTCGTCGATCGCAGCCTGGCTGACTTGTTCAGGCGGCAGCGATGCCGGGTCGAACGGTACGGTGTAGACGCCACGGAACATGGCCGCGCGGGCCTGGGTTTCGCGGTGCGGGGAGAACGCGTAGATCGGCACCGAGGAACGAATGCGCGACATGATCAACGGCGTGTAGCCACTTTCGGTCAAGGCGATGATCGCCTTCACGCCCGGGAAGTGGTTGGCCGTGTACATGGCGGCCAGGGCGATGCTCTGGTCACAGCTTTCGAAGACTTTACCGATACGGTGGCTGGAGGTTTTGCTGGTCGGGTGCTTTTCAGCGCCGATGCAAATCCGCGCCATGGCCTGGACCGCTTCGAGCGGGTATTGGCCGGCGGCGCTTTCTGCCGAGAGCATCACAGCGTCGGTGTAGTCGAGCACGGCGTTGGCCACGTCGGACACTTCAGCGCGGGTCGGCATCGGGTTCAGGATCATCGACTCCATCATCTGGGTCGCGACGATCACCGCTTTGTTGTGACGGCGTGCGTGCAGGATGATCTTCTTCTGAATACCCACCAGCTCGGCGTCGCCGATTTCCACGCCGAGGTCACCACGGGCGACCATCACGGCGTCCGAGGCCTTGATCAGGCCGTCGAGGGTTTCGTCATCGGCCACGGCTTCAGCGCGCTCGATCTTCGCCACCAGCCAGGCAGTACCGCCGGCTTCGTCGCGCAGTTGACGGGCGTATTCCATGTCGGCGGCATCGCGCGGGAAGGACACGGCGAGGTAGTCGACTTCCATTTCGGCGGCGAGCTTGATGTCGGCCTTGTCTTTTTCAGTCAGGGCCGGAGCTGTCAGGCCGCCACCGCGACGGTTGATGCCTTTGTGGTCCGACAACGGGCCGCCGATGGTCACGGTGCAATGCAGTTCGGTGGCGGTGGCGGTATCGACGCGCATCACCACGCGACCGTCGTCGAGCAGCAACTCGTCGCCCACACCGCAATCCTTGACCAGATCCGGGTAGTCGATGCCGACCACTTGCTGGTTGCCTTCGGTCAATGGATGGCTGGTGGAGAAGGTGAATTGATCACCGATCTTCAGCTCGATCTTCTTGTTGGCGAATTTGGCGATACGGATTTTCGGGCCTTGCAGGTCACCCAGCAGGGCAACGAAGCGCCCGTGCTTGGCAGCGAGGTCACGCACCAGCTTGGCGCGAGCCTTGTGCTCGTCGGGGGTGCCGTGGGAGAAGTTCAAGCGGGCGACGTCCAGGCCAGCCAGAATCAGCTGTTCGAGAACTTCCGGCGAGTTACTGGCCGGGCCAAGGGTAGCGACGATTTTGGTACGACGGACGGACATGCAGAGACTCCTGAGTTCAAGCGCTGGCTGAGGCTACTATGGTCCGATGCTGTAGTCATTGTTCGTTTGCACTACTTTTCATTTGTTTCTTTAAACGAACAATCCTGAAGATTTTCACCAACGGGTCGATACAGAGCACAAGACAGGAGAACCCCCCATGCGATTCGTGCTCATTGCCGCCCTTGCCCTCAGTGCCACGGGCTGCACCCGTTGGTCGATGGACCATCATTTGAACAACGCCTACCGCGCTTATGACCGAGGCAATTGCGAGGACGCGATGCTCGAATTGTCCCAGGTCGATCGCAATAGCCGGGCGCGGCGTTATGTACAGCCGGAAGTGTCGATGCTGCGTGGCCAGTGCCTGGAACGTCAGAAGCTCTATGTCGACGCGGCCCAGACTTACCAGTTCATCATCGCCCAGTACCCGGACAACGAGTACGCGTACCGTGCCCGCGCGCGCCTGGAAACCTTGCAGTCGCTGGGTTGGTATCCGCCGCGCAGCAGCGCCAAAGCCATTCCCGCGCCTTTGTAATGCGGCTTTTAATTTGAAGCAAACATTGAAGTACGCTGCAGGACACCTTCGTAGCAGCTGTCGAGCCCGCGAGGCGGCGTCCGGCTGCGAAGCAGTCGTGAAATCAGGCGGCGCGTTTGTTCCGGAAAAACGCGTACGCAGGGTTGGCGAGGACTGCGTCCGAACGCGGCCCGCCTCGAACGCAGCCTCGCAGGCTCGGCAGCTGCTACAAGGGTTACAGCAGAAAAATGTGTCGATACCCGGACATTTAAAGGCTGGGCGTGTGCCCGCCTTGAGCTAATCTTCGATTAGCGTGTTTTAGAATGTTCAACCTAAACCATGTTGATACCTGTGACCGGCAACGGAATCGGGGAGAGCGCTCCTGTCTGGCAGGTACGTTCCGAAGTATGAGTACGACCCTGCTCAAGGGGCTTGATCGTGATAAACAGCCTGTTCACCGACCGCCGTATCGAGCGGCATCAACTGCCGTATTTTCTGAGAGTGTTCAACAGCATCACCGACAAGCCTGTCGGCTTTATCGGCAATGTCTCCGATGATGGCCTGATGCTGATTTGCCCATTACCGATGATGGTCGGCGCAGCGTTCGACCTGCGCCTGAAAATCCCCGCGAGCGAAGGTAGTGTGCAGGTCATCGACTTGCGTGCCCGTTGCCTGTGGTGTCGTGAAGACGTCACCCCCCACCATTACGACGCCGGTTTCGAGGTGCAACGCGCACCGCCTGAATACGGGCAACTGGTGAGTGCCTTGCACCAGTACTTCAGCTTTTACCCGGTGCCGGCTTCGGCCTGATCTTTCTACGCACCTTCGCGGCCAGAAACACGGGCCCGTAGCAGCTGCCGAGCCTGCGAGGCTGCGTTCGAGGCGGGCCGCGTTCGGACGCAGTCCTCGTAAATCCTGCGTACGCGGTTTTCCAGGACAAACACGCCGCCTGATTTTACGACTGCTTCGCCCGAGCGCGGACCGAGCCGAACGCTGCCTCGCAGGCTCGACAGCTGCTACGGATGTACCTCGCGCCGAGTTTCAAGGTTTTACGGGCGTGTTTTGCGCCGTGTTTCAAGGTTTTGGGTGGAGGCCGGGAAGCCAGCCTCCACCCAAGACGCTTACAACTGCAACCCATACTCGATCGGCTGGATCGGGTACTCGTTATCCAGCGCCTTCTCCACCAGCAACAACCCGTGCTCGGTCAATTGATGGATCGCCAGCGCCAGGTTGCGGTGCTTGTCTTCCAGGTCGTCGGACAGGTCGAGGATCAACGTGCTCACCGAGCAGAACGTCTCGTAGGTGTAGGCCATCAAGGCTTCGTTGTTGATGTCGGGGAGTACGGCGAAGAACTTCAGCGAGCGCCGTTCATAGTCACGCGGGTTACCGGTGCCGGGTTTGAGGTAGTGGTCCAGCGCCTTGTGTGCGGCGGCGTGGAGCTTTTTCGAGTCGAGGGAATCGTAGGGGGAAACGTTGTCGTATTCGGGGGGATTCGGTGTGGCTTTGAACATATTTATTACTCCGTGGTGGAGCTGCCACCGCCTCGCGACTAAACGAAGGGTGGCGGCTGAACGCAGGTTAGTCGACCGGACGGAGTACGAAAACCGGCGCGCCCGAGGGCGCCCTGCGCACAGCCACCATAACGTTCAGGGATAGGGAATACCTGAGCATTTGGTGTGCAGTACACCTTCGTACAACGTCCGAGCGACTAAACCCGATCGCTGATGGGCAGCGACACGAGAACAGTAGAAGCCAGGGCCAAGGTGCACAAGCCGGCGGATTCTGGCGTAACTGTAGGGCGCTGCGCAAGGAGGTGTAGCCGCGGGCTGAGGCGTTGAAAACACGGGGGAATGCTGAGGTCAGCAGGGTTACCGTTTGTCGGGACTGTCAGTTTTTACAGGTGAACTCTATCTGAGTATGAAGTCATAGTTGACGTCAACGAGTCTGTTGAATGCGATGAGACTAATAGGGGCGGCTGTGATGACACACCAGGATGGAAAGTTTCAATCGATTGAAGTCTCAAACGCTGAAGGTGAAATCTCTGGTGAGAAAAGTGATGAGGTTGTGCTTCAGGAAACGTCATCTAATGAGTTGCCCCCCCGCCCCAGTTTAACTACGCCTACGGAGGGTTCAATACAGGAGCCCAGATTGATTATCTCGGGTACTGGTGTAGTCGGAGCTACTGTGTATATAGAACGGTTGTCTGAAGCCGGCAGATACCCTCCCATATGGAACCCCGCCAAAGTTGGATCAGACCGCAAATGGTCGTCAGATCAAGTAGGTACCACTCTGGTGGGGGGGGATCATAAATATAGCGCCTATCAGAAACTCGATGGTCAGTCATCAGAGTTGGCCGACGCCGTTAACTTTACAGTGATGTATATACCTAATATCAACACCCCCGAGGATGGTGACATAGTTGATATTATGCCAAGAATTACTGGCGGCAGTGGTTATCGTTTGAATGCGAAGATAGAGCTGTATAACGACGGGGGGGGGGTAAACTTGATGAGGGAGGTGTTGTACTAGGAAGCTTCAACTTTGTCGCTAAAAAGCTAGTGACGCCTGGTCCGATATCGATCACTGCATGTAATGTTCTCTCGAATGGGGCTACTTCTCTACGCAGCGCCCCCCGCCTCTTCAAAATCCGCCCCGACAAGCTGGCCGTCACCGTAACGCCACTCGCCAATGAACAAGTGAGATTCTCAGGAGCCGGATACACCGGTGCCACGGTTGAGATCACAAAGATCAGTGGGCCGGGCGCAGCAGTTTTTCTCACCGTCGTAGTGAAAGACAGTTTATGGGAGGTGACTGCCACGAACTGGGTGCCGGGCAACTATGTCCTGTCAGCGATACAAAAAGTTCCAGACAAACCCAGTGGCTGGATCCCGTCGGCGGACTATCGGTTCCCCGTTACCTGGGCACTGCCCATCCCGACTGAGGTGACCTACACGAAGGAGTACACGCCGACCTTCTCCGGCAAAGGGTACAACACTGCCACAGTTGCCATCTCTAATCCGGGAGGCGGGAGCCCTGTCGCACCGGATGTGGTCGTGAGAAATGGAATCTGGTCGAGCAAGGCTTCGCAACAGTTGGGGCCTATGAAAGACCGCAATTTCCATATCAAGCAAGGCCTGAATGGTTTTTGGTCTCCATTGGTTACCATCGAGGTGACCATCCCCCCCTTGGCACCCGACATCACGAGTATTGTCGATAACGGATTGTCGCCAACCATCACAGGCACCTGCTGGCCTGGGGCCGTGGTCGAACTGACGTACAGCGGCAGCGCCACCAAGCATAAACCTAACGTCACGAACGGCACCTGGACCTTTCGACGTGACGACCCCTTTGCACACGATGTCACGCATACGGTCACCGTGACCCAGACCGCCGCCTCGCAAACGTCGGAATCGGCAAGCAAGACATTCACTATCCCGCTCCCCCAACTGGTCATCACGTCACCTGTTCCAGGTCAAAACGAAGAGGTCAGCCGTGATCTGGTCGTTAAAGGTAACAATGGGGTGAAGGGCGCCACGGTGAAAATTCGGGACGTTCTATACAACCGGGATCTGGGTTCTTCGGAGCCTTTAAGCGCTGACGGCCCTTGGTCGGTGACTCCCAATGAGCCACTGGATTTTCGCCAGTACAGCATTGACGCGATACAGAGCAACAGCGTACGGGAGTCGGTGCCTAGCGAGGTGTGCACGTTCAAGGTGGTGATGTTGCCGCCAACGTTCGAGGTGCCGCTGCCAGGAGGCGATCTACCGCGCGTCTCGATCATTTCAGGTAAAGGCCTGCCCGATGCCCGGGTTTCGGTATGGCGCCAAGGCCATGATGCGCCTCTGCTTCGCGAAGTTCTCGTTGACAAAGACGGTCACTGGAAAGGCCGGGTGGAGTTGTTTTTGGTCAGGGAAATAGTCATTTTGGCCACGCAAACCTTTGGACAGCAGACGTCAGAAGACAGCCCCCTGCTGACCTGTAACGTGGTACCGAATGCGCCGGACATGGAAACCCCCGCCTCGGGCGAATTCGTACAGAACAAGGTCATGTGTGCCGGGTTTGGTTATACGGACAATACGGGCGATATGGTCACGGTGGCGCTCGCCGATGATCCGCAAACGGTGCTGGGGCAAACCCAGGTTCTTGCCGACCGGAGCTGGTCGATGCAGATCACGCTCGCCCGTCCGGGCGGCAACCATAAGTTGATCGCTGTGCAATCGCGCGAGGGCTTCACTTCTGCGCCGTCACCTGAACGGCTGATTCGCTTGGGCTCGTTTCAGCCACAGGTCAATGAGCCGGCTGAGGGCCGCTGGGTTACTGAACCGGTAGCGTGCGAAGGCGAAGGTCAGAACGGTGTGGGTAAGGTGGTTGCCTGGTTCGATCCAGAACTGGAACTGGCCGGTGACATCCCGAGCACTGAGGCAGGTTGGCAGGCCACGATAAAAGAGAAGCTGAGGCCGGGTGGTAATCGGGTCTGCTTTCAGCAACGCCTTGAGGAGGGGACGGTGTTATCTCGCTGGGCCGAAGGCCCGCGCTTCGAGGTTGAGCCGCCGAAGCCTCCGTCTGAGTAATCGCCTCCACGGCTTCCGACGAGCGGTCGGCTCTACTGTCAGTAATGACAGTAGACGCTGGCTTCACTCTGGCGCGAAATCCAACCAGTGAATTGAACCCCGCGACGCTCTCGTCAGGCTGTTCAGTGTCCTGTTATCCGTTCAAGGAGTTTCACCATGGCAGCCTCCCAGGATCGCCCCTCTTTGCAACTGTTCAAGCAAGTGTTCAGCGAAGAAGAACAGCGCAACAAGTATGGTGAGCTGAGTGCGTACCTCGGAAAAGGATCGATATTCCCTTTGGTGGAAAAGGGCATGGCGGGGCTGGTACGTGACTTCGGCTTGAGCCCGAGTGACGCGCAAAACTTTCTGCGGCGTGCCAATGCCTTGGCAATCTATGTGCGACGGCAGTATATCGAGCAGGCATTGACCGGCGATAAAACAGACTCCATGAGACCGATGAGCGGGCTTTTATCGTTGGTGACGGGGCCAAGTTTTGAAAGGCTTTTTTATACCCCCTTCGATCGGTTATGCCCGCCTGATGCCCTGGAGTCTGTGACCTCGCCGGTTGCGTATCTGATTGAGCTGCTGATGTGGGTCAGAGACCGTATCGAAGTGCATGGTGACAAACAAAAAATGCCGCTCATGGAGCGGCGCACGGATCTGCCGCAGTTGCTCATCGATCACCATGCGGTGCATCAACCGCTGTCTTCGGTGGAGATCACCGTCAGGGTGCTGGAACAGTTCATCAAGGCCCACGGTCAGGCGGGCGGTGATATCGATGAGGCCCTGAGTCAGGCCCGTTATCCCAACGGGCTGCCCCATAATCAGAAGTGGAAAACGATTGATTTTGTCGCCCGGCACAATGAGCTGTCGGTAGGGGATGTCGTCCATGTGGTCGATCGGTCCTGTCCGTACTTTCTACAACCGAATGCTCTGGGCAGTGAAGGAGATCGGGCTTTGCTCCATGCGTCTCGGTTGGGGCCTGATCAGCGCGATTTGTTGACTGAGGATCCCTTTCTCGGAGGTGACACAGGGGTTTTGAATGCCTTTTATCAGCTGAACTTTGGAACCTCTCCTATCGAGAGGTTGAATATGTTTCAGGTGCGCTTTTTCTGTGAAAGAACAAAACTCGAAGCCCTGGACGTTGAGGCGCTGCTATCGATTCAAAGCTTTGCCCCTGTGCAATCTACCAATGTGCCTCTGAAAAAGGACGAACCGTTAATTCCAAGTGGTGAGCAGTCGGGCTCGGTTTATATCAACGCGGGTGTGAGACCTTCTATCGGTATTGATTTAAGAGGTGGAGCTGGTGGGGCCCTTCACCGGTTAACAAATGTTAGCCACACCCGATTCGACCGAATGAACCGCAAGCTGCGCCTGGACAACTGGCTAGGTCTGCCCAGCGAGCAAGTCGATCGCCTGCTCATGGCGGCAATCAATGCCGGAACCCGTACCCAGGCACCGAAGCACGACTGCTGGATATCGGATCTCACCCTGCAGGCCATCGGCCTGTTTCAAGAGTTACGCGAGCGCTATGGCTGTACCGCCGAGAACTTCGCGGTGTTTATCGACAAGCTGTCGATTTTCGGTCGTGGTGAAGAGCTGTCGCAGTTCGATCGCATTTTTAATGCTTCGGCGCATTTCCCCAGGCCGCTGCAACTCGATAGCCACGATTTTCCGGTGTTTCCGGCGCCGGGCGAGGACGCGTTAACCGTCAACCAACTTTGCAATGGCCTGGAAATTGACCTGCATACCTACCGTCACCTGGCCCAGGCGATTGCCCAGGCCCATGGCCTTGAGAGCACGCTGAAATGCAACTCGGCGATCCTCTCGAGCTTTTACCGCATGGTGAAGCTGCCCCGGATGCTGGGTATCAGCCCGATGGAAGGCATTCTGTTGCTACTGCTCCTGGGGGGCAACGACTGGCTCAATGCGCTGGCCGGCGTGCCCGAACTCAAGTCGAACAAACGCGAAGGCACACCGGATGCGCTGAACATCATCCAGGCCATGGAGGCCTGCGTTCGCTGGTGCAATGAGCGTGACCTGCCGGTGCTCTGGATGCTGCAACAGGCTTCGCAGATTGAGGTTCCGGCGGTGTCCTCGAGTGAGCAGCAGTTGTTCGAACAGCTGCGAAGTCTGCTGTCAGCGGCGCTGTTTTCCGACACGGCCTTACTGATGGCCGGTGTCCCGCCACTGGCCGGCGCAGCGGGCTGGCTGGATTTGCTGACTCGGCTGGTCGACAGCAACGGGCTGGTCCTTGTGCAGTCGGACGCGATTGAACTCGACTACCCGACATTTGCCCGCCGCAGGCTCGATGAAGCGGTGAGAACCGGTATTGGCGAAGGTGATGAGGCTTCGCGCGCGTTGATTGTCGAAAACATGCTGGGCGTATTGCTGCAAGCCAGGGCTGGGCAGGTGTCGGTGGTCAAGGAGTGCCTGGCAGCCTATGCCGGTCTGAAGTCGGAACTGATGTTGCCGGTACTCGCCTGGGCGGGCGGGACGGTGTACCAAGTGCTCAAGTCTGCGCTCGATGGCACGATGCACGATGACGGCACCGAAACCGGACGTCGGCGGCAAGCGGACGAAGGTAATCCGCTGCTCGCGCTATTGGCCGATGTGCGGCGACGCAGTGCTGTGGCGGTGAAGCTGGACCTCAGCGTAGCGCTGCTGGAGGACTACCTGGCCTACGGCTATGAAACCTGGCTGAGCCGCGACAACAAACATGAGTTCACGCTGAGTACCCTGTATTACCTGACGGTGCTCAACCAGGCCTTTGCGTTGGGTCAGCAGCCGCCGGAAAAACTGCTTGCTTACCTGCGTGAGGTCAACGCACTGCCTGATCCCCTCTCCATCGATGCCCTGGCGCTGGCCCAGGAGACTGCGGCGATCAGGCTGGCGGTTTTTTTCGCCTGGAGCGTCCAGGAAGTGCGCGAGTGCGCAAGACGGGTCGACCCGGAAAAGATGCTGATCAAAAACCTGGCGCAGTTGGATCTGTTGATCCGCGTCCGTGAGCTGTCAGCACGCAGCGGCATGGATGCCCAGACGATTTTCCTGATGGGCATGCTCCCGGCAAAAAACGACAAACCGGCTTACGCACTGGCTGCCGAACATGCACTGCTCAGCCTGAATACCCCGCCCGCGCTACTGATTCCCAATGAAGATGAAGCCCTGGAGCACATGGTCAAGCTTACCTGCGAGGTGGATCGTACGGTGCTGGTGGCCAACAAGCCGGGGGAAAAAGCCATCTTCAACGTGACCGTCAAGAACCATGCAGGCAAGGGCTTGAGCGGGGTCCCGGTGTATTGGGATACCTCACTGGGCAGCATCAACCGGAACAATACCGGGATAGATGGAGTGTCGACCGTCGAGTTTATTCCGGGCAACGTCATGGGCACGGAAACGCCACGCTTCTGGCTGGACCAGCATCCAAAACAGCAAGCGCCGAGCGTGGTGATCGGTGCCGATAAAACCACGATGAGATTTCCGGGACCGCTCAAGTCCCAGGTGCCGGATGGCGTTGTGCCGGCTGGCGGGGAAGTCGAGCTGTATGCCGTGATGCAGGACCGTTATGGCAATTGGGGTATTGGCATGCCGGTGAAGTGGAGCAGTGAGGTCAAGTCTGAACCTGGGACCATCATGCCCTTCTTGATTATCCGGGCAGCCGACGGGGTGACCAATCAGGAGGGGATCACGCGAGTTTTCGTCTCCAGTCCCACAGGCGGGACATTCGAGGTCGGCGTTACCAGCCCGGACAGCTCTCAAACAGCGATTTTTGACCTTATTACTTTCGCCGGTCCTACTCCCGTTAAAGAGGATGCCTGACGATCAGACGCCCGCTGCATGACTACATACAACTTGGTGAGATCTCAGGAGCAAGGGTTATGGAAAACAACAAGATCGCCGCACTGCTCGAACAGCGTCGTACGGCATTGGTCGAGTATTGCATCGGGCAGGTCAAAACGGGCTTGCCTCCTGATTTTGACGACAAGTTCAACTTCCTGAAAAGACCGGCGGACCTGCTCGAACTCCTGCGCATGGACCCGCTGGACAGTTACCCGGTGCAGGATTCCCTGGTTTCCAATGCCATCAGTAGTGCCCAGGGCTACATCCATGCGGCGTATCGCAAGCTGGAACCGGGGTATTCAGATTGCGAATTCGATAGACGGGATCTGCAAACCTGGGAGCTCTACAACAACTACCCGGACTGGGCGGCGTTGATGATGATCGGCCTGTACCCGGAAAACTACATCAACCCCTATGTACGCCAGCGCAAGACCAGCCTGTTCAAAGCCCTTGAGAACAATCTGAACCAGACGCGCCTGAGCACTGATTCCGTGCAGGTGGCCTTAAAGGAATACCTGCAAGAATTCGAACAGACCTGCAACCTGAAGGTGATCAGTTGCTATATGGACGGCACCTCGCTCACAGCGCCCCTTACCTCCAGGAGAGCGGATTATTACTTTGTTGCCCAGCAGCGGATTCAGCCTTTTCAGTATTTTTGGCGCAAGGCCGAAGTTGAACTGACGCCCAGTTGCCGGGCGATCAACCCTGCCGCGTGGGGTGAATGGCAGCCGGTCGAGATTCCCGTAGGGGGGCAGGTGCTGGATATACGGGCGGTGTTCTGGGGCGGGCGTTTGTGTCTGGTCTGGGTGGAGTTGCACCCTAAGGTGCTCAATGGTGATGACGTGTCCTTGCCGCAAAAGCTGAACATCAACCTGGCGTTCATGGCCCAGAACGGTCATTGGTCGGCACCGTTTTCCTTGCTTGACCGGGAACAGGGCGGCGACTTTTCGAAGGGGGCTCGGCTGATCGCTACGGTATTGGTCGACAAGCAGCACCCCAAAGGCAAGTTGGGGGTGCTGTTGACTAACCGTAGTCGTCAGGGGGGGGCGCCTCCCGCGAACCCTATCGATGTGTACCTGGCACGTGATGTCCTGTTCCGTGAAATCGCTGAAGATGGGCACTGGCTGGATCCATTGGCAGACCATCGCTTTGTCGATTCAGGCATCGTGCAGCATCCGATCCTGCAACAAAATCTTTCGACTGTTGAGGAGTCCGACGCCCCCGCCGGTACCTTTACGCCTTACTACTCTTTCCAGGCGGTTGTTTTGCGCGTTGACGCGAAGGATGTCCTTCTGGTCAGAGGCCTGTGCGCGGTGAAACCTGGTTCCGCAACAAAAAACTGGACCTTCGATTTAACGTTGCTCAATCCGATTCCGGGAGAGGGGGATCCGGATCCGATCAGTAAACTTTTCCCCGATAATGGTGGCTGGAGTACACCCTGGATGGCCGTTCGCCGGCAGGCGAATGGATTTGTGCACCCCTTCAGTTTTACATTCGGAGGATCTACCGCAGCTGATGGGCTCGGGCGCAAAAAATATGTAGTGACAGTGGCTGCGGCCGCCTCTTTTGTCCCGCCATCTCTGGACAATACCAACGCCCAGGGCGCGCAATTCCTCACCCTCAACCTGCCTGAACTGTACCTCAAACAGGTGCGTCTGAACTCGTTGATGGGCCCCGAACTGGTGCAGTGCGCCAATATTTCGGTCGATGCCGTACTGGATTGGGAAACCCAGCATCTGAAAGAACCGGACCCGGCCGCAGGTCCCATTGACGAGCCGAACGGCCCGTTCGATGGCGCCAACGGGCTGTTCTTCTGGGAGCTGTTTTTCCATCTGCCGCACCTGGTGGCGTCACGGTTGAGCGCTGAAAACCGCTTTCCGGAGGCGCAACAATGGCTGCATTACCTGTTCGCCCCGCAGGCCCCGGCAGATACCAAAACCACACCACCCAAGCCCCTTTATTGGCGCTGCCGGCCCTTGAAGGGGCCTGGCAACCTGGGGTGTGAAGCCGAGGCCCCGACCGACCCGGATGCGATCGGTTATTCGGCCCCTGGGCATTTTCAGATAGTGGCGTTCACCGAGTATGTCAATAACCTGATCGCCTGGGGTGACTGGTATTACCGCCAACTCACCCGTGACAGCCTGGTGGCGGCCAGGTTGTGCTACGTGCAGGCCGAGTCCTTGATGGGGAAGGCCCCTACGGCAAGGACCGTCAACCGCTGGCAGCCGAAAACCGTCGAACAATTGATGGCCAATACCAATGTTCGGCCTGCGCTGGAAGAGTTCGAAGAAAACCTCGCGTTCACCCTCGCGGATGTGCCGGCCGGGGCTAAGCAGGCACCCGCACTCGGGATGCTCGGTATCGAAGGTTTTGAAATACCGATCAACGAGCAATTGCTCGAGCTGTTCGAGGTGCCCGGCATGCGCCTGAGTAACCTGCGCAACAACCTCACGATCGATGGCAAAACAATGGTTATTCCGCTCTTCAGCCCGGCGACGGACCCCAAACGGTTGCTGCAGGATCTGGCGGCTGGCGGCGCTGGTTCGCCACGGCCGATGGGCGGGCAGGTGCAGGTCGTGGCGTTCCGTTGGCGGGTCATGTTCGAAGCCGCGTTGCGTGCCGTGCAGACGCTGCAGGATTACGGTATCCAGATACTGCGCCTGCTGGAACAGCGTGATCGGGCTGAAATGGAAGAGTTGCAGCGCAGTCATCTGGTGGACCTGGGGGCGTACGCCCAGACCTTGCAGGAGCAAATCATCAAGCAAATGGAAGCGAGTGCGATCGCGTTGGAACAGAGCAAGGCGGTGGCGACTGAGCGTGCTGATGCGTATGAGGCCAAGGTTGTGAGCAATGTGAGTGATGCGGAATATGAGGTGATGGATTCCCTGTTGTTGGCGAAAATCTTCAACGGTGTGGGTATTGGGTTCAAAGCGGCGGGAGCGGTTGCTAAAACGATAGTCCCGAATCATGCAGGGGCCGGGCCTGGGGGAGTTTCGTGGGGGGTGTCGAACCCTGGTGGAATAATTGAAGCGGTGGGTAGCGGTTTCGATATTTTAGCCCTAGCTTACTCCCTGAATGCCGAACGAACCGCCACCAGCGAAACCTACCGCCGTCGTCGCGGCGAATGGCAACTGCAAGGTCAGCAGGCGCGAGCTGAAGAGCGCGCACTCACCGAGCAAATCACTGCGCAAAATCATGCCGTCGAAGCCGCCAGGGCCAACCTGCGGCAAACCCTGCGGGCCAATGCCCAGGCACTGACGCTCTACACCTTCATCAAAAAACGCGCAACCAATGCCGAATTGTTCGGCTGGCTGCTGGGTCAACTCAAGGCCTTGCATTATCAGGCCTATGACGCGGTCGTCAGTCTGTGCATGAGCGCGCAGGCGTCGCTGAGCTTTGAGACCGGTGATTACGACTCGCAGATTCCCCTGCCACAGGTCTGGCTGGACGAGCGCCACGGCCTTACGGCGGGCGAACACCTGAAGGTTCACTTGCTGCGCATGGAGCGCGAATACCTGCATCGCCATGAGCGACGTCAGGAGTTGGTCAAGACGATTTCCCTGCGGCAATTGTTCAATGACACCGTGGGGCCGCAAGTGGGCTTCGATGATTGGGCGTCGGCACTGGAAGCGCTGCAAAAGACCGGCAGCCTGGAGTTCTGGTTCACGCAATTGCTCTTTGATCGCGACCATCCCGGTCATTACTGTCGGCAGATCAGCACGGTAGAAGTCGATATCCCCGCGTTGACAGGACCTTACGAAAATATAAAAGCCACGTTGTTGCAGGTCAGCAGCATCACCGCCACCAAGGCATCGACCCGTTCGGTGGAATACCTGCATAAGCCCGCAAACGCGGTGGCCCCGGCGGATGTGCGGTTCAACCTGCGCAGCGGCCAGCAAATCACTTTGTCGGTAGGCATGGGTGACGCCGGTATGACCACGGTGAAACCCGATGAAGGCTTGCTCAACTCCTTCGAATGCACGGGGGCGATATCGCACTGGAAGCTGCACTTCCCGTGGCCACTCAAGGAGCCGCAGAAATCCATGTTGGCTTCGCTGACCGACATCATCGTGCGCATTCATTACACCGCCAAGGTGGGCGACCCGACATTCACCCGAAAAGTCGAGGAGCTGGTCAAGCGTGTCGATCCATAGCGTGCGGATCGAACGCTGATACGTACCGGCTAAACAGAACAGGGACAGGAGTGAGCAGTCATGAGTGAACCGGTCATCCAGGCCAATGCGAGCTTGGTACTCAATGGCGATTTTCGCGAAGGGTATTCTTCTTGGGAAAGTGTCCAGCCCACTCCCGAGTGGGTCAATCGGGTAAGAGTCGGCTATCAGGGCGAAGAGATTTATTGTCTGACGGTCGGGAATGAGGCGTCGGTCAGTCAGATTATCGAGGCGCCAAAGGACCTTCGTGCTGATGCTCGTTACTTCATCAGCTTTCTCTGCGAATCGTGGCATGACAAAGCCGGCAGGGTGGAAATCAGCATTGAAGGGAGCTCGGAACCTGCGCAGGTGGTCCCGCTTCCTCCAGGCCATGGTCAGGTGAACAAGGCGCCTCGTGCGGATGGGCAACCGATGGACTTCGAGCCTGTCAAGTACGAGGTCGAGCTGACACTACCGCTCAAGAGACACGACAAGGTTCGTGTCAGCGTGTTCAGCCCACGAGATGATGACTTTGGGAAGATCATCTACATCACCCGGATCTACATCCACCTGCATCTGGGGCCCTTGGCGTTGCAGCGGTTGACGTTTGACGGCACGCCACAGTCGCCAGATCGTCCGTTGTACCTGTGTCTGGGGGCGACCGGGGATTCTGCTCACAGTCTTGGTTTTGAGCCTGTTGCGGATAATGCCTGGCTGAATACTCATGCCTCCTTGACCAGTGAGGATAATCCGCAGGGTGCCGTGGTGACGACGCCGGCGCTTGGCATCGACCATCCACTCGATTCGCAGTGGGGGGTTGATTGTCCGGTGGTCGAAGACGACGGGCCTCATGCGTTTTCGTTCAGCCTGCTGAACCAGTACACCGCCGATGCTTACCCGATCCAGGCATCGCTTGGGCATCACCGGCTTGAGTTCGGTGAGGTGCTGGAGGCGGCCTATTATCCGGTTTTCGAGTACGAACAGAGTGTTCGGCTGGGCGTTAAAGTGGTGTCGTATTACACCGCGCAAGCGTTGGCCGGGCGGGAAGTGACCTGGAGTGTCAATGGTGAACGGCAGGGGGTAATCCTCCTCACCGATGATGAAGGGAGGGTTTACTTCGACTACACACCGACTGCTGCCGGTAAGTTCATCATCACGGCATCGGTGGCGAGCCTGTACTACCCCAGCGGTATGTTCACTCAATCGTTTGACGTTCTGGTGCTGGCGACCGATCCCTGGAAAGACGTCATGGCCGTTGTTGACGGCAAGCCAACCCCTTGGGACGAAAAGACCGGTTACCCCAATCGCGGCAGCCAATACCCGGTGACGCTGAAACTGCCTGCCGACAGTCCGTTGCTGGGTACCAAGCTGTGGTTGTCTTGGGACGGCGACTCCTCCCCTGCCGAGTTGGGGGTGACGGTGAGTCCCGAGCTCAACGAACCGGTGCCGGTCACTGTCACCGAACTGCTCTGGATGCTGACCTGCGGTGACGACCTCGACGGCAAGTTCGAGCTGCTGCTGGGCTGCTCGAAGCTGTTGCTCCCTTCACGTAAAAAACCAATGTCGCTGGCGCGCAACGTGGTCGAGATCGGAGCGGTGCGAATGTTCAACACATCTCCAGTGGTGGACGAGGGGGGGCGTGCGCTGCTGATGGTGCAGGTGCTGCACGTCCTCGCCAGCGGCCCCGGTGATCCGGTGGTCAAGGCTCTGGTTGAGTGGGAGGGGCCCAATGGCACGGAGTCCACTACCACGGGGGCAGGTGGTTGGGCCAGTTTTTCAGATAAGCCAGAAAATGCAGATCCTTACGCCGTCACCGCGAAGGTCCGGGCACACGCGGACATGTCGCCGATTGAGCGTCAGTTTGATGTGACGCCAGTGGCGAGCAGTTCCTGGAACGGGAAAGCGGAGTTTCATCTGGATGGCGCGTCAGTGGATTTGGCCAGAGTTGGCATTGTCTGCCTGCGGGGCGAGTCGCCTACCTTTCGCGTGACACCGATGGCAGGTAGCCCGGTGGCCGGCAAACCGATGACCTTGACTCGGTCTACCGAGAGCCCAGACCTGGGGCTAACAATCGGGCCGCCGACCGCCACGCCGGAAGGTGGTTGGGAATGGCGGTTGAGCTCTGTGTTTGGTTCCAGCCGCAGCAGTTTGTTCGAGTTTTCGCTGAAGAGCGATGCGTTACCTGAAGCACGGGTGCTGTCCGGGCGTTTACTGTCCAGCGATATGGCCGATGAAGCGAGCGTGCTGTTCGATCAGGTGTCGGCAACGCAGGGTAACCAGACACTCTTCCCGTGCCTGGGCGCTCTTCATCATTTCAACTTTCTGGTTAATGCCCTGAGCCCGCTGATCGGGCTGGATGTAATGCTGACGTGGTCGGGCACGCCGGCCGACGAACTGGACGCAAGCGTTACTCCTGCGTTGCACCTGCCTCAGGTGATCAGCGCGGGGGGCGCGCCCTGGGCGTTGGACTTCATCGTCAGTCAGAACAACGGTCAGTTTGCACTGGCGCTGGAGCTGCCTCAGCTCAAGCTGACCTCTACCGCCAATGAGATGCAACTGGGGCATAACAAAGTCAGGATCGAGGCGCTGCACGAAGCGGCCGTGGACCCGGTTGTCGGGCAGGATCGTGCCTGGCAGTGGGTGCGGGTGATCTCCAGTTTCACCCGGCAGCCGGTAGCGCAGGTGCCAGTGATGTGGACGGCGGGTACTTCGAGCAAGGTGGAAACCGATGAGAATGGGTTGTCCGGCTATGGCTTGCTGCCGACGGCCGCGCAACCGCATAACGTCGAGGTACTCGTCGCTAGCCCTTATGACGGTTATGAGGACAAACGGACCATGACGGTCAACGTGCTGCCGAGCGATCCGTGGAAGGGGCTTGTCGTTAAGTTTGATCGGCAACTCGACCAGCCTTGGGGTAGCAAAACGTATTTCCCGCGCCGCAAGGGTGAGCACCTTATCGAACTGTTTGCGGACGCGGACAGCGCGCTGCGTGACCAAGAGGTGACGCTTGGGTTGACCGGGACCGGCCCTGCTGCACTTGGCCTGAAGTTCTCGTCGGCCCTCGGTGTGCCGCAGCGGTTTAGTGAGGGGACATTAAGCTACACGCTCAAATGTGATGATCTGAAGGACGGGAGCTTTGCGCTGCGCCTGGCGGCGTCGAGGTTGCAGAACCTGTCACCGGCCAATGCCATGTCGTTGGGGACGGGTTCGCAGGTGCTGAAAATCATCGGGAACAACCGCGTTCATCAAACGCTCGACTGGGAACAGGTGCTTCATGAACAGGTCACGGTGGTGTCTGCCATAAGCGGTAAAGCAATGGCCGGTTGGACCGTGACCTGGCGCAGTCCCGATCTGGGTGTGGTTAAAACGCTGACCGACTTCTATGGCGTGGCAAGGATCAGCTTCAAACCGGTAACCACAGGAGCCGGTGAGCTGACGGCAACGGTCGGGGATGAGGTTCACTCGGACTCCGTATCCCTGGCCTTTACGCTGAACGAGCCACGCAAGATCCTTGAGCTCATTGAGGTCAATACTGTTGAAAAAGGTGTTGCCGAGGAGTCAGAGGCTCGTGCGCAGGCAACGATTGTTTCCAGTCATACCGGAAAGCCGCTGGAAGGCGTCGAGGTCATGTGGGACTTCTCGGGGCGAGTGTTGACGTCCTCATTCACCGACAAGGATGGCATTGCAACGTTGACCTTCGCGCTGACTGCAGGAGGTAACGGAGTGCTGACGGCTACGGTAAAGGGCGGTGTGGGTGGATGGGACACGGCACAGTTGCTGTATGGCGGGCTGGTTCCGGTCATCGAGTCGTTGACCAGTTCTAAACCGAGTATTCAACTGGGGCAAGAAACCGATGCTGTGGTGACAGTGGTTTCCCGTGCCGATGGACAGCCTGTTGGGGGGATAAGCGTCCGGTGGGCGTTTGCGCGATTGACCTTGCCGCCAACCGCTACCGAGAAGGATGGAACATCGCGGATAACTTTCACACCGCCGGAGTTGGGGACGCATTCGCTGACGGCGACGGTAGGTTTTGATGTCAGCAAGTCGTTGGTTTACACCGTCGTGCCCCCCCACGAATTAACCGAAATGAAGGTATCCAGTTCAGTGGTAGGTCTTGGCTCGGACTTGACCGCAGATGCTCACGTACACGGTGCGCCGCAGGGGACCGAGGTGCTCTGGAAATTTACGGGGCTGCCGGACACCAAATCGTTAACCAATGCCGAGGGGTGGGCAACGAAGACGTTCACCCCGACACAGGTGCCCGACAGTCATTTTGCTGTGGTGAGTGCTACGGTGAATGCGGGAGTGGGGAATGAGTTGACGCTGTCGAAAAAAGTCTGGGTTTACTCATCGTATGAGGTCATCTGGGTGAATCACAAACCTGTCTTTATACCCATGCTCGTGCCCATGAAGCAGAACCGGGACATTGCAATAGGGATATTCCCGACTGATGAGCACAAGGGCAAAGAGTTTGCAATTTTTAGCGCTCGGCCGGAGGTTACATTTACGCCTCCGGCGGGTGAGTTCCAAAAAGTGGATGACCTGTTTAACTGGACGGTGAACATTCAAGTTCCGGTGGGAAAAGAGTTTGCATTTGTGATCGCCTCCAGGGACTCAACCTTCGCGTGCGGCGTGAGATGTCAAGTGGCCGCGCAAACCCGTGAGTCTGACCCCGACGTTATCATCGAGCCCGACAAGCGCTAAAACACTCCGGCTTTTTTCCAGCTCAAATACCGCGTCACCAACTCCGCGCCCAGTTCACTGGGCCGCACATCCAGCACTGGCACTCCATGAGCACTCAACCGCTCATGGAGTTCGGCTCTGGCGTTCAAGTAGTCCACCGTGCCGCAATAGGCGAGCGCTTCGTCCAGGGTTTGCACCGGTGTTTGGCGCACCGTGTCGAGTACCTCTTCGCGCAAACTGGCGACCAGTACGCGATGCTGTTTGCCCAGGCGTTTGACGGCGCTCAGTAGTTCTTCATCGTCTTCATCACGCAGGTTGGTGATCAGCACCACCAGCGCCCGACGTTTCTGCCGGGCCAGCAATTGGCTGGCGGCGGCCTGGTAGTCGGCCGGGCGTTGGCTGCTGTCGAGGTCATATACGGTGTTGAGCAACACGTTGAGCTGGCCGGTGCCTTTGACCGGGGCGAGGTGGCGCGGGTGTTCGTTGGCGAAAGTACTCAGGCCGACGGCGTCACCCTGACGTAACGCCACGTAGCTGAGCAGCAGGCAGGCATTGAGCGCATGGTCGAAATGCGCCAGTTCACCGTCCTGGCTGCGCATGTGGCGACCGCAATCGAGCAGGAAGATGATCTGCTGGTCGCGCTCGTCCTGGTACTCCCGGGCAATCGGTGTGCGTTGGCGGGCGGTGGCTTTCCAGTCGATCTGGCGCAGGCTGTCGCCTTCGCGAAATTCGCGCAGTTGATGAAACTCCAGACCCAACCCGCGACGCTGCCGCTGGCGCACGCCGAGTTGGCTCAGCCAGTTGTCGACGGCCAACAACTGTGCGCCGTACAGGCGGGCGAAATCCGGGTAGACGCGGGTGCTGTCGGTGACGTTCAGGTAGCGTCGGGCGGACCATAGACCGAAGGGGCTGGGCAGGTTGATTTCGCAGCGCTCGAAGTTGAAGTGGCCGCGCCGCAGAGGACGCAGGCGATAGCTGATCAGGCTGTGCTGGCCGGGTTGCAGTTCGACCGATTGTGGCAGGTGTTCGAAGCTCAGGCCGTCGGGGACGTGATCGAACAGTTGCACGTTCAGTGATTGCGAATAGTCGTGCGCTATCTCCACATGGACTTCACTCCAGCGTCCGAGCGCGAGGCTGCCGGGCATCTGACGTTGCACGCGGGGTGACGGCAGTCGCATGAGCCGGACGGCATCGAGCAGCGCCAGCAATACAAGCGCCAGCAGCAAGCCCCAGTTGATCGACAACAGGCTCGGTGCAACGCTGAAGCCCAGCGCCCTGAAAGTGCCGAGCACGATGCTCAGGCCGAGCAAGACAGCGAGCCAGATCAGCAAGAGGCGGGTGGGTTTCATGGCATGGGATTCTTCAAAGGGCGGCCCACCTGTTTGCAAGGCCTACCCATTGTGGCGAGGGAGCTTGCTCCCGCTGGGCTGCGTAGCAGTCCTGAAACCGGCCAGCGTATTTTTTCAGGCATTGCGCATTAGCTTGATTGCGACCGCTTCGCGCTCGAGCGGGAGCAAGCTCCCTCGCCACAGAGGTGGGTGTCAGCAAGATCGCGATACTCATATCCTTGGCGCCGGAACCTGATCGAGCAGTTGCCTGAGCACCTGATCGACCTCCAGCCCTTCGATGTCCAGCTCCGGGGCGATGCGCACGCGATGGCGCAACACGGCCAGCGCGCAGCCTTTGATGTCGTCCGGAATCACGAACTCGCCACCGCGCAGCAGCGCCCGGGCCCGTGCGACCCGCACCAGGGCAATCGTCGCCCGTGGACCGGCGCCGAGGGTCAGGCCGGGCCAGTTGCGTGTGGTGCGCGCCAGGCGCACGGCGTAGTCCAGGACCTGTTCATCCAGCGGCAGGTCGCTGGCGATTCGCTGCAAGGCCAGTACATCCTTGGCTTGCAGGACGGTGCGCAGCGGTTGCACATCGAGCATGTCGGCGCGGGTCGAGCGGCTGACCTGACGGACCATGTCCAGCTCCTGGGCAGCATCGGGGTAGTCCATGCGCACCTTGAGCATGAAACGGTCGAGCTCCGCTTCGGGCAGCGGATAAGTGCCTTCCTGTTCAATGGGGTTTTGCGTCGCCAGCACCATGAACGGTTGCGCGATGGGCAGGGCGCGGCCTTCAAGGGTGACCTGGCGTTCCTGCATGGCTTCGAGCAGCGCGGCCTGGGTTTTCGCCGGTGCGCGGTTGATTTCGTCAGCCAGCAGCAGGTTGGTGAACAACGGGCCTTTGCGCAGTTTGAACTGCTCGGTTTGCAGGTCGTACACCGCATGCCCGGTGACGTCGCTGGGCATCAGGTCCGGGGTGAACTGAATGCGCGCATACTCGCCACCGAAACAGCGGGCGAGGGCGCGTACCAGCAAGGTCTTGCCCAGCCCCGGAACACCTTCGAGCAGCACATGTCCGCCAGCAATCAGTGCACTGAGCACATCGTCAATGACCACGTCCTGGCCGATGACAGCCTTTTGCAATTCAAGGCGCACAGCTTGCGCCAGTTGGCTGGCGCGCTGGCGCTGTTGGGCGGCATGGGTCTGGCCGGCAGGTTCGATGGAGTCATTCATAAGGCATTCCTGAGGGTTTGCAGGTGGGCGACCAGACGGCTGAACTCAGCGCGGGACAACCGCTGTTCGGGACGCGGGCCAAGTGCCTGGCTGATGGCGCGGGTCGGTTGGCCGGTCAGGCGCGCGAGCACCTGCCATTGTTCGGCAACGCCGAGTTGTTCGAAGCCTGGGTGACGGTGTCGGGCGCGGCGCAGCACATCGTGTTGCAGCGCCAGCAGCAGGCTGCGCTGACCGTTACGCCGCAGCATGAAGTCTGCACTGGCCCGCAAGTGTTCCTGAAGTTGTCGGCGGGCTTTGGGTGCCGGTGCCTGCACGGGGCCCTGACGTAACCCGGCATGCCAGATCCACAGGCCGATCAACGCGACGAGTGCCACCATTGCCTGCGGGAAATAACGCAGCAGCAAGGTCAGCAGGTTGTCGTGATCGATATTGAAGAGCAGGGTCACGCCGGTGTCCGAATACAGGTACCAGAGCAGCCAGGCATTGTCGTATTGGCCGATGTTCGGGTTCTTCCACAATTCGGCGTCGGTGACCACCGTGATCGAACCCAGGCCATAACCGAGTTGCATCATGTGAGTGGCCAACGCGCTGTTGGCCCACGACTGCGCGAGGTTTTTCGGGTCTTCAAGATGGAACTGCGGATCGAAGCTGGCGTAGGCCGGAGCGTCTTCGTCTTCGAGATAGAGTTTGGTCAGGTTCGGGTAAGGATCAGGCTCGGCATCAGGTGGTGGATCCTTGAGGTCCTTGCTCATGGCTTGATGCAGTTGCACCCGGTCGAGCAGCAGGTCGCCGCTCTTGCCGGCTTTTTCATCCCACAAGGCTTCGGCCACAAACAGCAAGCGTCCACCGGCACGGGTCCAGTTCAGCAACTGATCGGCCTGGCGCGGGGTCATGTTGGCGCGATCACCGAGCAGTAACAGGCTCTGCTGATGCGGTTCCAGATACGGCAGGATGTCGAGGCTGTTGGCGTGAGTCACGGTCAGCCCTTGTTGACGCAAAAAGTGTTCGGCTGCCAGATACGGATTGGCTCGGGCTTCCGGGGAAGGACCGTGGTCGATAACTTCCTGATAGGGCGTGGCCTGCTGGTACAGATAAACCGCCAATGCCGCGAGCAGCCCGGCAATCAGCAGGCCAGGGATCAGGCGCCGATTCAACGCGAAGCTCCCGGGCCGAACAACGCCCGCCAGCCTTCACACAGTTCCTGTTGCAGATGCGCCGGTGGCAAGCGATGCCCATAGGCCATGTTCTGCCAGTGCACCGTCAACGTGCTGCTGAAGGTTTGCAGAGCCGGCGCTTGCAACTGCTGGACCCGTTCCAGCACCTGGCCCTCGGTGTCGGCGGATTTCAGCGGGAGGTTGAAGTCGTGCAGCAAGCGGCTGAGCAAGGCCCGGTAGAGCAACCCGAGGGCTTCACGGGGCTGGGTCGGCCAGAGGCTTTCGACACTGGCGGCGATATCGTCCGGCAGGGTTTCCCGGCCAAGATCAAGGCCGAACAGTTGCGCCGGCGCCGGGTGTGCGGGCGGTTGGCGCAGTTTTGGACGGCGGCTGACCAAGGTCCGCAATCCATCGCGGTAACGCCAGATCAGCAGCGCAAGGGCGCCGATGACGCTCGCCCACAGCAGCACCTCGATGACCTGCGCCAGGCCGGCGAAGCGCTGGCTGTCGAACAGTGCGAAAAACGCTTTGAGCCAACCCGGTGTTTGCATGTTGGCAGGTTGATCGGGCGTGTCTTTACCAAAACGATAGTGGGTAACGGTCTGCGGGTTCTTGAACGGTGGCGTGTCGAGTATGGCCTTGATGCTGTTACTGGCGGCCTGGCTGGTCAGCGGCTGCTGGAGCAGGCGCGGGCTGCCGGGGGCGTCGGCGGGTTCGGCGGCCCAGAGTGGCTGCGTGGCGGGCAACCACAGCAGCCCGAGCATCAGCAGGCAGGCAGCGACGTTGCTCAGGCGTTGGCGCAGACGGCGGAACACCAGTTCGATATCCCAGGCTTCGAGTCGGGTGCGACGGTTCAGGTACAGGCTGAAACCGCAGGCGACGTAGATCGGTTCCCACAGGATCAGGATCAGCGCGTAGAGCGCATTGATCAGGTGGTCCAGCCAGAGCCAGTCTTGCTCAGGGGTGGCGATCAGCGTTTGCCAGTTCCAGTTCAGTTCGATTTGTGCGGGCAGCAATAGATAGAACAGCACCATCAGACCGATCCACAGGGCGGCCTCCAGATGCGTGCCAATCAGCGTCAGCCAGCGTGCTGCGCCGCGATCGCGTTGTTGCAGCACGGCCAGGCGCTGCTGGCGTGCCAGACCGCTGAGCGCTTCAAGCTGCACGACCGGCATGATGAAACTGCGACTCAGGCCAAAGCGCCGCCAGGTCAGGCTGGCCAGCAGCTGCGGTTTGAGCAGTCGCGGCCATTGGCGTAGCGCCTGCTTCAAGGTCGGGGTTTCGCCGAACAGGGCGCTGGAGAGGATGTACAGCGGCAATCGTTCGAACGCCGGTTTCAACCACCAGAACAGCAGCACGGCCATTGAGGGCGAGTCCCACAGTAACAGGCTCAGCAAGGCAAACACCGGCAGCGTGACGATGGCCCAGCTGGTCAGCAGCAGGCGGCGATGTTGCTGGCTCAGCAGAACGCCGAGGTCCATGGCTTCCCAGATGGTACGAGGGCGAATGACCACGCTGGCGTCACTCAGGCGCATGGCGTGTACGTCCGGCAACGATCAGGTAAGTCGCCATCACTAACCAGAGGGCTGCGCCCACCAGGTATTTGACCAGCGGTGCAAGCCCGCTGCGGGATGACCAATAGGCCTCGATGAACGCAGCAAGCAGTAGAAACAGCATGACACCGCAGATCATCAACACGCTTTTATGCGCCGCCAGGCGCAGGGCTTCACCGCGTGGCAAGCGCCCGGGGGCGATCAGCGCCCAGCCCAGTTGCAGGCCTGCCGCACCGGCCAGGGCGATGGCGCTGAGTTCGAAGGCACCATGGCCGATGACGAACGACCAGAAGTTTTCCCCGTAGCCGATATGCGTCAGGTGACCGGCAACCGCACCGATCATCAAACCGTTGAAGAACAGGAAAAACACGCTGCCCAGGCCAAACAGCAAACCGCTGGCATAGGTCTGAAAGGCGATGCCGATGTTGTGCATGATGTAGTAACCGAACATGACCCAGTCATCGCTGGCTGCGCGTTCGCCCAGGCGCCCCAGGTGACCGGCTGCCGGGTCGTACATGCCTTGTATCTCGGCAACCTGTTGGGCCGGGACCAGGCTGTAGATCAGCTCGGGGTGCAGGTACACCAGCAAACCGATGCCCGCCAGCGAGCCGAAAAACAGCAGGCTTGAGGCCAGCACGAAAGGCCATTGCTCACGGACCAGTCGAGGAAAACCGGCGAGGACAAAGGCCAGCAGATGGGCACCGACCCGACCGCGATGCCGGTAAAGCTGTTGGTGCCCGCGCAGTACCAGCTGTTGCAAAGGGTCGATCAGGTAGCTGCTGTAGCCGCGCTCCTGTGCCAGCGCGAGGTGCTGGCACAACCGTCGGTAATCCTTGGGGAACGCGGTGCAATCCTCGACATTGGCTTTGCCGCGTTCAAGCGAATCGAGTCGTTGGGCAAATTGATCCCATTCGGCCCGATGGCGATTTTCGAAAAGGCTCTGCTTCATGCTGGCCCCAGCAAACCGCGCGCGATGCCATTGAGTTCGGCAACCGCGTGGGAGGGTGAAACGTGGAGCGGCTCGGCGAGGATGCTGGCCAGCTCATTGACCCGCTCGCTGGAGAGTTCCGCCTGACGCTCGGCGAAACCCAGCACCGCGCGTTGCTCATTGAGAGTTAGCGCAAAGGGCGGGTGCAGTGCCGGCGCCTGCGGAATCTGTGGTCGGGTGACCGCCTGTTCGCGGTAGATCACCAGTGTGCCGGCCGCAATATCGCCCAGCCGTTTGAACGTCGGATGCTGCAGGCAGCTGATGGCACCGAGGCTGTAGCCGAACGGCAGCATGTCGACGAACCGCAGCAGGTTGCGGATCAGCGAGGCCGGCCAGCCAACGGGCGTTCCATCGTCATGCACGACGCGCAACCCCATCAGCTGTTTACCCGGCGAGCGGCCCTGGTTGAGGACCTCGAACAGCACCATGTACCACCAACTGACCAGAAACAGCAGCACCGAGCCCAGCCCGATGCCGACGCTCCCCAGCAAGGCCAGGACAATAAACAGCAAGCCCAGCACCAGCCCGCGCACCCCCAGGTCAATGGCAAACGCCAGTACACGGGGCATCAACCCGGCCGGTCGCAGCGGCAGGTCGATGCCTTCCGGCGTTTCAACCTGATACCGCGTGTCCAGTGGCGGGGGCAGCGTTGCTTTCCTTGGCGGTGCTGACGTCATGCGCATGATCAACCTGGGGTGGATTCAATACCGACTCGATGCTAGCAGCCTTCGCGGCGCTAACGACATAACTATGTATGACAAGGTATCGACGAGAAATGCTTGAATAGCAAGATTGCTGGTCGGCGCCGCGCTTGAGCGCCTAGACTTCGCCCGTCTCAAGTTCAGGAACGCCCCGTGACCTCCATTTTCTGGTACGACTACGAAACCACAGGCATCTCACCGCGCTGCGACCGTCCACTGCAAGTGGCCGGGATTCGCACCGACCTCGAGCTCAACGAGATCGACGAGCCCGTCAATCTCTACTGCCAGCCAAGTGACGACATCCTGCCTCACCCGGCGGCATGCGTGATTACCGGCATCACCCCCGGCCGCCTGGCCAGGCAAGGCCTGAGTGAGGCCGACTTCATGACCCGGGTTCATGCGCAGCTCGCGGCCCCCGGAACCTGTGGTGCCGGTTACAACACCTTGCGCTTCGATGATGAAATGACCCGTTACAGCCTGTACCGGAATTTCTTTGATCCGTATGCGCGGGAGTGGCAGGGCGGTAACAGTCGCTGGGATCTGATCGATGTGGTGCGCGCGGCGTACGCGTTGCGCCCGGACGGAATCGTCTGGCCTGAAGAGGAAGGGCGCGTCACGTTGAAACTCGAACGCCTGACCGCCGCCAATGGCATCGACCATGGCCAGGCTCACGATGCGTTGTCCGATGTGCGCGCGACGATTGCCCTGGCGCGGTTGATTCGCGACAAACAGCCAAAGCTCTACGACTGGCTGTTCAAGCTGCGCAGCAAGCAGAAGGTCATGGATCAGATCCGTCTGTTGCAACCGATGGTGCATATCTCCGGGCGTTTCTCGGCAGCTCGCAGTTATGTCGGGGTGGTCTTGCCGTTGGCCTGGCACCCGCGCAATCGCAACGCACTGATTGTCTGTGACCTGCATCTCGACCCGCAGGGGCTACTTGACCAGGACGCCGAGACCTTGCGTCAGCGTTTGTACACTCGCCGCGAAGATCTGGCCGAAGGCGAATTACCGGTGCCGCTCAAACTGATTCACATCAACCGTTGCCCGGTGGTGGCACCGTTGTCGGTGTTGCGCGCCGAAGACCGGCAACGACTGCAACTGGACATGGCGCAGTATGAAGCGCGCGCACTGCGTCTAAGTGACGCACAGGAAGTATGGCGAGATAAAGTTCTGGCCATTTATGCCCACGAGGATTTCACGCCGAGCGAGGACCCTGAACAACAGTTATACGATGGCTTCATTGGTGATCGGGACCGGCGTTTATGCGAACAAGTCCGACATGCGGACCCGATGCAATTAGCGCAAGAGCAATGGCCGTTCGATGATGAACGTTTGCCGGAATTATTATTTCGTTATCGTGCGCGTAACTTTCCCGAGACCTTGAGTCACGAGGAGCACGAGCGCTGGAAATTATTCTGTCAGCAACGTTTGTCAGACGCGCGATGGGGAGCGCCCAATACCTTGCAGGGATTTAATGAGGCGATGGCGCAGTGGTCACTTAGTGCTACAGCGATTCAGCAACAGGTACTGGACGAGTGGCGCGAGTATGTCGACTCATTACGCAAGCGTTTGGAGCTTTGAAACAATCTGTACAAATACCTGAACGCGAGGCATAAAAAAACGCCAGCGGACGCTGGCGTTTTTGGGTGCTCGCAAATGAACCTGCGAAGCGGGTTGCGGCTTAGCCCAGCAGGGTAGCCCAGCCTTCAACCACGTCACCGCCCCACTTGGCTTTCCACTCTTTCAGCGTCTTGTGGTTGCCACCTTTGGTTTCGATGACTTCGCCGTTGTGCGGGTTCTTGTATTGTTTAACCTTGCGAGCACGCTTGGTGCCGGTAGTTTTTACAGCGCCGCGTGGTGCTTTAACTTTGGACTCTGGATCCAGCAGGGCGATGATGTCGCGCAGGGACTTGGAGTATTCGCCCATCAGGGTACGCAGTTTGCCTTCGAATTCCAGCTCGGTTTGCAGTTTGTCGTCTTGGGACAGGTTCTTCAAACGGGCTTGCAGCTCTTTGATAGCTTCTTCGGTGGCACGGTATTCGTTGATCAAGGACATGAGGACTACCTTATGTTGGGCGCTGGATGACAGGGTACAGTGGCGCAATAATAGTCAGGGTGTTTCATCAAGTAAACATTTAAGCCGGCTTTTATTTAATTTAATTAGAGTGTTCAGCAAAAAAAGCCTCACGCCGCTGTTAAAACATGTCAGGGTTTCATCACAGATACTCACAAAAGCCCGCTTGCGTATTTCGCCAATAGAATATTGTTGAGCGTTCAGAGGCCGCCAATCGGTAGGGCGAGGCAGTGCATTACCGGGCCTGGTGTCAGGAGTACTGCAGTTTTGCTGCGCAATCGCTAGAATGGCGGCCTTTGCGAAGTTCTGGAGTTTCCCCCCCCATGCGCACTTTTCGGCTAGTGATTGCTTGCCCGGACCGCGTCGGTATCGTTGCTAAAGTCAGTAACTTTCTGGCGTCACACAATGGCTGGATCACTGAAGCGAGCCATCACTCGGACACGCTCAGTGGCTGGTTCTTCATGCGTCACGAAATTCGTGCCGACTCGCTGCCGTTCGGCCTTGAGGCGTTTCGTGAGGCCTTTGCACCGATCGCCGAAGAGTTCTCGATGGACTGGCGCATCACCGACACTGCGCAGAAAAAACGCGTGGTATTGATGGCCAGCCGCGAATCCCACTGCCTGGCCGACTTGCTGCACCGCTGGCACAGCGACGAGCTGGACTGCGAAATCTCCTGCGTGATTTCCAACCATGACGACCTGCGCAGCATGGTCGAGTGGCATGGCATTCCTTATTACCATGTGCCAGTGGACCCGCAGGACAAAGAGCCGGCCTTTGCCGAAGTGTCGCGCCTGGTCAAACAGCATGACGCCGAAGTGGTGGTGCTGGCGCGTTACATGCAGATCCTGCCGCCGGAACTGTGCACCGAGTACGCCCACAAGGTGATCAACATTCACCACAGCTTCCTGCCATCGTTCGTCGGCGCCAAGCCGTACCACCAGGCTTCGATGCGTGGCGTGAAGCTGATCGGCGCAACTTGCCACTACGTGACCGAAGAGCTGGACGCCGGTCCGATCATCGAGCAGGACGTGGTGCGCGTGAGCCACAGCGACAGTATTGAAGACATGGTGCGTTTCGGCCGTGACGTCGAGAAGATGGTCCTGGCCCGCGGCCTGCGCTATCACCTGGAAGATCGCGTACTGGTGCATGGCAACAAGACCGTGGTGTTCTGATTGATCGGTACTGATTGAAAAAAACAGGGCCTGAGCGTTCAATCGCTTCAGGCCCTTTTTTTCGGAGTGAGGTAGGGGAGATGGCTGATCCACTGGATAAGGCAACATCCAAAGCCCCTGCGACATTGGGCGAGGGGTGCCTGAGTCGGTACGACCCGGATGAGCTGAGCGATGAAGACGGCACGGAGTTTCCCGGCGCCGCGCAGTTGTGGGAGCAGTTGAAGCCAGACGCTGACGATGAAACTGCGAGCCCTGAAAAGATTCCGAGCACAACACATAACCTGTAGCAGCTGCCGAGCCCGCGAGGCTGCGTTCGGCAGCTGCTACGGATTGCGTACTAGCCTAAGCCTGTTTGAACTTCATCAATTTGTTCAGCAGTGGTTTGCCGGCCATCACCAGGAACACCGGTGCGCCGGCCAGCAAGTAGAAGTAATAGGTCACTGCTCGCCAGATCAGAATCGCGGCCGCCGCCGTCGATTTCCCCACCATGGGCGCCAACAGCGCTGCCGACGTCAATTCCGCCGCGCCGGCACCGCCCGGCAACAGGCTGAACTGCCCGGCGCTGAGTGAGAGCATCTGGATCAGAAAGCTCCAGGCCCACTGAAGATCCGTGCCCAGCCCCCGCAAAGCCAGATACAACACGCTGTAGCGCAGTAACCAGTGCACGCAAGTCAGCGCAAATACGCCGATCAGTGTGCGTGCAGGCAACTTGAGTGTTTGCGTGAAGGCCGCAAGAAAGTGCAGCAGCTTGCGTGCCCAGCGGCGCCGGGTGGCAGCGTTGAACTTGAAGTGCTTGAGCACGCGCCCGCTGAGGCGAATCAGCAGGCGATGGTAGCGTGCCACCACCACGCAACTGAACAGGCCGCCGACCATCGAAATGGCGCTGAGCGTCAGCATCCACTCCAGGTTCTGACTCAGGTGCTGAAACAGCGCATACACCACGATGGCGATCAGCGCGCAGAGAAAGAACAGCAAATCGCTCAACTGATCCATGGCGAACACCGCACTGCCATGGGCCGGGCGTACGCCATGGCGCGCCAGCAGGGCCATCAGCGTCAGCGGTCCACCGCCGCCGCCCGGGGTCGCGCAAATCGCGAACTCGGTGGACATCACCACCCCAAGGCATTTCAGGCGGCCTATCCGGCTGCGCTGTTCACCCAGCAACAAGCGCAAGCGTACTGAGTTGGTGAACCAGCAGAGCAGGATCATGCCCGGCATCGTCAGCAGCAATGCCGGCGGAAAGTGTTGCAGCCGTGGCCATAGTTCATTGGCGCCGAGCAATAGTGGGATCAGCACCGCGCAGAGCAGGGCGGCGACCAGCCACAGGATGCGACTCATGCGGCGCGACCAACCCGAGCGCTTTGCGTGCGCAGCCACCGGGCCTTGGTCATTGGCACTCGGCCGTCATTGAGCAAGCGTTCGAGGGTCTGCAACCAGTAAGTGCGGGAGAACTCATGGCGCAGGTCCACCGGGTGCACACCCAGGCGAATCACCGGGGCGTGCTGCCAGCGCAGTTCGCGTTGAGCGCTGACAATCTTCGACACGCCACGACGCCAGGCACTGCGCGCGCTCCAGACCAGGCCTGGGGCGTTGACCCGGGAGAAATCCGGCAGGCGATACAGGTGCTGCGGATCACTGGTATAGCTCAGCGGTAACTGGCACAGGGCCTGACGCGTGCCTTCGCTCATCAACCAGGCCGGTGCAACAAACCCCTCCAGTGGCCAGTTGTAACGGCTGAACAATTCGATCCCGGCGAGCAGGCGGGCCAGCGCAGCCGGTTGCGAAAGGCTGTAGAACTCGCCTTCATGGGTGTAGACCCGGCGCATGAACCAGTCACGGGGGCGCGCCGTTGGCGGGCTGTCATCGCAATGGTAGTAGCCGTGAAGTGCCAGTTCGTCACCGCGCTCGATGCGGCGGGTCAGCATGCTCCGAAAATCCGGATGGCTATCGAGGTGGTGGTGTTTATGAAAGTCGGGGACGACCAGCCAGGTCATCGGCACTTCACCGAGCGCGTCGACCGCTTCGACAAACGGCTGATAGTCGGCCCAGCTTTGCGGGGTGACGTCATGCAGCACCAGTAGCAGGCTGGGTGTGTTCATGGCATCAGCCGTTGCTCAGCAGCGACAAAGGGGCGCCGAGGACTGCGTAATAGTGACCCAGCAGGCTGTTGACCACTGAATCCCAGGCGTAATGCTGTTCGACATGGCGGCGGGCGGATCGACCGAGATCGTTATGCTGAGCAAACAGTTCGCGCACTGCGTTGGCCATCGCCACTGGATTGTTGGGGGCGCAAAGTATGCCGCAGCGCTCGTTGATGATTTCGGTGAAGGCGCCCGCTGCCACGGCAACCACCGGAATGCCACAGGCCATGGCTTCGAGAACGACCAGGCCAAAAGTTTCCTGATCGCCTGCATGCAGCAAGGCATCGGCGCTGGCCATCAGCCGGGCCACCTGTGGTGCAGGGCAGAACTCATCGATCAGCGTGACGTTATCCGGTACCTGTGCCGACACCGAGGTGCCGACCAGCAGCAGGTGATAACGGTTTCCCAGACGCTTCATGCAATTGAGCAGCACGGGAATGTTTTTCTCCTTGGAACCTCGCCCGGCGAATATCAGCAGTCGAGTGTCTTCGGCGATCTTCAGCTTCGCCCGCAGATCCGGGTCACGGGCGTCTGGATTGAAGGTTTGCAGGTCCACACCCAAGGGTTGGACGTAAACGTTTTTGACCCCAAGCCCCATGAGCTTGTCGGCCATGATCTGGCTCGGCGTCAGCACCCGGTCAAAGTTGCCGTACAGCTTGCGGATATACGCTTCGACATTCGGCGTGACCCAGTTGCCCACACGGTTGCTTGCCAAAAGCGGCAAGTCGGAGTGATAGAAGCCAATCACTGGAACGTCCAGTTCGCGCCGCGCATCCAGCGCTGCCCAGGCTGTCAGGTAAGGATCGCCGACTTCTATCAGGTTCGGTTGCAGGTCGTGCAGGGCATTGCGCCAGGGCGTCAGTCGCAGCGGGAAGCGATAGCCTTTGCCGAAGGGCAGGGCCGGGGCGGGCACCGTGTAGACACCGTCCTGCTCGCTGCGCCGTGCTCCCGGGACCAGCAAGCTGTGACGAATCCCCGGCTTACGGCCCAGGCGGCGGTGCTTGGCATCCAGATAAGTCCGCACGCCACCGCTGGCCGGTGCGTAGAACATGGTGATGTCAGCGATATGCACGATAACCCTCCGTTCTATCCGTTGTTCTCCTTAGGGTTGACCCTTATGAAGAATAGATGGTCGGTTGGGGATGTGTGGCGGGGTGTCAGTGAGGATTTGTGGTGGTTGACTGGCCGTTATCGCGAGCAGGCTCGCTCCCACAGGTTCACGGTGAACCTTTGTGGGAGCGAGCCTGCTCGCGATGGGGCCTTCAAGGGCGCGTCAGATTCTGAAACTACCGACCAACTGCTTCAACCGCGCCGCTTGCTGCTCCAGGTCGGAACAGGCGCGCAACGTCGATTGCAGGTTTTCCACGCCTTCCTGATTCAGCGTGTTGATTTCGGTGATGTCGACGTTGATCGATTCCACCACGGCGGTCTGTTCCTCGGTGGCGGTGGCCACCGACTGGTTCATGCCGTCGATCTCGCCGATGCGCAAGGTCACGCTGTTCAGGCGTTCACCGGCGAGGTTGGCGATCTCGACGCTGTCCTGGCTGTGACGCTGGCTGTCGCTCATGGTGCTGACCGACTCGCGGGCGCCGACTTGCAGCTCCTCGATCATGGTCTGCACTTGCTGCGCCGACTCCTGGGTGCGGTGCGCCAGGTTGCGCACTTCGTCGGCGACCACCGCGAAACCACGTCCGGCCTCACCGGCCCGCGCCGCTTCAATCGCCGCGTTGAGGGCCAGCAGGTTGGTTTGCTGGGAAATGCTGGTGATCACTTCGAGAATCTGCCCGATGTTCACGGTTTTGCTGTTCAGCGACTCGATGTTGGTGCTGGAGGCGCTGAGCATGCTCGACAGCTGATTCATCGCCGCAATGCTGCGGTCGACCACTTGCTGGCCATCTTCGGCCAGGCTGCGCGCATCGCTGGCCTGGTGCGAGGCTTGCGCCGCGTTACGGGCGATCTCCTGAGCCGCAGCGCCCAACTGATTGATCGCCGCTGCCACGCTGTTGGTCCGGCTCGATTGTTCGTCAGAGTTGAGCATTGACGAGTTCGATGCGCTGACCACTCGCAGAGCGACTTCGTTGACGTGCTCGGTCGCCGACGACACTTCGCGGATCGAACCGTGGATCCGCTCGACGAAGCGGTTGAACGCGCTGCCGAGGATGCCGAACTCGTCCTGGCTCTGGATGGTCAGGCGGCGGGTCAGGTCGCCTTCACCGTCGGCAATGTCCTGCATCGCGCGGGTCATGACGTGCAGCGGCTGGATCAGGATACGGATCAGCATGCCGAGCAAGGCGATGATGATTGCCACGGCAATGACCGTGGCAATGATCGCCGAGGTGCGGAAGCTGCTGAGCATCGAGAACGCTTTGTCTTTGTCCACCGACAGGCCGACGTACCAGTTGACCGATGGCAGGCCTTTGATCGGCGTGAAGGTGACGATGCGGGTTTTGCCATTGACCTCGACTTCACTGATGCCGCCACCGATACGTGGGGTGTTCGTCGGGTAAGCCTCGCTGAGGGACTTCATCACCATGGTTTTGTCGGGGTGAACCAGGATCTTGCCATCGGCGCTGACCAGGAAGGCGTAGCCCATGCCACCAAAGTCACGCGCGGTCAGGGTCTCGATCAGGGTTTGCAGGCTCAGGTCACCGCCGACCACTCCCACGCTTTGTCCGGCTTTTTTCGAGGCGGTGGCGATGGAAATGATGGTCTGACCGGTTGCCGCATCGATATACGGTTCGGTGAGTGTCGAGCCGTTGCTGTTTACTGCGCCTTTGTACCAAGGGCGAACTCTTGGGTCGTAGCCGTCCGGCATCTTGGAGTCGGGGCGGTTGATGAACGTACCGCTGGCATCGCCCAGGTACCGGGCCATGAAGGTCGACGCCAGGGCATTCTGCTCAAGCAGGTTGGCGACGTTGCCTTGTTCGGGGTTGAGGGCGATGTTCTGGGCCAGGTTTTCCACCATGAGAATCCGCCCGGCGAGCCAGGACTGGATATTGGAGGAAGTGACATCGCCCATCTCATGCAGGTAATTGTCCAGGTCCTGTCGAATCGCGTTGCGCTGTAGATAGTCGTTGTACAGCGTGAACGAAGCGAAGGCGGCAATGACGATGAGCGCGGCGGCAAGCAGGATCTTGTGGCTGAAGCGCAGGTTTTTGTTCATGGCTTGGGGTGTCCGCTAAGGTCTTATTGTTGGGGCGTGTTGCTTTGAAAAGCGCGCAAACCGGGCGCTGTCGCACATAAGTTGATATTTCCGTCTGTCCTTAGGGAATTATCGGACCTGATTTTCAGTCTGGTCTCTTGCTTGTGTTTATCGGCTGCGCAGGACTAAAGCTTAACCAGGAGCGACGAAATGCCTGACTCATTGCAACTCGTTATCGGCGCAGGCCTTGAAGTCGGCGATGCGACAGGCGGTCAATCAGCTGGGGCGACAACGGGGCCGCGGTTTGATGGGCTCGTTGCCGGGCGGCAGCAAACGCCGCTGACTATCTTTTGGATGCGCACGGTCAAAATGTGGGAGCGAGCCTGCTCGCGATAGCGATTTAACATTCAGCAGAGATGTTGACGGGTAAGCCGCCATCGCGAGCAGGCTCGCTCCCACATTGCCCCAGTTCAGGTCTTGGGTTTGGCGTGCGCCGCCAGGCGTTCCAGTGCTGCGCGCAATTTCGGATCGCTGATACCATCGGCCGTAGCCTGAATGGTCGCCGCCGCATCGCTCGACAGATCCATGGTGTGGCCGGCGGCGCCTTGCTGCACGGTCGGCGGTTGCACCTTGAACAGGATTCGCGTCAGGCTGGCGAACTCGTCGAACATCTGTAATTGCCGTTGCAGACGCTTCTGTTGATACCGTAAGCGGGTCGCCCAGTGACCGTCGGTGACGATCAGCAACAGGCTGCCCTCGCGCCACGACGCCACATGACAATGTTCACGGGCAGCCGGCTGCAGCTGGCTTTCCAGCAAACGCTGTAGATGACCCAGGCGTTGTGCGTGGCCGAAAATGGCTTTTAACGGTTTGGCTTCGCGAAGCAGAACGGCGGGTGCTCTGGCCGTAAGAGGGCGAAATGCCATGATCAGACACCTGAAGTAACAGAGCCGCCATGGTAGCAGAAAGCACTTGATGCGCCCGAGCCATTGCTTTGTGAGCGCTTTGCTCATTAAATCAACGAGTAACTTCTGGCGTGAATGGCTTGAAGTTCAGCAAAAAGCCCTTACTTTAAGTGAGCCCCGTAACAGCGCTGTGCATGCATCGTGGAACAACGCCACTTTCCTCACCATCGTTTCCGGGTAGAATGCTCGTTCGCATGCGGCCATGAGGGCTGCACGGGCGACTCACGGGGCCGCCCTCCATCCCTTTGTGTGGAAGATCCTGCCGATATGTTTGCACCTTTGTTAAAGAAACTTTTTGGAAGCAAGAACGAGCGTGAAGTCAAACGCATGCTCAAGACGGTACAGATCGTCAATGCCTTCGAAGAGCAAATGGTGGCCCTTTCGGACGATCAACTGCGTGCCAAGACCGATGAGTTCAAGGCCCGTATCGCCAAAGGTGAAAGCCTCGACAAACTGCTGCCCGAAGCCTTTGCGGTTGCCCGCGAAGCCGGCAAGCGGATTATGGGCATGCGCCACTTCGACGTTCAGTTGATTGGTGGCATGACCTTGCACGAAGGCATGATTGCCGAAATGCGTACCGGTGAAGGCAAGACCCTGGTGGCGACACTGGCGGTTTACCTGAACGCGCTGTCCGGCAAGGGCGTGCACGTTGTGACCGTGAACGACTACCTGGCTCGTCGTGACGCCAACTGGATGCGTCCGCTCTACGAATTCCTCGGCCTGAGCGTTGGCGTGGTGACGCCGTTCCAGCCGCCGGAAGAGAAGCGTGCTGCCTATGCTGCCGACATCACCTACGGCACCAACAACGAATTCGGTTTCGACTACCTGCGCGACAACATGGCGTTCAGCATGGAAGAAAAATTCCAGCGTGAACTCAATTTTGCCGTGATCGACGAAGTCGACTCGATCCTCATCGACGAAGCCCGTACCCCGCTGATCATCTCCGGTCAGGCCGAGGACAGCTCCAGGCTGTACATCGAGGTCAACAAGCTGATCCCGCAGTTGAAGCTGCACGTCGAGGAAGTCGAAGGCGAAGTGACCCAGGCCGGTCACTACACCATCGATGAGAAGACCCGTCAGGTCGAACTCAACGAAGCCGGTCACCAGTACATCGAAGAAGTGCTGACCCGTATCGGCCTGCTGGCTGAAGGCGAGAGCCTGTACTCGGCGCACAACCTGGGCCTGCTGACCCACGTTTATGCCGGTCTGCGCGCGCACAAGCTGTTCCACCGCAACGTCGAATACATCGTTCAGGACGGTCAGGTCGTACTGGTCGACGAACACACCGGTCGTACCATGCCGGGTCGCCGTCTGTCCGAAGGTCTGCACCAGGCCATCGAAGCCAAGGAAAACCTGAACATCCAGGCCGAAAGCCAGACCCTGGCGTCGACCACGTTCCAGAACTACTTCCGTCTTTACAGCAAGCTGTCCGGCATGACCGGTACGGCGGACACCGAAGCGTTCGAATTCCACCAGATCTACGGTCTGGCGGTGATGGTCATTCCACCGAACAAGCCGCTGGCACGTAAAGACTACAACGACCTGGTGTTCCTCACCGCGGACGAGAAGTACGCGGCCATCGTTGCCGACATCAAGGAAAGCATGGCTCAGGGCCGTCCGGTTCTGGTGGGCACCGCGACCATCGAAACGTCCGAGCACATGTCCAGCCTGCTGGTGAAGGAAGGCATCGAACACAAGGTCCTGAACGCCAAGTTCCACGAAAAAGAAGCTGAAATCATCGCGCAGGCCGGTCGTCCGGGTGCATTGACCATCGCCACCAACATGGCCGGTCGTGGTACCGACATCCTGTTGGGCGGTAACTGGGAAGTGGAAGTCGCCTCCCTCGAGGATCCGACGCCCGAGCAGATCGCCCAGATCAAGGCCGACTGGCAGAAGCGTCACCAGCAAGTGCTCGAGTCGGGCGGTTTGCAGGTGATTGCCTCCGAGCGTCACGAATCGCGCCGTATCGACAACCAGCTGCGTGGTCGTGCCGGTCGTCAGGGTGACGCCGGTTCCAGCCGTTTCTACCTGTCGCTGGAAGACAGCCTGATGCGCATCTTCGCCTCTGACCGGGTGAAGAACTTCATGAAGGCCCTGGGCATGCAGCCTGGCGAAGCGATCGAGCACCGCATGGTGACCAACGCCATCGAAAAGGCTCAGCGCAAGGTTGAAGGCCGTAACTTCGACATTCGCAAGCAACTGCTCGAGTTCGACGACGTCAACAACGAACAGCGTAAAGTGATCTATCACATGCGTAACACGTTGCTGGCCGCGGACAACATCGGCGAAACCATTGCCGACTTCCGCCAGGACGTGCTCGACGCAACGGTCAGCGCACACATTCCGCCGCAATCGCTGCCTGAACAGTGGGACGTTGCCGGTCTGGAAGCGGCCCTGCAAAGCGACTTCGGGGTGACACTGCCGATCCAGCAATGGCTCGACGAAGACGATCACCTGTACGAAGAAACCCTGCGCGAGAAGCTGATGCACGAGCTGCTGGCGGCGTACAACGAGAAAGAAGAGCAGGCGAGCGCCGAAGCGCTGCGCACCTTCGAGAAGCAAATCGTATTGCGCGTACTGGACGACCTGTGGAAAGACCACCTGTCGACCATGGACCACCTGCGTCACGGCATCCACTTGCGTGGCTATGCGCAGAAGAACCCGAAGCAGGAATACAAGCGCGAGTCGTTCACGCTGTTCTCCGAGCTGCTGGATTCGATCAAGCGCGACTCGATCCGTGTGCTGTCGCACGTTCAGGTTCGCCGCGAAGATCCGGTCGAAGAAGAAGCGCGCCTGCGCCAGGAAGCCGAGGCATTGGCCGCACGCATGCAATTCCAGCACGACGAAGCCCCAGGCCTCGAACAGCCGGAGTTGTTGGGTGAGGAGGTCGATGTGGCCCTTGCTGCCGCTCCAGTGCGTAACGAACAGAAACTGGGTCGCAACGAACTGTGCTACTGCGGTTCGGGCAAGAAGTTCAAACACTGTCACGGCCAGATCAACTAAGATTTCTGCCAGACATTGAAATACCCGCGCCGCGACCGGCATCAGCCGTCGCGGCGTTTTACCATTTAAAACACCGATGCCAGGTTAAAAAGAACAGGGCGACGACGGTGCAGACATTACATTAAGAGGAGCGCTTTCATGGCTGTTGGTCTTGGTCCTTTGCCAACGTTGCACCCGGTTGCCGGTTTTGAACTCGGTATCGCTTCGGCCGGCATCAAGCGCCCGGGGCGCAAAGATGTCGTGGTCATGCGCTGCGCCGAAGGTTCCACGGTGGCCGGTGTGTTCACGTTGAACGCCTTTTGCGCTGCGCCAGTGATTCTGGCCAAGCAACGTGTACAAGGCCCGGTACGTTACCTGCTGACCAATACCGGCAATGCCAACGCCGGTACCGGTGAGCCTGGTTTGGCTGCCGCCGAGCGTACCTGTGCCAAGCTGGCTGAATTGGCCGGCGTCGACGCCAGCCTGGTGCTGCCGTACTCCACGGGCGTGATCGGCGAACCGCTACCGGTCGAGAAGATCGAAGGCGCGCTGCAAGCTGCCCTCGACGACCTGTCGGAGAACAACTGGGAGGCTGCGGCCACCGGGATCATGACCACCGACACCCTGCCAAAGGGTGCGAGCCGGCAGTTCCAGCATGAAGGCGTGACCATCACCGTCACTGGTATCAGCAAAGGCGCCGGGATGATTCGCCCGAACATGGCGACCATGCTTGGTTACATCGCTACCGACGCCAAGGTATCCCGCGAGGTGTTGCAGAACCTGTTGCTGGACGGCGCCAACAAGTCGTTCAACCGCATCACCATCGATGGCGACACCTCGACCAACGACTGCTGCATGCTGATCGCCACCGGTAAAGCCGCGCTGCCGGAAATCACCTCTGCCAGCGGTCCACTGTTCGCGGCGCTGAAGCAGGCGGTGTTTGAGGTGTGCATGGATGTCGCCCAGGCGATCGTTCGCGACGGTGAAGGCGCGACCAAGTTCGTCACCGTTGAAGTCAACGGCGGCGGCAATCACCAGGAGTGCCTGGACGTCGGTTACACCGTGGCGCATTCGCCATTGATCAAGACCGCGTTGTTCGCTTCCGATCCAAACTGGGGGCGCATCCTGGCAGCCGTTGGCCGTGCCGGCGTGCCGAACCTGGACGTGAGCAAGATCGACGTGTTCCTGGGTGAAGTCTGCATCGCCAGCCGCGGTGCCCGCGCCGCGACTTACACCGAAGCCCAGGGCTCGGCGGTAATGCAGCGTGAAGAAATCACCATTCGTATCGAGCTGGGTCGCGGTGATTGCAGCGAAACCATCTGGACCACCGACCTGTCCCACGAATACGTGAAGATCAACGCCGAATACCGCACGTAATTACGTTTAGACCATATCGCTCCAATCGCGAGCAAGCTCGCTCCCACAGTGGACTGAGGTGCACACAAATCCAATGTGGGAGCGAGCTTGCTCGCGATGACGGACGACCAGATACTGAAGATTCTGGCCTGTTCCCCCTTACGAAAAGGCGCCTGAACATGAGCTACCACCTGATCATCGGCGACAAACTGTATTCCTCCTGGTCCCTGCGCGGCGCTCTGGCGCTGGAACTGGCCGGCGCGACCTACACCGAAGAACTGATCAAGCTGAACCAGCCGGACACCCGCGAACGCCTGCTCAAGCATTCACCGACTGGCAAAGTCCCATTGCTGAAAACCGAACACGGGACCATTGCCGATTCGTTGGCCATCGCCGAGTACCTGGTCGAGCGTTTCCCGAATGCCAACCTCTGGCCGAAGGACATCGCCGCCCGCGCCCAGGCCCGTTCGGCCTGCGCACAAATGCACAGCGGATTCTTCGCCATGCGTAGCAACATGCCGTTTGACCTGAGCCACGATGCGCCGCTGTCGCCGATGCCGCCTGAAGTGCAGGTGGAGATCGAGCGGATGCTGGCGTTGTGGGCTGAATGCCGCGCGGTCGCAACCGAACCCGGCCCGTTCCTGTTCGGTAGCGTAAGCCTGGCAGATGCCTTCTTCGCCCCCATCGCTGTGCGCCTGCGTACCTATCAAGTCGCATTGCCGGCGGTGGATGCCGCCTATGTCGAAGCGATTTACCAATGGCCAGCCTTCAAGGCCTGGCAGAAAGCCGGTTTAGAGGAAGTAGTGCGGTGAAACGAGTTCATGTAGCAGCGGCTGTCATCCGAGATGCCAGCGGCAAGATCCTCATCGCTCGCCGCGCCGATACCCAGCACCAGGGCGGCCTGTGGGAGTTTCCCGGCGGCAAGGTCGAGGACGGCGAAGCGGTGCAAGCCGCGCTGTCGCGCGAGCTGCAGGAAGAGTTGGGCATTGTGGTCAGTGCCGCTCGGCCATTGATCAAGGTTCAGCATGACTATCCAGACAAGCAAGTGCTGCTGGATGTCTGGGAGGTCTCGGCGTTTACCGGCGAACCTCATGGCGCCGAAGGTCAGCCTCTGGCATGGGTGACGGCGCGTGAACTGCGCGACTACGAGTTCCCGGCCGCCAACCAGCCGATCGTGGCGGCTGCGCGTCTGCCTGGCGACTATCTGATTACTCCGGAAGGCCTGGAAACGCCAGCCCTGCTGCGTGGTATTCAGAAAGCCATCGCCGGCGGGATCAAGCTGATCCAGTTGCGCGCCCCGAATGGCTACGACCCGCAATACCGCGATCTGGCGGTGGATGCCGTGGGGTTGTGTGCCGGTAAGGCGCAACTGATGCTCAAGGGCCCGTTCGAGTGGTTGGGAGATTTCCCGGCCGCCGGTTGGCACATCACCGCCGCGCAGCTGCGCAAATACGCCAGTGCCGGGCGTCCGGTGCCCGCCTCGCGCTGGCTGGCGGCGTCCTGCCACAACGCTGAAGAGCTGAGCCTGGCCGAGCAGATGGGCGTGGACTTCGTCACCCTGTCACCGGTCCAGCCGACCCAGACTCATCCGGATGCGTCACCACTTGGCTGGGAGCAGGCCTCGCAGTTGATTGCAGGGTTCAGCAAACCGGTGTTTCTGCTGGGTGGTGTGGGGCCTGCCGAACGGCAGAAAGCCTGGGAAGCGGGTGCGCAGGGCGTGGCGGGGATTCGGGCGTTTTGGCCTGAGGTCTGACTCTGCTGCGATGCTACCGGCGCCATCGCGAGCAGGCTCGCTCCCACATTGGGATTTGTGTACACCTCGATCCATTGTGGGAGCGAGCCTGCTCGCGATGACGGCCTGATAGGCACCAGATATTTAGCTGACTAAACCTTGGGCTTCGCCGCCGCCTGCCACAAAATCTCCGCAATCCCCTGGCGCTTGGCAATCAGCCGGGCCGCCACAAACAACAGGTCCGACAAGCGATTGATGTACGCCAGGCCAACCCCGGCCAAGGGCTCCAGCGCATTCAGATGCTGACAACGTCGCTCGGCACTGCGCGCCAGGCTGCGGCAGACGTGGGCTTGGGCAATCAATGCTGAACCGCCAGGCAGAATGAAGTTCTCCAGCGGTCCCAGCTCCTCGTTCCAGACATCGATCGCCGCTTCCAGGCGTTCGACTTCCGCGGCATTCAAGGCCTGATACACCGGCATTGCCAGTTCGCCCCCCAAATCGAACAACCGGTGCTGACACGGCTCAAGCACCTCGATCACCTCCGCCAGGCCAGGATGGGCGTGGCATTGCTCGGCCAAGCCGGCCAACAACAATCCCAGCTGACTGTTCAGCGCATCGACTTCGCCGATGGCCTCGACCCGCGGATGGTCCTTCGGCACACGGCGACCGTCGCCAAGCCCGGTTTCACCTTTGTCGCCGGTGCGGGTGTAAATCTTCGACAAGCGAAAACCCATGCTTAGCGCTCCAGTTGTTTGAGTTCGTGAGAGGCGAGCGGAGTAGTGCCCGCCAATGGCAGGCGCAAGGTGAAGCATGTGCCTTGGCCGAGGGTCGATTGCACTTCCATCTGACCCTTGTGGTTATTGGTGATGATGAAGTACGACACCGACAGTCCGAGGCCGGTGCCCTGGCCGATTTCCTTGGTGGTGAAGAACGGCTCGAAGGTGCGTTTGCGCACGTTCTCGCTCATGCCCACGCCGTTATCTTCGACCTGGATTTCCGCCCATGGCGGGTTCAGTCGGGTGCGCAGAATGATGCGTCCCGGCTCTGTGGCGTTTTCGCGTTGGTGAATCGCCTGAGCAGCGTTTTTCAGCAGGTTGAGCAGCACTTGTTCGAGCTCGTTGGCAGTGCCGGGCACTGGCCCCAGCTGCGGGTCGAACTGACGAATGATGGCCTGGCCCTTGAAGTCGAAGCCGATGGCCAGGTCGAAGTCGTTGCTGGCGATCTCCACGGCTTGATCGATCAGTGCCGGCAGGTCGCACGGAGCCATTTGACGGTTGCTGCGACGACTGAAACTGAGCATGTGGGTGACGATCTTCGCTGCCCGGGCGCCGGCCTGTTGAATGCCGTCGAGCAGTTGCGGTACTTCGCGGCTTTGCAGGTAGCGATTGACGCTGTCCAGTTCGATACCGATCTGTTCGGCGGTTTCGATGTTCTTCGGCAGGTCGGCCGACAAGCGCCGGCGAATGTTCTGTACGTTGTGCAGGATCGCTCCCAGGGGGTTGTTGATTTCGTGGGCCATGCCCGCGGCGAGGCCGCCGACCGAGAGCATTTTTTCCGACTGCACCATCATTTCTTCGAGGGACAGGCGCTGGGTAATGTCGTCGATGCGGATCACCACGCCGCGTCCGGCACCGCCCATCAATGGATAAAAGGTCAGCGCGTAATGCTTGGGCTCGTCGTCCTTGACCCAGGTGACGCGCTCGATCTTGACCACGCTGTGTTGCTCGACGGTTTCCTTGAGCTGCGGCAGGAACGGTTTCAGCGGTTCAAAGGCGAGGAAGATCGGCTGGTTCAGCGCTTCGTCCAGGCGCGTACCGGAAAGCGCGCTGGCTTCCTGGTTCCATTGGGTCACGTAGAGCTGTTCATCGAGGGCGATCAGCGCCGAAGGCATCGAGTCGATGATGCTGTTGAGGTAGTTCTGGAAGCCGGTGAGTTTCTTCTCGATCTTGCTCCGCACCTGGACTTCCAGCTCCAGTTTGCGGTTGGTATGACGGGTTTCTTCGGCCAGGCCCTGGGCCTGGTCGTAGGCGGCCTGGGAGTCGTCCCGCGCGCGTTTGAGTTGCTGTTCACGGGCTTCGATACGCGAAAGCATGGTGTTGAACGCTTCGGCAAGGCTGCCGATTTCGTCGTGGTTACCGCGAGATGCGCGCAAGGCGTAGTTTTCTTCGCGAGTTACCTGCCGGGACAATTCTTCGAGTTCATGGATCGGCCGGGTGATCAGGCGTTTGATCTGCCGGGCAATCACCAGCCACAGCAGCACGCTGAAAATCAGAATCCCGAGGCTGGCGGTCAGGGTGCCGGTGTAGAACGCCATCGGCAATTCGCTGCTGGCCACCAGCAGCAGATGGCCGGGTGTCTCGCCGGGGCGCAACAGGGTGATCAGCTGATTGCTGCGAAACTCGGAGGCCTGCCAGGCTTCGATATTGCGGTAATGCTCGGGCAACATGAGTTTTTCGCCGTGCTGCACCTGCGCCAGACGCAGGCCTTTGCCGTCATACAGCGCCGCGGCTCGCAGCGGTGAATAGCTGTTGAGCTCGATGAGCAGCCGTTGGGCTTCTTCGGGAGAGTTGAGCGCCTGGGCAGCGATGGACGGGTTGGCTACCAGCCGGCCGATGGTCTGCAAGGCCTGCGGGGCCATGCTTTCCTGGGAGATCCAATAGGCGGCGCTGATAAAGGTCAGGTTGGCCACCAGCAACACGGTGGTCAACAGCACCAACAGGGCGGCCAGCAGTTTCTGGCCGACCGGCAGGTTTTCAAGGCGCTGGCGCAATGGCATCGGGGTCGTCGCTAAAAAGGAACAGGAAGGCAGCGTAGCCGTTGCTCAGTCGCTGGGCAATCCGCGTGCGTGCAGGTGCGTCATCAGCCGCTGCTGCAATTGGTTGAGGTGCGGCAGCACCAGTTGGTGCCTCGACGCAATGGCGCAGGCGTGCCCGAGCAGGTAGCTGATCTCGGTTCGGCGTTGATTGGCGACGTCCTGGTACATCGACGAGAAGTTGGCCGCAGTCGCTTGAATCACCCGCTCGACTTCCTGCTGCAGGTTTTGCGCGGCTGCGGGCTGACCGCAATGCTCCAGCAGCTCGCTCAGCTCGGCACAGAGGGTGGCGACCTCGCAATGGTGTTGCTGCAAGCCGCCGTTGCGGCAGTCATGCAGCACGGTCAGGGGGTTGATTGCGCAATTGAGCGCCAGTTTGCGCCACAAACGGGTCAGGATGTCCGTGCTCCATTCGTGGGGGATGCCGGCGGCGCTCAGGTCATCCAGCCAGACCGGCGGGGTAGGGTGACTGGCATCGCCGAGCCAGGTGTACCCATGGCCGGCAAACACCACGCGCCAGTCGTCATCGCGAAACGCGCCTTCGGTGCTTGAGGCGAAGATGCAGCGCGCCTGTGGGACGCGTGCGGCGACGGCGTCCTGACTGCCGAGGCCGTTCTGCAACAGAATCAGCTCGGCGTTGGGGGCAAGACGCGCTGCCAGTTGCGCCACCGCGCTTTCGGCGTCGTAGGCTTTGCAGGCCACCAGCAAGCGGTCTATCGGACCCGCGCTGTCGACAGTCTCGCCGGGAATCGCATACTGCTGCGCTTCGCCCTGTTCGACCAAGGTCAGCCCACCGGCGGCCTGATAGGCCTGCAAGCGCGCCGTGTCGCGCAGAATCAGTTTCACCGGCAGGCCAGCCCGTGCCAGGCGCGTGGCCCACAGGGTGCCAAGACTGCCGGCGCCAAGGACGTGCCAGGTGGTCGACATCAGTTTTTTGCTCGGATTGGCAGACGCATGTGAGGCTCGCAGCGTAGGAAGGTAAAGACCCGTTATAATCAGCGCGGATTTTAACCGCAAGCCAGGCGTGCTCCATCACTATTGAGCGTGCCCTTTTTTATTGGAGAGATTACATGCCGTCGTTCGACGTGGTATCCGAACTGGACAAACACGAACTCACCAACGCGGTCGAGAACGCCGTCAAGGAACTCGACCGTCGTTATGATTTGAAAGGCAAGGGCAGCTTCGAGTTCAAGGAAAAGGACCTGACTGTCAACCTGACTGCCGAGGCCGACTTCCAGCTGGAAGCGATGATCGAGATCCTCAAGCTGGCATTGGTCAAGCGCAAGATCGATGTGCAGTGCCTTGAGGTAAAAGACGCCTATGCTTCCGGCAAGTTGATGAAGCAGGACGCCGTGCTCAAGGAAGGCATCGACAAGGAGCTGGCGAAGAAGATCGTTGCTCACATCAAGGACGCCAAGCTCAAGGTCCAGGCTGCCATCCAGGGCGAGCAGGTACGGATCACCGGCAAGAAGCGTGACGACCTGCAGGAAGCCATTGCGGCACTGCGCGCCAAGGAATTTGGCATGCCGCTGCAGTTCAACAACTTCCGCGACTGATCAGTCTTCAGGGAACCTGCGGGCGATATTGACGTCCGAGGCCCATGTAACGGCAGAAACGATTGAACCATCATCCTTGGTTCGGTCTTTCTGCCGTGCAGTTTTTACGTGCCGGGTAGCCGGGAATCAGGAGAGATGAATGGACATAAATGCTGAAGTGGACAACCTGGTCAAGGCTTCCCAGGCCTGGATCCCGATGATCATGGAATACGGCAGCCGTGTGCTGCTGGCGGCCATTACCCTGGCCATTGGCTGGTGGCTGATCAACAAGCTGACCCACAAGGTTGGCAAACTGCTGGCCCTGCGTAACGCCGACCTGGCGTTGCAAGGGTTTATGAGCAGCCTGGCGAACATCATCCTCAAAGTGCTGCTGATGGTCAGCGTCGCGTCGATGATCGGTGTCGAGACCACCTCGTTTGTCGCGGCCATCGGTGCTGCCGGTCTGGCGATCGGTCTGGCGTTGCAAGGCAGCCTGGCGAACTTCGCCGGCGGCGTGCTGATTCTGTTGTTCCGTCCGTTCCGTATCGGTGACGTGATCGAAGCGCAGGGCATTACCGGTACCGTCGACAGCATTCAGATCTTCCACACCTTGCTGCGCACCGGCGACAACAAAACCGTCATCGTGCCCAACGGTAATCTGTCGAACGGCATCATCACCAACCACAACCGTCAACTGACCCGTAAAGTGGTGTTTGACATCGCTGTGAATTACGACGCCGATTTGCAGAAGGCGCGTGAGGTGCTGCTGGAATTGGCCAAGGATGAGCGCGTGATGGCAGATCCTGCGCCGGTAGCGGTAGTGTCGACTCTGGGCGATAGCTCGATTACGGTTTCTTTGCGCGTCTGGGTGAAAACGGCGGACTACTGGGATGTGATGTTCAAGTTCAATGAGCACGCCCGTGACCGTCTGAAGGCAGCAGGGATTGATATTCCGTACCCGCAGCGAGTGATTCGTATGGTTCAGGAAACAGCGTAACCAATACCGGTTTATTACTTGGCCTTTTGGTCAGGTATCGGTAACGAACTCAAGGGGCGATAAGCCCCTTGAGTGTTTTTACAGTCTGCTGTTGTGTTGTTCTGAAAGCGGAATAGAGTGCTGGCTTATTATTAGCTGGCTATTTATTTAAGTTGATTTCGTATTGCGATAAAGCAGGCACAAAAAAAGGCCCATCAGTGATGGGCCTTTTTTATATCAATCGAACAACTGTAGCCGTAGCGATTACAGGATGTTGATTGGGTACTCGGTGATCAGGCGGAACTCGTTGATGTTGCCTTCGCCATCGTCCGTGTTCCCGCGGTGCCAAGCTTGGCGTGCGCGGAAGGACAGATCTTTCAGAGGACCAGCCTGGACAACGTACTTGGCTTCCAGGTTGGTTTCGTGGTGCCGACCATCTGCGCCGTAGAAGCCAACATACGAACCGTTAGGATCCGCGTGGGTGCCGTCGATGCCTTGGCCGTGGACGTAACGAGCCATGAAGCTCAGGCCTGGTACGCCGTATTCAGCCATTTTCAGGTCATAACGTGCCTGGATGGACTTCTCGCCAGGACCGTTAAAGTCAGAGTACTGGATGGAGTTGGCCAGGAAGATCGAGTCGCCGCCACGGTCGGAACGCTCGCCAACACCGACGTAGTCGAATGGTGTATCACCGTGTACCTGCTGGAATGCCAGGGTAAAGGTGTGTGCCTTCAGGAAAGAGTAGGCCGCCGCCAGCGAGTAAGCGGTGTTGTCGATCTTGCCTGCCAGCGATTTACCAGTGTCGGTAGTGTGGTAGACGTTGACGTCGAAGTTCAGAGACTGGTCAGTTGCCAACGGAAGGGTGTAGTTCGTGTTGGCGTAGTACTGGTTCCAGACGTCCTTGAACTTGGAACCGTAGAGGGAAACGCTCAGGTTCTCATTGATGCCGTATTTGCCGCCCAGATAATCGACAGTTCTGACGTCGAGGATGTCGTTGGAGCCTGGGAGGTTGCTAGCGTATGCGGCACGCAGAGGCGCCTGCATCGAAGTTTGGTCCTGGCTGCTGCCAGCGTAGAAGTGACCGGCTTCGAGATCGAGGTCTTTGACTTCGCTGCTTTGCAGTTGGAAACCACGAGCGGTCTGCTGGAACAGGCGGCTGCCACCGAGAGCGAATACTGGAGAAGTGGTAGGCGTCTGGTCGCCGAATTTCAGCTCGGTTTTGGAGATGCGAACTTTAACTGCCGCGCCTGCTTTACCGAAGCTGTTGTTGTTGTCGCCATTGGCTTGGCGGCTCAGGTTGCCGGAGCCAGACTGAGAGTCGGTACCGTCAAGTTTAAAGCCTGCATCGCCGAAGCCTTCGACGCCCACGCCAACAGTCCCTTGGGTGTAGCCGGAACTGAATTTACCCAGAACGCCCTGGGTCCAGTCGATCGAGTCGTTAGCACCGTTTTTCTTGTCGCGGTTGAAGTAGTAGTTCTTCAGTACCACGCCAGCCGAGGCGCCTTCAACGAAACCTTTTGCGCCAGCCTGGTCAGTTACAAACGGTTCGGCCATAGCGACTTGGGTGCCGGTAGCTGCAGTAACAGCCAGGGCGATCATGCTCCACTTCATCACGCGCATCGTGATTTGCTCCTTTGGTTTTAGAAGAGTACTGCCGTCCCACCTGATTTATTATCTGGGCGGCTCTTTCTTTTTGTGTCGGCGCAAACTTATATCACGCCGACAATATTGGCGATACTTGCGTATCTAACCTTTCGGCTTCTTTACGGCCCTGTCGCAAAATGCGCTGTAGAGGTCGTAATTTCACAAATTTTTTGCCTTCGGACTGACAACTTCAATGTTGTTTTCCAAGGCTTCAATATCAGAAAAAGAAATCCTTGTCTTGCACTTGAAGCTCCCTGGGCAGCCATGCCGCTATTGTTATGAGCCTTAAGGTTCCGACTTCCAGCGGATGCCTACAGGCGATGTGTGTACGAATGCAACAAGCGTGCACAAATCGGTTTTTTGTTGCCGATTTTTTCAGAATCCCCTGTCTTGATGACTAAAACCTCATAAAACCGGGGCTTTCAAGGCCGATTTGTTTGAGCTTGACGCCGTGGTTCTTCTAGTGTTGCACCATCAAAGAGCATGGGTATTAGCACACAAATGTTACTGCTTCACCCTCGCGGGTGAGTAGACGGCGGATGCTCGACGTTTTCAGCGTAGACGCACTGTGCAAATTTGGTGCAAAAAATTTTCAAGATTGTACGAAATTCGCACAGTGAAGTCCTCGAATGCAGGTTCACATCCTTGGGTAGGTCGTTGATTTTTTGACGAAGTGCCGAGGTCTGGTGCTGGGTTGGTGCGTTGAGCATGAGAATGTTCAGTGCCGGGGCGCTCGTGCGTTGAACGTTTATATCGGGTCGCCCGGATCGAGGGCTGTGTGCCCTGTTTTTTCGCAGTGATCCGTACCGCGTTCGCGGGTATGCTGCTGTTATATACGGGCGGTTAGCCTTCGGGCTGGGCGCTAAACTGAGTCTCATGCAAAGTGCGGGAGTGCGCGCGGTGTTCGCCTTAGATCCACGACTTGAACAAGACACCCTGCCGATTGGGGATTTCCCTCTAAGTCGGTTGTTGCTGTCCAATGATTCGAATTACCCCTGGTTCATCCTGGTGCCGCGTCGTGATGATATCAGCGAGTTGTTTCAACTGGATGTCGCCGACCAGCAGCAGTTGTGGCGGGAAACAACCGAGTTGGCCGAAACGCTCAAGGACTCGTTCGACGCCGACAAGTTGAATGTCGCGACCCTGGGTAATGTTGTCAGTCAACTGCACATGCATGTGATTGTGCGTAAGCGCAATGATGCCGCCTGGCCAGCCCCGGTTTGGGGCAAACACCCGGCCAAGCCTTACAGTGCCGAAGAAGTCGCAGTAATCCGCGAACGGCTGCGTTTGGTTTTGACCGATGACTTCACGTTTCTGGAGGGCTGAACCATGAACCTGGAAGAGCGCATTACCGAACTGGAAAGTCGTCTGGCGTTTCAGGATGACACTATTGAAGCGATGAATGATGTGCTGGTGACACAGCAGCGAGCGGTCGAGCGCTTGCAGTTGCAAGTGGAAGCGTTGTTCAAGCGCCAGGAAGAAGCGGCCGGGCAGTTCGAGTCTTTCGAAGAAGAGGCTCCGCCACCGCATTACTGAGTGACCGTCAGGGCGACACATCGGCAGGCGATAAAAAAACCGCGATGCAGCTTGGCTGCATCGCGGTTTTTTTAGTGCGGGTGAAGCGGTACTTGAATCAGCGACGCGGCAACGCGGCGATCACGTCTTCAGCTTGCAGGCCCTTGTCACGGTTCATGACAGAGAACTCCACGCGCTGGCCTTCGACCAGGACGCGGTGACCTTCACCACGGATTGCACGGAAGTGCACAAAAATATCGTCTCCGGAATCGCGAGAAATGAAACCGAAGCCTTTGGAGGTGTTGAACCATTTGACGGTGCCGGTATCACGATTGGTCATGTCGTAATTTTGTGTAGCGGCAGCAGGAGAGGATTTATAAAAGCTGATGGCCAGGTGCAGAAGTACGGCGATCAGGGCGACGATGAGGCTAAGCAGGACTGCGGGCTGACCACCAATGACCGGCATCGGTGCGAGGAGGGTCAGGGTTTGCACGACAACGGCAAGCACCAGCAAGGCGCTGACCAGATTTTGCAGTTGGTGACGTGGACCTTTGTTCCAGTAAGGGATAACCGGAGCGAGGGTCAGGTTGAGCAAGCCGAAGAACGCCAGGTACAGCGCGTCAGGTTGTTGCAGGTAAGGTACGGCTTCGGTTCGCAAGCTAGGGATGAAGGACAGCAGCAAAGCCGCTGCGCCCGTTAGCAGGTGGACGATTTTCAACATTTTAATTAACTCACGTTAAGACGGATCACAAGGAAGAGCTGATTGAGCACGGTTCGCTTCTGAACAATGGGAGGCGCTGGACACGTGCCCGGTATCAGCCTATGCGCTGTACCCAGGGAAATAGAGGCAGCGACACGCCTCTATTTAACAGCAAAGCCCAGGCCTTCTCAAATCAAGTGCAGAGGGCGCGGCGATGGGGGAGGGAGGCGGTTTGCGCGGTACTGTCTGCAGGTGTTGCCTGAAGGCTTGTTCTAGAGAGCTCGATCGGCTTTTTGGCTTGCTGCGGGCAGAGAAAACGCCTTGAGTTCGCGGATTTCGGGGGGGCTTTCTTCTATAGGGGGGGAAGAGGTGCGCGAGTGCCAGGTGGTACCCCAGCACCGTCAGTGCTTCCCCAGTCTGTGGTGTGAGGTGCTTCTCTGATAGGGCTATGTCCGAGTCTTTTGCGGCGTCTTTCGCGCTGCGGTTTTGACTTTTCCCGCGCTGAAATTCTGCTTTATAGACAGATGTAGGACCGTGTTAACGGTCTCCCTACAGTTGTTGGCTTGTCCTACGTTGATGGTCATAAAGTCATCTGGATATAACTATCCGCCTGCGTTTCTATAAGGAAACAGAGGGTTGCTCTCGTTGAAAGCAAGTATGACAAAGGAGTGTCAGCAGTATGAGTCAAGGAATAGGGCAGGGGACAATTGAAGTCGCTCGGTTTCAAGATGTAAGGCAAGTGGGGAAGAGAGATCCTTTTGTTCGGGAGTTTGATATGGGGTTGGCGCGTCCATTGTCCCGATCGGTCCGTTTGAATGGATTTGCCACCTGTTTGCGCCTTGAGCAGGTCTATTGGGATATTTTGGCCAGGATGGCGAAAGTCAACTGTTGCTCGGTGAGCGCTTTGCTTTCCTACGTTGATAGAGAGGTGCACCTGCGTCATGGCGGGGTGAAAAATTTCAGCGGGCTGGTGCGGGTGGTGTGCGTTGTACACAGTTTGAATGAGGACGCCTGTAGCGTTGAATGACGTGCCGCTCGGTGATGGGAACGGCTCGTGTGGTCAGGCGTCACCCGAATGAGCATGTGCCTGTGCAGCGTTACGGCTGCACAGGCTCGATTTAATGGATATAATCCCGCCCTTTGCCGCGAAACCCGACGTTTGCGCGGTGATAATCTGATTGCCGAGACAACCCCATGCCGATGTACGACTATCAATGTGCTTCCTGTGGTCATCAGTTGGAAGCCATTCAGAAGATCAGCGCAGCACCGTTGGTCGACTGCCCTGCCTGCCAGGCACCCGAATTGAAAAAAATGCTGTCCATGCCAGGTTTCCGCCTCAGCGGCACCGGCTGGTACGAGACCGATTTCAAAACCGGTTCGAAGAAGAATCTGGCCGGCGGCGACAAAGCTGACTAAGTTGAACGACACGCGTGAGCTCTTGCATCATCAGGCACCTTATTGAAGTGCGGTGGTGCGGCAAGGCCTCCAAACGAATTTCGAATTACGAGAAGTGAAACCACTACCATGATGCGCAGCCATTATTGCGGCCAACTGAACGAAAGCCTGGAAGGTCAGGAAGTTACCCTTTGCGGATGGGTCCACCGTCGTCGTGACCACGGCGGGGTGATCTTCCTCGATATCCGTGATCGTGAAGGTCTGGCCCAGGTGGTGTTCGATCCGGATCGCGCCGACACCTTCGCCGCTGCCGACCGTGTGCGCAGCGAGTACGTGGTCAAGATCACCGGTAAGGTGCGCCTGCGTCCAGCCGGTGCCGGCAATGCCAACATGGCTTCGGGCATGATCGAAGTACTGGGCTACGAGCTGGAAGTATTGAACGAAGCGGAAACCCCGCCGTTCCCGCTCAACGAGTTCTCCGACGTTGGCGAAGAAACCCGCCTGCGTTATCGCTTCATCGACCTGCGTCGTCCGGAAATGCTCGAGAAGCTGCGCCTGCGTTCGCGCATGACCACCAGCATTCGTCGCTACCTGGACGAGAACGGCTTCCTCGACGTCGAGACGCCGATCCTGACTCGTGCGACCCCGGAAGGTGCGCGTGACTACCTGGTGCCGAGCCGTACTCACGCTGGCAGCTTCTTCGCCTTGCCGCAATCGCCGCAGCTGTTCAAGCAACTGCTGATGGTTGCCGGCTTCGATCGTTACTACCAGATCGCCAAGTGCTTCCGTGACGAAGACCTGCGTGCCGACCGTCAGCCGGAATTCACCCAGATCGACATCGAGACCAGCTTCCTCAACGAAGCCGAGATCATGGGCCTGACCGAAGGCATGATCCGCAACCTGTTCAAGGAAGTGCTGGGTCTGGAATTCGGTGAGTTCCCGCACATGACCTGGGACGAAGCCATGCGTCGTTACGGTTCCGACAAACCGGACCTGCGTAACCCGCTGGAACTGGTCGACGTTGCCGACCAGCTCAAGGAAGTCGACTTCAAGGTCTTCAGTGGCCCGGCCAACGACCCGAAAAGCCGTATCGCCGCTCTGCGCGTTCCAGGCGGGGCGAGCATGCCGCGCAGCAAGATCGACGACTACACCAAGTTCGTCGGCATCTACGGTGCCAAGGGCCTGGCGTACATCAAGGTCAACGAGCGCGCGAAGGGCGTTGAAGGGCTGCAATCGCCTATTGTCAAAAATATCCCTGAAGCCAACCTCAATGTGATCCTCGATCGCGTTGGCGCGGTTGATGGCGACATCGTGTTCTTCGGTGCCGACAAGGCCAAGATCGTCAGCGAAGCGCTGGGCGCACTGCGGATCAAGGTCGGTCACGACCTGAACCTGTTGACCTGCGAGTGGGCACCGATGTGGGTTGTCGACTTCCCGATGTTCGAAGAGAACGACGACGGCAGCTTCACCGCCTTGCACCACCCGTTCACCGCGCCGAAGTGCACGCCGCAAGAGCTCGAAGCCAACCCGGCGACCGCTTTGTCCCGTGCCTACGACATGGTATTGAACGGCACCGAGCTGGGTGGCGGTTCGATCCGTATCCACCGCAAGGAAATGCAGCAATCGGTCTTCCGCCTGCTGGGTATCAGCGAAGCGGAACAGGAAGAGAAATTCGGCTTCCTGCTCGACGCACTGAAATACGGCGCGCCGCCGCACGGTGGCCTGGCTTTCGGTCTCGACCGTCTGGTAATGCTGATGACCGGCGCCCAGTCGATCCGTGAAGTGATTGCCTTCCCGAAAACCCAGAGCGCTGCCTGCGTCATGACTCAGGCACCTGGCCTGGTCGATGCCAAGGCGCTGCGCGAGCTGCACATTCGTCTGCGCGAACAGCCTAAGGCTGAGTAAGACTGAGCACCCTGGCACATCGCTCGATGCGCCAGGGTGTCGGATCCAGATTGTGTTGCCCGCTCGCCTTCATGGGCGTGCGGGCATTGTTTTATAGAGAATTGTTTTAAAGAGAATTCGGAGCGAGTTATGGCGGGTCATTCCAAGTGGGCGAACATCAAGCACCGCAAAGAACGTCAGGATGCCAAGAAGGGCAAGATTTTCACCAAGTGGATTCGTGAACTGACTGTCGCGGCCCGTCAGGGTGGCGGTGATCCGGGCTCCAACCCGCGTTTGCGTCTGGCGCTGGATAAAGCCCTTGGCGCGAACATGAGCCGCGACATCATCGATCGCGCGGTAGCTCGTGGTGCCGGCGCTGCCGACACCGACGACATGGTCGAGCTGAGCTACGAAGGTTATGGCCCAGGCGGCGTGGCGGTGATGGTCGAGTGCATGACCGACAACCGCAACCGCACCGCAGCGGCTGTTCGCCACGCTTTCAGCAAGTGTGGCGGCAACCTGGGGACCGACGGTTCGGTGGCCTACCTGTTCGAGCGCAAGGGGCAGATTTCCTTCGCACCGGGCGTCGACGAAGACGCATTGATGGAAGCCGCCATGGAAGCCGACGCCGATGACGTGGTCACCCACGAAGACGGCTCGATTGACGTGTTCACTTCGTTCGCCGGCTTCTACTCGGTTCGTAACGCCCTGGAAGCTGCTGGCTTCAAAGGTCACGACGCGGAAATCGTCATGCTGCCGACCACCAGTGCCGAACTGGACCTGGAAGGCGCCGAGAAGATCCTCAAGCTGATCGACATGCTCGAAGACCTGGATGACGTGCAGAACGTTTATTCCAATGCCGATATCCCGGAGTCGGTGGCCGCGCAGCTGGGCTGATGGGCGACGCAGATCTGGTGTGGGAGTCGGGCTTGCCCGCGATGACGTCGGCAGGCTCGACATTGATGTTGGATGTTCTACCGCTATCGCGGGCAAGCCCGGCTCCCACAGGGTTCTTGGCAGGGCTACAAAATGTGCACCCGGCACAGCCTGCTCTGTGCTGGCCTCACTCTCTAAACCCGCAGGCGTTATGACTTTAATTCTTGGTATCGACCCCGGTTCGCGCATTACCGGTTACGGCGTGGTACGCGATACCGGTCGTGGCTGCGTGTACGTCGCCTCGGGTTGCATTCGTACCGGCAGCGGCGAGTTGCATGAGCGGCTGCAAATTGTTTACCGCGGTGTGCGCGAAGTCATTCAGACCTACGGTCCGGTCACCATGGGCATCGAAAAGGTCTTTATGGCCCGTAACGCCGACTCGGCCCTGAAATTGGGTCAGGCCCGCGGTGCGGCCATCGTTGCCGGCGCCGAGGAAAACCTCGAAATCGCCGAATACACCGCAACCCAGGTCAAGCAGGCGGTGACCGGGACGGGCGCGGCGAATAAAGAGCAGGTGCAGATGATGGTCATGCACATGCTGAAACTGACCAGCAAACCGCAAATCGATGCCTCGGACGCCCTGGCAATCGCCATTTGTCATGCTCACACCCGTTCCAGCCTGTTACCTCATGGTCTGGGGACGGCTCGCAGTCGTGGCGGTCGCCTTCGCCTCTGATCTGATAGCATCAGCCCACTCATTTTATCCGTTGAGCGTTTTGTGCCTGTTTTGTCGGCCGCCACGCTCACTTTGGTACTCGTCAGCCAGATCTGGCCAACGCTTAAGGATTTGAAACGTGATTGGACGTTTGCGCGGCACCTTGGCTGAGAAGCAGCCGCCGCACCTGATTCTGGATGTAAATGGTCTGGGCTATGAGCTGGAAGTGCCGATGACCACGCTTTATCGACTGCCGTCGGTCGGAGAGCCGATCACCTTGCACACCCATTTGGTTGTGCGTGAAGACGCGCAGTTGCTCTACGGCTTCATTGGCAAGCGCGAGCGCGATTTTTTCCGTGAGCTGATCCGCCTCAATGGCGTGGGCCCCAAGCTGGCGCTGGCCTTGATGTCGAGCCTTGAAGTCGATGAACTGGTGCGCTGCGTGCAGGCCCAGGACACATCGGCATTGACCAAGGTGCCGGGCGTCGGCAAGAAGACTGCCGAACGTTTGCTGGTGGAACTCAAGGATCGTTTCAAGGCCTGGGAAACCGTGCCAAGCATGTTCGCCCTGGTGCCGAATCAGCCGGATGCGCCAATGCCCGTGGCCACTGCGGAAAATGACGCGGTAAGTGCGCTGATTTCCCTGGGCTACAAGCCGCAGGAGGCCAGCAAGGCGATTTCTGCCATCAAGGAGAAAGGCTTGAGCAGTGAAGACCTGATTCGTCGCGCCCTGAAGGGAATGATTTAAGTGATTGAAGCTGATCGTCTGATCGCCGCCACGGGTGGCCCCCGTGACCGCGAAGAAGTCCAGGACCGCGCGATTCGTCCCGTCAGCCTGGCCGAATACATCGGCCAGCCGACCGTTCGCGAGCAGATGGAATTGTTCATCCAGGCTGCCCGCGGGCGTAACGAATCCCTCGATCACACGCTGATCTTCGGACCGCCGGGGCTGGGTAAAACCACCTTGGCCAACATCATTGCCCAGGAAATGGGCGTGTCGATCAAAAGCACCTCGGGGCCGGTCCTCGAGCGTCCGGGTGATCTGGCGGCGCTGCTGACCAACCTCGAACCGCATGATGTGCTGTTCATCGACGAGATCCATCGGCTGTCGCCGATTGTCGAAGAAGTGCTGTACCCGGCCATGGAAGACTTCCAGCTCGACATCATGATCGGTGAAGGGCCGGCGGCGCGTTCGATCAAGCTCGACCTGCCACCGTTCACCCTGGTCGGCGCCACCACGCGCGCCGGGATGCTGACCAATCCGTTGCGGGACCGTTTCGGGATCGTTCAGCGCCTGGAGTTCTATAGCACCGCGGATCTGGCGACCATCGTCAGCCGTTCGGCGAACATCCTCGGCTTGCCGCTGGACCCGGAGGGCGCCTTTGAAATTGCGCGTCGGGCCCGTGGTACGCCGCGTATTGCCAACCGTCTGTTGCGCCGGGTGCGTGACTTTGCCGAAGTCCGGGCGAAGGGGCATATCACTAAACCGATTGCCGATCTGGCACTGAACCTGCTGGACGTCGACGAACGCGGTTTCGATCATCAAGACCGGCGCTTGCTGCTGACCATGATCGAGAAGTTCGATGGCGGCCCGGTCGGGGTGGACAGTCTCGCGGCGGCGATCAGCGAAGAGCGGCACACCATCGAGGACGTGCTGGAGCCCTATCTGATTCAGCAGGGCTATATCATGCGGACCCCGCGTGGTCGGGTCGTGACCCGGCATGCGTACTTGCATTTCGGTTTGAATATCCCGTCTCGGTTGGGTGAAATGCCCGTGGTAGACGAGTTTCTTGATGCAGTAGACGAATGACGACCTCTGCGTGCCGATTTATTTCGGCTTTGTGCGGTCCTAGGGGACTGCGATTGCCGATCTTTCGCACGAAAGTCGTTCGAGAATGAAAAACAGTTGCCTGGCCGGATTGGCAACCTGAGGAGTAACCACTAGAGTATGCGCGCGCAAAACGGGCTTGAGCCGTTCGCACATCGTTGTCGCGTTTATTACGAGGACACCGATGCCGGCGGCATCGTGTATTACGTTAATTACCTTAAGTTTATGGAGCGGGCTCGAACCGAGCGGCTACGGGAGCTGGGCTTTGCCCAATCGCAGCTTGCTGGTGAGGACCTGTTGTTCGTCGTGCACTCCAGCGAAGCGCGCTATCACGCGCCGGCGCGACTGGACGACGAGCTTCTGGTAAGTGCAGAAGTAATCGAATTGAACCGCGTCAGCCTGCGCTTTAAACAGCAGGTCAGGCGAGCCGCGGATAATGCACTGCTCTGCGAAGGGCAGTTTTTGGTGGCCTGTGTGCGCACCCATAGTTTGAAACCCCGGGCCATTCCCGAAGCTCTACGCGCGGCCTTTGCCGGCGTGAGCGGCGCGGGTACACACTCAGAGCAGGAGATAAAGCGTGGAAGCTAACGTCGTCGACCATTCCTCCATGTGGAGCCTGGTCAGCAATGCCAGCGTTGTGGTGCAGTTGGTAATGCTGATCCTGGTAGCCGCATCGGTGACCTCGTGGATCATGATCTTTCAGCGCAGCAACTTGTTGCGCGCCGGTCGACGTGCCCTGGAGAGCTTTGAAGAGCGCTTCTGGTCCGGCATCGACCTGTCCAAACTCTACCGTCAGGCCGGCAGCAACCCTGACCCGGATTCCGGCGTAGAACAGATCTTCCGTGCAGGTTTCAAGGAATTCTCCCGTCTGCGTCAGCAGCCAGGCGTTGATCCGGAAGCGGTCATGGAAGGTGTGGCACGTGCCATGCGCGTGGCCATTTCCCGCGAAGAAGAAAAGCTCGAGCAGAGCCTGCCGTTCCTTGCGACCGTCGGTTCCGTCAGCCCGTACATCGGCCTGTTCGGTACAGTCTGGGGCATCATGAACTCCTTCCGTGGCCTGGCAACTGCCCAGCAAGCGACCCTGGCCACCGTAGCTCCAGGTATTGCCGAGGCACTGGTTGCAACGGCCATCGGCCTGTTCGCGGCGATCCCGGCCGTTATCGCTTACAACCGTTTCTCTGCCCGCAGCGAAACCTTGCTCGCCCGTTACTACACCTTCGCCGACGAGTTCCAGGCGATCCTGCACCGCAAAGTGCACACCAGCGAAGAATAAGCAGGTAATTCCCAATGGCTTTAATCGCTCGAGCTCGCAAAAAGCGCAAGCCGGTTGCCGAGATGAACGTGGTGCCTTACATCGACGTGATGCTGGTACTGCTGGTCATCTTCATGGTGACCGCACCGATGCTCAATCAGGGCGTGAAAGTTGATCTGCCCAAGGTTTCCAGCGAAGCCTTGCCGCAAGACAACAACACCCAGGTCCTGACCATTTCGATCAAGGCTGACAAGACCTATTACTGGAACCTTGGCAGCGAAGTCGACACCGATAAGCAGCAGGACAGGGCCATGACCCTGCCGCAGATGACCAGCGCCGTGACCAAAATCATCAGCGCCGGTAATGAAAACGGCAAGCACACCCAGGTCTTCATTCGTGGCGACAAGAGCGTCGATTACGGCTCCGTCATGGGGGCCATGGGTGGGTTGCAGAAAGCCGGGGTCGGTAATGTTGGCTTGATTACCGAGGCGCCCTGATGCAGCAACAGCGAGAGCCGACAGCCTCGGAAAGCTACTTCTGGCCTAGTGTCTGGGCGATCGGCCTGCACGTGCTGGTATTTGGCATGCTGTTCGTCAGTTTTGCCATGACCCCGGAGTTGCCGCCGGCCAAACCGATCGTCCAGGCGACCCTGTACCAACTGAAATCGAAAAGTCGGGCGACTACCCAGACCAATCAGAAGATTGCGGGTGAAGCGCAGAAATCCGCTGCGCGCCAGACCGAAGTCGAACAGATGGAACAGAAGAAGGTCGAGCAGGAAGCGGTGAAGGCTGCGGAACAAAAGAAAGAAGCGGCGGCTCAAAAAGCCGAGGAAGCCAAGAAGGCCGACGAGTCGAAGAAAGCGGAAGAGGCGAAAAAGGCTGATGAAGCCAAGAAAGCCGATGAAGCGAAGAAGACCGCCGAAGCCAAAAAGGCCGAACAGAAACAATTGGCTGATATAGCCAAGAAGAAAGCTGAAGAAGAAGCCAAGAAAGCCGCTGAAGAAGAGGCCAAGAAAGAGGCCGCTGAAGAAGCGAAGAAAAAGATAGTCGAAGACGCGAAGAAGAAAGCCGCGGAAGACGCCAAGAAGGTAGCTGAAGCAAACGAGGCGAAGAAGAAAGTCGCCGAGGAAGCGAAGAAGAAAGCTGCTGCCGATGCTGCGAAGAAAAAATCGCAGGAAGCGGCGCGTAAATCTGCCGAAGAGAAAAAGGCTCAGGCCCTGGCTGATTTGCTTTCCGACACGCCGCAGCGTCAGCAAGCCTTGGCCGATGAGCAGGGCGATGAAACCGCGGGCAGTTTCGATGATCTGATTCGTGCTCGGGCAGCGGAAGGTTGGGCTCGTCCTCCTTCGGCCCGCAAAGGCATGACGGTCGTGCTGCAAATCGGCATGTTGCCCGATGGTACGGTGACTTCGGTCGGCGTGGCCAAGTCCAGTGGCGATGGTCCGTTTGACGCTTCGGCTGTAGCGGCGGTCAAGAATATTGGACGTTTGACAGAAATGCAGGGAATGAAACCGAGCGATTTCGCTCCTTATCGTTCATTCAAGATGACATTCACACCTGAGGATCTAGCCTTGTGAGAAACCTTCTTCGAGGAATGCTTGTCGTTATTTGCTGCATGGCAGGGATAGCGGCAGCAGATGAAAAGAACATTCTGGTCACCAGCGGCAGTGACCGGGCAACACCGATTGCGGTCGTTCCATTTGGCTGGCAGGGCGGTAGTGTCCTGCCGGACGACATGGCGGAAATCATCGGTAACGACCTGCGCAACTCGGGTTACTACTCGCCGATTCCGAAGCAGAACATGATCAGCCAGCCGACTTCGGCCAGCGAAGTCATCTACCGTGACTGGAAGGCCCTGGGCGCCCAGTACATCATGGTCGGCAGCATCGTTCCGGCGGGTGGTCGCCTGCAGGTGCAATACGCACTGTTCAACGTCGCGACCGAGCAGCAAGTGCTGACCGGTAGCGTGTCGGGTGGCGTCGATCAACTGCGCGACATGGCGCACTACATCTCCGACCAGTCGTTCGAAAAACTGACCGGCATCAAGGGCGCGTTCTCCACACGCCTGCTGTATGTAACGGCTGAACGTTTTTCGGTGAACAACACGCGCTACACCCTGCAGCGTTCGGACTACGACGGTGCTCGTGCCGTGACCCTGCTGCAATCGCGTGAGCCGATCCTGTCGCCGCGTTTCGCTCCTGATGGCAAGCGCATTGCCTATGTGTCGTTCGAGCAGAAGCGTCCGCGCATTTTCATGCAGAACATCGACACCGGTCGCCGCGAGCAGATCACCAACTTCGAAGGCCTCAACGGCGCGCCAGCCTGGTCGCCGGATGGTTCGCGCCTGGCGTTCGTGCTGTCCAAGGACGGCAACCCGGACATCTACGTGATGAACCTGGCTTCGCGTCAGATCAATCGTGTGACGGCTGGTCCTGGCATCAACACGGAACCGTTCTGGGGCAAGGATGGTTCGACCATTTACTTCACCTCCGACCGTGGCGGCAAGCCGCAGATCTACAAGACCAACAGCAATGGTGGTGGTGCGGAGCGTGTGACCTTTATCGGTAACTACAACGCCAACCCGAAACTGTCGGCTGACGAAAAGACGCTTGTCATGATTCACCGTCAGGATGGCTTCACCAATTTCCGGGTGGCGGCTCAGGATTTGCAGCGCGGTAGTGTAAAGATCCTGACAGACACCAACCTAGATGAGTCAGCCACTGTTGCGCCCAACGGCACCATGGTAATCTACGCCACCGCCCAGCAGGGCCGGGGAGTCTTGATGCTCGTGTCCATCAATGGACGCGTAAGGCTCCCGCTTCCTACCGCTCAAGGCGAAGTCAGAGAACCTTCCTGGTCCCCTTACCTGAACTGACGCGGCGCTACACGTTTTACTTAACACATTGGGGTTCATTAGGAGTTTCACGATGGAAATGCTGAAGTTTGGTAAGTTTGCTGCGCTGGCCCTGGCCATGGCTGTAGCTGTAGGTTGCTCGTCCAAAGGCGGCGACAACGCCGGTGCAGGCGCTGTAGATCCAAACGCTGGTTACGGCGCTAACACTGGTGCAGTTGACGGCTCCCTGAGCGAAGAAGCTGCTCTGCGCGCAATCACCACCTTCTACTTCGAATACGACAGCTCGGACCTGAAGCCAGAAGCCATGCGCGCTCTGGACGTTCACGCCAAAGACCTGAAAGCAAACGGCGCTCGCGTTGTTCTGGAAGGCAACACCGACGAACGTGGTACTCGTGAGTACAACATGGCACTGGGCGAGCGTCGTGCGAAAGCCGTTCAACGCTACCTGGTACTGCAAGGTGTTTCCCCAGCTCAGGCTGAACTGGTTTCCTACGGTAAAGAGCGTCCAGTTGCTACTGGCCACGACGAGCAGTCCTGGGCTCAAAACCGTCGCGTCGAACTGCGTAAGTAATTCGTCATGCGAACGTGCCGTCGTGCTGTAACTGTTCTGGCTCTCAGTCTCGCACCGCTTGCGGTGTGGGCTGCGGTTCCTGTGGTCGATGACAACTCCGGTTATAACAATAGCGGGAGCAGTTATCCGCCTGCGGGTTACGGTACGAACGGCGCCTATGCCGGGGGAGGGGTTACGGCCCCTGCCTCGGCGCAGGGCGTGCTGTTCAACCAACTGCAACAAATGCAGGAACAAATCGCGCGGCAACAGGGTGCGATCGAAGTTCTGCAAAATGATATAGCGCGCATGAAGCAGGAAAACCTGGAGCGATACCAGGATCTTGATCGGCGTATTGGAACCGGCGGTGCACCCGCTGCGGCTCCTCAAAATTCTCCAGCCGGTGGCGATATGAATAATGCCGCCGGTGCAGCTGCAGGTGCGAGTGCTGCCACTCAAGCCCCTGCGGCCAGCAGCGAACCGGGTGATCCGGCGAAGGAAAAGCTCTATTACGATGCGGCCTTCGACCTGATCAAAGCCAAGGATTTCGACAAGGCCAGCCAGGCGTTTGCGGCATTCCTGCGCAAATACCCGAACAGTCAGTACGCGGGCAATGCCCAGTACTGGTTGGGCGAAGTGAACCTGGCCAAGGGCGACCTGCAAGGCGCGGGTCAGGCGTTTGCCAAGGTTTCGCAGCTGTACCCCAAGCACGCCAAAGTGCCTGACTCGCTGTACAAGCTCGCTGACGTAGAGCGCCGCCTGGGTCATACCGACAAGGTCAAAGGCATTCTGCAGCAGGTGGTTTCCCAATACCCGGGGACTTCCGCTGCTCAGCTGGCCCAACGCGATCTGCAGCGCATGTAAGGCTGTTTGACCCGTTTACAAGAAACCCGCGCTTGCCGCGGGTTTTTTCGTTAGAATTCACCCCCCTTTTTTATGAAACACCGCTTTTAGGGATCTGCGCGTTGGCGGGGTTCCTTTAAGTGCCTGACGGAGGCGGACAGCCTGTTTAGCTGTTACGCCCGTGGCGACTATGCAAGACACATTGAGAATTACCGAAGTTTTTTACTCGTTGCAGGGTGAAACGCGGACTGCCGGGCTGCCCACTGTATTTGTGCGCCTGACCGGTTGCCCATTGCGTTGCCAATACTGCGACAGCGCCTATGCCTTTACTGGCGGCACCATTCGCCCACTCGACGATATCCTCGAGCAAGTGGCCGGCTTTCGTCCGCGCTACGTCTGTGTCACCGGCGGTGAGCCGTTGGCACAACCTAACGCCATCCCTTTGCTCAAGCAGCTGTGTGACGCCGGTTACCAGGTGTCGCTGGAAACCAGTGGCGCCCTGGATATCTCGGCGGTCGATCCACGGGTCAGCCGAGTGCTTGACCTGAAAACACCCGGGTCGAAAGAAGCGCACCGCAACCTCTACGAGAACATCGCCCTGCTGACGGCCAACGATCAGGTCAAGTTCGTGATCTGCTCTCGCGAAGACTACGACTGGGCGGTGTCCAAGCTGATTCAGTACGGTCTCGACCAGCGTGCTGGCGAAGTCCTGTTCTCGCCAAGTCATCATGACTTGAGTGCGCGAGAGCTGGCTGACTGGATTGTCGCGGACAACCTGCCGGTGCGCCTGCAATTGCAGTTGCACAAATATCTTTGGAATGACGAGCCGGGGCGCTGAAATGACTGAACAACTGAACACTGCTGAAAAACGTGCGGTCATCCTGCTGTCTGGCGGCCTGGACTCGGCAACGGTCGTGGCGATGGCTCGTGCTGAGGGCTACAGCTGCTACACCATGAGTTTCGACTACGGTCAGCGCCACCGCGCCGAGTTGCAGGCTGCCGAACGTGTAGCGCGCGATCTGGGTGTCGTCGAACATAAAGTGATTGGCCTGAACCTGAACGGCATTGGCGGCTCGGCATTGACCGACAGCTCCATCGATGTGCCTGAGGCGCCGAGCGAAGGGATCCCGATCACTTACGTGCCGGCCCGCAATACCGTGTTCCTGTCTCTGGCATTGGGCTGGGCTGAAGTGCTCGGCGCGCGCGATATTTTCATCGGCGTGAATGCGGTGGACTATTCCGGTTACCCGGATTGCCGTCCCGAGTTCATCGAAGCCTTCGAACGCATGGCCAATCTGGCGACCAAGGCCGGGGTAGAGGGGAACGGTTTCCGTATTCAGGCACCGCTGCAAAACCTCAGCAAGGCGCAAATTGTCCAGGCGGGCGTGAAGCTTGGCGTCGACTATGCGCTGACGGTTTCCTGCTATCAGGCGGACGATAATGGCCGTGCCTGCGGCAAATGCGACAGCTGCCGTCTGCGTGCAGAAGGCTTCCTGGCGGCCGGAATCAGCGACCCAACCGTTTATTTTTGATTTATTTCAAATTAGGTGTTGAATAGTCCTTAAAAATCAGTATTATACGCGCCACCACACAGCGGGTCGTTAGCTCAGTTGGTAGAGCAGTTGGCTTTTAACCAATTGGTCGTAGGTTCGAATCCCACACGACCCACCATTTTAAAAAATCTGGAAGGCCCACGTAAGTGAGGATTTCCGGGTTTTTTTTTGCCCGCGATTTGAGTCCGGCTCAATCCGGGCGCAGCACCGCGTGACACAGGTCAGAATGGTCTTTTGCATCTCGGGGATATTCTGTAGCCTTGCGCAGCTTCAACGCTGTCCATGCCTGATGAATACTCACTCTCCCGGCGGTACCTTCTGTGGTCCGGAGCCGGGTGTATACTCGACTTTCGCGCGAAAGCGCCCGTAGGTCTTGCGATCATGACGCAAATTTCAGAACGCCTTCTGGTACAAGCCCACCTCGACGCCAAACAGCCCAAACCGCTGAGCGCCGAAGAGCAAGCCCATTACCGCGCCGCCATCGCCGCCGAGCTCAAGGCTCAGGACGCGGTGCTGGTTGCCCACTTCTATTGTGATCCGATCATTCAGGCACTGGCCGAAGAAACCGGTGGCTGCGTTTCCGATTCGCTGGAAATGGCCCGCTTCGGCAACGCTCACCCGGCCAAGACCGTGGTGGTTGCCGGTGTGAAGTTCATGGGCGAGACCGCAAAAATCCTCAACCCGGAAAAACGTGTACTGATGCCGACCCTGGAGGCGACCTGCTCGCTGGACCTGGGTTGCCCGGTCGACGAGTTCTCGGCGTTTTGCGATCAGCACCCGGAGCGCACGGTGGTGGTGTATGCCAACACCTCGGCTGCGGTGAAGGCGCGGGCGGACTGGGTGGTGACCTCCAGCTGCGCGCTGGAGATTGTCGAGAGCCTGATGGATAACGGCGAGACGATCATCTGGGGCCCGGACAAACACCTGGGCACCTACATTCAGCGCAAGACCGGTGCCGACATGCTGCTCTGGGACGGTGCCTGCATCGTTCACGAAGAGTTCAAGGCCAAGCAGCTGGAAGACATGAAAGCCCTGTATCCGGACGCTGCCATTCTGGTGCACCCGGAGTCGCCGACAGCGGTGATCGAATTGGCCGACGCAGTGGGCTCCACCAGCCAGCTGATCGCCGCTGCGCAAAGCCTGCCGAACAAGACCCTGATCGTTGCGACCGACCGCGGCATCTTCTACAAGATGCAGCAGCTGTGCCCGGACAAGGTCTTCATCGAGGCGCCTACGGCCGGCAACGGCGCGGCATGCCGCAGTTGCGCGCATTGCCCGTGGATGGCGATGAATACCCTTGAGCGCACGCTTCAGTGCCTGCGTGAGGGCTCAGGCGAGATCTTCGTCGAGCCGGCGCTGATCCCTCAGGCAATTCGCCCGCTCAAGCGCATGCTCGACTTCACCGCGGCTGCGCGGATGAAGCTGGCGGGTAACGCCTGATCATCTGTGGCGAGGGAGCTTGCTCCCGCTCGGCGGCGTAGCCGTCGTAAAGTCCTGGATGCACTTTTAACCGGCAAATCGAGTTGGCAGTTTTAGGGGCGCTTCGCGCCCCAGCGGGAGCAAGCTCCCTCGCCACAGGGTTTGGCGTTTAGGGGCGTTATTTTTTTTTCTTCGGGATCCGCACCAACTGGCTGTTGGAGTACATGTCGTGCCAGCTGCGTTTCTGCTTGTCGAAGAGCACCCAGAAGAACCCCAGGCCTGCGCACAGCAAGGACGCGATCGACACCACAAAGCGCAACAGCGCCTGCCACAGGCTGATCGCCGAACCGTCGGCGTTCTGTACGCGGATGCACCAGACTTGCATGCCGAGGGTCTGACCGGACCAGGTCCAGAATTTGGCGAAGAAGCCAAACAGCACGAACAACAGGATGGTTGAAAAAAGCGGATCGCCATCCAGTGCGCCGGCCTCGGTCAGGGCGCGCATCTTCTCTTCGCCGATGATTGCCATCTGCACCATCTTGTAGATACCGCCGGTGACGATCAGCAGGGCGGTGCACAGCAGGAAGTCGTAGAACATCGCTGCCAGGCGACGGCCCAGGCCGGCGATGGGGAATTCACCCTGAGGGCTTAGCAGGTGTTTCGACATGGAGTGGCTCTCGGCTGAAAAAAGAAGCCATTTTACGGAATTGCGCGCACAAAAAAGCCCCTGATGTCAGCATCAGGGGCTTTTTCGTTACAGAAGATCAGCCTTCTGCTTGTACTTCGTCAGCTTGCATGCCTTTCTGGCCCTGCACAGCGATGAAGGTAACTTTTTGGCCTTCTTTCAGGCTCTTGAAGCCGCTGCCCTGAATGGCACGGAAATGCACGAACAGATCCGGACCGCTTTCTGGAGTGATAAAACCAAAACCTTTCTCGTCGTTAAACCACTTGACGGTACCGCTCTGACGTTGGGACATTTCTTATTTCCTTTGACGCAAAAATTGATGACAGCCTCTTTCTCATGAAAGAGTACTGGAGCTGGTTGCAGGAGAGTAAGAGGCGTCGAACGGGATGTAGCTAACTTGTAGGCTACTGCCCAGGTCACGATTCCAAGCGACCCATGCAAACACAGTGAACAAACTCTACGCCAACTACGGGAGAAAAAACAAGCCCCGTGGAAGCCGCGTATTGCTTGGCTTGATGGCTGTTTCACAGGATGGATAATGCTGCTTATTCGATAGTGTTGTTCAATTGTTTTCGATTGATATAAGTCAAGTTCATAATCGAAGTGCCTGATCCAGATATGCACTGTTTTATGGCGGTTGCGTTACAGATTAGTGCACTGTTACGCAATCGCGTTACTTATAGGAACAGTCAATCAACCACGATAGTAGCGTTGTGGAACAAATGGCATTTTGCTTACAAGCAAAGGCACCTTTTTCCCACGTACAATCGCCCAAACCTGGGTATCGAGTGCGATGTAAGCACTGTCGAGGTAACCCATGGCCAAAGGACCGCCCAAGGTCGGCCCGAAGCCGCCGCTGCAGACGCTGCCGATGATTTCGCCTGCTTCGTTGACGATTTCCGCACCTTCGCGCACCGGCGTGCGTTCCTGAGGCAGCAGGCCGACGCGTTTACGGCTGACACCGTTTTGTTGCTGGGCGAATACGGTCTCGGCACCCGGGAAACCACCGGCACGCGCCCCGTCGGCACGCCGTGGCTTGGAGATGGCCCACAGCAGGCTGGCTTCGATCGGTGTGGTGTCGGTGTTCATGTCGTGGCCGTAGAGGCACAGGCCGGCTTCCAGGCGTAGCGAGTCACGGGCGCCGAGGCCGATGGCCGCGACTTCCGGCTCGGCCAGCAAGGCACGAGCGAGGGCTTCGGCATCGGCGGCCGGTACGGAGATTTCGAAACCGTCTTCACCGGTGTAGCCCGAACGGCTGACAAAGCAGTCGACGCCGAGCAAGGTCACGCGGGTGAACTGCATGAAGGTCATCTTCGCGACTTCAGGGGCCAGACGCGCGAGCACGGTCACTGCGGCCGGGCCTTGCAGGGCGAGCAGGGCGCGTTCTTCGAACAATGGCTCGATGCTGCATTGATCGCCGATGTGCTGGCGCAAGTGTGCCAGGTCCTGGTCCTTGCAGGCGGCGTTGACCACCAGGAACAACTCATCATTACCGAGGTTGGCGACCATCAGGTCGTCGAGGATGCCACCGTTCTGGTTGGTGAACATCGCATAGCGCTGCATGCCCACCGGCAGGTCGATGATGTCCACCGGCACCAGGGTTTCCAGGGCCTTGGCGGCATTGGCGCCGGTCAGGCGGATCTGGCCCATGTGCGAGACATCGAACAACCCGGCCTGATCACGGGTGTGCTGGTGTTCTTTCATCACGCCCAGTGGGTACTGGACTGGCATGTCGTAGCCGGCGAATGGCACCATGCGCGCACCGAGTTCGATGTGCAGCGCGTGCAGCGGGGTTTTCAACAGTTGTTCGGTGGACATATGCAGCTCCTGAAAATTGCACTGATGCAGATACGTTCGCATCAGCACTCGATAATGTTGACCGCCAAACCGCCACGGGCGGTTTCCTTGTATTTGCTTTTCATGTCGGCGCCGGTCTGGCGCATGGTGCGGATGACCTTGTCGAGGGAGACGAAGTGTTGACCGTCGCCGCGCAGGGCCATGCGCACCGCATTGATGGCTTTGACCGAGCCCATGGCGTTGCGCTCGATGCACGGTACTTGCACCAGCCCGCCAATCGGGTCGCAGGTCAGGCCGAGGTTGTGTTCCATGCCGATTTCGGCGGCGTTTTCCACTTGCTGCACCGTGCCGCCGAGCACTTCGCAGAGCGCGCCGGCAGCCATTGAGCAGGCCACGCCGACTTCGCCCTGGCAACCGACTTCGGCGCCGGAGATCGAAGCGTTTTCCTTGTACAGAATGCCGATGGCGGCGGCGGTGAGCAGGAATCGCACCACGCCGTCTTCGTTGGCACCGGGGATGAAGCGCATGTAGTAATGCAACACTGCGGGGATGATCCCGGCTGCACCATTGGTGGGCGCCGTGACCACACGCCCGCCGTTGGCGTTTTCTTCGTTGACCGCCAGCGCATACAGGTTGACCCAGTCGAGCACCGACAGCGGATCGCGCAACGACGATTCCGGGTTCTTGCACAGTTGTCGATGCAGCGCCGCCGCACGACGCTTGACCTTCAAGCCACCGGGCAGAATCCCTTCGTTACGGCAACCCGCGGCCACGCAGTCCTGCATCACTTGCCAGATTTTCAGCAGGCCGGCACGGGTTTCCGCTTCCGGGCGCCAGGCGCTTTCGTTGGTCAGCATCACCTGGCTGATGGACAGGCCGTAAGTGGCGCAATGGCCGAGCAGGTCCTTGGCGCTTTTGAACGGGAAGGTCAGCGGCGTCGCGTCCTCGACGATACGGTCGGCGCCGGCAGCGTCTTCGTCGACCACAAAACCGCCACCGACCGAGTAATACTCGCGACTGCGGATCTGGATGCCGGCCGCATCGAAGGCGCGAAAGATCATGCCGTTGGGGTGATAGGCCAATGCCTTGCGAATCATTGCCAGGTGCAGTTTTTCATTGAATTCGATGACGTGCTCACCGAGCAGGTTCAAGCGACCGCTGCTGCGAATCTCGAGCAGGCGGGCGGCGATGTTCTCGGTGTTCACGGTGTCCGGGTGTTCGCCTTCCAGACCCAGCAACACGGCTTTGTCGCTGCCGTGGCCTTTGCCAGTGGCGCCGAGCGAGCCGTAGAGCTCGACTTTGACGCAGGTGGTGGCTGCCAGCAGGTTTTCACGACGCAGGCCTTCGACGAAGCGCGCAGCAGCGCGCATCGGACCGACGGTGTGGGAGCTGGAGGGGCCGATGCCAATCTTGAACAGGTCGAACACGCTTAACGACATGGTTGTTCTCCGGTTTCTTGTTATAGGTATTAACGGAATCTGAGGCTTGGCACAGATCCCTGTGGGAGCGAGCCTGCTCGCGATAGCGGACTGACATTCAACAAAGATGTCGACTGATAGACCGCTATCGCGAGCAGGCTCGCTCCCACAAGGGATATGTGGTGTTTTTGAAAGTGGGGGCGGGATTAGCCGCCCCACTCAGGTTTAAGCGTAGCTTTCGATCGACGGGCAGGCGCAGATCAGGTTGCGGTCGCCGAACACGTTGTCGACCCGACCGACCGGTGGCCAGTATTTGCCTTCGATCAACGAAGCCACTGGATACACCGCTTGCTCACGGCTGTACGGGTGGGTCCACTCGCCAACGATTTCCGCGGCCGTGTGCGGAGCGTTTTTCAGTGGGTTGTCGTCCTTGTCCAGAGTGCCGTTTTCCACTGCGCGGATTTCTTCGCGGATGCGGATCATCGCGTCGCAGAAGCGGTCCAGCTCTTCCTTGGATTCGCTTTCGGTCGGCTCGATCATCAACGTGCCGGCCACCGGGAACGACATGGTCGGTGCGTGGAAGCCGAAATCGATCAGGCGCTTGGCGACGTCATCGACGCTGATGCCGCTGCTGTCTTTCAGTGGGCGCAGGTCGAGGATGCACTCGTGGGCGACCAGACCGTTGCTGCCGGTGTAGAGCACTGGGTAGTGTTCTTCGAGGCGACGGGAAATGTAGTTGGCGTTGAGGATCGCCAATTGCGAAGCCCGCTTGAGGCCAGCGCCGCCCATCATGCGGATGTACATCCAGGTGATCGGCAGAATGCTCGCGCTGCCGAACGGTGCCGCGCAGACCGCGCCTTCCTTGCGTTCCATGGCCGCGTGCCCCGGCAGGAATGGCGTCAGGTGCGATTTCACGCCAATCGGGCCAACACCCGGGCCGCCACCGCCGTGCGGGATGCAGAAAGTTTTGTGCAGGTTCAGGTGCGACACGTCGCCGCCGAACTTGCCCGGTGCGCAGAGGCCGACCATGGCGTTCATGTTGGCGCCGTCGATGTACACCTGGCCGCCGTTGTCATGAATGATCCCGCAGATTTCGCGGATGCCTTCTTCGAACACGCCGTGGGTCGACGGGTAAGTGATCATCAGCGCGGCGAGGTGCTCGCGGTGCTCGATGGCTTTGGCGCGCAGGTCTTCGATGTCGACGTTGCCGCGAGCATCGCACGCCGTCACGACCACGCGCATGCCGGCCATGTTGGCAGTGGCCGGGTTGGTGCCGTGGGCCGACGACGGGATCAGGCAGATGTCGCGGCGCTCTTCGCCACGGCTCTGGTGGTAGGCACGGATTGCCAGCAAGCCGGCGTATTCACCTTGGGAACCGGCGTTCGGTTGCAGCGAGATCGCGTCGTAACCGGTGGCGGCGCAGAGCATCGCTTCCAGTTCATCGGTCAGTTGCTGGTAGCCGGCGCTTTGCGCAGGCGGGGCGAACGGGTGCAGGGCGCCGAACTCGGCCCAGGTCACCGGGATCATTTCGCTGGCGGCGTTGAGTTTCATGGTGCACGAACCCAGCGGGATCATGGTGCGATCCAGCGCCAGGTCTTTGTCGGCGAGCTTGCGCAGGTAGCGCATCAGCTCGGTTTCCGAGTGATAACGGTTGAATACCGGGTGGCTGAGGATTGGCGATTGACGCACCAGTTCAGCCGGGATGCGGCTTTGCACCGAGGCGGCCAGCGCGGCGAATTCCGGCAGGGCTTTGCCGTCAGCCAGCACGCTCCACAGGGTTTCGATGTCGGCCTGGCTGGTGGTTTCGTCGAGGGACAGACCCAGGCGCTCGCCATCGACGACACGCAGGTTGATGCGCTGGGCGCGGGCCTTGTCGTGCAGGGCCGCGGTGTTGGCGCCGGTGGCCAGGGTCAGGGTGTCGAAGAAGTGTTCTTGCTCGACTTTCAAGCCCAGTGCGCTCAAGCCTTTGGCGAGGATCGCGGTCAGGTGATGAATGCGGTTGGCGATCTGCGTCAGGCCTTTAGGCCCGTGATACACGGCGTACATGCTGGCGATGTTGGCCAGCAGCACTTGGGCGGTGCAGATGTTGCTGGTGGCTTTCTCGCGACGGATATGTTGCTCGCGGGTCTGCATGGCCAGGCGCAGGGCCGGCTTGCCGAAACGGTCCACCGAGACACCGACCAGACGGCCCGGCATGTCGCGCTTGAACGCATCCTTGGTGGAGAAGTAGGCCGCGTGCGGGCCACCGAAGCCCAGCGGCACGCCGAAGCGTTGGGCGCTGCCGATGGCCACGTCGGCACCGAACTCGCCCGGCGGGGTCAGCACGGTCAGGGCCAGCAGGTCAGCAGCGACTGCGACCAGCGCATTAACCGCGTGGAAGCGTTCGGTCAGTTCGCGGTAGTCGAACAGGTCGCCGTTGCTCGCCGGGTATTGCAGCAGAGCGCCGAAGAACGCGCTGACATCCGTCAGTTCACGCTCGTCGCCAACCACCACGTCAATGCCCAACGGCTCGGCACGGGTGCGCAGCACGTCGAGGGTTTGCGGGTGGCAGTGGCGGGAGGCGAAGAAGGCGTGGCTGCCCTTGTTCTTGCTCAGGCGTTTGCAGAAGGTCATGGCTTCGGCAGCGGCGGTAGCTTCGTCGAGCAGGGACGCGTTGGCGATCGGCAGGCCGGTCAGGTCGCTGATCAGGGTCTGGAAGTTCAACAGCGCTTCCAGGCGGCCCTGGGAAATTTCTGGCTGGTAGGGGGTGTAGGCGGTGTACCAGGCCGGGTTTTCCAGCAGGTTGCGCAGGATCGGCGACGGTGTGTGGCAGTTGTAGTAGCCCTGGCCGATGTAGGTCTTGAACAGTTGGTTCTTGGCGGCGATGGCTTTGATTGAGGCCAGGGCCTCGGCTTCGCTCAAGCCGTCTTCCAGTCCGAGGACGCTGGTGCCTTTGATGCTGTCGGGGATGACGCTGGCGCTCAGGGCTTCCAGCGAGTCAAAGCCGAGGCTGTTGAGCATGGCTTGCTCATCGCCTGCGCGCGGGCCGATGTGGCGCGCGATGAATTCATTGGCGGTGCTGAGATTTACTTGAGTCATGTTGGCGCTCCTCAGGCTTCGGCGTTGGCTTTGATCAGACGGTCGTAAGCGTCTTGATCAAGCAGTTTGGCGACAGCCGAGGCGTCGACAGGCTTGAAGCGGAAGAACCAGCCTTCGCCCAGCGGATCTTCGTTGACCAGTTCAGGGCTGCTGTCCAGCGCCGGGTTCACTTCCAGGACTTCACCGTCCAGTGGCATGTACACGCCGCTGGCGGCTTTTACCGATTCCACGGTGGCGGCTTCAGCGCCTTGTTCGTAGGACTGCAGCTCAGGCAGTTGTACGAAAACCACGTCGCCCAGGGCGTTTTGTGCGAAGGCGGTGATGCCGACCGTAACGCTGCCGTCAGCTTCGGTGCGCAGCCATTCGTGATCTTCAGTAAAACGCAACTCGCTCATGGAAACTCCTAGGGGCCAGATTCGTCTGGTGGACGCGATTGAATGCTCGTGCAGGGCAGAGCTGAATAGCCAGATACATAGCAAGAACGCGGCCAACGTTTTTTATTCGTTATAAATCAATAAGTTGTGACTTGTTGTGGGCGAGGTGAAAAATACGGTTGTAGCGAAATCGCTACAGATTGAGGCGTATAAAAAAGCCTATGGGGATCAAAGCCTTGCGTAGCGCAGTTTAATCGAGAGTGTAGCGAAATCGTTCCGCTGTAGCGCATTCAGTACAGATGGAGGTCGTTTTTGAGTGAGTTTGAGGGTGGGGCAACTGACCTCATCGCGAGCAGGCTCGCTCCCACAGGAGATGTCCTGTGATCCCAGATTTTGTGTACGACACAGATCACTGTGGGAGCGAGCCTGCTCGCGATGAGGTCCTCAAGGTTTGCCGGGAATCCCGTATTTGCGCAATCGATGGGCGATGGCGGTGTGGGAGGTTTGCAGGCGGCTGGCCAGTTGGCGGGTCGAGGGGTAGTTGACGTAGAGCTTTTCCAGCAGGGTTTTCTCGAACGCTTCCACGGCCTGCTCAAGGCTGTCGACATCCACGTCGCTTTCGCGTGCTACCGAAGTGCCGGCGATGTCCAGGTCGCCGATGTCCACCAGGCTGCTTTCGCAAATGGCCGCGGCGCGGAAGATCACGTTCTGCAATTGCCGCACATTGCCCGGCCAGCGGTTGCCGAGCAGGGCCGGGTAAGTGCCGGGCGCCAGGCGACAGACCGGGCGCTGGATCTGTGCGCAGGCCTGCTGCATGAAGTAGCGGGCCAGCAACAGGATGTCCTGACCGCGCTCACGCAGCGGCGGGACTTCGACGTTGAGCACGTTGAGGCGGTAGAACAGGTCTTCACGGAACGCGCCCTCGCTGACCATTTTTTCCAGGTCGCGGTGAGTGGCGCTGAGGATCCGCACGTTGACCTTGACCTCGCGATCGCCACCGACCCGACGGAAGCTGCCATCGTTGAGGAAACGCAACAGTTTGGCCTGCAAGTACGGCGACATTTCGCCGATCTCGTCGAGGAACACCGTGCCCTGGTTGGCCAGTTCCATCAGGCCTGGCTTGCCGCCACGCTGAGCGCCGGTGAAGGCGCCGGGGGCGTAGCCGAACAGCTCGCTTTCGGCGAGGTTCTCCGGCAATGCCGCGCAGTTCAACGCCAGGAACGGCGCACTGTGTCGGGCGCTGATCGCATGGCAGGCACGGGCCACCAGTTCTTTGCCGGTACCGGTTTCACCCTGGATCAGCAGCGGAGCATCGAGCGCCGCCACCCGTTGCGCACGGGCCTTGAGGGTGCGGATCGCCGGGGACTCACCGAGCAACGCATCGAAACCTTCGGCGTGATCGTGGTGCAACGCCGAGAGTTGTTCACCGATGCGATTGGGTTGATACAAGGTCAGCAGGGCGCCGGCATCGGTGATGGGCGTAGCGTCCAGCAGCAAGGTCTGGCCGTTGACGGTGATCTCGCGCAACGGCAGGCGGAAGCCGTTTTCCAGCAACGTATCCAGCAACGCCGGGTCGCTGAACAGCTCGGCGACGCTTTCCCCGGCCGGTTCACGGCCATACAAGGCAATCAGTGCCGGGTTGGCCAGCAACACGTTGCCGGCGCTATCGAGGGCCAGCACCGGATCGGTCATTGCCGCCAGCAGCGCATCGAGTTGCAGGTGCCGACGCTGTCCGGGAAGAATGTCGACCACCGTCACCGCTTGCACGCCGCGCACGCTGAACAGCGCATCGCTCAGCTCTTCGAGCACTTGCGGACTAAGGGTCGGCGCATCGATGTAAACGTTCGGTGGCACCATTTCCACCGCATCCAGGTTGAGATTACGCCCACCGAGCAAGGCCAGGACTTCCTGGGTGATGCCGACGCGGTCGATGAAGCTGACGTGGATACGCATGGGACGGTTCAGTGTTCTGGAGTGCGGAGGATGGCAAGTATGCCTTGGAGGAGGGGGTTAGGTGAAATCCACGGAGGGCCTTCAGAGTAATACTGCCCTCTGTGGGAGCGAGCCGGCTCCGGGCGGCGTTCCGACGATGACGGACTGACATGCGCTATGGATGTCGACTGAAAGACCGCTATCGTCGGAACGCCGCCCGGAGCCGGCTCGCTCCCACAGTGGACTGGTGGGCTCATTGATCTTCTGTGTTGGGGTTATTACAGGTGTTCGGGCTTCACCGGATCCCCGGATTTGATATCAAGCTGCTTGCGTACGTCTTCGAACATTTCGTCGTAGTACTTGTGCAGCGGGCTGATGTTGGCATTCTTGGGCATGCCGTACTTCTGTGCGATGCGCGTGGCGTGTCGGGCAAAGTCGAAGGCCTGGTCCTTGGCCAGGAAGAAGTCTTCCTTCAGGTCCTTGCCCTCGACCGAGCCATGCACCGTAAACAGCATGCCTTTGCCTTCCTTGGGATCTGTGATGACTTCATAGTCAATGCACAGGTTGTAGCTGAAGTCGTCCTGGTTCAGCGCATGGCGCTCGATGTGCAAGTGACCGGGCTTAAATATGGCCATGGACATCTCCTTCAAAGGCATTGAAACGGGGCAGGCTCAAGTCCTGCCCGGCTGTTTTCATTGGTATGTGATACCAGGTTCAGCCGTGCTGATACGGGTGCCGGCGTTGCCCTGGACGATCGCTTCGATGTCCGAGAGTGAACCGATCACCGCGACTTTGCCAGTGTTGCGGGCGAACTCGCAGGCAGCCTGGACTTTCGGTCCCATTGAGCCGGCGGCGAAGCCGATTTTTTCGATGTCGTCCGGGTGGGCCCGGGCGATGGCTTTCTGGGTCGGCTTGCCAAAGTCGATAAACGCAGCGTTGACGTCGGTGGCGATCACCAGCAAGTCACTGTCGAGCTGTTCGGCCAGCAGCGCCGAGCACAGGTCTTTATCGATCACCGCTTCCACGCCCTTGAGCTTGCGGTGCTCGTCGTACATCGTCGGAATGCCGCCACCGCCTGCGCAGATCACGATGCTGCCTTTTTCCAGCAGCCACTTGACCGGGCGGATTTCGAAGATGCGCTTGGGTTTCGGGCTGGCCACCACGCGACGGAACTTGTCGCCGTCCGGGGCAATGGCCCAGCCTTTTTCGGCGGCGAGTTTTTCTGCTTCGGCCTTGGAATAGACCGGGCCGATGGGCTTGCTCGGGTGTTGGAATGCCGGGTCATTGGGGTCGACTTCGACTTGGGTCAGCAGGGTCGCGAAGGGCACTTCGAAGTCCAGCAGGTTGCCCAGTTCCTGTTCGATGATATAGCCGATCATCCCATCGGTTTCAGCACCCAGCACGTCCAGCGGATAAGGGCTGACAGAGGTGTAGGCGGCCGCCTGCAACGACAGCAGGCCGATTTGCGGGCCATTGCCGTGAGCGATCACCAGTTGGTTGCCGGGATGGATCTTGGCGATCTGTTCGGTGGCGACGCGGATATTGCCGCGTTGATTGTCCGCGGTCATGGGTTCACCACGGCGGAGCAGGGCGTTACCGCCCAGTGCAATGACGATACGCATAATGCAATCCTTTCAAAAAGAGAGCGAGCAACTCGTTCTCCTGTGGGAGCGAGCCGGCTCCGGGCGGCGTTCCGACGATAGCAGTGTATCGGCCGACATCCATGCTGAGTTCCAGTCCGCCATCGTCGGAACGCCGCCCGGAGCAGGCTCGCTCCCACAAAGAGCAAACCGTGTTGATCGTTAAATATCCGCCAGCGCCGAGACCAGGATCGCCTTGATGGTGTGCATGCGGTTTTCCGCTTGCTCGAAGGCGATGTTGGCGGGCGATTCGAATACTTCTTCAGTCACCTCAACGCCGTTGGCCAGGTGCGGGTAGCGCGCCGCGATATCCTTGCCGACCTTGGTTTCGCTGTTGTGGAACGCCGGCAGGCAATGCATGAATTTCACCCGGGGATTGCCCGAGGCTTTCATCATTTTAGCGTTGACCTGGTACGGCAGCAGTTGTTCGATACGCTCGTCCCACGCTTCGACCGGCTCACCCATCGACACCCAGATGTCGGTGTGAATGAAGTCCACGCCCTTGACTGCTTCTCTCGGGTCTTCGGTGATCGTGATGCGTGCACCACTTTCTTCTGCGAAGGCTTTGCACTGATCGATGAAGTCCTGATGGGGCCACAGCGCTTTCGGCGCGCCGATGCGTACGTCCATGCCGAGTTTGGCGCCGATCATCAGCAGCGAATTGCCCATGTTGTAGCGCGCATCACCAAGGTAGGCGTAGCTGATGTCATGCAGCGGCTTGTCGCTGTGCTCGCGCATGGTCAGGGTGTCGGCGATCATTTGGGTTGGGTGGAACTCGGCGGTCAGGCCGTTGAACACCGGCACGCCAGCGAACGTGGCCAGCTCTTCGACGATTTCCTGTTCGAAGCCGCGGTACTCGATGGCATCGAACATCCGCCCGAGAACGCGGGCGGTGTCTTTCATGCTTTCCTTGTGGCCGATTTGCGACGACACCGGGTCGATGTAGGTGACGTGAGCGCCCTGGTCATGGGCTGCGACTTCGAAGGCGCAGCGGGTGCGGGTCGAGGTTTTTTCGAAGATCAGCGCGATGTTCTTGCCTTTGAGGTGCGGCTGTTCGGTGCCGGTGTACTTGGCGCGTTTCAGGTCGCGGGACAGGTCCAGCAGGTAGTGCAGCTCGCGATTGGTGTGGTGCATCAGCGAGAGCAGGCTACGGTTGCGCATGTTGAAAGCCATGATGTGGATCTCCTTGGGTTTCGGTTATCCCCAAGGCCGGTGCTCTGTAAGCCCCGGCCAAGGTTTGAAAGTTAGTAATCGATTGGGTCGCGGATGATCGGGCAGGTCATGCAGTGGCCGCCGCCCCGGCCGCGGCCGAGTTCGCTGGCGCTGATGGTGATGACCTCGACCCCAGCCTTGCGCAGTAAGGTGTTGGTGTAGGTATTGCGGTCGTAGCCGATTACCACGCCAGGTTCTATGGCCACCACGTTGTTGCCGTCGTCCCACTGTTCGCGTTCGGCGGCGAAGCTGTTGCCGCCGGTTTCGACGACGCGCAGGGCCTTGAGGTTGAGCGCGGCGGCCACGGTGTCGAGGAAGCTGGTTTCTTCGCGGCGGATATCGATACCGCCCGGTTTGCTTTCGTCAGGGCGCAGGGTGAAGGCCACAATCTGGCTGACCACTTCCGGGAAGATCGTCACCAGGTCGCGGTCGCAGAAGCTGAACACCGTGTCCAGGTGCATCGCCGCGCGGGATTTCGGCAGGCCGGCGACGATCACGCGCTCGACTGCTTTGTGCTTGAACAGGTTCAGTGCCAGTTGGCCGATGGCCTGACGGGACGAGCGTTCGCCCATGCCGATCAACACCACGCCGTTACCGATGGGCATCACGTCGCCGCCTTCCAGCGTGGCGTTGCCGTGCTCCTGATCCGGGTCGCCGTACCAGACCTGGAAGTCGGCGTTGGTGAACTCCGGGTGGAACTTGTAGATGGCGCTGGCCAGCAGGGTTTCCTGACGGCGCGCTGGCCAATACATCGGGTTCAGCGTGACGCCGCCATAGATCCAGCAGGTGGTGTCGCGGGTGAATTGGGTGTTCGGCAGCGGCGGCAGAATGAAACTGGAGTGGCCGAGGAAGTCGCGGAACATTTCGATGGTCTTGCCACCGAAACTGTTGGGCAGGTCATCGGCCGACACGCCGCCAATCAGGAACTCGGCGATCTTACGCGGCTCGAGGCTGCGCAACCAGGCGTCGACTTCGTGGACCAGGCCGACACCCACCGAGTTGGCGGTGATCTTGCGTTGCAGAATCCAGTCCAGCGCTTCGGGGTTGGCAACGATGTCGGTCAGCAGGTTGTGCATTTCCAGCACGTCGATATCGCGCTCGCGCATCTTGGTGACGAAGTCGAAATGGTCGCGCTTGGCCTGGGCCACCCACAGCACATCATCGAAAAGCAGTTCGTCGCAGTTGTTCGGGGTCAGCCGCTGGTGAGCCAGGCCTGGGGAGCACACCATGACTTTGCGCAGTTTGCCGGCTTCGGAATGTACACCGTACTTAACTTTTTCCGTGGTCATTACAGATCCTCCAGATAACAAAACGGTCGAGGGTTACAAGCGGGAGCTACAGGGTCAGGAAGCCGTCGTAGAGCCCATAGGCCGCCACCAGCGCGCCAATGACTACCGCGGTGAAAATCAGCTTCTCGATGTTGGTGAAAACCGCTTTGCCCAACTCGCGCTTGGCCTTGGCGAACAGGATTGCGCCGGGGGCATAGAGCAGGGCGGAGAGCAGCAGGTATTTGGTGCCGCCTGCGTACAGCAGCCAGATCGCATAGATCAGCGCAATGGCACCGATGACCAGGTCTTTCTGGCGTTCGGCCAGGGCGTTTTCGTAGCTCTCGCCGCGCACCGCCAGCAGCAGGGCATAGGCCGCCGACCACAGGTAAGGCACCAGAATCATCGAGGTGGCGAGGTAGATCAGTGACAGGTAGGTACTGGCCGAGAACAGGGTGATGATCAGGAAAATCTGCACCATGACGTTGGTCAGCCATAAGGCATTGACCGGTACCTGTTTGGAGTTTTCCTTACGCAGGAACGCTGGCATGGTGTGGTCCTTGGCGGCGGCGAACATGATCTCCGCACACAGCAGCACCCACGACAGCAATGCCCCCAGCAACGAGATGACCAGGCCGACGCTGATCAGCACTGCGCCCCAGTGACCGACAACGTGTTCAAGCACGGCGGCCATCGACGGGTTTTGCAGTTTGGCCAGTGCTGGCTGAGTCATGATGCCCAGCGACAGCACGTTCACCAGCACCAGGAACAACAGCACGGTGATGAAGCCGATGACGGTGGCTTTACCGACGTCCGAACGCTTTTCCGCCCGGGCCGAGAAGATGCTCGCGCCTTCGATGCCGATGAACACCCAGACGGTGACCAGCATCATGTTGCGCACCTGGTTCATGACGCTGCCCAGGTCAGGGTTTTTCAGGCCCCAGATGTCGGCGGTAAAGATGTCGAGTTCGAAGGCGAAGAGTGCGATCAGGACGAACAACAGCAGCGGCACGACTTTGGCGACGGTGGTCACCAGGTTGATGAACGCCGCTTCCTTGATCCCGCGCAGCACCAGAAAGTGCACGGCCCACAGCAGCAGGGAAGCGCCGATCACCGCCGCAGGCGTATTTCCCTCCCCAAATAGCGGGAAGAAGTAGCCGAGGGTACTGAACAGGAGTACGAAGTACCCCACGTTGCCCAGCCAGGCACTGATCCAGTAACCCCAGGCGGACGAGAAACCCATGTAGTCGCCGAAACCGGCCTTGGCGTAGGCGTAGACACCGCCATCGAGGTCAGGCTTGCGGTTGGCGAGGGTCTGGAAGACGAACGCCAGGGTCAACATGCCCACGGCGGTAATGGCCCAGCCAATCAGCACTGCGCCGACATCGGCACTGGCGGCCATGTTTTGCGGCAAAGAGAATATCCCGCCCCCAATCATGGAACCCACTACCAGAGCGACTAATGCGCCGAGTCGTAGTTTTCCGGAAGATTCAGACATGCATGACTCCATTGCCGGAGAAGAGAGACCACAGCCTAAGTCCGCTCGCTGATAGAACAGCTGATCTGGATCAGTTGATGGTCACATTCCATTGTTAATGACTGATGTGTGAATACTTCCTGAATAGTCTGTGCGTGCCACAAGATGCTTATTCCAGAGCGCTTGGCATGAATTGATCGGCAGTGGTTGCTAATCGCTGCGAGCCTTGAAGCCAGTTGTTATTTCAGAATGTGCACATTTTTGCGCGTCTGTTTTCAGTACAGAATTTATTTATCTGTAATGCCCAAGCAAACCGGCAAAATGCCTTCATGGCATCGATAAGAGCGTCTTCAGTAACAGCTGTTTCTTTGCTGTTAATTGATTAACGTCATGCCCCGCTGCCTGTTTATTGGAACGAACACTTGTTATGGTTTCAAAACATGACAAACAGTCGATTCGAGATGAGAGGTAAGGATGTCGCAACCGGCGCAAACGCTTCGATTCGGCGGGCTGGTGCTGTGAGGCTGTTGCTCGACTATCAGCCGCCTTATGACTGGCCGGCGATGCTCGGCTTTTTGTCGGCGCGGGCGATTACCGGGTTAGAGCGCGTGGCCGATGGCGTGTACTCGCGCAGCATCAGTCTGAACGGTGTGCATGGCACGTTTTCGATTACGCCAGCGGCTGGTGATGCGCTGGCAGTGAGGCTGGATTTTCCTGATGCGTCAGCCACGCCTGAAGTCATTGCGCGGTTGCGGCGGATGTTCGATCTGGACGCAGACTTGCCACGTATTCATCAGCAACTGACGGTTGATCCGTTGATGGCAAGGTTGATTGCCGAGCGTCCCGGCTTACGGGTGCCGGGGACGTGGGATGGGCTGGAACTGGCGATTCGCGCGGTGCTGGGTCAGCAGATCACGGTCGGCGCCGCGATCAAGCTGGCGGGTAAGCTGGTGGCGCAGTATGGCGAACCGTTGTCTGCGCCGTTGTCAGGATTGACTCATGTGTTTCCTCACGCGGCGGTGTTGGCGGCAGCGGATCTGGCGACGTTGGGAATGCCGAAAAGCCGTGGGCGGACGTTGTCGGGTGTCGCGCAGGCATTGCTTGACGATCCCTTGTTATTTGAGCCGGGGCGGGACGACGGCGTCGCGCGATTACTGGCATTGTGGGGGATTGGCGATTGGACGGCGCAGTACATCGCGTTGCGACAGATGCGCGAGATGGATGCATTTCCATCAGGGGATGTGGGATTGATCAACGCGCTGGCGGCGCTGGAAGGCGGGCCGGTGTCACCGCGTGATTTGTTGGCCCGTGCCGAGGCTTGGCGCCCGTGTCGGGGGTATGCGGCGCAAGTGTTGTGGACGTCGTTGGTTCGGGCTGACTGAAATTGTTTCGATAGTTGCGTTGACTGTTCGGTCGTCATCGCGAGCAAGCTCGCTCCCACCTTTGATTTGTGGTGATCACAAATGGTGTGTCCACATCAGACCAGTGTGGGAGCGAGCCTGCTCGCGATGGCGGTCGAACAGTCACCACCACTGCGCCCGATGGGAACCCAATTCCCCGGCCGGAATGGCCCACTGCAACGGTGTACCGGTAACTTTTAGCGGTACATGCAACCGATGTGCCGGGCCCCAAGGAGTCTGTTCAATCACCATTCCCTGATCGTTGTCATCTTCGGGTCGCAAGGCCTCATCCGTTCCCGGTCCCTGTTCAACCAGCAACTTTGCCGTGCGCGCCAGAGACAATCGTGCCGAGCCACTGCGTCCGCTACTCAACCGCTCAGCCAACAACTTGATCGCACTGGCCGCCATCAGGTAACCCGTGGCGTGGTCCAGCGCCTGAACCGGCAAGGGTGTCGGTTTATCCGTCTGCTTCCAACCCATCCCCGCCTCGGCGATGCCGCAGCTCATTTGCACCAGGCTGTCGAAACCCCGGCGGTTTTGCCAAGGGCCGCTCCAGCCGTATGCATTCAGGCAAACGTCGATCAGGCCGGGGGCGAGTTCTTGCCGTTCGGCGATGCCGTAGCCGAGGCGTTCGAGGGCATTGGCGCGATAACCGTGGAGCAGAATGTCGGCGTCCTTGAGCAGGCGTTCAAATACCTCGCGATCGGCGCTGTTGTGCAGGTCGAGTCGGGCGCAGCGTTTACCCAGGGTGACTTCTGGAACTACACCGGGTTCGTTCCATTGCGGCGGATCGATGCGCAACACATCGGCACCCAGCCCTGCGAGGAAGCGGCTGGCAACGGGGCCGGCGAGGACGCGGGTCAGGTCCAGCACCTTGATGCCCGCCAGCGGTTGCGCGACCGAACCGGGCCAGGCTTTTGAGCGCTCACTATTGTCTGCGGAAAAATCAATCAGCGGTTCGGCGTTCACCGCCACCCCTTGAGGGTGGGACTGCCATTGTTGCCATGAGCGCATTTCGGCAGCGCAACCGCCGGCCTCGACTATTGCGTGTTCCAGCTCTCTTTTGCCCCATCGGGCGACCTTGGCGGCCATCGCACTGCGATCAAAGCAGTGTCCCAGCACCTGTTCGGCCGCGCTGCGGTGATGAGGGGCGTTGGTGTGCAGGCGAATCCAGCCATCATGGGTCGCGTAGTCACCTGCGATAGCGTCCCACAGCGGTGGCACGCTCCAGCCGATCGGGCGGATCGAGGTGGCGAACCAGAAGGAGGCGAGGCGACGGTCGACTTCAAGGGTCGGTAACCGACCGGTCTGTTGTTGCAGGAGTTCAGTGATGGCCTGGCCGGCAGCCGCGATGCTGGCGCTGGCGAGGTCCGTTACGGCAAATGCCGAGGGCAGGGCGCCGCTCGAGGTAACGGTGATCGCAGTAGCGGGCAAGCCGAGCGCGGCTTGAATGGACGTCAGGAAATCAGTCATCGAAGGCCCTCCGGAAGAGAGCACGATCATAGTTCAAAAAACTGTCAGCCCGGATGAAATCCCCCTTGTGGGAGCGAGCCTGCTCGCGATGACGGACTGACATACAACATGGATGTTGACTGAAACTCCGCTATCGCGAGCAGGCTCGCTCCCACAAGGGATTGCGTTCCGTCAGGCGAGTTCTGGGGTTGTGGCGTAAGCCTGTTCCAGCAGGACGGTGAAGCGGTTGAAGGCGTCGATGGCGCCTTTTTCGATGTCGGCTTCTTCCTGTGCGGAGAAGGCCAGGCCGTCGAGGGTTTTGACGAATCGTTTCCAGCCTTCGGCGCGGCCACCGGCTGGCTCTGCCAGGTGACGGGCACCGAATGTTTCGCTCAAGCCCAGGCCCACGGCACGCTTGATCAGGAACGCGGCACCGAGTTTCGACCCTTCGGAGACGAAAATCCAGCCCAGGGCCTCGGCCTTGCCCGGGTTGGTCACGGCGCCTGCCACCGGGGCCGGGACGTCGGTTTCCAGGTCGGCGAGGTCAGTCTTGGCGGCGTCGGCGCGGCAACGCTGCGGCAGGTCCGGGACGATGGCGATCAGTTCGGCATTGTTGTACAGCGACACCAGTTCCGACTGGAACAGGTACTGGGCAACTACGAAGCGGGCGAAGTTGGCTTGGGTTTCGAACGGTGCGTGAGCTTTCACCAGTGCGTCGAGCTTGCTGTGTGGCTCGTTAGTGATCTGGTTCAGGCGTTGCGAGCGCAGGCTCGGGCGTTCGGAGGTTTGGGCGGCGGTCATGAAGAAGTCCTTGAGAATGAAAGGCGCGTTGTAACTGGACGAACCAGACGACGCGGCAGCGTAAAAAATCCTCACTGCGCTTTCGTCCAAAAGCGCAGCAAGGCTCCATCAATCAGATGTCCCAGATCAGGTTGATCGCGAAGTTGCGGCCCGGCTCGGTCAGGCGATCAAGGTTGGCCGGGCTGAGCACGGCGGCTTCACCGACGCTGTCGTAACCGCGCACGTTGTCCCACTGCCAGTATTTCTTGTCGGCCAGGTTGTACACGCCAGCGCTGACGGTGACGTCGTCGGTCACTTTGTAGAAACCGCTCAGGTCGACCACGCCATAGCCCGGCGTCTTGAACTGGCTGCTGACGCCATCCGGCGACTTGAAGCTGCTGCTGTCGACGAGGTTCTTCTTCTGCACCAGGGTCCAGCTGAGCAAGGCACCGTAGTTGTCCTGGTCATAACCCAGGCCGAACACGCCGGTCAGCGGGTTGACCGCATTGAGCGGCTCGCCGGTGTCGTTGTTGCGACCGTGGGCATAGGCCACCGAACCCTGGGTGTAGAGGCCTTGCGGCGCGCCGAAGGTGTCGAGGTTCAGGCGGCCTTTGAGCTCGACGCCCTTGATGGTCGCGTGCTTGATGTTGTTGCTCTGGAACGTCAGCTCGTTGTAGCCCGGGGTGACGGCGTCTTCGTTGATGAAGTCGCGGTACTTGTTATAGAACACCGCCACATCGAAGTGACCGGACTCGAAGTTACCGCGCAGGCCGGTCTCGTAGCTCTGGCTTTTTTCCGGCCCCAGATTCGGGTTCGGTTCCACGCGGTAGCCGGTGGTGGTGTTTTCGAAACGGCCATACAGCGCCTTGGCGGTCGGGGTGCGGAAACCTTCGGCGTACTGGCCGTACCAGGTGTAGTGGTCGGTCAGGGCGTAGGTCAGGCCGAACTTGGGCGATACGCGATGCCAGGTCTTGTTCTCGTCGCTGACCGTGCCTTTGCCGTCGGCGGCCACGGTGTTGAGGAATTCCTGGGTGATGTGCGGCTTGAGCTGGGTGTAGTCATAGCGCAGGCCCGGCAGGAAGGTCCATTGGTTCCAGCTGATCTGATCCTGGGCGAACAGGCTGTAAGTGTTGATGGTCGGGTCAGGGAAGTCGCTGGACTTCTTCAGCACATCGCTAGGGCTGATCGCGCCGATCGCTGTGCAACCACGGCCAACGGCCAGGCAGGTTCCGCTACCGCTGCGCGAACCGCTGACTTTTTCTTGCTTGATGGTGGTGCCGTAGGTCAGCAGGTGGTCGGTTTCACCGATGTTGAAGGCCTTATCGAGCTGTGCGTCGAATACCCACTGCTTTTCTTCATAGAGGGTTTCGCGGCTGCGCATCACATTGCGGCTGAACGGGAAGTAGTTTTCCAACGTGCTCTGATCGGTCTTGGCGATCTGGTAGTTCAAGCTCCACTTGAGGTGATCGACCAGCAAGGCATCGAGGGCGAAGCTGTTTTCCAGGCCGAAGCGTTCACGGGTGATGGTGTCGTTGCCGGTGCGCGAGCGGTACATGCCCATGGGCTGGCCATTGTTGAACGGGCCACCGACGGCGCTTCGCTGGTCGGTGTCGCGGTCGTCCTTGTACTTCTCGTAGGTCAGGCCCAGGCGCGCGTCATCGGCGTAATTCCAGCCGGCTTTGGCCAGCACGTTGGTGGTGCGCACGTCTTCCGGGTTGGCGGCGGTGCGATTGAGCCCCGTGCCGTTGTTGCTGCCGAAGGATTCGGTTTCGTGACCATCACGCTGACTGAAGTGCAGCAGGCCGTCGAACTGCTCGGCGCGCCCGGCGACGCTGGCGGATTTGAGCCAGCTGTCGTCGGCGGAGTTGTAGCCGGTTTTCAGGCGGGCGCCGACGTCTTTGCCGGGCTTGATGATGTCATCCGGGTCGAGGGTGAAGTAGCTCACCGCACCACCGATGGCGTTGCTGCCGTAGAGCACCGACGCCGGGCCGCGGAGGATTTCCACGCGTTTGACGATTTCCGGGTCGACGTAGTTGCGCTGGGTCTTGGCGTACGGACCGTTGAAGAAACCGCTGGGCACTTCGACGCCATCGACCTGGGTCAGGACCCGGTCACCGTCGATACCGCGAATGTTGTAGCCGCTGATGCCGCCACGGGTGCCGGTGCCGCCGACCGAAACACCCGGTTCGTAGCGCACCAGTTCCTTGATGGTGTTGACGTTGTCGTGGTCCAGCTCTTCGCGCGTGTGCACGGTGACGGTGCTCGGTACGCTGTCGACGCTCTGCTCCTGACGGGTGGCGCTGATGGTCATTTGTTGCAGGGCGAGGGTGCCACCGACACTGCGTTTTTCCAGCACGATGTTGTGATTGCCCAGCTTGCGATAGCTCAGGTTGGTCCCCACCAACAGGCGATCGAGGGCTTTTTCCGGGGGCAGCGAGCCGTGTACACCCGGCGAGGCGACGCCTTCAGCCAGTTCGGCCGGCAAGCCGACCTGCCAGCCGGTTACGGCGGTAAAGGCATTGAGTGCCGACACCAGTGGCTGCTGGGCAATCGCGAACGAGTAGTCGCCCATGTTACGGCTCGGTTGTTCGACGGTGGCGGCCGAGACCTGTGCAGTGCCGGCCAACAGAATGGCGGCAGTCAGCAGGGACAGCATGCAGGAAGGTGAAGAGGACCGGCGGGTAAGGCGAGAGGACATCAAAAGCGCTCCGTGTCGCACGAATCGTATAGGTGCAGATCTGCATCAAAGATGCGAATCAATTGCATTGGCTATAACGAGACGAACGATGAAACGCTATCGAGTAAAAATAATTCTCATTTAGTTCAGGATCACCAGCGCCGGAAATTCCTCGAGCCTGGCCGAGGTGATGTGGGCCAGCGAGCGAACCACATCCAGCGGTTGGTCGAGACGGTAATTGCCGGTCACTGCGACGTTGGCCAATTGTTCATTGGTGTTGATGATCCAGCCCGGGTAGTAGCGGCGCAGTTCCGCCAGCACCTGGCTCAATGGGCAGTTTTCGAACACCAGTCGGCCCTGGACCCAGGCCAGGTCGGTCGCCGGATCGAGTCTGGCCGGTTGATCGAAACCATTGGGGCCGATACGAATGCTTTCGCCCGCGCTCAAGCGCACGCGGGCGTTGCTGCGGGTGGTGCGCAAGTCGACGTCGCCGCGTTGCACGCGAACCTGTGCGATGCCATCCAGGTAGCGCACGGCAAACGTGGTGTCGCGCACGCTGGCCGTGACCGGGCCGGCGTCGATTTCCAGTGGCAGGCCGCGATTGGCCGCCACCTCGAAATAGGCCTCGCCCTGATACAGGCGGGCGATGCGCTGCTGGTCGTTGATGGTGCTGGAAAACGCCGAATTGGTATTGAGCAGGACTTTTGAACCGTCCTCCAGTTGCAGGCGCTGGCGCTCGCCGACCACGGTCAGATGATCCGCCTGAATCCGCATTGGCAGGTTGCTGAAGCTGAATAGCCCGAGGATCAACACCGCCGCCATGGCCAGCGGTTTCCAGTGCGGGCGCAGGCGGCCAGGTTTTGAGACCTTGCGTTGGGTCGTGCTCAAACCCAGCGCGGCTTGCGCGACCTGTGGCCCGTCCCAGATCGCCTGGGCCTTGGCGAATGCTTCGGCGTTGCGCGGGTCGGCGGCAAGCCAGTCGTGGAATTCGCGGCTTTGTTGCTCGCTCGGACTGTCCAGCACGATCAGCCAGTCCAGCGCCTGGTCCATGGCGCTGGTGCTGGCTGATGAGTCCCGCGCCGGGAGTGGCGGGTGGGAAGGGGGGCTGTCCGTCACGGGTGTTCCTCGGTTGAGTCTGCGCGCGGCTGGTTTTTGATAGGGAGTGTGCAAACGTCGGCTAAGGGTAGCAAAGCCTGAGTCATGACGCCGTTGTGCAAAATAATGGTTGGCAGACTCAGTGCTTGTTGAGGCGATCAGCGACACCGACGCAGATCGCCATGATCAGCTTCAGGTCTTTTTGCACGGTGCTCAAGGACACGCTGAGCTGTTCGGCGATCTCCAGATAGCTGTGCCCGTGCAGGCGGCTGAGGATGAAGATCTGCTGTTGGCGCGGGGTGAGTTGGCTGAGGCTGATGTTCAAGCGTTCGAGCAACTGTTCGGCATGGGCGGCGTCCTCGGCACTGCTGAGCGGCGCGGCGATGTTTTGCACGACGTCCAGCGGAACGTCTTCGAGCATCGTTCGGGACTGAATGCGCCGTGCGCGCAAATAGTCCAGCGCCAGGTTGCGGGCAGTTTGAAACACGAAAGGTTCGAGGTGATCGATGGCCCGCTCACTTAACGCGCGGGCCACTCGCAGGTAAGTTTCCTGCAAGAGGTCCTCGGCAGTGCTGTGGTTGTTGACCATCCGCTCCAGGGTCCGCAGCAGCGAGACCCGCTGCGCGAGGAAGACATGGTTGAAGCGCGATTGACTCACAGTAGGACCTGATCCATTTCAAGCAAATGATAATGCTTATCATCTGCTTGAAAGGTCAAGCGCTACCGGTGAGAATTATTTGCGGCCTTGCAGGTACGCCGGGTAATCGGGGATCCGGTACGCGTGCGGCTGATCCATCAGCGGGCTGCTGAGCAGGTAGTCGGCGCTGCATTCATTGCAGGCCACTGGAATGTTCCAGACTGCGGCGACCCGCAGCAATGCCTTGATGTCCGGATCGTGAGGTTGCGGTTCGAACGGGTCCCAGAAGAACACCAGCATGTCGACCCGCTGCTCGGCGATTCGCGCACCCAGTTGTTGGTCGCCACCCAGCGGGCCGCTGATCATGCTTTCAACGGGCAGGTCCAGGCGCTTGCTCAACAGCATCCCGGTGGTGCCGGTGGCCACAAGCTCGTGTTGGGCGAGCTTGTCCTTCTGCCGCTCGGCCCAGTCCAGCAAGAACACTTTGCAGTGGTCATGGGCAACCAGGGCGATGCGTTTGCGCGCCGCCATGGTTTTTTGGGTAAAGCTGATACCGATCATCGGCGACTCCACGGGCAATCGGCCTTATTCGGCGTTGCACAGGGCGAGGCAGTTATCGAGCATGCGGTTGGAGAAACCCCATTCGTTGTCGTACCAGGCCAGCACCTTGAGCAGCTTGCCGCTGGACTTGGTGTGATTGGCATCGAAAATCGACGACAGCGGGTTGTGGTTGAAGTCGCTGGAAACCAGCGGCAGGGTGTTGTATCCAAGGATCTTCGAGTGCTGGCTGGCTTCTTTGAGCAGTGCGTTGACCTCGCCAGCGCTGGCTTCACGCTTGAGCTGCACGGTCAGGTCCACCAGCGACACGTTGATCACCGGCACGCGCACCGACATCCCGGTCAGTTTGCCGGCCAGTTCCGGCAGCACCAGGCCCACCGCTTCGGCGGCGCCGGTCTTGCTCGGGATCATGTTCTGGGTGGCCGAACGCGCACGGTACGGGTCGACGTGGTAGACATCGGTAAGATGCTGGTCATTGGTGTAGGCGTGGATGGTGGTCATCAGGCCGCTCTCGATGCCCAGCTCGCGGTGCAACACCTGAGCCACCGGGGCCAGGCAGTTAGTGGTGCACGACGCGTTGGAAATGATTTGGTGCGATTGGCGCAGGATGTCGTGGTTGACCCCGTACACCACGGTGGCGTCGGCGCCTTTGGCCGGGGCCGAGATAATCACTTTGCGTGCACCGGCGCTAATATGGGCAGCGGCTTTGGCACGGTCGGTGAACAGGCCGGTGCATTCGAACACGACGTCGACCTTCTCGGCAGCCCACGGCAATTCGGCCGGGTTGCGAATCGCGCTGACCGAAATCCGGTCGCCGTTGACGGTCAGGCTTTCCTGATCGTGCTGCACATCGGCATCGAAGGTGCCGTGCACGGTGTCGTACTTGAGCAGGTGGGCGTTCATCGAGCTATCGCCCAAATCGTTGATGGCGACGATCTGTAAATCCTGACGGTAGCCTTGGGTATACAGTGCGCGAAGGACATTGCGGCCAATGCGGCCAAAACCATTGATTGCAATTCGTAGAGTCATATGAAAAGCGCCTTCGTCATATTTGTTGTTGGAATTACAAGATTATTCGCAAAAAAATAGAAAACAAGCCTTTTTAGTGGCAATATTTTGTTTTATCTACAACGAGTGACCTGAATCAACTGGTCCGAGTGGTCAAGAAAACCGTCAGCGCGTCACGCGTCGATGCCTCTTGATCAGCATAGACACGAACAGGTCGCCACATCCGTTAGCCTGGAGTTCTACACATGCATCCCCGCGTACTTGAGGTCACTGAACGGCTTGTCACCCGTAGCCGCGCTACCCGTGAGGCCTACCTTGCACTGATTCGCGGCGCCGCCAGCGATGGCCCGATGCGCGGCAAGCTGCAATGCGCCAACTTCGCCCACGGCGTGGCCGGATGTGGCACCGAAGACAAGCAAAGCTTGCGGATGATGAACGCCGCCAACGTGGCGATTGTTTCGTCATATAACGACATGCTCTCGGCGCATCAGCCGTACGAGCACTACCCGGAACAAATCAAACACGCATTGCGCGAGATCGGTTCGGTCGGCCAGTTCGCCGGCGGCGTGCCGGCCATGTGTGACGGTGTGACCCAGGGCGAGCCGGGCATGGAACTGGGCATTGCCAGCCGCGAAGTGATCGCGATGTCGACCGCTGTCGCGCTGTCGCACAACATGTTCGACGCGGCGATGATGCTCGGTATCTGCGACAAGATCGTGCCGGGCCTGATGATGGGCGCGCTGCGCTTCGGTCATCTGCCGACGATTTTCGTTCCGGGCGGGCCGATGGTGTCGGGCATTTCCAACAAGGAAAAAGCCGACGTACGGCAGCGCTATGCGGAAGGCAAGGCCAGCCGCGAAGAGCTGCTGGAGTCGGAAATGAAGTCCTACCACAGCCCTGGCACCTGCACCTTCTACGGCACCGCCAACACCAACCAGTTGCTGATGGAAGTCATGGGCCTGCACTTGCCAGGCGCATCCTTCGTCAACCCGAACACCCCGTTGCGTGATGCCCTGACCCGCGAAGCCGCGCATCAGATCACCCGACTGACCAAGCAAAGCGGCAACTTCATGCCGATCGGCGAAATCGTCGACGAGCGTTCGCTGGTCAACTCGATCGTTGCGCTGCACGCCACCGGCGGCTCGACCAACCACACCCTGCACATGCCGGCCATCGCCATGGCGGCCGGTATTCAACTGACCTGGCAGGACATGGCCGACCTCTCCGAGGTGGTGCCGACCCTGAGCCACGTCTACCCGAACGGCAAGGCCGACATCAACCACTTCCAGGCTGCGGGCGGCATGTCGTTCCTGATCCGCGAACTGCTGGAAGCCGGTCTGCTCCACGAAGACGTCAACACCGTGGCCGGCCATGGCCTGAGCCGTTACACCCAGGAACCGTTCCTGGAAAAGGGTGAGCTGGTCTGGCGCGAAGGCCCGATCGAAAGCCTCGATGAAAACATCCTGCGCCCCGTCGCCCGTGCGTTCTCGCCAGAAGGCGGCCTGCGGGTGATGGAAGGCAACCTCGGTCGCGGGGTGATGAAAGTCTCGGCCGTGGCGCCGGAACATCAGATAGTCGAAGCACCGGCAATGGTCTTCCAGGACCAGCAAGACCTGGCCGATGCGTTCAAGGCCGGTCTACTGGAGAAGGATTTTGTTGCGGTGATGCGCTTCCAGGGCCCGCGCTCCAACGGCATGCCGGAACTGCACAAGATGACGCCGTTCCTTGGTGTGTTGCAGGACCGTGGTTTCAAAGTCGCGTTGGTCACTGACGGACGGATGTCCGGCGCGTCGGGGAAAATCCCGGCGGCCATTCACGTCTGCCCGGAAGCTTATGTCGGCGGCCCTTTGGCGCGCGTGCACGAGGGCGATATCATCCGCGTCGATGGCGTCAAAGGCACCTTGCAGCTTATGGTGGACGCCGATGAATTTGCCGCTCGCACACCGGCCAAAGGCCTGCTGGACAACGGCATTGGTTGTGGTCGCGAGTTGTTTGGCTTCATGCGCATGGCCTTCAGCTCGGCAGAGCAGGGCGCCAGCGCCTTTACCTCTGCCCTGGAGACCCTTAAGTGAAACTAGCGCTGGTCGGTGACATTGGTGGAACCAATGCGCGTTTTGCGTTGTGGAAAGACCAGCAACTGGAGTCGGTCCAGGTGCTGGCGACGGCCGACTATGCCTGCCCGGAAGACGCCATCGGCGTCTACCTGAGCGGCCTCGGCCTGGCGCCCGGTTCGATAGGCGCGGTGTGCCTGTCGGTGGCCGGTCCGGTCAGCGGCGACGAGTTTCGTTTTACCAACAACCACTGGCGGCTGAGCCGCAAGGCCTTTTGCCAGACCTTGCAGGTCGACCGGTTGTTGCTGGTCAACGACTTCTCGGCCATGGCGCTGGGCATGACGCGCCTGCAACCGGGCGAGTTCCGGGTGGTCTGCGAAGGCACGCCGGAGCCGTTGCGCCCTGCGGTGGTGATCGGTCCCGGCACTGGCCTCGGGGTCGGCACCTTGCTGGACCTTGGCGAAGGCCGTTGGGCCGCATTGCCGGGGGAGGGCGGACATGTCGACCTGCCGCTGAGCAGTCCGCGAGAAACCCAACTGTGGCAGCACATCTACAACGAGATCGGTCACGTCAGTGCCGAAACAGCGCTGAGCGGCGGCGGCTTGCCGCGCGTCTATCGGGCAATCTGTGCCGTGGACGGGCATGAACCTGTGCTCGATACCCCGGAAGCCATCACCGCCGCTGGCCTTGCAGGCGACCCGATTGCCGTGGAAGTGCTCGAACAGTTCTGCTGCTGGCTCGGCCGGGTGGCCGGCAACAACGTGTTGACCGTCGGTGGGCGCGGCGGTGTCTACATCGTCGGCGGGGTGATTCCACGGTTTGCCGATTTCTTTCTCAAGAGCGGTTTTGCCCGCTGCTTCGCCGACAAGGGCTGCATGAGCGAGTACTTCAAGGGCATTCCGGTCTGGCTGGTGACCGCGCCGTATTCCGGTTTGACTGGTGCGGGAGTGGCACTCGAGCAGGCTTGATATCGCAGTGGCTTCATCGCGAGCAGGCTCGCTCCCACAGGATTGCGTACATTCAAATCCTTGTGGGAGCGAGCCTGCTCGCGATAGGGCCCTGACAGGCACCATAGATCCATGAACGATCAGGCATAATCCGTCCCAACACTAACAACAAGGATGCCTTCGAAGTGAGCTCAGTCAACAAGTCGATTTTGTTGGTCGATGACGATCAAGAGATACGCGAGTTGCTGGACACCTACCTCAGCCGCGCAGGGTTTCAGGTGCGGACCACGCCCGACGGTGCCGGTTTTCGCCAGGCGCTGAACGAGGCGCCGAGTGATCTGGTGATCCTTGATGTGATGTTGCCCGACGAAGACGGCTTCAGCCTGTGTCGCTGGATTCGCCAGCACCCGCGCCAGGCCCAGGTGCCGATCATCATGCTCACCGCCAGTTCCGACGAGGCCGACCGGGTCATCGGCCTGGAACTCGGCGCCGACGATTACCTTGGCAAACCCTTCAGCCCCCGTGAATTGCAGGCGCGAATCAAAGCCTTGCTGCGCCGTGCCCAGTTCGGTCAGGAGCGTTCGGGTGGCGAGGTGTTGGCTTTCGATGAATGGCGGCTGGACATGGTCAGCCACCGGCTGTTTCACACCGACGGCGAAGAAGTGATTCTCTCCGGTGCCGATTTCGCGCTGCTGAAACTCTTCCTCGATCACCCGCAGGAAATTCTCGACCGCGACACCATCGGCAATGCCACCCGTGGCCGCGACCTGATGCCGCTCGATCGCATCGTCGACATGGCCGTCAGTCGTTTGCGCCAGCGTCTGCGCGATACCGAGAAACCTCCGCGTTTGATCCGCACCGTGCGTGGCAGTGGTTATCAACTGGCCGCCAATGTAGTCGCCAGCAATGGCCACTGAGTTCTTCACTCGCCTGATACGGCGGGTGCCGGTACCGCGTTCGCTGCTTGGGCGGATGCTGTTGCTGACCCTGCTGGCGGTGTTGTTCGCGCAGACGCTGTCGAGCGTGATCTGGGTTTCGCAATTGCGTGCCACGCAGCTGGAAGGGCTGGTCACCGCGGCCCGCAGCCTGGCGCATTCAATGACCGCCAGCGTCAGTTACTTTCGTTCCTTGCCGGTGGCGTACCGGCCGCTGGTTCTCGACCAGTTGCGCAGCATGGGCGGTACTCGTTTCGTGGTGACGCTCAACGACAAACCGCTGGAAATGCAGCTGTTGCCGCCGACCCCGCGCAAACAAGCAGTGTTGGCGGCGGTGGATGACGTGTTGCGCGAATCGCTGGGCGCGGACACCAATATCTCTGTGCAATTCGTCAGCCCGGATGATCTGCGGATCTTCAATGGCGGTTTGAAGCTCGATGAATTGCCACGGTCCTGGGCGCACTACGCGCTGACCCTGGAACCGGTCAATCCACCAGTGCTGGTCACCCAGATCAAACTGGCCCAGGGCGAGTGGCTGTACATCGCCTCGCTGTTGCCCGAGCCCTATACCAGTCTGGAAGAGCAGGGCCTGCCGTCGCAGCAGGTCTGGTTCATCGTGCTCACCAGCGGTTTTCTGTTGTTGTTCATCGGTCTGTTGGTGCACTGGCAGAGTCGGCCGCTCAAGCGTCTGGCGCGGGCGGCGCGGGACATGTCGCTGGGCGCCGAAGTGGAGCCGGTGGCCGAGGGCGGTGGCAGTGAAGTGGTCGAAGTCGGCCGCGCCTTCAACGCTATGCGCGAGCGCATCAGCCGCTACCTGACGGAGCGTAGCCAGTTGTTCAGCGCGATTTCCCATGACTTGCGCACCCCCATCACGCGTCTGCGCCTGCGGGTCGAGTTGCTGGAAGATGAGCGGCTGCAAGCCAAGTTCGGGCGTGATCTGGATGAATTGGAGCTGCTGGTCAAAGGCGCACTGCAATGCGTCAAGGACACCGACATCCACGAAAACATCGAGCCGGTGGACCTCAATCATGTGCTCGATTGCCTGGTCGAGCCTTACCTGGCGCCCAACGGCAATGGTCGCGTAACCCAGCAAGGTCGGGCGCTGGCGCCGTATCCCGGCAAGCCGCTGGCGCTCAAGCGCTGCATCGGCAACCTGATCGACAACGCTCTCAAATATGGGCAGAACGCGCATCTGCACATCGATGACGACGACAGCGCATTCATCCTGCACGTCGACGACGAAGGACCGGGAGTGCCTGAGCAGCGACTGGAGCAGGTGTTCGAACCGCACTTCCGGTTGGCCGGCCAGCAGCAAGGTTATGGGCTGGGGTTGGGCATCGCGCGCAATATCGCCCATAGCCATGGTGGGGAAGTGAGCCTGCAGAATTTGCGCGAGGGCGGACTGCGGGTGACGTTGCAGTTGCCTCGCAGTGCTGATTAAAAGACCGCGTTATCGTTCATCGCGAGCAGGCTCGCTCCCACATTGGACTTGTGTACGACGCAAAACTACTGTGGGAGCGAGCCTGCTCGCGATGGCGTCAGATCATTCAGCACGTCACTTTTAGTAAATGTCACAAGTCAGTGACATATCCGACCCCCTTCGTTACCTGCCCGCCACCGCCCGTTGTTTAGACTCTTCCCAGTCATAACAACAAAAACAGGCACCCCATGAACACCACTCCTCCTGCCTTCAGCAGTTGGCTGAACGCACCTGCCCATCAGCAATGGCTGGCCGACGAAGGCCTGCGCCTGCTGGCTTTCGCCAAGGCATCGAAGCTGCCTGAAGGCTTCGGTAACCTGGACGAACACGGCCAATTACCGGCCGACGCCCAGGCCCACACCATGAACACCGCCCGCATGACCCACAGCTTTGCCATGGCGCACATTCAGGGCCTGCCGGGGTTTGCCGAGCTGGTGGATCACGGCATCAACGCCCTCAATGGCCCGCTGCGTGACGCCGAGTTCGGTGGCTGGTTTGCGGCGCCCGATCACCGTGATGGCGATACCGGCAAAGCCGCATACCTGCACGCTTTCGTGGCACTCGCGGCGAGTTCTGCGGTGATTGCCCAAAGGCCCGGTGCAGAGGCGTTGCTCAACGATGCCATCGCGATTATCGAGCAGCATTTCTGGAGCGAAGAGGAGGGCGCAATGCGCGAATCCTTCAACCGCGACTGGAGCGAAGAGGAACCCTATCGCGGTGCCAACAGCAACATGCACGCCACCGAAGCCTTTCTCGCGCTGGCTGATGTTACGCAGGACAGCCGTTGGCTGAACCGCGCCCTGCGGATTGTCGAGCGGGTGATTCACGGGCATGCAGCGGCCAACGACCATTTAGTGGTCGAGCATTTTGATCGCGATTGGCAACCGTTGCGTGATTACAACCAGGCCAATCCGGCTGACCACTTCCGACCGTATGGCACCACGCCGGGCCATGGTTTCGAATGGTCACGACTGCTGTTGCACCTCGAAGCGGCACGCGGGCAGGCCGGTATGCTGACCCCCGGTTGGCTGGTGAGCGACGCACAAAAACTCTTCGCCAATAACTGCCTTCACGGATGGGACGTCGATGGCGCGCCAGGCATTGTCTACACCCTCGACTGGGACAATCGACCGGTCGTGCGCCAGCGTTTGCACTGGGTTCACTGCGAAGCCAGTGCCGCCGCCAGTGCCTTGCTCAAACGGACCGGTGAGGCGCAATACGAAACCTGGTACCGGCGTTTCTGGGAGTTCAGCGACCGCTGCCTGATCGACCGGATTCACGGCAGCTGGCACCACGAACTCGACCCGCAAAACCGTCCGAGCGCCGAGATCTGGGGCGGCAAGCCAGACCTCTATCACGCCTGGCAAGCGGTGTTGATTCCACGCTTGCCGTTGGCACCGAGCATGGCCAGCGCATTAGCTCAAGGCTCTAGTTCGGCACTTATGTAACCATGCAGTGACATTTTGCCGTCGCTTCGTTACCTGCCAAGCGATCTACGCTGTTTAAACTCGTTTGCAGCGCAAGCACCAGACTTGCATGCATAACAACAAGAAAGGTACCGCTAGATGAATGCGATTTCTCGCCTCGCCACTGTCGTTTCTCTTGCCACGCTGTTTCCCCTGACTGCATTTCCTCTCAGCGCACTTGCCGCCGATTCCAAAGGTTCCGTGGAAGTCGTGCACTGGTGGACTTCGGGCGGTGAAAAAGCAGCGGTCGATGTCCTCAAGGCTCAAGTCGAAAAAGACGGCTTCACCTGGAAGGACGGTGCAGTCGCCGGCGGCGGTGGCGCTACGGCCATGACCGTACTCAAAAGCCGCGCCGTAGCGGGTAACCCGCCAGGTGTCGCGCAAATCAAAGGTCCGGATATCCAGGAGTGGGGCAGCACTGGCCTGCTCAGCACCGATGCGCTGAAAGGCGTTTCCAAAGCTGAAAACTGGGACGGCCTGCTCTCGAAGAAAGTCTCCGATACCGTCAAGTACGAAGGTGATTACGTCGCCGTGCCGGTGAACATTCACCGCGTCAACTGGCTGTGGATCAACCCGGCGGTCTTCAAGAAAGCCGGTATCGAAAAAGCCCCGACCACCCTCGAAGAATTCTATGCCGCTGGCGACAAACTGAAAGCTGCCGGCTTCATCGCCCTGGCCCACGGTGGTCAGCCTTGGCAGGACAGCACCGTGTTTGAAGACGTGGTGCTCTCGGTCATGGGCCCTCAGGGCTACAAGAAAGCCCTGGTCGATCTGGATCAGAAAACCCTGTCCGGCCCGGAAATGGTCAAGTCCTTCACCGAGCTGAAAAAACTCACCGGCTACATGGACCCCAACCGCGCAGGTCGTGACTGGAACATCGCTGCCGCCGACGTGATCAACGGCAAGGCCGGTATGCAGATGATGGGTGACTGGGCCAAGAGTGAATGGACCGCCGCCCACAAGGTAGCGGGCAAGGACTATGAGTGTGTGCCATTCCCGGGCACTGACAAATCCTTCACCTACAACATCGACTCCCTCGCGGTGTTCAAGCTCAAGGCCGATCGCACCGGCGATATCGCCGCTCAGCAGGACCTGGCCAAGGTCGCGCTGGGTAAAGACTTCCAGAAGGTCTTCAGCATCAACAAAGGTTCGATTCCGGTGCGCACCGACATGCTCAATGACATGAGCGCGTCGGGCTTCGACTCCTGCGCCCAGGCGTCGGCCAAGGACTTCCTGGCAGACGAGAAGAGCGGCGGCCTGCAACCGAGCATGGCGCACAACATGGCCACCTCCCTGGCTGTGCAAGGCGCGATCTTCGATGTGGTGACCAACTTCATGAACGACAAGAGCGCTGATCCGGCCAAGGCCAGCGCCCAACTGGCATCGGCCATCAAAGCCGCCCAGTAGTCCCAAGTGCCGCAGGTGCGCCTGTGGCCTTTACCTGAGAGTGATTTTCCCTGTGGGAGCGAGCTTGCTCGCGATAGCTGACTGACATTCAACAGAGATGTCGACTGCTATTGCGTCATCGCGAGCAAGCTCGCTCCCACAAGGAATCACTGTGCGCATTCACTTCTTCAACTGGATTATCCCGATGAGCTCTGTGGCGGTTTTCAGCAAAGCCTCACCGTTCGACGCACTGCAGCGCTGGCTCCCCAAACTGGTTTTGGCGCCGAGCATGCTGATCGTCCTGGTTGGCTTTTACGGTTACATCATCTGGACATTCGTTTTGTCCTTCACCAACTCCAGCTTCATGCCGAGCTACAAGTGGGTCGGCCTGCAGCAATACGTCCGGTTGATGGAGAACGACCGCTGGTGGGTCGCGAGCAAGAACCTCGCGGTCTTCGGTGGCATGTTCATCGGCATCAGCCTGGTGCTCGGGGTGTTTCTGGCGGTGCTGCTCGATCAGCGCATCCGCAAGGAAGGCTTCATTCGCACCATCTACCTGTACCCGATGGCGCTGTCGATGATCGTCACCGGTACTGCCTGGAAATGGCTGCTCAACCCAGGCCTGGGCCTGGACAAGATGCTGCGTGACTGGGGCTGGGAAGGCTTTCGGCTGGACTGGCTGGTGGATCAGGATCGCGTGGTTTACTGCCTGGTAATCGCCGCCGTGTGGCAAGCCTCCGGGTTTGTGATGGCGATGTTCCTGGCTGGCCTGCGCGGTGTCGATCAGTCGATCATCCGTGCCGCTCAAGTCGACGGTGCGAGCCTGCCGACCATCTATTTGAAGATTGTCCTGCCGAGCCTGCGTCCGGTGTTTTTCAGCGCCTTCATGATCCTCGCGCACATCGCGATCAAGAGCTTCGACCTGGTGGCGGCGATGACCGCGGGCGGTCCGGGTTACTCCTCCGACTTGCCGGCGATGTTCATGTATTCCTTCACCTTCAGCCGTGGCCAGATGGGCATCGGTTCGGCGAGCGCGATGATGATGCTCGGCGCGATCCTGGCGATTCTGGTGCCGTACCTGTACTCCGAATTGCGAGGCAAACGCCATGAGTAATCAACTTGGCAAACCAGCCTTGAGCTTCAGCCGTATAGCGATCTACGCGACCTTGTTGCTGGCCGCTGCGGTGTACCTGATTCCGCTGGTGGTGATGCTGCTGACCAGCTTCAAATCCCCGGAAGACATCCGCACCGGCAACCTCTTGAGCTGGCCGCAAGTGATTGATGGCATTGGCTGGATCAAGGCTTGGGACGTGGTAGGCGGCTACTTCTGGAACTCGGTGAAGATCACCGTGCCGGCAGTGCTGATCTCGACCTTCATCGGTGCAATGAACGGCTACGTGCTGTCGATGTGGCGCTTCCGTGGTTCGCAGTTGTTCTTCGGCCTGCTGCTGTTCGGTTGCTTCCTGCCGTTCCAGACCGTGCTGCTGCCAGCCTCGTTCACCGTCGGCAAACTCGGCCTGGCCAACACCACCACCGGGCTGGTGCTGGTGCACATCGTCTACGGGCTGGCGTTCACCACACTGTTCTTCCGTAACTACTACGTGAGCATTCCGGATGCGCTGGTCAAGGCGGCGCGGCTGGATGGTGCGGGCTTCTTCACGATCTTCGGGAAGATCCTGCTGCCGATGTCGATCCCGATCGTGATGGTCTGCCTGATCTGGCAGTTCACCCAGATCTGGAATGACTTCCTGTTCGGCGTGGTCTTCGCCAGTGGCGATGCCCAGCCAATCACCGTGGCCCTGAACAACCTGGTCAACACCAGCACCGGGGTCAAGGAATACAACGTTGATATGGCGGCGGCGATGATCGCCGGGCTGCCGACACTGCTGGTCTACATATTCGCTGGCAAGTATTTCCTGCGTGGGCTGACGTCCGGCGCGGTCAAGGGGTAGAACATGGCAACTCTCGAATTACGCAACGTCAACAAAACCTACGGCAGCGGCTTGCCGGACACCCTGAAAAACATCGAACTGAAGATCGATGACGGTGAATTCCTGATCCTCGTCGGCCCGTCCGGTTGCGGCAAGTCGACTTTGATGAACTGCATCGCGGGCCTTGAAAACATCAGTGGCGGGGCGATTCTGGTGGATGACGCTGACATCAGCGGCATGAGCCCCAAGGATCGCGACATCGCCATGGTGTTCCAGTCCTACGCGCTGTACCCGACCATGAGCGTGCGCGACAACATCGCCTTCGGCCTGAAGATCCGCAAAATGCCGGCGGCTGAAATCGACGAGGAAGTGGCGCGGGTCGCCAAGCTGCTGCAAATCGAACACCTGCTCAGCCGCAAGCCGGGTCAGCTTTCCGGTGGTCAGCAACAGCGTGTGGCCATGGGCCGTGCGCTGGCGCGGCGGCCGAAGATTTATCTGTTCGACGAACCGCTGTCCAACCTCGACGCCAAGCTGCGGGTCGAGATGCGCACCGAAATGAAACTGATGCACCAGCGCCTGAAAACCACCACGGTCTACGTGACGCACGACCAGATCGAAGCCATGACCCTGGGCGACAAAGTGGCGGTGATGAAGGACGGGATCATCCAGCAGTTCGGCACGCCGAAGCAGATCTACAACGATCCGGCCAACCTGTTCGTAGCCAGCTTCATCGGCTCGCCCCCAATGAACTTCATCCCACTGCGTTTGCAGCGCAAGGACGGCCGTCTGTTGGCGTTGCTCGACAGCGGCCAGGCGCGTTGCGAGCTGCCGCTGGGCATGCAGGATGCCGGTCTTGAGGACCGCGAAGTGATCCTCGGCATGCGCCCGGAGCAGATCGTGCTGGCGAACGGCGAGGCCAATGGTTTGCCAACCATTCGTGCCGAAGTCCAGGTTACCGAGCCGACCGGTCCCGACACCCTGGTGTTCGTCAATCTGAACGAAACCAAAGTCTGCTGCCGTCTGGCGCCGGACGTTGCGCCGGCCGTGGGCGAGACCCTGACCCTGCAATTCGATCCATCGAAAGTGCTGCTGTTCGATGCCAAGACGGGCGAACGCCTGGGGACGGCTGGTCAAGCGAAAACCGGGACTCACAGCGACAACGTCGCTCAATTCAAAGGGCGCTGAAGATCAAATGTGGGAGCGAGCTTGCTCGCGATAGCTATCTGACATTCAACATTGATGTCGACTGATACACCGCTATCGCGAGCAGGCTCGCTCCCACAGGGGGGATATGCGGCGGGTGGTTTGTCATCCGTCGCAACCGCTGTAAACCGCGTTAGATAAAAACAGTTAATAACAATAAAGACGAGGATGTAGGGATGAAAAAGAAGAACAACGCTCAGCTTATCTGCCAATTGTCAGCTGTTGCGGTGCTGATCATGGCTGGTAACGCACACGCGGCTGACGCATTCAGCGCCGATTCCAAATGGATGACGGGGGACTGGGGTGGCGAGCGGACCAAGCTGATCGACCAAGGTATCGACATCAAGGCGGATTACGTCGGTGAAGTGGGCGCCAACCTCCACGGCGGCTACAACCACGACAAGACCGCTCGTTACGCCGACCAGTTTGGTCTGGGCGTGGCGCTGGACCTGCAAAAGCTGTGGGGCTGGGATAACACCCAGGCCAAGATCCAGCTCACCAACCGTAACGGTCAGAACATCTCCAATGACCGTGTCGGCGATCCGCGTGCCGGCACCTTGAGTTCCTCTCAGGAAGTCTACGGTCGTGGCCATATGGTCCGTCTGACCCAATTGTGGGTTCAGCACCAGTTCCTCGACGGTAAACTGGACGTCAAAGCCGGTTACTTCGGCGAAGGCGAAGACTTCAACACCTTCCCTTGCGAGTTCCAGAACCTGGCGTTCTGCGGCTCCCAGGCGGGTAACTGGGCGACCGGTATCTGGTTCAACTGGCCAGTCATGCAGGCGGCGGTTCGCGTGAAGTACAACATCACGCCTGAGTTCTATGCGCAGATCGGCGCGTACAACCAGAACCCATCGCAACTGGAGCACGGTAACGGCTTCAAGCTCAGCGGCAGTGGTACCAAGGGTACCGTCTTGCCGGTCGAACTGGTCTGGTCGCCGAAGGTCAACAACCTGCCGGGCGAATACCGTGTCGGTTACTACAAGAGCACTGCCGACGCCAATGACGTCCGTAAAGACGACAATGGCGATGATGCAGCGACCACAGGCAAGGCCTTCCGCAGCCACGACAGCAAGCACGGCTACTGGTTTGTGGCGCAGCAACAACTCACCACCCACAACGGTGATGCTTCTCGCGGTCTGAACGTCGCGGCCAACGCTACTTTCCACGACAAGGACACCAACCTCGTCGACAACTACCAGTCGCTGATGTTTGTGTACAAGGGCCCATTCGACGCACGTCCAAAAGATGACGTCGGAATCGGTTTTGCCCGTATCCATGTCAACGATGACGTGAAGAAAAACGCCGAGTTGCTCAACGTCGCCAATGGTGTCAGCGACTACGACAATCCGCTGTTCTCGCCACTGCGTTCCACCGAGTACAACTACGAGATCAACTACGGTTTCCACGTTACCAACTGGCTGACTGTGCGTCCTAACCTGCAATACATCACTCACCCGGGCGGTGTTGATGAAGTCGACAACGCGCTGGTGGCCGGTTTGAAAATTCAGTCGGTGTTCTAACGCTGTTGCGATAAGCTCCTCTCCATGTGCGCATTTTTGCGGACAGCCAAGGCTGTCCGCTTTTTTTTGGGGCGGCGCAGCCCTGTAGCTCCTATTGGTATGGCAATGATTTTCAGGACCGCGGCACATGCTTGAGCATCCGCTACAACGCTTCTTCAAATCCCTGCGCGAGCGCCCGGTGTTTGCCTGGGAGCGCTATCAGCAGCGTGAGGTGCTGGTGATCGACCATCCGCTGTGTCAGGCGGTGTTCAGTCGTCAGGGTGCGCAGTTGCTGCATTTTCAGCCTACGGGTCAAAAGCCCTGGCTCTGGTGCGCGGCGAAGTGGCCGCAGGTCGGGGCGATTCGCGGTGGCGTGCCGGTGTGCTGGCCGTGGTATGGCCGTCATCCAAGCGAAAATGCCTGGCCGTCCCATGGTTGGGCGCGGTTGATCGACTGGAAGCTGATCGATAGCAGCGCCGCTGACGACGGTGTGCGCCTGCATTGGCAGTTGCAGTTGTGTGACTGGCAGGTGGACCTGCACGCGCACTTGGGTGAGCGCATGGATTTGCGCTTGAGCACCGAGCATCAGGACAGCCTGCCATGCCAGCTGAGTCATGCGTTGCACGCCTATTGGCGTATTGGCGACGTTGCCGAGATAGCGCTGTCTGGACTCGATGGCGCGCAAGGTTATGACCAGCTCAAGCGCCAGTTCTGCGAGCAAAAAGGCGAGTTGCGGGTGGAAGGTGGCTGTCAGCGGGTGTTCCAGCACGAGGGCGAATTACAGCTCAAGGACCACGCCTGGCAGCGCCAGTTGTGCATCGACACCGGCGACAGCGCGGACACCGTGGTCTGGCATCCCGGGGCACGGCCACTGCTGGGAGTGAGCTGGAATGAGGTTTCGGAGTTTGTCTGCGTAGAGGCGGCCAGCGGTGGCACCGATAGCCTGAGCCTGGCACCGGGGGAGCGGGCGCATTTGAGTTTGCAGGCGAGGATGGGAGCTTAGTTCAAGATTGCGCTGTTGCGGCTGGCGCCATCGCGAGCAGGCTCGCTCCCACACTGGATCTCGGTGTACACAGGAATTATGTTCACACGAATCAAATGTGGGAGCGAGCTTGCTCGCGATGAGGCCATAACAGCCAATACAGCTTCTGGCCTAACTGAACTCATCCCCAATCGGATACCGGCTAGCGTTGAGGCTTTCCTTGATCTTGCGCAGGTGCGGCTGGAAGTCGACGCCGCGGCGCAGGGTCATGCCGGTGGCGAGTACGTCGAGCACGGTCAGCTGGATGATCCGCGACGTCATCGGCATGTAGATGTCGGTGTCTTCCGGCAGCGGGATGTTCAGGCTCAAGGTGCTGGCCTTGGCCAGTGGCGAACCTTCGGCCGTCAGGCCCAGCACCGAGGCGCCGTTCTCGCGGGCAATGCGCGCCACCTCGACCAGTTCGCGGGTGCGCCCGGTGTAGGAGATGATCACGAACAGTTCGCCGGTGTGGGCCACCGAGGCAATCATCCGCTGCATCAGCACGTCGGCGTGGGCGGTGACCGCCAGGTTGAAGCGGAAGAACTTGTGCTGCGCATCCAGCGCCACCGGGGCTGACGCGCCGAGGCCGAAGAAGTGGATCTGCCGGGCCTGGATCAGTAAATCCACGGCGCGGCTGATCAGGTTCGGGTCCAGAGCCTGACAGGCGCTGTCCAGCGATGCGATGGCGCTGCCAAAGATTTTCTGGGTGTAAGCTTCAGGATTGTCGTCGGCTTCCACCGCACGGCTTACGTAGGCCGCGCCGCTGGCCAGGCTTTGGGCCAGTTGCAGTTTGAGTTCCGGGTAGCCGCTGACACCGAACGAACGGCAGAAACGGTTGACCGTCGGCTCGCTGACCGAGGCGGCCTGGGCGAGGGCGGCAATACTGAAGCGAGTGGCCTGCTGCGGGTTGAGCAGGATCACTTCGGCGACCTTGCGTTCGGCCTTGTTCAGGTCTGCAAGGCGATTCTGGATTTGTTCCAGTAAATTTCGCACGCGGTCCATTTATGTTCCTTAGGTCGGCTATGCAGATTGGGCCTGTGAAGCGGCCCATAATGGTGGCCTATCCTACTGATGGCCCCGACCGACCACCACTCGGAATCTGTATTTTGGAAAAATGTTGTGGTTATTACTACATTTTTCCTTGAGCGATGCCTTGAAAAAAGGTATTTGTAGCTTAACTTGATAAAAGAACAAACATCATGCCTTCGATTACGGTTGAACCGTGCACCTTTGCCTTGTTCGGCGCCTTGGGCGATCTGGCCCTTCGCAAGCTGTTTCCTGCTTTGTACCAACTCGATGGCGCTGGCCTGCTGCACGAGGACACGCGCATTATCGCACTGGCCCGTGAGCCCGGCAGCGAGCAAGAGCACTTGGCCTTTATTGCCCGTGAACTGCGCCATTACGTTGATGCCAAGGAACTCGACGAAGCGGTGGTCGAGCGCTTCCTGGCACGCCTGACGTACCTGCATGTCGACTTCCTCAAGTCTGACGACTACGTCGCCCTGGCCGAGCTGGCCGGGTCGGCGCAGCGGATGATTGCCTACTTCGCGACGCCTGCTGCGGTGTACGGCGCGATTTGCGAGAACCTGGCGAAGGTCGGCCTGAGCGAAAACACCCGTGTGGTGCTGGAAAAGCCGATCGGTTCAGACCTCGAGTCGTCGCGCAAGGTCAACGACGCCGTGGCACGGTACTTCCCGGAAAACCGCACGTACCGTATCGACCACTACCTGGGCAAAGAGACGGTCCAGAACCTGATCGCCCTGCGTTTCGCCAACAGCCTGTTCGAAACCCAGTGGAACCAGAACTACATTTCCCACGTGGAAATCACCGTCGCCGAGAAGGTCGGGATCGAGGGCCGTTGGGGCTACTTCGACAAGGCCGGCCAACTGCGCGACATGATTCAGAACCACCTGTTGCAGTTGCTGTGCCTGATCGCCATGGACCCGCCAGCGGATCTTTCGGCCGACAGCATCCGTGACGAGAAAGTCAAAGTGCTCAAGGCGCTGGCGCCGATCAGTCCGGAAGGCCTGACCACCCAGGTGGTGCGCGGCCAGTACATAGCCGGTCACAGCGAAGGCAAGTCGGTGCCGGGTTACCTGGAGGAGGAGAACTCCAACACCCAGAGCGATACCGAAACCTTCGTCGCCCTGCGTGCCGACATCCGCAACTGGCGTTGGGCGGGCGTGCCGTTTTACCTGCGTACCGGTAAACGCATGCCGCAGAAACTGTCGCAGATCGTCATCCACTTCAAGGAACCGTCGCACTACATCTTCGCTCCCGAGCAGCGCTTGCAGATCAGCAACAAGCTGATCATCCGCCTGCAACCGGACGAAGGTATTTCCTTGCGCGTGATGACCAAGGAACAAGGCCTGGACAAGGGCATGCAGCTGCGTAGCGGTCCGTTGCAGCTGAATTTTTCCGATACCTATCGCAGTGCGCGGATCCCCGATGCCTACGAACGGTTGTTGCTGGAAGTGATGCGCGGCAATCAGAACCTGTTTGTCCGTAAAGATGAAATCGAAGCCGCGTGGAAGTGGTGTGACCAGTTGATCGCCGGGTGGAAGAAGTCCGGTGATGCGCCCAAGCCGTATGCGGCGGGCTCCTGGGGACCGATGAGTTCCATTGCACTGATCACGCGGGACGGGAGGTCGTGGTATGGCGATATCTGAATTCAAACTGCCTCAGGGCGTCAGCGCTCATGAGTTTCGCAGCCCGGTGTTGCTGGCCGAAGGCCTGGCACTGAAGGTGGCCAAGCAACTCAGCGACGCTATCGATGCCCGAGGCGCCGCGACGCTGGTGGTCTCCGGCGGACGCAGCCCGGTGGCGTTTTTCCAGCATCTGGCCAAGCAGGCGCTGGACTGGTCCAAGGTCGTGGTGACCCTGGCGGACGAGCGCTGGGTACCGGTGGAGCACGCCGACAGCAATGCCGGTCTGCTCAAGCGCTACCTGTTGCAAGGCCCGGCAGCCAAGGCGAAGTTTCTCAGCCTCTACAGCGCCACTGCCAACCTTGAACAGGCTGCCGAGCAGGCCGATCGCTTGCTCGCCGAGTTGCCGGCAATCGACGCGCTGGTGCTGGGGATGGGCGACGACGGTCACACCGCCTCGCTGTTCCCCAACAGCCCGAACCTCGCCGAAGCCTTGCGGCCCGACGGCACGCGCCGTTGCTGGCCGATGCTGGCGCCGACGGTGCCACATCAGCGCCTGACCATGAGTCGTGCGCTGCTGGCGTCGGCAAAGTTCACCGTGCTATCGATTTCCGGTCAGTCCAAGTTGACTACCCTGAGTGCCGCACTGGCCGGTGACGATGTTGCCGCAATGCCGATTCGTGCGTTTCTGAAACCCACGTTAGAGATTTACTGGTGCCCATGAACCAAGGATCAGCCGCTATGACAAACACTCAACCGACCGTTTCCATGGCGGACAAAGTTGCCCTGATCGACAGCCTCTGCGTCAAGGCGCGGATTCTGCCGGTGATCACCATTGCCCGCGAACAAGACATTCTGCCACTGGCCGATGCCCTTGCCGCGGGTGGGTTGACGGCCCTGGAAGTGACCCTGCGTTCGCAGTTCGGCCTCAAGGCCATCCAGGTTCTGCGTGAGCAGCGTCCGGAGCTGGTCACCGGTGCTGGCACCGTGCTCGATCGCAACATGCTGGCCGCCGCTGAAGCTGCCGGTTCGCAGTTCATCGTGACCCCGGGCATTACCCGTGATCTGTTGGAAGCCAGCGTCGCCAGCCCGATTCCGCTGTTGCCAGGCATCAGCAACGCCTCCGGGATCATGGAGGGCTACGCCTTGGGCTATCGCCGCTTCAAGCTGTTCCCGGCGGAAGTCAGCGGTGGCGTTGCGGCGATCAAGGCCCTTGGCGGCCCGTTCGGCGAAGTGCGTTTCTGCCCGACTGGCGGTGTTGGCCCTGCCAACATCAAGAGTTACATGGCACTGAAAAACGTGATGTGCGTTGGCGGTAGCTGGATGCTTGATCCGGAGTGGATCAAGAACGGCGACTGGGCACGTATCCAGGAGTGCACCGCCGAGGCGCTGGCCCTGCTGGACTGATTGGTTTTACCGGCTGTTTTTTACGCAGAATCGTTGTTGTTGTGTTCTACGGCTTTACGGCGCACTTGGTCAGTGCGCCGTTTTTTTTGCCTGTGGAAAAGGTGGCTACCCCGTAGCAGCTGTCGAGCCTGCGAGGCTGCGTTAGAGGCGGACCGCGTTCGGGCGCAGTCCTCGAAAATCCTGCGTACGCGGTTTGCCCGAAAGAGAACGTTGTCTGATTTTACGACCGCTACGCGGCCGAACGCAGCCTCGCAGGCTCGGCAGCTGCTACGGGTGTTGGAAGTTAAGGATGTGTAAGAGGCATACATAGTTACCGCAACCCACCCCGGAGATCTGTTTATCCTTTGAGCAACTTATGGAGGAAGGCGACTCATGGAAGAACACGCAACAACCACGGCAACCGGGCCAGTCTGTTTATTGGCCCCTGAACAGATTGCCGGCCCGTACTTCAGAAACCCCAGGTTGATTCGCAGAAATATCAGTGAAGGTGCCAGCGGTATTCCCTTGCTGCTCAAACTGAGCATTGTCGACGTCAGCACCTGCGAACCGGTGACGGATGCCCTGGTGGATATCTGGCAATGCAATGCGCGAGGGGCCTATTCGGGCTGGAGCAAGATCAATCCGGACAAAGAGGTCGATGTCGGCGATATCGGCTCGGTTCCACGTACCGATGACGACACTTATTTGCGCGGTGGGCAATTCACCGATCGCAAAGGTGTCGTCAGGTTTACCACGATTTATCCGGGGTTTTATGCGGGGCGCAGCGTGCACATTCACGTTGCCGTGCGAATCGTTTCCGGCAGTAATTACCTGGACGCGCGGCACGTTGCCTGGGTTGGCCAACTGTACCTTCCAGAGGTGGCGTCACGTTCGGTATTGAATGCCAAAGACTACACCGGACGGGCCGTTTCGCCGCTGCGCAACGACCAGGACGAGCTCTTTACCCAGATGCATGGGGAAGACTCGATACTGAAAATCCACACCATTGCCCGTGATTCCTGGGAAGACGGTTATTTCGGGCAGTTGACCATCGGGATCGACAAGCGCGCGATGTCGGCGCAGATCAAGCCCGAAGACTTCGACATTTACACCGTGTGAACAGCAGAAGCTCCGCTGTTCATCACCTCAACTCAGTTCGATCAGGGCTTGAGCCAGCAGCTGCATTTCCCGTGCGGTGCTGGTCAGGCCCGGTGTGATGCGAATACAGCTGCCGCACGCCGAACCGCTGCGGGTCACGGTGAACAGGTTGTAGTCGTTGAGCAGGCGGTCGACCATCGCTTGTTGGTCGACATGCCGGGTGAAGCGCATCGACGTGATGCCGCAATACAGGCGCGGATCATCCGGGGTCATGACTTCAATGCCCTGCACATCGCGAACAGCCTTGACCCACAGATTGCGCAGGTAGTTAAGCCGTGCACCCTTGGCGGCTGCGCCACCGATGGAGCGATGTTCTTCGAACACCAGCGGCAAGGTCAGTAACGCCGGAATGTTTGGCGTACTGTAAGGCGTGCGCGAGCGGATGTCGGTGAGCGGAAAGTGAAACTCGTCCATGTCCGGATCGATATCGGCCAGACGCTGTGGTGCGATGTAGATGAACCCCAGAGTCAACGGTGCACCAATCCATTTGTGCAGGTTGTAGCCGGCAAAAGAGATGCCCAGGTCATCGAGGTTGAATTCGATCTGACCGAGGGCGTGGGCGCCGTCGAGGATCACGTCGATTCCGTGCTCTTTGGCCGCGGCGGCAATCGCCTTGACCGGCATCACCAGGCCGGTGCGATGGGTGACGTGGGTCAGTGCCATCAGCTTGAGCCGTGGATAACGCACGAACGCCTCGCGGTAGGTCGCCACCAACGTCTCGAAGCTGGCGGGATGAGCATGCTCGATCTCGATCACTTCGACACCGCGATAGCGAGCCAGCCAGCGCATCGCACTTTTGACCGTGTCGTATTCCAGGTCGCACAACAGCACCTGATCGCCCGGTTGCAAGCCGTTGTAGTTGCGAATCAGCGATTGCAGTGCGTCCGAGGCGTTGCGTGTCAGGGCTACCGCTTCGGCGGGCACCTGCAAGAGCTCGGCCAGTTGCCCGCGTATTTTCAGGCTTTCGAGTTTTTCGAAACGCTGGCGCACATGCACCGAGTTGCTGCGGTTGATGAGCTCGATGTTGCGCTGGTACTCCTCGACCACGGTACGCGACATGCGGCCGAAGTAACCATTCTCCAGATTGATCGGACCTGGCTGGACTTCGTAGCGGTCGGCGAACGTTTGCCAAAAAGCTTCATCAAGGGCGCGGCGCGTGTTTTCGGGCATGGGGGCGACTCGTTCTGTGGTTCAGTGGCGTGGCTTGGGTTTGCCATGTTTGGTGCGCAGCGGGTCGAGCAAGTCGGACAGGCCGTTGTGATCGATTTCCTGCATCAGGGCCAGCAAGCCACCCAGTTCACCGTGGGGGAAACCCTCGCGGGCGAACCAGTTCAGGTATTGGCCGGGCAGGTCGGCAATGATGCGCCCCTTGTATTTGCCAAAGGGCATTTCGCGGGTGACCAGCAGTTCAAGCTTTTCGGGATTCATCGATCGCTCGTCTTGATTCAAACAGTCTGGAAAATACAGGCATTCTGCATGCAGGCCAATTGACAGATCATGCAAATAACTCGGGTGCAGATGTTTGCTTAAAAGTTAATGTATTGAAAATTATCGTAAAAACTTCAACTCGAGGGCTGGCACACGAGATGCAGTGTTTTAGGTATCCCTCTTGGTCTGCGAGGAATTGAAAAATGACTGACTTCAATAAAGAAGTGATTTCAGTCCTGAACGACCTGATCGAGATCAGCGAGGACGGTCAGGAGGGTTTCAAGACCTGTGCCCAGGACATCAAGCATCCTGAACTGAAGGCGCTGTTTGTCAAACGCGCTGCCGAGTGCGCCACCGCCGCTGCCGAACTTCAACGTACCGTGCGTTCGATGGGGGGCGATCCCGAGACCAGGACTCGTGTCGGCGGTGATAGGCATCGTCGTTGGGTCGGCGTTAAATCATTGGTCACTGGAAAGAGCGAAGAAGTGGTGCTCAACGAAGCCAAGCGTGGCGAGGACCATGCCCTGAAGGCTTACAAAGCAGCGCTCGAGAAGATCAACGAAGACAATCTGCTGGGGATTCGTGATCTGGTCGAGCGTCAGTATCACGGGGCGCAACGCAACCACGATCAGGTCAAAGCCTTGTGTTACAAGGCTCGTGCCCGCTCGTAAGTCGGTCAAAAACGCCTGGATCAGAGGATCGTTCCCACGTGTGCGTGGGAACGATCCTATATGGGCATCAGCCAATGCTGATAGCGGGCAGTGTCGGCAAGGTCACGGTCTGTTGCTTGCGTGGTGCGAGGATCTCAGCCTCACCGTCCACGACCAGTTCATCGCGCTGGTTGAATACCCGAGTGGCGATGCGCACGCGGAATTTCGGCATTTTTTCGAGGATTTCCAGGCGTACGGTCAGGGTGTCACCGATTTTTACCGGCTTCTGAAAGCTCATTTGCTGACCGATATAGATAGTCCCCGGCCCGGGCAGCTCGCAGGCGACAGCGGCGCTGATCAGCGCACCGCTGAACATACCGTGGGCGATGCGTTCCTTGAACATGCTCGCTGCCGCAAACTCGGGGTCCAGGTGCACCGGGTTGTGGTCCCCGGACATCGCCGCGAACAGCTGAATGTCGCGCTCCTCGACAGTCTTGCTGTAGCTGGCGGTCTGGCCGACTTCAAGGGCTTCGTACGGGGTATTGGTAACCTGGGTCATGTGTCTTGAATCCTGTGACGAGTTAAGTGTGATAACCAAACGTTATTCGGTTCGGGGTGGCCGGCGATGGCTCAGTGCCTCAGCCAGCCATTTGAGCAGGTCCGCGGTCACTTCATCGCGGTTGCTCTCGTTGAACAGTTCGTGCCGGGCTTGCGGGTAGATATTCAGTTGCATGCACTGGTTGCCGGCGCCGCGCAGTGCGTCGGCCAGAGCCTTGAGACGTTTGCCTTCGCTCACCGGATCACATTCACCACCGATCACCAGCAATGGCAGGCCCGGATCGATCTCCGCGAGATTGGACGCTTTGCTGATTTGCTGCAAGCCGCCGAGCAGGTCGATCCACAGCTGGTTGGTGCAACGGTAGCCGCACAGTGGGTCGTGGACGTACTTGTCGACTTCGTCCGGGTCGCGGCTGAGCCAGTCGAACCGGGTGCGATGAGGCTTGAAGGGCTTGTTGAATGAACCGAACGACAACCACTCGATCAATGCACTGCGACCGGTAGGCCCCTGGCGCCAGCGTTCGAAACGCGCGATCAGGCGCGCGACGCGATAGAGCGCAACTGGCTGGAAGTTCGAGCCACTGAGCACGGCAGCGTGCAGGCTGGCGCTGTGATGCAGCAGGTACGCCTGGGCGATGTAGCTGCCCATGCTGTGACCCAGCAGCACGATCGGCACGCCCGGATGGTGTTGGCCGATGTGTTGGTTAAGGCTGGCCAGGTCTCCGACCACTTTGAGCCAACCGTCCTTGTCCGCGAAATGCCCGAGCACGCCGTGTTCGGCGGTTTTGCCGTGGCCGCGCTGGTCCAGTGCATAGACGCCGTAACCCTCGGCACATAAAGCCTGCGCCAGCCGCGCATAACGACCGCTGTGTTCAGCCATGCCGTGGGACAGCAGAATCACCGCCTTCAGCGGGCCTTCAGGCAGCCACTGGTTGACGAACAGCCGACTGTGATCGCTCGCGGTCAACCAGAATGTATCGTGGATCATGGCGATTCCTTTGCACGGTTTTGTTTAGGCGCGGCGTCGTTGCATTGTATAGCTCATCAACCGCAGGGCGTGCGATGTGGGTGTCCCCCAGCAGCAAGATTCACGCTGTCAATGTAGCTGGTACGTATATTTGCCTGAATCACCATAGCTGCTAGTGTCCCAGAAGCCCCGCTTTTCAGCGTCACACAGAGGCGGCCCGGATTCGTTCAGGTAAAGAGGACAAGTACAATGCAACCTGATTTCTGGAATGACAAACGCCCGGCCGGCGTACCCAATGATATCGAACCGGGTGCCTACAAGTCGGTGATCGAGGTGTTCGAGCGTTCCTGCAAGAAATTCGCTGACCGTCCGGCCTTCAGCAACATGGGCGTGACGCTCACCTACGCCGAGCTTGAGCGCTACAGCGCGGCGTTCGCTGGCTACCTGCAAACACAGACCGACCTGTTGCCCGGTGATCGCATCGCGGTGCAGATGCCCAATGTCCTGCATTACCCGATTGCCGTGTTCGGCGCGTTACGTGCCGGGCTGATTGTGGTCAACACCAACCCGCTGTACACCGCGCGTGAGATGCGTCACCAGTTCAAGGACTCCGGTGCCCGGGCGCTGGTGTACCTGAACATGTTCGGGCAGAAGGTCCAGGAAGTACTGCCCGACACCGAGATTCAGTACCTGATCGAAGCGAAGATGGGCGACCTGATGCCGACCGCCAAGGGCTGGCTGATCAACACCGTGGTCGACAAGGTCAAGAAGATGGTCCCGACCTATGACCTGCCGCAGGCGATTTCCTTCAAGAGCGCGTTGCGCCTGGGCCGCGGTCAAGGCATCAAGCCGTTGAAGGTCAGCCTCGACGATGTCGCCGTGCTGCAATACACCGGCGGCACCACGGGTTTGGCCAAGGGCGCGATGCTGACCCACGGCAACCTGGTTGCCAACATGCAGCAGGCCCGGGCGTGCCTCGGCCAGTTCGGCAACGATGGCAAACCGCTGTTGCGCGAGGGGCAGGAAGTGATGATCGCGCCGCTGCCGCTGTACCACATCTATGCCTTCACGGCGAACTGCATGTGCATGATGGTGACCGGCAACCACAACGTGTTGATCACCAATCCGCGAGACATCGCCGGCTTCATCAAGGAACTGAAAAACTGGCGGTTCTCGGCGCTGCTGGGGCTCAACACGCTGTTCGTCGCCCTGATGGATCATCCGGACTTCAAGACTCTGGACTTTTCCAGCCTCAAACTCACCAACTCCGGCGGCACCGCACTGGTCAAGGCCACCGCCGAACGCTGGGAGCAGATGACCGGTTGCCGGATCACCGAAGGCTACGGCTTGACCGAAACCTCGCCAGTGGCCTGCACCAACCCGTATGGCGACAAGTCACGCATTGGCACGGTTGGCCTGCCAGTGCCGGGCACCACGTTAAAAGTCATCAATGATGACGGTGCCGAACAGCCCTTGGGCGAGCGGGGCGAGCTGTGCATCAAGGGCCCGCAGATCATGAAAGGCTACTGGCAGAAACCCGAGGCCACCGCCGAAGTGCTGGATGCCGACGGCTGGTTCAAATCCGGTGACATTGCGGTGATCGACCCGGACGGGTTCGTACGGATTGTCGATCGCAAGAAAGACATGATCATCGTCTCGGGTTTCAACGTGTACCCGAACGAGATCGAAGACGTGGTGATGGCGCACCCGAAAGTCGCCAACTGTGCGGTAATCGGTGTGCCCGACGAGCGTTCCGGGGAGGCGGTGAAGCTCTTCGTGGTGGCGCGTGAAGCGGGGGTCAGCCTTGAAGAGTTGAAGGCCTACTGCAAGGAAAACTTCACCGCCTACAAGGTGCCCAAGCATATCGTGCTGCGTGAGTCGCTGCCGATGACGCCGGTGGGCAAGATTCTGCGGCGGGAGCTGCGCGATATCGCTTGATACCTGAAGGCTACGCTTCGCGCATTCGCGGGCAAGCCCGCTCCCACAAGGTCCGTGTGACCCCCTGTGGGAGTGGGCTTGTCCGCGATGCTTTTAGGGGGCAAGGCCCATTCTACGGGGCTTTCATGGTGTTATAGTATTTTTGCTCTAAAATGACTGTTTGCTGTTCTTGAGTCATTAAAGTGACTGTAGGGGCTCTATTTGGCTCTAGTAGGGCCTTGGCAAAGCTGCTACTCTCGGCGCGCTTTGTGACTTCCCGGCCCAGGTAAAAGCCGGATTCACCAAAATAGACACCAATAAAAAACACACACCCAATAATAATCGCATCAAATGCGGTGACGAATTCGCGTTGCTGAGGAGTGGGCTTCCATGATCGAAGACTTTTGGAAGGATAAGTACCCAGCTGGAATTGCTGCCGAGATCAATCCAGACGAGTATCCGAATATTCAGGCAGTGTTAAAGCAATCCTGCCAACGCTTCGCCAACAAACCGGCCTTTAGCAACCTCGGCAAGACACTCACCTACGGTGAGCTGTACGAATTGTCCGGTGCTTTTGCCGCTTACCTGCAACAGCATACCGATTTGCAGCCGGGCGATCGAATTGCCGTACAACTGCCAAACCTGCTGCAATACCCGATCGCCGTGTTTGGTGCCATCCGCGCCGGCTTGATCGTGGTCAACACCAACCCGCTGTACACCGCGCGGGAAATGGAACACCAATTCAACGATTCCGGCGCCAAGGCGCTAGTGTGCCTGGCGAACATGGCGCACCTGGCCGAGGCCGTGATGCCCAAGACCGGCGTCAAGCACGTCATCGTCACCGAAGTGGCCGACCTGCTGCCACCGCTCAAGCGCTTGCTGATCAACAGCGTCATCAAGTACGTGAAGAAGATGGTCCCGGCTTATCACCTGCCCAAGGCCGTCACGTTCAATGAGGTGTTGAGCAAAGGCCACGGCCAGCCAGTGACCGAAGCCAACCCGGCCAGTAGCGACGTTGCCGTGCTGCAATACACCGGCGGCACCACCGGCGTGGCCAAGGGTGCAATGCTGACCCACCGCAACCTGGTGGCGAACATGATGCAGTGCCGGGCGCTGATGGGGTCCAACCTGAATGAAGGATGCGAAATCCTCATCACGCCGCTGCCGCTGTACCACATCTACGCCTTCACCTTTCATTGCATGGCGATGATGCTGATTGGCAACCACAACATCCTGATCAGCAACCCGCGCGACCTGCCGGCGATGGTCAAGGAACTGTCGAAGTGGAAGTTCAGCGGTTTTGTCGGCCTGAATACTTTGTTCGTGGCGCTGTGCAACAACGAAGCGTTCCGCAAGCTGGACTTTTCAGGCCTGAAAATCACCCTGTCCGGTGGCATGGCCCTGCAACTGGCCGCTGCCGAACGCTGGAAAGCCGTGACCGGTTGCGCCATCTGCGAAGGTTACGGCATGACCGAAACCAGCCCGGTGGCCACCGTCAATCCAAACCAGAACATCCAGATAGGCACGATCGGTATTCCGGTGCCGTCGACCCTGTGCAAAGTCATCGATGACGCCGGCGTTGAACAGCCGCTGGGCGAAATCGGCGAACTCTGCGTGAAAGGTCCGCAAGTGATGAAGGGCTACTGGCAGCGCCAGGAAGCCACCGACGAAATCCTCGACAGCGAAGGCTGGTTGAAGACCGGTGACATCGCGCTGATCCAGCCAGACGGCTACATGCGCATTGTCGATCGCAAGAAAGACATGATTCTGGTCTCCGGTTTCAACGTTTATCCAAACGAGCTCGAAGACGTACTGGCCACCTTGCCGGGCGTGCTGCAATGCGCTGCCATTGGTGTACCGGACGAGAAGTCGGGTGAGGCGATCAAGATTTTCATCGTCGCCAAACCGGGGGTAACCCTGACCAAAGAGCAAGTGATGACGCACATGCGTGCCAATGTAACCGGCTACAAAGTGCCGAAAGCCATCGAGTTCCGCGATGCGCTGCCGACCACCAACGTTGGCAAGATCCTGCGTCGCGAATTGCGCGATGAAGAGCTGAAGAAACTCGGCTTGAAGAAGGTCAGCGCCTAAAACAAAAAGCCCCGCAGATGCGGGGCTTTTTTTCAGATACCTGGATCGTTTTTTGTGGCGAGGGAGCTTGCTCCCGCTGGGGCGCGAAGCGGCCCTGAATTGGGCCTGCTACGCAGTCCAGCGGGAGCAAGCTCCCTCGCCACAGATACTTCTCAGGCTTCCAGACTTCCTTAAGTGAACAGCATTGCGCTCGTAACTGAGGGTGTGAGCATTTGTCCGGATTATTCTTGAAGGGCTTTCTCGACCTTGTCCGACGCCGACCAGATCCGGTAGCGCACTTCGACGTCTTTCGGCACGTAGACCACAATTGGCAGCTTGCTGTTGTAACGCAGCCGGAAACCCTCGCCGACGACCGGCACGAAGTCCTGTTTGCTCTTGCCGTCCGGGCAGGCCATCAAAGTGCTCATCGGGCCGATGACTTTTTCCAGTCGATAGAACGGATAACCCCAGCCTTCGAGGTTTTTTTCCTCCAGCGTGCCACCCAGACGCTGGTGATTGCAATCGACAGTCAGGGTTTTTCCGGCGAGGATTTCGACCAGGTAATTGTCTTCTCGGGTTTGCGGCGCGAGGTGAATCACCTGGCGGGTAAATCCGGTTTCAGCCTTGGGATAGGGAGCAACGTCTTCGAGTTTCGCAGCGCTGGTCAGAGTGGACAGACCGGACAGCAGCACCGCCGACGCGGTGAGAATAGATGAGCGCATGATGCCTCCTTGCTCTTGGTTGAGTCAGTGACCGCGAGCATTCTCACTGCGCTGGCCGTTCAATGCAAACCACGATGGCGAAGCTGGCAACGTGCGGGATGATGACTGGCAATCATGCATTTTGCGTGAGGCCATTCGGCAGTTCGTCGCAAATCGCTGATTTACCGACGGCCCGTCGTGCGAATTCCCGGGCATGACTTATGCTTCATTCCAGTGCGTGAAAAACACCCAGGAAAAACCGCGAGATAAGGATGGGCAAGACTGACAGCGGTTAACCCGACGATTGATCGATGGTCCTATAAAAAGGGAGGGTTGTAATGTTTCTTTCTGCCTTGGAACTTCGCAATATCATTGAACACAGCTTTCTGCCTAAACGTTGCCAATGCACCTTGTCACCGGACCTGTCGATGACCGTCAAGGTCTACGACAACCACCAGACGGACCAACTGGATCTGGTGGTGACCGGCATCGACGCGAACGCTCTTAACGGCTGTCGTGAAATCAACGATCTGATCGCTGAATTACGCCACGACCTGGAGGATCACACCCCCGGCAGCCATGTGCTCGCGTCAAAGGTCCGTGCGCATTAATCCACGGTTTCTGCGAACTCGACGGAAACACGGCGGGTCTGGAGAAATGCCAGGCCCAGCGCAATTTCCACCGCCACCGCCAGCAAGATGCCTGGGCCGGCGTGGCCGTTGAGCCATTCACCGACACCCAGTGTGGCCAGCCCGAAAACCCCCACCACGAGACCGCTGCTCAGCGCGCTACGCGAAACGGACGGCGGTGCATTGCGAGCCTGATAAAACATCACGCCCAGCGCCACAAACAACATCGCACTGCGTCTGGCCACCAATCCTGTCGCATCCGAGTACCCGATACTCCAAATCGACAGCATCACCTCGGGTATAAAGCCCCAGACCAGCGCCAGCGCAAAACTCAGACCGGCGGTAAACATCGACAGTGTGCGAAACGAAAACTGCATGGCGAATCCTTGCGGCAGTAAGGGCGAGGCCAAAGCATAACCTTTGGCCTCGCCCATCGCCAAATGCCTGCCGCTGCGCAGCGACATGACTCAGTTCTGATAGCTACAGGCCTCCGACAGCTTGAGGTAGCTGATGTCCTCCTGTTTACCCACGTTGTCGATGAATTTCATCTCCGCCGTCACCACCTTGCAGTCTTGCGTTGTGGGCTCGGTCATCGAAACCACTTTCTTGACGTGCAGCGACATTCCGTAGTGATACGGCACAGGCTGGGAAGGTGCGGAGTCGGCCAGCGCCAGCCCGGTAAACCCGGTGCAGGCGAGGGCAGAGGCCACCAGAAAAATACGCATGTTCATGAGAAATCTCCGGTGCAGACGTGAAGTCAGCGCGACACCTGACGATGTCGGCCCTGCCGCGCAGGGCGTCAGAAGATTCTGCGCGAACGCGGTCCATTTAATTTTAGACCGCAGGATTAACCGGGGGTTAAGCTCGGTGGGAGTCTGGGAGTCTGGGAGTCGCTTTTTCATGCGTCCCGCGTTTCCCCTCAGCACTCCGTGCCCGGTTCTGGGCTTCGGCGCTTTGCTTCGGACCAATTACAAGAAGTTCGCCCGGGATGTGGATGAGACCCGGTTGATTGTGAGTTCCAACTTTTCGATTCTGTAGCGCCTGACAGAATGCCATCGCGAGCAGGCTCGCTCCCACATTGGATCATTGTGTGATGCAAATTCTGCATACGGCTCAGGTCCCCTGTGGGAGCGAGCCTGCTCGCGAAGAGGCCCTCACATTCAATGCATTTCCAACTGATGCCGATAAGGCAAATCCGGCCCGGTCTTGCTGCACGTCAGGGCCGCTGCGCTGATGGCGAACCTGAGCATCGTGTCGACCTGTTCGCGGCTCAAACGTTGCAAGCCGTCGACCGAATCGAGCTGTTGCTCGGTCAGCCAGGTGATCAGCGCGGCCTGGAAGGTATCGCCGGCACCGACGGTGTCGGCAATGACCACCTCACTTGCCGGCGCGGACCAACTGCCATGACGACGGCTGAACACTGTTGCACCCTGGCCGCCACGGGTCAGGAACACCAATTGGCAGCGATGTTCCAGCCAGCTATCGATCACGCTCTGCGGCTCGCGGCCCGGATACAGCAGGCTCAAGTCTTCGTCGCTGACCTTGATCAGGTCGGCGTATTTCATCAACTCGGCAATCCGCGAGCGCCACAATTCGATGTCTGGCTCGGGATTGAGTCGCACATTCGGGTCGAGGCTGATCAGGCGTTTGCCGCTTTCCCGGCGTACCAGTGCCAGCAGTGTGTCGGCAATCGGTTGCACCACCAGCGAGAACGAGCCGATATGCAGACCGCGCACCTCATCACTCAACTCCGGCAGATGGGCAAGCGTGAGCTGGCGATCAGCGCAGCCTTCACCGCGAAAGCTGTAATGTGGCGAGCCGTTGGCCCCGACCGCGACCATCGCCAGGGTGGTCGGTGCGTTGAAGTCCAGCAAATAATCCGCACGTACTCCTTCGTCCGCCAGCACCTGCTGCAAGCGACGGCCGAGGTAGTCGGTGGACACCCCGGCGAACAGCGCCGAGTCCACCCCCAATCGGCGCAAGCCGACCGCCACGTTGAACGGTGATCCGCCGGCAATTGCCTTGTAGTTCACGGTCGAGGCCTGACCGCTCACCGCGTTTTCGCTGAAGAAATCGAACAGTGCTTCTCCACACACCAGATACATAGTTGTTCACTCTTTAAAGGGTTGCGACCTGTTGGCGATAACGCTCATAGGCCTGTTGGTAGGCCGCTACATTCGCCGCGACGGGTTGGGTTTCGCTGGCGGGGTCGAGGCTGACACAGCGCTCGCACAACGCCAACAGACTTTGTTGGGTGCCGGTCCCGGATTCGCACCACGCGGCCTGAATCGCTGCACCGAGGGCTGCCGCCTCGCTGTGTTCGGTGCACACCACCGGGGTGTCCATGATGTCCGCGACTATCTGCCGCCACACCGGGCTTTTCGAGCCGCCACCGGTGAGGCGAATGCTGCGGCTCTGCAATCCGTTGTGGCGCAGCAGGTCCAGGCCATAACGCAAACCGAAGGTAGTGCCTTCAACCACTGCGCGGCAAAGGTTGGCCTGGGTCAGGTTGGTCATGTTCAGCCCCAGCAGGCTGCCCGTGGCGTGGGGCAGGGCGGGGACGCGCTCGCCGTTGAGGAACGGCAGCATGCTCACGCCTTCGGCACCAATCGGGGCCTGTTCGACTCGCGCATTGAACTGTGAGAGGTCGAGATCGAACAGCTCACGCATCGCACTGGTCGCGTTGGTCAGGTTCATCGTGCAGATCAACGGCAGCCAGCCGCCGCTGGAGGAACAGAACGTCGCGACTGACGCGTCCGGGCTGACGTTGGGCTGCTCGGCGTAGGCATACACGGTGCCCGAAGAGCCCAGGCTCATGGTGATTGCACCCGGCTGGATATTGCCGGTGCCGAGGGCGCCCATCATGTTGTCGCCGCCACCGCTGGCGACCAGCGCCTTTGGGTTGATGCCCAACCGTTCGGCGATGTTCGGCAAAATCGTGCCGACCGCCTGATGCGCCTCCAGCAGTTCGGGCAGTGCCGCTTGCAAGCGGCCACTGGGATCGATGTCGCCTAGTAGCTCTAGGTCCCATTGGCGGCTTCGCACATTGAAGTAGCCGGTACCCGAAGCATCGCCGAACTCGCTGCAGCAGCGCCCGGTCAGCCAATAGTTGAGGTAGTCGTGGGGCAACAGAATGTGAGCGATGCGCGCGAAAATGTGCGGATGCTGCTCTTGGGTCCACAACAGTTTGGACACGGTATAACCCGGTGCGATGACCACGCCGAGACGTTCCAGTGAGCCGCTTTCACCGCCCAGATGCGCCAGCAATCGCTGGTTTTCTGCGGTGGTTTCGGTGTCGCACCAGAGCTTGGCCGGGCGCAGGACCTGGCCTTGTTCATCGAGCAGGACCAGGCCGTGTTGCTGGCCTGAGACGCCGATGCCGAGAATGTCCTGGCCGCTGATGTTGGCGGCGAGCAAGGCCTGGCGAGTGGCGAGGGTCAAGGCTTCAAGCCATTGGGCGGGGTCTTGTTCGCGGCGGCCATTGGCGTCGCTGATCAGGCTGTGGGCGGCGGCGCCCTGACCGAGGACTTTACCGCTGCGCGAATCGAGGATCAGCGCTTTGGTGCCTTGGGTGCCGCAGTCGATGCCTAGGAAGAATGCTGGGTTTGTCATTGCGTAGTTTTTCTCGGGTCGTTCCATGAAATCTGCGTTTGGTTCAAGAGCCACCCCTCACCCCAACCCTCTCCCTAGGGGGGAGAGGGGAAAGGGAGCTGATCTCCATAGTTTTCAGAACCTGAGTTCGGCTCGATGTTTCAGGTCGCAGTAGTTGTCATAATCAACTCGGTCAGTCCCCTCGCCCCTTGGGGAGAGGGTTAGGGTGAGGGGGGCTCTCAATGACCCTCAACCGAAATCGTTCAACACCCGCTCCAACGTTCGCGTCACGCCATGCTCACGCAAGCTGTTGCAGCACCACTCGAACGCTGCAACGAACTCGGGAGAATGGGGGATCGCCGTGCCAAAGATCTCCTCAACCTCCAGCAACCGCTGAGTGATCAATGCATCATCGGCCACCAGTGCCTGACAGAACTCCGCCCGCGGGTCGGGAATCGAGTAGGTATCGCCATTCTCATCCACGCCCTTCAAGTAAATCGCCCACGCGGCCACCACCAACGCCGCACGTCGGGTCTCGCGGCCATCGGCAATCAAGCGGTTGATGGTCGGTACGGTGAATTTCGGAAACTTCGACGAGCCGTCGGAGCATACCCGCGCCAGTTGATCGGCAATCGCCTGATTGGAGAATCGTTCGACCAGGGTGTTCTTGTACTGCGTCAGGTCAATGCCCGGCACCGGCGCCAATTGCGGCGTTACGTCCAGGTCCATGTAGGCGCGCATGTAACGCACGAACAGCGGATCGTTCATGGTTTCGTGGACGAAGCGATAGCCCTTGAGAAAGCCCAGGTAAGTCAGGGCCAGATGGCTGCCGTTGAGCAGTTTGATTTTCATCTCTTCGTAAGGCGTGACGTCGTCGGTGAACTGCACACCGACTTTTTCCCAGGCTGGACGACCGTTGACGAAGTTGTCTTCCAGCACCCATTGCACGAAGGGTTCGCAGACCACTGGCCATAGATCGTCGATGCCGTGTTCGTCGTGCAGGTGCAAGCGGTGAGCCGAGCTGGTCATTGGGGTGATGCGGTCGACCATGGCGTTGGGGAAACTGACGTTTGTGGCGATCCAGTCCCGCAGATCGGCATCGCGCAGGGCGGCGAAGGCCAGCAGCGCCTTACGGGTGACCGCGCCGTTGTGTGGCAGGTTATCGCAGGACATCAAGGTGAACGCTGGAATACCGGCGGCGCGGCGTTTGGCCAGGGCCGCACAGAGGAAGCCGAACACGGTTTTCGGTGAGTTCGGATGCGCCAGGTCATGCTGGATCTGTGGCAACTGGGCCATGAACTCACCCGTGCTGTCGTCAATGCAATAACCGCCCTCGGTGATGGTCAGCGAGACGATGCGAATGTCCGGGCTGGCGAGTTTATCGATCAGCGCCTGGGTACTGTCTTCGGCCAGCAGCATGTCGCTGATGGCACCGATGACCCGTACTTCGGTGTCGCCGCTGTCGCCCAGCTCAAACAGCGTGAACAGGTAATCCTGGCTGGCCAGGTCATCCCGGGCGCGGCGATCTTCGGCACGCAGGCCGATGCCGCAGATGCTCCAGTCCAGGCCTTCTCCAGTGTTCATCAAGGCATCGGTGTAATAGGCCTGATGGGCGCGATGGAAACCGCCGACGCCGATGTGTGCGATACCTTGGCGAGTCGCACTCAGGGTGTAGGCGGGCAGAGCCACTTCAGCTGCCAGACGGGTAAGGTTGGGCTTGTTCAGTTTCATGTCGGGTCTCGGCAATCAGGCAGCGGCGCGCAGCGGTCTGGCCACCGCCACCCCGTTGGCATCGAATAAGTGGCAGTGTTCGGCGTCCAGGTGCAGGCTCAGTTGTTCGCCATAACGACTCGCCAGATCGCCGCGAATGCGCATGGTCAGCGCTTCACCGGAGGCGGTCAGAACGTGGCAGAAGGTGTCGCTGCCCAGGCGTTCGCTGACGTCGGCGGTGACTTGCAAGGTGCAGTCGCCGGGTAACGCGAGGTTCAGGTGTTCCGGACGAATACCCAGCGTCACCGCGCCGCCAATGCTCAGGTTGGCACCGCTCAGCGGCAATGTGATGCGAGTGCCGGCGTCCAGTAGCACTTCGCAGTTCTGGCGTTCGACACGGGTGACCTTGCCCTTGAGAAAGCCCATTTTCGGGGTGCCGAGAAAGCCTGCGACAAACAGGTTGGCCGGCTGGTGATAGAGCTCCAGCGGCGAGCCGACCTGTTCGATCCGACCACCGTTGAGCACGACGACTTTGTCAGCCAGGGTCATGGCTTCGACCTGGTCGTGGGTCACGTAGATCATCGTTGCCTGCAGTTCTTTATGCAGCCGCGCCAACTCCAGGCGCATCTGTACCCGCAAGGCCGCGTCGAGGTTGGACAGTGGTTCATCGAACAGGAAGATTTTCGGATTGCGCACAATCGCCCGGCCAATCGCCACGCGCTGACGCTGGCCACCGGAGAGCTGTTTCGGCTTGCGTTCGAGCATCGGCCCGAGTTCGAGAATCCGTGCCGCTTCGTTGACCTTTTTCTCCACCTCGGCCTTGTTCACTCCGGCCAGGTCGAGGGCGAAGGACATGTTCTTGCGCACGCTCATGTGCGGGTAGAGGGCATAGGTCTGGAACACCATCGCCAAGTCGCGCTTGGCCGGGCTGACTTCGGTGATGTCGCGTCCGTCCAGTTCGATGGTGCCGGCAGTGACTTCTTCAAGCCCGGCGATCAGCCGCAGCAGGGTCGATTTGCCGCAGCCGGACGGGCCGACGAAGACCACGAACTCGCGGTCGTTCACTTCAAGGTCGATGCCTTTGATGATGGAAAAGCCTTCGAAACCTTTTTGCAGATTTTTGATTTTCAGGTGGGCCATGACGGGCCTCCACTTTTAATGATTCGAAAGGGGCGTTATTTCACGGCGCCGAAGGACAGGCCGCGGACCAGTTGTTTCTGGCTGATCCAGCCGAAGATCAGGATCGGTGCGCAGGCCAGCGTCGAGACCGCCGACAACTTGGCCCAGAACAACCCTTCGGGACTGGAGTACGAGGCGATCAATGCAGTCAATGGCGCGGCTTTGGAGGAGGTGAGGTTCAGTGACCAGAACGCCTCGTTCCAGCACAGGATCAGCGACAGCAACACGGTCGATGCCAGGCCGCCCTTGGCAATCGGCAGCAGCACCCGGACCATTTCCTGCCACAGCGTGGCGCCATCCAGGCGGGCGGCTTCGAGGATGTCCTTGGGAATGTCCTTGAAGTAGGTGTAAATCATCCAGACCACAATCGGCAGGTTGATCAACGTGTAGATGATGATCAGCGCGATCCGCGTATCGAGCAGGCCGAAACTCTTGGCCAGCAGGTAGATCGGCATCAGCACGCCCACCGGCGGCAGCATCTTGGTCGAGAGCATCCACAACAGCGTGCCTTTGGTGCGCTGGGTTTCGTAGAACGCCATCGAGTACGCCGCCGGCACCGCGATCAGCAGGCACAGGGCGGTGGCGCTGAACGAAATCACCACCGAGTTCCAGGCGAAGCTGAAGTAGCCGCTGCGCTCCTCGATGTGCAGGTAGTTTTCCAGCGTCGGTGTGAAGATGAACTGCGGCGGTGTGGCGAACGCATCGATTTCGGTTTTGAAACTGGTCAGCACCATCCAGAAGATCGGGAAGAAAATCAGGATCGCGATGGCCCAGGCCAGGGTGCCGAGCAGCAGGCTTTGCAAACGACGGGATTGTTGAAGAGTCATGGCAGGCCTCAGGCTTTGTCAGTCAGGTTTTTGCCGAGCATCCGCACCAGGATGATCGCTGCGATGTTGGCAATCACCACCGCAATCAAGCCACCGGCCGAGGCCATGCCGACGTCGAACTGCACCAGCGCCTGGTTGTAGATCAGGTAGGCGAGGTTGGTCGAGGCGTAGCCGGGGCCACCGTTGGTGGTGGTGAAGATTTCGGCGAACACCGAGAGCAGGAAGATGGTTTCGATCATCACCACCACCGCAATCGGTCGCGCCAGGTGCGGCAGGGTCAGGTGCCAGAAGATCGCGATGGGGCCGGCGCCATCCAGGCGTGCCGCTTCTTTCTGTTCCTGGTCGAGGGATTGCATGGCGGTCATCAGGATCAGGATCGCGAAGGGCAGCCATTGCCACGAGACAATGATGATGATCGACAGCAACGGATAGTGCGCGAGCCAGTCCACCGGTTGCGCGCCGAAGAGCTTCCACACGGCCGCGAGAATCCCCGAGACCGGATGGAAAATCAGGTTCTTCCAGATCAGCGCGCCGACGGTGGGCATGATGAAGAACGGCGAGATCAACATTACTCGCACGATGCCGCGGCCAAGAAACTCACTGGCCTCCAGCAAGGCGCTGATCAATACGCCGAACACCACGCTGATCAACAGCACACTGCCGACCAGCAACAAGGTGTTGGTGGCGCCCGGCAGGAAGCCCGAGTCGGTCAGGAAGTAGCTGAAGTTCTCCAGCCCGACGAACGCGTTGTCGCCGGGGTACAGCAGGTTGTAGCGGATCAGCGAAAAGTACAGGGTCATGCCCAGCGGCACGATCATCCACAGCAGCAACAGGGCCACCGAAGGGCTGACCAGAAACCAGCCCGGGTTGGCCAGCCGGCTTTTACGCAGCGGCGCCGGAATGTCCATTTGTGCTTTGAGAGTCGAGGTATTCATGGCGATCACAACCGATTGAGAACAGGTAAATGAAAATCCAGTGTGGGAGCGAGCTTGCTCCGGGCGGCGATCCGACGATGGCGATTGATCAGCCGACATCGATGTTGAATGTCATGGCCTCATCGCGAGCAGGCTCGCTCCCACAGGGGTTTCCGGGTTACTTGGGATAACCGGCGCGCTTCATTTCACGTTCGGTGGTTTGCTGGGCCGCCGCCAGGGCCTGGTCGACGGTGGTCTGGCCGATCAGCGCGGCGGAGAACAGCTTGCCGACCTGGGTGCCAACGGCCTGGAACTCGGGAATGGTCACCAATTGGATGCCGATGTAGGGTACTGGCTTGAGGGTCGGTTTGCCCGGATCGGCAACCTTCAGTGATTCCAGCGTGACCTTGGCGAATGGCGCGGCGTTCATGTAGGCCGCGCTGTAGGTCGAAGCGCGAGTGCCAGGCGGCACGTTGGCGATACCGTCCTTCTCGGCCACCAGCGCGCCGTACTCTTTGGAGGTGGCCCAGGCACTGAAGGTTTTTGCCGCGTCCTTGGCTTTGGAGCTGGTGGGGATCGCCAGTGCCCAGGAGTACAACCAGGCCGAGCCTTTGTCGGTCACTTGATGGGGCGCGTAGGTGAAGCCGACGTGGTCGCTGACTTTGCTTTGGGTTTTGTCGGTGACGAACGAACCGGCAACGCTGGCGTCGACCCAGATCGCGCATTTGCCACTGTTGAACAGCGCGAGGTTCTCATTGAAACCGTTGCTGGAAGCACCCGGCGGGCCGGACTTTTTCATGGTGTCGGCGTAGAAGCTCAGTGCGTTCTTCCACTCGGGACCGCTGAATTCCGGCTGCCACTTCTCATCGAACCAGCGTGCGCCGTAGGCGTTGGCGATGGTGGTGATCAGCGCCATATTCTCGCCCCAGCCGGCCTTGCCGCGCAGGCAGATACCGTACTGTTCCTGGTCGGGTTTGTTGAGTTTGCCAGCGAATTCGCCGATCTGCTCCCAGGTTGGATGCTCGGGCATGGCCAGGCCTGCATCCTTGAACAGGTCGGTGCGGTAATAGGTCATGGAGCTTTCGGCATAGAACGGCAGGGCGTACAGCGTGCCCTTGACCGACAGGCCTTCACGCACGGAAGGGAATACGTCGTCGAGCGCGTAACTGGCAGGGAGGTCCTTCATCGGTTCCAGCCAGCCCTTGGCGCCCCACAGTGCAGCTTCGTACATGCCGATGGTCAACACATCGAACTGGCCGCCCTGGGTGGCGATGTCGGTGGTCAGGCGCTGACGCAGGACGTTTTCTTCCAGTACCACCCAATTGAGCTTGATCTCCGGGTGCTCGGCCTCGAAGGTTTTCGAGAGCTTTTGCATGCGGATCATGTCGCTGTTGTTGACGGTGGCAATGGTCAGGGTTTGTGCGCCAAGGCTGACGCTGCTGAGGGTCATGCAGGTGCAGGCAAGCAGAGCTTTTACAGTGGGTTTCATCGCGCACTCCTCTTCTGAGCCCTGGGGGCAGCAGAAGGACAGTTATTGTTTTTGTGTCTTCCGGAGGTAGGAAGAATCTGAGGCTGATTACAGCCCTCAACACACGCGATGACAAATCATTGGTAGCACTTGCACTGATACTATTTTGCACATAGAAAGATCGCAGGCTACGCCAGCTCTTTGTTGGAGTTGGCGCAGCCTGCGATCTTCAATGTCGTCTTACCACAGTTTGACGCTGTAACTGAGGACCAAGCGGTTTTCGTTGGTGTCGCGTTGGTAGTTGCTTTTGCTCATACCGTTGCGCCAGCGGGCGCTGACGTTCTTCAGCGGGCCGCTCTGGATGGTGTAGCCCAGGTCGATGTCACGCTCCCATTCCCGGCCTTCGCCGACAAATTTTTTGATCTGCGCCTGATCGCCCTTGGCGTAGCGCGTGGAGAACAGCAGCCCTGGAATGCCCACCGCAGCGAAGTCAAAATCGTAGCGGGCGTGCCAGGCGCGTTCCCTGGTTTGCGAGAAGTTGCTCAGTTGGTACTCGGTGAACAGGTAGGTGTTGCTGCCGTCGACATACGCAAACGGTGTTTCACCGTACTGCTGCTGGAAGCCACCACCGATGGAGTGTCCGGCAATCGCATACATGAAGCGCGTGCTCAACGCGCGGTTGTCGACGGTGCCGGCCAGGCCTGCACCGGCGGCGTCGGCGCTGAAATAGCGGATATCGCTTTTCAGGGTGCCGCCGCCCAGCGCCAGGCTGTGCTTGAGACCGACATAGTGCTGCTGATAAATGTCCTCGAGCTGCGCGTAGTAATAGCTACCCGTCAGCGTTGGGTTGAACCGGTAATCAGCGCCGCCGAAACGGAATTCATCGCTTTTTGCCGAGCTCTTGTAAGCGCCGTTCTGGCTGGTCAGCCCCATCTTTTCGTAGTTGGTCGATTCCCGCTGTTTGACCTGATCGATCTGCCCGCCGCGTAAGGTCAGGCCCTTGATGTCGCTGGAGCTGAGCAGGACGCCTTCGAAGGTCTGCGGCAGCACCCGGCTGGTGTTCGGTTGCAGCAGTGGCAGGTCAGGCAGCAGATGGCCGACACGCAGCTCGCTCTTGGCAACGCGGGCCTTGGCGGTCAGGCCTACCTTGGAATAGCTGTCGTGGGCACGTCTGGCGTAGCTCGGCTTGCCCGGTTCGGCTGTGCTTTCTCGGGACAACAAACCGCTGCCGGAGCGATCCGGGCTGGAGTCGAGCTTCAGCCCGAGCATGCCGAGTGCGTCCAGGCCAAAACCGACCGTGCCTTCGGTGTAGCCCGATTGCAGGTTCAGCAGAAACCCCTGGGCCCATTCATCGCGCTTGGACTGACCATCGCCTTCACGGTAGTCGCGGTTGAAGTAGTAGTTTTTCAGGTCCAGCGTGGCCTTGCTGTCCTTGAGGAATTCCGCTTCGGCGGCCATCGGCAGCAGGCTGGTGCCGCCGATCAAGGTCAAGTGCTGCATGAGTCGTGCGTTCATGGTGTTGGCTCCTGTGAGGGCTTGTTGTTGTTTTTTTGGGCATGGCTTCGCCATGGGCGCATTCAGTGGTGTCTGAAAGCGCCCTGGGTGAAGTCAGTAATGACTAAGGTGTGGGCTGCAGGTTTTCGGGTTTTGGTCGCAGCCGGTAGCCGCCGCTTGCCAGTTGTTCCAATGGACTGGCGGCTGCCAGCAATTGGCGGGTGTAGGGGTGCAAGGGATTATCGAAGACCGCTTCGCGGCTGCCGATTTCCACGATATGGCCCTGGTGCATGACCGCCACCCGATGGGCGATGCGTTCGACGGCCGCCAGGTCATGGGAAATGAACAGGCAGGCAAAGCCGTACTGCGCCTGCAAGCGCTCGAACAGTTCAAGGATTTGCTTCTGGATGGTCATGTCCAGCGCCGAAATCGGTTCGTCGGCGATCACCAGTTGCGGGTGTCGTACCAGCGCTCGGCCGATGGCCACTCGCTGGCGTTGACCGCCCGACAGTTGATGGGGAAAGCGCTCCATGAACGCTTCCGACAAGCCGATATCCACCAGTGTGGTGGCGACACGCTGACGTTTTTGCTCTTCGCTCAGCTCCGGGAGGTGGCGCAACGGTTCGGCGAGGGTTTCGCCAATGCGCATTCGCGGATCGAGGGACGAGTACGGGTCTTGAAAGATCATCTGGCATTGCAGCCGATGATCGCGCTGGCCGGCCTTGAGGATATCGATGCCCTTGAAGCGAATCTCACCGGAACAGGGTTTGACCAGTCCCACCAGCGCGCGGCCCAGTGTGGTTTTACCCGAACCACTGCCGCCGACCAATGCCAGGGTTTCACCCGCAGCGATGCACAGGTTGGCGCTGTGCACGGCGCGCTTGGGCTGCGCTTGACCCCAGAACCGCGCCTGACCCGGATGCTCGATGCTGACGCCAGTGATTTCCACCAGCGGTTTGTCGGTCGCGGGCAACGCGGCCAGCTCGCCGCGCTTGGGCAGTGCTTCGAGTAATTGGCGGGTGTAGGCGTGTTGCGGGGCCAGCAGAATGTGATTGATTGAACCTTGCTCCACGGCCTGACCGTGGCGCATGACCACCACCTTGTGGGCGTAACGCGCCACCAGCGACAGGTCGTGGCTGATGAACAGTATCGCCGTGCCTTGCTCGCGGGTCAGCTCCAGCATCAGCTCGATCACGTCCAGTTGCGCCAGGCAGTCGAGGGCGGTGGTGGGTTCGTCGGCAATCAGCAACGCCGGGCGCAGCAGCATCACCGAAGCGAGCATGATCCGCTGGCGCATACCGCCCGAGAACTCATGGGGATAGGCGCTCAGGCAGCGCTCGGGGTCGGTGATGCCGATGCGCGTCAGCATGTCCACGCAGCGTTGGCGAATCTGCGCCTTGTCCAGGTCGGTGTGCAGGCGCAGACCTTCGGCCATTTGCTCGCCAATGCGGATGGCCGGGTTGAGCGAAACCATCGGTTCCTGGAACACCATGCCGATTCGCGCGCCGCGGATGCCACGCAATTGCGCACAGCTCAACTGATTGAGGTCCTGGCCTTCGAAGCGAATCGCACCGCCACAGACTTCCATCGGCAGTGGCAGCAGGCCAATCGCTGCGCGTGCGGCCATGGTCTTGCCGCTCCCGGATTCGCCCACCAGCGCGACAATCTCGCCGGGCGCGACTGTGAAACTCAGGTCATTGACCGCCAATGGGCCTTCGGCGCCGGCGCGGATCAGCAGGTGGTCGACTTCAAGCAACGGTTTTTGACTGGGCATGATCAACGGCTCATTCGGGGGTCGAGGCGGTCGCGCAAGGCGTCGCCGAACAGGTTGATGGCGACCAGCGCCAGGGCAATGAACAACCCCGGGAACAGGCCGAGCCAGGTGGCGTTGGCAATGTACGGGCGGCTGGCAGCGAGCATGTTGCCCCAGGTCGCCGCGGGTGGCGGAACACCCAGACCGAGGAAGCTCAAGGCGCTTTCCGACAGCAGCGTCCAGCCGAACATGCTGGTGGCGAGCACGCACAATGGCGCGACACAATTGGGGGCGATGTGCCGATACAGTGTGTAGAACTCGCTGTTGCCGATGACCCGTGAGGCTTCAATGAACTCTCGCTCACGCAGCGACAGCACGCTGCCACGCACCACCCGAACCACCGACGGCGTGTAGGCGATGCTCAAGGCCAGAACGATGCCGTACTGGCTGGCCCCGATGATCGCCATCAAGCCCAACGCCATCAGGATGCCGGGGAACGCCAGCAATGCATCGTTGATCATCATCAGCAGGCGATCGGTCCAGCCCCGCAGGTAACCGGCGAGCATGCCGATCACACTGCCGAAAAACAGCGCCAGGCACACCGTCAGCAAGCTGATCCACAAACTGGTGCGCGCACCGATGATCAGGCGGCTGAGCACGTCACGGCCAAACTCGTCGGTGCCTAGCCAATGCAGCGCCGAGGGGGCCTTGAGGCGCGACAGCAGATCGATTTTCAGCGGGTCGTAAGGTGTCCAGAACACACCGACCAGCGCCATGCTGATCAACAACACCAGCAACGTGCCGCCGATCAAGGCGTTTGCCGGTGGCCAGCGCAGCGGGCGACGCGCGGGCGTAGCGTTCACGGAAAGCAGGGAGACGGTCATAATTTCACCCTTGGGTCGAAGAGTGGATAGAGCAGGTCGACCAGCAGGTTGACCGCCACGTAGATGAAAGTGATCAGCAGCAGGCAGCCTTGCAGCACGGGGTAGTCGCGAGCGTAGATGGCGTCGACCATCAAGCGACCGATGCCAGGCAGGGTGAACACCGTTTCCAGTACCGCGATGCCGCCCAGCAAATTGCCGAGGATCAGGCCGATCAAGGTCCAGGTTGGCGCAAAGGCATTCGGCAGTGCGTGGCGCCACAGCACCGCGCGTTCCGACAAGCCCTTGGCTCTGGCGTGGGCGATGTATTCCAGCCGCAGCACCTCGATGGTGCTGGCCCGGGCCATCCGGGTTATGGCGCCCAATTCCACCAGCGTCAGGGTGACAATCGGCAGCACCAGATAGGTCACGGCTTCAGCGGGGTTCTGGGCGAACGGCACATAACCCACCACGGGCAGCCAGTTGAGCTTGATCCCGAACGCGTAGAGCAACAGCAAACCGAGCCAGAAACTGGGAATCGACAGCAACAGGGTTGCGCCGGTGACCAGCCCGAGGTCCAGCGCGCTGTCCTGTTTCCAGGCCGCGAACAGGCCTGCTGGAACGGCAATCAACGCCGCCAGCAGCACCGCCACCAGCACGATGCTGGCGCTGACCGAGAAACGGTCGAGGATCAGTTCGAGCACCGGTTGTTTGCTGGTGATCGACACGCCGAGGTCGCCACTGAGCACCGACTGCAACCAATACGCGAACTGCACGCCGATCGAGTGATCCAGCCCCAATGCCGCGCGGGTGCTGGCCAGGCTTTGCGGGTCGGCCATATCGCCGAGCATCAGCAGCGCCGGGTCGCCGGGGATGAAGCGGATCAGCGCGAACACCACCACGGAGATCAGCAACAGGGTCGGCACCGACAGTGCCAGGCGTTGAGCGATAAATCGCAACATGATCGATCTCCTAGTCGGCCAGTTTCACGCCCCACAGGCGCGGTTTGGCGATGGGCCAGGAGCGGTAACCTTCGACCCGATCCTGAAAGGCACCGACGGTGCTACCGTTGTACATCACCACCATCGGTACATCGGCAAGCATCTGTTGGTGCAACTGATCGAACAGGGCCTGACGTTTGACCGGTACGATTTCGCGCATGGACTCAAGCATCCAGCCCTGCGCCAGGGGGTTGTCCCAGACCTTGCGGGGTTGCTGGTTCTTGTCGCCCATCACCGACTCGAAGTTCAGCGCCGCGTCGAAGCGCGCCGAATAGGAGAACGCCATGATCTGGTACGCACCGCTCTGGTAGCGCTCCAGTTGCGTGCCCCATTCGAGGGTTTCGATATCGATGTTCAACCCGGCTGCCTGGGCCATGGCCTGGCTCAGTACGGCCATGTCGAACACGCTCTGGTAGCGTTTATTGGTGATGATTTTCAGCGGCTGACCGTTGTAACCGGCTTCCTTGAGCAGGCGCTTGGCCTCTTCGATGTTGGCTTTGTAGCCCTGTTTCTGAACGGTTTTGTGGTACGGGCTGGTGTCTGGCACCACCGAGTTGTTGGCGTGGGACGTGCCTTCGGTGAGTGCCTGGACCATTTGTTCGCTGTCCAGCGACAGTGCGATGGCACGCCGAATGCGCACGTCCTTGAGCAGTGGGTCGCGGGTCTGGAACAGCAGGGCGTTGAGCGACATGTTGGCGCTGCTGGAGGTCTTGATGCCTGGCAAGGCGCCGAGTTCGTGGGCGTCCATCACCGTGACATCCGGCAGCACATCGACGCCTTTGGATTGCAACGCGGCTTTGGCTGAAGCGGCATCAGGGATGACCATGAAGCGCAGGTTTTCGATAAACGCCTGCTTGTTGCCGGTGTAGCCGTCGGTAGCCGTCTCCGGACGGGCGCTGTAGTCGGTAAAGCGTTGCAGGTCGACGTATTGCCCCGGTTTCCATTCGACGAGCTTGAACGGCCCGGTACCGATTGGTGCTTGCCACTTGCCGTTCGCATCGACAGAGGAAGGGTGCAGGATGCCGGTGCCGCCGCAATCGGAGCGGGCCATTTGTGCGAGGAACAAGCCATTGGGTTTGTCCAGGGTGAAGACCACGGTCAACGGATCCGGTGCGCTGATGTCGGCGACTTTCGCCACCCCGCGGCCATCGAAGTCTGCAAGACAGCGCCATTGGGTTTGTGGGTCGAGATAACGTTTCCAGGTCCACAGCACGTCGGCGGACGTGAGGGCGGCACCGTTATGAAACTTCACGCCGTCACGCAGGGTGAAGCGGTACTCCAGGCCTTCGGCCGACACCTCGACCTTGCTGGCCAGCAGCATGCCGACCGAGGCGTCTTCGCGGTAAGCCACCAGGCCTTCGACGATGTGCAGCACCACCGCGTCGGTGTTTTCATCGCGATTGACGCCGGGATCGGTGCTGCGGATGTCCGCATTGAGGGCCACCCGCAGAGTGCTGGCGGCTTCGGCGCTGAGACTGCCAAGAACGAAACTGCTGAACCCTAGCGTCAGGGCGATACGAGTGAATGTATGCACGGGAGTGATTCTCCATAGGCGGTTTGCGACGGTGAGAGCCGGCAGGCGTCGCAAACCGTTAGTTGTTTATTGTCATTGTTCTTGTCGTGCCGCCCGCAGGGCAGGGTGTTGCGCGAGTTACTTGAGGTAGCGGTTGATGTCGCCCTCCATGGCCAGCGAATAGGCGGTGAATTCGCGGTTCACGGCCGGCAGCGGTGCGACTTCCATCAGCCCCTTGGCCGGACGCATCACCACCATGGCCACGGTGGCCGACAGGTTGCCGGCCATGTTGGAAAGTGGTGGACGACACACCGCCCACGGCGTGCCGAAGTCATCGAAGAAGGCTTTTTTCAGGTGCTCGGCGGTCAATTGCCCGGGTGTTTCGCTGAGGATTTGCCGCACCCGCACGTCGCGATAGAGGCTTTCCGGAACGCTGTTCAAGCCGGCTTCACGCAACTTGCCCAATGCCACCGGGCTCTGCCAATGGTTGGCGTGTACGAGCAACCCCTGTTCGGCCTGAATCGGGAAGACTTCATCCGGGGCGCATTCAAAGTTGATTGCATAGCCGCCAGCGTGACTGAGCATCATGTTGTTGGAGGTGGATTTGGCCGTGGTGGCGACCACCTTGATCGACAGCGCAAAATGCGCAGCCTCCAGCGCCTTGCGTCGAATGAATGGCAGTGGCACGCCGACCTGGGTGTAGTCGCGTTCGGACTCCAGGTAGTTGGCGGTAATCGCGGTGCCGATCGAGTTCAAGCCGTTGCGGGCCAGGCCGCCGGCTTCGGTGAAGGTCAGTACATCCGGGCCGTCTTCGCGCAGGACTTTCAGCACAATGGCGCTCTCGGCACATTCCGCGCGCCAGTCCCAGTTTTGTCCGTGAATCACTTCGTTGGCGGCCGATGCTGTCGGCAGAATCACCGCGCCAGTGCAGCCATCCGGATCTGGCAGGCGAGCCTTGCGTCGGCCCAGCTGGATGATCTCGGTGCGGGCGTTGATCAGCACGATCGCTTCGAAATCGCAGCCCGCACCCTCGGCGATACCGCGCATTTCCTGAGCGTACTCCGGCTCGAATGCTTCGATGCTGGGCACGAACTCGTTGGCAAAGGCGCGGATGTCGGCCCAGGTGTAACCCATCTTCAGCAGTTGGACAGAGTAGATCTCGATGCTTTTGTGAATGCGCTGACTGACCGCTTGACCGTATTGGACGCCGCGCTCGAAGGGGGTGCCGCTGATCTCGACGAGAGGGAAAGGGGAGTGGCTCATAGTTGGCAATCTCATGTTTTTTGTTTGTGTTGGGTACAAGAGTTGCCGGATACAAACGGACTGTCAATGCGTTTTGGTGACCGATAAAACCTTGCTGTAGGAATCCTACAGCGGGCTATCGGCTGCGTTATGTGCGCAAAGGCCCTGTTTGTCGGGGGTGTAGCGATGTTTAAAACGTGTCGCCTGCTGTGTTGTTTATATTCCGTGTATTTAGCTTTCGTAAAAATCGGAAAGGTCCTGCTTTTTGTACGTATGAGTGACGAAGGACGTTGCCCTGTAGCGCGTGCGGTAAAAACACCGGGCTGTGATGATTTGGTGGTTGTCCGCAGCGTTCCAGTCACGCTAATGTCGCCTGACCCAGGCGCAGGAAGACGATGTGCGCAAGGATGCACACTCATTGTTTGATCGAGGATGGAAATGGAATCCGCAGAAATCCTGGTCCTCCAGGCCAGCTACACCAACCCGGTACACGCCGAGGCGATCAGCCTGGTTCTGAATCACTACGCTGAAGACCCGATGGGCGGTGGCACGCCGTTATCGGCCGATGTCTTGCAGCAAGTGCCCGGCGAACTAGCCAAGCGACCTCATGCGTTCAGTGTCCTGGCGTTCGTTCACGGGGAGCCTGCCGGGCTGGTGAATTGTTTCGAAGGTTTTTCGACCTTTGCTTGCCGTCCACTGGTCAATGTCCATGACGTAATGGTGGTCGGAAAATTTCGCGGGCTGGGCCTGAGTCAGAAAATGCTGCAAAAGGTCGAGGACATTGCCCGTCAGCGCGGCTGCTGCAAAATCACTCTGGAAGTGCTGGAAGGCAATGCGGCTGCACAGGGTTCCTATAGCAAGTTCGGGTTTTCGGCGGGGATGTTCGATCCCGCTCATGGCCGGATGCTGTTCTGGATCAAGTCGCTTTAAAAAAGAACGGCGCTTTTGAGGGGAGTGCACATCAATGCTGTGCAGAAAGCGGGGGCTGGAACCAGCCCCCGAAGAGATTACGGCTTGGTGGTTGAGGCGCTGACAGCGCAAGCCTTGGGTTTCATCAGGCTCAAGTCGATCAGCGCTTCGCCGGGAACAGTAGCATCGGTGCCAGCCAGATGGCGCTCATGAAGAAGGCCTGACGGAAACCGGCGAACTGACAGCATGTGTCGTGGCTGTTGCTCGGCCTCAGCGCGTTACCGGCTGTCCAGGCAATTGTGCCTGGGCAAGCAACAGGCGCAGTTGCGCGACCTGCTCGAGCAGTTGTTCGCGTTCGGCTTTGAGCTGGCGCAATTCGTCACGACGAATCGTCACGTAGAGAGTCTGTGGGGGTTGTACGTTTACTACGGTGCCCATTGCTCACCTCGCAAATGGCATGTCACATCTGTGGTCGGATTGCTCTGGAGCCACGGCCGAACCACTGTCGGCGCCGATTCTGGTTTCTTTTTGTTATTTATGGAACTTTTTTATTTTTTGCGGTCCCTGTGTCTTCGCCAACGTTTTGGACGTTATCCCTATAGCTCGGGCAAATCGTCCGGAAACTATGTTGCAGCGCTCTGGACTAACCTTAATCAGGCTCATTGCGCTATAACCTTTGGCACACCTTTATTTGTAGTAAGGAGCATCAGCACATGCAACTGGGGATTATCGGACTGGGCCGCATGGGCGGCAACATTGCGCGGCGCCTGATGCTCAATGGGCACACCACTGTGGTCTATGACCGTAACGCCGCGTTCGTTGACACCCTGAGTGAAGAGGGCGCCACTGGCGTTGCGGACCTGCCGGCACTGGTCGCGGCACTGGATAAACCCCGAGCGGTCTGGGTCATGCTGCCAGCAGGCGCGCCGACCGAAGAAACCATCGACACCCTGAGCCAGTTGCTGGACGCCGGCGATGTGATCATCGATGGCGGCAATACCTTCTATAAGGATGACATTCGCCGCGCGAAAACCCTGTCGGAAAAGGGCCTGAAGTACATCGATGTCGGCACCTCCGGCGGAGTCTGGGGGCTGGAGCGCGGTTACTGCATGATGATCGGTGGTGACGCTGACGTGGTTGATCGCCTTGATCCGCTGTTCGACGCATTGGCGCCAGGTCTGGGTGATATCCCGCGGACCAAGGACCGGGTGGCCGAAGATGATCGTGCCGAGCGTGGCTACATTCATGCTGGTCCTGCAGGTTCCGGGCACTTCGTGAAGATGATTCACAATGGCATCGAATACGGGATGATGCAGGCATTTGCCGAAGGCTTCGACATCCTCAAGACCAAAGCCTCGGAGAACCTGCCGGAAGATCAGCGCTTTGATCTGAACGTGGCCGATATTGCCGAAGTCTGGCGTCGTGGCAGCGTCGTCTCGTCCTGGTTGCTGGACCTGACGGCCGATGCCTTGGCCAGCGATCCGAAACTCGATGGCTACTCCGGTGCCGTGGCTGACAGCGGTGAAGGTCGCTGGACCATCGAAGCGGCCATGGAGCAATCGGTTCCGGTGCCGGTATTGTCCAACTCGCTGTTTGCCCGTTTCCGTTCGCGCCAGCAAAGCACTTATGGCGACAAGCTGCTGTCGGCCATGCGCTTCGGCTTTGGCGGCCATGTCGAGACACCGAAGAAATGACCTCGATCCGCAAGAAATCCAAGGCACACCCCGCACCACCCACCACGCTGTTCCTGTTCGGTGCTCACGGCGACCTGGTGAAGCGCTTGCTGATGCCGGCGCTGTACAACCTCAGTCGTGACGGTTTGCTCGGCGATGGATTGCGGATCATCGGTGTCGACCACAATGCGATCAGCGACGCGGACTTCGCCAAAAAGCTTGAAGACTTCATTCGCGCCGAGGCGGCCAACAAGGTCGGCCATGACTCTCTGGACCCGGTGCTCTGGGCCAAACTGGCCAAGGGCATCAGTTATGTCCAGGGCGATTTCCTCGATGACAGCACCTATCAGGCGCTCGACGTAAAAATCGCCGAGAGTGGTACCGGCAACGCGGTGTTCTATCTGGCCACCGCGCCGCGCTTTTTCAGTGAGGTGGTGCGTCGTCTGGGCTCGTCCGGGCTGCTGGAAGAGGGCGACGACGCCTTCCGCCGGGTCGTGGTCGAAAAACCCTTTGGATCAGACCTGCACACCGCCGAAGCCTTGAACGCATGCTTGCTCAAGGTCATGACGGAGAAACAGATTTACCGGATCGACCATTACCTGGGCAAGGAGACCGTGCAGAACATTCTGGTCAGCCGATTCTCCAACAGCCTGTTCGAAGCGTTCTGGAACAACCATTACATCGACCACGTACAAATCACCGCGGCAGAAACCGTTGGCGTCGAAACCCGTGGCAGTTTTTATGAGCACACGGGCGCGCTACGGGACATGGTGCCTAATCACCTGTTCCAGTTGCTGGCGATGGTTGCAATGGAGCCGCCGGCGGCCTTCGGTGCCGATGCGGTGCGTGGTGAAAAAGCCAAGGTGGTCGGGGCGATTCGTCCGTGGTCTACCGAAGAGGCGCGAGCCAATTCGGTACGCGGTCAGTATGTCGCCGGTGAAATTGCCGGCAAGCCGTTGGCCGGTTACCGCGAAGAACCCAATGTCGCGCCAGACAGCACGACGGAAACCTTCGTTGCGCTCAAGGTGATGATCGACAACTGGCGTTGGGTCGGTGTGCCGTTCTACTTGCGCACCGGCAAGCGCATGAGCGTACGCGACACCGAAATCGCCATCTGCTTCAAGCCTGCGCCCTACGCACAGTTTCGCGATACCGAAGTCGATGAGTTGCAGCCGACTTACCTGAGGATCCAGATTCAGCCCAATGAAGGCATGTGGTTCGACCTGCTGGCCAAGCGTCCGGGGCCTGCGCTGAACATGGCTAACATCGAGCTGGGTTTTGCCTACAAGGATTACTTCGAGATGCAGCCGTCCACCGGGTATGAAACCTTGATCTACGACTGCCTGACCGGTGATCAGACGCTGTTTCAGCGCGCTGACAATATCGAAAATGGCTGGCGTGCGGTTCAGCCGTTCCTCGATGCCTGGAAAGAGGACGCCAGTGTGCAAACCTATGCTGCGGGCGAAAATGGCCCGGATGCAGCTGATGAGTTACTGGCCCGCGACGGTCGCGTCTGGCACAGCCTCGGATAAGCCACACATTCATTTATACAAAACCCTGTGGGAGCGAGCCTGCTCGCGATAGCGGACTGTCAGTCAACTCAGATGTTGCCTGACACACCGTCATCGCGAGCAGGCTCGCTCCCACAGGGTAAGTGTTACAACCAGTAGCTCACCGCGTACCAGCCCAGCACGCCCATCACCACGGTGTACGGCAACGCCATCCAGACCATGCGCCCGTAAGACAGCCGAATCAGTGGGGCAATTGCCGAGGTCAGCAAAAACAGAAACGCCGCCTGGCCATTGGGTGTTGCCACGCTGGGCAGGTTGGTGCCGGTATTGATGGCAATCGCCAGCGTTTCGAAATGCTCGCGGCTCATATGGCCGGAGATGAATGCCTGTTTCACCTCGGTGATGTAGATCGTCGCCACGAATACGTTATCGCTGATGGCCGACAACACGCCATTGGCAATGAACAACATGCCCGGTTGCTGATCTGCCGGCAGGGACAGCACCCACTGGATCAGCGGCGTGAACAGTTGCTGATCGTGAATCACTGCCACAACGGCGAAGAACACCACCAGCAAGGCGGTAAACGGCATCGCATCCTTGAAGGCATTGCCGATCCGGTGCTCTTCGGTAATGCCGGTGAACGCCGTGATCAAGACGATCACCATCAAACCGATCAACCCGACCTCGGCAATGTGAAACGCCAACCCGGCAATCAGAATCAGTGCGGCCGCGCCTTGTACCAGCAGTGCTGCGCGTTGGCGGGCGGTGCGCTCGGCGTTGTCCTGTGCCGCATAGTTGGCCAGCACCACGCGAACGTTGTCTGGCAACAAGGTGCCATAACCGAACCAGCGCAGTTTCTCCAGCAACACACAGGTCACCAGGCCCGCTACCAGTACCGGCAGCGAAACCGGGGCGACCTTCAGGAAGAAGTCTGCAAAGTGCCAGCCCATTTCATGGCCGATCAGCAGGTTCTGCGGCTCACCCACCAGGGTGCAGACACCACCGAGCGCGGTGCCCACTGCGCCGTGCATCAACAGACTGCGCAGGAACGAACGGAACTGTTCAAGGTCTTCGTGATGCAGGACCGGCAGGTTCTGATCGTCGCTGAATTCGCTGTCCTGCCGCGGATCGTTGCCCGAGGCCACGCGGTGATAGACCGAGTAAAACCCTACGGCCGCACTGATGATCACGGCGGTCACTGTCAACGCATCGAGAAACGCCGACAAGAACGCCGACAGAAAACAGAACATCAGACCCAGCAAAGCCTTGGAACGAACCCCAAGCAACAGCCGGGAAAACAGGAACAGCAGCAGGTCTTTCATGAAGTAAATGCCCGCCACCATGAACATCAGCAGCAGGATCACCGGAAAGTTATGCTGCAGCTCCTCATACAGCGCTTCAGGCGTGGTCATGCGCAGCAGCAGTGCTTCGACCATCAACAGGCCACCCGGCATCAGTGGGTAGCACTTGAGTGCCATGGCCAGGGTGAAAATGAACTCTGCCACCAGCAACCAGCCTGCGGCCACCGGACCTGCCGTCCACAGCACCAGCGGGTTGAGAATCAGGAAGGCGAGAATGCTCGCCTTGTACCAGCGCGGTGAATGCCCAAGGAAATTGTGCGTGAACGCCTGGGCCATTGAGCCGGACATCAGTTGCTCCTTCTATCAAGAAGCGCGCAACTTGCCGTAACAGTCCCGGAAGATCAAGCTCTTGAGTTTCATTATCAATCGGTGATGGTGCCCCTGCATCGCAACAATGGCGAAGCACTACCCCAGATAGCGGACCAATACCGCCCGGTAGTGGCCATCCAGCGAGTAGCCGCTCACCACAATTCGCCCGTCAGCCTGCACGGCCAGCGAGGTTGCCGTGTCCAGGCTACGCCCCAGACGGGTACGAACATAGCCTTGGCCATTGGCGAAGTGGCGATCCAGGCGTCCGTCCGGGAGATACCGCGCCAAAAGAAAATCCGCTGCAATACCACCAACGGTTGCACCGACACTTAGCACCCGGCCATCGGCGAGAACCTGAGCCGCTGTCCAATGGCAGCCGCTATTACCTATTTCGATGAGCCGCGCGTGACCGCTATTGCAATGAGTGTCCGGCCGACCATTTTTGCGCACGATCAGCGACAGGCATTGCATCGGGTCGCGACTGCTACCGAAACACTGCAGGCGCCCATCCGTTTGCTCGATCACCTGACTCACCTGGGCGCTGCGGTCCTGAATCTTGAAGCTTAAAAAACCGTCTTCAGCAAAGTCTTCGTCCAGCCGGCCGGTGCTGTCGAAGCGTGCCAGCAAACCTTCCTGCGGCAGATTGATGGAGCCAGCGACCACAATCTGACCATCCGCCTGCACCAGGAGACTGCTCAGCCAGGTATTCATCAGCAAGTGCCTGACCATGACAAATCCATGACCGTTGAATGTCTCGTCCAGCGTTCCGTCCGGATTGAGTCGTATCAGGATGCCGACGTGATCCGCGAATTCGTAGTGATGGTTGGCCAACAGCAGGATTCGACCATCGGCCTGCACCTGGAAGTCGCAGGCTTCGGCCCCCGGGACGCCTGGCGGTAACCAGTCGTCACGCAGGCCCCGGGACAGATCACCGGGCAAACGCACGATCTGTACCCCCCGGTCGCCAAATTGCAGGACCGGGTGTCCATCCGAGTCAAACATAGCCAGTGCCGGGAGCGTACGGTGGGGGCTTTCGTAATGCAGACCGGATAACAGGATTCGTCCGTCGGAGAGTTCCTTAACCTTGCCTCCTGTGGCTTCGAAGCCGCTTTCGAACTGTCCGGTAATGCTGCCGTCAGTGCCGAAGCTCCGATCCGCGGAGCCATTCTCAAGTAATCGGGCCAGCCCATAACAGTAACCGTCCCAGGCTCCGACCTTGGCCGCGACCAGCAAGCGGCCCATTGAATCGACCGCGACATCGTTGGCCATGCTCGAAAGGCTGCCCGCGAACTGCAGCCAGGCCTTGCCGGATGATGCAAAACTCGAGTCGAGTTGTCCCGCTGTGCCGAGAGGGGCCGCGAAGGCAAAAGCGTTATGGATGGGCATGTCGCATCTCCTTGCGAGTCGACCGGATCCAGAACCGTGGAGGAAGACTTTGAAAGAAATATTCAACCCCGGATTGATGCAATGTACAACGGTCAGGAATAACAGACGGAGCGTCGTTCTGTGCCAGAACAATGTCTTTGCGAACCGGCGAAAAGTTGGTCTGGTGAATACGACCGTCTATCGCAATAAGGCATCAACCGAGAGGGTCGAAGAAGAGCGGATATCTTGAGATGTATCGATAAAAAAGTGCGGATCACGGGGGGAGTGATCCGCACTTTTCATTTACTGCGGCATTGTCCAGGATTGCAACTGATAGCCTTCTTCGCTCAATTCGGCGCGAACCTGTTCCAGCAAGGATGCAAGTTGGGCCGGGTCGGTATAGGCGCTGCTCGGGATCTGTTTGCGGCCGATAGGGGTGCTGGTACGGTCGATGATGGTCAGGCTGAGTTCGCCGGTGCCGTCCTGTGGAGCCCAGGCCACGCATTGGAAGGGAGTAAATGCGCGGTCGGCAATCAAAAGAGCTTCGTTGATACGGAGCGGGGCGTTCATGGGGTCTTCTCTCGTCTGTGCCCAATCAAGTGATGTGCCGTCGGTTGGGCTTACCGTTCGGCTGGTTACTTGTACTGATGCACGCAATGGGGGGGCGGGTCACACACATTCAAAAGAATTTTCAACTTTCTTTTATAACGGCAGCGGCAAGGGGGGCATTGAAAGCTGGATGAAAGGTTCAAGCGTGTCAGGGAGCTAATAAGGGCATGTTTTATAACGTAAACAACGTTGACCTTATTATTAAACGATACAAGGCCGCGTCAAGATCTTGCTAACGTTACATTCAGGGACGCCAAGCGACTGTTTCTAATAAATTTTCTAAATTTTGGCGCCAAGGAACAGTCATGACCGAAACGCCTGCATTGCGACGTTTGCTAGTGGTTGATCCGTGTGACGACTGCCATCGCTTATTACCCGGCCTACGCACGATAGGCTGGGATGTCGACAGTTGTACCTTGGAGAACGCTTCCCATCGTACCTGTGATGTCGGCTTGCTGCGCCTTAAACCTTTACATCTTGAGCGTCCTGAAGCCGTCAAGGAGCTGATCAGCCGCAGCGGTACCGAATGGATCGCTGTTCTCAACCAGGAAGTCCTGCGGTTGCAGAATGCTGGCGATTTTGTCTGCGAATGGTTTTTCGATTTCCATACCTTGCCGTTTGACGTCTCCAGGGTTCAAGTAACCCTTGGGCGGGCATTCGGCATGGCGCGTTTGCGCGGTCAGGGCACGATTCACGTCCACCAGCCCGAACATGAACTGCTGGGCGATAGCCGGCCGATTCGTGAACTGCGCAAATTGCTGAGCAAATTGGCGCCTACCGAGTCGCCGGTGTTGATTCGAGGGGAAAGTGGTACCGGTAAAGAGCTGGTCGCCAGAACCTTGCACCGTCAGTCGCAACGCCACAGTAAACCGTTTGTCGCGATCAATTGCGGGGCGATTCCCGAGCATTTGATTCAGTCCGAGCTGTTTGGTCACGAAAAGGGCGCTTTTACCGGTGCACACCAACGTAAAGTCGGACGTATTGAAGCGGCCAATGGTGGCACCCTGTTTCTGGATGAAATAGGTGATCTGCCCCTTGAACTGCAAGCTAACCTGTTGCGTTTCCTGCAGGAAAAACACATCGAACGGGTTGGCGGCAGTCAACCGATTCCCGTGGATGTCCGGGTCTTGGCAGCCACTCACGTGGACCTGGAAGCTGCGATCGAGGCCAAGAGTTTTCGCGAGGACTTGTACTACCGGCTCAACGTCCTGCAGGTGGTCACTGTGCCGCTACGCGAGCGTCACGGCGACCTGGCTTTGCTGGCCAACCATTTTTCCCACTTTTACAGCCAGGAAACCGGACGTCGGCCGCGCAGTTTCAGCGAAGACGCGCTGATTGCCATGGGCAAGCACGACTGGCCGGGCAATGTCCGTGAGCTGGCGAACCGGGTGCGCCGTGGGTTGGTGCTGGCTGAAGGCCGGCAGATCGAGGCGCGGGACCTGGGGTTGATTGGCCAACAGGTGATTACCGCGCCGATGGGCACCCTCGAAGACTACAAGACCCGCGCCGAACGTCAGGCGTTGTGCGACGTATTGAACCGTCACGGTGACAACCTCAGCGTAGCCGCTCGAGTACTGGGCGTTTCACGGCCGACTTTTTACCGATTGCTGCATAAGCACCAGATCCGCTAGGGCGCGGAGAAACGAAAGGGCCCGCTGCGATTTGCGTCGCAGCGGGCCTTTTCCTTGCGTGGCGTTTAGAAGTAGTACGGGAATTTCAGGCTGAAGGAGAAGGCCGGGGCATCCTGGGTCAAGCCGATGGCGAGGTTGGGGACTATCGTCAGTTTGTCGGTTGCCGCCATGGTCAGGCCGATGTTGAAGTTGGCAGCGTTGTAGTCGCTGTCCGGAATTGATTGCCAGTCCTGGCCGCTTGGTTTGACTTTGCTTTTGCGGGCGAATTGGTCGGAAAACGAAAACGACATACTCATCTTCTCGTTCAAGGCAAACGCAATGCCGGCGCCGATCTGCCAGGAATCGCCCAGTTTCACGTCTCCCGGGACCGTGGAATTTACAGTGGGGCTGATATCGCTGAAGGAGTCCTGCATGTTGTAGGTATAGGACAGGCTGCCGAAGAGCACCGCAGGGTCGAAGGTCTTGACCAGTGAGATACCCGGGGTAATCGACCAGACACCGTTGCCGGTAGGGAGTGACTGAGGTACCGACAAATTGTCGTTGCCCGGGTCCTTGATCAGCTTGATTCCGTACGGATTTTTGCCGGTCGGCGCCTTGATTCGCAGGGTGGCGACCGCGTCGGGCAGGCTTTCCGATTCATCCAGGAACTTGTAGGCAATACCAAAGTTGACATCGCCTATGGTCGGATCGCGCTTGACGGTGGCGTCGGATGAGACCGGGGCTGCGCCTCCTGCACCACCAGAAGAGTATGTCGATTCTCGATAGACGACCGGGACGTTGATGTCGAACTGCCAACGTTGCGCTACGTTGTAGCGGCCTGTCAGGTCCAGGGTCCAGTTGTCGGCCTTGATGCGGTCAATGTTGATGTTGCCAAGGAAAATCGAGTCAAGGGCCAGAAAGCCATTGAGCACCAATGCACGGGTATCGTAGTGGGTATAAGTCATGCCCGTTTCGAAACTGAACTTGCCACCACCGAAGAAGCCGCTGGCTTCGTCATACAGGTTGGACACGCTTTGCGCCGGTCCCGAGTCGTCCTTGAGCGACTGCCCATACGAACTGGTCCCTGGGGCGCCCGTGGCCACGGTCTTGGCGCCCGCGGTCTTCTCGGCAGGGGAGCGGGTCAGGCGCTTGGGAGCAGGTGTTGCTGGTGTTTCTTCGACTTGTTTAACGCGCTGCTCAAGTACCATCAGCGCGTTTTGTTGTGCTTCGTAACGCTGTTTCAGCTCCATGAGTTCTTGTTTTAAGGCTTCTACCTGGGGGTCCGGTGCTGCTTGTAGCAAAGTGGCCGGGACCAAGGTACTCAAACAAACGACAGCTCTGAACGTAAAAGATCTGTGCATGGGTTTGTCGTCCCTTCTGACTACATTCAATGAGACTCAGCGTAGATCAGTATCCGAGAGTGCGTAGGCCTTTTAGTTGGTCCAGATTGCAGTCCAGCGCCCCGACGGTCGGCAGGTTATTGCGCAGGACAACATTGAGGGATGTCAGGTTGTTCACCTGGTTTCTTCCGCCGAGCAAGGTCGCGTTCTGCATCAGGCCGCCCTGGGCAAGGCGTTGCACGGTACTGCCCTGATTGTTGTTGGCCTGGATGCTCAACTGCACGCCAGTGTTACTTGACGACATACTGAAGGTCCCGGCTCCGTTGGACGCGGACAGGGTCGTACCGGCGGCCAATGGCTGGCCCTGGGTATCCATTTGTGGAGCCTGGTTGGCTTCTTTGACGTTAATGTCGACATTGTTGTAGGCGCTGTTGTAGTCGCCGGCGGCGCGCACGACCTGGGTTACACCCTGGGAGGTGCTGAGGCCGGCGCCGCCGCTGACATTGCCGGAACCCTGGGAGACCGGTGAACCATCACCTTTCTTGTCGATCATCGACACATAGAACTGTGGCTTGATGGTCGATTCCTGAATCTGCATCGAGGAGGTTGCCCCGATCACTTCACCGCTCGCATTTTGCCAGGTACTGGTCATGACAATCCCGAAGCTGATGATCCGGCCCGGCATGACAAACCGGCCGCGAAGGGTCGCCAACTCCTGATCCTTGAGTTCAATCGGTTTGAACGTGAGTGCTTGTGTTGGCAGGCTGGCGGCCAGGCAAACGACGGCCAGCCAGTATGGAGTCTTCATTGGATACTCCCGGAGCTTCGTGCTCCCTTGTCATTAGAAAAAGTCGCTCTGGATGAATCCGAAATCCATCAATTCTGTGTCCGGCACCGGGCTGAAGGTGTTGATGCGGTTCTTGGCGGTCAGTGGCAAAGGTGGATCGCGCAAGACGTTGGTCTTGTCGTAGCCCTGGCCTATGACGGCGAAGATGATGCCGTTCCAGCCTTTGACAAAATCGTCGAACTTGAAGCGTCTGTGACCGAGTACCGGATCACCGATATACACCCAGTCTTTCTCCGCTTTTTGCATGACCACGAAGTGCTTGTAGCCGCGGATGTCCATGAGCACGATGACCGGAATGGCGACGCTGGTCAGAGTTTCCGGCGTTACCCGATAACCACGGGCCCGCATACCGATACTTTCCACGTAACGCTTCATGTCGAGCATGGAGAAGCCCTGGACGCGGACCAGATTCTGGTCGGAGTGAGCCAGCATGCCTTCGATGATTTGTGCCTCGGTTACGTCCAGCCAATAGGCCTGGCGCAATATGGTCGCCAGGGAAGCTGCACCGCAACTGAAGTCGGTTTTCTGTTGGACCAGGTTGGCAAATTTGCGCTCACGCATGCTCTGGACCGGTTTGAAAACGACCGCTCCGCCGGGCAAGACGGAAAGCGGCATTTGTCCTGCCTCGCTCAGGCCAGCCAGAAAAACCAGGAGCGCCAGGGCGAAAATGCGCATGATCGGAAGCCCTCGTGCAAGCGTGAAAAAAAGCCCCCCGAAGGGGGCTCTCCAGACTCTGGAGCTAGGTTTACAGGCAGGTTCTGCAACCGGATGCAATGGACAGCGAGTTGCTTTGTTGGTTGCCAGCACCGGCAGCCACGTTGACGCCCAGGTTGCCACTACCACCATTCACCGAACCGTTCAGGTTGGCAGTGTTGGTCACAGGGTTTGCCCAGCCAGTTGGGGTCAGCACTTGCCAGGACACGGTGTTGCTCAAGTCAAAGGCGCTGGACTCGCTGAAGCTTTGCGACTTATCTTTCGATTCACTGCCAGAAGCGGCGAACGATGCGCTGCCCGATGCGTCGCGCGATGCACTGCTAGATGCGCTGCGCGATGCGCTGCTCGATGCGCTGTGCGATTTGTCGATCGATGCGGCGAGCGATGCGTCGATATCGGCGTCGAAAGTCGCACTCCTGCTGCTGGTGTGCCAGCCATTAGTCCTGCTAGAGCTAACGTCCACGTCCACGTTCACATCCAGATTAGCGTTCACAGCAGCGTGCGAGGCAGCGGCGCTGGCAGAGGCGCTGGCAGAGGCGCTGGCAGATTTCGTAGCTTCATGCGTAGCAAAGGCGGTATCCAAACGCTTGGTAAAGTCCGAAGCAGAGTGCGATTTGGATGCCTCTGTGAAAGACTCATGACCGCTGGCTGAGACGGTACGCGACAGTGTATCCACGCGGTATGTCCGATCGGCCCCGTTTTCCACCCTCAGGCCTGGGCCTGATTGATCGGCACTCGCGGTTGCAGTAGCGTGCTTGCCGCCAGACACAGCGATCGCCATGGTGTTTTTCTGTTGGTTAAGGTCGCCAGCAGCCATGTTGATGCCCATGTTGCCGCTGCCGCCGTTGGCCGAACCGCTCATATTGGCGCTGTTGTTGGTGGATTGGTTGTCGACATAGTTGTTGCTTTGGGTTTGGGTGACCTTGGCGGTTGCCGCCACAGACCCAAAGACAAACGAGCCGTCACCGCTGGCAATGGCGGCAGCGTTGTCTTGTTGGTTGCCGTCGCCTGCTGCAACGTTGACACCCACGTTACCGGAGGCGCCCGTGGCCGAGTTATTCATGTTGGCAGTGTTTTTAGTCCCTTCATTGCTGATGTAGTTGCCAGTGCTGGTTTGTTTATCTGTGGCATTGGCAGTGGCGCCGGCATTGGTGGTGTCTTTTGGATTTACCTGATGACGATGATGATGCTCGTCATCACGCTGGCCAGCTTGTACAGCAATAGCCATTACCGCAGCGATTGCGAAAACCAGAGGCTTGAGTGCCATTGAGGGTTTCATGCTGATTCTCCGTACTTTATTTTTAGGTTAAGTGTTGTTTTTTTACCTTTTGGGTCAATCCGCGACCCGTACGCTCAGGGTGTTGGCCGTTCGGTTTCCCACCCCGGCGCTCTGATTCAACTGGATCACCCCACGGCTACCGGTGAAGGCCTGGTCGCTGATAGCGACCTGGCGATGGCCAGGAGTAGGATCCGTTGAATCGGAGCTGTTGAGCAGCGCCACGTTCTGTTGCTTGAGGACGCTGTCGTCGATACTTTGCGGCGTAGCACTGATGCTTATCCGCAGGGCGTTGGCTTGCTGGTTGCTGGCGCCCGAACTCTGGTTGATCCCCAGTACGCCATTGCCGTTACTGAAGGCGTTGCCTTTAATGGCTGACTGGGCATCGATCCTGGGATCGACCTGAGTACGCAACCGTTGGCGAATCTGCGTGGTGGCGCTGGCGTCGGTGTCAATGGCGATGGCTCGGGCGTTGGCCTGCTGTTGCTGATCGCCGGCCGCCTGGTTGACCGAGAAGTTGCCCTGGTACTGACTGCCGGAGTTGTCGATGGTGGCCGTATCGATGACAGGCGGTTGGGCAAAGGTCGGCGCACTGCAAAACATGGCCAGAATCAGCAGAGTGCGATTCATTTCATTGTCCCCCCGATAGCATTCAGACTGCCCAGGCCTTGCTGGATGGTGCCGTTGATCCTGTTGGCAACGCCGTTGCCGGAGCCCGCGGAATGTCCGGCGGACAAGCCGGGCAGCTGTGACTGACCGTTGATGTTGCCGCTCAGCGTGCCGGTGGCTTGATTGATCGTGCCGGCGATGCTTGCACCGCTGCTGATGCCGGAAATGTCACTGTCCGACAGTTCATTGGTTGCACTGATGACTTGTTTGGACGGGTTGGCATTGACGGTCAGGGGGTTGGGGTCGGGAACCATGGGGCGGCGAGTCGCGTTACGCGTTTGGACTTCCCGCTGGATGACGATGATCCCATCGGCGGCCTGGACAGGCAGACTGATGACAGAGCTGAACGCACATCCGATCAGCAGGAGGCGGATAAAGCCTTTATCGATTGTCTCCACGTCGGCACTCCCTCGTCTTTTGTGCGCTGGCCTTGGTCAGCGTTGTGAAGGAGAGAGCAGAAGCTGTGCCGCTTTTTATTTATTGATTGAATTCAATACGTTATGGGGTAGGGCAGGCAGGGGGATGTTTGAGCTGTATCAACCGTGAGACAGTGCCCGCCATCGCGAGCCGGCCTCATCGGTCGAAAAGCTCTAAATCAAGTGTTTGCGGGCGAGTGTACCAATGACTTAACAGTCAGCATGACAAGAGGATGAGGGCCGTTGATAGGGCTGTTACACGGCACTGGAGTGTTTCAAGAACGGACACATGCCCCCTCAAATACAGGTGCTTTCACGGCGTTAGCAATTGCTCCACTGCCGCAAAGGCCTGACGACGGCGCTCGGCCCAATCGCCGTTGATGACCTGCAGTCTTTGCAGGTGTTGTTCCAGCCAGGCTTTTGTCGCGTTGAAGAACGCCAGGCGCTGGTTCAGATCCGGTTGGCAGCGTTGGCCGTCATCCGTCCAGTCAACCGATTCGGGAGACAGCAGCAGGTGCAGGTCGTACTGCCTGGCCAGCAGCGCGTCTTCGATCCAGGCGGGGCATTCGCCAAACAGGGTTTGGCTCCACAGCACATTGCTCAGCAAGTGAGTGTCGAGAATCAGCAGTGCAGGGCGCTGGGCCCGGGCGCTGTCTTCCCAGGCCATTTGACCACGGGCAATCTGCGGGATATCGGCAAGGCAGGTATCACGCGGGTTCTGTTCGATGAAGTAACGTACGTATTCACCCACCAGCAACCCACCAAAGTGGCGTTGAAGCTCTGCCGATAACCAGCTTTTGCCACTGGACTCCGGGCCGGTGAGTACCAGGACCTTCATGCGCGCAACGCCGGATCGGCCTGCCATTCGCGCCAGCCTTGCACGGCGATCAGCGTAAACAGACCATACAGTGCAGCCGTCAGGTACAAGCCCTTGTAGATAAACAGCCCGACGAAAATCACATCGACGGCAATCCACAACGGCCAGCATTGCAGGCGTTTTTGCGCCATCCACAGTTGCGCCACCAGACTGAAACCGGTCAATGCTGCGTCCAGCCAGGGCTGCGCGGCATCGGTCCAATGAGCCATGGCCGCGCCCAGCAGCAAGCTGCCGACGGCACCGACGGCCAACCCTGCCCACATCGAACGGCCATCCAGCTGCGTGACTTGCCGTCCATGTTGCGCTTCGCCGGCACGGGTCCACTGCCACCAGCCGTAGAGCTGCAAGCCGGCGTAAATCACCTGCAGCAGCATGTCCGAATACAGCTTTACCTCGAAGAAGATCCAGCTATAGAGCAGCACCATGACCAGTCCGATCGGCCAGCACCAGGGGTTCTGTTTGACCGTCAACCAGACGGCAATCACGCCGAGTGCGGCGGCAAACAGTTCAAGCCCGGACATGAAGGATCCTTGGTGAAGTTGAAAAGGGCGCCGATTGTAACGCAGGTGGGGGGGCTTGCCCGAATGCCAGTCAGTGGCCGTAGCAGCTGCCGAGCCCGCGAGGCTGCGTTCGGCTCGGTCCGCGCTCGGGCGGAGCGGCCGTAAATCCTACCTCCACGGTTAACCTGAAAAAACGTGGCGTCTGGGTTTACGACTGCTTCGCAGCCGAACGCAGCCTCGCGGGCTCGGCAGCTGCTACGGATCGTGTAGTCGCAGGGGGGCAGTGTCTACACCCGAAACTGCTTGAGCAGGCCATTCAACTGCTCACTGAGTTCCTTCAAATGCACACTTGCGACGCTTGACTGCTCAGCGGCCAATGCGGTGCTGTGGGACAAACCCGCGGCCTGGGTGACGTTCTGGTTGATGTCCTCGACTACATGCGCCTGTTGCAGGGTTGCGCTGGCAATCGAGGCGTTCAGGCCGTTGAGATTATTCAGGGCCTGGCCGATCGCGTTCAGGCTGGCACCCGCCAACCCGGCCTGTTCAATGGTCAACTGCGAGGCACGACTGCTGTCGCTGATCACTTTGACTGCCGCCTCGGAATGGCTCTGCAAGCGCTCGATCATCGACTGGATTTCAGCCGTGGACTTTTGTGTGCGCTGTGCCAGCAGCCGGACTTCATCGGCCACCACGGCGAAGCCCCGTCCCTGCTCACCGGCACGGGCCGCTTCAATGGCCGCATTGAGCGCCAGCAGATTGGTCTGTTCGGCGATCGAGCGGATCACTTCGAGCACGCTGCCGATCTGTGTGCTTTCGGTGGCCAGGGTGCGGATCACCTCAACGGCTTGATCGATGGTGCTCGACAGTTGATCGATCTGCTGCAAGCTCCCATCGATGTTCACTTGCCCTTGTTGTGCCTGCGCTTGCGCATCGCGCATTTCGCTGGCGGCGTGTTCGGCATTCCTGGCCACGTCCTGCACGCCATAGGTCACTTCATTGATGGCGGTCGCCACCAGTTCCATTTGTTGGGACTGTTGCTGGCTGCGCGCCTGGGCCTGGGCCGCATCGTTGCCCAAGTCGCTGGATGACTGCCCCAGGGCGCTGGCGGACAGTTGCAACTGAGTGATGACCCGACGCAATTTTTCCGTGAAGGCGTTGAAATGCTGCGCCAATTCGGTCACTTCGTCCTGACCGTGGGTATCAAGGCTACGGGTCAGATCGCTTTCACCGCTGGCGATATTGGCCATGGCGTGCACGGTTTCCTGGAGTGGGCGCACGATACTGCGCGCAATCAGAATCACCAGCAGTGCCATAAGGACAGCAATGGCAAGCCCGACGAGCGATGCCTGCCACATCTGTGCGTAAAATTCGGCCTGCATGTCATCGATGTACACACCCGAACCAATGACCCAGCCCCAGGGCTCGAAGAGTTTCACGTAGGAGGTTTTCTGGACCGGCGTACTGGCGCCCGGTTTTGGCCAACGATAGTCAACCATACCGGCGCCCTTGGCCTTGGCGATGACCACCATCTCGTTGAACAACGCGAAGCCGTCCGGATCCTTGATCGCGGAAAGGTTCTGGCCTTCAAGTTTCGGATTGGTCGGGTGCATGACCATCACGGGCGTCAGGTCGTTGATCCAGAAGTAGTCGTTCTGGTCGTAGCGCAATCCGCGCACCACGCTCAATGCCTGTTTCTGCGCCGCTTCGCGGGTCAGGGTGCCGGCGGTTTCCAGGTCGTGGTAGTAGGCCAGAATGCCGCTGGCTGTCTGCACCACATGCTGGGTTTTCTGGGCCTTGGCCTGATAAAGGTCATCGTGGATCTGCTTGAGCATCAGCACACCCAACGTCAACAGCATCAGCACAGCCACAATCAGGATGAGCCACAGACGGCGGCTGATCGACACACTGCGCAAGCTATTCATAACCTTGTTACTCCGTTTTTTGTTCTTGTTCTGTCATAAACGACCGCCAGCATTCAGGCACGTTTTGGCTGTTGAGCCTATCCGACTCAAGTCCAATTACGGCGCAGCGTTATTCAGGCATGTCTGATAGGATTTCGGCCGCATCAGCAAAAACCTGAAGTTGCGCTGATTTTTCATGGGGTTTTTAGGGTTTTGCGTGAGGATCGTGCGTGTTGTCATTTGGTGACGCTGATCGCAGTGGACGCTTGAATTTTATTAGCGAGGCATGCCTTGGAGGCATCGTTTCATTGGGGGATTAATGGATTTTTGGACCGCCGTTCAGGCTTTGATTCTTGGCGTTGTAGAAGGACTGACAGAGTTTTTGCCCATTTCCAGCACCGGGCACCAGATTATCGTCGCGGATTTGCTCAACTTCGGTGGCGAACGCGAGAAGGCATTCAACATCATCATCCAGCTCGGCGCGATCCTGGCCGTGGTCTGGGAGTTTCGCCGCAAGATCCTCGACGTGGTGACGGGGCTGCCAACGCAGCGCAACGCTCAACGGTTTACCGTCAACCTGTTGATCGCTTTCATGCCGGCCGTGGTGCTGGGGGTGATCTTCGCCAATATGATCCACAAATACCTGTTCAACCCGATCACCGTGGCGACGGCGCTGGTGGTGGGCGGGGTCATCATGTTGTGGGCTGAGCGTCGCGAGCACAGCGTGCACGCCGAAACCGTCGACGAGATCACCTGGAAAGACGCCCTGAAGGTCGGTTTTGCCCAGTGCCTGGCAATGATTCCCGGCACTTCGCGCTCCGGTTCGACGATCATCGGCGGCTTGTTGTTTGGCCTGTCGCGTAAAACCGCCACGGAGTTTTCGTTCTTCCTGGCCATGCCGACCATGGTCGGCGCCGCGGTGTACTCCGGCTACAAGTATCGCGACCTGTTTCAGGCTGCTGACCTCCCGGTGTTCGCCATCGGTTTCGTCACTGCGTTTATATTCGCGATGATCGCGGTCAAGGGCTTGCTCAAGTTCATCGCCAGCCACAGCTACGCTGCGTTTGCCTGGTACCGGATCGTGTTCGGCTTGTTGATTCTGGCGACCTGGCAGTTCGGTTGGGTCGACTGGGCAGCGGCTACATCATGATAGAGCCACGCAATGGGCGCGGGATTCAACGCCCGCGCCTCAAAGGCCTGGTGTTCCTGGCGCTGTGCGCCTTGCCGGCTTTTGGCTCGATGCTTGTGTGGTGGCGCGGGATTTCGCTGATTCCGCTCGCGGCCTATGGGATTGTCAGCCTGCTGGCGTTCTTGCTGTACTGGAGCGACAAACGCAAGGCCCGGGCAGACAGTTGGCGTACACCGGAAAACGTGTTGCACGCAATCGAACTGGCCGGTGGCTGGCCGGGCGCCTTGCTTGCCCAGCAAGTGTTTCGGCACAAAACCCGCAAAGTGTCCTATCAGTTGGTGTTCTGGATCATCGTGCTGTTGCATGAGGTGTTCTGGATCGATCAGTTGTTCCTCGGCGCCGGCCTGTTCAGGCTGTTCTAAATCAATAACCCGACCTGCACGCGCTTGGGCAACTTGCTCACCACCAGTTGGTGAGAACGTTGCAGCAAGCCTTGCAGCTCATCGGTGCCAAGCGGGTAGGGCGTTTGCATGATGATCCACTGCGCCCTTGCCAGATAGGGCGCAGGCCCGATGCCCGGGCGATCGACGTGCCCCAGGAACAGCTCTTTGTCGACCTTGAACGCCAATGATTCACCCCGCAGGTTTATCAGGGCGAACATCTTGTTTCCAGCCACTGAAAACACCCGCACGCCACCCCATTTGTAATCCTCTTGCGCGCCGGGCAGTGCCAGGCAAAAACGCGCCACGTCTTCTTCAGTCATCGGCTTAACCTTCATAACAATCGATCCCCGCAGGCTTTGAATGATTCGGTCAAATGATCAATCCAGGCGCGCACCGCCGGCAGCAAACCGCGCCGATGAGGGTAGACCGCCAGCAGCCAACCGCCAGGCAGTGACCACTCGGGTAGGAGTTGCACCAGTGAGCCGTTTTCCAGTTCTTCTTCGCAGTACATCATTGGCAGCAGGGTGAAACCAAGACCTGCAAGCACACAGGCTTTGCGTACGATGAAATCATCGATCCCCAGTCGTGCTTCCAGCGACAGGTCATAGCTCTTGCCCTGAGCGTCGAGCATGCGTACGTGCACCATGCGATCAGCTTCCAGAGCACCGAGTACTGGAACCTGCTTCAGGTCTTCCGGGCTGTTGATGGGATGCTCGCGTATAAAGGCCGGACTGGCGATCATCACCATTTGCGCCTGGCGCAAACGCCGGGTGACCAGCAGCGGGTCTTCATCACCCAGTTCTCGCACTCTCAAGGCGACATCGATGCCTTCGGTCACCAGGTCGACCCGGCGGTTGAGCAACTGCATCTCCAATTGCACTTGGGGGAAGCGTTCCAGAAACGAGCTGATGACCGCTGGTAAAAACTCGTGAGCCAGCCCAACGGGGCAGGAGACCCGCAACCGCCCTCGGGGTTCGCTGGACATGCTGGCGACGGCTTCGTCGGCCATTTCGGCCTCCAGCAGCATTGCCTGGCAATGGCGCAAATAGCGCTCGCCGACAGCGGTCAGCTTGAGCTGGCGGGTGGTGCGCTGGAGGAGGCGGGCACCCAGACGCTCTTCAAGTTCGGCGATACGCCGCGACAGCCGCGACTTGGGAATGCCCAACACGCGCCCGGCGGCGGCGAAACCGCCGGCTTCGACGACTTTGGCGAAGTAGTAAAGGTCATTGAGGTCTTGCATGGCGTCACTTGATTGTCCTATCAGTGGGACGAACTATCGCATAGTTGCTGGCTAATCAGATATTGGTTTCATCTGTAGGATTGTCCCCATCAGATCGCCCGGTGGCGATCCTCACTTGGAGATCCCACATGAAACTCTTGCACATCGATTCGAGCATCCTTGGCGACAACTCTGCTTCCCGTCAGCTGAGCCACAGTGTCGTCCAGGCCTGGAAAACCGCTGAGCCTGCTGCCGTGGTGACCTACCGCGACCTGGCCAGCGATGCCATCAGCCATTTCTCTGCCGCGACGCTGGTCGCTGCCGGTACCACCGCTGAGCTGCGCAACGCCGCACAACAGCACGAAGCCGACCTGAGCGCTTCGACCCTGGCCGAGTTCCTCGCTGCCGATGCCGTCGTGATCGCAGCGCCAATGTACAACTTCACCATCCCGACCCAGCTCAAGGCCTGGATCGACCGTATTGCCGTTGCCGGCCAGACTTTCCGCTACACCGAAGCCGGCCCTGAAGGCCTGTGCGGTAACAAGAAAGTCGTGGTGGTATCGACTTCTGGCGGTATGCACCTGGGTCAGGCGACTGGCGTAGGTCATGAAGAGTACTTGAAAGTCATGCTGGGCTTCATGGGTATCACCGACATCGAGTTCGTCCGCGCCCACGGCCTGGCTTACGGTGACGACGTTCGCAACAAAGCCATGAACGACGCTCAGGCGCACATCAGCGAGCAATTGTTCGCTGCCGCGTAAGGCTTGCGTAAAGAGTTAAAAAGCTCAGGCAATACCCACTAGACTCTGTATTCTGATCGTCGTAAAACGATCGGATACGGAGTCTTTTTGTATCTGTTTCAAAAGCGCTGTCGTTTTAGTTGTTGGCCCAGGTTATGCAGTCTCGGGTTATCGGCCCCGTTCTGCATAGCCCTTGAAAGCCGCAATTGTCGGCGCAAGGCTTTAATCCAAGGGATTGGCGGAAAACGGGTATTCCAATCGAGTAACAAGGTGGGGCATCCCATGATGCGTCTTTGTGCAATGTTACTGATTTGCCTGCTCAGCAGCCTGAATTCAGTGCAAGCCGCGCCTGCGCCGCACCCTCATTGGAGCGTTGGCTACCACGAGCTGACGTTTCTCGATCCGCTGGATTTACAGCCCATGCGGGCCATCGCCTTTTACCCGTCGACCGGCATCGAGCATTCAAGCAAGCTCGAGGGCTATCAAATCCAGGCGACCGAAGACGCAAGGGTCGCGATTGGCCGCTTTCCGATGTTGATGCTCTCCCACGGCAACATCGGCACCCCACTGGCGTTGCATGACCTTGCCACATCGCTGGCACGCAAAGGCTTTGTGGTGGTGGCGGTAATTCATCCCGGCGACAACTCCAAGGACCACAGCCGACTCGGTACGCTAAGCAACCTTTATGGCCGGCCGATCCAGATTTCCGAAGCCATCACCGCCACCCTGGCCGACCCCATGCTGTCGCCGTTCGTCAATCCCGACGAGGTCGGGGTGATCGGCTACTCGGCTGGTGGCGAAACGGCGCTGATTCTTTCGGGCGCCACACCGGACCTGAATCGTTTACGCCTTTACTGTAAAGAACGCCCTGACGACGGAGACGCCTGCAGCACCAATGGTGAACTGATTGTTGACCGCGATGATTTGCAACCCGTCGCTGACCCACGGGTTCACGCGCTGTTACTGATGGCGCCATTGAGCCTGAAGTTCGGCCGTCATACCTTGGCCGGTGTGCATGTGCCGGTGCTGCTCTATAGCGGCGATGGCGACAAACTGGTCGCCCTCGATAAAAACGCTGCGGCGCTGGCGCGCAAGCTACCCGTTGCTCCGGATTTCAAACTGCTGGCCGGGGCCGGGCATTTCGTGTTCATGGCACCGTGTACCCAGGAGCAACTCGCGGCGATGCCGGCCTTGTGCACCGATGCTGACGGCGTTGACCGCGCGGACATTCACCGCAACCTGATCTCCGAAGCCGGGCGCTTCTTTGCCCAAACCCTGAGCAAGCCGAGCGGGGCGGGGATGCAGACGGCTGACCAGACGTCGCCGTAGGTGTCGGGGCCTTAAGACGGGCTGAGCGCTGAGCGACGTTTCAGCAGCAGGGTCAGCCCGAGTCCGGTGATCGACAACAGCGCCGCGCAGAAAAAAATCCACGAGTACCCCAGGTTCAGCACCACCGCGCCCATCAACGGCCCGGCAATTGCCAGTGCCAGATCGAAAAACACCGCATAGGCACTCAAGCCGGCGCCACGACTGCTGCTTGGAACTTGCTTGATGGCCTCGACACCCAATGCCGGATAAACCAGTGACAAACCGAACCCGGTCAGCCCGGCGCCAATCAACGCCACTGCCGTCGAAGGCGCCAACCAGAGCAGGCCCAGCCCCAGGGTTTCGATGCTCATGCAGGCGATGGCCGAGTTGAACCCGCCAAAGCGGTTGATGCTGGAGATAAACAGCAGGCGCGAGAGGATGAAACAGATGCCAAAGACCGTCAGGCACCAGGCCGCTCCGGTCCAGCCGCGACTGATGTAGAACAGGGTAATAAAGGTGGTGAGCGTCCCGTAGCCAATCGAAGCCAGACTCAGGCTGGCGCCAAAGGGGGCGACGCGCCCGAACACCGCCCAAAACGGCAACCGCTCACCGCGAATCACCGGCACCGAGGGTTTGTTGCGAATCAGCAGCAGCGCCGACAGCGCCAGTACCGAGAGCGCAATCCCAAGGCTCACGAAGCCCAACTGGCCGACCATCACCACACCCAGTGGCGCGCCAATCGCAATCGCGCCATACGAGGCGATGCCATTCCAGGAAATCGAGCGGGCGGTGTGTTCGGCACCGACCTGGCCCATGCACCAGCTGATGGTGCCGACGCCGATCAGACCTTGGGCAATTCCCAGTAATAATCGACCGCCGATCAGAATCATCAGGCTCAGCAACGGCAGGCTTTGCAACAAGGTCGACAGCAACGTCAGCACGCCACTGAGCGCGATCCCCAGCAACCCGTACACAATCGCCCGTTTGGTGCCGATGTTGTCAGACATACGGCCCGCCATGGGCCGGCTGAGCAGGGTGGCAAGGTACTGCGAGCCGATGGTCAGGCCGGCAATGACAGCGCTGAAACCCAGTTGCTCATGGACATAGCCTGGCAACACCGCAATCGGCAGACCGATGCAGAGGAACGCGACAAAGGTATAGAAAACGATGGAGACGATCTGCAGGGTGATCGCCATGGAGCTGGCGGGAGGCGTTTGTGGCGCAGACATGAGAGCTCGTTCGCGGGCGGGCGGTTAGAGAGCTGCATCATGGCGCGGGCCTGAAATAAAAGGAAGCAGGCTAACGGTTGTTTTCAGAGGAAGGGTTCCTTTCATACCGCCTTCGCGAGCAGGCTCGCTCCCACATGGGTTCTATGTTGATCACAACAGTGTGGTCAGACACAGATCCAGTGTGGGAGCGAGCTTGCTCGCGATGGCGTCAGTTCAGACAACGCTTAGTTCAGACCCAGCTTCCCACGCAGGGTCGACAAGTCTTCCGCCAGGGTATTGACCGGGCCGACCAGTGCCTTGCGGTCGTTTTCCTTGACCTTGTCGTAGGTCTCGAAACCGCCGCCAGCAGTTTTGTACTTGGCCAGAATCGTGTTCACGCTGGCGAAATTCTTGTCGACTTTGGCGACGAACGCCTTGTCCTGTTTCTCGAGTTGCGGACGGAACAGGTCGACGATTTTCTTCGCGCCGTCGATGTTGCCCTGGAAGTCATACAGGTCGGTGTGGCTGTAGCGGTCTTCTTCGCCGGAGATCTTGGTGGCAGCGACTTCTTCGAGCAATGTAGCGGCGCCGCCCACGACTTTTTCCGGTGGGAAGGTCAGGCCGGCAACGCGGGTTTGCAGGTCCTTGACGTTGTTATTCAAACCATCGGCCAGATCACCAAGGCCCTCGGTGGTTTTCTCGGAGAACAGGCTGTATTCGATGCGGTGGAAACCGGTGAAGTCTTCAGCCTTGACACCTTTTTCGTGGTCGTTGACGCGCGAGTCGATGGACGCATCGAGGTCACTGAACAGTTCCGCAATCGGCTCGATCGACTCGTAGTAAACACGGGTGGGCGCATAGAGTTTTTGAGCGGTGGCCAGGTCACCTTTCTTCACCGCATCGGTGAACTGCTGGGTGTGGCTGGCAAACCCGTCGAGCTGCTCGGTGACGTAGATTTTGTAATCCGAGATCGGCCCCACCAGATCCAGCGGCGCTGTGGCGGCGAAAGCCGACAGTGGAGCGTGGAGCAAGCCAAGGGCAACCAGCAAAGCGAGAGGCGACTTTTTCATGGGACTTTTCCGTGAGTTTGTTGTGTTTAGGGGGGTTAAGCCGTGGTTTTCGGTTGTGTGGCATCGAGCAATGAGCGACCGATGAAGTCCTTGTCGCCAATGACGCCCGGCAAGGTGAAGAAGTAGCCGCCGCCGATGGGCTTGAGGTACTCCTCCAGCGGCTCGCCATTGAGTCGGGTCTGCACGGTGATGAAACCGTTGTGCAGGTCGGCCTGGTAGCAGATGAACAGCAAGCCCATTTCCAGCTGACCGTTTTTGCTCACGCCGTTGGAATAATTGAACGGCCGACGCAGGATCAGGTTGGCCTGGGTCGCGGCAGTGCGCGGGTTGGCCAGACGGATGTGCGCATCCATTTTGGTCAGCTTGCCGTGAGGGTCTTTGGCGTAGTCCGGGACCTGGCTTTCATGGCTGCCGCCAATGGGCGCGCCGGTACTTTTGACCCGACCGAGAATGCTTTCCTGTTCTTGCAGCGGCGTGCGGTCCCAACGCTCGACGAGGTTGCGGATAATCCGCACTGCCTGATAGCTGCCATTGGCTGCCCAGGCCGGCTCATCGCTGCCCGGTTGCACCCAGACGATCTGCTCCATGGCTTTCTTGTCGTTGGAATCGGGGTTGGCCGAACCGTCACGAAAGCCAAGGAAATTACGCGCACTCTGCGCAGGTGTTCCAGGCTTGGCCGGCGCTTGCGGCGGCACGCTGCCTTCCTGTTTCCAGCGCACCAGCAGCAGGTCCGGCAGGTTCTTCACGATGTCGCGCAAGGCGTGAATGTTGGTGTCGGCAGTGTTGGCGCAGAACTGCAGGCTCAAGTCGCCGTGGCAGAGTTCGGGTTGCAGCGCATCGTTGGGGAAGCCGACCATGCGGATCAATCGCTTGGGCTTGGCGCTGGCCAGGCCGAAGCGCTCGTCGAACAGCGATTCACCCACCGAGACGGTGATGGTCAGGTTGTCGGGCGTCACCACCGGGCCAAGAATTCCTGAGTCCATGGGTGGGAACTTCGGGTCGACCTGAGCCACCGGGCCGCCGGTCATCAGGAACGCAATGCGCTGGTTCAGCGTGCGAAACAGCCGCTCGAGGTCTTCGCGATCGGTGGCCAATACGTCGAACGACACCAGCATGCCGCACGCCGGGCGTGGCGTGACGATGCCGGTCTGGTGCTGGCCGTGGAAGTCATGGCGATCCTGGGTTTTGTCGCTGTTCGGTGCTTCAGTGACTTGCGCCGGGCTGGCGGCCATGGCCGGACAGCTCAACGTGCTACCCGCCAACGCGACACCGGCGGCGCCCATGCCCAACAGTACGCGGCGACGCTGGGCATTGATCTGATCTAAATCGTTCATCTGAATAGGGTCTTCTGCTTATAGGCCGGAGAGGCCAAGGGCGGGATCGATTCCATCGAGTGCATCGGCCAGAACCTTGGCCTTGTCGGCGAGTCGCGCGCGTTGAGCGGCGCCGACACTGTCGTAACTGCTGTAGCCGTCTTTGACGCGCAAGCCATTGAGTTCGGCATCGAGAGCGTGAGTCGCCGTGTCCAATCGAGTCAGCAGCGCGGCGGCAGGCTTGGTCAGTAACGGACGCAGCAGATCGACCACTTTGCGGGTGACGTCCAGGTTGGCGGCGAATCCGTTGAGGTCGATGTGGCTGTAACGTTCTTCTTCACCGCTGCTGGCACGTACATCGGCCATGTTGCGGAGATTGCGGGCGACGATGCTCACCAGTTGTTCTGGTGGCAGCGACTGGGCCAGCAATTGCTGCTTGAGTTCGGTGACGTCGGCGACCAGACGCTGGGCGACCGGCGCCAGACCGTCGATGTTTCGTTGCTGGAACAGCGCGTATTCGAGGCGGTGGAAGCCGATGAAGTCCGGATCCTGCTCGCGCTTTTCAAAGTAATCGGCGCGAGCGTTGATGACCTTGTCCAGTTCCGCCAGGCGTTGCGCCGCCGGGGCGAGGCGTTGATAGGCCACGCGGGCCGGCACGTAGAGTGCCTGCGCCTGACCCAGGTCACCGGCGTCGATTGCCTGTTGCAACGCGCTGACAGCGTTGATCAGTGCGGTGCCCTGACTGCTCAGGTAAACCCGAAACTCCGAAAGTGGGCCGATAAACGCCACCATCGACGGCCGTGCCTGCGCGGCAGCATCGGATGCGGCAGTGGGCGTGACGTGCAGCGTGCCGCGCGGATTGCTGAGCAGGCCGCAGGTAATCGCATAATCACCCGGCAGCAGGTTGGCGGTGATCACCTGGCTCAGGCCGGGGGCGATGTTTTCGCGTTCCTCAAGCACCAGCACGCCGTCGAGAATCTCCCATTCAACGGCGCGATCCGAGTGGTTGACGATGCGAAAACTGCTGCGGCCCGCCGCAACGGTCAGCGCATTCGGCTCGCAGCTGTGCGGATTGATCGTGACGGTGATCTCGTCATGATTTGTCTGGCGCTTGGCCGCGGCCATTTGCGACGCGTAGTAGAACAACCCGCCAGCGGCGATCATCACGATCACCGAGCCGGCCACCGCCCAGCGCAGGGCGCGGGGAGGCGAGGTCTGAAGAGGGGCCTGGTTTGACATGAATGCCCTTAATGGCTGGAGACGGAAGAGGGTGGCGTGGTGGCTGGTTTGGCCGGCGCGCCAGCCGGGAGGAAGAACATCACCAGCGCGACCAGCAGATAAATCAGGTAGGCGCCCAGGGTGCTGACAGTCGGGGCATCCTGATAACCGAACATGCCGGCCAGTACCGAGCCCAACGGGCCATCCATCGGCAGGGTTGCGCTGAAATCGAAGAGCACGGTTTGCAGGTGATTCCACAGCCCGGCTTCATGCAGTGCGCGCACTGAGCTTGCGAGAATGCCGGCCGCCACCACCAGGATGAACAGCCCGGTCCAGCGGAAGAACGCCGACAGGTTCAGGCGCATGCTGCCGCTGTAGATGACGAAACCGATGACCATCGACAGCAGCAGGCCGAGCAGGGCACCGATCGGCGCCCCGGGACCTTCGCTTTGCTGGAATACCGCGAGCAGGAAGAACACGGTTTCCAGGCCTTCACGGGCAACCGCGAAAAACACCATGGCGATCAGCGCGGTGACCTGGTGTCTGGAACCGGCCAGCGCGTGGTCGAGGGAAACGTGCAGCGAATGCTTGATCGAGCGCGCGACCTTGCGCATCCAGAACACCATGGAACTCAAAACCGCGACGGCGATCAGGCCGATGACGCCTTCGAAGAGTTCCTGTTGTTTTTGCGGGAATTCAGCGCTGACCAGTTCCAGGCCACCGCCCACCAGCAGGGCCAGCGCGACGGCGAGGAAAACCCCGATCCACATGGCGGGCATCCATTGGCCGCGTCCGGTTTGCTTGAGATAACTGGCAATGATGCCGACGATTAACGCCGCTTCAACGCCTTCGCGCAGCATGATCAGAAAGGGAACCAGCATTCAGCACCGCGTCAGCTATAGAGTGGAAGCGAATTTGTAACATAATGATACTTATTACTAAATAGATATGATTGTCATTTGCCTGAACGGCAGCTGAACGAGTCAAAATATCGATGCCTGCGCTAAGATGGCCGACAAACAAAAAACAGGGTTCACCACGTTCAATGTCGGAAAAAGACACCATCTCCATTCATCTGGTGCGCGAAGCACTGTTGCAAAGCTGCGAGTCGAGCGCGGTCAGCGTTGAGGTCTTGCTCAAGGTCGGGATTGAACCGCGCTTGCTTGACGTGGCTGATGCACGTGTTCCGGCCACGGCCTATGCGCGGCTGTGGCGACTGTTGGCGCGGCGCATGGACGATGAGTTCTTTGGCATGGACCCGCGCCGGTTGAAATCCGGCAGCCTGGAGTTTCTCTGTCGTTGCGCCATGGCCCAGCCGACGTTGGCCGCAGGATTGACGGCCGGGCTGGGGTTTCTGTCGTTGATGCTGGAGCGCATGCCGGCGCAGCTGGTTCATCAGCAAAGCCTGGCGGAAATCGTCCTGCTCGAAGACGACCTGGAACCGCGTCGCGCCTTCACTTATTTCACCTACTGGATGATTGTCCATGGCGTTGCCTGCTGGCTGGCGGGGCGGCGGATACCGATTCTGGCCATCGAACTGCGCTGTGCGGAACCGGACTTCTGCGATGACTATAAGGTGATGTTCTCCGAGAACCTGCGCTTCGACCGACCGCGTACCCGGATGATTTTCTCGGCGGATTGCCTGGACCTGCCGATCAAGCGCAGCAGCGACGAGCTCAAGCGCTTTTTGGCCCATGCGCCAGCCAATATCCTGGTCAAGTATCGCGATCCGCAAAGCCTCGCCAGCCGGATCAAACATGATTTGCGGCAACTGCCCGCCGAACAGTGGCCGGAAACCGACAGCCTGGCCCAGCGCCTGTGTATGTCCGCTTCGACGCTGCGTCGACGTTTGGCGGAAGAAGGGCAAACCTATCAAGGCTTGAAGGACAGTGTGCGCAAGGAGCTGGCGATTGTCTGGCTGGCAGAACCTTCGATCAGCTTCGCCGAGATCGCCACGCGGCTCGGGTTTGCCGATGCCAGTTCGTTCTACAAGGCGTTTCGCAAATGGTCGGGGTCCAATCCGGGGCATTACCGTAGCCTGATCCTCAACGAAGCCCACTGATCCAGACCCAGCGTTGATTCGTCTGGCCTCATCGCGAGCAAGCTCGCTCCCACAGGGAAACGCATTCCAAATGTGGGAGCGAGCTTGCTCGCGATGACGTCCGCCCGGACGCCACATCTCTTGAACCTTGGCCAAACCAGTCACGCAACTTGAAAGCTTTGACCATTGTCCCGCGCCGCCCGCGGAGCGAGTATTTCCTGGATTTTTACGGTTCCCCCAACCTAATAAAAATACAGAGGGATTCTGGCAATGCGCGATTACCTGTCTGCGACTTCACGGTTCAACTATCAGCACACCGTCGATGCTGCGCTCAGCGGCTCGTTGACCGCACTCAACGCCTGCGTTGAATGCTGCGACCGTCATGCGATACCCGGGCGCATTGCCTTGTTCTGGGAGGGCCGCGACGGTGCCAGCGCCACGTACACTTTCAGCGAGCTGCAGGACAAAGCTGCGCGCTTTGCCAATTTCCTGCTGGCTCAGGGCGTGAAGAAGGGCGACAAGGTCGCCGGCCTGTTACCACGCAATGTCGAATTGCTGATTGTGGTGTTCGCCACTTGGCGCATCGGCGCGGTCTATCAGCCGCTGTTTACCGCCTTCGGCCCGAAAGCCATCGAACACCGCCTCAACAGTTCTGGCGCCGCGGTGGTGGTGACCGACGCGGTCAATCGTCCAAAGCTCAATGACGTTGCCGACTGCCCGACCATCGTCACTGTCGGCGGCCCGAAAGGTCAGGGCATCGTCCGTGGCGATTTCAGTTTCTGGGCCGAACTGCCCAACTATTCCGCTCAATGTGAACCCGTGCTGCTGAACGGCGAAGACCCGTTCCTGCTGATGTTCACCTCGGGCACCACCGGCCCGTCGAAAGCCCTGTCGGTGCCGCTCAAGGCGATCGTTGCGTTCCAGAGCTACACCCGCGACGCGGTGGACCTGCGCCCTGAAGATGCGTTCTGGAACGTCGCCGATCCGGGCTGGGCTTATGGCATCTACTTTGGTGTGACCGGACCGCTGTCCATGGGCCATCCGATCACCTTTTACGATGGCCCGTTCACCCTTGAAAGCACCTGCCGGGTGATCAACAAATATGGCATCACCAACCTCACCGGCTCACCGACCGCGTACCGCTTGCTGATCGCCGGCGGCGATGAGTTCGCCCGTTCGATCAAAGGCAAACTGCGGATTGTCAGCAGCGCCGGCGAACCGTTGAACCCGGAAGTGATCCGCTGGTTCGCCGACAACCTCGGCGTGGTGATCCACGACCATTATGGCCAGACCGAACTCGGTATGGTGCTGTGCAACCACCATGGCCTTGAACATCCGGTGCATGTCGGTGCGGCAGGGTTTGCCTCGCCCGGTCATCGGATCGTGGTGCTGGATGAGGCCTATAACGAATTGTCGGTCGGTCAGCCGGGGATTCTCGCCATCGACCGAACGCAGTCGCCAATGTGCTGGTTTGCCGGTTACGAAGGTGCGCCGACCAAGGCTTTCGTCGGCAACTATTACCTGAGTGGCGATACCGTCGAACTGAACCCGGACGGCAGCATCAGCTTCGTCGGCCGCAGCGACGACGTGATCACCACCTCCGGCTACCGGGTCGGCCCGTTCGACGTGGAGAGTGCGTTGATCGAACACCCCGCCGTGGTTGAAGCAGCGGTGATCGGCAAACCGGATCCGGAGCGCACCGAACTGGTGAAAGCCTTCGTCGTGCTCAGCGCGCAATACCGTGCTTCACCCGAGCTTGTCGAGGAGCTGCGCCAGCATGTGCGCAAGCGATTGGCGGCGCACTCATACCCGCGTGAAATCGAATTTGTCAGCGAATTGCCGAAAACCCCAAGCGGCAAATTGCAGCGCTTTATCTTGCGCAACCAGGAAATCGCCAAGGCTCAAGAGGCCACGGCGAAGAACGTTTCAGCTTGAATCCAAGGAAACAATGATGCAGATCGAAAACAAGGTTTTTCTCGTCACCGGCGGTGCGTCGGGCCTGGGCGCGGCCACGGCTGAAATGCTGGTGGGTGCCGGTGCCAAAGTCATGCTGGTGGACCTGAATGCCGAAGCCGTCGCGGCTCAGGCAAAACGGCTCGGCGCGCATTGCGTCGTCGCGGACATCAGTCAGGAAGCGGCGGCAGAAGCAGCGGTGCAGGCAGCGGTTGCAGCGTTTGGTGGTCTGCACGGGCTGGTCAACTGTGCCGGTGTGGTCCGCGGCGAGAAAATCCTCGGCAAGAACGGTCCGCACGCGTTGGCCAGTTTCAGCCAGGTAATCAACGTCAACCTGATCGGCAGCTTTAACATGCTGCGCCTGGCGGCTGCGGCGATTGCCGAAACCGAAGCCAATGAAGACGGCGAGCGCGGTGTGATCATCAACACCGCCTCGGTGGCGGCCTTCGACGGCCAGATCGGCCAGGCCGCCTACGCTGCCTCCAAAGGCGCGATTGCCAGCCTGACCTTGCCCGCCGCCCGTGAGCTGGCGCGCTTCGGCATCCGGGTGATGACCATTGCCCCAGGCATCTTCGAAACACCGATGATGGCTGGCATGACCCAGGAAGTGCGCGACTCGCTGGCTGCTGGCGTGCCGTTCCCACCACGCCTTGGCAAACCGGTTGAGTACGCCGCGCTGGTCAGGCATATCATAGAAAACAGCATGCTCAACGGCGAGGTGATCCGTCTCGACGGTGCCTTGCGTATGGCCGCCAAATAAGGAGTATTTGTCATGACAATGTCCCACGATCCAATCGTTATCGTCAGCGCCGTCCGCACCCCGATGGGTGGTTTTCAAGGTGAACTGAAAAGCCTCAGCGCGCCACAACTGGGCGCTGCTGCGATCCGCGCCGCCGTTGAGCGTGCCGGTGTGGCCGCCGACGCCGTAGAAGAAGTGCTGTTTGGTTGCGTGCTGTCCGCCGGCCTCGGCCAGGCTCCTGCTCGTCAAGCAGCGCTGGGTGCAGGGTTGGACAAGTCCACCCGTTGCACCACCCTGAACAAAATGTGCGGTTCGGGCATGGAAGCCGCCATCCTGGCCCACGACATGCTGCTGGCCGGCAGTGCCGACGTGGTGGTCGCTGGCGGGATGGAAAGCATGTCCAACGCGCCTTACTTGTTGGATCGTGCCCGCAGCGGTTACCGCATGGGCCACGGCAAAGTGCTGGACCACATGTTCCTCGACGGCCTCGAAGACGCCTACGACAAGGGCCGCCTGATGGGCACCTTCGCCGAGGACTGCGCCGAGGCCAATGGCTTCACGCGTGAAGCGCAAGATGAGTTCGCAATCGCTTCGACCACCCGCGCACAACAGGCAATCAAGGACGGCAGCTTCAACGCCGAAATCGTCCCGTTGCAGGTCATGGTCGGCAAAGAGCAGAAGCTCATCACCGATGACGAACAACCACCGAAAGCCAAGCTGGACAAGATCGCCAGCCTGAAACCGGCGTTCCGTGACGGCGGCACTGTGACGGCGGCCAACTCCAGTTCGATTTCCGATGGCGCGGCGGCATTGCTGTTGATGCGTCGTTCAGAAGCCGAAAAACGTGGCCTGAAACCGCTGGCAGTGATCCACGGTCACGCAGCCTTCGCTGATACGCCGGGGCTGTTCCCGGTGGCACCGGTGGGTGCGATCAAGAAGCTGCTGAAGAAAACCGGCTGGTCGCTGGATGAAGTCGAGCTGTTCGAAGTCAACGAAGCCTTCGCGGTGGTCAGCCTGGTGACCATGACCAAGCTGGAAATCCCCCACAGCAAGGTCAATGTCCATGGCGGCGCCTGTGCGCTGGGTCACCCGATTGGCGCTTCGGGTGCGCGGATCCTTGTGACCTTGCTCTCGGCCTTGCGCCAGAAAGGCCTGAAACGCGGCGTCGCAGCGATCTGCATCGGCGGCGGTGAAGCCACGGCCATGGCCGTTGAATGCCTGTACTAAGGCCCACGCCAAACCCTGTGGGAGCGGGCCTGTTCCGGGCGGCGTTCCGACGATGACTGACTCACATTCAACATTCCTGTTGAATGACACACCGCTATCGCGAGCAGGCTCGCTCCCACAGGTCCTGCGTTTTAACCGAGTACCAAGGTTTGATTTTTAAGGAATTGGCATGATTCCCAATGACGAACAACTACAGATCAGCGACGCGGCCCGGCAGTTTGCCCAGGAACGGCTCAAGCCGTTCGCCGCCGAGTGGGATCGCGAGCACCGCTTTCCCAAGGAAGCCATCGGCGAGATGGCCGAGCTGGGCTTCTTTGGCATGTTGGTGCCGGAGCAGTGGGGCGGTTGCGACACCGGTTACCTGGCATACGCCATGGCCCTGGAAGAAATCGCCGCTGGCGATGGCGCCTGCTCGACCATCATGAGCGTGCACAACTCGGTGGGTTGCGTGCCGATCCTCAAGTTCGGCAACGACGATCAGAAAGAGCGTTTCCTCAAGCCGCTGGCCAGCGGCGCCATGCTCGGGGCGTTCGCGCTGACCGAGCCGCAGGCCGGTTCCGACGCCAGCAGCCTGAAAACCCGTGCCCGCCTGAACGGCGATCACTACGTGCTCAACGGCTGCAAGCAGTTCATTACCTCGGGGCAAAACGCCGGGGTGGTGATTGTCTTCGCGGTCACCGACCCGAGCGCCGGCAAACGCGGGATCAGCGCCTTTATCGTGCCGACCGATTCACCGGGCTACAAGGTTGCGCGGGTTGAAGACAAGCTCGGCCAGCACGCTTCGGACACCTGCCAAATCCTCTTTGAGGACGTGAAGGTGCCGGTGGCCAATCGTCTGGGCGAGGAGGGCGAAGGCTACAAAATCGCCCTGGCCAACCTTGAAGGCGGACGCGTCGGGATTGCCTCGCAATCGGTCGGCATGGCCCGCGCCGCGTTTGAAGCCGCCCGCGATTACGCCCGCGAGCGCGAGAGTTTCGGCAAGCCGATCATCGAGCATCAGGCGGTAGCCTTCCGTTTGGCTGACATGGCTACGCAAATTGCCGTCGCCCGGCAGATGGTGCATTACGCCGCGGCCCTGCGTGACAGCGGCAAACCAGCGCTGGTGGAAGCCTCGATGGCCAAGCTGTTCGCCTCGGAAATGGCCGAAAAGGTCTGCTCGATGGCCTTGCAAACCCTCGGTGGTTACGGTTACCTGAACGACTTCCCGCTGGAGCGGATCTACCGCGACGTGCGGGTTTGTCAGATCTACGAAGGCACCAGCGATATTCAGCGCATGGTCATTTCGCGCAATCTTTGAGAAGGAACGCTTACATGAGCTACGAAACGATTTTGTTGGAAGTCCAGGGTCGCGTGGGTCTGATCACCCTCAACCGCCCACAAGCCCTGAATGCCTTGAACGCGCAGATCGTCAGCGAGTTGAACCACGCGCTGGACGGTCTGGAAGCCAATCCGGAAATTGGCTGCATCGTGCTGACCGGCTCGAAAAAGGCCTTTGCCGCCGGTGCCGACATCAAGGAAATGGCCGAGCTGACCTACCCGCAGATCTACCTCGACGATCTGTTCAGCGACAGTGACCGGGTGGCCAACCGACGCAAGCCGATCATTGCAGCGGTTGCCGGTTTTGCCCTGGGCGGTGGCTGTGAGCTGGCGCTGATGTGCGATTTCATTCTGGCCGGCGACAACGCCAAATTCGGCCAGCCGGAAATCAACCTCGGCGTGCTGCCGGGCATGGGCGGCACCCAGCGCCTGACTCGTGCCGTGGGCAAGGCCAAAGCCATGGAAATGTGCCTTAGCGGCCGCCTGATCGATGCGGTGGAAGCGGAACGCTGCGGCATCGTTGCGCGCGTCGTACCGGTGGATGAGCTGCTGGATGAAGCGTTGAAGGTCGCCGCGCTGATCGCCAAGAAGTCCTTGCCGATTGCGATGATGGTCAAGGAAAGCGTCAACCGCGCTTTTGAAGTCAGCCTGTCCGAAGGCGTTCGCTTTGAACGCCGGGTGTTCCATGCGGCGTTTGCCACACAGGACCAGAAAGAAGGCATGGCGGCGTTTATTGCCAAGCGTGAGGCGCAGTTCGTCGGTAAGTAATGTAGCGCTCTCACCGACCTAATCGCGAGCAGGCTCGCTCCCACAGTGGATCTCTGGTGTTCATGAGATCCCTTGTGGGAGCGAGCTTGCTCGCGATGCTTTTAGGGCCTCACACTAGGTAGTTCTTGAGCTCCCGCGCAATCACCATCCGCTGAATCTCGCTCGAGCCTTCGTAAATCTGCGTGATCCGCGCATCGCGGTAATAGCGTTCCACCGGATAGTCTTCCAGATAGCCATAGCCGCCGTGGATCTGTATTGCGGACGAGCAGACCTTCTCAGCCATCTCCGAGGCAAACAGCTTGGCCTGCGAGGCTTCCGACAGGCATGGCTTGCCGGCGCTGCGCAACCGCGCGGCATGCAGGATCAGCAGGCGTGCGGCGTTCAGCCGGGTGTGCATGTCGGCGAGCATGTTGGCGACGCTTTGGTGCTCGATGATCGGTTTGTCGAACTGCACCCGGTCACGGGCGTAGGCCAGCGCTGCTTCGAACGCTGCACGGGCGATGCCCAACGCCTGCGCGGCGATGCCGATGCGACCGCCTTCGAGATTGGACAGGGCAATCGCCAAACCCTTGCCGCGCTCACCGAGCAGATTGGCTTCGGGGATCGTGCAATTGTTCAGTGTCACTGCGCAGGTGTCGGAAGCGCGGATACCCATCTTGTGTTCGCTGCGGTCGACGATAAAACCCGGTGTGTCGGTTGGTACCAGGAACGCTGATAAACCTTTCTTGCCCAGCTCCGGATCGGTCACCGCAAACACAATCGCCAGTTTTGCCCGTCGACCGTTGCTGACGAACTGCTTGGCGCCATTGATCACCCACCGGCCGTCGCGCAGTTCGGCGCGGGTGCGCAGGTTGTGCGCCTCGGAACCGGCTTGCGGCTCGGTCAGGCAGAAGCAGCCGATGGCCTGACCGCTGGCCAGATCCGCCAGCCAGGTCTGTTTCTGTTCTTCAGTGCCGTAGTTGAGAACCGGCCCGCAGCCCACCGAGTTGTGGATGCTCATCAAGGCACCGGTCGCACCGTCGCCGGCAGAAATCTCTTCCACCGCCAGCGCGTAGGCCACGTAGTCGACGTAAGTGCCGCCCCATTCCTCGGGAACCACCATGCCGAGCAAACCCAGTTCGCCCATCTTGGCCACCAGCGCATCATCGATCCAGCCGGCTTTTTCCCAGGCCTGGGCGTGAGGGGCGATTTCGCCGCGGGCGAAATCCCGGGCCATGTCGCGGATCATCACTTGTTCTTCGGTCAATTCGATATCGTGCATGGCTCAGCTCCCGCTCTGGTCAAAACCGCTGAAGAAACTCGCAACCTGCTTGGCGTCCAGCGCCTGCACGGTCGGAGGGTTCCAGCATGGGCTCTTGTCTTTGTCGATCAGCAAGGCGCGGACGCCTTCGATCAGGTCGCCGCGTTCAAACCACTGGCGATCGAGGTGCAGTTCGAGGGCGAAGCAGTTTTCCAGGCTCAGCTGACGGCCGCGACGCAGCATCTCTAACGTTACACCCATGGCCAGCGGTGAACGACTGTCGAGCAAATCGGCAGTGGTCATTGCCCAGTCGTGGCTGTCGGCAACCGTGACGCTGCGCAGTTGCTCAACGATGCTCGGTACATCCGGCAGGGCGAAGAAGTGGTCGATCGTTGGTCGCAGTCCCTGCAACGGTGCGTCGGGCAGTTGCTGTACCGCGAGTTTCGCCAGCAGGCCTTGCAGGTCCTTGAGCGGGGTGTCGTGCCACGTGAGACTGTCGAGGCGTTGATCCAGTTCGGCAAGTTTCTGGCTTTCCAGGTACCAATCGGCCAACCCGCAATACAGCGCATCGGCGGCGCGAATCTGCACGCCGCTGACGCCGAGGTAGATGCCCAGTTCGCCGGGAATCCGTGGCAGGAAGTAGCTGCCGCCAACGTCAGGGAAGTAACCGATGGCTACTTCCGGCATTGCCAGGCGGCTGCGTTCGGTGACTACCCGCAGGTCTGCGCCTTGCACCAGGCCCATGCCGCCGCCGAGGACGAAACCGTCCATCAACGCCAGCACCGGTTTGCGGTAATGGTGGATCGCCAGGTCGAGGGCGTATTCCTCGACGAAGAAGTCTTCATGCAGGGTGCCGCCGCTTTTGAAACTGTCGTACAGCGAACGGATATCGCCACCGGCGCAGAAGGCTTTCTCGCCAGCCCCGCGCAACACCACGGCGTGGATATGCGGGTCTTTCGACCAGGCATCGAGTTGTCGGTGCAGGCTGCGGACCATGTCCAGGGTAATGGCGTTGAGGCCGGCGGGGCGATTGAGGATCAGGTGGCCAATGTGGTTGCGGACCTCGGCCAGCACGTCGTTGGCGCTGGCATCAATGCCGTGGGTCGCCTGGGATGAAACCTGAGCAGTCATCACTAACTCCCTGCTTTTATTGTTCTTTATAGAAGTGTTCGCGCGCGAACGATGCCGGATCGTAACAGTGCAAATTTGCGATGTACAACCGTGATAGATGCAGGTCCGGTCTGCATTTTTGTTATGCCTGCACGCTGATTCATCGCATAAACGCCCTGATAGGGCATTTCAAATCTTTAGTGGCTAAGGCCGAGTGCCGAACACTTCACCGATGCTGCGGCGTTTGGCGTGCAGCTCGCTGGCGTGGATCAACTGCTCAAGGTCCTCGGGCGTGACGTCGAAGAACTCTTGCATATCGGCCAGGGCCAGCTTGAGGTCTTCGGCAGTAATCGCCAGCGCGTCTGCGGGCGGATGATCAGCGGGCACCACTGCGACCGGTTCGCTGTGGCCCTTGGGGTAACGGATCCGCGTCAGGTTGTTATAGACCAGCGCGCTGAACAGCATGCACGTCGCGGCGAGCATCACCGGCCCGAGTTCGCGCCATTCCATCGCGATGGTCGCCGGGTCCGCCACCACCAGCAGCAACGCCAACGCACCTGCTGGCGGGTGCAGGCAACGCAGCCAGCACATCAGAATCAGCGCCATGCCAGCCGCCAGGCAGGCACTGCCCAGCGTGCGCCCAAGCACATGGGCCACCAGCAGCGACACCACCGCTGCACACAAATAGCCGCCGAGAATCGACCACGGCTGCGCCAGCGCACCGGAAGACACGGCGAACAGCAACACCGCCGAAGCGCCCAACGGCCCGATCAAGTGCAAGGCCACGTCCATCCCGTACACCTGGGCACAAAGCCAGACACTCAGCAGTGTGCCCAGCGACATGCCGATGGCGGCACGGCTCCATTCGGAGGGGCGGGTGTTGACGGCAGCGGGTATCCAGCGAGCGAGCATAACGAAAACGATCCAGTGGCAAAGAACGGGCAAAAAGAAGGGCTTGTCTGGATCACCAGAAAGCCCTTTAAGTGTTCCAACATTTGGGGGAGGAACCGGCACAGTGTGCCGATCTATCTCACCCCTGACAAATTCATATTAATGAGCTTTCAGTGCATTTATTTTGAAGTATGGCGACGCGCCGACCGCTAAGGAAACACAGTAATCCGCCCATGGCGGTCAGTGCGCTGAGGGCATAAAACATCGTCGCCGGTGCCGTGTGGGTCAGCAAAAAGCCGCAAATCACCGGGCTCGCCGCACCGCCCAGCGCCGCCAGGTTCTGCGCGCCGTAGTAGCTGCCGCGCAGTTCTTCCGGCGCCAGGGTGTCGACGAACAGGAACTCTGCCGGGTAGATGATCATTTCGCCGAGGGTGAAGACAAACATCGCCAGGCACCACTGCACCAGGTTCTGCGCAAAGCTGAAGCCGATCAATCCGAAGATGAACAGACTGCTGCCGATAACAATCCAGTAACGCAGCTGTTCGCGTTTAAGGAAACGGCCGATCTGGTACTGCAGGAGAATCACGCTGATCGCGTTGCAGGCGAGGATCGCGGCCATGGTTTGCAGGGCAATGTGCTCATTTTGCGTCACCAGCAGGTATTGCGACAGGTACAGGGTGAAACGCCCGTGCACCACGGTGCTGAGCAGGCAGCCGCAGGTGAACATGATCAGTGTGCGGTCGTTCTTCAGGGTCACCAGGGTTTTCAGAAAGCTCTGTGGCTGGCCAACAACCGCTTCCTTGGCCGATCCGGGAATCCCTCTCATCAGGAAGGTACTGAAAAAAGCGATGCCACCGGCAATCAGGAACGGTGCCAATGGCTGCACCCCGGCAATCACCACCCCCAGCATCGGGCCGGTGGCGTAGCCAATGTTGGTCAGGGTATAGCGCAATGAAAAGGCCTTGGCCCGCTGGCCCATCGGCAGGTTTTCACTGAGGATCGCTTTCGAGCCGATCAGAAACAGCGCCGAAGCGGTTTCGGTAATCACCAGCGTCAGCGTGGTCAGGTAAAGGTTGTGGGCGAAGGTCAGCAGGACAAAACCGACGGCGCTGGAAAGCATCGCCAGAATCAGCAAGCGGCGTTTTTCCAGGCGGTCGATGATGTAGCCGCCATACAACGCGAGCAGGGTGGCGATGAACACCGCGATGCCCAACAGCAGGCCGACGTCCTGTTGGTTCAGGCCCAGCTTGTTGCTGAGGAACAGTGTCAGCAACGGGCTGGTGATGGCGCGGCTGACGACGATGGTCAGCGAGCAGATCATCAGGCGGCGAATAACGAGCGAGTAAGTGGCCACGGTGGTGCGGATGTCCTTATTCAGATTTAGCAATGCGGCGACGCCATTCGCGAGCAAGCTCGCTCCCACAGGGGAACGCATTCCAATGTGGGAGCGAGCTTGCTCGCGAAGAGGCCGGTCCTGACAACCCAGGGGTCATACCAGCCACTGATCCAGTTCCCAAACCGATTCCAGTTTTTCCAGTTGCCACAACCGCTCCAGCAACCCGGTCGCCTGTTCCTCCGGCAGCACCCGCGTCGCCAGGCTGAGGAATTTCTCCTCCAGTGCTGCGTCGCTCAACGGATTCCCCGGCGCGCCCAACGGCACCTCGATACACAGGCTTGCCGTGCGGCCGTCGTGGCTGCAAATGCTCACGACCGGCTCGCCATCCTCTGACAGTTGCGGATCCACTTCAAGGTGAATGCGCGACATCCAATGCGCAATTTCTGAAGCGCTGCGCTGTTCGTCGTCATAAGCCTCAAGCCGACAATGCCCATGGACCAATCGAGCGGCGAGGGCATACGGCAGGCTCATTTGCGCGGCGGCCGAACTGCCGATATCGCGCCCGCCGCACATCTCGTTGAGAAAACCACACAGTGACACCTGAACGTCTTCCAATTGATCGGCGTCGATCTGCAATTGCTCCAGCAACAAACCCAAGGCATCGATGGCCGAATGTGTGCCACGGCATGAGGCATAGGGCTTGATCGAGCAGCGGGCGAGTTTCCACACTACGCCAAGGTCTGCGTCCAGCGCCTCGGGCTGCGCATGTTCAGCCGCTAGGGTCTTGAGGAAGCCGCCCCAGACGTCGTCGAACAACTTGGTTGGCCCGCTGATCCCTTGCTCGGCAAACCGCGCCGCCAGCAGACCACCTTCGGCGGCGCGGCCGCTGTGAAGCTTTTTGCTGTGCGAGCCATCATGGATAAACGCCCAGAGGCCGCCGCTGAAACTGCCGGCAATGCCCAATGCGGCGAGGGTTTGGGCCGGATCAAGACCAAGTATTCGCGCACTGGCCGCTGCCGCGCCGAACACCCCGCAGGTGGCGGTCGAATGCCAACCGGCGCCGTTGTGCGCCGAGTAACCGCCACAGGCCTCAAGCACCCGACGACCGATCTCGTAGCCAATCACCACCGCAGTAATCAGCTCGCGACCGTTTACCGGCGTAGGACTCAGGCTGACGGCTGCCATCACTGCGGGCAGCACCACTGCGCCGGAGTGATCGCAACCGCCGGTATCGTCCAGTTCCAGGGCATGGGCGGCGATCCCATTGAGCATCGCTGCCTGCGCGGCACCGACAGACTGCGCAGTGCCCCAGACCAGCGTTTTGCCGTTTTCATTGGCAAAGGTGTGCCGAACAGCGACGGCAATTTCACTGGCGGCCCCGGCCAGGGTCGCGCCGACCGTATCGAGAATATGCCGCTTGGCTTGTGCCACCAGTGCCGGCGGCAAGTCGTCGAAACGGGTCTCGACGCAAAATTGCGCCAGACGCTGCAATCGTTCACTCATGGCAAGTACGCTCGATAATGCCGCTCATACACGGCGGCTGGATGCTCCTCGTCCATCGGCACAGCGCGCTCGGCCCACCACTGGGCGACGTCGCCAGCCGTGGCGATCCACACGTCGTCGTGTTGCTGGATACCCAGCAGCAACTCACGCAGGACACCGATGCGTCCCGGGGTCGCGATGATTTCCGGGTGCAGGCGCAACACGTAGCACAGGCCAAAGCGATGAAACCCGGCAAAGTCCATTTGCAGGTTGGCCAAGGTATGGCTGTAGGAAGCAATCCGCGATTGCGCGGGTGGGACTGCCGGGCTCAGGTTGAACGCGAAGTACGGTTCGTCCTCCAGTTCATAGTGCATTGGCAGTTCGATCACCTCGGGCGCCGTTGGATGGGCGAACGGCAGATCATCGCCGCGCCAACAGGATGACCAGCGAATGCCTTGCTCGCGTAACGCTTCGGTAAACCCCGGTGCCCAGTTGCCGGCGGGCATCCGGAAGCCCGTTGGCCGCTGGCCGGTAATGTCGGCCAGTGCCCGGCAGCCGTGCTCAAGGGCGGCGGATTGCTCAGCCAGGCTCAGGGTGTCGTAGTTCTGATGACGATAACCGGCGCAGGCAATTTCATGGCCGGCGGCCTGGATTGCGCGGATATGTTCGGGGTTCTCCTCGGCAACGATGCCCGGTATGCACCAACTGCTGGGGACGCCGAGTTCCTTGAGCAGCGCGAGCAAACGTTCGACCCCGCGCTGGGTGCCGTAGCGCCATACCGACAAAGTCTTGTCGCGGCCGGCGACTTCCGGGGCCTGGGTCAGGATGCCGTGTACGTCGTTGTAGTCGACGGTCAACACTACGGCGCACCGGTAGCCTTTGGGCCAGGTCGTCGAATCAGCCATGTTGATGCTCCTTGAGCCACCAGTGGGCGACATCGCGGCAGGTGGCGAACCACACGTCATCACGCTGGCGCATGTGTTCGAAAAGTTTCTCCAGCAGCAGAATGCGCCCCGGTTTACCGGTGATCTTCGGGTGGAAGAGGGTGGTCAGGCACAGTCCTTCATTCATCGCGCCGTCGAATTCGCGGCACCAATTGTCGAGGGTCAGCTCGTAGCTGGCGGTACGGTCCAGCCCCGAGGGAAAGTCCGGCGCGCGGGTGTAGGCGATGGAGGCGTAATCGTCCATTTCCCAGCGGCCCGGGATTTCCACCAGCGGGGTATCAAAGCCAGGCACTTTCACCAGGTACGGCCGGTCATCGCCGCGCATGCTGCTGGAATAGGTCACGCCAGCTTCCACCAGCATGGCCGGCGTCTCGGCCCGCCAGTCGCCGGACGGGGTGCGAAAGCCTTCTGCGCGGATGTTCAAATACTGCCAGAACACCTCGCGGCATTTATTCATGACGTCCTTTTGCTGCTCCAGTGTCAGCGCATAGAAGGACTCGTGTTTGTAGCCGTGGTAAGCCACTTCATGCCCGCGCTCGATGATCGACTGGCACTGTTTTGGCCAGTTCTCCACGACCCAGGCCGGGACGAAAAAGGTGGTAGGGATGCGGAATTCGTCGAGCAGGTCGAGAATCCGTGGCAAGGCCCGATACGGTCCGTAACCGCCAAAACCGAAGTACTCGGGCTTGTGCCAGATCGAACCGTTGAGCATGGCGTCGCCGGTGGGGCCGTCGAGATCGAAGGCCAAGGCCAGGCAGGCGGTGTGGCCGTCGGGCCACGTCGGTTGGGGTGAGGAGGACATCGTGGCGCTCCATACATTTATAGGTGTTACACGGATCCTGTGGGAGCGAGCTTGCTCGCGATAGCGGACGTTCAGTCACATCCATTTTGAATGTGCTGCCGTCATCGCGAGCAAGCTCGCTCCCACAAAGGGCGTCCCTCTGCTGCTTACTTCCCAGCGTTGATGGTCACGGTCTTAATGGCGCCCAACTCCAGATCCCACTTCTTCAAGATCGCCTGATAGCTGCCGTCATCAATCATGCTTTGCAGCGCGACTTTCACCGCTTCGCTCAACTCAGGTTTTTTCTTGCTGACGCCCAAACCGCTGAACTGCACCGAGATCGGCGCCCCCACGGTCTTGTAGGTGTCCTTTTCCTGGGTCTTCAGGTACGACAGGGTTTCGCTGCCCTGCATGGCCGCATCGATGCGGCTCTGGCGCAGTTGCGCACGGGCGTCGGCGGAGCCTTCGGTGCCGATCACGTTGATCGCCGGTTTACCCTTCGCTTCGCAATTGGCCTTGCTCCACTCGGCGATTTCCGCCGGGAATGTCGTACGTCGGCTGGTCCCGACTTTCTTGCCGCACAGGTCGGCAATTTCGTTGGTGTCCTTGTTCTTTTGCAGGGTGTAGAACTGCGGCCCGCTGGTGAAGTAGTCAACGAAGGTCACGCTCTGCTGACGCTCGGCGGTGTCGGTCATGCCCGACAGCACCACGTCCACACGGTCGGTGGTCAGGGCGTTGATCATTTGCTCGAAGCCGGTTTCCTGCCATTTGATTTTCACCCCCAGGCGCTCGGCCAAGGCATTGCCCAGGTCGTAGTCCAGGCCGGTGAGGGTGTTGGTGGCCGGGTCCTTGAAATCCATTGGCGGATAGTTGGGCATGATCGCCACGACGATTTCACCCTTGGCCTTGATGCTCGCGGGCAAATCAGCTGCCCAGGTCATCGAAGAGGCCATCAGGCCAGCCACTACTGCAGGGATAAGGAGTTTTTTCATGGTCGTTCTCTTTTTGAGTTGTCGTTAGGTGCGAACGGCAGAAATGAAGCTTTGGGTGCGCGGGTTTTGTGGACTTATTAGTATTTCTTCGGGGCTTCCTGCCTCCACGATCTGCCCGCCATCCATGAACACCATGCGATTGGAAACCTCGCGGGCGAAGCCCAGTTCATGGGTGACGACGATCATGGTCATACCGGTCTGCGCCAGATCGCGCATCACCGACAGCACCTCACCGACCAGTTCCGGGTCGAGTGCCGAAGTGGGTTCATCGAACAGCATCAGCTTGGGCCGCATGGCCAGCGCCCGGGCAATGGCTACCCGTTGTTGCTGGCCACCGGAGAGTTCGATCGGGTAGCTGTTGCGCTTGTCGGCCAGGCCGACGCGGGCCAGCAACTCAAGCGCATCTTCGTGCGCTTCCTTGGGCGAACGCTTGAGCACCTGGCACGGGCCTTCGATGATGTTTTGCAGCACGGTCATGTGCGGAAACAGGTTGAAGCGCTGGAACACCATTCCAGTGGCCAGGCGCTGCCGGGCGATCTGCGACTCGTTGAGCTCGTGCAGTTTGTTGCCGGCAATGCGGTAGCCCACCAGTTCGCCGTCGACCCAGAGGCCGCCCTTGTCGATTTTTTCCAGCTGATTGACGCAGCGCAGCAGGGTGCTTTTGCCGGAACCGGACGGCCCGATGATGCACAGCACTTCGCCCTGTTCGACTTCGATGTTGATGTCTTTGAGCGCGTGGTATTGGTCGTAGTACTTGTTCAGGCCAACAGCCTTGACGATGCTTCTCATGTTCAATTCTCCTGCGCGACTCACGAGCGCTTGCCGGCGCCGCGAGCGAAACGACGTTCCAGACGACTTTGACCAAAGGACAAGACAGTGACGGCGGCCAGGTACCAGATGCCGGCGACGATCAGCAGCTCCATCACGCGGGCGTTGGCGTAGTAGATGTTCTGGGCGTTGTAGAGCAGTTCCGAGTACTGGATCACGCTGGCCAGGGAGGTCATCTTGACCATGCCGATGAACTCGTTGCCGACCGGTGGAATGATGATGCGCATGGCCTGCGGCAAGATGATCCGGCGCAGCGCTTGCAGGCGCGGCATGCCGATCGACTTGGCTGCTTCGTACTGGCCGGTGTCCACCGAGAGCAGACCGGCGCGCACCACTTCAGCGGTGTAGGCGCCCTGGTTGATGCTCAGGCCCAGCAGCGCGGCGACGAAGGGCGTCATCAGGCTGACGGTATCGAGTTCGAACAGCCCGGGAATGCCAATGGTGGGAAATATCAACGCCAGGTTGAACCACAACAGCAATTGCAGAATCAACGGCGTACCGCGAAACAGCCAGGTGTATGTCACCGCGACATAGCGCAGGATCGGGTTCGCCGACATGCGCATCACGGCGGTGATCACCCCGAAGACAATCCCCAGCGCCATCGCCAGCACGGCCATGACGATGGTGTTGAGCAAGCCGAACAGAATCGCCTGGGAGGTCAGGAACTGGCCGATGTACGACCACTCGATCTTGCCCTCGGCGAAAGCCCTGACCAGACCGACGATGGCGACGACGATCAGCGTGGCGAAGAAGATCCGCCCGTAATAGCGCCGAGGCACATGCTCGTACTGGGTAATGTCGAACTGGTTTTCGGCCTTTTTGCGCTCCGCGAGGAGCTCTGCCTGAGTCTGGTTCATCTTGGTTCTCCGAACACCGCCCTTCTTGATGCAGACGGTGTGTGGTTCTTCAGGTTAAACGCAACGCCTGTGGGAGCGAGCCTGCTCGCGATGGCGGTATTACATTCAACATCGATGTTGGCTGACCTGCCGCTATCGCGAGCAGGCTCGCTCCCACAGGTTGTATTACTCGATTTACGCCCCGTGGATCAGAGACGAAAGCCCTGGTAGTCCGCCGCCCATTGCTGCTGTGCGGCGAGGGCGGTTTTCAAGCGGCCGATCTGTTCACGGACCTGCTGCGGCGCGGTTCCGCCCCAGCCACTGCGGGCGGCGATGGCGGCTTCCAGTGTCAGGCTGTCGCGCACTTCGGGGGTCAGGCGTACATCGATCTCGGCGAGCAGTGCCGGTGAGGCTTCCCACAGTTCGATGTCGTGTTTTTCACAGGCCTGAACCAGCGCGCCGGTGATTTCGTGGGCCTCCTTGAACGGCACACCGCGCACGGCCAACCAGTCGGCGACCTCGGTGGCGAGGGTGAAACCCAGCGGTGCCTGGCGACGCAGTTCTTCGACATTGACCTTCATGGTCGCGACCATTCCGGCCATGGCTGGCAGCACCAGCAGCAGGGTGTCGACGCTGTCGAGCACACCGTTTTTGTCTTCGCTCAGGTCGCGGTTGTAGGACAGCGGCAGGGATTTTAGGGTCGACAGCAGACCGGTCAGGTTGCCGATCAAACGACCGGCCTTGCCCCGCGCCAGTTCGGCGATGTCCGGGTTTTTCTTCTGCGGCATGATCGAACTGCCGGTGGCGTAGGCATCGTCCAGCGCAACCCAGCGAAATTGCCGTGAAGACCACAGGCAAAACTCTTCGGCCAGACGCGAGATATTGACGCCGAGCATGCTCGCCACGAACAGGAACTCGGCAACGTGGTCGCGGCTGGCCACGGCGTCGATGGAGTTTTCGCAGACACCGCTGTAGCCCATTTCCTTCGCCGATTGCTGCGGCTGGCGGGCAATAGCGGAACCGGCCATGGCCGCTGCACCCAATGGCGACAGGGAAGTGCGTACGTCCCAATCCACCAGGCGTTGCACATCGCGCAGCATCGACTGGGCGTGGGCCAGCAAGTGATGGGCGAACACGATCGGTTGCGCCTGTTGCAGGTGAGTGAAGCCCGGGCAAATGCTGTCGATGTGCAGCTCGGCCTGCTCGACCAGCGCCTGTTGCAGGGCCAGCACTTCGGTGGTCAGGGTGCGAGCGTGATCACGCAGAAACAGCCGCAGATCGTTGGCGGTCTGGTCGTTGCGCGAGCGCCCGGCGCGCAGCTTGCCGCCCAGTGCGCCAAGGCGTTCGGTCAGCAGGCGCTCGATGAAGGTGTGGACGTCTTCGTCATCCAGCGTCGGGCTGACAAAGCCAGCACGGAAGTCTTCGCCGATGCGCTCCAGCGCATCGAGCATGGTTTGGGTTTCCTGTGCGTCGAGCAAACCGGCGCGGTGCAGTTCCCCGGCATGGGCCTTGGAACCGGCCAGGTCGTAAGGGGTGAGGCGGAAGTACCGCTCAGGGCAGCGGGACAGGGCTGCGAGGGCTTCGGACGGGCCGCTTTTGAAACGCGCTCCCCACAAACGATCGGTTGCTTGAGTCATTGTTGTTTTCCTCGTCGGTAACACGAACTGATGTCGTTACGCAGAACCTTGAACGCTCGCCGGGATCTTCCCGACGTGGTTCGGCTCATGCAGTTTTCAAGAGGGCAGTTGCAAGTGGCGAGAGCTGATCGAAGTGTCAGCTTTTAATAGTTTCGAATCAGCGACTTGGCGCTGACCGGGGGGAATTATTGGGAGTTGCCAAGCCTGGTTTTCTGTGTTCATTATTATTAGCCAGCACTATTTTTGTTGTTGGGCACAGACTGTTGAATCGGGCGCCAGAGGTAAATAAGCATTATGGAAACCCCACTTTCCAATTCTGGAAACCCACCGTTTAAAACGGCCCATCGAGCCCCTCTGGCCCTGAGCGGGCTGGACTTCAAACTGCTCAAAGTATTCAAGGCAGTGGTCGAGGCCGGAGGTTTCAGTGCGGCTCAAAACGAGTTGAATGTGGGGCTGGCAGCCATCAGCAAACAGATCTCGGACCTTGAGATTCGCATCGGCATGCGCTTGTGTACCCGGGGGCGAGAGGGTTTTTGCCTGACCGAAGAGGGGCGTCTTGTGTACCAGGCGTCGATCGATTTATTTGCCTCGGTTGATAACTTTCGTGACCGGCTTAGTTGCGCGCAGAATGAATTGATTGGCGACTTGGGAGTGGGCGTGATCGACAATACGATTACCGATGAAAACTCTCCGCTAGTTGCCGCATTAAAACGGATAAATGAAGAGTCACCGAAGGTGCGGTTTCAACTTCAGGCCTCACAACTGGATGAAGTTGAAAGAGGCGTGGTCGAAGGACGGTTAGTGGCGGGGATAGTGCCGGTTTATCAGAAAAGAGAAGAGTTCGATTACTTCGCGTTGTATGAAGAAAGGTCAGAAGCCTACTGCGCGGTGGGGCACCCGTTGTTCAGTGTTCCGGATGAGCAGATGGGCGAAGATGTACTCAAGCAACACGAGTTCATCAACCATCGCTACGCTATCCATCGCGACAAGCTGACCTTTGCCCGATACGACAGTTTTTCCGCCTCGGCCTCGCAGGTCGAAGCGGTCGCCATGCTGATCAAGACCGGGCGTTTCCTGGGGTTCCTGCCGCAGCACTATGCCGCGCCACTGGTTGCACAAGGCACGTTCAGAGCCTTGCGGCCTGACCTGATCAGCTTCAATACCCCGTTCAATTTGATCCTGCGACACAACACGGTGCGCAGTCCTTTGGTCAAGGCGTTCGCCCAGGCGTTGGGGGTGGATCTGAAGTCAGGCGCTTGAGATCAAACGCGAATGCCTGCTTGGTTGATAGCCGCTGATAGCTCGGCGGAGTTGTCGCAGGGTTTGGCATATATAGCGTCCGCCACAGCGCGTCGAACACTTCCTAAAGTGGTCGGCGGACAAGTAAACAACCCATCTGTTTTGCCCGAAGTGTTGAGTGATATCAATCTGAGATCTTGTAACGAAAGAGGGGGCAATGCGGTGAAAGTTCAGGGAGCGGGACAACTTCGGGCGAACGGCAAACAAGGATTTCCCGTAGCAGCTGTCGAGCCTGCGAGGCTGCGTTCGAGGACGAAGTCCTCGCAAATCAGGGGGACGCGTTTTGCCTGAAAGAACGCGTTGCCTGATTTTACGACCGCTTCGCGGCCGGACGCAGCCTCGCAGGCTCGACAGCTGCTACGAGAGTTTGAATCAGTTCAGGGCTGCACAGGTACCAGATGCAGCAGGACGTAATCGTTCTTGTCGAAGTTTCCGCTCAGCACCGGTTGCAGCGTCGCCAACCGGGAGCCTTTCAGGGCCTCGTAGTCGCTCTTGTCCATCACCAGCCAGGCAGGGCCTGTCAGGTTCTCGAGCTCTTGCACTGAAGAGGTGAACACCGGGAACAGGTCTTGCTCGACGTTGACCATGAACTTGATGGCCTTGGCGTCTTTACCCATGGCGTGCAGCACCACAGGCGCCGGGTCTTTCTGAATCAGCTCAACGACTGCTCGGCTGAACGTGCGGGTGTCGTAGAGCGTACGCTCCACCGGTTCAAACACCAGAATGTAGGTCGACCACAGTGCCAGCACTGCAGTGAAGGCCAGGCCCACCGCACGCACGCGTGGCTTGAACAACAGCCCCAGTGCGATCACCTGCAACACGCCGAGAGCCACCATCATCGTCGTCCCCGAGGCGAGAGCCTCCGGAAAACGTCGCTTGGCGACCAGTAATCCGACGATCAGCAGACCAGGAATCAGCAGCCACAGGCCCTGCATCAGGCCGCGCAACCACTTGAATACCCGCCCCTGCGCGCCCTGAAACGGGTACGCAGCAACGATGGCGGCCATTGGCAGCATCGGTAGCATGTAACGGGCTTTTTTCGCCATTGGGATCGACAGGCCAATCATCACGATCAGCCCGGCAGCGGTGCACAAGGTCAGCAGACGCAACGCCGGTCCGCGATCCTTGCGGCCGACCAGCAACACAGCGGCCAGCACCACTACCGCCAACGGATACGCCAGCGCATAGTTACCCAGCGAACTGCTGAAGTAATACAGCACGCCGCTCGCACCTTCACGGCCATCCATGCGCCCCATGAACTGCATGCGGATCACGTCTTGCACGAAGGTCGGACCGCCACTGACGTTCGCCAGCCACAACAGCAAACCAATACCGGCGGCCAGCAGCACCGCCGCCAGCAAGCCGATCGTGATCATTCGCTGCCATTGGCCGTTGAGCAGGTAATAACTGCACAAGACGCCAGTAGGCACCACCAGGCCAATCGGCCCGCGAATGGCAAAACCGAGCACCAGCAACGCGAGTATCAGCGGCAGCCGTCGTGGCGCCTGGAAGTGGTCGGCGGCATAACCCAGATAGAACACGGCGAAGGTCACGGCCGCGACCATCTGGTCGAGGGATACGGCGCGGGTTTCGGTGATGAAGGTGTTGCTCAGCATGATCAAGGCAATGCTGATCAGCGCCCAGGTTCTGGAGTAGGGCGCTACCAAGCGGTACATCAGCGTGACAATTGTCGCCGAGGCAATGGCACTGGGTAACCAGGCCGTCAACGCGTTTACCTGGCCAAAGGGCTGTGAAAGCAGCCAGGTAAAAAACGTCGAGGTGGCCCAGTAATCAGCGTAAGGCTGACCATAGGTGGTCGGGAAGAATCCCGGCCCATGGCGCAGCATTTCCTGGGCAAACAGTACAAACCGCGTGTCGAATCCGATCGCTGATTGCTGGTAGACCCCGGCGCAGAACAGCAACAGCGCCAGTAGCCCCAGACCTAACGATTGTTGACGGATCCCTGTCGATGGATTGGCGTGCACGCGGGGCCTCCTAGGCTACGACGGAAGAGGCTGGCCACTGCTGCTGAGGGATTGGCAGGTTGCGCGACTCGCCACGACCCATCGGGAAGTACTTGAAGCCTTTGCGTGCCAGACGTTCGGCGTCGTACAGGTTGCGACCGTCGAAGATCACTGGAGCTTTGAGACGCTCTTCGATCAACTTGAAGTCCGGCGCCTTGAACTGTTGCCATTCGGTGCAAACGATCAACGCGTCTGCGCCAACCAGCGCGGACTCCGGTGTGCCCATCAGCGACAGGTTCGGTTGATCCGGGTACAGGCGTTGGGTTTCCTGCATGGCTTCAGGGTCGAATGCACGTACGTGTGCGCCGGCAGCCCACAACGATTCCATCAGCACCCGGCTTGGTGCATCGCGCATGTCGTCGGTGTTGGGTTTGAACGCCAAGCCCCACAGGGCGAAGGTCTTGCCTTTCAGCTCGCCTTTGTAGAACGCGTTGATGCGTTCGAACAGCTTGTGTTTCTGGCGCTGGTTGATGGCTTCGACCGCTTCCAGCAGGTCGCTGGAGCAATTGGCTTCCTGGGCGCTGTGGATCAACGCGCGCATGTCTTTCGGGAAGCACGAACCGCCATAGCCGCAGCCAGGGTAGATGAAGTGGTAGCCGATGCGCTGGTCTGCACCGATGCCCATGCGCACGGCTTCGATATCCGCACCCAGGTGTTCGGCCAGTTCGGCGATCTGGTTGATAAAGCTGATTTTGGTCGCGAGCATGCAGTTGGCTGCGTACTTGGTCAGTTCGGCGCTGCGCAGGTCCATGAACATGATGCGGTCATGGTTGCGGTTGAAGGGGGCGTAGAGGTCGCGCATTACTTCACGGACTTCTTCACGCTCACAACCGATGACGATGCGGTCAGGGCGGCGGCAGTCGCTGACGGCCGAGCCTTCCTTGAGGAATTCCGGGTTGGAGACGATATCGAACTCCAGGGTGCGCCCGGCTTTTTTCAGCACGCCTTCAATGTGTGCGCGCAGGGTGTCGCCGGTGCCGACTGGAACAGTGGACTTTTCCACGAGAATCAGCGGCTCGACCCGATGGCGTGCAACGGCATCACCCACGGACAAGACATATTTCAGGTCGGCCGAGCCGTCCTCGTCCGACGGTGTGCCGACAGCGATGAACAGGACCTGACCGTGCTCGATGGCCATCTTCTCGTCGCTGGTGAAGTGCAGGCGCCCGCTCTCCAGGTTCTCCTTGACCATGCTCTCCAGCCCTGGTTCAAAGATAGTGACGTGGCCTTTCTGCAGCATCTTGATCTTGTTCTGATCGACGTCCATGCAGACGACATCATGGCCGACTTCAGCCAGGACAGTCGCCTGCACCAGACCGACATAACCGCTACCAATTACACTGATTTTCATGAGGCATTCCTGACTTCTGTGGTGCGAGCAGTTCGAGAGTTGATAGTGATGACACCGAGGATGACCAAGGCCACCCCGAGTGTTTTGGAAAGACTGAAATTTTCGTTGAACAGCGGCAGGCTGGCGGCCAATAGATACACCAGTGCATAGCTGATGCTCAACAGCGAGTAGGCCCGGCCCAGCGGCAGATCGCGCAGAGCGACGAGCCAGCACAGCATGGACAGGGCGTAAGCGCAGATCGACGCCAGTACCACGCCGATCGGGAGCAACTCGATGTTGCCGGTGCTCAGGGCCTGCAGCCACTGATCGGGCAGCGGCAAATGGCTCATGCTCCAGCGCATGCCCAACTGGGCGGCACTGACCAGCGTGACGCTGCCCATGGCAAAGCTGATTCCACGACGAAGGCTCATGCGTGCCTCCCGAGCAGAACGACGCCGGCGATGATCAGCGCAACGCCGATCCAGTGACGGCGATCAATGGTTTCGTGGAAGACGAAGTGGGCGGCCAGGGTGATCAGCACAAAGTTGAGGCTGAGCATCGGGTAGGCGATACCGACTTCCAGGCGCTGCAACACCAGCAGCCATACCAGCAGGCCAAAGCCCAGGCACGCCAGCGCCAGCCACAACCACGGCGAGAGCAGTTTCTCGCCCCAGCCGGAGTCTTTGCCGCGCCAGCTTTCCACGGCGTATTTCTGGGCAATCTGGCCCATGCAGGTCAGCAGACAGGCGGACAACAGCAGAATCAGGGTCATGGCGCGCTCTGTGGAATGATCAGAATGACCATGTTGCCTTGCTCGTAACGCTTGCCATCCTTGGGCAGCAAGTCGAGTTCGTGGACTTCATCATCACCCTTGACGCGCATGACGACACCCACCGGGCCGGTCTTGCGGGCTTCGCTCATCCACTGTTGCACGTGGTCGGTATCGACACGACGTGCCGCGGCGTCCGGGTAGTCCAGGCCGTATTTTACTTCGCCGATGGTGTTGTACAACGCCACTTCAGGGCGTTGCAGACGCCAGGCCAGCGCGGAGGCAGCGCCCAGGTCATTGCTCAGCAGGCTTTTGGTCTGGCTGAGTTCGTCAATGTGCTGGAGGACAAACTGGTCGGGCATCTTGTTGTAGACCACCGAGTGCGGCAATGCAGCTGGCAGGATGGCGATCAGCAGCCAGCTGCCGATTGCCGGCGCAGCCCATGCGCTCAACGGTCGAACCACCAGCAACAGGTTGGACAGGATCCAGCCCATGAGCACGATGAACACCAGCACCAGGCTGTGCATTTCATCGACATATACGGGTTTTTTCAGTTGCAGGTAAACCATCGCCAGCAAGGTGACCAGACCGATGACCAGGTTCAACAGGCCGTTGATCTTGAACAGCCGGCTTTGTCCCAGGTTCAGTCGGTCAATCAGTGCATTGCCCATCAACAGTGCCAGAGGTAGCAGGCACGGCAGGATGTAGGTCGGCAACTTGCCTTTGCTCAGGCTGAAAAACGCCAATGGCAGGACCAGCCACAGCAGCAGGAAACCGGTGCTGGCCTGACGTCTGGTTTGCCACGCTTGCTTGAGCGCCGACGGCAGGAACGCCACCCATGGCAGGCTGAACGCTACCAGCATCGGCAGGTAGAACCACCACGGCGCCGCGTGCTGCGCGTCGTCACCGGCAAAGCGGCGAATGTGTTCATGCCAGAAGAAGAAACGCCAGTAATCGGGTTCCTGCGCATGTACGGCCAGGACCCACGGCAGGCTGACGACAATCGCGACCACGATCGCCATCGGGCCGTAGGCCAGCAGTTCACGCCAGCGTTTTTGCCAGATCATGTAGGGCAGGGCGATCAATACCGGCAGCAACCAGGCCAGGAACCCTTTGGTCAGGAAGCCCATGCCGCAGGCCAGACCCAGGGTTGCCCAACTGACCAGCCGTGCATTGCGGCTGCTGCTGTCCAGCGCAAACCACAAGGCTACCAGGCTCAGGTCGACCCAGAACGTGAATTGCGGGTCGAGGTTGGAATAGCCGCCTTGACCGGCGACCACGGCGAAACTCATGTAGAGCAATGCGCTGGCGATGCTTTTACGCGGATCGTTCCAGAGCCTGCGTGCGATCAGGTAGGTCAGCAGGATGCTCAAACCGGTCGCGAGAGCCGATGCAACGCGCACCCCGAACAGGTTCTCGCCGAACACGGCCTGGCCGATGGCGATCATCCAGTAACCGGCAATCGGTTTCTCGAAATAACGCAGGCCCATGAAATGCGGCGACACCCAGTTGCCACTCAGGAGCATTTCCTGACTGACCTGGGCGTAACGGGTTTCATCCGGAATCCACAGACCATGCGTGCCCAGCGGCAACAGATAGACCAGACCGAAAGCGATAAGCAGTAACGGCAAAGCCCAGCGTTTGGTCATGCGCCTTGCACTCCCAACCATCCTTCTCGGCCTTCGAGGGCGCCACGTATTACGCGCCCCTGAGGCAGGGTTGTCGGTTGGGCGGGCAAGAGGTTACCCAGCGGCTGGAACTGGATGTCACGCTGACGCGCATCAACCAGCAGTTGACGGAAATCGTTTGCCATCAGAATCCCTTCTACCTCCGCATGTATCGTATATACGTTCAGCTTCGAGGGGCTGAATCGGTCAAGAATGTATGAGTTGAACTCATTGGCTGCTACGACGGGACCCACCACTTCATCGAAGGTTGGCAAGTCGACCGGAATTTGTGGCGTGCCGAGGCTGCCGTCTGCCAGCCGAGGCTGGAACAGGCTTTGTCCGCGACAGTCGCTGTTGTAACGGAAGCCAAAATGCTGCTTGGCTTCGATGACCCGCTCATCGGCACGCCAACCGGCGGCCGCCGAACAGTCCACGCGCTGCCCGATAATATCGCTGAGGGTGTCTACGCCCCGGCGAATCTGTTCGATCAGCTCGGCGTCGCTCCAGCGCCCTGCGTTGGCTTGCCAGCCGTGGTGATCCCAGGCGTGCAAACCCACTTCGTGGCCAGCCGCGAGGGTCTGGCGCATCAGGTGCCCCAGGTCACGGCCGATGGGCTTGCCTGGCCAGGCGGTGCCGGCCAGCAAGATGTCCCAGCCGTACAGACCTGCGGCATTGGAGCGGAGCATTTTCCAGAGGAACTGCGGACGGATGAGGCGCCATAAATGGCGCCCCATGTTGTCCGGACCAACGCTGAAAAAAAACGTCGCCTTGACTTGTGCTTCATCGAGCATCTCCAACAACCGGGGTACCCCCTCACGGGTACCTCGGTAGGTGTCGACATCGATCCGAAGACCTGCCTGCATCAGCGCTTGTCCGCGATTTCGAGCATGGCTTCGCGCAGGAAGAAGTCCAGCGTGTTACCGATGGTTTCGCTCATCTCAACGGTTGGCTCCCAGTTCAGCAGGCGCTTGGCGTTTTCGATGCTTGGCTTGCGGTGTTCCACGTCCTGGTAGCCAGCACCGTAGAACGCCTTGCTCTCTACGTCGCGGAAACCGGCGAACGGAGGGAAGTTGGCGCGCAGTGGGTGAGCTTCGAACTGACGCAGCAGCTCTTCGCCCAGCTGACGGATGCTGGCTTCGTTGTCCGGGTTACCGATGTTGATGACCTGACCGTTGCACGCGTCATTTTCGTTATCAACGATACGGGCCAGGGCTTCGATGCCGTCGGCGATGTCAGTGAAGCAGCGCTTCTGCTCGCCGCCGTCGAACAGACGGATCGGGGTGCCTTCCACCAGGTTCAGGATCAGCTGGGTGATTGCACGGGAGCTGCCGATACGGGCCGAGTCCAGACGGTCCAGGCGTGGACCCATCCAGTTGAACGGACGGAACAGGGTGAAGTTCAGGCCTTTGGCGCCGTAGGCCCAGATCACGCGGTCCAGCAGTTGCTTGGAGACCGAGTAGATCCAGCGTTGCTTGTTGATCGGACCAACGATCAGGTTCGAGGTGTCTTCGTCGAAGTTCTTGTCCTGGCACATGCCGTAGACTTCGGAAGTCGACGGGAAGATCACGCGCTTGTTGTACTTCACGCAGTAGCGAACCAGTTTCAGGTTCTCTTCGAAGTCCAGTTCGAATACACGCAGCGGGTTGCGGGTGTATTCGATTGGAGTGGCGATGGCCACCAGCGGCAGAACCACGTCGCACTTCTTGATGTGATATTCGATCCACTCGGAGTGGATGCTGATATCGCCTTCGACGAAGTGGAAGTTCGGATGGCTGCGCAGACGCTCGATAGCGTCGGAACCGATGTCCAGACCGTAGACGTCGTACTTGTCGTCACGCAGCAGGCGCTCGGACAGGTGGTTACCGATGAAGCCGTTGACGCCGAGGATCAGTACGCGGGTACGACGCGGGGCACGGCCCGACTCGGCGCCACGCAGTACGGAACCGTCGACCAGACCCAGCTCATTGGCCAGTTGCGGGCCGCTCAGGTACAGACCGCTTTCGTTACGCTGGCCGGAAGTGATAACCAGGGAGTCTTCGCCGCAAGCGATACGCAGCGGATCAACGCTGATCACGCGGCCTGGAGCCAGACCTTCGTTGCCCTTGACGACTTCAGCGCTCCAGACAATCAGTTTGTGCTCGCCCACGGCGCAGAAAGCACCCGGGTAAGGCTGGGTCACGGCGCGAACCAGGTTGAACAGCTCTTCAGCCGGTTTCTTCCAGACCAGTTTGCCGTCTGCTGCGGTGCGGCGACCGTAAACAGTGGCCTTGGATTCGTCCTGGGCGGTTTCGGTGATTTTGCCCTGAGCCAGCAATGGCAGGGTGTCACGCAGCAGGTTGGAAGCGGCTTCACGCAGCTTGCCGTGCAGGGTCAGTGCGGTGTCGGCACGCTCGATCGCGACGCGTTGCTGGGCAATGATTGCGCCAGCGTCGGCACGCTTGACCATGCGGTGCAGGGTCACGCCGGTTTCGGTTTCACCGTTGACCAGTACCCAGTTCGCTGGAGCGCGGCCGCGGTAGGTTGGCAGCAACGAGCCGTGCAGGTTGAACGCGCCTTTGCGAGCGGTAGCCAGCAGTTGCTCGCCCAACAGGTTGCGGTAGTAGAACGAGAACAGGTAGTCCGGGTTCAGTTTGGCAATGCGCTCGATCCACAGTGGGTGGTTGACGTCTTCCGGTGCATGCACAGGAATGCCTTTGCGGGCGCACAGCTGAGCGACCGAGCCGTAGAAGGTGTTTTCCTTCGGATCGTCGGCGTGGGTAAACACGGCAGCAATCTCGAAACCTGCGTTTAGCAGTGCTTCGATACCTGCACAGCCAATATCGTGATAGGCGAAAACAACAGCTTTTGAACTCATGGCGAAACCTGATCAGTAGTGGTGGAAGGCAGACCGTCGACAGTGGCAACGGGAGCAGGACTAGCGGGTTTGTTACGTAGGATTTTTTCGATAAAGAACCGCGGGCGGGCGCGGACATCGCTGTACATGCGGCCCAGGTATTCACCCAGAAGGCCCATGCCGATGAATTGGCCACCGGTGAACACAAAGAGCACGGCGAACAGTACGAAGGTGCCACCGCCCGCCCAGCTGGCGCCGAAGATCAGGCGCAGGAAAATCAGCAGGAAGGCAAACAACATGCCCAGCGCCGCCAGGCTGAAACCAATGATGCTCAGCAGTCGCAGCGGGGTAGTGGTCATGCAGGTCAGCAGGTCGAACATCAAGCTGATCAGGCGCATCGGGCTGTACTTCGACTCGCCATGCTCGCGCTCGGCGTGCTGCACCAGAATCTCGGTGGTGTGGCGGGCGAAGCTGTTGGCCAGGATCGGGATGAAGGTGCTGCGTTCACGGCAGGCCAGCATGGCGTCGACGATGGTGCGGCGGTAGGCGCGCAGCATGCAGCCGTAATCGCTCATGGCGACACCGGTGGAACGTTGCACGGCCAGGTTGATCAGTTTCGACGGCCAGCGGCGCAGGGCCGAGTCCTGGCGATTGTTGCGCACGGTGGCAACCACGTCGTAGCCCAGTTCGGCCTGTTCCACCAGACGGGGGATTTCTTCCGGCGGGTTCTGCAGGTCGGCGTCGAGGGTAATGACCACATCGCCTTTGCAATGCTCGAAACCGGCCATGATTGCCGCGTGCTGGCCATAGTTGCGGTTGAGAATGACCGCGACGACCTGGCTGCCTTCGCGCTCGGCGGCTTCTTCGAGAATTTGCGCCGAATTGTCGCGGCTGCCGTCGTCGACCAGGACGATTTCGTACTCGTGTTTGAGTAGCTGACAGGCCGCTTCGGTCCGACGCAGCAATTCAGGCAGGCTTTCTTCTTCGTTGTAGACCGGGATAACGATCGACACGCAGTTAATTGGATATGGCTTCAAAGGCTTCAGTCCAGAATGTTTTCAATGGCGCCAACGACGCGTTCGACATCGTCGGTAGTCATGTCGGGGAACAGCGGGATCGAGCACAGTCGTGCCGAGTTCCATTCGGTGTTGGGCAAATGAATGCCCGGGAATCGCTGGCGGTAGTAAGTGTGCAGGTGGGTGGCCACAAAGTGAATACCCGTACCGATATTCTGTTCTTGCAGAGCCTTCATGAACGCCTCGCGATCCATCCCGCAACGCTCGGCGTCGATGCGCAGGATAAACAGGTGCCAGGCGTGTTGTTGCGGGTAGGTCGGCACACTCAGCGGTTGTACCGGCAGGCCTTCGAGGCGTTGCAGGTAAGTCTGCGCCAATGCTGTGCGCTTGGCGTTGATCTCGTCGAGGCGCTGCAACTGCACCAGTGCAATGGCCGCGTTGATGTCGGCCAGGTTGTACTTGAAGCCAGGCTCGATGACCATGGCCTGAGGTTTGCGGCCGTGGGTCAGACGATCATAAGCGTCTACGCCGAGGCCGTGAAACTTGAGCATGCGCACTCGATCGGCCAGCGCCTGATTGTCGCTGACGAACATTGCGCCTTCGGCGCAGGTCATGTTCTTGATCGCGTGGAACGAGAAGATCGCGGTGCCCTGGGCGCCAATGGCGCGGCCACGGTAACGGGTGCCGGCAGCATGGGCGGCGTCTTCGATGACGGCGATACCGTGTTTGTCTGCCAGCGCATAGAGCGGGTCGAGATCGAACGCGGCACCGGCGTAGTGCACCGGAATGATCGCTTTGGTGCGTGGGGTAATGGCGGCTTCGATGGCCTGGACATCGGTCATCAGGGTGTCACGGTCGACGTCGACAAATACCGGGGTAGCGCCCAGCAGGCAGATCATGTTGGCGGTCGAGACCCAGGTCTGCGACGGCGTGATCACTTCATCGCCAGGGCCGATGCCCAGCGCCAGCAGCGTGATGTGCATGCCGCCGGTGGCTGAAGACAGCGCCACGGCGTGCTTGCAGCCTGTGTACTGTGCGAATTGCTCCTCCAGCTCCTGGTTCTTCGGCCCAGTGGTGATCCAGCCGGAGCGCAATACCTGCTCGACAGCGGCGATTTCTTCATCACCGATGCTTGGGCGAGAGAAGGGGAGAAAAGCCTGATTCATGTGGACCTCGGGTTTGGATATGTCAACAGGCCTGGAAGGCGGCAAATCAGCGGTCACAACCTGCGAATCAGCTCGAAGCGGTGCTTCGAAGCGAAGTCCGTGACAGCGTAGACGAAAAAATGAAAAGTATATCAATCAGTTAACCAATCTTTTAGGAAAAGTGCACTAATTGACTTTTATTTTGTCGTTCGGCGGTTTGAGCGACCCAAAGGCATCGCTCCGGATGCGCAGAGGGTAATCTCGAAAATGTGAAAGGGACATGAAAAACCGGTGTCGAGAATGTTTAACTGTAACCTTTACAGCGAATGTTCAGGGTTTTTCAACGCTTACAGTCCTTTCTGACGGCTATCGCCATTTTTCAGGCGCCGCGAAGAAAACCACTACTTAGCCCGCACATCACTGAAAATGATAGCAAAGAGGTCGTCAAGACTACTGCAACCCGCGCCGGCGTCAAGCGCCAAGCTATGGCGTCGTAACCGCCTGGCGGCGAACAGGCTGAGTCAGCACGTGCGCGCTACCCAGGGTCGAAATGTGTACCAGGCTGCCAGCGGCTGGCGCATGCACCCCGGAACTGCGAACCAGTAACGAGCGGCTCGCCGACTGTCCATTCGTAGCAGGTGAGGGGGCCTTCAGGTCCACCGTCAAGGTGCAGGTATTGCCGCCAAAGTCGCGATCGGTCACCACCCCGATGCAGCCATCCACCTGTTCCAGGTCGGCCGGCTGACTGGAAATCTCCAACTGCTCGGGTCGCAACATGATCTGCGCTGCGCCGTTTGGCGAGGTGCTGCTGACTTGAACCCGGCCCAGGTCGCAGATCGCGTAGCCATTTTCGATCTGCGCCGGCATGACCACGGCATCCCCGAGGAACAGCGCGGTTTCTTCATCGTGAGGATGCAGGTACAGATCCATCGGTTGCCCGGTCTGCACCAGTCGGCCCTGACGCATCACGGCCAGTTGATCGGCAAATGACAACGCCTCGGACTGATCATGGGTAACCAGGATGGTGGTCACGCCGGTGTCTGAGAGAAGTTTGGCAACCATCTTGCGCATGGACGCCCGCAGGCCGGTGTCCAGTGCTGAAAAGGGTTCATCGAGCAGCATCAGCCGAGGCCGTTGCGCCAAGGCCCGGGCCAGGGCGACCCGTTGCTGCTGACCGCCGGAAAGCTCGTGCGGCCAGCGTTGGCTCATGCGTGAATCCAGCGACACCATGTCCATCAACTCGGCGACGCGTTCTTGTTTCAAGGCGGCATCACCCGACAGTCCAAAGGCGATGTTGCCGGCCACCGTCATGTGTGGGAACAGTGCACCGTCCTGGGGCACATAACCAATCATGCGCTGATGCGCGGGGACTTCGGTCGAGCCGTCGACCAGCGTCTGGCCGTTGAGCGAGATACTGCCCGAATCGGGGAACTCGAACCCGGCAATCATCCGCAGCAAGGTGGTCTTGCCTGAGCCGGAAGGGCCGACGATGGCCGTGCGGCTGCCGGCAGGCACCGACAGGCTGACGTTGTCCAGGGCAGGCAGGGCGCCGAAGGTTTTGTAGATGGAGTTCAGTTCGAGAGCGTTCATCGGCCTGCCGTGCGTTTGGATTGATGATAGAGAAGCGCGGTCAACGGAAGCGACAGCAAAATCATGATCAGCGCGTAAGGTGCCGCTGCTGCATAGTCAATTTCGCTGGTCATGGCCCAAAAACCGGTGGCCAGGGTGCGGGTGCCACTTGGCGAGAGCAGCAGGGTCGCGGTCAGTTCATTGGTGATTGCCAGAAACACCAGCGCTGCGCCGGCGGCTGCCCCCGGTGCGGCCAGGCGCATGGTAATCAGCCAGAGTGCCTGGCTCGGCGAGCGGCCCAGACTACGGGCGATATTTTCCAGCTCTACCGGTGCCTGGGCAATACCGGCGCGCAAACTGACCAGCGCGCGTGGCAAGAACATCAGCAGGTACGCCAGCAGCACCGTGATGGTGGTCTGGTAAATCGGCCGGGCAAAGCTGATGGTGACGGTCACCAGCGCCAGCGCCACGACGATTCCCGGCAATGAACTGGTGATGTAGTTGCAGCTTTCCAGGATGCGATGCAGGCGCCCCGGCGAACGTATCGACAACCAGGCCACCGGAACGGCTGCGCAGGTGGTGATCAGCGCGCCGACACTGGCCAGTACGAGGGTCTGTTTCAGTGCCGGGAGAATTTCCGCCATGCGCCAGACGTCCGCGCCACCGGCGATCAACCATTGGGCCAGGGTAATCAGCGGCACACCGAGGGCCAGTACGCTGGTGATGATTGGCAACAACAGTGCGGCGGCTTTGGTGTTGCGTGTCAGCCGCTGGGTGCGTTGCAGGCGCGCACTGCCGGAACCGACCCGTGCATAACGGGCGTGGCCTCGGGAGGCGGACTCGGCGGTCAGCATCAGCAGGCAGCACAGCGCCAGGACCCCGGCCAGCATGTTCGCCGCCGGGCCGTTGAAGCTCGATTGGAACTGGTCGAAGATCGCTGTAGTGAAGGTGTCGAAGCGAATCATCGCGTACAGGCCGTATTCGGCCAGCAAGTGCAGCCCGACCAGCAAGGAACCGCCACAGATGGCCAGGCGCAGTTGCGGCAGCACCACCCGGAAAAACACTGCCCAGGGCTTCAGGCCCAGCGATTCGGAGACATCTTCGATGGCCGGGTCAAGGCGCCGCAGGGTGGCGGCGATGGGCAGATAGAGGAACGGGAAGTAGGCGATGACCGAAACCAGTACCCCGGCAAACAACCCGTGAATCGGTGGTACCAGGCTGACCCAGGCATAACTGTGGACAAAGGCTGGCACCGCGATCGGCGCCGTTGCCAGCACCGACCAGAGGCGGCGGCCCGGCAAGTCGGTGCGTTCGGTCAACCAGGCGAGTGCCACGCCAAGCGCGATACATAAAGGAATTGTGATCACCACCAGTAGAACGGTGTTGATCAGAAGTTCAGCCACTCGGGGCCTGAAGACCAGCTCGGCGATCGTCGCCCAGCCGGTCTTGATGGAAATGCCGATGACAAACGCCAACGGCAGCAGCGCCAGCAACGACACCAGAATGGAGATGGCCACCACCCACGAGCCGCTGCGCCTCCCGGAGGCGCGGCGAGGGTGTTGACGAGGGTGGGCCAGAGTCGTCAGTTGGGCGACTTTACTAGCTTCTGGCAGCGCGACTGGCTTGGACATCGGATTACAACAACCCCGCCTGAGTCATCAGCTCGACAACTTTTTTGCTGTTGAGTTTGGAGGCATCGACCGCAGGCGCGTCAAGTTGCGCCAGCGGCACCAGTTTCGGGTTCGACTCGGCTTTCTGGCCGACGGCGTATTCAAACGAGTTGCCGTTTTTCAGAATGGCCTGGCCTTCTTTACCGGTGATCCACTTCAGGAACGCCTGAGCTTCTTCCTGGTGTTTGCTGGACGCCAGGACTGCGCCACCGGAGAGGCTGACAAACGCGCCCGGATCTTTGTGCTTGAAGTAGTGCAGCGAAGTGTTCTTGCTGTTTTCGCCGGTTTTGCTCTGGTCGACGAAGCTGTAGTAGTGATAGATCACGCCGCCTTCAATCTGACCGGCGTTCACTGCCTTGAGCACAGCGCTGTTGCCACGGTAGGCAGTGGCGTTGGCTTTCATGCCTTTCAACCATTCCAGGGTGGCGGCTTCGCCCTTGAGTTCCAGTACGGCGGCGACGATGGCCTGGAAATCGGCGCCGGCAGGCGAACCGGCCCAACGACCTTTCCAGCTTGGGGACGCCAGGTCCATCAGCGACTTGGGCAGGTCGGCTTCGGCCAGTTTGCTTTTGTTGTAGACAAACACGGTCGAACGAGCAGCGATGCCCACCCATTTGCCATGGGCCGGACGGTAGGCCGAACCGGTTTGTTCCAGGGTCGACGGCGCAACAGGGGTAAACAGCCCGGCGTTATCCACCAGCACCATGGCCGGGGAGTTCTCGGTCAGGAACACGTCTGCCGGGGAGGCCGCACCTTCTTGCACGAGCTGATTGCCCATCTCGCTGTCATCGCCGTTGCGCAGCGTGACCTTGATCCCTGTTTCATGGGTAAAACCTTCGACCCAGGCCTTGGTCAGGGTCTCATGCTGCGCGTTGTAGACCACGATGCCGTCGCTGCTTGGCGCAGCATAGACATGGCCGGCCCCCATAAGAGCGGCGGTGAGCAGCGCGGTTTTCAGAAACGAAGGGCGACGGTGATTCATGTTGTTAGCAGCTCCTGCAGTTTTATTGAGAATCAGGTGGGCGAGCCTGTCGTTCGCTTCCCGCTATCCCTGCAGCTCGCCCCGAACAATGCGAATCATTCGCATAGATTTTGGTGGCGGCAATGTAGTGCGGGATATGTGAAAAAAACGTCAAATCAGTCGTTAATCAATGTCGTTTGTATTTAGATTGAGGCGCTGAGGAGGGAGTTTGAAGGACAGAGCGGTTTGAATTCAAACACTATCGTCGATGAGGCCCACTGATTTCATGTGAGCGGTGCTGGAAAGGAAGGATCGAGAGGCCCGCTGGGCCTCTCGATGCTTTTTCATTGGGCGGGGGCGTTGGGGATGAAGGCGACGCTGGCGTCCGAGCGCGGATGCAGCAGCCGTTCACCGTTATCTGGTTGCGTGACGACGGCCTGGTGGTCGGCAGTCAAGTAGTTCAACGGCAACTGATCGCCACGTTTGTAGTGCGCCACAATGATCGTGCGTTGCGGATCCCAGTGCTGGCCGCTGGTTTTATCCAGCCATGCCATGAACTGCGCGGTGGTGCCTTCACGGGGGAAGTCCTGGGTATCAGGCACGTAGTAGAACGGTGCACCGCCGTTTTGCAGGTACATCGGGACTTTGTTGTCGACCTCGACCATCACCATCCGCCATTGATTCCACGGGGCGATCAGGCTGGCTTGAGCCTTGACGTCCTTGCCAAACTGCATGACGCCGCCACCCGTGTTGCTCCAGGGCACGATAATCCCGAGGATCAGCAACAGCAGGGCCGTCGTGACGCCAAAGCCGATCTTCAGACCGCGTCCTTCGGTTTTGCCGGCAGCGCGTCGTTCTTCCATGCGGCGGGTGACCCACCAGGCCGCCAACAGTTGGGCAAACGGCACCAGCGGCAAGACGTAGTAACTGCGTCGGCTACCGCTGGCGGTGAAGAACAGGAACAGAAAGCCCAGACCCCAGATCAACCAGCGGGCATTGGGTTCGAGCGTGCGCCAGTTACGAGCCGCGACCCACAGCCCAAGCACCCAGTACGGGGCCCACGGCAGGGTATAAACCGGCAAGTAGATCAGGTAGGTGTAAATGGGCCCGATGTGGTCGAACGGCTGGAAAAACCGCACCACGTTTTCCCGGAAGACCAGCCCCAGGCCATTCTCGGCGGAGGTGGGGGCGCCGTAGATATTCGACAACACGAACGGCACTGCGTAGACCAGACCGCCAACCAGCAGGGCGACGCACAGGCGCAGGTTGAGGTGACGTTTCCAGCGGCCGTCCTGCAGCAGATGGGGCAGCAGCACCAGGCCGGGCAGGATGAAACCGATCAGGCCTTTGAACAGCGAGGTCACCGACAGCAGCAGGAAGAATACGCAGTAGCGACCGAGTCGCGTGTCGTCCGGCCCGCGCCAATACCACCAGATCGCTGCCAGCACACCGCATACGGTCAGAATGTCAGCCGTTGCGACCCGGGCCCAGAAGACGAAATAGAAGGTGGTTGCCAGCATCCAGCCGGCGATCAGGCCGGTGCCTTTGCGAAATAGCTGCTCGCCGATCAGGTAGACCAGCCAGACACTGAGCCAGGCTGAAATCACCGAAGTCAGGCGCAAGGACCAGTGGCCCAGGCCGCCAGTGAACCAGGTGGTGGCGGTAATCAACCAGTAGGAGGGCAACGGCTTGTCGTAATAGGAGCCGCCCATGAGGTATGGGTCGAAGTAGTTACCGCTTTGCAGCATCTGCAACGTGATATTTGCCCAGCGGGTTTCCGGGCCCCAAAGTTCTCGAGTACCCAGTCCCAATAACAGGAGTAGCGCTGAAACCCCAAGCAGGATCAGCAGCGCGCGTGTTTCCGTTTCCCGCGACTTCATGTGGTATTTCCCTTCGGTCTCGACCGCCAGCTGCAGGATTGCGCCGTGCCATTGAACGCCACAAACTACGCGCCGGGTCAGAAAATGCAGATCATCTACTTGCCGGGTGACGATTTGCACATCATCACCCGGTAAACCCGCTCATCAGGAGTCTTCAGGGCAGTTTCGGGAAAATCAGGATCTCCAGTTCGCCCCGTTTGTAGTGCTTGCCATCGATCGGCAGCAGCAAGACTTCCTGCTCTTCAAGCGCATTTTTCACCCGCATGACCACGCCCACCGAACCCTTTTTACGGGCTTCGGTCATCCACTGCTGGACACTGTCCATGTCGACTTTGCGGTGTGCGGCCTCAGGGAAATCGGTACCGTACTTCAACTCACCCACCGTGTTGTACAGATCAACCTGGGGGCGTTTCAGGCGCCAGGACAATGCCGAAGCCGCGCCCAGATCGTTACTCAGCAGCGAACTGGTTTCGCTCAATTCCTGAACATGCTCGGCGATGAACTGGTCAGGCATCTTGCTGTTGACGATGACGGCGGGCATGGCGGCTGGCAGCAGGGCGACCAGTAGCCAGATTCCCAGCGCCGGAGTGGCCCAATAGACCAGTGGCCGAAGCGCTTGCAGGGCATTGGCGATGATCCAGCCGGCCAGCACGATGAAGCCCAGCGACAGGGTGAACATCTCGGTGTTTTCAAAGATTGGCCTGCTGATCTGCAGATAGATCAGGACAATCAGGGCAATCGTCGCGATCGCTACGTTGATCAGGCCGTTGATACGAATCGCCCGGCCACGGGCCTCGCTCACCAGATCGATCAGTGTGCTGGCCATCAGCAAGGCCAGCGGCAGCAGGCACGGCATGATGTAGGTTGGCAGCTTGCCTTTGCTCAGGCTGAAAAATACCAGCGGCAGGAGCATCCACAGCAGCAGGAAACCGGTGGTGTTCTGAGTCTTGTTTTTCCAGGCTTGAGCCAGTGTCGAGGGCAACAGGGCGGCCCACGGCAGGCTCGAAACCACCATGATCGGCAGGAAGAACCACCACGGCCGGGTGTGCTGGGCATCTTCGGCGGCGAACCGGCGAATGTGTTCGTGCCAGAAGAAGAACCGCCAGAAATCCGGTTCGTGACTATTGATCGCCAGCACCCACGGCAGGCTGACGATGATGGCGACGACCAGCGCTACCGGGCCATAACGCAGCAATTCACCAAAGCGCTTTTGCCAGATCATGTAAGGCAGTGCGATCAACACCGGCAACAGCCAGGCCAGGAAGCCCTTGGTCAGGAAACCCATGCCGCAGGCGAAGCCGAGCAGCGCCCAGGCCCCGAGTTTACTGCGTGGGGTTTTGTTATCCAGGGCAAACCACAGGGCAACCAGGCTCAGGTTGACCCAGAAGGTGAACTGCGGATCGAGGTTGGAGTAGCCAGCCTGGCCGGCGATCAGGCCGAAGCTCATATAAAGCAGGGCGGCAGCGAAACTCTTGCGCGGATCATTCCACAGGCGACGGGCGATCAGATACGCCAACCACACGCTCAGGCCGGTGGCGACTGCCGAGGCAATACGCACGCCAAACAGGTTCTCGCCGAAGATCGCCTGACCGATGGCAATCATCCAGTAACCGGCAATGGGCTTCTCGAAGTAGCGAAAGCCCATGAAATGCGGAGACACCCAGTCACCGCTCAACAACATCTCCTGGCTGATCTGCGCGTAGCGAGGCTCGTCAGGAATCCATAACCCGTGGCCAACCAGCGGCAACAGGTAGAACAGGCCGAAGGCCAACAACAGGCAGGGTAGAGCCCAGCGCTTGATCATTTGACTCGTGCTCCCTGCGACTTCATTCGACAGTTCGGGTTGCTGCGTGAGCAATCAGTAAAGTGATGCGTGACGAGTATTGTTTTTCGCTTCATGGGACGGCCTTGATACCGGAAGACGTTGCTCGGTTTTGGGTGTTTTGGTTACGACGTTCGATGCTGCCCGCTCTTCTTCAACAAAGACGCGTGCAGGGGCGCAGGCATCGCTGTGGCGAGCCGGCCGTATTACTCGGCAAAAGGATAAAGTCGACGCATGACATTCCTGGGCCTCCTGGCAGCGGACTGGACGAATGTAGGTGGGTGAGCCGCTATGAGCGGACACCGCATGCTACAAGTGGAGCGTCGAGTCTTCCATTGAGGATTTCCCCCAGGCTGGCATTCAAGCGTGAAATCCCCGGATTTCCAGTAACTCGCTGAAAAAAATAAAGTTATTCAATTTGTTTCTAGTACACGCGAGCGCTGGCGAACTGCCGTTATGGCGTTTTTTTGGGGGTTCGTTAACAGCGCCGGCGTGTCCTGTTCATCCGTACTATTTGCTGGCGAATCGCTTATCCAGCACGGCTGGCCAGTCCCCGGAATTCACGATGCCAAGCACTTTAAGCTGCCCGTCAGCGGTCACCGAGACGAACAGGGCGCTGGTGTACTGACTGGTGGGAGCATGCTTGAAGCCGGTTTGTTTCTCGAAGTCGCTGATGCAGCCGCTGTGCGTGACCAGGACCAGATTGCGATGCGCCGTTTTGTGTGCGACCACATCGTCACGCATGGCCTTGCCGCATTGGGCCAGCCATTCCTGATGCGACGCCTCTTTGCCAAACATGAACTGTGCGGTTTGCATCGTGCGGGTCGCCGGGCTGCTGAACACATCCGCATGGTCCATGCCCAGGGCGTTGAACCCTTTGCCAACGTCTGTCGATGCCGCGCTGCCTACCTGGGTAATGCCATCGGCTGGGCCCAGGCACGGGTTTTTCGACTGATCGCAGCGTTCGGCATGTCGAACCAGCACCACTACATCGCCTGCCTGCCAGTGTTGGAATACGCCAGCCGTTGCCATGTGATCACCCTCCGCGAGCAATGCCGGAGACCGGGGCCACAAGGTGAACCCCGTGACCAGAGCGGCCACTATCACCACTGACGCCGCTAGCGTGACCTTCAAAAACCGTTTTTTGACCGCTCGTTTAGGCAAGTCCTTGGGTAATACAGTATTAACCACGCCTTTCACCTGTAAGTCGTATTGGGATGAAGAATTTCGACTCCGTTCAAGCAGTCAGCATAGACAGTTCACGGAAAACGCGAGCATTGAAGGTCGATTTGCGATGATCAATGTAGAGGCGGGCAAGTGGGGGATAAGTGAAACGAATGTGAAAATTTCGCTGGAACGCTTAACCCACCCTTAACGACAGCTAATTGTTTGATTTTAATTGCATTGCCATCGACCAGAGACGCCTCTGCCAAGACCTCGCGCGAGGTCGTCGGGCAGGCGGCAAGCGCCGCTCAAGCCCGATTGTTTCAAGCTGTTTCGTGAGTCTGTTTTCCCAGCAAATCGATTCGGCAACCCGGGCCCGCGTCGTAGACCGCAAGCTTCATGTCGTGCAACCGCGCCACGGCCGAGACCATGCTCAAGCCCAACCCATTGCCGGGTGTGTGACGGCTCAGTTCTGAACGGTAGAGCCGGCGAAATACCGCCTCGCGCTCGTCTTCCGGAATCCCCGGACCGTTATCGATGACCCGAATGCCGACGCCCGTTGCATCGCTGATGACGCTGAGACTGACGCGGCTATGGTCGGGTGAGAACTTGATCGCGTTGTCCAGCAGGTTGCAGCAGGCATCGAACAGCAGTTGCGCATCGCCAGCGATCAGCGTTGGCTGCATCCCGGCATGGAATGCCAGGCTGATGCCGCGCTCCTCGGCCAGCGGTTCATAGAGTTCGGTGGCATCGGCGCCGATCAGGTTCAGATCGACCGGCGCAAAGTGGCTGCGTCGTGCGCTGTCCTCAATTTCGGAAATGCGCAGCAAGGCACGGAACGTCATCAGCAGGCCCTTGGCCTCGGTCAGGGCCGAATCAATGCTGGCGGCGTATTCGTCCTCGCGCAGCCCCCGGCGTTGCGCGCGCTCAAGGCCTGCAATCAGTCGGGTCAGGGGCGTGCGCAGGTCGTGGGCGATGTCGTCGCAGACGCCCTTGACCTCGCTCATCAAGCGTTCCAGCTCATCGAGCATGCTGTTGACGACGTTGGCGAGGCGGTCGATGTCATCGTTGTTGCCCAGGGTGGGTAAGCGGCTGCTCAAGTCGCCCTCGATGATGCCTTTGATCGAGTCGCTCAACTTGTCGAGCCGGCGCCGTGCCGAGTAGCCGAGGCCGATCGCACCTAACAGGCCGACCACCAGCAGCAGGACCCCACCGGAAACCAGTGCATGGACCAACAGTTCGTCGAACTCGCCGATATCATGCATGTCCTGGGCGACCAGCAGGATTTTGCCGTCTTCCAGTTTATGGGCAATGAACCGCACCGGACGGGAGCGATCATTGGATTTTTGCCAGTCGAACTCGGCGGGCCGATCAAATTTCTTGAATGTCGGCATTTGATGAATGGCGCCGACAATGTACTGGCCGTTTTCATCGAACAAACTGTGGGGCAGGCGGCCTTCCGTGTCCGAAATGGCGTGTTTGCGGATTTCCTCTTCGCGCAGTTGCGGGGTTTGCTGACTGCGGTTCTCAACCTGGCGATAGAGCGCAGTGTCGGCCTCGGTCTTCAGGTAAAACGCGGTTTGCCAGTAAATGTAGCCAAACAGCGCCAGAAACGAGCAACCGAACAGCCCGAGGAACATCAGGCCCGTGCGAAAACTGATGGTGCGCGGAATCTCACTCAGGTGAACGGAGAACATAGCCGGCCCCCCGAATGGTGTGGATCATCTGTGGTTCACCTTCGGCGTCGATCTTGCGACGCAGGCGGCCGATATGCACCTCGATGACATTGGTGCGCTCGTCGTAGCTGTAATTCCACACGGCTTCAAACAACATGGTGCGTGTGACCACCTGTTCGGCGTTACGCATCAGGTGTTCCAGCAACGCGTATTCACGCGGTACCAGGTCGATGGTTCGATCGCCACGGCGCACACTGCGCCGTAACAGGTCGACGTGCAGGTTGCCGACGCGCAGCTGATTGTCCGGTTCGCGGGTGGCGGGTTCGGCACGGCGACGGCTCAAGGCGTCGAGCCGCGCGGTCAGCTCGATGAATTCGAAAGGCTTGGTCAGGTAGTCATCACCACCGGCACGCAAGCCTCGAACACGCTCATCCAGCGCACTCAGGGCGCTGAGGATCAACACCGGCGTGCTTACACTGGCCGCTCGCAAGGCGGTCAATACACCCAGCCCGTCGATGCCGCCCGGCAGCATCCGGTCGAGCACGATCAGGTCGAAGGGCTCGCTGAGGGCTTTGAGCAAACCGTCGCGGCCATTGTCCACGCGGGAGACGGTAAACCCGTGGTCCTGCAGGGCTGCTTCAATTTCGCGAGCGGTGGAGTTGTCGTCTTCGACGACCAGAACGTGGGTCATGGGAGTTGAACCGGCCACTTGAACGGGTTAGAGATGGCATAGTGTGTCAAATCCAGGCAGGCGCCAACGTCGCCGCCGGATAAATAAAAGTTTAGGTTGAGAGAGAAAGCTCCTTGCGCATTCTAGTCGTTGAAGACGATGCCCAGACCGCCACCTACCTGTTGCGTGGGCTGACGGAAAGCGGGCATGTAGTGGATGTCGCCGAAGACGGCAACGATGGCCTGGCCATGGCCCTGGAAGGGATTCATGACGCATTGATTGTCGATCGGCGCCTGCCGGGGCTCGACGGTATCGCCCTGGTGCGGGGGATACGCAGTCGCGGTTCGCGAATTCCGGTGCTAATGCTCAGCGCTCAGTCGACCACCGCGCAAAAGGTCGAAGGCTTGCAAGCCGGTTGTGACGATTACCTGGCAAAACCCTATGCGTTCGCCGAGGTGCTGGCGCGCCTCGATGCCTTGTTGCGCGGCGCCGATCAACCAAGTGCAGCAGGGCGAAAGCTGCAAGTCGGCGAACTCGAACTCGACTGCGCGACCCGTACGGCGGTGCGTCAGGGCCGTAGCATTGTCTTGCAACAGCGCGAGGCGCTGCTGCTGGAAAAACTCATGCGTCACAGCGGTCAGGTGGTCACCCGCGACATGCTGCTCGACAGTGCCTGGGATTACGCCTTTGACCCCAATGACAATGTCATCGACAAACATATCCATCGCCTGCGGCGCAAACTCGACGAAGGCTTCGAGTACTCGCTGATCAAGACCATTCCGGGCGCGGGTTACAGTTTTCAGGGCCGGCGCGAGCCCGATTAAATAAAAGTTTACCTGCAGGCGAACGCTCTGCAAGGCGCTGTTGGCTATCTTCGGCTGATTCGTGGACAGGCTCCACAAACGTTTCAGCCGGAGATCGCGTACCAATGTCAGTTGCAACCTCATCGAGGCGTAACTTTTTATCCCTATCGGTGCTGCTGGGCGTATTGATGCTCGGTGGTTGTTCGATGGTGCCCGCTTACCATCAACCAGAGTTGCCGCTGGCGGCAAACTGGAAGGGTGCCGGGCAAACATCCGCCGCACGGGGAGGGCAGTGGTGGAGCGAATTCCACAGTGCTGAACTGAATGACCTGATCACCCGCGGCCTCTCGGCCAATTACACCCTTAAAGCCGCGGCCAGCCGCATCGAAGAGGCCCGCGCTTCAGCTCAGGTGGTCGGCGCCGGGCAATATCCGACCCTGGCACTGGGCGGCAATGTCCAGCGTCAGAACAATTACGGCACCACCAAGAAAAGCAGCGTATTCGCCCAAGCGACCTACGAGCTGGACTTCTGGGGCAAGCAGCGCGCTGCTGCCGACTCTGCCGACGCGCTGGCCAATGCCAGTGTGTTCGACGCGCAAACCCTGCGCATGAGCCTGGGGGCGAGCATCGCCGACAGCTACTTCCAGGTCTTGTCGCTGGAAGAACGGCTGCGCCTGGCGCAGTCGATTGCCGACGACGCCAAGCAGGTACTCGATCTGGTCGAAGTCCAGGCCAGCCAGGGCGCCGTGTCCAATCTTGAAGTGGCGCAGCAACGCAACGCCCTGCAAACCTTCGAGGCGGCGATGCCACCTTTGCGTCAGCAACGCGATCTGGCGCTCTACCAATTGGCCGTACTGGTGGGCGAGACGCCGCAAGGTTTTCAGCTGAAAAGCTCCGGTCTTGAGGGTTTGCAGATGCCGCGTCCGTCGGCTGGGCTGCCCATCGGCCTGCTGCGTCAGCGGCCCGATGTGCAAGCAGCCGAAGCGCGACTGGTCTCGGCCAACTTCGATGTCGGGGTTGCCCGTGCGGCGTTCTTGCCGAACCTGTCGCTGGACCTGATTGGCGGTATCGACACCATTGCCGGCGGCAACATCTGGAGCGTCGTCGGCACCTTGGCCCAACCGGTGTTCACCGGCGGCCAGCTCACGGGCCAATTGCACGTTGATCAGGCCCACGTGCAGGAACTGACCGCCAGCTACCGCGAGTCAGTGATCGAGGCGCTGCAAGACGTCGAAACCCAACTGAGCGCCACCCGCGAACTGGATAAAAGCTTTGCCTTGAATCAGGCCGCGGTGGACTCCGCTCGCGAGGCCGCGAGGTTGGCGCAGGTGCGTTATCGACTCGGTTCCACCGATTTCCAGACCTTGTTGATCGTCGAACGCACCCAGTATCAGGCCGAAGACACGCTGTTGCAGGTGCGCCTGCAACACCTGCAGGCCGCCGTCGGTTTGTTTCGGGCGCTGGGCGGTGACTTCACCCCCGACACCCTTGCTGCCCTTTCTCCTTCTCAGGCGTCACACCCATGAATGCTAAGCAACGCGTTGCGAACCCTCGCCATCGAGCACTCTCCTGTGCGCTACTGATTCTCCTGTTGGGCGCAGGTGCAGGTGGATTTCAGTGGGTCAAGCGGGCTCAGGCGGCACCGGCCAAAACCGAGGCAGCCGCCGTGCCGGTGCAACTGACGCAAGTCAGCCAGCAGGACCTGCCGATCTGGCTCAGTGCGATTGGCAACGTCCAGCCGCTCAACAGCGTCAATGTGCGGGTTCGGGTGGATGGCGAGTTGCAGAAAGTCCTGTTCAAGGAAGGCCAGACCGTGAACGCCGGCAGCCTGCTGGCGGTGATCGATCCACGGGTTTACCAGGCTCAGGTGGCTCAGGCGCAAGCACTGGTGGCCAAGGATCAGGCGCTACTGGCCAACCTGCGGGTGAGCCTGGACCGGGCCAGCAAACTGGCGGCCGCCAAAGCCGGGCCGACCCAGGACGTCGACACCTATCGCGCCGAACTGGCGGCACAGCAGGCCACGGTGCAGGCTGACCAGGCGGCACTGGATAACGCGCGCCTGCAACTGGAGTTCACTCAGGTCAAGGCGCCGCTGACCGGGCGTACCGGCCAGCGCTTGCTGGATGTCGGTGCCATCGCCCACGGTGCGGAAGCCACGGGGCTGGTGACGATTACCCAGATGAACCCGATTTCGGTGGCCTTCGCCGTTTCCCAAGACGAACTCCCGCAGATCCTTGAAGAAAACGCCAAGGGCGCCTTACAGGTGGTCGCCATGACCCGCGACGGCCATCAGGAAATCGCTCGCGGCCGTCTGAGCTTCATTGACAGCCAGGTCGCTGCCGCCAGCGGTCAGATCCAGTTGAAGGCCGAGTTCGACAACAGCACCAACCAGTTGTGGCCCGGCGAGTTGGTCAGCGCACGCTTGCTGGTCAGCACCCGCCAGGCCGTCACGGTGGTGCCGGCCAATGCCGTGCAGTTCGGTCGTCAGGGCAACTTCGTCTATGTGGTCGGGGCTGACCAACGGGTGCAGCCACGTCAGGTCGATGCGGCCGCCGTGGTCGATGGCAAGCAGTGGATTCGCCAGGGGCTGGCCGCTGGCGAAACGGTCGTCGTGCAAGGCCAGTCACGCATTGCGCCGGGCGTCAAAGTCGCGCCGATCAAGGCTGACGAAGCCGATGCGCTGGCGGCTGCCACGCCGGTGGAGAGCGCACGATGAAAGGGCTCGCCGGACTGATTCAACGACGCGTGGGCCTGAGCCTGTTGGCACTTGGGGTGATGTTGCTGGGCGCTTTCGCGTACTTCCAGTTGCCGGTGGCGCCTTTGCCTACGGTGGATTTTCCGACCATTCAGGTCACCGCCAAACTCTCCGGGGCCAGCGCCGAGACCATGGCTTCATCGGTCGCGACACCACTGGAAAGAGCCTTTGCCGCGGTTCCGCAAGTCACCTCGATGACCTCCTCGAGCGCGGCCGGCAAGACCCAGGTGGTGTTGCAGTTCGACCTGTCACGGAACATCGACGGCGCTGCGCAGGATGTGCAGACCGCGATCAACACCGCGACCCCGAACCTGCCGAAGACCATGACCAGTACGCCGACCTTCAACAAGGTCAATCCGGCGGAAGGGACGGTGTTGTCGCTGGCCGTGACGTCGCCGACGCGCACGCTGCCGGAACTCGACCGTTACGCGGACAACTACATTGCCCAGCGTTTGTCGCAGATGCCCGGCGTCGGCCTGGTGGATTTCCACGGTGAGCAAAAACCGGCGGTGCGGATTCAGATCGACCCGGATGCGCTGGCCGCACGGGGCCTGAGCCTGGAAGACGTGCGCAGCATGATCGGCGTCAGTACCGTCGATCAGCCCAAGGGCACCCTTGACGGGCAGACCCGTTCCGTCACGCTCGGCGCGACCGACCAGATGCTCGACCCACAACATTATCGGGATCAGGTGATTGCCTATAAAAACGGCATGCCGATCAAGCTCGGTGATCTTGGCCGGGTAATTGCCGGTGCCGAAGATACCCAGCAAGCCGCACAGTTGGGCGGCGAGCCGACGGTGATCGTCGACATTCACAAACAACCGGGTTTCAACCTGCTGTCGACCATCGCCACGATCAAGGCCAAGTTGCCCGAACTGACCGCGTCGTTGCCTCGTGACGTGCAGGTTCAGGTGGTCGGCGACCGTACCCAGACCATCGAAGCCTCGGTCAACGACATGCAGTTCACCTTGCTGCTGTCGATTGCCCTGGTGGTCGTGGTGATCTTCGTGTTCCTGCGCAAGACCACCGCCACGCTGATTCCCAGCCTGACCATTCCGCTGTCGCTGGTGTCGACCTTCGGCGTGATGTATTTGCTTGGCTACAGCCTCGACAACCTGTCGATCATGGGCCTGGCCATTGCAGTCGGCTTCGTGGTCGACGATGCCATCGTGGTGATGGAAAATATCGTGCGCCATCTGGAGATGGGCAAGTCGCGCCTGCAATCGGCGGTCGATGGCTTGCGCGAAGTGGCGTTCACCATTGTCTCGATGACGGTGTCGCTGATCGCGGTGTTCTTGCCGATCCTGTTGATGTCGGGGATCGTCGGGCGCTTGATGCGCGAGTTCGCGGTGACGGTCAGCGTGGCGATCATCATGTCCTGCATCGTCTCGTTGACGATCACCCCGATGCTTTGTGCCTGGCTGCTCAAACCGCATGCCGAGAGCGAGGAGGGGCGTTTCACCCAGGCTTGCGAGCGGGCGTTCACCGGCCTGCACAATGGCTATCGCCGCAGCCTCGATTGGGTGCTCGACCATCAACGTCTGACCCTCGGCGTGGCGCTGGCCACATTGCTGGCGACAGCAGTGTTGTACGTGAGCATTCCCAAGGGCTTCTTCCCGCAGCAGGACAACGGCCTGATCCAGGGCGTCGCCGAAGCCGCAGCCGATATTTCGCCGATAGCCATGCGGGAACAGGTCAACCGTGTCGCCGAGGTCATCGGTCATGACCCGGCGGTGGCCAAGGTGTATTTCTGGATCGGCCCGAACCCGACGGTCAGCCAGGGCAAGGTGATGATCAACCTCAAGCCGTTCAGCGAGCGCACCGACAGTGCCCAAAAGGTGATCAGCCGTTTGCAGCCAGCGCTCGATCAGTTGTCCGGGGTCAAGGTCTACTTGCAAGCTAACCAGGACATCCAGATCGGTGGGCGCGCCAGTAAAACCCAGTACCAATACACCCTTCAGGACCCGGACAGCGCCGAGCTGGATCACTGGAGCGGGGTGCTGCTGGAAAAACTCAAGAACTTGCCGCAACTGCAACATGTGACCTCTGACCAGCAACAGGCCATTGCCCAGGCAACCCTGGTGATCGACCGTGCCACGGCCGCCCGTCTGGGCGTGACAGTGCAGGCCATCGACGATGTGCTGTACGACGCCTTCGGCCAGCGTCAGGTCGCGACGATGTTCACCCAACTCGACCAGAACCATGTGGTTCTCGAACTGGACCCGCACTGGCAGACGTCCACTAGCACGCTGGAACATTTATACGTACGAGCCAGCTCCGGAAGCCTGGTGCCATTGAATCTGTTGGCGAGCATCAAGACCGAGCAGGTGCCGATCATCATCAACCACCAAGGGGTATTTCCGGCCATCACCCTGTCGTTTGACCTGGCGCCCGGCCAAGCGCTGAGCGATGCGGTCAGTGCGATCAACCAGGCGTCTTTGGCGGTGGCGATGCCCGACTCTGTCGTTGGCAGTTTTCAGGGCACCGCCCAGGCGTTCCAGGACTCGTTGAAATCACAACCCTGGTTGATTCTGGCGGCGATTCTGACCGTCTATATCGTGTTGGGCGTGCTCTACGAGAACGCGATTCACCCGTTGACGATCATTTCGACCCTGCCGTCCGCCGGGTTCGGTGCGCTGCTGGCATTGATGCTCTGTGGACAGGACCTGTCGGTCCTTGGGATGATCGGCATTATTCTACTGATCGGCATCGTCAAGAAGAACGCGATCATGATCGTTGACTTCACGCTGTCGGCCCAGCAACGTGGCCTGTCTGCCCGAGACGCCGTGCGCCAAGGGTGCCTGTTGCGCTTGCGGCCGATCCTGATGACCTCGCTGGCGGCATTGCTCGGTGCGGTGCCATTGGCGTTCGGCCACGGTGCCGGCTCGGAGCTTCGCCAGCCATTGGGCATTGCTATTGTCGGTGGCCTGGCGGTCTCGCAGATCCTGACGTTGTACACCACCCCGGTCGTCTACCTTTGGTTTGAGCGTCGGCGTCGCAGCCAAAAACTCGTCGCGCAGAACATCAAGGTGTGACGTCGGCATTCAAACACTGGAAAGACATGGATTCCAAGCAAAGCCTGGCAAAAAGGATTGTGATTGTTTTCGCACTGATGACTGCGTTTGTCGCAGGGGTCTTTGCGGTTGGCATTGTCGCGACCGTGCATATCGTTGAAAGAAAGCTCACCACCACCAGCCTGGGTGGCGGGCTGCAACGCCTGCTGCTGATGGACAACACCGACGACTGGACCCATCGACCGGAGAAAGACGAGCTGTTTTTCTTTGAGGGCGGGCTGGGTGAGATGGCCCCCGACGCGCAGCTCAAGGCGTTGCAGCCGGGGTTTCAGGAAATCGTCTTTGGCGGTGAGGACTACTACGCCATGGTGAAGGTGGTCGAAGGTCGCCAATACGTCCTGCTGAAAGATCAGCGAAGCCATGAACAACGCGAGCGCGTGCTGTACGCGGTGGTGATTGTCGGGTTCGTGTTGAGCATCCTGCTGGCGATCCTGTTGGGGTGGCTGCTGGCGCGACGCGTCATGGCCCCGGTGATCCGTTTGGCGCGTCAGGTGCGCCACCGTGATCAGTTGCTGGAACTCGCACCGCCGCTGGCGACCAAGTACGCCGTCGATGAAGTCGGCGAACTGGCAGTGTCCTTTGATCAAACCCTGGGTCGACTGCGCGAGGCTCTGGGCCGGGAAAAACTCTTCACCAGCGATGTCAGCCACGAATTGCGAACGCCGTTGATGGTGCTTGCCAGTTCATGTGAGCTGTTGTTGAGCAATCGTGCCCTGGATCAGCGCTCGATGGCCCAGGTCAGCCGTATTGCCAGGGCCAGCGATGAAATGCGACAGCTGGTCGACACGTTCCTGATGCTGGCGCGTGACCGGGATAACGACTCCGGTAACGGTGGCAACGCCTCCTTGAAAGAGGTTGCCGATGCGTTGGCGGAGATTTGGGGCAGGCTGATCCGGGAAAAAGGCCTGGAGTTCATCTATCTCGACGAGCAGACCTCAAACACCTGCTACAACCTGACGTTCCTGCAATCGGTGATGGGCAACCTGCTGCGCAACGCCTGGCACTATACTGATCATGGCTTCATTCGCCTGACCCTGCGTGATCATGGCTTCAGCGTGGAAGACAGCGGTATCGGTATTCCGGAAGAAAAACGCCATGCGATGTTCCAACCCTTTGTCAGGGGCGACGAACACCGGGGCGAAGGGCTGGGATTGGGGCTGTCGCTGGTTCAGCGGATCTGCGCCAACCAGAACTGGCGAGTGGAACTCACCACCCGCGAACCCCACGGCTGCCATTTCGCCGTGGACCTGGCAGAGCGTCAGGAGCAACTCCTGCTCTAGCAGGCGCGGAAATGCCCGTTGGTCGGTTCGCCTGAAAGGCCGGTCGATTTGCGCTCTTGCAGATCGACTAACCGGTAAATCGATGACGCATTTCAAAGAGGAGAGTGATCATGTCCTATGTCGATGGCTTCGTTGCAGCCGTACCCACCGCCAACCGCGATAAATTCAAGCAGCACGCCGAGTTCATGGCCGGTATTTTCAAGGAAAACGGCGCGCTGAGCGTGACCGAATGCTGGGGCGACGATGTGCCTCAAGGCAAACTGACCTCGTTCCCGATGGCGGTAAAACTCAAGGAAGACGAGACGGTGGTATTTTCGTGGATCATCTGGCCGGACCGCCAAACGCGCGACACCGGCATGCAGAAGTTCATGGAAGATCCCAGGCTTAAATCGCTGGATAACTCGATGCCTTTCGATGGGCAACGGTTGATCTTCGGCGGTTTCGAGATGATCGTAAACGTGTGAAGTATGTCGCAACATCCGGATGTCAGACGGGCCTGAAAGGATGCAGGCTCGCCCCGGATGGCGCGCCGGTTATTCCGGAAGGGTGATTCGGCAACTCTTGCGATGACGGATTTCGCTCTCCGTTGGCCGCTCTTTCACGAACTCGAAACGCGGCTCGCCCTCGTTGTAGGTGACCAGCCAACCCCACTCCAGCTCGGACTCATCTTGCCCGGGTTTCGGCGGCGTAGCCCACCAGGGTTCCTTGCTGACAATCTGGCGCATACCCCCTCCACGTGGTTTGGGTTCCTTCAACTATAACGTGGATGTCCTGAGGCGCCAGAAATGCGTTTTGAGTGGGCCGGCAGATTAGTGCCGGCCCACGTTTGTCAGCTTAAAACGGTTTGTAAGGCAGGAATTTTCCGTCCAGGGTGATCACCGCACGGGAGCCACCTTCGGGATCTTCGACCCTCTTGATGTCCATCTTGAAGTTGATGGCGCTGATAATGCCGTCACCGAACTGCTCGTGAACAATCGACTTCAGGGCCGTGCCGTACACCTGGATCATCTCGTAGAAGCGGTAGATGGTCGGGTCGGTCGGTACGCCGCTGGCGAGAGAGCCGCGAAGCGGGATGGTTTGCAACTGGGCGACGGCGTCGTTGTCCAGGCCCAGGTGCTGGACCACCACGTTGGCAGCCGCTTCCGGCAGTGGGTGTTGGCCGAGCAGGGCAGCCGTAACGTAGAGCAGGCTCAGGCCGGTGCCTTCAGTCAGGTTTTCCCAGGACAGGTCCTTGCGGGCCTTGGCTTCGAGGATTTTGCCGGTCAGGGCCAGCGTTGGATCTTGATAAGCATGGGACTGTTGCATGGTGCTTCTCCTGCGGATTGATGGGGTGTGTGATTCAAGCGACGTTGGCGACAGCCCGGGCGGGCATGGCGCAGGTGTCCGGGAAATCGGCTATCGAGACGAACTGCCGGGAGACACCGTCGAGCGCGTCGATGCCGCCACTTTCGATGTCGTAGACCCAGCCGTGCAGATTCAACGCGCCTTGCTCCTGGGCCAGGCGAACGCTGGGATGAGTCTGCAGATTGGCCAGTTGAGCAATCACGTTCTCTTTGACCAGTGAGGTCAGGCGCGCTTCGTCACTGCTGTGAGGACGGCCGGCGTTGATCACCTTGGCGCCTTCGGAGTAGCGCAACCAATTGGCGACAGCGGGTAAGTGGTCCAGGCATTTGCACTGGGCAATGGCGGTCATCGCACCGCAATCGGAGTGCCCGCAGATCACCACATCGGTGACGCCCAGTACGGCAACGGCGTACTCGACCGTGGCGGAGACACCGCCAGGCTCGGGGCCGTAGGACGGCACGATGTTGCCGGCATTGCGAATCACGAACAGTTCGCCGGGTTCTTGCTGAGTCAGCAACTCCGGCACGACTCGACTGTCGGAGCAGGCAATGAACAGTGTTTTAGGTGACTGGGTAGAGGCCAGGTGCTTGAACAGGCTGGAGCGCTGTGGAAACGCTTCACGCTGAAACTTGAGGAAGCCATCGATCAACTCTTTCATGGTGAAGTACCTTGCCGTTGTGGTTGGCTGAAAGAATGAACGCGCACAGCTATAGCGTCCAAGATCGATGACTTATGGTTTTTATAGGCTGATCCTATAGTTGGAAGCGTTTGCTCATTTTAATAGCGGCGAAGGGCAGCGTTCGAACCAGCGGCTCGCCTGTTCGTAGGCATGGGCAATCCAACGACCACGCATTGTCGGTGGTTGAAAGCGGGCAAGGCATCGCGTTGGCGAATGAAGTGCTGGTGCTTGACCGCCCACTGCACGGTCAATGCAGTGGGCGCTGACAAGCTGATCCGTGTGCCAAACCCTCGAATCAGCTCTTTGCAGCAAACAGCTTCTGGGCTTCAGCAAAGCATTTCTCGGCAATGGCCGAGCGAGGCTCGGTTTTGCGCATCACCAGACCCAGGGGCGCGAGCACACTTGCATCTGGAAGGTTGATAAAGGCCAGGTTCTCGATCGGGTTTTCCTGGCCACTGCCCAGCGGCATGATCGAGCAGCAAAAGCCGTCGTGAATCGCCTGGAACAACTGATAAGTCGAATCGGTTTCAAGTATCGGCTGTGGGTCCAACCCACGGCTGCGAAAACTCAGGTCAATGGATTTTCGATAGTGCATGCCGTTGCTGATCATCCCCAATGGCAGCTCGGCAGCGTCTTCCCAGCTCATTTCCGTTCCTTCGAAATGGAAGTGGCGCGTGTCGTACAGCAAGCCGACGCGGGTTTCTCCAATTTCGAAAAAATCCAGATAGTTGGGATTCACGTGATCGAGATAGCAGATGCCCAGATCCAGTTGGTTGTTACCGATCCCTTCGATGATTTGGTCCGAGCTCATCGATGACAGGCTGAACTTGAGTTCCGGGAACGTATGGGAAAGCCCCTGAACGTAGCTGATGGGATTGAAGCCGCTGAGAGGCACCAGGCCCAGGCGCAAATTGCCGACTAACTGACCGCGACACGCGGCGGCTTCGGCGAACAGCCCGTCATGCGCGGCGAGCAGTGTTCGCGCCCAGGCCAGCACGCGTTCACCGGCCTGGGTGAAACCTTCAAAACGCTGGCCTCGAGTGACCAGTTCCAGGCCCAGTTCATCCTCAAGATTGCGCAAGCGCATGGACAGCGTCGGCTGAGTAATGTGGCAGCGCGCAGCGGCCTGCCCGAAATGTCGAGTCTGTTCCAGGGCGATCAGGAATTTGAGTTGCTTGATGTCCACAATGGCACCTGTCGAGGGATGAAATTGATGTCAGTAAAGCAGGTAAGTGCCCTGATTTAAAACACCGATAGTTGGGTCAGCAAACGATCTCACTGTCCTGCTTGTCAGTCCAATCACATGTATTGACCGGCCGATCGATTGGCTCTATCGCGTTCGAATTTAATTAAAATAAAGTATGACTGCGGATAAAAAGCCTTCGATAGAGGCGCTCGATAAACCGGTTGGCCAGAGTGATTAGACAGTGACTGTTTTAGCGAATTAGCCTCTGGTAATTATTTTCAATATGGCCTGCCGGAGAATGACATGAGCGTTAAGTCGGATGCGTTATTTGTACCGTTGAATATGGCTGTGCTGACCGTCAGTGATACCCGTGAATATGCCAACGATACCTCTGGGCAATTGCTGGTCAGTCGGTTGCTGGAAGCGGGTCACACCCTGAGTGAGCGTAACTTGCTCAAGGATGACCTGTATAAAATCCGCGCGCAGGTAGCCACCTGGATTGCCGATGAACATATTCAAGTCGTGCTGATTACCGGGGGGACCGGGTTCACCGGGCGCGATAGCACACCTGAAGCGGTGGCCTGCTTGCTGGATAAACAGATTGATGGCTTTGGTGAACTGTTTCGGGCGATTTCCATCCTCGATATCGGCACCTCCACGGTTCAGAGCCGGGCCTTGGCCGGGCTGGCCAACGGCACGCTGGTGTGCTGCCTGCCAGGTTCGACCGGCGCCTGTCGAACTGCGTGGGAAGGCATTCTTGCCGAGCAGCTGGATGCACGTCACAGGCCGTGCAATTTCGTGCCGCACCTCAAGCCTGTGCAAGTCTGCGGGACACGGGGATGAGCCAGTCACAACTGATGCCTGTGGAGGAGGCCATCGACAGATTGCTGGTGATGGCCGAAGCGCAACGTCTTCATGATAGCGAGTCGGTACCGCTGAGTGACGCACGCCAACGGGTGTTGGCCAGTGACCTGGTGGCAACTCTCGATCTTCCGCCTTGGCCGAACAGTGCCATGGATGGATATGCCTTGAATGTGGACGACTGGAGCGGACAGCCGTTAGCCGTGTCACAACGAATTCTTGCTGGTCAGGCCCCCGAAGCGTTGTTACCGGGAACCTGTGCCCGAATCTTTACTGGGGCGCCGGTACCCGAGGGTGCCAACAGTGTCGAGATGCAGGAGAACGTCGAGCTTTTGGAGAATGGCCGGGTACGTTTCAAACAGTCACTGGCGGCAGGCCAGAATATTCGACTGCAGGGCCAGGAGAACCGTGTCGGGCAGGTTTTGCTCCGTGCGGGCAAACGACTGGGGCCTTTCGAATTGGCCATCGCCGCGGCACAGGGATGTACGCATGTGCATGCCGTACGGCGCCCACGGGTTGCGCTGCTCTCCACAGGCGATGAGCTGGCCGAACCGGGCATACCCTTGAAGCCCGGTTGCATCTACAACAGCAATCGCACCTTGTTGAGCCACTGGTTAAGTGCACTGGGTTGTGAGGTCATCGATGCCGGCATTCTCCCTGACCAGCCACAGCAGACGCGGCTCAAACTCGAACAGTTGCAACACGCTGCGGACGTGATCCTCACCACCGGCGGTGTCTCCGCAGGTGACGCCGATTGTCTCGGGCAGGTGCTGCGTGAATGCGGTAAACCACTGTTCTGGAAGTTGTCGATCAAACCGGGGAAACCACTGACAGTAGGACACTTTGGCACGGTGCCGGTCATTGGCCTGCCAGGAAACCCGACGTCGGCGCTGGTGACGTTTGGACTGTTGGCCCGCGCCTATTTGTTGCGTATCCAGGGTGTCGAAGACGTCACGCCCTTGAGCTTCCCGATGAGCGTCGGTTTTGATTGGCCCAAAGCCGGAAGCCGCAGGGAATACCTCAGAGCCAGGCTGGAGGCGGGGCGCGCCGTGCTCTATCCGAACCAGAGTTCCGGCGTGTTGCTGGGCGCATCCTGGGCGGATGGACTGGTGGAGATTCCGGAGGGTTGCACGCTGCAGGCCGGTGATACGGCGCGGTTTATTCCGTTCTGCGACTTGTTCTAAGCGATCTATCCACCCCCTCAATTATTTGAGGGGGGGCTACCACTAGCGCCCTTCGTTACCTTCCCAGCGACGTGCTGCCAGCTGATCACTCTCTCTGCCGCATACCCAACGGTCACCGGAGCCGGTTTCTTCACGCTTCCAGAAGGGCGCTCGTGTTTTCAGGTAGTCCATTAAAAAAGCGCAGGCATCAAAGGCCGCCTGTCGATGCTCGCTGGCAACGCCGACAAACACGATGGGATCACCGACGTTCAAAAGACCCACGCGGTGAACGATGTTCACTCGTTGAAGAGGCCACCGTTCATTGGCCTGGTCGACGATGCGTTGCAATGATCGCTCGGTCATTCCTGGATAATGTTCGAGAAACAGGCTGCTGACCTTTTCCCCCTGATTGATATCCCGGACATAGCCGACGAAGGTGGCCACGGCTCCAACGCCAGGGTCTTCGGCGTGCAAACGGCTGTTCAGTTCATTCAGGTTGAATATCTCGGTCTGGACCTGAACCGTCATCGCTCAACCTCCCGTTACTTGGGGGAAGAAGGCAATCTCATCGAAGTCTTCGATGGCGGCGTCGAGCGTACATAATTCCTGGTTCAGCGCGCACATGAGGCTGGTTTCCCCGAGGACTTGCGCCCAAACCTCGCCTCTGGCGATCAGCAGTTTTCTGACATCGTCAATGCTCTGCAATGACGCGTTCAGCGCCATTTTTTCTCCGCCAATGCCGAGTTGTTCTCGGTAACGCGCAAAGTAGTTGATAAGAATCATTGAGCGTCACTCGCTTCAAAGTTACCGGATTTTCCGCCGTGTTTTCTGAGCAAGTGGATGCTGTCGATGATCATCCCTCGGTCGACGGCTTTGCACATGTCGTAGATCGTCAGTGCCGCCACACTCGCCGCCGTGAGGGCTTCCAGTTCGACACCTGTTCTGCCGTTAAGTCGGCAGGTGCTCACAATCCTTACGCGATCGGGCTCGATGGCCTGCAGTTCGATGTGAATGGCGCTGAGCATCAGTGGGTGACACAGCGGGATGAGTTCATGGGTTTTCTTCGCCGCCATGATCCCGGCGATACGAGCGACCGCAAACACGTCGCCTTTGGGGTGCCCGTTTTGCTGGATAAGTTTCAACGTAGCGGGTTGCATCCGTATCCAGGCCTGCGCTTGAGCTTCACGGTTTGTCGGGTCTTTTTCGCTGACATCGACCATGTTGGCCCGGCCCTCGGCATCCAGATGAGTCAGCGTCGCGGAATCGGATTGATTGAATTCGTTCATGTTTATCCTTCACCCCAGCGGGTGCCTGATGGGAAGTGGGGGCGAATCAGTCCAGCACGAAGTCCACGGGCTGAAGCAGCGGAGGGAGTTCTGTCGCACCCAGGGCGTCAAGCACTTCACGCTCGATGGTGCGCACGATGGCATTGGTTGGAAGATCGTTTTCATCTCGACCAAAGGGGTCTTCCAATTCGTCGCCAATGGCATCCAGCCCAAAAAACGTATAACTCACAATCGCGGTGAATACGGGCGTTAGCCAACCCAGTGGCTCGGCCATCGCGAAGGGCAGCAAGATGCAAAATATGTAAATGGTCCTGTGCAACAGGAGTGTGTAAGGGAACGGGAGTGGGGTGCTCTTGATTCGCTCACAGGTCGTTTGCGTGGTGGTCAGATTGGTCAGGTGATTGGCCATCAGCGTGTAACGCCATTCGTTGATCTCACCGGATTCGGCGAGCGTCGAGCATTGTTGTCCGACGTGGCGCAGGATCCGTTCAGGGATGTTCGGGGTGTTGGCTGAGGGCAACTTGCTGAGCCATGTACTTGCGGCGCTGAGTTCGTCTTCTTTGCGAAGCTTGGCGTTAAGCGCGTGGGCAAACCCGCAGAGGTCGAGCAATACCTTGCTGCGTTGCTGTTTGTCCTTGATGACCTGGGTTTCCCGGATCATCGAGCGTACATCCATCACCATCGCACCGAGCGCTTTGCGCGCTTCATACCAGCGGTCGTAGCAGGCGTTGTTGCGAAAGTTCATGAAGATTGAAAGTGATAACCCCAGCAACGTGAAGGGGGTGGCATTGACCTTCGAGAAGTACGCGGGATGGAGTGTTTCGACCAGGACAATAGCAGAGGCCAGGAGTGTCACCAGAAGGCTGCGCAGTGCGATACGCTTGGCAATCGAGCCTTTGAGTGAAATCAGGACATTGATCAGGTTAGGTTTGGCTCTAACGATCATGGGAGACAGCCTTCTAGAGAGTAATGATCTGGAAACGGGGCAGGCTATCCGCCGGTCATGTTCATGAAACGGACAACTTGCACCTCATCATTGAGTTCAAAGTTGTGTCGGTACGGCTTGATTTTCATCGCCTCGATGATTGCCTTCTCCAGGCGCTCCGGCTCTCCTGGATAGCGGCGAAGCACGTCCTTCAGGTCCACGGAATGCTCATTGCCCAGACACAGCAGGAGTCGGCCTTCGACGGTCAGCCGAACACGATTGCAGGTAGCGCAAAAGTTGTGGCTGTGGGGCGAGATGAACCCCAGGCGAATATCCGGTGCCTGGGCCAGTCGCCAATAGCGCGAAGGGCCCTGGGTCGATTCCGCGGATTCGATAAGGGTGTAGCGTTCGGCAATCCGCTCGCGCACCTGCGCGCTTGAAAAGAACGCGCCGGCGCGGCTGTGCTCGCTGATAACGCCCAGCGGCATCTCTTCAATGAAGGAAATATCCAGTCCACGATCGATCGCAAAGCCTACGAGATCATTTATCTCGTGATCGTTGCGGCCTTTCATGACGACACAGTTGAGTTTGGTATGTTGAAAACCTGCCGCATTCGCTGCGTCAATTCCGCCGATGACGGTAGCCAGATCACCCGTGCGGGTCAGTTCGCGGAAGCGCTTGGCGTCCAGGCTGTCGAGGCTGATATTCAGGCGCTTGAGCCCCGCATCGAATAACGGTGCCGCGAGCTTGCCCAGCTGTGAGCCGTTTGTGGTCATGCACAGTTCACGCAGCCCCGGCAGCGCGGCAATCCGTTTACAGAGATCTACAACGCCGGGGCGAATCAACGGTTCGCCACCGGTCAGGCGGATTTTTCGGGTGCCCAGCGCCACAAAGCTTTCAGCTAATTGATAGATCTCTTCCAGGGTCAATACGCGCTGTCGCGGCAAGAACTTCATGTCCTCGGCCATGCAATAGACACAGCGGAAATCGCACCGGTCGGTCACAGACATTCTGAGATAGTCGACCCGCCGGGAAAAACCATCCATCAACATTCGATCTGACATCTCAACCCCCATCAGCGGTCCAGGTTTATCGGCCATGGCGCTGGTTTTGGAAAGCCACTGCTATAGAGGGCCTTGTTGAGCCAAGACTAAGGTCGTTTAAAGTCATCGTCTAATCACTATTAACAACTGATTGATCGATGGGGTCTATTGAGCGGAAAACGGTTTGGATTCATGTTGTCTTAAATATGTAATTTGTTGATTTGCAGTGATTATTTCCTTGATAGATCGTTTCGATGATCTGGTCATTATTTGCAATTAGACAGGTGTGTATTGCGCAGAATAGTCTGGGTTCGTACTCCTGAATTGGGCCCTTTAAGCGATTAACTGCGAATAACCTGTCGCTAAATAAATCCGCATCTTTATAGGCGCACAACAACAGCAATTAACAACGACTTGGCATCAGGCTGACGCCTGCGTGCATGTCTTGGAGAAGTCTCATGAGCGAAGTTGAACGTTATAAACCGTACAAGGGGGCGGCCGCTGGCTGGGGCGCGCTGATTGCTGTGACCAAAAACTGGCTGGGCAGCGAAAACGCGTTCAAGAACATTCGAGCCATGCTCAAGACCAACCAGAACGGCGGCTTCGACTGCCCGGGCTGTGCCTGGGGCGAGTCGCCGGAAAATGGCATGGTCAAGTTCTGCGAGAACGGCGCCAAAGCGGTCAACTGGGAAGCTACCGGCCGCCTGGTCAACCCGGCGTTTTTCAACAAATACACGGTGTCGTCGCTGGCGGCGCAAAGTGACTATTGGCTTGAATACCAGGGGCGCCTGACTCACCCCATGCGCTATGACGCCTCTGCTGATCGTTACGTCGAAACCAGCTGGGACGATGCGTTTGCCTTGATCGCCAAACACTTGAAAGGGCTGACGTCGCCGGATCAGGCCGAGTTCTACACCTCCGGTCGGGCCAGCAACGAAGCGGCTTACCTTTATCAGCTATTCGTTCGCGCCTACGGCACCAACAACTTTCCCGACTGTTCGAACATGTGCCACGAGGCGAGCGGTCTGGGCATGGATGACAGCGTCGGCGTGGGCAAAGGCACGGTGACGTTCGATGACCTGGAGGAAGCCGACGCGATTTTTGTCATCGGCCAGAACCCGGGCACCAATCACCCGCGGATGCTTGAGCCACTGCGCGAAGCGGTGAAGCGGGGTGCGCAGGTGATCTGTTTCAACCCCCTGAAAGAGCGTGGCCTGGAACGCTTCCAGCATCCGCAGCATCCACTGGAAATGCTCACCAACGGCTCCGAACCGACCTCGTCTGCGTACTTTCGTCCGGCATTGGGTGGCGACATGGCGGCGATGCGCGGCATCGCCAAGTTTCTGTTGCAGTGGGAACGTGAAGCGCTGGCGAACAACAGCGAGGCAGTGTTCGACCGCGCGTTCATCGCCGAGCACACCTCGGGCCTGGACACCTACCTGGCTGAAGTCGATGCCACGACCTGGGAGCACATCGTCGAGCAGTCCGGCCTGTCGCTGGCGGACATCGAACTGGCGGCCCGCATGTACCGCAGAGCCAAGCGTGTCATCATGTGTTGGGCGATGGGGGTGACCCAGCACACGCACTCGGTGGTGACCGTGCAGGAGATCATCAACGTGCAGTTGTTGCGTGGCAACATCGGTCGCCCAGGTGCAGGGCTGTCGCCGGTGCGCGGGCACAGTAACGTGCAGGGCGACCGCACTATGGGCATTAACGAACTGGCCCCGCCGGAGTTGATTGATGCACTGGAAGCGCGCTTTGACTTCAAGGTTCCGCGCCGGCATGGCCATAACACGGTGATGGCGATTGCGGCGATGGAAGAGGGGCGCTCGAAAGTCTTCATCGGTTTGGGCGGCAACTTCGCTCAGGCGACTCCCGACAGCCCGCGCACGCATGACGCACTGCGCAACTGCGACCTCACGGTGCACATCGCCACAAAGCTCAATCGCAGCCATCTGGTCACTGGCCGTGAGGCCTTGATCTTGCCGTGCCTGGGGCGCACCGATATCGACATGCAGGAGCAGGGGCCGCAAGGCGTGACGGTGGAAGACACCTTCAGCATGGTGCACATTTCCCACGGCCAGCTGAAACCCAAATCACCGCTGATGCGTTCGGAGCCGGCGATCATTGCCGGGATTGCCAACGCAACCCTGGGTAAGCACCCGATTGACTGGCTCTGGGCGGTCGCCGATTACAGTCGCATCCGTGACCTGATCGCCGACACTATTCCCGGCTTCGAGGATTTCAATAAAAAACTGCTGCACCCCGGTGGCTTTCACCTGGGTAACGATGCCGCCAACCGCATCTGGAATACCTCAACTGGCAAAGCGCAGTTTGCCCCCAGCGAACTGCCGCAACACCTGGTCAGCGAAGGTGTGCGCAACCTGGACGTGAAGCCGGACCTGATCCTGCAAACCATGCGCTCCCACGATCAGTACAACACCACCTTGTACGGGCTGGATGATCGTTATCGCGGCGTCTACGGCATGCGCGATGTGGTGTTCGTCAACGAGCAGGACATTCGCAAGCTGGGTTACGAGCCGGGGCAAAAGGTCGACATGATCTCGCTGTGGGGCGATGGTCGGGAGCGTCGAGTGAGTGGTTTTACCTTGATCGCCTACGACATTCCGCCCGGTCAGGCCGCCGCCTATTACCCGGAAACCAACCCGTTGGTGCCGCTGGAAAGCTACGGCGACCGGACGTTCACGCCGACCTCGAAGTTCATCGCGATTCGCCTTGAACAGGCACAGGCCAGCAACCTGATCCAGTCCTTCGGCGCTTGAGTCTGGCCGGGGTGGCGTGATTACCACCCCGGCCTCACCAGATCATTGGAAATCTGTTCGCTGCGAGCCATGAGGCTCATTGCGGCCGGGCTCTGTGTGCACGCGCATCGGGCCACTATGAGGGTATCGTTATGTTAAATCCGGGAGCGCTCGACCTGGCGCGAATTCAATTCGCGTTTACGGTCTCGTTTCACATCATATTTCCGGCCATCACTATCGGGCTTGCCAGTTTCCTGGCGGTCCTCGAAGGGCTCTGGCTAAAAAGCAACAACTCGGTTTACAAGGACCTGTATCACTTCTGGTCGAAAATCTTTGCCGTCAACTTCGGGATGGGGGTGGTCTCCGGGTTGGTCATGGCCTACGAGTTCGGCACCAACTGGAGCCGGTTCTCTGACTTTGCCGGGAGTATTACCGGGCCATTGCTCACGTATGAGGTGCTGACGGCGTTTTTCCTCGAGGCCGGCTTCCTTGGGGTGATGTTGTTTGGGTGGAACCGGGTAGGGCGAGGGCTGCACTTTTTTTCCACGGTGATGGTCGCCATCGGTACGTTGATCTCGACCTTCTGGATTCTGGCCTCCAACAGCTGGATGCAGACGCCACAGGGGTTCTCGATCGTGGATGGGCGGATCATGCCGATGGACTGGCTGGCCATCGTCTTCAATCCGTCGTTCCCCTTCCGACTGGCGCATATGGCCATCGCTGCGTTCGTGGCCACGGCGTTCTTTGTCGGCTCTTCCGCGGCCTGGCATTTGCTGCGTAAAAATGACACGCCGCACGTGCGCAAAATGCTGTCGATGGCGTTGTGGATGGCGTTGATCGTGGCGCCGATCCAGGCGGTGGTCGGTGATGCCCATGGTCTGAATACCCTGGAGCATCAACCGGCGAAAATTGCCGCCATGGAAGGGCACTGGGAAAACGTCGGTAACGAGCCGACTCCGCTGGTGCTGTTCGGCATCCCGGACATGTCGGCCGAGAAGACCCGTTATGCGATTGAAATCCCTTACCTGGGCAGTCTCATCCTGACCCACAGCCTGGATAAACAGATCCCCGCGCTCAAGAGTTTCCCAAAAGAGGACCGTCCTAACGCGACCATCATCTTCTTCAGCTTTCGGATCATGGCCGGGCTTGGAATGTTGATGATCCTCACCGGTTTGCTGGGTCTTGTTTTACGTCGTAATGAAGCGCTGTACCGCAACCGCCTGTTCCTGCGCCTGGTGTTGTTCATGGGGCCGACCGGTCTTATCGCGATGTTGGCGGGCTGGATCACCACAGAAGTCGGTCGTCAGCCGTGGGTCGTCTACGGGCTTCTGCGAACCGCCGATGCGGCTTCCAACCACACGGTCACGCAGCTCAGCGTTTCGCTGGCGCTGTTTGTGTTGATCTACTTCTCGGTTTTCGCAGTGGGCATCGGCTACATGATGAAGCTGGTGCGCAAAGGCCCGCAGCCACATCACGAGCATCCGCCTCAAGGCGGTCCTGGCCAGGAGCGCACGCCACGCCGCCCCCTGTCCGCCATCTCCGAGACGTTCGCGTCCGGCGATCACGTCAACTGAGCAAGGGGATAGATCATGGGTATTCAAGGTATAGATCTGTCGTTGATCTGGGGCGTCATCATTGCCTTCGGGGTGATGATGTACGTGATCATGGACGGCTTCGATCTGGGGTTGGGCATCCTGTTCCCGCTGATCCCGGACAGGCAGGAACGCGATGTGATGATGAACACCGTCGCGCCGGTCTGGGACGGTAACGAAACCTGGCTGATACTCGGTGGGGCGGCACTTTACGGTGCGTTTCCGTTGGCTTACTCGGTGATACTGGAGGCGTTGTATCTGCCGCTGATTTTCATGCTGGCCGGGTTGATATTTCGTGGCGTGGCGTTTGAATTCCGCTTCAAGGCCAGTCCTGAAAAACGTCACATCTGGGACATGGCCTTTATCGGCGGCTCGCTCCTGGCAACGTTTTGCCAAGGCATCGTGATTGGCGCCTATATCGCTGGAATTCCGGTGGTCAATCGGCAGTTTACAGGCGGCACCCTGGACTGGTTGTCACCGTTTCCACTGTTCTGCGGTTTCGGCTTGATCGTCGCCTACGCGTTGCTCGGCAGTACCTGGTTGCTGGTCAAGACCGAAGGCATGCTTGAATCACGCATGCGTCACTACACTCGGCCGCTGGCGTTTACCCTCACGACGGTCGTGGCGGTGCTCTGTGTCTGGACTCCGATGCTGCATCCGGAGATTGCGACTCGCTGGTTCACGCACGCGCATACCGTGGTCTTTGGCGGGTTGTTGATCCTTGGTGTGCTGGCGTTATACGGGTTGCTCAGGTCGTTACGCCACTATCACTCGCACTGGCCATTTGTGTTCACGTTGGCGCTGGTTTTCCTGGGGTATATCGGTCTGGCCTTCAGCATCTGGCCGAATATCGTACCGCCCTCCATCAGCCTGTGGGAGGCCGCATCGCCGCCTTCAAGCCAGCTGTTCATCCTGATCGGCACGTTGTTCATTCTGCCCATCATCCTGATGTACACCTGCTGGAGCTACTACGTGTTCCGCGGAAAAGTGAGGATCGGCGATGGCTACCATTGACAGTAGTAACGCTCGGACCAGTGAAGAACCGGTCACGCAAAACCCATCCTCCCCTTGGTATCGACGGGTTCTTTGGTTGATCGCTATCTGGTTCGGCAGTGTGATTGCACTGGGGGCAGTGGCGAGCTTGTTCCGGCTGATGATGCATATGGCCGGAATGACCACTCATTGATGACATACGATAAAGGCCCGGCGCGATCTTTCGCGCCGGGCATTTTATCAGCATGTCCCGCAGATCCCTTGTGGGAGCGGGCTTGCCCGCGAAAACGGTGTGTCAGTCGACATCAATAGCGGATGTCAGTCCGTCTTCGCGAGCAAGCTCGCTCCCACATTGGATCTTCGTATGGCATTCAGGATTTTCACATCGCCATTTTGTACCCGTTCCTCAAGACTCGCGATCAGCAAGCTCTTCAAGCAGATCTGCTGACGGAACGAAGAACAAGCCTCCGGTGACCGCCGTGCTGAAATCGAGCAACCGGTCATAGTTGCCCGCGGGTCTGCCGACAAACATGTTCTCGAGCATCTGCTCGATCGGTTCTGGGGAGCGCGCATAGCCGATGAAGTAGGTACCGAACTCGCCTGCGCCTGGCCGACCGAACGGCATGTTATCGCGCAGGATTTTCACTTCCTGTCCGTCCTTGGTGATGGTCGTCAAGGAACTGTGCGAACAGCTCGGTTTGACCGAATCATCGAGTTCGATATCGGAGAGTTTTTTGCGTCCGATAATGCGCTCCTGAGCCTCGACGGATAACTCGTTCCACGCGCTCATCTTGTGCAGGTATTTCTGTACCAGCACATAGCTGCCACCGGCAAACGACGGGTCTTCATCACCAATGATCGTGAAGTCGACAGCATGGCGACCGACCGGGTTTTCGGTGCCGTCGACAAAACCGACCATGCTGCGCATGTCGAAATAACGGAAACCCTGAACTTCATCAACGACCGAGACTGCATCGCCAAGCGCTGAGAGCAATTGCGTCGCCAATTCGAAGCAGAGGTCCATCTGATCCGCACGAATGTGCAGCAAAATGTCGCCGGGCGTTGCGACGGCTCGACGTCCCTCTACACCGAACTCGCGGAATGGATGCAAAGAGGCGGGGCGCGGGCTGCCGAACAAGGTATCCCAGGCACTGGAGCCAATGCCGCAGACACACGACAAATTGCCCGAGGGAACACGTTTACCGACCGATCGCGTGAGGGCCGCGACGTCTGCGCACCAGGCCCGCACTTTAGCGGCCGGCTCACTGCCGGGCGCTAGTGTGGCGACGATGAAAATCGCGCTGCTGGTAATGGGACTACAGACGGATTGAGGATCAGGCGTTTGATTATCCATTGGCATCAGTTTTGTCATTGATCATTCCACATGCGGCGCAGCGGGAGTGAAAGACAGTAGCAGGTAATGGTTTCAAAGCAGCAATCGAGACGGACGTGCAAACCCAGCGGCGTACCTGCTGATCGTGGCTTTCATAGAAAACATTACTCTAAGCGTAACGGTTCGCCGCTCATCTTGATTGATGCCGCCCTCCGTTAGCTCCTAAGGTAGCTCCACGTAAGCGAACCCGTGGAGTGAGCATGACAACAACAATATCCCCCGACTCGCGCTGGACGCGGCGGCGCAGTGAAAAACAGCGTCGCCTGGAGCAGGTGCGGGGTCTCGCCGATGGCGTGGTGTTGCCCACCGACAAGATCGTTGCGGCGCTGGAGGCATTGATTCTGCCTGGCGACCGCGTGGTGCTGGAGGGCAACAACCAGAAGCAGGCGGACTTTTTATCCCGTTCCCTGGCCAAGGCCGATCCGGCCAGGCTGCATGACCTGCACATGATCATGCCCAGCGTCGGCCGCTCCGAGCACCTGGACCTGTTCGAACGTGGCATCGCGCGCAAGCTCGATTTCTCCTTCGCCGGCACCCAGAGTCTGCGCATCAGCCAGTTGCTTGAAGATGGTCTGCTGGAAATCGGCGCGATCCACACCTACATCGAACTCTACGCCCGGCTGGTGGTGGACCTGATTCCCAACGTGGTGCTCTCGGCCGGTTTCATGGCCGACCGTGCCGGCAATATCTACACCGGGCCGAGCACCGAGGACACTCCGGCGCTGATCGAGCCGGCGGCCTTCAGCGACGGCATTGTGATCGTCCAGGTCAACCAGTTGGTGGACGACGTCAGCGAGTTGCCCCGCGTGGACATCCCTGCGTCCTGGGTGGATTTCGTGGTGGTGGCCGACAAGCCGTTCTACATCGAACCGTTATTCACCCGTGACCCCCGGCACATCAAGCCCGTTCATGTGCTGATGGCGATGATGGCGATCCGCGGGATCTACGAAAAACACAATGTTCAGTCGCTCAACCACGGCATCGGTTTCAACACTGCCGCCATCGAATTGATCTTGCCGACCTACGGCGAATCGCTTGGACTCAAGGGCAAGATCTGCCGCAACTGGACCCTCAATCCACACCCGACGCTGATTCCGGCCATCGAAAGTGGCTGGGTCGAAAGCGTGCACTGCTTCGGCACCGAACTGGGGATGGAGAACTACATCGCCGCGCGCCCGGACGTGTTTTTCACCGGCCGCGACGGCTCCCTGCGTTCCAATCGAATGTTCTGCCAACTGGCCGGGCAGTACGCGGTGGACCTGTTTATCGGTGCAACCTTGCAGGTGGACGGCGACGGCCATTCTTCCACCGTGACCCGTGGACGCCTGGCCGGTTTCGGTGGCGCGCCGAACATGGGCCACGACCCGCGTGGTCGCCGCCACGGCACTCCGGCCTGGCTCGACATGCGCCACGACGATGCCCCCGAAGCGCTGCTCGAACGTGGCAAGAAGCTGGTGGTGCAAATGGTCGAGACCTTCCAGGAGGGCGGCAAACCGACCTTCGTTGAAACCCTCGATGCGGTTGAAGTGGCGAAGAAAAGCGGCATGCCGCTGGCGCCGATCATGATCTACGGCGACGACGTCACTCACTTGCTCACCGAAGAAGGAATCGCCTATTTGTACAAGGCGCACTCCCTGGAAGAACGCCAGGCAATGATCGCGGCCGTGGCCGGGGTCACTGCCATCGGCCTGCGCCATAACCCCAAAGACACCGCGCGGATGCGCCGCGAGGGCCTGATCGCCTTGCCCGAAGACCTCGGCATCCGTCGCACCGACGCCACCCGCGAACTGCTGGCGGCGAAAAGCGTCGCCGATCTGGTGGAGTGGTCGGGTGGCTTGTACAACCCGCCCGCCAAATTCAGGAGCTGGTAATGCACGCACTCAATCTGCAACCCAAGCGCCTGACCCTGGCCGAACGGCTGGCGGACCTGGCGGTAGAGGCCCTGATCGACGAAGCCGACCTGTCGCCCAAACCGGCGCTGGTGGACCGTCGCGGCAACGGTGCCCACAGCGATTTGCACCTGGGGCTGATGCACGCATCGGCGCTGTCGCTGTGGCCGGCCTTCAAGGACATGGCTGAAGCGGCCAGCGCGTTTGGCGAAGTCGGTCTGCCGCTGCGCGAGGCCCTCGGGCAAATCGGTCGCGACGGTGAACAAGCGATGCTGGCCACCACCGATGGCGTGAACACCCATCGCGGAGCGATCTGGGCCTTGGGCCTGTTGGTCGCGGCCGCCGCGCTGGAACCTGAATCCAGTGGTGCCAGCGCGGTCACTGTGCGCGCCGCGCGTCTGGCCTTACTCGAGGATCGCCATGCGCCACGGCCGTTCAGCCACGGCGCTCAAGTAGCGCAACGTTACGGGGCGCGGGGCGCTCGGGAAGAGGCACAACTGGGTTTTCCGGCAGTGATGCAATTCGGCCTGCCGCAACTCCAGAGCAGCCGCGCCGCCGGCAGCGGCGAACAGAACGCCCGGCTCGATGCCTTGCTGGCGATCATGAGCACGCTCGCCGATACCTGCGTGCTTTACCGCGCAGGCGAACAGGGGCTGCAAACGATGCAACTCGGTGCCCGCTCGGTGCTGGAGGCGGGCGGCAGCGCCAGCCTGGCCGGTCGGCGCCGGTTGCATGAGCTGGACCAACAATTAATTGCGTTGAATGCCTCGCCCGGCGGCGCTGCGGATTTGCTCGCAGCCTGCCTGTTTATCGACCGCATCTCATCCTGCGACGGCGTCATCCAGGGAGCTTTCTGATGGAAACCTTATCCTTTGGATTCCCCGCCGGGCAGCCGGCGCGGGGCAGGGCGCTGGTCGGCTGTGTCGGCTCGGGCGATCTCGAAGTGCTGCTCGAACCGGGACAGGCCGGCACGCTGACAATCCAGGTGCAGACCTCGGTCAATGGCAGCCAACAGCGCTGGCAGCATTTGTTCGCACGGATGTTCGACGGCCAGACACCGCCGGCGATGACCATCGATATTCATGATTTCGGGGCCACGCCAGGCGTGGTGCGCTTGCGTCTGGAACAGGGCTTCGAGGAGATCGGCCATGAGTGATAGCGCAGCGCTGCTCAACAAACACAGCTTCGTCGAACTCGGTGCCCGGCAACGCGCCAAGGCCTTGCTCGACGCCGGGACCTTTCGTGAATTGCTCGACCCGTTCCAGCGCGTCATGTCGCCATGGCTGTCGCGTCAGGGCGTGGTACCGCAAGCCGATGACGGTGTGGTCATCGCCAAGGGCAGCATTGGCGGTTTGCCGGTGGTGATCGCCGCCATCGAAGGCGCCTTTCAGGGCGGCAGCCTAGGTGAAGTCGGCGGGGCGAAAATTGCCGGCGCGCTGGAACTGGCAGCCGAGGACAACCGCAAGGGCATCGCCACCCGCGCCGTGCTGTTGCTGGAAACCGGTGGAGTGCGTTTGCAGGAAGCCAACCTCGGGCTGGCGGCGATTGCCGATATTCACGCGGCGATTGTCGATTTGCGCCAGTACCAGCCGGTGATCGGTGTGGTGGCCGGCAGCGTCGGTTGTTTTGGCGGCATGTCGATTGCCGCCGGGTTGTGCAGTTATCTACTGGTCACTCAGGAAGCGCGACTTGGCCTTAATGGTCCGCAGGTGATCGAACAGGAAGCCGGGATCGAGGAATACGACTCGCGCGACCGTCCGTTCATCTGGAGCCTGTCCGGCGGCGAGCAACGGTTTGCCAGTGGGCTGGTGGATCGGTATGTCGCCGATGACGTGACGCAGATTCAGCAACAGGTCAGCGAGTTGTTGCTGCTAGGGCTGCCCGCTGAACAGCGCAGTCGTCAGGCGGATCGGTTCCTGCAACGCCTCGCGCGTCTGGACGCGGTGCCACAAATCGAGCCGGCGACGGTTCGCGATCTGTACCAAGGAGAGCACTCATGAGCGGTTATTCCCTGAGAGGTTTGCACTGGTTTCAAGCCTTGAGTGCCGGCTCCACTGTCGTCGACGGATTGCCCGCTTCGTTGAAAGTCGCCGACGGCGTGCTGGGCGAGCGGCCCGTGCGGTTTATCGCGGTGGTGGCCGATCCGCAGAACCGCTTTGTCCGCGCCCGTCACGGCGAGGTCGGTTTGTTGGAGGGCTGGGGTCTGGCCAAAGCGGTGGATGAAGTGATTGAAGCCGATCGCGCCAAACCGCAGAAGCGCGCGCTGATCGCCATCGTCGATGTGCCGAGCCAGGCCTACGGTCGTCGCGAAGAAGCCTTGGGCATCCATCAGGCGCTGGCCGCTGCTGCAGACAGTTATGCCCGCGCGCGACTGGTTGGGCATGCGGTGATCGGTTTGCTGGTGGGCAAGGCGATGTCCGGGGCGTTTCTGGCTCACGGTTATCAGGCCAACCGGCTGATTGCCTTGCGTGACCCAGGGGTAATGGTTCACGCCATGGGCAAGGTCTCGGCCGCGCGGGTCACCCTGCGCAGCGTTGAAGAGCTCGAAGTGCTGGCTGCCAGCGTACCGCCGATGGCCTATGACATCGACAGCTATGCCAGCCTCGGCATGCTTTGGGAAACCCTGACGGTGGAGCAGATCGAGCAGCCGACCGCGGGCGATCTGGCCCGAGTCAGCGACTGCTTGCGCCAGGCCATTGGCGACGTTGAAAGCACCGGGGCTGATTTGAGATCGCGTCTGGGCGCAACCAATCGTGCGGCGTCGAGCAAGGTTCGCCAACTGCTGCGTGAGCAATGGTGAACCGGTTTCTGGCCCACGACCTGCTCTGGGGGCTGACCCCGGAGCAGTTGCCAGCGGACGCGCCGCGCTGGGCCGTCGAGGTGACACGCAAGGGTCAGCCGGTCGTGGTTCGACGCGCCTTGAGTGCCGCCGATCAGATTGCGGTGGGTGTGCGTGGACCGTTGCGCGAGCAACGTTATGCCACGTGGATGGCGGTCGAGGCGATCCGGCAGCGGATTCGACCGGAAGACCTTTGCCATGTCGAGGGTGATCGCGACCTGCCGGCCTTGCAGGCCCTGGCGCAATTGCGACCGTTGCTCGATGCCTGCAGTTGGGTCTGGGGCGTCAGCGGCAGCGCCGGGTTTGAGTTGGCCTGTGGTGTGACGGCCTTGCATGAACGCAGCGATCTCGACTTGATCCTGCGTACACCGCAACCGTTGGATCGGGTTCAGGCTCGGGAACTGCTGACGTGGCTGGACGCCGCGGCGTGCCCGGTGGACATGCAATTGCAAACGCCACTGGGTGCGGTTGCCTTGCGCGAATGGGCCGGTCCGGCACCGCGGGTGCTGCTCAAAAATGCCCACGAAGCACGGCTGGTGACCGACCCTTGGCATCCACTGGAGCAAACAGCGTGAGCAGCCTGTTGGTGTTTCCCGGCCAGGGCGCGCAGCAACCGGGCATGCTCCATCGTGTGCCCGAGGCGGCGGTGATCGAGGCGAGCGAAGTGTTGGGGGAGGATGTTTTGCTACTCGATTCTGCCCAGGCACTGAAATCGACCCGTGCGGTTCAGCTGTGTCTGCTGATCGCGGGAACCGCGGCGGCGCGCAGCTTGTTGCAGCAGGGATGTACATCGGATTACGTGGCCGGGCTGTCCATCGGCGCGTACCCGGCGGCGGTGGTGGCGGGTGCGTTGCGTTTCAGCGATGCGCTGCATCTGGTCAGCCTGCGGGGTGAGTTGATGCAACAGGCCTGGCCGCAGGGCTACGGCATGACCGCGATCATCGGTCTGGACCTCGCGACCGTAGAAGACTTGCTGTCACAGGTTCACAGCATTGAAACGCCGGTTTACCTGGCCAACATCAATGCCGACAACCAGACGGTGATTGCCGGCAGCGATGCGGCGATGAACGCCGTCGCCGAGTTGGCCCGAGGGTGTGGCGCAGGGGGGGCCAAACGGTTGGCGGTCAGTGTGCCGTCGCATTGCCCGCTGCTCGATGAGCCCGCGCAGGTGCTGGCCGAAGCGTTTGCCAAAGTGCCGTTGCAACTACCGACAATCGGCTACCTGAGCGGCAGCCGCGCCCGGCCGATCCGTTCGGTCGAGGCGTTGCGCGAGGACCTGGCGTTCAACATGTGCCGGGTGGTGGACTGGCGCGGCACGGTACAAAGTGCCTACGAGCGTGGCGTGCGGTTGCACATCGAACTGCCGCCCGGTGCGGTGCTGACAGGATTGGCCCGACGGGTGTTTGAACAAGGCACGGCGATCGCCTTCGATGGCGCGCGCCTGGACACGTTACAAGCGCTGCTGCGTGAGGAGGGACGTCGCCAACTCTAGACACCGCTCAGGCTGCGAAGGACAAAAACAATAACTTCGACGATGCACTTTGAGGATAACAACAATGATTATTTACGGTGTGGCGCTGCTGGCGATCTGTACGCTGGCAGGGGTGATCATGGGTGACATGCTCGGCGTGTTGCTGGGCGTCAAGTCCAACGTCGGCGGGGTCGGTATCGCGATGATCCTGCTGATTTTCGCGAAGCTGTGGATGCACAAACGCGGTGGCATGACCAAGGACTGCGAGTTGGGTGTCGGCTTCTGGGGCGCCATGTACATTCCGGTGGTGGTGGCCATGGCTGCGCAACAGAACGTCGTCGCCGCCTTGCACGGCGGCCCGGTGGCGGTGCTGGCGGCCATCGGTTCGGTGGTGATCTGCGGTTGCACTATCGCCCTGATCAGCCGGATCCACAAAGGCGAGCCGTTGCCGGACGAGCCGGTCGACAGTGTCCCGATCACCGCTGCAGCAGGAGGTCGCTGATATGTGGAATCTCATGGAAGCGGGTCTGAAACATAACGATCTGGTCACCGCGTTCGCATTCGTCGGGGTGATTATGTGGATTTCCGTCGTGCTCTCCAAACGCCTGACATTCGGACGGATTCACGGCTCGGCGATTGCCATCGTCATCGGCCTGGTGCTGGCCTGGGTCGGCGGCACGCTCACCGGTGGGCAGAAAGGCCTGGCGGACATTTCGTTATTTTCCGGTATCGGCCTGATGGGGGGCGCGATGCTGCGGGACTTTGCGATCGTCGCCACGGCGTTCGAAGTGCAGGCCACCGAAGCACGCAAGGCCGGGTTGATCGGCGCGCTCGCGCTGCTGCTCGGCACGGTGCTGCCGTTTATCGTCGGCGCATGCATCGCCTGGGCATTCGGCTATCGGGATGCAGTGAGCATCACCACCATTGGCGCCGGCGCGGTGACCTACATCGTTGGCCCGGTGACGGGTGCGGCGATTGGCGCCAGTTCCGACGTGGTCGCGCTATCGATTGCCACCGGCTTGATCAAGGCGATTCTGGTGATGGTCGGTACACCGATGGCGGCGCGCTGGATGGGGCTTGATAACCCGCGCTCGGCGATGGTCTTCGGTGGGTTGGCCGGCACTGTCAGCGGTGTGACGGCGGGGCTTGCAGCGACGGATCGGCGGTTGGTGCCTTATGGGGCGCTGACGGCGACGTTTCATACCGGGCTCGGGTGCTTGCTGGGGCCGTCGTTGCTGTACTTCATCGTTCGCGGGATTGTGGGGTAGGGCTTTGATTATTTGTTGAAGGGGCTGCCCCCATCGCGAGCAGGCTCGCTCCCACATTGGAATGCGTTCCCCTGTGGGAGCGAGCTTGCTCGCGATGGACGCGACTCGGTTTCAGGCCTGCCGATTGGCATACATCCGACACTCCGCCAGCAACGCCAGCAGATTCGGGTCGCGCTCCTTGGCCTTCAGAAACACCACCCCAATGTGCTGCTGCAACCGATAGCGCTCCTGCAGCGGGATCAGCTTCACCCGGTTCTCGTAGACCGCCGCAATCCGCCCTGGCAGCAGCGCATAACCGACCCCGGAGCTGACCATGCTCAGCAGGGTGAAGATATCGTTGACCTGCATCGCCACCTTGGGCTCGAACCCCGCCTGTTGGAAAACCCGAATACCGTCCTGGTGCGTGGCGAAGCCCTGGGTCAGGGTAATGAAGGTCTCGTTACGCACCTCGGCAAGGTCGACTTCAGCCCGTTGGGCAAACGGCGAGTCGGCCGGCGTGGCAAGGAATATGTCGTCGGAAAACAGCGGGATCTGCTCGCAGTCCGGGTCGTTGACGCTGTCGTCCAGGGACACCAGGATCGCGTCGACTTCCATGTTCTTGAGCTTGTACAACAGGTCGATGTTCGAGCCGAGGATCAGGTCGATGTTGAGTTCGCTGCGGCGGATCTTCAGGCCCATGATCAGCTGCGGCACCGTCTTGACCGTCAGCGAATACAGCGAGCCGAGCTTGAAGCGTTCGGCCGAAAACCCCGCGGCTTCGCGGGTCAGGCGCACGCTTTCGAGCACATCCTGAATCAGCTTCTGCGCCCGCTCTTCGAGTACATAGGCGCTTTCCAGTGGCGTCAGGTTACGCCCTTCATGCTTGAACAGCGGGCAGCGCAGTGCGCTTTCCAGCGAGTGAATGGCCCGGTGCACGCTGACGTTGCTGGTCTGCAGTTCGACTGCCGCACGGGCCAGGTTGCCGGTGCGCATGAACGCCAGGAACACTTCCAGTTTTTTCAGGGTCAGTTCTTCGTCGATCAGCATGGCCATCACTCTTTTTCAGTCCGTTGATTATGCCCATGCGCTGTTGTGTTGTCCGATGTGCGGTTGCGCTCCTGTCAGGTCGGTGGTGACCGTCGTAACCTGCGACTTGAAGCGCTCATTCAACTGAGTAACGTGATGAGTGCTTTTGTGCGTCATCAGCAGGCACTTCAGTTCCATGCGCAGCCATAGTGTGCATTTGTGTGCGCATTAATGGTGCAAGGAAGCAGTTCGATGTACGGGGCTGAAGGATTGGTATTACAAAGCTCATAAAAAACAGTGGGTAAAAATTTCCCGTTTACAGGGCAATAAAGTCAACTTGTTTACCCAATGCACCGATTGTGTTCGCGCCAGAGTTGTGCAAACGATAAGTTCAATAAACGTTTCAGCGTGTTACAAGAAAAACACCGTAAAAATGAACGGAAATGTCGCCTCAGTATCATTTCCGGAGGTTTTTCCGATTTTTAGCGGCCCTGGCGTTGCTTGGGCACAGCCCTTGCAAAAGCACTTTCAAACCACCGGAAGTGTGGTTTTTGCGAGAAAAAGAAACTGGGGGCGTTACAAGTAGGAGCGCCAGTAAGCTAATCCGGAAACGGCCAGATCTCTGACGCCAGAATGCGTCAGGACGCTGTCGGAATCGTGAGCTTCCAGCTTCATAAAGGGACAGGAAGTTTACGGTGCACACTGAGGTGCTTTACAGAAACAGTACTCACTAAAACAACGTAAGGCTTCATCTATTGAAATGACAAAGTTATAAGAAAATGCCGGCTGCATTGCGGCAAGGAGTGGGGTATGTCCCGAGCTTTTTTTAATGAAATGTATGATGCGAGTGGTGGCTGCCGCCCACATTACCAGGAGTTTGCGCGCTGGTTGGCGGACACGCCCCTGGAGCTGCTGGATCAGCGTCGTCGCGAAGCCGACCTGCTGTTCCATCGAGCCGGCATCACCTTCACGTTATATGGGGACGAGCAAGGCACCGAGCGGTTGATTCCGTTCGACATCATTCCACGCAGCATCAAGGCCAGCGAATGGCAGATGGTCGAGCGTGGCTGCATTCAGCGGGTCCAGGCCCTGAACATGTTCCTGGCCGATATCTATCACGGGCAACGAATTCTCAAGGAGGGCATTATCCCGGCCGAACAGGTGTTGGCCAACGAGGGGTATCAGGTCGCCATGCAGGGCCTGAATCTGCACCGCGGCATCTATGCCCACATCTCCGGGGTCGATCTGGTCCGCGATGGCGACGGCAGTTACTACGTACTCGAAGACAATCTGCGCACACCCAGCGGCGTCAGCTACATGCTTGAAGACCGCAAGATGATGATGCGCCTGTTTCCCGAACTCTTCGCCGCCCAGCGTGTGGCGCCCATCGACCACTACCCGAACCTGCTGCTGGACACCCTCAAGAGCTCCAGCCCCCTGGACAACCCGACGACCGTGGTACTGACTCCGGGCCGCTTCAACAGCGCTTACTTCGAACACGCGTTCCTGGCCCGTGAAATGGGCGTGGAACTGGTTGAAGGCGCCGATCTGTTCGTCCGCGACGATCATGTCTACATGCGCACTACTGCCGGCCCGAAACAGGTGGATGTGATTTATCGGCGCCTCGACGATGCATTTCTCGACCCGCTGTCCTTCAATCCAGACTCCATGCTGGGCGTGCCCGGGCTGGTGGCGGTCTATCGCGCGGGGAACGTGATCCTCGCCAATGCCATCGGCACCGGTGTGGCGGATGACAAGTCGATCTACCCCTATGTGGGCGAAATGATCCGTTTCTACCTCGACGAGGAGCCGATCCTCAAGAACGTTCCCACCTGGCAATGTCGAAAACCGGAAGAGTTGTCCCACGTGCTGGCCAACCTTCCCGAACTGGTGGTCAAGGAAACCCAGGGTTCCGGTGGCTACGGGATGCTGGTCGGCCCGGCCGCCACGGCGGCGGAAATCGAGGACTTCCGCGCGCGTCTCAAGGCCCGCCCCGAAGCGTATATCGCCCAGCCGACGCTGTGCCTGTCCACGTGTCCGACCTTTGTCGAAAGCGGCATCGCCCCACGTCACATCGACCTGCGCCCGTTTGTGCTGTCGGGCCGTGAAACCCGCCTGGTGCCCGGCGGCCTGACCCGCGTGGCATTGCGCGAAGGCTCGCTGGTGGTGAACTCGTCCCAGGGCGGCGGCACCAAAGACACTTGGGTAGTGGAGGACTAAGACATGCTTTCAAGAACCGCTTCGGACCTCTACTGGATGTCCCGTTACCTGGAGCGCGCCGAAAACCTGGCGCGCATGCTCGAAGTCAGTTACTCGCTGTCGCTGATGCCCCAGGCCGGGCGCACCGATGGCCATGCCGAACTGTCGATGTCGCTGTTGGCCGCCGGCACGCTGGACGACTACAACCAGCGCTACGGGGAACTCAACACCGAACGCATGCTGCATTTCTTTGCGCTGGATGAAACCAACCCCGGCAGCATCTATTGCTGTCTGCAAGCGGCGCGGGCCAATGCCCACGCGGTGCGCGGACGGATCACCGCCGACATGTGGGAGAACATCAACGCCACCTGGCTGGAGATGCGCAACATCGCCCGCAATGGCCTGGGTCGTTATGGCATCAGCCATTTCTGCGAATGGGTCAAGGAGCGTTCGCACCTGTTCCGCGGCGCAACCTCCGGCACCATCATGCGCAACGATGCCTACTGCTTCATTCGACTGGGCACCTTCCTCGAACGCGCTGACAACACCCTGCGCCTGCTGGATGCGCGTTACGAAATGTATGGCGAGGAGTCGGAGGAGGTCAGTGACAACTCGGCTCGCGGCTACTACCAATGGAGCGCCTTGCTGCGTGCCTTGTCGTCCTTCGAGGCGTTCAACGAGCTCTACCGCAATGCACCGAACGCCGAGCAGGTCTCCGAAATGCTGCTGTTGCGCGCCGCCGTTCCGCGTTCGCTGCACGCCTGCATCGAGGAACTGGACCAGATCCTCGCCAGCCTGCCGGGCAGTAACGGGCGGGCGGCCCAGCGGTTGGCCGCCGAATTGAATGCGCGGCTGCGCTACACCGGGATCGACGAAATCCTCGGCTTCGGTCTGCACCTCTGGCTGACTGACTTCATCTCCCAGGTTCGCCATCTTGGCCAGACCGTTCACGAATCCTATCTGGAGGCCGTATGAAACTGTCCATACGCCACGACACCACCTACAGCTACACCGACGATGTCTGCACCAGCATCCAGTTCCTGCGTTTGACGCCCAAGAACACCGAGCGCCAGCACATTCTGGAATGGCATCTGGAACTGCCGCGCCTGGTGCGCAGCCAACTCGATCCTTACGGCAACATCCTGCATGTATTGACGATGGACGAGCCCCACGGTGCCCTCGTGCTGACCGCCTATGGTCAGGTTGAAATCGACCAGGCGCTGGAGGTGGAGCACGACAGTCAGTCGCCGTTGCCGTTCTTGCGCACCGGCCATCTGACCAAGGCTGACGACGCCCTCAATGCCTTTGCCATACAAAAGTGCGGGACGCGGCGCGATCGCGGGGCGTTGATTGACCTGATGAATGGCCTCGCCGATCACATGGTCTACATCCCGGGCGCTACAACGGTGGACACCACCGCAGCCGATGCCTTTGCCGCCGGCGTCGGGGTCTGCCAGGACCATACCCATGCCTTCCTGGCCTGCGCTCGCAGCCTGGGCATTCCTGCGCGCTACGTTTCCGGCTATCTGTGCACGGAAGATGAAAGTCATCTGGCCAGTCATGCCTGGGCCGAAGCCTGGCTCGACGATGGTTGGTACAGCTTCGACGTCACCAACCGATTGGCCCGACCCGAGCGCCATCTGAAACTGGCGGTGGGTCTTGAGTACCTCGACGCTTGCCCGGTGCGTGGCATGCGTCGTGGGGGAGGGGCCGAGCAAATGCTCGCGCGGGTACAAGTGACGTCGCTGTTTCAGGTTCAGCACCAATAAAACCCGCTCGCACCGTCACCAAAACCGGCTATACCGTCTCCATGACAGTATGGCCGGTCGTCATTCAGATCTTCCGCCAGCCGAGCCACGCCCGCTCCCGCACCCGCGCCTTTCTCAGTCGGGTGCTGTGAGCCCGAACATCCTTAATGCGTGAGACCTGCCATGTTCACATTTTCTGCCCATGAGTATCCCTACGCCTCGCAGCGTCAAAGTGTTTTCGCAAAACGCGGCATGGTCGCCACCTCCCAGCCGTTGGCCGCCGAAGCCGGTATCGAGATCATGCGTCGCGGTGGCAACGCGATTGACGCCGCGATTGCCACTGCCGCCGCGTTGACCGTGGTCGAGCCGACCGGTTGCGGTATTGGCGGCGACGCCTTTGCGCTGGTCTGGACGCAGAACAAACTGCATGGCTTGAGCGCCAATGGCGGGGCCCCGCAGGCCCTGAGCATCGAAGCGGTGAGAGCCGCCGGCCACGAAAAAATGCCATTGCACGGATGGACACCCGTGACAGTTCCAGGTTGCCCGTCGGCCTGGGCTGAGCTGTCCAAACGTTTCGGTCGTCTGCCCTTTGCTGAGGTGTTGCAGCCAGCCATCAGTTTGGCGCGCGACGGATTTCCGGTGTCGCCCGTGGTTGCTCTTCAATGGCAAGCCGCGTTGGAGAACTTCACCCCGAGCCGCAACGAAGTGCTCGATAGCTGGTTCGAAACCTTTTTGATTGACGGCCGGGCACCCTGCGCCGGCGAGATGTTTTGCAACCCGGCCCAGGCGCAGACCCTGACGGAACTCGCGGCCACAGGTTGCGAAAGCTTTTATCGTGGGGCGCTGGCGCAACGCTTGGACGCCCATTCCAGGGCGACTGGCGGGTATTTGCGCGCCAGTGATCTACAGGGTTACCGCGCCCTATGGGTCGAGCCGATCAAGGTCAATTATCGAGGCTACGACGTCTGGGAAATTCCGCCGAGCGGCCAGGGCCTCGTGGCGTTGATGACCTTGAAGATTCTCGAGGGGTTCGACTTCGATCACCGCGACAGTCAGCAGACCTGGCACCGTCAGCTCGAGGCCATGAAACTCGCTTACAGCGACGGCCTGCACTACATCACTGACCCGCAGCACATGCGGGTCGCCGTGGAGGATTTACTCAGCGAAAACTACGCCGCCCATCGTCGGGCACAGATTGGTGAGCAGGCGGTGGCCCCACAACCGGGTGACCCTCACGCCAGCGGCACGGTGTACCTGGCCACCGCCGATGCCGAAGGCAACATGGTTTCGTTTATCCAAAGCAACTACCACGGTTTCGGCTCCGGCGTGGTATTGCCCGACAGCGGCATCGCCCTGCAAAACCGCGGTGAAGAGTTCAGCCTTGATCCGGCGCACTCGAACTGCCTGGCGCCCGGCAAAAAAACCTTCCACACCATTATCCCGGGGTTTCTCAGCAAAGACGGCGTGGCGATGGGCCCCTTTGGCGTGATGGGCGGCTACATGCAGCCCCAGGGGCATGTGCAGATGGTGATGAACCTGGTGGATTTTGGCCTCAACCCGCAAGCGGCGCTGGATGCACCGCGCTGGCAGTGGCTGGGCGGGTTGCAGGTCGGCATCGAGCAGGACGCTTCGCGGGACATGGCCGCCGCCCTGGCGCGTCGCGGGCATCAAGTGCAAGTGGCGTGCGACCTGACCCGTTATGGCCGGGGACAAATCATCCTGCGCGATCCTGAAACGGGCGTGTTGTGTGGTGGAACCGAGCCGCGAACGGACGCGCATATCGCTGTTTTTTGAGGGACAGGTGAGTGGCGAGGGGGCTGTATCCTCGCCTGCTGGTCTCCAAACGGAAACTGAACGACCGTTGCGCCAGAGTAATCAGCCGCTCGGCTCGGCAGTACAGCTCATTTCCGCTGAGCCCGGCTTTTGGAAAAGGACCACGTTGTCGTTTTGCCAGAAGCTGTAATTCCCCTGGTAGTCCTTGCCCTTGTATTGGGTTCCCGAATCACTCGGCACCTGGCTCAGGGTGATCGATGTATTCGCCCATTTCAGGTATACGACACCCGGTTGCGTGCTGAAGTAGGTGGCGGTAATCAGCGCGTCAAACCCCGTACAACGAACAGCCAGGGGGCCCTCGGTGAGCCGGTCTGGATCCTTGGTTCTCACAATTGCCGAGCCTTGGCGCAACTGGTGCGCGCGTTCGGCATAACTTCGGATCGTGCAGGCCTTGGGCGCAGGCGCGGAGGCACACTGATTACGGGCCTCGATCCAGAACTGCTGGTCGATCATGACTTTGTCTGGGCGCGGTACTGAATGTTCATCCGTGAGCGCCAGGCGATAAAGACGCGTCAGTTCGATATCCATCTGTGCCAGTTGCGGATCGCGACAGATCAGCTTTTCGATGGATGCCCTTGCCTGGGCGCAGTCGAAACTGGTCTTGAAGGTTGGCGAAGGAGGGGCAGCATTCGCACAGGGGCTTGTCGCCACGCATACGCTGGCAGCGAGCAGACAGGTGAAAAGGGCCATGACCGTCTTCATGTTGGTTTCACCCAGATCATGAGGTGATACCCGGATTACCCCGGGGACCTATCGATCCGATGAACAGTCCTTCGTTCGCAGTGGGTGTATCGCAGTGTAAGTCAGCGCTCAAAACTTGCCACACCGCCCGGCGGACCTGGGGCGACCGCCTGGATGCACTTTTATAAAGCGCTATGCGTAACGATTTGCACCAGCGGGAGACAGTGCAATGAACTTTCGCCTCCCTCTATCGCTCAGGAGCCTGGGTTCGCGCACAGGCTGAAGCTTCCTGCCGCCGACTGGCACAAAGGCTGCAAGGTTTGTATCAGGTTCATCTGGAACAGACTCCAGTGGACAGCCCCCTCGGTCAACGATGATCGATTGGCCGAACAAGTCATGGGCAACGTCGCTGCATCAGGCATGGACGTCTGGTTTTAACACCGTACAAGAACAGGCAAAGGCGCCTGGAACCGAAAGGTTTCAGGCGTTTTTTTTTGCTTTTTTAAGCGTGATTGACGTCGGAGGTCCGTATGAAAACAGCCGCACAATTGCTGAAGCTGAAGGTCGTGCAAAACCAGCAAGTACATAGCATCGCGCCAGACCAGATGGTCCTTGAAGCGCTGAAGCTGATGGCCGAAAAGAACGTCGGTGCGCTACCCGTCATAGAGGAGGGGCAGGTGGTCGGTGTTATCAGCGAACGCGACTATGCACGCAAGGTCGTTCTGCAGGGGCGCTCTTCGGTCGGTACGCCGGTCAGGGACATCATGAGCGCGCCCGTGGTGACGGCAGACAGTCAGCAGAGCATCGAGCGTTGCATGGAGGTCATGACCGACAGCCATTTGCGCCATTTACCGGTGCTGGAAGGCGACCAGTTGATTGGCTTGTTGTCGATTGGTGATCTGGTCAAAGAAGCGATCGCCGAGCAGGCCGACCTGATACGGCAACTGGAACACTACATTCGCGGACATTAAAGCGACCATGGGCGAGCTGGATTCAAGGCTTATTGGTACATGAAGTTTTCAAGTGCGCTGTCCGTCGGGCAGGTACTCATCAGGGAGCATTTGATTTGGCCAAGTTAAGCACGGCTCAACGTATCGTCATCGGCTTTGCAATCGCGCCGTTGGTACTGACAGGCCTGGCATTCTATGCGTTGCACGATCTGGCAACGCTGAAGGATCAGGCGATGGTGATCGTCAAACAGGACTGGCCGAAAATCGATCCGATCATGGTCATTGCCACAGGTGTTCGGGACAACGCCAGGAACACTCGGGACCTGCTGATCGACAAAGACAATCAGCAAGCGCAACAGGCCATCGATGCCACCAAAAAGCGCATCAGTCAGGCACTTGAAACGCTTGAGTTGTTGTTCGATCTACCCGAAGGCAAGGCTGCCTATGTGGCCCTGAAGAAGAATCGCGAGGCTTATGTCGCCGCGTTCACCCAGGTGCAGGCGTTAATCAGGCAAGGTGCCTTTGATGCCGCGATGGCGCAGTTGAAACAGCAAGTGATCCCCGCCGAACAGCAGGTTTATAAAAGCCTGGATGCCCTGATGGCGCAGCAAGGGCAGATATTCGCCGATCGTGAAAGGTCGGCGCAGGCCCTGTACAGCGATGCGCGCCTGAACATGTTGGGGTTGCTGGTGTTCTGCCTGGCCTCGGTCACCGCCGCGGCGGTCATCGTGACGCGTAGTGTCACCCGACCCTTGGGGGGAGAGCCCGATGTTGCTGCGCGGGCACTGAGTCAAATCGCGCAAGGCGATCTGACGATTCAAGTGCCAGTAAATGCCAATGCCGACGGTAGCGTGATGATGAACATGCACCAGATGCAGCAAAGCCTGAACGCGATGGTTAAGCACATCGCGGCGTCGGTGGATCAGGTGGCCAGTTCGTCCGAAGAGCTGAGTGCGGTCAGCAGCCAGACCCGTGACAGTTTGCAGTTGCAGGGCCTGGAGATCGAGCAGGCTGCAGCGGCGATCAATCAAATGACGGCGGCCGTCGACGAGGTCGCACGCAATGCCGTCAGCACCAGCGAGGCGTCCCGGGTGTCCGAGCAAACCGCGCAGCGCGGCCGTGAACACGTTCAGGAAACTGTGGCCTCGATAGGCACGCTGGCGGATGGCATGACGGATACCTCACAGCGTATCCAGCAATTGGCCGGGCGTGTGCAAGACATCAGCACGGTGCTGGAGGTGATTCGCAGCATTGCCGAGCAAACCAATCTGCTGGCCCTCAACGCGGCGATTGAAGCAGCCCGTGCCGGCGATGCCGGACGTGGTTTTGCGGTGGTCGCCGACGAGGTGCGGGCACTGGCCCATCGCACTCAGGTGTCGACCCAGGAAATCGAGCAGATGATTGGCAACATTCGGCTCGATACCGGGCACGCGGTGACCGCCATGCAAAGCAGCGGTCAGCTGGTACAGACGACCCTGGAAGTCGCGCAACGCTCCGGCGAGGCGCTGGAAGCGATCACCCGGTCAATCTCGCAGATCAATGAGCGCAACCTGATGATCGCCAGCGCCACGGAGGAGCAGGCATTGGTCGCTCGTGAGGTGGATCGCAATCTGGTGAGCATTCGTAACGTGTCCGGGCAGGTCTTGCTGGGTGCCCAGCATACCCACATAGCCGGTCTGGAATTGGCGCAGATGGCAGGAGCACTGCATCAGACGGTGGCGCGCTTCAAAATCTAGACGGGCATGGGGCTGGCCAGCAATCACTAACGAAAAATGGGAGCTGCTCCGTGTGGGAGCGAGCCTGCTCGCGATGACGGCTTGACATTCAACATTGCAGCTGACTGTCGGACCGCTATCGCGAGCAGGCTCGCTCCCACAAAAAGCCCGCTCCCACATCACATTTGGTAACCCGCCGTCAGCGGGTCAACAGCACTTCGGCCCAGCCTTGCTACCGTAACGAGCCTCCTGGCGTTCGCGGAAGAACACCTCGTAGCTCATCACCGGCTTGTCCGGGTGCTTGGTTTGCATATGCTCGACGTAGGTGTCGTAGTCGGGCATGCCGACCATCAGGCGCGCGGCCTGACCGAGGTATTTACCGAGGCGACTCAGGTCATTGAACATGCTTGCAACCCTCGATTACGCTTCCGGAATCGCCTGGAATGGCGATTCTTTATCCGTGCGCTCTTTGCTGCCCCAGGCGGAAATACCGACCTTGATCGCATAGAACAGGATGCTGAAGACCACGAACAGGAACAGCGCCGTCAGCGTTGCGTTGGTGTAGGCGTTGTAGATCACGTGCTGCATCTGCGTGATGTCCTTGGCCGGGGCGAGGATCTGACCGTTGGCCAAGGCATCGCTGTATTTCTTCGCCAGCGACAGGAAGCCGATCGCCGGGTTGGCGTCGAACAGCTTGATGAAGCCTGCGGTGGTGGTGCAGATCAGCAGCCAGGCCGCTGGCAGCAAGGTCACCCAGATGTAGCGCTGACGTTTCATTTTGATCAGCACCACCGTGCCGAGCATCAGCGCGATACCGGCCAGCATCTGGTTGGAGATACCGAACAGCGGCCACAAGGTGTTGATGCCACCCAGCGGGTCGATCACGCCTTGGTACAGCAGGTAGCCCCACATTGCCACGCAACCGGCGGTCGCGATCAGGTTGGCGGTCCAGGACTCGGTGCGTTTAAGCGACGGAACGAAGGAGCCGAGCAAATCCTGCAGCATGAAACGTCCGGCACGGGTACCGGCGTCGACCGCCGTCAGGATGAACAGCGCTTCGAACAGGATCGCGAAGTGGTACCAGAACGCCATGGTGTTTTCACCCGGCAGAACACTGTGCAGGATCTGCGCGATACCGACCGCCAGGGTCGGCGCACCGCCGGCACGGGCCAGCACGGTGGTTTCACCGATGTCCTTGGCCACCGCTTGCAGGGCTTCCGGGGTAATCATGAAGCCCCAGCTGCTGACAGTCTGAGCCACCTGTACCACGTCACCGCCGACGATTGCCGCCGGGCTGTTCATCGCGAAGTAGACGCCCGGTTCGATCACCGAAGCGGCCACCATCGCCATGATCGCCACGAAGGATTCCATCAGCATGCCGCCGTAACCGATGTAACGGGCATGACCTTCACTGGCCAACAGTTTCGGGGTGGTCCCGGAAGCGATCAGCGCATGGAAACCCGACACTGCACCGCAGGCGATGGTGATGAACAGGAACGGGAACAGCCCGCCTTTCCACACCGGTCCGGTGCCATCGATGAACTGGGTCAATGCCGGCATTTTCAGCACGGGCATGGTAATCAGGATGCCGATCGCCAGGGCCATGATGGTGCCGATCTTGAGGAAGGTCGACAGGTAGTCACGCGGCGCCAGGATCAGCCAGACCGGCAGTACCGCGGCAACAAAACCATAGCCAATCAGCATCCAGGTGATCTGCACTCCAGTGAAGGTAAAGGCTTTGGCCCAGACCGGATCCGCGGCAATCTGCCCGCCCAGCCAGATCGAACCGAGCAACAGCAGCACGCCGACAATGGAAATCTCACCGATGCGGCCCGGACGGATGTAGCGCATGTACACGCCCATGAACATCGCGATCGGGATGGTCGCCATCACTGTGAACATGCCCCACGGGCTATCAGCCAGGGCCTTGACCACGATCAGCGCCAGCACCGCGAGGATGATGATCATGATCAGGAAGCAGCCAAACAGCGCGATGGTGCCGGGGATGCGGCCCATTTCTTCCCGGACCATGTCGCCCAGGGAGCGGCCGTTGCGGCGGGTGGACATGAACAGAACCATGAAGTCCTGAACGGCACCGGCCAGCACCACGCCAGCGATCAGCCAGAGCGTACCGGGCAGGTAACCCATTTGCGCCGCCAGTACCGGGCCGACCAGCGGACCAGCACCCGCGATGGCCGCGAAGTGGTGACCGAAAAGAATGTGTTTGTTGGTGGGCACGTAGTCCAGCCCGTCGTTGTTGACGACGGCAGGGGTGGCTCGACCAGGATCGAGCTGCATCACCTTATTGGCGATAAACAGGCTGTAATAGCGGTATGCGACAAGATAGATAGCGACTGCTGCGACTACGATCCAGAGGGCGTTGATGGCTTCGCCGCGGCGCAGGGCCACGACACTCAGCGCAAAAGCTCCCAGGACAGCCACGGCAAACCAGGCGAGGTGTTTAGCCAGACGGGTCATTGCGTGTCTCCTGCCGACAGCCAGTGGACTGCGGCGGTAATTTTTATAATTGTGTCCGCTATGCGGAGCTGGCCCAATATCCACGCATGCCGTCTACAAATAAATCCGCGTTACTACGTACGCAGCGTCTGCGTAGTTCTACGTAGACGACGCCGATCTCCTTGTGGGAGCGAGCCTGCTCGCGATAGCGGTACGACAGCCAACATCAATGTTGAATGTTATTCAGTCATCGTCGGAACGCCGCCCGGAGCCGGCTCGCTCCCACAGGTTTTGCATTTACTGAACCGCAGGTCATTCCGTCCAGCGCCGCTACTGGACGCGCGTATCTTTGGCATATGATGCCGGGCCTTCGCTTTCCTTAGGTCCGGTCAGGAGCACAGATGCAGCTCAAACATAAAATCGTCGCGCTCGGGATTCTGCCGCTGGTGTTGGCGATTGCGGTCATCTGCGCCCTGGTGATTTCCCTGAACCGACAGCTGGGGGATCAGCAGGCGCAACTGATCGAAGACAGCATTCTGGCCAGCAAGCGTGCAGAACTGAAAAACTACGTCGAAATGGCGCAAAGCCTGATCGCGCCGCTATACGACAACGGCAAGGGGGACGCGCGCGCACAGCAACAAGTACTGGAGGAACTGCGCAAGCTCAGCTTCGGTATCAATGGCTACTTCTTCGTCTACGACCGCCAGGGCCGTAGCCTGATGCACTCGCGACAGTCGGAACTGGTGGGCAAATATCTGTGGGACATGAAGGACCCGCACGGTCTGCCGGTGATCCAGGCGTTGCTGAAAAGTGCGGAGTCAGGGGAGGGCTTTCAACGCTACGCCTGGAACAAACCCTCTTCCGGCCAAGTGACCGACAAGCTTGCCTATGTCGTGATGCTGGATCGTTGGGGCTGGATGCTGGGTACCGGCATCTACCTCGAGGACGTTGAGCGCGCCACACAGCAGGCGCGTGACGAGGTGGCTCAGGGCATCCGCAAAACGATGCTCGCCATTGCCATCGTAGCCCTCGTGGCAGTGCTGTTGGTCTTCGCCAGCGGCATGACGCTGAACGTCAGCGAACATCGTCTGGCCGACAAAAAACTCCAGCGGTTGACCCAGCGTATCGTCAGTTTGCAAGAAGAAGAGCGGTCACGGGTTTCCCGTGAACTTCACGACGGGATCAGCCAGGTACTGGTGTCCATCAAGTTTCAGTTCGAACTGGCCAGCCATGTGCTGGAGAGTGGACAAGACAGCGGCTTGAGCATTTTAAGGGAAGCCACGGAGCGCCTGGGAGACGCGATTGGCGAGGTTCGCAGCCTTTCTCACGACCTGCGCTCGTCGCTGCTCGACACGCTGGGGCTGTCAGCAGCAATCGGTCAACTCGCCACGGAGTTCGAGCAACGTAGCGGATTAGTGGTGACCTACATCAACAATGAATTCGAGTGTCATCTGGTCGATGGGGCAGCGGTCTCGTTGTTTCGCATTGTGCAAGAAGGCCTGACCAACATCGAACGACATGCCCAGGCGCAAAACGTATCCGTTACCCTGCACGGGTCCGAAGAGTCCTTACGGCTGACGGTGGTCGATGACGGTGTCGGTTTCAACGTCGCTCAAGTCGAACGCCGCCACTCCGGTATAGGGCTGCGGAACATCCGCGAACGGGTCGAGCATTTTGGTGGGCGATTCGAGCTTGCATCGACGCCGGGAAGAAGTGTGCTGGACGTTCTGCTGCCCATGAAAATGCCCGGTCCTAAACACTGACTCAGCCAATAACAACAAGAGTGAATGCCCCCTGATGAACCTGTCTTACCCAATCCGCGTCGCCCTGGTCGACGATCATTCCCTGGTCCGTGACGGGATCAAGGCGCTGCTGGCGGTCATGTCTCCCCTGGAAGTGGTGGGGGAAGCCGAGAGTGGTGCCGAAGCGATCGAGATGGTGAGGCTCTGTCAGCCGGACCTGTTACTCGTCGACATCAGTCTGAAGGACATGAACGGACTTGAGCTGACCCGGGTGTTGAGCAAGCAATATCCGTTGCTCAAGATTCTGGTACTCAGCATGTACGACAACTATGAGTACGTGAGCGAGTCTGTTCGTTCTGGCGCCAGCGGCTATGTGCTGAAGAACGCACCTTCACGGGAAATCATTGCGGCCATTGAAGCGATTGCCAGCGGCGGAACGTTTTACAGTGCAGAGATCGCACAGAGGCTCATCGCCGACAAGAACACCGAGAACGAGCTGACGCCGCGCGAGAGTCAAGTGCTGCGCAAGATGGTTCAGGGAATGAACAACAAGGAAATGGCCCGCGAGCTGGACATCAGCGTTCGGACGGTGGAAACCCATCGTTTGAGCATCCGTCGCAAACTCAACATCGACAAGCCCGCGGCCTTGGTCAAGTACGCGATGGACCACGGGATCATTTCGCATTAGAGCCTGTCAGGCCCGATCGTTTGGTGAGGCTAATCAGTCGCTGATACCTCACCGAGCCGCAAGTGTGCTCACTGACGCAGTACGAAAGTCGCCAGGGTGTGCAGATCGTCCGGGCTTAACTGCGTGAATGGCGGCATCGGGATATTCCCCCATTTGCCGGTACCGCCGTGCTGAATGCTGGACGTTACCTTGGCCAGTGCCTGTGGGTCATTGGCATACTTTGCGGCCACATCGTGATAGGCCGGGCCTACAACCTTATGATCGGTCGCGTGGCAGCTCAGACAGGAGTTGCTCTGCAGCAAGGCCATGGCGTCGGCTTTGGCTACAGGTGCCGTCGGGGTCTGGCCTGCCGGTGGGTTCGAGGCAGCCTGCACATCGGCATCGCTCGCATGGGCACTGCCGTAGGTCACCGCAAGGTAGGCGCCGATGATGCTCACATCCTGATCGCTGATCGGAGCACCATACACGTGCTGCATCTTGCTCGCTTCCCCAGTCCACTGTGCCAGGCTCATGCCGGGAGGCTGGAAGTTGATGTAGTCGGCAGAATGGCAGGTGGAGCACTTCTGTTGAGCCAATGGGTAGCCGGGCAGAGCACTGGGTTTGAACACCGCCGTTTCCGGCGGCAACGTGATCGACAGTGGCGCTGCGTTAGCCATGGTCGCGAAACAAACCTGAACTGCGCAGAGCAAGGTGGTCATGCGTTTCATGCGGGGCCCCTCAGGCGACGGTCACGTGGCTGGTTTCTACGACGTGGCGGCGGTAGCCACCGGGGTTCCAGTCGGCTCGCAACGGCTGCGTCTCACCCGCACGGTTACTGGCCCGCACCATCAGCTGTGTGGCGCCCTTGCTGGTAAAGGTGATCGGCAGCGTCCACTCACGGAAGGAAAAACGGCCAAGATCCTGCCCAAGCCTGGCTTCGAGCCAACTTTTCCCGCCGTCGATCGACACTTCCACCTTGTTGACCCCAACACCGCCGTCGAACGCAATGCCCTTGAGCAACACGCTTTTTTTCAACGGCAACACATCACCGTGTTTGACGCTGGTGATGAAGCTGCGTACCGGCAACCTGGAAATCGGCGTCGTTTGCGCCGCAGTGGTGCCGGGGGCGACACAGAAACAATCGTTGTCCGGAACGCGGTAACCTTTAGCCATGAAGAAACCGTCGTAGGTGTGGTCGACGACTTCGATCTCACTCAGGTGCTTGACCCAGTACGTACCGAAATAGCCTGGCACCACCAGACGAATCGGGTAACCGTTGAGGAATGGCAGGTCGGCACCGTTCATCGACCAGGCGATCATGGGCTCGCCGTCCATGGCATGGCTGATGTCCAGGGCTTTGATGTACTCCGGCGTGCTCGGCAGGACTGGCTTGTCGAGCCCACGGAATGTCACTTGCCTGGCCTCGGCTTTCACCCCGGCCTTTTCCAATACCGCCTTGAGCGGTATTCCCACCCAGCGGGCATTACCCATTGAACCATTGCCCAGTTGAGCGCCAAACACGCGTGGCATCGAGAAGCCACGGCTGTTACCCGAACACTGATTGACGGCCACCACTTCTACCGGTTCGGCCAGCGCCTTGAGTTCTGCCAGGGCAAGCGACAGCGGTGTGTTGACCGAACCCTTGATCGTCAGGCGGTAACTGTCCGGATCGATGCTGGTCGGGATATTGGCCAGATGGTAACGCACAAAAAACGCGTCATTCGGCGTGATGGGCCCTTCGTTGAAGATGGGGAATGGCGTCTCAAGGTGCGGCGGGCGGGTGGTCACCAGGGTCAACGGACGTTTTTGCGGGTATTGCACCAGCGGCCGCGGACCGGCAGCAAAGGTCACTTCTTCCGGGGTTTCGTCGGCTGCCTTGGCAAGGTTAGCCAATGGCGAAGCTGCTAAAGCCAGCACGAAGGCATCGCGTAGAACGCGCCGGCGACTCGGGTTGCCGTTATCAACAGGACTGAACTTCATGCTGTTCTCTCTTTGTTTTTTTACTGAGATGTATCTGACAGCACCCCCACATACACCAACGGGGAGGAGGGCATACGACGTCATGGGTATATGGGGTTTCAATTAACTGATCGACGTCGATTAGCAAGCCAGTATCGTCACGCGCAAAGCGACTGCTTTTCATTAAGCGTCAGCGACTTGGCATTTGATGACAGATGATGCCGACAAGTGAGGTATAGCCTGGCCACGCTCATCACAACTGTAGCTCATAGGCTTCCTACCATTCGTTCAGTCGATAGTTGTCATCAATGAATGCAAGTTCTGTTTTTCCGGCAAAGGAGGAAGATGGCGCCATACCGAAGCCGCTTCTGAAGGAACTGCGCGATGAGAATCTCTACTTTGCTGGCACTTGTCGCCGTTTTGACCGGCAGTGTAGCCGCCACAGCACCGACCTACGCGGCGGAACAGTCCTGCCACTTTTTACCCGTGGTCGACAGCACCATCGGCCTGCAGCACGCTCAATCGGTGGGTGTGCTCTACAGCGAAAACACCCTCAACACCCTCGAATACCTGGAGCAGTACCATTCGGTAGCGCTGAACGGCGCGAAGAACCCTGCGCTCGACTCGCGCATCAGCAACGCCTTCGTCAACAGCTCCGATCCGAAACTCGCGATCAACTGGCTCATGGGTTCGCTACAGAAAGAGTTCGCCTCGGTGACCGTCTACGACAACCTCGATGCACTGGTACAAGCCCATCCTGACGTGGTCGTGATGCTGGACACCTACAGCCGTCTGGTGTCCAAGCGCAACAACCAGGTTGAAGCGCGATTCATGGCCAAGTTCTACGACTCGAACCTGCAATACATCGGCCAGGCCGAAGGCTCGCGTGAACAACAAATGCCTTCGGTCTGGGTTCATGGCAAAGCAGCGCCAGAGATTGCTGCGCAGATCGACAAGCAAACCGAGCTGCAATTGAATGCGCTGAAGCAGTTTGATGTATCGCTGAAGGCGCTCGTTTCATCCAGCGATGTGGCTCGGCTTGCATACAACTGATGGTGCGCCCCCCGGGATGAGCGCGATTACACATTTATGAATAGCCAGGTCATCCGGATCTAAGCACGTATCAACCCCCGTTGGGGCGCGCATGGAATGCGCGACCCGACGTCTGACACGCATCATTGAACGTCATTCCTGACATCGAAATGTCATCTGTCTATCGCAGGAACGCCATGTCCGCTGAGTAATCTTCTCGCCAATGAGATCGATCTCAAGCGAGTGACAATGACTGATTTGAAAGAGGTTGCACGGCTGGCAGGTGTTTCGCGGGCGACCGCAGCGCGAACCTTTGCCTCCCCCGAAGTGGTACGCCCGGCCACTCGTGAACAAGTATTTGCCGCAGCGCGCGAGCTGGGTTTTCGGCCCAACCGTCTTGGCCGTCAACTACGCCTGCAAACCACCAACACGATCGGTGTGGTGGTTCCCAATCTCCTTAACCCGGTGTTCGCTGAGCAGATTCAGGCGATGGAACGCGCTGCGCGTTTACGTGGTTACAACCTGTTGCTGGCAACTACCGACTACAGCAGTGAGCGCGAGAGCGCGGTAGTCGAGGAGTTGTTGCGGCGTCGGGTTGACGGTCTGGTCCTGACGGTGACCGATGCCAATAGCAACCGCGTGCTGCAAAGCCTCGCCAGCGAAGACACACCCTTTGTGTTGGCCTATCACCAGTCCGGCAATCCGGACTACAGCACCGTGTCGGTGGATAACCGCACAGGCATGGCGCTTGCCACTCGATATCTGCTGGAGGCGGGGCACTGGAAGATAGGCATGGTCGCAGGTCCTGCCTTGCAGTCCGACCGCGCCCGCCTGCGTCACGCCGGTTATTGCGACGCGATGCGTGAGGCCGGTCTCGACAGCCTGCCGGTGATCGAAATGCCCGCCCATACCCAAGCTGACTTTGCCGCCATCGAGCCGTTACTCCACGGCCCGCAGGCGGTCAGTGCGCTCGTCTGTTCCAACGATTTGCTGGCAATCAGCCTGATTGCGGAACTACGGCGCAACGGCTGGAACGTGCCCCGGCAGATTTCGATCATTGGCTTTGACGGTATCGCCCTTGGCACCCAGATGCATCCGACGCTGTGCAGCGTAGTTCAACCCATCGCGACGCTCGCTTGTACCGTGATCGATCAATTGTTGGCGCAGATCGCTGGCGCCGCACCGGTTTCCCATTGCCTGCCTTGCCATATCCGGCCGGGCGAAAGTACTCAACCCTACGAGGAGATGCGTGATGATTCGCTTCTATAAAACCCTGGCGACATTGCTGCTATGTGGCGTGGCCAACCTGACCTTGGCCGCCGAAACGGCGATTTGCTACAACTGCCCGCCGGAGTGGGCGGACTGGGGCACGCAACTCAAGGCGATTGCCAATACGACGGGCGTGCAGGTCCCGCTGGATAACAAGAACTCCGGCCAGGCACTGGCGCAGTTGGTAGCCGAACAAGCTGCACCGGTAGCCGATGTGGTGTATTACGGCGTCACCTTCGGTTTGCAGGCGCAAAAGGCCGGCGTGGTCGGCGCTTATAAACCCAAGGGTTGGGAGCAGATTCCCGCTGGCTTGAAAGACCCGGAAGGTCACTGGTTTGCGATTCACTCCGGCACTTTGGGCATCATGGTCAACGTCGATGCACTGGGTGGCTTGCCGGTGCCACAAAGCTGGAGTGATCTGCTCAAGCCGGAATACAAAGGCATGGTCGGTTACCTTGACCCGTCCAGCGCTTTCGTCGGCTATGTCTCGGCGGTGGCCATCAACCAGGCCATGGGCGGAAGCCTGGATAACTTCACGCCAGCCATCGATTACTTCCAGAAACTTGCGAAAAACGCCCCCATCGTACCCAAGCAGACGGCTTATGCCCGGGTGCTGTCCGGCGAGCTGCCAATTCTGGTCGATTACGACTTCAACGCCTATCGGGCGCGTTACAAGGACAATGCCAACGTCGCGTTCGTGATTCCCAAGGAAGGCAGCATCAGCGTGCCTTACGTGATGAGCATGGTCGGCAATGGCCCACATCGGGCCAACGCCGAGAAGGTGTTGGATTTCGTCCTCTCCGATCAAGGTCAGGCACTGTGGGCCAAGGCGTATCTGCGACCGGTACGAGCTACGAAGATGCCCGCGGATATTGCCGCGCAGTTCTTGCCGGACAGCGACTACGCCCGGGCCGGCGTGGTCAACTATGAGCAGATGGCGGCGGCGCAGGAAGCCTTCTCCGCGCGGTATCTGAGAGAGGTCAAGTAAGTGACGGCCTCGGTAGTGAGCACTCGGAAAGTACCTGCGGGGCAGGCCATCGTCCCGTCCCTGCGGCCGACCGCTGCCTGGTCGCTGGTGCCGGCAGCAACGGTGCTGTTCGCGTTCTGGTTATTGCCACTGGCGCATCTGATTGTGCTGGGTGGACAAAGTCGAGATGGCAGCGCGAGCGGCTATTGGCAGGTACTTGGCAGTGCGCAATATCTGGGCAGTCTGGCGCAGACCTGCATGCTTGCATTTGCGGTGACCCTCGCGGCGCTCTTGGTGGGTGGCATCAGTGGGGTGTTTCTCGCTCGGCAGCGCTTCTTCGGCCGCTCGGCATTGGTCGCCTTGTTGACCTTCCCGCTGGCGTTTCCCGGCGTGGTGGTCGGTTTCCTGGTGATTCTGCTGGCCGGTCGTCAAGGGTTGTTCGCCTCCCTTGGCCTTGAGCTGGCGGGTGAGCGCTGGATTTTTGCTTATTCATTAACAGGGTTGTGCATTGGCTACCTGTACTTCTCGATTCCGCGGGTGATCCTCACGGTGATGGCGGCTTGCGAAAGCCTGGATCGCAGCCTGGAGGAAGCCGCCCATTCACTGGGGGCGGGTCATTGGCGAGTGGTCTGCGATGTCATCGTGCCCGGTTTGGCGCCGGCGTTGATCTCGTGCGGGGCGATCTGCTTTGCAACCTCTATGGGGGCGTTCGGTACGGCGTTCACGCTGGGCACTCGGCTGAACGTGACTCCCGTGGCGATCTACAACGTGTTTACCAACTACGCCAATTTCGCCGTGGCCGCCGCGCTGTCGGTGGTGTTGGGCGCGCTGACCTGGGCCGTGCTGTTGCTGGCCCGGCGGCTGGTCAAACAATCGAGGACGGTCTTGTGAAACGCTCAACGCTGTTTGTCGGGCAACTGGCTTTTACCTTGCTGGTCTGCGCGTTCATGTTGGTGCCCGTGCTGATGTCGCTGTTGGCCGGGTTGACGCGTAATTACTTCCAGGGGATTTCAAGCGGGCTGACGTTCGATTGGCTGGTGCAAGTCTGGCAGGCCTACGCTCCGACCGTCTGGCTATCACTGCAACTGGCTGCGGCCTGTGCGCTATGTGTCTGTGTGGTTGGCGTACCAGCGGCTTACGCGCTGGTACGGATGAACAACCGCTTCAGCCGCGCGTTCGAGGAGTTGATGGTGTTGCCGGTGGCGATGCCGGGTCTGGCAAGTGCTTTGGCATTACTGCTTACCTATGGTCAGTTCGGTGGGTTTCGAAGCAGCTGGTTATTCATTCTCGTTGGTCATGTGTTGTTCACCCTGCCATTTCTGGTGCGCCCAGTGATGGCGGTGATGCAGCGCCAGCATCTGCCGGTCCTGGAGGAGGCCGCGGCCAGCCTTGGGGCCGGGCCGTTCCGGCGTTTCTTCAGTGTGGTGGTGCCCAACTGCCAGGCGGGGATTCTCGCCGGGGTGTTGATGGTTGTTACCTTGTCGCTGGGTGAGTTCAACCTGACCTGGATGCTTCACACCCCGCTGACCAAGACATTGCCGGTGGGGTTGGCCGATAGCTATGCCTCGGCCAGGCTGGAAGTCGCCAGCGCCTACACGCTCATATTCCTGCTGATGATCGTGCCGCTACTCATTGCATTACAGGCCATCAGCGCCCGTCTTTCCCGTGGAGAAAAACGATGACCGGAACCACCATTCGCCTGGAGGGTTGCCGCAAGGCGTTCTCCGATGGCACCGTTGCCGTACATGATCTGAACCTGACCGTCGAAGCAGGGGAAACCCTTGCGATCCTCGGCCCGTCGGGTTGCGGTAAAACCACGACGTTGCGTTTGATCGCGGGTCTGGAGCGACCGGACGTAGGGCAAGTGTTTTTTGGCGACAGTGACGTCACACGCCTGCCCATCGAGCGTCGCGACGTGGGCATGGTGTTCCAGAACTACGCGTTGTTTCCGAACCTGGATGTCGCCGGCAACATCGTCTACGGCTTGAAAATTCGTGGCCTGTCACCCGCCGAACGCAACAAGCGTTGCTCGGAATTGCTGGAGCTGGTGGGTCTGCAGGATCACGGCAAGCGCAGCATTCATGAGTTGTCCGGCGGTCAGCGCCAGCGGGTCGCCCTGGCCCGTGCCCTGGCACCTCGACCTCGGGTGTTGCTTCTCGACGAACCCTTGGCTGCATTGGACGCTCAGTTGCGTGAACGCTTGCGCAGCGAGTTGGATCAGCTGTTACGCGGTTTGGGAATTACGTCGGTGTTCGTCACCCACGATCAGGGTGAGGCCATGGCGCTGGGCGACCGCATCCTGGTCATGGAGCGCGGTCGCGTCGCGCAGTTGGCCAGCCCGAGAGAAATCTATCAGCAACCAGCCAACGCTTTCGTCGCCAGTTTCGTGGGTAATCTCAATGCGTTCCCGGTGATCGAGCGCACGTCCCATGGCTTGAAAGTCAGCGGCGGTGAATTGCCATGGAATGGCGACAATCCGCCCGCCATTGTGTATTGCCGCCCCGAGCATCTGCGGGTAATGGACAGCCAGGGGCATCTGCGCGGGTGTCTGGTGGGGCAGTTTTTTCAGGGTGCCCAAAGCCGTTTGTTGGTTGATGTCGGCGCCGCACAACCCTTGTTGGTGGACAGCACCGATGGCGTTATCCACGCCCCCGGCGCGCTGATTGCCTTGGCCGTCGAGCCACAAGTGCTGTTCACCCTGCAATCGTGATGTTTTGCTTTTAGAGGCCTATTTTGAACCGTCCGTTTCTCATTGCACAGCTCAGCGACTTGCACCTTAAAGCGGGTCAGCGACTGACTTATGGTGTCGTCGATACCCTTGGCGCGTTGCGTCGGGCTGTCGATCATTTGAATGCAAGCCATCCGCGCCCCGACATTGTTGTGATCAGTGGCGACCTGGTGGACTTCGGTCGTCCAGATGAATATGCCGTGTTGCGCTGCGAACTTGCACACCTGTGCATACCTTTCTACCTGGTGCCCGGCAATCACGACAAACGCGAGCATCTGAGGGCAGCATTTGCCGATCACACCTACTTACCGATATCCGCCGGTGCACCACTGGATTGGGTGGTTGAGGAGTACCCGTTGCGGCTTATCGGTCTGGACACGACCATTCCCGATGCCCATGGCGGTCAGTTGCTGGACAGCCAATTGCGCTGGCTGGATGAACAACTGTCGCGTCGTCCCGATGCGCCGACAATGTTGGTTCTGCATCACCCGCCGTTTATCAGCGGCATTGGCCATATGGACCGTGAGCCGTTCATCAATGCATCGGCGCTGGAGCAGGTCATTGCCCGTCACCCGCAGGTGGAGCGGTTGCTATGCGGGCATTTGCATCGGCCGATGCAGCGACGTTTCGGTGGCAGCCTGAGTTGTGTGTGCCCCGGCATCTCACATCAAGTGGTGCTGGATCTACAGCAATCCGCCCCGGCACATTTCAATCTGGAACCACCCGGTTATCTGCTGCATCGCTGGCATGCGCAGGCGCTGGTGACTCATAACGTCGTGTTTGGCGATTACCCCGGACCGTATCCGTTTTATGACGCTCATGGACTGATCGACTGACGACACAGGGACTTTCAAGGCACTTTTCTGACAGGGTTCTTCGGAGGTATTAACCAACATCACGCTCTGTTGATCGGCGACATTTCTTGATGAGTATTTAACGCATTGGCCAATCGCCTGATTGACCGAGTGCTTCCTGCTGCCTTTTTAATGTGCCCGGAACATAGGTTTCGCGCTGGAGTTCGTCCTGATGAAAGCCACATTTCAAGTATTGAGTTTTTTGACCGGCGGCCTGAGTATTGCCGTGAGTCCCTTGGCGTCTGCCGATTTTATTAACGACAGCAAAGCCAACTTGAATTTGCGCAACTTCTATTTCAACAACGATAACCGTGATGGTGCCGCTGCTCCTTCAAAGACTGAGGAATGGGGGCAGGCCTTCATGCTCAATTATCAATCCGGGTTTACCGACGGCACCGTGGGGTTCGGTCTGGACGCTATCGGTCTGCTGGGTTTGAAGCTCGACAGTGGCACAGGTCGTCACGTTGGCGGCTCAATGTTTCCCAACGACGGTGACCGGGCTGCGGACCAATGGAGTCGTGCCGGTGCAACGGCCAAGATGCGCTTCTCCAAGACTGAATTGCGTTACGGCACCTTGCAACCGAAGTTACCGATTCTGGTCTCCAACGATGGTCGCCTGTTGCCGCAAACCTTCGAGGGTGGACAAGTCACCAGCAATGAAATTGACAATCTGACCTTCACCGCCGGTCAACTTGAACACGCCACCGGACGTGCTTCCAGCGATAGTTCAGGTCTGGCAGTTGCAGGCGGTACCCGGGAAAGCAATAAATTCATCTTTGCCGGTGGCGATTACAAACTGACCAAAGACCTGACCGCCCAGTATTACTACGCCACTCTCGAAGACTATTACCAGCAGCACTTCGCCGGTTTGCTGCATGTGTTGCCGCTGGGTGAGTACGGCTCGCTGAAAACCGACCTGCGTTATTTCAAGACCACGTCCAATGGCAAGAACAGCAGCGTGGCCGGTCGCGCCAGTGGATACAAGATCGGCGGCTATACCAAAGACGGTAGCGGTGAAATTGACAACGACACGTGGAGCGCGGCATTCATTTATTCATTGGGCGGCCACGCGATTACGGCGGGGTATCAAAGCGTTTCGGATGGCAGCAATTTTGCGCAACTCAATCAGGGCGGTCTGGTGGGTAAAGGCGAAGCGGGTGCCAGCCTTTATCTCTACACCGACCGCACCATTCAGACATTCATCCAGGCGGGTGAGCGCACGGCATTCGCGCAGTATGCCTATGACTTCGCAGCGCTTGGCGTTCCAGGCTTGAAGGCATCGGTGATGTACCTCAACGGCGACAATATCAAGACTGCGAGCGGAAAGGACGCAACCGAATGGGAGCGCGATATCGCCCTGGACTACGTGATCCAGAGTGGCACCTTGAAGAACGTGGGTTTCGGCTGGCGTAACGCGATGTCCCGGAGCGATATCGCTCGCGACCAGGATCAGAATCGCCTGATCGTGAGTTATACGATTCCGTTGATGTAAGGGGTGATGTTATTGACGAAACCCTGGAACGTTAATTTATCTGACGGGCATTGATTGCCTTTAAAGCGAGCGGCTACTTTTGGCCCTGGCAGAGTAAAAACGCACCCATCAGAAGGCTGCAATGGGGCAGGGCGCGATGATCCACGATCACAGTCGTGTCACGGGGCTGCACCGGCAGCGTTCAGACTGGAGTTTGTCCACTGCGCAAGGGTTCGATGTCAGTGCGCAGGACAGTGCCCACTTAAGAATAAGTGGGCACTATCGCCGTCTGAGAGATTTCCCGGTAAATGTGGAACCTTTGCCACTATCAACAACAAACATTAGATGGTGGGGGCGGGTTAACTTATGGGCGATCAGATTTCTGCATTCAAAACTTCAGCGGGTACTGAATCACCACGTAGATCCGGTCAATGTCATCACCCGCCTGAGCGCTGTTGGCCCGGTGCGAGATTTGGGACAGTTGCACCGAAAGATCCTTCGCCGCACCGGACTGGACGATGTAGCGCAGGTCGATATCGCGCTCCCAGTGACGGCCGCCGGCGCCTTGTTGTGGCTGGTACTCACCGCTGTCCGCGTCGAACGGGTTATAGGCGCCACCCTTGGGCGCGTGGGTGCCGTCGATGTGGCTACCGGAAACGTAGCGGGTCATGAAATTCAGACCGGGAATGCCGAACGCACCGAGATCCAGGTCATAACGGGCTTGCCACGAGCGCTCGTGGGCGCCGTTGAAGTCAGCGTATTTGATCGAGTTGGCCAGATAGATCGAGTCACCGCCGACGAAATCGAACGGCGTGTCGCCGTTGATCCGTTGCCAGCCGAGCATCACCGCATGCGGACCGAAGGTGTATTTGCCTGAGAGACTGAAAGCGGTGTTGTCGATTTCCCCGGCCAGTGCCTGACCGGAATCCCGGGTGTGATAGAGGTTGGCGTCGAGCAATACGCCGGACTGTTTGAAGTGCAGATTGGCATAGTACTGGTGCCAGGTTTCACTGAGGTCGGAGGCGTACAGCGCGCCACCCAGCGGACTGTCGCTGAACAGATCCACGCCGATGATGCTGATCCTAGATGTTCAGGCGTAGCGCCGCTATGTCGTCGGCTGTAGGCAGCGTGGCGACTGTTGCCGGGCGGGACACCTTTCTATTCGTCGTTCGCGCTCACGCGGGCTTCACTTTCTCCTCTAGCTGGCGCACTGCCTGCGCATCAGCTCGCAGAAGCTTGAGTTTCAGTTCTTCGAATTCTTCGCTGCTCACCCAATCAATACGCCATAGCATGTACAGCATGCCTTGAGCCTTGTACAACGCTTCCAGGCGCTCGGCATGATTGTCAGTTCGACGTATGTCATCTGTCGCTTCCTCCAGGTCATCCAGGGCCTGCGCTTTGTTCTTGTCATGGCTCATGATGGGGCTCCTGATATGTTGTATTACTCACCGCCTTGGTCACGATAATACGGTCGCGTCCCGGAATATTCTGGCCACACAACCTCTTGTTCATAATCATAGCGCCGCTAGTGGGCGCCGGCAGGCCTATGACGGGAACTCGCATCCGGCCATTAAAAAAAGCACCCCTAACTCCCAGATATCATGATTTTTCACAGGCATGAGCTTTCCATATAGTTCTCCCAAGCCCACTTGGAACACGGTTGTGTTTCCCTTGAAGCGAGACAATTTTATGGAAAACAAGAAACGCGCCGTCCAGGCTTCAGAGGTCGGGATGGGGACTCGAGTCGTATGGGGAGGCGAGCAGGTTCAACATCCCTACAATGCGACCCAGACACCCATCGTGGTCAGTGCTGCCTATGGCTATGACGATATTGATAAGTGGTATGACGTGGCATTGGGAAAGGAGCCGGGCTTCATTTACAGCCGGATGAGCAATCCCACTGTCTCTGTCTTGGAAGATAAACTCTGCGAGCTCGAAAATGCAGAGTCGGCTGTAGCTTTCAGTACCGGGATGGCCGCAATCAGCGGTGTACTGCACACCTTCCTGTCCTATGGGCAGCGTGTGATATCGACGCGTGACAGCTACGGCGGTACGAACAAGATTTTCGAGGAGTTTCTTCCACGCATGGGTGTGGAGGTAACCCTTTGCGATACGCTCGAGACTGTGGCGCTTGAGCAGGAGATCGCTAAAGGCTGCAGCGTCCTGTACCTGGAAACACCCACGAACCCAACGCTGAAAATCGTTGATATTCGGCGCCTTGTGGCAGCGGCCAAGCGAGTGGGCGCTTTGGTTGTTGCGGACAACACATTCGCGACGCCTCTGAATCAGAACCCGCTCGCTTTAGGCGTTGATGTGGTTGTGCACAGCGCGACCAAATTCCTGTCCGGTCATGGTGATGTCCTCGGCGGCGTGGTTTGCGGCGCCGAGCATTTGATGGCTCAAGTTCGCCATTACCGCGAAATCAATGGAGCTTCGCTGGATCCTTTTTCGGCGTATCTAATCATCCGAGGCATCAAGACTCTGGCTCTGCGTCTTCGCCAGCAACAGGCGAGCGCGAAGCTTTTGGCCGAGTACCTCTGTACCGAGCCGCTGGTTGAGTCGGTGAACTATCCGGGGTTGCCTCAACATCCAGGTCATGACATCGCTCGTTCGCAAATGAACGGATTCGGAGCCATCGTCAGCTTCGTGCTGAAAGGGGGCATGGACACCGTGACTCGTTTGCTCCCGCTGCTCAGGTATGCGCATCGGGCGGGTAATTTGGGCGCTGTCGAGACCATCTATGGGCCGGCTCGAACGACCAGTCACGTGGAAAATACCTTGGAAGAGCGTCAGGCGCTTGGAATCTCCGAAGGTTTGGTTCGAGTGTCCGTAGGCATTGAAGATTCAGCAGATTTATTGGCTGACCTAAAACAAGCTTTCGCTTTAGTGCGAAGTAAACACGGTGATGAAAACCCTAACGCTGATAATGCCCAACGTTTCATTGAGGTAGAAACCTGAATACGGGCAGGACGCTCGAGATTCATCTTAAGCCCTTCATGAAGAATGAAAATAATAAAATCCAGCGACGACAAATTTGTACTGCCCAACAGCCAGTTACAAGGCGTTTGTCCGAACATTTCATGAGAATAAAACTATGTCCACGCATATTGAAGATCATCAGTCCGACCCAAACTCGCGTTTCAAAAAGGAAATGCAAACACGCCATATCGTTATGTTGGCACTGGGCGGTGTGATCGGTACGGGGTTATTCCTTACCTCCGGTTACACGGTTAATCAGGCAGGGCCACTCGGTGCAGTGATTGCTTACATCATCGGTGCAGTGATGGTGTATTTAGTCATGGTCTGTCTCGGTGAGCTGGCTGTACAGATGCCAGAAACCGGATCTTTCAGTAGTTACGCAACGCGATACCTGGGCCCAGGCACAGGCTATACAGTGGCCTGGCTTTACTGGCTCACTTGGGCGGTAGCTATCGGTTCAGAGTTTACAGCTGCGGGCATACTGATGGTTCGGTGGTTTCCTGACACACCGGTCTGGATTTGGAGCGCGCTATTTGCCATTGCAGTTTTCTTAAGCAATGTTGTCTCTGTCCGGTTGTTTGCGGAGACTGAATTTTGGCTTTCGCTGATTAAGGTGCTGACCGTTATCACGTTCATTGTGATCGGCGGAGCGGCAATTTTCGGTCTTTTGCAAGTACATAATTTGCAGGGGGCGGGACTTTCAAACTTCACACGTGAAGGGCTTTTCCCCACCGGGTTTTTACCCATTGCAATGACTCTCCTGGCTGTTTCCTTCGCATTTTCCGGAACTGAGCTGATCGGAATTGCAGCAGGTGAAGCGCAAGATCCACACACTAGCGTGCCCAAGGCAATCCGCACGACAGTGGTACGTTTGGCGCTGTTCTTCGTGGGGACCATTTTCGTCCTTGCGACGTTACTGCCACGAGAACAAGCGGGGCTCGTAGAAAGTCCGTTTGTCATGGTGTTTGAGCTGATTGGCATCCCGTACTCTGCCGACATTATGAACTTCGTCATTCTCACGGCACTGATTTCCGCCGCTAACTCGGGGCTGTATGCCGCATCGCGCATGCTGTGGACATTGAGCGATCAAGGACATATGCCTAAGCGCTACGCCAGGCTCTCCAGTCGGGGGACCCCGGTGAACGCCATCGTCCTTAGTATGGCGGGTGCAGTGGCTTCACTGCTCAGCAGTGTGTTTGCCCCAGATACGGTTTACTTGGCCTTGGTGTCCATCTCCGGTCTGGCAGTCGTAGTCGTGTGGATGAGCATTGCTGCCAGCCAGATCGCGTTCCGTCGTCAATACGTTGCTAATGGCGGACGAGTTGAAGATCTGCATTTCCGTGTACGAGGCTATCCATGGGTACCTATCGGTGCACTGTTGTGTTGTCTGCTGGCCTGTGTGGGTATCGCTTTTGATCCTGAGCAGCGAGTGGCGCTTTATTTCGGCCTCCCCTTTATCGGATGGTGTTATTTCGTTTACTGGATCACTCGAAACAAGAGAGCGGAGCGGTTGGCTTTAGCCACAGCGGCTCATTCCTCTGGCACCGCGTGAATTTCTCAGGCAATGATTGAGCATAGATAAAGTCCTGATGAGGTTGCGCCGATGAGTCAAAAGTCACTACCACCCTTGAACTGGTTGAGGGCATTCGAAGTATCGGCGCGTTGTTTAAACTTTACCCACGCGGCGCAAGAGCTCCATTTGACTCAAGGGGCTGTGAGTCAGCAGATCCGTCAGTTAGAGAGTCACTTCGGCGTCGCACTGTTCAAGCGCTTACCTCGAGGGCTTGGCTTGACCGAGGAAGGGCAGTCGTACCTGCCTGTCGTGCAAGACGCGATCAGTCGCCTGGCAGTCGGCACAAACGAGATTTTCGGCCAGCACAATCGAAGACATTTGAAGGTGCGCGGCAGCCTTTCCTTTCTTCACTATTGGTTGGCCCCCCGACTCGCAGATTTTTGTCGGGAGTATCCCCAGATTGATATTCGATATATCAGCAATATTTGGGTGAAAGAACCGGACGGCGAGGATGACCTGGAGATTCGCTGGGGATGCGGTGAGTGGTCGGGCTTGCACGCCCAGCGATTGACTTGGGACATCCTTCAGCCTGTTTGCTCCCCAACGCTCATGGCCAGTTCACCCATACATGAGCCTCGTGACTTGATGAACCATTCACTGCTTCATGTGTTGGGGTACGAAGAAGGTTGGGGGTACTGGCTGAAGCGAGTTGGAGCAGACGACGTCGACTACTCCCGTGGCCTTCAGTTTGACACGCTGATTTCCACGATCCGCATGGCCGAATTGGGGCAGGGCGTTGCGCTGGCACGGTCTTCCGTGGTCGAGGATTTGCTTAAGAGTGGGCAATTGGTTGCACCATTCAATCACCGAATCGAGGCAAGCGAATCCTTTTATCTGGTGCACGAACAGAACGAAGTGCTATCGCCTGATGCCGCGAATTTTTCTACCTGGCTGGTGGCTCAAGCTCATCGCCTTTTGTAAAACTGATTTGGAGTTGCCATGGATTATGTAAGCACTCGCGGCGGCGACATGCGGGCTGATTTTCGCAGTGTGGTTCTGTCGGGGCTCGCCGAAAATGGTGGTCTCTATGTTCCAGCCAGTTTGCCTGTCTTCACCGAGAAACAGATTGCCAGCTGGTCGTGGCTGCCGTTTGATGAGTTGGTTTGGCGAGTGGTTTCGCCGTTTGTTGGCTCTTCCATAGACGAAAGCACCCTGCGCGCCTTGCTCAGTGACAGCTATCAACAATTCAAGCACCGCGCTATTACGCCGCTTGAGCAGATCGGGCATAACGAGTGGATACTCCAGCTGTTTCATGGACCGACCGGTTCTTCCAAGGATTTCGCCGCGCAATTGCAGTCGCGTCTGGTCGAGCATTTTCTGGAGGAGGTCGGTAAAGAAGCCTTGGTCGTCGGTGCAACTAACGGTGATACCGGCGTCGCGGCGCTTGAAGCCTTTGCTGACTGCCCGGCCGCCCGCATGGCGATACTGTATCCGCGCGACGGGCTTGCGCCTGAGCAACTCAGTGCCTTGCAGGCAGCCGACCCGCAGCGGGTTCAGCTGTTTCCGGTTGACGGTAATTTCGATGATTGCCAGACGCTGGTCTCCCGACTCTTGCGAGAGTGGCCGTTGGACGGCGTGTTGCCGATCTGTTTCAACTCGACCAATTGGATCGGCGTCCTGGCCCAGATCGTTTTTTACTTTCACGCGGCCTTGCAACTGGGCGGTGGCTCACGTCCCGTTGGCTTTAGTGTTCCAGCTGCCAGCTCGGCCGAGATCTACGCCGGTTACATTGCGCAGAAAATGGGACTACCGATCAATCAGGTGATCATTTCCACCAACAGCAATGATGCCCTGCACCAGTTTTTTCATTGCAATCGCTACTCCACCCGGATGACTAATCGAACAGTGTCGCCGGCGATGGACTTCTCGTTGTTTTCCAACGTGGAGCGGTTTATCTGGGAGATTTACGAGCACGATAGCTGCTCAACAAAAGCGCTGATGGAGCATTTTGAAAGTTGCGGAGAAATGAGCATCGGCAACCAGCAATGGCTGCGCGCCCGAGTCCTCTTCGATTCCTATGCGGTAGACGAATCTCAGGTACGCGATGAAGTAGTCGAGTTGTTCCGAGAGACAGGCTCGGCCATCGATCCTCACACCGCTGTCGGTGTACTGGCCGGCAGGCTTCATCGACGCAGCCTGGGCGCGCCGATGGTCACCTTCGGGCAAATTGCGCCGGCCAAGTCGGCGGCGCTGTTGGCCGAATTGGGCGTCTGGCAAGCAAGCGTTCCGAGCACTGTCGAGGTGCGCGCGCAACCACCGTACCTGGCCAAGGGCGATCTGGACGGTCTGTGCCAGGCTCTTCGTTTGGCACAGCAGAGGCCTGCATGAAGCGCATTCTGGATCCGTTGGACGAACGCATACTGGCCGAACTTACCGCCAATGGGCGAATAGCCCATATTGAATTGGGTGCCAAGATCAACCTGTCGCGCAATGCGGTGCGCCAGCGCATCGAGCGTCTTGAGCGCGACGGTGCGATCCAGGGCTATACGGTACTGCTCGGTGAGTCGCGGCGGCCTGCGTCGCTTATCAGCGCGGTGATCTTTGTCTACCGCTACGACCGCATGCGTGGCGAAGAAGTACTGACTGCACTGCGCTCCATTCCCGAAGTCGTGCAATGTGAAGTACTCAGTGGTGAGTTCGATTTAATGCTGCGTGTGAATGCCGCCACACCGGAACGTGTCCATCTTGTGTGGAAGGAAATCGCGGCCATGCCAGGGGTGGAAAACACCGTGACATCGTTCGTCCTTTCTGCGGTGTTTTGACAAAATCGTGCTTGGGCAAAACGCCCAACTAATACAGCACTCTGCCATATTCAACTGCCAAAGCCCGGCTCTTAGGATGCTCCTATCGAACAACATCAATAAGGAACAGCGTTTATGACTGAGTACAAAATTGCCTTGGTAGGGTTTGGTGGCGTGAACCGTGGCTTTGCCCAATTGGTCGCCGATCGTAATGCCGAGTGGAAAGAGGCCCTCGGCTTCACGATTAAAATTGTCGGTGTCACCGATCTGTTCCTCGGCTCAATCGTTGCCAAAGACGGTCTGGATGCAAAGCAGTTGGTGGCGCTGCCGGTTGAGAAGGGCGCATTCGCTCAACTGCCCGGCGGCAATGCTGAGGCCTTCAACGAAACCGTGATCAAGCATTCCGGTGCAGACATCATCGCTGAGGCGACTTTCACCAATCCGGTGGACGGCGAGCCCGCAACTACCTTTTGCCGCTGGGCCTTGGAAAGCGGCATTCACGTAGTGACCACTAATAAGGGGCCCATTGCGCTGCACGGTGCCGAGCTCAAAGCGTTGGCCCGTCGCAACCAGGTCGCTTTCGAATACGAGGGGGCGGTGATGAGTGGCACCCCGGTGATTCGTCTAGCGAAGCAGGCCTTGGCGGGCGCCAACGTGCAAGGCTTCGAAGGCATCCTGAACGGCACTTCCAACTATGTGCTCACCCAGATGAAAGACGGCCTGGCGTTCAACGATGCCGTCGTACAAGCGCAACAGCTCGGCTACGCCGAGGCAGATCCAACCGCCGATGTGGAAGGGTTTGACGTACGCCTCAAGGTGGTGATCCTGGCCAACGAACTGCTCAATGCACGACTGAATGTCAGCGATGTAGCGTGCTCGGGTATCAGCAAGATCAGCGCGCAAGATATTGCCCTGGCAAGTGCCAATGGTGCGAGCTGGAAACTGATCGGCTCCGCCAATCGTGAAGCAGATGGCTCGGTTCGAGCGAGTGTGGAAGCTCGGTTACTGTCGAATTCACATCCTCTTGCCGGAATCAGCGGTGCTACGAATGCAGTGTCATTCAATACCCAATTGCTGGGAGCTGTCACAGTATCGGGGCCAGGGGCAGGGCGCATCGAGACGGCCTTCGCATTGCTGTCGGACATCGTTGCCATCCACACTGCCCACGGCAAATAACAGGAGATAGTCATGAGCGTATCCAGCATGGCCACTATCCAGCTTGTTGAAGCCAAACAGATTGATGTGTTCAGTCCATTCGATGGTCGCTTGGTAGGGAGCGTCCCTTGCCTCGATGCAGCCGCAGTTCCTGGCTTGCTGGAACGCGCGCGAATCGGCGTGCGCGAGAGTGCGGCAATGCCTCGTCACCTGCGTGCGCGCATTCTTGAGGAGGCGGCCCGGCGTGTAGAGCTTGAGGCTGAAGCGTTTGCCAAACTCATTGTTGCAGAGGCGGGGAAGACGCTGCGACAAGCAGAGAAGGAAGTGAAGCGTTGTGTGAATACGCTGAAGCTATCGGCGGAAGAGGCTCGTCGTAACGCCGGGGAAGTGATTCCATTTGGGGCTTATGAAGGATCGGAGTCGCGTCAAGGTTGGTTCACGCGGGAACCGTTGGGGCTTATCGTCGCGATCACTCCCTACAACGATCCACTGAATCTGGTCGCTCATAAACTCGGCCCGGCAATCGCAGGTGGCAATGCCGTGATTTTGAAACCCTCGGAACTCGCGCCGTTGTCTGCACTCAAGCTCGTTGAGTGCTTGGTGAAAGCGGGTCTTCCACCCTCTGTGATTACCCCGGCGACTGGTGGCGTCGACTTGGGTAAAGCATTGGTAGAGGTTCGCGAAGTTCGGATGATTTCCTTTACGGGTGGTTTTGCCACGGGGGAGGCCATTGCTCGTAGTGCAGGGTTGAAGAAACTCGCAATGGATCTGGGAGGAAATGCCCCGGTTCTCGTGCTTGAAGATTGCGATATCGAACCGACTGTTGAGTCCTGCGTGTCTGGTGCCTTTTGGGCAGCAGGGCAGAATTGCATCGGCACTCAACGCATCCTTATACATAGTTCAATTTATGAGGACTTCCGTGAGCGTTTTGTCAGCCAAACGCGCGCGTTAGTGGTGGGTGATCCTGACCAGCGGGCAACGGATGTAGGCCCGATGATTACGGAACAGGCGGCCCGTCGTACCGAACAATTGGTAAACGAAGCACTGGCCGAGGGGGCCGTTCTTCTGTGTGGGCACCATCGCCAAGGAGGAAGCTATGCGCCGACTGTGCTTGAGCATGTGAAGCATAGCAGTGCGATCTGGATGCAGGAAGTCTTCGCGCCGGTGGTTATCCTGGAGCCTTTTGACCATTTGGAAGACGCTATTGCTATGGCCAATGCAACAGAATACAGCTTGCACGCAGGCCTTTTCACACGTGATATTTCCACGGCTTTGAAACTGGCGCGTCAGATTGAAGCGGGTGGTGTGATGATCAATGATTCTTCCGATTATCGTTTCGATGCCATGCCTTTCGGTGGTTTTAAGTACGGAAGTTTGGGGCGCGAAGGTGTTCGATTTGCGTATGAAGACATGACGCAGCCTAAAGTCGTTTGCATCAGCGAGGTGGATTAAACCTGCGAAGTAAATTGCCATCGACTTACATCGGGTGGGCGCTTTTTTCTGATTTTGGGATGTCGGGGCCGCGGTCCGACGAAGAAACCGCGGCGGCCGATCACTCAGGCGGCGGGGAGCAGGCCTTTCTGTTTGGCGACATGAGTCGCCATTGCGTCCATCAAGTCCGGGGACAGGCAGTCATAGGGCTCCAGGCCGATCGAGCGCAGGCGTTCACGGATGGCCTTCATTTGCGCTGGCGGTGTGCCGGTTTCGATGATGGAGGACACGAACGCTGCGAAGCTCGGCGCAGCCCATCCGCTCTGGGGAGAGAGCTCGGTGTGGACGAAGTCCAGACCATAAAACGCATGGTCCTTGTTCTCGATGCGCCCGAAGAGATGGGCGTGGCACTGCTTGCAGGCGTGCCGCTGAATGGTGGCGTTTTCGTCGACGATTGACAGTTTTTCACCGTGGGCAATGACGCTGACCTTATCCCGAGGTACTACGGCAATGACGGCGAATATTGCATTTTGAGGTTTCCAGCATTTGCTGCAGCCACACGCGTGGTTATGCAGGGTTTGTGCGTCGATCTTGATCTCGACCTTGTCGGTCGCACACAGGCATTGCAGGGTGCCACCTGTGAAATTCGCGGCGGCGGGTTGGATACCATTGTCCAGTGCAGGGTGAAGTTTCAAGGTGCTCACGTTGGCTTCTCCGTTTCGTTAACCCGCGATCTTTATTGCAAGCTCAGCGACGTGTTTACCCTGGAAACGCGCAATATCCAGTTCATTTTGTGACGGTTGCCGTTTACCGTCAGTGCCTGCCAGGGTGGTCGCGCCATAGGGCGTGCCGCCGGTGATCTCGCTCATGTTGGTCAGCCCTGCGCAGGTGTAAGGCACACCCACGATGACCATTCCCTGATGCAGGAGTGTGCTGTGAAACGACGTAATAGTGGTTTCCTGGCCACCGTGCTGGGTGCCGGTCGATGCAAAGACACTGCCGATTTTTCCGACCAGCGCGCCGCTCATCCACAGTCCGCCGGTCTGATCGAGAAATGTGCGCATCTGTCCCGCCATATTGCCGAAGCGCGTCGGTGTGCCAAAGATGATGGCATCGTAATTGCCCAGCTCGTCAGGTGTCGCCACCGGTGCCTTCTGGTCAAGTTTGACGCCAATGGCTGCTGCCTGTTCGGCCGGAATGGTTTCAGCGACACGCTTGAGCGTTACGTCGGTGCCGGGTACAGATCGCGCGCCTTCGGCTACTGCGCCCGCCATCGTTTCGAGGTGACCGTACATTGAGTAATAGAGAACCAGTACCTTCGCCATGATTTTTCTCCTGGATTAAGCTCCATTCGATGGATTAAGAAAATCTTGGGTACACCACTGCCAACGAACAGCAGCGGCAGGCGTAGCACTTGGTCACGAACAAAACTGCGGCTCACACCCACCCGACTGCAGGGACTTTGACGGCATGCGGATTAACACTAGCAGCTCCGTATGCTGCCTGATGGGCAGACAGAGAGCTTTTATTGCCCCGCCGCGTCGAGATAGAGGGGAAGGGTGCGCTGCAAATCCCGCATTGCGCTCAAGCTTACTGCGTCGGCACCTAAAGGCAGCAGGTGAACATCAGCTGTACTGATTGGCCGAACCAGCAGCGGATCGTTGCTTCCTGGAATGGGTCAGCTGATAAGCAATGGCCAGCCAAATGAACCACCCTGGCATGACCAGTAGGGCAATACGAGTGTCAGGTCTTAATGCCAGCAGGCAGAGTACAAATCCCAGGAACGTCAACGAAAACCAGGCCATCGGCACGCCGCCAGGCATCTTGTAGACCGATTTCGCATGCAGGTCGGGTCGGCTTTTACGATAGGCAATGTACGACGCGAGGATGGTCGACCAAGTGAAAATCACCAGGATTGCCGACACGGTAGAGACGATGGTAAACGCTGTCATGACCTCCGGAACGATGAACAGCAGTAGTACACCCACCAGCATCAACAGTGTGGTAAACGCTAGGCTCAGCAGAGGCACGCTATTACCCGACAAGCGCCGGAAAATCCCGGGAGCATTGTCGTGACTGGCCAGTCCAAACAGCATGCGACTGGATGAAAATACGCCACTGTTGGCCGATGAGGCGGCAGACGTCAGCACCACAAAGTTGACGATACCTGCTGCTGCGGGAAACCCTGCAACCAGAAACAGTTCAACGAAAGGGCTCTTGTTGGGCGAAACCTGTTGCCAGGAAGTCACTGCAATAATGCAGGCCAGTGCCAGCACATAAAACAAGATGATTCTCAGCGGAATCGAGTTGATGGCTTTAGGCAGGGTCTTCTCGGGGGAGCGGGTTTCGGCGGCTGCAGTGCCGATCAGCTCGGTGCCGGCAAAGGAAAAGATGGCCATCTGAAAACCGGCAAAGAAACCGAACAGGCCATTGGGGAAGGCTGCCTGTTTATCCAGCAGGTGGTTCAGGGATGCGGTGACGCCATTGGGCGATACAAATGAACTGGCAATCAGCACCATGCTGACGCCAATCAAGGTGACGACGGCAATGATCTTGATGATCGCGAACCAGAACTCCACCTCACCGAAAAGCCTGACGGTCAGCACGTTCAAGGCGAACAGCGTCAGTAGCATGCCAATGGCCGGTATCCAGGCGGGTACATCAGGGAACCAGTATTGAAAGAAGCCGCCGACCACTACGGCATCACCCACCAGCGACTTTATCGAGCACGTGCTCAGGCGTCAGGTAGGTATTGCATCCATTCAGTCCAGTCTGGCTTTGCGCGAGGTTAAGACCAGTAGCCGTATTGCGATACCCAAATCGCTCAAGGACTGAACGGGCAGATGGCGTCAGGTGAGCAACTCATGGGCCGAGGTAGCGCCGGCAGACGTGCCGGACGTGTGTTTCATGCCAAGGTTTTAGCCACACCCTGACGCCTCAGTGACGAGTGCATTTCTGTGAACGGGTCGATACGCGCGCTCATTAAAGCGGTTTGCCAGGGGCGCCAGGCTTTACACCTGGCTTCTGCCAGGCATGTCGATGCCGTGCTGATGCACCCGCCGATACAGGGTTGCCCGGGAGATACCCAAAGACTTGGCGGCGGCGGTGGGTTTCCAGCGGTGACGCACCAAGGCATCGAGCAGTGCCTGGCGCTCCGGGCTCGCGCAGCAATCAATGGTGTCGCCAGAGCTTGGGCCATCAAGTCGGTGATCTTGCAGTTGCTCGGGCAAATGGCTGACCTGAATCAGGTTTGAATCGCACACCGCACAGGCATAACGCAGCACATGTCGCAACTGGCGAACGTTACCTGGCCAGCGGTAGCCAAGCAGGCACTCCAGAGCCGCACCTGCGAGTTGCATAGGTTCTGCGCAAAGCGTCGATTCCTCATCGAGAATCCGGTTGATCAGCGCCAGCCGGTCACTGCGTTCGCGCAGCGGCGGCAACTGGAAGCGCGCTCCATTCAAACGAAAGTAGAGGTCTTCGCGAAACTCGCCCGCGGCGACCAGTCCTTCCAGATCGCGGTGGCTGGCGCAGACGACCTGAAGGTCGATCGCTTTGCGCCGTGAGGCTCCCAGAGGCGCCACTTCACCCTCGGCCAGAACCCGCAGCAGCCGGGTTTGCAAGGGCAGGGGCATGTCACCGATTTCATCGAGAAACAGAGTGCCGCCATCGGCCTGTTCCAGCAGACCTTGCATGCCCTTGCTCGAGGCACCCGTGAAGGCGCCAGCGACATAGCCAAATAATTCGCTTTCGATCAGGTTCTCGGGGATCGCCGCGCAGTTTACCGCGACGAACGGCCGCTCGCGGCGCTGGCTGGCTTGGTGCAGCTGACGGGCGAAGACTTCCTTGCCGGAGCCGGTCTCGCCCTGGATCAGCACCGGCAGGTTGCGGTCTTTAACCCGCACTGCAAGGCGCAGGCTTTCTTCCAGTCGCGGGTCGAGTTCGGCGGGTGTCAGTGCCAGTCGCGAAGCGTTGCGCTTCACCTGCCGTGGCACGCTGAGGCGACCATGCAATTGCGTGTGGCCACCCTGGCTGTGCAACAGACATAGCGACTCGTCACTGATCCGATGCAGCAACTGCTGATCAAACACTTGGCCAATATGTTCCGGCAGTTGACCAAAACTGTGCAACAACCATTGCCGCGCAGCCGGGTTCAGCGCCTGCAAGCAGCCGTCGTTGTCCCAGGCGAGCAAGTAATCGGGTTGGCTGTCGACATAGCCCGGGCTGCTGTGGGCTCGCAGCACCCAGTAACCCTGGGCGCTGCTCATGAAAAATGCCTGTTCGATTTCACGCGCGCTCTGCACCACCATCTGCCGGATCAAGTGTTGGGAGCGGCGGTCATCGGGTGAGCGCACCGCCGAAACGTCGAGCACCCCGAGCAGTTCGCCCTTGGGGTCGAAGACCGGCGCCGCTGAGCAGGTGAGACCGATAAACGCGGCGCGAAAATGATCGCGTTTGTGAACAGTGACCGGCGTTCGCGCGGTCAGTACCGCCGCCACGCCACACGTACCTTCCTCACCTTCCGACCAGCAAGTGCCCAGATAAAGACCGGCCTTGCGGCAGTCGTTGCGGATGGAGGTTTCGACGCGGTAGTCGATGGTCTGGCCCTGAGCGTCTGTGAGCAGGACGCAGTAGTCGGCATCGCGGACCCGACCGTGGAGGCGGGCGACTTCTTCACTGGCGATGCGCAAGAATAACTCGGAGCGCTCGCGGCATTCCTGCAGCACGTTCTGCGAGAGGATCCGCGGTCCTTGTAGCGAACCGGGGTCCAGGTGGTGTTGCTCCATGGAGCGGCGCCAGGAGTCGAGAATCAAGTCCGACACAGGCAGCTGCGGCAGGTGCCCGGCATTCTTCAAAACACGGCTGACGCAATCCACATGCGCCTTTGAGTGTGCGGAAAGCATTAAGGCCTCCGGGTCCATTTTCTTTTAGTTGTGCGGCTATTAAGCGCCGTTCATTGACCGCAGACAAGCGTCGGGTCAACCGGGGCTGGCGGTGAGACGCGATGTCTCACGGTCTCGCCGCCACCTCGTGCAGCCTGACATCACGCGTTTCATTCGGGCTTGATTTCGGCCACCCTCGAGGTCCCATCGGACCGCTCTACGACGGGGTTATGCAGGTGTTTTTGCGGATCTGGCACTGGCCTTGCTCTAGCTCTGGCAACCAGCCTGACTGGCAACCCAATAATAAAAAGAGGTGCCCGATGTCCTGCCGAAATCCTTTCCCTGTTCTGCCCGTGGTGGCGTCATGAGTCGTGCGCCGCTGACCGTAGGGATCATTGCCAATCCGGCATCCGGCCGGGACGTGCGGCGCCTGACCGCCAACGCCGGGTTGTTTTCCAGCACTGACAAGGTCTCGGTGATCCAGCGCTTGCTGGCAGCCTTTGGCGCCACGGGTGTCGAACGGGTGCTGATGCCCACAGACATGACCGGCATCGCGGCCGCCGTGCTGAAAAACAGCCACGGCCGCCAGGCTCGCAGCAGTCACTGGCCAGCCCTTGAGTTCCTTGACCTGACCCTGCGCCAAAGTGTCGAGGATACCCGTCACGCGGCACGCTGGATGGCCGAACGCGGCGTTGCGCTGATCGCCGTGCTGGGCGGCGACGGTACTCACAAGGCGGTGGCCGCTGAAGTCGGTGACATTCCGCTGCTGACGCTGTCCACCGGCACCAACAACGCCTTTCCGGAGCTACGTGAAGCCACCAGCGCCGGGTTGGCCGGCGGGCTGTTTGTCAGTGGGCGGATCCCGCTCGAGATCGCTTTGCGCCGCAATAAACGCTTGTTGGTGCGTGAGCCGAGTCGTGGCCTGTGCGAGATGGCCCTGGTGGACGTGGCGGTGTCCTCGTTGCCCTTCGTCGGCGCACGGGCCATCAGTCGCGGGGGCGATCTGGCCGAGGTGTTTGTGACCTTCGCCGAACCTCAGTCCATTGGCATCTCGGCCCTTTGCGGCTTGTGGTTTCCCGTATCGCGTCAGGCTCCGGGTGGGGCCTGGATGCGCCTCGATGCGCAATCTCCGAAAGCGCTGCTGGTGCCTCTGGCTCCCGGCCTGCTGCAAGGCTGCGGCGTACTTGCTGCAGGAAGCCTTGAACCCGGTGTCGCCCATAGTCTGTGCCTGGCCAGCGGAACCCTCGCTCTGGATGGCGAGCGCGAGATCGAATTCAACACCCATGACCGGCCCACCGTCACCCTCGATTCCAGCGGTCCGCTAAGCATTGATGTCAATGCGGTCCTGGACTATGCAGCGCAACAGCGACTTCTGGCCATCGGCCGTGAACACCCGCAGCACCCTCTGAACCTCTCGTCTCAAGACACCCTGGAGAATAAAAATGTCGACACAGCTAACCGCTGATCAATTGCTGCATGCCTATCAGGTGATGCGCACTATCCGCGTCTTTGAAGAGCGCCTGCACGTGGAATTCGCCACCGGCGAGATTCCCGGTTTTGTCCATCTGTATGCCGGCGAAGAGGCCTCGGCCGCCGGGGTCATGGCCCATTTGAGGGATGACGATTGCATTGCCTCCAACCACCGTGGTCATGGCCACTGCATTGCCAAAGGCGTCGATGTGGACGGGATGATGGCCGAGATCTACGGCAAGAAAACCGGGGTTTGCCAAGGCAAAGGTGGCTCCATGCACATCGCCGATTTCGAGAAGGGCATGCTTGGTGCCAATGGCATTGTGGGTGCCGGTGCGCCGTTGGTCGTGGGCGCGGCCCTGGCCGCCAAACTCAAGGGCACCGACAGTGTTGCGGTGGTGTTCTTTGGTGACGGCGGCTCCAACGAAGGGGCGGTGTTCGAAGCGATGAACATGGCCTCGGTATGGAATCTGCCGTGCCTGTTCATTGCCGAGAACAACGGTTACGCCGAAGCCACGGCTTCCAACTGGTCGGTGGCCTGCGATCACATCGCCGACCGCGCTGCCGGTTTCGGCATGCCCGGGGTCACGGTGGACGGCTTCGATTTCTTCGCCGTTCACGAAGCCGCCGGTGCCGCAGTGGAGCGGGCCAGGGCCGGGGAGGGGCCATCGCTGATCGAGGTCAAGCTGACTCGCTATTACGGTCACTTTGAGGGCGACGCCCAGACTTATCGGGCGCCGGACGAGGTCAAGCATTTCCGCGAGCACAACGACTGCTTGATGCAGTTCCGCGAACGCATCATCCGCGCCGGGCGGGCGCAGGCCAGCCAGTTGGACCAGATCGACAGCGAGGTCGAGCTGCTGATCGAGAACGCCGTGCTCAAGGCCAAGTCCGCCCCCAAGCCGAGCGCGGCCGATCTGCTCTCCGACGTCTACGTTTCCTATCCCTGAACGCCCCCTATAACAAGAATCGAGACCTTCATCATGGCGAGAAAAATCAGTTATCAGCAGGCAATCAACGAAGCTCTGGCCCAGGAAATGCGCCGCGATCCCAGCGTGTTCATCATGGGTGAGGACGTCGCCGGCGGTGCCGGTGCCCCCGGTGAAAACGACGCCTGGGGCGGGGTGCTGGGCGTGACCAAGGGCCTCTATCACCAATTCCCTGGACGAGTGCTGGACACGCCATTGTCGGAGTTGGGCTATGTCGGTGCTGCAGTGGGCGCCGCGACCTGTGGCGTGCGCCCGGTATGTGAGTTGATGTTCGTCGACTTCGCCGGTTGCTGCCTGGACCAGATCCTCAATCAGGCAGCCAAGTTTCGCTACATGTTCGGCGGCAAGGCCTCCACGCCACTGGTGATCCGCACGATGGTCGGCGCCGGGTTGCGAGCCGCTGCCCAGCACTCGCAAATGCTGACCTCGTTGTGGACCCACATTCCAGGGCTGAAAGTGGTCTGCCCGTCGTCACCTTATGACGCCAAGGGCTTGCTTATCCAGGCGATCCGCGACAACGACCCGGTGATCTTCTGTGAACACAAAATGCTCTACAGCATGCAGGGTGAAGTACCGGAAGAGCTCTATACCATCCCCTTCGGCGAAGCCAACTTCCTGCGTGATGGCAAGGACGTGACGCTGGTCTCCTATGGCCGCACGGTCAACACCGCGATGGACGCCGCGCGCAATTTGGCCGCGCGCGGCATCGACTGCGAGGTGATCGACCTGCGCACCACCAGCCCGCTGGACGAAGACAGTATTTTGGAAAGTGTGGAGAAGACCGGACGCCTGGTGGTCATCGACGAAGCCAATCCGCGTTGCTCCATGGCGACTGATATTTCGGCTTTGGTGGCGCAAAAAGCATTCGCCTCGCTCAAGGCGCCGATCGAGATGGTGACTGCTCCGCATACGCCGGTACCGTTCTCCGACGCCCTGGAAGACCTCTACATTCCCGACGCGGCGAAGATCGAGAACGCCGTGCTGAAACTGATCGAGTGGAGCAAGCGTTCATGAGCCAGATCCATACCTTGACCATGCCCAAGTGGGGCCTGTCCATGACCGAGGGCCGGGTCGATGCCTGGCTCAAGGAGGAAGGCCAGGTCATCGCCAAGGGTGACGAAGTGCTGGATGTCGAAACCGACAAAATCTCCAGCAGTGTCGAGGCGCCTTTTTCCGGAGTGCTTCGTCGGCAGATCGCCCGCCAGGATGAAACCCTCGCGGTGGGCGCATTGCTCGGCATCGTGGTCGACGGCGAGGCCAGCGAGGTCGAGATCGATGCAGTCGTCGAGCAGTTTCAGGCCACGTTCGTGCCCGGGGACGACGCCGAGGAGGACCGCGGGCCGAAGCCGCAAAAAGTCGAGCTGGACGGGCGTTTGATCCGTTACTTCGAGCGCGGCGAAGGCGGGGTGCCGTTGGTGCTGGTGCACGGCTTTGGCGGTGACCTGAATAACTGGATGTTCAATCATGAAGCATTGGCCGCCGGGCGCCGGGTGGTTGCCCTGGACCTGCCGGGCCATGGCGAGTCTACCAAGCAGCTTGAGCGCGGAGACCTGGATGAGCTGAGCGGCATAGTGCTGGCACTGCTTGATCACCTGGACATTCCCGCAGCGCATCTGGTGGGTCATTCCATGGGCGGAGCGGTGTCGCTGAACATTGCGCGTCTGGAACCGCAGCGGGTACGGTCCTTGATCTTGATCGGCAGCGCAGGTCTGGGGGAGGGCATCAACGGCGATTACCTGGAAGGTTTTGTCGAGGCTGCCAACCGCAATGCCCTCAAGTCACAGTTGGTGAAACTGTTCTCCAATCCCGAGCTGGTCAACCGGCAGATGCTCGAAGACATGCTCAAGTACAAGCGCCTGGAAGGAGTGGGTGCGGCCCTGCGCCTGCTGGTATCAGGCGTGTTCAAAGACGGATCGCAACAGCTCGATCTGCGCGGCGTGGTGCAGGACGGCCAGCAGCCAGTGTTGCTGATCTGGGGCAGTGACGACGCGATTATTCCGGCGAACCATAGCGCCGGGCTGAAGGCTCAGGTCGAGGTCCTTCCAGGTCAGGCGCACATGGTGCAGATGGAAGCGGCCGAGCAAGTCAATAGATTGATTCTGGACTTTGTGCAACAGCACTGACGCCCCTCCTGGCGACCTCTCGCGGGGTGCCAGGAGCAACTATTTCAAGGAGATTTCGCTATGAGCATTTCAATCAATCCGCAACGCAGTATGCGTGCCGCTGTCTGGCACGGCCGCCACGATATCCGTGTCGAAGACGTTCCGCTGCCAATAGCGCCACCTGCCGGCTGGGTGCAGATCCGCGTGCAGTGGTGCGGCATTTGTGGGTCCGATTTGCATGAGTACGTGGCTGGGCCGGTGTTCATACCGGTTGACGCACCGCACCCGCTGACCGGGATCAAAGGCCAGTGCATTCTCGGTCATGAGTTTTGTGGCGAAATCGTCGAGCTCGGTGCCGGTGTTCAGGGTTTCAGTGTCGGCGAACCGGTGGCGGCCGATGCCTGCCAACATTGCGGCACCTGCTACTACTGCACCCACGGGCTGTACAACATCTGCGAGAACCTGGCGTTCACCGGGCTGATGAATAATGGTGCCTTCGCTGAACTGGTCAACGTGCCGGCCAACCTGTTGTACAAGTTACCGGCGAACTTTCCTGCTGAAGCCGGGGCACTGATCGAGCCCCTGGCGGTGGGCATGCACGCGGTGAAAAAAGCCGGGAGCCTGCTCGGGCAGAACGTTGTAGTCGTTGGTGCAGGCACCATTGGCTTGTGCACCATCATGTGCGCCAAGGCTGCCGGTGCGGCTCAGGTGATCACTCTGGAAATGTCTGGAGCGCGCAAGGCCAAGGCCCTGGAAGTGGGTGCGACCCATGTGCTCGATCCCAATGAATGCGATGCCTTGGCTGAGGTACGGCGCCTGACGGGTGGGCTCGGGGCAGATGTCAGCTTCGAATGCATCGGCAACAAACACACAGCCAAGCTCGCGATCGATCTGATCCGCAAGGCCGGCAAATGCGTACTGGTGGGAATCTTTGAGGAGCCCAGCGAGTTCAACTTTTTCGAGTTGGTAGCTACCGAAAAACAGGTGCTGGGTGCGCTGGCCTATAACGGTGAGTTCGCGGACGTGATCGCTTTTATCGCTGATGGCCGGCTGAACATCACTCCGCTGGTGACTGGGCGCATTCAGTTGGAGCAGATCGTGGGGCAGGGCTTCGAGGAGCTGGTCAACAACAAGGAGCACAACGTCAAAATCATCGTGTCGCCCGCTCGAGTCTGAAGCGGCTGAGTCGGACGATGGACTCTTCGTTGTGATTACTGCTGCCTTGTCATCGTGCAATGGCAGCATTTACAGCACTGGCCGTATGCTCATGAACCTGACTGAGCAAAAGCAGGCTCCTGCTCTTTTTGAGAAAACCGCCGTCCACGGTGTGCCCCGACGGGCGTTGGTGCTGACGGTGGCTGGAAAATTGATCGCGGCTTTCCCCGAATTAACCAATCCCTTATAGCGATGCCCTGGCAACCAATGGACAATCAACTGGCCGGGTTCCTGATACGTCGAGGGCTTCGATCAGGTGCCGGGCAGCCCTGCGACCGATCTCGTAGTACGGCAGTTGTACCGTTGTCAGCGGTGGGATGAACAGTTCAGCGATACCGATCATATTGTCATAGCCGAGCACGGCGACATCATTGGGGATTTTCAGCCCACGGCCCAACAACACCTGGTAGGCACAAAAAGCAATACGGTCGTTGCCACAGATCAGAATGTCGAATTGGGGACGACTATCAATGATGTGCCGGTCGAGGATGGCTGCGGTTTCACCATAGGCGTCATGATCGGCAAGGTCATATTGCAGGAGTGCGTCAGGCAACAGCCCGAATGCCTGACAGGCACGCTGCATGCCTCTTTGTCGCAGACCCCAGGCCAGGCTCTGTTTTGGAAGATTGATAAACAAAGGGCGCCGATAGCCTCGACTCAATGCGTGATGTACGGCTCGATACTGCCCCATTTCGTCGTCGGGCACATAACTGACCAGGCGACTGTCATCCGCCAGGCAATTGGCGAGTACCAGGGGGGTGCTCTTCAATCGCTCGGGAATGCACACCTGGCGCAGCCCCATGGCGCTGAAGATCAACCCGTCGGGACGGTGCGATAACATCAGGTCGATGTTCTGGTCGGTGGGCGGGTTGCTTAACAGGTTGAGGATAAATACATTCCAGCCCGCTTGCTGCGCAGTCTGTTCGATGGACAGCAGCAGCTCGACGGCGAACGGTGTAGTTGCGGTGTCCAACGCGAACACACCGATGGTTCGCGTCTGGAGGTTGTCGCCGCGAATTCTTCGCGCTGATAGGCTCGGCACGAATTGCAATTCGTCAATGGCGCGACGCACCCGTTGATAGGTTTCGGGGCTCAATTTTTCCGGATTGTTGAGTGCTCGAGAAACCGTCATCAGGGACACGCCGGCTAGCTGTGCAACGTCTTTCACTGAAGTCATGCGAGGCGAAGCCGGTCAGGTTGAGGCAGAATCATGACACATGGCCTGCGCTTCTCGCGATACGAATGACGCTGCTCATAGCCATCCCGAGGCAAGTGGCCACGCCCTTGGAATGGAGACACGCCCGCCGCTCCCGCTTGCAAGGAGCTTCACGCCCAGACTGCCGGGCTGCGGATAGAGGCGACTGCTGAGGCTGAAGCGCCCGTTTTCGTCGAACACCTCGATGGACGAGCGATCGAGGAACACGCGCAGTTCGAGTCGCTCTTGTGTCGGGTCTATCGACACGCTGCGCTGACCAGGGGCTTGCGCACCCGAGCGGCTACGGTCAAGCACCAGACGCTGTAGCGACGCATCGTAGTAGAGCAGGGTTTCTTCATGGCCATCGTCGCTGCAGCGCAAGGCGATTCCCAGGTGGCCGTCGGTGCAGCCGAGCAAATCCAGATCCACATGGATTTCGAGCATGTCGCCTTTCACTTCCGGCACCCACCGGGTTCCTGACTCATCCCACCAGGGCGTGCCCGGCAATGGCGCCTTGCGTAGAGCGGTGAGCTCCCGTGCCGGATACACGCAAAGGCGATCTGCGCGCAGTTCAAGTTCGCGCGGCAAACCGAGCATGCCGCACCAGTGATGGGCCTTGCTCGGCATCGGGCTTTCCCACATGTCGAGCCACGCCCACAAAAGTCGCCGACCATCGGCGGCCAGTAGCGTTTGCGCTGCATAGAAATCGTGGCCGTTATCCAGCTCGATAAAAGGCCCGCCAGTGAAGTGCCATTCGCTATCGAGTCGGCCCACTCGATAACCAGTCTGGTACTTGTTGAGCCGTTCGTAACCTTGGGGTTGCATGCCTTGGGGGGAGTACAGCAGTACATCGCGTCCGTTCAGTCGAAACAGATCCGGGCATTCCCACATATAGCCATCGCCCTTGCTGCCGCTGGACACGTAGTCAAGGAACTCCCAGACGTGCAGATCCGTGGAACGGTACAACGGGAGCAGCGGAATATCGCCCAGACGTGCGCCGGCAATCAGGTACCAACAGTCATCCTCCTGCCATACCTTGGGGTCACGAAAGTGCATGATCGTGTCTTGCGGCGCAGTCTCGATGACTGCGCCATGCTTGACGAAGTGGATGCCGTCGATACTGGTGGCCAGGCACTGGACTTGACGGATAGAGCGTTCGTCACCCACTTCCCCAAGCCAGGTGTGCCCGGTGTAGATCAGTGCCAGGGTATCTCCACACACCACCGCGCTACCGGAAAAACAACCGTCACGGTCGAAGTCATCGCCGGGTGCCAGGGCAATGGGCAGGTGCTGCCAATGAACCAGATCGGCACTCTTGGCGTGCCCCCAATACATAGGGCCCCATTTCGCTTCGAAGGGGTAATGTTGATAGAAAACGTGATATTCGCCACGAAAGTACACTACCCCGTTAGGGTCGTTCATCCAGCCTGCCGGGGGAGCAATATGATAACCGGGTCGATAATCGTGGATGACGCGAGACAGGCCGTCACTCAGTGCACGCTGCGCAAGGTCAAGGTCAAGGGAAGAAGACATTGGATCACTCATGGAATTCAAGGACAAGGTCAAAGGGCGCCTGCTCGTACCGAGCGCAGAGAGACTCCATCTGGCAGGGTTTCAATGGCTTGTGGGGGACGCCTCAAGGCCGTGCCGTCGGCGTCGAACAGGTGCAGATTACCGATGTCCAGCTGCAGCTCGACCCGATCGCCGACCTGCCATCCGGCGTTGACCTCACAACGACAGATCAGTGGATCGTCCTGCCCGGTATCGAGGTGCACATAGGTTTCGCTGCCCAGGTATTCGACCCCGGTCACGATGACGCCGACGGTTCCATCCGCCGCTTTGAGCGATACATGCTCCGGGCGAACCCCGAGGCTCAGCGGAGTGTCCGCCGCCAGGTTTGAGCTGTCGAAGGGCAGGGAGGTCATACCCAAAACCGGGGTGTCAACCAGGCTGGTTTCGCCTGGGGCATGCAGACGCGCCGCCAGAAAGTTCATTCTGGGCGAGCCCAGAAAGCCGGCAACAAAGCGGCTGGCCGGGCGTTCATAGAGTTCGCGCGGCGAGCCAACCTGCTCTACGCGACCGCCATTGAGCACGACAATTTTGTCCGCCAGGGTCATCGCTTCCACCTGATCGTGGGTGACGTAGATCATGGTCGAGCCCAGTCGAGCATGCAGACGGGCGATTTCGTTGCGCATCTGCACCCGCAAGGACGCATCCAGGTTGGAAAGCGGCTCATCGAACAACAAAATGTCCGGTTCCCGCGCCATGGCTCTGCCCATGGCCACACGCTGACGCTGCCCTCCAGAGAGTTCCTTTGGCTTGCGTTGCAGCAGTTTGTCCAATTGCAGGATTTGCGCAGTTCTCAGCACCCGCTCGCGCAAGCTGCTCTTTTCAGTCTTGGCCAGTTTGAGACCAAAACTGATGTTGTCGTAGACGCTCATGTGCGGGTACAGCGCATAAGACTGAAACACCATGCCGACGCCACGCTCGCGTGGTTCCAGGTCGTTGACCCGTCGCTCGTCAATCAGCAGGTCGCCGGCGCAGATCGAGTCCAGTCCGGCGATCAGTCGCAACAGGGTCGACTTTCCGCAGCCCGAAGGGCCAACGAACACCACGAATTCACCCGCAGCGATCTCCAGGCTGACGTCGCGAAGAATCCGCACGCCGCCCAATTGTTTGTTCACGTTGTCTAGCTTCAATTTGATCATGATGCTGTTCCTTGTATTTGTTGGGCATCAACCCTTTAACGCGCCGGCAGTGAGACCGGAAACGATTCGGCGCTGGAAGATCAGCACCAGAATCACCAGTGGGACGGTGACCAGCACCGATGCGGCCATCAACAGCCCCCAAGGCAGCTCATGGGGACTCCCGCCGGAAATCAAGGCGATGGCGACTGGCACCGTGCGTTGCGTGTCTGTGAGGGTGAAGGTCAGGGCAAACAGGAACTCGTTCCACGCTGCGATAAAAGCCAATAAGCCAGTGGTGACCAGTGCAGGCCAGAGCAGCGGCAACAGCACACGGGTAAGCGTGACCCAGGGCGAAGCGCCATCCATGATTGCCGCTTCTTCCAGTTCATGGGGCAGTTGCCCCATGAACGTGGTCAGCACCCAGACGGTGAAGGGCAGGGTGAAAATCGTGTAGCTCAGGATCAATGCCCAGGACGTGTTGTACAGACCCAAGGCGCGGATCACTTCGAACAGCCCCGACAGTACAGCGACCTGGGGAAACATCGAGACGCCAAGAACCATCATCAATACCGTGCCACGCCCACGGAACTTCACCCTGCCCAAGGCGTAGGCGGCGGTCAGGCTGAGGAACAGCGCCAGCGTCACCACGCAAAGCGCAACCACCAGCGAGTTACCGATAGCTCTCAGGAATGAGGATTGGTGGAGTACCGCCGCATAATTGGAGAAGTCGGGACTATCGATCCAATAGCTCACCTCGAACAAGGCGCTGGATGGCTTCAGCGAAGTCACGATGGCGTAGTAGAAGGGGAAGACCGCATACAGCAGCAAAATCCCGATCAGACACCAGAACCCGAGGCGCAACAGCGCTTTTTTGAGTAGACGCTGGCTCATGAGCGAACCTCCAGTTGACGGCGTCCGAGGTAGAGATAAAGCATGGCGATCACCGCAACGACCAGAAACAGCAGAGTCGAGGCCGCGCTGCCATAGCCAACGTCTTGGAACTCCACCAGGTGCTGGCGGGCATAGACCGACATACTCATGGTGCTCGAAGAGTTCGAGGTCAGCACATAGATGACATCGAATACCCGCAGGGAATCGAGGATGCGGAAGATCGCCGCCACCAGCAATGCAGGCATCAACAGTGGAAGCGTGACACGCCAGAACACTTTCAGCGGATGAATGCCATCGACCCTGGCGGCTTCGTAGCAATCGCTCGGCAACATCTGCAAGGCAGCCAGCATCAGCAGCGTGACAAAAGGTACGGTCTTCCAGACGTCGACGATGATGACCGCCCACATCGACAGATCCGCATCTGCCGTCCAGGCCAGAGGAGCATCAATCAGTCCGAGGCTCAGCATCAGATGATTGATGATGCCGAACTGGTCGTTAAGCATCCATGACCAGATCTTCGCCGAGACAATGGTAGGAATCGCCCAGGGAATCAGAATCAACGCACGCACCAGGGAACGGCCGGTGAACTTGATGTTTAGCAGCAACGCCACCAGCAGCCCTAGCACGATTTCCAGTCCCACCGACACCACGGTGAAATGCAACGTGTTGCGCACAGCGTTCCACCATTGTGGATCGACCAGAATGCCCGACCAGCTGGAACCGTCGTGGAACAGATAATTGCTCAAGCCTACGAAGGAGCCGCCACTCGTGTCCGCCAGGTTGGCGTCGGTCAGGCTGAACCAGAATGTGCGCAGTAGCGGCCAGGCCGCCACCAGGGCCAGACACAGCAGCATTGGCGTCAGAAACAGCCAGGCGGCGCGTACTCGGCGACGCTGTATGGGCGTTTCCCTGATGAGCAGGAGCTCGTCACAGGAGGCATGGGTAGTAGAGACAGACATGGTGATTTCCTTCCTTGTGGCTTACCAGTTCCGGCGTTTGATGCGCGTGAGTTCGCTTTCCAGTTCGGCCAGCGCCTGATCGACAGGCAACTCACCCGCCAGCACGCCATGCACTCGATCGAAGAACGCATTGGAGACCCGTGGATAGCGATCGGCGGTTATTGAGGCGGGGCGCATGACCCCATCGTTGAGAATGCTGTGGAGCTGACCGTAGTAAGGCATTGCCGCGAGCAGTTCGGGATCCTGATACAGCGACTCGATAACAGGGTTATAGGCGCCTATCAGAGCACGATGTTTTTGCTGTTGGGCACTGGTCAGGTAGCTCACCAGATCTGCGGCAAGTTTTGGATGGGCGCTGTAACGCGATACCGCCAAGCCCCACCCGCCGAGAGTGGATGCATGGTTGCCGGTCTCGCCGCCCCGGGGGAGGGGAGCGACCCCAACCTTGTCTTTTACGGCACTGTTCTGGCTTTGCACCAGGGCCCAGACATAAGGCCAGTTACGCATGAACAGCGCATTTCCCGACTGGAATACGCCACGTCCTTCTTCCTCGGTGTAATTGAGCACGCCACGCGGGGAGATGTCTCCCACCCAGCTTTTCGCCAGGGTCAAAGCAGCTCTTGAGGCCTGACTGTTGACCACGATGTCTCCTCGTGGATTGACCAGTCCGCCTTCCGGTTGGCTGCTGATCCACTCCAGCGCATTACACGTCAGCCCCTCGTAGGCGCGTCCCTGAAATATGTAACCCCACGCATCGGGGTTACCGGCGTTGCGTTCGGCCTGTTGAACATCCCTGGCAGTAGCGGTCATTTCCTCCCACGTCTGGGGAACCTGCTTGTTGTACTTCTCGAGCAAGTCCTTGCGGTAATACAGCAGGCCCGAATCGGTGAACCACGGCATCGTCACCAACCGTCCGTTTACCGTGGCGTTATCTACCTGGGCCTGGAAGTAGCCTTGGGTAGCGTTGGCTGGAAGCACCTCGCGCAGATCCATCAGATGTTTGGCCAGCATCCCCGGCCACACCATATCGATTTGAATGATGTCGATGTCGGTGGACTGCGCACTAAGGATCTGTTGGTAGAACGACAACCTCTCGGTCGCCGAGTTAGGCGTGGAAACCACCTCGACATTGTTGCCGGTCTGTTTCGACCACGCCTCGACAGCCTCCTTGCAGAGTTGTAGCTCTGCACCCACCGCACCGCAGGAGATCGTCAAATCGGCGGCGCTCGATACGGATGGAAGCCCGGCAAAGAGGGTGAGTAGCGCAGCTGGAAGGAGAGTTTTTAGCTGTTTCATAAAGTCCTCTTTATTTTTGTTTTTAGAAAAGTTAACGTTAACACGCTCAATGTAGCAGCGTATTTGCGATGAGGCATCTTTTTTTTTGTCGATTTGGACAATTCACAACTCACGAAAAAACAGCCTGTCGCTGGAACAAAACAATAAAAACAAAACAGGGAAATCCACATGCAGAAAGCATCAAGATGGCTACTCGCAGGTGTGCTCAGCACCTCGGCGGCGACCTCTCAGGCCGCTACTCTGGAAGAACGCATGGCCGCGTTTGAAGCCCGTGCCAGCGCAGCGGAAAAGCGTGCGGCCGCAGCCGAGCAGCAAACCCAGGCACTTGCGAGGGAATTGCAGCAGATCAAACTCACCACTCCCGCTTTGCAGCCCGCTGCATCCACTGCATCCACTGCATCCCAGGCAACAAATCCCGTTCTGGACACCCGACTGGCAAAACTCGAAGCCCGCCAGGAAAGCATGGAAAAACAGGCCAGCACTTCAAACCTCACTGATGGGTTCAGCTTCAACGGCTATGCCCGCTCTGGATTGCTGATCGACGAGGGGCTTGGTGGTGGCCGTGGCGGCCCTTATACAACTCCGGCCGGATCGGTTGGTGGTGCAGTCGGGCGACTCGGTAACGAAGACGACACCTACATGCGTATAGACCTGTCGAAAGAAATCTATGCGCAAAATGGCACCCGTTCCAAATTCACGGTCTCCATCGCCGACGGTGTGGAAAGCTCCAATGACTGGACGGCCGACGAAAGCAAACTGAACGTGCGCCAGGTATTCACAGCGCTCGACCATGTCGCTGCGTTCAAGGGCAATCCAGTGTTCGAGAACGCCACCCTGTGGGCAGGTAAGCGATTTGATCGGGATAACTTCGATATCCACTGGCTGGACTCGGACGTCGTCTACCTGGCCGGTACCGGCGGTGGAATCTACGATATGCAGATGAACAAGAATTGGCGTTCGAATTACTCCTTGATTGGGCGTAGCTACGGGGATTTCAGTCAAGGAGGTATTAATGCCGATGTGGCAAGCTACATCCTGACCTCCAACCAGTTCTTCGACGATGGTCAGTGGCAGTGGATGTTCAATGACATCGGCGCAAAGAAAAACGATTTCGGTACCCGCACCAATAAAGCGGGTTTGACGCCTGCGAATTCCGGCTTGCACACCATGCTGGCCAATCACCAGAAAAACTTTTTCGGCAGAGAAGGCTTCTTCAAAACGGCACTGCTCTATGGGCAAGGTCTGGGGGCAGAGGTCAAGAACGTCGGCTCGGATGGTGAACTGATTGAGGATGCCCGCGCTCTGCGTCTGGCACTTTACGGTGAAACACCCCTTGCGCCTGACTGGCGCATCGGGCCCAGCTTGCTGGCCGAACAGAGCAAGGATAGATACGTCAAGGGTGACGACTACCGCTGGCTGACCCTGAACGTGCGATTGGCTAACAAAATCAATAGCAACTTCGAGATGGCCTACGAAATGAGCTGGCAAACCATGAACCTCGACCCCAAGGGCTATCTACAACGTAATGCGGTCGACGGTAACTTTTGGAAATTCACTGTCGCCCCGACATTCAAACTTGACGTTGGAGATCTTCTCACACGTCCCGAATTGCGAGTGTTCGCAAGCTTCATGAACTGGTCTTCGGATCTGGACAGATTCAGTACCACAGACTCCTTTGGCATGACGGACTTCCACGCCGGAGGTGTATGGCAATACGGCATACAGATGGAAACCTGGTTTTAATATTTGAACGCGCCGGCCAACACGCCTTCAGCGCGCCTGCCGGCTGTTCTTGCAAACATAGATGTCGGTGGCAGACATCTGTTTTGAGGTTGGCTATGAAAACCTATCTAACTTTAACAGACACTTTCGCGTCGAAATGGAACAGACACCGAGCGATTATCGTCGCGGAACAGCGACGACGTTATTCAATCGAAACGGTACTCATCGATCCCGGCCTTTCACCAATGCGCATTGAGTGATTACCGGTCGAAGCTGATCAGCCAGCTGTTATCCCTATGACAAAAATTGAGGAAATGACGATGGTATTGCCTCGCGCGGTAGTATTTGGCGAAGCCCTGACCGACCTTGTCCAAGGCACTCCTGGACAGTGGAAGGGCTACCCAGGTGGTGCTCCCTGGAACGTTGCACGAGCGCTAAGTCGCTTGGGTGTTAGCAGCGCTTTTGCTGGATCGGTGAGCAAAGATTCACTGGGTGACGAGATAGTTTCGAAGTCGGAAGCGGCAGCGTTAGATATGAGGTTTATCCAACGGGTAGACCGAGATCCTTTGGTCGCCATCGTTCCATCGAGCCGTCCTCCAAGATACTTTTTTGCTGGAGATGCCGATCTGTTTTTTGATCCAGATCTGATGCCCGAAGGATGGATCAACCAAGCAGAGCTGTGTCATTTCAGCTGCATCAGTTTGGCTCGACAGCCACTCGCAGACAGGCTGGTTAAAATTGCTCAGCAGGCCAAAGAAGCTGGTAAACGGATTAGCTATGATCCGAACTGGCGCAATTTAATGGATAGCCATTATCGAGAGCAGACCTTCCCTACGATGACCACCCTTGCTGACATGATTAAGCTTTCCGACGAAGACCTTCGGCAAATTTATCCAGGGCTGACCGAACACCAGGCAATGGATGAACTTCGCGCTCTTAATCCTCAGGCACAGATATTGTTTACCCGAGGGGAACACGGGATGATTCTCCACACCCCGGACAGCCAACTCGATCAGCCAGCTATTGCCGTGAAAGTGGAAGACACGGTTGGTGCAGGAGACGCTTGTATGGCTGGTTGGCTGGCTGCGGAGTTGCTGGGGATCGCAGACTTGAGAGAGCGCCTGCGATTTTCAGCGGCTTGCGCATCCATATCTTGCCGCCATGCCGGAGCACATGCTCCTGCGCTAGCGGATGTGGAAGGTTTGCTGAAGTTGCTAATAGATACCTGACATAGCTTGATCGTTGAGTGCTACTTCAGTATTGGCTTTGAATTGAGGGGAGCAAAGAGCATGCCGTGATAAGGCAAAAATCTGGACATTCGCGTCGCAAGCGTTGTTCTATAAAGGCTTGCGTGCAAACCACCTCAATTCCTCCTAAATGGCTGGCCACCTCGGCCAATCCGCGGACGCCTATTGCGTTGTCCCCGGAATTTTCAATCCCGACAAATAGTTGCCTGCAGACCAAATGAGCAAGTTTACCCCTCATCTCGGCATAACCCCCAAAAGATCCAGCGGCTTGCCAAACGAAAAGTCAGACACTAAGGTAGCGCCCCCTAACGACTGGCCCCGGACTTTGGGTGAGTGGTAACGGCTACAGACAAAAAATTAGATGGCAGCGCACCCTCCTTTGGCGAGTACTTCACCGCAAAAAGATAGCGCTGTCTCACTGTCAAGGTGACTGAGGCTCGATAGAGCTTTCCTTGAAAGTGACAATCACAAGTGTAGTGGTCAACTAATCCCGGACACGACGTTAAGTTTTTCCTCGGCCCGAGCTGGTGCCAACCCACCATTGAATTGGTGAGGCCGAATCCAGTTGTACCGATGCATCAAGAAGTGGCTGATATCGC